>BNJS01003288.1_pt1:492500-1387484 | contig 1387484 bp, 1279 predicted proteins | sample 8540461 | NCBI WGS metagenome assembly BNJS01 (sample SAMD00202454, study PRJDB9452) | human saliva metagenome | isolation source: human saliva | place: Japan
ATACTTATCAACTAAATCAACTAATAAGCATCCTCTCCAGAAAGGAGGTGTTCCAGCCGCACCTTCCGGTACGGCTACCTTGTTACGACTTAGCCCCAATCACCAGTTTTGCCCTAGGCCGATCCTTGCGGTCACGGACTTCAGGCACCCCCGGCTTTCATGGCTTGACGGGCGGTGTGTACAAGGCCCGGGAACGTATTCACCGCGCCATGGCTGATGCGCGATTACTAGCGAATCCAGCTTCGTGGGGTCGGGTTGCAGACCCCAGTCCGAACTGGGACCGGCTTTCAAGATTTGATGCAATTTGCATTACACCATCCCTCTGTACCGGCCATTGTAACACGTGTGTAGCCCCGGACGTAAGGGCCGTGCTGATTTGACGTCATCCCCACCTTCCTCACACCTTACGGTGGCAGTGTCTCCAGAGTGCCCAGCTTAACCTGATGGCAACTGAAGAGAGGGGTTGCGCTCGTTATGGCACTTAAGCCGACACCTCACGGCACGAGCTGACGACAACCATGCAGCACCTTCACAGAGACCCCGAAGGGCGTCATTATCTCTAAATCCTTCCTCTGCAATTCAAGCCCGGGTAAGGTTCCTCGCGTATCATCGAATTAAACCACATGTTCCTCCGCTTGTGCGGGCCCCCGTCAATTCCTTTGAGTTTCACCGTTGCCGGCGTACTCCCCAGGTGGGATGCTTAATGCTTTCGCTTAGCCGCTGATACCAGGTACCAACAGCGGGCATCCATCGTTTACTGTGCGGACTACCAGGGTATCTAATCCTGTTTGATACCCGCACCTTCGAGCTTAAGCGTCAGTTGCGCTCCCGTCAGCTGCCTTCGCAATCGGAGTTCTTCGTCATATCTAAGCATTTCACCGCTACACGACGAATTCCGCCAACGTTGTGCGTACTCAAGGAAACCAGTATGCGCTGCAATTCAGACGTTGAGCGTCTACATTTCACAACACACTTAATCTCCGACCCTACGCTCCCTTTAAACCCAATAAATCCGGATAACGCCTGGACCTTCCGTATTACCGCGGCTGCTGGCACGGAATTAGCCGGTCCTTATTCGTATGGTACCTGCAAATAGGGACACGTCCCTAACTTTATCCCCATACAAAAGCAGTTTACAACCCATAGGGCCGTCATCCTGCACGCTACTTGGCTGGTTCAGACTTCCGTCCATTGACCAATATTCCTCACTGCTGCCTCCCGTAGGAGTTTGGACCGTGTCTCAGTTCCAATGTGGGGGACCTTCCTCTCAGAACCCCTACTGATCGTAGCCTTGGTGGGCCGTTACCCCGCCAACAAGCTAATCAGACGCATCCCCATCCATTACCGATAAATCTTTACTTCAAATCTGATGCCGTCATCAAAGACTATGCGGTATTAGTCTGCCTTTCGGCAGGTTATCCCACAGTAATGGGAAGGTTGGATACGCGTTACTCACCCGTGCGCCGGTCGACGTCCAAAGAGTGCAAGCACTCAATGCCGTTTCCCCTCGACTTGCATGTGTTAAGCCTGTAGCTAGCGTTCATCCTGAGCCAGGATCAAACTCTCCATTGTAAAATATGTGTTGGTGATAAGTGATAGGTGATAAATGATAATGGATACCATGTTAACCCAAACACTCCACCGAGTAATCTCTGTTTCAGAACGCTTATCCTAAAGTATCAAGTAAAAAGCACCTTTTCTTTTGTTCCTTTAGTTTTGAGGCGGTACCTCAAAAGTAGGGACAACGAATTGATCGGTTCGTTTCTTTTACCCATCCATTTGATATAAAACCAAACAGACGCTTCTTGTACTACTTCTCTGTTTATGTAAATCTTTTCAAAGAACTCTTTCTTTATATGCTTTAAGTAACTTGCCAGATGGCTTGTTTTGTAAAGCGGATGCAAAGGTATAGAGAATTTTTATTCCCTCCAAATGTTTTGAAGAAAAACTTTCAAAAAATTGCATTTTTCTTCTTTATACCACATTTTAAAGCCCCAAATTATGCCCTACACATTATATAATATAAAGACATGCTTAAAAAGAAAACAAATCTATCTACTGCTTATCACGTTCACGAATTTCCACACGTCGAATCTTTCCAGAGATTGTTTTCGGTAACGCATCAACAAATTCTATGATACGCGGATACTTGTAGGGAGCTGTCACACGCTTCACATGATTTGCAATTCCTTCACAAATGCATCATCAGCCTTACCTTTCCAATCATTAGCAAGGACAACAGTTGCCTTTACAATCATACCACGTATCTCATCCGGCACACCCGTTACTGCACACTCAACAACTGCAGGATGAGTCATCAGTGCACTCTCTACCTCAAACGGCCCAATACGATAACCCGAACACTTTATAACATCATCAGCACGACCTACAAACCAATAATATCCTTCTTCATCACGCCATGCCAAATCACCTGTATGATAAAGATTATCATGCCAAACTTTCTCAGTCAATTCAGGGTCACGATAATATCCCTTAAAGAGACCAATTGGTTTCCCAGCACTGGTATCTATACAGATTTCACCCTTTTCACCATCTTCGCACGAAGAGCCATCCGACTTCAATAACTTAACATCATACTGCGGATTCGGTTTACCCATACTGCCTGGCTTAGGTTTAACCCAAGGGAAAGTACCCAAAGTCATTGTCGTTTCCGTTTGTCCAAAACCTTCCTTCATCTTGACTCCCACAAGCTCATAAAACTTCTGGAAGACAACTGGTTCAAGAGCTTCTCCAGGCCGTAGTGCAATACTTCAGCGCAGAAAGATCATACTGCGAGAAATCCTCTTGCAACATAAAACGGTAGATCGTTGGAGGTGCGCAAAACGAAGTAATACGATATTTCTCCATCATCCGCATAATCTTCTCTGCCGAAAATTTCTCATGATCATATACGAAGACCGTTGCACCCGCAAACCATTGTCCGTAAAGTTTACCCCACACAGCCTTACCCCATCCCGTATCAGCCACAGTTAGATGGATACTATCCTCATCAAGGTTATGCCAGAAAACACCTGTTACTAAATGTCCTAACGCATAGAGATGATCATGCGCCACCATCTTCGGTTCACCGCTGGTACCACTTGTGAAATACATCAACATCGTATCTTCATTTACATTCACTTCCTCTGGACGTACAAAGGCTGGCGCTTTCTCCCATTCAGCAAACCAATCATGAAATCCCTCTGCTACAGGGCAACCCTTCTGTGCCAATGAGTTAACAGCAACAAGAACCTCTACCGTTGGACTCTCGGACATTGCCTCTCGAACCTGCGTAGTCACATATTCATCATTGACACATATTATAGCTTTTACAGACGCACGCTGATTTCGATAAACGATATCACTTGCCGTCAACATATGGGTTGCAGGAATTGCCACAGCACCTATCTTGCATAGCGCCATCATCGAAATCCACCATTGATAATGACGTTTCAATATCAGCATAACCTTGTCTCCACGTCGAATACCAAGACTAAGGAAGTAAGCTGCTGCCTGGTCGGTTTGCTCTTTAAACTCAGCATACGTTGCCCTCAACTCCTCTCCACGTTCACTGGTCCACAGCAAGCTAACTTATCTGGTGCAACCTTCGCCCACTCATCCATAACATCGTAAGCAAAGTTAAACGTTTCAGGAACTACGAAATGTAGGTTGTCACGAAAATCTTCCTCTGAAGTGAAATGTGTTTGTGTTAAATATCTTTCTATCATTTTATTCTTTTGAATTAACATTATGCTTTATAGGTTTTCCTATATCACACATAATAAACATATTAAAAGACTATACCCCTCTCTAAAAGTACACGATATACCATCGTCTCTATTCCTTTAGAGGTTATGAATAAACTAAACCTAAAATATAATGGCCAAGAAGCGCATTGGTACGTTATCCAAAGCACGCATACAATGGGGCTGATTAGCATCGAAATAAATGCAATCACCTGGTTCTAAAACAAATCGTTTATCCCCTAACCTAAGATCCATACGCCCTTCCCAAACCATATTAAACTCTTGTCCAGGGTGTATATCCATATTTACAGGGGCATCTTCAGGCTTTGGCTCTACCGTCACAAGGAAGGGATCCGCCCTACGACCACTGAATCCGCTTGCTAAACTCTGATATTTATAGGCATACTTACGCTCTACGCTCATACCCTTTCCCCTACGTGTAAGGAAATAAGAACACATGTGTGGCTCCTCACCAAACATCAAAGCATCCAACGCAATACCATACTTTTGAGACAACTTATATAGTCTACTAACCGACAAGTCACTCTCTCCTGCTTCCATTTTTAGATATTTCTCATCCGTGACACCACAGGTTTCTGCCATTTCTTCTACTGAGATATCCAAAGACTCACGTAAGCCTTTTAATCTTTCGCCTATTAACTTTATCGCTTCTTCCATAATCCTATATACAACTTTATTCTTCGCAAAAGTAAGAAATAAAATCAAATTCACATCGAAAAGTGATAACTTTTCAGTAATTTGCATATTAAATAAACAAAATTATACACACCTATAGGTGAGTTGTGCATATAAATATCAAATTTAGATGGCAATAATTACAAACGACTTATCCTACAAAGAAAAGGAAACATTGGGAATAAAACATACAAAAAACTCGTTTCATAAATCCATTTCTATAGAATTTATAAAACGAGTTTTTTTTAAAGACTTACACCTTATATATTAATATCAAAAGTCGATACTTGATGTAAGTACGCACGATTCCTATCCAATCTCAGGAATTACATACGACAATGCCTCTAACACTTGACCACGTGAAGCACCCTCACGAAGCGCAATGAAGATAGTATCATCGCCCGCAATTGAACCTAATATATAATGTGAATCAGAGTTATCAATGTCGTATGCAAGCGCACTGGCATAACCTGGACGTGTCTTAACAATAGCCAACTGCCCCGAGATATTTACCGAGATATACCCACTTCGCTGCATCATCTCCGTTGCTTTACGAGGAGTCGTCACACGACGATACATTGTCTCATTTGGCAGAACATATACATACTTTCCGTTCATAGAAGCAGCCTTTGCCACTTTCAACTGCTTGAGATCACGGCTCAATGTTGCCTGAGTCAGTTTGAATCCTTCTTTCTCTAATTCCTTTAATACTTCTTCTTGGGAACTAAGTTCCATACTTGAAATTAACATCTTCAATGCTTCAAGTCTACTGTTTTTTACCTTCATAACTGTATATATATTCTGATTCGCTTACAAAAGTATGCAAAACTTTTTATTTATGCAAATAAAAATACAAGAAAACGCAAAATAAAGTATTAATATACCAATTATCATGCATAAAGCATATAAAAATCAAACAAGGGTTTATCTCCAATTAAATATTATAAAATTAATCAAAAATCAACTTTATATTTGTTAGTGTCCAATCTTTCCTTTATATTTGCAATTAAATGGCATAGCATTTGCATAACAAACAAATATAAAACAGTTATGCCACAGAGCCAAAAGTATGGTGGCAATAGAGAACAGATAACAAACAAAGAAAGATTATGAATATGAATTTTGACAATTTCACAAACGTGACAAGTAGCCAAGAGCGCGACTTAGAAATGTCACGTGTATTTCCATCACTGATGCGTAAGGTATATGTATGGATGGCTATGGCACTTGCTATCACTGGCGTTATTGCCTATGGTGCTGGCAATTCTCCTGCCCTCATCCAACTCCTCTATATGGGACGCGGTCCATTACTTGTGGCAGGTTTGGTTGAAGTAGGTATTGTATGGTACCTTTCTTCACGCATCGATAGACTGTCACTCGTTGCAGCAACAGTATGGTTCATTGCCTTTGCTGCTCTCAACGGACTGACATTAGGTTGGATTTTCGCTGCCTTTTCTTCAGCAGCCATCGCTAAAACCTTCTTTATTACAGCAGGAACTTTCGGAGCTATGGCTTTGATAGGTTCTACAACAAAGAAGGATTTAACCAAGATGGGCGGTATACTCTTTATGGCACTGATTGGTCTTATCATCGCAGGATTGGTAAACATCTTCTTAAAGAGTACAATGTTCGACTTGATCGTTAGTGGCATCGGTGTTCTTGTCTTCACAGGTCTTACCGCTTGGGATGCACAGAAGATTAAACAAAACTTGCGAATGGCACCAGATGCCGGCGAGGGAGCACAGAAGGTTGCACTTCTTGGTTCATTGAGTCTTTATCTTGACTTTATCAACCTCTTCCTTTATCTCCTCCGTTTCCTCGGAAACAACCGAAACTAATAAAGGAAGATTCAAACATACAAGGACAATCCAATCGGGTTGTCCTTTTTTTATTGATGAACATTTCTACCGAGTAAGATTTATGAGAATAGTATTACCTTATAGAAGTTAACATCGTTTTTAACCCAAATAACACCCTTTCTAAGTACCTATAGCATAGTATTGAGTGCTTCGCACCATTGGTGCTAAGCGTCAACACAATCTGTGTTAAGCCTCAACACAACAACCAAAGATGATATATCAGATTACTTATTGCCGTTATTATTAATAGTAAGAGGGGACATTAAAATATTAATTACTAACAATAGAAAAGGGAAATTAGTCTTGAATATTTAAAAAATTATATATAAATTTGCAAGTGAAAATTATCATTAATAAAACAATTTCTTATGAGAAAAAGTATCTACGGCGTATGTATGAGCGCCTTCCTCCTCTTAGGAACCTTACCAATGAAGGCTCAGTTCAATATTGGCAAAGCTGCAGGAGGTACCACAAAAGTACTTAAAGCAGCCACATTAACAGATGCCGACATGGCAAAATACGTAAAAGAGTATATTGCGTGGATGGATGAGCACAACCATGTTTGTGATGCCAAAAGCCCATACACAAAACGTCTAAACAGACTCACCCAGGGACTGACATCGGTTGAAGGTATTCCTTTGAACTTTAAAGTATATTATGTTACTGACGTAAACGCTTTCGCTTGCCCAGATGGTAGCGTACGTGTGTTCTCTTCTTTGATGGATGCAATGACTGATGAAGAGCTATTAGGTGTTATCGGTCATGAACTTGGACACGTTGCACATAAGGACTCTAAGAAAGGTTTCCGTACCGCATTGCTAACCTCTGCTTTGAAAGATGGAATCGCATCAACCAATGGAGCTGCTGCTGCACTGAGCGAGTCACAGCTCGGTAGCCTTGGAGAGTCACTCCTCAACGCCACCTACTCACAGAAGCAGGAGAGCAAGGCTGATGGCTATGGTTATGAGTTCCTCAAGAAGAATGGTAAGAACCCTTGGGCTATGGCACTTGCATTCGAGCGTCTCAAGAAGTTAGAAGAGGATGCTGGTGTCCAAAAAGATAGCAAGTGGCAGCGTATGTTCTCATCACACCCTGACCTCGACAAGCGTATCAAGACTATGAGTAAGCGTGCTGAGAAGGATGGTTTTGCTCGTCCAGAGAATAAGATGCCTGAAAGAATTGTACACGAAGAGCCTGTTACAACCAAGCAGACCTCTAACGCTCAGTCTTCTAATAAGAGAACAGTTGGTAGTCGCCCAGCAGCAAAGAAGAATGTTGGTAAGAAGCCTGTTGGCAAACGTCCAGTTGGTAAGCGTCCAGCAACTACTCGCAGAAGATAATAACAAAATCTCGCAAATAATCAGCGAACGAACATAAAAAGAGAGGGTATCAGAAGCCTGTCATAAAGACAATGGCAATTCTGATACCCTCTTTTACTTTTCCGAAAGATTTATTCTGTCAGTTTACTTAAATTGATTCTCAACAATATCACTCAGAACGTTCTTAATATCTAAGCCTGCTGCACGTACCTGCTGTGGAATAAAGCTGGTGACGGTCATACCTGGTGTGGTATTGATTTCAAGCATATTGATAACATCCTTACCATCCTTATCCTTTGAGATAATATAGTCGATACGAATGATACCATTAGCATGCAGAATATCATAGATACGACTTGTCTCAGCTGCAACACGCTTAGCGGTCTCATCTGACATACGAGCAGGTGTAATCTCCTCTACCTGACCATTGTACTTAGCGTTATAGTCAAAGAACTCATTGCTTGTAACAACCTCAGTAGCTGGGAAGACAACCGCCTTATCCTTTGTCTTATAAACACCCTGAGAGATTTCCATACCGTCCATGAAAGCCTCAATCATAACCTCATCGCTCTGCATAAAAGCAACACGAAGAGCTGGTGCAAGCTGGTCAATATTCTTCACCTTTGATACACCAAAGCTACTACCATCAGCCGCTGGCTTCACAAAGCAAGGCATGCCAAGTCGTTTCTCAATCTCAGCCTCATCATATTCTTCACCACGACGAAGCATAATACTATCGGCAACCTTGATTCCTAAGCCACGCAGATAGTTATTAAGAACATACTTATCAAAGGTCAATGCCTCAACCAACACGCCACCTGTTGAGTATGGTATTTGGATAAGATCAAGTAACCTTGCATCACACCGTTCTCACCAGGCTGACCATGGATTGTAATATAAGCATAATCGAATTCTACACGCTCACCGTTCATGACAAATGAGAAGTCATTCTTATCAATTGGTGCCAAACTACCATCAGGCAATTCTACATTCCAATCAATACCCTTTACATCAACTATATATATATTGTAACGCTCCTTGTCAAAGAAAGAGTATAATCCCTGTCCTGAACGCATAGAAACATCATGTTCTGAGGAATCGCCACCACAGACGATAGCGATTGTACGCTTTGAATCTTTCATTGTGTCTTTTTTATGTTTTATTCCCTCATCTCCCTCACTAAGAACTATCTTTTAAATGTCTTCGGAGGCTTATGCGGGATATTATTTATTTCTTTTTATTTGAATCTACTACTTTTCCAACAAACCTTAGCACCAATAATCAAGTGCCTTGTCAACTCATTCCCTCGTCAACTCGTTAGCTGATAACCTCGTCAGCTCGTCCATTTACAAAACCTCTCCACTTTTCAATCAGTGCAGAAAGATCAGCAGGCAGTTCACTGGTAAAGTCCATCTGCTCACCTGTAACGGGATGAACAAAGCCTAAGGTTCGTGCATGAAGTGCTTGACGGTTGCAGAGTGCAAGACAATTACGGATAAAAGCCTTGTAAGTACTTGACCGCTGACCACGCAGAATCTCTGTTCCACCATAACGCTCATCACCAAACAAAGGGTGTCCAATATGTTTCATGTGTGCACGAATCTGATGAGTACGCCCTGTCTCAAGGATACATTCGATGAGTGTTGTATAACCGAAACGTTCAATGACACGATAGTGTGTAACTGCAGGCTTACCAACCTCTGAGTCTGGAGGGAATACCGTCATGCGCAATCTGTCTTTCGGATCACGTGCAATGTTCCCTTCGATGCGCCCTTCATCTTCGGTCATGTTCCCCCAAACGATAGCATTATAGCTGCGATGGGTTGTCTTATTGAAGAATTGCTTACCCAATGCCGTTTTAGCATCAGGTGTTTTCGCAATCACCAAGAGCCCACTCGTATCCTTATCTATTCTATGTACCAATCCAACCTCTGGGTCATTAGGGTCAAAGGAAGGCATATCTTTCAAATGCCAAGCAATAGCATTAATCAGTGTACCATGAAAATTACCTGCTCCCGGATGTACAACAAGACCCGCGGGCTTATTGACAACCATCAGAACATCGTCTTCATAGACAACATCTAAAGGTATATCCTCAGCTTCTATCGTATTGTCATGCTTCGGACGGTCGAGCATCAAGGTAATAACATCCTCTGGACGTACCTTATAATTACTCTTCACTGGCGCATTATTCACATGGATATAGCCAGCATCGGCAGCCTTCTGAATACGGTTACGACTGGAGTGCTGCATTCGTTCAAAGAGGAACTTATCAATACGAACTGGCTCCTGACCTTTATCAACAATGACACGGAAGTGCTCATACAACTCTCCCTCTCCCCCCTCGTTAGACGCAGTGGGAAGGAAGTCATCGTTAAGGTCATCGTCAAATATCGTCTCTTCTTCTGTCATCATTGCACTTTATTCTTTTGGTCTAACCGAAGATGGATCAGCAGGCAAGCCCGACTGTGAAGAAGAACCCGAACTACCAGCGTTCGTCTTTCCACGTCCATCTTTTATCTCGTTGCCATTCTCGTCAACTGGTACTTCCACATATTCCTCAACCTCATCGTATTTAGGAACCTTCTCTACGACTTCTATCTCTTCATATTCAGGCTCTTTCAAACCTGATGTATCAGAAATCTGACGCGTACCATCACCCACCTGCAATACAATCACAGCATCTGACGGAACACGGTCGCCTGCTTGAACATGCTTACCCTTGACTAAGATACCATAAATCCAGTCTTTCTCTCCTGGTATATATTCAGGTTCACCCACCTTGAAACCCATAGAGAGCAACTGTGCTTGTGCCTCTCGAAGTGAGTTATTGTCAATAATATCAGGGATTACGAGTGATGGAGCACTTGCCGCATTGATGGTTACATAAACCACGTGAGTAGACTTAATACGCTTACCACCAACTGGTGACTGCTCAAGAATACAGTCTGGAGGAAGCTCCTTCACATATCCTGTATCCGTCACCTCAATCGTCAGTCCGACCTTACCCATAATATCCACAGCCTCATCATACTGCTTATGAATCACATTTGGCACAACGATAGACTCACCATGGAGCGTGTAGTAGTCAAGTCCAAACCTAACTCCTATACACAGCATCGACACAAGAATAACAATAGCCAGGATATTACCCCAGATATATGTGCTATTAAATTTATGGAAGAATTCTCTTGCTGTCATTCAACTTGTTTACTTTTCTTCTAACTTGTCAACTTGTTAACCTGTTAACCTGTTAACCTGTCAACTCCTAATATTAGCATATAACTTGTCAACCAGTCAACTCGTCAACCCGTCAACTAAACATTATACTTGGCAAAGGTAGATAAAAAAACGGAAAGAAGCAAAGAATAGTCTCTACTTCTTTCCGTTTTCGCACTAATTCCCTCTAAGGGAAACAGCGTACTTTTTACTTTCCGTGATGTTCGTCAGAAACAGTTAACTTCTTACGACCCTTGGCACGACGAGCAGCCAATACACGACGGCCGTTTTTTGTTGCCATTCTCTCGCGGAAACCGTGCTTGTTTACACGACGACGGTTGTGCGGCTGAAATGTTCTTTTCATTTTCTTATCCTATTTTATTGTTATTATGCAAATTATAAGAGCAACAGGATAAAACCTGCCATTATGGGCTGCAAAATTACTTAATCTTTTTGAATTAACCAAGAAAACAATGATTTTTACGCCCTTTATTTATGTTTTTTTCCATATTTTCTGTAACTTTGCACCGCATTAGTGAGATATCAACGTATAAAAATAATAAATTAGATATTAACAGATTATGATTAATTCACAGGAAATCAAGATTGGAACATGTATTCGTCTTGATGGTAAAATTTGGACTTGCATCGACTTCCAGCACCGTAAGCCAGGCAAGGGTAACACCGTTATGATCACAAAGTTGAAGAATGTTGCTGACGGCCGTGTGCTTGAGCGTACCTTCCAGGTTGGTTTCAAGCTTGAGGATGTTCGTGTTGAGCGTCGTCCTTATCAGTACCTCTATGAGGATTCAACTGGTTACATCTTCATGAATCAGGAGACTTTCGAGCAGATTCCTATCTCTAAGCACCAGATTACTGGTTCTGACTACATGAAGGAAGGTGACGTTGTAGAAGTTGTTACAGATACTTCTGACGGTACAATCCTCCTCGCTGAGATGCCTGTTAAGACTACTTTGACAATTACACACAGCGAGCCAGGTGTAAAGGGTAACACTGCAACAAACGCAACAAAGCCTGCTACGCTTGAGACTGGTGCTGTTGTTCGCGTTCCTCTCTTCATCAATGAGGGTGAGGTTATCCAGATTGACACTCGCGATGGTAGCTACTTGGGTCGTGTAAACGCCTAAGTCCTGCCTGTCAACAGACAGACTATCATTAAACATTATATAATATAGGATGTGTCAGGTGACTGGCATATCCTATTTTTTATTCTTCCTATATATAGAGTGCTAAAGACTTTCTAAAGAGAGAAAAGCAATTAAGTATCTTACAAGAATAGTTTTGTTTTAATTTGCTGTCACTTTTAACATTTCACTCAACCCTACTGTAAACTAATGAGTTAAGAAATGATTTAAAATGATAGCAGTGACAGCAAAATTAAATTTAGCAAAACCGTCAGCTACATAAAGAAAAGGTTAGTTTCATTTGTCTTCATTACGCCTATTAACATATTCCCGAAAGTTATACAACATCTTGCATCCATAGATAAATCAAACAACCTATGGTTTTCAGAAAAGCAGCAGTATAGATCTCATCCTCCCCTTTCAGTATTTCAACAAGCAAAAATGCTAAGAACATCAACAGGAGAAAAATCAAAAGTTTGACAGTCTTCTTATGATATAGCATGTGACACCTATTACTCATTTTTTTCATAAAGTGTAGGAATAAATTGTTATATATCGATGCAAATATAACAGAAATATAAACACAAGTCAAGTAATTCGGTCATTATTTTGGGATTTTACAAGAATTCATGTAAAGCTTTTGTTCCTCTGTTACCTTGTCTTAAGACACTCCCTACTACTCTGTTACTTTGTCTCAACACATCTCCTACTACTCTGTTACCCTGTCTTAAGATTACCCTGTCTCCCCCCACCATATCAAATTTCTTAATTCAAAATTCACGTATATGCTACTTTTGCATTACCTTTGCGGATATGGAAAATATGAACCTTGGGGCAGACGTGAAGCCCGTTAACTATACTATCAACGTAAGGGGACAGCTCCTCGACTTGAGTCATCCGCTCGTTATGGGTATCATGAACGTGACACCAGACTCTTTCTTTGCTGGCAGTCGGGTACAGACAGAGGAGGCTATTCGCCAACGTGCGCATGAGATTGTGGCTGAAGGGGCAAAGATTATTGACGTTGGAGCTTGCTCTACTCGTCCCGACAGTGACCCTGTCAGTGCCGAAGAGGAGATGAATCGATTAGCTTTTGCCCTCCCTATCATCCGAGAAGCAGAGCCAGAAGCCATCATCTCTATTGATACCTTTCATGCTTCAATAGCTCGCCGCACCGTTGAAGAGTTTGGAGCCGACATCATCAACGATGTTGAAGAAGGTAAAGACCCAGAGATGTTCCCTACTGTCGCCGAATTAGGCACACCTTATATATTAATGTCTACGGCAGCCAATCTACACGATATGCTCATCAATTTCTCACGTGAAGTACAAGAGTTGCGTGCCTTAGGACAGAAAGATATTATCCTCGACCCAGGCTTTGGCTTTGGAAAAGGAGCAGTAGACGGTAATTATACGTTGTTGAGTGTGATGGAACGACTGCTGGTAATGGAACTTCCCCTGCTCGTTGGCATCAGCCGCAAGCGTATGATTCATCAGCTTTTGGGCATAACAGCAAATGAAAGTCTTAATGGTACAACGATCCTGAACACTATCGCCCTCATGAAAGGAGCCAACATCCTCCGTGTTCACGACGTTCGTCCAGCTGTTGAAGCGGTGAAAATCGTTGAAGCAATGCGCCAAAAAGCTGAGCAATAAGCATTATTTAACACATTATTTATAAACCAATAGATAACCCATACTTCACCCAATATTAGCATACCGACTCAACATACTATCAGAAGTCGCGATTGTGAAACAGGGAGTTGCTTTACAATTATGTTTTTCCCATTTGGAATAAAAGATGTAATCGACATCGTGCTGGTAGCACTGATGCTCTACTATATTTACCGATTGATGAAGGAGTCACGCTCACTGAACATCTTTATCGGTATTATGGTATTCGTTATCGTGTGGCTCATTGTGAGTCAAGTGTTGGAGATGCGCCTCTTAGGTAGTATCATGGACAAACTCGTTTCGGTGGGAGTCATCGGTCTGATTATCCTCTTCCAAGAAGATATACGCCACTTCCTTTATAGTCTTGGTGCACACAGAAAGATAAACAACATTATGAAGTTGTTCACCAAGAGGGGGGGGGTAAAGAAGAAGTTGACAAGGAAACCATCATGCCTATCGTTATGGCTTGTATGAGTATGAGTCGTGGAAAGGTAGGTGCACTGATTGTTATTGAGCGTGGTGTGAAGTTAGAAGACATTGTGGAGACAGGCGACTTGATTGATGCTCGCATTGATCAACGTCTCATTGAAAACATCTTCTTTAAGAATTCTCCACTCCATGACGGTGCGATGGTTATCTCTAAACGTCGTATCAAGGCTGCAGGTTGTATTCTTCCAGTGAGCCACAAGCAAGATATTCCAAAGGAACTTGGTTTGCGACACCGTGCTGCAATGGGTATCTCTCAAGACTCTGATGCCTTGGCTGTCATCGTATCAGAGGAAACAGGCCGTATCAGCGTTGCCCTACGTGGCGAGTTCCAACTCCGCCTTTCTGCCGAACAATTGGAAAGTATCTTGACGAAAGAGATTGTAACAGCCTAAGGGGTGATGGGTGATGGTTGTTGGGGGTTGATGAATACTATATTAGGTAATGGGTGACAGGTGTTGGGTGTTAGGTGTTGATGAATACCACTAAGGGGTATAAAATTTGGGTGTTAATGTATAGTCATAAGCTTGCTATTCATTAACACCCAATTTATTTACCAACATGTTCCCTCAGATGCGCCAAACTTTAACACATCATCAACACCTAACACTTAACAACCAACACCCAACACCTAATATAGTATTCATCAACAACCAACACTTAACAACCAACACCCATCACCCAACACCTAATTCAACATTAAATTCATCTCAAGATTATCATCCTTAAAGATATAATCAGCTAATTCAGTTATTGTTAATGAGCGAGTATCAGGCAAAGGATGATTGGTTCTGACTACGTGTCCATGTTTGATTTCGAAGTAGATATTATTCATTGGGATATCCGAATCATTATACACACGAATGTTTTCCGTATGCTTTGGATGGCGATTTGCAAAGAGTTGCAAAGCCTTTTCAGCATTGATAATACGAATCATTCCAGGGATATCCTTCGTTTCTACACAAGCATCTGGCTCAATAGACTGTGATATTCGACAATCTTCCTTGATAATATCAAAACCTTCTTCGTCATGTAAAAGTACACAATCCTTTGCACGTTGCCACCTATCGAAGGTTGAAAAGTCCATGTTGTCAACATCAGCAGGAGGCGGTGTACAAGTAATGTTACGTGTATAACCACAACGACTATACCAATCGTAAAGCCATTCCTCAGCAGGTATCAACGATGCAAAGACAACATCCTTATGGTAAAGACGGAAGTGAGCCTGCGACATGAGATTGTTACCCATATTCTGCTTACGGTATTCTTCTCGTACACTCACACCACTAATATAAGCCGTATGCACCTCTTCATTATAATATTTCATTGTATAAGGGAGGGCCTGAAGGGCAGCTACTGTATGTTGATTAACCTGACAGATAATATTATATTCAGGCTTAAAAACACGTGAGAAATAGAGTTGAATAAAGGGTTCTGCGTCATGGAAGGTGTCACGCCACAAAGCGATGGTCTCCTCTTTAATCTGTTCTTGTGTTTCCTCCTGCGCCAAAGGATATTTCTCCATGACCACACTCTTTTCTAAAAGAATGTCTGGTTTATAGGAAAGCTTCGCATAACGGAGTCCTTCTATTCCAAGGTCTTCCTCACGATTCATATATTCATACTGCTCTGGAAGATGCTGTGCAAACTCCTGATTGATAATAGAAAAAGCTCCTTCATAGGCAGTATCAGCCTTTTCCACACAAACATCGAACACCTTATCCGTAATAGGACAGCCGAAAGTAAAAGCTATCAACTTCCCATCAACCCATATCGTACCACCAATGGCACCAATCTCATCCCACAAATCGAAGACACGTGTCATAGAACGAAGTTCTTCAGAGAGTTCTTCCGTATCTTCGTTATCCTCCTTTGTGACAGCCCTCCAGTTCTCTTCTACAGCGATACACTCGGGTATCATCTCCTTTGTAAGCGGACGATACTCATAGTTAGGATAGCTCTTACGGAACTTATTACAATGATTTCGTTTGCCTTGAAGTTTCTTACCAGACAATGTTGCCAACTTTTCACGGGTGTAGATGTAATCAAAATGGTCGCGATCGGGCTTTATAAAGAAAGTGTCTGGGAAAGTTTCCTCCAAAACACTAACCATATAAGAACAAACACCCAACATTAAGAAGGGATGACCCAAGGTGATTGCATCGTCTCGCATCTGTTTGATAACAGCTGCAAAACGCTCACGCATAGCCTCATCCCACTTACATTTCCACACTGGAGCCATATAGGCAAGATGATGCCCCGTATAAAAGCGGAACACTAAAAAACCGTCAACCTCAGCTATTTGCGTATTATATAAGAAACGCCATGAAATAATATTCGCAAAGCTTAAATCGCAATTCATACGATCACCACATAGCGTATAGCTTTGTATTAATTCACGGTCGGTTGTCTTTACATCATGAAATTTAATCATAACATTATCTGCTTTGTTTATTATACAAAGATATACAGAAAACTCAAGACTCCCAAAGAGTAGGTTGTTTTTGTTGCTATCCGATAGTACTTCATTCGCATATTTGGGTAGTACAGCTCTTTCCAAACAACAAATTGCCCTCAAACAGACAATATATTACAAACCATTAAGCCCTCAGCACGATTGGTGTTTACCATCAGCACCACATGTGCGGAGCATCAGCACCATATGTGCGGAACGTCAATACATCGCTAAAAAACACGAAGAAAAAGGCAACTTTGCCCCTATAATATATAGAAGACACTCACGACGAAAGTAGATGGAAAATGATTACCAACCTATATAAACCTGTTTTATAGGAGAAAACGATAATTATGTTTGGAATTACAACTTTCTTTTGCTATCTTTGCATAGCAAAAACAGAATTTATAATAATTACATTTTAAAAGACATATATGGACTTATTAGAGCAAATCGTTGCACGTGCTAAAGCCGATAAGCAACGTATCGTGCTCCCCGAGGCAGAAGAGGAGCGTACCCTTAGGGCAGCTGACAGAGTGTTAGCTGATGACATCGCCAATCTGATCCTCATTGGAAACCCAGCCAACATCCATAAGCTTGCCGAAGAATGGGGGCTTAAGAACATTGACAAGGCTACCATTGTTGACCCAGAGAACAACCCAAAGAGCGAAGAATATGCTGAGAAATTGGCTGAATTACGCCAGAAGAAGGGTATGACTTTAGAGCAAGCTCGCGAACTGGTTACCAAGAACAATCTTTACCTTGGTTGCATGATTATCAAGACAGGAGGTGCTGACGGACAGATTTCTGGCGCCCTCTCTACAACTGGCGACACACTTCGTCCTGCTTTGCAGATTATTAAGTGTGCACCAGGTATCAGCTGTGTGAGTGGTGCTATGCTGATTCTTACACATGAGGAGCAGTATGGTGAGAACGGTATTGTCGTTATGGGCGACGTTGCTGTTACTCCAAACCCAACTGCTGACCAATTGGCACAGATTGCATATACCACTGCAGAGACAGCAAAGAGTGTTGCTGGCTTCCAGAATCCATACGTAGCTATGCTGAGCTTCTCAACAAAGGGCTCTGCACAGGATGCTAAGGACCGTGAGACTGGTAAGAGTGTTTATATCATTGATAAGGTAGTTGAGGCTACAAAGATTGCCAAAGAGAAGTTCCCTGAACTGAAGGTTGATGGTGAGTTGCAGGCTGATGCTGCTTTGGTTCCAGCCGTTGCAGCAAAGAAGGCACCAGGTTCTAACATCGCAGGTAAGGCAAATGTACTTGTTGTTCCTAACCTTGAAGTTGGTAACATTGGCTATAAACTGATTGAACGCCTCGGTGGTGCGAAGGCTATTGGCCCAATCCTCCAGGGTATTGCACGCCCTGTAAACGATCTTTCTCGTGGTTGTTGCGTTGATGATATCTATTATATGGTAGCTATCACAGCCTGTCAAGCACAGGATTCTAAGAAATAATAGTAGAATTGGAAATGATGATTTAGGGGTTCTGAGAGCGTTTTAGGAATCTGCAAAGAGGAATAAGACGCTAATTAAACAACCCCTATAGCATCCTTCTAAAATAATAATTCTTTATATGAAGATATTAGTTTTAAACTGCGGTAGTAGTTCCATTAAGTACAAACTGTACGATATGGCAGATGAGTCTGTATTGGCTCAGGGTGGTGTTGAGCGTATCGGACTCGATGAGGCATTCATCAAGGTGAAACTTGATAATGGTGAGAAGAAGCAGATTATGGCTGACCTTCCAACCCACAAAGAGGGTGTAGCACTCGTATTCAAGGTACTTCTCGACCCAGAGTTTGGTGCACTTAAGAGTCTCGATGAGATTGATGCCGTTGGTCATCGTGTTGTACAGGGTGGCGACCTCTTTGAGAAGAGCTGCATCGTAACCAAGGAAGTGGAGGCTGGTATTGAGAGTCTTATCGACCTTGCACCTGTTCATAACGCTGGTCACTTGCGTGGTTTACGTGCTGTTGATGCTTTAATGCCTCACACTCCACAGGTAGTTGTATTCGACAATGCTTTCCACAGCACAATGCCAGACTACGCTTACCTCTACGCAATACCTTACGATCTCTACAAGAAGTACCATGTACGCCGTTATGGCTTCCACGGAACGAGTCATCGCTACGTATCACATCGTGTTTGCGAGATACTTGGTGTTGACATTAAGACACAGAAGATTATCACTTGTCACATTGGTAATGGTGCCTCTATCGCAGCTATCAAGGGCGGTAAGGTTATCGATACCTCAATGGGGCTGACTCCATTGGCAGGTTTGATGATGGGTTCTCGTTCTGGTGATATCGACCCTTCAGCAGTTACCTATCTGATGGAGAAGCTCGGAAAGAAGCCACAGGAGATGGCTGACTTCCTTAACAAGGAGTCTGGAGTACTTGGTATTACAGGTATCAGCTCTGATATGCGCGACATTGAGAACGCTGACAACGCAGGTGATAAGATGGCTCATTTAGCATTGCAGATGTACACTTATCGTATTAAGAAGTACATTGGTGCTTATGCTGCAGCAATGAATGGTGTTGACATCATCGTTTGGACAGCTGGTGTTGGTGAGAATCAGACTGGTCTTCGTTGGGATGCTTGCCAGGATATGGAGTATCTTGGTATTAAACTTGACAAAGAACGCAACATGTGTCGTGGTGAGGAAAAGATTCTCTCTACCGATGACTCAAAGGTTAAAGTGGTTCTTGTTCCTACCGATGAGGAGATTGTCATTGCACGTGACACGCAGGAACTCGTTAAAGACTTGAAGAAGTAACAAAGATAGTTATAGGCGTTATAGGCGATTTTATGTACTCATAAAAGACCTATTAACGCCTATAATTGTATTCTGACGCGAATAAATACTTATGAAATTATGTGCTTAAGGGGATAGACTTGCAACTGGGTTTTAGGACTGACCCAAATAAACAGCGATAAAACTCCATAAAAAGCGAAAGGTAGTTGTCTCACGACAACTACCTTTCTTTTGACTAAACTTAATCTACAAACCTGAGTTTTAATTTTATATTATGAATGTCTTAAATCAAATTTTAGGGCTAAAGCCACTATCATCTTATCTCGGTAATGAATCATTCTCCATTCCTCTTAAAGACAATGCAAAGTTACACTTTTGTTTCGTAACCTCCAAATTCTTTTGCGTAATTTTACTTTTTATACTCAAAAAATCCCATTTTGTCTTTACAAATAGGATATTTTTACGTTTCTTAAGGCTTGCTTTCACCTTCAACATACTCTTCGAGGAACATGTGTTCACCATCGAAAACAGCGTAAGTAAACTGCCATATCCAGTCACCCAGAATCAACAGACGAGCTTTCCGCGACAAGGTGAGATCGAGTTCAATATGACGATGCCCGTAAATATAATAGTCTATATCTTTATGTGTGGACATATACTCCTTCGTGTATTGCACAAGATACTCCTTGTCTTCTCCCAAGTAGGGAACTTCCTTCCCATCCTTACGCTTCAATCTACTCCTTTTAGCCCAATTCAAGCCTAACTGCATTCCCCACCAAGGGTGAAAGAAGTTGAGTAATCGTTGGCAGAAACGATTATGAAAAACCTTACGCAGAAAACGAAACATTGGGTCGGGGTCACCTAATCCATCCCCATGTGCAAGATAAAACACCTTATCGTATATCTCTGTTGTTATCGGTTTACGGTGAAGGATAACGCCACACTCCTTTTCTAAATAGCCATAAGTCCAGAGGTCATGGTTACCAGTAAAGAAATGAACTTCCACTCCCATATCCGTTAATTCAGATATCTTACCAAGGAAACGAGTAAAACCTTTAGGAACAACATACTTATATTCATTCCAAAAGTCGAACATATCGCCCAGCAAATAGACTGCCGCAGCCTTATGCTTAATGCTATCCAAGAAGCGTACAAGGCGGCGTTCATGTGTGCGACGATGCTCTATAGCGAGTGAACCGAGATGTGCATCGGAAAGGAAATAGATATTCTTCATGTCATTGGGTAATGGGTGAAGGGTGGTAAGGGGTGATGATTACTCCCTATATTCTGAGGCAATGCCTCAGAAACTGGGACAGAATGGCAGAGACAAGGCAGCTAATTAGACAGAGGCTTAGCTGCCATATTGAGAAAGAGGGCGGAAACAGTCTTACTCAAAACCTAATTCAACGCGTGCCTCTTCAGTCATCATGCTCTGATCCCATACTGGCTCAAAGACAAGGTTGATGTTAGCTGTCTTGACACCTTCTACACTTTCCACCTTTGTACGTACGTCTTCAAGGATGAAATCTGCAGCAGGACATGATGGAGAGGTAAAGGTCATGTCCATATCAAGGTTGCCCTCGTCATCCACATCAATCTTGTAAATCATACCAAGATCATAGATATTCACAGGTATCTCTGGGTCGTAAACGGTCTTCAGCACGTCAACAATTCTTTCTTCTATCTTTGTTTTCTCTTCTATTGTCATAATTAGTGATTCTTTTAATGAATTATTCTTTTATCAAAGACAGGCACAGCAAACACTATAAAAACTTGCTTTCGAATAGTCAAGCGTAACCTATCATTTGCAAAGATAGTAATTAAAAACTATAATTACAATAATTCATTGAGGAAAGGTTACGTTCTTTTGTGGGTTTATATGCAGAAAGTAGTATATTTGCATCAGATAAATTAATAAAAGGAAGATGAACAGTCTCGAGGAAGAAGTGCGACAATTGCTGCACGAAGGTAAGAATGTTGAAGCAGTGCTATTGGTTCATAAAAGCAAAGGAGTTACACTATTAGAGGCTAAAAAGTATATTGACAAACTCAAAGCTGATGATTGCAGCTGGGAGAAAACCAGTAACATCCGCAGTTGGAACATCGAATATAAAGACAGAAAGCCTGAACACATTACTTTTACGGATGCCACTGGGACCCATACAGCAGAACCTAATAGTCCTGAATGGATAGATATTTTGAAGGAGGCTACGCAGGAAGGCAGTGGAAAAGCTAACCAAACAAAGGCTGATGATAAGAAGACTCTATTGCAAAGAATCCTTGACAGCCAATTCGTATGGCTTTTCATATCTCTTGCATGGCTTTGCTTATTAACGCTATTTATCCTTTGTATTTATCCCAGCTACTTTGGACTTCATACCAGAGAAGGCTATTGGGGTTTATTCTTACATATCACCACAATTCTTTTATCTGTGTGTATGGCATATCTTTGCTATATTTGGATGCGCCAGAAAGAGGAACGATGGTATTCTCGTTTGAAGTATTTGGTGATGGGGCTTGTTCTAATTTTTATTGTTGGAACATGGGGATACGACCTGACATTAGACCTTATAGAACATGATGTGAGAAGTTACAAAGGAACATTCTCACTGGAAGTACACAGGCATAACAAGAGACCTACTGACTATACCATTACATGGAAAGGTGACACTCTGTCTTCTGATAGACAACATAATATTAGCTATGCTCATTTTAAAGAGCTGGAACAATACCGTACAGTACGTGTTACTTATTGGCGGCACACGGGTCTTGTGTGGAGCATAGAGCCTTTAGAAAAGAAGTGAAAGGCTGATTTAATTCTCTCTTATGATACAAAAGATGCTATTTAGTACTCAACACCATTGGTGCGGAGCATCAACACAACAGGTGCGAAGCATCAGCACCATATGTGCGGAGTAACAACACAGAGCCATTTTAGAGCCTTTTCGGCTATAACTTTCCCTCCTCTCGATAAGAGAAATAGCCTCCATCGGTGAGTATTACATGGTCTGCAAAGTGGATATGAAGCAAATCGCAGGCCTTATGAATATGCGAAGTCAGTATATCATCATCCCTACTTGGGTTCGTACTGCCACTGGGGTGATTATGACAAAATGCCAAAACAGTAGTGTTCTTTAGCAGCACTTCCTTCATCATCAGACGAAGATCGACAGGTGCCATAGTAAGACCACCCACCGAGATGCGCTTGGCTTCGATGAGTCGGAAATTCTGTTTCATCATTAAAACCCAGCCTTCTTCGATATCAAGGTCTTGTATCGTCGTGTGCATAAACTGGTAGATATTCTCGGCACTATTGAGTATTGGTGCCTCTTCCACTGTAGCCTTCTGCCGCCGTTTACCTAATTCACAAGCAGCAAGGATAGTGATTGCCTTTGCCGAACCGATACCCTTATATTGCTCTAAATCGCGAATAGAAAGTTTCCCAAGTGTATTCAAATTATTATTACAGTTATTGAGAATACGCTTCATTAGGTCTACCGCACTCTCTTTTGGTGTGCCAGAACCAATCAGGATAGCCAGTAATTCAGCATCACTGAGCGCAGCAGCCCCCAGTCTTTCAAGTTTTTCGCGTGGGCGGTCAGCCTCAGCCCAGTGAGAGATAGTGAGTTTTGGAAATTCAGAATTCATAATTCAAAATTCATAATTATGATTACCATTAATTCAAAATTCAGAATTCAGAATTCAAAATTATGATTACCATTTATTCAGAATTCATAATTCAAAATTCATAATTATGATTACCTCTAATTCAAAATTCGTAATTCAGAATTCAGAATTATAATTACTTGTCTTTCATTTTTCATACTTCAACATTTGCATTTGATTAAGCATTATCATTTAGGTGAATATTCCGCTTATTTAATGTAGTTCATCTGTCTAATATTTGACATCGAGTCCACTTCTCATATTCCTCTTTTTCGTAACAATAATAGAAGTTAATAACTTGATTATCTCTATATTATCATTACTCATAGACTGATATCCGATATCATTGATGTACTCGCCTACCAAGAGTTTCTCAAGCCAATAATGAGTTTCCTTAGCCTCTTTAAGAGCTACCTCAAGTTTGTGTATGAAATCAGCAGAGCTTTGTGCACTCTGACTTTCGGCTATATTCGCACCTATACTTGTTCCACTTCTAAGGAGCTGTTTAGACAAAATAAACTCCTTTTCTACGTCCTTAAGATATTTATATAGGCGTATTATCCTATTGCTATAAGCATCGACCTTCGTCAATAGAATATTGTTTTCACGTTTAAGCATAATATCAGATGGTTTGTAATTAAGTTTAGGTCTAAGAGTATAACGGCTCAATTAACTATAAAAGAGCCGTAAATAGTTTCCATTTCAGTTCACATCGGTAATCATAATTATGAATTTTGAATTATGAATTATGAATTACTTATAGAAGTTTTTCTCATATGCAGCGAACTCATCCATACCACATACGCAGCGTTTCCACCATGCACTGATGAAGCCACAACCGTAGCCGGTAAGTTGAATAAAGGCTGCTTCGATACTGAGAAGACCGATATTAAGGCTATTGTTTTGCATAGTTGAATCCACACAGATAATGACACTGTATAGCACCAGCGGCATTAAACCCATCATGATAAAGACACTTCCAAAGACATTGATTATTGGGAATAACTGCAAGAAGAGTCCAAAGAGAATCATCAAAACCAATAAGCCGTTCCTACAGTGAATACCATCGGTAAGAGATGGACAAGTTTCAGTGACTCAGGATACTTCTTATAGAGGTTGATTCGCGCAATACCAGAATTGTAAACCTGCTTCCAGAACTTGCGGAAGTCCGTACGACGCTTGTGCCAAACCCATGCCTCAGGGAACAGTCGACAACGCTTTCCTGCCTTAAAAATACGAATAGAGAAGTCGATATCCTCTCCAAAACGCATCTTTGAAAAACCTCCCAATTCCTGATAGACATCACGACGGATACCCATATTAAATGAACGAGGATAGAACTTGTCAAGTTTCTTCTTACCACCACGTATTCCTCCCGTCGTAAAGAACGAGGTCATTGAATAAGAAATAGCCTTCTGGGTATCGGTGAAAGACTCATGTGCACAGTCAGGTCCGCCAAAAGCGTCAGCTGGCTCACGTTTTAGCTCCTCACTCACAGCACGAATATAACCCTTCGGAAGTACAACATCGGAGTCGAGAATGAGCAGATACTCACCCTTTGCACGATCAGCACCATAGTTACGGCTCTGCCCTGGACCCGAATTTTCTTTGCTATAATAATGCAGGTCGAGCTTATCAGCGTACTTATCGCACACCTCCTTACACGGAATCTGTGAGCCGTCTTCAACGATAACGACCTCAAAATCCTTCTCCTCCTGGCTAAGCAGGCTCTCCAATAGTTCTTCAACCTCATCCGGACGATTGAAAACAGGAACAATGATGCTGTACTTCATAATGTTGCAAAGATAACACTTTGTTCGTGAATGACAAGTAATTTGATAAATTATTCTCTCAAAATAACATTCTTTCTCTCTGCCCTTTGCATGTATGAAATAGCAAAGCACATCTAAAGCCACCAATAAATCTGGTTCTTCTGTTAAAGACGTAGATTGTTAATAGAATGAGATTAATCCATATACATGGTATGATTACTCCCAATTAGAGGGTTTTAGAACGTGGGGTAAACTATGTGATAAATGTAATTAGGTGTGATGTCTATCTGTTTTATACAAACAATTTATCCCCTTAACAGTTGAATCTTGTAAACTATTTTCAAACAGCTCAAAACCAATACATGCTCTTTGGGCTTCTTAAAGACGCCTTTTTGGCTTGCAAAAGGTACCCTTTAAGAGGCTTACTAACGCCCTTTTGAAGTCTTATTAAGCACCTTTTACTTTACTACTTTATAACTAACTGATATACTGTTGGTTACAAACCTGCTTTTTGTGTATGGTTTTGCCGTTATTTATTGATGTCTTATTTGAAATTATGTAATTATTTTTCAAATCCTTATGTGCAGATTTTCGAAGTCTTAAATGAAATGATTTTCTATGAAAGAGAATGATGAGAGGATAGATATTCTACTGTCTTAGTTATGTTTTTGTTTAATGAGTAACTTCGGTTTTCCCTTTAAATCAATACGAAAAGCGTCCACACATTTATCGGGAGAACCAATAGTTCTACCACAGACGGTCGTAAATAATTGTTAATCTTCTGTTAAACGAGGGCTTCACCTTTAGCCATTGATTTATTTTAACTATATTTGTACTAAACTATTCTCATACGGTAAAGCGTGATAGACACGCTGCAATTAGTGCACTTTAGGATGTTGACATCATCATTACCGATGCTAAAATACCACAGTTTGTAGTCAACAAGATTGAAGAAATGGGTATAGAACTAATCATTGTAGGTTCTTAGGACATGCAATAAGACATAAAATAGAAACAAATTAATTTTTACGATTATGAAAATACCATCAGAGTTTGACCCTATCCGTCCGTTTGAGCCGGAAGAACTACCGGCAGTCTATGATAGGATTCTTGCTGATAAGCAGTTTCAAATGGTGCTGGCGTATCTCTACCCTGATGTTCCAGCTGAGGCGATAGCAAAGAAGATGCACGCCTGCAAGACAAATCTTGAATTCCAAAAAACATTCTGCTACCCTTTCCTCCAGCGTCTTGTCACGGAGTTAAGCTTAGGCTGTAGCATGGATGCAGTCAATATTGATACACGCAAACGCTATACCTTCGTCAGCAACCATCGCGACATTGTGCTCGATTCTGCTTTCCTCGACAAGCTTCTCATGGATGTTGGCTTTACCACTACTTGTGAGATTGCTATCGGCGACAACCTCCTTTCGCAGGATTGGGTGCGTGACTTGGTGCGTATCAACAAGTCATTTACCGTAGAGCGTGCCCTCCATTCAGTTGAGATGCTCCGTGCAAGCAAGCGTATGTCAGAGTATATCCACTTCGTTATTGCTGAGAAGAATGACAATGTATGGATTGCTCAACGACAGGGAAGAGCGAAGAATTCAAACGACCTTACCCAACCTGCGATCTTGAAGATGATGGCTATGGGGGGCGAAGGCACTATCATCGAACGTCTGAAACAGCTCCACATCGTGCCTTTAGCTATCTCTTATGAGTACGATCCATGCGATTATCTCAAGGCACGTGAGTATCAATTGCGTCGTGATTTACCTTATTGGAAGAAGACTGCAGAGGACGATCTCGAGAGTATGTTAGTGGGAATCAAGGGCTACAAGGGACATATCTTCTACAAATGTGCACCATGTATTGACGAATGGCTTGACACAGTAGATGAGGAACTGCCAAAGAACAAGCTCTTCGATACGATTGCAGCACATATCGATCACCAAATCCACAGTAACTACAAACTCTATCCTATCAACTACGTAGCATTAGATATGATTCAGGATACACGTGTTTACGAAGAGTATTATACAGTGGAAGACTATCAGAACTTCAATACTTACCTCGATGGTCAGATTGAAAAGATTGATATTGAGAACCGTGATGATAAGTTCTTACGCACTTGTCTGTTGACACAGTATGCTTATCCTGCAAAGAATTACATTGCTGCGTCATCTGAAAGCGGCAGATTTAAGTCACTTCTGAATCGTCTCACCTTTAAGAAATAACACAACGTGGACTGGTTCGAAAAGACTTTCTACAGACTATTGACTATGGTAACGGCAGTCATGTCGTTACTCATAGTCAGTGCCTGTGAGCATGACTTCTATGAGACAGGCGACAGCGAACTGTCTTATCTACATACCGACTTTGTTGAAGCAAGAACCAACGAGCTATCAGCTTTCGCTTCTGCAACTACTGATGACGGAACACAACTGACCTTAAAACCTGCAGTAAAAGAACAATGGGCAAAAAGACCCGACACTACTTACCGTGCCTTACTCTATTATAATAAGGTGGAAAATGGCATAACATCGTCTTTTGCCATTAGTCCTGTTGCTGTCTTACGCCCTCGTTTGGCACTTGACTTACCCATTGTGTACACCGACCCGGTTGGTTTTGAAAGTGTTTGGATAAGCAAGAATCATAAGTATTTGAATCTTACGCTTAACTTAAAGACTGGAAAAACTGAAGACGAAAAGGCTGTTCAGACCTTAGCTATTGTCTGTGATTCCGTAAAAAAACTACCTAATGGCGGACGAGTGTTTTATCTTCGACTACATCATCACCAAAATGGAGTACCCGAATACTATAGCAGACGTGTCTTTACAAGTATTCCTTTGAATGGTTTTAAGCAGAAAGATTCCATCTATTTAAGTATCAACACGTATAAAGGAAAAATCAATAAGCAGATTACTTTCTAATGCTATCAACTGAATTCGATTTTCATTTATGTTTTACTGCGTTTTCATCTGCAATAAAACATAAACAAATAGTCTATATAAAGATATAGGCAAGACCATTAACTATATAGTCTTTTCTCACCCTCCGACACAGAAACCGTTTCTTTTTAACACCCGAAAATCCACCGATAACGTTTTGAAAAAACATTACATAATTTCAAACAAAACATATATCAACAAGGACAAAGGCACGTATAAAAGACAGGTTTGTAACCTAAAGGAAATCAATTAGTTACAAAACAGCAAAGTAAAAGGTGCTTAATTGGACTTCAAAAGGGCGTTAGTAAGGGGCTTAAAGGGCACCTTTTGCAAGCCAATCAGGCGTCTTTTAGAGGCTTAAAGAGCATGTATTTAAAATCACGATGTGAAAAATTATAACAAAACAATAAACTATTAGCCCAATAGGACCTATCAGTCTAATTAGCCTAATTAGGCTAATAGGAATAAGCTATTCGAAAATTACAAATTGACACAGTATCAATTTGGGATAAACCTACCATGCAAGTGCATAAGTCTTAACACCTGATTACACATTGATACCAACCCTTTATCGACGTATTAAGGTCCAATCCATTCCTAATTTATATAGAAAAATCGAAAAAAATAGTGTATCTTTGCAACCTATAATTCATTGGTATAAACCTGATATGACATATTCCATATTTCAAATTAATAGCAAAAAAACTGTGTTTTCAGCACATAACAACCTATTGAGAAGAAGTTTTCTCATTCTTTCCCTCCTACTTTCTGTATCAGCAAACTATGCTGACAATGTTGATTTCAACACTGCTTTACGCATAGCAAGAACGTATGTAAATGTCAGCAAGAAGGCTGCCCTAAACGTAAAAACACGTGCTGCAGCAACGGCAACACAGCAACCTTACTACGTTTTCAACGATGATGCAGGCAAAGGTTTTGTAGTTGTTGCAGGCGATGACAAGATGGGTAAGGTGTTAGCTTACAGTCATGAGGCATCAATCGATATGGCTAACCTCAATCCCGAAGCACGTTATCTCTTTGATTCCTATCGACAGGTGTATGAGGAGTTGGGCAAGAATAAGACGCTTACCACACGTGCAGGGGCAGCAACGAAAACAGTTGATGTTGTGCAACCTTTGCTAAAAAGCAAGTGGGGACAGGACTATCCCTACAGCAAGCTGACCCAATATGTAACGGGGTGTGTGGCTACTGCGGTTGCACAGGTAATGTATTACCATAAATGGCCAGCACAAGGAAAGGGACAAGAAAGCTACACGGTGAAGTTTGATAACACTGTTCGGTCAGCCGATTTTACAAAGTCACACTACGACTGGGACAATATGTTGCCCGATTATAACCGCAGAAACGTTACTACAAAGCAGGAAGATGCAGTGGCTTTATTGATGAATGATGTGGGTATTGCAACCAATATGCAATACACGGATAGGGCAAGTGGTACGCAGAGTTATATGGCTGAGCGTGCATTGCGCAATTACTTCGACTATGATGCCTCAATGGTAAACAGATCATACGAGGGTGTTGACAACTTTATCGAGATTGTAAAGAATGAGCTTCGCAATGGTTTTCCACTCTACATATCCGGTGATTCGAAGACTGGAGGTGGTCATGCGTGGGTTTGCGATGGCTTTGATGAGGAGGATAAGTTCCACATGAACTTTGGATGGAATGGTCAGGCAAATGGCTATTACTCACTTGCTACCTTGAGTGTAACGTCTACAGGTAGTGAGTTTAATGGTGCACAGCATAGCTTTAACAAACGCCTTCATGTCATTGCGATACATCCAAACAAACCTAATACACCGAAGATTGATGCTGACATTGCCTATCAGTCGCCTAATATCAACTTTGATTACGGAAGTGATATGGCGTTTGTAGGAGATGCTCCAACAACCTTATCTGCTACTGCTAAGGTGATGTATTCAAGATTTATCAATCAAAGTCAAAGTGAACTTATAGGCGATATCGGTTTGGGAATCTATGACCAAGAGGGCAAACTGGTAAAGGTAACACCTTATGGACAGGGTGGAAGGAAGATATTTACTAAGGAACGATTTGTCTTTAACGAAGGAAAGTGGGTTTCTGGAGGTGTGATAGATGACAAGATAACCTTCACACTCGACTTCTCTACCCTTACAAACGGCACCTATTCACTCTATCCTATTGCTGCACAGATGCTGGAAGATGGTACATTAGGTGCTTGGGCACGTATGAAGAAAGCCCCACGTATCGTGATGAAGGTGGAGAATGGTAAGATAACTTACTTAGAGTTGCCAACGGAAAAGCCGACCTTCCAGCTCACAACCGAGCCTAATTTAGACAACAAAGTGATGCCGGGTGAGCCGAACGTACTCCGTCTAAACATCCGAAAATTAGATGCTAATTTCTTCAACGGAAGCGTAAAAGTAGAACTCCTAAACGGTGAGAATAAGGTGGTATATACCACACAGACGGATGAAGTGGTTGACTTTGATATCTACACAACCAAGCGTGTTAGACTGCCATTCAACCTTCCTTACGACATTGCTTCGGGTACTTATCACTTGCGCACGACTATCACCAATGCCGACAACGTAAGCTGTCAGGTACGTGAAAGTGCTTCACAAGAACCTTATACGCTCACGATTGAGGAAAGAGTCAGACTGGTATCTTCTCAAAAGCGACTGTTTATGCGCAAGATAACGAGGAAGGAAGTGTGCAAATGGAGAACTTTGATGTATCAAAAAGTCCAACATTCAGAGTCGCATGTATTGCATCTCTTGCAAAGAACTTACAATACAAGGGTGGTCTAACGCTCTATCTTATCGACACTGTGACAGGTATGTCTATCCAAGTGACAAAGAAGCCACTGCAGGTAGACCTCACACAGGCTGATGATATGACAATAATAACCAGCGACTGGATTAACCCAAAGACCGAAAAACTCATCAATAACCGTCGTTATCGAGTGGCATTGTTTGGTGTGGTGGATGGAAGGAATGTCGACTTATTACCAATTTCGACAACGTCACCTTACCTTTCCCTTATCAATGGACCGTATGACAAATATCCTGAGGGAGGAACAGATGGTGTGGAAGAAGTGAGCATCAAACCTACATTACAATTCGTTGACGGATGCTTACACATACAACAGCAGGGCTTGAAGCGTGTGGAGGTATATGGTATGAATGGTATATTGGTAGCAAGTAGTGCTGAAAATGGCACTGACAACCTTATCCTCTCCATTCCAAAGGGAACCTACGTGGTACGCATCATCACACAAAGTAGTCGTTACACAAGCGTTATCCGATAAACAACTATCCAATAACAAAGAGCGAGTACCTATCCCGGCACTCGCTCTTTTTCTATCTTTTAATAATCTATTCGTACTCCGCACATATGGTGCTTACCAACAGCACCACACGTGCTGACGCTGAGCACCAATGGTGCTGACTACTAATCAGTGTCTACAAGTAGACTATTTCAACACACCAAGTTCCTTACCAATCTTGATGAAAGCGTTGATACACTTGTCAAGTTGCTCACGATTGTGACCAGCTGAGAGTTGAACACGAATGCGAGCCTCGCCCTTTGGTACTACTGGATAATAGAAACCAGTTACATAGATACCCTCTTCAAGGAGCTTAGCTGCATATACCTGAGACAACTTAGCATCGTAAAGCATTACCGCACAGATAGCACTCTGGGTTGGTTTAATATCAAAACCAGCAGCCATCATCTTATCGCGGAAGTAGTTAACGTTCTCAACAAGCTTGTCATGAAGTTCATTACTCTCCTTCAACATCTTGAACACTTCAAGGCTGGCACCGATAATACAAGGTGCAAGTGAGTTAGAGAAGAGGTATGGACGACTGCGCTGACGAAGCATGTCAATGATTTCCTTGCGGCCAGTAGTAAATCCTCCGAGTGCACCACCAAATGCCTTACCGAGTGTACCAGTGTAGATATCCACACGATCATAGGTCTTGCAGAGTTCACTTACACCATGACCAGTAGCACCAACGACACCGGCAGAGTGAGACTCATCAACCATCACGAGGGCGTTATACTTCTCAGCGAGGTCGCAGATCTTGTCAACTGGAGCAACATTACCGTCCATTGAGAACACACCATCCGTAACGATGATACGGAAACGCTGTTCCTGTGACTCCTGTAGACAACGCTCAAGGTCTGCCATGTCAGCATTTGCATAGCGATAACGCTTCGCTTTACAAAGGCGTACACCATCAATAATAGAGGCGTGGTTGAGTGCGTCAGAGATAATAGCATCCTGATCAGTGAGCAATGGCTCAAAGACTCCACCATTAGCGTCAAAGCAAGCAGCATAGAGAATAGTGTCTTCAGTCTTGAAGTAATCAGAGATAGCAGCCTCAAGTTCCTTGTGGCTGTCCTGTGTTCCACAGATAAAACGAACAGAGGACATACCGAATCCTCGTTTGTCCATCATCTTCTTAGCACCTTCTATCAAACGTGGATGATTAGAAAGACCAAGATAATTGTTTGCACAGAAGTTCAAGACTTCCTTACCTTTTACTTCGATTGCTGCACTTTGAGGACTCTCAATGATTCTTTCTTCTTTGTAAAGTCCTGCTTCTTTAATCTCAGCAAGTGCATTACTGAGATGTTCTTTCATCTTACCGTACATAACATTAGATTTTATTTATTAGTAGGCAAAGTAACTTATAAAAAACGAGAAAAAGGACGTTAAGGAGTTTTTTTTTACGTGATGACTTAATTTTTTAATAATTTTAATACCTAATAGTGCGTTATCAACAAAAAATATGCTTACTTTGCAACCAGTTATATTTAAGCTTAACAATATTTATGAAAAATGTATTGGTCATAGGCTCTACAGGTCAAATCGGCTCAGAGCTTACCCGAGAACTTAGAAAACGTTATGGAAACGACAGCATTGTTGCTGGTTACATTAAAGGAGCAGAACCTAAAGGTGAACTGAAAGAAAGCGGTCCATCAGCTGAGGCCGACGTTACTAACCCAGAGATGATTGCCGATGTTGTTAAGAAATACAACATTGACACCATCTACAACCTTGCCGCATTACTCTCTGTAGTAGCAGAAAAGAAGCCGCAATTGGCTTGGAAAATCGGTATTGATGGTCTGTGGAACATCTTGGAAGTAGCACGTGAGAACAACTGTGCGGTCTTTACTCCAAGTTCTATCGGTTCATTCGGTTTGAGTACACCTCACACACAGACGCCACAGGACACTGTTCAACGCCCTGGAACAATCTATGGTGTGTCAAAGGTTACCACAGAGTTGCTCAGCGACTACTACTTTAAGAAGTATGGTGTTGATACCCGTTCAGTACGTTTCCCAGGTTTGATTTCCTATGTAACCCCTCCGGGTGGTGGTACTACTGACTATGCAGTTGACATCTATTACGCTGCTGTTCGTGGTGAGAAGTTCGTGTGTCCTATCAAGAAGGGAACACTGATGGACATGATGTACATGCCAGATGGTTTGCACGCAGCTATCTCATTGATGGAGGCTGACCCAACTCGTTTGGTTCATCGCAATGGTTTCAACATTGCTTCAATGAGCTTCGACCCTGAAGAAATCTTCAATGCTATCAAGCGTTACAAGCCTGACTTTGAGATGGAATACGACGTAGACCCACTCAAGCAGGGTATTGCTGACAGCTGGCCAGACAGTCTTGACGACAGTTGCGCACGCGCTGAATGGGATTGGAAACCTCAGTATGACCTCGATGCTATGACCGTCGACATGCTGAAGAATCTTGAGGCTAAGCTAAAATAAGTCTACAAAACAAGAGATAGATTAGCTTAAGCTTGACAATAATACGTATAAAACTACTCTATCAGGCTATAATCTACATGGTATAAAGAAACAAAGAGGTGGTTGCCAGCATGGCAATCACCTCTTTTTATTTATTAAACATGTTCCCTCAAATGCGCACTTATTCATCATCACCTAACAATCAACACCCAACACCCAAGCCAAACATGTTCCTTCAGATGCGCACTTTACATCATCACCGAACAATCAACACCCAACACCCAGACAAAACATGTTCCCCCAGATGCGCACTTTACATCATCACCGAACAATCAACACCCAACACCCAGACCAAACATGTTCCCTCGGATGCGCACTTTACATCATCACCGAACAATCAACACCCAACACCTAAGCCAAACATGTTCCCTCAGATGCGCACTTTACATCATCACCTAACAGTCAATACTCAACAGCCATGACCGTGATTCAATAGATTTCTCCATCAAACTCGCTTGCTAATAGTTCTTCTCGAAGCCGTTGGAGTTCTCGCATTGGAGAGATCCCACCGATGAAGAGCGTAACACGTTTCCCATCCTTTGTTTCCACAACAACTGGAAATCTACCATTGAAAGATATGCTCTGATTAAGCTTTATCCTAACAATATCTTTTATACAGATAGGCTGAGGTGGCTTAATCAGTGCGATATGTCCCTGTTGACAACGGGCATAAAGATTGCCATCAACTATAATAAAACTCTTTATAATGTTCTTTGGAGGATTGAGTACAACTCGAACAACAAAGAAGATAACTACCAATATAAAAAGTTGGATGGAAAGTACCACAAGATAGATTTCACCTTTTGTCATAGGTCTAAGCGTTCTTACTTTACTAAAGTTTCCCACCCCTTAAAACACTAACTTTTCTCATTTTCCTTTGTCTGTCTTCCCCCATATCCATTGACTGTTAACACATGCCTAACAGAAGTTATGCAGACTATCCACATACTTCGTCCCATTTTTCCAACGCTTCAGCCATTACAAGGATTTTGCTCATCTCTTTGTCGTTTCCGCTGATTGTAGCCATAAGGTATTGGGGCGTCATTCCAAGTATTTCTCCTAAAATGCGAAGAATGCGTTCGATGCAGGTAAGAACTCGCTTCCATAACGTGAGTGCCATGAGATCACCCTCCATATCCGAAAAGAGTTCGCCCATGGTTTGATATTCTGTGAATCTCTTTTCCAAAGCCATGACGGTATATGTAAGGTAACACAGCGTTGCGTCGGCTATCTGACCATAAAAGTCACAACCTTGATAACCTCCTAATCCGAGATATTGCTTAGTCTCCTTGTTCATCACCTCTATGTTCCATCTAATCTGATACACTTCAAAGGCTTTTTACGAAAGACATCGTTGTATCCGTGGTGAGCAGAACGTTCCATGCGGAGTTTCTACCATACTTGATGAGGAAGATTCTGATAGGTATATCTCCTAAGTTGCCGTTGAGCTGAATATATCGACATTTGTATTTACGACAGTTCTTTCCTCGTTCACGTTCATAGGTAGCAATGAGTTCTGCAGCATTTTTTTCTTTTTGCCCGATATAGTGTATTTTTGTCTTTCCCATTTTTTTGCAAGTCCAACAAAGTGCATTGCCCCTTTACCTATGCTTCTAACACATGTCATAAGTTGCTCGCAGGTGAACCAACTATCGGTAATCACATACTTCGCATGTAACCCCATCTTCCATCCACGGCGAAGCATATCCATGGCAACTTCCAGCTTAGACATCTTACACTCTTGAAAGCGCTTATAATCAGGATTGCCGGTGTTCCTCTTGGTGTGATATGCCTTTTTTTGAGTTGCTGTCTTGTCAGCCCGCAGTTGCCTTGCTTCCCCTTTTCTTGATGTAGTGAAAAAAATCAAAGGGTATAGTTGTCTTGCCGTCAAAGAAGGCACAAAGTAACAGCTTGTAGCCCAATACGCATCTGCCTTTCATATGGTCGAAAACACGACTGATACCCTCCATCCTCACACCACTCTTCTCAAGTACGGTGTCATCTATAATGAAACATGTAGTGGTATCTGATTGAGGAACTTCGCCATACTTACGCAATAGGCACATATAACGCAGTGCAAAGTGGTTCATCAATCGTCTCCAATCCATCTGTGGGCGAATCATCATGCGATAGAAACAGTTCTTACCATGATTTGAAAGCTCATATATCTTATGTTTGCATATACTATGGATGCTCTCGCCCACAATGCGGAAGAGGCAAAGAGAGAGGAGCAACTCCGAAGCCGAAACTCCGTCCTGTTTCTCCAATGAAAGGCGAGATAATAGGTGACCGATGCCAAACTTGCCAAAAAGATGAAATAAATCATCACTCATTCGGGTTTTAACACTCAAAAGTTTGGATAACTCACTTATTTTCTCTATTTTTGCTTCCATAACAGTTTTGTTGTCTTGTCTTTAAAATCAGTTCTTTAGCGATTACTAATTTACAAAGAAAATTCGACAAACTGTTATTTTTCTATCTATTTATTTGGGTGGGAAACTTTAGTTACTTTATTTACAACCAGTGAAGACGAAGCCTATCTGCGGATATTCCACATCGGCGTTTCGCCTCCTCCAAAGAGAACATCTATGTTAGCACCATTCTTCTTTTCGATGACATCCCATGCACGCAACTGTATGAACTGTGCTGGAGAGAGGTTTAGTTCGGTCATATAAGCCTTATCAGCCACCGCCTTATTACGCTCAGCCTTAGCACGTGCAAGTTCCATTTCAGCACGCTTCTCTTGTGTTTGCTTTGCCTGAATACTTGCAGCAGTCTTGTTCATCTCCTCCAACTGCTCCTTGTTAGGCATCACACGGTCGGTAATTACCTGTTGAATATCAATAGGGAAGTTTGCCTTTCGTGACAAAGAAGCTACATACTGGCGCATAGACTGCTTAATACGGTCATCGAATTTTGCAAGAACCTCACGATTACTCATCAAGTCGAATGGTGAACAAGAGGATACATACTCACGCACTTTATTGCGGAAATAAGGTTCAATGAAGTTCTCAAACCAGTTTTCTCCATAGTTCCTCAGCAAGTCAGGGGTCTGTCCTTTCTTCACTTGGATAATCATATACATATTAACATCAAGTGGAGTATTGTCGTTTGAAAGCAAATCATCAAACTGGAACTGCATCTTCTGTGGCAGGATATTAAAGTAGACTGCGGTCGTTGTTGGTGCAATCAGTGTAATTGAATTTACTGGTTCATCAGCAACACGTGTACTACCAAAGAAGATAGGCTTCATCTTTAATGCCGCTTCTTGGTCGTAAGAAGGATTTACAAACGAGAAGAAAGCAAGACCAATAACACAAAAAGTGACTACAAGAGCTACTGGAATCAATATTTTTTTAGGATTATTCATACCAAAGAAATCTTTAAGATTAAAACTTGAATACTGTTGGTTAGCTTGTTTTGAATTGAGTTTCATATCAAATGAGGTTATAATTGTATATGCTAAAATAGCTATCTTATCATTGCAAAGATAATAAAAAATATAATATGTGACAAACAAAACATAGTATAAGTAGTAGCTATAGAATGTTTTAAAAGAGCTTACAATACATTTGTACGCTATACAAGAAATGCAAATAGATACTATATCGATATTATCCTCTACAAACAACTTATTCCTATTAGCCTAATTAGGCTAATTGCTCCAATTGGACTAATTGCTTATTATTTTGTCCTATTTTTTCACATCATGATTTTGAATACATGCTCTTTTGGCTTCTAAAAGACGCCCGATAGGCTTGCAAAAGGTGCCCTTTTGAAGTCCAACTAACGCCCTTTTGAAGTCCAATTAAGCACCTTTTCTTCTACTATCTTATAACTAACTGATTTCCTGTTGGTTGCACTCTTGCTCTTCATACGTATTTTTATCCCTATTCATAGATGTTTTATTTGAAGTTATGTAATGATTTTTCAAAACTTTATCAGTGCATTTTCGAGTGTTAAAAAGAAAAAGGTTTCTGTGACGGAGGATGAAAAAAGAATAGATAATTGATGTCCTTGGCTATGCTTTTCTTTAATGAGTAAGTTCTGTTCTTCCGCTAACGCTATACGAAAAGTATCCACACGTTTAACGGAAGAACCTTTTTATTCTTATTACCTCCTATAGGAAAACTGCCAAGATTTAACTTTGGAAATCATCAGGTAAGGACTCTTTAATCCTTTCTGCAAGCATATGGAGCAATGTATGACGAATGAAGTTAGGCGATGTCATCAGTATTATCTCACGAGAAGGCACTGGATGGGCGAAAGGACGTACCAAACGATGCTGCTCCGTTGTGAGCTGTGAGAGTGCAAGCTGGGGTATAAAGGTTACTCCCTTACCATTCTCTACGATACGCATAAAGGTCTCTATGCTTCCTAAGTTATAACTTTTCTTACTTAAAGCAGCCGACTTTAGCTGGCAGAACTTCACCAACTGGTCACGGAAACAATGTCCTTCGTCCAGCAACCACAAGTACTCTCCCGACAAGTCAGCAGGACGAATAAACTCCTTTTCAAACAATGGGTCGTCTTCTGCTACATAACCGAAGAACTGTTCACGATAAAGCGATGTACACGACATTTCCTCCAGTCCGTCGACACGTGCCAAGATACCAGCATCTATATCGCCCCGACGAAGTGCCCTGCGCATATCCTCGGTTTTCATCTCCGTAATCCTCACATCCATCTCAGGATGTTCATTCATTAACTGCGGGAAGAATCGTGGAATAAGATAAGGCGCAATCGTTGGAAGCACACCCACCTCAAAGGTACCCGTAAGCACCTGCCGTTCCTCGTCGATTATCTGCTTGAGTTTCTTTGCACGATTAAGCACCCTCCAAGCCTCCTCAATCACCTTCATACCCGCTTGTGTAGGCTGTATCGGTTGACGCTTACGGTCAAAGATTTTCACACCTAATTCGTCTTCTAACTTTTGAATCATCGAACTAAGTGTAGGCTGTGTGACGCTGCAATCATCGGCTGCCTTTGCAAAATGTTTGAGCCGATAAACTGCCATTACATATTCTAATTGTTGTAGTGTCATTCTTCTAAAACCATGTATAGACTATGACAAAAATAGATAAAAAAAGCCAAATAGCCGTCTTATCATCCTGTTTTTATGCTTTATACTCGTCTTTTTCATCCTTTATAGTGAGTGTATACACGCCCAATCACTATAAATAAGTATTATTCTTCACCACCTTATAAGTTTCATATCAGTATTCTTCAACACCTAACAACCATCACCCAACACCCTTACCACCCATCAACACTAATGGTGCGAAGGCTTAGCACCAATGGTGCGGACGCCTAACACCACGCGTGCTCACAGTTAATAACCTTATTGCATATGATTAAGTTAACTTCAACTTATTGCCAACTAAGGGTTATTTAAGCCAAAGTAACCTGCATTTATTAGTTTATCAAACTTGCTTTTCAACTGTTATACGAGTTTGTTTGATTGTAAAGAGAAGGTATCAAGTAGTTCTTTTGTATAAGTTTTATCAGATGCTAATCTTTTAATCTACCAAATACAGGAATATAACTTATTGATAATCAGTACAGAACACATCTTGATAGATTTTATTAATCAGCACATAGATTTTTTCTATTGCTTGTAATGATTACAAATACTAACTTTGCATTGCAAAACAAAAAGATTTAATCACATAAATAGTTTTAAGTAAGATATGGAACCAATTATTAATGCACACGCACCAGAGTTTACCGTTCAGGCTTTCCAGGACGGACAGTTTAAGACCGTTTCAAGCAAGGATATCGAGGGCAAATGGGCGCTCTTCTTCTTCTATCCAGCTGACTTCACTTTCGTATGTCCTACAGAGTTGGAGGATTTGGCTGACAAGTACGAGCAGCTCAAGAGTCTTGGCGTAGAGGTTTTCTCAGTAAGTACTGATACTCACTTCGTACACAAGGCATGGCACGATGCTTCTGATAGAATCAAGAAGATTAAGTACACTATGCTTGCTGACCCAACTGGCGTATTGAGCCGTGGCTTCGGTGTATACAAAGAGGACGAGGGTTTGGCTTACCGTGGTACATTCCTCGTAAACCCAGAGGGTCTCGTTAAGATTGCTGAAATCCAGGATAACAGCATCGGTCGTAACGCTGATGAGTTGGTACGTAAGGTTGAGGCTGCGTTGTTCGTTGCTTCTCACGAGGGTGAGGTTTGCCCAGCTAAGTGGAAGCAGGGCGGCGAAACATTGAAGCCAAGCATCGACCTTGTTGGTAAGCTCTAAGACTTAGTTTCTGTAATAACAGACATAAAAGTGTCATAGAAGTTATGGTGGAGAGATAAGTCTTCGGACTTTGTCTCTCCATTTTTTTATAATATATAGAGAAATTTACAAGCCCCATGTTAGATTCAAGCATACTCGAACAGGTGAAAGGCGTCTTTGCTTCGCTCTCATCTGATATAACCCTTAGCGTTACTCGCAATAGTAATGATGAGAACTCAGCAGAGTTTTCGTCTTTCGTAGAGGATATTGCCTCTACTTCTGACAAGATAAAGACAGTTTATCAGGAAGGAGAACAGTTCTCATTCAGTATTCTTCGCAATGGTGAAGAGACTGGTATCAGCTTCCGTGGTATACCAAATGGTCACGAGTTTACCTCGTTGCTCCTTGCTATCCTTAACTCTGACGGACAGGGTAAGAACCTTCCTGACGAGGCGATAGCTGCACGTATCAAGTCGTTGAAGGGTGAAATCCGCCTTCAGACCTACGTATCACTCACCTGTACAAACTGTCCTGACGTTGTTCAGGCACTCAACGTAATGGCGCTTATCAACCCAAATATTAGCAATGAGATGGTTGATGGTGGTCTTTATCAGGATGAAATACAACGTTTGAACATACAAGGCGTACCTTCTGTGTACGTTAATGGGGAGCCATTGCACACTGGTCGTGGTGATCTTGGAATCCTTCTGCAAGAGTTGGAGGACAAAGTTGGTACCGATCATGATGAAAATGCGGTGCAAACAGTACACGAATATGATGTTATCGTACTCGGTGGTGGCCCTGCTGGAGCATCTTCTGCTATCTATTCTGCCCGCAAAGGCTTGCGCGTAGCTATCGTTGCTGAGCGCATCGGAGGACAGGTAAACGACACAACAGGTATCGAAAACCTTATCTCTGTCACAAAGACAACTGGTACACAGCTTGCTGCTGACCTCCGCACCCATATCAATGAATATTCAATAGATGTATTCGACAATCGTAAGGTGGTATCAACCAACTTGAAAGAGGCTATTAAGACTGTTTCTGTTCGTGGTGGTGAGACCTTAACCGCACCTGCTATCGTAATCGCAACAGGTGCAAGTTGGCGCCGTCTTGGTCTACCTGATGAGGAGAAATACATCGGTCATGGTGAGCATTTCTGTCCTCATTGCGACGGTCCTTTCTACAAAGGTAAGGACGTAGCAGTCATCGGTGGTGGTAACTCTGGTATCGAAGCAGCCATTGACTTGGCTGGTATCTGCCGCCACGTAACCGTACTTGAGTTCGCTGATGCTATGCGTGCTGATGAGGTACTACAGCAGAAAGTAGCCAGTCTGCCTAATGTTGAGGTCTTCCTTTCTACCCAGACAACAGCTCTATTGGGTGATGGTCAGAAGCTATCGGGTATCAGAGTGAAGGACCGCACCAATGATGAGGAGCGCGATATAGCCTTAGATGGTGTCTTTGTTCAGATTGGCTTGTCGCCAAACAGCGATGCTTTCAAGGATCAAGTAGAGGTTACTCCTCGCAATGAGATTGTCGTTGATGCAACCAACCGTACTAATCTAAGTGGCGTATATGCTGCTGGTGACGTTACAACGGTGCCTTACAAACAGATTACAATCGCTATGGGAGAAGGTGCAAAGGCAGCCCTTTCAGCCTTTGACGACCGTATCCGTGGCGTGATTTAAGAATAATATCTTCTCTGACTTGAGTATATGTTGAGCCCGATGAGGCAAGTGTGAGCTATCTTCACCTTGTCCATCGGGCATTTTTCGGTTAATTCTAAATTCACAATTCAGAGTTCATAATTATGATTAGCCTTAATTCAGAATTCACAATTCAGAATTCATAATTATGATTACTTTGATAATTCAAAATTCATAATGCACAATTCTGAATTATGATTAGCAATGATATCGAAAATAAGGGATTATAAATACAAGGCTTTAATCGCCTTCTTCCAATTCAAAAATATCATCTACACGCTTATCGAATACACGTGCAATCTTCAGACTGAGAACTGTTGAGGGAACATACTTCTCGCTTTCGATAGCGACAATCGTTTGGCGAGATACCCCAATAAGTTCTGCTAATTGAGCTTGGGTCATGCGTTTGATAGCCCGCTCTACTCTTATACTATTCTTCATTATCTATTCTCCTTTTATGTAATTCGTAAAGAAAACGGAAGTGAAACAGCAGAAATATGCTGAACATTGATAGCATTAACAACGTGATATAAACCATTCCAAAGCAGAACCACGTGAAGATTACAAAGAAAATCGTATTTACTTTCAGTGCCCATACTAATGAACGCATACGGAGATGTTCAACATATTCATCCTCAACTCTTTCCTTTGAAAATGCTATCATATAGAGAGAGATAAAGGTCAAACAGTAAACAAGTTCAGAAAACATGTCTTCCTGCGCAAAATAGAAGAATGAACGTCCCTCTTGTTCAGAAGCAAAGAAATTCAGGTTTCCAATGTGTAAGGTAATAAAACTCAGTCTGTCATCATTAAACCAGTCATTAATACCTAACCAAGAAACCATAATCATGACACAACAAGGGATAAAAATAAACCAACCAACCTTCCTAAAGATGTGGGGTAAAAGATAATCTGTTTTCATAAAGTAGCTTTTTTAATTAATAAGTAAAGATATCTATCACACCACAAAAGTAATACTTACCTTTCTAAAAGTCAAGTAAACTATACAAAAAGACTGCTTTAACAATCCAACAATTAACCTATATTCACACTAAAAGCTATTTCTTCAGCTCTTTTTGCTCATTCTTTTTCTGAATAGAATCAGCTTTTAGTTCCTGCTGTGTTTGTCGGTAAGCCTTGAGGATAGGGTCTTCCTTATCCTCTAAATCGTCCATTTTCTTGAAAATTTCACGCAACTCTCTGACATGCCTACGGTCTCTACGGTATCGTTTGTCAAGTATAAGACCTAAATCGAAACCACCAAGTCCACCAGACGGGCGTTTCTAAGATGTCTCGTTTCGGCATCTTCTTCAACAGTTCACGCCCATCAACAACCTGCTTTCCTATCACCACCACCTCATCCAAATAATGTTCTGCAGGGAAAAGGAAGACCGTATCTCGTAACACCTCACTCCGAAACAACTTCTCTGGTGCATAGCCTTTCTTCTTAAAGGAGGCTGTTTGGAACGAATCAGGTAGGTTAATGATTCCTTGCCATGTAGTAAGTCCCACATTCTTCCCATCCACACTGACCAATACATCACGTATCGGAAAGCGCGTCGCCCCATCACAAACCAGCACTTTCTGTGCTTGAAGTGACGAGAGGGGTAGCAAAAGCCACAAGAAAAATAGAAATAATCGTATCTGCATAGCAATCAACTCTCTACTGCAAACTTACATAAAAGTTTTCTTATTCGGCTTTTTTCGTAATTATTTTTATCGTAAAAGCAGAAAGTTGTAACATTGTTTAAGAGTGAAAGAGTTCATCTCTTCTCAACGTGCGAAGGCTCAGCACCAATGGTGCGGATGGTGAGCACTAATGGTGCGGACGCTGAACACCAATAGTGCGAATAGCAATGTCACACCGAATCACTAAGCAAAAGAAACCTTATTAATAACGTAATAACTCAAAGGGAATCCATAGGCTTGCATCACAAAGACCAATAGTAGTATCACACGAAATGCCGGATAAGCCGAAAGAGAACAGTCTATTGCTTTATCAAATCATGCTTTTCACACTATTAAAAATGGCATCTGCGTAGCTACTTTACGACAGATGCCAAATTACTTTCATGTAAAAAAGAAATTATTTTCACGAAAATAAATATTTACATTCATGAAGAAAAATATTTATTTTCATGAAAATAAATTGAGAAGAATGCCTTTCTATCTTGCTCTCATCGCATTAAGAACGGCAAGAACCATAACGCCAACATCAGCAAAGACGGCTAATCCCATGCTTGCCATTCCAAAGGTAGCAAGAAGAAGGACTGCAACTTTGATACCGATAGCAAACCATGCATTCTCTTTCGCTATAAAGATAGTACGACGTGAGAGTTCTATGGCAAGTGCTATCTTCGAAGGTTTATCGTCCATCAGTACGACATCGGCTGCCTCGATAGCTGCATCACTTCCCAAAGCACCCATAGCAATGCCCACATCAGCACGTGCCAACACTGGTGCATCATTGATTCCATCACCAACAAAGGCGATTGTTTCACCTGCATTTTTCTCTGCAATGAGACGCTCAACATGCTTTACTTTGTCAGTAGGGAGCAGTTCGGCATAGTATTCCGTCACCTTTGTCTGTTCCGCAATTTGCTCAACAACTTCCCTCTTGTCGCCGCTCAGCATAACTGTCTTACTAACACCCAACTGCTTCAGAGACTCTATAGCCTTCACAGCATCAGCCTTCAACTGGTCAGAGATAACGATATGACCTGCATATTCACCATCAATCGCAACGTGAACAATCGTACCCGCATGGCTCGTACAACGCTTACAGGTAGGGATTGTAATACCTAATGTTGCCATTAAACGGCTGTTACCAACACTTACTTTCTGATTATTAACAGTGGCAGTAATGCCCTGTCCCGCTGTTTCTTGTATATCTTCAACAGTGCAATTATCCTTTTCATTCGCATATGCCATACGGAGAGCAAGGGCGATTGGATGGGTAGAATAACGTTCAACATGGGCTGCTAAATGGAGCAACTCATGCTCAGAGAGTTGCTCTGGGTGGATAGCCTCAACATCAAAAGTTCCACGTGTCAATGTTCCTGTCTTATCGAATACTACCGTAGAGAGCTTTGCCAAAGCATCCATATAGTTACCACCCTTAATGAGGATTCCCTTATGAGAAGCCCCACCAATACCCGCAAAGAAGGTAAGAGGAATAGAAATAACCAAAGCGCATGGGCAACTTACAACCAAGAAGGTCAATGCACGATAGAGCCAAACACCAAAGGCTGGTGCGTAACTATCATAGAAGAACGGAGGAATAACAGCCAAAGCAAGGGCAGCAATCACCACGATAGGCGTATAGACACGTGCAAAACGACGAATGAACGACTCACTGCGTGACTTGTTATCACCTGCCTCTTCAACGAGTTGGATAATCTTTGCAGCGGTAGACTCGCTATATGCCTTTTCAACTTGCACCTTTAACACACCCGAAAGGTTAACACAACCAGAGATAACTTCCATGCCTGCACTTACATCACGTGGCATACTCTCACCCGTAAGGGCTACGGTATTAAGACTGGAGGCACCCTCAAGCACCCTTCCATCTAATGGTATCTTCTCTCCCGGCTTAACAATCACAGTCTCACCAATCATCACTTCCTCTGGACTTACGCTCTCTACCACTCCGTTTCGCTCCACATTGGCTACATCTGGACGGATATCCATTAGTTCAGAGATGGAGTCGCGCGCCTTATCTTCCGCATAATGCTCAAAGAGTTCGCCTAATTGGAAGAACAACATCACGAAGACTCCTTCGATAAACTGTGGTTCGGCACCGGGAAGGAAACCGATGAGCAATGCTCCGATAGTCGCAATACTCATAAGGAAATTCTCGTCAAAAGGATCGCCTTCCATGATTCCCTCAACCGCTTCACCTAATACATCATAGCTGATAACCAGATAAGGAACCAAATAAACAAGCAGCACCTGCCACATTGGAAGTGCTGTGAAATGCTCTACTAACCATGCTCCAGCGAGGAGTACAGCCGTAAGAATGATTCTTATAAGTTTCTTTTTCATAATCTAAAACCTGTTACTGCATTAATATTCTGCTGCAAAGATAAAGATTATGTTTTGCAACTCGGTTGCAAAGATGCCTGTAAATTAAATTTAGATAATCGTTTTAATAAAGGTTCTTCCGTTAAATGCGTAGATTGTTAATAGAATGAGATTCATCCGCATACATGGTATGATTACCTCTAATTAGATGGTTTTACAAAGGGGGATAAACTACATGATAAATGTAATTAGCTGCAATGTCTATCTGTCTTCTACTATCAACGCATTCCCTTATCAGTTGAAGTTTGTAAATTATTTTCGTGCAACTCAAAACCAATACATGCTCTTTGGCTTCTAAAAGACGCCCAATTGGCTTGCAAAAGGTGCCCTTTAAAACCCTTACTAACGCCCTTTTGAAGTCCAATTAAGCACCTTTTATTTTACTACTTGATAACTATCTGATTCTCTGTTAATTGCAAACCTGCTTTTTGTATGTGGTATTGCCGTTATTTATAGATATTTTCTTTGGAATTATGTAATGATTTTTCAAATCACTGTCTGCCTTTTTTCCAAGTCCAAAAAGAAATGATTTTCAATATCAGAGGATGATAATAGGATAGAATGCTGACTGTCTTAGCCATATTTTTGTTTAATGAGCAAGCTCGACTCTTACGTTAAAGCAATACAAAAAGCATCCACACATTTAACGGAAGGACATTAAAACTTTCTCTCCTTTTACTTTTTTGCCTTCTTACTCCTTTACTATTCAAAGCCTTTTCGTTACCTTTGCACCTATGAAAATAGGAACAATAGATTTTGGGGAACGCCCACTATTCTTGGCTCCAATGGAAGATGTGACAGATATTGGCTTCCGCAAGATGTGTAAACGCTTCGGTGCAGCCATGGTATATACGGAGTTTGTGTCGGCTGATGCCGTCATCCGTAGTATCAAGTCGACACTTTCAAAATTAGTCATTGACGATAGTGAGCGTCCTGTAGGAATACAGATATATGGCAGGGATGTAGCTTCAATGGTTGAAGCAGCTAAGATTGTTGAACAGGTAAAGCCCGATGTGATTGACATTAACTTTGGTTGTCCAGTGAAGAAGGTGGCAAACAAGGGTGCTGGCTCTGGTATGTTGAAGAACATCCCACTGCTACTTGACATCACAAGAGAGGTCGTAAAGGCTGTCAACACACCTGTCACAGTAAAGACTCGATTAGGTTGGGACAACGACAACCTCATTATCACCGATCTTGCTGAGCAACTGCAAGACTGTGGTATACAGGCATTAACCATTCATGGACGCACTCGCGCACAGATGTATACAGGCGAAGCTGACTGGACATTGATTGGTGAGGTGAAGAACAATCCACGCATTCATATCCCCATCATTGGCAATGGTGACGTGACAAGTATTGAGGAAGCGCACGAGAAGTTCGACCGTTATGGTGTTGATGCGGTGATGATTGGACGCGCTACCTTTGGTTGTCCGTGGTTATTCAATCAAGGTGAGAAGCAGCTGACTATCGATGATAAGATTGATATACTTGAAGAAATGCTACGCATTAATGTGGAACGTATCGACGAACATCGTGGTATCTTGCACACACGCCGACACTTAGCTGCATCGCCAATCTTCAAAGGAATCCCCGATTTTAAGAAGACACGCATCGCTATGTTGCGCACAACAAAGATGGATGAGTTGATGGCAATCCTTGAAGATTGCAGAGAAAAACTAAGGGAATGATAATTAATAAGGCTTATAGGCCTAATTAGGCTAATAAGGCTAATTAGCCCAATAAAACCAAAAAGGGAAGAAACCAAACGGCTTCTTCCCTTTTTCTGTCGGGATGACCAGAGTCGAACTGGCGACCCCTACGTCCCGAACGTAGTGCGCTACCAACTGCGCTACATCCCGATAGCTTAAAAACAAGTGCAAAGTTAACTATTTTCTCGGAACTAACACAAACTTTCTCGCCGTTTTTCTTTCTTGTTATAGCAAGGCTGGAAGCTCAAAAAGCTTGATACCATTACTACCTTTTATCAAGATATAATGATCCTCTGGACGATGAAGAGCTATCTCCTTTTTCACCTCATCAATGTCGCGGAACTTGCGGAAATCGGTTTGTGTCTTACCAAACTCCTCTCCAACAAGCCATACATTACGAATGTCCGTAGCCTTAAGCAATTCCACAACCTTCTGATGTTCTTCTGCAGACGCATCTCCAAGTTCACGCATATCACCGAGGATAGCCATCTTATTCTCTACTTCCATCAGTTGGAAGTTCTCTATCGCAGCAGCCATACTGGATGGATTAGCATTGTAAGCATCCACAATAAGCTTGTTATGTACTGTCTCAGTCAACTGCGAACGATTGTTATGAGGCACATAGTTCTCCAGAGCATAGTTGATTTGCTGTGGCGTAACACCAAAGTGAAGACCTATAGCTATGGCTGCCAACATATTATCTAAGTTGTAAGAACCAATGAGATGGGTTTGAACTTCGTAGATAGTAGGTGCTGGCTGATGGATGTTAAGGCTTGATGACTGCCACTCAAACTTCAAACACGGAGCACAGCTAACAACATATCCTTGCACATCAGCAGTTTCATCTTGTCCGTAAGTTATGATACGATCAAATGCCCGCTGCTCTGCCATTTCCGTCAAATCGGGATTGCTCTCGTTGAGGAACAGTAAACAACCATGAGCTTTAAGGAAATCATAAAGTTCACCCTTGGTCTTCTTTACGCCCTCAAAACTACCAAAACCCTGAAGATGTGCACGACCAACATTAGTAATCAAACCACAAGTTGGCTCTACGTATGTAACCAATTTTTCAATGTCACCGGGATGAGAAGCACCCATCTCGATAACTGCAATCTCATGTTCTGGACGAATACCTAACAACGTACGAGGCACACCTACATCGTTGTTATAGTTCGCCTCTGTATGATGTACATTAAACTTCTCAGCCAATACGGCAGAGATAAGTTCTTTACTTGTCGTCTTTCCGTTTGTTCCTGTAATACCAATCACAGGGATAGAGAACTGACGACGATGCTCGCGTGCCAATTCTTTATAAGTTACAAGGGCGTCATCAACGAGGATATAACGCTCGTCGCCTGCCTTTGCATATTCTTTTTCGTCAATGATTGCATAGCTACAGCCCTTTTCTAAAGCAGCTTCTGCAAACTTATTACCATCGAATGATGCTCCCTTCAATGCCACGAAAATACTTCCTTCAGGACAGTTACGGCTGTCTGTGGTCACAACAGGGTGCGCTTGGTAAATCTTGTAAATCTCCTGTATATCCATTGCGTTTACTTTATTCTTTGTGCAAAGGTAATCTAAATGAAAGACAATGCAAAGCAATGAATGTCTTTTTTTATTATCAGAAATTATCTTCAAGCTGTTGGAGTGATTGCTATTAGATTCCACACAACGATAGATAGCAAGGGAATTAACGCTCCGCACCATTGGTGCGGATGGTGAGCACCAATGGTGCGGAGCATCAACACAACGATAAAAGATAGTAAAGAGTTTCTATCAAAACCCTATAATCGCATATAAAACATGACTACCTAAAACGCGACATACGGCCGCAAACGCTCGATTGCTTCGGGCGTAAAGTCCTTTAATAAGTGGAGTTGTGAGAGACTGGTTAGTTTTCCTTTCAGCCGTCTATAGTCGCAAATAGCCTTAGCCTGATAGAAATTCACATAAGGATGCTTACGAAGTTGTGCGAGAGTTGCAGTATTTAGGTTTATCTTCTCTGTCTGTGGGTTAGCGATAGAGAAGTAAGGTAGGCTTTCTTCTGGGAACCCTTCAATCTCTTGCAACTGTCCCACAGCAACATATCCGCCTAATCGTTTACCATAGTTAAGGATGGCACGTGCCCACCCTGAGCCAATACCAGGAATCTTCTTTAGCTGGGTTGTGTCAGCAGTAACGAGATTGATATGTTCACCAACTTTTAGCTTCAATGGGTAGCGAAGGGTGTCACGGTCATTCCCTCTGTTAGGTTTATACGTGTTTTGCGCCTTATAGGCCTCATAAGCAGCATGGGCAGCCTGTTTATCAGCTTCTTTTTGAGCAATATAAGCTTGTACAGAGGCGAGCGTGGAGGCTGGTTCGTAATCATCACCAATCGTTATATAGGGTTCTAACGCTCGATACTGTTTGCGCGTAAGACCATAGAGGCGAGCAAAGTCCATCGGTGAGCGATAGACTCCTCCTTTAGAACGATACTTGATGATATTACGCACTTGGAAAGGAGCTAAGCCCAACTGCAGCAACTCTTCGGCTGTAGCTGTATTTGGATCGAAAGGAAATAAGTGTTTACCATCTGCTGTTTCAACTATAGGAAGTTGCGCTTTACGGGAGAAAGAAGTGGGTTTATCCTTACTTATACTATCGCTTTTCACAGCAGAAGTTTCCGTTGTTTGATTGCCAACAAAGATAATCAAACCAATGCTACCAACGATAAACAGCAAGAGTAGCAACAGCACTTTTCGATCGGAACGATGGAGATAGAAAATTGATTTTAGGTTCATAGTATACAATGTTTAAACTCTGATGAATCCTTCAAAAGAAGAAATCATTATAGATGTAAGGGAGGGTTAGAGGATTATTAAGTATTAGTTGGTGATAATAGGTTGTAAATTAATGTTGGAAGTTAATACTTCGTTTTTTCTTACCCATCCCCTCTCCTATTGGAGAAGGGTTGGTATAGGATTTCATCTCATACTTTTCAAAGGTAGAGAAGATAGAGGGAATATTGCGTATCTAATGGCTTAGAACACACCTAACTGATGTAGGAAGATTGCGAGAATGGCCAATGGACAAACAAAACGAATGAGGAAGTAATAGACACCAAAGAAGATACCACGTGTGGTTCCCCAATTGGTAAATTCGTCCTTCACCAGTTTCTTTGGTACATACCAGCCTATGAATAGGCAGGTGAGAAGTCCTCCTATAGGTAGGAAGATTTGTCCTGTCACAAAGTCGAAGACATCGAAGAGATCAACACCTGCCACCTTGAGGAAACTCCACTCGCCCAATGACAGCGAGCAGACTGCACCAATAAGCGAACATCCAGCCGTAACAATCATTGCAGCACGTGGACGGCTGATGTGTAACTCCTCTTGGAAGAAGGCTGTACTCACTTCGTGTAGGGATATCAATGAGGTCAACGCTGCCATTGAAAGCAACAGATAGAATGCCATTGAAATGATATAACCAACTATAGGCATACTCGCAAAGGCCTGCTCAAAGACATTTGGAAGGGTAATGAAGATAAGAGATGGTCCACTATCAGGACTTACTCCCACAGAGAATGCAGCTGGGAAAATCATCAAACCTGCAAGAATAGCAACGCAGGTGTCAATGATACCAATCTGTACTGCTGAGTTCAACAACTTTGTATGACGACTATAATAAGAGGCGTATGTACAGATACACCCCATCGCAATACTCATCGAATAGAATGATTGTCCTAAAGCACCCAAGAAGACATCGCCTGTTACCTTACTGAAGTCGGGTTTCAGTAGGAATTCTATTCCCTTACTTGCGCCTGGAAGAAGGCAAGATGCAACGACAATAGCCACCAAAAGCACAAAGAGGGCTGGCATCATAATCTTTGATGCACGCTCAATACCATTCCTAACACCATGAATAATAATGTAGTGGGTGAGAAACAGAATAGCTACGGTCCATAAAACAGGCTTCCACGGGTTGGTAGAGAAGTCTGTAAAATAAGACTTGAAATAATCTGGTGTACCGTGCAGATGATTCAGTACGGAGGCTGCTCCATATTGCAAACACCAACCCGAAACCACAGCGTAATAGCCCGTAATGAGGAAACCTGTGAGCACTCCTAAGTAACCAACCCATTTCCAAGCACTCCCATTAGACAACTTTGTATAGGCTCGTGCCGTATTTGAGGCTGCATGACGACCGATAATGAACTCGCTAATCATACAAGGCAAGCCCAATAACAAGATACAACCAATATAAATAAGAATGAAAGCTGCTCCACCATTCTGGCCTGCCATATAAGGGAAACGCCATACATTACCCAAACCAACAGCACCGCCTGCAGTGGCAAGAATCATACCTAACTTGCTTCCAAACTTCGCTCTTTTTTGTTCACTCATAGAAATTTGATTTGAATATATGCGCAAATTTACGAAAAAATATCTACTTTTGTGTCAAATTAGAAGTAAAATATGAGCATAACAAAACACATCTTAACTAAACACCCATTTAGTTGTATTATTGTAATCGGAACTTGGATATTGTGTTTTATGACTATTCCAGAAACGCCACTAAGCTCTGTTCGGTTTATAGATAAGTGGACACATAGTCTTATTTACTTAGTTTTAGGCCTAAGTATAAGCCTCGAATACTTACGCAATACAAAGCAGCCCAGCCCCAAATTCATCATTGTATGGGTCTGGTTGATGCCTATTATCATGGGAGGACTCATTGAAGTTCTTCAATCCTACTGTACGAATGGGAATCGAAGTGGTGAATGGCTCGACTTCTTCGCAGATGCTATTGGCTCGACAATAGCCGTGCTTATCGGTATTCTTCTGGTACGATATCGCGCCAAAGCTTAAAAGGATTGCGACGCATCTGGGAATTATAGAAGTGGCGATTACCCGTAACTTCTAAGCCAATAAAGTCTGGCTTATCAAACGATTCATCCTCACTTCCTAACTCCACTTCAGCCAAGACGAGTCCATCATTATCACCATGAAACTCATCTATCTCAAAGGTATGACCTTCAAAAGGTACAAGATAGCGATGCTTATCAATCACACCTGGCTCGCATAAAAGCATTAATTGCTGTGCTTCTTCCAGTGTAATCTCTTTTTCAAACTCATAACGTGATAGCCCACCTGTACGTGATGGACCTTTGATTGTCAGATATCCCTTATCGTCCCTGATACGAACACGAACGGTATTAACAGCTGCAAAATATCCTTGTTGTATGTGACTACAACTACTTGCATGCTTTTTCCAGTCCATATTCTTATGAACTAAGAACTTTCTTTCAATCTCTAATCCACTCATGAGAGTCCTATTGTTAATATAGTAAGCGACTGTTACGATCTAAGAGATAACAGTCGCGTATCATCTATGTCCTGTTTACTATTAGCTATTTGATGCTATAATGATTGTAAGAATGCCCAAAGCGACTAAAATTACAGCCAACCAAGCAACGACACGATTAGCCTGCTTTTCTTGTTTAAGCTCTCTTTCCTTGCGATTTACTTTACTTCTTTCACTCATAGTTATATCATTTTAAAAGGTTGTATATCATTATTAATAAGGGAAGAAACCTCCCCAAGTTCCGCAAAAGGAGCGGATGTATTGGATAGCAGTGGGATAATTGCAGGTTTTTCTTTCGATAACCTTTATCCAAATCATTCCCCATTAGGCGCTTTCTCCCCCTCAGAGAAGACAGAAGGAACTTTCTATTCCTCCGTTGGAAACTCCATCAGATAAGCTTTGATGAAGTCGTCAATCTTACCATCCATCACACCATCCACATCAGAAGTCTGATAATTAGTGCGGTGATCCTTCACACGACGGTCATCAAAGACGTAACTTCGAATCTGACTTCCCCACTCAATCTTCTTCTTACCAGCCTCAATCTTAGCCTGTTCTTCCATGCGTTTCTTCATTGCACGGTCATACAACTGCGACTTCAAGAGCTGCATAGCCTTAGCACGGTTCTTTGGTTGGTCGCGAGTTTCCGTATTCTCAATGAGGATTTCCTCCTGTTCTCCAGTGTCAGGATCTTCATATTGATAGCGCAAACGTACACCCGATTCCACCTTGTTGACGTTCTGTCCACCCGCACCACTCGAACGAAAGGTGTCCCAACTGACGCGAGCAGGGTCAACATATACCTCTATCGTATCATCAACCAATGGCGTAACGAAGACGCTGGCAAAGCTTGTCATACGCTTACCTTGGGCATTGAACGGACTAACACGTACCAAACGGTGCACACCATTCTCACTCTTCAAGTAGCCATAAGCATATTCTCCACCCTCGAACTTCATTGTCACACTCTTAATACCAGCCTCATCGCCTTCCTGTATATCAGAGATAGTAACTCTATATCCCTGTGCTTCGCCCCAACGCATATACATACGCATCAGCATAGAAGCCCAGTCTTGACTCTCCGTACCACCCGCTCCAGAGTTAATTTTCATCACACACTCCATCGGATCCTCCTCCTGACGTAGCATATTCTTAAGCTCTAACCCTTCGATTACCTTAAGAACCTTAGCGTATGCGGTATCAACTTCCTCCTCAGTGACAAGTTCATCTTTATAGAAATCGAACGCCAACTGTACTTCATCAGCCAACGCACGTGCCTTATCATAGTCTTTAACCCATTTCTCGATATCCTTAACTTTCTTCATCTGCTCCTGTGCACGAGCTGGGTCATCCCAAATCTGGGGCTTGTGTACGGAGTTGTTCCTCCTCAAACTCTATTCGTTTCTTGTCAATATCAAGATAACGGTGCAACGCTTCAGTGCGTTCTTGGATATCTTTTAGCTGATCTGCTGTTATCATCTTTATTCTTTTATCGTTGGAATGGGGTTAGGAGAACTGGTAAAACGAGTAAGACTATCAAAATTAGCAAGCCGAGTGAAACTATTAAAGCTGATAAAACACAGCCTAATTCTTCTTAACAACTAACCTGCCTACACGTCAACACGTCTACTCGTCAACTCATTTACTTCCCTACTCCTCGTACATCTTTTCTATCACATCATGATAGCGGCGGTTTACAACCGAACGCTTTAGCTTCAACGTATTCGTTAGCTCTCCATTCTCCATTGAGAAATGGTGAGCGAGAAGGGTGAAACGTTTAATCTTCTCGTATGATGCCAAACGCTGCTGTAAGGTTTCGATACGCTCACGCATCATCTCGTTTACACGCTTATCTTGGCATAACTCCTCACGATCTTTGAACTCTATGTGATTCTCTCTTGCCCACTCTTCCAATACAGAATACTCTGGAACAATCAGAGCAGAAACAAACTTACGCTGGTCAGCAATCACTGAAACCTGCTCAATAAACTTATCTACTAACAGCATCGCCTCCACCATCTGTGGTGCAATATACTTACCATTAGAAGTCTTGAAGAGGTCCTTGATACGCTCTTTTAAGAATAACTCACCGTCCTTCATATAACCGGCATCACCAGTATGGAAGTAACCATCCTTATCAAATGCCTCTGCATTAGCAGTATCACGACGGAAGTAACCTGGCATAATCGTTGGACCTTTCAGCATTACTTCACCCTCATCGCTAATTTTTATATCAATACCCTCAAGCGGTCTACCCACAGAACCAACGGTATAAGGCTGTCCTACATGGTCACAGGTAACGGTTGCCAAGCTCTCAGTCAAGCCATAACCAACAATCATGTTAATACCGATGCTATGTACAAACTCCTCTACCTCTGGAGAAACATAGGCTCCAGCTGTTGGGAAGAGATGTGGATTTTCCAAGCCTAACTGTTTGCGAACAAGAGTCAAAACGGTCTTATTAACAAACTTATACTCCATCTCTAACGTCAAAGGAACACGCTTTCCACGTGCAAGATACTGTATATTGCGCTTTCTTCCAACATTCAAAGCATGATAGAAAAGCTTACGCTGAACGATGCTTGACTTATCCATGCGCTCCTTTACAGCCACATAAACCTTCTCCCAGAAACGAGGTACGGAAGCCATACTTGTTGGATGTGTCTCACGCATACTCTGCTGAATCTCCTTTGGATAAGTGTTTACAATCAATTCTGCACCCGCAGCGAGAGACAAACAAGCCCAACCACGCTCGAAGACATGGCTGAACGGCAGAAGTTGATAACACGGTCTTTTTCATTTACAGGCACACTCTTTCTATTGGCATCCATAGCAGCCTGATACATCTTATAAGTCAAGATAACTCCCTTGCTCTCGCCTGTAGTACCACTTGTGTAAAGAATATTACAAATATCATCATAGTTAGCCTGCGCCCAATGCTCTTTTACCTCTGCTTCACGTGGGAAACCTTCACCTAACTTTAAGAAGTCTGCGAAATAAATAGAATTTGGATCATGCTGACTAAGGCGTACACTTGAGTCAAAGACAATTATACGTTCCAATGTAGGGCAAAGGGATTGAATACGACGCGCCTTGTCATATTGCTCCTGTTCGCCAACGAAAAGAAACTTTACATTGGCATCTTGAATCATATACTGTATCTGCTGTTCTGAACTTGTCGCATAGAACGGAATGCTAATCACGCGTACTCCGTATGCACCATAATCTGTATAGAGATGATGAATACAGTTTTGTGAGAACACAGCAATAGTCTCTTGTGGCTTCATTCCGAGGTTCAAGAGCGCATTTGACACTTCCTTTACACGCATTGAGAACTGGTTCCATGACACTGTCTTCCAGTCCAGACTGCCAAAGTTACGGAAAGTGATAGCTGGTTTTGCTCCGTATTTTTTTGCTTGTTCGTGAATAAGAACAGAGAGATGTCCGATTGTCTGCATTGTTTCCTAATTTATCTTCGACCAATCAGCACATATAAAAAAGCCTGAAAGTCTTTTATTCAAATAGCTGATTGTACTTTATTTTCTGCAAATATAAACATTTATCCGCAAAGCAAAAAATAAATTAGATATTAAATTGCAATTTTACCCTTTTGCTTTTCCTCTACCAAACAGAGAAGAACAGAACAATTATTTTCTTTTATAGAACAAAACAAATTCTACATGAGTACCTATTAGAAAGCTAAAAGTCGACGATAAGAATCCACAATAATATCTTCTATGCAATTTTCATCAATTAGTTGAGTCCATTTACATAACATATTTCAATGTATTTAGCGCTCCGCACCATTGGTGTTTACCATCCGCACGATATGTGCGAAGCCTTAGCACGACATGTGCGAAGCGTCAACACATCAGCTAAAGATGAGAAGAAAGGAGCATTGTGGATATAACAAAGAAGACTGTAAGATATTGAAAGCTAACCATTAGGAGGAAAAGATTTACCTGACAGCTGCCGAAGAAGGTTTTTCTTCATGACAAAAAAGAATTATCTTCATGAAAAGAAATATTCCTTCTCATGAAGATAATTTAGTTATAACGTACTTATTAAACTTGGAAAGACGCTAAAACACGAAGCGAATTATCGTCACTTTCAACTCAATAAGCCCACATTATTAATATATAAGATAGGATGCTTATTAGCGCAACCACTGCTCTGGATTCAGTTTAGCAGTCTCCTTACGCAACTGGAACTGAAGAATACCCGTCTTACCAACAGTTCCGATGGTCTGTCCTGTACCAACCTTTTGTCCCTTGCTGACACCGACAGAACCCAAATTAGCATAAACAGAGATATAAATACCATGACGAATCATCACGACACTCATGCCGCCTGCCATGAAGACACCGCTCACCTCGCCCATAAAGACACTACGAACAGCACTGCCAGGAGCACCCTTGATATTGATACCATCATTGTTCAAGCGAATATTTGACATACCAGCCACATTGTACTGACCAAAGTGGCTAACTATCTGACCCGACAATGGCATTGGCAATCTACCACGGTTGTTGGCAAAGTTACCTGTTATCGCACGATCGGCAGAACTGAGCATATCATTGTTTCAGCAGCAGATGCTCTTGCAGCTTCAGCCTCACGAGCAGCACGTTCACGGTCGGCATCAGCCTTGCGTTCGGCAGCCACACGATTTGCTTCAGCCTCACGCGCCATCTGGTCAGCACGAGCCTTCTCAGCAGCAGCACGAGCCTCAGCCTTTTCTTGTGCAGCCGTAGCAGCAGCTTCCTGCTCTTCTGCCTTACGAATAGCACGCTCACGAGCAGCAGCACGCTCCTTCTGCAAAGCCTCTTGACGTGCCTTTTCTGCAGCAGCTCTGGCTGCGGCAGCACGAGCAGCGGCTTCCTGACGAGCCTTCTCGGCAGCCTCAGCAGCAGCACGAGCGGCAGCCTTTGCCTTTGCTTCACGCTCTTTCGCCTCTGCAATACGGCGCGCATTCTCTCGAGCGGCAGCCTCTGCAGCGGCTTTCTTACGTGCCAATTCTTCTGCACGCTTCTTAGCGGCAGCAGCACGAGCGGCAGCCTGCGCCTTTGCTCTGCAATAGCACGTTCACGTGCCTTCTGTATTTCAATCTGAATAAGTCGGTCAATCTGTGCATTCAGAGCCTGCTGCTGTTGACGACGCTGTGCGATAACACCCTGCAACACCTTTTGGTCGTTTTGCAAAGAACTTACAACCGTCTGCTGTTCAACACGCTTACGCTCCATCTGAGCATGTACCTGACGGTCTTTATAGAGAAGATTACTCTTATTGACACGTACCTGTTTCAGCTGTGTATGCTTCTCATCTACCTGCATCTGCTTTGCCTTGAGTTGTTCACCCTGCGCACGCTGGTAGGCTGCATACTCACGTACGAAACGAAGACGACGATACATCTGGGTCAAGTTCTTTGCCGAGAAGACGAACATCAACTTGTCTTGAATACTACGATGACGTGCCATGTAACGCATAGAACGGATGAAACGAGCACGACGTTCACCCAACTGTGACTCAAGAGAAGCTAACTGACCTTTCAGAATACCGATATTCGAATCCAATCCTTTGATATCTGTGGCGATTGTATCAATCGTTCTTTGGTGCTGACCGATTTCAGTATCAAGGCGTACAATCTTCTGCAGACGGTCATCAACGTCCTTCTGCTTTACTTTCATTTCCTCTTCGTGCTCTGAAATCTCTTTTTGCAACTTCAAGTTTTGCTGTTGTAAACCTTTGATTTCCTCTGTCGTCACGTATGCAGGCCCCTTTGCACCCTTCTTACCAACATGAGCGTTGCGTACAGCACCCTTACCACGGACAACTTGCTGACCCTTCACTTGAGGTTGCTGTCCTTTGAGTTGTTGCTGGTGTTGCAACTTATCCTGCTGCTGTTTGCCCTTCGGTTGAGGTTGCGTTTGCAGTTTCTCAACTATTGGCTTCTGACCTTTTACAGGAGTAGCAGGTGCTACAGCGTGGTTGTTATTAATCGCATTTACAGCTTTCTTACCCTTACCTTTTACGGTAGTTTGGGGTTCTACGGATTGAGCCACAGCTGTTTTTTGCTGTTTCCTATGCTTACGTGAATGCTGCGCAGAAACACTCAGCATACACATGATTGACAATATGAATAATAAAGAAAGACGTTTCATTTAAAAGTTCATTAGTTTGCCGAGGATATCCTCTACGCTTACTTTTGTATACTTATCAGATGGTGTGGTAAAAACTTCCCAATCGCTGGCATCGCTGAAGCTCTCAAGATCAAAGCTTGCCTTAAGTGTCTTTGCTGGCTTCTGTCCGAACTTTGGTGTATTGATTGTCAACATCTGACTTGCAGGGAAGAGCTTTGAGCCAAACGCTTTAAAGTCATCATAACTCCATGAGAGCTTTGAAGCACCATGTGTATTGCTATTATAAGTAACAGTTGTTAGGACAATCTGATTGCTCTTAGGATTAACTGACCACTTATAATCCATCTTTCCGTCTTTAAGACTTATCAGAGTAGAACCCTCTGTCTGTATTTTACTCTCATCAACAGCAAACTGTGAGAGGTCTGCTTCGCTCACCTTTTGCTGACGAGGGATGAACACTTGATTCCAGAAAAGCGACTGGAGTGAATAGAAGTTGATCCCATTATCACGCAAGAATCCTACCTCATCGTAGCTTGCTTTTACATACTGCTTATGGATGCGATCGATGAAGAGGACATAATCCTTTGCAAACTCGATACGTCCCACCTCACTACGAAGAATTGGAATCAGCAACTGCAAGCGGATAACCTCATCTTTACGCATACGCAGAATACCTGGTACGGTAATATCTTTATGCCCATCGTTGAGCGTAAAAGTAAGATTTGAAACAAGGTTCTTTTGGTAAAGTGCATTGTCTGCAACACGCTGCATGACAACAACACTCTGCATCTTGCTATCCTTTGTAGCAGGTGCTGTCTGCTGTGCAACCTTGTTATCCTGCACAGGTTTCTGTTGAATCACAGCTTTCTTTGTACCACATGATGCCAACAGCAGGGCAGTCATGCTTACAAGTAATATCTTAGTTTTTTTCATTCTGCTATGTATTTCTTTAGTTCTATCTTCTTTCTCAATGTCGCATTCTCCTTATTTCCTTCGAGAGCCTTCCTCCAGAACTCAAGAGCTTTCTCTATATCGCCTGTCTGTGCATAGATATCACCAGCGTGTTCCTTGACTACGTTGCTCAGTGTAGAGTCATTACGAATCGCTTGTTCGATATATATCTTTGCCTCTTCGTAACGCTTGCTGGAAAAGAATCCATGCGTAGGTGTCGAGATAAGTACTGTTATTAGGCTCTGCCTTAATAGTCTTATAGCTCATCTGCTCTGCCTTTGTGAGGTTTTCATTCGCCTCACTGAGGTAATAGGCATAGTTATTCAATGCAGCCACATTGTCTGCTTTCCACTGCAAACAGCTATCATAGGCTTGAAAAGCTTCTTTATTGAGTCCTTTCTCATGCAGGATATCACCCATGATACCGTAGAAGTCTGACACAATACCGGGATCACTGTCTGGCTTTATCTGCCCAACTCCCTTGCGGAAGGTCTCCAGTGCCGCGTCACCGTCGTGCTTGTGGAACTGAGCCATACCTTGGAAATAATAGAATGCCATCTCATCTGGGTTGTATTCTATGGCTGGTCGGCAAATAGCGATGACCTTATCGTAGTCTTGTGTGTCCCAAATATTCTGTATCAATGCTATTCTTGCACGCGAATTATCGGGTTCTACCTCAAGAGCTTGCTCATAAACGCGATTGATTGCAGCCTTTGGTTGCTTGCGAAGTGTCATATATGCGGCTTTAAGCATATAGATATCGGCATCTTCTTGAGGAACAGCTAAGGCTACAGAGAAGAGCCTCATCACCTCAGTACTATCTGGAGTATTATCTTTCTGACTGCTTGTAATGACCTGACGGAGTAACTCTAACTTCGCTTCCTTTTCTGTTTGGCGATTGCAAGAGTTCCTGTAGGATTGTTTTTACGGTTGCCTTGTCTCCAATATTATTATAATAATCCATCATGGAAAGCTTGGCAAGCGAGTTATCAGGGTCTTCTTTCAGTACATCACGATACTTTTGAAGTGCTTCCTTCTTCTTTCCATTCTGCAAAAGCCAGTTTCCGAACATCACACGATAGTTGAGATCGAGCGGATGACTATCAACGAGTGACTTCAATTCATCATACTCTTTGCGCTTTTCCCCCATCTGTTCGTAGAGTTGCATCTTACTAAGTGAAATCTGCTCGTTGGTTCCTTCCAGTGTTTCCAGACGTTCCAAGCATTTAATCATCATCTTGTAATCATTCTGGGAACCGTAGAGTTGATAGAGAATTTGCAGTATGTCAGAACGCGTTTTATTGGATTCATAAAGGCGTTCGAAGGCTTTTATTGCATTAGGATAGTCTTTCTGTGACACATAAAGCTTTCCTAATTTCTCTTGATAAGCTGAGTTTTCGGGGTCAAGACTTGCTGCCTTCTCGAAGTATTCACGTGCCACCGCATCCTTCTTCATATCCACATAAAAAGCAGCTAACTGATAATAAACCTCTGGAGCTTGTGGATTGAGGTCGCGTGCATGGCACAGAAGGTCGAAAGCAGCCGTAAGGTTGCCCATTTCTTGCTGCCGTATCGCCTCAAGGAAAAAGTAGTTATAACTTTGAAGGCTATCCTCTCGATCAGCATGCATCGCCAAAGAGCCGCCCAACAAAGCAAGAGCAAGGAGGGTACGGCGCATCTTTGTGACTTTCAATATAACGTTATTGAACATTTATCGTTTCTTTCTTTGTCTTTACTTCACGCCCGTATGGCCATATCCGCCTTCACCACGTTCGGTCTCATCGAGTTCTTCTACCTCAACAAACTCTGCTTGTTCGTGACGTGCAATGACCATCTGCGCAATGCGTTCACCATCATTGATGGTAAAAGGTTCATCTGAGAAGTTAATGAGTAGTACCATGATTTCACCACGATAGTCGGCATCAATCGTACCAGGAGAGTTGAGAACAGTCAGTCCGTGCTTCAAAGCAAGACCGCTACGAGGGCGCACCTGTGCTTCAAAACCTACTGGAAGTGCAATATGAAGACCAGTTGGAATGAGTCTTCTCTCCATGGGTTGCAGTACGATAGGTGCATCGATATTAGCGCGGAGGTCCATCCCCGCACTCTGTGAAGTAGCATAAGCAGGAAGCTGCTGATGCCCTTTATTAATTACTTTTATCTGTATCATTGCCATATAATAAGGTACAAAATTAAGCATTTAAAGCCACATTCATACATTTTATGAAGTAAAAAACTTGTTTTTAGCCAATTTTAATTACTTTTGTGTGTAGCTTTCAAGCCCCCAATAAATCATAAACAGAAATCATCAACACCAAATATTCAACACCCAACACCCAATATTCAGCACCCAGCAAGTAATAAACAGAAATCATCAACACCAAATATTCAACACCCATCACCCAACAACTCCCGCAATGAACTGGCAACAACTCATATCCAACAAGCGTCTCGGACAGGAAGAGCGTCACGCCCTTCGACACGATGATCGCTCTGAATTTAAGCGTGACAGCGACCGATTGATTTACTCTGCACCGTTCCGACGACTGCAGAACAAGACTCAAGTCTTCCCTCTTCCGGGTAGTGTCTTTGTGCACAACCGCCTAACTCATTCTTTAGAGGTGGCTTCCTTGGGTAAATCTTTAGGTGATGACGTTGCAAGAAGACTCATCGAAATACACCCAGAGTTGTGTGGTACGCTCTTTGAAGAGATTGGAACCATCGTACAGACAGCTTGTTATGCACACGACATGGGCAATCCTCCCTTCGGGCATAGTGGCGAAAAGGCTATGCAGGCATTCTTCACAGAAGGTCCAGGGATTAGCTTGAAGGAAAAAGTTAGCCCACACTTCTGGGAAGATATTACTCATTTTGAGGGCAATGCCAATGCTTTCCGCTTACTGACCCATCGTTTCTTAGGCCGAAGAGAAGGTGGTTTTGTAATGACTTATAGCACTTAGCGAGTATCGTAAAGTATCCTTTCAGTTCCACTTATGCCAGCAAACACGGCAAGTTCGGCTTCTTTGCAACGGAAGAAGAAACCTATAAGAAGATTGCTGATGAATTAGGTATTATTCAAAAGGATAGCTCTGAGACTGGTATCTGTTATGTTCGTCATCCGTTGACCTATCTTATGGAGGCTGCAGACGATATCTGTTACGAGATTATGGATATCGAAGACTCTCATAAACTCAAACTTCTTTCGTTTGAGGAGACAGCCGATTTGCTCCTTGGCTTCTTCGATGAAGAAACCAGAAAGAGCATTAGAAAGCGCATAGAAGAAGAGGGTGTGACCGACCAAAACGAACAAGTCGTTTACTTCCGTGCCTGTGCCGTAGGATTATTGGAGGCAGAATGTGTCAATGTCTTTGTTGAACACGAAGAGGAGATACTCAATGGGACCTTCGAAGGGTCGCTCATCAAACATATTTCTGAGCTTCCCCGACAGGCTTACAAACACTGTACAGAGGTCTCAGTGGATAGGATTTACCGCAGTAAAGCAGTCCTCGACGTTGAGTTATCAGGCTATAAGATTATGGAAACCCTGATGAAAGCTCTCATTGGTGCTGCCGTTGAGCCTGAACACTTCCACAGTCAGCAGCTTATCCGAAGCTTCTCAAGCCAGTATGACATCCAAAGTCCTTGCCTTGAAACACGTATCATGGCAGTACTCGACTTCATCAGTGGAATGACAGATATCTATGCCCTCGACATCTATCAGAAGATAAATGGTATTAGTTTGCCACTGATATAGGAAGCCTCCCCCGACCCCTCCGAAGGGAGGGGAGGCAAAAAGGAAAAAGAGGGGGTATAGTTATCACACTATTATCTCACAAATAATCATTTAAAAGGGCTTGAAAAGAGTTCCAAATGACAAGATTTGAAGTTGTTTTTAATATGGAAAATCAACATAAAGACACCCCATAACGCATTTGTCTTAACTCCCTTTCACTCCTTCAACTCCTTTAACTCCCAGACAGAATCAATGGAAAATCAATATAAAAAGACCTTTCCCGACCTTATGGTAGGAAAGAAGATTATCTACGTTCACGGCTTTATGTCAGCCGGTTCAAGTCATACGGTACAGATACTAAGGGATTATATGCCCGAAGCTATAGTCATTGCGCCCGACCTCCCCATACATCCTGAGGAGGCAATGGAACTATTACGCAACCTTGTTGACACCGAAAAGCCCGACCTTATCATTGGTACTTCAATGGGAGGTATGTACACCGAGATGCTTTATGGTGTCGACCGTATCTGCGTGAATCCCGCTTTTCAAATGGGAACAACCATCAGCGAGACGAATATGATGGGCAAACAGGTGTTCCAAAATCCACGACAAGATGGCGTACAAGAGGTTATCGTAACCAAAGCATTGGTGAAGGAATACAAAGAGATAACTGAAAAGTGTTTCTCACAAGTGACAGAGGAAGAGCAGCAACGCGTCTTCGGACTCTTTGGTGATGCAGACCCTGTTGTCCACACCTTCGACCTTTTCAACGAACATTACCCTCAGGCGATCCGTTTTCATGGTGAACACCGACTCATCGAGAAAGCAGTTTTCCATTACCTCATGCCCGTTATCCGATGGATCGATGACCGACAGGAAGGGCGTGAGCGTCGTACGGTACTCATTGATCAGAACACCCTCGCTGATGGATACGGCAAACCGAAATCAAGTTTGAACAAAGCTTACGAGTTCTTACTTGACAACTATAACGTATTCTTCGTGTGTCCTGCACCAACCAACAATCCATCAGCCATCACTGAACAGCAGGCATGGATAGAAGATGCCTTCAGCGCACCAGCATGGAACCATACTATCTTCACCAACCAGCCTCAACTTCTCTATGGCGACTACTTCATCAGTAGTACTGAACACGACGAGTTCCTCGGCACAAGCCTACTTTTCGGTAGCGAAGAGTTCAAGACTTGGGAGGAAATTATCACTTTCTTTGAACGCTTAGGAGGACAGTAAGCGGGGTAAAAAGCTTCGCTTCGGTGAATTATTTTCATGAAAAGAAATATTTTTCATCGTGAAAAGAAATATTTATCTTCATGAAAATAATTTCTTCTCTTCATGAAAATAATTCAAACTAATAGGCTTTCAGCAACAAAGAGAACTCACAACCAACTGACAAAAAAGCAATAACACGCACTCAAAACATAACCCAACGAATTAGTCCTCGCACATTGTAAAAATGCAATACCTCTTTACCAAGAGGACTGAGGAGACTTTATCCTATGGCACACGAACTTTTCTCACGTATCGCTGATATCCTTTCGGCACCATCTGAAGCACAGGCACTCATCATGCACGAGACGCTTGTCATTGCTTGTCATGAAGGATTAAAGAATACCCGACATGGTTTCGGCAACCTTTCTTCGCAGGTGGAGTCGCTCTGTAGGCAGCACAACATCGCCCCACAGGATATTGTGGCAATCCAGAAAATGCGTCGACATAGTAACTCTAATGCCCCTATTCTCCCTGAAGACGTGGCTTACGACTGTCGTGCCTTGGCTATCTTCGTGTCTGCTGTTGTACAGGAAGCTATCCCTTCGTTCCTTGTTGGGAAAATTCCAGCACGTGGACGCACAACGGAGAACATACAGATTACGAATTATCGTTACATTCGTTGTATCGTAAGAGAGTGGGACGACAGTACTATTCAGGTAGCTGTAACCAATCAAGACAGTAGCGAAGAACTCTTGCTGGTAGACTATATGAACACACCAGACTACATTGATTTCAGCTACTTGCGCCCGATGCTACGCGAAGGAATGCAGCTGAATCTCCTTGATTGCACTGTCACACGAAAGAAAGTAGTACCACGCCTCATCGTCGTTGAACCAGACTATCTGATAGATATCTCTACCATAGCAAATTGTTTTGAAACTTACGGACACCATCCGTTGCTTTTCACCGTCAACAGACTTACTCCCCGCCTGAGCAATAAACACATTGTATTGGGTAACTTCGCTGGTTCTGCACTCGATGATATCATCAATCATCCTGCAGGATACGACATCAAAGAAACCTTCCGTTCTAACTTCAGAGAGAAGGCTTTGGACTATGCGACCTGTCCCGACTTTGATGCAGCATCTTTCAAACAAGATGCAGAACGACAGGTGGAGAACATCAAGGGGATTGTTGACGAAATCTTCCAAACCTTCGACCGTGAGAAAGCGATTCTTGAACCTTCCTTTGTATGCGAACGATTGGGCATACAGGGTCGTGTCGACTTGATGACAACCGACTTAAAACTACTTGTTGAGCAGAAGTCGGGCAAGAATACTTTTATTGAACGCAAATACAAAAATCCGCATGGCTCACTCCATGTTGAGAAACACTACGTGCAGGTGTTGCTCTACTACGGTATCTTGCAATATAACTTCCAACTCAGTCCGAAGAATGCACACATCCAACTCTTGTATTCTAAATATCCCCTACCCGACGGACTCCTCGAAGTGGAGCCACTACAAAAGCTGATTCGTGAAGCTATCCGCTTCCGTAATCAAGCCGTGGCAACGGAGTTCTGGATGGCTGAAAATGGCTTTGATAGGATGTTGCCATTGCTCACACCGCAGACATTGAACGTTGAGAAACAAAACGATAACTTCTACAATAGATACCTCTTACCACAACTCACTGAGACACTGGCACCACTTCACCAACTCAACGACCTCGAACGTGCTTATTTCACACGTATGATGACCTTTGTTATCAAGGAACAATTAGTGTCAAAAGTGGGTGTACAGGAAGGTGTAGGAAACAGTAATGCCGACCTTTGGAACATGCCCCTTGCGGAGAAGAAGGAGACAGGAAATATCTATACAGAACTGACTATCATCGAGAAAGAGCGTAGCAGCTCGTTCAACGGCTATGATACGATTACACTCGCTGTACCCCAACAGGGCGAAGATTTCCTCCCTAACTTTCGCCGAGGAGATATGATTTACCTCTATGCGTACAAGAAGAACGAGGCTCCTGACGTAAGACAGAGTATTCTCTTTAAAGGTTCTTTACAGGAGATACATGGTGATAGCATTACTGTACACCTCAATGATGGACAGCAAAACCCTGACCTTATCAGCGGAGATTACTTCGCTATTGAGCATGCTGGTAGTGACATCGGTGGCACATCGGCTATCAGAAGTCTTTACACCTTCATCACTTCAAACGAAGAACGCCGTCAATTGCTCTTGGGACAACGTACACCACGTATCGATAAGTCCCTTACCTTATCCCGCAGCTACCATCCCGATTATGACGAAATCATCTTGAAAGCAAAGCAGGCACAGGATTATTTCCTTCTTATAGGTCCTCCAGGAACAGGCAAGACCTCACAAGCCCTGCAATTCCTTGTACGTGAGCAGTTGACAGGGAACATCTATTCACAACCATCTTCAGCCTATTCAGCAGAAAATTCTAAGCACAACAAACCTTCAGAAACCATCAACACCCAACACTCAACACCCAACACCCAGACGGCAATCCTCCTCCTTGCCTATACAAATCGTGCTGTTGACGAGATTTGTAATATGCTGACAGAGAACGAACTTGACTATATCCGCATTGGTAATGAGTTCAGTTGTGATCCGAAATATAGTGACCATCTGTTGAAGGAAGTGTTAGATGAGAATGCAACCCTCAACAGCATAAAGTCTACCTTAGCAGATGCGCGCATCATTGTAGCCACAACCTCAACAATGAACAGCAATGCTGCTCTCTTTAATATCAAGCATTTCGACCTCGCCATCATTGATGAAGCAAGTCAAATATTAGAACCAAATATTATTGGTTTACTTACAGCCTCACCCCCCGCCCTCTCCTTCAGAGAGGGAGCTGCTGCTAACAAATCCCTCAAAGGATTACAGCAGGGGGACTATAAGATGGTAAATAAATATTCTGCAAACATACAACAAAACCTCACCAATCTTGCAACTTCCTCTCTAAAGGAGAGTGCAGGGACTAAGACGTCTCCCCTTCGTACAGCCCACCCTGACATCTATCAGATTCTTAAAAACAATGCAGTTAATAACCGTAAGACACCGACTGATGCAGAGACCTTACTTTGGCAGTGTCTAAGAGACCGACAGTTAGGATTGAAATTCAGACGGCAACATGCCATTGGGGACTATATTGCTGATTTTATTTGCTTAGAAATTAGCCTTATCATTGAAGTTGACGGTGAGTATCATAATAGTGAAGAACAGCAAGAAAAGGATACTATCCGTACAAAATATCTTAATGAACAAGGTTTTTATGTACTACGATTCACCAATAACGAGGTAATAAACCAGACAGAATGGGTGCTAAAGAGTATTATAGCCTCACCCCCCGCCCTCTCCTTCAGAGAGGGAGCTGCTGCTAACAAATCCCTAACAGGACTACAACAGAATACCTATAATTCTGCAAATAGTTCCTATACTAACATATCGCAAAACCTCACCAATCTTGCAGCTCCCTCTCTGAAGGAGAGGGCGGGGGGTGAGGCTATCGGTAAGTTTATATTAATAGGCGACCACAAACAATTGCCTGCTGTAGTGCAACAACAGGACACTTTAGAAGCGGAAGAAACCAATAATTCTCTCAAGGATATTCATCTTTTATCTTGCGCTAATTCTCTCTTCGAACGCCTCATTCTTACAGAGCGGGCAGCAGGGAGAACTGATTTCATTGGTACACTGCACAAACAAGGACGAATGCATCCGGATATTGCCGACTTTGCTAATCGTAAGTTTTATGCACGCGAACAACTCGAATGTGTACCATTAGCACACCAATTGGAGCAGACATTGGCTTATAACGAAGCGAGTGAGGACGAGACGGATGATGTTTTGAAGGCGCATCGTATGATTTTCATCCCTTCAAAGCCATGTCGACAACTGAATCTTTCAGAGAAGGTAAACACGGAGGAGGCACGTATCATTACCGACCTGCTTAGACGTTTATACCGACAACTCGGCAATAACTTCGACCCACAGAAGTCTGTTGGTGTCATCGTGCCTTACCGCAACCAGATTGCAATGATTAGAAAGGAGATTGAGAAACTCGGTATTCCCGAATTGGAAGAAATCAGTATTGACACTGTAGAACGCTATCAAGGTAGCCAGCGTGACATCATTCTTTATTCTTTCACCATTCAAAGTCGCTATCAACTCGATTTCCTCACCGCCAACACATTCTACGAAGACGGTCAACCCATCGACCGTAAACTGAATGTTGCCATCACAAGAGCCCGCAAACAGCTGATTCTTACAGGTAATGAGCCGACATTAAGACAAAACCAAATCTTCGCAGAACTCATTGATTATATCAAAGAGAAGGGTGGATATTATGCAGAAAAGGCATAGTCTGAACAAGAGGGGATTTACAAACAAGACACACGTCTTCATCTTTTCTCCCTTATCACCTCCTTAATGCGCAGTAGGAGAAAGCAAAAAAAATTAAAAGGAGATTATGCCAGAAATATCAATGGTAGAACATGATACTCTGGTACAATCTCCTTTATGATTTCTTTTGAAAAAAAGCTGATTTGACTTTAACCTAAATCGGTCATTAGAGCCTAAACATATTTTTGGTTTTATTATCGAGCAGATTGTTTGGCTTTGCAACGCAGGCGTAGCGGGCTACGTCAAGGTACAAAGACAGACAAGATGCCGATAATAAAATAAAAGATGTTAGGAAAAATGCCATAGTTAAGAATTATACATATTGTGGTCTAATAACCGATTTGGGTTTAATACAAGCCCTGCCTATGTGCCCAATCAATCGCATCTTGATGCGTTGTCATCTTTACATTCTTATAGTTTCCCTCTATTGTACGAGTTGCTGTACCTTCTTTCCAAATATATTTATAACGGAGTTCTATCTCATTTGCACCCGTCTTTAGAAGATAAACATAACTTCCTTTCTGGAAAAGATGATCATCATAGCTGTATAGACCACCAACTGCAGAACCACCAGCAACCCAATCACCGCCCTTTGTTAAGTCAACAATCTGTCCAGCCTGACTCTTAGGAATAAAGAAAGAAACCATTTTACCCGAAATATCCAATGGATAGTTAACACCGATTCTACCTCCAAAATCACTGTAAAGAACAGGACTTACCCCATTATTTACATCATTGTCATCATCACTACCGCAAGCACTAAGGCTAAAACACATTACCAATGCAAAAACACTGGCTACAAGGACATAAGTCCACTTATGAATACTTTTACGCATATAATTTATTTCTTTTATAGTTAATCTAATCGCAAAGATAGCGTAAATATTGCAAATAAACAAGAAATAAAACTATTTTTCAACAGAACTCAACACACATAAATACAAGACTTTACAACTAAAAGTGAGCATTATAGCCGATAAAACTTAAATCATATATCCTCTATTATCATCGTTTTAAACTTAAAAAAGTAAGCCCCTACATCGAATAACCATTAATTACTTTTTGACAGTATGATTCTTTTTTAACAACAAGTTGATATCTCCCCCGTCATATATTGCATGGCGATTAGCGCTCAACACCATTGGTGCTTACCAACAACACCACTCGTGCTGAGCATCAACACCACCACAAAACACTACTAACAAGCTTACACAAGAATGTTTATCAGACAGCACAAAAGGCAATCACAATTACAATTAACAAACAATAAAATTATAAAGTATGAGATATAAGTTTTGAATCAAAACTAATCATAATTATGAATTATGGTTTATAAATTGAGAATTAAAACTAATCATAATTATGAATTATGGTTTATAAATTGAGAATTAAAACTAATCATAATTATGAATTATGGTTTACAAATTGAGAGTTAAAACTAATCATAATTATGAATTCTGAATTATGAATTCTGAATTAAAACTAATCATAATTATGAATTCTGAATTAAAACCAATCATAATTATGAATTAACCCCTCTCCTCCTGCCGTTATTCGGCTGATTTTCCGTAACTTTGCAGACAGATAAAAAGAAACAAAAGATGAAGATAGAAGAGCAAATTACCGTTGCTGCACTTGCAGCTGTCAAGGAATTGTACGGAACAGAAGTTCCTGAAAAGATGATTCAGCTGCAGAAGACACGCAGCGACTTTGAGGGTAACCTCACACTCGTCACCTTCCCATTGCTGAAGACTTCACACAAGAAGCCTGAAGATACGGCACAGGATTTAGGTGAATACCTGAAGAAGAACTGTAAGGCTGTAGCCGACTTCAACGTTGTAAAGGGCTTCCTCAACCTCGTTATTGCGCAGGCGGCATGGACAGGACTGCTGAATGATACCAATGCTGACGAGAAGTTCGGTGAGAAGCAAGTGACAGACGAGAGTCCATTGGTGATGATTGAATACTCTTCACCTAACACCAACAAGCCACTTCACCTCGGTCACGTACGTAACAACCTGCTTGGTTGGTCATTGGCACAGATTATGGAAGCCAATGGCAACAAGGTAGTAAAGACGAATATCGTTAATGACCGTGGTATTCACATCTGTAAGTCAATGCTGGCTTGGCAGAAATGGGGCAATGGCATCACACCAGAGCAGGCAGGAAAGAAAGGTGACCACTTGATTGGTGATTTCTACGTACTCTTCGACAAGCACTACAAAGAGGAGTGCAAGCAACTGCAGGAGCAGTATGAGAAAGAGGGTATGACAGCCGATGAGGCAAAGGAAAAGGCTGAACATGAAGCTCCGTTGATTAAGGAGGCACACGACATGCTCGTGAAGTGGGAAGCTAACGACCCAGAGATTCGTGCTTTGTGGGAGAAGATGAACAACTGGGTATATGCTGGTTTCGACGAGACTTACAAAGCGTTGGGCGTTGGATTCGATAAGATTTACTACGAATCAAGCACTTATCTTGTTGGTAAGAAGAAGGTGGAAGAAGGTCTTGCAAAGGGTCTTTTTATCCGCAAGGAAGACAACTCTGTATGGGCTGACCTCACCGATGAGGGCTTAGATCAGAAACTCTTGTTGCGCAAGGACGGCACATCGGTTTATATGACACAAGATATTGGTACGGCAGAGATGCGTTTCAACGACTACCCTATCGACAAGATGATTTATGTCGTTGGTAACGAGCAGAACTACCACTTCCAGGTTCTCTCTATCCTCTTGGACCGTTTAGGCTTCAAGTGGGGTAAAGACCTTGTGCACTTCTCATATGGTATGGTTGAATTGCCAAACGGTAAGATGAAGAGTCGTGAGGGAACAGTTGTCGATGCAGACGACCTTGTTGCTTCAATGATTGAGAACGCAAAGAGTCTTAGCGAGGATAAGGTGAACAAGTTGGAAGGTATCACAGAGGAAGAGAAGAACGAGATTGCACGTATCGTGGGTATGGGTGCGCTGAAGTACTTCATCCTTAAAGTTGATGCGCGCAAGAATATGCTCTTCAACCCAGAGGAGTCTATTGACTTCAATGGTAATACTGGGCCATTCATCCAGTACACTTACGCACGTATTCGCAGTATTCTCCGTAAAGCTGAGGCGCAGAATATCACCTTGCCAGCATCACTTAACGACGATGCTCCACTCAATGAGAAGGAGATTGCACTCATCCAGAAGCTCAATGACTTCGGTGCTGCAGTTGCACAGGCTGGCATCGACTATAGCCCAAGTGGTATTGCAAACTACTGCTATGAGCTGACTAAGGAGTTCAACCAGTTCTATCATGACTACAGCATCCTTAACGCTGACACCGAAGAAGAGAAGATTACCCGTCTAATGATTGCCAAGAATGTGGCTAAGGTCATCAAGAATGGTATGGCATTGCTCGGTATTGAGGTGCCAGAGAGGATGTAAAGCCCCACCCCGACCCTCCCCGAAAGGGGAGGGAGACAAATAGGATAAGAAAGGTCATAGTAGCCTTTTTTGAAGAGATGGGAGGGAAACTAATTGGACAAGGGGGATAAAAGTAAGACTTGATTAGACTATGTATATCTACGAAACGGCTGATGGGATAGAGTATGAACTGCTGAAAGCAAATGCTATCAAGAACAGACAGTACGCTACACAAGCAGAAAATCTACTTTGGTTATACCTAAAAGGAAAACAAAGTGGATATAAGTTTCGTAGACAACATATCATCAAACAATACATTGCCGACTTCATCAACCTTAAGTATAAACTTATTGTTGAAATTGATGGTAAGTATCATTTTAATGATGAACAGATTATAAAGGATGAGGAACGGACTCGTGACCTTGAGCAATGGGGTTACACTGTCATCCGATTCACTAATGAAGAAATCTTCAACCATCGGGAAGAAGTTATCAAGAAGATTAAAGAAACCATAATGGCAATAGACTCACATAACACGAATCAAGCTGGTGGTGCTCAGCCAAACACACAGACGAGTTCTCAACCAAACACTCAGTCAGCTATCCAACCACAACAGACTGGGGCTTCCCCCCTTTCGGGGGGACTGAGGGGGGCTGGTGCCTGGGCTGTTGACGCTGCTTGTTCTGGCAATCCTGGACCTATGGAGTATCAATGTGTTGACCTACAAACAGGGGCGAGAGTCTTCCATTTTGGTCCGGTAATGGGAACGAACAACATTGGTGAGTTCCTCGCTATTGTTCATGCTTTGGCACTGATGGAGAAGCAAGGTATCAAGGATAAGGTTATTTATAGCGACTCTTATAATGCTATCTTATGGGTAAACAAAAAGCGTTGTAAGACTACTTTTGTCCGCAATGCAGAAACTGAACAACTCCATCAAGTCATCGCTCGCGCGGAGCATTGGCTCCAAACGCATAAGGTAACGACACCTATTATAAAGTGGGAAACAAAGCAGTGGGGTGAAATACCTGCCGACTTTGGAAGGAAGTAAAGCCCCACTCCCGACCCTCCCCGAAAGGGAGGGAGACAAATTTGCTTAAGATTTGGTACAATAAGCTATTTCGAGAATAACGATAGAAATAAAAAGCTCCAATAAGTTTTCACTTACTGGAGCTTTTTATTATTTTTCTTAGAACCTTCCTCATCGTAATCATAAAGAGGATTTATATTCAATAGTAGTGGAAAAACTATCATAATAAAGATAATCCCTTTATCCTACCCACCTTTTATTTGCACTCCCCTCCTTTCGGAGGGGTTGGGGGAGGCTTTTGGGGGAGGCTTTTTTATCCGTAGATAATATTACCGTTCTCGTCCTTATACTCATCAAGACCCTTCTCGTATGTAGCCATAGCGCGAAGACTCATACCTACATTTGAGAAACCACCATCGTGGTAAAGGTTCTGCATTGTCACCTTACGGGTGAGGTCAGAGAACATTACGATACAATAGTCAGCACACTCATCAGCACTTGCGTTGCCCAATGGAGACATACGATCAGCGAAGTCGAAGAGCTTATCCATACCCTTAACACCTGAACCAGCAGTTGTCATTGTTGGTGACTGAGAAATAGTATTGATACGTACGTGCTTCTCACGACCATAAATATAACCGAAGCTACGACCGATACTCTCCAACAATGCCTTAGCATCAGCCATATCATTGTAACCGTAGAAGGTACGCTGAGCAGCTACGTAAGAGAGTGCAAGGATTGAACCATACTCATTGATAGCATCAAGTTTCTTAGCACTCTGAATCATCTTGTGGAATGAAACAGCTGAGATATCGAGTGTACTATCAAGCATCTTATAGTCCAAGTCATCGTATGTACGGTGCTTACGCACGTTTGGTGACATACCGATAGAGTGCAGAACGAAGTCGATCTTACCACCCAAAACCTCCATTGAGCGCTTGAATACGTTCTCCAAGTCCTCAACGTTTGTTGCGTCAGCAGGAATAACCTCGCAGTTTAACTTCTCTGACAGTGCATTTACTGTACCCATTCTTACTGCGATAGGAGTATTTGACAAAGTGATTGTTGCACCTTCCTCAACTGCTCTTTCAGCAACTTTCCATGCGATTGACATCTCGTTGAGGGCTCCAAAAATAACACCTCTTTTACCTTTTAATAAGTTGTAACTCATAATGTTCGTTATTCAAATTTGGTGTAAAGGTAAGCAAAAAAGGTTGATTTGCCAAGAAAATACACATAATTTATATCTAAATGCTATCCACAAGTGACAATTTGCACCTTTTTACATTCCCTCACAAGCCGAACTAAGCAAAACACATCACCCTCATTTCAAACCATCCTAAGCCTATTTTCAACTTCTCAGAACTATCAATATTCAAAAGACTGTCCGCCTTCTTTCACCATCAGAATTATCCTTTCTCAAATTATTTTCATGAAAATAATTATTTTTCTTCATGAAGATAAATATTTCTTTTCATGAAAATAAACTCTTCTTGTCGTGAAAATAATTCCGAAGTGATAATTATCTGTAGTTACACTGCAATACTTTCTAATTAATTCAAGGCGTAAAATCTATTTTATTTTATGCCCACAAGCCTATGCAGCGATGTAACCTTTCATCTCTGTTTGTCCTATTTGCCCCTTCTGATAAGGCTACGAACAGCATATACTAAGAACATTCCAGTAGAGCCAACCAGTGCCAAAGCCATATCCTTCTGTGCATCCCACATATCACCTTGCTGGCCATTATAATAGTCAGCCTCCTCTGCAGTCATGACTATCGTCAGTAACCATTCAAACAGTTCGTAAATTAAACTACCCGTTTGAATCATCATCCACGCCATCACAACAGCTACAAACGATTGCTGTTTTAACCATTTCCGACAAAGATAGACGAAGTAGGGAACAACAACGCACCAAAAGAGAAATGTACTAACCGATCATAATGATTACGTGGGTCATGGAAGAAACCTTTTTCAACCAAACCTAACGATACAGCCCACTCTTTATAAGGCACGTATGAATAAATATAACGTGCGCCAATAACATGAAGAAGTGTGAAAGCAACGATACCAATAAATGCCGACATTGGAAGTTGTTTCCTAAAGACATCCATCGTCAGCGGTATCAGCAACAGCACAGTACCGATATGCTGCAGCGTCTGTTCATTCGGATAAATTGGGTGAATACAAGTAATGACCGTCACAATCACTACCAACAGAACAAGCATCAGTTTCGTTTTATCTATCATTTTGCAATTCTATTTTATACGATATCTGAAGGACAAAGATAAGTCTTTTTTTTATAGATTTGGTAATATCCAATTATTATTTACCAAAAGACGACACTCGATTTTAATATCTGAATAAAAAAGTGGATTACAAAATGATAATAAAATATTATCAAATCTGTAATCCACATAAAACCTATATTTAACCTAAAAGAAGAATTTATTTCATTAGGAACGTGAAATGCTTCTTATCCTTATCAGTAAGTCCCACATAATCCACCTCCATCTTGCCGTTTGCAATACGACATAACAAATAGGTGTTATTACTATTAGACAAGTTAGGGAAGTTTATTATCTCATTTGGTTTCTGATAGCCAAAGGCATGAAGATGACCAGAAAGCATAACAGACACATTCATCTTATTAAGTTCTGGTGTCAATGTTTCCTGCATGTGATATGGACCATGCCAGTTCTCAAGTGTTGGTGGCATGTGCGAAAACACAACCAATGGGTATTTACCCACTTTCTTCTCCTCTCGAAGTTGACGCAACCAACGAGCCTGCTCAACACGATATTGATCATAATCCACAATGCCACTATATTCTATATCCTCATCAGGCTTATCCTCTCCAGAGTCTATGAATAAGAAATCAACACCTGCTACATGTTGTAGACGATAGTATTTACCTGAATTAGTCGGGAAATAACGATAGAGATAATCAGCAAACTGACCACGGAGTTCATGATTTCCACGATTGAAGAATAAAGGAGTATGAGTAGCAAACATGCTCACACAAGTATCCAAATAAGCCTCCATCATGTGTTGCTGACTTCTCAAACGATTTGACATATCGCCATTAAGCAGCACAAAATCAAGTTTTTTGAAGTCGATATTCTTACATAAATCCTTCATAAACTTGGCACGTTCATGAATATCATTTAGTACTAAGAATGTTATTTCACGTGATTGTGCAGGGAAGGTTGTAAACTCATGAGGTTTTCCACGCCATACATCAGTACAAGCTGTCTTACCAAATGTCACCCAATCATCATAACGCCACTCAGCAACTTCCTGTGTGAAAACGCGGTAACGATATTTGTATTAGGCTTCAAACCTTCAATATGAACGCGGTGAACACTATCGGTGAGCACCTTACGCCCCTCAAGAATATCATAATAACGAGGACGAGCCTTACCATAGAAATGGTCAGGGCCATCTGGTGCTATCTCAACCCACGACTTTCCAGGCTTGTCTGTCACCCAAACAATTGTAACACTTGTACTATCCATGTCGCAAATCCAAGGGCCATGAGTTACCTCAATGCCCTTGGCACTAAATGAAAGCAGCAACAATAAACCTAACAATAAATGTTTCATCTACTTTTACTTAAAATCATTAATCGTTTTTCCTAAAAAAGAATCTATAAATAATACGCAAGACAGCATACAAAGTACTATGTTTTATACAACTTTTTTTGATATAAAAAGGTCACTGCACAATCAGCCACAACTATTATACTGGCTTTTCTTCACAAACAAATAGAACTTTATATACCATCTTTTCGTATTAAAGCTGTCCTATATAAGTCCGTCCTAACGCAAAGTTTAATCTCCTTTGGAGACATCCTGCATTATGCTTAACCCTCCGCACCATTGGTGTTAACCACAAACACCAATGGTGCTGGGCAACAACACAACTATAGAAGATAATATGTGAGTATCTTGAATGTCATTATAACCCATCATACTATAAGCCACCAAAGATGAACCTATACATAAGAACCTTACCGAACAATTCCTTTACGCTTCTTTTATTTACTTATCTCCTTTCCAAATAGCTTCTTTCTTCTGCAAATCATCACTGCTACTTCCCACCATAATCTCAAAGATTCCAGGCTCAACTACATATTGCATCTCATTATTCCAGAAACCTAAGTCACGAGCATTGAGAGTGAAGTCTACGCGCACAGTCTCACCCTTTGGTATGAAAACCTTTTTAAAGCCTTTCAACTCCTTCACTGGACGAACCATAGAAGCATGCTTATCTGCTACATAAAGTTGTACGATTTCCTCGCCATCATAACCACCAGTGTTGGTAACATCAACCGAAACCTGTAGTGTACCATCAACATTAAACTCGTTTGCACATTGTATCTCACCATAAGAGAACTTCGTATAACTCAAGCCATAACCGAAAGGATAGAGGTTTCTGTTAGGAACATCAATATGACGAACCGTTGAACTATGAGGCATATCACCCGGTCTTCCTGAACGCTTATAATTATAATAATTTGGAATCTGTCCCTCAGAGAGAGGGAAAGAGGTTGTCAACTTACCTGCAGGAACAGCATCACCGAAGAGAATATCAGCTACTGCATTACCGCATTGTGTACCAGGGAACCAAGCTTCAAGCAAAGCATCTGCCTGCTTATCAACCTTTTCCAAACAGAGAGGACGACCATTCATCAACACAACAACAAGCGGCTTACCAGCCTTTTGTAGTGTGTCAAGGAGTGCTTCTTGCTGACCTGGCAAGCGAAGGACTGCTCTACTGCGTGATTCTCCACTCATCAAAGCCTTTTCACCGACAACAGCTATCACGACATCACTTTGCTTTGCTGCTTCAAAGGCTTTTGAAAACTCCTGCGTTGAAGGGTCTAAGAAGTCGCAACCTTGTACGTAATTGATAGCTACACCACTACCCAACTTATTCTTAATACCCTCTAATACTGTCACAACATCTTTGTCTTCACCACGTGCCTTCCACGAACCCATCACCTCTGAACGATTATTAGCCAAAGGACCGATGAGAGCGATGCGCTTTGTATGCTTAGAAAGAGGAAGTGTACTTTGACTGTTTCAACAAAACCATTGACGATGCAGCAACTTTTCGAGCCAAAGTCATAGCACTATTAGAAAGAACTTCAGTACGTTCGCGCTTAGAATCAAGGAAACGATAGGGATCTTCAAAAAGGCCTAAGGCATATTTCGCACGCAGAATACGCTCAACTGATGCATCAATAGCCTTTATATCGACACGCCCCTCACGTAAGGCTTTTTCCAAACAACGATTATATAAACCGTCTGTCATATTCATGTCTACACCAGCATTAAAAGCCAAAAGGGAAGCTTCTTCATCCGTTGCAGCTACACCATGGTCTTTCAACTCTTGTACAGCATTCCAATCGCTTACTACAAAACCTTGGAATTTCCATTGATTGCGCAGTAGATTGGTCATCAACCAACGATTACCAGTTGCAGGAACACCATTAAGACTATTAAAAGCTGACATAAAAGTCTTCACACCTGCATCAACACAAGCCTTGAATGGAGGCAGGTAAACCTCAGCCAAAGTAGACATTGAAATATCTACTGGTGCATAATCACGTCCTGCTTGTGGAGCACCATAGGCTACAAAATGCTTGGCACAAGCATAAACTGAGTTAGGCTTACCAAGATTCCATTGGAAACCACGCACACGTGCTTCAGCTATCTTACAAGCCAGATAGGTATCTTCACCAGCACCTTCTACGATTCTACCCCATCGCGGGTCACGTGCAACGTCAACCATTGGGGCAAATGTCCAATGAATACCTGATGCAGAAGCCTCTATAGCTGCAGTTTTGGAAGTCTCGTACATAAGGTCTAAATCCCATGTACATGATTCTGCCAAAGGCGTTGGAAATATCGTTTTATAACCATGAATAACATCGAAAGCAAAGAGAATTGGTATCTTCAAACGTGATAACTGCATATTCTTCTCCTGCAACTTTCGCAGATTATCAACCCCTCCGACATTGAGTATTGACCCCACCATGCCACGGATAAAGAGCGAATCAGAAAGAGCTCCACTCTGAGGACCTGTCAAAAGCGTTCCTCCTACATATTGAGACAATTGTCCTATCTTCTCTGTAAGCGTCATCTTCTGCATAAGTTCATGCACAAACTTTGTCTCATTATCTCCCACCTTAACTTCTTTTTTCTCTCGTTTCTGAGGAAGTTGAGAATTTACATTATGTGCATTACCTACACAGAAACAGCTCATTGCACAGGCAATAGCTACGATAGTTCGTTTCATATAATTGCAGTTGTTATATTATTCAGACTTAATATTTATTGTTTGTGGAGCTAAATCAACTCCCTTAGCAGTGAGTTGAATATTAGAAGGCTTCTTTCCTGCCTGCACCACAACCAAGCACTTGCCAAAGAAAGCACGACGTTCATTAGCTTGGAAACGCTCTAATGAGAACGGACTCCCATTGTCTACACCTGCTATCTTCGCATCTCCTGATAATGAAAAATGGATATTATTCTCTGCCCATGGACAAAGGTTACCATCCTTATCAACCACCTCTACCGCTACAAACGATAAGCTTCTACCATTCGCTTTAGCACCTGACGATTTGGAGTCAAACGAATGTGATGAGGACTACCTGCTGTCTTCCGTGTCTGTTCACCAACAACCTTACCATTCTTTCTTGCTACAACGCGTGCTTCACCAGGTTCAAAGGTTACACGCCAAGCCACATGATATTCATGATCATTGCGTTTCTGGCGTACACCCTGCGACTTTCCATTGATGAATAATTCAACTTCATCAGCTTGATTATAATAACACCAGAGGTCGATTGTCTGTCCTTCTATCCAATTCCAATGTGGGAAAAGATGCAAAACTGGTTTGTCGGTCCACTCACTCTGATACATATAGTAGCAGTCCTTAGGGAAACCTGCTAAGTCGACTATTCCGAAATAGCTACTACGAGCAGGGAAATTGAAAGGCGTAGGTTCACCAATATAATCAAAGCCAGTCCATATAAACTGTCCTGCACAATATGGAGTATGCTTCACAACATCCCATGTTTGTTCATGTGTAGAACCCCAATAAGCGCAAGAATTGTCATAAGAAGAACAAAGGAAAGTAGGATCTGTGAACGGACGTTTCTTGCCCGGCATGCGGAAAAGAGAATCACTTGGCATCTTATAATAGCCACGTGTTTGCAAAGCAGAAACCGTTTCGGTCATCAGGAAAGGCTTACCAGGGAAATTCTGTGGTACATCTTTCACCTTTTTCTGATGATAGTTAAAGCCTATCACATCTAAGGCTCCGCTCTTAAATAAGTTGTTATTAGGCGATACTTCATTACATCCAGCTGTAATCATTCGGGTCGGGTCATAACGACGAACTATAGCAGCCAAAGCCTGAGTAAGCTTTGAATTAAGGTTGAGGGTATCGCCCTGTGAGAGAGCAGATTTATCCCTTGTATTATTCAATAGGATATTAACATCCTCCAATGCCATTCCTGAGTTATTTACCTTATTCCATTGCTCCAAGACCTCGTTACCAATACTCCAAAGAATAATCGAAGGATGATTGCGATCACGCAGCACCATATCTCTCAGATCACGCTCAAACCATGACTTGAAATACAATGAATAGTCATAAGGAGTCTTTCCTTGTAACCAACTATCAAAGGACTCATCAACAACCAACACACCCAAACTATCACAGAGATTCAGTAACTCTGGAGCTGGAGGATTGTGTGAGCATCTTATCGCATTAACACCCATCTCCATCATCATTTTAACCTGACGATGAAGAGCATCTTCGTTAATCGCTGCACCTAAACAACCCAAGTCACCATGCAGACAAACACCATTAATCTTGATATTCTCACCATTCAAGAAGAATCCCTTTTGAACATCAAACTTTACAGTACGAAGACCTAAATTGAAAGTGTCACAATCTATGACACGGTCATTCTCAAGAACTTCTGTTGTAACAGTGTAGAGATAAGGAGAAGAAAGCGACCACAACTTAGGTTTCTGCACACGCATTTGCTGACTAACCATTGTAGCTGGAGCCACAACATTAATAGCCTTGGAACTTTGAGCTACAACTTCATGATTCTTATTCCAAACCTTTTGACGAACCATCAAACGACGATTACGACCACTAAGATTCTCTATCTGCGTATTAAGCATTACATTTCCAACACCTTTCTTCACTTCTGTGATAGCTTGTACACCCCATTGTGCTATGCGAACATCCGTTGATTTCATGAGATAGACATGGCGATAAATACCACATCCTGTGTACCAACGACTGTTAGGTTGCTGGGAGTTATCAACCTTCACTGCAATGACATTATCTCCCTGCTTATTAAGATAAGGTGTAAGGTCAAAGCTAAAACTAATAAATCCATAAGGTCGAGTACCCACAAGCTGACTGTTTACATAAACAGAAGTGTTCATATACGCACCATCGAAATGAAGCGCATAACGTGAACTTGCATCCTTATCTTGTAAGACTAAGTGTTTTCTATACCATCCCTTACCACCAGGAAGGGCTCCTCCATTAGCCCCCGATGGGTGGAGAGCATGAAAGTCTTCTTCTATAGCCCAATCATGTGGAAGGTCTAATAACCGCCAAGTACTATCATCGAATACTGATTGCTGAGGACTATCATCTTGACAAATGGCAAATCGCCAACCATCATCCCATAAGTTACGTTCAAAAGCATGTCCTTCTAAACGATATAAACACAGTAGTAATAGCAAAACAAAACTGCTACGACGCACGAGAGAGAAGGTGGATTTCTCATATTTTATTAAGTACATTTGTATATTCTGCTATTGTGTAAAAACTTCTCTTAAAGGGAAACATTAGTATCTTACTATGTACATAATGACATTAACGGTCCTTTCATACAATTTCCTTCCTATGTATTGACGCTTAGCACCAATGGTGTCAACGCCCAGCACCAATGGTGCGGAGGCTAACACGCATTGCAATTTGTCACCAAGAAAAAAGCACTTTACTTATAGCAATTATATTTATAGAATGTTTATTTTCACAAGTTATTTAATGACTACCTTACGTCCATCAACAATATAGACGCCATGTGTAAGCGTGTTTGCCCCCCACCGATCGGCTACCTTAATCCCATCAAGGGTATAAACAGCACCATCATGCTGAGCCGTGGTTATTATATTGTTCACAGCAGTACTGGTATTATTAAGCAGACGAACACTACGCAAGTAATATCCATTACCTGTCACTGCTAAACCGTTATTCTTCAGTTCCTGTGCAGCAGCAGCGTTAATCGTAAACACATAGGCCATCTCGTCAGCACCCTCTGTCAGGTTGATAATATTACCGTATGGTTTATCAGATGAAAGAGCTGGTCTGTCACGCTGTCCCTCCTCTGGATTCTTGTTTTGACGTAAGAAAACTTTTGCATCTGGCTTAACATCTCTTACAATGACTTCTAACTGGTACTTATCTTCTACATCCTTAAATTGCTCTTTAGGGATGAGTGTTTCACCCCAACTAATTTGCTTAAACCAAGCCATTTTGCAATATCTTTAGAAGAACGGCAAACGGAGAATAGTCGAAGATTCTCACCCTTCAACATACAACCCTCACTTTTTAGCTTATTGCAAAGTTCCTCTGTATTGACAACAAAAGTCACCTGTGCATCGAGTTGAGCAAGTTCAGGTCTTACTGCAATAATATTTTCACCTTTTTTATCATAGATATCAAGCTTTATTTTACCAGATTCACGATGTTCTGATGCACTCAGCGTATCAATATCCATCACCAGCCTGGTCGCCTACTTTCAGATTAGTAAAGCGTTCTGCAGGAATTACTAACTCAACCGTTTTGGTCTTCCAATCCCAACTAACAGGTTTAGAGCCAAGCCACAATGGTTGATTAGCACGTTTATATATACGCATCCAATCAACATTCATCTCATAATTATGAGGAACTTTATTAGGGTCACCACCATACTTAGGATCCATGTGTGGATAAAGAATACCACCACCATCCTCATCAGGCGTACCACCAATTCCACCATTTATAGCTACATCCCAAACACTATCAATGTCTGCGGTATATTTTTCTTTAGAAATTCATTGTATTTATAAATAGAAGTTCCGTCAATAACATAATCTTTTGTAGAGAATACCGACCGTACTCTTCCATCTAATAAGAAGCTTATAGCAATATGTTTAGACGAATCACCCGGTACAGGGTCCATTTGTACACCGTACACATGGAAATCAGCAGCAGGATCAAAAGAGATTTCTCTTACACGCTCAGAGAAAGGATTATAGTTATATTTGTTTGTGAGCGTGAGCTTTTTATCTTTGTCTTGAAACCAACCCAATCCATGCACAGACTGATGAAGCGTTCTCTTACCCTTGAATTTATAAGTATGCTGTTCCCAATTATTCCATTTATCAGCATTGTCATCATTCACAAAGAACTCTAAAAGGTCTACCTCAAAAGTACTTGCACCTAAGCGATGACGAAGCCATAATGCCATCCAAGTTCCAATTTCATAAGGTACCTTTGCCTTTATTTCGATGCGAGAATAAAGTGGGTAATACCGCTTAACATCCCTACTGGACAAGAAGCCTGACCACCATCCTAAGTTTGTACCATTGTGATTAGGCTTTAGTGGATAACGAGGAATAACTCCATAATCCACATAAGGATCTGGAACTTCTGGTTTACTGATTCCCGTATTAATTGGGTCACGTGTAGCCCGAATAGTTAGAATACCATCCTTTACCGTAACCATTTGCTCACGATAAGTCTGTGCCATACCCTGTCCAGGGTTATTACCATAGGCATCATTGGCATAGTTTCGTTTAGGGTCACCATATAGTCCCCATATCTTTTTGTTTACAGAAGTACCATTAAACTCATCACCAGGCAAATTCTTCCACCCTGGTAAAGTAGGAACCTCAGATACTTCTGACTGTGCTCTTACGTTGATTACGCCCATACTTAGGACGCAAATCATTGAAATAAGAATCCTCATAAGCTTGTTTTTTTTTGTTTGAAAAGTTTCTTTTTACTTTTATTTTAAGCGACTCTATCGCAATAACAGGGGGAATTTAATGTTATAGGATAGAGTTTGCTTAATCATTTGATAGAGAGTATAAGTTCGTTACATTAAGAACCTTAAGGCTCTACGATGGTAGCTTTCTTTGTTACGAAGTCAATAGTAACCTTTGTTCCTGCTTTCCAAACATAATCCTTATTAGGTTCTCCCTCACCATTCTTACGATAGAGAAAATCCTTTGTTTCTGGATTAACATATACCTCACGTTTCCATGAGCTAAACTTCTTCGCCTTCTTGAACGCAGGAATATCTGGATAAATACGCATTCTACCTCCATTCGTAATCGTTGCACTCATAGTTCTACCATCAGCATTCGCTGCAAATTCTACTGGAGCACCGCCACAATCGCCCGATAACTTAAGTGGCTGAATAGCGATATCACGAGAATCCAAGGCTACAAAGACAATATAAATACCATCACTTGGAACGACTGCACGATTGTTAGCAACAGTATAGTCTGTCAGTGTCTTCAATTGTGCAAAGTTTCCTTTACCGAATGCCTTTTCTGTTGAGAACTCAAGTGCAGTCCCTCCACGAAGATAAGTGATATAGAACCAACGAGAGTCACCCGCATAACCATTCTCAAATGATGCTACCTCTGGAGAACTCCAATCCCAATTACCAAAGTCATCACCAGTCATATAGAGGTGTTTAACACCTTCTGGAATAAGATTCTCAGGAGTTGTACCACCAAAGTCAGCTGTATTATTAGCAATATCAAGGCTTACCTTTGTACCCTTCGCTACAGGCAATACACTTGCTTCACTCGTTGCTATACCAGGATATTCCACCTTTCCATTACGAATTGTGAACATCATAGTTGACCAATCACGTGCATTCTGTTCAGAATTAGCAAAGAAGTTAAGCTGTCCTGTCTCAGTTGTCTCAACAGATAAGTTGCTACCATTGAGTTCTAAAGCCTGTTCCTTATCTCCTAATGCAGTGCCCGAAGCATACACCTTCGGTGTTTCAAAAGAAATCAACTTACGGTCTAAATTAACATAAACCAAATAAAGTCCAGAGGTATTTACTGTTGCCTTACCACTACCATCCACAGTAACTCCCTGCATTGTTGCCAATGAAGAGAAAGCCTGTGAACCATCTTTTGACATAGCCCACTCTACTGTTTGTCCTGCCTGCAGATAGCATAAACGCCAGAACTCACCATTGCCAACAGCACCTACAGGCGCCATCTTTACAACTCCATTCGTGTTCCAAGCACCGAAGTTAGAACCACCCATATAGAGTTCGTTGGAAAGTCCAGTAACTTCAACACCCTTACCACCCATACGTGCAGTAAACTTACCAGTCAAAACACTATATTGCACCTGAACACTGTACTGTCCTTTCAAAGGGAACTTCAACTTAACATTTGACTGATTTGTCAATGGCTGATAACTATCATTGAGCTGATTGGCACGTTCAGCCAAAGCAGTACCAGTGAAAACAGCAGACAAAGTATCAACCTCCGTTTCGCTATCACGCAGATACAAAGTTGTACCATCATTCATATTGAAGACATACTTACTTGGCAAGAGTTGCTGAGTTGAGTCAGCATTGCTCCAAGTCACAACGTGCGTAAGCTTGTCATAAGTAACATTATTAAGTGGAATAGCCGTACTTCCATCTGCTGTAAGCGCATTATCACCCTTCATTGTAAACTGAATAGGAATGATGGTCAATTCCTTTCGTTGCTGATTAACAACTATCTGATACAGTCCTTCTGAAGGAACAGAGAAGCCTTCACCACCTTCTGTCAAACTATAAGCTGCCGCCTGAGCGTTAGAAAGCGGAATCTCACTTCCCTTTCCATAAGCAATAGGTTTCCATCAGTACCCACAAAGGAAATCTGAAAGCGACCATCTTTCTTCAACCAAGCCTTAAGACTTAACATATTAGCATGAGAGCCAGCAATCAGTCGTCCTGTCTCAATTGGGATAGAGAACTCTGATGAAGAACCTGAAAGATAGATTCCCTCTGGCACATTCACAACCTCATCGTAGGCTATATTATTTTCTGTACAAGCTGCAACGCCTAAGACGCACAACATAGTAAAGATATTCTTTAACTTTATCATGATGCTCTAATTTTGTTATAGTGCTGTCCGACAAACCATGTCCTTGTAAGTTAGTTATTAGTGTCTTACTCTATTTTTAATGTAAGTAATGACCCTATCTTACCATCTTATATCGTGGAGCTGGTGCTCAGCACGTGTGGTGTTCATGCCCAACACCAATCGTGTTAAGGCTTTATCGGACAGCAGTAATTATATTACCAACCTCTATTTTGACTCCATTTCTTCAGCTTGAGTAGCTCAGACTCTGGAATTGGATACCAATACATTTTAGGTTGGAAAACTCTCTGTTCTACTTCTGTAGGTGCATAGGTAAATCCACCTGTAGCCTTCTTGACAATCTGTACTCCCATAAGTGGAGAACCAAGTGTAGAAGAAGCAATTTTCCAACGGCGTACATCCCAAGAACGATGCTCCTCGAAAGCCAACTCCACACGACGCTCATGCTGTATAACCTTACGCATCTCATCTTGTGAAAGTCCACTTACGACATCTGGAAGTGAAGCACGATTACGAACCTTATTCAAATAAATAGCAATATTAGGATTAGAAGGGTCATATTCATTGAGTGCCTCAGCATAGTTCAAATAGATTTCAGCCAAGCGGAACAATGGGACAACATGACCACCGCTACTTCCTCCAGTCTGAATATTAACATCCTCATTGAGGTACTTACGCAAGTAATATCCAGTCTTGGTTGCATTTGGATTAGGACTTGCATCTGCACCTCCAGGGAAAGTAGTTACATTCTTTCCCTTGAAAGAAGCTACATTCATCAAGATTGTTGCAGCCAATCGTGCGTCCCTATTTATGTAAGGCTGTGCTGCTTTAGCAGGATCGTTCCAATCAAAGGCTGTTCCGTCAAGCATCTCATACTCATCAACTAAGTTTTGTGAAGGATTAGTTCCTCCCTTTCCACCAAAGCTAATCGGGAAGTTACTCTTTTCAAAACTTGAGTTTGCACCATATCTACGTACGAAGATATATTCCTTATTTTGGAAGTCATTCTTAAACAAATCGCCATAAGAGGTAGCCAACTCATATTGATTGAGGTCGATAACAGCCTTAGCCGCATCAGCTGCAGCCTTCCAAAGAGAAGCATCAGACGGCTTATTAGATTCGTTTAAATCACCAAAATTAACGTAAAGAGGACTGGCAGCATAAAGTAACACACGACTCTTCAAAGCCAACGCTGCGCCCTTCGTTGCACGACCAAAAGCATCATTATTATTACGCCATGGTGTCAGTTCAAGTGTGTCTGCAGCCGTGTCGCACTCTTTAACGATGAAGTCTACAACCTCCTTCATGTTTGGACGTGGAGTATTCTCATAATTCTCATTGAGACTGAGCGTAGAGGTAACAATTGGAGTTGGACCATAACGCTTCAACAATTCAAATTGGAAGTAGGCACGAAGGAAACGAGCCTCTGCTCGCCACATACGGATATCCTTCAAGTTATTAGCATACTCAACCTGCTTATTAGGGTCCAATCGTGTAATATCAAGATTGACATGATTGGTGTTTTCCAGTAGAGTACAACACTTAGAGATTCCAGCATAGTAACGATTCCAATGGTCATCAGGATTGCTCAAAGCACTCCAAGAGCCATTATTAAACTGTTGAACATTTGCTGTTTCTATAGCAAACTCGGCATCATCTGTTGCAGCATCTAACATAGCTCCATCTGACAAACGGTTCAATCCCTCTGGAAGCAGTGAGTAAGCATAGGTAAGATATTGCTTTGTTCTATTGTAAGAATCAAACGTTGCAGTCTTATCTATAAACGAATCTTCCTCACGGTCCAAAGACTATTACATGAACTTAGAACCAGTGCTGTGCTGATAGACACTGGGATGATAATATTTGAAAAAAACTTTGTTTTCATAGAATAAAGTTTCTAATATAAGACATAAATTAGAATGCAAGCTTTAAACCTACACTAACAGTACGCATAAGTGGATAACTTAAGAGGTTATCTTGCTCAGCATCACCCAATTTCCCAAGATGATCCAGTGTGAACAGGTTGGTAGCATTCACGTAGAAATAAACACTACTTAATCGCAATGCACGTGTAACGGAATTTGAAAGTTCATATCCTACCTGAACATTACGTAGACGCAAGAAGCTTCCATTACGACGCCAGAAGGTTGAAGTGCGATAGTTATTGCTGAAATTCATTGTTGACAAACGTGGGTAGGAAGCATCTGTATGTGTTGGAGTCCAACTATCAAGTGCTAAATTAGATGCTGTACCGTTGTTTTGGAAAGAGTAGATATTCGCTCCACGGAGATAGATATCACGCTGCGCAACACCTTGGAACATTACACTGAAATCAAAACCTTTGTACTTAAAGCCTCCACTAAACATGTAATTCCATGCAGGGACAGTACTATTACCAATAGGATGAGCATCATTCTCATCAACTACCTGGTCATTGTTATAGTCTTTATACTTGATATCTCCAGGTGCAACACGTCCAAAACGAGGTTGCGGAAGATTAGCATTAAGTTTTCCATTGCTATCGAAATCATTTGCTGTATAGTAGCCATCAGCCTCTAAAACAATAGGTTTCCACACAGAATTACCCTTCTTATAAAGGTAGCTTTCTGGCTTAACATCTTCTCCCTGCTCATCAACACGACTCATAGCATACCATGTTCCAGCCTCAGCAAAGTAAGAAAAGTTATCACAAACCTTACCCTGATAACGTGCTTTGAGCTCGAAACCGTGGTTTGTCACTTTACCCACATTCATCAAAGGTAGTATACCACCATAAAGAAGCTCCAACAATACCCAATACCTGCGCATAAGGATAAGCAAGGATATCAGACTGCACCTCATGGAAGACATCAAAGTTGACAGAAAGATTTTTCCAAAGTGTAGCATCAATACCAACATTGAACATACGCTTCTTTTCCCATGTTACAAATGGGTTTGCCAAAGTCTTTTCTGTGAAACCAGAAGACTGCGAGCTACCTGTGCCGAATAGATAACTACCACTACCACCGTATGACTCATCATACATATAGCGAGCAGAAGTCTGATTGTTACCAGTAAGACCATAAGAAGTACGCAACTTCAAGAAATCAACCCATGACAAAGACTTCATAAACGATTCGCTACTAACGACCCATGCTGCTGACATTGCTGGGAATACTCCAAAACGACGACCACGTGCATAGTTATCTGTACCCATATAAAGAAGCTACAACTTCAGCAATATAACGTTTCTGATAATCATAGGACAGACGGCCTGCAAAGTTCACATAACATTCGTCATCACGTACATCATACACCTGATAACGGTCATTGTGCATCAACAACATAGCATGAATACCATGATCTCCAAACTGACGCTGATAATCAATCTGACCTTGTAACCCTATACGTGACTGACTGGTTCTGAAGCCTTCTGTAGCTGTCAAAGCTGCATCTGAGCCATACTGAGTATAATTGTAAACAGGGTTATTTTGTGCATCAACACCTGTTTGAGCCAGAGAATAACGTGCGTAGTCACGTGTCTTTGGAGATGATTCAGCCATAAAGTTGTGATAACCAAACATTACCTTGGCACTCAAACCGCGAACGAGCGCACTGAAGTCATACTGCAAACCAAAGATAACCTGCAACGAACGAGAGTTCTCCTTATACAAGCCTCTGTTCAAAAGATTTGCAACAGGATTGGTATACAATGATGTTCCACCAAAACTTCCATTCGGATTGTAAACAGGGAAAGCATTAGGGGGAGTCGTCCAAACAGACTTCAAATAATCATCTGCACCACCAGCACCCGGTGTTGTCTTCTCTGCAAAGCTCACACCTGAATAAAGGAACGTGCGGAAATACTTTGTGATATCAACATCTAAATTTGCTCTGAAGTTATAACGTGCATAGTTTACATTGGCATTCTCTCGTTGCTTTGAATCTGTTCCACGATAAATACCATCATTATGCATTAATCCAGCCATTACATAGTAGTTCAGACCACCGCCACCACCACGAAAAGACAATTCGCCCATCGTCAGTGGTGTGGTATTCTTATACAACTGATTCTTCCAATTTACATTTGGATAAAGGTATTGATTACTTCCTGACTGATAAGCAGCAAGTGCTTCATTCGTATATAAAGCCGCTTTTCCATCATTCTCAAGTGCTTGATTATACAGGCGTGCATAATTGTAAGCATCCATCGGTGTATCCATGATTGTTGGCATTTGGATACCCGTCTGCATACGAAAACCTATCTTAGGAGAAGAATGATAACCCTTCTTTGTAGTAATCAACAAAACACCATTTGCACCTCTTGAACCGTAGATAGCCAAGGCTGCAGCATCTTTCAATAAAGATACCGACTCTATTTCTTCGGCAGAGATATTATCTAATGGAGCTTCAAAACCATCAACAAAGACAAGCATCTGCTGCTTGCTGTTGAACGAACTTACACCACGTGTGAACATATTCTCCATATAGAAGTCGTAACCAGGCTCACCCGATTTCTGTAGAATCGATAGTCCAGGAAGCATTCCCTTTAACGAGTTACCCACCGTTGGTGATGTAATCTCCATGAGGCGCTCACCCTTTACGGTAGAAATAGCAGCCGACTGTGTTTTTGAAGACTGTACACCATAAGCTACATTTACGACTGTTGTATCAGTGATTTCTTGTGCATATCCAGAAAGACTGGATAGCATAAGAGCACCTCCTATGATATGAATCTTATATTTCATTGTTCAATTATTTTACATTAAGGTTTACACGTTATTACCATCCAGGGTTCTGAATGAGATAGCCCTTATTGACTTCTTTCTGGTCAATAGCATACAAGTAGCAGTTATCATTCCAAAAACGGTGTTCAAACACATATGGTTGATAATGGATATGTGTCTTATTACCGTCTGTTGAATTAATCTTCAAGCCATAGAACTTACCCTTCATCACTCCTTCGTCACCAGCAATAAGCCATCTTCTGATATCCCAGAAACGATGATCTTCAAATGCCAACTCTACTGCACGTTCATTACGAAGCTTTGTTCGGAAAGCTTCCTGCGACATACCTGCAGGGAAGTCTGGCATACCTGCACGTGCACGAACAAGGTTAACAGCATCGTAAGCTGCTTGTGAAGGTGTACTTTCATATTCGTTAAGTGCCTCAGCATAATTCAAATAAAGTTCTGCCAAACGGAAAACAGGCCACTGTACATTGGTAGAATTACTGCCATTTACATGTAAACTACGTGGAACCCACTTATGAAGCAAATGAGCTGTACGGTCCATAGCAGACTTCTCAGAACCTCCGTCGAGGAAGTTGATAAATGGGATTTCATCATTCCAGCTACTGCTATGATAGGCAATAGTCTGCTTGAAACGTGGGTCAAGACTGTTATAAATATCAATGAGGTTATCACCACCATTCATATTCCAATCAGCAGGCTGACCATCTGCGCGCTTCTCATAACGCTGAACAAAATTGAATGTTACATATAAACCTGCATCTCCCCATGCCTTGTTCATAGCCCAAGTAGGCAAGTTTGCAACCAAAGGACGATTTGTTGTCTTGAAGTTTCTGTACTTCATATTACCTAAAATGATTTCCTCATTATTAGGAATAGTCCATACATCTTCATAGTCTTTCTCTGGGTTACCAGTATTATGAATCTTATAATGTCCTGAAGAAACTGCAGCATCAATAGCTGCCTTAGCTGCATCAGCTGCCTTCTTCCAACGCTCTCTATCATAGTTTCCATAACCAATGAGGTCTTCGTGACCAGGGAATGCCATATAAGGTCTGTTCGTATTGAACAATGGACTTGCTGCATAAAGTAGAACCCTTGCCTTCAAAGCTAAGGCTGCTATGCGTGTAGCACGACCTAACTTTGACTCATCAGTATAGTAATCAGGGAGAAATTGTGTTGCTCTATCACAGTCAACAAGAATAGAATCAACACAATCAGAGAACGAGTTACGAGGACGTTCTGAGAAGTCTGTTGGATCAATTACCTCTCTTACGATTGGCATACCACCATATCGATAGACACCTTCCCATAACAGCATGGCTCTCATAAAATAAGCTTCGCCAGTAGCACGCTTATTAAATTCAGGGTCACCTTCATCAAAAGGCACTTCATTAATACGCTTTAAGATAAGATTTGCAACACGTGTTGTATGGTTTCTTAAATAAAAGCGACAATCTTCGTCCCATGTAAAGTTACTATTTGTATGGTTGCCTGCATTCCATGCAGCATTGCCCATCGCCCAAGTTGCAACATCTTCTCCCTCATCGCAAGCTGAAGCTAAGGTCGAAGAAGACAACAAACGACGATCTGTATTAGAACTACTCATACAAAAGCCATAGGGCATTCCTTCTGCATAGAGCGTTGTTAATAAACTCTCTGCATCTGCTCGAGTTGAGAAAACTTCATTCTCTCCATAGTCGACAGAGGGTGGAGTCTCTAAGTAGTCAGAACAGGATACGAGCAAAATAGAAGCACAACTACATGCTATATATAAAAATTTCTTCTTCATACGAAAGGTTTTTAGAATTGAATATTTATACCCATGTTATAGATTTTCTGCAATGGGTAGGTGTTAATCTCAGTTGCTCCTCCTCTTGATGGAGCCTCTGGATCCAAGTCAATAACATCTGTCCAAGTAAACAAGTTTGTTCCACTAATGAACACTCTCAAACTTTCCAATCCCAATGCCTTGAGCTGCTTCTTATTAAAGGTATAACCTATCTCTAAGTTTTTCAGACGCAAATAGTTAGCATTGCGAATCCAGAAGTCTGAATCCTGATAGTTGTTATCAGTATCACGTGATGGACTCATTGACAAACGAGGGAAACTAATGTTTTCACCACGGTCATAACGGTCTTGTGTCCAACGTTCCAAAATCAAAGTCTTAGCACTATTATGGGCATTGATGAATGGCCACAATGCACGACCAAAGTACTTAATAGAAACGTGTGAGGCACCTTGGAAGAGTGCAGAACAGTCAAAGCCACGCCAGTTAAATCCAGCAGAGAATCCATAGATTATCTCTGGAGTAGGTGAATAACCGATTGGTACCATATCATACATATCAATCTTTCCATCCTTATTTACGTCAACATAGCGGATATCACCAGGCTGCAAACGATTACCATTCCAACTGCTTACAGGGCGGTCGAGCGCATTGATTTCTTCCCAAGAATTATAAAAGCCATTAGAAAGAAGACCAAAGAACTGACCTACACGACGACCTGTACGCATCTGATAAGCATACTTTTCTGGAACTTCATCTTGGAAGAGAATCTTATTGCGCGCAAAAGAATAGTTGAAACGCCCCCAGTAGTTGAAGTCGCGTATCTTATTACGATAGTTTACGTCAAATTCGAAACCAGAGTTCTCCATCTCACCCATATTGTAAGCTGGCAAAGAAGCACCAATCAACATTGGCGCACTGTTTCGATTTGAGAGGATGTTATTACGACGCTCCTTAAAGTAATCAAACGAAACTGTCAAATGATTCTTGAGGAAGTTCATATCAACACCAAGATTCAACTTACGAGCTTTCTCCCATGTCAACAATGGGTTACCCAAACGTTTTTCCTCTATCATCTGTGAATAAACAGGGTTAGCTGATGAACCAAAGTTATAACCAGAAAGGTTTCCACTTGTTGAGCCATAAACAGAAGGCAGATATAAGAAGCGGTCACCACCAATCTTATCATTACCTACTTCACCATAGGTTGCTCTCAATTTCATATAAACAAGCCAATCATTCTTTGGGAAGAAAGGTTCTTCACTGACTACCCAACCTGCAGATACAGCAGGGAAGAAACCAAATCGACGACCTGCAGCAAAGTTCTCTGTACCATTATAACCCATGTTAAACTCTGCCAAGTAGCGACTGGCATAACCATAGGTCACACGACCTACAATACCTTGATAGGCATTAGGCACATGATAGGCAAGGCTTGGTGAGTAATATTTACTCTGATTATAGAGCAAGAGAGCAGTGGCATGATGCTTTCCAAATGTACGATCAAAGTGGATTCCAGCCTCGAAATAAACCTTTCTGTTCTTTCCGTAATTGAATCCTCCACCCCAAGTGCTTTCTTCGTTTTGTGGTACAAGGATGATATTCGTTGGATCACTTGGGTCTACCTTAGGAACGAAAGTCTGCATGGTTTTCACCGAGAGACGTTTACTGTAGTAATAGCTGTCATAAGAAGTACTTGCATGAACTGAAAGACCTTTCAACAATAAACGTGACAAATCATAGTCAAAACGCAAAGTTGAGTTAATGGTGTTAGCATAGGTATTGTTATAACCATTATTCAACAATGCCTGCCATGGATTCTCATCATCAATAGTATTCTCAAGACGTACCAACTTTCCATCTACCATACCTGGAGTACCCAATGGTGTTGCCCAAGAAATCTCTTTCCAAAGTTCACTATTACCAATACCTGGAGTACGGATATTATTGATTTGTGTTGACAGTTGTACAGTTGCCTTAAAGTCCTGTGTGATATTAAAATCGAGATTTGAACGGAAGTTGTAACGTGTGTCAGAAGCATTCACATCGTGATTACGATCTATCTTCGTATATTTGTACATACCTCCTTGATTGAAGAAACCAGCAGAGATAAAGTACTTCATACGATCTGTACCACCTGAAATATTGAAGTTGTGCTGTGTACGGAGAGAAGCCTTACGCAAGAACTTACCCACCCAGTCAGTACTTGGATGCATAATAGGGTCTGTTCCATCACGATAGAGCTGAATATCTGCTTCGGTAAAGCGTGGAACATAAGATGTACCCTTTGTGTAAGCATCATTTTTCAAAGCTTCATTATACATCTCACAATACTCTGCACTATTTAAATAATGTGGTAAAGCTGTAGGTGATTGAACTGCGAAATTACCTGAATAACTCAAGTGTGGCTTACCTTTCTGACCTTTTCGAGTTGTTATTAAGATAACACCATTCGCACCACGTACACCATAGATAGCAGTAGCAGAAGCATCCTTAAGAATACTTACCGACTCAATTTCATTAGGGTCGAGTCCATTGTAATTTGGACGCTCTACACCATCAATCATTACTAAAGGGGCTGTGTTGTCTGAGAACGTACTCACACCACGAATCAAAGGGTTGAGTTGTCTTCACCTGGCGCACCACTTCTCTGCATAGCAATAAGTCCTGGCATCTTACCGACTAACATATTACTAATATTTGCCTGTGGGGTTTGTACCAAGTCTTTTGTTGACACTGATGCAATAGCACCTGTTACCGTTGCCTTCTTCTGTGTACCATAACCTACGACAACAACTTCATTAAGGGCTTGTGCTTCATCTTCTTTTAAGATGATCTTCAGATTGGTACCACTCTTTGCAGCTACCTCACGAGTAGCAAAACCAATGTATGAAATAGAAAGTACGCTATTTGCTGGACCTTCAATCGTAAACTCTCCATCGGTATTCGTAGCTGTTCCTATCGTTGTTCCTTTTACAAAGACACTCGCACCGATGATTGGATCACCATTGGCCTCAAGAACAACACCCGAGATTTTATGCTTCTCTGGTGTATACTGTTCCCGCTCATTAATAGCTACTGCCTTTTTTTGTTCAGAACTCTCAGCTCTTTCCTTTGCCACAGGGGGCAATGCTTAATACAATAGTATTATTGTTGAAAGAATATTGAATTCCATGAGGAGAAAACACATGTGTAAGGGCTTTCTCTAAAGGCCAGTTCTTACATACCAATGTTACTTTCGTCTTAGAGTTAAGTACATTGTTACGATACACAAATGTGTAATTCGTTTGTTGTTCAACTTGCCGAATAAACCGACTGATTTCTTCGTTTTGGAGATTTAGGCTCACATTGCCACGCTGCGCCAACAACATTGTCGGTATAAGTGATAATACCATAACCAACAAGCAACGCAGAAGGAATCTCCTTCTTGTTTTTAGATTGTTTGCCATATACTATGCTTTTAGTTATAAGGGTTTAGATATAAAGATTTATTCTATGATTATTGTTCCATTATCTGTATGATAATTAAATTTATACTGCATCTTCAACGAACTAAGTACACTTTCCAATGATTCATTATAGAAGGTACCCGTGAGGAGGTCGTTAGCTAACTTCTTATTACGAAGCTGAATGCGTACGCCATACCAATCCTCAATTTCATGTAACACCTCAGCCAACGGCTTACTATTAAACGCCAGATAGCCTTCTTTCCAACGTGCATCGGTAGTCGCATCATTGTCACAGATTTTAAACTGATGCGAAGCAAGCTTATAGATTGATTTCTTTCCTGGATAAAGACGATAATCTTCTTTCAGCGCTTCTGATGTAAGTCGAACGGCACCAGAGAACAAGGCTGTCTCAATGGCATCTTCATGATAGCGTACATTGAACTCGGTACCCAAGACTTCAATTTGCATATCGTTTACCTTTACACGAAATGGGCAAGAGGCATCTTTCGTTACATCAAAAAAAGCTTCACCTTTTGTCAACACCACTTCACGATGTTTTTGAGGTACTACATTATAACATATTTGGCTGTTTCCGTTGAGGGTTACTTGCGTACCATCAGGCAAGGTTATCGTACGCTTACTACCCGCCTTAACACTTACATAAGTATAAACCGGAGCCGAAGGAGCCAATGAGTTTATCCACCAATAACTGCCACCTACCAATGACAACATCAAAACGAACATCGCCGCATAGCGCAAGAATCTGCGAACACGTGTCTGACGTTTCTCTTCTTTCACATTAGCATAGATATTTTGCAAGATTCTTTGCTGTGACTCACTACTCATCTTTACAGACTCTGACGATGTAGATAAATCATCACACATTAAATCCCACAACTCCTCATCTGATGTGAGCGGAACCTTATTTTTCAATAGCTCAAAATCCATTTGAGATATTTGTCCCGATAAATATTGCTTATATAATTCTTCGAATTTCTTTTCCATACGTTTTTAGCTTATAAGATGTATACGTATAGATACGAAGATAATACCTAAAAATAACTTTTATTAACAAGCAACATAAATTCAACAAGCAATTATGAAAAAACAAAAAAGGTTCTTCCGTTAAATGTATGGACGCGTTTCGTATAAATTAAATGGAAGAACCGAAGTTACTCTTTAAAAAAAACATTGCTAAAACAGTCATCGATCTTTCCTATTATCATCCTCTAACATTGAAAACCATTTCATTTTAAAATCTCGAAAATCGACATATAAGTACTTGAAAAATCATTACATAATTTCAGGTAAAACATCTATAAAGGACGGCAAAAACACATATAAAAAGCAAGTTTGCAATCAACAGAGAATCAATTAGTTACAGAGTAGAAAAATAAAAGGTGCTTAATTGGACTTCAAAAGGGCGTTAGTAAGACCTCAAAAGGGCACCTATTGCAACTCAATTGGGCGCTTTTTAGAAACCAAAAGAGCATATATAGGTTACGAATCAGATGAAAATATTTTACATATATCGATTAATAAGAGAATATGCCGTTTGGTAAAGCCAGATAGAGATAGTATATATTTTCATTTTCTGCATCTTATCTTGTAGTTTAGAATGCTATCTTGACAACTCTCTTCTAAATATTTTTAAAGTAGATGTAAGATAGTTTTTTACAGTCTGTGAAGATAAGTTCAGGGACTCTGCAATCTCTTGAATGGGCATATTCTTTTCACGACTCATCTCGTAAATCTGACAAGCACGCTTTGATAACAGTTTCTTTACCTGCCGAATTCGATCAACCGACTCATGGTAATCAAGCTGTTCTTCTGGTGTTGCAAATGAAGATACTTTATCACATGCTTGACGATAGTCCTCAAAATCAAGCTGTGCCACCTGCTTCCTAAAACTATCAATAATTAAATTACGAGCAATGGTAAATATCAAGGCATTTACATTACCATAGCAATCTAATTGTTCACGCATATTCCACAATTTCATAAAAGTTTCTTGAACGATATCTTCTGAAAGTGAAACATTCTTTGTCTGCGCCAATATGAAGCTATATAACTTGTTCGAGTAATACATATACAATTCTGAGAAAGCCTCGTAAGAACCTTCTCTCAACTGCATTACCCACTTATCATAAATGTCTTCCATTGCAATAGAACTTATTTGTCTTCGCACTAATCCAACACTTCTCACTCATACTAATTAGCCATTTAAATTACTATTTTTGGAGATAGATTGATTAGTACTTAATATTGCTTAGCGATGCAAATATATACATATTCTTTTACAATCTATCACATTTTATCTTATTTTTTTAATTATATCGTAGACGAAAAGTCAATTAGCAACAAAGAATAAAGTCTTATATCTAAAACTAATTATCTGAAAATAAATGCGTTATACAATCTACCAAGTTATCTTCAGCACATTTACAAATCAAAAAATAAATTCATCTAATGAGCCTTGACTCAATCTTTAATAGAAAACATCTCCCTTTAAGTCATCTCCCCTTTCTATCGTCCCCTTTCTCTTATATCAAATTATTTTCAAGCAAAATACTACAACACCTCTTAAGTTAACCTTAAAGTGATTTATATTCGTATTGAAGGTTTCACCAGCTGCGAAGAAAAAAGATAAGTTGTTGGTATTCTTTTAAATTTCTGCAACTTTTATATTCCTATTAACAGCAACTTATCACTTTAGTATAGACAATAATTTAATTTCCTGTCACTACTGTCACTACCAAAAGAGACACAAGTTATTCATTATCAAAGCCTTTACAAACAATGTTAAAATGACAGGAAATAAATTTTAAACTTAATAGTATGATTAAAGATAAAAGTGAGTTCTGAATAAAGGTTTGAGTGAGTTCTGATTTTATCCATTAAAAAGCAAAGTACACTTTAAGTACCCCTACAAAGAAAAAAATCCCTTGCAAATCATCGATTCACAAGCTTCATATATTTATTAGGAAAAAAACATAGATGATGATGTATTTTATCTCATTAAAGAGATGTATATGGCATTCAAATTAACTTTAAAGAAATATAATGTAGAATTTTTATATGTTTTATTAAATATATTGTGTATTTTTTTGTACTCAATGATGAAATCAAAATATTATGGGTAAAGATATTAATCGTATAAAGGTTGTACTAGCCGAAAAGAAGAAAACCAACAAGTGGCTTTCCGAACAATTAGGATGCGCTACTACTACTGTGTCAAAATGGTGTACAAATGCCTGCCAGCCACCAATGGAGACATTCCTAAAAATTGCCAAAATACTTAATGTTGAATTAGATGAATTATTGAATAAGTCTCATCTAACTTTTTTGGATAATGAATAAACGAATAGAATATATCATAGATGAAATTAAAGATCAGTATATGTATGCTGATGATACTCACCGCCCGTGGATTATAGGCTTTAGTGGTGGTAAGGATTCAACAGTGTTACTAACATTGGTTTGGCTTGCATTGAAAAAAATTAAAGAGAATGTACTTGCTCCGTTTCAACTTAGAAGACCTGTGTATGTTGTTTGCAATGATACATTAGTAGAAAATCCTATTATATCTTCTTATGTTGATGATGTACTTAGCCAAATAGAAAAAAAGGCAAGAGAAGAAGATATGCCTATTTTTGTTCGCAAAACAATTCCAAAGCTCGAGGATTCTTTTTGGGTCAATGTTATTGGGAAAGGGTATCCTGTTCCAAATACGGCGTTCCGATGGTGTACTGAAAAAATGAAAATTAAACCGACTGCTCGTTTTATTACGGAGCAAGTAGATGAGTGTGGAGAGGCTATTATATTGATTGGAACACGCAAAGCGGAGAGTGCTACACGCGCACGATCTATAAAAAAACATGAAATACATGGCCAAAGGCTAACTCACCATACGCTATTACACAATACTTACGTCTATGCGCCCATTAAAGAATTAATGTTAGAAGAGGTCTGGTATATAGTTAATGCTATTCCATGTCCATGGGGTTTGATAATTCTGTGCTTTTTAATATATATTTGGATGCAAGCGCAGATGATTATGAATGTCCTACCGTTGTGACAGATAAAAGTCATGGATCTTGTGGACAAAGTCGTTTTGGATGCTGGGTTTGTACCGTTGTGAAGGATGATAAATCTATGCGCTCTTTGATAAAAAATGGAAGAGAGTGGATGAGACCTTTGTATGATTTTAGAATGGAACTAGACTCAGAACGAAATATTTTAGAGAATCGGATGCCATTTCGTAGAGATGGGCGAAGGGCTGTCAATGATATGGGACCATACATATTTAAGTATAGGGCTAAAATCTTGAAAAGACTTCTTGAGGTGCAACATGAATTGCAACAAGTGGATCCCAAGATAAGATTAATCTCGGATCAAGAATTAATTGCAATTCAGGTTAATTGGTATAGAGACTTTAATTTTGGTTATCAAGTATCAGAAATATACAATTCAATTTATAAAGAATCTTTCATTATGGAGGAAAACGTGAAAAATAAATTAGAAGCTGATTTGATGCGCGAAGTGTGTATCAATAATCCAGAAGAAGGTGAGTTGATAGAACAGTTACTTCTTCTTCAAAAAAGTAAATCCCTTATGCAGCGTAGAAGGGGGTTAAAAAATGAAATAGAATCACGACTGAAAGATTTTATAAATTCAAAAAAAGCATGATAATTAAATCAATAGAATTACATAACTTTCGTATCTATCGTGGGGTTAATAAAATAGAATTAGCACCTAATGGGGAGCGGAATATTATTATTGTAAGTGGTAATAATGGATATGGAAAGACGACTTTCCTTATGTCTCTTGTATGGTGTCTTTATGGCAAAAACATGGAGAAAGTTGATGAGTTATATAAGAAAGAAATTGATGAAAAAGGTTCTTATAGCAAATATATAGGCAATAGTCTGAATACCGTAGCAGCTCAAGATGGTGAAACGAGGTTTCCGTAAGTGTTACTTTTACTGATGTAGAAATACCAAATACAACTTGTACAGAGATTACAATCATCCGTTCATATGATAGGGCTACTAATACATCAGATGAATTGAAAATACTGATTGACGGACGTGAAAGTGATTTATTTAGTGATAAAGATGAAGAAGAAATGTTCATTAGAGATTATATATTGCCTATAGAAATAGCCAAATTCTTTTTCTTTGATGCTGAAAAAATCGTATCATTTGCTCAGGTAAACACTCCACAGCAAAGAGCAGAGCTTAGCCAAGCATACTCTCAGGTTTTAGGCATTCAGAAATATGCAGAATTAAAATCCGAGTTAGAGAAATTACAAGATGATTATAGAAAAGAGTCTGCTCAACCGCAAGATAAAAGAGAGTTTAATGAACTCATCCTTTCAATTAAGAATGATGAAGATAGTATTGCAGAATTTGAACATCAGATTGAGGAAAAGCAGGAAAAAATATCCATCCTTCGATACGAATGTAATGAGTTACAGGAGAAACTTATTCGAGAAGGTGATTTAATGAGTGTCGAACGCCTTGCAGAGCTCAAGAAAGAACAAGAGCGTTGTCAATTAGATGTTTCAGACGCTCAGGAGGGATTAAAAGACCTTTATAATTATATTCCATTTGGTTTGGCTGGCAATGTGGTCTCTATTGTGGCGACCCAGTTAAAAGAAGAAAAAGCGTATAAGCAAAACAAATTGCAGCTTGAAGGGGTAAAGGAAAAAACAGATGATGTTCTTAATGATCTTGATCGGGCAAGAAATGCCTTTGAGTCTCATATAGATATTAGAGTAAGGGACTTTTACGAAGCAGAGATTAGGAAACTAATACTCAAACATTTTTATAATGATTGTGATGTAGAGAGATTTAGAAATTTTCAAACTTTGCACGATTTCACAGAACTACAAAATGATGATTTTACAAACTTGGTGTCAAAGCTAAAGGAATGTAAATCTTCATTTGAGTCTCTTGCTACAAAATATTCTAAAGCAAAAGCGGAGTTATACTCAATAGATAAAAAAATTCGCGAAGCGGAAAAGAATGCCGAAAGCGAGTATATTCAGTCTTTGCGTAGAAAGAAGAATGAGAAAGAGGATGTTATTTCTAATTTGCAGCAGGAAATAGCGTCTTTGAATATTAAGATAGAACAGGCAAAAGATAGGATAAAGGCATCAAAGCAGAAGAAGGAAATTCTATCTAAGAAAATAGATGTTTCTCAAAAGAATAAAGCTGTAGATGATGAAGCAACCCACTTGATACATACCATACAAAAATTCTTATTAAAATTTAAGGATGAGAAGAAAAAAGCCCTTGAGAAGAAATTAAAAGATAAGCTTACAAGTTTTTTACATAAAAAAGATCTTGTAAGTTCTGTCGTTGTTGATATTCAGGGAAATGGAGAGGATGTTGATATAAATTTATTTGATGCTAATAACAAGAAAATTGACAAAGGGATTCTATCGATGGGGGAGCGTCAGATGTTTGCTTCAGCATTGCTTGGCGCACTTGTTGAAGAAACGGGGTTGGCTTTTCCTGTGTTCATAGATAGCCCTATGCAAAAATTTGATATAAATCATAGCCAAAATATTCTGACAAAATTTTATCCAAATGTTTCAAAACAAGTAATACTATTCCCTCTTTTATTGAAAGAATTAACAGAGAAAGAATATTCTTTGATTAATAGATATATAAGTAAAACTTATCTTATTGAAAATTCAAAGAAGGGTTCTTGTTTTAAGGAAATAGAGATAGAAGATTTGTTTGACACTTATAAGCATCAATAACATGCAGATAAATATAAAAACTTCCGCAGCAAATCAGAGCATAGTTTCTAATTTGACTCAAAAATTACCTGGTGGTGCAAAAGAGAATATTATAGCACGTATTGCTTTAGGATTTTCCTTGGCATCAGGGAAAAGATTTCAGCAAAATGAATTTAACACTTACGACTCACAGGGCAAAGAATATAAAGAGCATATTTTATTTGACTCTGCTAATAGAGACTTTTATATCGCTCTTATTTGTCAAGCTTATGGTATTAATAAGAATGATGAGCTAATTGCTAAATACGCAAAATTGCATATAGATAATGGTCTTGAGCAGATTAATTATTTGTTTGAGAATCGTCCGCAATATACCTTTTTTGATTTTCTCGTTGAATATTTAGGAAAAGGTATTGACGCAATCGAAGATGCACCAGTTTCATTAGATGCAGTTAAAAATAACAATCAACATATCAATAAGACCAGTTTTACAGGGGCTATTGAAATTAAGGTGGGATATAACCCTAAGACAAAAGAGCCTGTCACATTTTGTTTTAATAACACCAAAATCTATAATAATCAACATATTGCGGTTGCGGGAAAATCTGGCTCTGGAAAATCTCAATTTGCCTTGGAATTTTTAAGGCAATTAGTATCTAAGACGCAAGGACAAGTCAATTTCCTTTTTCTCGATTTTAAGGGAATATCAGTAGAGGATAAAAATAAGATGTATAATTTCTTTACAGAAACTCATACGACTTGTATTAATGCCCCAGATGAGCCTTTCCCACTTAATCCACTTTCGTTCATAGACAATATAAATGATCGAAATAAACTTGTTGGTATAAACAAATTTGTTGACATAATAGCTAAATATTCAAATATAGGCAAGAAACAACAGCAAACTTTAAAAGATGCTGTTCAAGAAGCATTTATCCAACAAACAAGTGGAGATTACCCTTCTATGAAAGAAATCTATGATTTGATTATAGAGCAGGTAGGGGAAAATCGGGACACTCTAACAGAAATAATGGGACGTTTGAGTGAGTATGAGTTGTTTGCTTCTACAGTAAAGAATCCTAGTGCATTCCTAAATAACAATTACTATTTATCATTATCTGGTGAACTTGACAATACCGTTAGATTCACTTCTGTATTTCTGATTATAAATTACATCTTTAACGTGTTCTCTAATATGGGAAGTACAGATGTTAATGATAATTATAGAGAAATGCGTTATGTGCTAATGATAGATGAAGCTCATGATCTTTTCCGTGAGAGAAAGTCATTAGAAATCTTAGAAGTAATACTTCGAAAGATTCGCTCTTATGGTGTGTCTGTATTTTTATTGTCTCAAGGAATTGCAGAATATAATACGGCAAACTTTGACTTCTCACAAGAATGTGAGACTTCGTTTTTGTTGCCAATAAATGATATGGCTAATACAAAGGCTATCAATAAATTCCTCGGTCTCACCCCAAAGGATGGAACTGCTGCTTTACGAAATCTCGAAAAGCTTCAGAATGGTCAAGCCATTTCAAATATAAATGAATATCCGAGAACAGAAGTTTTCAATGTAGTGCAATATTGGAAAGAAAAAAATAAATAAGATGGAAGCAAATGTCATAGAAGGAAATCCAACCAAGAAGTTCTTTATAGAGATGATAACAAGAGACATATCTATTGAGGATGCCATTATTGATTTATTAGATAATTCTATAGATGGGGCTAAAAGGCTTAGGGGCAATGATTTTAATGGGCTTACAATAAATATCAACATAGACAATACAAGTTTTTGTATTGAAGATAACTGTGGAGGATTCTCTTTGGAGGTAGCCCAAAAATATGCATTTAGATTTGGAAGACCAGATGAAGCACCAAAAGCGGCTAATTCGGTTGGCAGATTTGGAATAGGAATGAAGCGTTCCCTATTTAAAATAGGAAAAGAATTTACAGTGGAGAGCCAGTCACAGAAGGATCATTTCAGAGTAGCGGTTAATGTAGATGATTGGAGTCTAAAGAAACGCAAAGTAACAACACCTGAGACTGGCGAGATTGAAATAGATGATTGGAGCTTTAACTATCAGATTGTAGATGAAAGTTTAGACCACGACGGAACTAAAATAGAAGTTAAAAGACTCAACAACGACGTTGCAAGTCTTTTTGGAGATGATTCTTTCTTAGTTAACTTGTCCGAAAACATAGAAAGACTCCTTAATTTTAGCTTGTTAAGGGGGCTAACGATCACACTCAATGGTAAAATGCTAAAAGGTAAGCCTGTTGATATACTTATGTCAGACGCAACACTTCCATATTATACTATTGGGACGTTTGCAAAGGTTCAATACAAAATCATTGCAGGTCTTGGAGAAATTGGAGCTCCTAAAAGTTCAGGTTGGTATATTTATTGTAATGACCGATTAGTTCTTGAAGCAGATACTTCAAGTGTAACAGGATGGGGAGTAGGGGCTGTTCCAAAATGGCACATAGACTTTGTAATGTTCAGGGGTATAGTTTTTTTAGATTCTGAGGAGACGCTTAATTTGCCGTTAACAACTACAAAAAAAGGAATTGATGCTACCTCTGTTGTTTATAAGGCGCTATTACCTATAATGATAAATGCAATGGTCAAAGTGTTAGGCTTTTTAAAGCAAATACCAGCAATGCGTGACGAAGCAAATAATTATCGACAAACTTTATGTGAGAATCTGACTAAAGTGTCTGCTGTAACATTGAAGACTTTTACCTTTGAAAATCATGTTGAAAAGTTTTTTAAGTCACCAGACCTAAATACTGATATTATTGCTCAGAAAAAGAACAATGTACGTGTAGCCTATGATGTAAATAAAAAAATTGCAGATTCTGCAAAGGCTATAGCTGAAGTTAAAAGCTATAAAGAATTAGGAAAGTTATCGTTTGACTACTATATAAAAATGGAGGGTGTTCCCAATGAAGAGTCCATCAACGATTAACTATGAGATCCGTCCATGCAAATTTGCTGAAAGAAAGATGCTTTTAATTTCATTCAGTAGGATAATTGGTGCATTTAAAAGTAGTTATCAATACATTGGTTTTGGAGGGTTATCTTTTACAGATTTCAAATTATTCCATAAAGAACTGAATATTGAAACAATGTACAGTATTGAAGCGGGATATAATATAGAGAAGTTAAACTTTAATAAACCTTTTTCATGCATAACTATTTTACAAGGAAATTCTACTGATATGCTTGGAAAATTAGATCTAAAAAAGCCAAGCATAGTATGGCTTGATTATGATGATACTCTATCAATGACTGTCTTCAATGATATTAATATACTTTTTAATGTATTGCCATCAGGTAGTATATATGTCATGTCATGCAATAGAGAACTGAAGAATAAAGAAACTGCACTACCTCTTACCGAAGAAGAACTTCATGAGAAGTTTAACGATATAGCCCCATATCATATGGAAAAAGATGGATGTGCCGACCCTAATGTTCATAAGACTCTTTTTAGTATGATAACAGGCTATTGTAATCGAGTGATTAATGATAGAAATAAACTAGGGGAAAATCTAGAATTTACTCCTTTATATAATTTTAAATACAATGAGAATAGAGGAGCAAAAATGTACACATGTGGCGGTATTATATTAGATAAACCTTTTGATGAATCAAAACTCAATATAGATGATTTGGATTTTATAAAATCAGAAGAAGTATGTGAGATTAAAAATTCCGAATATTACTCAAAGAGAGGCTTCTTATCTAAATCAAAATCTGAATGATATTCCCAAAGAGCAAGATTTGATAGATCGGAAAATATTAACAGACAAGGATATTAAAGTTTACAAAAGTTGCTATAAATTTATACCTAATTTTTACGATGTAAGGCTTTAGGTTGTAGGTCGTATTTTAGTTTATTATTTTCAATGTACATCTAACATATTAATACTCTTCTTATAAACAGATGGAAATAGTAGAAGTTTTATTTCACAAGGAAGACCAGGCTTTTGACTGCAAAAGCATTCAAATAGATCCGAAGGTATTGGCTATTACCATCGTGGCATTTGCAAATGCCGATGGTGGAACGATAGTTATTGGTGTTTCTGATAAGAATCGGAAGATAGAGGGTGTAGTTCAACATACAGAGAAACTGAATGAGTTACTGCGTGTTCCTTTAGATTTCTGTAATCCTTCTGTTTCTATTAACAGCAACTTATCACTTTTATAGACAAAATTTAATTTCCTATCACTACTGTCACCACCAAAAAGGACACAAGTTATTCATTTTCAAAGCCTTTACAAACAATGTTAAAAGTGACAGGAAATAAATTTTAAAATTAATAGTATGATTTAAGATGAAAGTGAATTCTGATTTTATCCATTAATAGCAAAGTACGCTTTAAGTATCCTACAAAGAAAAAAATCCCTTGCAAATCGTCGATTCACAAGGGATTTGTTGTACCCAGACCCGCATTTGAAATATTAAATACGGGAACATTTAGATTAATTCTATTAAATCTTATAATTAAATATAAATCACTTGTAATCAATGAAATAAAGAAAAAGTTATATTTATTCTGGTTGAAAATAATAAAAATATATTTAGGATGATTGGGAACAATTTGGGAACAAATTAGTATCTTTGCAACAGAACTAAAAACAACGATTATGAAGGTTACCGCATTCATTCGCAAGACAGCAAAAAAGAACGATACAGATAGTATGGCAACTATCTATTTTCGTTTGCGTGACGGAAAGAAAGACATTAAAGCTGCAAGTGAACTTGTTATCAACCCCAACCATTGGAGTAGCGAGAAGCAAGGATACAAAGATCGTGTTGCGCTGGTTTCAGAAGAAAACAAATCGCATTTATCTCAAAGTATTCAGGATATAATATCAACGATAACCAAACAATACACGACAGAAGCTGATAATGAATGGTTGGCTATGATTATTAATAAATATCATCACCCCAATCGATATAAGACAGAAGAAGAGTTGATGCAGGAAAATAAACCTAAACTTTTGGAACTCTTTGCCAAATTTCTTGTTGAACATAAATTATCTGCGGTACGTGTGAAGAACTTTAAAGTTATTCAACGTTCTTTGGCACGATATGAAATGTATGTTAGAACCATAAAACGTGGATATCATGATTTTATTCTTGATGTTGATGAGGTGAATGCTGACACGTTAAGGGATATGTGGGATTTCTTTGAAAATGAGTATATCTACTATGAGAAATATCCTAAATTGTATGAGACCTTTCCAGAAAAAAGGGTTCCTCTACCTAGAGGTAAGAATACCTTAATAGACCGATTTTCCCGTATAAGAACGTTCTTTATATGGTGCTACGATAAGAAAATCACAACCAACCGCCCATTTGATGAGTTTCCATTAGACGAATGTACCTATGGAACACCTTATTACATTACCTTAGATGAGCGTGACCAAATATTTGATGCAGATTTATCTGAACATCCACAGCTTGCTATTCAACGAGATATTTTTATTTTTCAAACTTTGATAGGTTGTAGAGTTAGCGATTTATATCGGCTGACAAAAAGAAACATAGTCAATGAGGCTATAGAATATATTCCTAAAAAGACCAGAGAGGGTAATCCTGTAACCGTTAGAGTACCCTTGAATAGCAAAGCAAAGACAATATTAGCTCGTTATAAGGACTACGAGGGCAAAAAGTTATTTCCATTTATATCAGAACAAAAGTATAATGTAGCTATCAAACGCATTTTCCAAGAAGCAGGCGTAGATAGAGTTGTAACAATTTTAGACCCTTTGACACATGATGAAGTGAAGCGACCGATATATGAGGTAGCAAGTAGCCATTTGGCTAGACGAACATTCATTGGTAATATCTATAAAAAAGTAAAAGACCCCAATTTGGTTTCTGCATTATCTGGACACAAGGAGGGGAGCAAAGCCTTTAGGCGTTATAGAGATATTGATGAAGAAATGAAGAAAGACTTGGTAAAACTTTTAGACTAAATCCAACGATGAAAGAAAGTTTTGAAGATTTTAAACGACTTATTAAAGAGTGGCTTGATACGCATCCTAAAGAATATTGCTCATTTGTTGAGGAAATGAACCGTAAAGATAATACAGGTTTCCAAAAGGTCTTTATGCTGGTAATAAAGTATGTACCGAAATACAAAGACGAGGTCAAGAAAAGAATGTTCAACGATACATTAAAGGAATTTTCTTCTTTGGAAAATATGCTAACTAATTCAGACCTTGCGGAACGATTGGTACATGAATTTCATGATACTGACAGGAAATCAATAGTTCCAGCAATGCTCGCATGGTTATATTTTGGTCGTAGCTATGAATGTATGATAGAACATGGTGAAGCCCTAATTCAAAACAGTAAGACCAACCGACTACACAAATGGCTGCTTTCTTTACTGGTAAAATATATTATTCATAGAAGTATATTACTGGGAGAAAGAACAAAAGAAGATTGGAAGAGATTTCAACAATATAAGAAATCTAGAGATTCCAATAAACTTATTGAATCTGCTTTAGAGGAAGAACTTACTGATGAAGAGTCATCGGTAATCAACAAGAGACGTGGTAGACCTAAAGATGATAGAACTTTAGAAGAACTTATAAAGATAGAAAATAAAGAAATACTACTTGAAAAGATTAGGGCTAGGCTATTGACCAAGCCTACAGAGAAAGATATTGTTTACCTCAAAATAGCTTTGGAAGAAGAAAACTTGCTTAGAGAATGTGATATTGCACCATTCTATAGAGCATTATCTGACCATTATAATATTCGCCTGATAGGGCTTCGAGGTATTCAGAAAGCCTATAAGGAACTTTCTGAAACCATAGGAAAGACTGGAATGAGGTTGATGGACAAAGGGATAGATAGAGAGGCTATAGATGAAATTAAGACGTTCTTATCTTCGCAATGATTTACAATAAAATATTTTTAGATATAATATTATTTATTACCTTTGTCGCAAGAAATAAATATGTTATTTTATAATCGTATTTTAGCAGTTAATTACAGAAAGCAATATCGTATTACTAGTTTTAAAGAATACTACATATGAATCCGAATTTAATTGGTGATAGGGGTGAAATGATTGCCTCAAATAGATTAATGGAAGGTGGGTTGTTCTATGTTGAATGCATTGGAGGGAAGATGCCAACCTTTGATTTACTTTGTACAATCGCTCCTCAAAATGTAGGAGAAAAGCCATACCAGTTCTTGGTACAGGTGAAAAGTTCAAAAAAATTAAATTTATATACAAAGAGAAATAATAGAATTAAGACACCAGTGACTACCTCTGATTTACAAGCTCTAATAGACTACCCTCTGCCTACTTATGTAGCAGGAGTTGATATTGAAGCAGAAAAAGTATATATAGCAGCTGCCTTTGACAAAAACCTTCGTTACAGCAGTTCTATACCAACTGGACATTACCTGGAAAACAACTCTCCTAATAATGCTTCTCACCTTAATAGCTTAAAACAAGATGTTATTAGGTTTTGGCAAGGATTAAATGTAGATATTTACAAACCATCATATCAGACACAATTATGAAAAAAGAGATAAAGGAAATGCGCTCATATCAGATTGCAGCTATAATCTTGTTAAGATACATAGATGGAATTGAAATCAGTGAAAGTCAATATCCATATTATGATCTATTAGTTACAGATAAGACAACTGGGCTCAAATTTGGAATAGAAGTAAAGTTTAGCAATTTTGAGAGGACTCAAGAGTATCAGTCGTATATTCAAACTTTGAGTGATATAGACTTAAATGATGAAAATAATAGAATCCCGATATTAATTATGGCTGTTAATGAGACAAAAGAGACAGCAAAAATAGGTTTTGTGATGGGATGGAGATTTGATAAAGCTTATATTTATGAGAAGCCTTCTTTTATAGAGGTAACAAAAGAAAATAGCGGAAAAATATTGGATGTTATTAAGTCTATGGATCAGACTATTAGGCTACTTTCTAATCAGGGGTTAAAAATAAAAAAAACAATTAATATTACATGCAGAGGACGCCATGGAATTCCCTGTCAAGGGCTGATAGTGTATCTAAGAGATTTTACAGATCAATACAAAATGCATCAAAAAGTAATCATCAATGAGCGTGAACGCTTTAAAAGATTATTTTCTGGTATTCCCGAAGAAGAATATCCATCAGATATTCTTGATCAAGCCATATTAGAAATGGTACGGCAAGAGTTTCCCAATAGTTCTATCAAGAGTGAACTGATTCTTTTTTCGTCAGAATTGCATGACTTACAAGTATTATCGCAGAGTAAACGTTCATTAGTAGAATTCCGAATAGTCCCAGATATATCTGATTTGCCTCCCCAAGTTAACCGACTACTTGGTGGTATTTCTAGCGTCGATTTTACTTTGGAATTATTTACAGTAAATCACATAGATTATATGGCTTTCGAAAACAAAAGATTCTCTCTGTCAAAATCTTTTGAAGGATGGTTAGAAATCTATAATAGTTATAAAGAAAAACTTTCTACATTACATAATCCATCAGAGTTCTTAATAGAGACAACAGACTAAATTTGATTTTTAAATAAAGACCTCTATATCCAAATAACACTTCGTTTAATTCGCTTAATATTTATATGAATTAAGTGTTTGACAAATCGTTGAAAATCGATTATTTAACGATATAAATTTGCAGTCGTCATCTCAAATGAGGTGGCGACTTTTTGTTTATTAACCCACCGACAACAGAAAGTCAAACAAGCAGGTGGAGTATAAAAATTATGACCGATATTTTGTCTATCATTAAAGGTTCTAACGCACATGTGCGATTAGAGGTTTCTGGTGAGGATCTGTTGGCATTTTCCAACGATCTTATTAACCGTGCTAAAGACGAGCTAACAACTATTGTCGAAGAAGCACGTAAACAACGATTTCTTTCAAAAGAAGAGGTAAAACAACTTTGTGGTGTTTGTGATGCTACCTTATGGCATTGGGGTAAGAAGAACTATCTGAAGCCTATAAAGGTAGGGAACAAGGTCAGATACAGAATGTCTGATGTGCAGAAAATCTTAGGTAACGCAACTTCAAAGATCTAATACTATGGAAAAGGAAGAATATATCCGAGTTGGTACCACCTTATATAAATTGGTAGACCAACCCAAATTAGGAGGTGGCTTTGTACGCAAGCGTATCGTGTGGAACAACGAAACGCTGCGCCAAGACCACGGAAAGGACTTTATGGCAAGTGTACCTAAGTACAATGGCTTCTGTACCTTGCCAGACCATGTGAACTATCAACCAGTTGTAGCAAACTTCCTCAATCTCTATGAGCCGATAGACCATGAGCCCAAAGAAGGAACATTCTCACACATAGAAGCCCTTGTATCGCACATATTTGGTGAACAGTACGAGTTAGGAATGGATTATTTGCAGCTGCTCTATCTAAAACCCATTCAGAAATTACCTATTCTTCTATTGGTATCAGAGGAGCGCAATACTGGTAAAAGTACTTTCTCAACTTCCTTAAAGCCATTTTTAAGGACAATGTAACCTTTAACACCAATGAAGACTTCCGCAGTCAGTTCAATGCCGACTGGGCAGGAAAGCTCATCATCGTAGTAGATGAAGTGCTGCTTAACCGTAGGGAAGACAGTGAGCGACTAAAGAACCTAAGTACCACACATACCTACAAGGTGGAGGCCAAAGGAAAAGACCGCTCTGAAATAGCTTTCTTTTCCAAATTTGTACTCTGCTCCAACAACGAGTATCTCCCTCTTATCATAGACATGGGAGAAACCCGCTATTGGGTGAGAAAAATAGAAAAGCTGCAATCTGATGATACGGATTTTCTCAAGAAGCTCAAAGAAGAAATACCTGCCTTCCTATTCTTTCTCCAGCATCGCACACTAAGTACCCAAGAAGAAAGCCGTATGTGGTTCAATCCTAAACTCACGGAAACACCAGCTTTAAAACGAATTATTAGGAGCAATCGTAACAAGTTGGAGATTGAAATGGCAGAACTTTCCATTGACATCATGAAGCAGATGAATATTAAAGAGTATTCTTTCTGCCTAAACGACATAGTTACGCTACTCAACTATACGCAAGTGAAAGCTGAGAAAAGCCATGTGCGAAAGATAGTACAAGATATTTGGAAATTGCAGCCAGCAAGCAATACACTTTGCTACACCACCTACCAGATAGACTTCAATCGCCCAAACTATTATTCCGATGTAAGGAGAATGGGCAGGTACTACACCGTCACTCTCGAACAACTTTCAGAGAAATAAATACTATTATTTTGATGAAATGATGAAACAAGAATATAAGCTACTGAATATAAGGAGAATAAATGCTCATCAGAAATCCATCAGAAATAAATCATGGATGAAGTGTATAATTGCTGTCCAAAAGAGAAATAGTGTACTATGGTGCCAAGTTTCTCTTTTGGTAAGTAGTAAATCCTGAGAACATAGAGTAGCGATTTCACTACTTCCTGAAGTAGCAAGCACTTTTGTCTGCACAAAAGTACAACTTGCTCCCCAAGAAAAAATATCTTATCTGGTAAATAGTGATAAGATGAAACCGTGAAATAACGGAGTAAAGATATAAGGAAATAGTTGCACAAGCATCACTTCCCCTTTAGTCTATTTTTTTGATGAAGAGTTGATGTATAATATAAACACTCATTATCAAGCACTTACAAGTAAACGCATCAAATCATCAATTTTCTAACAACATCTAAGCCGTACAATTATGAACATTGAAACAGCAAAACATATCAAATTGCAGGACTTTCTGCAAAGTATAGGGCATACACCTATCAAAATTAGTGGCGAGAAGTTATATTATAAATCGCCATTTAGAAACGAAACACAGGCATCATTCAAGGTAAACACCAAGCTCAACCTTTGGTATGACTTCGGACTTGGCAAAGGTGGTAGTATCATCGCACTTGCAGAAGAGTTATATCATTCAAGAGATATTTCCTATCTGCTTGTGCAAATAGAAAAGTTAGCTCCAGGCATATCCACTATGAACTATCACTCCTACCAACCTACAAGGATTGCTACTCCAGAAGAACCTGCTTTTAAGAACATAGAAGTCTGCGAACTATCTCACCCTGCCTTACTTCGTTACCTCGCGGAGCGCAAAGTGGATATTGCGATAGCTCAAAAGGAATGTGTAGAACTACATTTTACCTATAAGGATAAAACCTACTTTGCTATAGGCTTTGCTAACAAGATTGGCGGCTACGAACTGCGCAACTCTTTCTTCAAAGGCTGCATAGCACCTAAATCATTTACAATTGTCAAGGCACAAGAGCAAGCCAACATCTGTTTGATATTTGAGGGTTTTATGGACTACCTTTCTTATATGACCTTGCAAAAGCAAGGAAAGGGTATCTTTACCTTTAGTGATGGCAAGCCAGCTGGAGTTTCGGACATTATTATCCTTAACTCTGTCACCAACTTGCAAAAGGTAAAGAGCTTTTTAGCCTCCTACGCACACATCGTTTGTCTTTTCGACAACGATAGGGCTGGTCAAACAGCCTACGTTGAACTATCTAAAGAGTTAGGTGCAAAGGTAGAAGATGGTTCCGTGGCTTACTCAAAGTATAAGGACATTAACGACCTACTTTGTGACAAGCCTATTACCACTCAACAACAACGAAAGGGAAAAGGGCTATAACTCCTCGCTTGCTGCCCTATGGATATTTCACAAGCGAAATACCATAGCTCATTAGGGCATTTTCTTTACGCAGCCGTTACACTCCTCTGCTAAAAATGACCAATGAGCAAAGGGGAAGCCCCTTTTGAAACCCCGAAAAGAATCATCAACCTAAACGTAAAAACAAATAATGTAAAAGGACTATGGGATACGCAGTATTACATTTAGAGAAAGCAAAAGGAGCCGACACGGGTATGTCTGCTCATATTGAGCGCACCATTCATCCTAAGAATGCAGATGAAAGTCGCACTCACCTAAACAAAGAACTCATTGAGTTCCCTGATGAAATCCACTCTCGAAGTGAAGCAATTAGCCACCGCATCAATACGGCTGGCATTACTCGCAAGATCGGTAAGAACCAAGTACGAGCAATCCGTATTCTGCTCACAGGAACACACGAGGATATGAAAGGATAGAAGGTTGTGGACAACTTGATAGCTGGTGTCAGGACAATCTACAATGGTTGGAAGAAACCTACGGCAAGGAAAACGTTGTGTCGGCTGTTATACACATGGACGAGCATACACCACATATACATGCTACGATTGTACCTATTGTTACTTGTGAGCGGAGGAAATCCGAGAAAGAGAAAGAAAATGGTAAACGTAAATACCGAAAGAAGAAAGTTGGTACACCCAGACTATGTGCAGATGATGTGATGGCACGCAACCAACTAAAGAATTACCAAGATAGTTATGCCCAGCTCATGAATAAGTATGGCTTACAGCGTGGTATTGATGGATCAGAAGCCAAACATATCTCCACTTCTGAATATTACAAATCACTCATTAGTGCAACCGAGAACCTACAAAGTGAACTACAAACACTTGAATCAAGCAAAGAACAGCTTCAATCAGAACTTAAAGAGGTGAAACAAGGAATTAAAGTAGAGAAACTGAAGAGTTCTGCAGTAACTGCCACAACATCGATTACGGATAGTGTATCTTCTCTTTTTGGAGGTAATAAGGTGAAACGATTGGAAGAGGAAAACAAGCAACTTAATGCAGACAAGGCTACTTTGGTAGGGAATATCTCTACACTCAAAAAGCAAATGGCTACTTCTGAAATGATGCATCAGCAGCAGATGGAAACTATAAAAGACGAGTTCACCCGATACTCAATTAGCAAACAACAAGAGGAAAGAAAGTTGGAAGAACTTATTCCTTACCTTGCAGATCTCAAGGCTATCGTTCGTGAGTGTTTGCAAATGGGTTTTGCTACGCACTTGATACGAGCCATTTCATGCTTCAAAAAGGTCAGCTTTAGTGGTTCGCTTTACTCCAAGCAGCATAATCGCAAGTTTACTACCGAGCAATCTGTGGCATATATCAAGAATGTTATCCAACTTGAAACAAAGAACAAATGGCGGTTATTCATTGATGATTTGCCTGTAGTAGATTGGTTTAAAATGAAATACCAGCAATGGAAGAAGAAAAATGAGCAGAATATTTTTCAAAAAAGACATGGAGTAATGAAAATGTAATGTGCAATCAGAACCATATTTTTCTTATGAACGTTTGGAGATTCGACAACAATGAGCTATATTTGCAAATAAAAAGGAAACACTTCATATGAAACAGGCTGATTACATCAAACAAATTGCAAGATTTGCTTTAGCAAACGACAATGCTCGTTTACTTGATTTGCTGTATCGGTATGTAGAATATTCGCAGCAAAATAACAGAGGTAAATTTGCATCAGAGATACTTTCTATCATTAAAGATACTGATAGAAGAAATACTTTAGGTAAGCTCAGGGAGTTTCGGTTGAATAAGGAAATTGAGAGTAAAGCTGATGAGTTTATCATACAGACAGTAATGTCTTCGTTTACGATGAAGGATTTAGTCTGTACACCCAATATTCAAGAAGAACTAGAGTATTTTATTAAGGAGAGAAAGCAAGTTGAAACTCTCGCAAAAATGGATATTCCTGTTTCAAATAAAATATTGCTTCATGGTCCGTCTGGATGTGGGAAGACGTTAAGCGCTTATGTTTTAGCTGGCGAATTGGATCGTCCATTGATTATAGTAAATTTGGGTACAGTAGTTTCATCGAAGTTAGGAGAAACAAGTAAGAATCTCACCCAAATATTTAAGACTGCAGACAAAGAAAAAGCTATTGTCCTGTTAGATGAGTTTGACAGCTTAGGTAAGATAAGAGATTATGATCAAGACCATGGTGAAATGAAGAGAGTTGTAAATACAATATTACAGTTGTTTGATTTCATCAGTCAAGACACAATCATCATAGCTGCTACTAATCAATTACAGATGATTGACGAAGCACTTATTAGGAGATTTGATTTGACAATTAAAATAGATTTGCCAACCCCCATACAGGTGCATTCCCTTGTTCAATATACGATTAAAGATCGGTTCAAATTTGACAATGAAAAGGCTAAAGAGGAAATTATTAACAAAGAATGCAACAATTTATCCTACTATGTTATTAAACAAGCCTTGCTTAATGCTATTAAGCGGAATGTATTAGATGGATATGATAACAATGTTATCCGAACAGATATTTGGAAAACTCTTACACGACAAAAGGATTGGTTAATACCAATCCTTTTGTCGTGTAGACTATACTTCAGCTTGAAGAGTAGCCTGAGCAATAGCTTCTACAGTATTCTCCAGTTCTAGGTTGTCGTATAGACTATTGCCATCTATTTCAACAGAATGATTCTGTTCAATTGTCAAAACGAATGAGAAAGGGTGGTCTGTTCCAACTAAAAAATCACGTCCTGTACAACGAAAAATAATTGATATCTGGTTGCAAACCTTTTCAATTTCGTCACGACTTACATTTAAAATCTTTTTCTGTACATTTGAAAATATTTTGCTAGACGCTGGGTAAAAATCATCAGACCATGCTCCAACACTAGACTTTATAGCCATTCTATCATTATTGTCAGATGCTCTTTGTCTTGCATACTCTTCTGCATTCTTTCTTGGATCATCATGATTCATGCTGTTTCCCAAATTGAAGGCAATATGAAATGGGCAATAAGATAAAGCATCGCCCCGTTTAGGATTGAACTTATAGCAGAGAGTAGCAGTTAAAGTTAGCAATGTACCTTTCTTTGAGTATTGGAGTAAATAACTTGGGATATTCAGATTTATGACCTTATGACTATCGAAATCTATTCTATCTTCAATAACAAATGTACAACGATTATCAGTAGAATCTAAACATTTGGAAATATTGGGGACACCATGACCTGAAATATACTTTGATAATCGCTCTGAACTGTATTTCTTGGACAAACGAGACTTCTCGTTGCGATCTACATTTGGGTAAGAATTATTATCTAAAGCTTTTAAATTATCAATTGTTCTATCAAGATAATACGTTTTTATCGGGTCGGAACTATTAATCATCAGAGCCTTCACGGATTGCATGCTAAGGTTAGGATACTTACGAACAATTTTAGCTGCAATATTAGCTGCTAATGGAGCAGCATAGCTTGTTCCAGAGTTCTGTTCTATTTTCAAGCCAACTCCACCCCGTCTCGGCGATAAGACCAGCATTCTTGATGCAACATCCAATTGATCACCACCAGGCATAACGATATCAGGCTTGAAGAGATTCTTATTTCTTTGGTTGTTCTTGAAGCGAGTTCCATTAATCAAAGAATTATAATCCATGTAATATTTACGAGAATAAAATGCAGGGAGTTCCTTGCTCAAACTCAATCCATGACTCCTCTGGCTTGCATTATAGTTTTCAGCGATAGCACCAACTGACATGTTATTCATACTTTCACTAGGCTCGCAGAGATTCATGCATTCACCATCATGGCATTCAGTTTCCTCCAGTGTTATAAATGGGTTATAATAATGATTAGGATACTGCAAAAATTGTTTTACCTTTGACTTGTTCCTAGTTCAGCAGCAACATTCTGCATTTCTTCAATATCTTCTACACTAAGGTTTCCAACAGAAATGAAAATCAAAAGATCATATTCAAAAGCTAATTCGTCAAGTATATATGCGTAAGTAGAAATATTCTGATTGTATAGCTTCCCACGGACTGACATGGAGAGATTGAAGATGCGAACACCGTATTCTTGATTAGCCTTAATAATAGCATCTTTTATATCGGCTATATTTAAAGATCCAGTTTCACCTCTCTGAACTTTTATAGAAAAAATTTTTGCGTCAACATTGATGGTATCAGCATTAATATCTTGGTAGAAGTTATTTCCAAATGCAGCCAATGTCGCAACCGTAGTACCATGAGTTGAATCTGACATTAAATCAATCTCATAAGGATGCTGTTCTTCCTTGCTCGTCAAATCAAAGCCATCCTGTTCTAATATTGGATCTAGCACGGCTAATCTCTGAACACCCGTATCAATAACGCCTATCGTCGGTGCTCCCTCAAGCAAATTCAAAGTTGCATCCGATACTATCTCAGAATCTCCGAATGTGTTAGGACGTATGCGAACGTTATACAACGATTGAATACTTTGTATCACATCAAAATTATCCAATAGAACATCCAAGTCATCTTGTCTTATGAAATCGATCTGATATATTCCAACTCCTATCTTTCTGTATGTTATATCCTTTCTATCTAGGTATACTTCCATAGCCTCCTCTATATCCTGTTGTTTGTTCAACATTCTTGATGAATTTTCCACCAACTCAAGAAGCACATCATTGGCATCTCCATCTATAACAAAAGAATACTTCATAGAATTACTATCCCAATAGCTAAAATCAGCGATCAAAGTTAAGGGCTTATACTCCGTACTTTCGTCATTATCTTCTGCAGAAAAGGAATTGATTTGAGTTATAAATACATTATTAAATCGGTTTACATCAGCTATAGCGAACAGAACCGTCTGATTCATATTGGAGTAATTAAGTTCTGATAAACCATAAACCTCACAATATTCTTTTATCAAAGCACTATCAGCAATTTTCAAAAAGTTAATCGATAGCATATCGAAATGATCAACGTTTATTTCTTGTGACCTTAAGTTATGACGATTTTCCATAGCTCGCTCAAATTCAGCACGACAACGAAGAAGTTTCTCTCTCTGCTGATGATAGTTCTTAACTTCTCCTGAAGTTTCTTCCTCATTATTTCTACCTCGTGTTCGTTTAAATTCTGGGCAAGTGCCAAATTCATTCTTTAAAAACAGATGACTTTTACTCATTGTACAGAGAATTTTAATATTTACAAACTATTCTTATACACAAAATTAGTAATAAGTATTGAAAATACCATATAATATATAATTAATTTAAGGTGAGACCAATGTAATAGTGACATCTGATTATTAGGAATAATGATCCATATAGTGGACTAATGGTTAGCACTATTCTTGGCTCACATAATATATTAAAAATATAAGATGGCTAGCTTTGTGTGGTTGAATGGGAACAATTTGGGAACATTTGCAAAACAAGAAAAAGCTAAGTGTTGAATAATCAATTACTTAGCTTTTTGCTTAGTACCCAGACCCGGGCTCGAACCGGGATGGGTTGCCCCACTGGTGTTTGAGACCAGCGCGTCTACCTATTCCGCCATCTGGGCATGGCTGTTGTTTGAACAACGGGTGCAAAGGTAGAGAGAAAATCTGGATTTGGCAAATTTTTGAGGAATTATTTAATGACAATACTTTGAATAATGCATATTTGTAGTATTTTACAATAAAAGATTTGGAGGTATGAGTTATAAAAGGTATCTTTGGAGAAACAAATTCGGTTAGCTTAAATAGATAATGACTACGAAACAGAACAACTATTGCGTAATTCTTGCCGGTGGCAAGGGACGAAGACTATGGCCCTGCAGTAGAGATAAGTATCCAAAGCAATTTATAGACTTCTTTGGTGTGGGTCGTACTCAGCTTCAACAAACATTTGACCGCTTTGCAAATATTCTTCCAAAAGAGAACATTTATATTAATACCAGCTGTGATTATCTTGACCTTGTCAGAGAGCAGTTGCCTGAAGTGGCAACTGACCATATCATGGCTGAGCCAATACACAGAAACACTGCGCCAAGTGTTGCATGGGCAGTGCATCGTATTATGATGTTCGACCCTAAAGCTAATATCATAATATCACCTTCAGATCATAACATTGTTAATGATGATGCTTTCTTTCGTAATATAAAAGAAGGATTATCATTCGTTGAGAAGAATGATGCTATACTGACGATGGGGGTTAGCCCTACCCGACCAGAACCTGGATACGGATATATTCAGAAGGGCGTCTACACTGGTAATGGTGATATATATAAGGTACAAGCCTTTACTGAAAAGCCGGACCGAGAATTTGCACAAATGTTCATGGATAGTAAGGAGTGGTGTTGGAATACAGGACTCTTCCTCTCTAACGTCAATTACCTTCGTCAATGTCTCTATGGCTTCCTTCCTTCTGTTTTGCGTGAAGGTGAAATGAGCAGTAAGATAACAACGATAGAGGATGAAGAGGCTTTCATACATGATAATTTCCCACGCTATCCTAACATTTCATTAGATTATGGCATCTTAGAGAAGTCGGAGAATGTTTATGTGATGAGGTGCGACTTTGGTTGGGCAGATCTTGGAACGTGGCATGGTGTTTATGAGTCACTAAGCAAGCGAGATGGCGATAATGTTATCATTGACTCGGATGTTATCCTTGAAGATGCAGCTAATAATATTATAAAGCTTTCTAAAGGTAAATTAGGTGTTATCAACGGACTTGATGGCTATATCATTGCAGAAAAGGACAATGTATTACTTATCTGTAAGAAAGAAGACTCTTCTGCATTGGTAAGGAAATATGTGAATGAAGTACAGATAAAGAAGGGGGACGAGTTTGTATAGAAAACCTCCCCCAACCCCTCCAAAGGAGGGGAGCAGCAAGTTTGGTAAAGGTGGGGAATACTTTGTTAAATGATTCTTCCATATATTAAGACAGGGATATGCAATGACAGTATATCCCTGTTTGATAAAATCACAACCGTATATAATCTTGCTGCTACCTTCTAACTACTTCATATATTTATATTGATCGATAACAAAGACTTCCGATCCATTGTTAGAATTGACTCTTAAACTATCCACAGCATACATTCCGAACCATCCTTTATGCATATAAAGTATACCAGGAGTATTCTTTGAGGATTCAATAGCATCAGATGTGCGAAAAACAAATTCTTCATTTATCCCAAGTATCTTTATACGATAAAACAATTTCAATTTCCTTCCCTTTCGCATTGATATCCCAAGATACTCTTTTATAACAGCATCCCTTTCCACTACCTCTTTTACACCAAAATCTCGATTCACATAGCAGATTACAGGAGTAGTCACAGCTACCATTAATGGTATAAGAAAAGAATAGACAAGCATAAAAATAAAGAAAAGAAGAACTCTCTCCCCTGTGTTATTCTTCCTATACTTATATATCACGGTGGCAAGACTAAGGACAAGTGCAATACATGCAAATAGATACTTGTAATCACTATTTAAAAAGGAAAAAGGCAGTATTGTGTTACTTCCTATCTTTTCGAGATCAAAGACATGCAGAACTAACATGGAAAGTCCTACGAAGATTAAGCCTATTATCAGATAAACCAGTAACAAAAACAATATACCAAGAATCCTCCTTGCCGGCTTGACCCTATCTATATTTTCCCAACGATGCTCTTCGTCAATTAGCCAATCAGTCCATCTATCATCCCGTATATTCTTCATAAACATTCGTATAACTGGCAAACGGTGATATACACGTCATAATATATCTCCATTCAATAATATTTTTTATAATTTAATACTACTCTTACTAAACTTTGAAAATCTTTACAGCAATCTCTTTCTACCCCTCAAATTGTACATAATATTTGATATTAACATCAGAGACGCTGTTCATTGATAGGAAATGGATCATTCTGCAACAAGTGTTGTTGATGAGAATGAGTCTTCTTTATACACCACACTATCTGCTACATACAATCCAAAATAACCTTTATGTAAATAGATAGTACAAGGGCTATTTTGTTTCCAATCATAAGAAAAACCATTCGTGAATACTATCTCTCGCTTTATCTGTGGAAGATAAAAGTTATAACAAACAAAACTTCCGGCATTTGCCACCCAAAAAACTTTTCCAGTGAATATAGCCCTCTGCGTTATTATCTCTTTGTTACCATAATTAGAGTTGGGGTACAGAATAGCAAAAGAAACGAAACCAAATAGGAAATAACATAAGACAGGATTGAAAAACATGAGTAAGAAGAACATAGTCACACGATTATTCCCTCTTCTCCAACGCTTCTTTGAGACAATGATTATTAAACTTAGGATGGCATCCAAAATAATACAAAACACCGTATGATTAATAGGCAATTCACTGAAAGGCATTAAGGTATAGCTATAAAGTTTATTGCCCGTCTTTAGAATCAAGAAAGCTACAACAAGGATAGCAATAAACAAAAGACTACCCAATACAATCCCTGTCCACATGCTTATACGTTCTTTCCAACCAAACGAGCCAAATCTCTCCCAGCGGAGCTTGTCATTAATCAACCAATCTGACCAATTATCATCTTTCGTTTCCTTCATAGAGATTATTTATAAGCAAAAACGGAGATATATACCTTATGATATATCTCCGTTTTGTTCGTTTTCTGTTTCAGCACCTATCACTTAATCCAATTCCTGGAAAGCCTTGAAAATCTTTGCAGCAATCTCCTTCTGCTCCTCAGCATCAACCTGTACGTGATGTTTGAAATTAACATCAGCCTCACTGTTCATTGGCAAGAGGTGGATATGTGTATGATTAACCTCTAACCCCAAGACGACCTGTGCTACCTTCTTACATGGAAAGACTGTCTTTATAGCACGTGCAACCTTCTTTGCAAAAACCTCAAAGGCTGCAAGTTCCTCATCTTCCATATCAAAGATGTAGTCAACCTCCTTACGAGGAATAACAAGTGTGTGTCCCTTTGTTACAGGATCAATGTCGAGAAAAGAATAGAACTGTTCGTTCTCTGCACACTTGTAGCTTGGAATCTCACCCGCTGCAATCTTACTGAATATTGTCATACAAACCTCCTTGTTTTAATGTTATGCATCAATTGAGATCTTATCAATGCGCAGAGTGATAGTACCACGAGGGATAGTGATTTCAACCTCATCGCCCACCTTCTTATTCAACAAGCCCTGTGCAATAGGAGTCTTGATTGAAATCTTATTCTGCTTTAGGTTAGCCTCTGTCTCACTAACAATCGTATACTTCATCTTAGCATTTGTCTTTACGTTTGTCATCTCAATAGTAGACATAATCTGTACAGCATCAGTGCTCAAACGTGACACATCAACAATCTTTGCTTGTGCCACGGTCATCTTCAATTCAGCAATACGTGCTTCAAGATGACGCTGTGCCTCCTTAGCAGCATCATACTCAGAATTCTCACTCAAGTCACCCTTATCGGCAGCTTCGGCAATAGCAGCAGATGCCTTGGGACGTTCAACAGATTCTAAATACTGCAAATCGGCTACGAGTTTGTCGTAACCTTCCTGTGACATATAAGCCATAATATCTTGTTTTAAAAATTAATCGTTTTTCAATAGACATAAAAAAGATAGAATTCCAACATCAATCTCACTGAATGTCGGAATCCCATATCCTTAAACGTCTTAATCCTTTTATTTTTTGCAAAGATAGGCTTAAAAAATGACATAACAAAGTTTTAACGGATAAAAATGCTTTTTTATAAGCTATATTTCAACTTTTCTTTCAGACTTTAGTCTTTCTTTCAGGTTATATTCAACTTTCTTTATATAAATCATCTTTACATTACATCCGCTATTGCCAAACAAGTAATGAACCGTTAATGTCAACTATCTCGGCTCTGGCGAAACCATTAACCAAAATCGGTCATTAGAGGTTAAACTATCATTTTGTCATATAAACCACTTGATATAAATCAATAATACATCATATGCTAAAAAAAGACATTGGAAAAGTTGCAAATATAAAAAATACTCTTTATCTTTGCAACGTGTTTTTCATAGTATTAGATTTAAGGTTAACAAAGGTTGGACTACAGCGGTAGTCCTTTTTTTATGTCTTTAAGTCTGGTACCACAAACATTTTATCAGTAAATACTGGCTTACAGAACTTAACTCTTTAGAAGATAATAAAAACATATATAGGCTGCTACAGACGCCAATGAGCATCTGTAACAGCCTATATTCATTATTTAGTTGTACTTTCCTTTAAGGTATCATCTACCCTTCACCATTTCCAAGAAGTATTCATGCACACGCATATCACTATCCAATTCTGGATGAAAAGCAGTAACAAGTTGGTTTCCTTGGCGAGCAGCTACGATATGACCTTCAACCTCTGAAAGGGTTTCTACCTCATCAGCAGACTCCTTTATATAAGGTGCACGGATGAAAGTCATTGGGATATCGCCATCAATCCCCTTAAAAGGAGCCTCCGTATGGAAACTACCCAACTGACGACCATAGGCGTTACGAGCAGCAGTCATACGCATTGTGCCCAATCGAGGAGGAACTGGTGCAGACGGACTATTCCCCTCTACCTCACGAGCAAGGAGTATCAAACCCGCACAAGTACCAAAGACTGGCAATCCTACTTCGATAGCTTCACGGATAGGATCAAGCAAACCGAGGTCACGAAGGAGTTTTCCTTGAGTGGTACTCTCACCACCAGGGATTATCAAACCATCCTTCTCCTGTTGCCAATCCTCCAATCGTCGCACCTCAAAGCAATCAACTCCCAGTTTACGGAGCATCATTTCATGCTCTAAGAACGCTCCCTGCAGGGCAAGAACGGCAATTCTCATTGTCCACGCTCAGCCATGAGCACTTCAATTTCATGCTCGTTGATACCAACCATAGCCTCACCCAAGTCTTCTGACAACGCTGCCAACTCCTTAGGGTTATTATAGTTTGTAACTGCCTTTACGATAGCTGCGGCACGCTTAGCTGGGTCACCACTCTTGAAGATACCAGAACCAACAAACACACCCTCAGCACCCAACTGCATCATCAACGCAGCATCAGCAGGAGTTGCCACACCACCCGCAGCGAAATTCACTACAGGAAGCTTACCATTCTCATGTACATACTTCACGAGGTCGTATGGAGCCTGCAACTGCTTAGCCGCCTCAAAGAGTTCGTCCTCACGCTTACTAACGAGTTCACGAATCTGACTCTGCATCAAACGCATATGACTAACAGCCTGTACAACATCACCCGTACCAGGCTCACCCTTCGTACGAATCATTGTTGCACCCTCTGCAATACGGCGCAATGCTTCGCTCAAATTACGTGCACCACAAACGAATGGCACCTCAAATTGTGTTTTGTCAATATGATAGATATTATCAGCAGGAGATAGAACTTCACTTTCATCAATGTAATCAATCTCAATTGCCTGCAGAATCTGAGCCTCAGCGATATGACCAATACGGCACTTTGCCATCACAGGAATCGTCACAGCCTCCTGAATGCCTTTAATCATCTTTGGGTCACTCATACGTGAAACGCCACCAGCAGCACGAATATCAGCTGGGATACGTTCCAATGCCATTACTGCACAAGCACCTGCAGCCTCAGCGATACGCGCCTGCTCTGGTGTTGTTACGTCCATGATTACACCGCCCTTTAACATCTGAGCGAGGTTGCGGTTTAGTTCTTGTCTATTTGCCATATTACTTTAATTTTTAGATTTCTACCATGTTCCACTCACGAATGAGTGCACATGAAGATGTTATATGTGTTAGTTAATATTAGAAATTCCTTTTAAAACGATGAGAAAAGCGTAAGAACAAAAGCGTTTAATATTGCCCCTACTTTATCCCATTAGGCTCTCCCCCTCCTTGATGTTACAACCTTGGGGACTTATAGAGTTGTCCCCTACTTAATCCCGTTAGGCTCTCCCCTCCTTGATATTACAACTTTGGAGACTTATAGAGTTACCCCTACTTTATCCCATTAGGCACTCCCCTCCTTGATATTACAACTTTGGAGACTTATAGAGTTACTCCTACTTTATCCCATTAGGCACTCCCCTCCTTTGGAGGGGCTGGGGGAGGTCCCCCTACGACCTTCGCCACTCACTCGGAGTCTGTCCCATCTGCTTCTTAAAGAACTTAGAGAACTGAGCTTGTGAGGCAAAACCATGCTCATATGCAATCTCTTGAATGGTCTTCTGTGTCGTTCGAAGCTGACAGGCAAGTGCCTCTGCCAGTGTATGATCAATGATACATTTGGGCGATTTGCCAGATATTCTATGCGCCACCTGCGACAGATACCGTGGAGAAACATTCAGACAGTCAGCATAAAAGGCAACATCACGATTCGTATGATAATGCAACTGAACAGCTTCTAAGAATTCATTATACAGCTGACTACTCCGTCCACTGATATCACTCTTCCTTGCTACAAGCGTTCTGACATACTCCCGAGCATGTTGTAACGCTTCATCCATCGGCTCGTCTTGACTAAGATAGACTGCAAGTGCTGATGAAAAGCTATTGGCAAGACCATGCTGTAAAGGGTCGTCCAACACAAATGAGCGTATAGTTCGACGTCCTTCTCCTTTCAACGAAGAACAATCAAAGATTCTTTCAGCCTCTCCTTCACGCAGAATGACAAGCGAACAAAGTGGCAGCAAACGACAACGTATCTGTGTTATCACGTCATCTGTCATCAATCTGTCACCATTACTTGCCGTCACAATTGGGTCATATATAATATGGTGAGGACGATACTTCAACAGTGCATCCACCACGACAGCCAAGGTCTCTATGGTTCTAATCATTCCCACCTTTACCGTGTCAGGCTGCATATCATTGATAATCGCCTCAATCTGTCCTCTAACAATCTCCGCAGGAAGGTCATAGAAAGCCTGAATACCCAAGGTATTCTGCACCGTGACAGACGTTACAGCCGACACAGCATAGCCTCCTAAGGTTGCTATCGTTCTGATATCAGCCTGCACACCAGAGCCACCAGTGCTATCTGAACCTGTTATTGTGAGAATTGTCTTCAACAGTTTAGGTTTATTGTTTGCATACAAAGTAAATTGAAAATATTGAAACCTGCAAGAGTTATTCCTAAATTGACAAGAAAAACTACATTTCTGACTTTTATTAAGCCTATCAGTCTGATTAACCTTATTAGCCTCACAGCAATCAAAAAGCTTATAGACTCACCTACATCAAAGGAATCTATCCACCCTATTATCATCCAATTTCATTGAAAACCTTTTCATTTTAAGACTTTGAAAATAGGTAGATAAGGATTTGAAAAATCATTACATAATTTCAATTAAAACATCTGTAAATAATGGCAAAAACACATATAAGAAGCAGGTTTGCAACCAACAGTAAATCAATTAGTTATAAAACGGTATAAGAAAAGGTACTTAATTGGACTTCAAAAGGGCGTTAATAAGGGTCTTAAAGGGCACCTTTTGCAAGCCAAAAGGGCGTCTTTTAGAAGCCCAAAGAGTATGTATTGGTTTTGAACTGAATGAAAATAGTTTACAAACTTCAAATAATAAGGGGATAAGTTGTTTGTGAAGACAGATAGACTTCGTACCTAATGACATTTATCATGTAGTTTATCCCCCTTTATAAAACCATCTTATTGGAGCTAATTATACCGGTGTTGGGTGATGGTTGTTGGGTGTTGAGGGATGGTTATTGGGTATTGAGCCTTTGTAAAACAATCTTATTGGAGGAAATCATACCATGTATGTGGATGAATCTCATTCTATAAACAATCTACGTATTTAACGGAAGAACCTTCACAATACCTACTATTAGGTATTGACACATTTATAAAAAAAAACATAACTTTGCAAAGTTATTTACAAACCATATAATAACATAATGAAGAAATATTTACTAATCTTGACCGCCATGTTATGCTCTCTTGTATCCATGGCACAAAACACCGACGCAATGCTCTTCGGTGATGTGAAGGCAAAAGAAGGTGGAAAGCACCTTTCTCATGCCGTAATCCAAGTAAAAGGTACGAACCTTAAAACTCAATGCGATGCTTCGGGTCACTTCAAATTAAGTAATCTTCCTGTAGGAAGGCAAGTTATCATAGCTACACTCGCTGGTTATCAGCAGCAGGAAAAAGAGGTAGATATGGTTAATAATAAAGGTTCTGAAGTCTACTTTGAACTGGAAAAAGACCCATTAGAGTTAAGCCAGGTCGTTGTAACTGGTACTCGTACCAGCCACTTTGTAAAGGATGTTCCTATCCGTACAGAGGTTCTGACATCACAAGCTATCACTAAGAAGAATGCCCAGAACTTATACGAAGCACTTGAAGGTGTACCAGGCATCCGCGTAGAACAGCAGTGCCAGTTCTGTAATTTCTCAGAGGTTCGTATGCAAGGATTGGGTGCTGAGCACACACAGGTACTCATTGATGGTGAGCCAATCTACTCTGGTCTTGCCGGTGTTTACGGTTTGCAGCAGATTGGAACCAATGACATCGACCGTCTTGAGGTAGTTAAGGGTGCCGGTTCAGCCCTCTATGGAAGTAGTGCCGTTGCTGGTGCTATCAACATTATCTCAAAGGAACCAACCTTTGAGCCATCTGTTAATGGTGATATTCAGTTCGGAAACTTTGGCTTCAAGAGCTATAAGGGTTCTGGATCTATGCGTTATAACAACATCGGTCTGAGTGTATTCGCACAGCGTACACAGATGGATGCTATCGACCGCACACAGAATGGTCTTACACGTAAGGAAGTAAAGAACAAGGATGGTATCTCTGACCGCGTAGATGAGACGATGAATAACCTTGGTTTCAGCCTTTACTTCTATCAGCCTTTTGCTAAGAACGATAAGCTCGTACTGCGTGGTAAGGCGATTGATGAGCACCGTTTCGGTGGTGTCATGACGAATGATCAATATATGAACCCATACACTGACGGTACAGAAGACATCCGTACCAACCGTCTTTCAGCTGACCTTGCTTACACCTTGCCTATCGGTAAGCACTCAGAATTAAACCTCACAACAGCTTATGTATATCATAAGCGTCAGGCAACAAACGATACCTTCCTCCATGACTACATGGATTCTCACAAGGATCCAGCACATCCAGACCAGGACGGTGCAGAACCTGACGTTTCTATGATGCGTCCATACATTGCTAAGGAGAATACGGTGACACCATCGCTCACCTTCACTTCTATCCTTGGCAACCATACATTGCTTGGTGGTGTACAGGGTTATTTCACTCGTTTGCGTGAGACTGGACTCTATGTCATCTCTGCTGAGGACGAGAAGACAAGTCCTTACTATGGCGTTCCTTATACTTCTATTGGTAAGAAGCATGCTAACGAGGTTGGCTTCTTCGTACAGGATGAGTGGAACGTGACACCAAAGTTGACCGTTGTACCAGGTATCCGTATCGATTCTCATAGCTCTGGTGAGGAGTATGCTACCAGCGTAAAGGTTTCTGATAGTGCTTTCCCAACAACTAAGTTTAGTAAAACAACCATCAATCCTCGTATTGCTATCAAATATGAACTGACTCCTTCACTCGTTCTTCGTGCTAATGTAGGTACAGGTTTCCGTGCTCCTTACGGATTCTCTGAGGACCTCCACCTCTGTAGTGGTTCGCCACGTGTGTGGAAATCATCCAACCTCAAGGGTGAGCGTGCTATCAGCTACAACCTCTCAGCAGACTATTATGCAAAGAAGTATCAGTTCAGCATCAACATCTTCCGCACCAACTTGAAGGATAAGATTCAGTTCTCTCCTGCAGACGATGAGGTTAAGAAGTTCGGTTACTCTTACCAGTGGGAGAATGTTGACGATGCCTACGTACAGGGTGTAGAATTAGGTGCAAAGGCAAACCTCTTCCGCAACTTCAATGCTGGTATTAACTGGACCTTCAATCAAGGTAAGTTTAAGCACGAGCGTGCAGACTGGTCAGACCCTAACGATGAGACTGTAAAAGAGTTCCCACAGCGTCTGCAGTATGCTAAAGACAGTCGTAACATCTCTCGTTTCCCAGCAATGACTGGCGATATCGACCTCGATTATACCCCTGGCACTTGGACTTTCTCTCTCACAAGCTCATTACAGGGAAGAATGTTCATCGACTACAACTCTGAGGACGATGGTGCAACATCAAAGATTAAGAAGACAAACACCTTCATGATCTTCAACTGCCGTGCTGCAAAACGTTTCGGTACATGTACTGTTTATGCAGGTGCTAAGAACATCTTCAGCTACATTCAGGACGAGAAACACACAGACGACGCAGCCTTCATGTATGCTCCAGTATACGGCGCAACATGGTATGTAGGTCTCAGCGTCAAACTATAAGATACTCTCTGAATTATTTTTTTGAATATTTGGTCGTAGCCGCATTGCCCCACTGGTAATGCGGCTGCTTTGTTTTATACAACTAAGTACAAAATGAAAACAAGCAAACCGCCATGCGATAAATCTTGCTTTCAAACAAAAAACAAGAACTTACTAAACTTTTTGAGATAGAATTAGACTCACCTTTTTCTACTATTTTTTGCTCTTTCCAATACAAATCAGTACATTTGCATATTAAAATAAAGGTAGACACCACAACTAATTGTACAGCAATTATTAAACGAATTTGAAAAAGAAACAATAAAGCTATGGGATTAACAGATATTTTCAGACGCCAATTGCGAACTGTCATAGAATGGAAAGAGCAGAAAACTAACCTATTATTTCATCAACTGGAAACCACAACAGATGAAATAAAGGACGCAAGTAAACTTATTATTGCACCTGGTCAGGGTTGCATTATCGTCTATGATGGACAGGTGAGAGCCACACTTACAGAACCAGGAATGTATGAGATGGAGTCTGACAACCATCCTTTTATCACCACATTGCTTAACATCTCTCAGCAAGCAGAGAGCGACCATAAGATGAGGTTCTACTTCTTCCGTACAGCGGAGATGGTGAACATCCTTTGGGGAACTGCTTCGCCAGTGAAATACATAGAGCCTGATTATCAATTACCAGTGGCTCTCGGGGTTTGTGGAAACTTCTCTGTAAAGATACAAGATGCATCTCAAATGTTTGTCACACTGCTTGGAACGGTCGCAGACTATTATGCAGAGGATGTGCAAGAACTCGTATCTTCACGTATTGTGACGCCACTCACAGCCTTTCTTGCAGTCAAAGCCTACCCTTACCGAGAAGTGGATAGCCACATAGGTGAGCTTTCTAAGGAGTTACAAGAGAAGACTTCAGAGGAGTTATCACGCTTAGTTTGGAGCTAACCGACTTCCGCATCACTTCTGTTACATTCGATGACGAAACGATGGAACGCATTGGTAGGATTGCAAACATGACTACTGAGAAGTATGCAGCAGCCGAGGTAGACCTTGATTACACTGGATTGCAGAAGTTAGGAGCCTTACGTGATGCTGCAAAGAACGAAGGTGGACTGGCAGGAGCAGGCTTGCAAATGGGAGCTGGACTACAGTTAGCACAAGACATATTCAAGTCGAGCGATGTTAGTAGTGACCCTACTCTACGCCTACGAAAGCTCAAGAAACTCTTAGAGGAACAACTCATCACTGCTGAAGAATACGAACAAAAGAAGAACGAAATACTTTCTAAATTATGAATAAAGTCTTAATCCCCGCCATAGCAGTCCTCTTTGTCAATATCATTGCAGGTCTGGTTCTATCAATCTATCCATTGGTAAACATGCTCTACACAAGTGTTGCCATTATAGTCAACACTCTATTGGTTGTGATGTTATTTGCCCTTGGTGCAGAGCGTTCGCATCGTTTGAGTCTTGGTATGCTCTTCCTCTTAGCAGGAATCATAGAGTTTGTTAGTGGAATGATAGCACCGAGTGGCGTAAAAGACAACTGGTGGATTATCCTCTTCGCTATCTTTACAGCCATAGAAGCTATCTTATGTTATCTAACCATACATTATAAGAAACAATAAAAAGTACTGATTGAGTTATACAATGTCAACAAAGATAAAACCGATAAAGTGCCCAAACTGTGGTAGCGAGAAGCATGTCCAACTGGATGAAAAGCGCTATCAATGTAGAAATTGTGGGACGGAATACTTCTTGGATGACGATGATATAACCATTAATATCAAGCATAATTTCGAATACGAAAACTTCACGCAGCCCAAAGAAGAGCCCCGCATCACCATGAGCAATACGCTAAGAAACCTAGCGGTTGTACTTATTGTCTTTCTCTTTCTGTATGCAGCTAAGCACTTTTGGGGCGGAGATATCAAAGTAAGTAAGCTCTTTGGTGTAAGTGATTTATTCTCTGTCGACTCTGTAGAGGTGGCAGATGACTACGATGCCATCTACCCTATGAAGCATAAAGGACGTATTTGTTTCTTCTACGTAACGAATCGTAGGTACGATTACGGGCTTAACGATGATAAGACCTTAGTAGATGGTCACTATTATGGATTCGTCGATGCGCAGACTGGACAGGTGTTAGCTGATAAGCTCCTCATCAGTAATGAAGAGAGCAAAAGCCTTGAGATGTACTCGTTTGATGAACTTAAGTTGCAGCATCTCCCGCAAGCAGACAAGTGGTTCTGCATAGTCCCAGAACAGTTTATATACGAAGTTGACCCACAAACACTCACGATGAGTAATGTCACAAATACTATCTTTGCTCATAAGGAAGCAATGTCAAGTGGGATCTCATCTGTGGATTTTATCTCTCGAACAAGCAATTTCTTTGATTTTTCATTAGAGGGAGATGAGGGCTTAGAAATATCTAATAACTTGGCAGAAGTTTACTATTACTTCCCTGCCACAGACCATCTATATACAGAAGAAGCCTATAATTACGCAAAGGAACTACCATCATCTGAATTAAAAGGAGAGATGCGTGATAGCGTATTATACATATTAGAAAGCAAGAAGTCTAATGCCTCTTCAAGCAAAGAAAGTCAAAACAGACTAACAAGAATACAATTCACGTATCACCTTGGGAATCCTAAATACCTTAGCAATCCCTCAAACAAGAAATACGATTTTGTGGCTAAAGACATACAAGTGGTTAGTAGTCAGCAAATATCAGATTGGTTCACAGGATTCGATGCAAACATTATTTTACAAGATTCAACGTACATACTTATTTGGTATAAAGCAATATCTCGGAGAACGCACCAGCTGTTCTTCAGCTAAGAAATACTAATGGAAAGATTCTTTGGACACGCTCTCTTGATTGTCCAATAAAGATTGGTGGTGTTCTACGAGACAATCAGAAGATATGGTTCAGAGCAACAAGAGAGAACACCGATCGTTATGATGATGAATATATCATGAGTCTTACGTTAAAAGGAGGTAACATAAAATACGAATATAAGTTTGCAAATAGTCACAACGTAAGGAAGCAATAAGTAGATAAAACAAATACAGAAAAAGCAATATAATGTCAACAAAGATAAGACCCATAAAGTGCCCGAATTGTGGCAGTGAGAAGCATCTTCAGTTGGATGAAAAGCGTTATCGCTGTAAAAACTGCGGTACAGAATACTTCCTAGATGATGACGACATAAACATTAATGTCAAGCATCAATTTGATTATGGAGGCTACACACGCACCAAAGGAGACGCAAACATCTCCACTATTAATGTTATAAAAGTATTCGCTATCATCGGTGGTTCTTTATTCTTTCTATTCATGTTATTGTTCTTCAGCATAGACTCTTCCAAGCCAAGCGCTAATTATAAAGACTCTATCAGCGTAGATGATTCATATAAAGCCATTGTCCCAGTAAAGTATAACGGACGTGTTTGTTTCTTCTATTTAACCGACCGTAGTTTCAGTAACTGGTATTCTGACGACGAGACACCACCATCAGGTTACTATTATGGATTCGTCGATCCAGATAGTGGGAAGGTGTTTGCTGACAAACTTTTCATCAGTGATGACGATGCAAGGAAGGTTGGTATGACAGCTTTCCACATGCTTCAGATACAACATCTGAACCAAGCCAAGAAGTGGTATATCACGATTCCTAGCCAGTTTATACTTGAGATAGACCCACAGACACTCACGCTAAAGGATGTCTCAAAGACTATCTTCGCCAAGAAGAAAGCAATGTCAAGTGGTATCTCATCAGTAGAATTTATCTCTGATACCTACGAAGACCACGCAAGTACGGCGGGCGTAGGTGAAGGGTTCAAGGTCACCAACAATTTGGCAGAAACCTATTATTATTTCCCAGCTACAGACCGTCTTTATACGAAGGACGCCTATGAATACGCCCAGCAACTACCCACTTCTGAGCTTAATGGTGAGGTTAAGGATAGTGTATTTTATATATTAGATCGTAAGGAAGCGAGCGAATCCTCTAGCCAAAAGAGCCTCAACCGCTTATGGAGAATACGCTTCATGTATCACTTAGGAGACCCTCAAGACGCTGGTTACTTCCTGTATGGTGTGACTGATTCTCCGCGTGGTGACAAGCGAATGATTAGTCACAACGCAATAACAGATTGGTTTACTGGCTTCAACTCAAAGATTGACTACCAAGACTCGAAGTATATCCTTATAGAGTATAATGCTAGTATCTCGGAAGATGCACCAACGATTCTTCAGCTGAGAAACACTAATGGCGTTATACTTTGGACACACGCCTTTGAGCTTCCACTGAAGATTCAGGGCATTATACGAGATAATCAAAAGATATGGTTTAGAGCGACCAAGGATAACGATAATACTGAAGACGAAGACTATATAGCGAGCCTTACTTTAAAGGAAGGTTATCTGAAATACGAATATAAGTTTACTACTAAACACAAGGTTCCAAAGTAATAAGTATTAAACACGAATATAATATGATAAAGATAAAATTACTTCTACTCTCTCTAATCGCACTACCTTTAGCGTGTAACGCACAGGAGAAGATAGTAGAAACCTATGACAATGGACAAATTAAAAGCATCTATCACATAAATAAGGTATGGGGATTTAAAGAAGGCTCTTGCATTAATTACACAATAGACGGAACACTTTATTCAGAGCTTAACTATCAAGAAGGAAAGCTACATGGGACAATTAAGTATTACAATGAATTTGGAAAGATAGAGGCTATCATTAACTATGACCATGGTATATTTGAAGGTAAATCAACAATGTACCACCCTATACAAAGTGCAGATGAAACGCCCGCCATTTACTTTACACAAATGTATCATAACGGTAAATTAAATGGAATGACATACGAATATGATAAGAAAGGAAAGAATATTATACGACGTGCGAGGTATCGTAATGGGATATGCATGGCTGACACCATTATTTCAGACAAAGGTATTACCTATAAATATAGAGAATACGAGAGTGAGTACGATGATGAGTTAGAACCAATGACTACCCGCTTTGTTCCATTTAAGAGTAAATCAGCGACAGCAAATAAATCTATGGCTAAGTCACAGAAGAAAACAGCAATTGCACGTTCTAATCACTCTTCCTCTACAAACAACAAGACAAGTGTAAGTCGCAAAACAACCCCTGCCAAACCAACAGAAATACAAGCGACTATACCCGAGAAGAAACCTCATCTGAAACTAAATAAGGATGGAGCGATAGAAATTGAGTAAGTCTCCATCTTATTATTTCTGCTGAACTAATGGCTACCAAATGGTCTGTAAAAGACTATTATTGTAAATAACAGCAAACTTAAACAACTTGAATACAACGAAGAACCTGTTTGAAATATATTTACAAAGGAAGCGTGTTTTTCATGAAGAATAAGGCGAAAAAGGGCTATTAGAGTCACATTTGTAACTAACATGAATTCAGGCACTTACAAGACGTAAAATAAAAGGTGCTTAATTGGACTTCAAAAGGGCGTTAGTAAGAGCCTTAAAGGGCATCTTTTCGAAGCCAATTGGGCGTCTTTTCGATGCTAAAAGAGCATCTATTAAAAATCAGGATGTGAAAAATTATAACAAAGTAATAAGCTATTAGTCCTATTGGGCTTATTGGACTTATTAGCCTAATAGGGCTAATAAGGCTTATAAAAATTATTAGGCTAATTGCCCTTATTAGCCAAATAAGCCCAATAAGCCCCAATAACAAAATCGGGCCAAACGTTTTCGTCCGTTTGGCCCGATTGTTTATAATCTTCTACTGATTTAAGTAATCAGCAGGTAAGGTCTTTACTTTGTCAGCTTAATAATCTTACAGCCATGTGCAGGGATGACTGCCTCAATCTTATCGCTTACAGTACCCTCGTCAGCATGCTTCCAAAGATCACGTGCAGACCAAGTACCAGTAATACCAACCTTTGTCAAGTCGATAGAACGAGTTGCAGCTGCCTGATCACGGTTGAAGAGACCGATAACCCAAGAGCCATCCTTCATCTGACCGTACCAAATCTCACCATCAGTGTTCCAGAGGTTACGCTCCAATGGCTGACCAACGAAACCATCCTTATTCAAAGCAAGCATCTCGTCGTTCTGGAAGAACTTCAAGTCGTCGCCAGTTGGCATATCTGTGATAGAGATAGGTCCACCTGCCATCAAAGGAAGAGAGATAACAGACATCTTCTCGTTATCATCAGCATAGCTTCCGATACGAATGAAGTCGCCATCAAGACGAATCTTCTTACGACCAGAAATCTTTGACCAATTGATGAAACCATCAAAGGCATTCTCTGAGTTTGGCCATCCACCACGAAGGCTACCACGGTTGTTATCAGAGAAACGATACCAAGAACCCTCAAGAGCATCGGCATCAATACGTACCATATTACCAGCATATCTCTCGATGAGAGCATTATTACGCAAGTGAGGCATTACAAGTGAAACATATACGCCATACTTCTGAGCATACTTGTTAATCCACTGCATACCCTTTACATAACGCTCACGGCCATAACCCTTATCGATAACGTCAGTATAGTTCATACCATCTTCATACCAAGAGAGGAAGTCCATACGTACGAACTTTACGCCTAAATCAGAATAGTGCTTGAAGAATCCTTCAAAATACTGCTCTGCACCAGGGTGATCTGTTACTACCCAACCAAACTGATCCTTTGAACCAGGATGCTTAATGTCTTTATCTTTTGCTGGATCGTAAGCCAGACTACTCACCTTGATACCATCAGTTCCTGGGATAACAGCATTAGGATTGGTATAATGATACCAGAATGGGCTGTCGTAAACACCAAGTTTCAGACCCTTCGCCTTCAACTTAGCAACAATAGTTGTCAAAGGAACCTCTGGAGAACTCTCATCTTTTGCAGTGCGGCTATAACGTGTCATGTAGCCATCGTCACCACTCATTGAAGCGAAACCATCGGTAACAAGCATGTCATAGCCATGTGACTTAAGATTGGTTGCTACGTAGTCAATAGCCTCATCCCAGTCTTGCTCTGTGAAGATATTTGGGAATGAGCCAGCCTTCTCCTGTGCACGAAGATGACCATATACACTCCAGTAAAGTGGCGCATAGTCCATACCTTCAGCCTCTGCAACAGGTGTAAGACCTACTGTTGGGTCAGTCTTATCAACGCTCAGATCGCTGGTTACGTCCCATTCATTGCTGTTACAACTTGTCAGAAGAGCAGCGAAAGCCAAGCTTGCTAAAAAATATTTCTTCATTGTTTTATTCTATCATAAGTAGTTTTAACCGGTAGCTGTGTGCCTTTAGCCTAATAAAATCCATGCATTATACTTACAAAACCCATGCATTGGAGCACCAGCTAACCGGTTATTTATGTTTTTAAACTCTGTTATGCGCTTATGTATTCAGCCTTGAACTTCTTGTTCTTCAAGTCAAGTGTCAGCTTATACTTTCCAGCCTTAGTAACCTTCCACTTCTTGTCACCATAAGAACTTTCAGTACCATAGGCAAGTGCATCCTTGGCTACACCTGTTTCATTAATGACTGTGTTCTCTTCTGGAGCAAAGAAATAAGGCTTATCGCTTGAGAAACCAGACTTATCGAGCATAAACTTCATTTCGCCCTCAGCCAACTGAACTTCAATTGAGAAGATATGATCGCCTGACTTAGTGAAAGCAACACCATTATCAGTTACCCAACCAGCAGGAGTTGCGCTACCAATCATATATACATTCTCAGTATCCCAAGGTGATGGTGCAGCTGGAGCAGGTGCATCAGCGACAAACTTCGTTACCTTGATTTCATGCTTTGTGAGGTCGAATACAATAGTATAAGTACCAGCTTCTGTTACCTTCCACTTATTGTCATCGCCACCAACAACCATACCCTGCTTTGCAGGACCATCATGGTTGAACTCACAATCAGCTACAGGTGCTTGAATCATGTTGTTCCATCCATCTGATTTGTCAAATGACAACTTGAACTCACCTAAGTTTAAATGACCCTCATATGTAAACTGTAAAGGATTAGAAGAGGTCTTAGCAAACTTAGCTGAACCGTCCTGTACCTTTGCTTTCAAGCCATCAATATCCCAACCGTATGGTGTTGCATTACCGATAAACGACAACCATTCAGACTCGATAGGAAGGATTGGACCTGCTGGTTCTTCACCCTCATAAGTAACTGTAAGCTACGTGTGCGGAGGTCGACAGCGAAGGTATAGATACCGGTCTTTGTTACCTTCCACTTATTATCAGCACCACCTTTGCGAATATCAATCGCATCGTTGGCAACACCCTTATCATTGATTTCAGTATTAGCGGCAGGTGCGTAAACGAATGTAGCACCCCAGTCACCCTTTGAGAGTGGCAACTTAATCTCGCCCGTCTTTAGTTTACCATGATAAGTGAAAAGGTACTTATTATTCTCATCACGTGTCATCTCGTATGGATTGTCAATGCTCCACCCTGCAGGGGTAGCATCACCCACCATATAGAGATGATCGACCTTCAATGGAAGCTCTTCTGTGATGACCACGATATCCTTATCATCATGACATGATTGGAAGGTTATTGGCGCTAAAAGAGCCAATAGCGCCATACCATATTTAACTATTGATTTCATCTTACGAATAGGTTTTAATCATTTAATAAATTAGTTGCCATCATAACCAGGGTTCTGCTTCATGTCCTTATGAGCACCCATGATGTCTGGGTGGAATGGGAAGATTTCGATGTGCTTATCGGCATCTGCCTCCTTATCCCACCATGCATCTTCGAACTTACCAAAGCGAATCAAGTCGATACGGCGACGTCCCTCTGCGAAGAACTCACGTCCCCACTCTGCCAACATCTCCTTCATATCGAGGGTTGCTGTACCTTCTGGGGCATAGAGAACAGTGCTCCAATCAGAAGAAGGATAGTTACGTTTACGTACCATGTTCAAGAGTTTACCTGCTGTAGTAGCATCTCCCTTGCGCAGTTTACACTCTGCAAGGCTATAGATAATCTCTGGGAGACGTACCTCACAGTAGTCTGCTTCAAGCTGAAGGTCCTCTTCAGTATCTGGATAGAGAGGATACTTAGCGAACATCCAACCAGAGTTGTCGTCACCATCCTCAAGTCTACTTTCAGTCTTATTGAGCCACTTGCTACCATCAGTAGCACCGAACTTACCAACAGCATCACGTATGTCAAGAACATATCTACCGTTGTGATCCTTCAAATACTGTGGATGTCCGTCATCATCAATATATTGAATCTTACCGAAGATGAACATTCCTTCACGTCGACCATTGTTTAAGTTCTTGTACATCTTTAGTCGAACGTCTGATGGATACTTCTTGAATTGAGCGATAGGCATACCTAACTCGAAGTTATACTTCTCTCCCTTAGGGTTATAAGATGGTGAAGCAGAGTACTTGAGGTTGTGTGAACCTTCCTTACACTTCTTATCCTTCAGCCAGTCATTGGCCTTAGATGGAGTAGTCCACCAATAAACATCACCCTTGTAGTGCCAGTGTGTCTCACCCTGAGAGCTTGGGAATGCGAAGATAACCTCATCACACTTGTCATTATCCCAATCGAATGCAGCGTCCCAACGGTCAGCTACAGCGTATGTACCATACTTACCATCAAGAATGTCCTGTGCATACTTCTCTGCATCAGCATAGCGGTCTTCACCAACATAAACCTGTGCATTCATATACAAGCGAACCAACAATGCAGCTGCACCAGCTTGTGTCCACTGACCTTCAATGTTGCCATTACCACCGAGGGAAGCCTTCTTAACCAAATCAGGTAAAGCATCCTTCAATTCTTTCTCTATAAAGTCGAAGATCTGACGTGGTGGAACCTGGCCTTTAGAGTTCTGTGATAGGTCTTTGAAGCCAACAGAGTAGTAGACATTACGGAACGCATCTAACAGACGAAGATAATACCATGCACGGAGAACGTGGTTCTGTGCGCGAAGGTTAGCAAACTCTGCTTCAGAAAAACCAAACTTTGATGCAGAGAGTGTATTAAGGTCTTCAATTACCTTATTAGCCTGTCCGATACCTTGATAGCAACCATTGAACTCAGACTGAGCCTCACCATTCGTGTTAATCCACTTATGGCGGTGCATACGAGCCCAACGACCACCATCATCCCACCAGTCTTCACGTGTAGGAGTAATCAATTGGTCGGCTGTTTCCTCATTCAAGACATGGCGACTCTGGATACTCCAGAAGCCATGTTCGAATGGACGAAGTACTGCACGAATAACGTCATCCTTCGTATTATAATAGTTGCTTGATGCCACTTGATCGTACAGTGTCTCACTAAGATCAGTACAACTTGAGGCTGTCATAAGAGCCGCAGGCACTGCTAACAATGCTGCGTATTTATATAACTTATTCATTGCTTTCATTATCTAAATGATTGAACGATTGTTTTAGAAGTCAACTTGCAATCCTAACATGAACTGGCGTGTTGATGGATAGTATGTACGTGAACCCGTAGCACCTGGCGTCAAGCCATTCATCTGATAGGTAGAAGGGTCTACACCAGAGAACTTCGTAATCGTAAAGAGGTTGGTTGCTGTTGCATAGATACGAACAGAGCTAAGATACTTCTTCTTCATATCTAAGGTATAACCAAGACTTACAGAAGAGAGCTTCAAGTAGTCACCAGGCTCAAGGAAGTAGTCTGAGACGATAGGGTTCTGTGTTACTGCAAGGTTCTTACTGTATGCTTTATCCATTACATTACCTTGGAAGTTCTTAATACCATAATAGAAGTCATGGATATTGAAGATATCAAAGCCCAAAGCTGTCTGGAAGAACAATGAAGCATCTAAGTTCTTATAACGGAAACTATGTGTCATAGAACCTGTGAACTTTGGAAGACCATTGCCAACAAACTGACGATCATTATCTGTAGCGTTGTCTGCTAAGATCTTATCACCATCCTTGTCATATACAATCCACTTACCATCAGAAGTGATACCAGCATACTTCCACATATAGAAGCTACCGATACGGCGTCCCTTCTCGATACGTTGTAATGTATGGAATGGGTATGGATCCTGTGTATCAACCATGTAATAGAAGTCCTGACCAACAAACTTACTGTTGCTGAACTTAACGAACTCATTACCCATTGTTGCTCCTACAACATTGAGTGTATAGGTGAAGTCCTTCTTCTTAATAGCATTCCAAGTTACATCAAACTCGAAACCAGTGTTACGCATAGTACCTACATTCACGAAAGTAGTCGTAAACAAATAAGGTGGAACAGTCACGTTATAATCACCCAAGAGGTCTTGCTGTGTACGATTGAAGTAGTTGAAAGAACCGAAGAGGTTACCATTGAACAACGCCCAATCAAGTCCGACGTTCCAGTTCTTACCCTTCTCCCAGTGCAAGTCAGGGTTTGGATTCTTACCAGGACCCCATACTTGATAAGACTTTCCATTATACATATAATAACCAAAGCCCGTCATGGTGTCAAGTGACTATATGAACCGAAGTCCTGATTACCTGTCACACCGAAGTCAGCACGGAGCTTCAAGTCGGTCAACCAACTCTTTGTTCCTGCCATAAAAGCCTCGTCAGAGATACGCCAACCTGCAGACACAGCTTGGGAAGTTACCCCACTTGTAATGCTCACCGAACTTTGTTGAACCCTCATGACGCAAAGAAGCTGTCAACATATAGCGTCCCTTCCAGTCATAGCTTACACGTCCGAAGAATGCAATCAGCTTGTAACCATTCTTATAAGAACCCATACCAAGCTCATCCTTCTTCTTCATGAACTTACCTGTTCCTAAGTTGTTGTCCTCAAGAGCATCGTTAGGGAAGTCCTTGTTCTCTGCATTGAAACCAGAGTACAGTGCCTCTTGATAAGAGTAACCAAACATAGCCTTAAGGTTGTGATTACCAAACGAGTTGCTATAGTTGTTAATCCACTCCAAGCTATGGAGAGACTCCTTGCCATAACTCTGTGATGCTTCACCATCACGACCTGCATTAATAGTGCGGGTGTTGGTTGATGGGCTAAACCACTGGTTATAGTTATCATACTGATGGTCAGCGAATGTCAACTGTGTAGTCAACACCTGCTTTCCAGGATTGGTCAATAACAATGGGAAGAGATTCAACTTAACGGTACCATCCCAGTCAATCAACTTTGTTGTACCAGTATCTTTACGTCTCTTCTCCTGCTCAATAGGGTTCCACTCAGCAGGCTGTCCCTTAAAGTTATAGTACAGCGCAGGGTTCTGTGGATCCCAGATAGGAGTAGTTGGGTTAGCCTCTAAGGCATTACGGAACACATCCCAAGTTGCATTCTTACGATAGGCAACACGTGGAGCAATATTCAAACCGAAGGTTATCAAACCATTGTTGGTTGTATGGTTCAAGCTGATACGAGCACCATACTCCTGACGACCAGAATACTTATCAATACCCTTTGCATCACGATAGTCTACCGATGCACGGTAATTAGACTTGATATTACCACCACTAAGCGTCAATGTATGAACAGTGCGAACACCTACTCGGCTCACTTCCTTCATCCAGTCTGTTGAACCACCAAGGTCATAACCAGTACCAGAAGCCAATCGGTTGGCACGATACTCATCAGGTGAGAGCATATCAAGGTCCTTCTTAATGACATCTAAAGCGATAGATCCATTATAAGAGGTGTGCAAGTTTCCGTCGCGTGCACCCTTCTTAGTTGTCACGAGGATGACACCATTAGAACCACGTGTACCATAGATAGCAGAAGCTGCACCATCCTTGAGGACGTCGTAGCTTTCGATATCATTTGGGTTAATATTAGTAAGGTTACCACCTGGTACACCATCGATGACAATCAATGGACCAAGTCCTGCAGCACGAGATGAGACACCACGCACCTGAATACTTGCCTGATTGTTAGGGTCACCAGCACCAGTATTAGTAATACTAACACCAGCCACCTTACCTTGAATCATCATAGATGGGTCTACACTTGCTACCTGTGTGAAGTTCTTAGAAGATACGTGAGAGACAGCTGATGTCAACTCCTTCTTATCCATCGTACCGTAACCAACGACAACGACCTCATCAAGGTTAGCAGCGTCTTCCTGCAACTTGATTTTGAAATCGGTCTGATTGTTCACAGGTAACTCCTGAGTCTTATAACCGATATAAGTCACACGGAGTCGTGATTTTGGACTTGCAACAGACAGTGCGAAGTTTCCATCGATATCTGTCACCACACCATTCTTGGTTCCCTGCTCCATAATGGTTGCGCCGATGACGGGGTCACCATGCTGGTCAGTTACCGAACCTTTTACATTGATTTGTTGAGCTGCTACGTTCAAGGTGCAGATGAGTCCCACCAATACGGCAAGAATCTTACGCCATGAACTGCTCTCAGTTTGCAATGGTTTCATGATTGTTGATTTGATTTATGTTTTTAAAATTATTTCCTGTCTTTGTAAACGGGAACCCTTTTTAAAAAGGTGTATGCAAAGATACACGAAATTAGGGCTTTATAATAGATAATAACAAGAAGTGTAATAATTTTACAAATACTCTTTACTGATTATCAATAACTTACGACATATAATATACAAATAAATATAATAACAAATATAAGCTTTGAAAACAAGTATTAACATCTAACAAAATTTTAATCTGTATAGAAAACCTCATATCTCGTTCTTTTAACATCAGTTCACAACAAGCTCTAAACGACTTGGATAACAAGCAGAAAGACTGATTTTCACATTGCTTTACCCCCTCTTTGAGCACCTTAATTATCGATGAAATGGGCAAAAATTGAGGTTTCAACTACTTTAAGCCATACTGACTAAGGATAGAATTTAGGACTAAGAGAATTAAGTCAAAGATTGGTTTAAATCATTTTAAATCGAAGAATATACTCAAAAAGACTTATCTGTGCTATCTTAAAGATTTTTCTGACTCATCTGAAATATGGAGTGATAAACTAAAACGCTTATATAAATAAGGCACACAGAGCTACGGAGAGGACGGAGATAAAGGCAATATCACGGAGGTGCCGATGGCACAAAGAGTGACGGAGGTGTAGCGTACAGATTTCTGATAAATCCTTTGGTATGAACGCTTTGTATATAAATTGCTAACAGAATTAGCAAACTATCTCCGTCGCTCCACGCACCGACGGTGCCTCCGTGACTACCAGTGCTTGCTTTGATATCCCTCCGTACTCTCCGTCCCTCTGTGTGACATTTCGTCAGAGACCTAAGCTAAGATGTATTATTATCACTCCAAAATTCTGAAGACCCTTTGTTTTTTCTGTAAATCATATGTATTAGAACGTACGAGAAAATTATCTAAGAGCATTGAAATATATTGACAAAACAGCGCAAAAAATTCACCCTAAAAGGGCATTATAAGGACTAACAAGAAGCCCGATGTAACTAACAAGGAATCAAAGACTTACAAAACCGCAATTCAAAAGGTGCTTAATTGGACTTCAAAAGGGCGTTAGTTGAACCGCAAAAGGGCATCTTTTGCAAGCCAATTGGGCGTCTTTTCGAAGCCAAAAGAGCATCTTTTAAAATCGAAGGTGTGAAAAATAATTACAAAAGCAAAGCTAAAACAACAAAAAGCCCCCTTCCAAATGGGAAGGGGTATGACTATTGTGATATCCCAATAAAGAAAATAGAAAAGCGTGAAAGCACCTTTTAACCCAAATCGGTCATTAGAGCCTAAACATATTTTGTTTTATTATCGAGCAGATTGTTTGGCTTTGGGGCGCAGGCGTAGCGGGCTACGTCAAGCTACAAAGACAGACAAGATGCCGATAAGAAAATAAAAGATGTTAGGAAACAATACCACAGTAAGAAGAACGATATATATTGTGGTCTGATGACCGATTTGGGTTAAACCAACTTACTTCCCCTTTCCTCCTTGCTGTTCAAACATAGACCTCTCGATTTCAAAGACTCGTTTTACATCAAAGTAAATGTCAGAAGAAGTGTAATTAGCATTCGTTTCGCCCAAAACAAGACGGTCACAACTACCGACTACCATCTGACTATTCACCTTAGGAATACCAAAGAAGAAGTAAACAAGGTTATATTCATCCCCCACTGATGTCACGGAGAAAGGATGTTCCTTACTACCATCACCGGTCATAAAGATTGTATCGAGAATGCGTGATAAACGAACAGAATAGACCTTAAGGCTATCGCTCAACATCCATGATTTATCGGGTTCGGTGGTTGAAAGTTTTCTGAAATGATAAATCTTAGACACAATAGCATTGGTATTAAGCGGATTGCTGGCAAGAACCTTATCTGCAAGCGTAGCAGCAACATCAAACTTACCTTCGTTCCTTGCCTTCGACATATCAAGTTCCATGAACATATCCCTACCATTATTAAGGTAAGTTCGTCCATAAACAGCCAAGATTTTGTCCTCAGCAGTCAATGTGGTATCAGCGTCAACATTGATAAGAATATCAACTAACTGCTGAACATGCTGTGGATTAGCATTCACTTCCGCTTTTATCTTATCCCAATTGACAGACATAAACGTCTTATCCGTCTGTGCTGATACTACTAACGGTAGCAGTAACAACATGAAAGCAAACAACTTTCTCATAGTCTTTTTGAATTTGTTTTTTATATATTTGTTAAGTCTTTGGGTGTTATTGTATATCTTCTTTATATAGTTGTCTTAGAATCTCGAGTAATCTTAGGGGTCATAGTTTTCTTAGTTTTCCTTATCTTTATAAGGCTGAGAGTGCTCTCATCTCTCAGCCCAGTCGCTCCTATCTAAGTTTCTATACCCTATTGCCTCAGCGATATGCTGTACTTGTACAGCCTCAGACTCTTCCAAGTCGGCTATCGAACGCGCTACTTTTAGGATCCTGTTATAGGCGCGAGCAGACAGTTTCAAACGCTCCATAGCATCACGGAGTAACTTAATAGAGGCTTCGTCAGGCTCGGCAAACTCATGAATCATACGCTCAGACATCTGCGCATTACAATGAATATTACGATAACTGCTAAAGCGATCGGTCTGAATAGCACGTGCACGGATAACACGTTCACGAATAGCAGCACTCGACTCGCCCGGTGTTGCTTGTGATATATCTTTAAAGGGGAGAGGTGCAATCTCACACTGAATGTCGATTCTGTCCATTAATGGACCTGAAATCTTAGCAAGATACTTCTGAATCTGCCCTGGAGTACAAACACAATGATGCGTAGGGTCAGCAAAATAGCCACACGGACAGGGATTCATACTTGCTACAAACATGAAACTACAAGGATAAGTAACCGTATATTTGGCACGTGAAATCGTTATATGACGATCCTCTAAAGGCTGTCGAAGTACCTCTAAAGTGTGTTTATTAAACTCAGGTAACTCATCACAGAATAACACTCCATTATGTGCAAGGGTTATTTCACCCGGCATTGGATTGGCTCCACCACCCACGAGTGCAACCTCAGAGATAGTATGGTGAGGGCTACGGAAAGGACGTTGCGTAATCAGTCCTGTGTCACGACATAACTTACCAGCTATCGAATGAATCTGAGTTGTTTCTAAACTCTCTGAAAGAGACAAAGGAGGGAGGATAGAAGGAAGGCGCTTTGCCATCATACTCTTTCCACTTCCGGGTGGTCCAACCATGATAAGATTATGCCCACCAGCCGCTGCAACCTCTAATGCTCGCTTCACATTCTCTTGTCCACGGACATCAGCAAAGTCGAGGTCGAAAGCATATTGATGCTCGTAAAACTCTTTCCGTGTATCTACAAAACAAGGTTCTGGATTCGATGTACCATTGAGAAAGTCAATTACTTGCAGGATATTATCCATTCCATAGACCTCTAACGTGTCTACCACAGCCGCTTCGTGCTCATTAGCTTTCGGCACAATGATACCTTTAAACTTCTCGGCACGTGCCTTGATAGCTATGGGTAGTATGCCTTTAACAGGCTGTAAAGTACCGTCAAGGCTCAACTCTCCCACAAGCATAAACTCTCGCAAACGGTCACAACTCATCTTCTCATTGGCAGCCAAGATGGCTATTGCCAATGGGAGATCAAAACTGGAGCCTTCCTTCTTGAGGTCGGCTGGAGCAAGATTGGCGGTGATATCGGCTACAGGAAACTTGTAACCAGTATTAAGAAGTGCTGCAGCTATACGGTCATGGCTTTCCTTTACCGCTCCGTCTGCAAGACCGGTAAGATGGAACAACACGCCCCGTGTGATACTAACTTCGACTGTCACGGTGGTGACTTCCATTCCGTTAACAGCTGCACAGAATGTTTTTACAAGCACAATATTAGTTTTTATTCGGCGCCATAACGCTGACGGATGGTGTTAGCAGTGATATTTCTTTCGACAACTTTCCCATTGCGAATGACGATATTATCTGGTATAGTATTAAGACCAAAGGTTTTGAGTAGTGGTGTATTCAGTAGTTTTCCATCACAAACATTGGAAAACTCAATCCCATCACGCTCTAAAGTCTGCTTTACCTCCTTAGGATTGGCATCTACACAAATACCCAAAGCAGCTATCTTTCCTGCTTTCACGGCATCACTCAGCGCACGTTGGACATCAAGACTCTCGTAACTCCATGCTGCCCATGTGCTGATAATAACGACGTCTTTTCCTTGAAAAGTCGTGTTATTAACCGTCTTTCCATTGACATCTTTAGCTGAGAACTTAGGCATCTTACTACCGATTGGCAGTGAACCTAACTCGGATAGATGTCGTTGAAGACGACCTAAAGTGGCATTATCGGGCTGTTCTTTTATCAATAAAGGTAAAAGCTTTGCAGCCTGCTTATAATCAGGAGATTCTGTTTGAACAAGATAACGATTAAGTAAATACACACTCACAGCAGACTCTGGATGGTCCTTGATAAAGGCGGTTGCATACTTCACCTCCTCTGGAGGAGAGACACTTGCTATCTGTTTACGGAACTTAGTCATGAGTTCATTATCCTCCGTGCCCTCTACTTCCATCTCTTTCAAGTGGGAAGCATCCGCTTTTACCTCAACCGCTTCGCCCGATTCGGCAAAGATTGGTTGTGTAGAATAATTAGGGAAGATGATAATTAACGTAGAAGGTTTGCTACAAGGCTTCTCATAAGAGAAACGACCCGCCTCAATCTTGATGGTATCCAAACCCGCAATACCACCATCGGGACTATACACATAAAGCTCGCCTTGATTCATATGCAAGAAGCGTCCTTCCATCTTGAAGTAACCGCTACGAGTACCACAAGAAATTAACAGCAGGGAGAACAAAAGAATGTATGCTATTCGCTTCATGCGCATAGGATTTAAGAAGAAGTGCCGCGAGCGGGACTCGAACCCGCACAGCCATTACTGGCCAAGGGATTTTAAGTCCCTCGTGTCTACCAATTCCACCATTGCGGCAAACCGTTTGCAAAGATAAGGCTAAATCTTCGAACTGGCAAAGGTTTTGCAAGTTTTTTTATTTATTAGCCTTATTACGTCTATTGAACCTACTATTCCAATCAGGCTAATTACCTTAATTCACCCCCAAAACACCATATGGTTCCGTACTTCTTGCACGATAGCGTATCAGTTTCTTGCCACTATCACCCGAAACAATATTTCCGCCAGTGTTAAGGTTATACTTACGATGACAGTTATTACAAGTACCAAAGCCATCACTACTTACCTTCAACTCATAAGAACGCAGTGGAAGCGTATTCGTATTGAAGCAATTAGGACATTGCAAGTCGTAAGCATAGAAAGGAGAAGGGTTGTCCAAGTTGCCATAACCAACAATAAGTCCATTGTTCAAGCCCACATGTTTCCAACTCTCCAACCTAAGGTCAATCCCATCAAACCACACAGGTGCACTTGATTTCAGTCCTTGATTGTTCTCAAAAAAGAAACAATAACGACCACTGACAACGTTAGTTCTTATCGTACAATACACACCCGGCGATAAAGGATTCATCGCTGAGGCAAGGATGGGGTCTTGATGTGTCTCGTTGTGAAAGGTAAAGAAGTTACGATGACTACTATACTCATAGTCAACTACATCACCACAAGATGACAATAGCACTACAAGCATTAACAAAACAGACTGAACAACCTTCTTCATACCTTACTCCTTTATCTATACAAAAACCATCAAGTCCTCCTCCTTAGGAAGGAGGTAAACGTCTTATTCGAATGGAATCATTGCCAAGGCATCGGCAATCTTCTCAATACCCTCTTGTAATGGCTTTGACACCATACCCTTTGCAAAGAAAGGAATATCAGCATCTATCGTGAGTTTCATCTTTGAAGAAGACTCTGTAACAGGCAGTATCTGAATCCAGAAATTAAAGGATAATGGCGAATTAGCACTTTCAAACTTAATCGTCTTAGGCTCTTCACGCTCGATAATACGCATAGAAATCTGACCAACAGGGTCAACATTCACAGACAAGGAGTCCTGATCAAAGGTGATATTCTGCAATCTTTCTTTCACCTTATCCATGTCATCATTACCCGTAGAACCTTCTGGGAGACGCTCCTTCAGACGCTGTACATTATTCAAGTCGCTCAGCGTATTGTATACACACTGCTGAGAATGAGGAATTTGCTTTACGCTACTTTCAAACTTTGTCATTGATAATCTTTATTGGGGAGTTTAAGAGAAAAGAACTGGAAGAAAGCTGAACAGCTTGGAATAGAAGTTTATAACTACCTATAGGGACGCACGAAGGATGCGTCCTCTACATAAAATTATATTCAATCAATCCCTAAGAAAGAAAGGTCTTTACCTCCAGCGGAATACTTAGAGATTACTTTTTCCAGTTTGCTGGGTCCTTACGCCAATCATGCAACATAGAAACCTCAGACTCCTTGATATAACCAGTCTCAAGGGCTTTCTCTACAACATGCTCATAATCGGTGAGGGTAACAAGCTTTACATTAGCCTCACGGAATGCCTCCTCAGCAACTGGGAAACCATAGGTATAAGATGCAACCATACCCACAACCTCGAAACCAGCCTCACGAAGTGCAGCAACAGCTTTCAAAGAAGAGCCACCAGTTGAGATAAGGTCTTCTACAACAACAACCTTAGAACCTGCAGGGAGTTCGCCTTCAATCTGATTCTTCATGCCGTGGTCCTTTGGTTTCGGACGAACGTATGCGTATGGCAATGCCAACTCATCAGCAACGAGCATACCCTGTGCGATAGCACCCGTAGCAACACCAGCTACAGCCGTAGCCTCAGGGAAGTTCTCAAGGATAGCATGAACCAACTCGAGCTTCACAAACGAACGTACATCGTGGAACGACAACGTCTTGCGATTATCACAATAGAATGGTGACTTCCAACCACTTGCCCATGTAAATGGGTCATTAGGTTGCAACTTAATAGCTTTAATTCCGAGCAGTTTGCCTGCAAAGACTTTCTTTAAATCTTCCATCTTGATAGTTTATGGTTATATACTAACTGCAAACTTACACATTTTTTCTGAGATTAAAGGATAAAAAGACTATAAAAGAAGATAACAAGAACAGATGTTACTCCTATCAAATACAAGAGTGATTCTATTCGCTTTGAGTTGTATAACCCTTCCAAACAATCATCTAACGCAAATTTTCCGACGACAAATTGCATTGGTGTTAAGCCTCCGCACTATTCGTGCTAAGCCTTCGCAACAATTGTATTGAGCCTCCGCACATCAATAGAAAACAAACCGAAAAAACCTTATCTACTATCAGAACAGATACTATTAACGACTAATTACTTACAAAGATGAGTACTACTTATAGACTAACAATAATAAAACAAGGAATAATGAGACAGCTTAATCATTATTAGCAAAGCCAAGCGAGAGGACACTAATCTTGACATTCGTCCCTTTAAGGAGTTCTTTGGCGGCTGCAACGAGGGTGGCACCTGACGTAATTACATCATCAACCAACAAAATGTGTTGATTGTTTAAGGGGGGAAGCATCAAGGAGGTGAAAGGCTTTCTCTACGTTTTCATTTCGTTCCCAACGTCCTTTCTGCGTCTGACTGCCGTGAAAACTAACACGTTCTAAGACCTTATCTAAGACAGGCAAACCAGTTTCTGCACTAATACCACGCACTATCTCCACACTTTGATTATACCCTCTTTCTCGCTCACGCTGGCGGGCAAGTGGCACAGGAACCACTGCTGTGATTCCATCAAAGAAACCATCTTGTGCAAACTCTGCTGCCACAATACGTCCAAGACGCTCGCCTATCTCAGGATGACCGCCATACTTCAATTGATAAAGCAAACGACTGGTTTCAGAATGGGCTTTATAAAAGAAAAAGGCTGTACCCTTTTCTATGGGAATCCTACCCCAAAAGAGACGCACAAGTTTATTATCATAACTCGACTTAGAATAGCCCGTACGAGGGAGACAATGATTACAACAAGCACACATCACCTCCTCCGTAACGGTCAGACGCCTACCACAAATCGTACATGAACGAGGAGCAAGAGTGTCTATCAGGCGAGCCAATAAACTAATCGTCTGTGTCATCGTCTACGAAGTCTACATCATCATCCGCAGCAACGACTCCTTCATCTATACACCTACGGATTAAATCCATCGTAAAACCACGTCCCATCGCAAACTTTATCAGTTTCATTGAACGTTCGTAATCGCTCTCTGCCTTAATTGTACGATACTTACTCGCTAACAATGGGCGCAAGACCTCAAGATATTCTTCGTCTTCCACAGCATCGAGGATGGGCGATGAGACGGCATTATCGACCTTTCATCCACAGAGCTTGCTCAATCTTCCGTCGTCCCCATTTGTTATAGCGGATTTTGTCATGTACAAAAGACTCTGTATAACGGCTATCATCAACGTAATGCAGCGTTATTAACTTCTCCATAATACGCGCTTGCACATCTTCTGATAGTCCCCATTTACGCATCTTCTCTAACATCTCGCCAGAGCAATGTTCGCCTTTCGCACATAAATCGGCAAGTTTCTTTAACGCTTGCGGCTCTAATATCGGCCGTTTCTGTATCATGGTCGGATGGCTTTCGTGAATCGGAGCTTACCAAACTGGTCTTCTCGCAGTTCTATCTGCTTATAACCCAATTCGCTTAACATCTGCTTTACATTATCAATATATAATGGGTTGGTCTCGAAATAAAGTGTACCATCAGCTGACAAAGCCTGCACGCCATACTCAGCGATTGCCCGATAGAAGCGTAGTGGGTCATCGTCTGGAACGAAGAGAGCTGTTTCAGGTTCATACGCAAGTACGTTCTTCGCCATCCCTGTCCGTTCTTTGTCGCAGATATAAGGTGGATTACTCACTATAATATCAAATTGCTGCTGCATAGCCGATGCTGAAGGATGAAGCGCATCCTCCATCTTTAGTTCAACACGAACCTGCCATTGGTGTACATTCTCACGTGCAATAAGTAGTGCATCACCCGATATATCCCACGCTGTAACCGCCGAGTTGCGTAGGTCGGCAGCCAATGTAACAGCAATACAACCACTGCCTGTCCCTACATCCAACACCTGCAGGGGCGCAGGAGGCTGCAAAGCACAATAACATTGGTTGTTATCCTCCTCTATCCAACGGCACAGCACCTCAGTCTCTGGGCGCGGAATCAATACGCCCGGGAGCCACATGAAATGTGCGCCCACAAAAGGTTTCACGTCCTAAAACATATTGTACAGGCTCCGAACGTTCCAAACGAAGGATGATTTTCTCTAATTCCTCCTCCTCTTCTCGGGATAATTCATTAACTTTGCCCGTATATATATCGGGCAGCGTAATGCCAAACTGCACCTCTAACACAAGCCGAACGATAGCTTGTGCCTCACCTTCATCATATAAAGGAGTGAGTCTGTGCCATAAATCTTGGTATGTCATAGCTGCAAAGATAGGAATTTTAATGAAATGAAACAAGAAAAAACTGACGAAAAATACATGCGTCGTTGCCTACAATTAGCTCGTAATGGACAACAGCTTGCCAAGCCTAACCCAATGGTTGGTGCGGTTATTGTGAGTAAGGAGGGCAAGATTATCGGTGAGGGTTACCACGTACGCTGTGGCAAAGGACATGCCGAAGTGAACGCTTTTGCATCTGTAAGGAAAGAGGACGAGGCTTTGCTACGTGAAGCAACGGTGTATGTCAGTCTTGAGCCTTGCTCTCATTATGGAAAAACACCTCCTTGTGCCGACTTGATTATCAGTAAGGGTGTGCGCCGTGTTGTGTGTGGTTGCATCGATCCTTTTGCCGAAGTGCAAGGACGTGGAGTAAAGAAGATTCGCGAAGCAGGGATAGAAGTGACCGTGGGTGTATTGGAGAAAGAGTGCTTAGAACTGAATAAACGGTTTATTACTTATAATACACATAAACGACCTTATGTGATATTGAAGTGGGCAGAAGCGAGTAGCCCTCCCCTTACCCCTCCCCCAAAGGGAGGGGAGTAATCACCGAGATTCCCCTAATAACTCAGAAAAAGTCATTGCCAATATAACTATTGAAAATAGAAACAATAGAATAGATTGTAACTATAAACCTTCTGTGGCTTACATTGGCAACTTGCCGAGTAAAGATTATCAGCCATTGATTATCTCTACACCCTTTACAAAGATGTTAGTACATAAGATGAGGGCGGAGAATGATGCGATTCTCGTTGGGAAAACAACGGAAGAATTAGAACAACCACAGCTGACGGTGAGGGAATGGAGCGGTCCAAATCCAGAGAAATTGGTGCTGACAAGTCAACCGACAAAGCTGGAGAATACGCAACACCGGCTGAAGTGCTGTCGCATCTCTATGCTGAAAAGAAGCAAAGTCTCATCGTGGAAGGTGGTGCAAAAACCTTACAGAGTTTTTTGGATGCAGGTTTATGGGATGAGATACGCATAGAATCGGCTCCTTTCACGGTTAACGAAGGTATCGAAGCACCAAAACTTCCAGATAACATACGTGTTATAAAGGTAGAGAAGTATGTTAACACGATTGTAACCTACGAGCGAGCGTAGGATGAAATGACATCCATTCGATACAATAAAACGGCTAAAAACAATTTATCTTCATGAAAAAAAGAAATTCTTTTCATGAAGATAAATATTTATTTTCACGACAAAAAATATTTCTTTTCATGAAAATAATTCGACAATAAGACTGAGTTGGAAGTGCAATAGTCTTTTTAATTGCACTTATGTGTCATAATATTTAATACCATATCATCGGTAATACACATCGCTTCCTTACCTATACTTGTTAGGTTACGAATAGACTTATCAACGTCTTCATCAATAATTCCCTCTGCAGACGTTACGTGCTTGCCCTCCATGGAAAGCGTTGCAGAAAGGATAGCTGTTGACACTCCCGATGAAATCTTTAGTGAACAACTTGGCTTCGCACCATCACAAATCATACCCGTAAGGTTGGCTATCATGTTCTTTACTGAATGACAAACATTGATATAATTGCCTCCCATCAGATAAGTAATACCACAACTGGAACCAATACTTGCTACGACACAACCACAAAGGGCAGATAGTGCACCAAGACTCTGCTTGATATAGATAGCGGTCAGATGACTCAAGGTAAGTGCTCGGATAAGTTCTTCACGTGTATTCTCATTCTCCTTCGCAAGACTGCAACAGGATTGGTTGCACAGATACCCTGATTTCCAGAACCACTATTACTCATCACTGGAATCAAAGCACCACCCATACGGGCATCGCAGGCTGAAGCGGTCTTCGCAATAACGTGCGAGAAGATGCTATTACCAAAGATTCCGCGACTCAAAGGACGGTCCATTATCTTTCCCAAACAATGTCCGTAGTTTCCTTTCAAAGCCTCGGATGCAGCACGAAGATTATAACGTTTTGCCTCAAGAATAAACTCAATCTCATCGACAGGAGTGGTTGTAGCAAACTCCCATACCGTATTGAGGTTCAGACAAAGGGGTGCTTTTTCGACAGCAGCTGTGCTGGGTTGCATCTTATCGAGCAGAACAGTACCGTCCTTCTCTTCAAAAACAATATTCGTATGGGTACCCATGATGATAGCTGTGGCACGGTGTCCCTCAGCCTTACAAGTGATTTCTATGTATAGTTTCTCGGTGATACCATCCTTCAGTTTGACATCAATTCGATTCTCACTGATAAATGTCTTGCCAGCCTCCAAAGTAACAGGTGTGAGGTCCTTGATAACCTCCAACTGATATTCTGACTTACCCACCAAAGCACCGAGGGCAATGGCAATAGGCAGACCAATCATTCCCGTTCCAGGAATACCGACTCCCATTGCATTCTTCAGAATATTAGCAGAGAGCAACACGCTAATATGTTCTGGTCTCTGACCTAACAACTCTGTAGCACGTGCAGTACACAATGCCACAGCCATTGGCTCTGTACAACCCACAGCAGGTACTACCTGCTGGTGTATCAACTCAATAATCTGTTCTCTAATGTTCTTCTCAAGCATAATGATTTGATTTAGGTTTAGCTTGATATTATTATGATATTAAATAATTCTCCTTCGTATCTACCCGCTCAAACATCAATCTATTTGAGAGAGCTTATTACCTAACTCTTGTCGCATAGCCTCCATCTTTTGACGTCGGTCGATAGAGAATGTAGAGTCATTCGCCTCAACATAATCAAATAAAGCGTATGCTTTTTCCAACAGTATTTGGCGCAAAGGTTGCCCTTTGTAGCTTCCTTCGGCATAAAGTAACTCTGCAACCATATTGATTTTGTCTATCCGTTCTTCCTCTTTCCACTGCTCCTTGGCATATGTCAACAGCTCGTCAACAGAGAGATTACGTAAATCATCATACTCTCCAACATACTGTCTGTAAAGGTCTTTCAAGTCCTTATCTCGCTTCAACTCATCATCTTTCTTTGTTAGAAAGCGCGAAATTGCAGCATTGAATTCCTCTATCAAGCGAATAAATAATCTCGTTGTAACATAGTAGATTTCCTTTTATGACACAAAAGTAAATAAAAAATTGATATAAATCCACTTTTCAGTGTGTAATTAAATAAAAAATACTTGTGGGTATCAAATCTAATACCTATCTTTGTAGCGAACTAAACTTGATAATACTATGCCAGAGATATTTCGATTCTATGGATTTTCATTCTTTTTCTATAGCCGAGAGCACGAACCAATCCACGTACATGTGGAAGGCTTTGCAAAGTATAATTATGATGGTAATAACTTTGTGTTATCTATCAGCAAAGGATTAAAAAACAATGAATTGAAGAAGATTAAATTTGTAATAGACGAGAATAAAGATATAATTATCTCACGTTGGAAAGAGTATTTTGAGGATTAAGGAGGTAGATATGGAAATTAAAAAAGTTTGGTTCGACCAAGAATATATATATGGTATAGATGAAGAGGGGCGTACACTTCGTCAGTCTCTCTTATGGTACCCTCGTCTTGCTATGGCTTCTGATAAAGAGCGGGAAAGCTACCAAATCGGATTTGATGGTATTCACTGGCGCAATTTAGATGAAGACATTAGCTTTGAGAGCTTCAGCTATGAGGATGCTGAGCCTACAGCGTTACAAAAGTTCTTCCTTACACATAAGGAACTGAACATTGCTGAGTTTGCAAAACTCATTGGTATCAATGCTTCCCTACTGCGTAACTACATCAATGGGTTCAAGAAGCCATCTAAAGAAAGGGAAAAAGAGATATTAAGATGTATCCATAAAATTGGCTCCGAATATAGTACTATTACTTTTTAAAACTATAAACTTATTTGGATATAAATAAAACAATTAGCCCAATTAGCTAAATAAGGCTAATTGGGCTAACAAACCTAATAACTTTCAGGACTGCGGAAGACTCTCCCACAGCTTCTTGTAAAATTCGTGTTTGGTCATTGTTTGGACATTACCAAGGATAATCAGCTTCATTCTGGCACGTGTTATGGCCACGTTCATACGGCGTAAATCACGCAAGAAACCTATCTGACCATCATCATTGGAACGCACAAGAGAAATAAGAATCACGTCGCGTTCTTGTCCTTGGAAGCCATCAACGGTGTTCACACTGATAAGATTTCGATAGGGTTTGAAGAACGCTCGCTTCTTAATCAAGCTGCGAAGATACTGCACTTGAGCACGATAAGGAGAAATAACGCCCACATCTATCCGCTCATCTAACACACGCTGCTTCCCTATCTTAGTAAAGTAATCGACTAAAGTCTTGAGTGTTAGCTCTGCTTCTCCTTTATTTATACGCCCAAAAGAAGAACCAACAAACTGCTCATGAAAGGCATTTCCCCTATCATTATTCAATTGGGAAGGAGCAGAATTAGCTTCACTTTCCGTTAAATCATACGATGCAACGACAGCCTCATCGGACGTATCAATCCATACCATTGGGTTGTCATAATCGAGGATGCCACGATATTTAATCTGCGGAGCGGTCTCCACCTGTCCACCATAGAACCAATCGGAAGAGAAGCGCATAATCTCTTCGTTCATTCGATACTGCACCTTCAACAGCGTTACAACCTCTGGCTTATTCTCTACGATACGTTCCATCAGGGTCTTTCCTAAGCCTCCACGCAGGGCAGCAATGCTTTTCACAGTCGGTGGAAGTTGACAATGATCACCCGCAAAGATGACTCTTGACGCTCTACGAATGGCTATCCAGCAGGCTGCTTCAAGGGCTTGTGCAGCCTCATCGATGAACAAAGTGGTGAACTTCTGACCTTCCATTATCCTACTGTTAGCACCAACGAGGGTGGAAGCAACGACACGTGCCTCTCCAAACAGCTCGGCATTGATGCGTATTTCAAGCTCTGTTGCACGGCTCTTAAGTCTATCCATCTTCTGATGATAGCTCTCAGAGCCTTTCTTTCTGTTGTTCCTCAGTTCACGAATAGCCTTCCGAATCGACCACAACTGTGGATAGTCAGGATGCGCTTCAAACTTCCTTTCGTATGTAAAACCTAACATCTTATCGTTCACTCGGGTAGGATTACCAATGCGAAGGACATTGATACCACGGTCGACAAGCTTCTCACAAATCCAGTCAACAGCCATATTACTCTGCGCACAAACCATCACCTGACTCTCTCGCATCAGTGTTTCGTTGATTGCCTCGACCAATGTTGTTGTCTTACCTGTTCCCGGTGGACCATGAACTACTGCCACATCCTTTGCCCATAACACCTCGTTGACAGCCTTTTCTTGTGTCGGATTCAGCCAAGGTAATCGAATCGGAGCAAAGGAGAACTTCTCGACCTTTTGTCGTGAATAGAACAAATCGCGAAGATAGGCAAGCCTATTTCCCTTTGCTTTCATGGTACGGTCTAACGCATCGAACATCATTTGATAACTCGTTTCATCAAAACCTAACTGGCAACCAACCTGTTCTGAAGCTGATTGGAGGTCTAACAAAGGTGCAGAGTCAGGGACAGCAACGACCATTCTGTCGCCCTCTACATACGATACCGTACCTGTAAAACCATAGTATTTCAGCTGAACAGCCTTATTAGGAGTTCCCTCCCCTTTCTCAATAAACTTAAAGAAAAGGAGTGGTCTACCACATTCAAAGTTATGTTCGATATCCCCATCCTGTGTACGAAATACCTCAATGCACAGCTGGTTGAGTCCATTATAAAACCGTTTTCCCACTCTTAATGGGAACCAAGCGTCACCTCGCTTCACTTTCCGCTGCATACCTGCAGCCTCAGTCTGCTTTCTAAAGGCTTCTTTCTCGGCATAATACTCCATTTGAAGCAGTAAACGCTGACGTTGTAAGAGTTGTATTGGACTTTCCTGAAGCATATCTTTTTATAGTTGACAAGTTAACGAGTAGACGAGTAAACAAGTTATATCTTTTTATAGTTGATGAGTTGACAAGTTAATCGCTTTATCTCTGTTTCAAACACTTTACAAATATAATACTTTTTATCTAATTTCCATTCTACAACGAATAAAAAACAGGAAGGGCTTAACAACTGAAGTCATCCTCTATCTCTGCGACTTTACCCATTTGCAAACCAGGAGGCGCACAAGATGATAAGAACAAGGCAACACGGAGTTCCTCATAATCTGTAGGTAAGGAAAGAACAAGGTCTAACTTCCCATCTCCATCCAAGTCACCTGCAAACAGAAGTGCAAAACTTGCAGCATCGACCCTTGCCTCCCTAACTATTCGTTCCCCATTCAGCAATAATGTATAGTTCTTTAATTGGCTTTCTCCCTGCGCCTTTGCCTCTAACTTATAATGCTTTCCAGCAAAAGTAAAATTTCTTACAGAACCTGGTTCCAAGTAAGTACTATCTGAAAATGCAACATCAGCAATCTTAACTTTCCCCTTCTTTATTGGCAACTGATTGACAAACAATATCGTGTTTCGCTTTTTCTGCCAAGTATGTTGGAATAGTACTTGAGCACATATCCTCTCTCATCTCAATACCATACCGAGCTTTACCAACATAATAATCCTTCCCATCTTTATAGAGTTCAACCCAATTTCGGTTGATTATCGTATCTGGATTACATAAACGATAATTAAAAGGAACAAGAATCTTATATGTTAGTGGTGTCTTCTTTGCAACCTTAACACTATCAACCTTCTTTACAGGCACACTATCTTCCTGCTGTACAGACGACTCCTGCGCCTGACTAACGGGCTTCTTATCGGTACAAGAAAGAAGTATCATACAAAGACTCAACAAAAAGACAAGAGACTTAACTTTCTTCATAATCACATATTTAACGCCTTTCAGCAAACATTATTATCATATATCACACGCTGCAAAAATAATACTTTTCCCTCTATATTCCAACCTTGAACACTATAAAAGACACAATAGTATTAACTATATATGGGTATTTTGCACCATAACCCCACTTATTTACCTTTTTTATCCTAACTTCTTACGCCACTTCCACGAATATTTACTATTTTTGTCATCAATAATTAACAATAAGAACTAAGACTCTTAAGCTTATGAAAACAAACAAAGTGCAAATTGAGCACAAACTTCCTTCAGAGTGTACAACCATCATCATTGGTCAAGAACAGACTGCTGATGGTTCTATGATAGTAGCGCGTTCAGAGGACTGGGACGCTATGGAAGCTAAGAACTACGAGATATTTGAGGGTACAGACAATGGTCCACGTGAGTTCGTTGCAAAGGATAGTCCTTTCCGTTGCGAACTCCCCGAGAAGGCTTTGGGCTATTCTGCCCTTTCTCCGTATAATCTTCACGGCCATTGGGGCAGTGCTGGTTTCAACACAGCAGGTGTGGGAATGAGTGCTACGGAGAGTATCTTCAGTAGTGACGAGATATTGAAACATGACCCCTTGGTAGAAAATGGTGTGGCAGAGAACTCTGTCTTCAACATTACCCTACCTTACGTCCACACCGCCCGCGAAGGTGTTGAGCGACTGGGTATGCTCATCGAGAAGTATGGTATTGCTGAAGGCTTCGGCATTGGCTTTGTAGATAGCAAGGAGATATGGTACTTGGAGACAGCTTGTGGCCATCGTTGGTTGGCTTGCCGTATGCCAAAAGATCAGTATTTCGTTACTGGTAACCAGAGCCGTTTCCGTACATACGACCCTAATGATAAGGAGAATTACCTCGCATCAGCCGACTTGATTGAGTTTGCTGAGAAGCATGGACTTTACAATCCAGCACAGGGCGCCTTTGATTTCCATGAGGCTTACGCACGTGATATCAAACTCGACACCACCTATAACTACCCACGTGTATGGGGTTTGCAGCAGTTCTTCTCTCCAGAGATTAAGAATGACGTAACAAAGAACACCTTCCCTGTCTTTGCAAAAGCTGCTCATAAGGTCACACTGACCGAACTTCGCACGGCATTCCGCTTCCACTACGACAATACGGAGCACGATCCATATCTCAATAGTAATCCAAAGGAGCCTTATCGCCCTGTCTCTATCTTCCGTACCACACAGACCCATCTCTTGCAGGTACGCCCAGAGCTGCCACAGGCTATCGGTTGTGTGAATTACGTTGCTATGGGAATGGCAGACCTCGGTGTGTTCCTCCCACTCTATCAGGGCATCACTTCTTATCCAGAGGCTTACACGAAGGGTAATGGTGAGTCAAGTGATGACTCAGCTTATTGGAAGTTCCGCAAGATAATGGTATTGGGTATGACCAACTATAACAAGTATGCTCCTATCATCAAAGAGGCGTATGCAAAGTTTGAAGCTGAGACCGATCAGCGTCAACGTGAGATGGAAGAAGAATATCTACGCATCTACAAGACGCAACCTCTCCATGCACAAGACCTGTTACAGGCGTTCTCTGATAAGATTCTTAACAGTGCACTCGACCTTGCCGATCGTCTACAAGAGAAACTCTTTACACTGATGACACAAGACATTCAGCAGGAGTATCTCTTCCACGGAGCATAAAGCAAGGAGAATCCTACTTTTATAACAATAAGACAGGCTGTATCAAGTAGCACACAATGCCTCTTGGTACAGCCTTATTTAGGTAAAAAACACCAGCAAGAACGATAAGGGAAAGGTAAAAAATCAATTGTTTCACAATATATATAACTTTTTTTTCCTAACTTTGCAGACAAGAGCTATTGCACAGCTATCCTACAGTAGCAAAGTAAAGCTTGAAATACTCGCTCTGATAGTTCAATGGATAGAACGTAGGTTTCCTAAACCTTTGATCCGGGTTCGATTCCCGGTCGGAGTACTAAACATCAACTCTTTCCCTCTCATTGTTAAGAGTAAAGAGGCTGATTATCATTTTTATATAGATTTACTACTAACAACCAAAAGGAAACATATACCCCATAGTATTTTTCAATCCGCTCTCAAGCAACAGAGGGACTAAAGAAGAAACTTTATGATTGGTGCTATTATAGGAGATATTGTTGGCTCACGCTTCGAATTCGGAGCAGCTCCACAGAAAGGATTTGAGCTTTTTACATCTGATTGTTCTTACACAGATGATACGATTTGCACCATCGCTATTGCCGATGCGGTGCTGAACGAACGTGACTATCAGGAGAGTCTGCTCGATTGGTGTCGGCGTTATCCAGACCCGATGGGCGGATATGGTAGGCAATTCTATCAATGGATTAACTCCGACAATCCCCAGCCCACGGATTCATTTGGTAATGGTTCTGCCATGCGTGTCAGCCCTATTGGCTGGCTATTCGATGAGTGGGAGGACGTGATTGAGGAGGCTAAGAAGAGTGCTATCGTAAGTCATAACCACCCCGAAGGCATTAAGGGCGCACAATGTATTGCTGAAGCTATCTGTTGGCTACGCTTGATGCGCTTCTCTAAGTCGGATGTCGAGCGCAAAGTTGAGAAGTTCTTTGGCTACGAGTTACCACCCATGCGGGACATTAAGAAGATTGGTTCTGAAGGACACTTTGATAGAACCTGTCAGGAAACTGTACCGATGGCACTGCGTTGTTTCATGGATGCCAATAGCTTTGAGGAGACTATCCGCCTCGCTGTACTATGTGATGGCGATACCGACACGAAGGCTTGCATCGCTGGTTCGGTTGCCGAAGCCTATTATCCAGTACCTGAATGGATGATAGAAAAGGCTATCAGCTACTTACCAGATGATATGCTCAACATCCTCGGACAGTTTTATGAGCGCATACAAGATAGCTGTGGACCTAAAAAAGGATAGCTTTAAACCTTTTAGAATTATACTTTATCAAATCTAACAATGCTGTTTTGAAAACCTTAAAACAGCATTGTTGCAAGCTATTTTCATGAAAATAAGTCATCGTTGATGGTCTTTCATGAACGTCCCTAACTGCTTTCGATAGAGAATACCAGTGTCCTCACCTATTTTAAGAATAGCTTTTATCGCCTTTGCATTGAAGTCGGTGACACCATAAGAACCTAAATCGGGATTAATATAGAGGTCAGCTTTCGTGCGATTGACGTTATATTTCTTTATGTCAGGACGTTCCGCCAACCAATCTAAGATACCCCCCAGTCCCTTCAGAAAGCTGAAGGGCGAACGATAATCATCACGTTTGCGCTGTTGAAGGTCAACGGCAATAACGATATCTGCCCCCATCTTTCGTACAACATCCACTGGAAGATTATTACCCATACCACCATCCACCAGCATCAGCGTGTCTATCTGTACAGGTTTGAACGCCCCAGGAATAGCCATACTGGCACGCATATTACGCGCTAAAGAACCAGTATCAAGGACTATTTCTTGTTGACGACGGATGTCAAAGGCTACACATGAGAAGGGAATAGCCCGCTTAACGATACCACGTTGTACGGGAGAACGGCTGACGAGTGAGTCGAGGAAATTGTAGACATGGTCACCATGCAACATCCAAAACCCTGTATTATTATCAGCATCAGCCTTTCTACGCACAGGAAAGCCGAAGACGTAGATTACACCATCTTCCTCTTTATAAACCTTTCCAACCAATGTTGTGTCTCTATCTGCCAAAAGTGCCAACCAATTCTGTGAGCGGAAGAGTTTTTCGAGGTCATCTGCACGATAGCCCTGTGCGTATAATCCGCCAATAATCGCTCCTATACTTGTTCCAGCAATATAGTCTACAGGAATCTTTTTCTCGCTCCAACTCCTTTAGTATTCCTATGGCTGCAGCACCTTTCGCACCACCGCCACCAAGTACAAGTCCCACCTTTGGGCGAGTCTTTCCACCTTCGTTCTGTTGCTGTGCCAGCATAGATAGACCACAGCATATCAGCATCAGAAATACAAGTAAGTACTTTTTCATAGCGACAAAAGTAATGTTTTTCTAAGAGAAAAGCGTGTTTTTTCCCTTTATTGTTGCTTTTCATTTCTCCAACAATCATCATATTTCCTCAAAAGCAAGTAACTTGTTCACTCGTAAAATTGTCTACTTGTCAACTCCAAAACAATCAACTCGTCTACTCGTCAGCTTGTCTACTCGTCAACTTTTCCGTACCTTTGCACCATGAAATTCCATCCTATCCTATCAGAACAGCCCCTACCCGCTCGGTTTAATAATCCTTTCGATTACGAACCGAACGCTCTTTGCCGTGCAGCAGTTAAGCTGTTGCAGGCAAATCTACCCATTGCACCTACCGAGGGGAAGATGTATGGCGTTCTGATTGTTGAGCGAAACGGAGAGGTTGGTTATCTGCAAGCCTACTCTGGACAGATAGCAGACGAGGGAGAAGACTTTGTTCCTGCTGTTTTCGACTATCTTCAGCCCGATGGTTACTTCAAAATTCATGAGGCAGAGATTACCCAATTAAATCAAAAGATAGCCCAACTAAAAGCCTCAACAGCCTATCGACAGGCACAGGATAACCTAAAAAAGATTCAGCAAGAGGCTGAAAAGGCTATCGACGAAGCACGAAGAGTGATGCAAGGTGCCAAGTTCTTACGTGACAAACGACGTAAGGAGGCTTTTATTTCAGAGGCAGAACGCAACGAGATGACACGCCAGAGCCAGTTTCTTAAAGCCGAATTGCAACGTAAGAAAAAGGCTTATGCTGAGCAGATTACCGCTGCACAGACAGTTGTAAACAGCTGTCAAGAACAGATAACAGCTTGGAAACGAGAGCGAAAAATGAAGTCTGACCGTCTTCAACGTTGGCTTTTCTCTCAGTTCTCACTACTCAATGCATACGGAGAACGTAAGAACTTACTCGATATCTTCCGTGATTATTATCTGAAGAATAGTCCTGCACGTACGAAGGCTGCCCATATAACAAGTGTGAATACTGCTGAACGTGCTGCCAAGGAGAGTCTCGCAGCTTCGCTACTTCCGCCTTCTGGTGCAGGTGAATGCTGTGAACCAAAGCTCTTACAATATGCCTTTCTACATGGTTATAAGCCTATTAGCATGGCTATGTTTTGGTGGGGACCATCGCCAAAGACCGAGATAAGACAGCATGGAAACTACTATCCTGCTTGCAATGGAAAGTGTAAACCTATCTTGGAGTGGATGTTGGAAGGGATAGACGTTGACCATAAGGATTGCAATAGGACAGATAATAAGACCGAATTAGCTCTTTCTGAAAGACTGCAAATACTCTATGAAGACAATTATCTTGCAGTAGTTGTCAAACCGTCGGGCATGCTTTCTGTTCCAGGAAAAGGCTGTCAACCATCCGTTTATAGTATTCTAAGCGAGCGATGGAAGGGTAAGAGCGATGCGTTCATGGTACATCGATTAGACATGGCAACAAGTGGTTTGCTCGTTGTTGCACGTACTTCTGAGGTTCATAAGGCTTTGCAAGCACAGTTTATTAGGCGAACAGTAAAGAAGAAGTATGTTGCTCTGCTTCCTCTCTCTATCCTCGAAAAGCAGTTACCAGCAGAGGGACGGATAGAACTTCCACTCTCTCCCGACCCAGACGACCGTCCTCGGCAGCGTGTTGATAGAACTAATGGGAAGCCAGCTATCACCGAGTATCGCCTTATCGGTAAGACAACATACGGAAAAGAAACATTGAAAGCAGTGAAGATTGAGCTCTATCCGCTGACAGGTCGTACCCACCAGCTGCGCGTTCATTGTGCTCATCCAGACGGATTGGGTACTCCTATCATTGGTGATAACCTCTACGGACAACGAGCTGAACGCCTTTGGTTACACGCAACTCACCTTGAGTTCACCCATCCCATAACCCAAGAGCGGATGAGTTTTGATACTCCTTTATAGGTATCGAAGCTATCTACTCTTCGCTTTTCGGTTCTTCCGTATTGCTTTTGCGGAAGAAGCGAAGTTACTCATTCAATAAAAACATAGCTAAGACAGTCAACTATCTGTCCTTTTATCATCCTCTGACATTGAAAATCATTTCTTTTTAGACTTCGAAAATCTGCAGATAAGGGTTTGAAAAATCATTACATAATTTCGAATAAGACATCAATAAATAACGGCAAAACCACATACAAAAAGCAGGTCTGTAATCAACAGCAAATCAATTAGTTATAAAATGGTAAAGTAAAAGGTGCTTAATTGGACTTCAAAAGGGCGTTAGTAAGGGGCTTAAAGGGCATCTTTTGCAAGTCAATTGGGCATCTTTTGCAAGTCAATTGGGCATCTTTTAGAAGCCAAAAGAGCATGTATTCAAAATTATGATGTGAAAAATTATGACAGAATAATAAGTTATTAGCCTAATTAGCCCAATTAGACCAAATAGCCTAATTAGGCTAATAAGAACAAGTTGTTTGTAGAAGGCAGATAAACATCGCACCTAATTATATTTATCATGTAGTTTATCCGCCGTTCTAAAACCATCTAATTGGGGGTAATCATACCATGTATTTGGATTAAACTCATTCTATTAACAAGCTACGCTTTTAATGAAAGCCCCCCGTTTTCCTCTATTCTTTCAACCCTTGGAATACTATTTCCTACCTTTTTAGCATGTGACTTTAATGTGAGTGGTACGTTCTCTATCAAGACGTTACTCGTATTCAGACCTAAAGAACGTGTCATACTCAATTTCAAATGGTCAATCCATTCATAGGCATCCATGATAAGTCGCTCCTTAAAAGAGAAAGAAGCGAAGGTTGAATAAATCCTATTAATAAGCACAAATACGAAGTTTCCCATCACATTATGCTTAGCTAATGACGGATAAGATGATGCAAGAGAGAACTCATTCTTAGCCACCATATCCTCGATTATCTGCCTAAAATAACGATTGACAAGTGGGTGGATGCGGAATCCTAACCGTAGATTGATACGATAAAGAGTATCGGGAACAAGCGTGGTAACGTCATATTCCAGCGTTGATGGACTGTCTTGATAGTCTATATGCAGCAAAAAATAATGGTCAGCACGCATTGGATGCTTGTTAATGATTGAATAGAGAATCTTCTGTTCGATGTCGTATTTACCCCCAAGTTTGGTGAGATAGACAATATTTGTCGCATACTTAGGGATTGACTCATCGTTCTTAATATCGGAAATAATACTGAACGATTCACGAACATCACGTATCTGTATCTGCGAATTACGAATGGTTGTGGCATTATACCACACATACATGATTGCTATCATCACACTGGCAAGAAGCATGGTTACCCAACCTCCATTCATAAACTTTGCCATGTTTGCGACGAAGAAGATACTCTCCAACCGACAAAGACGATAAGGAACAGAAGTGTTAGCCAACGATTTACTCGACGAATAGTAAGATAAGCACTCAAGAGGAAGGTAGTCATGAGCATAGTTATCGTGATTGACAAGCCGTAAGCAGCCTCCATTCGTTCCGAACTCTTGAAGAAAAGTATCACAATCACACATAAGATAAAGAGTGACATATTGACAAATGGGATATAAAGTTGTCCCTTAACATCGGTCGGATACTTAATCTTCTGACGTGGCCAAAACTTCAAGTTCATTGCTTCACTGAAGATAGTAAACGACCCACTAATCAATGCTTGACTCGCAATGATGGCTGCTATCGTTGCCATGACGATACCGAAAAAGAGCATACCGTGGGGCATAATGGCATAAAAAGGGTTCAACTCAGAAGTAAGATTATTGACATGTGCAATTATCCAAGCCCCTTGACCAAGATAGTTGAGGATTAACATGACCTTGACAAAGGCCCAACTCGTACGGATATTATTAATTCCACAATGCCCTAAGTCGGAGTATAAGGCCTCAGCACCTGTCGTACAGAGGAACACTGCACCCAAGATTAAGAACCACTCAGGGTTACTCATCAGCAAGCGGATGGCATGTAAGGGATTGAAAGCTTGCAGAATAGGAATATAATCACCGATATGCATAGCTCCTAACACACCCAACATTGAAACCATAAGAGCATTAATGGACCAAACAACTTGCCAATCATATTCGTTCCGAATTGCTGAATGAAGAACAAAACAGTAACAATACAAAGGGCAATAGGTACAACTGGGGTCTCTGGTTCATAGACCTTCAATCCTTCTATAGCAGAGAGAACCGTAATAGAAGGCGTTATTACACCATCAGCTATCAGCGTACTGGCACCAATAATCGCTAAGAAATAAAACCATTTACGACTATGTCGACGTATTAAAGCATACAAAGCGAGTATTCCACCCTCTCCTTTATTATCCGCACGGAGGGCAATCAAGACATACTTAACAGTCGTTTGAAGGGTTAATGTCCATATAATACACGACACTGCACCGATGATATATTCAGCATTAACAGGGTTTCCAGCCCTAACAATAGCCTTCATCACATACAAAGGAGATGTACCTATATCTCCGAAAACAATACCTAAGGTTACAATAACGCCCATCAAACTTAGTTTATGGCGTGCAGAATTACTACAATTGTTATCCCGTGTCATTCTTATTATATCTTAAAACGGATGCAAAGGTAAACAAAATCATGATAACTGCATAACCCTCTTAAGGCTTTTATCTATATTTCTTTTGTCGTTTCTCTTATTTACTGTAACTTTGCAGTAGATAATAAATAATCAAACAGATATGGAAGAAAAGAAATTTAAGCGCACCACTGTTACCGCAGCATTGCCTTATGCGAATGGAGGTGTACATATAGGACACCTTGCTGGTGTATATGTTCCTGCCGATATCTACGTTCGTTATCTCCGATTGAAGAAGCGTGAAGTTGCTTTCATTGGTGGTAGTGACGAGCATGGTGTGCCTATCACCATCCGTGCTAAGAAGGAAGGTATCACCCCACAGGACGTATGTGACCGTTATCATAAGTTGATAAAGGACTCTTTTGAAGAGTTTGGTATCTCCTTCGACATCTATAGTCGCACAACAAGTGAGACTCACCACAAGTTTGCTTCAGACTTCTTCCGTAAGCTATATGATGATGGTAAGCTCGTCGAGAAGGAGAGTGAGCAGTACTATGATGAGGAAGCTCACCAGTTCCTTGCCGACCGTTATATCATGGGTGAGTGTCCTCACTGTGGCAATCCAAATGCTTATGGCGACCAATGTGAGAAGTGTGGTAGTGACCTTAGCCCTATGGAGCTGAAGAATCCACACTCAACCATCTCTGGTTCACAGCCTGTCATCAAGCGTACCAAGAACTGGTACCTACCTTTGAATGACTATCAAGAGTGGCTGAAGCAGTGGATTTTGGAGGATCATAAGGAGTGGCGACCAAACGTTTATGGTCAGTGTAAGAGCTGGTTAGACATGGATCTCCAGCCACGTGCTATGACCCGCGACCTTGATTGGGGTATTCCTGTACCAGTAGAGGGAGCCGAGGGCAAGGTTCTTTACGTATGGTTTGATGCGCCTATCGGCTATATCTCAAACACTAAGGAACTTTGCGAAAAGGATCCAGAGCACTTCGGCAACTGGCAGAAGTGGTGGCAAGACCCAGAGACACGTATTGTTCACTTCATTGGAAAGGACAACATCGTGTTCCACTGTCTTATCTTCCCAACTATGTTGAAGGCGCATGGCGACTATATTTACCTGATAACGTACCATCAAACGAGTTCCTTAACCTTGAAGATGATAAGATTTCTACAAGTAAGAACTGGGCGGTATGGCTCCACGAGTACCTCCGCGACTTTGAAGGAAAGCAGGATGTACTACGCTATGTACTGACTGCTAACGCACCAGAAACCAAAGATAACAACTTCACTTGGAAAGACTTCCAAGAGCGTAACAACTCCCGAACTCGTTGCTGTATATGGTAACTTCGTTAACCGTGCACTGCAATTGACCAAGAAGTATTGGAATGGTGTGGTTCCTGCTTGTGGTGAATTGGAAGAGATTGACCGCCAAACTATCCAAGAGTTCAAGGATGTTAAGGCAAAGGTTGAGGCTTATCTTGAAATCTTTAAGTTCCGTGAGGCACAGAAAGAGGCTATGAACCTCGCCCGCATCGGTAACAAATACATAGCAGAGACAGAGCCTTGGAAGCTTTGGAAGACCGATCCTAAGCGTGTGGAGACGATTCTCTACATCTCGCTTCAGCTCGTTGCCAACCTCAGTATTGCCTTCGAACCATTCTTGCCATTCAGCAGTAAGAAACTTCGTGAGATGATAAACATGACGGAGTATGACTGGAGTGAACTTGGTTCTACCGACCTTCTCCCAGCTGGTAAGCAGTTGGCAGAGCCTGAGTTGCTCTTCGAGAAGATTGAGGATGAGGCTATCGAGGCTCAGTTGCGTAAGTTGGAAGAGACTAAGAAGGCTAACGAAGCCGCTTCCTACAAGGCTGAACCAATCAAGAAGGACATTCCTTTCGAAGACTTCGAGAAGCTTGATATCCGTGTAGGACATATCATCAAGTGCGAGAGAGTGAAGAAGAGTAAGAAACTCTTGCAGTTCACTATCGACGATGGTTCGGGTGTTGAGCGCACTATCCTTAGTGGTATTGCAGCCTACTATGAGCCTGAGCAGCTCACTGGTAAGGATGTTCTCTTCGTTGCTAACTTTGCTCCTCGCAAGATGATGGGTATCGAGAGTCAGGGAATGATACTTTCTGCCGTTAACTTCGATGGTTCCCTCACCGTAACAACAACAATGGGTGAGGTGAAACCGGGTAGTCAAGTGGGATAATACCCACCTCTAACTCTGACTAAAAGAGATAGAATATGATAGGCGTAGTGAGTTATCAGACTACCAAGTTTATCACGACATAACAACTATAAAGGCAATTATAAGGTTTATCAGACCTTCTAATTGCCTTTATTTTATTGCAGATTAAACTATTCAGCAAAGCTAACTTCATCCAAATCGCGTATCTTTGAAAGTCTCATCAGCGGCTTTCTCGGCAGTTTATAGATGGCGCGTTTAAGTTCAGTTTCCTTTTCATAATCGTCTCCATGGATGTTCTTATCCACAAATTTAATGCCTGTCAGAAAGTTGATGCTTAATCGCGCAAAGACCTTTGCACCATAATTATGCGACTTTTCATAACCTATCAGCATAAAGTCAGATGAATGATAGCGAAAACAATACTCCCAAAAACCATATCTACCATAATTATAGTGTAGATAAAGTTTGCTGTCTTTTATGCTAACGTTCAACTCAGGAGGATCGTAACATCCTCCATCCTCATTCTCTGAAGAGAAACAACTTTCATTTTTCAAAGCTAACTTATAACCATTACCATGCGTAAACAATATTATAATCCCACGCCTATTACGATCAACCTTATGACCATCACGATCGTTCACAAAGCTATCCTTGCGTGTAGCCTTGATGATTAACACGCAATCCATAAGCCCATCTTTATTCAAGTCACCATAAACCTTGTCAAATAGCTTATAACCCTTAGGGATAAAACCCATTATCTGTTGCTGACCAGTAACAGATATGTGACTTCCTTTATCTATTATCATGGAGCCTGGATTCTTCTTCATAGGTTGTGGAGTCACAACTAAAAAGTCAGCCGCAAAACCTATACACCATGTCTTATCGCAACAGCCAACTAACATAAAGACCGTTAATAACAGCCCTACTACAGTCGTCTTGTTCATTTGTTTTAAAGCTTATATCTTATCTATTAATCATCTGTATTCAGTCTCTCTATTTCAAGTTCATCAAAATCATCTATCTCCGAGAGTTTCTTCAATGGTTCTTTCTTCAGCTTTATAACTTTCCGTACAAACTTTTCTTCCGCATCATCATCATACTTATTGACATTATCATCATCATACCTAACCCCTGTAAGGAAGTTAATACTCCCTTTTCCAAGCACTGTTGGACCCTGACTACCAATTGATTCATAACCTATCAACATAAAGTCAGAGTCTTGATAACGGAAGCAATACTCCCAATAGCCATACCGACCATGGGCATAATGTACAAAAAGCTTACTATTCCTAATATCTATACTCAGGTAAGGAGCAAAATAAACTCCACCATCCTCATTCTCTGACGAGAAGCAGTTGTAATTCTTTACAGCAACTTTATAGCCTTTCTCTTCAGAGAACAGCACAATAATACCCCTACGATTTCGGTCTATCAATTTACCTTCATAATCTCTTTCAAAGCCATCCTTGCGTGTTGCCTTGATGATTAACACACAGTCTTCAAGCCCATCTTTGTTTAAGTCACCCGAAACCTTCTCAAATAGTTTATAACCTTTGGGAATGAAATCAGTTATTCGCTGCCGATCAGCAACATCATACTGATGCATATCTCCTTGTTTTTTCACCTTTGATATACGCTTCATTGACTGGCTTACTGCGGCTTGAGGGTCAGCAGTATCGGCTTTTGACCGTACCTTATCACGGCAACCTGTCAACGCCATTGCCATACAGAGCAAACAAAGAATTATCTTACTGACTTGTTTCATGTCGTATATAGTATTACTTTCATCTGCAAATATAGATAAAAAAAAGGATAACAAGCGACAGAAAACAGCTTTTATTATCACCAAACTTTATGTGTTTACTAATCAAAAAGAGGGTAGCGCAATAGCGCAACAAGCTTCTCCTATGAATTATTTTCATGACAAGAAGAATTTATTTTCATGAAGATAAATATTTATTTTCACGACAAAAAATATTTATTTTCATGTAAATAATTCGGCAAACATAGTTCTTACTTGTTTATGTCGGTACTTTTAATTACTTTTGCAACCGTAGGAAATGATAGAATCGATAGTTAATAATAAAACAAAAGAGGGTTAGGAATATGAGAAGAAAGGTTTTCTACTTTTTATTATTCACGCTGTTTGCCGTTAATTGCATGGCTTTCAACCTTTCTGCCGATACCACAAAGACGAGTAAAAAGGCAGATAATCCACTGATAGAGGACGGATATGATCTCGATGCTGATACGGTTATGGAATATTATGGGAAGCCTATTCAGCACCTGACAAGCTTTGCGAATAACACCATAACACTTAGTTGTCCTACACCAAACCGCTGGAAGGGCTTTTATACATGGAAAGGGTTTAAGATATCTAACTTCTATGTGAAGACGAGTGAAGCATCTTTCAGGGGGATGAATGCCGCTATTTTGTCTCCAATAACAATGACGACAAGCATAGACAGCATCACAGATTCGATTTTTACCGACCGTCTTCTTGCCATTGAATACAAGGGAAGACGATGGGTTTATAGCAATGTTATCCGTAACACGGAGGCGGATACAATGCTAAGTTTTGAGGAGATTAGGACAGGAAAAGTGGGTATAGAACTGAGTTATGTGGGTGGACAAGGATACAAATATGACTATCAAATCCTTATCAATATGTCTGATGGACAACCCTGTTTGACGAACATCTACGTTGACGAACACAATTCTACTGCAAAGTATCAAGCCACACATCAATTCGATTTTACGCGGTTTGACGACGAAGGTGACTTCTCTCTTTATCGTTACCGACGCCATTTCCCAATGCTCGTACGGATGGGAAACTATGAAGCTTTTGGTGAATAACGCCCTACACTATCGTCCCCATAAATCGTAATCACATAAAGTATCAGCACCTAAAACCGCCAACGCAATTGGATGTCGAGTCCACTTAGCGTTGAGGAATTGACTTGCTGAAGTCCTGAGGATATGTGGTCACGGTCGAAATAATGCGTGGTAGCACTGCGAAGAATAATCATAAGACGGCTCGATAAGTCTGCCCGAGCAAACAGACTATAGTGCATACCCTTACCAAAGAAGGCAGGAAAGCTAAAAGAATAGAGTGGACCACGTTCGTAAACATAGATACGTGAGGCGAAATCTGTCGTTTGGAAATAACCAATCATACCATTCAGCGTGAGCCACGAAAGCGGTTTCCAAGCCCCAGACTCACTCACCATATAACCGAAACTACGCTTGAGATAATTGCTTGCAACGACATCCAACTGACTTTTACAACTCCAAGATTCTGCCGAATAAGCCAAAGAAAGGCGACCACGTTGCGTTACTTCGTTGACAAGAGTGGTCTTTTCTACATTATCTTTCTCACGTATTCTAAAGCGATAGCGAGCCAAGAGCGACCAACGTTGACGGCTATAGGTAAGCATCAGTAGGTTATCCCATGCCTTACTGGCTGTATGTGCGCCAAAACGAGGGTGTGAGAAATAAGCGAAATCAGTATAAGCCATGAGCGACAAACCCCGTTTTACATTCCAATTCGCACCAATGAGTAATCCACTTTCATTCTGAACCATCCCATTATCACCAAAACTACGTGCGAAAAGTGCTGTGTATTGGTAGCCATAATAACGCTGAACGGCAAGTAAAGAAAGCTTAGAGGTAGGCAGATAGGAAAGGTTATTCACCATTGCAATGCTTCCTTTGCTATCCATTGCCGTCTCACCTGCCAACGACCAACGCGGATGTTGATAGCTATAGTCTGCACTTACGTTCCAAAAGTTAGTCCCTGAAGGAGCATAATGATGGTAATATAAGGACGTATTGGGCGTTAACTCCTTGTTGAGACAAGAATAAATACCCGACAATCCCACACGAAAAGCACCCGATGACCAAGCTAAGTGGGTTCCTGCAGTAAACTGCGTGGCTGCATCTTTACTGTTTATCTCACGCACAGTACGGTGATAACCAGTCTTGATAATTGTCTTAATGGTTCCACTATCCGTTAGTGTAGCATCTATACTGCGGTAAGAAAGAAAGGTGGTTAGGTCAAGATGCTTTGCTATTTCCACCGTTGCAGCCGCTCCCTGCAGATAGTTAGCAGCCGAACGAGAGGAATGTGCGCGAATACCTGTTGATTGTCTGCCTAACGTTGAGAGCATGGCAAGTTTCCCAAAGCCAAAAGAATTGTTGATAATGAGTCCTTGTCCGAAGTTAACTTTATACCGTCCTACCACCAAATTCTTCAACCATCCCATCTTTCTTAACAGCAAGTAAAAACTGTAATGGTCATAACCAAGACGATTACCATACGCAAAGAAGGGTTCACCAGCATCTTGTGCGCCTACCAATCCAGCCTGAACATAATCGCCATAACGGAAGGAATAACGGAAAGAATGGGCATAAGGATAGCCAAGATAGCCTTTCTGGTCGCCTTCACGCTGATAAAAAGGAATATGACCGGTCAATAAGATGGTGTGCTTTCCACCTTTTATAATTGATTTAAGTGTGGGAAACTGGTGTTGTTCTTCTACTGGAGAGACATAGACAAAATAAGGAAGAAGCTGGCGACGAAGGGCATCTAAGGATTCAATCATAGCCAACTCACCCAATGACTGCATACCATGATATTGATAAACATAGGCTTGTATATCTTCAATTTGTTCTGCTGTAAGAAACGGGATACGTGCAAGTTCGCCCCTACTTGCCGTATTGAGGTTGAGTGGATGTTCTGCAAGGTCGGCTAATAGTTCAAAGGTTTCCTCCTTTGCATCCACGTTTTCTTCGTTACTTGCATAGAGTTCCTCAAACATTTCCTCCCAATCATAGGTTTGTTGTGCTGTAGAAGTGAGGCTAAAAAGCCCTAAAGACAGGTCAATAGTAGATTTCTCATTTAGTTAGACTTTCAAAGTATTAAGACAACAAATATAGTCTTTGTTACTGAGAAAAGCAAACAAAATGATGAGAAAAGTATAAAGAAAAAGGTTCTTCCGTTAAACGAGTAGATTGTTAATAGAATGATATTCAGCCACATACATGGTATGATTACTCTCAATTAGCTGGCTTTAAAACGGGGGATAAACTATGCGATAAATGTAATTAGATGTGATTTCTACCTGCCTTCTACAAACAATTTATTCCTATTAGCCTAATTAGGCTATTTAGTCCAATTGGGCTAATTAGGCTAATAACTTATTATTCTGTCATAATTTTTCACATCATAATTTTGAATACATGCTCTTTTGGCTTCTTAAAGACGCCCAATTGGCTTGCAAAAGGTGCCCTTTAAGCCACTTACTAACGCCCTTTTGAAGTCCAATTAAGCATCTTTTACTTTACTACTTTATAACTAATTGATTCACTGTTGGTTGCAAACTTACCTTTTATCTGTGTTTTTATCCTTATTTATAGATGTTTTATTTGAAATTATGTAATGATTTTTCAAAGCCTTATCAGCAGATTTTCGAAGGCTTAAAATAAATGTTTTTCAATATCAGACTTTGGGTTAAAGCAATACGAAAAGCATCCACATATTTAACGGAAGAACCAAAGAAAAGCCCTCTCATCCCTTCTCTTAGACCATAGTTAATGGTAAAAGAGAAGGGATGAGAGGGTTATGACTTATGCTAATAAGCGCAAAGAGCGATAAAAGCAACGGCTGTCTTACTGGATTCTCACGCTCTTTCCGTCCTTATAACAAGCGATAGTGCGGCTGCCGTTAGTATAGATATCCTCGCTACCAGGCATATCCAAGGTGAAACCTGCAGCCTTTACCTGCGCCACAAGGTTGTCATATGCAGGCTGATTGAACACTGCAATGATAATTGCTCCATCCTTAAATGCTACGTAACTTGACACACCTTTGCGCATTGGCTTGGATAATCCTCATACTTATCAGCGGTAAGAAGCTTTGCAAGCGCACAATTCTTATAGTACATCTTAGAGAACTTATCGAGTCGATAAACCTCATAATTTGTCTTCAATTTATAACCATACTTCTTCGTAATAGCCTCTACCTTGTCTGGATTCTGATACATATCCAAAGCGTCTGCAATACTGATTACCTCCTTCAAAGGCTCAACTGCGACAACTGGTTCTTGAGCAACTGGTGTCGTAACTGGGGCTGTTGCCTTCTGTTGTGTACCACAACTATTCAAGATTAAAGCAAGTACAAGGACGATAGGAGCTATCCATACATTCTTTTTCATAAGTTCTTTCTATTTATTTTAATGTTTTATTTATTACGTATTGGGTTGCGAAAGCTATTGAAACATTGACTAAAACAAAGACTAACTATCAATGATTGCACGGATAGAAGCCTTCACTTCCGATGCAGACACAGCTTGTAACGCACCCTTCTTTACCTCCAACAAACTATCGGCAAAGCGTACAGCGAGTTCTAAGTCATGTGTTGATAGGAGGATTAGTTTATCCCTTTCATGTGCCATTCGCTGTAAAGACTGAAAGGTTTCAGCCTTAGAAGGGAAGTCGAGGAAGGCTGTTGGCTCATCAAGTAAGATGATAGGGGTCTCTTGAGCCAGGGCTTTCGCAATCATCACCTTCTGCCTTTCGCCATCAGAAAGGGTCTGAATCATTCTCCCTCTGAGCTTTTCAATACCCATCGTAGCGATTGCATCATCGACAACCTTACGGTCTTCCGCACGCAATCGACCAAAGAAACCTGTATAAGGCGACCTTCCCAAGCCTATTATCTCCTCTATCGTGAGGTTCTGCACATCTGGTTTGTGTCAAAACAATACTCACCTGCCGTGCAAGTTCTCGCTGAGAGAAAGACTCGATATCACGATTACCTAACAAAAGGCTACCTTTCAACTTCGGAAGAAAGCCTGTGAGGGTCTTTAAAAGGGTTGATTTACCAATTCCATTCTCTCCTATCAAGCATGCTAACTGCCCACTCCGTAACTCTAAGTTGATGTCAGAGATAACAGGATGGGACAGCGAATAGCCTACTGATAACTGAGATAAGCTGATAACCATTGCGACACTAAGGATCTATCAGACGAAGAACATGACTAATATCTGTGCAATAATAACCCTGGCAAACATACCCAAAGGATAAACCGAAGCATAACTTATGTTGCTCGTTTCACCCTTTACCGTATCGTTGGCGTAGCCTAATGCCATTGGATTAGCCATCGAACCGCAAAGGATACCACAGATAGTTCCGAAGTCAAACTTCTTCAATCGCAGGGCTATTAACCCAACAATGACAACCGGAACAACGGTAAGTGCAAAGCCTAAACCTATCCATAGCAAACCTTCTGGGCGCACAACGGTATCGAGGAAGTCTTTACCAGCATCCAAGCCTAAGCACGCCAGATAGAGTGATAAGCCCAACTTACGAAGCATGAGTGAGGCACTACGCGTTGTATAAGCAATGAAATGCAAACGAGGACCAAAGGCTCCAGCCAATATACCCATGATGATTGGACCACCAGCAATACCCAATCGGATTGGAGACTCCATACCAGGGATGTCGAGAGGGATTGTTCCTAAAGCCAAACCAAGAAGCATTCCGAGGAAGATGACAGCAAGATTAGGTTCGTTAAGCGTCTTAACAGAGTTGCCCAAGAAGGTCTCTGCATGATCAATAGCCTCTGGTTGACCCACCAAGGTAAGGCGGTCGCCATAACGAAGGACAAGGTCTTGCGTTGCCAACAGCTTGATATCAGCACGGATAACACGGCTCACATTGACATTATAAGCATCTCGCAAATGAAGTTGACCAAGCTTTTTACCATTTAACACACCGTTCGACAAGATGATAACACGGCTCTCCACCTTTGTGTCAAGATGGTTCCAATCCACCTGTTCTTTATTCAAGTCACGATTAACCTGCTTTCCGAAGAGTATTTCCATGGCTGGAACTTCTTCGCGTTTTGATGCTACAAGCAGATTATCATTAGCTTGTAGGACCGTTGTACTCATCGGAACGATGACTTCATCACCACGCCAAATACGTGAGATAATAAACTTTCGATGTGTTCCTTGTGCTATCTCAGCGATTGTTTTACCATTAACGGCTGGATTAAGAACAACAAACTGTCCGATATAAGTATGGTCGTCTTCTGCTCCCGAATGTACTACTAAGTCGGAAGGCTTCACAAAGAACTTACGAAGAAATATCATGGCAAAAGATAACACCGACAACACCTAATGGATAAGTAACGGCTGTTGCCAATGCTGCCGGACCACCACTATGCCCCCGCATGTTGCAATGCTTGCTGTGCAGCACCAAGTCGCTGGCGTATTCGTTGTAGCACCACAAAGGATACCAACCATGCTTGACATCGGTACATTCATTGCATATGAGAGCACGACAGACATAATGGTTCCCAAGAAGATAACGCCTAAACTCCACAGATTAAACAAGGTTCCTTCATGTCGGAAGGAGCCAAAGAAGGTTGGTCCTACACTCAGTCCGAGTGTATAGACGAAGATAACCAATCCGAAAGTCTCACAGTAGTTAAGCATCTGCTCATCTACCTGCAAGCCAAAACTACCCGCAGCGATACCGAAAAAGAATACAAAGGCAATACCAAGTGATATGCCTGCTACTCTAATTTTGCCCAAGCCCAATCCCACTGTACAAACCAGCGAGAGGACCACGACTGCCTGTAGGGCAGAAGGAATGGCAAATAGTCTGTTAATCCAGTCCATAATTTATTGTTACAAGACACCAAGATACTTCTCCAAAGGGATTCCCCTATTTTTGTCTTTGTTGTCTTTATTGAGATCTATCAGTTTATAAACGCCATCAATAGCCTTCTGTGTACTTGGAATCAACTCTTCACCGTCTAACAGATGACCAATGAGGATTGCCGAGAAGATATCACCCGTACCTGGGAAATGTACTGGTATCTCGGTATAAGGGAGTGTAAAATACTTATCTGTTGCATGATTATATCCGACAACAGATGGTGTACCATCAACGAGAATAGAGGTAATCATTGCCGACTTTGTACCTATCAGTCGCAAACCATCCAGTAATCTTTAGCTTCATCGAAACTAACTCCCTTCTCATCATACTTACTTGATGTAAGATAGCACGCTTCTGTGTAATTAGGGAAAGTAAGGTCGGCAACGCTAATCATCTCTCGCATAGAGTTGATTGTTGCAGCTGTCACACCATTATAGAGCTTTCCTTCATCACCCATAATCGGGTCTACAAAGATAGTCGTACCACGTTCGGCCTGCTCACGACAATAGTCTGCTACCAGTTTAGCCTGGCGCTCTGAGGCAATAAAGCCTGTCGCAATCGCATCAAAGCTAAAGCCAAGTTCCTTCCATACTGGGAATACGCCTTTGATATAGTCAGTTGTCTCAAGGATATTGAACTTACCATAATCGAGCGTATTGGATACCAACGCTGTAGGAAGGTTATAAACTGGATGTCCCAAGTAGGACAATATAGGAAGCATGGCTGCCGTTGCAACCTTTCCGTATCCTGCTATGTCATTAACGAGGAGTATATGTTTCTTACTCATTATATCTTTCTTAATTGGACTACAAAGGTAGTGCAACCACATGAACGGCAAAATAAAAACCAATAAATCACCATAATAAGTCTTGCTTTCCCTTTTCTATCGTCGTGTTGATGCTGCGCACGAGTGGTGCGGACGCCCCGCACACATCGTGCGGAGGCTTAACACGCACTGTGCGGAGCGTTAACAGCAATGAGAAGGAGGGTTATATCAGCTATCATTTATGCGCAACAGAGTCACAATTCAGTCCTTTAAGGTATACGAAAACAACCCGCTACCATTGCTGGTAACGGGCTGTTATATATAATAAGGTGTAAAACCTTAGTTCTGACTATCTATTGATTAAGCCTCAACTGGTGCCTCTGCAAGTTCGTGTGAACGCTTCTCAATCTTCTTACCCAATACGAGGTAAGCAACAGGAGATGCGATGAAGATTGAACTCAAAGTACCGATAATAATACCAATAATCATTGCAAATGAGAAACTACGGATGCTCTCACCACCGAGGATGAAGATAGACACGAGCACGATCAATGTTGATACAGATGTATTGATAGTACGTGAGAGGGTCTGGTTGATAGAATCATTGAAGATCTTTTGGATATCAGCCTTTGCAAGATTATGCTTATGCTTACCCAAGTTCTCACGGATACGGTCGTAAACAACCACGGTATCGTTGATATCATAACCGATTACGGTCAAGATAGCACCAATGAAGGTCTGGTCTATCTCAAGTGAGAAACCAATCCAACCATAGCACAACGAGAAGCAACCGATAACGATTGTGGTATCGAGAACCAAACCAACGATTGAACCAACAGAGAAACCAATGTTGCGGAAACGCAAGAGGATATACAAGAAGATGAAGAAGATAGCCAACAATACGCTCATGATAGCATTATAAGTAATGCTCTTAGCGATTGAAGGACCAACCTTTGCACTCTGAATAATAGAGCCACCCTCACGAATATCTGGGTTCTTGAAGTTCTGTACACTTGCCTGACTAACAAAGCCACCCTTCTTCAATGCATTGTAAAGGATTGTCTCAGCCTTGTCATCCTCAGCAGGATTGTTAGAATCAATATTGTAGTTGGTTGATACACGAACAGTCTTACCATCTGTACCCAATGCAATAACAGTTGTTGTAGCAGGCTTACCTGCATTCTCACCAACAGTATTTACGAAGGCTCCTTGCATCACTTTACGAACGTCCTCTACATGGGTAGGCTTGTTTAATGTGACAACATAGTTGCGACCACCAGTGAAGTCAATACTGCGACTCAAGCCACGAACAGCAAAGCTGACGATACATACCAAGACAGCAACACCCCAAACAGTGAAGGTTGTCTTATACATGCTAAGGAAGTGATAGTTCTTATCCTGCATGAAGTTCTTAGAGAAGCTTGTTGTGAAAGTCTGATTCATCCACTTATCCTTGCTTACACGGTTCTCAAACACAAGACGTGTGAGGAATACTGCAGTGAAGAATGAGATAACGATACCAATGATCCAAGTTGTAGCGAAACCACGGATAGGACCAGTACCAGTCACAAGAAGAATCACACCAGTAATGAGTGATGTCAAGTTAGAGTCGAAGATAGCTGAGAAAGCATTTCCATAACCTTCATTCAAAGCCTGCTTCATACCCTTACCAAGTTTCAACTCCTCTTTAATACGCTCGTAGATAAGCACGTTAGCATCCACAGCTGTACCCAATGTCAACACGATACCGGCAATACCTGGCATAGTCAATGCCGACTGGAAGGACGCTAAGACACCCAACGTGAAGAAGAGGTTGGCAATCAAAGCAAGGTTAGCCATCATACCTGGAATGAAGTTGTACATGACAATCATGTAAAGCATCAAGAGTACGAAAGCAATAGCAAAAGAGATAAGTCCCTGCTCAATAGACTGTGCACCAAGTGTAGGACCTACGACTTCCTCCTGTACAATCTTTGCAGGAGCAGGCATACGACCTGACTTCAATGTGTTAGCCAAGTCCTTAGTATCCTCAATTGTGAAGTTACCAGAGATAGATGACTGGCCACCAGCAATCTCACCGGTAACGCGTGGGGCTGAGTAAACAACGCCATCGAGTACGATTGCGATTGCCTTACCTACATTTGCCTTTGTCAAAGCAGCCCACTCACGAGCACCTTCAGAGTTCATTGTCATGCTAACCCTTGGACGACCATGCTCATCAAAATCGTCTTTAGCAGTTGTAACAACGTCACCCTCAAGGCGAGCACGGCCATCAGAAGAAGTAACCTTCAAAGCATAAAGACCATATACGTTCTTCTTATTAAGTCCGTCTTCTGGCTTAGCGCTCCAAAGAAGCTTCAAGTCGCTTGGCAAATCTGCTTAGCAAGTGAACCATAAATCATCTTATTGATAGCAGCTGTATCACGAACGCTTGCATAACCGACGAGGCTAAGTGCATCACCAGGGATAGTCTGCAACATAGAGAGCAATGGGTGCATCTTCTTCAATGCTGCCATCTGAGCATCTTCGCCCTTAGCAGCATTGTTCTTGTTGAGTGCAAACTTTGGAGTTGCAGCAGCCTTTGCCTGTACTTTCTTAGTAGAATCAGTAGCAGCAGTGTCAACCTTTGTTTCACCATTAGCCAAACGCTGGTCGAGCTGAGTGAGATAAGGAGTTATTTCTTGGTTGTTATAAGTCTCCCAGAACTCAAGGTTAGCAGAACCCTGGAGGAGCTTACGCATACGCTCTGGCTCACGAATACCAGGCATTTCAACCATGAGTCGACCTTCCTGCCCTTCCAACTTCTGGATATTTGGCTGTACAACACCATACTGGTCGATACGGTTTGTTACGACATTGTATGAGTTATCGATGGCTGAAGCAACCTCTTCACGGAGTGCTTTCTCAACCTCTTCGTCAGTACTCTGTGTGCTAACCTTGCCTTTGAGCTGCTGTGTAGCGAAGATCTCAGCAAGCTTATGACCCGGAGCATCCTTGTGGAAAGCATCTACAAAGGAGAGAGATAAAGTCCTTTGAACTGTGCATCTCTTCCTGCTTTGCTGTTTCCAAAGCCTTCTGATAAGCAGCATCCTGCTTGTGATCTGCCAAGAAATCAACAACATCAGGTACCGAAATCTCGAGTACAACGTTCATACCGCCCTTCAAGTCAAGACCAAGACCGATCTGTGTTTCAAGGCATTTCTGGTAAGAGTAGAGCCCCAAATACTTTACAGAATCCTTATAATCCTGTCGCGCAATAGGGTCTTTAATCGTTGCTGCCTGACCATCATAGAAGCTTGTCGCTACTGAAAATGACAGGTAGAAGATACTTGCGAGCGTCAAGAGAATGGCTACGCAAATTACTAATCCTTTGTTTTGCATTTTATTTGATTGTTTTTAATTATTGTTTCGCTACACTTGATAGACGTGCAAAGATAAGCAAATTTTCACACTTTGGGAAATTTATACCTTATAAATGTGTGTTTTTTAAGGTTTTGGGCGGTATTTAAGCCAACAATAGATGGGATAATGGTCGGAAGTAGTCACACTATTGTCGACCTTTGCCCCATACGACTCGAAATCGTCGGAACAAAAGATATGGTCAATACGGAAGTACATCCCACTTTTATGATAGCTTATTCCGGGTCCGTTTCCACTCTCAACAAAGCAGTCATTCAGTTCTTTTGCGATGGTTCGATGTGTGTAACTTAACGGACTATCATTGAAGTCTCCGCAGAGAATAACAGGCACTTTCTTATCAAGATATTTCTTAACATAACGTGCAACAGTCTCCGCTTGCGGTGCTCTACGTGCCGAAACGTCGCTAACTTAGTGATTAAATGGACTGATTGTCTTTTCGCTTCGCCAGTCTTCAGTTCACCTTTTACGAGTGTCTTAAACCCTTCTTTGTCGCCAGAACTCAATCCATTACTCTCGAAATGATTATTCACAACGAGTGTATTAGTCCCTTTAATATCAAGCATATAAGCCACACTCTGATTACTACTTGAGCCGTACGGGATAGTATCTTGCCAAAGGACTGGATACTTACTCAGCAATACCATGTAATCAGCACCAGGTGCTTTTTTAATCATCAACTTGAAATATGGGTAGTGTTTCTTCAGTGTTGAGTAGATATGATCTTTGTCATCTAATGTCGCTTGTGCCTCTTGCAAACAGACAATATCAGCCTTACTCTTAACGATATAATCAACAATCGGATTCTTCTTTGCATCTGGCTCGCTCCATGAAGAGAACATAAAGACGTTATACGACAGTACTTTTATAGAGCCATGTGGCTTATCCTCAGGTATATTGAATGGTGAATACGTACGGATAGGACCATAACAGAGTAGGAAACCTAACAATGGCAACCAAATAGTACGTAATCGGAGAAAACACCAGACAACAAGGAATACAAAATTAAACACAAGGAGTATCGGGAAAGCCCAGTCCTAAATTAGCCAACAAGGGATAATCAACAGGATTAAACCTACCTATATTTCCGACAAACAACATCAACAGAATAACTATGATATTGCCTGCCAACAACATTCTATATGTAAGCTTCTTAAATTTGCTAAACATCTTAATTCAAAACATTCAGGTGGTCCCTACCCCTGTATTTTTTAAGCTTTACGAATAAAATAAATAGTTACCAAGTGGTTATATAACAAGCAGATAGACTTGACGTTTTAACAAATTCCTATCCACTCATATTCTAACAAGTTGCTGATTAAGAACATTTTTGTTATAACCAACAACTCATTTCTTTATCAATCGACCAGCGACTTAACTTTTACTACTATCAAAGAGCTTTTGTTTCTCGTCTTTTGTCAGACTATCGTAACCACTCTTACGAATCTTATCAAGGATGCGATCAACTTCTTCTTGCTGTTGCTTCTTCTGGGCATTGTAATCCCAATCACTTCTATTATTAGCATTATTGCTCTGAGAAGTGTTCGACCAAGACCCACTGTTGCCATTCGTAGCATTACCAGTATCACGCCCTCCACGTTGTTCCCACGTATTCTTCATACGGTCAAAGAACTGATGTCCCCGATTCATACCGAAGTCTCCATAGCCAGAATATGGATGCTTCTTCCAATAACGGATAAGAATAAAACCAAAAAGCATACCACCTAAGTGTGCCAAATGCGCCACTCCATCATTGCTTGTACCTATCGCAGAGAACAATTCTACCACGATTGAACCCATAACAATCCACTTAGCTTTAATAGGAATAGGGATAGGAATGATGAACATACGCTCTTCTGGGAATAGCATTCCGAAAGCAAGTAGCACGCCATAGATTGCTCCAGAGGCACCAACAGTGTTCATCATATTCAGATAAACATCCATAGGAAGAACTGTAGTACCGATTCTCAAGGAATCAAAATGAGCCAATCCATATACGAGATACGTACCATATTGTGCCAACTCTTGACAAAGTCCAGCACCAACACCACAGACAATGTAATAAAAAAGGAACTTCTTTGGACCCCATACATTCTCAACAACCATACCAAACATCCACAGCATAAACATGTTCAGTAGGATATGTGTAAACCCACTATGCATGAACATATAAGTGAAGAACTGCCAGATACGGAAGTCAGAGGCTAAAAAGAAATGTAAGCCAAGAATATCATTCAAATCAATATTCAATCCTCTTAAAACGTATGTGGCTATAAACACCAGAATATTGATAATAAGAAGATTCTTTGTTACAATAGGTATATTTCGCATTTTACGTAATGTCTTATTCTTTACAATATATCATTTAAACAATGCAAAATTACGAAAATCTCTCGGTATTAAGCAGAAAATAAGCGAGATAACGACTTTTTTTTATAAAATTCTACACTTTTCCCATGATTTTATTTGTTTTATAAAAGGAAACAGCTATATTTGCAACATAATCTTGTATATCACTCATAAAATTAATCAATAAATAAATCAAAATTATGAACAAAACAGAATTGATCGAGAAGATTGCAGCTAACGCTGAGGTAAGTAAGGCTGCTGCTAAGAAAGCTTTGGATGCTACTACAGAAGCTATTAAGGAAGCACTTGCTGCTGGTGATAAGGTACAGCTCGTTGGCTTTGGTACTTTCGCTACAACTGAACGTCCTGCTCACGAGGGTATTAACCCAAGAACAAAGAAGAAGATTAAGATTGCTGCTAAGAAGGTTGCTAAGTTCAAGGCTGGTGCTGAGTTGGCAGACGCAGTAAACAAATAATATGTAAAGATATTACATAATATATTAAGGCAAGCCATGGGCTTGCCTTTTTTGTTTTATAAATGCTCAAAAGACTTCTAATCTTAGCCTTAAAAAGGTTCTTACGTTAAAAACATAGATTGGAAATAGATAAAGACTTATCCACTTGTATGGTATAATTATCCCAATTTAGATAGCCTTACAAGTGGACATAAACTATAGGATAAAATGCAAATTAATACTATGTCTATTCATCTTCCATAAACATCCCATCCCTATACCTTTGAATTTTGTAAACTATTTTCACCCAGCTCAAAACCAATACATGCTCTTTTGCCTTCTAAAAGACGCCTAATTGACTTGCAAAAGACGCCCTTTAAGACCCTTACTAACGCCCTTTTGAAGTCCAATTAAGCACCTTTTCTCACACCATCTTATAACCAACTGATTTCCTGATGGTTACAAACCTGCTTTTTACACGTATTTTTATCCTTATTTATAGATGTTTTATTTGAATTTATGTAACGATTTTTCAAAACCCGCTCGACCTCTTTGAAGAGTTAAAAAAGAAAAAGGTCCTCCATGTCAGAAACATGATAATAGAATAGAAAGACCTTTTCCAATAACGAGTTAGATTGTATTTTCAATACCCTAAGGGTACACCCCTGCAGCTATCCACTATAAAATACTCGTCTGTTTATTCCCTTCATGCTGTACTTTCTTGTCTATTTCTTTATAGCTTTTACCCTTTGACAACTTCCAACTAAACCTAAGAGTTATCATATTACCCAAGTCTCTGCTGCGATAAATAGACTCTTTATAGAGGTTTTCATTCAGTACTTTACCACGCTGTATAGCGGGATGTTGCTGGAAAGGATGCTGCATAAAGAGTGACAGACTACACGTTTTCCACCTGTAACTAACGCCCAAATAGATTGCTGGACCATTCCTTCCCTCATGCTCTCCTTCAACAAATTTCCAACCATTATCGGCATATCCCGTAAGTGTCCAGCGTCCAAGATAAGCCTGAATATTACCACCATAGTTGTAACTTGTAAGATGATGACGATACAGACTACTGATATTAAAGAAACGATTGATACCTCCGAAAAGTGTTACAGACAGACGCTCTGGTACAACATCATACTTAAGATAGTTCTGAACAACAAACATCATGATATTACCAATGTTCTGTTGTGAATAAAGAAACTCATCTGTTGCCGTACGTTCATACACACTCATATTGCTCCCAAGGACACGTCGGTACTCCATATTCATACCACAGCTCACACGCCTACCATTATAACTGACATCAATAATATTCTTAATGACTCTTGAAGGTTGCAAATTAGGATTTCCAACCTTCCATTCACGGCTATTTTCTCTGATTCTTGCATCGCTCACCATAGCGTGTGAAGACACACGACGATAGGTTTCAAAGCTGTAACTTGCATTTAATCCTGCCAAAATCTCATAGCTCAACGTAAGTTTTGGACGGAAAGTCCAGTAGTCAAAGCTATAGTTTTCTTGCGAATAGGTCTTATTAGCAAGCCCAACACCTGCCGAATAGCCTATTCGTTTCCACCGTCCTTTCACCTCAGAGAATAGATAAAGTTCTCCTCTCCGCACCTTGTTAAACGCAGACACATCACCCGTATATTCATTATTCGTAAACGACAGCGAGTGTTCCAAACCTGCAGAAAGGGTAAAAGGTTTGAGTTTATTCTCATAAATAGCTTCACTCTCCAGCGACCAAGTACGCCCATTTACCTCATAGGCATAATCTCCTTCTTCTCCATTATATCCTCGCTTGTCCGTATAAATACTTGAACCAACGACATTAGCTGTAATACTCTGATGCTTACCAAGCTGATGAAAGAAGTAAAGGTCAAGAGTTGGAGAGAAATCACTTGACACATTAATCGTCCGAAAAGACTTTTCTATCGTTCCATCCCGATACACAAAATCAGCATAATTACCGGGCGTATTACCTCCTCCCACTGACAGGTTTGCTTGGAAAACATACGTAGCAGAGTCGGCAAGACTATACTTTATCTCAAACTGATTACCAAAACGACGACTCCTGCCAGCAGTCTGATTGCGTGAAACAAGATAATGACTACCGTTGTTCAAGGTATAGTCAGCCGTTTCTGAAGACCGAAAACCACGATGGTCTTTATAAGAAGAATTGAAGGTTAAAGCCAGTTCTGAATTCTTATGATTGAGCTTTGCATAGACCGTATTATCACCATTCAACGTTGTGACAGCATTCGATAAGTCAGCTCCAAGCACGTAACCAGTAATGTTACGCTTCGTCCGAATATCAATAACATAGCCTATTCCGTCACCATATCTAACTCCCGGATTATCGATGAAATCAATGTTTTTCACAAGTTTTGGGTCCAGTGAAAGTAGGTCTTCTTTACTTGCCAAAGCTCCATTCAGCCTAAGTTGGACACTTCCATTATTCGTCAAAGGCACAATGGTACGCATCACCTCGTCTACTCTGATGCGTGGAAGAGACAGCTTTCCAAGCAGACTATAACCGTCCGTTGCCGCTTCTCGCTGTGCATCAGACGGTACAATCAGCAGACCATCAATCTTTTTCGTCACTCGTGCAGCCTCAACTGTCACCTCTTTCATCTCTACACTCTTTGCCGTCTCACTGTTTCCTTTCTCATTCTGGGCACCAACAGGAAGTGCAAGAAAGCATAACAACAGCATCCATAAACCTTTTTCCATAGTCTTTGTTTTTTGCTACAAAGATAGAATCCACCTACTATTAGGGCAAAAATAGACACTGACAATTACCTGACAATAGCTTTAACCTCTAAAAAACCATATTCTTTAAGCGATAAACTTCCGCATAATTCGAGAAAGTTCATTAAGCTCTTATACGCGTATAAATGTAGTATTAAATTAGAGAAGGATATTTGTATTTTTCAAAATAAGGTTCTTCCGTTAAATGTGTAGACGCTTTTCGTATTGTTTTAACAGAAGAACCGAAGTTACTCACCCAACAAAAAACATTGCTAAGACTGTCAACTATCTATTCTAATCTCATCTCTGACATTGAAAATAATTTCTTTTTATACTTCGAAAATATGCAGATAAATATTTGAAAAATCATTACACAAATTCAAAGAAAACATCTATAAATAACGACAAAAACATATATACGAAGCAAGTTTATAACCATAAGGAAATCAATTAGTTATAAAGCAGCAAAATAAAAGGTGCTTAATTGGACTTCAAAAGGGCGTTAGTAAGGGTCTTAAAGGGCACCTTTTGCAAGTCAATTAGGCATCTTTTAGAAGCCAAAAGAGCATGTATCAGATTTGAACTGCGCGAAAATAGTTTACAAACCTCAACTAATGAAGGAATAAGTTGTTTGTAGAAGGCAGATAGACGGTACACCTAATTACATTTATTATGTAGTTTATCCACCTTTGTAAAACCATCTAATTAAGACTAATCATCCCATGTATGCGGATTAATCTCATTCTATTAACCTGTCTACGCATTTAACGGAAGAACCCAAAATAATCATTTATATTTGCAGCACAAGTCGTTAGTAAAAATGTATATTACTTATAAAAAGTCGTTTGGAAAAGTGTAAAAATCCAACAAAAGGTCGTTCAAAAAAGTGAGAACTTTATAGATTTATTATATAAGTAAAACCAAACTGGAATAAAAATATCAATAAACTTGCTTAGAACAAACCATCTATCACAAACAAAAGTAAAATGAATGTGTTCTCGTTGAAGTAAAAGCATCTACTGGAAACACAAAGAGTACCAAGACGATTTTACAGCATCCTGACAAGTACCACGTATATCAAGCTATAAAGTTAGGAGATTATAATATAGGAGAAAAGGATGGAATTCTCACGCTTCCCATATATATGGCGTTCCTCTTGAGGGAATATTAGCAGGATAGAAAGAAGTTTATATTATTCCAATCGGTAGCCATCACCCCTGTCAGCCACAATCTTTAATCCGCAACGCTCACTGACAATAGGCTTCAAACGACGGATAAGTGTGTAGAGCGTTTCGCTTGCATCGGGTTTCTTAGGCCAAAGCGTTTCACAGATAACAGCCTTAGACAACTTTCTATCAGTTGCATTGATAAACAGCTCCATCAGCTGCTGTTGCATCGGAGTAAAGGCTATCTTTTCTCCATGCCAGTCACGAAAACTATGGTCAGAAGTAGTATATACCATCCTACCCAATACCAATCTACCAGCACGATGACGACGAAAATACATGACAGATGCAGCCAACCAAACCATTGATAACAAGAGAAAAGCAAACGGTAAACGCTGATCTGACAAGCCCCACACCGTAGCGAAGGAACAATCAGCATAACTTTGGAATAAAAGCGAATGACCACCCGACTGCCACTTCATCTGTCTACTGCACAGCGAATGACTATCTTCACCCAACGCATATGAAACAAACGAACGGCGTTTAAGGTCGGCTATCTGTAAATGTTGTCGATAACTTTGTATGGTATCAGGCGTAATCCACGCCTCACGTTTCCCAGCGAGTGTCTTCGACAAAGCCTGATTCATATCCTGCACAATAGCCGTTTCAGCACAGTGATAGCTGTCAAAGCCAGCCCATACTGCCGAGCAAACGAGTAACAAAAATATGATAACTGACGATATAGGTTTCATAGGCTTGTATCATAAAAAGTGATAGAATGTTTCGAGTTATTGTATGTTGCAAAGATAATATTTTATCTTATCAATACCAAACCGAGTGCAAAAAATATATAGTAAAACAGGTATTATCAGCAAATATTTACTGCACAAGACCTATAGATGCGCAAAATTATACAGTAAAATTTGGGCATTAAACTAAAAAACATTACCTTTGCACCCACGATTGTCCTATGGTGTAATGGTAGCACTACAGTTTTTGGTTCTGTCAGTGGTGGTTCGAATCCGCCTGGGACAACAACTATATTTACAAAGCCCTTGAAAGTCAAATGCTTTCAGGGGCTTTACTTTTTGGGAGACCAGATTTGGTTCCCTGTCTATGGCATATTATGATACACTATTAGCCATTATTTCTCTAATTCTAAGTACTCAATTCTTTGATTTTCTTTTTCTAAGGAATTAACATTTTAATATAAAGAGGTTATTATTGGGATAACATTTGGGTCGATTCCAATTTCGAGACCAAATTAATATCTTCAAACTACAGTGTAGATATGCTTTAATGTCAAATTTGGTCTCTCACTTGGTCTCTTTTCACATGTATTTCCTTTTCTGTTTATTTCTTTCTTCCACTTTCTCTTGGCAGTTTAAGTCTATATTGGTTACCAATTAGATATTATTATGTGCCTTTTCCCCCTTATTCATTGCATTTTTACGCCAAAGTCAAAATTGCATAAAGCATTGATTATCAGGCTATGTTGTGTTAATATAGATTAAATCAAATTTTTCTTAGACAATCGACAAATTTACTTAGATAGTTATTTTTTCATTTTTTTTGTATCTAGTCTACCTTTGCAAGCAGAATCAATAATCATCTCACTGCGATAAGGCTAAATGCCTATTAAGAGTGAGGTTAATAATAAAAAAAAAGATGACAAAAGTCAATATTCTTTATGGTTCTGACTTGCAAAAACAACTCGAACCGCTGTACGGACTAAAGTCTGAAATTGCTTCGTTAAAGGAAGAAGTAAGCAAAACAACTTTACCCAAGTTTTTCACTATTGCACAGGTATGCGAGATTCTCAAAATATCTCGTAGCACGACTAATCGCATGATAAAAAATGGCGATTTGAAAGTGAAGAAAGCATATCGTCGTGTGCTGATTCCTGAAGAGAGTATCAATGAATTTATCAAAAAATCAGATTTAAACATATAATCATGCAACAAAAGAAAAAAATTCCTATGAATTACATTACACGAGAACGCGTGTACAGGTTTTCTAATGAGGATTATAGTCGTACTACATGGGCAATGTTCCTGTATCGTTATTTCCCTAAGAAGCAGGTTGATGTGATATTAAAAGATTACGATGTGAGAATAGACACAAGGTATTCCTATCAAGGAGGCTATGGAGTGATTCTTCCTTTCAAAAACATTGAAAACAAAATCCGTGACGTTAGAGTAATGCTCACAAACCCTAAAACGGGTTCAATCATCAATAGCAATAATGGGGATAATCACATCTATGTGCAAAAGACTTCAAAACAGTTTAGCCATATTCCATACGATCCTTGCCCATTCCTTAATTGCTATTTTTCTATTGGTGCAGAACTAGCTAAGGGTTATGAGCTTAAGAAAATTCCAACTCCTTTGGACTTAACAGGATCCTAAGGGCAAAGGAAATATGCGTCGTAACCTCACCGATTGACGCTATAGTTATGTCTATCATCTACCCATACGCAACATGGATTGCAAGCGGATATGAGGGTAAGTTCAGCGTGAATCTGTTTCATCCATATAATGTAAGGGAAATACGAGAACAAAGGACACAGGTAACATTATTCCCTGAATATTCCAACATAAACGAAGCTAATCAGGTTACAGATTATTTGGTAAAGAGCGGAATACAAACACAAGTGTATCAGCAGATAGACATACTAAGAAAGTGGGACTATATTGGAGACCGTAGAAGTATTGCGACCATAGCATTAAAAATGCTTGAACAGCAATTCTCGTATAGCGATATTCTGATAGCCCTGCAATTAGTAAATGAGGATAAAATAATCTCGGAACAATACGACAAGGCTGTGTATTCTACCAAGTTGGGGCTTAGCACCCATTTTAGTAACATTAATGACAAAAAAATCAATGGAAAGAAATAAGATTACATTTGATACAGTAAGATTTTCAACCTCAAGCAAAAATATCAAGCTGTTAGATAAGGGTGAGGAGCTGTTTGTCACCAAAATAAACACAAAGACTGCTGAGGTTGAGTCTTTGGAATTCAATTCTAATTCCAATGCTACGGCTTGGGCTCATATTCCATTCTCCTTATATATCCGTGCCAACCAATTGTCCAATAGAATGACTATTGAATTTTCCTCAAAACTATTGTTAGAAGATTATCCGCAATTGATATCTAAGGATACCTTTGGACAGTGTTTGCGTAATATGGAGCGTATTGGACTTTGTAAGCTTGATATTGATGCGATATGTAAGGACTGCGAATTTAACAAACTACACATAACCAAAGATATTGATATGAAACTTAACGACACCACCCTCAATACCCTCAATCACTACACCAACAATTATCGTAGGTATAAGTGGAAAAGATATGAGAATGATTCTATCTCATTCAAAAAAGATGTAAGGTCTAAAGACTGCAGAGAAGAAATTATTATCTATAACAAGGAAAAAGAGATTGTAGCTTCCAAGAATAAACAATTCTTAGCAATGTTGAGCAATTCTACCCAAATTACAGAATACTTTAGAGGTAAAGTTAGATTTGAGGTGAAGTTAGAGAATAAGCGAAAGATTATGCGTGATTTGGATATTGTAGATACCTCCTTCCAGAGTGTAATGTCAGCTAATCCCAATGCAGTATTGACACAGTTTAATAAGGTGTTTACATGTTCTAATAATAATATGTATTCCGATCACACCCTCTCCATTTACAACTTCAAGGATTATGCAATATTGAACATCTTGCGCTATTACAATGGAGACATGAGGAAAATAGAGCAAGAAATCAAGGACTTGGGAATATATAAGCCCAAATCACGCAATGCCCGAAACCGTCAGATGAAAGAGATAGAACGCATTAAAAACTCTGTGAATAATCTGTCAACACACGCAGACGCTATCATTGAAGATATTAGAAACCAGCTGGATTGCTATAATACAGAAAAGATTGTTATATAGCCAGTCTTATCCACCGAAAGAATATACTTCGAGTGGTGACCTATCACAAACAATCTTTTCGTATGATACGTGACAATCAACATGACGAGCTGTCATAACCTATATGACGCTTCGTCATGTTTCAAAATTTCATTCAAGAGAAATCACTTTGAGAGCCGTTGCAAAAAGTTGAAATCTGGACTGCTTTTTGCAAGAAAATAATAATAAACTACAAGAGAAATAAATGGAAAGAAAAGGATTATTTTATGGGAGAAATATGATACGCTTCTCTCTTAAAAATGCAACAAAAGAGTTATCGCCAATTAGGCTACGCATTAACCTGAATGGCGAACGTATGACATTCTATTTACCACAAGACTATAAGATTTGCCCCAAGCATTGGGACAAAGAGGTAGGAGGTGCAATTGAGGATAGCAAAAGAAATCCAGACTTAAAGGGAAATCCGCAGCTTCAACTAATAATGCGGAATATCAACAAGGAGATAGAAAAGACCACCAATGCCCTGATTACCGTATTGGAAGAATTAAAGCTACACGACATTTGCCTAACTGCTGAACTTGTACGAAAAGAACTGAGAAAAGAACTACAATACGAAGTAAAAGAAAAGCAGCGATTTGCAGACTTCATCAACTATATGGAATATTATATTTCCCTATGTAAGAATGGCACAATACTGAACAGTAAAGGCGCAAGACTTGTCCCTGGTACAATCAAAGGGTATATAGCTACAAAAACAATACTAAAGCGGTATTGTCAAGAACGGAATACAACTCTTCAAATGGATAATATGGGCATGAACTTCTACCATGACTTTGTGCTTTCATGAATGAGGCAAAACATTCTCGTGGCACATACAAAACAAATGTAATCGGAAAGTATATCAAAAACATAAAAGTAATGCTACGATATGCTTACGACAACCATTACACCCAAAACGATGAATTCAAACGCAAAGAATTTAAGGCGTATAAAGAGAACGTAGAAACCATATACCTAACAGAAACTGAACTGTCCAGCCTGTACGAACTTAAACTAAATGAAAGCGAATCTAATGTAAGAGACAGTTTTATTATCTCGTGCTATACAGGCCTACGGTATTCAGATATTGCAAGGTTGCAACAAAAGCATTTGGACTTTGAGAAAAAACTGCTGACAATTGTCACTCAAAAGACTAACACAAGGGTGATAATTCCTATACATCCTAAGGTGGAAGCTATTCTCCGTAAGTATAATAATAATCCACCCAAAGCACAATCCAACCAAAGTACAAATCGGATGCTAAAAAAGTTGTGTCGTAAGGCAAAAATAACTAATTTTGTCTCCATAATGGAAACAAGTGGTGGTATACGTAAGGAAATCACTCGTGAAAAGTGCGATATGGTTACCAGTCATACTGCACGAAGAAGTTTTGCTACCAATGCTTACAGGGCAGGTATTCCGAGTTTGTCTATAATGCAAATCACAGGGCATAGCACAGAGTCAAGCTTCATGAAATATATCAGAGTTTCCAAAGAAGAAAATGCAATTTCACTAAGTAAACATTCATTTTTCAAATAAAACATTAAAGTTATGGTAGAAGACAATGAGAAAGAAGTACAATGCAAGTGGAATATAGAAGAACAATGTAGGTGGAATATAGAAGAGGTTATATTTATTACTCAAGAAATTTGTAATGGGATAATCTTTGCAATTAACAACTCAAAAAGATATAAACGAGAATTTCTCATAAGAGATCTCTATAACCATTTGTGGGAATTAGTTGATATAGATGGTGATTTAATAGCATTTGTACACAATAATGAAGAAAAATGGAAATTTTATAGCAAACAGGATGCAAATGACAAACAGGATGCAAATAGCAAACAGGATGCAAATGACAAACAGGATGCAAATAGCAAACAGGATGCAAATAGCAAACAGGATGCAAATAGCAAACAGGATGCAAATTGCAAACAAGATGCAAATAGCAAACAGGATGCAAATAGCAAACAGGATGCAAATAGCAAACAGGATGCAAATAGCAAACAGGATGCAAATAGCAAACAGGATGCAAATAGCAAACAGGATGCAAATAGCAAACAGGATGCAAATTGCAAACAGGATGCAAATTGCAAACAAGATGCAAATAGCAAACAGGATGCAAATAGCAAACAGGATGCAAATGACAAACAGGATGCAAATAGCAAACAGGATGCAAATGACAAACAGGATGCAAATGACAAACAGGATGCAAATGACAAACAGGATGCAAATGACAAACAGGATGCAAATGACAAACAGGATGCAAATTGCAAACAAGATAAAATGTTTGGAGGACGAGGCAAAATGTTTGGAGAGCAAGTATTGCTGAATATACAACTTATAGAAGAGTACTATAAAAATATTCGTGCACAGGAGAAATCGCGATCGTCAGATAAAAAACGTTCACTAGAGGATGAATCTAAACGTTATTATGCACTAAGAGATAAACTTGAGTGCAACTTCCCAACTCTTGATATCTGCGAAGCAATAGGGGGTAAAGCTCTTACTAGACTTTTTCTAAGCGAAGAGTTTACAAATAAACTCTTCGAATACTGTAAGACCATTATTAAAGTAGCAAAGATTAACGAGAGTTTTGAGATATACGAAAGGAACTTAACAAGACTTTATGAGAATTTCAATAAGATTATAGATGATAAAGAACTCACATCTACCTTTCTTTATCAAATAAACCCTTTTATACGTTCAGCAAAAAAAAATATTGGAAATCTAATATGCTCCATAGAACAAGCTAGGCATAAATATGCGCTTAAAGAATCAGGCAAAAAAATGAGCCTTAAGGATAGGGCATATTTCTTACATCGACTATTTACGGATATACTATTTGTGGATAAAAGCCAAGAAATTATTGGCAATATTATAGCTAGCCTTATAGGCTGCGAGAAAAATACAATGCCAACATATATAAATGACTTTAATAGATCTATAGTAAGTTCTGCGACAAAAAGGAGAGTTAAAGAAATTTTTCAAATCTTGACAAATAATACAGAGATGCAGGAGTTAGACGATCTTATCAAATTGTGCAAAACACAACTCTATGAGAAAATAGAGAAGCAAACTCAAAAGAGAAAAAAGATACAAAAACTATAAGAATTTCAAGATACTCTTTTTTATAGAAGACATATCACCTATTTATGACACGAAATTCATGTATTTGCTTGCCAACTTCAAGAATCAAAATCAATAGGAGGGAAAAACTCTGCAGGGGAGCATTCAAAGAATTGGGCAACGAGAAAAACCTGATGTACACTATACTTAACATCAAACTTCTCACTCTCTACTTGCCCAATAAAACTAGGGGAGCAATCCAGTATCGCAGCTAATCCTCGTTGGGATATATTCTTCTGCATTCTCCTTTCTTTGATCCGAGTAATAACAAACAAATCGATCTTTGACTTCATAAAAAACTAATTTTAGGCAGTAAAGTTAGAAAAAATAATTATCTTTGCGCTTAGTAATAATAAGCATCGCCTAAATTAGGATAAGATATGAGACGAAGAATCGAAAAAGAAGGTTGGTCGTACATTTACGAAGATACTCAAAAATGTGATTATGAGTTTACTTCTGTACGCTACATCTTAGGAAGAGAAATTGATAAAAGTAAAACAAAAGCATTAATTTGCATTGGTATTAACCCAAGTACAGCAATACCAACATTGCTTGACCCTACACTTTCAAGAGTGCAGAAGTATGCTCAAAACAGTGGAGAATATAATGCATGGTATATGATTAATGTCTATCCTCAACGAGCAACTAACTTCAATGATGTAGACACAGATAAAAACTACCAAATGGAACTTCACTTAAAAAATATTGATTCAATAAAGAATCTATTAGAATCCGTCAAATGTGCTGATGTATGGTGTGCTTGGGGAAGCCACATTGCCAATGGTAAGCGTAGATTTTTGCATGATCTCTTGGTAGGTAACCAAAAGAAAAATATACAAGGAATAATGAGGTTATTCCAAGGAGATTACACCTTTAAGGTATACAAAATAACAAAAAGTGGATTCCCAGCTCATCCACTTCTCATGCGGAAAAATGATAAACTACAAGAAGTAAAGTTAGAAAAGATATTATGCAATAATACAAGATAGTTTTAAGTATTCACCCTATAAAAAGAATATAAATGAAACCTAAAATCATCCTACTCTCCTACTTTATAATATTATTTACAAATAATATTTACTCTCAAAGACTTGAAGTAATAAGAACCTACTGGGATTGGTCTCGTACTCAACTACACGAAATTTATACCGTAATTGAAGGTACTCCCAAAAAGCATGGGTTTTATAAGGAATATAATCAAGTAGGAGCTTTATGGAATACTGCCCATTACAAACGTGGAATATTACATGGGCAGTACGTCCAATATTTTGGGGGTGAATCAGATGACATATGTTGTATAACAAATTACGTCAATGGAAAAAAGAACGGAAAAGAGATATCCTACTCGTGGGACTTTAATTGTTCAAATTGCATTTCACATACCTGTATATATAAAGATGACGATTTAATTGAATATACAGACTATTATGTAAATCCCAAAAAGAGTGAGCAAAAGAAACACAATGTAAAATTTGCTGGAGAGAAAGTATATGAAACATGGTGGTATGAAAACGGAAATATAGAAGCAACACAAGTAAGTTTACATTATGCTGATTCTATCATATCCTCTTCATATTATTCAGAAGATGGGAAAATTAAGTCAACGATAGAAAACAATGTATATAACTACTATGATGAAGACGGTATGAACATCGTCCGAAAAGAATATAAAACTACAGGAACGACAGAGTTCTACCAAAATGGAGAATTAATCAAGTCCATACGTCCTATTAACGAGGGTGGGTATAACTTCACGGAAACCAAAAATTATAAGAATGGGGAAGTTATTTCAACTGTAACAAAGGATAAAAACGGGTATAGCATAGAGGAGCTTAGAAAAGACCAGAAACTAGCAGAGCGGTATGATGAGTTATACAGTTTATATAAGGAAAAAATTTGTCCCGATTTAGACTCTCTGTATGAAAAGATGTGCGATTACAATCATGCTTTAGAGATACAAGAAAAAGACAAATATGGTGGCCCTTGTAGGAAAGCAGCTTATGAAAGTAAAGAAAAGATAGATTCTCTTATAAACTATCTAAATAAGCATGTTGCAAAAACATACATAACGGCTAATAGATACAGGAGGTTTAGTAAAAGAGGTATTTTATATAAGGTTGGAGACAATAAATATGCGTATAAGAAAACTGAAAAAGAGATACACGCTTTAGAGGAACTTCTTGATACATTTGATATATATACCCTTGAAAAAGAATTCTATACGCTATTTGAAATAAAGGATGTCATAGAAAAAATAAAACCAGACCTATACTATATAGAATGTTCATATACCTATTATTGGGGGCAACAGGGATATAGTGACAATGTCCCGAATAAACATCCATATTCTTATGAAGCATACCTCCATATAACAAGATACTTAACATCAAAGTTAAAAGATAAGGATGTATATGAGACACTTAAGGTTTTGAAGCAATATGCAATCGTCTGTTCAAAGATGCGCCAATGGTACAATCAGAGAATTGGGAAGATTGAGAGAGCATTCAAGAAAGCAGAGTCGGAAGAAGAAATATTGACAATATTTTTATCCGAAAACAAAAAATAACTTTAACAAAACCGTTCAATTATGAGAAAGAATCTTTTAATTTTATTAGTCATTATTACTACCCAACTCCTAACATCATGTGGAAGTTGTTCTAATCGCCGTAGTGCTAACAATGAAGAAGCACGACAAGACAAAACAGTTTTGGTAAAACCCTATTCAAAGGAGGTAAAGGGGTATTTATCTGATGTGTTAGAGGTTGTAGACGGAGAGTATAAATTAAACTACTCTGCTGAAATGTTTAGCAAAGTCTCTATCCAAGTAAAGGTAAAGTCTATAGGAGTCGGTAACCCTAACGCCTATGGATTTAAAGACGGCAATGACGGACCACTCTACATTGTCATTTGTGATAAGAATGGTGCACCTATTGCAAAGATACCCGAATTAGCGAGTAGCTTTGAAAATGACGGTTTACTCAAAGATATGATGAGAAAGAAAGATGAAAATTGGATTTCATTTGAAGCATTTATTAACAATGCCCTCCCAGAGGGGGCTGCAACCTTCATCATCAGTTCTAAAGAAATCCAGCCCGATGAGAGTAGAGAAAGTAGTAGCCTTGAAGATGATAACGATGTTTCATCCGATGATACGGAAATGGGATAAAGTCTTAGATGATTATGAAGAATATGTAGATAAAACAATTGCCATAATGAAGAAGATGAAAAGAAATCATCCAATAGATGCTGCACTTGACTACCCTGCTCTTATCAAGAAGTCCAAAGAATTGCAAGAAAGTTTAGACGAAGCAAAGTCTTCAAAATCATTAACTCCAGAACAAATGGAAAGAATGGCTAAGATTCATTTGAAAGCTCTTAGAATAGAGAGATAACACTCCATGAATCCAAAGATAATGGTGCAAAATGAAAAGTAAAGATAATAGAGGAAAAGCGACTTTATCTGTGTCTTTCCTCTATTATCAACTTATCTCGAAAAAGTTATGTGCAAGAAATCATTCACATTCAAACTCATAAAAGGAGAGTCAAATTGCGTCTTATCACTTGGATTTGCAGAATTATCAAACAACACACATATTCTTCAATTATTGGGGGAAATCATCAAAATAGAACCTAACGAAAAATGCAAACTTTTGTTTATCGGGAAGAAACGAGCAAAAATAACTTTGGAGGATATATACTATTTGTCCAATCTCTTACGTTGTTTAATAGGTTCTGTCTTTACATGGGATATAATAGGGGATAAATTATTCTCCAATGACCAAGACGATTTAGACGGATATTTAATAATAGGAGAAGAATAACTCCAAAACCGCAAGGTCCCAATATGGGTCTCAATTGTATAATATATTGTGAAGTATAATGATATATATAGCACCACCATTATTTCTTTTTAATGAGATGTAATGTGTCAACAAACATCACATTGTATATTATAGACTATAATTGAGGACCGCCTGGGACAACACAGAAAATCCGCGGATTCTTTATGATTCTGCGGATTTTTTAGTATCAGCTAATTCCTAAATTATAATTATAATGATTGAGCAACTATCTAAACTTCGTAAATCACTTTTGTTTATTACAGCCTTTCTGCTGGCTTCATTGCAGACGACTGCTACTAATCGCGACTCTTTAGCACTGACACCTCCAATGGGTTTTATGACCTGGAACAAATATAAGGAGGACATCAACGAACAGCTTATCCGACAAATTGCTGATAAGATGGCGGCTGATGGCTATGCCGAAGCTGGATATAAATACATCTTCATCGATGATGCATGGCAGGGAGGACGCGACAAACGCAATAACATTATCCCTGACCCTAAGAAGTTCCCAAGCGGAATAAAGGCACTCGCAGACTATGTTCACTCAAAGGGTTTGCTGCTCGGTATCTACTCTGATGCTGCCCAACTCACTTGTGCTGGTTACACAGCCAGTTACGGTTTTGAGGAACAAGATGCCAAGACCTTTGCTGAATGGGGAATTGACTATCTGAAATACGACTACTGCCACGCACCTTCTGACAGTGCTGTTGCTCACAAACGCTATAAGAAAATGGCTGATGCGCTACAAAATTCAGGTCGTAAGATTGCCTTGGGTGTCTGCGAATGGGGACAGCTGAACCCAGAGATGTGGGCTCGTCAGGCTGGCGGTTCGCTCTGGCGTGTGAGCTTTGACGTACGTGATATGTGGAAAGACATCGTGAAGCAGGGAGGTATGGGTATCATTGATATCATCAACATTACCGAACCACTTTATAAATACGCAGGACCTGGTCACTGGCTCGACATGGATATGCTCGTCGTTGGACTCGACGGAAAGGGTGGACCATCAAGCGATTTAGGTGGTGTAGGCTGTACTTATACAGAATATCAGACACAGATGTCTATGTGGTGCATGTTTGCTTCACCATTGGCAGTAAGCCACGACATCTTAAACGAGAACGCTGAAACACGTCGCATCCTCCTCAATAAGGAGATTATTGCTATCAATCAAGATGTGCTTGGCGAGGCAGCCCATAGAGTTGACTTCCCCGGTGCATGTCGTGTCTACCTCCGAAACCTAAGTGGAAACCGTCAGGCAATTGCCATCATGAATCCTTCTGATACCCCTCAGCGTGTTCAGTTGCCACTTTCTATCCTCGGCAATGCGAAGGAATACAATTTCAGAAACGTATGGGAGCACAAGACAACACGTCAACGTAAGGCGTGGCAAGCCACTTTACAACCTCATGAAACAAAGGTCTTTACGGTTACAACACGCTAAACAGCATATTATTTTATAAAGAGAAGAATAAAAAAATAACATCTTTTTATCCCCAACCACTGGCACAGCATCTTCCTGCTGTGCCAGTTTTGTATTCCAATAACATCCTTTTATTATCATTCTAAGCTATTATTTCACATCGTGCGGTTGGTCCGCACCAATGGTGCGGATGCTAAGCACCAATGGTGCGAACGGCAAACACCAATAGTGCGGAGAACAAAATACCCTACCATATATTGTTAGTATAGAACTAACTCACGCCTACCTCAAGTTACGATTACCCTTTTCGGTAATCACTCCCCTCTCCTTTCGGAGAGGGGTCGGGGGTGAGGCTTCCCTTTCGTTTGGTAAGGGTCGGGGGTGAGGCTTCCTTATTTAATTTCCCCTATCCATTTGCTAATATCATGCTTTTTGTCTATATTTGTACATTGTAACAAATACAAATTAGATAAATTCAGCAAATAAATGAAAGCTATAGAGATTCTTTTTCCTGTCTTCTTTATGATGTTCCTCGGTTGGTTGAGTCACAGAAGAGGTTGGGTAACAGCAGGACAGAACGAAGGAGCAAAGTCATTGGTATTTAATATTCTTTTCCCACTGCTCGTCTTTCACGTACTTGTGAAAGCAGAATTATCGACGAATTTCATTTATGAGATTCTCTTTTTGGATGCCGCTTGGATTCTTGTTTACCTGATAGGTAAGAGCATAGCAAAGCCCATTAGTGGTCGTTATGCCCGATTGGCACCTTTCCTACTGATGACATGTGAGGGAGGCAGCGTTGCCCTACCCCTTTATATCGCATTGGTAGGAGCAGAACACGCTGTGAATATCATCACCTTTGACGTTGCTGGTATCCTCATTAACTTTGGACTTGTGCCAGCACTCATCACGCGACAGACATCAAAGGATGTGGCTTTCCTACCTATGGCGAAACGAATCATTACAGCACCATTCATCATAGCCGTCATCGTGGGTATCCTCGTTAATATGTCGGGGTTGTACCAATGGCTGATGGAGAACGAACTTCACAGGATCTATGACGGTACGATGAACATGGCAATGACACCTATTGCGAGCATTATCCTCTTCACCCTCGGCTATGGTTTCCACCTACGAGCAGCACAGCTCAAGCCACTTTGGCATTGACAGTGGTGCGCCTTCTATTGTGTGGAGCAATCGTAGGAGCCTTCTTCCTCTTGTTCCCTGAATTGATGGCAGTGAAGATATTCCTCGTTGGCGTACTACTTTACTTTGCTTGTCCTACGGGATTCCCCGTACCGCTACAGATAGAAAGCCTTTGCAAGGATGAAGATGACGAAAGCTTTATGTCGGCTTTTATCTCTATCTTCATTGTTGTGGCGATGATTGTATATACGTTGATTACCTTATTATTGATATAAAAGAAGGGAGTTAAGAAAACATGAACGATAACGTAAAGAGTCCATGGCTAGGACCAGCGGGAATGATACCCGTAACAAGTGGCAAAGCAGATGATGCAAATGTTTTTAACCGCAACTACTTGGATTCCATCCATGTTGAGATGCGTGTTATTGATGCCGTTGAGCCAACATTGAAGACGGTTATCTTCGGCGAAGAGTTCGATTCACCAATTATGATGCCTGCCTTTTCGCATCTGAATAAGGTGTTGAAAGACGGCAAGAAACCAATGTTAGAGTATGCACGTGCTGCCAAAAAGATGAATACAGTCAACTGGGTAGGTATGGAACCTAACGAGGAATATGCTGAAATCGCAGCTGAAGGAGCAAGAACAGTGAGAATTATTAAGCCGTTCGCTGACCATAATATTATTTTAGATGAGATTCAGTTTGCTATCAAACACGGTGCGATAGCTGTCGGTGTGGACATTGACCACGTTCCAGGAACAGACGGAAAATATGATGTTGTAGATGGTATTCCACTCGGTCCTGTCACACTTTCCGACCTCAAAGAATACGTGAAGGCTGCTGGTAACGTACCATTCGTTGCTAAAGGCGTACTCTCTGTGCAGGATGCCTTGAAGTGTAAGGAGGCAGGCTGTGCTGCTATTTGTCTCTCATCACCACGGACGTATTCCTTTCGGTGTTGCACCCGTGATGGTTCTGCCTAAGATTAAGGCAGCATTGGAGAGAAGTGGCATCGCAATCTTCGTTGACTGTGGTATTGATACAGGCTACGATGCTTATAAAGCACTTGCATTAGGTGCTGATGCGGTAGCTGTGGGCAGAGGAATCCTCAAGCCATTGCTACAACAAGGAGCAGAAGGAGTTGAGGAGAAGGTACAAAAAATGAACGAACAACTTTCAGAACTGATGATGTACACCTGCGTGAAAGACATTCGTTCATTCGATGCGTCTGTGCTTTATATCTAAAGAAATAGCATCTATAGAAGCTGACTTTTTCTATAGATGCTATTTTTATATTTGCCTTTTAATCCTAATGGGTAGCCTTATAATAAAGGTTCTTGTTTAAAGAGCGGGTTACCTCTGGATTTGAAGAAGGATCGGAGATGGTGATACCCGAATAGGTATGAATGGGAACTACATGTCCAAAAACGTCCTTATCAAAAGTAGTATAATACGAACTTGTATTACCCTTTTCAGGTACAAGAAGGTTCAGCTGCTGGTTGAACCTTGCCAATAAAAGTGGGTCATTATGTAAGATTGTACGTACATAATCGCCCATATCATAGAACTTTGTCGGATTATAACCATCCATACTTTGAAGGTTACTTTCAACAAATGGAGAGAGCGAAGATGACCTATTAACCTCCTTCATAAGGTTCACCATACCCTCAACCTGCGAACAATCAATTACACTGATTGTACCATAAGGATAAGAAGAGCCGTTATAAGTGTAGTTACTATAAAAGTTGATGAAGTCATTACAGATTCTATGATAATCTGGATTCACCTTTGACAGTTCACCCCACAAGAGCTTATACGGCATACCATAGGCCATAATTTCTGTTGGACAACCAACAATATAGTGCGTTGCATCACGCAGTTCGTAAGCAACTTCCACACCAGTCATGTTACAATCGTCGAAAAGAATGTACTGGAACTTACCAATACCAGAATCTTCAATACCTTTAGTAAGGGTCGAGATATCCGTTTGATAATCTCCACCACCAAACCAACGCGTTGGAGGACCCACCAAATCTGTCTCTATATCACGTTCAATAGGAGAAGCGACAGAACGGGTAAGACGTGTACTCGGCTTTCCAGGAATCCAACCCATACCATGACATCCCACAATCAATGAGTAGTTCTTTGCAGGAGCTTCCTGCTTAACACGCTTCAAAATGCTTGTTATCCATCCTGTCGTATTTAACCGCAAACCTGACAATGTGTTGTTATAGACAGCAAGGGTATCGTTTATACACCTCCTATTCTTATACTTAATTGTATATAGATAGCCTTTTGATAGCGAATCTGAAATGAACACAATCAGCTGCTTATTCCCCAAGCCTCCTTGTTGTTCCACTGCTTGTTTAATAGCTTCGAGATTGTCATTAAAGAAATTATAGAGATTATTTCTTACTACTCCGCCGTTTGTTACAGCCGACCATGGCATATAAACAAAGATAGTATTCTCTACCTCGGCACCTGGTTGAGGTATTGGGTCTGGGTCTTCACTACTACAAGAGGCAAAAACAACAAGCATTACCAGTTGTAAGAGAAAGAAGAGTTTCTTCATAATTAATCTTTTTAAGCCCATGAATATCCTAAAAGGAGCTATGGGAGTGGTTAATTAAAAAGCCTTGCAACGCCACAATGAGCGTAGTAAGGCTTTTCATAGTTATGTATTATAGTTCGTAGATACTTACTTTACAATAATCAAAGAGTAGTTCTTCTTACCCTTCTGTACGAGGAGATACTTACCATCGATAAGGTCCTCGGCTGTTACTGGCTGGTCAAAAGCTGCGAGTTTTTCCTTGTTGAGCGCTACGCCACCGCCCTTAACGAGCTTACGCATCTCACTCTTACTTGGGAATATCTGCATACCTTCCTGATTGAAGACATCAACTGCAGGCTGACCAAGTACGTCCTTTGATACCTCATAATGTGGAACATCCTTGAAGACATCAGTAAAGGTCTGCTCGTCTAACTGCAACAGGTTCTCCTTTGTACTCTTACCAAAGAGGATGTTAGAGGCTGCTATCGCCATATCAAGGTCTTCCTGAGAGTGAACCATACGGGTAACTTCCTCTGCAAGACGGTACTGAAGTGTACGACGACCTGGGTCTTGACGATGCTCTTCAATAAGATTATCGATAACATCCTTCTCCAAAGAAGTAAAGATCTTGATATACTTCTCGGCATCATCATCACTAACATTCAACCAGAACTGATAGAAAGCATATGGTGTTGTACGGTTGCGATCGAGCCATATATTACCGCTTTCGGTCTTACCAAACTTCTTACCATCCGCCTTTGTTATCAGTGGACAAGTAAGGCAATATGTCTCAGTTTCATTACCTAAAGTACGACGGATGAGCTCTGTACCAGTAGTCATATTACCCCACTGGTCATTACCACCCAACTGCAACTTAACACCAAACTTCTCAAAAAGATAGAGGAAATCGTAACCCTGCAGAAGCTGATAGGTGAACTCAGTAAAGCTAAGTCCATCGCGACTCTCGCCACTCAAGCGCTTCTTCACACTATCCTTAGCCATCATATAGTTGACAGTGATGTGCTTACCAACCAATCGAGCGAAGTCAAGGAAGGTGAAGTCCTTCATCCAGTCATAGTTATTAACCATCTCAGCCTTGTTTGGCTCGTTGCCATCGAAGTCAAGGAACTTACTTACCTGCTTTTTGATAGCCTCTTGGTTATGGTAAAGTGTTTCTGTATCAAGGAGGTTGCGCTCCTGACTCTTACCAGAAGGGTCGCCAATCATACCTGTAGCACCACCCACGAGGAGGTAAGGCTTATGTCCACAACGCTGCAAATGACGCAACATCATGATACCACAAAGGTGACCGATGTGCAATGAGTCAGCTGTTGGGTCAGTACCCAAGTAAGCTGAAACCATCTCTTTCTGAAGCATTTCCTCAGTACCTGGCATCATTTGAGCCAGCATACCACGCCAACGGAGTTCTTCTACAAAGTTCTTCATCTATATCTTTATACTTTAAGGAGTCAAGGGATAGAAGACTTTAAAAGCGTTCTGCCCTATCTACATAAGCCTCAACTCTGTATTAATATTCTATTGTGAGCATCGTTAGGGCACTGGGTCATAACCACTACCGCCCCATGGATTGCATCTTAATATACGCCAAATTGTAAGTGCCAAACCCTTAAAAGGTCCATGCTTTAGGATAGCTTGTCTACCATACTCCGAACAAGTAGGAGTAAAGCGACAAGAAGGTGGCGTAAAAGGGGATATGAACTGGCGATAAAAGAGTATCGGAAGTATCAACAGCCATGATAAAACACGTTTGAAAAGACGCCATAGCTTAGCAAAAACATTATGAGACTGCTGCTCACGTGGCATACTCTCGTTTCTCTCCTTCTCATCCATCATATCCGTTCTCCTATTCTTTGAAGCAGGTTACAGACCCGCTGTTCAATTGTAACAGAATCTATCAATTCGTTTGAAAGCCATATAAAAGCTATCAATAACTGCTTATCTGTTTGCTCGTTCACACGGAGCGTGACAAAACGCTTGTGCTTACGATAAGCCTCACGCACCTGCCGTTTCACTCTATTGCGCTTTACGGCACGCTTGAAATGTTTCTTCGGAACACTGACTAACACCTGTACATTCGACTCCGTGACCGTTTCTTCTGGTGCTGAAGTCTCCGACTTACAGTCAATTAGTCTGTAAACAGCCTTCAAAGGAAATGCTGTCATCGCATGACTTCCACCAGTTCCAAAGAGCGTATCTATGAGCTTCTTGCTGCATAGACGTTCTCCTTTTCTTAGTCTTTCTTCATGCTTTTCCATTCCTTATCAGCCTTTATTTACCGTATGTCCGGTACTGATGTCGGCTCCTTCCCCATCCTTTCAGATGAGGCAGAAGCCGTTATATTATTTATTCTTCTTCTCTTTCTCCAAGAAAGCACGCAACGCACCAGTCATAGAAGGATACTCCTTAGAAGGTGCTTGAAGGTCAAGTCTCAGACCCTGTGCCTCTACTTCCTTCGCTGTAGCAGGACCAAAGGCAGCTATCTTGATGTCTCCCTGCTCAAAGTTAGGGATATTCTCTTTCAGAGCCTTAACTCCTGTTGGGCTAAAGAAGACAAGCATATCATAATCAAAGTTCTTAACTTCTTCCTCTGTTAAGCCATTGCTCACCGTACGATACATCACACATTCCTTGTGCTTGAGCTTATTTGCATCTAACAACTCGCTCAGAGCCTCCGTATGTACAGAACTCTGCGGAACAAGGTACTTCTCAGTCTTATGCTTAGTCATTGTAGGGATAAGACTATCTATCTTTCCAGTATTACCAAAGAACACCTTACGTTTGCGGTACTGAACATACTTCTGGATATAAAGAGCAATCGTTTCAATCACACAGAAATACTTCATATCCTCTGGGATAGTGACACGCATTTCCTTAGCGAGATTAAAATAATTGTCTACAGCATGACGAGAAGTAAATACCACAGCGGTATAATCCAACAGGTTTATCTTCTGCTGACGGAACTCTTTCGCTGAGAGTCCTTCCACTTTAAAAAATGGTCTGAAAACCAGTTCCACTCCCAAGTCTTCCGCTATGTCGTAATATGGCGACTTTTCGCTTGACGGCTTTGGCTGTGAAACCAAGATCTTTTTTATCATCGTGTCCTAAAAGTTTATTATCAAATAGTTATCTGTAATGAACAAAACGCCCCACAATACCATCAACGGCATCAATTCGAGCGCACAAAAGTACAAAATTATTTGCAGACTGGCACCCATTCTCTTAAAAAAGATACTGTAACTCTTATAAAAAGCAAGCATTTTGATGCATAACATAACAATTAGTGTATAAATCAATGCTGCATGGAGTGACAAAGAGAAGTAAACCAGCAAGAGTACTATCGGGAATAATAAGACTCCTTCCAAAGAGGAAAGAAACACCTGAGTTCGCCTCCATTGTCCATTATTTTTCCTATCAAAGAACACCCAGTTTACGAATCCATAGACCAGATACTTGAATAGGAAATAAGCGACAAACACACCAAAAAGCATCCTATCGCTCCAAGTTGTGTATCATTCGAAAGCCTACCACCCCCTAAATCTCGCGCAAATAAATAATAGAGAATACTTCCTAACAAAGAGGTTTGTGCTATCAAGATAGTCTGAAAGCGCATCTCTTCATTCGTTTCAATAGCCAACTCCTTACTACGACTTACACGAAAGAAACTCTTTATCTGTCGTTCTATGAAATTTCTCGATAGAGAAAACGCCACCATCGCCATCACAAAACAACCTAAGAGCATTGCTGCAATAACATTATCATTGCTTACAGCATAAGGAGCAAGAACGCCCGAAACGCCATCAGCATGATTGTTTCCTCGTTCTAACTTGAAAAACTTATTCCCTTTAAAGTAGCCTTCTTCTGCAAATTTGAAGTCCGTCAGCTGAAACTTCTTCTGTTTTTTAGGGCGTAACAAGATAGACGAGTCAGTTTTCTGACCCGCCTTACCCTCAGAATCGACATTCGCCTTCTTCCCTGCTGCCAATGTTGACTTTAACAATAGAGAAGGGCGAACAATGGAATCAGTTGTCGGCATTATCTATTAAAGTCCGAATGTCTTTTTAATATCCTCTACTCGATCGAGCTTTTCCCAAGTGAAAAGTTCAATATCAACCGTCTTAGTATCATGATAACGGCTCTCAAAAGTCTTCTGAACAACCTCATTCTGACGCCCCATATGACCATAAGCAGCAGTCTCCAAATACATTGGCTGACGAAGTTTCAGTGTCTTCTCAATAGCCTTTGGACGAAGATCAAACAGTTTCTTCACCATCTCAGCTATCTCACCATCAGTAGCCTTCACATGTGAACGACCATAGGTATTCACATAAACACTAACAGGCTCAGCAACACCAATAGCATAAGCCAACTGTACGAGAATCTCATCACTCACACCAGCTGCCACCATATTCTTTGCAATATAGCGTGTAGCATAGGCTGCAGAACGATCTACCTTACTTGAATCCTTACCAGAGAAGGCACCACCGCCATGACCGCCTTTACCACCGTAAGTATCAACGATAATCTTACGACCAGTCAAACCAGTATCACCATGAGGACCACCAATCACAAACTTACCCGTTGGATTGACAAGATACTTGATATTGTCGTTGAACAAGGCAAGTACTTTCTCCGACGTAATCTGTGCCTTTACACGTGGCATAAGGATTTCAAGTACATCCTTATGAATCTGCTCTACCATCTCTTTATCAGCCTTCAACTGTGCCTCACGTGAGTCGTCAGCAGGCTTGATAAAGTCGTCGTGCTGTGTTGAAACAACGATAGTGTCAATTCGCTGTGGGATATTGTCATCGCTATACTCCACTGTCACCTGACTCTTTGAGTCTGGACGGAGATAAGTCATCTGCTTACCTTCCTTGCGGATGTCAGCCAACGTGGTCATAAGGAGGTGTGCCAAGTCGAGTGTCACAGGCATATAATTGTCTGTCTCGTTACATGCATAACCAAACATCATACCCTGATCACCAGCTCCCTGATTCTCAGCATCACCATTGTCAACACCACGGTTGATATCATCACTCTGCTCATGAATAGCAGAGAGAACACCGCAGCTATTGCCATCAAACTGATACTCAGCCTTTGTATAACCGATTTTGTTAATTGTCCTACGAGCAATTGTCTGAAGGTCAACATATTCCTTAGAACTTACCTCACCCATAATCACTACCTGACCTGTAGTATTAAAGGTTTCTATAGCGCAACGTGCATCCTCATCATATGCCAAGAACTGGTCGAGCAATGCGTCGCTTATCTGATCGGCAACCTTATCTGGGTGTCCCTCAGATACTGATTCCGATGAAAACAAATATGCCATATATTTATCTACTTTTTATGTTTGTATTTATTACTCTCTCTGTTTAAGAATGCAAAGTTACTGCAACTTAGCGGGATAACAAAATAAATAAGTAAGATTTATACATTATTGGGTGATAGATGATGGGTGGTGGGGGGTGAATATTGGGTGGTGGGGGTGAATGTTGGGTGATGATGATTAGTAAATATTGGGTGGTGGGGGGTGAATGTTGGGTGATGATGATTAGTAAATATTGGGTGGTGGGTGGTGAATGTTGGGTGGTGATGATTAGTAGTATTCGGTGTTAAAAGATGAATGATGAAGAAAATACAATCAAAGATTACCCTTTCAAAATCTACTTTATTTGAGAAGTCAATAATTACATCGGAGCTATTTTAGTGTTATTGTCGCATAATTTGCAACGATATAAGCCATAAATCGTCGCATAAAAATAAGATAGCATTATGCTTATACACGAAAGAGTTACAAAGCTTGATGCTGACCGTTATCTGAAAGGTAATTTGTTATTGAATGATTTACTCAATAAATACTGTTCGTATATGGTTGCAAACAATTGGGACTTATAACCCTTTATCTATGCAAATTATCCACAATTACAGATAGGTATAGTTGTTTTAATATGCTTTCTTTTTCTTAGATAGGCTAATTGATATAGAGAGATAATATGAAAATAAGCCTAACTAAAAAAGACTATAAAATGTTCTGATTGAATAATAGGGGGCGACACTGCCCCCTATTATTCAGCCAATATAAAAACACACATCTTCTTACATCTCTTACACTCGTCTAATTAAGTGTATATATAAGAGTCAAATATGACGGTAAAGTTTACAGAATCATTCTCCTTTTACTTTCAAATATAACATTTTATTCCTCACCAGTAGCTTTCTTTTTATACTTTTTTGCTTCTTTGGGACTGGCATCACAACCTTGTCCATTTTCTAACATATACGAAGTCAATTGACATGCACCAGGATTGCCAAGGTCTGCAGACTTCTTTGCATAAATAAATGCTTGTGTAAGATTCTTTTCTACTAACTTAGACCCACCATAATAATGACAAGCTAAATTATACATCCCCATATGATCTTCTAATTTTGCAGAAAGGAACAAATACTTTTTTGCTTTTAAAAAATTATTTTCCCCATTGTAATACACATAAGCATTATTTGCAGCCTCACCGCTCCCAAGATCTGCAGCCTTTTCCCAAATCTCTACAGCTTTTGTAATATTCTTCTTACAACCAACTCCCGATTCATATTTTAAGCCTAATAAAAATCCTGCATAAGCATTACCCTTTTCAAATGACTTCCTTGCATAATTGATACTTTTTTCATCATCTTTCTCTACGTTTTCTCCTTTTTCATAACATACAGACAAATAATTCATCGCATCTGTGTTTCCAAGTTTTGCAGCATTTTCTAATAATTTTATACCATTATTTACATCACGATACTTTTCATCTGTAGAACAATAAATATCTCCAAGAGAACACATACAATCTGCATCCATTGTCTGGACTCCTTTTTTTAACCATTCTACGCATTTATCCATATTCTTTTTAACATTGTGACCGCCATTATAATAGATTCGACCACATAACAATGCACTAAAAAATTTACCTCTTTCAAATGCTTTAGAAAAATATTCCAAAGCCTTCTGGTAATCAACATCATTATCAATACCATTATAATATACAAGCCCCATGCTATACAAGTAAGAAGGGTTATCTTTATCATCTATAGATTCCAGTATTTTTATAGCTTTCTTTTCATTTTTTTCGTATGCAGAGTTTCCAAACATAAGCATTTCTGCATAAGAACTTAGAACAACAGCATTAGTAGATGTTTCAACAAGACTATCCATCATTTTCTTGCCTTTAGCAATATCAGCTTTAGTAGAAATTCCTACGATATACCAGCGTGCCAATCCTGCCTTAGCTTCCTCAAGACCAGCATTAGCAGCTTCCTCCAATAATCTAAATCCCTTTTTTTCATCAACTGCTACTCCTTCACCCCAAAAATATGCTCGCGAAAGTTTCCACTTAGCATAGGCATCACCTTCATCTGCAGCCTCTTTATATAACTTAGCAGCCTCCTCAAATTCGTACTTAAGACGCAACTCATCTGCTTTCTTAACTTTATTTTGACATGAAGAAAAAAAGCATAGTACACTACAAACAAACATTAATAGCAATCCTTTTTTAGGTAATTTGTATTGTTTCATAACTCATATATGTAATAAAAGGTTTATAATATTTATTTTTTAAAGTAAATCGTTAATAAGTGCAAAGGTAATATATCTATTCATAAAGAGCAAAGATTTACACCTCAAATATGCTATTTACTTTCGATTCTGTAGTATTATAATCAGCAAAAGCATCAAAAAAGCGTAATCTTACACTACTTTTATATCTATTCTTACACTATACATCACTTACTTAATAACGAAATAAAAATGGTTCTTCTGTTAAATGTGTGGACGCTTTTCGTATTGCTTTAACGTAAGAGCTACAGTTACTCATTAAACAAAAATATGGCTGAGACAATCAACTTTCTGTCCTTTTATCACCCTCTGTCATTGAAAATCATCTCTTTGTAGACTTCGAAAATCTGCAAATAAGGGTTTGAAAAATCATTACATAATTTCAAAGAAAATATCTATAACTAACGGCATAAACACATATAAAAAGCAGGTTTGCAACCTACAGAGAATCAATTAGTTATAAAGCAGTAAAATAAAAGGTGCTTAATTGGACTTCAAAAGGGCGTTAGTAAGGGTCTTAAAGGGCACCTTTTGCAAGCCAAAAGGGCGTCTTTTAGAAGCCAAAAGAGCATGTATTCAAAATTGCAACATGAAAAATTATGACAGAATAATAAGTTATTAGCCTAATTAGCCCAATTGAACCAAATAGCCTAATTAGACTAATAGGGATAAGCTGTTTGTAGAAGACAGATAGACATCGCCCCTAATTACATTTATCATATAGTTTTCTCCCCTTATAAAACCATCTTATTGGAGGTAAGCATACCATGTATGTGGATTAATCTCATTCTATTAACAATCTATACATTTAACGGAAGAGCCATAAAAATAAGGAAGCATTATGCTTATACACAAAAGAGTTATAAGGTTTGGTACTGACCACTACCAGAAAAGAGACTTGTTATTATCAGACTTACTTAGTAAACACCATGCACTCCATTGGTACTACATGAGTTTTATCAATCAAAGAAAGAGAGTCCATTTGCCAGAAATGACAAATGGACTCTCATTTTTCTAAATAGTAACAGACCATCTTCTACAAATTATTTTCATGAAAATAATTCGCAGTTGATAGTCTATTGAATGAAAAAGGACCCATGAGAGTCCTTTTTCAAACATTGAATACGTATTATTTTGCTGGTGTCATTACCACCTCGGCATGATTACCTGCTGCTAAGATTTGCTTCAAATGAGCAGCAAGCTTAGCTGGGGTGATAGCCTCAACAGTCTTCTTATAATTGGTATGGAAGTCTACACCTGACCAGATATAGTCATCGAGAATACCCATCCAATAGCCGTTAGTCTTAGCAGAAAGTTCTGCATCCTTCAGCATGAAGTCCTTTACCTTCTGTACCTTATCGGCATCCATCTTCATTGTATTTCCTTCATACCCTCGGCAAGAAGCTTCAATGCAACATCAGACTTCGCTGGATCCATTGGACAATAAGCCTGAATAAGTGCTACAGGCTTGTTGCCAAGACGGCGTAACTTACCACCTGCGCTTACAGAGTAAGCTGCACTCGCATCCTCACGAATACTCTTCAAGTAAACCATAGAGAGCACCTGACCTGCAGCACTGGTAAGAATATCATTCTCAAGGGTGTAAGCCATTGGCGCATGCCAGAACTCAAAGGCAATCGCCTTTGGTGTTTCAGACTTGCGAGTGAACTTATTTACCGCCTGACCTGCAACATAACTTGGAACTTCCTTCCAGTTCTCAGCCTTGCCCTTAGGCAGACATGCAATATACTTCTCAATCAATGGGCGGAGTGTAGCCTCATCAAAGTTACCTACGAAGTAGTAAACAAACTGACCAGGATTAGCAAAACGCTCCTTCCAAATCTGTAAGATACGGTCGTAATTAACGTTCTTCAAGGTGTTCAATGTCATTGGAGCGAAACGTGCTTCATGACCATAGATAGTGTTGCTAAGCGAATCACCAAAGACACTCTCAGGTGAGAGATCCTTGTTCTTGAGTGCTAACTCCATTTGTGCCATCATTGCTTTGTAAGAAGCCTCATCCTTTGCAACATTCGTAAAGTTGAGGTAAAGCAACTGCATCATCGTCTCAATGTCCTTTGGAACACATGATCCAGCTAATGACTGATAGTAGCTTGACATGCTGCAGCCCACAGAAGCCTGCTTACCAGAGAGTGCCTTCTGCAATTCCTGACGTGAGAAATTACCCAAACCACTGTAACCGAGGACAGCATCAAAGAGTTGTAAGTTGCTAAAGTCAGCCTTACCATAGAGTCCCTTACCGCCCTTCGCAGAAGCTTGGAACTGAATTTCATTGTCCTTGAAGTCGGTCTTTTTCAGAATAACACGTGCGCCATTGCTCAGTGTCAACTCCTTATAACCAAGTACTTTATTCTCCTTCTCGCCTACAATCTTACCAGCCAGGAAGCTTCTTCTCATCGAGTAGAGGCTCCTGCTTTACATTGTCAACATATGGTTCAATCTTCTCAGCACGTACAGAATTGATTGTCTGAGCCATCTGAGCCTCTGTTGGGTAAGTAGCACCAGCCTTCTCCTGTGCAAAGATATAAGCTACGAAGTTACTATCCTTATCCGTGATGAGTTCCTGTGCATACTTATTGATAACGTCAACGTTCAATGCAGGCATCTCAACCAACTGCTTCATAATCTGATAATCATCCTCCTTGCTTGGGATTGGTTCGTTAGCAAGATAGTGATCACGAAGTTCATCGCCATATTGAGCATTCTTCACCTTGTTACGATTGACGTAAGCTGACTCCAACTGAGAGAGGTATTCAGCCTTCATACGATCGTATTCGCCTGCTGTAAAACCATAAAGACGAACGCGCTGTGCCTCACGATAGATAGCTGCAAGAGCTTGGAGGTCCTTACCTTCCTTAGCATCTGCAGCCATACTGAAGGCAGCCTTTGGTTTTGAAAGCATGTAATCGCCATCCTCTGAATAAGCACCAGTGAAAGGACAGTCAGCTTTCTGTGCCAATTCTGCGAGTCGCTGATTGAGCATCATAGTGATGATGTTCTTTGCGTAAGAGTCTACATAGTAGTACATATCACCCTTCTGTGCATCAGGGAAGGCGTCATGCTTCATACTGAAACCAACCTGGCTGTAAGGCATCTCCTTATCCTTACCAAACACGTAGATAGCATCCTTGGTGTCTGGCACAGCCTCTTCTACTACCTGTGCAGCATTGGCAGGAACAGTAGAATTAGCCCACAGCTTCTTAATCTCGTTCTCAGTATGGTCCACATCAATATCACCAACAACGATGATACACTGATTATCTGGACGATACCACTTCTTATAATAATCGCGGAGGTCCTGATAAGGGAACTTATCAACAATGCTCATTAAACCGATTGGCATACGATGACCATACTTTGAGTTAGGATAGAACTTAGGCAATACGTCATCATAGATTCGCATCACTGGTGTACGGCGCAACTGCCACTCCTGATGAATAACGCCACGTTCCTTATCAATCTCCTTGTCAGCAAGTGTCAAGCCGTTTGACCAGTCTTTAAGAATCAACAGACAAGAGTCGAGTGCCGTCTGACGAGTTGTTGGTACGTCACAGATACGATACACAGTCTGGTCGATACTGGTGTAAGCATTCAAGTTACTACCGAACTCAACACCAAGTGAACGGGTGAATTCGAGGAGCGTAGAGTCAGGGAAATGCTCTGAACCATTGAATGCCATGTGCTCAAGGAAGTGAGCCAAACCACGCTGGTTGTCGTTCTCTTGAATAGAACCAACACGCTGTGCAATGTAAATTGGCTACATGCTCTGGCCATTCATTGTGAAGGATGTAGTAAGTTAAGCCATTGCTGAGCTTACCTTGTCTTACATTCTTATTCACAGGGATAGGTCCCATCTGCTGCGCAGAGACCATTCCAGTGACAAAGAGTAAGACGATTAAGAATAAATGTTTGATTTTCATCTTAAACGTTGTTTGTTATTGTAATATTAGTTTTATGGCGCAAAGATACATAAAAATCTGTTACGTAATCCGATTTTTTTATTTTTTATATCTTAACAAAGTATCAATCAAGATTATTCTGTCAACAAATCCATTTGCTGACGCTCATTGTACTGGATATTACGAGGGTGATGTTCAAGAATTTCCTGCCGTAGTGTAGAGGTGTCGATATGGGTATAAATCTCTGTTGTACCGATACTTTCGTGTCCTAACATTGCCTGAATAGCACGCAAGTCGGCACCACCTTCGAGCAAGGAGGTGGCAAAGGAGTGGCGAAGGGTGTGTGGAGAAATTGTTTTCTTAATACCAGCTTCAACCGCATATCGCTTAATCATGATAAGAATCATCGTACGAGTCAGGTGCCGTCCACGACGATTTAGGAAGACATAATCCTCCTCTCCGGGTTTGATTTTCATCACATTACGGTCGGCAAACCAATAGTTTAACTCGTCTAAGGCACGTGGTGAGATTGGAACCAAGCGTTCCTTCGAGCCTTTACCCATAACTCGGATATACTGTTCTTCGATATATAGATTGGAAAGTTTTAGGTTGGTGAGCTCTGACACACGCAGTCCACAAGAGAACAAGACCTCAATAATAGCACGGTTGCGGTGTCCTTCCCACTTTGAAAGGTCTATTGCCTGCTCTAAGAGGTCTACTTCAGCCGTGGAAAGAACCTCTGGCAAGTGGTCAGGTTGCTTGGTGACTCTAACAACTCAGTCGGATCTACTTCCAAATAACCATCAATAACAAGGAAACGATAGAACTGGCGCACCCCACTGAGAATGCGTGCCAAAGAGCGAGGACCAATACCAAGGTCGGAGATAAAGGCTGCAAAGTGTTCTAAATCTTCTAACTTCACATCCAACACATCAACCTGTTCCACAGCAAGATAGCGAAAGAGCTTATCCACATCACGCATATAAGCATCCAACGTATTCGCCGAGTAGCCTTTCTCTAACTTCAGATAACGACGGTAACGGCTGACAATATCCTTTGAATTCTTGTCTGTTTCCATTTAATTTCTTATTTTTGCATACTGCAATTTATATGCAAAGATACATCAAAAAACGATATTTGAGAAGAAAGAGATATGAAAGTAATCATTATTAATGGTCCCAACTTGAACCTGTTAGGGGTGCGTGAACCTGAAATATACGGTAGTATGTCTATGGATACCTTCCTTTCACAACTGCGTGAAAGCTATCCTAACTGTACCATTGACTATTATCAAAGTAATGTTGAGGGCGAACTCATCAACAAACTACAGGAGACTGGCTTCTCATATGATGGCATTATCCTCAATGCTGGGGCTTATACGCATACAAGTATTGCGCTTTTAGATTGCATTCGCTCTCTACAAACGCCAGTGATTGAGGTACATATCAGCAATGTTAACGACCGTGAGGACTTCCGTCGACACTCAATGATAGCCCCTGCCTGCAAGGGTACGATTCAAGGCTTTGGTCTTAACAGCTACAGATTGGCTATAGAAGCATTGTCACTCCTATAACCTTTCAATACTCATCATCACTATCATCACCCATGCCAACAACCAACACCTATACGTCTCTCACTGATGAGGCGGGCTGCGATGCCTATCTTGCCTCGCATATCGACCCAGAAGGCGATTATCTTTACCGTCTTTATCGTGCCACAAACATCCATACAATTCACGGACGTATGGCAAGTGGGCATCTGCAAGGGCGTCTACTAAAGATGCTTGTACAGATGATACGTCCTAAGAACATCCTCGAAGTGGGTACTTTCAGTGGCTATTCGGCTATCTGTATGGCTGAAGGATTAGAGGAAGGGGGCAAACTCTATACCTTTGAAATCAATGACGAAATGGAGGATTTCACACGTCCTTGGATTGAAGGGTCGCCTGTTGCCGACAAGATTGACTTCCGTATCGGTGACGCTTCAGAAGAGGCTCCGAAGTTAGGGATTCTGTTTGATATGGCGTTCGTTGATGGTGACAAGCGCAATTATACGGAGGTATATGAGAAACTACTGCCTATCATCCGTTCTGGTGGCTATATCCTCGCTGACAACACACTGTGGGACTGGCACGTCATTGATCCTGCCTACGACCACGACCAACAAACGATTGGTATCCGCCGTTTCAATGACTTTATTGCTAAAGACGACCGAATCGAAAAGGTTATTCTCCCACTACGCGATGGGTTAACGCTGATTAGAAAGAGATAAAAGCTACACATAGCGGGCCCCTCCCCTGCCCCTCCCCCATAGGGAGGGGAGTGATCACCGCAAAGGGATAACTATAACGATTTTATAATCCATTATTTGCTTTCACTCTCATAACATATAGCAAAGCATTTGGCCCTCAACACCACTGGTGCTTACCATCCGCACCACACGTGCGGGGCGTTCGCACAACATGTGCGGACCCTCAACACCAAACACAAAAAGCCAACTTCCATCCCCGAAACATCTGCATTTCATCACCAACCAACATTCAACAACTATCACCCAGCATAACATTTCATCACCAACCAACACCCAACAACTATCACCCACCATAACATTTCATCACCAACCAACATCCAACAACTATCACCCACTATCACATTTCATCACCACCCAACACCCATTATCCAACACCCAACACCTAACACCCAGCATAATATTTCATCACCAACCAACACCCAACAACTATCACCCACCATAACATTTCATCACCAACCAACATCCAACAACTATCACCCAGCATAACATTTCATCACCAACCAACACCCAACAACTATTACCCACCATAACATTGCATCACCACCTAACACCTAACATTCAACACCCATTATCCAACACCCAGCATAAAAGTTTGTGGGTTTTTCAAACTTTCAGTACCTTTGCAGGATAAAACAATAAATAGATAAGACAATGCAAGAAACAAGACAAAACCGCATATCACGTCTCCTTCAGAAGGAGTTAGCAAGTATTTTCCAGACACAGACACGTATGATGCATGGTGTTTTGGTTAGTGTAACACGTGTAAAGGTGAGTCCAGACCTCAGTATCTGTACCGCCTACCTCAGTATTTTCCCATCTGAAAAGGGAGACGAAATACTAAAAAACATCAATGCCAATGAGAAGACTATCCGCTATGACTTAGGTCAGCGTGTGCATAATCAGCTGCGTATCATCCCAGAGCTACGCTTCTTCATTGACGACTCCCTCGACTACTTGGAGCGCATTGATGAGTTACTAAAGAAGTAGGAGGTGGGTGATGGGTGTTGGGTGATGAATGTTGGGTGTTAATGATTACTACAAAGTGTATTAATACTCCACCAAACATCAACACCCATCATTCAACACCTAACACCTATCCGTCAACACCCAACATTCAACACCTAACACCCTACCCGTCAACACCCAACATTCAACACCCAACACCCAACACCCAACACCCAACACCCATCATGAACTTCCCTTTTTACATTGCCCGCCGTTACCTCTTCTCAAAGAAGAGTACACATGCTATTAACGTTATCAGCCTCATCTCTGTACTCGGAGTGTCGGTGGCAACAATGGCATTGGTCGTTGTATTGAGCGGATTTAATGGATTCTCAGACCTTGTAGCATCCTTTTTTACCAACTTTGATCCACAAATTAAGATTGAAGCAGCAAAGGGTAAGGCTATGTCGGCTAACGACCCCTTACTTTTAAAGGTTAAAAAACTACCTTCAGTAGAGGTGGCTACAGAATGTGTAGAGGACCAAGCATTGGCTATTTATCACGACAAACAAGCCATGGTAAACGTGAAGGGTGTGGAGGATAACTTCGACTCGCTGACACATATCAGTAATATTCTATACGGAGATGGTGACTTTAGACTTCACACAGCTAATCTGCAATATGGCGTTCTCGGTATTAGATTGGCACAAGACCTCGGTACTGGAGTTGCATGGCCAGACTACTTACACATCTATGCGCCCCAGCGTGAAGGACAGTATGATGCTTCTGACCCAACAAATGCCTTTGTAAAAGACTCATTGATATCGCCAGGAGCGCTTTTCCAAGTGAAGCAGCTGAAGTATGACAAGGGCTATATCATCACCTCTCTTGAGTTCGCACGTCGTATATTCAACCGACAGGGAGAGATTACCTCACTTGAATTACGCATGAAACCTGGTGTCGATATTGACAAAGCCAAGGACGAGATACAAACCCTTCTCGGTGATAAGTATAAGGTGTTAGATCGCTATGAACAGCAAGCTGACACGTTTAATATCATGCGTATAGAGAAGCTCTTTGCCTACATCTTCCTCACGTTTATCCTCATGGTGGCATGCTTTAACATCATTGGTTCGCTCTCTATGCTCATCATCGACAAGAAGAATGACGTCATCACCTTGCGTAACCTCGGTACTACAGATAGCCAGATACGTCGTATCTTCCTCTTTGAAGGTAGAATGATTTCCGCTGCTGGTGCTGTCATCGGTATTGCACTCGGTTTATTACTTTGCTGGTTACAGCAGACATACGGTCTTGTACAGCTTGGTGATCAAGCTGGAAACTTTGTTGTCAATGCCTATCCTATTAGCGTTCACCCAGAAGATATCATCACTATCTTCCTCACAGTTATCCTTGTTGGCTGGCTTTCTGTGTGGTATCCCGTACGTTATATGAGTCGTAAACTGACGAGGGATTAAGCTATCCCTCGCCTATCGACTAACAACTATAAACCTAAACAACATGACTGAAAACCTAAACGACAAAATTATCATCTATCAAAGTGAAGATGGTAAGACCCAACTTGATGTAAAGTTGGAAGGAGAGACCGTGTGGCTTACACAGGCACAGATGGTTGAACTCTTTCAATCCAGTAAAGCAACGATTAGCGAGCATATAAAACACATCATAGAAGATGATGAGCTCGATGTGAACTCAACTGTTCGGAAATTCCGAACAGTTCAACAAGAGGGCAAACGGCAAGTTTCTCGTATAGTCGCTTATTACAATCTTGATATGATAATATCCGTGGGATATCGTGTAAATACAAAACGTGGTATCCGTTTCCGCCAATGGGCAAACTCTGTTCTTAAGCAATATCTTGTCAAAGGTTATGCTATCAACGAGAACATTCGCAAACATCAGATTGCAGAACTGCGCCAACTCATACAAGTATTAGGTAGAGCCATTCAGCAACAACCTGCAAAGACGACGGACGAAAGCAATGCGCTTTGATGTTGTAGTGGACTATACCTACGCACTCGACACACTCGATAACTATGATTACCAACGACTCCATATCGCTAAGACCACCAAAGAAGAACCCTTCCATGCCACATACGAGAATGCTATGCACGAGATAGATATGCTTCGACAGAAGTTTGGTGGTTCTGTACTCTTTGGTAATGAAAAGGATGAGTCCTTCAAAAGTTCTATCGGACAAATCTACCAAACCTTTGATGGCACGGAACTATATCCGAGTGTGGAGGAGAAAGCGGCTATGCTTCTCTATTTTGTAACCAAGAACCACTCTTTCAGTGATGGTAACAAGCGCATTGCAGCTACCCTCTTCCTATGGTTTATGAACAACAATGCCATCCTCTATCGTCCTGATGGCACCAAACGAATTGCTGACAACACCCTCGTTGCCCTCACCCTAATGATTGCTGAGAGTAAAACAGAGGAAAAGGATATAATGGTAAAGGTAGTGGTGAATCTTATCAACCAAGCCAATTAACCCACTTTCCAATAACAACTTATGAAACTTTTAGCAAACAGATAGGAGTATATCAAAAAATAAATCTTAACTTTGTCGTAAACATAAGAAGCAAAGTATGTCAAGAGAGGAAACAAATCAAATACGCTACATCATTGCTTTAATAGCAGAGTTTGCCAAGATGTTTAATCTTGGTCAGCGACAGGCATACAATTACCTTAAGCGTTTTAAGGGAATAGACTACTTGATGTCCTTTTACGATGTCTTACACACAATCCTCCGAAGATGCTATTCATGACATCACTATCATCTGTGAGAGGAATGGTGGTACACTAAAATATCAAATCCAAACTAATAAAACCATAGAACTGACCAACGAACAGATTGATATGATGAAAGAGGATATATGTGTAGAACTTATAGCCTTATTGATGAAAGACAGACATTATACTATGTCTGAGACTATTGAGATGCTCTATAACTCTGACACTTACAACCATATTCAAGACCAGTCTACAGGATTATATTATCAAAGTCCCAGCTATACATACGCTTTTCTACAACAGGAATTTTTGACGGGTGATTATCAAAGGTGATAAATTTAGTACTCAAAAAAATTTGTTTGTTATATAAAAAGAATGGGCATAAGTAACAAAAAAAAAGGATGAAAAATGGATATAATTAAAATTACATCACCACAAGCAGTAGGAAGTGTGAAGTTGAAAGTCACAGGCAGACCTAAACTGATCTTGGTAAATGGGCATTGGAATAGATTGTTGAACCTTGTTAACATGTCACCAGGAAAGAACAAAAGTGAATATTGGGATTATTTCCTTAGCTACACGGGTGCATTTGATGCCTTTATTGAAACAGCTCAAGCATATTTTGGAGATAAAAACTACCAAAGTAAACCTTTCTATGCTGATGGAAGTTCTCTTTTCGGTGGTGACAGGAGTGGTAATGACAGGAAAATAAAAGGATATAAATATGCAATGCAAAATATTGCAGAAATAACAAAAGGGGTGGGAAACGAAAAGATTTATTTTATTTCTCATAGTGAGGGGGCTGCATACGCTGCAGGCATGGCAAAGGCACTTATAGAGAAAGGTTACAAAGTTGGTGAGTCTGTCATGTTATCTGCAGATGAAGGTGACGAGTTTACTGTTGAAGGAAACTATCCCTGCTATCAGATAACTGCAGGATATATTGAAGAAGAAGAATATCTACTTTCCTATATAAGCCCAATTCACCCATCTACAATCAAAAAACCTAAACGAAAGTTTCACATAGATCCCATTGTAGGCGATCACAGAATACAGGGGGTAAACAGATATGGAGTGTATATCAGCTTTAACACAAAGTTTGAAACAGTACATGGGTCTACTATTGATGTTCAAATATTTAATATCCTTAAGAGGCTTAAAAAACTAAAAGTAATTCCTCAAAAGCTAAAAGGGAAAACAGTGTACATGATAGCTGATGGAAATATTATCTGGCATAAAATAGACAATATAGTTGTAGTTAATAAAAACATAGACATATATTAAAAATGGAAAAGGAAAGAAAAACAAAGACAAGGAAGAGAATTATCCTTCAGATTGTAATGTGGACCTGTATTCTCATCTCTGTGGGCACTTGCACACGTTATATTCTGTGGGTCTTGCCGCGTAGCCCTAAACCTAATAACCAACCAAAGTATTCATCAAAAGAAGAATCTTATTTCAAGGAGTTGGAGAAAAGGAATAATTGGAAGAATCCAGATAGATACATCTATAATATAAATGAAAAAGGAGAACCTTTGCCCAATGATTCTGTTTTTCTTAACAAAGATTATACATATTCCCTTGGTATAAAGATAGAAGACTCTACAACATTCTTTTCCTTACCTACTAAAATAGAAGACACTATAGCCTTATATTTATATAATCATGTGGTTGAAAGAACACCAGAACTGCAGAAAATAAAAATAATATTCAATTATGAAGAAGATTTAGATGAACGGGCAAGTATTGGACATTCTCGCAAAAGTGAATATGCAGTTCGTGGAAAAAGGCTTGTAAAATTAAAACACGATATGGAGTGAAATGATCAGCTAACAAAGAAATATATATACATATTCCAAAAGTTCCATGCTGAAAAACTCGTTTTATATGGCATAAGATTGACAACACATTTGTAGTTAATAAGAACATAGATATATATTAAGTATGGAAAAGAAAAGAAGAATAAAGACAAAGAATATTTTACGAGTTGTAATATGGATATTGATTCTTTCATTTGTAGTTATTTGTGTATGCTATCTTTCATGGGCTGCACTATTCCGACCCGTACCAGGGAATCAGCCGGAGCTATCTGTCAAGGAGAAAGAGTACTTCAATGAAATGGAAGGAAAAGAGGGGTGGGATTACGTGCAAAGAAGCATATATAATATAGAGGTAAACGGAGATCCCTCAAATCAGCATTTAATTAATCTGAATAAAAATTATGCCTATATGTTTCATACAAAAATAGAAGACTCCGCAACTTTCTACTCTTTACCTATTAAGATTGAGGACACAATTGCCTTGCATTTATATAATCACATTATCCACAAAAGTCCTCGACTAAAGAGAATTGTAATTGATTTCTCTTATGTAGAACGGTTAGGAGATGGTGCAAGTATAGGACACTCACGAACAGAAGAGTATGCAGTCCATGGTAAAAGGCTTGTGAAATTAAAACACAATATGGAGTAAAATCATCAGCTTACAAAGAAAGATATACATGTCCCAAGACATCCATGCTGAAAAGTTCGTTTTGTCTGGTAGGACATTTGTAATTAATAAGAACATAGATAAATATTAAGTATGGAAAAGAAAAGAAATATAAAGACAAAGAACATTTTACGATTTGCGATATGGATATTGATTCTTTCCTTTGTGATTATTTGTGTATGCTATCTTTCATGGGCTGCACTATTCCGACCCGTACCAGGGAATCAGCCGGAGCTATCTATCAAGGAAAAAGAGTACTTCAATAAAATGGAAGGAAAAGAGGGATGGGAGTACGTGCGTAGGAACGTATACAATATAGACAAAAGCGGTGAGTCATTACATCAACGTTTGGTTAATTTGAATAAAAATTATGCCTATATGCTTTGTGTAGAAATAGAGGATTCTGTAACTTTCTATTCTTTACCAAGTAAAACAGAAGATACCATAGCATTGCATCTATATAACCATGTGATTGGAAGGACTCCTAAACTGAAGAAAATAGTAATATTATTCGAGTATGAAGAATGGTTAAACGAACGTTCAAGTTTAGGACTTTCTCGCAAAAGTGAATATGCAGTCCGTGGGAAAAAAATTGTTAAATTAAAACACGATACAGAGTAATATCTTCAGTTAAAAGATAAATATATTCCAAGAGTTCCGTACTGAAAAGTTCGTTTAACTGGTATAAGACTGGCAACACATTTGTAATCGATAAGAACATAGACATATATTAAGTATGGAAAAGGAAAGAAAAACTAAAACAAGGAAGAGAATTATCCTTCAGATTCTAATGTGGACCTGTATTCTATTCTCTGTGGGTACTTGCACACGTTATATTCTGTGGGTCTCATTGCATAGAGCTAAACCGAACAATCAGCCAAAGTATTCAGCAAAGGAAGAATGTTATTTCAAGGAGTTGGAGAAAAAGGATAATTGGAAGTCTCCAAGTAGATACCTTTATAATATTGATAAAAAAGGAGAAGCATTAGTCAGTGATTCTGTTTTTCTGAACAACCCCTATGCATATTCTCTTCATATTGATATAAAAGACTCCACAACATTTTTTTCGTTACCGAGTAAAACTGGGGATACTATTGCCTTATATTTATATAATCATGTGGTTGACCGAAATCCTGAACTACAGAGAATTGTCATTGGTTTCTCTTATATTGAGCGAATAAACGAACGAGCAAGTATTGGACACTCACGAACAGAAGAATATGCAGTTCGTGAAAAAAAGCTTGTAAAATTAAAACACGATATGGAGTAATATCTTCAGTTAAAAGATTATTGGTGTCCGATAAAACTTTTTTAGAGTTATCTGTGTTAGATAAAATAGACTTAAACTTATGATTTCATTAATTTATTTGGTTATTATAGGGCTTCCCTTGTCAAAATAAGCGCATTCAATAATGCTTACAGTTTAAAACTGAAAACCAAGCCCATAGATAAGTAAAACGGCTGCAACACCGATGGATAAAAAGATACAGAGCTTTCAGTTTATTTTTACCGGACATCAATATTATAATATAAAGCTAATTGCTGGCTTTTTTACCCTAAACTAATAAAATCATAGTATAGAAACGGGTCATTGAAGAAAGTTTTTTATATATTTGCAACAGAGAACAAAAGCACAAGCCAATGAGTTGACAAGAATGTGCCAATTACTAATTATAACACAAAAACGAGACAATGAAAAAGACTATTACAATCGCACTTCTTACTGCAGCAGTAATAGGTGCAACATTTGTTTTATCATCATGCAGTAACAAAAACGATGATGACTGGATTATTGACGGCTTGCCAGATCCTGTAACAATTGACCTTTCAAAGGTATTCACTAATGGAACGCCTAAAGAGGTGGACAGTATGACTATCCAAACAAATGAAAAAGGATTAGTTACAAGTATTGAGACTAAGGATGAAACGGTATCTTTCAAATACAATAACACAAAAACACGTGCTATTGTAGTCCCAAATGTCTTCATGAAAGTAGAACGTAATGGAGATACAACGATCTACAGAATGTATCTGAACAACAACGGTTTTGTTAGAAGTTGCATGATAGAGCAAAAGGAAAATACAAAGGAAGATACATGGTATTTCGCCTATAACGATAATGATCAGCTGACCAATATAATCCATTCAGCAGATGACTACAAAAAATTTACTTTGACTTATAAAGATAGCAACATCTCTGAAATAGAGACAAAAACTATCGTCTCACAAACAACAACAAGAAAAAAAGATACTTGCAAAGTTGCTTATACGTCAACTGCCACCCCTACTCCTATAGTGAACAAGGGTAACATTATGCTCTTCAATACAACGTTTGGTATTGACATTGGCGCAATGAAATACGCCTACTATGCAGGATTGCTTGGAAAAGCAACAAAGAACTTGCCTCTACAGCTTATTGATAAGAACGGCAACAAAAACAACTTTACATGGACTTTCAATGGTAATGGCTTCCCAACATCAATGACAAGTGGTAGCCATCTATACAAGTTCGTGTGGTAAAAAAGTATTTTATATCATTACATATATTTATCATCCCCCTTCTATAAAGTACACTCGGAAAGTAAATCAATAGGGGGTTACTTTCAAACCATAGCTCTCAGACCATACCCCTCACTGGTCTGAGAGCTTTTCTTTTACCCTTTTACCTACCCATCCCAAATCTACACCCACGCAAAATAGCACAAATACACAGATTACTACATAGCTTATACTTGCCAAGCAACCATTGAAACAGTATCTTTGCAGCATGAATCACGAATTATTTTCATGAAAAGAAATATTTTTCTTCATGAAAAGAAATATTTATTTTCACGTAAATAATTTCTTTTTTTCATGAAAAGAATTCTGCCTAAGCCCAAAGTATGTGATTATAGAGACTCCTTTCACACACTAACGGCTCACGAAAAAGATGATTATTAACCCTTATTACAAACATAAAGCTATGACTGTAAATTACAAACTATTAAGAACAAGCGGTAAACTCGCACAACGTAAAGCACTAAGAATCGTACCTATCAAGAAAGATGTCACGGGAATAGAGAGAATCTGTCAGCATATCCAACAAGCAACAACGCTCACAACAGCCGACATTCTCGGTACTATATCGGCATTGAAAACAGAGTTAGTAGAGGAGCTAAAAAGTGGGAATACAGTTCATCTACCGGGCATTGGATTCTTCTCGCTTGCCCTTAAAGGGGACATGTACGAAGACCCTAAGACGCATCGTCACCAACTCCGTAATGTTGCTGTGCGCAAAATTAGATTCCGCCCCGATAAGGATTTCACGAAGCGTTAGGAAAGATGATTTTTGAAAACAAAACCTACAAAGACGGTACATCCACACTTCCTATAAAATCAGCCGTTAACGCTGCACTAAAAGAGTTGTTTGAAGAGAGTCCGATAATCACCGTTAACGACCTCCGTCGCCGTCTGAATCTTTCTACAACCTACGCCTATCAACTTACAGCACAGTTAGAACGTGAAAAGAAAATCATTAACATCGGCTCACGTTATCGCAAGATGTTTAAAAAGGCATAAACAGAAGGCGATAAACAAATGGTAAACATATAGAGGGAAATAGCATATTACCATTATAAATTAGATTAGACCCAGTAATAATTCAATAGCATAGAAACACAAAAAAGCCATTCCCAACCCTTTTCAGAGCATAGGAATGGCTTTTATTTATTGAGTAGTCCTCAGACTATTTTTATCCAATCCACTTCACGTAAGCGAAGTCCTGACGGTGTGGCAGGAGATCGTTCTTAGGATACATACGGACAGCGCACTTATAAGCACCTGCTTCTGTTGCATCGAAAGTAGCCTCGAAAGTATAGTGATTACCCTCAGTCTTCACCATCTTGAATGGGATTACCTTGTGGATGTTAACGTCATCAACTGGTGCATTCTTCAAGAATACAAGCTCAAGACCTACAGCATTGTTCAAGCCCTGCTCGTCGATAACGTAAGTAACCTTAATCTTATGACCTGTAGAAATATCCTGCAGTGCATCTTCATTCTTAGAAACAACATAAATGCTGTCCCAACGCTCAGCAACAGACTCCTTCCAAAGAGCAATCTCTTTAGCAAGTTTATTGTTATTAGCCTCGAGCTTATGAGAACGCTTAGCCTGACTCTCATAGAACTTGTCATAGTAGTCATCAAGCTGACGCTTCATTGTATAGTGAGGAGCGATAGTTGCAATAGAGTTCTTTACAACCTTTACCCAATCCTCTGAGTAGCCATCTTGATTCTTATTGAAGTAGAGAGGAGCAATCTCATTCTCAAGCAGACCATAGATAGTAGCTGCATCAAGTTGGTCCTGATAGCCCTGATTCTGATAGGTACGCTTCTCTGGCAATGCCCATCCAGCTCCCTCGCGGTAGCCTTCAACCCACCAGCCATCAAGTACCGAGAGGTTAACAACACCGTTCATTTCTGCCTTCTCACCAGATGTACCACTTGCCTCGAGTGGACGAGTTGGTGTGTTCATCCAGATATCAACTCCAGAAACGAGACGACGAGCCAACTGCATATCGTAATCCTCAAGGAAGATAATCTTACCGAGGAACTGTGGCATACGTGAAATCTCAAAGATACGCTTGATAAGTCCCTGACCAGCGCCATCAGCAGGGTGAGCCTTACCTGAGAAGAAGAACAGAACTGGACGCTCTGGGTTGTTTACAATCTTCTCCAAACGCTCAAGGTCAGTAAAGAGCAAGTGTGCACGCTTATAAGTTGCAAAGCGACGACAGAATCCAATCATCAATGCGTTAGGATTAATACGCTCAAGGATAGAAACGACCTTAGCTGGGTCACCCTGGTTGCGGAGCCACTGCTTGGTAAACTTATCACGGATATACTTGATAAGTTTCTGCTTCAATGCCATACGTGTCTCCCAGATTTCTGAATCAGGAACATTATAGATTGCATGCCAGATAGACTCATTGCTCTGGTCTCCCATGAAACTCTCATCAAAGTATTTATCGTAAACTTTGCGCCACTCTGTTGCTGTCCATGTTGGGAGGTGTACACCATTAGTAACATAACCTACAGCATTCTCCTCTGGGAAGTATCCCTTCCACAATGGAGCAAACATTTCTGGCTTACCCAGCCGTGAAGTTTTGACACACCATTGATTTCCTGACAGGTGTTACAAGCGAAGGTACTCATACAGAAACGCTCGCTGTGATCATCAGGATTGGTACGACCCATACCGATGAACTCATCCCACGAGATACCAAGTTTAGCAGGATAATCACCCATATACTTGCCGAAGAGTTCCTCGTCGAAGTAGTCGTGACCTGCTGGTACAGGAGTGTGAACGGTATAAAGTGATGAGGCACGTACCAGCTCCATAGCTTGATTAAATGTCAAGCCACTCTCAATGTAGTCGCAAAGACGCTGGAGGTTGCAAAGTGCCGCATGACCTTCATTGCAGTGATAGATATCCTTCTTGATACCCAATTTCTTCAAAGTAAGAATACCACCGATACCGAGCAGAATCTCTTGCTTCAAACGGTTCTCCCAGTCACCACCATAGAGAGAGTGAGTGATAGGACGGTCGAACTCAGAGTTCATATCGTTGTCTGTATCGAGCAAGTAAAGCTTAATACGTCCAACGTTTACACGCCATACAAGTGCGTGTACCATATAGTTGCGGTAAGGTACATCAACAACAACCTGATTGCCATTCTCATCAAGCTCACGCTCAATAGGAAGAGAGTTAAATTCTGTGCATCGTACTTAGCAATCTGCTGGCCGTCCATAGAAAGACTCTGTGTGAAGTAACCAAAGCGATAGAGGAAACCTACAGCACAGAAGTCTACGTTAGAGTCAGAAGCCTCCTTAATGTAGTCGCCTGCCAAGATACCAAGACCACCAGAATAAATCTTCAAAGCCTGATTCAAACCAAACTCCATACAGAAGTAAGCAACAGAAGCACGCTTCTTGTTAGGCTTAACGTCCATATAAGTACGGAACTTCTTATAGACATCACTCACCTGCTTCATCAGCTTTTTGTCCTTTACGATAGCTTCCTTACGGTCATAGCTAAGACGCTCAAGGAGCTGGACAGGATTATGTCCAACCTCTTCATAGAGTTCCTCATCAAGAGCTTTGAACATGTTGCGTGCTTCGTAATTCCATGCCCACCACATATTGTGAGCAAGCTCATCAAGACATGCCAGTTCCTTTGGCAGAGTTGACTTTACAGTTACCTCTTTCCACTGAGGTTCGTTGGAATAATCTGATTTAATTTTCATAACTTATTATAGTTTGACTGTTATTTCGTTATTTTGTTACTAAGCAGTTATCACTTGTTTCTTGCAGCTGCTTTCTTTAATGCTATGTCGTAAGCCTGCTCATAATAGATGATAAACTCACTCCAAAGAGCCTTACGAGAGAGCTTCTCGGCATTTGAACGACACTTGTTCACCTCCGTCTTCGTAAAGCAAGAGTAACGGGCTATGGTATCCTTAATACCATCAGCTACCTCTGAATAATTATAATCTGTACGATGTAATACTTTCACACCATCTTCTATCTCGCTATATTTTCCCTTCTCTGTATTTGCCCACAAACCGAAACCAGCAAGGTCGGTTGTAATACAAGGTACCTTAAAGGCTATTGCCTCTAATGGTGTATAGCCCCATGGCTCATAGTATGAAGGATAGACACAGAGGTCGTTACCCAATACGAGGTCATAATAGCTCATATTCATAATGCCATCATCACCTGTCAGATAGCAAGGCAAGAGGATGACCTTTACCTTATCTCCCTTTGCATTGTTTATACCGAGAGAAGTGAGCATATTTAGTACATTGTCATGGTCCATATTGTGGAGCCAATGTGTGAGTACAGGTTTATCCAATGGTGTGTCAAACTGTTTACCGCTGTTGAGACGCTCCACAAGGTTCTGACGTGGACCTGCTACCCAGCCTGGAACCTCAATGAAGGCTACAACCTGCTTCTTCAAGTTTTCATCAAAACGCAATCGGTTCATTGATTCTATGAACACATCAATACCTTTATTGCGGAACTCATATCGTCCGCTGGTTGATACGATTAACGCATCATCTTGTATATCGTCACCTGTCAGCGCATTAGCAACATCAAGCAAACGCTTACGAGCTGCCTTGCGCTTCTTTGTGAAGGTTGCACCCTTTGGTACAAAGTCATTTTCAAAACCATTTGGAAGAACTAAATCTACTGGTTTATCAAGCAACTCTTTGCACTCTGTTGCAGTAATATCACTCACAGTCGTGAAGCAGTCAACATAATGTGCTGTCTGCTTCTCGATAGAATGCTTACTCTCCATATTCAACTCCGAAGCCATCTGGTCACCATTATATGCCCAGAGATATTCGTACAATGGCTTGTTATTGCCCGCTATACTGCGACCAATACCCGTTGCATGAGTAGTAAAGATAGATGCTATCTGTGGCAAACGATGCTGTAATACAAGTGCGGCAAAGCCTGTCTGCCATTCGTTTGCATGGAAGACAACCTTATCTTTCTCACTAAGATAGAATCTATAGAAACTCTCTACGACAAGTGCCGTAGCATAAGCAAACATAGCAGATTCGTCATAATCACCGTAGGCATGGAGACTATCAACTCTATAATACTCCCAGAGCTTACCATAAATCTCATCTTTATGAGCAAAGTATGACTGAAAATCAATAAGCATAGCAATTGGCTCCCCAGGGATATCCCAACGTCCAACCTTTACTGATAGCCCTTCAGAAACTGCTTTCTGCTGCCAATCAGCAAATAACTTCTTATCCTCTTTAAAATAAGGGGATGGTGTCTCTTGCCAGCAGTCAGGACCAAGGAAAATGATACGATCCTTTACCTTATCTTGTAATGTCTTTGCACGAGTTGAAAGTACAGTATAAATTCCTCCGACCTTGTTACAAACTTCCCAGCTGGTCTCAAAAATATAATCTGGAAATAACATCTTCTCCTTTAAAATATTTGATATATATCGCCACAAAGGTAATACAAAAATAAGTAAATCAACAATTTAATCTGTACATTTTTGAGGAATGTATAGTATTAATTAATTAAAATCATTAACTTTGCAATTAACCAACATTCATAGATATGAAACAAAAGATTGTACTGACAATAATGGCTATGTTGGCTTTTTCAACCAACATAGCCGCTCAAAGCAACTTAACCACTACAAAGACAGAAACTTCTCTTTCAAAAACAGGAAAGATAGCACAGAAAAATGACTCTATCTTTAAAGCGCATCTTGTGAATGATGAATTTCAAGTGTGGATGGATATTGATTTCTATCATAACAATATTACCGTACCACGACAAGAGATATTCGGAGAGGTTCCAGGCTACTTTGGTGCAGTACGTGATACTCGTAAGTGGATTATCTCTGATGCTACCATAAAAGGGAGAAAGGCTATCTTAACCATCATCAATGACTATGGTAGTGAAGATCTCAAAGCCGAACTAAAGCGTAATTCTAATGGTACATACACGCTAACAAGACTTGATGGCAGCACGATGAAGATTGTGGTTAATAATAAATGGGTGAAGATTCCTAAAGATTTAATCTTCTATTGTAAATAATAACGGTTCTCAGGACTATATAAGTAGACCCTACTAATGACAAATTGGTGCTCATTAGTAGGGTCTTCTTTTATAATTGATTTCCAAATGTTATCCTTATAAACTATTTTAATTAGTTAGAATAGTCCTATCAACCACTTAAACATGTCTATTAGTAAAGTCCACGTCCATTCCGTGACACCAATCAATAACCTAAAGACAAAATAAATAATTACACTAAGAATGATAATAAGAAAAGCTGTTAGCAATGCTTTCGACCTCACCTGACGTATTGTTTTCTTATCTCCTTCTACATAGCGTGTAATTAAATCTAAGTTCTTTACGTGTGCTTTGCTAAAAAAATCTATAGCATCACCAATAAAAAAAGGAATACTTCCCAACAATATATCTACTAAATAGTTATAGATAACAGCCAATGTGAGTGGAATAGACTTGACTTTAAACAAAGTAACGTATATAAACGGTAAACCAAAAATAGATGAAACAAGATCTCCTACTGATGGTACTAAACCTAAGAGTGCATCTAAGAAATATTTATCTGCTAAAGTTGTTACCGTACTAATAAACTTATAAGCCTTTGATGCTTTTAAATTTCGGATTTCTTTCTCCCTCCTTTGTCGGCGAACTTCTTCTTTACGAGTAGCATCACTACCCTTATCAAGAGAATCTCTATCATCAATAAGAGAGTAAGAGTCATTCAAAACAATCTCTCCATCTTGTTCCCCTAAAGTCTTATGAGCATCATAATTCAACTCATTTTCTAATATATTCTTTCCTTCCATCCTAAATCAATAAATAAAAAACAAATTATAATAACCTAAACACTATAACGCTTAAACACATAAAATATTATCATAAGAGCTTTAATCAATAAAACACCTTTTTACTGCTCAAAAATAAATTTGCAATGTAATAAAAGACCCAGTTAACAACTAATTTTAGTTTTACTTTTACTTACTTTCATTTTTTAACACTTCGTAAAATTATCAATTACCAAATAAATTAAGAAGCAAATATGGATGATAGTAGTGACAGCAAATAACAAATTAAATAAAATAATTACCCCACTAAATTCAAGCGACTAAATACCACTTTTAAGTCATATTTGCCTTATGTAACCAATTAGCCCTATTTACCAATTAGGGTAATAAGCCCTATTAGTCTAATTAGCCCTATAAGCCTTATTAACCCAATACAATATCCCATTCTCCCTCCTCTACACTTCATCAACACCCAACACTCATCATCCAACACCCATCACCCATCACCCAACAAAAAAAAAGAGCCTTGAAGATTTCTCTTCAAGGCTCTCGTAAAAGGAGGCGGCCACCTACTCTCCCGCATTGCATTGCAGTACCATCGGCGCAAACGGGCTTAACTTCTCTGTTCGGAATGGGAAGAGGTGGGACCCCGCCGCAATAACCACCTGATATTTCTCTCGGTTGACTAGTTCACAGTTGACAAGTTGACTAGTTATTTGTCTTTATCCTTATCATCTTTCTGTCTTCTTATCAGTAGATCCGTTGTTAAACATTGTCCATAGAACTAATAACTTGTTTACTCGTTATCTTGTCAACTCGTCTACTGATACTTGTCATCCGTATAAGGTGACGTATTTCCACAAGCAAAACATATAGAACTTTTCTTCTTCAAGAAGAATACACAGCTCAAAGTCTGAGTCACTGGTCCCCGCACTCCAAAATTTGGAGGCGGGAGACCCGAAGAAAGTTTCGGGCAATTAGTAGTGCTCGGCTTTGACGTCACCGTCTTTACACCTACACCCTATCAACGTCATCGTCTATGACGACCCTTATGAGGAGTTCTCATCTTGCGGCTGGCTTCGCACTTAGATGCTTTCAGCGCTTATCCAATCCAGACTCAGATACCCAGCGGTGCACCTGGCGGCACAACTGGTAAACCGGAGGTCTGTCCAACACGGTCCTCTCGTACTAGTGTCAGCACCACGCAAAACTCCAACGCCCACGATAGATAGAGACCGAACTGTCTCACGACGTTCTGAACCCAGCTCGCGTGCCACTTTAATGGGCGAACAGCCCAACCCTTGGGACCTTCTCCAGCCCCAGGATGTGACGAGCCGACATCGAGGTGCCAAACCACCCCGTCGATATGAGCTCTTGGGGGGGATCAGCCTGTTATCCCCGGAGTACCTTTTATCCTTTGAGCGACGGAGTTTCCATACACGTCCGCCGGATCACTATGCCCCAGTTTCCTGCCTGCTCGGCATGTCTGCCTCCCAGTCAAGCGCCCTTATGCCATTGCACTCTATAAGGCCGGTTACCAATCGGCCCGAGGGCACCTTTGGAAGCCTCCGTTACGCTTTTGGAGGCGACCACCCCAGTCAAACTACCCACCAAGCAGTGTCCGCGCAAACTGCGCGTTAGACCTCAGACAGCCAAAGGGCCGTATTTCAAGGATGGCTCCACGAATGCTGGCGCACCCGCTTCGAAGCCTCCGGCCTATCCTACACATCGGATGACCAAGGTCAATGCTAAGCTGTAGTAAAGGTTCACGGGGTCTTTTCGTCCCATCGCGGGTAATCGGCATCTTCACCGATACTACAATTTCACTGAGCTCATGGTTGAGACAGCGTCCAGATCATTACACCATTCGTGCAGGTCGGAACTTACCCGACAAGGAATTTCGCTACCTTAGGACCGTTATAGTTACGGCCGCCGTTTACCGGGCTTCAATTCAATGCTTCCCATTGCTGGTGACATCTCCTCTTAACCTTCCGGCACCGGGCAGGTGTCAGGCTGTATACTTCATCTTTCGAGTTTGCACAGCCCTGTGTTTGTTAAACAGTTGCCTGGACCGATTCTCTGCGCCTCATATTGCTATGAGGACCCCTTATCCCGAAGTTACGGGGTCAATTTGCCTAGTTCCTTAACCATGAATCTCTCAACGCCTTAGTATATTCTACCCGACCACGTGTGTCCGTTTGCGGTACGGGTCGCATATACATTAAGTTTAGCGGATTTTCTCGGAAGTATGATTACCTGCACTCAAGTTATCCCGAAGGATTACCTGTACTTTCATGGTTCAGCTCGGAAGGTGGATTTGCCTGCCTTCCTCATAGCCTACGCACTTAAACGCCCTATTCCGTCAGGGCGCGGCAGTGTCACTGCTCCGTCTCCACATCACTGTATATGCGAGTTGCGGAATATTAACCGCATCTGCCATCGCCTTCGCCGTTCGGCTGAGACTTAGGACCCGACTAACCCCGGGCTGATTGGCATCGCCCGGGAAACCTCGGTCTTTCGGCGAAAGGGAATCTCACCCTTTTTATCGTTACTTATACCTACATTTGCTTTTCCATAAGCTCCAGGATCGGTTACCCTCACCATTCAACGCCGATGGAATGCTCCCCTACCGATACTTTTAATATACATTACTATCCCGCGCCTTCGGTATCTGACTTATACCCGATTATTATCCATGCCCGGACCCTCGACTAGTGAGCTGTTACGCACTCTTTGAATGAATGGCTGCTTCCAAGCCAACATCCTAGCTGTCACGGGGACCAGACTTCGTTAGACTAACTTAGACAGAATTTCGGGACCTTAGACGGCGGTCTGGATTCTTCTCCTCTCGGGGACGGACCTTAGCACCCGCCCCCTTACTGCACGACTGCAGTCCATAAGCATTCGGAGTTCGTCAGGTCTCGATAGGCGGTGAAGCCCTCTTGACCTATCGGTCGCTCTACCTCTTATGGAGATCATCGCACGCGGCACCTAAATGCCTTTCGGGGAGTACGAGCTATCTCCAAGTTTGATTGGCCTTTCACTCCTACACTCACCTCATCGGGAAGCTTTTCAACGCTTATCCGTGCGGTCCTCCATCCGGTGTTACCCGGACTTCAACCTGGGCAAGTGTAGATCACTTGGTTTCGCGTCTACCCCATCTGACTCGACGCCCTATTCAGGCTCGCTTTCACTGCGGATGCGCGTCTCATGACGCTTATCCTTGCCAGACATGGTAACTCGTAGGTTCATTATGCAAAAGGCACGCCGTCACCGCTTACGCGGCTCCGACCGCTTGTAGGCGCATGGTTTCAGGAACTATTTCACTCTCCTCATCGGAGTGCTTTTCACCTTTCCTTCACAGTACTCGTTCACTATCGGTCTCACGGGAGTATTTAGCCTTACCGGATGGTCCCGGCAGATTCGCGCAGAATTTCACGTGTTCCGCGTTACTCAGGATACCACTACGTCTCGTCATGCTTCGAATACGGGATTATCACCCTCTATGATTGTTCTTTCCAGAACATTCTTCTCACAATCTAAGTACGACAGCGTGGTCCTACAACCCCTGCTAAGCGTTGCCACAAAGCAGGTTTGGGCTATTCCCCGTTCGCTCGCCACTACTAGGGGAATCATTATTTATTTTCTCTTCCTAAAGGTACTAAGATGTTTCAGTTCCCTTCGTTCGCCTCACTACCTAATGTAGTGATAACAGGTCTTCAACCTGCTGGGTTGTCCCATTCGGAAATCCTTGGATCAAAGGTTATTTGCACCTACCCAAGGCTTATCGCAGCTTATCACGTCCTTCATCGCCTCCGTGAGCCAAGGCATCCGCCATGCGCCCTTTCTTACTTTCTTCGCCTTCTCTGTAATTGCTTACAAAGAATGTAGCTCATACTTTCAGCTGTTGTGTGATTCTAAAAAGAATTTGAAGTTTTTTTCTTCAATAATTAGAATGCTAATTCTTCCCATTATAGAAAGAATAGTTCTACATTACAGTCTTGCTTGTGTCAATATGTCAAAGATCTTGTGCTGTTACTCTCTGTGTTCTGAGGCAGTGCCTCAGAAGCATAGAACAGCGTGGTGGAGGATAAGGGCTTGAACCTTTATGTGAGCCTTAAACTCTAAACTCCTACATTTATATAATACAGAGTGCAGTGAGTACAAGAAGAAAAACGAACCAAAGGTTCTTTTATTTTCTTGATTACCGTTAACTTCTTGACTTGTATACTTAAATACTTATCAACTAAATCAACTAATAAGCATCCTCTCCAGAAAGGAGGTGTTCCAGCCGCACCTTCCGGTACGGCTACCTTGTTACGACTTAGCCCCAATCACCAGTTTTGCCCTAGGCCGATCCTTGCGGTCACGGACTTCAGGCACCCCCGGCTTTCATGGCTTGACGGGCGGTGTGTACAAGGCCCGGGAACGTATTCACCGCGCCATGGCTGATGCGCGATTACTAGCGAATCCAGCTTCGTGGGGTCGGGTTGCAGACCCCAGTCCGAACTGGGACCGGCTTTCAAGATTTGATGCAATTTGCATTACACCATCCCTCTGTACCGGCCATTGTAACACGTGTGTAGCCCCGGACGTAAGGGCCGTGCTGATTTGACGTCATCCCCACCTTCCTCACACCTTACGGTGGCAGTGTCTCCAGAGTGCCCAGCTTAACCTGATGGCAACTGAAGAGAGGGGTTGCGCTCGTTATGGCACTTAAGCCGACACCTCACGGCACGAGCTGACGACAACCATGCAGCACCTTCACAGAGGCCCCGAAGGGCGTCATTATCTCTAAATCCTTCCTCTGCAATTCAAGCCCGGGTAAGGTTCCTCGCGTATCATCGAATTAAACCACATGTTCCTCCGCTTGTGCGGGCCCCCGTCAATTCCTTTGAGTTTCACCGTTGCCGGCGTACTCCCCAGGTGGGATGCTTAATGCTTTCGCTTAGCCGCTGATACCAGATACCAACAGCGGGCATCCATCGTTTACTGTGCGGACTACCAGGGTATCTAATCCTGTTTGATACCCGCACCTTCGAGCTTAAGCGTCAGTTGCGCTCCCGTCAGCTGCCTTCGCAATCGGAGTTCTTCGTCATATCTAAGCATTTCACCGCTACACGACGAATTCCGCCAACGTTGTGCGTACTCAAGGAAACCAGTATGCGCTGCAATTCAGACGTTGAGCGTCTACATTTCACAACACACTTAATCTCCAGCCTACGCTCCCTTTAAACCCAATAAATCCGGATAACGCCTGGACCTTCCGTATTACCGCGGCTGCTGGCACGGAATTAGCCGGTCCTTATTCGTATGGTACCTGCAAATAGGGACACGTCCCTAACTTTATCCCCATACAAAAGCAGTTTACAACCCATAGGGCCGTCATCCTGCACGCTACTTGGGTCGGTTCAGACTTCCGTCCATTGACCAATATTCCTCACTGCTGCCTCCCGTAGGAGTTTTGGACCGTGTCTCAGTTCCAATGTGGGGACCTTCCTCTCAGAACCCCTACTGATCGTAGCCTTGGTGGGCCGTTACCCCGCCAACAAGCTAATCAGACGCATCCCCATCCATTACCGATAAATCTTTACTTCAAATCTGATGCCGTCATCGAAGACTATGCGGTATTAGTCTGCCTTTCGGCAGGTTATCCCACAGTAATGGGAAGGTTGGATACGCGTTACTCACCCGTGCGCCGGTCGACGTCCAAAGAGTGCAAGCACTCAATGCCGTTTCCCCTCGACTTGCATGTGTTAAGCCTGTAGCTAGCGTTCATCCTGAGCCAGGATCAAACTCTCCATTGTAAAATATGTTTTGGTGATAGGTGATGAATGTTGGGTGATAATGAATACCACTCTACTTCCAAAACCTCACCGAGTAATCTCTGTTTCAGAACGCTTATCCTAAAAGTATCAAGTAAAAAGCACCTTTTCTTTTGCTCCTTTAGTTTTGAGGCGGTGCCTCAAAAGTAGGGACAACGAATTAATCGGTTCGTTTCTTTTACCCATCCATTTGATATAAAATCAAACAGACGCTTCTTGTACTACTTCTCTGTTTATGTAAATCTTTTCAAAGAACTCTTTCTTTATATGCTTTAAGTAACTTGCCAGGTGGCTTGTTTTGTAAAGCGGATGCAAAGGTATAGAGAATTTTTATTCCCTCCAAATGTTTTGAAGATTATTTTTTCAAGAAATGAACTTTTTTATTTAAAATTGACCCAAATCAACTAATTTGCTTAAAAATGATTATTTTTGCACCCTAAAATAAGATTAAAAAAGAATGAGACATAAAAAGGAGATTGTTAAGATTGGAGAGCATACTTGCATCCTACATAGTGAAGAAAACGCAAAGTTTTTCATTATTCAGCCCGTTGACAGTAATGACACAGAGGAGTTGGAGCGGCAAATCACCTATATAGAAGACAACTCGCAGACACCATTTATACATATTGCTGTTCGTATAAATAAATGGAATGCCGAGCTAACCCCTTGGGCTGCTCCCCCTGTATTTGGAAAGATTCCCTTTGGTGATGGCGCTCATTCCACCTTATTATATATAATAGAACAACTTATTCCAAGCTTAAAGACACAATTTGCTTTAAAGCTCAACAAAAGCAATACCATCTTAGGAGGATATTCATTAGCAGGCCTTTTTAGTCTTTGGGTAAGTTATCAACAGAATGTTCCTTTCCATGGAATTGTCTCAGCATCCCCTTCAGCATGGTATATAGGTTGGTTAGACTATGCCAACTCCCACCAGCCACAAGTAGAACACGCATATCTCAGCCTTGGCGACAAAGAAGAGAAAACAAAAACAAAAATGATGTCAACTATCAGTAAAGACATCCTTCGCCAAGAACAAATATTCAAAGATAAAGGTGTCAATTGTAAGATGGAATGGAATGAAGGTAACCATTTCCAAGACAACGGAGTCAGAATTGCAAAAGGATTTGTTTGGTTGATGCACCAATAAAAACACTGACTATTCCCTTCAAAAGAGAGAATAGTCAGTGAAAAAGGCTAATGAAAAGTCATTTCTCAACTTCAAAGACAAATATAATTCAATCCAACTTACAGAAGTTACTTAATCCCTGCAAGGCATCTTGCCTCAGGCGAAAGGAACTTTCCTATCTTCTTATAAGGAACCGTAAAGGTAGGCATTCCGATAGCATAAGCACCAATCTCATAGAATCCATAGATAAACACCACACCCTCTGGAGAAAGATAAACACCATTTCCTGGTAATGGGATAATACCATTCTCAAGAGAGAGCCCATCCATATCTTCCTTTACACGGCTTTCAACATCATTCTCTTTTTCATACCCTCCCCCTGAAATAGCTTTCAACACCAGCTCTAAGGATAGGTTGAAGTGCTTTTATATCCTTCGGACTCAATACATTCCGCAGCATAACACCCGTCTTTTTATCAAAAGTAGCCCCATATTCTGAAGCCATTCCATGCGCACCACCCGAATATGTGTAAAAAGAAGAATAGTACGTAACATAACGATCCGTTTCATTTAGCTTCATTATGAACTTAGAAATTTCTGGTTTCCACGCCACATCAGGATCATCAATTTCATCTAAAGTTTTGCTTATACTCTTATAAGCATTCTTAGCATAGTAGTTAATCATTCCCTTACCATCTGCAATATTGCTATAAGGTTTAGACTCTACGCCCTCATCACTATAGTCATCCCCAATCCATACCAACTCAGATGAGAGGTAAGCACGGAGCGAATCGACAGCGGTTGAGGTCCAGACACAGGGAAGGAATAAGCAAGATCAACGTCACCCTTCTCTGTACTATAAGACTTACCAATAGAATCAACCACCAATGGTACATCTTTCTTTTTTACAACAGAGCCAGCAACCATAGAAGGAGAAGCCACAGAGTCCTTCACATTCTCCGCAGCTGATGCCTTTTCACTTTTGCATCCAGCCATAACAGTTATAGACAAAAGAGATGCTAAAAGGAATGAAAAATTTTTATTATTCATATCAACTAATGCTTGTTAAGAGACAACAAAAATAGTCATTTCGCTCTTTATTTCCAAAACATTCCTTACTTTTGTTGTACAAGGAAAGTAACAAAGCACATTCTATAGGTTTCACCCATCGAAAAAGTAGCCTATAGAACATGCTCTTAAAAAGCTATAGAAAAGATGAAGATTAGTATTGTAGGGACAGGGATGATAGCTACAGAAGTTATCTCACTACTCAAGACAGAAGTCAAAGGGATAGAAATCACCAGTATATTCTCACATAGCAATGAGGAAAAAGCAGAACTTATTGCGAAGATGAATCATATTGGATGTATATATACCGACTATGCTCAATTACTAAAAGAAGACAAAGCTGACTTCGTTTATATCGCTTTAGTCAACAATGCCCATTACGAATTTACGCGTATGGCATTAGAGGCTGGTAGGAATGTAATTGTAGAAAAGCCTTTCACTCTCACGGTTGCCGAAGCAGAAGAGCTTGCAGTAATGGCACGAGAAAGAAAGCTCTACCTCTTTGAAGCTATCTCTCCTATTCATACGCCTAACTTCCGCATGGTCAAAGATAGCCTAAAGAAGATTGGTCCCATCCACTTTGTGCAGTGTAATTTCTCACAATATTCAAGTAAGTACGAACGCTATTTACAAGGAGATATTGCCCCTGCATTCAACCCAGAATTAGGAGGTGGTGCGCTGAACGACCTCAATGTCTACAATATAAATATTGTCATCGGTCTTTTCGGACAACCTACCGCAACACAATATTTTGCTAACCGAGGTCACAATGGCATTGATACCTCAGGTGTAATGGTTCTCTCCTATCCTACGATGACCGCGACCTGTACTGCAGCGAAGGATTCAAGTAGCCCATCATTCATTCTCATACAAGGAGAAAAAGGTTGGATACATATCCCAACACCCGCCAACGAGTTTGGTAGTGTAGAAATCATGAAACAAGGAAAGCTAACCAGCTATCGCCGTAACGCCTATGAAAGCCGTCTTGCCCATGAGTTTATGGACTTCAAAGATGTATGGGAGAAGAAGGATTACAAGCAGATGGAAGAATGGCTTGAAAGGTCAGTGGAAGTAGTGAGGGTGATGGGATAAAAAAGCCTCACCCCCGCGAGGGTGTGTCAAAATGTACACATTAGTAATATAGAGAAATATAATGCAAAAAAGTAGGTTAAAATTTGGAATTAAATACTTTTTACTGTATATTTGCAAAAATAAAAAAAATATGATTAAAAAAGAAAGTGATTTTATCACTAATTTTTATTAGAACGATTGGTGCAGATAAGGTATTTAAAAAGTCTTACACATCGATGGGAACTACTTAAAAAAAGAAAAAAAAGTAGATTATTAAATAAATCCAGACCCTAATAAGTCGGATTTATTAATGATATAGAAGCACTATAATAAAAAAGAGGATGTGTACATTTTGACACACCCTCAGTAATTACCGTAGAGGGGGATGGGTAAATAAATCGAGGGGAAGGGTTTTATAAAATTATAAAATAAAAAAGGGCACTCAATAATTGGGTGTCCTTTTTTATATCATTTTTTGAATTACTTCAAAGCTTGTTCAATGTCTGCGATGATGTCATCAACATTCTCAATACCAACAGAAAGACGGATTAAGTCTGGTGCTACACCAGCCTCACGGAGTTGTTCGTCAGTCAACTGACGGTGAGTATGACTTGCTGGATGCAGAACACAAGTACGTGCATCAGCCACGTGAGTGACGATAGAAACAAAGTCTAAGCTATCAATAAACTTGATGGCATCCTCTCTTGAGCCCTTCAAACCGAAGGCTATGACACCACATGAACCATTTGGAAGATACTTCTGTCCTAAAGCATAATACTTATCGGAAGGAAGACCACAATAGTTCACCCATGCCACCTTCTCATTCTTTTCCAACCACTCTGCCACCTTCTGCGCATTATCACAATGCTGCCTCATACGAAGGTGCAAGGTCTCAAGACCAATATTAAGCAGATATGAATTCTGCGGTGCAGGAATACTTCCGAGGTCTCTCATCAACTGAGTAACGAGCTTCGTTATATATGCCAATTTACCAAACGACCTCGTATAAATGAGTCCATGATAACTCTCATCAGGAGTTGTCAATCCTTGGAACTTCTCACTATATGCTTCCCAATCAAAGTTACCCGAATCAACAACAACACCGCCAACCTGTGAGGCATGTCCATCCATATACTTTGTCGTAGAATGCGTAACGATATCACAACCCCACTCAAAAGGACGACAGTTGATTGGTGTAGCAAATGTATTGTCGACAATCAGTGGTACACCATGCTTATGAGCTATTCCTGCAAAGCGTTCGATGTCAAACACCTTACCTCCTGGGTTAGAAATCGTCTCACCAAAGAAACACTTTGTATTTGGTTGGAAGGCTGCTTCAATCTTTTCATCGTCCCACTCTGGATCAATGAAGGTACATTCAATACCCAACTTCTTCAGTGTTACACCAAAGAGATTATACGTTCCGCCATAGATTGTGTTAGAAGTCACTAAATGGTCGCCTGCTCCACAAATATTAATGATAGCATAAAAGTTAGCAGCCTGACCAGAAGAAGTCAGTACCGCACCAACACCACCTTCAAGGGCTGCAATCTTCTTGGCTACAGCATCATTGGTAGGGTTTGCCAGACGAGTATAGAAATAACCGCTATCCTCCAAGTCAAACAAACGTGCCATTTGCTCACTGGTCTCATATCTAAAAGTTGTACTCTGATAAATGGGTAGCTGCTGCGGTTCACCTTTTTTAGGTTGCCAGCCGCCATGAATACATATCGTTTCAAGATTTCTTTTCATATCATTATTTCCTTTATTATTTTTATTCTTGAGTGCGATTGCAAAGTTATAACAAAACCATTTACTATCAAAATTTACTGTAGAATTCAGAAAAATATGCTATCTTTACCCCATATTTCAAACAAACAGCAGAATAATATTCTGCATAAACAAAACATATCGAAATGAACAACAATGAGACTTTAGATGAAACCGACCGTAAAATCCTACGTATTCTACAGCGAAACTCTGATCTTACGGTAAAAGAATTAGCCGCAAAACTCCACCTTTCAACCTCTCCCACGTTTGAGCGACAGAAGCGATTAGAGCGTGATGGCTATATAGAAAGATACATGGCGGTTGTAAATCCTCATAAGGTTGGCAATGGTATTATGGTATTATGTAATATCAGACTGAAACAACACTCTCAAGAACTCATACAAGAGTTTATGGACGTTGTGCAGAATCTTGAGGAAATAACAGAGTGTTATAACACCAGTGGTGACTACGATTTTCTTATTAAAGTCTATGCGCATGACATGAAAAGCTATCAACAATTCATGCTCAACACGCTTGGTACGATTAATTGTATAGGAAGTCTACATAGTATCTTCGTTATTGATGAAACAAAGAATACACATGGAGTTCCTATCTCTATGCTTTGAGTTGTGAGGAGTTAATGGCTTATCGAAATCGGCAATGATGTCCTTAACTGGTCTTTCGGTCCCTAATAGTTATCGTGCGGACGCTCCGCACATGTTGTGTTGATGGTGAACACATGTTGTGCGAATGGCGAACACCAAATGTGTTGAAGATTAAATGAACTGCTCTATGTGGTTAATGAAAGTGCAACCGAATGTTAGAACCCGTCAAGTGGTGATACTATAAGCATTCAAGAGATGGAAATCATGATATAGTAAAGGCAAGGACACACATTGATGCCCCTGCCTTTATCTTGTTTAATCATACTCAAAATTTTATGCGTCTTGCTGTCGAACACCCATACGAGCCTCAACAACATTGACTACATAGTCGCCTAATTTTTCGCACTCCTGAATGATGTCCATGTACATTGTTCCTACTGCATAGGTGTACTTATGGTCGTTCACATCGTTGATATTCTGCGAGCGTAACTGATTGCGGTAGTTGTTAATCTCGGTCTCAATATTGAACGAACGATTCACATCGTTGTCCTGACGGTGACCAACAAGAATACGATTCATCTGTGTCAGAGCATCATCTGTCAACTCAAACATCTGATGCATGTGGTCATACTGCTCCTGTGTAAAGTCTTCCTTACTATTGATAAGACGGCTGCAAGTACGAGCAATGTTATAACAAGCATCTCCGATACTCTCCAACTCAGAGATTTCACGAAGCATAGAGCGCACCTTCTCCTTGGTTTCATCACTCAGATGAGCATTAGAAACTTGGTCGAGATACTTCGCAATCTCTATCTCCATATTATCAGAAATACCTTCATACTTCTCAATACGACTATAGAGTTTGGTGAATTTATCTGTATCTTTCTCGCCAAGTAACTCACGAACCATACCGAACATACGCTGAATGCGCTCAGCAAACGACTTTATCTCCTTTGAAGCCTCAAGCACAGAAAGCTCCGGAGTCTTCATGATACCAACCTGAATAAAGTGCAGACGGAACTCGTCTTCGTCCTTGTTTGCCTTTGGTTTGATAATAATGCAGACAAGCTTCTCTAAATACTTGATTGGTCCAACGAGGATAGCTGTGTTGGCAAGGTTGAATGTGGTATGGAAAGCAGCAAGCACAAAACTTAGTTTGGCAGCATTAGCCGCAAAACCAGGCGCGCCCTTTGGCATATTTACATCATAACCCACCCAATCGCATACCATATTGATAAAAGGATGGAAAACACATAATACCCAGAGAACACCAAAGACATTGAACACCATGTGAGCCATAGCAGCTCGGCGAGCCTGTGTGTTTGCTGTCAAAGCAGCAAGGTTTGAGGTTACAGTCGTACCGATATTCTCACCCATTACAAGTGCAATACCCTGATAAATAGGCAGTACGCCCGTTGAACAGAGTATCATCGTGATAGCCATAATGGCTGCAGAACTCTGCACACACATGGTCAGCACACTACCGATAAGTAGGAAAACGATAGTTGTGATGAAGCTTTGTGGGTCGAAATGACTAAAGAAATCGAGTACAGCCTGATTGTGCGCAAGGTCCATATCGATACCTGTCTGACGTAGGGTTCCCAATCCCAAGAACATAAATGAGATACCAAAGAGGAAGTCACCAATGAGTTTACGTCTCTTAGAGTAGATCAGTACGATACCAATAAAGAATGCTGGCCATACAAAATCAGTAATGTTAAACGAGAAACCAGCCGACATAATCCATGCCGTCAGCGTCGTTCCAATGTTCGCTCCCATGATAACAGAGATGGCTTGCACCAATGTTAGCAATCCAGCATTCACAAAACTGACTGTCATTACAGTAGTTGCAGTTGACGACTGTACGGCAGCTGTGATGAATGTACCCGTAAGAATACCCGTAAAACGATTAGTTGTCATTGCACCAAGGATGTGGCGCAACTGCGGACCTGCCATTTTCTGCAGTGCCTCACTCATTGCTTTCATACCGAACATCAGCAAAGCTAATGCACCAATGAGCTTAAAGAAAATCCAAATCGACATATAATAACTTAATTTGTGATGTCTGTTTCTTGGATATTTGCAAAACTTTCCCTAACTTTACAATCCTATTTACCAAAGGACAATATTGTTCCCTGACATAATTTTAACCATCAATGATTATGAGACAAGTACTGCATATCCGTTGCAAAAATAATAAAAAAACTCAAGAAGTCCCAATTGGAAGTACACTTTCTGACATTTATGAAGAAATTAATCTTCAAATGCCTTATGGACCAGTGAGTGCAAAAGTGAATAATAAGGTGGAAGGACTCCATTATCGTGTCTATCATAATAAGGATGTAGAATTCCTCGATTTGCTTACTCCATCTGGTATTCGCACTTACACCCGCTCGCTTTTCTTAGTGCTTTGCAAGGCTGTTCACGACCTCTATCCAACCAGTTCTGTGGTCATAGACATCCCTGTTTCAAATGGTTACTACTGTAACTTGCAGCTCGGACATGAGATTACAACAGAGGATGTTGACCGCATCCGTACACGAATGCAGGAGATTATCGATGCTAAGATGCCTATCCAGCGTTACGAGACAACAACCGAGGAGGCTGTTAAAATGTTCACAGAATTAGGCGATATACAAAAGGCTAAGCTCCTTAAAAGTAGCGGTAGCCTTTATTGTGTCTATTATGTGCTTGAGGATTATAAGGATTATTACTATGGTTCGATGCTTACCAACACGAGCCAACTTCATCTCTTTGGTTTGGAGCCTTACTTTGATGGAGTCCTCTTGCGTATTCCTTCCACACAAGACCCCTCTAAATTAGGTGAATTGATACGCCAAGACAAGATGTTTGAGGTGTTTAAGGAGCATCATAGATGGCAGAGTATCTTAGGCATTAAGACGGTGGGCGACTTCAATGAAGCGGTAAAGAATGGACTGGCAACCGACCTTATCAATGTCAGTGAGGCTCTGCAAGAAAAGAAGATATCACAGATTGCCGATACGATTGCTGGACGAAAAGAGATAAAGGTAGTACTCATAGCTGGTCCATCTTCGAGTGGTAAGACAACTTTCTGCAAACGTCTTTCTGTCCAACTATTAGCAAGTGGTGTGAAACCAGTACAGATTTCCTTAGATGACTACTTCGTTAACAGGACAGAAACACCAAAAGATGAGAACGGAGAACTTGATTACGAGAGTATCTATGCACTGAATATTCCACTTATCAATGAGCAGTTTAATGCACTTTTCCGTGGTGAAGAGGTGGAATTACCAAAGTATAATTTCCAAACCGGAATGAGTGAAAAGAGCGGTAAAAAACTGCATCTTGGAGAGAATAACATACTACTTGTGGAAGGTATTCATGCGCTCAACCCTGCACTGACAGAGCAGATTGCAGACGACAAGAAGTTTAAAATATACGCATCTGCCCTCACTACAATCCTGTTAGACGACCATAACTATATCCCAACAACCGACAATCGACTGCTTCGTCGTATTGTTCGCGATTACAAGTATCGTGGTTGTTCTGCACAAGAAACAATCCACCGCTGGCCAAGTGTACGTGCTGGTGAGAACAAGTGGATTTTCCCTTATCAAGAGCAGGCTGATGTAATGTTCAACACTGCCCTTCTCTTTGAGCTTGCCGTCATCAAACCGCAGGCGGAAGAAGTATTAGAACAAGTGCCAGAGAACTGTGAGGAATATGCTGAAGCCTATCGTCTGCGCAAGTTCCTCAAGTATTTTGCACCACTACCTTTCCGTAATCTCCCTCCAACCTCCCTACTCAGAGAGTTCTTAGGAGGCAGTTCGTTTAAGTATTAAAGGGGGCTATTGACTATTAGTAGCTGATTTACCAATAGTAAACACAGCAACCATCAGAAAGCATTAAACCTCTTCCAAAATAACAAACAAGGAAAAAACAATGAAACATATAGTCGCTTTACTCATAACTCTCTGCTTACTTTCGATAGAAACCAAGGCACAGCAGACTCTTTCCTTTCCCGATGTTGATGCCATTGGATATAGTGATAATCCCTATGATATCGTATTATACACAGCTGTCGGACCTAACAAGTATTGTAAGAGAATATTGACAACTGACTCAAAAAGTGCTTTGTGGAGAAAGGTTCAGAGATGAATATTGACTACTGGAAAGCCCTCAAAGAAAAAGACATCATGACAAAAGAGGAAATTCTGGCTCAAAAAAATAATTTCCTCAAAGTCAGTGATATCCCATCTACTTCCTTGAATGATTATATTGGAAAGATTTTCTTCATCAATGAGGATGGGGCATGGCGACGTGAGGGACAAGGAACATCATTAATCCTCAAGTTCATCCAGCACAATACAGCCTCTATACAAGAAGTTTACTACGGAACAGAACGTGATCAGTACAATCAAAAAGTTACCTCAATCAGCCTCCCTGAAAAGAAGGAAATGTGGCGTATAGACAGAGCGACCCATTATACCCCACTGATCCTAAAGTTTAAAGACAACAAACAGATTATTGTCCTCAAATCTACATGGGGTGGCAGCTTTAATTATCTCCTTATTCCTGGAAGTAAAAAAGATATCCTTATTAATAGATCATCAAGCTATCCCGCTGCCGAATTAAAGGAAGAAACTGAAAAATATGCCGAAACCAAACCGTATGATTTCACCCAATACTTTATCAAACGCTACTATGGTCTAAGGAAAACTGAAAACAACAAAGTTCAGTTAATAAACCGATTAGGTGAGAACGTACTGGGAGAAGACTATGACCATATTAGCTATGATGACCGTTTTATAATCGCTCAAACAAAAGACAAGATAGATGTCTTTAATCTCTATTTAAATAAACTAAATCTTGGTAAGATTAAAGTAGCAAGAGAGGTACCAAGGAGTGTCTGCGGACGTATTGAGGTGCTGAACGATGAAGGTGCTGGCTATTATGACGAATTTCAACAAAAGGCATCCAAGCCTATCCGTAGAATCTTAGGTGTATGCGGCACTGTAAGTCACTGGTCATATGACATAGTCAATGAAAAGGGCGTATATATGATGCAAAAAACCAGCACCGGACCGGGTTGGGAATACCAAGAAAAGGTTAAGTTTATCTTAACTGACTGCCAGCCTGACGATTCTGTTTTAATAATTAACGGAAGTAAGAACTTCAGCTATAATGCAAACTATGGCATCAATGGTGAGATTAAGATTAATCCGTCCTTGATCAAGGTTGGAAGAAATGGGAAATTCGGTATCCTGCGTTACGATTATGACTTTGACAAGAACATACAACCAAAGATTGTGGCAAACAAACCAGACAATTATCCTTTGGAGTTACATTACTATCCAACACAGAAAGTCAAAGGAAAAGTCTTACTGCCCATCGAGAATGATTCAATAGTCATGCAGCAAGACGGTATGATACTATTCTATAAAGATGGGAAAATAGGCATCTTCGGACGGGATAAAACTCCTGTATTTGAAGAGCTGACACAGCAGACCAAGTCGTTCTATTACTTCAGAAAGGACGGTAAAGAAGGCTGGATTGACAGGGAGACTGACACCGAGTACTTCAAGGAATAATAACGAAAACAGCATATAAGCTCTTTAAAATAAAGTAAACATTCCTGTTTAAAAGCCAATCTTGAAGGGTGAAAAAGTAAAAGAATAAAAAGGTAAAAACCAAGGTTCTGAACCTTAAGAATTGCCATTTGCCGAATTATTTTCACGAAAAGAAGAATTTATTTTCATGAAAATAAATATTTTTCTTCATGAAAAGAAATATTTTTTTCGTGAAAATAATTTGCAAGAGAGGGCTTATCATAGACTAAAAGACTACCAGAACTTTTGTAAACAAACTTCGTGTAATGCTTTAAAGTGTGTCAAAACAAAGGGCAAATCAGGCTTTTAATTTTCGAGAAAGAGTGGAGTTCTTTGGCAAGGGCATATCAACTTGACAAGAAAGAAATAACAAAAGGACAGCTATTCCGTGTATAGTGAATCGCATCACTGGTACAACACTGGAATAACTGTCCTTTGTTTTGTTGATATTTACAGGCAGATAGAAGTATCCACCACTCACACCATGCTAATTTCAGCGGGTTGCCTTTAACAGAGTTGGGACTGAAAGAACCTGCACCTTATCGGTCAAGTTTCCACGTAACACCGTCCTTGGTGTCCTTAACTTGGAAGCCAGCCTCAGCAAGAGCATCACGAATCTGGTCGCTAACAGCCCAATTCTTCTCTGCTTTTGCCTTTGCACGAAGGTCGAGTACCATATCAACCACCTTGCCGTAAGCCTCCTCACGAGCATCGTTATTGGCTCCACGCTCATTCTGAAGACCGAGGATATCGAAGGCAAAGAGCTGCATTGCCTCAGTAAGTTCCTTAAGGTCGTCGGCTGAAATCTGCGCCTTATGGTCGATGAGGATGTTCACTAAGTGGCAAGCCTCAAAGAGAGTTGAGATGACAGCAGGGGTCATCAAGTCGTCGTTCATTGCATCATAGCACTTCTGACGGAAGCCTGCAACAAACTTCTTTGTATTCTCATCTGATGCAGCAGCAGGCTGAATGCGTGCCAAATCCTCAATACCATTCATCAAACGTTCGTAGCCCTTCTCAGCAGCCTGTAGTGCCTCGTTAGAGAAGTCTACTGTTCCACGATAGTGAGCAGAGAGGATGAAGAAACGAATTGTCATTGGAGAGTAAGCCTGTGTGAGCGTATCATGCTCGCCAGTAAAGAACTGTTCAAGCGTAATAAAGTTGCCAAGTGACTTGCCCATCTTCTGTCCGTTGATGGTAATCATATTGTTGTGCATCCAATACTTCACCATTTCATCACCCTGTGAGGCTACAGCTTGTGCAATCTCGCACTCATGGTGAGGGAAAATAAGGTCCATACCGCCACCGTGAATATCAAAGTGATCACCCAAATACTTGCGTCCCATCGCTGTACACTCGCAGTGCCAACCAGGGAAACCATCGCTCCAAGGAGATGGCCAACGCATGATATGCTCAGGCATAGCACGTTTCCAAAGGGCAAAGTCAATCTGATTACGCTTCTCACCAACGCCTGCCAACTCACGAGAGTTGTTTATCATGTCGGTGATGTTACGACCAGAAAGAACGCCATAGTGATGGTCTTTATCGTATTTCTCTACATCAAAGTAGATACTTCCATTGCTTTCATAGGCATAGCCGTTGGCAAGAATCTGATTTACTAACTCTTCCTGCTCAATGATATGTCCCGTTGCATGTGGTTCGATGCTTGGTGGAAGAACGTTGAGCGAACGCATAGCATCGTGATAGCGGTTGGTATAGTGCTGCGCAATCTCCATTGGCTCCAACTGCTCAAGACGTGCCTTCTTCTCAATCTTGTCATCACCCTCGTCAGCATCATGCTCCAAATGGCCTACGTCCGTGATGTTACGAACATAACGAACCTTGTACCCTATGTGTTTAAGATAGCGGAAAGAATATCAAAGGTGATAGCAGGACGTGCGTGTCCGAGGTGTGGATCGCCGTAAACAGTTGGTCCACAGACATACATTCCTACGTTAGGAGCTGCAATCGGTTGGAAGAGTTCCTTCTTACGATGCAGTGTATTGTAAATTACTAAGTCTTGCATAATGCCGTTGTTTATATCTTAATGATGCAAAATTACAAAATAATTATCATCTGCACCACTGTTGTTCTGACTTTTTATGAGCTATGTTTAGGGCAAAGGCTTATTAGGACTATTGGTCTTATTAGCCTAATTAGCCAACCTATTCATCAAAACCTATTGGACGAAACTGATGCTGTTCCTCGCTATAGACATAGCCTGCTTCACGTAAGTTGGCTTTGAGTTTATCTATATCTTCATTGAAATTGTAACAAAGTGACTCTAAAGAATCAAACTCTTCATCACGTAGTAGCATGTTAACACTGCTTACTAATATTGCTGGGTCTTTTGGTAAATACTCCATTATTACTATTTATTGAAAACAAAAGGGCTACTTCATGGATTCTCCTAAGAACTGGAGAGGCAAGAGGTCCTTTACACTATTGATAACATATATGCCTGCCGTACCATAAAGAAGGATACGAATAGGCTGTTTATAACGGTCTTCTATTTCTAAAATAACTTGCCGACAGGCTCCACAAGGTACTATCGGGTCTCGCATCAAACCATACTCATTGGCTGCAGCAATAGCAAGTGTGGTCACAGCTTGGTCTGGATAAACAGACTGAGCAGCAAAGATTGCTGAACGCTCAGCACATAAACCTGATGGAAAAGCAGCATTCTCCTGATTGGCTCCAATAACTTCTGTACCATTAGCAAGCAACAACGCTGCGCCAACACGGAAGCGGCTATAAGGAGAATAACTATTACCAGTTGCCTCCACAGCTCTCTGAATAAGGTGCTGATCAGCCTTCGAGAGTTCATCTTGTTGGCAAAAACCTATCTTGATGCTTATGTCTATTGTCTTCATTGTTGATATTTATTATTGATGGTGAGGGTTATTAGGCTAATTGGGCTAATTAGCCTAATAGGGCTAATAAGGCAAATAAGCCTAATGACTTTAATTAGCAATCAGCTCATAACAGCCGATATCTGGTTTACTATCACGCTGCTTACCATCATGATCAGTTGCAAAACGAGTATCGCCAAGGGCAAGTCCTGCATTAATAGCAGGATACTTCTCACCTTTCAGCCTTCTTTAGATGGAAATCGTACTTCTGTTTGTCGCCATCTACGAGTAAAAACTGCTTTGAGCCACCATCTGGATAATCCTTATTATTCTCCCAGATGACATCTGTGAAGTTTGATAACAAAGCCGTTTCCTTAGGTTTTGGCGTACGAAGAATACAATTATAGAAGTGATAATTGGCTGTTACCCCTTCCTTGTTATTAGCCATAAGCACATCATCAGCATAGCCTGTCACAAGCGAGTTGACCATATGGAAGGTCTGAAGAGGATAGTCTTTATCACCAATATGATTACCAAAGCTCAACGCCGCACCACGATTACTATCGAAAGGATAGAACTGTGCGAAGGTACAATGTGTCAAATCACCTCTCCTCCCATAAAGGCAGCACAGTCCATCAGCGTATTAGAGAACTGAGAGTTATAAGCAACAACCTTACTGTTTATCGCTTGTAAACCATAGCCCTGACAGTTATGAACAGTAGAGTTAGCAATCGTCAACTTCGTACGTGCTGTCATTGCACTATCGCAGAGAATACCATTATAGGTTGAATGGATATCCGTATGCGTAAGAACATTATCGTAACTGTCCTTATGAAAGCGTACTCCCTGCCACTGACCACTGACACGGTCGTAAGGAAGATACTTAAACATCTTATCCAATCGGTCGCCTCGTAATGTCACAGGATTGTCTGCTGTGCCTTCACAACGCAGTGTTCCATAAACATCAAGGGCAGCCTTCTGAGAAAAGTACACGGTTGTTCCAGCAGGAATTGTCAGTGTAGCACCAGCTTCAACCTTCAATGTATCTTGGAAAACAAGCGGTTTCGTACTGGTCAAAGTAGTATTAGATGTAATCTTGCGACCCTTTACCAACTCTGCATCCCAGCTGTAGACACGTAAGTTTACCTTCTGTTGTACACCACTTTCGAGCGTAAACAAAAGATTATCTACTACCTCTTGCGGTGTTGCGGCATTATTAAAAGGTGATGTCATCTCAACGAATACCTGAATACTATCCTTGTTACGTACTTCCAAATCACGAACCTGATAGCCATTAGCAGCCGATAGTTCCACACCATCTACATTCACACGGAAACCCGTTTGATTACCTTGTGCCAGACGTACATTGGTTAATCGCAATCCATCACCCGACTTATTATACACCCAGAAAATCTTAGTAGATGTCGGAACGTTGGAGAAAGTGGTGTCAAGTCGTAGTGTGTCAGTTGAAAAAGAGAGCAGATTGCTCCGTGATGTTGTGAAAGTATCATCATCAGAGCAGGCTGCCATAATCATGACAACTGACAGAAAAACAATATAGATAACTTTTTCATCTTTTACTCTTTAGTTCTTATCTAACGACTCAACAGGCTGTTTTATTGTCTGTTTAGAACTTATTCCAAGTCTACATGCTCCACATTAACCTGCTCATGCAGGAAGATGCGTGCCGTTTCTTTGAACTTTTCGGGGTTTTCTGTGGTGTAATACTTCACTGTAGCATTCTTCGTACAACGTGCATCCATATCTGGATGGCGACGGAAATAGTCTTGCAGACTCTCCGCTACATACTCTCCTTGTGGTACAATACGCACTCCCACGTGGTACATGCTTCAGTATCTTCGGCATGAGAATAGGATAATGCGTACAACCAAGGATGAGCGTATCAATCTCTGGATCAAGTCGCATGATATGGTCGATACGCTTCTTTACGAAGTAATCAGCACCGGGACTGTCTGCTTCATTGTTCTCAATGATTGGCACCCACAGCGGACAAGGAACACCCGTTACCTTTACATCCTCCCAGAGCTTTTGTATTTCAAGGTTATAACTATCACTTTTAATAGTTCCTTCAGTTGCCAACACACCTACATGTCGTGAGCGGGTAAGCTTTCCGATTACCTCTGCCGTAGGGCGAATTACGCCCAACACGCGCCTATCTGGGTCAAGATTGGGCAAGTCATTCTGCTGAATCGTACGGAGCGCTTTGGCAGATGCGGTGTTACAACCTAAGATAACCAACTGGCAACCGAGGTCGAAGAGTTTCATCACAGCCTGACGTGTGAACTGATAGACAACATCAAAGGAGCGTGAACCATATGGAGCACGCGCATTATCGCCCAAATAAAGATAGTCATACTCTGGGAGCAGCTGACGAATACCATGCAGAATAGTTAGTCCACCATACCCAGAATCAAAAATACCGATAGGTCCCGGCTGTTTAGAATACTTTGTCATTAGTCTTTTTAAATACAATTAATCGTCGTCCGATATCACCACATACAGAGTGGTGCGGACGCTCCGCACATCATGTGCGGATGTCCAGCACGCTTTGTGCTAAGCATCAACACCACCCATGCAAAGCCTTTTCTGTGGGTAAAGTCTTTTATTTCAAAGCAGCTATCAAAGCCTCTGTAACATCTTCTCCCATCGCTGTATTAACGAATGGGACACTATTGTTATCTGCATTCAGAATGAAAGCGTAACCGCTTTCCTTTCCCATCTGACGTACAGCGTTGTTTAACTTTGCGTGAACAGGTGCATAGATATCTTCTTCAGCCTTCTTCAACAGACGCTCAGATTCCTTACGAAAGGCGATGTTGCGGTCCATCAGTTCCTCTAACTCTGCCTGACGCTTGCGAAGAATAGATGGTTCCAACTTGCGCTGTACGTCGAGGAAGTCTTCATAACGGCTATTGAAATCCTCTACAGAACGCTTTGTTTCGGCATCATACTTTGCCTTAAGGTCGTTATAACTACGTGTAGCTGTGGCATAGTCAGCCATTGCATGAAGCACCTTATCATAGCTAAAGTATGCAAACTTAAATGCTGGAACACTCTGTTGTGCCATTGCCAAGAGCGGCAAAAGCATGAAAACAAAGGAAAAGAATAGTTTTTTCATTATCTCTTTTATTATCTCTTCAATATATAAACAAAAATGAGGTCATCGCAAGAACATATATCCGTGCGGTGACCTCACCCTTTTTCTCCTCTAAAATAGTGTTAGTCCATTGATAAGAGAGGCTCATCTCCTATCCCATTGACCGTCTTTTCGGAATTCGTTTCATGAAGATAAATATTTCTTTTCACGTAAATAATTTCTTTTTATCATGAAAATAAATCCGAGTCATCATCATAATGCACTCTTAAAGACGAGCTAAAGTAGGAATTATGACCTATCTCAAAGACTTAAAAGACCGCTAAATCAAGGAGAATCAACTACGGGGCAAAGGCACCCGCAATGTATTACTTCATCTTAGCCAACTGAGCCTTTACCTCTGCAGTGATATCCTTGCTGAGTGCCTCGTTGATATACAATGGCTGACCAGCTGCCTTCTCCATGATGTAAACATAGTTACCTGCCTTAGCAACAGCAGCGATAGCATTACGAACCTTCTCAAGGACAGGGCCGAGCTGCTTCTGCTGCTCCTCATTGAAAGCCTTCTGGTTGTCCTGAGCAGTCTGCTGGATCTTGTTGTACATATCCTGCAAGCTCTTCTCGGTCTCAGCCTGCTTTGTAGCGTTCATTGTGCTCTTAGACTTGTCATAAGCCTCTGCCTGACGCTGCAACTCTGACTGCATGTCTTCAATCTGCTTCTGATACTCCTTACCCTTAGCCTCGAGCTTACTCTGAACAGCTGTAGCCTCTGGCAGTGACTGGAGGAGAGCCTGTGAGTCAAGGTGACCAAACTTCTGTGCGAACAATGTCATTGGTGCGCAAAGCATCAACATCAAAAATAACTTCTTCATTTCTTTTTATTGTTTAATTGTTTATTAATTTACTTTTTATCTGCGGTGATAACATTTCTAACTTATCCAGTGTGACTATAATTTCTATAGTAGATAGGCTTCCTAAGATGGTTAGTTTACTTAGCACAAAGACTACTTACTGATAAGAATATCCCAACTTCTGCAGTACCTCATTACTGATATCCACCTTTGGCGAACCATAGATAATACCAGCGGCATTGCTTGAACGGTCGATAACTAAACTATAACCGCGCTGGTCTGAGATATCCTTTACTGCGTTATAAATCTCGTCCTGTATAGGAGTAATCAGACTGGTACGCTTCTTAAAGAGCTCGCCTTCTGGACCAAAGTACTTACGCTTGAGGTCGGATGCCTGCTTTTCCTTAGCCATAATCGCCTCTTGTCTCTTCTTTTTCTGGTCCTGAGAAAGGAAGACTACCTCATTCTGATAATTCTTATACATGGTAGAAGCCTCTGTGTTGAGTGCCTCAACCTCAGCCTGCCACTTCTTACTTACCTGATTCAACTGCTCGTTTGCACGCTCATAAGCTGGCACATTCTTGAGGATATACTCCATGTCAATCAGTGCAAACTTCTGTGCTGAAGCTGTTAAAGGTAAAAGAGTAAAAAGGTAAAGAGGTAAAACGTATCGCAATACACTCTTAAAAATATTCTTCTTCATCTCTTTTAATTCAAAATTCATAATTCATAATTCATAATTATGATTACCGATACTCACTTAATTTATTGCTGCAAGCAACTCGTTCACTCGTCAACTTGTCTACTCGTCAACTAAACTAAAAGCTCCTGTTCACGTCGCAAGCAACTCGTTCACTCGTCAACTTGTCTACTCGTCAACTAAACTAAAAGCTCCTGTTCACGTCACAAGTAACTCGTTCACTCGTCAACTTGTCAACTCGTCAACTAAACTAAAAGCTCCTGTTCACGTCACAAGTAACTCGTTCACTCGTCAACTTGTCAACTCGTCAACTAAACTAAAACTCCTGTCCAAGGATGAAGTGGAACTGGCTGCCACCCTTTGTACCAAATACCTTGTCGAAACCATAAGCCCAGTCGATACCCATCATACCCACCATTGGAAGGAAGATACGAACACCAAGACCAGCAGAACGCTTCATGTCAAATGGATTGAACTTACTTGTCTCTGTCCATGCGTTACCAGCCTCAACAAATCCAAGACCGTAGATGGTCGTGTTACCCAAGAGGAAAGGATAGCGAAGCTCTAACGACATACGAGTGTAAGCATAACCTTCAGCACCACGAGGAGTAAGTGATCCATTCTCATAACCACGTAATCCAATCGTTTCTTCAGCGTATCCTGTAGTATAACCACTCATACCATCACCACCCATGTAGTAGGTTTCAAACGGACTTTTCTTGTTTTTATTGTAACTTCCCAACAAACCGAACTCAACACGGGTCATCAAGACGAAACATTTCTGACCACTTGTGAGGGCTGTAAAGGTACGAGCCTTGAACTTCCACTTGTGATATTCTATCCAACGATACTTCTCCTGCTGCTCCTGCGAGTAGGTTGGAGAGTTACGGTCGGTTGCCAAGTGAGCATAGTCCTTATGATCCCACTTAGACCAAGGCGGAGTAATCGTCAATGATACCGAGAAGTCAGAACCACGACGTGGGAAGAGTTGGTTGTCTGTTGACGTACGATTAAGCGCAATGTTAAGGTTCAAGTTGTTTGCTGAACCATTCGACATAATAAAGTATTGCCAGTTACGCAACATATAACGCTGATACTGCAGCTGGAGTGACAAGGTGAAATAGTCATCAGGCCAGCTCAAACGCTTACCCCAACCAGCATAGACACTAAAGAGTTTCACATACTTGTCTGGGTCATAATAGTTCTCGTAGCTATTGTAATTGTAGTTACCATAACCGTAACGATAGTTGTTATAGTTATTCATGTAACCACTGTTATAATAGTTGCTTGATACGTCTGTCTGCTTTGAATACGACATACCCACACTGAACTGGATAGGACGCTTACCTCCCAACCAGTTGGTTGAGTACTGTGCATTGTATGACTGGTAGTAAGTACCGTTGGTCTGCGCACCTAATGAAAGAGTTTCACCATCACCGATAGGCATGATACCACGATGCTCACGGTTTCTACGGAAGAGGTTTGCCATAGAGAAGTTATTCAACTTCAAACCGACACGCCCAATAACACCGGTTTGACCCCAACCAAGTGAAAGCTCAACTTGGTCGTTTGACTTCTGCTTGAGGTTATAATTGATATCCACAGTACCATCCTCATAGTTTGGTTCTGGTACTGGGTTGATTGCCTCTGGGTCGAAGTGTCCCATTGAAGCTAACTCACGTGCAGAACGCTGGAGTGCTTCCTTAGAGAAGAGGTCGCCTGGCTTTGTACGCAACTCACGACGAACAACATTCTCATACAGACGGTCATTACCATTAATCTTCACACGGTTGATACGTGCCTGCTGTCCTTCAGTGATACGCATCTCAAGGTCAATAGAGTCGCCGACAATATTCACCTCTGTAGGTTGAAGGTTATAGAAGAGGTAACCATTGTTCCAGTAAGCATTGCCCACAGCATCCTCATCTTGTGAAAGACGCTTGTTCAAGTAAGTCTGGTTATACACGTCACCCTTCTTCATGTCCAATAGACGTGACAGATAATCTGTTGAATAAACAGTATTACCTACCCATTTGATATTACGGATATAATACTTCTTACCCTCATCTACCTTTACATAGATATCTACATGCTTTGGATCAACGTTCCACACACTATCTTTCAGAATCACAGCATCACGATATCCATATTCGTTATACTTCGTGATAAGGTTCTTCTTATCCTCAGCCCAACGCTCGGGAGTGAACTTCTTTGACTTTAAAAGATTAGAAAGCTTACCAGCCTCATGGGTTTTAGCAAAGGCACCCTTGCTAAACAGGGTTCCTTTAATCTTCTTTTCGCCCAACTGGTTGTCGCCATCAATGATGATAGAGCGCACCTTCAGTTTCTCCTTCTTATCTACATCGATATCAAGGATAACCTGATTCTTAGCTGCAACATCGTCACGCTGACGAATGAAGACCTCTGCATTCTTATAACCCTTGTCTTCAAAGTACTTCTTTGCAAGTATCTTCGCACGGTCAATCATGTTAGGCGTAATCTGTCCACCCTTCAAAAGACCGAGTTTCTTTTCCATATCCTCACGCTCTGTCTTCTTCAGTCCATTATAGTTAATGGTGGAAATACGAGGACGTGGTGCGAGATGTATCTTCAAATAGATATTATCTCCCACAATAGAGTCAGCCGAAATGGAAACATCTGAGAAGAGTCCATGCTTCCAGTAACGCTTCACAGCATCAGTGATAGCGGTACCCGGAACCTCCAACTCCTGCCCAACAGTGAGTCCTGAGATACCAGTGAGGACATAATCCTCATAGCCCTCGATACCAGTAACGGTCAGTCCTGCCAACTTGTAAGTCTTAGGAGTACCTGAATATGTGATGTCTGGATTTACAATCTTCTGCTGTGCACTCATCGTAAGCGAAACTCCAGAAAGTGCAAGGAGCATCAACACCTTATTTATTTTAGTCATCTATCGCGTAACTTAATTGTTTTCGTTTTCTTCTACTTGTTTCTCAGTCTTTCCAAAGCGACGTTGTCTGCTCTGGAAACTCGCAATGGCTTTCTGCAAATCCTGCTCATTGAAGTCAGGCCAATAGGTATCACAGAAATACAGCTCAGAGTAAGCTATCTGCCATAAGAGGTAATTGGAGATGCGAAGCTCGCCACCCGTTCTTATCAAGAGGTCTGGGTCAGACATAAAGTTTGTCTCTAAATGCTCACTAATCACCTCTTCTGTAATCGTTTCTGGGCGCAAAGGTTCAGAGCTGTTAGCCTGATGCTCTGCGACAATCTCCCTCATTGCTTTGGCTATCTCCCAACGTGCACTGTAGCTAAGCGCCACAACCATTGTCATTGCAGAGTTCTTCGCTGTGTGCTCTTCAGTCTCACGCAACTTCTTCTGCACTTCTTCTGGTAGACGTGCCATGTCACCAATAACACGGAAACGCACATTATTCTTCATGAAGATTTCATCTTCCAAAGACGTAAGCACAAGTCCCATCAACGCAGCAATCTCATCCGTAGGACGATTCCAGTTCTCTGTTGAGAAGGTATAGAGTGTGAGAAACTTCACACCCAATCGTACACATTCTGATGTTATGCGACGAACGGTATCTACTCCTGCTTGATGTCCGTAGGAGCGTGGCTTATTGCGTTCGGTTGCCCAACGTCCATTACCATCCATTGTGATAGCAATATGCTGGGGTATTCGTGTCATATCTAATTCTTCTGCCATATCTTTTGAAGAGATAAACCTATGTTTTGTTCTGTACAGCACTTATGTCTGCACGCTTTAGACATTACCTATATATAATAGGTGGGAACTAACTTCCCTTACTCGTCCTCGTTATGACAAGTCTTACACTTTGCCATAAAACTATAAGAGAACGTCAGCTGCAGGGTTGAATAGCTGTCTGTATTCTTAAAGAGTCCACTACTCTTAATGCCGTAAGGGTCTTTCTGTCCGTCTAACTCATCGCTGAGCGAGAAGTGTAACGCCCATTCCAGCCCTACGTTCATTCGTTCATTCACCTTATACTTCACCCCCAATCCGATTGGAAGGTTTGCTGTGAGCACCGACTTGCGATCGCCACCCTTAATATTAACGTAGGTGGCACCCACTCCTATCATCGCATAAGGCGACAAACGCTGTGCACCACGATAATCACGACCCGTACCATATGGCAGGAAGTTATATTCGTATGCAAAGCCTACATCAACCAATGAATTGTCGAATGTATAGGGAGCCGAGGCAAAACGTGGATAGTAAGTCTTGACATCAGCCGACGAACCTTTCATCTTTCCAAACGATACGTTCATCTTTAATCCCATATAAGGACTGAGATTATATCTTGCTAACACCGTTCCCATCGGCTGTAGGTCTTTAAACAACGACTCGTTAAAGTCGCCTAAGTAACCCATCATACCAACACCGGCGCCTATCTCCATCTTATACTCCGGATCCGACTGCGCCCATAGAGGCGTAGCAGCAAGGAAAAGGAGGAGGTTAATGAAGATACGTTTCATTGTTGTCCTGTTTGAATAGCTTATTCAGCCAATCGACTAAGGTTCAATGCCCAGCCTACTCGATTGAGTCTACCACGCCAAACCTTTGTACCACTGATTACCCAGAGGTATTCGTCGCTATCAACTGTTGCTGCAAAAGCTGTTGCAGCCTGTACACCTGTTGGATAAGTGAAGCTCTTATCACTCTTCCATGTGATACCACCATCACGAGAGAGAAGCATAGAAGCCAACTTACCACTGCTATTAAGACCTAATGCAAGGGCTGCCTTATCATAGTTTACAACTGAAAGACTCTTGTAAAGAGGGAGCTGGAACTTGTCAGCATTGCTCTCTACATAACTCCACTGCTCATTCTGACGATAAGAAAGTTTCGTCCATGCAGCATTCTTTGTACCGCTTGCCAGTGTACCAACAAGCAGTACGCGATACAAGTCAGATGAAACTGCTGTAAGTGAAGAACCAATATTGCTTACTGGAAGGAGTGAAGCATTGCTATCTAATGACTCGTTAGCCCAAGTAACACCATTGTTCTTTGAAGCCAACAACGTACCTGACGTTGATAGCGCAAACAACTCTGCTGGTGACGCTGCCACCAACTGCTTCAAACTGCTATTTGTAGCCACTGTAGTCCAACTGCTGCCGTCTGTAGAGCTATAAACCATACCATTGTCGATAACGAAAAGCTTAGTACCCAGCACTGCCACACTCTTATAAGCATTTGCAGTGAAGGTCTTGCTGAGCTTTGTCCAGCTATTGCCATTATCCTTTGACGCAGCATAAACAACAGTCAGACTGCCATTCGTTCCGAATACAAACACCTTGCTACCCGCACTAACAGCCTTCATTGCTGTGAACGAAGCGAAATTGCTGTTCGCCTGCAGTGCCTGCCAGCTAAACACGTTGCCCTTCTGCTTGTGAACATTCACAGAAACCTTGTAATCTCTGTACTCACTTCCCTTGTTTGAGTAAACACGGAAAACGCGTGGAGTGCTAAAGTCAATAGAATCATTACTGCTGTAATAAGTGAACTTCTCCTCTGTAGTTGACTTGATAACAACAGTTCCGCTATTCTTTGCCACAATCTTAGCCAAAGCACTTGCTGGCTTCGTACCGTATGGCAAAGAGTCAGGATTATAAATCAAACCCTGTGCCTGATCGATATAGAACTTAACCTTAGCACCATTGAAGTTGCTAACATAAGTACTATCGCTACCATTCTTGGCAACGGTATCACGCACTTGCTTTAATTGTCCCAAAGAAAAGCTCAAAATAGCCGTGTCTTTGTAACTTACACTATTTTTCTCGTCGTCGTCCTTAAGACAAGATGTTATTGTCAAAGTAGCCACCATTAAAGCTACGAGAGTATATATCTTATTACGCATCAGATACTAATAATTGAATTTAGCTGCAAATTTAATCAGAATTCTTCAGAATCAACGTCTTTAACGAGGTTAATTATGTGAAATATCGAAAATAACTGCGTTTTTTTAAGTTTGTTTAGTAAGTATTGCCAAAGTAACGATAAACTTGAAGAAAAATGACCTATAAATCACATCTGATAAACTTCTGCTATCTTACTTACCTTCACCTGAACTTTTCAACTGACACTATTGTCTTTTCACACGCCTTTTTTCGACTTAAAACCTTATCATTCTTCTACTTTTCTACGACTTTATTTGTCTACTTATTTTACATTACATCACACTACCATTTGCCCTCATTGCGAAAAAAAATCGTATAAGAAGCAAAAAAGACCCTAACAATACTGAGAAGTGTTTTTTATTTGTTACTTTTGCTGATATAATAACTAAAAATATGAATACATCAAAGAAGATAACCGTACAGAGTACAGAAATATCTGTGCTGATAGGAAATGAGAGCGACTACATTTGCCTAACAGATATGGCACATTTCAAAGACAAGGAAAGGACGGATTATGTCATACAGAACTGGTTACGCACAAGAAGCACAATAGAATATTTGGGAGCATGGGAACAGCTTTACAACCCTAATTTTAATCCCACCGAATTCGATGGGTTTAGAAATAGCGCAGGATTAAACTCATTTACTCTAACCGCAAAGCAATGGATACAAAAGACAAATGCGATAGGTATTATGTCTAAGGCTGGCAGGTATGAGTGGAACTTACGCACACAAGGATATAGCCTTTAATTTTTGGCATGTGGCTAAGTCCTACATTCCAACTTTATATTGTAAAGGAATACCAGCGGTTAAAAAGAACAAGAGAGCGATCCGCTTTCGTTAGAGTGGAATGCAAAGCGAATACTATCCAAAACCAATTATACACTTCATACTGATGCTATTAAAAACGTGATTATTCCTAAAATGGACATTAATGCTATCAAGCATGGGATTATCTATGCAACAGAAGCTGATATGTTAAATATAATTCTTTTTGGGTGTAAAGCAAAAGAATGGGCTCAAGCTAACCCGAATTTGGCATCTAAAGGAATAAATCTTAGAGAAACAGCAAGCATCAACCAGTTAGTAGTATTATCTAATATGGAATCTGCTAATTCTGAAATGATAAAACAAGGGGTATCAAGAAAACAACGTTTTGAGATTCTCCATAAAATGGCAAAAGAACAGTTAAAGGTACTTGACACGAATAATATAGAACAAAAATTTAGAAAGTTCTTACCTGATAGCACAAAGAAAATAGAGTAATTAGTATCGAAATAGTTTACACATTTAAGGAATTATATTCGCCTTGATAGTCTACTGTTACTCAAATAAATATCTATCGTAGCTCATCCTACTTCTTTCTGTCAACGTAATGATGCCTCGCACATCTTGTGCGGAGCGTCCGCACAGGTCGTGCGGAGGCTGAACACGAGTGGTGCGGACTACTCAACACATTCGCCATAATCCCCATTAGAAGTTTGATAATCAGATGAAAACAATAAAGCAAGCCTACAACATGATAAACCATACTGAGAAACTGAGGGAAACGGAGGTTGGATGTTCACAAAAATATGGGTCTTCAGAAATTTGGAGTGATAATAATCCGCCTAATCTTAGGTCTCTGGCGAAATATCACACAGAGAAATGGAGGGTACGGAGGAGTATTAAAGCATACTGATGGTAGTCCACAGAGGCACAGTTAGTGCATAGAGCAAAGGAGATTATTTGCCAGTTCTATTAGCAATTTATATACAAAGCGTTTATCCTAAAAAGTTATTAGGAATCTGTACGCTACCCCTCCGTCGCTTATTGTGCCATCAGCACCTCCACGACATGGCGTTTAGCTCCGTCCCCTCTGTATCTCCGTGTGCGTTATTATATAAGTGCTTTAACATATCACTCAACATTTTGGAAGAACAAAAAATCCTAACAGGGATTCTCTATATGAATAATTAAATCATAAGAGACAGAACATAATCTTACCAAAACAAACTTTGCTGTCACTCCTGTCACTCAAACATCCACTTAACTCGTTAAGATTCAGTAGTATTACACGAAGTGTTAAAAGTGACAGCAAAACAAAATTAAAACTACGCTTGTAATAGTATGTAATATTTCTACTTACTGTTAGCGATCTTACTGTACTCTATTACAGAATAACAAACAAAAACTCCCATCCGTATTGCTACGGATGGGAGCTATTATTATCTATTCAGAAGTATTCCGAAAGGATTAGAGCTGTGGACCAGCTGCTACGAGAGCCTTACCAGCCTCGTTTGTCTCGTACTTCTTGAAGTTCTTGATGAAACGAGCTGCGAGGTCCTTAGCCTTCTCTTCCCACTGAGCTGCATCAGCGTAAGTGTCACGTGGATCGAGGATCTCAGTTGCAACACCTTCGAGCTTTGTAGGAACAGTGAAGTCGAAGAAAGGAATCTGCTTTGTTGGAGCAGCGTCGATTGAGTGGTTCAAGATAGCGTCGATGATACCACGAGTGTCGCGGATAGAGATACGCTTGCCTGTACCATTCCAACCAGTGTTAACCAAGTAAGCCTTAGCACCACTCTGCTGCATCTTCTTAACCAACTCCTCAGCATACTTTGTTGGGTGGAGCTCCAAGAATGCCTGACCGAAGCAAGCAGAGAATGTTGGAGTAGGCTCAGTGATACCACGCTCTGTACCAGCCAACTTAGCTGTGAAACCAGAGAGGAAGTAGTACTTAGTCTGCTCTGGAGTCAAGATAGATACTGGAGGCAATACACCGAATGCATCAGCTGAAAGGAAGATAACCTGCTTAGCAGCTGGACCCTGAGACTCAGGACGCTGGATGTTCTTAATGTGGTAGATTGGGTAAGAAACACGAGTGTTCTCAGTTACGCTCTTATCAGCAAAGTCAATCTTACCATTCTCGTCAACTGTTACGTTCTCGAGGAGAGCGTCACGTGTGATAGCGCCATAGATGTCTGGCTCAGACTCCTTGTCAAGGTTGATAACCTTAGCATAGCAACCACCCTCGTAGTTGAAGATACCCTTGTCATCCCATCCGTGCTCGTCATCACCGATGAGCTTACGCTTTGGATCAGTAGAAAGAGTAGTCTTACCTGTACCAGAAAGACCGAAGAAGATAGCTGTGTTCTCACCGTTCATGTCAGTGTTAGCAGAGCAGTGCATAGAAGCCATACCCTTCAATGGCAAGAAGTAGTTCATCATAGAGAACATACCCTTCTTCATCTCACCACCGTACCATGTGTTAACGATTACCTGCTCCTTAGTTGTTACGTTGAACATAACGCAAGTCTCTGAATGAAGACCGAGCTCCTTCCAGTTCTCAACCTTAGCCTTAGAAGCGTTGTAAACGATGAAGTCTGGCTCCTGCTCGAAGTCTGCCTCTGACTTTGGACGAATGAACATGTTTGTTACAAAGTGAGCCTGCCAAGCAACCTCAACGATGAAACGAATCTTCATACGTGTATCCTTGTGAGTACCGCAGAAACCATCAACTACGAAAAGACGCTTGTTAGAAAGCTCCTTCTTAGCGATGTCCTTAACAGCTGTCCAAGCTTCCTTAGAAGCACGGTGGTTGTCGTTATGGTATTCCTCAGAATCCCACCATACTGTATCGTGAGAGTTCTCATCATCAACGATGAACTTATCCTTAGGAGAACGACCAGTGTAGATACCAGTCATTACGTTTACTGCACCAAGCTCAGTCTCCTGACCTCTTTCATAGCCTTGAAGACTCTCTTTTGTTTCTTCATTGAACAACACTTCGTAAGAAGGATTGTAAAGTACTTCTGTTGTACCTGTAATACCGTACTTCTCAAGTACGCTCTTATCAAACTTTGCCATTTCTTATAAATGTATTTAGTTGAAAATTGATTTGTTCACTGTTTTTACGTCCTATTTATTAAGACACCGCAAAGGTAATATATTTATTAAATTCACACAAAAAATACCGAAGAAAAAGTATCAAAGTATTTGCTTAGAAGGTTAAAGAAATAAAAAAAACAAGAAGCATGGCTATATTTGCAAATCAGACTTTGCAAAACCTCAGATTTATTTCTTAATTTTGCCGAAATTTTGCAGAGCAAGTTGCTAACTTGCTTATCTATAACACCTAAGACTTAAAATGGACATCATTAATTTTTCAGAGCAGAACTCTATTATCAATCAGTATTTAGCAGAAATCCGTGATAAGGATTATCAAAAGAATCGTTTACTCTTCCGCAACAATGTTATGCGTATCGGAGAGTTCGAAGCTTTTGAAATTTCTAAAACACTGAACTACGAACCAAAGGATGTTGTTACTCCATTAGGTACGGCTCAGGTTAATGTACCAACTGACAAGATTGTTTTGGCTACTATTTTCCGTGCTGGACTACCTTTCCATAACGGTTTCCTTAACATATTCGACCATGCTGGTAATGCCTTCGTTAGTGCTTATCGAGAATATACGGATGCTGAACATCATGAGGTAGGTATTCACGTTGAATATCTTGCTACACCAGACATCAATGGTAAGACACTTATCATCGCTGACCCAATGTTGGCTACTGGTGGTTCTATGGAGTTAGGCTACAAGGCTATCCTTTCAAAGGGAACTCCTCGTCATGTGCATGTTGCTTGTCTTTTAGCTACACCAGAAGGTATCGCACATATCCGCAAAACTTTTCCTGAAGACTCTACCACCATCTGGTGTGCAGCAATTGACGAAGGACTGAACGAGCATAAGTACATTGTTCCTGGCTTCGGTGATGCTGGTGACTTGTGCTATGGTGAGAAGTTATAAAGATACTCTATGAATCTTCAAATCGGTTCATTAGAGATATATAGAAGCTGATTTCATAAATCCTTTCGTCTAACGTATGAAGCACTTACAACTCATATTTTAGCTTCAAAAGGAAGTCTATGACCAATCAAAGCTTTCTCTCTTATGAACCGATTTAGTATTACATTACTTTTACATAAGTGCATTATGAAGAAGTCTGTTGTATTGATGATTGTTACCTTTGGATTAATAGTATCTATATTTGCAGTGTTTGCTCTAAATAGATGGTATCCAACGCATGGGCATGCAGACTGGGATGAGGTTCAACAATTCACAGCAGACAAGATACCTGTTAATCCAAAAGACTTCCGAAGTGATTTCGAAGAGATATTCGAACAGATCAAAAAGAAATACCCATATATTACTAAGAAACACATCAACCTTGATTCGATTCACACCACATGCCTTCAACGAATTGACACCATGCAATCGAAAGTGGCTTATTCATTACTTATAATGGAATTCTTTGCCAATTTGAAATGCACTCATGCAAATAATGAAAGCATACTATATCCTTGGTTCATACAAGGGGATAATATCACAGTCATTGGGAATCGTGTGTTTATTAATCACCCTTCAGTCTTTGCTATAAAGGCAGGATTGCAAGATAAAGACGAGATTGTAACTGTTGATGGTGTACCTACAAATAAATGGGTGATGCGCAATAGCAAATATGTCTCAGCTTCGACAGATGCCACTCGCTATCTACTATCAGCTTTGACTATACTCTGTAGTTATACAAGTCCTATAAAGACACTTGGCATTATTCGCCATGGAAAACCAATAACTATCACCATTCATCTGCAATCTAAGTCTGTTCCCACAAAGGCAGAGGAACAAAACGTAACTTGGAGAAAGGTTTCTTCAAGGGTTGGATATATTAACGTGAAAAGCATGCAAGATAATGCTGACACTGAATTCACCAAAGCTTTGAAGCATCTAAGCAAACTCCCATACTTGATAGTTGATGTGCGTCAGAATGGTGGAGGTAACAGTTGGATAGGAGATAATATTACGCAGAACTTAATAAAAGGTAAACGACGTATTTGGAATGGGTCTACAATATCTCCTTCTACTAACAGCTATAAGGGAAAGTAATCATCTTGATGGGTAATTACTCCTGTTCTTCAGCTGAGACTTTTCTCATTACAATGAAAGAAAGTGGTGATGCCGTGTTGGTTGGTACATCTTCAGCTGGTGATACAGGTGGTGTTATTTGTCTTTTTAAGACTTCACACGGAATATTCTATCGACTTCCTGTAGGACATTCGTCAGGTTCTTCTCCCAAGGGTTTCCCATTAGAAGGGAAAGGAATAAGCCCGAATTATTTGGTACCAATGAAAGTTAATGACTTCTTATCAGGGGAAGATACTCAATTGTCTTATGCTCTTCAACTGCTTCAAAAATAGCAGTCAACATTAGAAAGTACATGTGTATGATTGTTCTCAAATATATTATTGAATCTAAGGTAAGCATTTCATTTCTACGTAAGACTCTCCTTACATAAACAAAGGACGATAAAAGTGAAATACTTCTATCGTCCTTTGCTATTCATTCTTGCTTTCTCTACTTATATCTTAGAAGCAATATGCCTTCTATAGACATCCAAGTGCGATTTCTGTAAGACGTCACTGATATGGCTCATACGCTGTTTCTGACTCATGTCAGTATCGTTTTGCGTCTCATCCTCCTGCATCATAATACGACCATTGCCCTCAACAGGTAAGAACTCATACCACTCCACGGGTACATCATGCCATGAACCGTCACCACCATACTTACTAATATATGACATACGACGTTCTGAACGGAAGCCATAAGCTGTCACGTTAATCAGCGTACTGCCATCCCCCTGTGCCGCAGAAGAAGTCTTCATAATACAAGGAGTTACACAATCAGGATGTTGGAAATTCTCCTGTCCCCAAAAGTTAGCCAATGCTTCATGCTCCCAGAACGAACTCTTCTGTTCCATATCATGTCCGTAGATATCCTTCTGTGGTCGTATCTGCTGATACATCGGCACACACAACAAGGGTGCAAAACTAAAGTAGATAGCACGGAAGTATCTCTCATTGATTTCGTAAAAGTCTTTCTTAGCCTTCTCAAAGTCAAAACTGCGATACTGAGCAGGGTTCATATCGAGGTCTAACACTTGTAAATGTTCTGGCATGATAGTATTTATCATGTAATGCTTATCGAAATCAAAGTCATCACCATAGCCCTCTTTCTCGTCCATCAACAATGCCATCATACTCTGTTGTGCCAATGGTGTGAAGAGTAAAGCATATTGCTGATTATTATTACGATTACTTGTATTGAACGCAACCTCAAACTCTTCATTCGTCAACATCGCAAAGTCGCCACTCTCAAGGTTGCGTGCTTTACGTCTCAACATAAACCGATCCCACTTATAACGTAACGAACCTTCTTTTCCTGCCAGCCCACTTGGCTTACGATAGAAGGTCAAGTCGGGTGCTGCTGCATTACCATAGATAAGCCTTGTACGCTCAAAATAATTAGGATAAGGCGCTGTTACACTGGCATGTAAGGTTTCTGAGTGAGATACAGTACGTGGCTTTCCATCAGGACCCGTCTCTGTTGTTGTCCAGAAAATGGTTTTCTGACCGTGATAAGTCTTCTCTCCCATCTCCATCTTTCGTGTTCGACAGATGACGAAAGGATTACCATTAATAAGTCCAGAATGGGAATAAAGCACAGAACGCTCGGCATTAAAAGAGTCATTCCATCCGTATGTTTACGAAGGTCTGCCAGTCGTTGTGTCGTAAAATAAGGGTCGAACTCCAGTCTGGGTACAGTCTTCGACATCATACGCGTAAAGACATCCCAGTCGTAAAGCCTATTCAGAGCAGCCATCTGATTCCATGCCTGTTCCTTCAAAGTTTTCACCTTATTGTCTAATTCATTGTGCTGAGTACGTAAGGACTTCAATTTTGGATGTACCTTGAGTAATAGAAAGACAAGCAGTAAGACCGCCCCTCCACCTATCATCAAGAGATGCTCCATTGGAAACTCATTCCATTTCACATATACAACAGCACCACCTGCCACCACAACTATCCACAGAATGACGCATAGGATAGTCCACATCGTGATTCGACCAGACACATCCGTGAGTTGCTTCTCACCTGTATAGATTTGTCGACACGTCTCACGATTAGCCTCAACATCAACCTGCGCCTCATCGGCAAGTGCATTAAAGGTTTCATCAGCCACCTTCTTGAACTTATCTTTGAAGGTGCTGATGTATTCGTTTAGTGGATCATATATATCCTCTATCATTTACTTCTGTAGTATTAGAAGAACTTACCTCTCGCTACCTCTCGTGTTTCTGCTGTTGCAGTAAATGGTATGCGAGTTGTGTAACCCTGCTGAGCAGCAACAATCATCTTTGTTGGCCAAGAGAAGATATCAGTATTCCATTGTGTTACACGACTGTTATAAACAGTACGAGCTGCCGTAATCTCACGCTGCAAGTAGTTATTCTGCTGCATCGCATCAGCAATGGCATTGTGTGCTTTCAACTCTGGATAAGCCTCAACCTGTGGAAAGAGTCGACCGAAGGCTGTATTTACTTGTGCATTCACATCACTTCTATTACCCTCGTTCACACTACCACTACGAAGGGCTGCAACGGCTTTCATCACGTCTTTATCAAGGTCAATAGCACGTTCTACCAATCCAACTACGTTCTGCAGTATCTGCACTCGCTGTTCCAAATAGTTGTCTATATTAGATGCCTCAGCCTGAATACGCTGTTCTAACTTCTGGGAAATAATTGCGAGCTGATATCTTCATAAAGATAAAGATAACACCTGGGAGGATTCCCACCAAACAGCCTACAACACCTACAAGCAATGGATTTGTCATCGTACTACCCAATAACAGCACAAATAACAATACCAACACCGGACCAACTACCCATAAAGCAATCTGGAAAGGGTTGAACCAAAACCAACTTCAACAGGAAGTTGCTTGTCTATTACATGTACATCACGGCCAGCATCATTAACTGGTCCTGTCACTTCGTCTAATGAATTTGCCATAGCTTAAATCGTTCTTTGTTTTCAATAATATCTGTTTTTAGGCTTCAAAGATACATTTTTTTCTTAAAGAGAGCAAATCTATACTCTTTATCTTCTGTTTTATGAAGACTTGATGACGATTTATAGTATCTATTAGCATAATTTCTTTGTATGATAAAGGACCTCACAAAGATAGGGGCGTATACCTAATACGCCCCACATCTTTATACATTAAGTTTTTCAGGACATTACTTTTACTTGCAAAAGTCTATCAGATTACGTCCCCATGCTGGCTGTAGACCATTCTGCTTTTCCTTGCTAAACAGCTCTTTTATAGTCTCTAAATCCTTTGGACTATTCATACTTGGTTGTCCTGTCTGCTTGCTCATAATATCAAAGAACATGTAAAGAAGAATACGAGGACGAGGGTTTGATGGATTAATGCCAATAGCTGACTTGTAACAACTGATTGCATCGCGGTAATAAAGTTTACCATTCTCAACAGGATTCTGTGTGATAAGGGCCGTGTAATAGAACCCCTTCAATGTAAACAGCTCTGAACGGTCAACGTCATTCTTTGTTTGTAGCGCCTCGACATCATCCTTCACTGCGTCTAAGAATAAAGAAGAATAATCGCTCTGTGGGTCTCGAGCAGCATACTGAAGGGCATAGAACACACGATAATAGGTAGGAAGCCAAGCATTAGGATACTGATTTTCCATGTGTTTCAAGTCATTCATTACCTTTACAATAGATGTAGGTACGTTTGCCTTGACATTACTTAAAGTTGTTTTTAACTGTGCATCGAACTGATTATTGTTCTGTGCATTCATACTGGTTGCGCACATGAGGGCAACGATAACGACGATTTTAGAAACTAAAGTTTTCATACGCTTTGATTTTAATAAGTGAAACAATGATTTCTGTTGCAAATGTATCAAAGCTTTTGATTGCCTCCAAATAATAGGGACAGACAGCAAAAAAGTGGTTTAAATAACTATCAAGCCCGCTGAAATACTATCTTTTGGGACGAACAACTAACACGCTTAGTTCGTTGGATAGTTAAGAGAATTATGTAATATTTCTGACTAAAGTAAGAAGACACACACTACTCATTTCTACAAGAATAATTTTTATTTCAGTTTGCTGTCACTTTTAACACTTCGCATAACCCTACTGTAAATTAATAAGTTAAGTCATCATAACGCATGACAGAAATGACAGGAAACTCAATTATAAAGGAATATCTATAGAGAAAAAGATAAGATGAAGATGGAATATTGACAATACTATATGGCACTTGACCTGATATATACCAGCCCAAGTGCCATATTTTGAATAGACACCTACATCTTTAATTCTCAGGTAAATGTTTTTTTAGAAAAACTATCCAAGTTTCAACAAATAAAAACAAGAAGTAGAACAGAAATTCCTGAAAAAGGGAATATAGGAAATGCCCCGACAAAGTTTTCGAGGCCGTAATCCGAATTTCTGCTGATAGTGAGGATTGATAAGCCATAGCTGACGATTGCATACAGATAAACCTGTCGCCTTAACTACTTTCTCAAATCGTTCAATCGGACATTTGGTCTTCTTAATCGATATAAGTTCACTTACCATCGACTCTTCTTCTCCTGCCAGCCTATTCAGGATAAAGCGATACAGCGGATTCGGAAGGAGATGGAAGTACGGGACTTTAGACCATGTCTTATTGCGAGATATTTGCTGATGTCCACCAAAAGGCATCTGCCATGCAGGAAAAGCCACAAACAAGATGCCATCTTCTTTTAGAAACTTGCGAATATGGCTTAAGAATGCAATTTTGTCGGGCACATGTTCAATAACATCATGCAAGATTGCTATATCGAACTTATCATCTTCACTTGGAGTCGGATATTCAAGGAAGTCGCCACTTTCAAAATGACCTTTCAATTTTTCTTCTGAAAAGAATTGACGTGCCTGCTCTATTCGTATCTGTGCCATGTCTACACCAAAGACTTGGCAGCCAATATTTGCAAAAGGTTTCAGATTTCCTCCCTCGCCACACCCAATTTCCAATATTTTGCTACATGAGGTTATCGGATGAAACTTCCTGATGTATGGCAGGTAGAAAAGGGAAGAAGTGATGGCAGAATCCTCAAAATATGTTTTCCTATCCAAGTGTCTTGCTTGCATTGATGTATCTGTTAATTGGTTAAACAATCTGAAACGGCTCTGCATGTCCGTCAAAATAAAAGATACCAATCCATGCAAATGACTGCTCATTTTTCCAAAATATTTTTGGAATACTACAGACTTATCTATACAAAAGACGGTGCGTAATCATATACGCACCGTCTTAGTTTTATTATCTCTGAGGCTCCCCTAACGGGTCATGGCCAGCCTCACTACCTTATTGGAATCCAAAGTCACCGTACCATGATAGATTCTGTTGGATGAGTTCATCTGCTTGTTCGTGGTTGTCTGAAATATTTCTAACTGATAATTTCCGGGAAATAAATCTCTGATTTTGAAGTTCACATCATACAGGCAGACACAATCAGTGAGCATGTCACGGTCTGGGTAGAGAATGATTATGATTTTGTTTTCTACACAAGTAATATCCACGTTCAATTGACCAATTGTACAATTATCCATCACGTCAAGAAACTGAGCTGTAACCGTATTGTCATTTCCCATAAGCATACTCAATGTCGTTTGTACTGTAAAAATCCGTAAGATACTCGGGGCGAGTATCTTTCTTGGATACGGACGTCTTGCAATCAGAGGTAACGACATTTGATACTTTGACATTTCCGATAACATTGCTTTCTGATGAACACGCTGTTATGGTACCCAGCAGGCTAAATGCCAATAGACTTTTTGTTAAATTCAAGTAACTCATATACTATATTTATTTGATAACTACCATGTTAATCTTAACCCAAAAGGTATGCTGAACATAAACGGATGTTCAGTTCTGTATGTTTGAATACCACTTCCATTTTTAAAGTAGTAGGAAAGCCCAGGCTCCAGATAAAAACTGAAAGGTTTGAAAATCCGGTATTGTACTCCCAAGCCGACATTCACGGACCATTGATAACGCGGGTGGATAGTCCCCCTCATGGTGAACGAGGAATCCGACGTAATGACAAACTCTTTGGTAAGAGAACTGTGAACTGGCATTTCAAAAGTTACTCCTCCTGTGACATAAGTATTCAGCCTCCCTTTATTCCACACTTGATAGGTCATGTGCAATGGTATACCTATATAATCTATTTTTTGCGTTCTTTTCAATTTTGCATCATTGAAAGGATTCTCAAATTCAGACTTCAATCTTGTGTAGATTAATCCTGTACCAAAAATCCATCGCGGACTCAACTGTTTGTTGAGTGACAGGCTATAGGTTTGAGGACGATAATGATGTACTTTTTCCGCTACGCTTTGGTCGGCAGAGATAAACTGGTTGACAGCCTGTTGGCGTAGCCTTGCATTCTCTATTGAATCCATCAGTATACGATTACGGTCAAGATAGTCGATATAATCTCTCCAGGAATAAATTTTAGCAGCTACACCACCATTTGCATAATCGATAACTGACAGATAATTGAAGTTAGATATTGTATTACCCGATGTATTTGAAGAATAACCAAAGTTAATTTTCCACGTATATTTCTTCTTATGATTTACATCGACCTTCATACTTTCATTCGATGCCAATATTTTATCTTCCGAAATTTGTGGAATGTGAAGCACTGAGTCGTCTATACTTACTCTAATTTTAGCAAGATATTTCTGCAAGGAGTCCTCATGAAATGATACAATCTGCTGTCTGGATTCTATACTATCTGTTATTATTCGTGATGAAATATCTTCAGTAGGAATAGTCTTTTCTGCCAAAACACGCCTATCATTTCCAGTAGCGCTTGAAGGTATAGAATACCTTGGCTGCCCATTCTTTTGAGAAGCAGCTCTATTTTGTTGAACTCGTTTTGGAAAGTTATGATGAGTATCTAAAGCCATTGATCTATTATCAGATGTGTCAACAAACTTGTCCCTCGTTACGAAATAGATATAGACAGGTATCAGGATGGGAAGCAAGAACAGCATCCAATACTTAATCAATATGACACGCAGCATTTTCTTTGCCCGAGCCAACTGCGAAGAAGAACTGTGTGGATTGATACCAAGCATATCCCCTATTTCCTTATGTGAAAGACCGTCCAACACTGAGAGTTTGAATATTTCTCGGTTCCCCTCTGGTAACAGTTCTATCGCTGCCAGCAACAACTCCAGCTCTATATTCTTTTCTTTATCGTCTTCTTCGCTCAACACATCTTTCCCCAGACTGGATAAAAGAATATTACTTTTTTCTGTACTTTGTAGGAATCTCAACGAAAGGTTTCTCACAATCGTTATCATCCATCCTTCCAATTTTGAGTTGTCCTTCAGCGAATTAATAGAGGTAAAAATGATGACAAAAGCATCGTGCAAAATATCTTCTGCCGTACTTTCATCTTCCACATAGTGCAGGCATATTCTCTTTAATCTGTCAGAATATGCCTTATATAAATTTCCGAGAGCCTTACGTTCTCCCTGTTTACATGCGTCTATATTAACATCTATTTTCATAGATATACCATACCTTTTTATTAAAAGGAGCATGTTTTGCTTAAAAGACTGCACGAATTTAGGAACTTTTTTTTGAGAAACTTAGAAAAATATTTAAAAGATATGACTAAAACCTCTTTTTAATAGCTGTTTCGTTATCTAAAAGAGATAGTTGCTACCTTGATTTATAGAAAACACTTCATGCCGTATCGCAACACTTACAACAAGCGAAAATAACGTATCTTTCTCATATTTCTAATTTCTTTGAAGTATTTTTTAGTTTAGATTTATCATTACATTCGATTTCAGAAAATCACCTTACAAAGGTAAGAATATAATAGCAAACAGTATGTTTTTTTATGGGAAGATTACCAGTATTTTTTTTATAGTAACTCTATATAAAATGGATAAACCAAATTTTATCCACGTTTATTACCTAATAATAAAATAAAAATGTTAATTTTGTAGCGTGTTTCTTCAGAGGCACAATGACATCGTTGAAAAAAAATAAGAGGCGTTATGCTTATCTTGTAAAACTCAGTATTTTAGAATAGGTGGCAAAATTGAATCATTGTAATTGAGAGTACATAATTGCTTAAAATATGACAAAAGAAGAATTATTGCTATGGGGAGAGAAAACGGTTCAGCTGTATAATAAGATAGCAGACGAATGTGGTAGAGAAAAGACTCCTGCATTCTATACTCAATCTAACTTAAACAAAATTATAGGAGTAAATTCTGTTGATATTTTAATAGCGGGTATTAACCCTGGTTCTGGCGGTACTTACCAACAAATGATTGAGAATCCAAACTGGGGAATAAGCTCGGCTACAGGGATGACAGCAGAACAACTTATATCAGGGAACTTCGGTAGAGACCCCCAGTATGGGAATTGTACAAATTGGAGTCGTCATCATACTTGGCGTTATTTTATGAATTTAAAGAGATTCTTTAAAGATATAGAGGGGCCTAATATTCTTGACGATGAAAGTAGATTTGTCCTGACGAATGCCACTTTTTTCAACACTGTTAAGGAGAAAGAACTGAACCAATCACTGTTAAATGCTACATTTCCACAGACTATAGATTTAGTTAGAATAGTTAAGCCTAAAATGATTGTATGGTTAAGCGGTAGGAAGGCGTTCAACAGATTAGCTTCGATTTCGATAGATGGCTTTTCTTTCAAGTATGATAAGACACGTAATCCTATAATGGCGCGTATATATATGGGTACATTCAATGGTATACCATGTTTTGGGATTCCCCACCCTGGAGCGTTCCTAACTACAGAAGAAAGGACTTTAATAGCAAAATTCTTTTCTTATGTCTTTAATTATAAAAGTATTGACGAGATAGACCTTAATAACTTGGAGTCTTTCTGTATAAATGAAATTCAAGCATATCATAAGCGTTTAAAAGAGAAGAAACCTGCTTCTATAAAAAATAATATTGATGTAAGAAGTATAGAACATTCTATCCTCGAAAGGGTAAAATCCTACATTTACAATAATGGAAATAGGATTCGCAAAGATGAAAATGCCCAATATGGAATTACAATTGCTACGAGTAGAATTTTAGTTCGTCAAGCTTATGAAGATAAATATAAGACTCCTCAAATCAACCTAAAAGATGGTGTTGTCATAGAAAAGCTAAAAGAAAAAGGATATAAAAGCTGTAAAGGATGGCTTGGCTATCGAAAACTTACGGAATTTGGTAGTACTGAGAAAAAAATAGAACAGGATGTTATAAAGGAAATAGATGTCCTATTTGAGTTGTTAGATGTCTAATGTCTTATACCAGATTTACTTCACATCGTTTTAACATTTAACAAGTTAAGTCATCATAATGAATGACAGCAATGACAGGAAACTCAATTCTAAAAGAATTACCTTACGATAGACAGAGAAGAATAGAGTAGACAACCTCTATATAAATGTTAAAGAAAATAATAGCTTCGTCATTTCTAATGATTTTTCATACCTTTGAACTTATATTTTTAAAGCCACAATAATGGGTCTATTCAACTATTCAAGTAAACTATCCGACGAACAATTACGCCGCATCTCCCTAAGTGCACAATATCAAGGACAGCAGGGAGGAGACCATTTTACACTTTCATCTAAGATTGGTTCACGTGCAAAGTACTCCTCGAACAAGGCTGGGGCATCACAAATCGACAAGAATTATGCGATACGATAGAGGAATTACTCGGACGTTGCCGCTCACTTGATATTGCTGTTATAAAAGAAGAAATGATGGCAGAGGTACAAGAAGACAGCGGAATCAACACCGAGGTACGACGTATATGGTCTATGGCAAGTATTGTCGATAAACATTATATTACAAGAGCTGGAGATTTAAGTGACTTGCTCAATATGCTAACCAACTATATTGCAGCACAAGATAGTCTACTTGCTAATGAACTGATTACCTCATGGGATGCTATAACAGAAAAAGATGTTATAGGATGGGATATAGGGCGCGCAGCCTATCTCGTACGTGTTGGAGTGGAAATGAAATACCTCAACTCTGACGAGGCATGGGATTATCTGGAAAAAGCTTACCAAAGAGCCATCAGAACATTCGATTCATGGGAGGAACTTGGACGCTCCTATATCATCGGACGTTGTTGTTGGACTTCTCATCCTGAGGAGCGTGATGTCTTAGGCTTTTGTAACGTAGTGAAATGGCTTATGAAACATCCCGAGAGCCCTTGGGTAAAAGTTAAGTTGAAATAATTTATCAATAACATATTAAATCATTAAGATTATGGATCAAAGTATTTTTCCATTCATTCTCATATTCATTGCAATGATCGTCATTGCCTTTTCGCTAATTTTCTATGTCCGTAGAAAAGGGAAGAATAGTAAGGGAGTCTACACAGCAAAGGCAATGGAGTTCATTACAAAGAAGTACCCTTCTATCGATACAAGCAATATCAAGTGTGTAGAATTTTGGATTTCTGGAGGTGCATTGGGTAAAACTGATGTTGCACTCGTTGCCTACAACGATGAAGATATGTACCTCTTTTCAGTTCTTCCTCAACCCATACCAGGTTTCTACAGAATCATCTCTAATGAAGAGTCAGACTGGGATATGGTTTATTATCCTATGACAAGTATCGAGCAGGCTGGCTTTGACGAGCAGCGCAAACACTTCTTGTTCACCATCAACGGAGAAACAATGAAGATGAAAATTAGAAATAATAATACCTTCCACGAAGACCAGCTGACAGAGGTGAACGACTTCTTTGCAACAATATCACAAGCATTAGAGAAGAATGCAGCATTGAACGTATAAGCCTTATAGAACACGTCAATAATGTACAAGTGGGTGCATAAAAGCTATACAAGGTCTTTTATGCACCTTTTTTAGGTTCTTCCGTTAAAACCTATTCATCTTAATACTTCAAAAATCTACAGAAAAGAAATTGAAAAAATCATTACATTATTTCGAAGAAAACTGCTATAAATAAGGATAAAACCACGCTTAAAAAGCAAGTCTGCAACCAACAGTAAATCAATTAGTTATAAATTAGCAAAACAAAAGGTGCTTAATTGGACTTCAAAAGGGCGTTAGTTGGACCTCAAAAGGGCATCTTTTGCAAGTCAATTAGGCGTCTTTTAGAAGCCAAAAGAGCATGGATTGATTTTGAGGTGCATGAAAATAGTTTACAAACATCTATTGATAAGGGAATAAGTTACTTGTAGAAGACGGAAGAACATACTAATGGATAGACATTAACCAACGAAGTGGCGAAGACCAGGAACAAAGGTGCGGGAGACTGGAATGAAGTCATCACAACCTGAAAGGCGCAGCTGATAACCGTTGGAATTACCTTTGCAGAAGAGATGTTATTGATATTCACAAGGAAGGAACGGTGACACTGAAAGATATTATCGTAAGGGAGGTCATCTTTCAAGGCTGTCAACGTAGAACGAAGTTCGGTTTTTTGTATCTTACCTTCTTTTAGATAACATACGCAGACATTGTTTTTTCGAGCTTCGATATAGAGTAGATTGTTAATAGGCAACGTGAGGTCGGTTCCACGCAGGTTCTGATCATGCAGCGTGATAAGGATATCCTCCTGTTCATCCGTAGTCTTCTTTATCATTTCTTCCAGTCTACTATTCAACATACGGTTATAGTTTACCAACGTAAAAATAGCTGTAACGATTACCCAAACAAGGAAAGTCCAATAAAAGAATATACTAAATAGCCGCCATGTTAATGGCATCTGGAAGAAGAAAGCAGCATAGAGCGTCATAGAGATTGCCATTGCCAACTCAATAGCAATACTATAAAGAATTATATAACCATTGGTGATTGGGACATTTTTTCGTAATGGTCTTTTGAAGAAAAGAAAGGCACAAAACCACTGAACGAAGATAGTCATGACACAAAAACCAAGACACATCAGGAATGTATTACCCCGATACTGGCTGATTCCAAAGGGCTGTAGGAGGTAAAGAAACAAAAAAATGCCAACTCCTAACGCAACACTCGTGCGCCAGGAAGTGGCATTTGTCTGTATCGTACACCTGCTATGTAGAAATGAGGTTAGTCTACTCATGATGTCTTAAATGGTTGGTTGTCCACAAAGATACATCTTTTCCTCTTTTCGTGCAAGTGTATTTCGTCTTAAATTTTTACTCTTTTACTTCCCAAATATCATTGGTTTCGAGCATCTCCATAAAGGTGTGGTAATGCTTCTGCGCCTTCACCTCTTCTATCTGCTGATTGACAGCAGCGTCATAGGTAGGTGCTTCAACGTCACGGATAACTCCGAGAGCTACAGGGAAGCCGTCCTCATTGCTCATCATTGCGAGCTTTAGCTGTAAGGTATTATCCTGACAGTGAGCATCATGTACGAGGATATCATCACGGGTAATACCATTCTCACCGATTTTAACCACCTTCAAGCCAAAGCCTTCTTGTACAAGTCCAAACTCTTGGTTGGGACCGAAGATCAATGGTTCGCCATGCTTGACATAGATAGCATTCTCCTTACGACCTTGTGAGGTATAAACAGAGTTGTGACAACCATCGTTGAAGATAACACAGTTTTGTAAAATCTCACACACACGGCAGCACCCTTATGTAGATAAGCAGCCTTGAGGATTTCAATTGTCTCGGTATTGTCGCTGGCAACACTACGTGCGAAGAAGTTGCCACGCGCACCGAAACAGAGTTCTGCTGGGTGGAATGGGTCCTCCGTAGTACCATAAGGACTTGACTTAGAAACGAAGCCACGTGGACTGGTTGGTGAATACTGTCCCTTCGTTAGACCATAGATACGGTTGTTCAAAAGAATCATATTCAGGTCCACATTACGACGCATCGCATGGATAAAGTGGTTACCACCGATAGCAAGTGCGTCACCATCGCCCGAAACCTGCCAGATGGTAAGGTTTGGGTTGGTCACCTTTGCACCAGTAGAGATGGCTGCTGCACGACCATGAATGGTCTGCATAGCGTATGTATTAGCATAATAAGGTAATCGGCTTGAGCATCCGATACCACTGATAACGGCTGTTTCGTAAGGTGGAACACCTAACTCTGCCATTGCTTTCTGCAAGCTGGCAAGGAAGAAATGGTCGCCACAGCCAGGACACCAACGTGGTTGTCCCTTCTTAAAATCTTGTGCTGTATATTGATTCATGACTTTTAATTTAATTCATAATTCAAAATTCATAATTCATAATTATGATTACTTCTATTCGCTTGGGGCTATTAACAAGCATCTTGTCAACTCGTTAACTCGTCAACTTGTAAACTCATTAAATCCTTAATTATGATTACTTCTATTCGCTTGGGCTATTAACAAGCAGCTTGTAAACTCGTTAACTCGTCAACTTGTAAACTTATTAAATCCTTAATTATGATTACTTCTATTTGTTTAGTTCTTAACAAGCAACTTGTAAACTCGTTAACTCGTCTACATGTCAACTCATTAACTCATCAACTTGTAGACTTCCCAACGTCGCAAGCCACTTGTAAACTCGTTAACTTGTCTACTCGTCAACTATTCTACTCAAGTATCTTCGTATAGAAAGTACCAGTTTCTTCCTTTGGTAGTGGAGCCTTGAGGAGTTTCTCAAAAGTTGTAACCAACTCCGTGACAACGAATGGTTGTCCCTTAACTTGGTTATACTGATAAGGAGCGAAGTGGTTGATACGAATACGCAAGAGGGCTGCAAGCTGACCAAGATTTTGTTCTGCAACAACGACTTTCTTGTAACGACTAAGCACTTCTGCTGTGTTCTTTGGCAATGGGTTCACATACTTGAATTGTGCCAAAGCAACCTTATGTCCCTTACCACGCAACACCTCCATAGCTGAATAGAGATGACCGTATGTACTACCGAAGCCTACAATGAGTAAATCAGCATCATCCTTGTCGCCTAAAACTGTCAAATCAGGTACAGGAATACGTGCCACCTTGTTCCAACGGATGTGGTCCATCTTGTCATGGTTCTCTGGATCGGTTGAGATAGCACCTGTTTCACCATCTTTCTCCAAACCACCAAGGATGTGTGTATAGCCCTCCGTACCAGGGATAGCCCAGTAACGTGCCAATGTCTTAGGGTCACGTTTGTATGGAGTGTACTTATACTTCTGGTCTTCTGTAACGAAGTGTGGATGGATTTCTGGCAACTCTTCGATATTTGGAAGTTTCCAAGCAGAAGAACCATTAGCAATGAAAGCATCGGTAAGGAGCACTACTGGCGTCATGTGTTCCAATGCAATCTTACAAGCGTTATAGGCTGCATCAAAGCAATCGGTAGGACTTGTAGCTGCAATGACAGGCATTGGACTCTCACCATTACGACCATAAAGCACCTGCAAGAGGTCGGTCTGCTCACTCTTCGTAGGCATACCCGTTGACGGTCCACCACGCTGTACGTCGATAATCACCAATGGAAGCTCGTCAATAAGCGCAAGATTCATTGCCTCACTCTTCAAACAGATACCAGGACCAGAGGTTGAAGTAGCAGCCAAAGCACCAGCGAAAGCAGCACCAATAGCCGATGCACAACCAGCAATCTCGTCCTCACACTGTACGGTTGTCACACCCATTGACTTATGCTTTGACAACTCATGTAAGATATCTGTTGCTGGAGTGATAGGATAAGAACCTAAGAAAAGACGCAAGCCAGCACGCTCAGCCGCAGCCATAAGACCGTAAGCAGTAGCCTTGTTACCCGTAATATCCATATAACGGCCAGGCTGTTTCACTGTTGACTCAATACGATAGGTATTAGGAACAGAAGCATGTACGTTATGACCATAGTCATATCCTGCACGTACTACCTTTATATTCGCCTCTGCAATGGCTGGTTTCTTCTTAAACTTTGTCTCAAGATAGTTGTTTACCAACTCTAAGTCACGACTGAAAAGCCAGCAGACAAGACCCAAGGCAAACATATTACGGCACTTTAGCATAGACTTATTATCCATACCAGTATCAGCCAAACAATCCTTCACCATCTTTGTTATCGGACAAGCCACTACCCGATCAGGGTCGATACCCATCTCGCCTAAATAGTCATCACTGCGGAATTCAGCCTTCTGAAGGTCACGCTGTCCGAATGAATCAGTGTCAATAATAATTGTACTGTTAGGCTTACAATGCTTATACTGCATCTTCAACGCAGCAGCATTCATTGCTACAAGAACGTCACAGAGGTCACCAGGCGTATAAACCTTGCCCGCACCGATATGAACCTGGAATCCACTCACACCTGTCAAGGAGCCTTGCGGGGCACGGATATCAGCTGGATAGTCTGGGAAAGTAGATACACCATTGCCGACTGTAGCCGAGACAGTGGTGAAAATGTTACCCGCAAGCTGCATACCATCACCTGAGTCACCAGAAAAGTGCACTACAACACTGTCGAGTTCTTTCACTTCGATTTGTTCTTCCATAGATTATTTCTTGTTTATGTTAGTAAATCGTTTCTGTATTTCTTAGCTTTTCCACCATAGCGGTAAAACTTATTTAACAAACTTATTACCATTAAGAACATAGATTCCCTTTGGCAATTCGCTCTCATGAGTCCCCATCTTAGCACCCTGCAACGAATAAATATCATCACTTTCAGTACTTTTCCTGTATCTTTGTCATTGGAACACTGATACTCGTAGGGATATGCTTCTCCTTTTGATAGACACGTATCCAATCGACGCGCATCTCGTAAGTATGGTTGACATCTGCCTTTTTCGCCCACGAACCATTGCCCACTGACTGATTGAGAATCAAGTAGAAATTAGACTTATCAAACGGCCATTGCTCCTGACTATCATTCTGTTTCTTATATTGGAACACGCGCTTACCATCAGCAAAGAAGGTCAGCACGTCCTCTTCCCACTCTACTGCATAGGTGTGATAACGATTCATCGGCATCCAAAGATTGCCAGAGTGTGGCTCATTTTCATGACTTTTTGTCCATGCAGAGTGTACGGTTGCATAACAACGCTGCTCATTATCAATCTGCTCAAAGATATCAATCTCACCGCCTTTCGGCCATCCAAAGTTTGACTTTGGCATCATCCAGATAGCAGGGAAATTACCTACAAAAGGATTAATCATAGCCCGACACTCTACACGACCAAAGCGAAAGGTAAAGCTCTGACTGGTTTCGATACCGCCTGAAAGCATTTCCACATCATCTTTTGACCTATCAGAATTAGGAATGGCACGCAGAACGAGATTACCATCCTTCATAAAAGCGACCTCAGGAGAGTTGCTCAAGAAGCGTGCCCATGTCACTTTCGGACGGCGCGTACAGTATCTCCATACCTTTGTATTAGGCAAGGTGCCATCCGGCTCATTAAACTCATCATGGAAGACAAGTGTATATTCTGAGCCCGGAGTTTCTGCATTCGCTGGCAATGGCTCAACACCATCAGCCAACTTGACTCCCTGTGCAAAGGATACTATGGAAAACAATGCCATTGTAAGCACTGCAAGCAATCTCTTGTTGTTCTTCTTTTGTGACATGATTTTATGAAGATTCTATCTGAAGCGGTACAATCTGAAAAGCATAGAATCATCCTATAGCACAGATGAAAACATAAGGAATTTGACATAACATAGGTCTACATTTCCCCACGTTGCTTTCTCGACTTTCCGTTTTTAGATTATCTTTTGTTTACGTTAGTGTATTCTGAGGACAAAAGTGCGAAATATTATTGAGAAAACAAAATCTTTTGAGGAGAAAAAATATATTTTTATATCTTACAAGCAAAAAGCATCCAGAAATCAACTCTACAATCATTTAAAGACAGTAAAAAGCATATAAAATACCAACTCATATTGTTGACTATCTTTATCAACCACCTTATCATTTCATCAACACCTAACATTAAACACCCAACACCCACCAATCAATACCCCAAAGATTCAAGATAACATTTTGAAAAATCATTACATAATTTCTAATAAAACATCTGTAAATAATGACAAATACATGTATAGAAATCAGGTTTGTAACAAACACGAAATCAATTAGTTATAAAGTAGTATAACAAAAGGTGCTTAATTGGACTTCAAAAGGGCGTTAATAAGACCTCAAAAGGGCACCTTTTGCAAGCCTATTAGGCGTCTTTTAGAAGCCCAAAGAGCATGTATTGGTTTTGAATCACACGAAAATAATTTACAAGAACCAACAAAATGGGAATAAGTTGTTGGTAGAAGACGGATAGACATAGTATCTATTTACAATCTATACATTTAACAGAAGAACCTTATTAATCCTCTTCTGCCCAATTATTGATGGTTAATAAGCCCCAAATCAACACCTTATTATACAAGTAATATCAGAGTTTTATTGTAACTTTGCAATACTTTCCACAAATGAAAGCTTACAACAATAAAACAAGACATGGTCAAAGCCGTTGTTAAGGCTATCCTCAAAAGGAAAAAGGGTTTGTAGAATAGCTTTCTTTTGATGAAGGAAACTGGACAAATAAAGAAACAGAAGAGAAATGATATTACTAAGCTTCGATACGGAAGAGTTTGATGTACCACGCGAACATGGGGTAGACTTTTCCCTTGAAGAGGGCATGAAGGTATCCATTGAGGGTACGAATCGCATCCTCGACATACTGAAGGCGAATAACGTCTGCGCTACCTTCTTCTGCACTGGCAACTTTGCAGAACTGGCACCAGAGGTCATGGAGCGTATTAAGAACGAAGGGCACGAGGTGGCTTGTCATGGTGTTGACCACTGGCAACCCAAGCCAGAGGATGTTTTTCGTTCTAAAGAAATCATCGAACGTGTAACAGGTGTGAAGGTTGCGGGCTATCGTCAGCCACGTATGTTCCCTGTATCGGATGAGGATATAGAGAAGGCTGGCTATCTTTATAACTCTTCTTTGAACCCTGCTTTTTATACCGGGTCGATACATGCACCTCACCACTCCACGCACATGGTTTATGCAAGGGAAGGTCATGCAGATACCTGCCAGCGTTAGTCCTCACCTACGTATTCCACTCTTCTGGCTGTCTATGCACAACTTCCCAGAGTGGTTCTATCTTCGTTTAGTTCGACAGGTATTGCGCCACGATGGCTATTTCGTGACCTATTTCCACCCATGGGAGTTCTATGATCTCAAGTCACATCCAGAGTTCAAGATGCCTTTTTATCATCAAGAACCATAGTGGACACGAATTGGAACAGCGACTCGACCGCTTTATCAAAGCAATGAAGGTAGACAAGCAGGGAGTTTATTACCTACGTAGACTTTGTCAACCGCCAGAAGAAATAAGTTCGATTTCCGCTCTGAACAGCAGACAGCAGGCAAAGAAACGCTCCTATAAACACCCCCAACAAGCAGAATATAAGATATGATAAAACTTGCAACGGTCTCTCCTTGTTACAACGAGGAAGAGGTTTTTAGAACAGTCGGCAGCTGAGCTCATGGAGCTATTCGACGAACTCATCAGTCAGGGAAGGATTTCCGATGACTCGATAATTGTGTTTGTCAATGACGGAAGCCGTGACCGAACATGGGAGATTATCCAACAGCTCCACAGCCCGGCATCCACGTATAAAGGGTATCAACCTCGCTCATAACGTGGGGCATCAGAATGCTATTATGGGCTGGTATGATGACGACAAAGGACTGGGCTGATGCCGTTATCACACTCGATGCCGACTTGCAAGACGACTATCGAAATGTATTCCGCAGATGGTTGATGCCTTTGAGGAAGGCAATGAGATTGTCTATGGAGTGAAGGTTTCGCGCAAGGCCGACCCAATCTTGAAGCGCATGTCTGCACAGGCGTTCTATCATCTACAAGAGAAGATGGGCGTGAACAGTATCTTTAACCATGCCGACTTCCGTCTGATGAGCCGTCAGTCCTTAGAGATACTCTCTGGATATAAGGAACGTAACCTCTATCTACGTGGTCTCATCCCTTCTATCGGACTCAAGTCTACGACTGTTGACGACCGCATCAGCGAACGTAAAAAGCTGGTACTTCTAAATACACTTTTGCGCAAGATGCTTAGCTTAGCATTGGATGGTATCACATCATTCTCCGTAAAACCAATCTACTATGTCATCTATCTTGGTATCGCCTTTTTGTTCGTCACCTTGTGCATAGGTATCTACGTCATCCACGCTTTCGTCAATCATACAGAGGTAGCGGGCTGGGCTTCGCTCATTCTTAGTATTTGGCTCGTGGGTGCTATGCTGATGATTTCTATCGGTGCGGTGGGAGTTTACATTGCCAAAATATATGAAGAAGTAAGCAGCGTCCACTTTATAACATCAGTCAAATACTCGATTAATCCCTTCTCACATGGCGATACGCATTAAAGAGCTTTGGCAACGCTGGCGAAAAGACTTCTGGCGACTCTTCCGTTTTGGTATAACGGGCACTATATGTTCGCTTATCCATTATGGAATCTATTGTCTCTTTCTACTCTTTACGAATACTACCATAGCTTATACAGCTGGTTACGGAGTGGGACTTCTTTGTAACTACGGACTTACAACTTACTTTACTTTTAAAGGAAAACCGTCAAAAAATAATGTTGCAGGCTTCGTTGGTAGCCACATACTCAACTATCTTTTAGAAATAGGATTGCTCCATCTCTTCCTTTGGTTAGGTCTCAGCAAATGGCTGTCGCCTATCCTTGTGATGGTGATAGTAGTGCCTATCAACTTCGTTTTACTGCGTCTTGTGTTTGTAAAAGGGAAGAAGGGTGATGGGTGTTAGGTGTTGGATGGTGGGTGTTGATGGTTTGTGAGATTCTGTGATAGGTGTTGAATGGTGGGTGTTAATGGTTGGCAGGATTGGATGATAGGTGTTGAATGGTGGGTGATAATGGTTGGCAGGATTGGGTGATAGGTGTTGAATGGTGGGTGTTAATGGTTTGCAGGAGTAATATTAGCCGTTCGCACCATTGGTGTTAGGCGTCCGCACACATGGTGCGGAGCGTTCGCACGAGTGGTGCTAAGCAGTAACACAGCAATAGAAAAGGGAAGAAAAAACTCATCCCCAAGCTCTTTATGATAAGAAAAGGGCTTGGGGATGATGCTTTATACCTTATTATACACTTCAAGAATCTGAGAGGCTACATCTTGATTTTCGAATCGTTTTACGTAGCGTTGGCTCTTGCTGACTATCTCCTTACGATGCTCTATCGCAGAAAGGATTGCAGCAGCATTGCCGTCGACATCGTCTGGACCTACATAAAGGCAATCTGGGCCACCCGCTTCCTCCAAACAACTACCCGTAGCAGCTACAACTGGCAATCCGCTTTGTATGGCTTCGATGATAGGAATACCAAATCCTTCATAACGTGAAGGATAGATGAAAGCCTCAGCCTGATTATAAATAGCTGCGAGAAGGTCGTTAGGTACACCTTGAAGGAAATGGATTCGCTCGCCAATTCCTAAACGTTTGATTTCTGCATCGAGCTTCTTCTGATACTTGGTCTGCCGTCCTACGATGACAAGATGTAAGTCGGAAGGTAGCTTTGCCATAGTACGAATACCCAAAAGAATATTCTTTCGCACTTCTACTGTTCCTACATTTAATATATAACGCTGTGGGAGTTGATACTTACGGCGGGCTTCCTCTATCAGTGAAGGACTTACCGACTGGTTGAAGTGGGTACTACAACTCTGGTAGACAAGGTCTATCTTATCCTCTGGAAAGTCACCATAATATAAGATGTCACGCTTCGTACATTCGCTAATCGCAATGATACGGCTTGCCTCGCGTAGTGTCTGATAGAACTTCCGCTTATAGAAGAAAACGTCAATAGGGGGATAGAACTCTGGATGACGTAGGAAGATAAGGTCATGAATAGTAACAACACCGGGGATTCCTGCTGCTGCCAAGCCTGAAGGGAGTTCACCCGAAAGACCGTGATAAAGTTCTACTCCATCAGTCTTTAAGTCTTTTACTACCCCTTTCACACGCCACCAGTCACGCTGCAGACGAAAACGAAGGTGGTCGGGATAGCAGAACTGCACGTTATCTCGCAGTTCCACCTGATTGCGAAGATCGTCACGTCCAGCATCAGGAGCATAAAGTCGTAAGTTTGTGTCAGGCATCAACGGAGCAAGGTCGTTGATGAGTGTACGCCCATAGCTACCTAATCCGGTACCATTTCTTACGATTCGCTTAGCATCATAACCTATTATCTTCTTATTCATGAGCATCAACCTTTTCTATTGGAGTATAATCCTTTGTGCATAACTCATAACAAAGCCACAGCCAAAGAATACTGATTGGTAACGCACGGAGGGCGTATTGCTTGATATATGCTTCTCGGATGAACTTCGGGAAGATGTCGCTACTACCCATACCAGAGAGTAGGAAGACAAATACCATCAATGCTATCGCCCACTTTCCACGCTTCCAAGGAGCAGCGGTGTACCATATACAAACGCCTAACAAGGCTATCACATATCCGCTGGCTTCGCTACCTGTACTGAAGAGTATGACAAACAAAAGTACAGAGGCGAGTATTGTCTCACGGAAGGCAAGGTTCTTATACTGAGAGAAACGCAAGTAAGGAAGGGCAAAGAGTGCCATTCCAGGCAGAATCAGCCATAGGTCTGAATAATTCATACAACCTGTTGTACGGCGAACAAGCCCTAAAAGGGAGATATTCTGCTGAATAGAGCCAAGGTTTTCTGCGTTCTTTTCCACCAGACAAGTGAACCATTCGTGGTATTGTCCTACGACATAAGATGGCGAACTAATAGCCATTGGTGCACAAAAGAGTACGACTGACCATATTGTAAGCCACATCAACAAACGTAGTTTATGCCGAGAGAATAGGAAGAAAGCCAACCCTACGATACCATACAGTTTCACCAACGTACCTAAAACGATGAAGAAAGCTGCCCAACCGTCCTTCTCTTTCTCAATAAGGAAGAAGGAAGAGAGAATCATTGCAGCCACAGCAATATTGAACTGCTGCATAAACAATGCCGTCGGAAGCGTTATTCCACAAAACCAAAGTATGAAAATCTTCTGTTGTTCACGTAGTCCTGAACGGACAATAGCTAAATATAGCCATGCTGTTAGGAACACTAACCATAGCAACATACCCGCCCAAAGAGGTAGAAGGGCAAAGGGTGCGATGACAAGTGAGAACACCGGACCATAATGATTCACATCCCAATATTCCGCAGGATAGGCTGTATAGAGTGAAGTTTGATTCACTGTGTGCCAGTAAACACCACGGAAAATAAGGAAGTTATTGAAACTTCGATTGTACTTCAGCATTCCTGCGAGGGCAATGATAAACCATAAGCCCATAAGGAACCAGCGGTTAGAGAGCAGGGGATAGTTTATGAATTGTTTTATTTTATCCTTCATTACTTTTACTTCTTAGGAAACAGACAAGGGATGTTCCTTTTCAACCATCTATTAAACTTCTCCATCGGGGTTCGTTTCCAGCTATGAGCACAATAGTGTATGGCGTATGAAGCTGGTGTTGCCTCATACTTGTTACCTGCAAAGATTTCCGAACGGAATACCATCATGTTGTCTTCGAGTGGTTGATCTTTATCCAAGTACTTAAAGCCGTACTTTTCCATTACTCTTGCATAGACAAATGGCGAGATTACTCCCTTACCATTAGAACCTTCTGGATAAATAAACTCACGTTTCTCATAGTCGTCTAAGACGTCTTTCACAAACTGACAACCAGCCTCAGAACCCATCACAGCAGCCTGAATCTGTATTCCTGAGACGAAATCATCCTTGATACGATTACCTTCTTTATCAATCATATTCATCGCACCGGTCATCTCTATCTGCTTTGGATGATACTCTAATGAAGTGAAGAACTTATAGTTAAGGAATTCATCAAACGACTTCAACACCTTTACATCAGAGTCAAGATAAATACCACCTTCGGTATATAGCGCATACATACGGATATAATCAGCTGCGAAAGCCCACTTACGTTGCTCGAAAGCTTCGCGCACATAGACAGGAGCCTTTGACATATCAAAGTTCTCTGTGTTCCATAACTTTATCTCATAGTCGGGCAACACCTTCCTCCAAGTGTCCATACACTTCTGTATCTTATCAGGATATGGGTCGTTGCTGAGCCAGCAGTAATGAATAACTTCGGTATCATAGCTATATGGTTATTGATTGTTACTAACTTATTGCTTCTTTAATTTACAGAGGAAATAGACGAAATAAAGACGTGGTAGAAGTCGAATCTGCTCTAAGCAGCCGTCTAATTCTCTGATGATTCGTATGTTATCATACAGTCCTCGTGATCGGTTCGTATTAGAAACACCCGTTGTATCAAAGTTGGCAATAGCAAACGGCAGTTGAAGAAAGCGATAATGCTTTTTCCAAAGCAGCTTATACAACTTGAAGTCTGCCGACATTCGATGACTTGTATCGTATGGGAAAGTTCGAAGACAGGCTGTACGTGTCAGACAACTTTGGTGACAAAAGTACATTCTATGACTATTATGCGGTGGCTCTGCAGCCTTAACAGTTCCATTCTTTACGACATCACCATAAATAACATCAGCCTCGCGCGGAACTTGAAAGACCCGATTCAAAACGTCATCAGCAGCAAATGTGTCACCAGCATTGAGAAAGATGCACCATTCTCCTGTAGCCATTGCAACTCCTTTGTTCATTGCATCATAGATACCCTCGTCTTGTTCCGTTATCCAATGACTGATATGAGCTTCATACTTACGAATTACCTCTATCGTACCATCAGTAGAACCACCATCAACAACAACGTATTCAATATGCTCATACTGCTGTGCCAAAACGCTACGGATAGTCTTCTCTATCAGTGATACAGCGTTATAACAAACGGTAATGACCGTAACTAAGGGCTTTTCTATCATAGTAATGAATAATTCAAACACATTTTATACCAGTAAAAACACATTGCCTTTACCAAATCAGTAGGTATTTCTATCTTTCAAATATACTTTCCAACAAATCCGATAATGCGTTGTTTTTTTCAATTGGCATAATGCAAATGTACAGATCGTATCTTTGCCCATAAGATGGAAAAAAAAGAAATATCAGTTGTTATCAATACCTACAATGCAGAGAAATTCCTGCAGCGTGTACTCGACTCCGCTAAGGACTTCGATGAAGTTGTTGTCTGCGACATGGAGAGTACTGACCATACCGTGGAGATTGCTCAACATGCCGGATGTAAGGTTGTCACCTTTCCAAAAGGTAATCATACCTGTGCTGAACCAGCTCGAACCTTTGCCATACAGAGTGCTAAAAGTCCGTGGGTACTCGTCGTTGACGCTGACGAATTGGTGACACCAGAACTGAGAACTTATCTTTATCAGCACATCAACAAGCCCAACTGTGCGAAAGGTCTTTATATTCCAAGGCAGAACCGATTTATGAATACCCCTAAGAAAGGGTTTTCAAAGGATTACCAGCTACGCTTCTTTATCCGTGAAGGAACCGTTTGGCCTCCTCACGTACATACCTTCCCACAAGTACAGGGACCTGTTGAACATATCGACAACCATCTTTACAACGTACGACTGATTCACTTAGCGGAGAACTATTTAGCTGATATGTTAGAGAAATGTAACCGCTATACCACTGACGAAGTACTCAAAAAGCAGGAAAAGAACTATGGAGTTGGTGCATTACTCTTCCGTCCTTTCTGGCGTTTCTTCAAATCCTACTTTATGAATGGAGAAATAAGAAACGGTGTTACTGGCTTTATTGATAGTATTATGACAGGCTTTTATCAGTTTGTTTTAGTGGCGAAAGTAATAGAGGCAAGGATAAAGAAACAGAGTGAAGACGAGCAGAAATAATCGAATCATTATAATATAACAATAGAGGGTGTAAGCTTCAACACTTACACCCTCTATCGTTTTGATTACTGTTGTGTCCTCCAATACAAACCAAAAATACACCTGACGCAGTAGGTTGCGGGCTGCCGTAAGTCGCTCAGCCTTCTTTTTGATAGCTTGGTATAGCTTCAATCTGGTCAACATTTGCACTATAATAAGTACTGTCCGAAACGGATGTATCTAAGAGATTCTTACCCATCTTGAAATACTTTGTATTACGGAAAGCAAAGGGGGCGAGCGTTGCTAAGATATCATCATGGCTTCCCCAACGATTAGTTAGCTTGCTATAAGCCTCCTTGCGTAGGTAAGGTGGGAGATGAGACATAAAGCGGAACGGGTGTTCATACCGCTTATCGATTACATCATGATTAAGAATAACGCGCACGTTATGGTCACCTGTGATAACAAGTATCGTATTCTTTGCTGCTGCAGAGGCTTTGAAGCGATTGAGGAAGTCGTTCAGTGTCTTGTTATAATAGCGGAATCAGTGAGATACTTATCAAAACCTTACGATTATGCTCTGCAAAACACTTCTTTCCATAGAAAGAATCGGGCAAAGGAGGAAGTTTCAAGTCCTTTGGGAACTCAAAAGGAGGATGATTTGTCGTCGTCATCACAGTTATCATCTGCCGTTTCTTTGATGGTTTATTCAACTTATCTAACAACGCTTGGAAGAGGTATTCATCGTAAACACCGATACTATTATAAGTCGCATGAGGATAGTCTTTCAAGAGGAAGAACTTATCATAGACTGCATCAAACTGCTGATGAGGCAATGCTTCAGCACAGTTCTCCCACGCAGCATCCATTCCCGACATGAACATCGTTGTATAGTTGCTGGCTTTGAAAGGTAAGGCAATCGACGTAGGAAGCGTATTGAAACGATAAGATGAAGTAAAGAAGTGTGGAAAAAGGAGTAGACACAAAGAGGGTTTTTCAAGCGAATTTATCGTACCATTCTGAACCGATTGGAAGTTGCGAAAAAGCAAATCTTCTTTGAAATGACGGTCCAAACCGAAGTTCATCTCCGCATCCTTCTGTTGGAGATTGAACAGATAATTGCTCCAACTCTCGCTATAAATAATTACAACATTAGGCTGTGGTTGCTTTAAACTGTCACCCACTTCTGCGAATAATGCACGCTGCAAGGCTGTTAGCGTGTCGTTCTTTACTATCTTTATCTGCCCATCGGTATAAACATCTAATGCTTCTTGCAAACTCTTAAACTTATATTGTGCTAATAAGTCATCTGTACTCTCAACCTTAAAGGCCTTAGCTTTCTCTTTACAAGCCTTCTTCAACATGTAGATAGCATTGGGAACAAGGTCGTTCAGAAGCTTCTGATTTGACACAAAGGTGTCTTCTATCTGCAAAGGGAAACGCCATACCGACCCACGCATACCAATAACAACAAAAGCAATATACAGTAAAATGATAACCGAAAGTTTAATAAGTTGACAGCGCGAAGTCTTCCGACCGCCTAAAGAACAGTTCGTTTGACGAGCCAACACCTTATCTGATTCTATTCTACGAATAACATAAAGGATCAATAATGAGAGGAAAAGGAAGGCTAAACCTTCATAAACACAATGGTATTCTTCCCATATAGCCTGTATCAAACTCATTGGTCCTTCATTGAAGAAATCAAAGAAAGTGAGGTTAATATGGCTATTAAAATTAGAAAAGAAGCCCAAATCAATCCCGCTGAGTGCCAGTATAAGAATGTTGACAATAGCGTAATAAACCTTACGAAAACGGCTCAATACACGATCAGTCCACGGCTTACGAAGGGCTGCAAAAACAAAGGTAAGAACCGTTGGCAGCAACAACACGTAACAAACTACCTGCATATCAAAACGCAGGACATTGAAAAGTAAACGTGGAAGAACAGTTAGGTTGCTGCCTATAAGACCCATCGGAACGAACGCAATAGCAAAGCAAATGCGAACGAAAAATAGGATAACAAGGATGACAGCAGAGTGCTTTAGTAGATATGTTAAGTTCTTATACATTATTTCTTTTTACTTATTTCGGGGTTTGTTCTTACTTATTTCGACTTTAAGATAGAATGTTTTCTGTAACAACAGAGCATCAAGAGTCATTGTTTTTATCGTTATTTCTACTCATAATAGGCATCATAAGTAGACTTCCCGACAGCTTGTGGCTATTTTTTTTCATGTAAATAAATCTTTTTCTTCATGACAATAAATATTTTTTTTCATGAAAATAATTCACTAAAAGACGTCGATTGTATGACCATACACTACAGAATATTGATGAACTGTTATTGTTTTCTTATCTTATTTACGGCTTCAAAGACTATAGGATATTGCGAAAGAGATTATCAAAGTAGTCAAAGCAATCCTCTTGTAAGGGCTTGTTGATATCTTTAATCCAATACAATGGAGTGTTACGATACATTGATGCAACGAGTGTAAACGTACTCGGTGGACCGATTAGATAGTCGCAATGAGAAAGAAGGCACAGGTCCTCTCCTGGATTACCTTGTGGAAAGACGACATTCTCTTGTCCAAAAGCCTCGCTGTAAGCCTGCTTATTGAGTTTTGGATCATTACCACAAATATAGATTACAACACGTTTATTAGGATGAAGGAGGATAAATTGGCGGATAATATTACCCATCTGCTCATCGTCATAGAGGAATCTACCTTCATTCCATGTGGCATAATCTCCACGACGGATATGTACACCTAATCTGATAATACCCTCTTTAGACGATGCTTCCAACAATGAAGTAACCTTGTTTTCTATGTGAGAATCAAAGGCAAATAAGGATAATATCTCTGGCTTATACTGTAAGAAAAGTTCATACCAACGAGCAAACCACCCCTCCGCAACAAGACATCCACGCCTCATTGCATTTTCCTTTTCAGTTAAGTCTTCGTCAGGTGTATCAAATGTGACGGTAGGTATTAGCTTTAATTTAGCTGCATACTTTGCAAGAAGATAAACAAAAAAGTTATGCCAACGAGTCCTACAGATATGAAAGTATTGATACTTGTAAGCAAATCGCATTGAAACCGTCTTCCGATTGTTCGCCCTTGCCCAAGCATACAGATGTCCATACTGTAGGATGTTATTACACATCCGCCCTTTATCTCTTACAAAAATCATTCCTTATCTTTTTTCCTTATAATCTCATCCAGTGGCTCTAAACTTACCCTTCCAGTCTTCTCGTCATAGCGTAAGTTAAACTCTTCGCGCGTACGCTTCCATCTTTTATGACTCCAAAGATAAAGTTCTGGCTGTCGACGGATGGTTTCTTCTAACAACTGAAAGTATTTATCAGTTATTTCCCAATCCTTATATTTTCTTTGGTTCAGTGGTTATCAACTTGAAATCACACTGATAATAGCCTCTTCGAACACGTGAGACATCACCATAGAAAACGGCTTGTCCTGTCTTCTTTATGATACGTTCACTACCTGTTAAGACGGGTGTATCATGGTTTAAGAAGTCTACCCAATGGTGAATATTATTCCAGAAAGGTGCCTGATCAGCGATATATCCAATAACAATAGGTTGTTTCTTCTGGCGATAAAAAACTACTTGTCGCAGTGTCTCTGCCATTGGAATACAAAGTGCATGATTTTTTTCGCGTACAGACTTGAAGAGTTTATCAAATCGTTCGTTCTTCAACGGATGATAAACTTGGCAACACTGTGCCTTCTCAGAAACCCATAAAGGTAAAGATGTGATTAATTCCCAATTACCATAATGGCCCAAATAGATAGCACAGGACACCCCTTTTTCAAGCAACGCGTTTATTTCTTCTATTCCTGTGAAAACCATCCTCTGACGAAGTTCACGCTTACTCATATTGAGAAGTTTGATAGTTTCTACAAGATAATCACAGAAGTAATGATAAAAACCACGTTCTATACGCTGCAATTCAGCCTCATCTTTCTCTGGAAAACTGTCCTTGAGGTTCTTCCAAATAACTTTATGACGATACTTTACTATCTTTCCGACCAAAAGATAAAGACAGTCAGAAAAGACATAAAGTAGGCTCATTGGCAACAAAGACATCGTATACCAAAAGGTATATGATAGTGCGTAAGCAATATAAGAAAGTCCTTTTTTCATTTTACAAGAAGTCTCTCTATCTTCAATGATATTACTTATATCTCCTGCATATCATGCAGTTTCTTATAGTATCCTTCGATATCCATAAGCTCTTCGTGCGTACCTCGCTCTACTATCTCACCTTCGTGCAGTACGCAAATCTCATCGCTATTCTTGATAGTAGATAGGCGATGCGCCACAGCTATGGTCGTACGCGTCTTCATAAGTTTATAAAGGGCATCCTGTACAAGGCGTTCGCTCTCTGTATCGAGGGCTGATGTTGCTTCGTCGAGGATAAGGATTGGAGGATTCTTAAGGATAGCACGCGCAATACTCACACGCTGACGCTGTCCACCAGAGAGGCGTCCGCCACGGTCACCGATATTTGTGTCGTATCCTCGCTCACTATGCATGATAAACTCATGGGCATTAGCAATCTTCGCAGCTTCGGCTATTGCCTCGTCAGTTGCATTGACACCGAAGGAGATGTTGTTCTTGAAACTATCATTGAAGAGGATTGCTTCTTGGTTTACATTACCAATAAGCTGGCGAAGGTCATGCACTCCTAAATCCTTAATATTGATTCCGTCAATAAGAATCTCACCTTCCTGCACATCGTAGTAACGTGGGATGAGGTCGAGCAAGGTAGACTTTCCGCTACCGCTCTGTCCTACCAAGGCAACAGTCTTACCCTTTGGAATAACGAGGTTGATATCCTTCAATACCCAGTGGAGCTCTGGCTTGCCCTCATCGTCCTTACCATCTGTATAAGCAAAGCTGACATGTCGGAACTCAATCTCATGTTCGAAGCTATCAATATGTATTGGATTCTCTGGGTCATTTATCTTCACTTCTGCCTGTAGAATCTTGTCAATACGCTCCATTGAGGCAAGTCCCTTAGGAATGTTATAGCCTGCGCGGGAGAATTCCTTCAATGGATTGAGAATGCTATAGAGGATAACAAGATAGTAGATGAAGGTAGGACCGCTGATAATTGGTGATTCACCCAAGACAAGGGTACCACCAAACCAAAGTACGACAACAATCATGACCGTTCCAAGGAACTCACTCATCGGATGCGCTAACTGCTGACGAATGTTCACACGCATGATGTCGCTGCGGTATTCTGAGTTGATCTTATCAAAACGTTCGTTCATCATTCCTTCAGCACAGAAGGCTTTGATGACTCTTAATCCGCCTAAAGTCTCTTCCACCTGACTCATCGTATCACTCCACAACTTCTGTGCTGTCATACTGTTCTGCTTTAGCTTTCTACCAACAAAGCCCATAAACCATCCGAAGATAGGTACGAAAATGAGCGTGAAGAGTGTCAACTGCCAAGAGATAACAAGTAGTGTGGTAAAGTAAATGATGATAAGAACAGGGTTCTTAAAGAGCATGTCGATAGATGACATGATAGAGTTGTCAACCTCTTGGACGTCACCACTCATACGAGCGATGATGTCTCCCTTTCTTTCCTCACTAAAGAAACCTAATGAAAGGGATGTAATCTTCTCATATAGTTGGTTGCGAATGTCACGCACTACACCTGTTCGGATAGGAATGATTGATGCAGAAGAAAGGAAGTAGGCACCAGTCTTTAGGAAAGTCATAAAGGCAAGAATCAAACCGATAGCCAACAAGACGGTTGTTGGTCCCCAACTGGTGATGTATATCTGCGTGTAATAATCTGCATTGTTCGATAGTACCTCTTTAAAAGAACCTTCGCTCCAAGCCATTGCACGCGTTGCTCCCGTTCCTGCATCTACCTTAAAAAGAATCTGAAGGAGAGGGATAAGGGTTGCAAAGGAGAATATATTGAGAAAGGCTGACAATATATTAAAAATAATTGACAGCACAAGATACTTCTTATAGGGTGGTACAAACCTGCGTAAAACGTGTATGAATTCCTTCATCAACTAATCTTCTTATCTGTTTATCAATTTTGCAAATATAGCTATAAATAGTAAAACCGCAAAATTGTTTTGCGGTTTTATATCCATACATATAGTATATTTACACTTCTTCTCCAAAGAGTGTGGCACTGGTTGAGCCTGTAATGCGTACGCGGACCGTCTCACCAATATGATGATTGCCACGTGGCATGACTACAGCCTTGTTCTGTGGCGTACGTCCCATCAGCTGTTCGCGGCTTCGTTTACCAAAGCGCTCGATAAGAATATCAAACTCTTTCCCTCGTCTTTCTTGTTCTGTTCGGCAGAGATTTCAGTCTGAAGGCGAATCAACTCATTCAAACGACGAATCTTCTCTTCCTCAGATACATTGTCAGGGAGGTGCTTTGCAGCATAAGTACCTGGTCGTTCAGAGTACTTGAACATAAAGGCTGAGTCGAAGCCTACCTCTCGCATCAATGAAAGCGTTTGCTGGAAGTCTTCTTCTGACTCATTATGATAACCGATGAAGATGTCAGTTGTCAATCCACAATCAGGAATAAGACGACGAATAGCAGCTACTTTCTCAAGGTAGTCCTCACGAGTATACTTACGATTCATCACCTTCAGCACGCTATTACTACCGCTCTGTGCAGGGAAGTGGATATGATTACAGAGGTTTGGTTCGGTAGCTACTGCCTCAATAATATCCTCTGTCATATCTTCTGGGTTAGAAGTCGTGAAGCGCACACGCATATCTGGTACGCTCTGTGCCACCTTATGCAACAATTCTGCAAAGGAAACACCATTCTCTGGACGCTTGCCATTAGGCAACAAACCATAAGAATTGACGTTCTGACCCAAGAGTGTAACCTCCTTAAAGCCCTTATCGTGCAAGTCTTTAACCTCTTTCAAGATACTCTCTACATCACGAGAACGCTCCCGACCACGTGTGAAAGGTACGATACAATAGTGACAGAAGTTATTGCAACCACGCATGATACTAACGAAGCCCGACACTCTATTGCCACCAATACGCTGTGGGATAACATCACGATAGGTCTCAGTGGTAGAGAGTTCGATATCCAAAGCATTCGTACCGTTCTCACACTGTGCTATCATATCAGGCAAGTTGAGGTAGGAGTCTGGTCCACACACAAGGTTGGCATGGTGATTTTGAATTAAGTCGTCTCTTACTCGCTCTGCCATACATCCTAACACGCCCAAGATAAGGTCGCGCCCTTTCTTCTGCTCAGCGTGCAAAGCCTCTAAACGATTGTATATCTTGTTCTCTGCGTTCTCACGTACAGAACAGGTATTAAGGAAGATTGCGTCTGCTTCATCCTCATTCTCACATACGTCATAGCCTGCCATCTTCATGACTGAAGCCACGACCTCAGAGTCTGCCACATTCATTTGGCAGCCGTATGTCTCAATATATAGTTTCTTCATTCTGTTGTTATCTCGAAAAATTTAGCATGCAAAGATACTAAATTTATCGCATACAACCGAAAAACGTTCTGACTATTTGAGTCTTATGGCGTGCTAACACGGTCTTTTTATCTAATTAAGTCGCTTGATAAACATTTCTCATACAAGTTTTGCCAGTGATATATCATTCCTTTTATCACGACAATTATGCTGTGTCTTACTTATATTCAACCAATGTGTTAAGGCTCAGCACGAGTGGTGCGAAGGCTTAGCACATATGGTGCGGAGGCTTAGCACCACACGTGCGGAGGGATAAACATCCTACAGTATATCACCAATATAGGTGGAACTTATTATCAAGAAGGGCTATACAAACGGCATTTAGATTGATTAGATAGTAAGATTTGCAAAACTTACAAACTCGTTTACGCCCTTTATCGGATATTTTCCGTACCTTTGCAGACCGATTAGACACATTCACAATAAATAAAGGATAGCTACAGGTCAGTAAATGCATAGAGATAAGTAGGCTAAAGGTTACTGATAAACTCAATGCCTAATAACTGCCTGGTAATGAAAAATAAAACAATGAACAAGAATACAAATGATTTTTTGAGATAATGGCACCTGTAGGCTCACGAGAGTCGCTCGCAGCTGCCATCAATGCTGGAGCTAACTCTGTTTACTTCGGTATCGGGAAAGCTGAATATGCGTTCGCATTCAGCTAACCACTTCACCATCGACGACCTCAAAAGAGATTGCCGAGACCTGTAACGCAAAGGGAATACAGACGTATCTGACTGTAAACACTGTCATCTATGGCGAGGATATTGAGACTATGCACGAGATTATCGATGCTGCTAAGGCTGCAAATATCACCGCTGTCATCGCCAGTGACGTTGCTGTAATGATGTATTGCCGTCAGGTGGGGGTTGAGGTTCACCTCTCAACACAGCTGAATATCTCTAATATTGACGCCCTAAAGTTCTACGCTCAGTTTGCTGATGTTGCCGTATTGGCACGCGAGCTGAATATGGATCAGGTGAAGGAAATACACGAACAGATTATCAAACAGAATATCTGTGGACCAAAGGGACAGCCTATTCGTATCGAGATGTTCTGCCATGGTGCGTTCTGTATGGCAATTTCGGGCAAGTGTTATATGAGTCTTCACGACTCTAACCGCTCTGCTAATCGTGGTGCTTGTACTCAGATATGCCGCCGTAGCTATACGGTTACAGACAATGAGACTGGCAATCAGCTTGAGATTGACAACAAAGTACATTATGAGTCCTAAGGACTTAAAGAGCGTTCGTTTCATTGATAAGATGATGGATGCTGGTGTACGTGTGTTTAAGATTGAGGGTCGTGCGCGTGGACCAGAGTATGTTCACACCGTTGTTAGCTGCTACAAAGAGGCTATCGAAAGCGTACTCGATGGTACCTTCACCGAAGAAAAGAAGGACCAGTGGGACGAACGACTCTCAACTGTCTTCAACCGTGGCTTCTGGGATGGCTACTATCAAGGTCAGAAGATGGGCGAATGGACCAAAGATTATGGCAATAAGGCTACAGAGAAGAAGGTACTCATCGGTAAGGTGATAAAGTATTTCTCACGTCTTGGTGTGGCTGAGGTGGCTGTTGAGGCTAACACCTTCGTAAAGGGAGAGAAGCTTCTTATCACAGGTAACAGCACTGGCGCTATGTTCCTCAATGCTGAAGAAATCCGTTACGACCTCAATCCTGTTGATAAAAGCAGAACAAGGTTGGCGTGTTTCAATCCCTGTACCGGACAAGGTTCGCCCGAATGATAAACTGTTTAAGTTAGTAACAAAATAAATTAATAATTCAGAATTCACAATTCATAATTATGATTAGTATTAATTCAAAATTCATAATTCACAATTCATAATTATGATTACTATGGTAATTCTGAATTCAACATTCATAATTCACAATCCAAATTCACAACGATGATTACTTCTATTGGTTAATATTATATGGTAAATAACAATATAGTAAATTGCTTGTAACAATAAACTCTACCAACAAAGGTAATCATAATTATGAATTTTTGAATTATGAATTCTGAATTAAAATAAGGCAATTATGACAATAAACGAAGCACAAGATGCGGTAATTGGTGAGTTCGAAGACTTCACTGATTGGATGGATAAATACCAAATGCTCATTGACTTGGGTAACGAGTTAGAGCCATTAGAGGAGCAGTATAAGAACGAGCAGAACCTCATTGATGGTTGTCAGAGCCGTGTATGGCTGCAGTGTGACAATGTAGATGGTAAACTTATCTTCACTGCTGACTCTGATGCACTCATCACAAAGGGTATCATTGCCCTTCTGATACGTGTGTTAAGCAACCATACTCCACAAGAGATTATCGATGCTGACCTGTATTTCATTGATCAAATAGGTCTCCGCCAGCATCTCTCACCTACACGTAGCAACGGCTTGCTATCTATGGTGACAAAGATTAAGGCGTACGCTGTAGGGTTTAGTTTGCAGTAAGAGGAGCCTCCCCCAACCCCTCCGAAGGGAGGGGAGTGCAGATAATAAAGGGATAATAATACAGGGATGCTTTGTTGAGATATCTATAATATTTAGCATATATCCCTATTCTATAATAATATTCTACAACTATAACCCACACACAAGCTAAGACTCCTCCCCTTCGGGGAAGTTAAATGGGGTTCTGCAAGCTAATATTCCTCCCTTCGGTGAGGTTAGGTGGAACTTCACAAGCTAAGACTCCTCCCCTTTCGGGGAGGTCGGGTGGGGCTTTTCCTTATGAGAAAACTACGCACAATAGAAATGAATAGGCTTTCCCTTGAAGAATTTAAGGAAGCTGATAAACTGCCACTCATCGTTGTATTAGACGATGTGCGGTCATTACATAATGTGGGAAGTGTCTTCCGTTCGGCTGATGCTTTCCGTGTGGAGGCGGTCTATCTATGCGGTATTACCGCCACACCTCCTAACGCAGAGATTCATAAGACGGCACTTGGTGGTGAGGACTCAGTTGACTGGCGTTACTTTGAACGTACAGAGGATGCCATCGAAGAACTCCATCGTCAAGGCGTATTCGTGTATAGCGTAGAACAGGTGGAAGGCTCAACAAAGCTACAAGACCTCAACACCCAGTACCTCATCAACACCCAACACCCGTCCCCCCGCTACGCTATCGTCATGGGTAATGAGGTGAAAGGTGTAAAACAAAGTGTCGTGGATATGAGCGACGGCTGCCTTGAAATTCCACAATTCGGCACCAAACACTCACTGAACGTAAGTGTAACAACTGGTATTGTCATTTGGGAGTTTGCGCGTCAGCTACTTCTAAAGTAGGTTTCAAACAACTGACGACATAAGATATTGGGGGCAAATATGCCCCCTTTTTAATTTTTAAATCACATGAAAAACAGCCTGCATAAGTGGGAATAAAGCAGTAGTAGAGTTCACCTTCTGCAAATTATTTTTCATGAAAATAAATATCACCTAAATAAATATTTTTCTTTCATGAAAATAATTCTTTTCTTCATGAAAATAATTCGGAAAGAGTAGTCAATTTGCAATGAAAAAGACCACTCTTTCACACTTCAATTCTTTATCATTAGGAACCTAAAAAGAGTACTTTTTCCATAACGATATACAACTGTATATCAACACAGAAACAAGCTTTTAGGCGAAGATTAAATATTGCGAAGCACCACCGCAATGGTCTTCATGCGCACATAGTTCTCACTTAAGAACATAAAACCATGGTAGCGATTGGCTGTTCCCCAACTATTCTTGCAGAGGAAGAAGCGACGGCCGTGCTGGTCGTGAGCCAATCCAACGATTTCCATGACGTGGTCATCGGTTGTGCGACGCGCCTCAAAAGAAGCCTGCCGACGCTCTGCTGTCACCTTTTTCTTTTCGTTTTTCAATACGGCATAACCTTCTCCAAATAAGAAGCCGGGCTCTGAGGTGTCGCCTTCCCAGCACACTGGGTGCCCTGCTCGTAGACTCTGAACAATGCGGTTCATCATCGTGTCGAGTGGAACATTGAGGAAAGTGTTATGAAAGTAATTATCAGGTACTTCCAAAGGGAAGCGTTGTCCGTAAGGATGATGTGTGAAACTGGTTAGTGCTATGTACTCATCATCAGTGCATACGCTATGTGCAAACTCTAATGGAGTGTATAATGCGCCTAACATAAAGACCTGATTGGGTAGCGGACCAATGTACTTATCCAATAGTTTCTCCGCATCATTGCCCTTATCCAACTTACGACAAAGAACGTTATAGTCCATATCTGGCTTATGACGATAGGCATCATAATGCTGCAAACCGTAGGTTTGTATAAGGTCGAGTGCCATAGTACACATTCCACGCGTTGTGATACCAGCCTCCTTCTGAACAATCTTATTAGGGAGTAAACGACGACGATTTGCCTGCTCACTAAGGTACATACGTGCCACATAGTCAGGACTTAAGTTTACAGAATCACCCCGCATAATATGCTCTGTCTCAAGGGTTGCAAGCATACCATAGACCCAGCAGAGCGAACTCGAACCTTGATCCTTCACTGGGGTAGTAGGAAGACGAAGATCAATAGTGAATTTCTCCTTTGGAATATCCACCCTACTCCGTTGCTGCCCACAGCTTATTAACACAAAACATGTCAAGAATATAAAGATACCTTTCTTCATTCTTCAATTCAATATTACCGTTTCTGTCTTGCACTTGGTTCTTGATAATGCTGCATTATCCCATAACCAGCACTAAAAACAATCGCTAAGTTAACTATAGAACATTTGTCTTAACTCCTCTCACTCCCTTTCACTCCTTAACTCCTTAACATCCTCTCTTGCTCAATACTCTACCATCTTGATCCAAGCCTCAGCCACTTCCTTGTCTAATGGTGGGACAACAGCAGGGATAGAGAAGGTCCAAACGCTGTTCTTCTCTTTCTTAATACGTTTGAGTTCACTCTCAGTGATAGTCATACGGTCCGATACATAGAACTCACTCCATACGTCAATTCGTTCATCATCATCCTCTCCACGGTAATGAGCAAAGAAGGTTTGATGCTTCTGTGATGCAAGGAGAAGATTGTTAGAGAGGTAACTCTCGCTCTCATCATACTGAGTCATCCGAGCCACGATACCATACATACGCAGCTGACTCATGTCTATTTCGTGCTTTGGTTGTCCGACAAGTTCGTCCATCTCAAGGGTTGTCACGACCTCTGTCTTCCCATTAATCTTCCGCTTTTCCTTGCTTATCTTACCGCATTTATCAGCCCATCGGTAAACATCCCCATTGTTACGAGTGGAGTATTCCTCGCTGTCAATACTCTTAAGGAGGGTCTGACGTTCCTGATTAGGGAGTGAAATGCGTACAAAGGTATCATCACCATTGGCTTTCGGAGCCTTACGACGACGCTCACCAAGGAACTTCCGTTCAACAAAAGGTGAACCTTTCTTCCCTTCTGAAGCCTCAGCAGTAGTGTCAGAAAGCGGTATATAAAACTCCATCATACCGTCAATAAAATAGCTAAGCATGGAGTTTGTGGTCTGATAGACACGATAATAACCTTTCAGACGAGTGTATTGTCGTTCCTGCGCCTGTGTATTCACGACCGCAAGAATGAGTATTATGGAAAGCAAGAAACTACGTTTAAACATTTCTTTTTGTGTTTATATGAATACAAATCATAGGTATTCCATTAGGATTCCCCACACAGCTATGATATGACAAATGCTACCTGCAAGGACAAAGAAGTGGAATACTGTGTGCATATACTTACGCTTGTTGAGCGAATAAAACAGTGCACCGGTAATATACATGACTCCTTCTGCAAAGATCCAGACGAGCGATTGCGTTCCCAAAGCATCGACTAATGGTTTGAAGGCGACCAATACTGATAGCCCCATACCGATGAATGTCAATGTTTCTAAGTTGCTATGGTCACGCAGTTTACGGAAGGATGAGATGGTGCCAAGTATTGCACAGAGCCATACAAAGACAAACAAACCCCAGCCCCAAGCACCTTGATTGCGCAAGGCTATCAGTGTTATGGGAGAATAAGAACCTGCTATATGCCAATAGATAGCGGCATGGTCCCACTTCCGCAACCGTTCTTTCCATACAGAATAAGCAGAGAGGGCATGATAGACGGTCGATGTGATATAACTGAAAAGCATACCGACAAGATATAATATCACACCCGCTGTTGCCCAACCAGACCGCTCCTTAGAGCACCAAACAAGGAAAATCGTACCGAACACTACGCCCAGTACGATTCCCTCCACTATGACTCCATGAGTTCCATAGTTCCTCTTTGTGTGAAAAGAATATCTTTCGTCTCACCTTAATAACTACTTTCTTCTGCGGCTCTTGCTACCACGCTTGCTGCTCTTTCGGTCGTTCTTCCTATTTACAGCATACTCTGCTGCGGTCTGCTTAGCCTTTAATGGGCGACCATCATCAAGTGCGAAGTCGAGCTGTCTACGCTCTAAATCGGCCTTAGCCACCTGTATGCGGATAGGATCACCAAGCTGGTAGACGTGGTGACGACGACGACCAACAAGACAATAGTTCTTCTCATCGAAGTCGTAGTAGTCATCATCGAGGTCACGCATTGGTATCATACCCTCGCAATGGTTCTCATCTATCTCCGCATAGATACCGAAACTCTGAATACCAGATATGTGTGCATCATAGCATTCACCGATATGCTCGCTCATAAACTCAACCATCTTATATTTGATAGAGTCGCGTTCTGCATTCTGTGCAACGAGTTCCATGTCTGAACAATGCTCACAAAGCTCCTCGTAATGTTCCTTATTAGCCGAGCGACCACCGTTCTGGTAGCGTGTTATCAAGCGATGAACCATCGTGTCGGGATATCGACGAATAGGCGAGGTAAAGTGGGTGTAATAATCAAAAGCAAGTCCGAAGTGACCGATGTTATGCGTAGTATACTTCGCTTTCATCATCGAACGGAGTGCAATCGTCTGAATCACCTTCTCTTCACGTTTGCCTTGTACCTCGTCCATCAGCTTGTTCAATGCCCGAGCTGTAGCACCCTTCGTGCTTGCAGACTTGAGTTTATAACCGAACTTGGCTGTAAATTCACGCAAGTTCTCGAACTTCTGCGGGTCAGGATTGTCATGAACGCGATAAGGAAGGGTCTTTGCTTTCTTGCCTTTCTTCACGATTCCGATGCTTTCTGCTACTGTCTTATTAGCCAAGAGCATAAACTCTTCAATCAACTTGTTGGCATCCTTTGATCGCTTAAAGTAACAACGGATTGGCTTACCCTTCTCATCAATGTCGAAGTGGAGTTCTTCTGAATCGAACTTAACACTTCCTGCCTTCATACGACGACCACGAATTAACTTTTGCAAGACGGTCGAGTGTAACGATTTGTTCGGCATTCTCGCCCTTATATCCAGCCTTTCCTGGGTCTGGAGCAGGCTCGCCTGTACCATCAACAACACCATTGTCTTCCAATATCTGCTGTGCCTCTTCGTAGGCATAACGACGGTTAGACTTGATAACCGTGTGCACAATGCGGTAAGCCTTTACGTTTGCTTCATCGTCAAGGTTGAATATACAACTGAAAGCAAGCTTCTCTTCATCTGGACGGAGCGAACAGATAAAGTTACAAAGGCGCTCTGGAAGCATCGGGATAGTGCGGTCTACGAGATAAACTGACGTTGCACGCTGTTGGGCTTCACGGTCGATAATATCGCCTTCTTTGACATAATGTGACACGTCAGCGATATGTACGCCCACTTCCCACAGTCCACTCTCTAACTTTCGGATAGAAAGTGCATCGTCAAAGTCCTTTGCGTCGCGTGGGTCTATCGTACAAGTCCATACGTCACGGAAGTCTTCACGTTCCGCATAGTCCTGTGCTGTGATCTCAGCACTTATCTTCTCGGCAGCATCCTCAACACGTTTAGGATACTTATAAGGCAAGCCATACTGTGCAAGGATGGTATTCATCTCACATCATTGTCACCAGCTTCACCCAAGACGTCCACCACTTCGCCCACAAGGTTCTTATGGTCGGCATCAGGCCACTTCGTTATCTTCACCAAAGCACGGTCGTCTGTCTTTCCTCCCTTTAGTTTCTTCTTAGGAATAAGGATGTCATGAATAAAGAGATTCTCCTGTGTTACAAGAAAGGCAATGTCCTTCTCGACACGCAACCTTCCTACGAAGGTGTCTTTCTTCCGTTGCAGTATCGCGATGACCATTGCCTCTTTTATATGATTCTGACGGCGTGCCATAAACTGAACTCTCACTTGGTCGCCATTCAAAGCCGCCATAGAATTACGCTCCAGAGACAAAGACTGGTGTACCACCATCCTCTGGCAGGAATGTATTCTTACCATTCGCCTTACGGATAAAGGTACCTTCCTGCACCTGTCCTTTTGGTATTCAACGTGTAAGCACTCTCCAACCTTTGACAGGAAGTCGTCCCACGCCAATTCCTCCATCACATCTATCGCCAACATTTTGGCTGGATGGGTGGTCAACTTGAGTGCATGAAATATCTGTTTAAAGCTAAATGTCTCGTCGGGTTGTGTCTGAAAGAAACTCATGAGTTTCTCTGCAAGCTGCTTCTTAGTCAATCGCTTGCTGCTTTTCTTTTCTTTTCCTCATAGTGGAATTAGTTGTTTTGAACTCAAGTAAAAGGTTATCATAAGCAATCCTAAAACCATCGAAGATTATTGTCCGAGGGCTTCGGACAAGGTGCCCGAAATAGCCGTAGCATATGTCCGGTAGACCGAGACAAAACGGTTTGATACTTAGTTGCAATGCTGTTCATTACATACAAAACATCTAAAAACCGAAACTTGAGTTTTGTTATTTTCCACAAAGTAACGAAAAAGTTTGTATCTTTGCAAACGTTTGCAACGAAATTTTTTTAATGAAAAAGATACTTTATAACAGGCGCATCGGGCTTCATTGGCTCCTTTATCGTGGAGGAAGCACTGCAGCAGGGGTATGGAAACTTGGGCGGTAGTACGCCGTACTTCCTCACGAGAATACCTCCAGGATGAGCGGATTCATTTCATAGAATTAGACTTCTCATCTGTCGATAAACTAAAAAGAACAGCTCTCTGGACATCAGTTTGACTATGTTGTTCATGCCGCTGGTGTGACAAAATGCTTGAATAAGGAGGATTTCTTCCGTGTCAATCGGGATGGTACGCGCAACTTTGTAGAGGCTCTTCAAGCGCTTAATCAGCCTTTGGAGCGTTTTGTTTTCCTATCAAGCCTTAGTATCTTTGGCGCTATCAGAGAGCAACAACCTTATAAAGAGATAGAGCCAACAGATACTCCACAGCCCTAACACAGCCTACGGTAAAAAGTAAGTTGGAGGCTGAACAGTTGTTGCTTCGTCCTTCCCTTATATCATCTTGCGCCCAACTGGCGTGTATGGACCACGTGAGAAGGATTACTTCCTAATGGCAAAGAGCATCAAGGGGCATAGCGACTTCGCTGTTGGCTATAAGCAGCAAGATATCACCTTCGTATATGTTAAGGACGTGGTACAGGCTACCTTCCTTGCACTTGAGCACGGAAAGATAGGTAGTGCCTACTTCCTAAGCGATGGAAAGGTCTACCAGAGTACTACCTTTAGCGACCTTATCCACGAGGAATTAGGTCGTCCTTGGTGGATTCGCATCACAGCTCCAATATGGGTATTACGTGTTGTAACGTTCTTTGGCGACCTTATCGGACATGCGACAGGGTAAGATTTCGGCTTTTAAAACAACGACAAATACCAGATTCTAAAGCAGCGTAACTGGCGTTGTAACATCCGCCCTGCGATTGAAGAATTAGGCTATAAGCCTGAATATGACCTCAAACGAGGCGTGAAAGAAACAATTGAATGGTATAAAAAAGAAGGCTGGCTGTAATTTAGCTAATTATTATTAGCCTTATTGGCCCAATTAGGCTAATAAGGCTAATAGGCCTAATAAGCCCAATAACAACAAACAATGAAACAATTCATCATAGACTTATTTAAATTAGAAAAGAAGCCCGTAAAGGGTCTTATGGCATACGAATGGGTGGTAATGGCTTACTTGGTGTTGACACTCATCGTCATCTTCTTTATGTACACCACCATAAACAACCCGCAGGCAATGATCTTCGGGCGTCTACGCATCGTCGCTTTGACAGCTGCTATGTGGGTGGTTTATCGCTTAGCTCCCTGTAGGGCGACTCGTTTCCTACGTGTTGGCGTACAGTTAGGACTGCTTGCATGGTGGTATCCTGACACTCTTTGAAATCAATAGACACCTGCCCAACCTCGACCATCTCTTTTGCGCAATGGGAGCAAGACCTCTTTGGTTGTCAGCCTGCATTGCTCTTTTCAAAGGCTTTGCCGGGTCCTATCTTTAGCGAGTTGTTCGATATGGGCTATGCTGCCTACTATCCAATGATAGCCGCAACGGCTGTTTATTACTTCGGGTGGTACTATAAGGAGTTTAATAGAGCTACCTTTATCATCCTCTCTTCCTTCTTTATTTATTACGTCATCTTTATCTTCGTACCTGTAACAGGGCCTACCTTCTATTACAAGGCGATTGGTTTACAGAACGTGACAGCGGGTATATTCCCTAATGTTCACGACTACTTCAACCATCATCAGGAGTGTTTACCAAGCCCTGGATATACCGACGGCATCTTCTATCACCTCGTTGAGGATGCTAAGGCGGCTGGTGAGCGTCCTACTGCAGCCTTCCCAAGCTCACACGTTGGTGTCAGCACTATCTGTATGTTGCTCCTTTGGCACGATCGCAACTATAAACTTTTAGCTATCCTTGCACCTTTCTATCTCCTGCTTTGCTGTGCCACTGTTTATATTCAAGCGCATTATCTCATTGATGCCATAGCTGGTTTCATCACTGCAGTTATCCTCTTCACCATCCTCCTACGCATATCACGTAAGATGATAACAGAGTAACTATTTCCTTTTAGATAATAAAAAAGGAACTCCTTTATAAATAACTAAAGTTAGGGATGCATCATGGCGCATCCCTAACTTTTATAATATAAGCTGATAGATATTACCTGCTTTATAAACAACTGTAAATCAACTGATAACTATTCACACAAGTTTGTGTGACACAAACTTGTGTGACACAAACTTGTGTGACAATTAACACGCTTAAAAGCAAGCATTTATAAGATACAAAGAAAGGAAAAAGCGATATCAAAAACACCTTGATATCGCTTCTTTTTTATGCTCTTTTTACGTAGAATAGACATATGGTGAAACACAACATTCTACGGATGTTTATCCTACAGAAAGATCACAACTATAGAATTCTTTTTCATGAACGAAAAGAATTATTTTTCACGACAATAAATATTTTTTTTCATGACAAGAAATATTTTTTTTCATGAAAATAATTCGGAAATAGGACTACATACCAGTGCCAGCACCCATTCCAACACCATTCATTTGTTGGTCATTCTTCTTCTCTTGGAAGTCATTTGAAATCTTACTCTCATGTGTTTGGAACTGCTTTTTAGTGTTTCCAAAGTTCCAAGTGATGGTTAATGCCACGTGTTGTGCTGGTATCGTGATATTCATGTGGTTCTCGAAGTTAGCACCATGGCTGTATTGCTTGATATGCATCTTTCCTGTCAGCGGTACGAAATACATCAAACTGAGGTTGAGTTTGTCCTTGATGAAACTCTTTGAAAGGGTTGACGTAAACATATTAAAGCCTCCGTTATATCCCTGCAATGAACGTTTCTTTGTCAGTCCACCCATAAACACACTCCAATTCAGCTTCCATGGGAAGGTTTGCTGTACGCCTAAGAATGCGCTTGCTTGCCATCCAAAGTTGTGTTCGCCCAACTGTTCTGAACGAATATCTCCATAGTCAACTCCTCCATTGAGCATAATACGTGTCTTAGGGTGTGACTGCATAGTTCATAAAAGGTGCTGAAGTTGGTCCAACGACTACGAACGATATTGCCATAAGTTGTATTCAACACTGTTCCGTTCATAAACGAATACTGCTCAATCTGGTTGTTGGCAAAAGCTTCACCGAGTGTCATGTTCATCATAAACTTCGGTGTAAAGTAATTGAAATACTAAGCTAACGTTGTGGCTCTTCTCAATCGATAGGTCCGGATTACCATAACTCAAGACTGTTGGATTAGAACGATCGATATATGGGTTGAGGTAACTAATACCCGGACGGCTGATGCGCATGTTATAATTCAAGCCTAAATTGACTCCGCCAGAGATGTTATAACTGAAGCTGGCAGAGGGAACAAGACTTCCATAATTCTTCTTAAAGTCGGAACCAGAACCAACGATAAAGTTCACCTTCTCCCACGTATGTTCATAACGTAAGCCTGCCTTTGCACCCAACTTACCCATCGTTGCACTGTACTCAGCATACTCTGCCAAGATACTCTGTGTGTTCTTATAGTCCACACTGTTAGCTGCATTATAGACTTCAGTGCCTCCTGTGATGTCATAGAACTTAGAGTCTGACGAGTTGCGATGAGAGATAAACTTCAAACCAGTACTCAATGTCTGTCCTTTTCCTAATGGAGTCGTAAAGTCAACCTGCACAGTATGCTCCGTTCCACGTGTCTTTGCTGTTGAATAAAGGTCGGATAAAGGAATCGTCACACCTGTTGGAAGCGCGTCATAAGTGCGTCGGTTATTACTCTCAGCAGGAGAAGTAGTGAAGAGGTAACTCAATGTCAAGCTACTTGTACGTGCCTTATTGAAAGAAACGTTGATAGTCAACACTTCCGTTAAACGACGTACTCTTATTCTCCATCGTCATCTGATTACCATACGTGAAACCGGTTCCATAGCTTCCACCAGAGAAGGTTGTCGTAGGGTGACCATCGTTTTTCATCGTGTGACCAGTCAACCCGAACGTAGCACCAATATTACTCATAGAGTCGAGTTCATAACCTAAGCTAACATTACCCATCGTGAAATTAAAATCCGTATTACCCCTCTGCCAATAGTCCATACGTGACCCATCAGATGAAGTACGGCGCATCTCTGTTTCTGTTCCGTCTGCCTTACCCTTTTGAAACCATCAGGTTAGCACTGTAAGTGAGCTTTCCTTGCTGTCCACTCAAGAAGGTTGAACCACGATACCCCTTGTTGCTTATGGTGGCAGCAATACTACCATTGTATCCGTTCAACTTCGTTTTAGCCTTTCCATCAGCATTATTCATGACGATATTCAGTACACCACCGACACCCTTCTGCATCATATTTTTGCACCGGGGTTTGTGACTACCTCGATTGATTTCACAGCCGAAGCAGGCATCGCTTTGAATATCTGTGAGGGATTAGAAGAGAACATTACATTAGGTTTTCCGTCCACATAGACCTTGAAGGAACCTTGTCCATTGACGGTGATGTTGTCCTGTCCGTCCACTGTTACCATCGGAACCTTACGCAACATATCAAGTACGGTGTTCGTCTTGACATCGTTGTCACTCTGAACATCGTAGGTCATCTTGTCAGTTTCCATCTTTACAAGCGGTTTCTGAGCCACGACTTCAACCCCTTTCAGCTGCTTTGTATCATCTTGTACAAGGAGGTTTCCGAGGTCAATAATGCCACCTGCCTCCGTAAGTTGTACCCTACGCAGAATCTCTTTACGTCCCATTGAAGTGAAGGAAACAAGATAGTTACCTTGTCCTGTTACCTTTTGAGAGAACTTTCCGTCCTTTTCTGTCACCGACATAGCCACCGGTGTCTCGCTTTTCTTACCTTTGTAGACTCTGATAGTGGCGTATGGTTCGCCCTCATGGGTCAAAGAATCGAGCAAAACACCCGATATCGTTGAGGTCTGACCATGTGCGGTTACGCCAATAGCCATCATACCTAAAGTAAAGATTAACCTATTAATTTTCATATTTCTATGTTTTTACGGCTGCAAAGATGATATAGATGTAATACAAAGTTGTTTCCCATTACGACAAACAACATCAATAAAAGCATTATCAATCATCTAACCAGTAGTGTTTTACTATATAATCTATGTGCGCATTATACAGTGCAAAACTAACGAAAATATTCTAATAAAACAAGTTTTGAAAGTAAAAAAGAATAACTTAAAGGAAGGATTCTTTCCTACTCTTTCTACGCTATACAATAACTATACTAACAACGTATTGCATCCTGATTAACCCTCCGCACCATTGGTGCTAACGCCCCGCACCACTCGTGCTAACCATCTGCACCTTATGTGCGGGATATCAACAAAGAGAAAGAAAAAGGTTCTGGAGAATCATGATTGGCATGATAAGAGGTATCGTAAGGCGTTAATGCCCCACTTCATAAGGGTAGACATTTACCCAATAGTACAAAAGAAAAGATGATTACCAAGCCCAGACTGACAATCGTAAAGGCTTGATAATCATCTTTTAAAAAGTTATCTTACTTCAAACAAACCAACTGGATAGCAAAGCCACCACTCTTAGCTAAGTGCAAGTTGAGTACAGTTTCGCTATTAACCACCTGCTGTTCGATTGTCATAGAGTAAGGATTCTTATCGTATTCAGCATCAGGACCATCCTTATAGATGATAGCCTTGTAACTTGTACCGGGTGAAAGGAAGTCGAGTTTCAACTTGATATCACGTGCATTCTCGTCACTCATACCTCCAACAAACCAGTTCTCACTATCGCGATCCTTACGTGCAGTAACGATATACTTACCTATCTCCGCCATAGGAATCACTGTCTTTTGCCAGTTAGAAGGCATTGCCTCAATGAAAGCAAAGGCTGGTTGATCCTTGTAGTTTTCGATTTCGTCGGCTGCCATCTGCCATGGAGTATAAATAACAACATACTCAGCCAACTGCTTAGCAAGTGTTGTGTGCGGATGCGTATTAGGATAAACCCTACCTTCAAGGTTAAAGATACCTGGTGTAAAGTCTATCGGTCCAGCCAACTGACGAGTGAAAGGAAGTACGCAAAGATGGTAAGGAGGGTTACCACCATTGCCATCCCAAGCATTCCACTCTTGTCCTCTTACACCCTCACTGGCGATAAGATTTGGATAAGTACGCTGTAAACCGGTTGGCATAGCAGGCTCATGATTAACCACCATAATGTGGTGGCGGGCTGCAGCCTCTATCACCTTGCGATAGTGACGCACACCATATTGAGAGTGTTGGTGCTCCTTATTGTCCATTAGATTATTGACATAACCCGTCTTAACAGCCTTGATGCCCATCTTCTCATAGAGGGGAGAACGCCGCTTCCAACTGGTTCTCATAGTTCTTTGCAGCACCACCTGTCTCGTTGTGAGCGATGAGTGAGACACCCTTTGACAGTGCGTACTTCTGCAATCCCTCAAAGTCATAATCAGGATAAGCCTTTGTGAAGTTGAATTTATCACCTTCCTTACCCCAGTCGTTTTCCCATCCATAGTTCCAACCTTCAACCAATACGCCCTTGAAACCATGCTGTGCAGCAAAGTCGATATAGCGTTTTGTATTCTCTGTTGTAGCACCATGCTTAGGACCTATAGCCCAAGTCGCTGTCTGCATGTGGTAAGACCACCATACACCAACATACTTTCCTGTTGTAATCCATGATGTATCCTTAATCTTACAAGGATCGTTGAGGTTCAACATGACACGGTTTGTAACCAAACCACCCGCCTTATTCTCTACTGACAACATACGCCAAGGACTAACGAAAGGAGCTTTTGCACGTACCAAGTCGCCATTTGACCATGGAACCAACTCAGCCTTCAATCTTACGTTACCATCTTTTGTCTCTACAGGCTTAACATTCAGCGAAGAATAGTCTGTCAGATTTGCCTCGTGAAGCATCATATAAAGGTCTGATTTCGCCTCGATAGTAACAGGAGTGCATACCTTTCCCTTCTTACTTAAGTGGTCCTTTGTCCACAGTCCCTCATAGTAACCAGCATCATAAGGCAATGTCCATGCCTCTGGATCGCCCTTAAAGCAGAATTCTGTAGCCTCATCTGTGATGACAAAGTCCTTCAACTGCTTTTGCTCTGGGAATACATAACGGAAGCCCATACCATCGTCAAAGACACGGAAGACGATATTCAGCTGTCGCTGCAGTCCTTTCTTCTGTGCCAACTTCATAGTCAACTCGTTATAATGGTTGCGCACATCGACTTCTTCTCCCCATGGCTGGCGCCACGTTTCGTCCTTTGTGGCTCTTGCAAAAGCCACAACACGGAAGTCACTATCAAGACTTCCATCTTTCAATTTCATTCCCAAAGCAGAAGGGAGAAGGATTACTTCCCCACCACGACGCAAAGAATAATAAGGTCGTCCAGCATTATCAACACCTACTGTCAGCGTCAGATTGCCCGAAGGTGAACTTACCGTAGCTTCCTGCTTTGCCATCATTGCCATTGGAAGAAGTGCAAAGCACAGCACTAAAAAGAGATTTTTAAAACGTTCTGTTTTCATTTATTGAGATTTTAATAATATTAATTCTTACCATTAACAGCATCAAGTAAGGCTTTCGCCTCACCTGTCTTCAATTGTACAAGGGCGTTATACGCCTCCTTTACCTTCGCGTTATTAGGTTGTGCAACACGTGCTTGATACCAGCGATAGATAAGTTCTAAGTCGGCTTGTTGATAGCTTACACCTGTGAACTTCTGCAACATGAGGAGGTATTTATACCCATACTCTAATGTTGGTTCGATAGTAGTTCCCTCGCCATAGTCGTTCCATGTGCTTATTTGCAGATACTTCAGACCTGCCTGTCGGGCTGCATCAAGCTGTCGCTGGAACAACGCTCCGTTCTCTGTACTGTAGGTTTGATAACCTGTACCGCCCTCACCTTCTTTGTAATAGTCCCAGAAGCCAGGCATAGCACCGCCTACAAAGCACTTATAATCCTTAGCTATAGCATAGTTAGGATTAGGATTTCACCCACGTATAAACACCTTGTGCATTGTCTGAATAAGTAGCATTATTGACACTACCCATCTTTCCTTCCAGTACAAGGAACATTGGTTTTGTAGTGAGGATAGAGAAACTACGATACCAGTCTTTTGGCGATTCCATCTGAATAGGACCGAAGTCTAATAACAATGGACGTCCCTCAACCTTCACATAACTATCATCTTTAAAGAAGTTCTCAGCTAAATAACGTAAGTCCTGACGTACTGTTCCAACCTTATCTGTCACTCCTTCGAGTGTTCTGTCTTCATAAACGACACTCATCTTGAGCCCTGCACGTTTCAAAAGCACGGAAGAGTGCTTCAGTATTCGACTTATGTAAGGCGATAGAATTATCACTATTAACACCATACCAGTCGACCATTACACCGTCTAAGCCGGCATATTTCATCAGCAAACACTGATAATCCAACACAGCCTCATCGCCACTTGCATAAGGACCCGTCTGTGGATAATAGTGTGAAGCTATCTGTCTTTTGCCGTTAGCATCGGTCTTGTTAGGGTCACAGTTCTTCATCGTCCAGTGGTAACCCCACTTTCCTTCGTTCTTAGGGTTGGATGTGGTGGTTTCAAACCAAGGCATATAATGTGCATACACCTGCATGGTGTTTGACTTCGTAACGGCAACAGGCACGACTTGCGTAGTCTGCTGACTGCCTTCAGGCTTCTTAGGTGCACCCTCATAGCTGTCTGCACAAGACGCAAAAAGCAATCCTGAGACAGCTGCAAATGTAAATACTAATTTCAACTTCATCTTGTTTAATGTTCTCTTAGCTGACTTTCCCTATTCCCCAAAGCAGGTGCAAAAAGATTCCTACTTCTTATATTGATACCGCTATCCCTACTCTCTGCTGCTATGCAAAAAGCAATCCTTTCGTAAGTACAAAGATAAACTTTAAATACTATAAAGAAGAACTTCAACCACATAAAAAGGCATCTTTCTCGAATTATTTTCATGAAGAAAAAGAATTCTTTTCATGATAATAAATATTTTTTTCACGATGAAAAAAATATTTTTTTCATGAAAGTAATTTACACAGACAGCTTTTTCTATAGGAGAAAGTCATGTTATTAACTTGATATTACATGGGTTGTTTTATCATAAAAGGGGCTGTTTTCGTAAGCGTTAGTAGCTTATTCTAAGCTGTATAAAGCTTCTCTAATAAAGCCTTTAAAACCCAATGGCAACTGCATGGACCTAAAATCCCTGCCGTACCATTGGGCATCTTTATAACACTAAACCCATCAAAAATTAACTTTCGTAACCAGGATTCTGCTTTAAGTTAGGGTTCTTGCTCAACTCCTCTTGTGGAATTGGATAGATACCTGTATGCTTGTCGGCAGGATCGGCTGGCTTCTCCCACCACGCTTTGAAGTAAGTTCCAAAGCGGATGTTGGTTGTTCGGCGCAGATTCTCAAATACAAACTCGTGCTTCCACTCTGTGTCAAGATCGTCGAGGGTGAGCGTTGTGAGGTCGTCAAGGCCTGCACGCTTGCGAATCTGATTGATATAAGTGAGTGCTGTTGAGGTGTAACCCAAACGGAAGTTACACTCTGCTTGCATCATCAAAATCTCTGCATAGCGCATTAGTACCCAGTCGTTGTCGCGCTCCCAAGAGTCATTAGCACTCCATTCGTACTTATTCAGCCGTGCACCAGCATTCTTAGCAGCATCGGTGAAGTTATCTATTTCCTCCGTATAGTTCAATGGTGAGCCATCATCCATCAGTACTTCAGAACCATCCTTAGCACTATATTGCTGACCGATGAGCAGACTTTGGCGACGTACATCCTTCGCATCGAATGATGAGTAGAGTCCTGGCTGTGCGCAGATACCATTACCACACCACTGATAAACGCCAGCTGGGTCGAAAGCCAACTTCTGATTATAGTGGTAGGTCATACTTGCAAGATAGTTACCTACGGTTCCCTGCTTGTGATCGTAAGGTATTGCGAAGATGATTTCAGGAGATTTCTCGTTCTGAATAGCGAAACTTGCCTTATAATTTGCAGTCAGCGAATAGCCTTGAACCTTATTACAAGCATCAAGACAGTCCTGCCAACGAGCCGTACCAGTAAACACCTCGGCATTGAGATAGAGTCGTGCCAAGAGCGTATTGGCTACGTTCTGGGTAAAACGACCGTAGGTAATGCCAGAAGGCAAGAGTGGGATAATCTCCTTGAGTTCCTTCTCAATGAAGGCAAAGACATCCTTACGCGGAGTATTTGTTGGGAGCTCCTTTTGCGTGAAGTCGGTCACAACAGGTACGTTTCCAAAGCAGTCGAGCAGGTTGTAATAGTAGTAAGCACGCAAGCCACGCAACTCTGCCTCCACTTTCTGCTTATCCTCTGTGGTCAGTCCACTCTGTTCTACCTGATAGATGATGGCATTCACCTTTGAAACACCAGTGAAGTTATATCGCCAAACAGAGAGGATACCAGAGTTCTTAGCGTCCCAGTTGTGGCGTTGGAACTGCTGATAGCGACCACCATCATACCAGTCTGTACCACGGGTTGGGATACATGCCTCATCACTTGAGCACTCCTGTGTGAAGAAGACATACTCACAAGTAGGATAACAGATGATACCTGCGCCCTCAGGAGTACCTGAACCATAGCCTCGAAGGGTAGCGTAAGCACCTCCAACAATGGTTGCTACCTCAGAAGAAGTCTTGCCATAGTCATCCTGCGACACCTTATCGTAAAGTTGTTCGTTAAGGTCAGTACAGGAAGCCATTGCTAAGAGCAGTCCTACTCCTAACCAAGCCTTCCGTCCAGGAAGGATATTTGATATGCTAATATTCAATCGTTTCATAATAATTATATTCTTATAATGTTGAATGTTACGGTAAGATTAGAAGCCAATGTTCACACCCAATGAGAAACTGCGTGGTCGTGGGTAACTGTTGAAGAAGTCAATACCCGGTGAGTTCAGTACGTTATCTGGTACACTTACTTCTGGATCGATACCCTTATAGCCTGTAATACAGAAGAGGTTTTCGCCTGTCACATAGAAACGTAGACGACTAAGACCCATCTTCTTCACTGCATTCATCGGAACAGAATAACCCAAAGTGATAGACTGTAGACGGAAGAAATCACCATTCTCTATGAAGTAATCAGAGAAAGTTGGATTATCAGTAATACCGCTCTTCATGAAGTCGTCGAGGGTGTTCTGTGATGGGAAGCGTGTTGGATCATACATCACCATGCGGCTAACATTCAGTACCTTCTGTCCGAACATACCATAAGCAGCTACGCTTGCATCGAAGTCACGCCATGTTGCATTGAGTGAAAGACCAAGGTTCCACTTAGGCATTGCGGAGCCTAAATAGCCTTCCTTCACCTTTCCATTCTCGTCTTTCTCAAGCATATACTTGCCGTCGTCTGATATTCCTGTGCAATGAGACCCCAGAAGGCACCTGCTGGGAAGCCCTCTTTGATGACCTGTGCGTAGGTGTTTGACATACCACGAACACTGTGCAATGGACCTGCTTGAAGTCCTACTGCCTGATATTGGTCGTTAGAAAGCTTTGTAATCTCCTGGTGGTTGTAGGCAAGAGAGAGGTTAGCATCAAGTGTCCAATCCTTCGTACGGACTGCTTTATAACCCAAAGTAAGCTCAAATCCCTTGTTTACTAAGTCGCCAACATTCGCCAACATCGTACCCACAAGGTATGGAGGTTGTGGCACTGGATAAGTCCAAAGGAGGTCGGAAGTCTTTTTATAGTAAAGTTCTAACGTACCATTCAATCTATTGTATAGAGAGAAATCAACACCAAGGTTCCACTGTGCTGTTGACTCCCATTTGAGGTCAGGGTTAGGGTTTTGAATCTGTGTGTAGGAGTTCTTCCATGTTCCCGTAGTCCCATCGTAGTAGGCAGAACCTGCTGCAGAGAGGATAGAAAGCGACTTATATTCGCCAATACCATTCTGATTACCAGTCACACCGAAGCCTGCACGAAGCTTTAAGTTGTCGAGCCACTCACGTGTTGAAGCCATGAAAGGCTCTTCAGAGATACGCCAAGCCAAAGAAAGAGAAGGGAATACGCCCCACTTATGGTGCTGACCGAAGCGAGAAGAACCATCATTACGCAGCGTAGCAGTAAGCATATAGCGGTCCATCAGGCTGTAGTTCACACGACCAAAGAACGAAATGAGTTTTGATTCACCCTTATAAGAACCCACATCTCCCTGTCTGTGGTCTGTTCCTGCACCTAAGTTGTTATATCCGAAAGCATCAGAATCGAAGCCAGAGCGTGTTGAACTGAAGCCTTCATAGGTGTTATCGAGGTAAGAATAACCACCCATAAGATTCAAATGGTGGATGTCTGCGAACTTTTTATCGTATGTTAAGTAAAGTTCTAACTGCTTATTTGTATAGTCATCATAGATTCTTTGACCCCATCCATGCTCACTCTGTCCCTCCATTCGAGCGTAAGTAGGCTTGTATAAGCCCGACTTAACAGAGTTGAATTCATAGGATGTATTGACCGTAGCAACCAATCCTTCGAGGAAGAGAAAGCTCTGCCTTCAAGTAGCCTAAGAAGCGATGACGTTTGCGATCTTCAGTTCTGTTGTTGTTTAACTCAACTGGATTCTCTGTGTTTGTACCGTTGAATTGAGCATAGCTGCCGTCTTGATTATAGACAGGGAAGGTTGGTTGAAGGTTAGTCATGCGTTCAAAGATACGGTTATCGACTGGATGCCAACTGTCAAAGTTGGTATTGATGCCCTCATCCAAGCGTAAACGACCATTCATTCCAGTCTGATAAGCAGAGAGAGAACCAGCAAGTCGGTTCATAGTATTGTTCTTAATGACACCTTCATTGTTGTTATAAGTGAAGCTGGCACGGTATCCATGCTTCTTCTTTGACGATGAGAAGTTGATATTATGCCCATGAGAGACAGCCGTACGCATAAGTTCTTTCTGCCAGTCGGTACTTGCTCCGAAGTCTAAAGCACTCATATTGCCTGTTGAACGAACATAACTACGCCACTGATTTGCTGATAGTAAGTCGAGTGTTTTGGCTGCAGAAGCTAAGGCAACATAGCCATTATACTGAATAGTATTCACCTCAGTGTCTGAGCCTTGACGATTGGTAGTGATGATGATAACACCATTTGCACCACGAGAACCATAGATAGCCGCAGCAGAGGCATCCTTGAGAATATCCATGCTGACAATCTCTGAAGGTTGAACAGAGTTGATATCAACACCTGGAATACCATCTACAACAACCAACGGACCATTACTTGCCGACAAAGATGTACCACCACGAAGACGGATAGAAGCACCAGACTCAACAGCTCCAGAGCTTTGTACGATAGAAAGACCAGCCACCTTACCTTGCAACAACTGCTCAGTAGAGGTGATAACACCCTGTTTCATATCCTTAGAATTGACTGAGGCAATGGCACCCGTAAGGTCGCTCTTGCGCATCTTACCGTATCCGACGCCCACGATAGTCACCTCATCAAGTGTCTTGGCATCCTCTTCCATCACAACTTTCAAGCCTTTTCCTGCCTGCACCTTACGACTTGTATAGCCTACATAGGTGATTTCGAGCATATCACCTTGTCGACACTGGATAGTGAAATTACCATCAATATCAGTGATAGCACCCACCTTACCGCCTACAACACTTACCGAAGCACCAATAAGTGGCTCATGACCGCTATCAGATACCGTACCAGTAGCAGTGAAGTCCTGTGCTGATACCTGACTACAGAACATCATCAACGCAAAGAGGATGAGTCCCGATAGTTTATTTTTTATTGTTAGTTTCATAGAATTTAATGCTTTTATGGATTGAATAAGACGAGGAATCATTCTCTCCTCTTCCGTTATTAATCAGCCACAACGAGCGGTATTGTTGATGTAACGACCGTCTTATCGTGCTGATCCTTTACTGTTACCTTCAGCTCAGAAGCTTCCACACCCTGCAACTCCTTGTTCAAGTCGAGTGTTGCCTCACGCTTATCGCGCACGCCAGGCATAGTACCAGTAATCGTCTTTGTACCTGCCACGATAGTATATTTCAAGTCACCAGCCGTACGCTCATTGTATTCACGCGTCAACGTAAGGATGTCCTTACTGCTTAGACGTGTTGGGAAATAAGAGAAAACAGGGTCTGGATAAGGAGTAGCCGTACCTGCCTTTTGCTTTTGGTCACCACTATTCACGCCCCACTGGTTAGCTCCTGCAGCATCCTTAATGACCTTTATGATAAGATAAGTCATATTTTCAAGTTGAAAAGCTGCCTTTTCATCGGGATCAGCAAGGATGGTTGGCTTGTCTGCCTGCCCTGCATCTTGTGGGTTATAAGCATAGTATTCACTTGGAACACCTACATTCCAAACGTACAAACCATTAGAAAGTTTCTTCAAACCTGTCTTTGCTAACACTGCAGGACGCCATACATCCAAGGTCTGTTGTACGGTCCAATCGTTCAAACCTGAGTGTGCAGCAAACTCTACGAAGTCGGCATCTTTTGCCAATTCTGTCAATGTCTTCTCACCTAATTTATATACATCAGGATTGAAAACTACTGTCAACGGCTCGTCTAAGGTGAACTTATCGGTGAAACCCTTATCTTTCTTGCCACTGAAGAAACGGATTCCATCACCCGACTTCTTAAACTCCTTGAATTCAGAACGGCTGTCAGGAGCTGCGAAAACACCGGACCACATACTACCATCCTTCGTCTTCAGACGTTGCCAAAAAGCCTGGCCATGCATCATCTTCAAACTTTGAAACATCGCTGTTAAAAGTACTGTGTTGGTACCATTGTCTTCTTATAGATGTTGTTACCAACGTATTCCAACTTCGCAAAAGTCAGATGAATTGCCACCATGACCCGACATCCGGCTCAGTTGGCTGCCATGCCCAGAGATAGAGGTCAACACCCTCCTGAAAACCGACATCGGTCAAATCATAATGAAAAGTAACCTCTTCATCAGCCGTGAAGACAGCAGGAACTGTCCGAGCACTTTGGTGCCTTCGGTAGTTCTACACCATCAGCAAACAATGCCAAGGGGAACAAGCACATCAATGCAAATAATATCTTCTTCATATTGATTCTGTTATTTTTAGGGGAGTTAGGAAGTAATAAAAGTAAGATGGTAACTTATAGAAAAAGTCCTACAAAAGGAAGACTTTGAAGCCTTGATAAGTCCAAGAGAATAAGTACTGAAACTTCCACGCTCCGAAATTACTTAACCGCCTGTGTCAAATTGTAAGTGTAAGAAACAAAAAGGTCGGCCGTTTGTCTTGCGTGTCAAACGATATTCCAGTGTCTTCGTATTACCCGGCACAGCCGTTACAGTGAGTGCTGTCTCAGCCTTTCCGTCATTGAGAAGGAGTCGACTTGGCGTGTTATCACTCTTTGTGAAATTGTAATCCATCTTCCATGTGCCACTTGTAGGCAACAGAAGTGGTGCACTACCTTCTACCGTAAAGGTTGATGGATTACCCGAGCCTCATCTTGATTTAGATTGATGACAAACGTGTCAAAAATCGAGTAGGTCTGTCAATGTCTTTGTACGAGCATTCGCCTCATCAGTCTGCACAACAGAATTAACAACCCACTTACCGCCAATCTTTTCACTTAGCGTTATCGGTGCTGTAAAACTTCCGTCATCAACTGTAGAACATCCCGTGAACGCCATTGCCGTAGAAAAGAGTAGTCCAATAGCGAACAAATTACCTCTGATTGTTCTCATAGTGAATCTTGTTTTTAGTTATTGAAAAAAATTATTTTTTTGTTGATTATTTCTTTATTGGCAAAAGTTAGTTATCATTATTCATAAAGTAAAGAAAAACTGATGATTGTATAAACATAAATCGGCTATAAAATTCATAAACTACTGATAATCAACACCCATTTATCATCCTAAAGTATAAATAATATAACTTGAATATTACGCTTTTGGACATTTTAAAGCATGAAAACGACAAATTTTCAGCTAAAAGGGATGCAATTATTAACATTTAATCCAATTCTGTCATTAGAGCCTAAACATATTTTGTTATATTATCGAGCAGATTGTTTTGCTTTGGAACGCAGACGTAGCGGGCTACGTCAAGTTACAAAGACACACAAGATGCCGATAAGAAAATAAAAGATGTTAGGAAACAATACCATAGTAATAAGAATTATACATATTGTGGTCTAATGACCGATTGGGGTTTAATACACTCGACTATTTATCCTATTATCCTCCTCCGACATAGAAAACCTTTTCATTTTAAGACTTCAAAAATCTACAGACAAAGGTTTGAAAAATCATTACATAAATTCTAATAAAACAGCTATAAACAAGGATAAAACCACGCTTAAAAATCAAGTCTGCAACCAACAGTAAATCAATTAGTTATAAAGTAGCAAAACAAAAGGTGCTTAATTGGACTTCAAAAGGGCGTTAGTAAGCCTCTTAAAGGGCACCTTTTGCAAGCTAATTGGGCGTCTTTAAGAAGTCAAAAGAGCATGTATTGGTTTTGAAGTGTACGAAAATAGTTTACAAACTTCAAGTAATAAGGGAATAAGCAGTTTGTAAAAGGCGGATAAACATTGTATCAATTGAAACCTATCTTGTAGTTTATCCCCTTTTGTAAGACCATCTAATTTAGGATGACCATAGTATGCCAGTGGATTAGTCTTTATCTATTTCCAATCTATACCTTTAACGGAAGAACCATAAAAAGCCTGTTCTGTAAATCTCGAAACCATAATTTGCAGAATAGAGAATAAAAAGATAGAGCCTGTCTCACGACAAGCTCTATCTTCTTTAATTAACTTATAAAATGCGTCTAATTAAATCTATATTACTTAAATTACCCAAATAACAAATATATATACCAAATATCATTCTGAAGTTTGCACTTCGTTATACTAAACCTAACTTTAATCCATTAAACTGTTTGTTCTGTATTACACAGAATAAAAGAAACCTAATGATTCTATATTACAGGTGAAAACACCAAGATTTATCATCATTTCCGAAAGCGAAATTACGAAAAAAATGTTTATGAAGACTACTTTGAGGAGCTTGTCATTTACAAATATAAAAGGAAACAGAGAGCTATAAGCGTACTTATAGTAGGTAAATAGCTCACAATCAGTACATTTAATTTAATTAACTACATCCTATAATATAACTTTGTTATTTGAAGGGAAAAAAATGCAATAAAAAGCCATAGTCACCCCTTAATATCCATAGATTTTTATTTGTATTAAGTTCAATTAATAAATTTGTAACATACTGATAATCAGCAAAGTAATTTTTTTACAACCCTTTTTATATACTTGGAATTGGCTTTTTTTAACTTTACTTTCTTGTATGAAAACTCTATTTTTTTGTCATCAGAAATCTAATCTCAAGAACTCATTTTATAAAAACAAAATCAAGTAATATGATGAAGAAAAAGTTATTAATCGCTCTGACACTTCTATTGTCTGGTACGATGGTGTCAAAGGCATCTTACGCTGATGACTGGAATATCCCGTCAGCTGATGCTAAGGGACGAGTGGGTGCTTTAATGCCTTACACACGTTACGACTCTGAGACAGCAACGCTTGGTGGAGGCGCAACATTGAAGACCTCTCCTACTTGGGACCGTAAGGAGATAGCCTCGCAGGCTTCTCGTCAGTCGTATGTTGACCTTCCTTCTAATGGTTCCTACGCCGAGTGGACAATGAAGGGAGATGCTAATGGTGTGACATTACGCTTTACAATGCCTGATTCTCCTGATGGAATGGGATTGAATGGTTCGCTGGATGTCTATGTAAATGATAAGAAGGTACAGACAGTCAATCTGACATCTTATTATATGTATCAGTACTTTGCTGGTGGTAATCCAACTGATAAAAGTGACGGTGGAACAGCTTGTTTTGCCTTTGATGAGACCCACTTCCTTCTGAATAAGGCACTTCGAGCAGGCGATAGAATCCGCATTCAGAGTTCTGGTGCCAATGGTTATGACTATGGAGTAGACTTCATTGAGACTGAGGTTGTGCCTGAAGAGATTGAATGCCCTGCTGGTGCGGTGAACGTTACAGATGCTAAATACCGCAAGTATGTCAAAGGGAAAGATTATCTCAAGGCTTTTGAAGAAGCTTTGAAGGATGCTGACGCAAGCTCAAAAAGTGCTTTATATTCCTCTTTGGAACATTCGAACTGAGCGGTATCTGGTACATCTTTGGATCCGACGTAAAGATTACTGGTCTTTGGTATGTGGTATACTAACCTTAAGTTTACGAACCCTAATCCATTCGGAGGAGGTATCTCTGGCGGTAATGGCTCACACGGACCAGATGGCTACTGCAACAATGTTGAAATCTGTAACCTCTATCTTAACTCTAATTTAAGAAGTCGTCATAACCCGACAAGCAGTGTATAAATGCTTCATGGATGTCTTCAAAGGCGGAAGTGTTATCCATCATGTATGGGAAGATCACTTTGAGTGTGGCTTCTGGATAGGCGATTACAACGGTAAAAGTAGATTATAGCAATGGTCTGAAGATTGTCAGCTGTCGTATCCGTAATAACTTCGCTGACGGTGTAAACTTCTGCCAAGGAACATCTAATGCAACGGTTTATAACTGTAGTGTTCGTAACAATGGCGATGATGGTTTGGCAATGTGGAACGATCATACAATGGGTGCTGTAGACGAAAAGAACAACACCTTCGCTTACAATACCATTGAACTTATCTGGCGTGCAGGCGGTATTGCCCTCTATGGTGGTGATGGTCATAAGATTTATAATAACTATATTGCTGATATGTTCATGGCTGCGGGTATTCATCTGAATGATGTATTCCCTGGTCCAAAGTATACAAATACACAGAAGATTAGCTTTGACAATAATATTCTCGTACGCTGTGGAACCAACGATGACAGCTGGCATGAGGACTTAGCTGCCATTGACATCAAAGGTGGTGTACGTAATGTAGTCTTCAATAATACGAAGATTTATGACTCTCCTTTCGATGCTATCCGTGTTATGTCAGGCCCAACAGGTATTGAATTTAAGAACACAGAGATTCTTGGTGCTTCCCTTGCAGGACAGACAACCAAGTATTCTACATGGGAGCACTCTACTGGTGCGATTCGTTTGGACGTCGATGGCGTGAAGTTTAGCAATGGTATTAAGATTGCAAACGTTAGCGAGGACAAGATTAAGAACAATCAGACATGGCCTGTATGGACTGATAATAACAAGGCACGTGCGGCAGCTATCGGTTATGAATACCTGAGTGACGCTACGTATAAGGTACCTGATTTCCCCTGAAGCAGACACAAGTCAGCAGGGAGGTATCGTCAATCCGCTGGAAGGTATCAAGGGATATGATGTCGCTTTACGAGGTTTACGCTGGGAGAATGCCGAAGGTAGTACTGTACTAAAGGAAGGAGACGATGTTACCTTTAAGTTTGCTCTTCAGAATGTAAGCAATGTTGACATTCCTGCAGGTGTAAATATCGGTGTGAAGGTGACTGTCGACGGACAGGAGAGTTACGTCACTGCAAGCTATAAGAAGGGACTGAAAGCGAAGCAGACCGTTATCCTTACAACTCAATCAGCATGGAAAGCAACGGCTGGAGGACACGCTGTAAAGGCTGAAGCTGACTATCGTAACAAACTTACTGATGAGTTAACAAGAGACAACAACATCCTTGGGAAGAAGTTTAATGTAGCTGAAAAGGATGACAACGGAGACTATACTCCTGTCACAGGAGGCTATGACCTCGTTGTTACAAAGATTGCCTTCGACAAGAAAACCATTAATCCTGGCGATGAAGTACGCTTCACTGCGACGATTGTTAATGCAGGTGATAGAGACGTACCAGCAGGTACAAAGCTCGGTGTTCAGTTCCAGATTGATGGCAATACCAGTGTTATCACATGGAACGATAAGCACTATGGCGGTCTGAAGTCACATCAGAAGATTACACTTTCAGCAACTGGTGGTACGAACGGAAAGAATACTTGGACAGCTACAAATGGTGTTCACACACTCACAGCATGGGTAAATGACACTCATGATTATAGAGATGAGGTGAATGGCAGTGACGACGCTAATAAGAAGAGTATTGAATTGAAGATTCCATTGGGTGCTATCAGATTCTTCTCAGCAAGTGAAGTCAATTCTCCAGACGACTTGAATAACCTCAACCAGACCAACCATATCGAAGGTTTGTCAGGTAAGACAGCTGTGGATGAAGCCTACTATGACCTACAAGGAAATAAGGTTTCAACATCCAAGGAGAATCTAAAACCAGGTCTTTATATCCATAAGGGAAAGAAATTTATCGTAAGATAATGTCATAGCTACCTATGGGGAGTAATCTAATAAAAACTCACCCATAGAACATAAAGTATCGGCTGGATAGAAGTTCCAGTCGATATTTTTTTGTAGTTATTAATAAAAGTTTTATTTTTGCAAGTAGATTGGATGACAAAAAACATCTGATTACCAATAAACAATACCTCAGATGAATACGCTTATGAAGATATATCTGTCATTATTATTTCTTATTATCCCCTTATTCAGTGCTGCGAATAATGAGAAATGGGAAGAACGGCTACACCAACTCGACCAAAGTTTAGAAAAGAAAAAGCTTTATGAACATGAAAAACTTGAGAAAATCAAACGATTAAAGGACCGTTTGAAAACGATTCCAGCGAAGGATAGATTCGAAATAGACCGACAGCTATTCAAAGAATATTCATCTTATCAATATGATTCTGCCTACGCCTATGCTAATCATCTCCTTTCCGAAGCACGCAGATTGAAGAATCCTGACTATGAAGTTGAAGCACATTGCGACTTAGTATTCTGTCTTTTGTCTGCAGATTATATACAGAGGCTTTCAACGAACTACACTCTATTCACACGGAAGGAACTAATCCCAATGCAAGAAAGCTTTATTACACCATGGCATCACGCCTTTACTATGACGTATCTGACTATACACGCACTGAACCCTACCAGAGTCAATACGTGAAACAAGCAGGTATATATACCGATTCCCTACTTCATTATCTCCCAGCAGGCTCAACAGAATGGCTCTATGCGGTAGGAATGAAACAGATGAAGGAACGGAAATACGAGGCTTCTCTTGATACTTTCAAACAGTTCTTACAGAAGAAAGGAAGTGGATTTGCACCACAAAGCCATTGTTACATCTTGTATTGGCTGGATTTATCTCTTTCTAAAGGAGAATGACTTGGCAATGGATTATCTTGCACAGGCAGCCATATATGACAACGAAGGAGTGGTCAGAGAGACTACTGCCCTTTGTACATTGGCTAATCTTCTCTATAAAGAAGGAGACATACAGCACGCTACGGAGTATGTAAGAGAGTCGCTCGCAAATGCTAATTTCTATGGAGCAAGACAGCGTGTGATTGAGGTTAGCAGCGTATTACCTATCATTGAACAGGATAGATACAAGATAATGCAGGGACAACGCAATGCTATTGCTATGGCTGCAATAATCTTCATCCTCTTTGTCATTGGACTGTTGATGGCAGGATGGTTTATCCGTAGGCAAATGATAAAGCTGAAGAAGGCACAAGCACTTATCGCACGACGCAACCAACAGTTAGAAGTTAAGAACGAACAGTTGGAGGAGGTGAATAAAATCAAGGATGAATATATTGGTAGGTCATTCTATATCAACTCAGAATATATCAATAAAGTCGAGAAACTTTATCGTTCGATTGACCGCAAGATATCTATGCATCGATTTGAAGACTTGCGTTCTTCATTAAAAGAGAGTGAATTAGGAGAAGAGAGAAAGACGATGTTTGTGGATTTTGATGAGACTTTCTTGAAGCTTTTCCCCCATTTCATCGAACGATACAACGAACTCTTTGACGAACCAGATCAGAAGCCACTCGATAAGAAACAACTTACAACCGAGATGCGTATCTTTGCGCTTATCCGATTGGGTATCACTGATTCTGAACGTATCGCTACCTTCCTCAACTACTCTGTACACACCATTAACACCTATAAAACACGTGTAAAAAACCGTTCACACGTTGATAATGATAAGTTTGAACGGCTTATCATGGAGATATAAAAAGATTCTCGAAGGCTTTTAAACTCAATCAGTCATTAACCGCAATATGTATTGTAATCTAATGACTGATTGGGGTTAAACACTTCGAAAATATACAGACAAGTATTTGAAAAATCATTACATAATTTCAAATAAGATATCTATAAATAACGACAAGAGCACATACAAAAAGTAGGTTTGTAACCATAAGGAAATCAATTAGTTATAAAGTAGTAAAGTAAAAGGTGCTTAATTGGACTTCAAAAGGGCGTTAGTAAGAGTCTTAAAGGGCACCTTTTGAAAGTCAATTGGGCGTCTTTTAGAAGCCAAAAGAGCAGCTATTAAAAATCAAGATGTGAAAAATTATGACAAAGGTAATAGGCTATTAGCCCTATTGAGCTTATTGGGTTTATTGGGCTTATTAGCCTAATTGGACCAATTAGCCTTATTAGGCTTATTAGGCTAATAGAAATAATTAGGCTTATTAGCCTTAAATAGTACCTTATTAGATACTAACAGAACAGCAAAAAAGCAACAGGCGTTTACAGAAGATGATGAATGTGATAGGTATTATCACTTACCATCGGCTGTAAACGCCTGTCTTTATTAATTCTTTTACCGCTATTTATTAATTTTCAAAAGCCTCTGCCTCAGCAGCAGCGATAATAGCTTCGCGGTCAATAGACTTAGAATGAGAAATATCAGAGAGGTCAAAATCCTCATTGTTAGCCTTCTTTTCTTCCTCAACAGAGGAATCAGTTAGTTCTTCTTTCACTTCATCAGCAGCCGATGATTTCTCATCAAAGACCTCTGTTTGGAAAGGATTCTCATGTTTCTCAACCTTTGGTTCAGAACCTTCAATGAAGTTCATGTCCTGTGAAGTCTCAGGAACATTGAGCACTGGTTCTTCTTCCATCTTTGTACGGTTGGCTTTGGCGGCAAAAACCTCATCTATAAACTGGGGCTCACGACGCAAACGCTGGAGCGTAAGTTTGGAAGCCTCTTGCTGGCTTTCCTTCTTAGAATAACCGTGTCCCTCTCCACATGGAATACCCTCCATAATCACTTGGAAATGGAAAGTAGGACTACCCTGTTTATCCTTTTGGTTTTCAATCAGCTTGAACTCCATATTGACCTTATTTTTCTGGCTCCACTCGATGAGTTTTGACTTGAAGTTCACCTCTTTGTAAGCAACCTTATCAATATTGATAAGCTTCCCAAGGACTTGTTGCTTCATAAACTTCATACAAGCATTGTAGCCATGATCAAGATAGAGAGCGCCTACGAGTGCCTCAAAAGCATTACCACCTAAATAACTGTTATGCGAAGACGTCTGCCCGTTAGAGAGAATCAACTGACAGATTCCCATCTCTTTTGCCAGGCGGTTTAGCGTATCGCGTTGTACTATCTTTGAACGAGTGTTTGTCAGGAAACCTTCACGCTTGCCTGGGAAGTGCTCATAAACGATGTCACCGACAATGGCATCGAGAATAGCATCACCAAGAAACTCAAGGCGTTCATTGTTTACTGGCTTACCCTTTGCGTTACGACGCGCTACGCTCTTGTGCAAGAGTGCAGTCTTATAATAACTGATATCGTGAGGAATAATGCCGATAATTTGGTACAAAGACAAATAAAGCTCCTTCTCCTTGCGGAAAGGGAGCTTTATTCTATCAATTATATTATTCAGCATACTTCTTGAATACAACACAAGCATTGTGACCACCGAAACCGAAGGTGTTGCTAAGTGCAGCACGTACCTCACGTTTCTGTGCCTTGTTGAACGTAAAGTTCAAGTTGTAATCCAATTCAGGATCCTTATCATCTTCCTCATGGTTAATGGTTGGAGGAACGATATCTTCCTTCACAGACATGACACAAGCCAAAGCCTCTACAGCACCAGCTGCACCGAGGAGGTGACCTGTCATACTCTTTGTAGAAGAGATATTCAACTTGTAAGCAGCATCACCAAACAAAGCCTTGATAGCCTTGCCTCAGAGATATCACCTACAGGAGTTGATGTACCGTGAACGTTGATATAGTCGATATCCTCTGGCTTCAAACCTGCATCCTCAAGTGCTGCCTTCATAACGAGCTTAGCACCAAGACCCTCTGGGTGAGAAGCAGTGATATGATGAGCGTCAGCTGACTCGCCTTCACCAACCATCTCTGCGTAAATCTTAGCACCACGAGCCTTTGCATGCTCCAACTCCTCAAGGATAAGACAACCAGCACCCTCACCCATTACGAAGCCATCGCGGCTTGCAGAGAATGGACGTGAAGCGTGCTCTGGATCATCATTGCGTGTAGAAAGTGCATGCATAGCATTGAAACCACCTACACCACAAGCGCAAATAGCAGCCTCAGCACCACCACTAACGATAATATCAGCCTTACCAAGACGAATCTGGTTGAATGCTGAAGCCAAAGCGTTAGTTGAAGAAGCACAAGCAGATGTTGTTGTATAGTTAGGACCGTGGAATCCATACAGCATACTAATCTGTCCAGAAGCGATATCTGCAATCATCTTCGGAATGAAGAAAGGATTGAACTTAGGACCATTCTCTGGATGCTGTGCGTAATAACTCACCTCATCTTCGAATGTCTTAATACCACCAATACCTACACCGTAGATTACACCTACGCGGTTCTTGTCAACCTTCTCTAAGTCGATGTTAGCGTCCTTAACACCCTGAATAGCACTAATCATAGCCAACTGAGTGTAGCGGTCGAGCTTACGAGCCTCCTTACGGTCAATGTAATCATTGATGTTAAGGTCTTTTACCTCACAAGCAAACTTCGTCTTGAACTGGGTTGTATCGAAATGTGTAATAGGAGCAGCACCACTTTTACCTGCCAGCATGTTCTGCCAAGTCTCCTCTGGAGTGTTACCCAATGGAGTAACGGCGCCAAGACCTGTTACAACTACTCTTTTTAATTCCATGCGTGAAATATAAATTAAAAAAGTAAAGTTAAAAAAAAAGCCAAGCAAAGTCATACGCTTTGCTTGGTACTTTTATCTTGAGTAAACCTTACTTAGCGTTCTCCTCGATGTAAGAGATAGCGTCGCCTACTGTAGAGATCTTCTCAGCCTTATCGTCTGGAATAGAAATACCGAACTCCTTCTCGAACTCCATGATGAGCTCTACTGTATCCAAAGAGTCAGCACCGAGGTCGTTTGTGAAACTTGCCTCTGGTTTTACCTCAGCCTCATCAACGCCGAGCTTCTCTACGATAATAGCCTTTACTTTTGATTCAATTTCTGACATAATTGTAAGTTTTAAAATGTTTAATATTGATTTCCAAATTCAAAATGCGCTGCAAAGGAACTGTTTTTTTTCCATGTGTGCAAGTTTTTTTATTAAAAATACACTATCTATTGCACAAACCATATAGCTTTGTGCATGTTTTTGGGCGTTTTTACACTTAATTGTACGATAAATCAAACAATTATATCGGATTATTCAAAACTTTATTTATGCCACTACTTGGAATTAAACTGATCTTATAAACTACTACACCTTATTATTATTAAGACGAAAATACAGCGATGTTGTTTATTGTCACTCATCATGCGTATTCTATCCGACATAGTAAAGCCCATTAATAGGCTTTTACACTTTAGCCATAGTTTGCTTTTTTCAAGCTTATAAAGCATCCGCACCATTGGTGTTAAGCGTTCGCACCATACGTGCTAAGCATCCACACCATATGTGCTGAACCTCCATACGATGACTAAGAAGGGGGAAAAGGTTAATTATAACTCGTCCACAAATATGGAATTGAAGTCTACATAAATAAGGAATAGCACCTGTGTGGAAGAAGTTTTATCCTCTCCTATTCCGAATGAAGCAATGAAAAATGGGATTTCATTTGTAGATAGTTAGTGGGTTAAAATGATTTTCCTGTCACTTCTGTCACTATCTATAAACTTATAAACAATTAATTGACAAGTAGTTAATACAAACTGTTAAAATGACAGCAAACGAAATATAAACTTATTGTATAGATATGTGGCATATTCAGAGGGGCTTATAAGCGCATGAAATCCACTTAAAAGGGATATTTCTTATCGCATCTTATCTGTATTTGTGAGTTGATATAGACCACTACTCCTACATTGTAAAGACAGACAAGCTACTCAATAAGAAAATAAAATATGTTTAGGCACTCATGACTGATTTGAGATTAAGCGATTAACAATGAAAAACAAGAGTTTTTATTTTGTCCTTTAAGGAATTTACTTTATATTTGCAGAATAAACAGAAAAATAAAAACCGAATGTCATTTACAAAACATTGTAACGAGATTTTCAATCAGGCAATCCGTGATTATCATATTACGGACAACGTAGATACGCCGATTAATAACCCTTACGACAGAGATTCCATTGAAAACCGTCTCTATCTAAAATGCTGGATTGACACAGTACAGTGGCACTTTGAGGACCTTATCCGCGACCCACATATCAACCCAGACGAAGGAATGAGTCTCAAGCATCGCATTGACCGCTCTAACCAGGATCGTACAGACCTTGTTGAGCAGATTGACTCGTATTTCCGTCAGCTCTACTCTGACGTGACTCCACTCCCAGAAGCAACTATCAACACCGAGAGTCCAGCATGGGCAGTTGACCGTCTGTCTATCCTTGCATTGAAGATTTATCACATGAAGGAGCAGACTGAGCGCAAGGATGCTTCAGCTGAGCACGTTGAGAAATGTAAGTCTAAGCTGAATATCCTCCTCGAACAACAGAAGGATCTCAGTCTTGCCATCGACCAATTGCTCGATGACATTGAACATGGCCGTAAGTATATGAAGGTTTATCGTCAGATGAAGATGTACAACGACCCTGCTACCAATCCGATTCTTTACAACAAGAAATAAAATGATGCCCCTCCCACTCTGCATAGGGAGGGGTGTAATTACTCGCTCAGAGTAAACATCAATGCGCTTTATTAGTTATTGAATAAGCATATCTTATTGCTTATCTTTATCAATAATAACCTTTCCTCTATTCTTTATCCTGCTTATTCATTTCTGTTAGCCTATGAAAACCCCACATATTCTTATCATCCGATTCTCTGCTATGGGCGACATTGCTATGACAGTTCCCATCGTTTATTCGTTTGCAAAGCAGTATCCAGATGTGAGAATAAGTGTGCTTTCTCGTCCTTTTGCACAGCCATTCTTTCAGCATTTAGCACCAAATGTCGACTTTATGGCTGCCGATTTGAAAGAAGAATATAAAGGTTTTAGAGGACTTAACGCACTTTACCGTCGGTTGGTAGCAAAGCAATTTACAGCTGTAGCCGATTTCCATAACGTGCTTCGAACACGTTACCTCCGCTTACGTTTCCTTCTCGATGGTAAATCTGTGGCACATATCAATAAGCATAAGCAAGGAAAGAAGCTACTCTGTCGGGAAGAAAATAAGGTTTTCATACAGCAGCCTACCTCTTTTCAAAACTATGCTGACGTACTCGAAGCATTAGGCTATCCTATTAAACTTGAATTTACGAGTATCTTCCCTGCTGAAGGTGGCGACTTACAGCTTCTCCCTAATATAATAGGTGTAAAGCAACCATCGGAACGATGGATAGGTATAGCCCCTTTTGCAGCCCATGCAGGTAAGATGTATCCACAGGAAAAGATGGAACTTGTGGTGCGAAAACTAACTGAGAAACATCCTTCTTGGCGTATCTTCCTCTTTGGTGGTGGTAAACAAGAAATAGAAGTATTGAACCAATGGGCAGCACAATATCCGCAATGTCTCTGCGTTGCTAACGTCCTTAAAGGACTCGAAAAGGAACTCATCCTTATGAGTCATCTCGACACTATGGTCTCAATGGATAGTGCTAACATGCACCTTGCTTCCCTCACTGGTACACGCGTGGTAAGCGTATGGGGTGCACCCATCCTTATTGTGGATTTATGGGTTGGCAACAGAAGGAAGAAGATGCTGTTCAAATCAATACACTCTCTTGCCGTCCTTGCTCTGTCTTTGGTAACAAGCCCTGCCATCGGGGTGACTTCGCTTGTATGAATAATATTCTTCCAGAAGAGATTATTCAGCGTATTGAAGAGGGATTGCTGTAGGAATAGAATATAGAAAGATTTTAAAGAATAAAGATATAAAACTTCAACCCAAATCGATTATTAGAGCCTAAACATATTTTGTTTTATTATCGAGCAGATTGTTTGGCTTTGAAACGCAGGCGTAGCGGGCTACGTCAAGTTACAAAGACGGACAAGATGTCGATAAGAAAATAAAAGATGTTAGGAAACAATACCATAGTAATAAGAATTATACATATTGTGGTCTAATGACCGATTTGGGTTTAACATCATAAAAGTATGAAACAAACTGCACTCTTCTTCGTCTTTCTCCTTACTCTCCTATCCTCCTGTTGTAATAAGACTTGTCAAAAATCAACAGACAATAATCCATTAGATAGTCTTGTTCTTGTTGACACCACAGAGATGAAATCAGCCTTTTTGGGATGTATTCATCGTTTTATTAAGCAATATCCTAAGGATAGTACGTTTATTCTTAAATGTGGATATGGATACGAAGACCGCGGTATTTTTACAAATGGGGTCTATATCAACAGTGACGTTTTTCTTATCTATCCTGCTTATTATGACGCGTTTATGGATGGAGGATGGACTGTTGATGATATGTATCCTTCACATTATTTTAAGGTTGACAACCGCATCGTCTTCCTCTGCTCACGTTCAGATTCCTTTATGAAGCAGGAGAAATACCGGAAAGCCTACCATCAGATAGTGTCTGATAGACTACGTAAACACTATGAGGATTTAGCTTTTATCCTTGTTGAACATAAAGACAATAAGGCAACATTGTTGTCAAGTGATGAAATAAGAAAGCGAAAGATTAGTCCTATCAGTGGTTTTAGAACAGTTGTCAAGTTCAAAGCTCCAAAGCTTACGGATGAGTCATCAGATGACGAATAAGCTTATCAAGCAGAAGGGCAAGGCGATTTTTATTTGATAAAGAGATAAACTATAATTTTATATAGCGAAATAAATGCTTTTTGTAAGCAATAAATAGAGATTTTTGAACAGCTAAAAAGTATTTCAATTTTAAACAAAAAGAACACTTAATTCTTTTCTATTTTGGAAAACAATCAAAAGTAAATTTGTTCTCAAAATATTCCGTTTTGGATAACTATCATATCAGTTTTTTTTCTTAACTTTGTCCATACAAAAACCCGCTAAAAGGCGTAAGTTACTAATAATATGTTACTTACATGTAAATAAGTAAGTCTCAATAGCGAATTGAAGTAGTACAAAATAGAAAACTTTATAAAAGAAGTAATGAATATAACAAAACGTAATGGAGAAGTAGAAGTCTATAATAACGAAAAGATTTCAATAGCCATTAAAAAGAGTTTTATCAGCACCGGAAAGGATATTTCAGACAGTGAGATAGCCGGAATGGTAAGCGAAGTAGAGCAGTTCATCAAAGAGAACCCTGAACTGCGCACTGTGGAGGATATCCAGAACCGTGTAGAGAAGTGTCTTATGGCACATGGTCATTACGATGAAGCAAAGAATTATATTCTCTTCCGTTATCAGCGTAATGAGCAGCGACAAGCTATTAATTACATTGTGTGGACTGCTGACGATCGTGAGTTGGCTGATGTGTTGCACAGTGTAGCACGAGAATACCGCGAGCGTTCTTATAGTATGGTGACTCTTCAGGAGAAGTTCTCAAGTTTCACTAAGCCTGGTATGTCACAGAAGGACTCAATTGATGCACTTATCAAGGCTGCTGTAGAATTGACAACACCAGAGGCTCCAGCATGGGAGATGATTTCAGCACGTATTCTTTCTTATCGTTCTGAAAAGAAAATCACCCGTTTGGAGGAAGAATTGGGACTCAAGACCTTCTATCGTAAGGTTAAATATATGACCGAAGAAGGACTTTATGGTGATTATATTCTTCAGAACTATAGTGAAGAAGAAATCAACGAGACTGCTACTTTCATTGATCCTGAACGCAATAAACTCCTTAATTATTCAGGTCTTGATCTACTTCTAAAGCGTTATGTTATAAAGAATTACTCTGGTAAAGTGATTGAGCGTGTACAGGAAATGTTCCTTGGAATCGCACTTCATCTTGCTATGCCAGAGAAGGAAGACCGCCTTATGTGGGTACGTCGTATCTATGACTTACTCAGTAAGTTGGAAGTAACGATGGCAACCCCTACCCTCTCTAACTCTCGTAAGCCAAGTCATCAGCTTTCAAGTTGCTTCATTGACACCGTACCAGACAGTTTGGATGGTATCTATCGTAGCTTGGACAACTTCTCACAGGTGAGCAAGTTTGGTGGTGGTATGGGTATGTACTTCGGTAAGGTACGTGCAACAGGTGGTAATATCCGTGGTTTCAAGGGTGTAGCAGGTGGTGTAATCCGCTGGATGAGACTCGTTAATGACACTGCTGTAGCTGTTGATCAGTTGGGTATGCGCCAAGGTGCTGTAGCCGTTTACTTAGATGTATGGCATAAAGACCTACCAGAATTCCTACAACTACGTACCAACAACGGTGACGATCGTATGAAGGCACACGACATCTTCCCAGCTATCTGCTATCCAGACTTATTCTGGAAGATGGCAGAGGAAGACATGAATCAGAACTGGTCACTCTTCTGTCCTAACGAAATTATGCGTATCAAGGGTTACTGTCTTGAGGATTGTTATGGCGAAGAGTGGGAACGTAAGTATCTTGATTGTGTCAATGATCAGCGTCTTTCACGTCGTGTTATTAGCATTAAGGATATTGTTAGATTGGTTCTTCGTTCTGCTGTTGAGACCGGAACACCATTTACATTCAACCGTGACACAGTGAACAGAGCTAATCCTAACGCTCATAAGGGTATGATTTACTGCTCTAATCTCTGTACTGAGATTGCTCAGAACATGGCTCCAATTGAGACAGTATCGAAGGAAGTAGAGACAAAGGATGGTGACACCGTTGTTGTTACAACTACTCGTCCAGGTGAGTTTGTCGTATGTAACTTGGCAAGTTTGTCACTTGGTAGACTTCCATTGGAGGATGAGGAAAAGATGAAAGAAAAGGTAGCAACCGTTGTTCGTGCACTCGATAACGTTATCAACCTTAACTTCTATCCTGTTCCTTATGCACAGCTTACCAACCAGCGTTATCGTTCTATTGGCTTGGGTATTAGTGGTTATCACCATGCTCTTGCTAAGCGTCGCATTAAGTGGGAGAGTGAAGAGCATTTGGAGTTTATGGATAAGGTGTTCGAGACTATCAACCGAGCAGCTATCCTTGCCAGTTCAAACCTTGCTAAGGAAAAGGGAAGCTATCAATTCTTTGAGGGAAGTGACTGGCAAACAGGTGCCTACTTTGATAAGCGTGGTTATGATAGTGCTGAATGGCAGGATGTTCGTAAGACAGTTGCCTTGCAGGGTATGCGTAATGCTTATCTTCTTGCAGTCGCACCAACCAGCAGTACAAGTATTATTGCAGGTACAACAGCTGGCTTAGACCCAATCATGAAGCGTTTCTTCTTAGAAGAGAAGAAGGGAAGTATGCTTCCACGTGTTGCTCCAGAGCTTTCAGATGAAACCTACTGGATGTATAAGAGTGCTTATCTTATCAACCAAAAATGGAGTGTTCGTGCTTCTGGTGTACGTCAGCGTCATATCGACCAGGCACAGAGTATGAACCTCTATATCACCAATGACTTCACAATGCGCCAGATACTCGACCTTTACTTACTTGCTTGGAAAGAGGGTGTTAAGACTATATACTATGTGCGTAGTAAGTCATTAGAGGTGGAAGAGTGTGAGAGCTGCTCATCATAATTCACAATTCATAATTCATAATTCATAATTCATAATTCATAATTATGATTACTACTATTTACTGAATAGAAGAAATTCATTGAGTAAGTAGACAAACAAAATAATAGTTTACATCACTAATCATAATTATGAATTGTGAATTATAAATTATGAATTAAAGTAGTAATCATAATTATGAATTGTGAATTGTGAATTATGAATTAATACAATTAATGGATTTAATATATAAGAAATAATGGACAATCAATTAAAACGTAATACCTTATTCAATCCTTCAGGCGATATAGAATTGCGCTTGAGACGAATGATTGGTGGCAATACTACTAATTTGAATGACTTCAATAATATGAAGTATTCATGGGTAAGTGACTGGTACAGACAGGCAATGAATAACTTCTGGATTCCAGAAGAAATCAATCTTTCACAAGACTTTAAGGACTATCCACGTCTTGAAAAGGCTGAACGTACAGCCTATGATAAGATTCTGAGCTTCCTTGTTTTCCTTGATTCGCTTCAGAGCAATAACCTCCCAACCCTTAGTGAATATATCACTGCAAACGAGGTAAACCTCTGTCTGCATATTCAGGCATTCCAAGAGTGTATCCATAGTCAGAGTTATAGCTACATGCTCGACACTATCTGTAGTCCTGAAGAGCGTAACGACATTCTTTATCAGTGGAAGACCGATGAGCACCTCTTGAACCGTAATAAGTTTATTGGTGACTGTTACAATGAGTTCCATGAGAAAAGAGATAAGTTCAGCTTGATGAAAACACTCATTGCTAACTTCATCCTTGAAGGTATTTACTTCTATAGCGGATTTATGTTCTTCTATAATCTTAGCCGAAATGGTAAGATGTCGGGGTCTGCACAGGAAATTCGCTATATCAACCGAGATGAGAATACACACCTCTGGCTCTTCCGTAGCATTATTCTTGAGCTAAAGAAAGAGGAGCCTGATATGTTTACTCCAGAGAAGATAAAGGTGTATGAGGATATGATGCGTGAGGGTGTACGTCAGGAGATAGCATGGGGACAATATGTTATCGGTAATGATGTGCAGGGTCTTAACGCTCAGATGGTATCTGATTACATCCGTTATTTGGGTAATCTCCGCTGGTCTGGACTTGGCTTCGGTTTCCTCTATGATGACAACCAAAAAGAACCAGAGAACATGAAGTGGGTAGGTCAGTATTCAAATGCTAATATGGTAAAGACCGACTTCTTCGAAGCTAAGAGTACAGCTTACGCCAAGAGTACTGCATTAATTGATGACTTGTAAGTTTAATTCATTATTAATTCAGAATTCATAATTCACAATTCATAATTATGATTACCTTGGTAATTCATAATTCACAATTCATAATTATGATTACTCCTTATTGCTAATGTTATGTTTAGGATTTTCCTTTCATAACACCCAAAATAAGTAATCATAATTATGAATTTTGAATTATGAATTATGAATTTCTTTTTATCCAAAGTACGAACTATAACCATGAAAGACATCAACTATATTCTCTTTACTTTTGGTATTTTGCCTCTTCAATAATCATAAGTTGCTTTACAACTACCAATCTATTGCAACGTAATTAACACATAACACCATTGGTGTTAACCCTTAGCACACTATGTGCGGAGCATCAGCACAAAGCTTAAAGATGGCATAAAAAGTGATTAGAACTATTATAATACATCGTAGAACACGAATGATTCCTTTATAAGGGAACATTTACTAAACAATACTTATACAGATATTGAACTAATAACTGTTGATAACTCTGTGGAAAACTATGTTGATAACTATTTTATAACTCTGTGGATATCCACACAAGAACAGAAGAAGAAGCTTCTATGTGGATATCCACAAGGTTATTAATGCAGTTTTATAGAAGTTTTACACAACTTTCATATCAAAAAAGATATAAACTTATTATCTTTGCATCAATTGTGGATAATGTGGATAACTCAGTATAATACCTGAATATCAAACGATAGAAATGAGGATAACTTGTTAATAAAGTAACCTCTAAGTTTGATAACTATTCTGGCAAGAAAATGGCTGAAAAGTTCTGCACTAATCCACAGCCTATCATACTAAAACATTCTTTTTTCTTTTAAAAGAGAAATAAAGAATAATATTAAAGTTGAACGGATAAAACGGAGAATATGAAAAAGTTGAAGATTTATATAGTTTGTCTCTTTGCGATGATTGCCGTCAGTGCCACCGCACAGTGTACATTCCGTAACACGGCGTTTAGCAGTGGAGAGTATCTTACCTACAACCTTTACTATAACTGGAAGTTTATTTGGGTAAAGGCAGGTACAGCTTCTTGGTATACGGTTTCCTCTACTTATAAGGGTATTCCGGCTTATCGTGCTTCATTGACGACACGTGGTAATGGTAAACTTGACGACTACTTTGTATTGCGTGACACGTTACTTACTTATAATTCAAAGCAGATGGAGCCACTCTACTTCCGTAAGGGAGCAAGGGAAGGAAAGCGATATACGGTAGATGAGATATTCTACACTTATCCAAATGGTAAATGTAAGCTACGCCAGCACAGAATCAATAACGAGGGAAAACATCAATGGATGGAGAATACCTACGATGATTGTTGTTTCGATATGATGAGTATCTTCCTTCGTGCACGTAGTTTTAATCCAGAGAACTGGAAGAAAGGTGAGGTGGTGAAGTTCCCTATCGTAGATGGAAATAGCCGCCATGCCGGTCGTATAGTTTATGGTGGTAAGGAGAATATTAAAGCTGATAATGATCATAAGTATCGTTGTTTGCGTCTCACCTATTATGAATATGAGGATGATAAGTGGCGTGAAATAGCTAATTTCTATGTAACAGACGACAGCAACCATATCCCTGTTCGTCTTGATATGAGTTTGAAGTTTGGTTCAGCTAAGGCCTTCCTTGTTTCTATGAAGGGAATTAATAGTCCGATTACATCAGAGATAAATAGCAAAAATCGAGGTTAGTTCTTATCTTATATATAAAGAATAAGGGCTTATAACGTATGATATAGAACTATTCCTTATACTTATAGGGGCATAACGTGATATAAGCGTTATGCCCCTATAATCGTATGATAGAGATGAGATTGACTTCATATGTATTCCCACCTTATTTCCACTTCTTCTCGCTTATATCGAATTAATTATGTAATTTTGCAGAAAATAAGCAGCATACGATAAAGAGAAAGGAAACTTCCTTTGCGCTCGTTAGCTTTATTTTTGTACAAAAGAAATAAACGTTTATTTAAGATATGGCATTAAAATGTGGTATAGTAGGACTGCCAAACGTAGGTAAGTCCACACTTTTCAACTGCTTGAGCAGTGCCAAAGCACAAGCAGCTAACTTCCCTTTCTGTACGATTGAGCCGAACCTCGGCGTAATTACCGTTCCTGACGAGCGTTTGAATAAGCTCGCTGAGATTGTTCATCCAGGACGAATCGTACCTGCTACCTGTGAGATAGTTGACATCGCAGGACTCGTTAAGGGTGCTTCAAAGGGTGAAGGATTGGGTAATAAGTTCCTTGGCAATATTCGCGAGTGCGATGCTATCATTCATGTAATCCGCTGTTTCGAGGACGATAACGTGGTACGTGAGGGTGGTATGGCAGTCAACCCGATTGAAGATAAGGAGATTATCGATACAGAGTTGCAGCTTAAAGACCTTGAAACCATCGAGGCACAGCTTGCTAAACAGCAGAAAGTTGCTGCTGCAGGCAATAAAGATGCTAAGGTAATGGTATCTGTCTTGGAGGCTTATAAGGAAGTCTTAGAGCAGGGTAAGAATGCTCGTAGTGTTGAGTTTGAAAGCAAGGAAGAACAGCAAGCAGCGCACGACCTCTTCCTTCTGACAACAAAACCTGTACTTTACGTTTGCAATGTAGATGAATCAAGTGCTAAGACAGGCAATGAATACAGTCAGATGATTGAGAAGATTGCAGCTGAAGAAGGTGCTGAAGCAATGATCATCGCTGCTAAGACAGAGGAGGATATCGCTTCTTTGGAGAGCTATGAGGATAAGAAAATGTTCCTTGACGAGCTTGGCTTGGAAGAAAGTGGTGTGAGCCGACTCATCAATAAAGCATATCATTTGCTCAACCTCCAGACCTTCATCACCGCTGGTGAGATGGAAGTAAAGGCATGGACCTTCCATAAAGGGTGGAAAGCACCACAGTGTGCGGGTGTTATCCATACCGACTTTGAGAAGGGATTCATCCGTGCAGAGGTCATCAAGTACGACGATTACATTAAATATGGTTCTGAGGCAGCTATTCGTGAGGCTGGTAAACTTGGCATCGAAGGTAAGGAATACGTTGTACAAGACGGTGACATCATGCACTTTAGATTTAATGTATAGCGCCTATTTAACCCCTCTCTACCCAGAGAGGGGATAATTATTGGTGCTATCTTCACTTTTAATAGCATAACTATGAACAATCTACTTTATATTGCATGGCAGCCAAGTGAAGTGATTTTCCAGCTTGGTTCTCTTCCTATCCGTTGGTATGGAATGTGTTGGTTAGTAGGTCTTGCCTTGGGATATTTTATGATGCAGTGGCTTTTTAAGCGTCATAAATTCCCTCCATCACAGTTTGATCCACTCTTCCTCTATGTCTTCTTTGGCGTACTGATTGGTGCTCGCTTGGGTCATTGTCTCTTTTATGAACCAGAGGAGTTCCTCACTTCTTGGAAAGGAATCATGACTATCTTTATTCCTATTCGTGAAATGGCTGACGGTTCATGGAAGTATGTGGGGTATCAAGGGCTCGCATCCCATGGTGGAGTGGCTGGATTACTGATTGCCCTCTTCCTTTATATTCGCAGGACGAAGATGAATACGTGGGTAGTACTTGATTTCTTTGGTATCGTATCTGGTATCACAGCTTGCTTTATTCGCCTTGGAAACCTGATGAATTCAGAGATTATAGGTAAGGTAACAGACGTTCCTTGGGCTTTTATCTTCTATAATGTAGATGATAAACCACGTCATCCAGGACAGCTCTATGAGGCAATAGCCTACTTAATTATCTTCCTTTTTATTTACTTCATATATAGGAAATATCCTAAGAAAGTGGGTACAGGACTTTATTTCGGACTCTGCCTTACACTTATCTTCACCTTCCGTTTCTTTATAGAATACACTAAGGAGATACAGGAAGCATTTGAAGCAGGTCTGCCAATCGATATGGGACAGATACTAAGTATTCCTCTTATTGCCCTTGGTGTATGGTCAATTCTACGCTCAAGAGGCAAAGAAGGAAAACTACCATAACTCGCTTTCGACTACGAATTACGCTAATTGCACGAATATTCCTTATCAATGAGTATTCGTGCAATTCGTTTTATGAATAGTAATTAGTTGAAGTTTGTAAACTATTTTTATGCAGTTCAAAACCAATACATACTCTTTTAGCTTCTAAAAGACGCCCTTTTGGCTTGCAAAAGGTGCCCTTTAAGACCCTTACTAACGCCCTTTTGAAGTCCAATTAAGCACCTTTTACTTTGCTGTTTTATAACTAATTGATTTCCTGTTGATTACAAACCTGCTTTTTGTATGTGGTTTTATCGTTATTTATTGATGTTTTACTCGAAATTATGTAATGATTTTTCAAACCATTATCTGCAGATTTTCGAAGTCTTAAATGAAATGGTTTTCAATGTTAGAGAATGATAATAGGACAGATAGTTGACTGTATTAGCCAAGTTTGTTTAATGAGTAACTTCGGTTCTTCCGTTAAAGCGATACGAAAAGCGTCTACACATTTAACGGAAGAACCTTTTTTCTTCCTTATAATTGTTTTATTTATTTGTAATTCTTCTTGTAATATCTTCTAACGACTGATAAAAAAGTGGAGCTGAAACATTATTTATTTTTCCTTCTTTATATACACTATTGCATATATACAACAAGTCGTCAATGTTCCCATGTAGTTCCATAATTCTTCTTGTAAGATTATTTGTGGCAAACATACGCTTCATGAAAATGGCAGAAAGTTGAGCTGGTAGTTTATATATCCATAATTCATTTCTGTAATATTTCATATTAATACCACGTGAAGCAGCTATTTTTGTTGTCTCACGAATAGTTTTAATCGTAGTTGCCAATAGCTTTAGAGAATTCATAAGTTTATGAACTGATGCTATACTGTCATTTATGTCTCCATTTTTACCTATGACAGAGATAACTGCAGCGTTGATAGCCATGTGTATCCATATCCATTCCAACATGTCATAAGGCTTTTCAAGTTTTATGTTAGAGGACTTAAATAGATTAGAAATAGCCTCATAATTTGATATGGTTGTTTTATTTTTAGACTCTATCATGAAATGATCGAATAAACAACAATCAAGTTCAGCTTTAGTAGCAAGCTCTTCTTTTTTTATTTTTATGCAACCTCCAGCAACGGGAAAGCCTAAGATATAATCATATCCTTGCATAATTTTATCAAGATATTGCTTGTCATACCATAGATTACAGCATAAGAGTATTGTGCCTTGAATGCTTCTTTTCGTAGTATCTCCATCACATTGGCAATCTTCCCTTGTGAGATACTTACGAAAATCATGTCATATTCTTTCTTTGAATGTGGATTTACTGTATATTCTTTTTTGACTTGAATACCCTTTGATGATTCTCTTCCATCTAATAATGTAACTTCAATATTGCTTATATATTCCTTATTACTTCTTTCCCGAATATAATGTTCAACATTGTGTCCAGCCTCTTTAAACACAGAAGCATAAGTTGTTCCGATAACTCCTAATCCTATAATTAATATATCCATGTTTGTGTTTATTTTAGACAAAGGTAATTAATTATTTGGGCTTTCCTCCTTATTTTTGTAATTTTGTAAGTCTAAGGATAAAATAGAAACAGACTTAATAAGGAAGTAAAGATATGGCAAAAGACGATAAGGGACTTACCCCGATGATGAAACAGTTCTTCTCAATGAAGGCGCAACATCCTGGAGCATTGATGCTCTTTAGGTGTGGCGACTTCTATGAGACGTATGGTGAGGATGCTGTGGAGTCGGCAAGAATACTCGGTATTACCCTTACACGTCGTAATAATGGTGGTAATGGCGACTCGATAGAGATGGCTGGTTTCCCCCATCATGCCCTTGATACCTATCTTCCTAAGCTTATCCGTGCTGGAAAGCGTGTAGCTATCTGCGACCAATTAGAAGACCCAAAGAAGAAACGTGAGGCTATCAAAGGCAAGAAGGGTTTGTCGGCAATGGACAAGATGGTGAAGCGTGGTATCACAGAACTTGTTACTCCGGGTGTTGCCATGAGCGACAACGTACTGAACTATAAGGAAAATAACTTCCTTGCTGCGGTACACTTCGGTAAAGGTTCTTGTGGTGTCAGTTTCTTAGACATATCTACTGGTGAGTTCCTGACAGGTGAAGGCACCTTTGATTACGTTGAAAAGCTATTGGGTAACTTCCAACCAAAGGAGGTACTCTTCGACCGTGCGAAGAAACAAGACTTCGAACGATACTTCGGTACACGTCTTTGTACGTTCGAGATGGACGATTGGGTGTTTACTGATCAGACGGCTCGACAGAAGCTATTAAAGCATTTTGGAACAAAGAATCTAAAAGGTTTTGGTGTCGACCATCTGAATAATGGCGTCGTTGCAGCAGGTGCTATTCTACAGTATTTAGAGATAACACAGCACACACAAATCAATCATATCACTTCATTAGCACGTATAGAAGAAGATAAATACATGCGTATGGACCGTTTTACCATCCGTTCTTTGGAGTTGATTGCCCCAATGAATGAGGATGGTTCATCGCTTTTGAATGTCATTGATAATACGATTACGCCAATGGGTGGACGTATGTTGCGCCGTTGGATGGTCTTCCCGCTGAAGGATGAAAAGCCTATTAATGAGCGTTTAGACGTGGTTGATTATCTCTTCCGAGAGCCAGATTTCCGCGAATGTATCAATGAACAGTTCCATCGCATTGGTGACTTGGAGCGTATTATATCAAAGGTGGCTGTCGGTCGTGTGTCACCTCGTGAGGTTGTGCAGCTGAAGAATGCCCTTATGGCTATCCAACCGGTTAAGACAGCTTGCCTTTATGCAAAGAGCGATACGCTGAAGAGGATTGGTGAACAACTGAACCTTTGTGAGTCTTTACGTGATAGAATAGAGAAAGAGATACAGCCTGATCCTCCACAGTTGGTCAATAAAGGCGACGTGATAGCCTTAGGTTTTAATCAAGAACTCGATGATTTGCGTTCTATTCGTGATAATGGAAAGCAGTATCTGTTAGAGATTCAAGAGAAGGAGATTGCTCAGACAGGTATTACCTCGCTGAAGATAGGATTCAATAACGTGTTCGGCTATTACTTGGAGGTGCGTAATACCTTTAAAGATAAGGTGCCTGAGAATTGGATTCGTAAGCAGACATTAGCGCAGGCAGAGCGTTATATCACCCCTGAACTTAAGGAATATGAGGAGAAGATACTTGGTGCTGACGAGAAGATATTGGCTTTGGAGACTCAGCTTTATATGGAGTTGGTACAGGATATGCAGGAGTTTATCCCGCAGATACAAATCAATGCCAATCTTATTGCCCATCTCGACTGTCTGCTTTCATTTATGAAGGTATCGCAGATGCAGCGTTATGTGCGCCCAGTGGTGGATGATTCGGAGGTATTAGACATTAAACAGGGACGCCATCCAGTGATTGAAACGCAGCTGCCGATAGGTGAACAGTATGTGCCTAATGATGTATTGCTTGATACGGAACACCAACAGATAATGATGATTACGGGTCCGAATATGGCAGGTAAGTCTGCTTTGTTGCGTCAAACAGCCCTCATCGTCCTGTTAGCACAGATAGGTTGCTTCGTTCCTGCTGAACGAGCACGCATCGGAATGGTGGATAAAATCTTCACACGTGTGGGTGCTTCGGATAACATTTCATTAGGAGAATCAACCTTTATGGTTGAGATGACGGAGGCTTCAAACATCCTTAATAACGTCACTCCACGTTCTTTAGTGCTCTTTGATGAGTTAGGACGTGGTACAAGTACCTACGATGGTATTAGCATTGCATGGGCGATAGTAGAGTATCTACACGAACATTCGCGTGCACAGGCACGTACCCTCTTTGCTACACACTACCATGAATTGAACGAGATGGAGAAGAATTTCCCTCGTATCAAGAACTTCAACGTCTCTGTTAAGGAAGTGGATGGAAAGATCATCTTCGTTCGCAAGTTGGAGAAAGGTGGTAGTGAGCATTCCTTCGGTATTCATGTAGCAGAGATAGCGGGTATGCCTCGTTCTATTGTTAAGCGTGCAAACATTATACTTAAGGAGCTTGAAAAGGATAATTCACAGGTGGGTAGTGTCGGTAAGGCTGCTGTTGAGCGTCTTGATCAGAGTAGAGAAGGTGTTCAACTCTCCTTCTTCCAACTCGATGATCCCGTCCTCACACAGATTCGTGACGAAATCCTCGGTCTTGATGTCAATAATCTTACACCTGTTGAAGCCCTCAATAAGCTGAATGATATTAAGAAAATCGTAAAGGGATAGACATTATAAGCACTGACATCGTAGTTTATTGACAGGGTAAGTAAGACAGAGTAACAGAGTAAGTAAGACAGAGTAACAGGGTAAGTAAGACAGAGTAACAGGGTAAGTAAGACAGAGTAACAAAGTAAGTAAGACAGAGTAACATATAAACAAAGTGCAGGGTAACATAAGAATAGCCAATAAGTTCTTATGTTACCCTGTCTTCTTTTCTTATCTTAATACCTTCTGTTCACTTGTTACTTTGTCTTCCTTACTTTGTTACTCTGTCTTACTTACCCTGTTACTCTGTCTTACTTACCCTGTTACCCTGTCTTCCTTACCCTGTTACCTTGTCTTCCTTACCCTGTCTTTCTAAAGCATTGGGCTGTCTTTAGTGTCTTTTGTCAGTTCATCTATTTGGCTGATAATGTCCGAGTTAATGCGTTGCATACGAAGATATAACCATATACCGATGGCTACTCCGACGATTAAGCCAACGCCACCGCCAACCAGCATACCATTGAACATGGATGTATGGTCTCCTCCATTCGCAGCACCTGACCCATAGTATGTCTCGATAAAGAACCAAGGAGTCCATATAGTCATTATGATTGTGCCACACAAGAAGGACTTTTTGCGTAATTTCTTCATCCTTTGCATTTGTAAGGAAGCCGCTATGAGGTCGCCATTCAGGAACTCCTTCTTATTAACATGGTTGATATAAGCATCGAAACAAACACTGAAAGTCATAACGAGTACGGTAAATCCGTAGAACCACCACGACATGTTAAACAGTATCCGAACTTCATTGTAACCGTAATAAATAAATAGTAACACTAAGAATGACACCCATGTATACTCTTCATAAACGACATCTTATTGAGCATTGACTGTCTGATAAGCTTATCGTTGATGAGTGTTTGATTGTCAAGTTTATTCTTGAGGATATCCAATTGCTGACGCATTTCCTCAAACTCTGTATGCTTTGTTTCCATTGTAGTTTTCTTTTTAATGTGATTGTTAAGTCTTGTAGGGTATTGGGCTAATTGGGCCAATTGGCCTAATAGGGCTAATAAGACCAATAAGACTAATCCCATTCATTAATGATTACTCCCCTACTCCTCCGTTGTTGTACTCGTTTTCTTCAGTTTCTCTTTGATTCTGAATAGTCTTACGGAGACATTCTTAGTGCTGATACCGACGATTTCACCAATCTCTTCATAGCTCATATTCTCCAACCAAAGCAGGATAATGGCTCGGTCAAAAGGCCCTAACTGACTGATACGACGATTGAGTTGCTGTACCTGTCGGCTGTCATCATCACTATCCGTAAAAGGATTGATGTTCATCGTAAGTGGAATCGTTTTCCGTTTCCGTTTCTTTCGGTCACAAGAGATGCAGGTGTTGAGGCTGATACGATAGATCCACGTGCGCACATCGCTTTCTCCTCGGAAGTTCTGCAGACCCTTCCAAAGGTTTATCAACACCTCTTGAAAGAGGTCGTTCACCTCGTCTTCATTCTTCGAGAACATATAACATACGGTATAAATCGTACTTTTATGTTCTCTCACGATTCGCGAGAAGTCTTGTTCATTTTGTAGGTTGTCCATCTGTTGATAGGTTGATTTTTGCTCATTAGACGCACGTAGTAAATGAAAAACTACACAATTAGGATAAAATTTTTTATTTATCGTGTGCAAAAGTATTGTTTTATGAGGATAAATACAAGTCTTTGCAGGCTTTATTTAGTAAAGAAGATAGACTTGTTTTCATCATTCAAAATATTAGATTACTTGATTCCTAATGATTTATAACCGTTTTACCAATCCTCAACAAATATTTAAAACTATAATTTAATAGTTGAAAAATTTTGCTGTTTTAATTATAATATCTATCTTTGCCACAGATAGGAACGTCTGAAAGAATTAGAAGTAGTTTCCGGCGTATTCGCTGGAGTTTGATACGAAGTATCGTTATTATCGTTAACGAAGGTTCACGATAAAAGTAATTCCCTTACAGCGTTCCTATTTTTTTGTTTAAAACAAACGCACTATGGCTACCAGAACAATAAACGGAAAGGAATATACAAAGGCTGATTTTGAGAATAAACTGCGCCATTTAAGCGATGCACAGGAACTTGCAGCGATGCTGAACGAGCTGAAGTTACCTTGGTTTTATTCTGACTTTCGTGGTAAACAACTAAGTTTTTTAGCTGATACCAATAATGTCCAACGACGTTGTAAGACTTTCCGACTTCGCAAGAAGCACGGTGGCTATCGCGAGATTACGGCTCCGAAAGGAGGTCTTCGTGGTATATTAAATGCACTTAATATATTACTTCAGACCTATGATGAGCCTACTCCTTGGGCGTATGGATTCGTTTGTGGTCGTTCTGTGGTTGATAATGCACGTCCACATGTGGGCAAACGTTATATTCTGAACCTTGATTTAAAGGATTTCTTCCCCACTATTACACGCCAGCAGGTGGCTGACTGTCTGACGGCAGAGCCTTTTGGCTTCTCGTCATTGGCTGCAAAACTCATTTCTGGGTTGGCTACTGTGCGCACAAAGAACAATGAAGAAGTATTAGCACAGGGCTTTGCAACATCGCCAACGCTGTCGAACTTTATTTGTCGGGAGATGGATAAGGAGATAGCGAGCATAGCTACTGCACAAGGAATTACCTTTACCCGCTATGCTGATGACCTCACTTTCAGTTCTGATACAGATATTCTTCGTCCACAGGGAGAGCTTGTACAGCAGGTAAAGGCTATTGTTGAGCGTTATGGTTTCCGACTGAATGAAGAGAAAACCCACTTGCAACGTCGTGGAAGACGGCAGGAGGTAACGGGCTTGATGGTAACGGAGAAAGTGAATGTAAGCCGCCGTTACGTGCGTGAAATCCGTTCCTTGCTGTATATCTGGGAGCGTTACGGTTATGAAGATGCCTGTCAGGCAGCGTGGAAGAGCTACAGGCAGCAGCATGGAAAGACAAAGGGACATCAGCATTGTGTACCTCTTAATGCTGTTCTAAGGGGTAAACTGAACTACATGAAGATGGTGCGTGGAGCCGATGACCCACTCTATCAGCGTTTGTTAGTCGTTATACTTCTTTGCAACAACAAAGTAAGGGAGATATAAAAGAGGTGGCATATAAGGCTTATATGGGTAAGTATCTTTCTAATTCAACAGAAGATAGGATGACAAGTGCTGACGTTTTGCCAAATGACAACACATCATCACGTCAGCTCGGAGCTACAAGCAGCAATCCTTATGACCCAAGAAAAAAGAGCAAACGCATTCTTAACTTTATAGTGATGGTGATTATATTGGTTGCTATTATACTCATCAAATTGTTTTTAAAATCACTCCTGTAAGCTGTAAAAAGTAAGTTAATAAGTAGCGTAATTCTCATCTTTCGTCATGTAGATGACTGCCTTTTGCGCTGTTTACTTAATCTTATCAACTGGTAGGATTACTTCTCCCAATGGAATCATGGCATTGAAGAGGCTTATATACTGATAGTTAGGAATGTCTGAAACCATGATTTCACGCTCTTGAAGCAGTCCACAATCAAGCAGTCGTTGGCGCATCGTACCGCAAAGGAGTGGTGTAGAGGGTGTAAACCATTGTTCGCCATCATAGAGAGCAATGTTAGTATAGGATGTATCTGTAAGGTGATTATTGCGAACAATAAGTATTTCGTCACAGTCACCTTGCTGTTTTTTTAGTTCGTTAAGTTGAGAGCGGTCTGTGCTCTTATAGGGATAGCTGATATTGTTGTCGTAGACAAGGTGTAAAGAGTTGATTTCCTTACATATATAAGGTGTACAAGTGATATCGTGAATACCCTCTTTATCATAAACAAAGCGTAGCTTTGAGCATTCCATCGGTAAGCTAACAGCCTTTAGAAGGTCAGCTATACGTAACGGCTCTGGCTGTCCTAACATCTCCTTACGTGTGCGGTTCATCCGCTGTTCGTGGTAGGCAAGATTGCAGACACAGCCGTCTACCACCCTTATTGTCTCAATATATTGGCACATAAACCTCTCTATCACCTCTTTATATTCGTCATCGTTATTACTCTGAGCCGTAATACCGCCCCCAGCCTTATAGTGGAACTGTCCGTTTTTATCCTGATCAATAAAGCGAATCATCACCGCACTGTCTAATTGTCCTTGGTTATAACAACCCATCACACCCGTATAAAAGCCTCTTTCGTAGCCCTCAGCCGCATCAATAATCTCCATTGTACGAGGCTTAGGTGCACCTGTAATAGAGCCAGCAGGAAGTAAATGAAAGAGAAGTGTACCGATGTTCTCACGATAGTCTGCAGGAAGTTGACCTGTAATCTCCGAACTTGTCTGTAGGATTTCACCCTTGTTTGTCGTCAGATGATCGACATAGCGATAGCGTTTCACCTGCACTTGCTCTGCTATGATACTCAAGTCGTTGCGGATAAGGTCGACGATGGTAGCGTGTTCGGCTGCTTCTTTCTTATTTTCCATCAGTTCCTTCTCGGCTTCAGGACGTGTTGCATCAATTGTTCCCTTCATTGGGAAGGAGCTGATAAGTCCTTCTCTATTGATACGAACGAATATTTCTGGAGAGAAACAAACGAACTTCTCTTTCATCCAACAGCGATATAATGCCTTTGAACGCATGAAGATATCATGCAAAGAAAGGTTGGTATGCACTGGAATCTTGCAAGTCAAGTTGGCTAAATAGCTGTCGCCTTCACGCTCTCTTTGCTTGACAAGGTTGATGCGGTGCTCATAGTCGTCTCTTGTGAGTGGTTCTGTATGCCATTCCACAGCCTCATTACTATAGCTTTCGCCCTCAGGGATATTAGAAAGACTTGGGAAAGCAAAAAGCAGTTCATGTGGATTGATGTCCGCATACTCCTCTACATAGGCGCCATCGGCTTTATAATTGATGATAAAGATAAAGTCTTTACCTTCCTTAGCCAGCGTGTTCATCCGCTGAATGGCACGTTCACGGTCGTATAGTATCATATTCTTTATCGCAAGCAGATGGGATACTCTATCCCTTTGTTTATCTTTCTCCAATCTTGAAAATATCCTTTGGCTCAAATACTCCTGACTTCTCTGTTTTCGCAAGTTCAACCATACAATGCGCAACGACTTCTGTTTTCATAGGTCGTTGGCTCTGTAAGAGTCCTATTTTATTGAAGAATTGCAGTATAGAAACAGACAGTTTCTCAGAGCTTCTTGTAGTATTCTTACGAATTAAAGCAGGTGGACGAAGGATGGAGATATGTTGGAAAGGAAGCTGTTTGATAGCTTCTTCTAATTCACCTTTCATCTTTGTATAGAAGAAATGTGAGTTAGCATTAGCCATAGCTGTGGACACCAAGACAAAAGAAGGTACTCCCTGCTCTGCTGCTATCTTAGCGAAATTGTATTGATAGGTATAGTCTATCTTGTATTGATTCTCCTTTGAGCCAGCCGCTTTGCGCGTTGTACCCATGCAAGAGAATACGACATCGCCTTGTACGGAGAGTCTCCACTTATCCGACTGGTCGAAGTCTACGATATGTGTTGTTACCTTTTCGTTATTTATGCCTGGGTCTCTTCTGACGAAGATTGTTATTTGTTCGATAGTATCATCATTGATAAGCTCTTGGACAAGGTCTTTACCTATTGCACCAGTAGCTCCTAATATTATTGCTCTCATTGAGGGGATTGGGTGTTGGGTGTTAAATGTTGGGTGATGGGTGGTGAATGTTGGGTGTTAATGATATGTGGGGATGGGGTGATGGGTGTTGAATGTTGGGTGTTGGGTGTTTAATGTTGGGTGTTGATGATTTGTGGGGATGGAGTGTTGGATGTTGAATGTTGGGTGGTTATGATATGTGGGGAGTGGGTGATGGAGGTGAGAATTATATTATTATTATGGCTTAATAATAATCTTGAGGTGGTAAACCTCTGGTGTAATACACTGTTCGATGTGATACCTATCAGGGTAAATCATCTCTAAACGGCGGTACATATTCTCTAATCCGATACCCTTTCCACTCTTGTCTGTGTCGTTCTTTGGATAGTTACTGTTCTCACAGAGAAAGACTATCTTACCATTATCTTCTGTGATAGATATGTGGATAAACGATGGTTTATTGGCACTTATACCATGCTTAAAGGCATTCTCAACAGGTGTTAGGAATACCAATGGCGCAATGAGTAGTTGTGTGTTATGGATGATGAATTGGCTCTTTATCTCTACATTACTACCCGACCGTAGTGTCATTAGATTGATATAGTTCTTGATAAAGGCTATCTCACCATTCAGACTCACCTCCTTAGGCTGTGTCTCATAGAGCGCATAGCGTAGGAGTTCAGACAGTTGACCGATTGCCTTTTGGGCATTATTCGGGCTTGTCTGTGTGAGTGAGGCTATGTTATTGAGCGTATTGAAGAGGAAGTGTGGGTTTAGCTGGTTCTTAAGCCATGCCAATTCGGCTTCCGTCATCTTCTGTTTCTCCTCTCTTAGTTGCCTTCTGAGCGTACTATGGCGGATATAATAACGCACGAAGATTGCCGCAACGACCATTGCATAGTTGAGAATCATCCACATCACACCAAACTGATAGAACCCTATTCGTATAGGTGCGTTCGGTAAATCGGCATTATAAATGCTGAAAATATGATGATTCCAAAGGACGATAAACAGCAGATTGATTACCCAGAATGCCCAGTGTTTTATCTTATTCTTTGCTTCAAAGAGATAAGGAACCAGCACATAGAAGTTCGCCATGAAGACAATCAGTAACAAGAAAAGTACGAAGGCATTGACACACATGGACTCCTTGGCGGCTTTGACATCGTGCTCAAGTAGCATAATAACCAACGACCAGATAGATACAAGGAGCGCATAAATGCCTACCTGTGCGCCAAGAACGGACAGGTTATAGCGACTCAGGCAATACTTCTTTATATCCTCCAATACCTTCATGCTGCAAAGATAGTCTTTTATAAGGAAAGAAGCAAGCAGAATCTATACTACATTTTTACTTTTTCTTGTTTTAACACAGAAATGTAATTATCGGTAAATCAGGGCTTTATAAGGGTAGATTGTCTCGCTTGTTAGGCAAATAAGTCTAATTGGTACATTCTTTCAAGGTGATTAATCGCCTTTTTATGCCTAATTATCCAAACTCTATTTGCTATTTACCCCTAATCATTAAGCCCCAAATCTATCCTCTCCTCTTATCAAAAGTATGATTTATTGTAGAGGAGTTAGCCCTCCGCACCATTGGTGCTTACGGTCCGCACGTATGGTGCTAAGCATGAACACCACGCGTGCGGAGTATTAAGAGGCACAGTAGGAAACGACAAAGAAGAGGCGTTCCTACCGTTAAGATGATAAGGAAAGACACCGATGTTGAATTACATCTATTGAGTCCTAATCGCCGATTTAAGCCTTATTCTGATCTGCCTTAATCAAAGCAAGCAATCGTTCGACTGCTTCCTCCTCTGGGATATTGTGCTCAACGCATACCTGTTTGCGGTAGAGGCTCACCTTCTTTGGACCTGCACCGACATATCCATAGTCTGCATCAGCCATCTCACCGGGACCATTCACGATACAGCCCATGATACCTACCTTCAGTCCTGTCATTCCCTTGGTAGCTTCTTTGATGCGAGCAATCGTCGTGCGGAGGTCGTAGAGTGTACGGCCACAGCCCGGACAAGAGATGTATTCAGTCTTCACCATGCGCAATCTACCTGCTTGAAGAATACCGAAAGCCGTTTGCTCAACATCCTCTTGTGAGAGGTTGCCATTGTTCATCAGCCAGATACCATCGGTAAGTCCGTCCATCATGAGTGCACCCATATCTGCTGCAGCCTCCAATTGGAACTTCTCTTTAGCCGTAGTTGTTTCAGCCTGTTGGCTGTTACTGCTTTCTTCCTTCTCTTCGGTAGTTGAATGCTGATACATCTGGGCGAAGATGATAGGGTTCTTTACCCCTGCTATCATCAGTTGATGCGCCAATGCACGCTGGTCGCCGAGGCGGTTCTGATGGCTTGTCATACATACCACAACCACCTCTGGATGTGTTTTCAGACAAGCAAGGAACTCCTCTGAAGGTGTACCGAACTTCAAGACGAGGAACTTAACATCACTGTTTATCGCACTGATGAAAGGCATTCCCGTCACAGGGAAGATTGGATAGACGTTCTCTAAGGACTGCTTACCACTGTTGGCAAGGTCCATATAGGCATCATAATCAAGGATATACTTCTGATTCTTTGCCCTTTTCTCAGGTAATTCACCCTGTACATAGATATAGTCGGGCTTTGGTAGCTCTGGTGATGATACCTCGGCACTTGCTTGATCAGCCTTTCGAGTAGCAATAACGACAGGGACATTCTCGCCGCCGATGTTGCCTGCAGCCACTGTCTCACGTCGGTTAGGATGGAGATAATCAAAGCCATCATACTGTTCGGCAGGGATGAGAAGATGTTTCTCGTGTCGACGGATATACCATGTAAGGTGTTTAGCCACTGGAATCTCGCACTCAGGCTCTTCACTCAGTGATACACGGATCGTGTCACCGATACCATCAGCGAGCAAGGCACCAATACCTACGGCACTCTTTATGCGTCCGTCTTCACCTTCACCAGCCTCGGTAACACCGAGGTGGAGCGGATAGTGCATACCTTCCTTGTCCATCTCAGCCACAAGAAGGCGTACGGAACGAACCATAACAACCGTGTTTGAGGATTTGATAGAGATGACAATGTCATGGAAATCATACTTACGGAAGATGCGGAGGAACTCCATGCAGCTCTCTACAATACCTTCTGGCGTATCGCCATAACGGTTGCGAATACGGTCAGAGAGGCTACCATGGTTGACACCAATACGTACAGCGGTGTGGTTCTCCTTACATATATTGATGAAAGGAATCAGTCTGTCCTCAATCTTCTGTAGCTCTTGCGCATATTCCTCATCGGTATACTCCAGCTTTTTGAACGTACGAGCAGGGTCGACATAGTTACCCGGATTGATACGAACCTTCTCTGCATAGAGTGCAGCAACGTCTGCTACATTCGCATTGAAGTGAACATCCGCACAGAGCGGAGCCATATAATTGTCTGCACGTAGTTGTGCATTGATATTCTTTAAGTTCTCTGCCTCACGCTTTCCTTGTGTTGTGAGCGTACAAGTTCTCCTCCTGCATCAATGATACGCTTAGCTTGTGCAACACTTCCTTCGGTATCATCGGTGGAAGTCGTTGTCATTGACTGTACGCGTACAGGGTTCTCTCCACCAATGTTGAGTGCACCAACATGCGTGACAGAGGTTTTCCTTCTTTCAAAGTTGAATAAATCTATCATGTTCTATTTGGATAATGGGGTACCTCCCCAAGCCCTTTTGGGATGATGAAAAACCTCCCTACGCCCCTCTGAGAGAGGGGTTATAGTAAGAGGTAATAAGTGGTAACGACCTTTACCCTAATTGTTTCCCATTGTTACTCCACCTTTTTGAGGGGTTAGGGACGGTCTTAGCACTTAAACTTATAATCCTTTAGTTCAGCTAACTCCTTGTTAGCCTTCTCTATCTTCTTTCCTAATGAAGCCTTCCAGTTGTCAATCTTCTTTGCAATAGCCTCATCACCGAGGGCTATCATCTCAGCTGCAAGGATGGCAGCATTCTGTGCTCCATTAACGCCAACAGTAGCAACTGGAATGCCAGGAGGCATCTGAACGATAGAAAGTAAGGCATCAAGACCATCGAGCATACCCTTAATTGGCACGCCAATGACTGGAAGTGGTGTTGAAGCGGCGATAACACCAGGCAAAGCAGCAGCCATACCAGCCGCAGCAATGATAACTTTTACGCCACGACCTTTCGCTTCTTTGGCAAAAGTCTCTACTGCGTCAGGTGTACGATGAGCAGAGAGTGCATTCACTTCAAAAGGAATCTCTTGCTCTTCCAACCACTTACAAGCTTTTTCCATTACGGGTAAATCGCTTGTTGAACCCATGATAATACTAACTAATGGCTTCATATTCTTAATGTATTAAGTTTATTTTCGTTGTTTGTTTTATGTGTATTTATTCTTAAGACAGATGTAATTTCCTGTCAGTTTATTCTTTATTCTTTGGCAATCAGTGGTCTTTTCTACTGCTATTGATTCTATACAACGATGATTGTAATGAATGAACAGACGATACCTAAGAAGAAACCCGATGCCACTTGCTCTAATGAATGTTGCCTGAGAATCATTCTACTGCTACCTACAAAGCCCGAAACGATGAGCGTAAGACAAAGCCACCACATCGGATTGAAGTTGAAAAGCAGTGAAAGCTATCAAAGAACCTGTCACACCACCGATAGCTGCCGTATGTGTAGATATCTTCCACCACACGTTGATGATAGCACATAGAATCTGAATGATCAATGCTACCATAAGTATGGACGTCAGCATGTGAGGCAGGTGTAGGATATTCATGATATAGAAGCACGTGAAGTAGCAAAGAATAGAAATCACGTAAGGAACCATTCTTCGCTCTCGTTGCCCTAACTGAATCAATGTCCATCCGTGGTATTGGCGGTAGAGATGGATGAGTAAGGTAGGGATAAGTACTGTAAAAGCGTAAACCAAAAAGACATACGACAGCTTTGCCTGCCATGGGAACATACTAAGATAGCTAAAAGTAAAGATAGCTAATATGCCCACAACGGGTAAATAGAATGGTGTGAGAACCATACTCACAACCCTTGCTGTTAATATAATGTTCTTTTCGTTCATACTTTAACACCTAACACCTAACATCCAACATCTAATTACATCACTCCTTCCTCAGTCTTGCCACAGGTAATCCGAGTTGTTCGCGGTACTTGGCAACGGTGCGACGGGCTATTGGAAAGCCCTTTTCTTTCATCACTTTGGCAAGTGCATCATCGCTGAGCGGCTTACGTTTGTCCTCTTTGTCGATTACTTCTTTGAGTGCCAACTTGATTTTACGAGTAGACATTTCCTCGCCATCCTCCGTTGTATAGCTATCAGTGAAGAAGAAACGCAGCGGGAAAGTACCCCAACGTGTCTGTGCATACTTGATGTTGCTCACACGTGATATGGTAGAGATATCTAATCCTGTACGGTCGGCAATGTCTTTCAGAATCATTGGTTTGAGGTCAGCCTCATCTCCATCTTGGAAGAATTTCCGCTGAATATCGATGATAGCCTTCATCGTCACCTGCAGCGTATGACGTCTTTGCTTTACCGCTTCGATAAATCCTTGTGCCTTTTCCACCTTTTCTTTGGCATAAAGCAACGCCTCCTTCTCTTGTCGATTCATATTAGCTTTGTTGTTTCGATAGGTCTCCATCATATCGTTGAAGGCCTGCGAAACGTGCAACTCTGGTAGATTGCCGTGGTTTAAGCTGAAAGTAACAGTACCATCATCCTCTGTGTCGATGATAAAGTCAGGTGTTATCTGTTGCAGGTTACGTCCTTGCGTCTCACCCATTGACGACCCCGGCTTTGGATTCAACTTACGAATCTCACGCTGTAGCGCCTCTACTTGAAGGTCAGACAGCGACAGTGCGCTTTGAATCTTATCCCAATGCTTCTTTTTGAAAGCATCGAAATGATGTGAAAGGATGTTGTAGATGTATTTATACAGATGATTATCTTTCTCCCACTCACCGTTCTCAACCTTACGGTCTATCTGCAACAAGAGACATTCTTGCAAGTTTCTTGCACCGATACCAGCTGGGTCAAAGTCCTGCAGAATCTTCAGTACCTCTTCCAATTCCTTAGTTGATGCGTCAATCCCATAGTAGATAGCTAATTCATCGCTGATACTATCGAGGTCTTTACGCAAGAGTCCGTCATCGTCAAGACTACCGATAAGATACTCCAAGATACTCTTCTGCCTTTCCGTAAGCTCTCTTTCTCCCACCTGCTCATTGAGTTTATCAATGAAGGAAGTTGTGTCTCCATACACAATCTCCTCATATTCAGCATTATTTCGTTGCTGTCTTGAATCGTATGTAGGAAGATCATCATCCGAACGCATACGCTCCAATGCCGAGTCGAGGGCATCTTGTCGCTCTTCTCGCTCCTGCATTGTATCGAAATCATCGTCTTCTGAATGCTCTACAGTATCGTTGTCGTCAATGCTATCAGTCTCCTCCCCTCCTGCTTCTAAGGCAGGATTATCATCGAGTTCAGCATTAACACTTTCCTCTAATTCTGTCAGTGGCATCTCCAACAACTTTACTTGCAGCATCTGCTGTTGTGAGAGACGCTGCACTTGTTGTTGTTTCTGGGTCTGAATTTGTACTTGTTCCTGTGCCATTGTTTACCTGAATTGTGCTACAAAAGTACTAAAAAACAAGTATAATCAAGTGAAATATTCCTTTAATTGTGCTGCTAAGGCAGAAAGTTTCTCTGGGTTATCATTTCCATAGCGGTTCCATACCTCCTGACATGGCATTAATAAGGGCGATATCAGAAGGTCGTCACGGTTCAGATAGGGGTCGCAGAGTTGGAACACATCCATTACCTCCACAACCATTTGTGGCTTTATCTTCATCAGTTTAGCAAGGTCTATCACCTCAGGTGTCTCCGCTGCCATTGTAATAGGAGTAAGACGGAAATAGAGGTCGAGAATCATAATGAGCATAAAGGCTTCAGCTCTGTAGCCCCTTCCACTGGAAGGAAGTCATGTTCAAAGGTTTCGCGCACCTTCACACCATCATAGAACTTCTTAGGTTGCCCAAACCCCTTCATCGAACGCAGTTTCTTTACGTCTTTGTTGAGCTTTCTTGTGTTCTCTCCATACGTCTCCCAAATCAGATTAATGATGGGCATATCACGATGTCGCAACTTAAAAAGCTGTTCATAGAGGTTCTTTGGTGGTATGTGTAGTTCCAAACTGAGGTCTACCAACGCACGTGAATACATCGGTTTCATTCCCTCTGGCTTTTTTAGGTAAAGCTGTAGGAGTAGAAGCCAATAGTCATCAGACCATAAAGGATGTGTTGCCATAATCGTAAATTCCCATTCCCCTACCCTCTTTTTTCAAAGATTGAAAATGTAGATACTTAGGTGTAGGAGTGTATCTGTTTGTCTTTCGCAAAGATACTCCTTTTTTATTATAATGGCAAAAGATAGTGGTAGAAAGTTAACGAGTTAACGGATTGACGAGTTGACAAGTGATGTCTATCTGTCTTCTACAATAGATGTATTCCCTATTAGCCTAATTAGCCTAATTAGGCTAATAAGCCCAATAGGGCTAATAGCCTGTTGCTTTGTCATAATTTTTCACATCATAATTTTGAATACATGCTCTTTTAGCTTCTAAAAGACGCCCTTTTGGCTTGCAAAAGGTGCCCTTTAAGACCCTTACTAACGCCCTTTTGAAGTCCAATTAAGCACCTTTTATTTTGCCATTTGGTAACTAATTGATTCTCTGTTGATTGCAAACCTGCTTCTTATATGTGTTTTTACCGTTAGTTATAGATGTTTTCTTTGAAATTATGTAATTATTTTTCAAACCCTTATCTACATATTTTCGAAGTCTAAAAAGAAATGATTTTCAATGTCAGAGGATGATAAGAGGATAGAAAGTTGACTGTTTTAGCCATGGTTTTTGTTTAATGAGTAACTTCGATTCTTCCGTTAAAGCAATACGAAAAGTATCCACACATTTAACGGAAGAACCTAAGAATTAGGTATGTTAAGTTGCCGTTTATGCAGTCCTGACTCTCTGTTTTTACTTCTTTCCTCCGCCCACTAAGTCATCATTCTGAATGCTTCGTTCAGCCTTCTTGACGCTTGCTTTTAACTTACCAAAGCTCCATGAAAATCCGATTCCAAAGCGTTGAGGTTTCATAACGGGGCGTTCATAACCAGTATAATCGCCTCGAACGATACGATAAGTAGTTGATCTTTCTTTGATGAAAGGTGATTCTGCTGATAAAGATACTGTTAGCTTGTCTTTAAAAAGCGACGTGTCAAGGTGAATTCATAGAAGAACCAATGCCCCTCAATGGCATACGGATCATAAATTCGGTTGCCATATTTACCTCCAATACCGGTTGTCAACGTTAAGTCCCAAGGTAGTTTCTGCTCCCAATTAAAGTAGATATCACCACCGCAGCCGCTGTTCTTGGTAGAAGGTGTGGGTAAGGTGATTCGGGCATAACTCATGAAAGCATTGAGTGTAAACGATGTTCCAGTGAAAGGAGTCCATTCTGTGTAAGATAAAATACCGAAATCTTTGCTTTTCAGAATGTTCTGAAAGGTAGAAACATCTTTACGATTCTGTTCATACAAGATACGACCTATACCATTGTTGGTAAATGAATAAGAGGGAATTAATTGCAAAGTAAATTTTGAAGTAACCAACATATACAGAAGTTGTAGCTTTTGGTTGCGACTGCTTCCTAAGTTTGCATTACCGAAAGAGACTGCCGTTGGTGTGCTAATGATGGCTGGATTGAGATAGCCGATGCCGGGTCTGTTGATGCTGGTATTATAGCTAAACTTCAGTGTTTGACTATCACTAATCTTGTATTGTAGGCTTGCTGATGGTACCCAGTCATTGAGATTAGCATGGTAATCGGCATTACTACCATCGGGATAGGATGCTTTCATGCGAGTAAACTCATATCTCAATCCTGCACGAGCAGCCCATTTGCCAGCGGTGAAGATATATGAGAGGTAGGCAGCAGCCACTTGTGCGTTATGCTTGAATTTGCTTTCCATGTCAGGGGTAGTCCCTTGATAGTCCATTAATGACGTACTATTGTTATAACGAAGGATATATTTTGTTCCGCTTTCTATCTTGTGGTATTTTCCAAAGGGTCGTACATAGTCAATCTGGAAAGTATGTTCTGTGAAGCGTTCACGGGTGTTCCGGTCGTAACTTGTATAGCTGACAGGGAAGTTAACCATGTTGTTATATGTCTGACGGAAGATGGTGTGTTGGCGTGTAGCTGCCAGCATATAAGAAAGCGTTAGGATTTCTCCATCTAAATGAGTCTTATGTTGATAGTCCAAACGTCCTCCAATATTAAGATGAGAATAGCCCGGAGTAGTCGTGTTATTGTCGAATTTGTAAATCAACTGGCTGTTCTTGTCCCATCGTTCATTCGTGAATTGTGTGTTGGCATCGGCTTTATAGCCAAAAAAAGTGGTCGATGCGGTCAGCAAGTTGAGTGAGTCAATTTCGTAACTGGCACTGATATTACCGAAATGTAATATTGCTGCAGTGCTATTAGTCCCATATTCACGTTTTTGTTCGCCCGTCTTTACGTAGTTGTAAACCTCCTCTCTATTGTTTTCTGTTTGTTTTCTGCCCTGTTTCCTTAGGTTATAATTGACGGTTGTCGTGAGCTTTCCCACCTTTGTTGTTAGATAAGTACCAAGCCTTGTAGAGCCGTGAGTGTTGACATCAGAGTTTACATTGCCTGATATTCCTTGTAGTTTAGTATTGCTCATCATGACGATGTTGAGGATAGCCGTAGTTCCTTCAGCATCATACTTGGCACCGGGGTCGGTGATAACCTCAATCCTTTTGATGGTAGAAGCAGGTATTGCCTTGAGAATATCCTTAAGGTTCTGCCCCGAAAGACTTGGGTCAGGATGTCCGTTCCTATACACCTTAAAACTTGTAGAGCCTTGAACCCTGATGTTTTCTTGTCCGTCAACGGTGACAAGGGGTATTTCTTGAGTATTTCTAAGGTCGTCTTCGTCTGTGCAGTCTTGTCATGCTGCACGTCATAGGTTAGCTTGTCAATATCATTCTTGATAAGCTGACGCCTTTGTGCTACGACGACTTCCTCTAACTTCTGTGTCTTTGTGGAGTCTGTTTTAGTTGTGTTCTGGGCTGTCAGGGCTGTTACAGAGCTGCAAGCTGTTAGTAATAGTATTAATTTATTCCACATATTCAAAGCATTAAGTTCATAGTTGTCAATATGATGCAAATATATGTTTTTTCTTAATAAGTTGCAATTTATTTCAAAAGTATTTTTACATTCTTGTCCTTATGTCCCATATTTTAATCCTTTTTAGTGCTTTTTATTTATTAATATGCAAGAAGATTACAATGCAGAAATGCGCATAGTGTTCGGTTAGAAAGCAGATGGTCAAACAGAATGAATCCTCTTTTAATATATTGATTAATAGTGGTTTGATAATACTTTTTCCATATATGGTATGTCAATAGAGCCTTACCAAGGGTTTAATGTAACAGCAATCCCCCCTATTCCAGCCCTTAACTACTGACGTATTGAGGCTTAGCACAAGTGGTGTTGAGGCTCCGCACCAATGGTGCGAACGCTTAGTACGAGTGGTGTGGAGGAGTGAAAGTCATGCGATATGTAGTTAAGATAAGAGCAGTTTATTGTTATAAAGGACTTATTCAACCCTGAGTAAACAAGGAATATTATATTTTTTCGTTCTATAATTCCCAACGAAACGAAGTGTTTTACGGAAACTTTTTGTAAATTTGCACATTAGTTATAATAGAAAATAAGAATGGAATACAACTTCATTGACATTGAGAAGAAATGGCAACAGAAGTGGGTTGAGAATAAGACCTACAAAGTTGTTGAGGACGAGAACAAGCAGAAGTTCTATGTACTTAATATGTTCCCTTATCCATCAGGAGCCGGATTGCACGTTGGACACCCATTGGGTTACATTGCAAGTGACATCTATGCACGCTATAAGCGACTGAAGGGTTTCAACGTGTTGAACCCTATGGGATATGATGCTTACGGACTTCCTGCTGAGCAGTATGCCATTCAGACGGGTCAGCATCCACAGCTGACTACCGACACGAACATTGCTCGTTACCGTGAGCAGTTGGATAAGATAGGTTTCAGTTTCGATTGGGATCGTGAGATACGCACCTGTGACCCACGTTATTACCACTGGACACAGTGGGCTTTCGAGCGTATGTTCGAGTCTTATTATGACTATACACAACAGAAGGCGTTGCCTATCAAGGACCTTGTTCGCCACTTTGAGGAAGAAGGAACACTGAACCTTAACGTCGCACAGAGCGAGGAACTGATTTTCTCAGCACGTGACTGGTCGAGCATGGACGAGCAGGAACAGCAGGAGAAGTTGATGAACTATCGTATTGCTTACCTCGGTGAGACAATGGTAAACTGGTGTCCGGGACTCGGAACGGTGCTTGCTAATGACGAGGTTGTCAATGGTGTGAGCGAGCGTGGAGGCTATCCTGTCGTACAGAAGTTGATGAAGCAGTGGTGTCTTCGTGTGTCAGCTTATTCACAGCGATTGCTTGATGGATTGGAGACAGTCAACTGGTCTGACTCTATTAAAGAGACACAGAAGAACTGGATTGGCCGTTCTGAGGGTACAGAGGTTGAATTCAAATACCTTACACCAACTGGTGAGGGTCAGAAAGAGGGTAAATTCACGATCTTTACAACGCGTGCTGATACGATGTTTGGTGTTAGCTTCATGGTATTGGCACCAGAGTCAGAACTCGTTGTAGCGCTTACTTCAGAGGATCAGAAGGCTGAGGTAGAGGAGTATTTGGCGTATGTACAGAAGCGAACAGAGCTGGAACGTATGTCTGACCGTAAGGTGACAGGTGTCTTCTCAGGCTCATATGGTATCAATCCATTCACTGGCGAGCAGATTCCTATTTGGATTTCAGAGTATGTTTTGGCTGGATATGGAACAGGTGCGATTATGGCTGTGCCTGCTCACGACAGTCGTGACTATGCCTTTGCAAAGCATTTTAACCTCCCAATCATCCCATTGATTGAGGGTGCTGACGTCTCTGAAGAGAGTTTTGATGCAAAGGAAGGAATCGTAACCAACTCTCCTGCTGCAGGTAAAGAGAGTATGGACGGCTTCTCTCTCAATGGTCTTACGGTGAAGGAGGCTATTGCGAAGACAAAGCAGTTTGTTACTGAGAAGGGTATCGGTCGTGTGAAGGTGAACTATCGTCTGCGTGATGCTATCTTCTCACGCCAACGTTACTGGGGTGAACCATTCCCAGTCTATTACAAGCAGGGAATGCCTTACATGATACCAGAGGAGTGTTTGCCTCTCGAATTGCCTGAAATCGACAAGTATGAACCAACAGAAAGCGGCGAACCACCATTGGGTCGTGCTAAGGTTTGGGCTTGGAATGAGGCTGAACGTAAGGTTGTTGAGAAGTCATTGGTTGATGATAAGACTGTATTCCCATTGGAGTTGAATACGATGCCAGGCTTTGCTGGTAGCTCAGCATACTATCTTCGCTATATGGACCCACACAATGACGAAGCATTAGTGGGCAAAAAGGCAGACGAGTATTGGCAGAATGTAGACCTTTATGTTGGTGGTACCGAACATGCAACAGGTCACTTGATTTACAGTCGTTTCTGGAATAAGTTCCTCTTCGACTGCGGTTGCAGCTGTAAGGAGGAGCCATACGAGAAGTTGGTGAACCAAGGAATGATCCAAGGACGCTCTAACTTTGTTTATCGTATCAACTCTGACGACCACTCAAAGGCACCAGTCTTTGTCAGCTTGGGGCAGAAAGACAAGTATGAAACAACTCCTATCCATGTTGATGTCAATATCGTTCATGCTGATGTATTGGATGTTGAGGCTTTCAAGGCATGGCGTCCAGAGTATAACAATGCTGAATTCATCTTCGAGGATGGTACATCATCATCAGATTTCATCAACACCCAACACCCAACACCCGCCACCTACAAATGCGGTTGGGCGGTAGAGAAGATGTCTAAGTCAATGTTCAACGTTGTCAATCCAGATGTGATTGTTGAGCAGTATGGCGCAGACACACTCCGTCTTTACGAAATGTTCCTCGGTCCTGTAGAGGCAAGTAAGCCTTGGGATACGAACGGTATCGATGGTTGTTTCCGTTTCTTGAAGAAGTTCTGGAAGCTTTATCAGCAGGAACTCAACGATGATGAGCCTTCAAAGGATTCATTGAAGAGCGTTCATAAGCTTATCAAGAAGGTGACAGGCGATATTGAGCAGTTCTCTTACAACACAGCTGTTTCTGCGTTTATGATTTGTGTTAACGAACTCGGACAGCAGAAGTGTGCTAATCGTGAACTATTGAAGAAGATGGTTATTGTCATCGCTCCATTCGCACCTCACATGGCTGAAGAGTTGTGGGAGCAGTTGGGTGGTGAGACAAAGAGTGTCTTCGATGCTGAATGGCCAGTATGGGACGAGTCTTATCTCGTAGAGAATGAGGTGCAGCTGACAGTATCTTTCAATGGTAAGGCACGTTTCCAGATGACTTTCCCTGCTGATGCAACGAAGGAAGATATTGAGAAGAAGGCTTTAGAAGACGAACGAAGCCAGCACTATATCGACGGTAAGACAATCGTAAAGATTATCGTTGTACCGAAGAAGATTATCAATATCGTTTGCAAATAACTATTCAATAAACCATAGAAGAGGCTGTATGGAAACAGGGCTGTAAGCCCAGTTCTTCAACAGCGGTAATCTCCAACGGAAAGGAAGTCCGTATGTTAGTATCCACTACAGTCGTGTTTTGATACAGCCTCTTCGTCTTAACCATTCTATGAGCCTATGACCATTGATCAACAACTCATCCGATCCGAAGCCAAAGATTACTTTCTTGACCATTGGCTTAATTATTTACGCTGCTGCCTTTACAGTTTTTCTAATGCCTTATGAGATTGTAACGGGTGGAGTGACGGGTATGTCTGCCGTAATCTACTATGCTACGGGTTTTAAGATTCAGAATACTTACATGATTATCAACATTTCTTTGTTGATAGTTGCTCTGAAGATATTGGGCTTTAAGTTCCTGATGAAGACCATCTATGCTATCTTTGCCCTTTATTTCCTATTGATTTTTGCGCAGGATCTGATGCCTAAGGATGCTGCAGGACACATGGTGAAGATGCTTGGTGAGGGTCAGGCTTTTATGTCATTGATAATAGGTTGTAGCCTTACAGGTACGGGATTGGCAATCGTCTTCTTAAATAATGGAAGTACGGGTGGTACGGATATCATTGCTGCCTGTGTCAATAAGTATCATGATATCTCGTTAGGACAGGTCTTAATGGGCGTTGACATCTTGATTGTGGGTAGCTGTTTGTTCTTCCCTCAGTTTGGTGATGTCATGGAACGCTTGCATAAGATGGTCTTTGGTTACTGTACGATGTTCATCGAGTGTTTTATGTTAGACCACGTGATGAATATGAGACGCGAGTCAGTACAGTTCATGATCTTCTCTTGGAAGCATGAGGAAATAGCCAAAGCAATTGTTGAGGAGACCGAGCACGCGCTGACTATCCTTGATGGACATGGTTGGTATACAGGCAATGATATGAAGGTTATCTGCTTGTTGGCAAAGCGTAACGAGAGTAAGACTATCTTCCGTATCATCAAGATGGTTGATCCAACCGCCTTTGTAAGCCAGAGTTCGGTGATTGGTGTCTATGGTGAAGGCTTCGATCAGATAAAGATTAAAGCTAAAAAGGAAATGAAAAAGCAGGAAAAGAAGTTGGCTGAAGCCATGAAAAAGCCTGCGAATGAACAGAAATAAATAGGCTGTAGAGCTGTGTTCTGGCTGCTAATTAGTAGGGACGCACGGCTTGTGTGTCTGGTGGCGATAAGCTTTTAAGGACATACGAACCGTGCGTTCTTATTGTAGGAATAGTACTTAGGGCTTTCAAACATGGCTTTTTAGCATTCTAAAAACGTTTTATAGAGATGAAAATAGTATTTGCAACAAATAATAAACACAAGTTAGAAGAGATTAAGGATATCCTTGGAAAGGAGTTTGAAATCGTTTCTTTGGCTGAGATTGGTTGTCATGAGGATATCCCTGAGACTGGAGCAACACTGGAGGAGAATGCACGTCAGAAGTCTTCTTACGTCGTTGAACACTATGGTCAGAACTGTTTTGCTGACGATACAGGACTTGAGGTGGAGGCACTCGGGGGTGAGCCGGGGGTGCGTTCGGCACGTTATGCAGAGGGAACCGACCACGATAGTGAGGCTAACATGCGTAAGCTGTTGGCAAACTTAGAAGGGAAGGACAATCGTAAAGCCTGCTTTCGCACTATTATCTCGCTCATCATTGATGGTGTAGAACACCAGTTTGAGGGTAAGGTAGAGGGTAGAATCGCTACTGAGAAGCATGGTAAGGAGGGTTTCGGGTATGACCCTATCTTCATTCCAGAGGGTTATGACAAGAGCTTTGCAGAGTTAGGTGAGGAGATAAAGAACCAGATTTCTCATCGTGCAAGGGCTGTAAAGAAGTTGGCGGAATACTTAGGAAGGCTGAAAGGATAAAAGAATAAAAAGGCTAAAGGGGCTTTTTAAGAGGGAAAGAGCTAACAAAGTAAAACCATAAAAGCCCCCTTTTAGACTTCGATAAATACCCTTTCTCGAATTATTTTCATGAAAATAAATATTTCTTTTCATGAAGAAAAATATTTTTTTTCACGACAAAAAGAATTTCTTTTCATGAAAATAATTTGAGGAAGGCAGTTCCTTTGTTCTGCCTATTGGCTGATAATAACGAATGAAAAGGCTGTTTTTGTCTGCTTGACAAGTCCCGATTCGAGACCAATTAACGTCTGCGTTGCCTGTTTGACATAAGAATATAACTATTTAATATCTGCTATGTTGTCTATTCTTCTTCCTGTTTACAACTGTAATTGTGTAGCTTTGGTAACAGAGTTACAGCGCCAGTGCGTGGAATGTGGTACTGAATTTGAGATTATTGTAGCTGATGATGGCTCTTCTGTAACAAGCTATGTAGAGCATAACTTACGTATAGAGAGGTTGGAAGGTGTCCGTTATATAACAAGAAAGCAGAACGTTGGGCGTTCAGCTATCCGTAATTTCCTCATTTCGCAAGCACAAGGAGAGTGGCTTCTCTTCATAGATGGAGATCTAACATTAGACAATTCACACTTTATTCGTCGTTATTTGCAGGCTAAAAGCAATGTTGTTGTAGGTGGGATAAGGATAGGAGGAGACCTAAACAGGTGGAAAGACAACCTCAGATACCGCTATGAGAAGGCGTATGAACAGAAGAATACACCGCAAGATAGGCAGTGTCATGCTACAAAACACTTTCGTACGACAAACTTCTTAGCACATAAAGACATCATGATGGAACATTCTTTTGATGAGAATTTCGTCCAATACGGCTATGAAGATGTACTCCTCGGTAAGTCACTTGCCATGGATCATATAGCAATCACGCATATTGATAACCCCATAACACTTGATTTTTTTGAATCAAACAGTGAGTTCTTGGATAAAACAGAACAGTCTCTTCGCACACTATATACCTTCCGTAACCAACTGAAAGGTTATTCCCAACTGCTTGAAACTGCTGAGAAATAAAGAAACTGCACTTACAAAAGCTGGTTAATGCAGCTTATTTCCTTGTAGGACAACGCATAAAGAAACATCTTCAAGGCAATAATCCCAGTATTTTTTTGTTTAATGTATACAAACTGATGTATTATATTCATCACGAAAAGAATACTCTATGACAATAAAACGATATCTTTTAGTTGCGGCTTTCATCTTGTTAGCTTACTGTAATGCCCTTGCTGGTGGTGTAGGAACATGGAAAAATTATCTTGCTTACAGTGATGTACAGTGGGTTGAAGAAGGAAGTAACAAGTTGTATGTGCTTGCTTCCAATAGCCTTTATACCTATAACAAGAACGATCAGAGTATAAAGACCTACGATAAAGTCAATGGTTTGAGCGATACGGATATCCGTTTCATCGCATGGAATAAGACAGCTCGTCGGTTGGTTATTATCTATTCGAATAATAATATTGACCTATTAGACGATAGAGGTAATGTAACAAATGTGCCAGATTACTATTTAAAGACAACAATGGCAGACAAAACCATCAATGGAATTGATATGTCTGGCGTCTATTGTTACCTCTCTACAGGTTTTGGACTTGTCAAACTCAATGTTGCTAAAGCAGAGATAAGCGACAGTTATAACCTCTCTTTCCCTGTCAATTACAGCTATATTGAGGGCGGTTATATCTATGCTGCCAGCAAAGTAACGGACTATATCGTGCTCCATTAACGGCAAACTTGCTCGATAAGAATAACTGGACACAGGTTGGTGGCTATGTGGCAAGACCGAAGACGATGGATGCAAACCTCCTTAATCAAGCGAAAACATTGAATCCTGGAGGTCCAAAGTATAATGGTTTTGCCTATATCCAATACCTTAATAACCGCTTATATACAGTTCCGGGTATGTTTAAATCAGGTTATGCAGACTCTAATACACCGGGTGCTGTACAGATTCTACACGATGGTGAGTGGGCGAATTATCAAGAGAATCTATCATTAAAAACGGGCTATGACTATCTTGATAACAATGTTCTCGCAGTTGATCCACGCAACGCAAACCATGTATTTGTTGGTGGAAGGACAGGCTTATACGAGTTTCTTGATGGGCAATTAAAGGCTTATTATAACAAAGACAACAGCTTGTTGCAAGGTGCAATGTATAAAGGACGGGAGTTAGGAAACAACTACGTGCTTATTAATGGGCTCTGTTTTGATAATAAAGGCGACCTTTGGATATTGAATAGTCAAGCCTCCAGAGAGAATCTCTTGCGTCTTTCTGCTGATGGACAGATGACTTCTTTCAGTAAGCCAGCCCTTATGAAGGATGGAGTTGGGGGCTCGGTTCTAACAAGTATGGTCTTCGATAATCGCAATAACTTATGGTTCTGTAATGATCACTGGGACTATCCGGCTTTGTTCTGTTATCAACCAACAACAGACAAATTGCTTTCTTTCACTCGATTTGTCAATGAGGATGGTTCGAACTTGGACTTAGTACCTCATAGTGTGATGCCTTTATCGAATGGAGATGTGTGGGTTACGACTACTATCGGTCCACTTCTATTGTCTCGTTCGGCTATTGATAATCCTGAAACAGCTGTTTTTACGCAGGTGAAAGTGCCTCGTAATGATGGTACCAATCTTGCCGATTACCTCCTGTCAGGCATTGATGTCACCTGTATGGCTATTGATGGAGGAGGCAGAAAATGGTTTGGAACAAAGGCGAATGGCGTTTATCTTATTAGTGCCGATAATATGACACAGGTGAAACATATCACCTCTTCAAATAGTCTGCTTCTATCAGATAATATCCTTTCTATCGCTATCAACAACACTACAGGCGAAGTATTCTTTGGTACGGACAAGGGTTTATGCTCTTATATGAGCGATGCGACGACACCATCAGACCGACCGAGTGGGGACAATACATATGCTTATCCGAATCCCGTTAGGCCAGGTTATACAGGTCCAATCACCATTGTTGGACTCTCGATGAACGCAGATGTGAAGATTGTTACTACAAATGGTGTACTCGTTGCAGCGGGTATTAGCAATGGTGGTAGCTTTATTTGGGATGGCAAAGACAAGTCTGGTAAACCCGTAGCATCAGGTGTTTACATGGTTGAAAGTGCTGATGAAGACGGCAATAATGGTGTTGTTTGTAAGGTTGCGATTGTGAGATAGACCAGGAATATTAATGATTTCACTATAATAAACAACTAAAATGATGTATTATCAATAGGGTACATGATGAAAGAGAGGGAACATTGGATAGATATGCTACGAGGTTTCTGTATGTTATCTATATTACTGGATCATACTGAAATCTATTATACAGGAGGTAATCTTATTCCTTATGATTGGTATGTTTCGAATGTTCTAATCGTCTTTCTTTCTGTCAGGATACCTAATGTACAAACAGCAAGGCTTTTCTTTGAAGCATAAGCTGACTTCGATAGGGCACAGTCTACTTCTTCCTTACCTCCTTTTTACTGCTGTTTTGGCACTTCCGAAAGCTTTTGTACATGGGTGGAGTATAGACTGGGAGAGTTTATTATTACCTATCTTGACAGGTCAAGCCTCTTGGTTTATAGCTACCTTGATAGTATCTGAAATTGTTTTTAGCCTTTTTTTGTGGATAACTCGCGGAAAAGTTATTCCCTTATTCCTTCTCTCGTTTTGTGCTTTAGTTGGTTCAGTACTTTTAACGAAGCAATCTACTGATTATCCTTGGTGTATCAACAATGCCCTACAAGCAGTCCTTTTCCTTTCTATCGGATGGTTTTATCAATGTCGAAAAGAAGTTTTCAACCGTATCAACGCACCATTATTTACATCATTCCTCTTTATATTTCTTATAGTAATAAAAGGTTATGCAACGTGCAAAGGGCTGCATACGATGATATATCCAATGAGTATAGACTCTTATTTCCTATTCTTTCTTGATATGTTGACGAGCATATTTTTACTTGTAAATATTTGTAAGCAGTTGCCAAGGTTTAAGCTGTTAGAATGGGTTGGAGCGCATAGTATTGTTTATTATTTCGTCTGTGGAGGTGTTCCTCTTTGCTTATCTTTAGCACTTGAGAAGGTGGGGTTAGACTATCATGGGGCTTACTATAGTGTACTGATAGCCTATGCTTTAGTCTGTATAGTGGCAAGCGGTATTGTAGCAATCGTCTATCGCTACTTACCATTTATGCTCGGAAAGTGTCATTAATCCCTTTCTTTACCTTGTATGAGGTTATAACTGTTTACGTTTGCGGTATCAATCATTGCTCTACACGTAAATAAAAGCCCTCTTATGGATTTATTCTTTGCAATGGATGGTATTCTTATGTCGGTTGCTTTGGCGCGCTTATACGCAAAATATGGGCTTCGTTTTCTCAATCACCTCTCTCCTACTTCTTATACTATCTATCTTTATCATGGAATCTTTCAAGCATTGAGTTTACAAATACTCATGCGATTCACCCATTTTGATATAGGTTTTTATATTATTCTCGCTTTCTTATCAGGCGTTTATGGGTCTTTCTTGGTCTATAAGCTGCTTTATGGTTATTGTAACAGCCGTTTGGGACGTATCTTAGCATTGATTTCTGGTATTTCTGTTTCTTAGTAGATAGTAGGCAATATTGGCTGAAAAGTAGTCTTAATAAGCCTTTAGAAGATTCTTTCTTCCCATTTTCAACCGAAGTTTTGTTGCTCAGCACATGTCGTGTTGACGGTCCGCACCAATGGTGCTGATGGTTCGCACCAATGGTGCGGAGCGTTATCTATTACGGAATTGATATAATAAAAACACCCTCGTCAATCCTATCTTTAAGATGATAGGGAATAGATGAGGGTGCTTGTCGTATGGATAGGTTTTACTAAACCTGTTCTTTCGTATCCTTTGTTTCTACTGGCCCGAGTTGAGAAGCTCGTCAGGTAGTGAGATATCAAGACTGCGAGCGCGTTCGGCATTGCGTCTCTTTATCTTGCGTTGCGCATCAGCCTTCTGCTTTGTTATAGCTGCAGGCTTCTGCTTGTAGAGTGGGAGCAGACGTGGATTCCACGTTCCCTGTACATCACGCTTAGCCTTACACTCGATAGCCTTCGGGTAATAATAAACGGCTTCGGGCTGTCGTTGGGTTGCATAATCACCCGTATCCCATTTTCCGTTGTCGTTATCATCGACGATGAGGCGTAGATAGTAGTTGCCCGGCTTGATGTAATGGAAGGTTGCTTGGTTGTTCTTAGCGTACGCCTCTTTCACTGGTTTGTCGCTTTCATTGAGCAACTGCAACAAGCAGTTCTTACCTTCCATGTTCTGTAAGGTCATTATTAGCGTACCATACTCGTCCATTGATGGGATACGAACGCCCTGCTTATACTTTGCAGAAACCTTACCATAGATGTCTGTAAAGGCTGCAGAATCAACCTCAACACTGTATTCATGTCCTGGGTCCCATGCACTTACCAACTTCAAAGAGCGCGGTTTTCCAGGTTCAGCACCGAAGGTGTATTTCGCTCGATACCACATAGAGTCTATCTTCTCATAGAGATGTATCTTGGACGTATCGGTCTTTGCAATTGGGGTAGGGAGTTCGAATGTTGGGTTTTGGTCAGGATCCATTTGCGAAGGAACATTATATCTGACCTCCAAAGGTGTGACAGGCATTGTCGTTTCAAACGCTTTCCACGTTCTTTTGCCTTCTCTTGCTTCTTAACCCATTTGTCGTATTCCTCCTGCTGGCGCTTTAAACGCTTCGCGTAAGGCACCTTTGAGAGTATCTCTAACGTATCTGTCTTAGGGACAAGCTTACCTGCACTGTCCGTCATGTTATAAAGCATCTGCATTCGCAGTGTGTCTTGATTGACGAGGGCAGTATCACGCAGCCAATAGATGATTGTATCTTGGTTCAGACTTGGCTCTGTTATAAACGCATCTTTAGCGTTAAAATTGAGTCCTGTTATCTGTGGAAGGTCGGCGTCACCATAGCTGAAAAAGAGCGTAAAGTGGTTTGGTTCCTTGCGTTCAGACTTGAGGAAGTAGCGGTCTGTTTGTGTGGGTGTAAAGGAATTCAGCACCACATCGTCTGGAAGGAAGTGGGTGTAAGGCACCTGTTTGATATCCTTGATGTGCAAGGAGTCAATCCATAGCGTGTCTTGTCGTATGTCTGGCTTCCATGACGGCATGATGACTTCGGGCGTGAAAGCCAACTTCTCGCTCTTCTGATTGTACATATAGTTGCCGTCCATGTCCTGTAGTGCATAGATACGATAGTCACCCTTGGCAACACCTCGTATGCTGAAATGACCACGACTGTCGGTACGTGAGACACGAAGCATTGGTTGTTTCTGGAAAGCTGTATCGTTCTGATTGCTGTAAAGACCTACGAGAATACCCTTTACAGGCTCTAAATTCTCAGCTTCTAACACATAACCAGCCACTTCAAGGGTATCGATATGGTCGCCAGTAGAGAAACTATAGGTGTAGTTTCCTAATGGGTTACCCTCGTTGTTATCTGTGATAGCGTCAGAGAAGTCGATGGTATAGGTGGTGTTAGGCTGTAACTTGTCTTGTAAACTTACTGTGATACGTTTACCAGTAGCCTTAATTTCAGGAGCTTCAATCTGTGGGGGAGAGACAACAACCTTCTCTGATGCGTTCTCCAACTTGATGAACTCGTTGAAATAGATATTCACCTTCTTACTGTTTACGTCGGTTGCTCGTTCAGTAGGGGAGGCACCTAACACTCTTGGTGGCGTCTCATCGTACCATCCACCGTCAGGTTGTCCCATCTTGGCACAAGAAGAAAGAACAATAACTAAGAGGGTAAAAAGGTAGAATGGTAAAGCACGTTGTTGGTAAAACACCGAAAAGCAATGGCTGACCTTAGCTGAAAAGCCATCCTTTCCACCCATTACTCCTTGGCAATATCTTTGTCTTATCTTCTTCATATCGCTATTTTACTTTTTTACCCTTTTACTTTTTTATCCTTTAAAGGTGGTTTATTCTTTTACCGTCTTCCGTCCTTACTGGTTCATACTCAGCAATTCTTCTAAGTTGTTACGGCTGTTTGAAAGTCGTGGAATCTTGTGTTGACCACCGAGTTTACCCTTTATCTTGAGCCAGTCATTGAAGAGGTCTTTGCGTGCAACAATGATTTCAAGTGGCTGAAGGGTAATGTTATGGAAGCGTTTTGCCTCATAGTCAGAGTTAACTTCCTGTAGTTTATCATCAAGAACCTTAGCAAACTCCTCAAGTGAAGATGGGTCCTTTGCAAACTCGATGAGCCACTGATGACGGCATTTAGCCTTTGCATCCATATACATTGGGGCTGCGCTATAATCTGATATCTGCGCTCCAGTAGCCTTGCAGGCTGCTTCAAGTCCCTTCTCAGCATTGTCCATGATAAGTTCTTCACCAAAGGCATTGATGAAATACTTGGTTCTACCAGTGATAACAAACTTATAAGGATTGGTCGAAGTGAACTGCACTGTGTCTCCGATCTCATATCTCCAAAGGCCGCAGGCAGTACTGATAAGCATTGCATAGTTGCGTCTATCTCCACACCTGACAATGGAACGATATTTGGATGTTCGCTCTCAAACTCGTCCATAGGTAAGAACTCGTAGAACACTCCATAGTCGAGCATAAGCGACATACTACTGTCTGTTGGGTCGTCTTGTATACCGAAGAAGCCCTCAGAAGCGTTGTAAGTCTCCATATAGTTCATGTCCTGCTTGGTAATGAGCTGTTCATATTGTTCACGATAAGGCGTGAAAGCAATACCACCATGGAAGAATACCTCTAAATTAGGCCATACCTCCTCTATATGTTTCTTACCACTCAGCTCCATCACACGTACCAATACAGATAGCATCCACGATGGAACGCCTGATATATTAGTGATATTTTGGTTCAGTGTTTCGTGTGCAATTCGGTCGCGTTTTACCTCAAAGTCACTCAGTAGGGCAGTACTTTTCTTAGGTACGCGACATAGATTTACGAGTGGATTAATATTCTCTATGAGGATGGCACTTAGGTCACCAACAAGCGAATTATACAGATTATAATTTGGAGAATGACTGCCACCTAAGATGAGACCCTTACCGCTGAAGAGTCTACTTTCTGGATGATTGCTAAGGTAGTAAGCGATAACGTCCTTACCACCTTGATAATGAATTGTCTGTAATCCCTCGTGAGAAACAGGAATAAACTTACTCTTATCGTTGGTTGTACCTGATGACTTGGCATACCATCTAACCTGTCCTGGCCATAGAATATTACGTTCTCCGTGGCGCATACGGTCGATGTCACTCTTCAGTTCTTCGTATGTGTTGACAGGAATATTCTGTACAAAGTCCTCGTATGACTTGATCGTTGAGAACAGGTGTTTACGACCGTATTCGGTGTCTTTCGCCCGCTCAACGAGATATTGCATGACTTCCCGCTGGATAGCCTCTCCATCCGTGACGTAGCGTTCAAGCTCCCTGCGACGCGGCTGGAAGTACAATTTGTTTACTATCTTAGTAAGACTCATTCAAATTTCTCTGGTTGATTAAATTGCAAAATTACGCCAAAAAAGCTAAATGGATAGCCTTTTTCTATATTTTAACACTGCTTCTAAGCCCTTGAAAGGCTCTTTTTCAGTATTCTCTGCATGATAGATGATGGATTCTTTCACCCTCTTTTGACTTCTACTTTTTAGCCCTCTTTTCTAAATTATTTTTCATGAAAATAAATATTTCTTGTCGTGAAAATAAATATTTCTTTTCATGAAAATAATTCTTTTTTTCTTCATGTAAATAATTAGCTTAGTCGGGTAGGGTAGTTATTTACTCATACTTTTTTTACTAACTTTGCAGTTCATCTCTTCAATTTCTATTTGCCGTTATTAGCCTCTTTATTTATGCTTTATAAGATCGAAGTTTACCCTCATTTTTCGCACTTGTTGTTTAATTATAGTCTATTTACTATTAAATTATAGTCTATAAAATAATCATCAATAGATTCTCTATCTATCCTCATCCCTCTTTTATCTGCACTCCCCTCCCTTCGGAGGGGCAGGGGGAGGCTTCTTCTTAATATTAAATTATAGTCTATAAAATAATCATCAATAGATTCTCTATCTATCCTCATCCCTCTTTTTATCTGCACTCCCCTCCCTTCGGAGGGGTTGGGGGAGGCTTTTGGGAGGAAGCTTTTTTGTTTTATATATTTAATGTGCTTCCAACCAGTTCTTGCCCCATCCGGCATCAGCTATCAATGGGACATTCAGTGGATAAGCGTTCTGCATCTCCTCGATAACAATGCTTTCCACCTGTTCACGCTCTTCAGGGAAGACGGAGAAGTTAAGTTCATCATGCACTTGGAGAATCATCTTTGAGCGAATACCTTCTTTCTTAAAGCGTTCCCAGATACGAACCATTGCCACCTTGATGATATCTGCCTCTGTTCCTTGTATTGGAGCATTGATGGCATTACGCTCAGCAAAACCGCGCACAGTGGCGTTACGACTATTGATGTCAGCAAGATAGCGACGACGATGGAAAAGTGTTTCAGCATAACCCTTGGCTCTTGCCACTTCTTCGCATGTTCCATATAGGCTTGTACCTTTGGGAATGTGCGGAAATAGCCTTCTATCAGCTCTTTAGCTTCGCCATTTGGAATGTCCATACGCTGGGCAAGTCCATAGGTCGTAATACCATATATAATACCAAAGTTGGCTTGTTTAGCCTTCTTTCGCTGTGCGTCAGTCACCTTATCTATATCTACATGCCATATCTTTGCAGCTGTTGCACGGTGGATATCATGCCCCTCACGGAAAGCCTCCATCATGTTCTCGTCTTCTGAAAGATGTGCCATAATACGCAACTCTATCTGACTATAATCGGCTGAAAAGAATAGACAGCCTTCTTCTGGAATGAAACACTTACGTATCTCCTTACCATCATCCGTACGCACAGGAATATTCTGTAAGTTTGGATCACTCGAAGAGAGTCGTCCAGTGGCTGTAAGTGCCTGATTAAATGATGTGTGAATATGTCCAGTACGTAGATTAATCAGCTTTGGAAGGGCATCTATATAAGTGCTAAGAAGCTTCTTCATACCTCTGAAATTGAGGATGTTACGTACGATAGGACTCTTGCTTTCAAGGCTCTGCAGCACCTCTTCACTTGTAACATACTGTCCTGTCTTTGTCTTCTTAGGCTTATCCATAATTTGCAACTTGCCAAAGAGGATGTCACCGACTTGTTTTGGGCTTGAGATATTGAATTCTTCTCCAGCCTCCTTATATATTTCCTGCTCGTATTGTTTCATACGTTCAGTGAATATCTTTGACGTATCTTGCAGTGCTTCAGTGTCTAAGCATACGCCATTTAGCTCCATATCAGCTAATACACGTACCAAAGGCATCTCTATATTCCAGAAAAGTTCTTCCACTCCAAGCTCCTTTAAACGAGGTTCAAGTACGTTTCAGACGCAAAGTGATGTCGGCATCCTCTGCAGCATACTCATAGATGTCAGTAGGGGAGAGGTCGCGCATATTCTTCTGTTTCTTTCCTTTCGGACCGAGTAGTTCTTCAATGTGAATGGTTTGATAGCCGAGTAGTGTCTCAGCCATGTAGTCCATATTATGATGTAGTTCTGGTTGGATGAGGTAGTGGGCTATCATCGTGTCGAACATCTTACCCTGTAGTGTCACTCCATATCTGGTTAACACTTCATAGTCATACTTAATGTTCTGTCCGATTTTCATTATTTTGTCGCTTTCATACAGCGGTTTGAATATCTGAACGATTTTTAACGCCTCTTCATAGTTGGCTGGTACGGCAACATAAAAAGCCTTCTTTTCTTCAACCGAGAAGCTCAAACCAACCAATTCAGCACTAATTGCATCCGTAGAAGTGGTTTCTGTGTCTATACTTACAAACTCTTTTGTAATAAAAAAGTCACAAAGCTGACGTAATTCTTCCTCATTTTCAACGAGTTTGTATTCATGTGGGGTCGTTTTTATGCTCTCAAATTTCGCATTTTTCGGCTCATCTGACTCGTTGGTCGTGTTTTCTGCAAATAAATCAAGCTGATTATTGTCTGTTTTTGGCTTAACTTCACTTTTGTTAAGAAACTTGTTAATAAGTGTCTTAAACTCTAATTCTTCAAATATCGCACGCAATTTGGTCTCGTCAGGTTGTTCAACCTTGAGTTCATCCAAGTCAAGTTGCATTGGAACGTCTGTTCGGATCGTTGCGAGGAACTTTGACATTTTAATATCCTCTACGGCATTTTCAACTTTCTCACGTAGTTTACCCTTAATCTCGTCAGTATGTTGAAGCATATTGTCAATGCTTCCAAACTGATTGATTAACTTGGCTGCGGTTTTCTCTCCAACACCTGGACAACCCGGAAAGTTGTCTGCTGAGTCGCCCATCAATGCCAATAGGTCGATGACTTGGGCTGGGGTAGGGATGCCATACTTTTCTCCTACCTCCTTTTCTCCCAATATCTCGTAACCGCCACCATGGCGAGGACGATACATAAAGACGTTAGGACCAATGAGTTGACCATAGTCTTTATCGGGTGTAAGCATAAAAGTATCGATTCCATCGGCTCCAAAGCGAGTTGCTATAGTACCGATAATATCATCTGCTTCGAAGCCATCTACCTGTAGAATAGGAATATGCATCGCCTCAAGCACTTGCTTGATAAGTGGAACAGAAAGCTTGATATCTTCTGGTGTTTCCTCACGTTGCGCCTTGTATTCAGGGAAGGCGTCATGGCGAAAGTCTTTCCATGATCGAATGCTACACCAATATGCGTTGGCTTTTCCTTTGTAAGAACCTCGTTCAGGGTGTTGCAAAAGCCCATAACAGCAGATGTATTCAAGCCCTTAGAGTTGATACGTGGACTTTTGATAAATGCGTAGTATGAACGATAGATGAGCGCATAAGCGTCAATAAGGAAGAGTTTTGCCATAACTAATTATTCTATTTTTAGCTGTAAAATTACTAATTTTCTTCCATAATCTCCGATAAAATGAGTAAATTTGTATCAAATTTAAAGTCAAAAATGGATACTCTTTCACTCATAAAACAGCCGATTGAGACAGAATTAGGCGATTTCATCGACCTTTTTAATCATGCTCTCGACCACGAAGATGGCTTGTTGCGTACGGTTTTGAACCATATCAAGCAACGAGCTGGGAAGCGTATGCGTCCTATTCTCATCCTTCTGATGGCTAAGAACTTTGGTAAAGTCTCTGAAGCAACACAGCATGCGGCTGTGGGATTGGAGCTTTTACATACGGCTTCACTTGTGCATGACGATGTCGTTGATGAAGCGGCTGCTCGCAGAGGGCAGGCGAGTGTGAATGCTGATTATGATAACAAGGTGGCTGTATTAGTGGGTGATTACGTGCTTTCAACTGCCTTACTTCATGTTAGTTACACGCACTCAGAGATTATTGTACGCTACCTTGCAGAATTAGGTCGTACGTTGAGTGATGGTGAAATTCTTCAGTTGTGGAATATTCAGAATAAAGAAATCACCGAAGAGGTTTACTATAAAATTATTGAACGTAAGACAGCTGCGCTCTTTGAATCGTGTGCTGCTATTGGTGCTGAGTCGGCTAATGCAAGTGCAGAGGAGGTTGAAGCGGCAAGACTCTTTGGTAAACATCTCGGAATTGTCTTCCAGATTCGTGATGATATCTTCGATTATTATGACTCTGAGGCTGAAATTGGTAAGCCAACGGGTAACGATATGGCTGAAGGAAAGCTCACTTTACCAATAATTTATGCGTTGAATTCGACAAAAAATGAGGAAATGCTTGCTTTGGCTCATAAGGTGAAAGCACACGAGGTTACACGCGAAGAAATCGATAGATTGGTCGAATTTGCTAAGGTAAGTGGTGGTATTGAATATGCTGAACGTCGTATGTGGGACTTCCATGCTGAAGCTCAGACTTTCCTTGATACGTATGTTAAGGATGAGAGTATTCGTTCTTCTCTCCAGACTTACCTTGATTATGTAATTAAAAGGAAGAAGTAATTGCGCTGATTTAGTGCTAAAATCTCCCTTTTCATCGTGAGATTGATTAATTTTTGTGATAATAACGACAGTTTCTCTTTATGATGATGGTTTATCCATCACATAAGGAGAAACTTTTTTTTTATTTCTTTTATTGACTTATTCTTTATCAATGGCATACGTTGTTATGTTACATATTACTCGTGTTAAGGCTTAGCACCAATCGTGCGGAGCGTCCGCACATATGGTGCGGATGCCCCGCATCATATGTGTTTATGGTGTTTTACTTCGCAATAATACTACTTATAGGTTATCTTTTGTCCTTATAACGATTGCTTTTGACCATAAGTTGATTGATTTATAGATACCATGTAAATACTGTTTATCTTATTATTTTGGAGTACTTATAGTTTTATGTGACTACAAGAGATAATTTCCTGTGCTTATTTATTTTATATTTGTGTGTTTTCTTGCTCTTTATTGTGTTTCTGGAAATTGTCTTTTCCTGCCTTTTTAATGAGATGTTTCGTAAATATAAGCTATATAATGTTTAAAAATAGTCTATATTATGATATTCATTTAAAATTGTCTTTCTTTGATAGAACAACAAATGAGAGATGTTTTCATGTGTAGATACGGAAAAAGGGACATACAAAGTGTATGCCCCTTATAGGTTACTTTTGTTTTATTTTATCTGTTTCAGCGTTTTAATTTTTTGTTACTGTTGGCTGAAAAGTTTAGAAGAACTTAGTCTCTGTACCAATGATTTCACTTAACAAGAGGTTGGTAAGACGGCTTGTACCCATGCGGAACCAGTAGTTTGTGAGCCATTTCGCCTAAGACTTCTTTAACAATGGTATAGTAGATTACTGCATCCATGACAGTATTGATACCGCCAGCAGGCTTTAAACCAATCTGTATACCTGTCTTGTCATAGTACTCCTTGATAGCCTGACACATAACATATACAGACTCTGGTGTTGCGCTAATCTTCTCCTTACCTGTACTTGTCTTTATATAGTCGGCTCCTGCGTACATAGAGAGCAGGGATGCGGTCTTGATAGCACTTGCATTGCCAAGATCGCCAGTCTCAAGAATCACCTTCATAGGAACGTCTCCACACACTTGTTTAAGTTCGTTGATGGTGTCACATACGCCTTCGTAATCGCCTGAAAGGAACTTGCCTACAGGCATAACGATGTCAATATGAGTAGCTCCGTCCTTGATTGCAAGTGCTGTCTCGATGGTTTTTACCTCCAAGAAGGTCTGCGAAGAAGGGAAGTTTCCTGTTACATTTGTAATGTCAACACCGTCTACTTCAAGACTGTCTGCCATCAACTTTGTGAAGCATGGGTAAGCGCAGAGAGCTGCAACATGTGGTAAATCAGGATATTCAGAGTCAAAACGGTTTACTTTCTCAACCATTTCTAATACCTTTTCTTCTGTGTCTGTTGTGCTAAGCGTGGTAAGCTCAACGCTACCTAAAAGGAATTTCTTGACTTCAAGGTTGTCGTTCTCTGATACTTTTTCCGCAATAATCTTTGTCACGGCAGCCTTAACTTCCTCGTCAGTAATGTTGAGGTTGTACTGTGATAAGGCTTGTTCGTACTCGCTTTTTTCGACGATTCCAACGGCTTTTTGTGCCTGGATGTCTTTTGAAACAGTGTCTTTAATTGTTCCCATGATTTGTTTTTATTATATTGTTTGTTTTTATTTCTTTGTAGATTGAAGGTAGGGGAGGAGCATACTTTTATTCTATACCACTTTTGTGGGCTATTTCTAAGTGTGAAGCATGGTCTTTTTCTGCTGTCATTTTACCCTCTATCTTCCTCCAAAATATCTTTTGTTTAAATATTATAGACTATTTTGTAACATTAAATAGTCTTATTTTAATTTAGGATTGTTCTTGTGTCTATCCTTGTCGCGCTTGGTTTTCTTGTCAAAACTCTTCTGTAGTTCTTCTGTGAGATTGACGCCAGTTTGGTTGGCAAGGCAGAGTAGAACCCATAGGACATCAGCCATTTCTTCTCCTAAATTGGCTTTCTCACCCTCCTTAAAGCTCTGGTCTCCGTAGGTACGAGCCATTACACGAGCTAATTCTCCTACCTCTTCTGTGAGGCAAGCCATGTTGGTTAATTCGCTAAAATAGCGTACACCGTTTTCTTTTATCCATTTATCAACGGCTTGTTGTGCTTCTTCTATTGTCATTGTTTCCGTTTTCCTTATTTTATTGTTACATGTTAAACGTAGGTTATTTGCAGCTAAAAGTCTATATATGGTTATAGGCTTTGATAGCTTTAATGATAAAATATCATCGATTTAATCGCTATTTTTGGCTGTTTATCAGGTTTCTAAGTACTTTAAAAGTGTTCTGTAAGGATGATTGATATGAACGTTATGTCGTTTATTCCTTATTCTTTGTATCCATACAGATTGTTACTGGACCATCATTGAGGAGTTCTACTTTCATGTCTGCACCGAACTCTCCTGTGCCTACTGGTTTCCCCATAGCTTCGCTTAGAGCGTCACAGAAACGATTATAGAGTGGAATAGAGAGTTCGTGTGGGGCTGCATGAATCCAGCTTGGACGGTTCCCTTTCTTATAGCTTGCCATAGTGTAAACTGTGAAACAACGAGAATTTCGCCCTTAATATCCATGATGCTGCGGTTCATTACACCCATTTCATCGTCAAAAATGCGCAAACCTATGATCTTCTTTACCAACCAATTGATATCCTCTTCAGTATCGTCTTTACCAATACCTAATAGGATAAGGTATCCTGTACCAATAGAAGACTTTTCCTGCTGATTGATAGTAACAGTGGCATGGCTAACACGTTGTATTACAATTCTCATATCGCAAATGTACAATATTTATTTTAATTAGTTACTGATTAGCGTGGAAATAATTATAGACAATAGTTGCTTTGCTTGCTCCTATTACTTCTGTAAGTTCTTGAAAATCAGCTTCTTTTATGTGTTTTACTGTCTTCAGCTTCTTTAAAAGTGCATCCTTTGTCTTTGGTCCGATACCTTTTATATCGTCTAACTCGCTGTGTAGCTGTGTTTTAGAACGTTTGTCTCGATGGAAAGAGATAGCATAACGATGCACTTCGTCCTGTATTTGGGTAAGAACTTTGAAGAGTTCGCCCTTGATGTCGAGTGCTATTGTCTGCTGTGGGAAGCCGAAAAGAAGCTCGTTTGTGCGGTGACGATCGTCTTTGGCAAGTCCTGCAATTGGAATACTGAGGTGGAGTTCGTCTTCAACAACTTCTCTTACAACCTCCATTTGACCCTTTCCACCGTCAGTAATGATGAGATCGGGTAGGGGAGTTCCTTCTTCTTGCATACGGCTGTAACGTCGTCTTACCACCTCCTGCATGGACGCATAGTCATCAGGACCTACAACAGTCTTGATGTTGTATTTGCGATAATCCTTCTTAGATGGCTTCATTCCTTTATATACTATGCAGCCAGCAACAGCATCAGAACCTGAGATATTTGAATTATCGAAGCACTCTATGTGGTAAGGAAGCTTCGATAACTTCAGCTTATCTTGGAGTTCTCGCATTAAGCGTGTCTGTTTTTGTTCTGGATTTAGCTTTTCAGTCTGTTTTAATCGGTCGAACTTATACTGTTTAGCATTCATCTCAGAGAGTTCTAATAGATGATGTTTATCACCACGTTGTGGTATGAAGAATTCAGCACCCTTTACTTTAAAATCAAGTTCAAAAGGTACGATAATCTCTTTTGCGGTACTATTAAAGCGTTCACGTATCTCTGGAATGGCCTCATTTAGCAACTCTTCATCGGATTCATCGAGCTTTCTTTTGTATTCATAAGTAAAGCTTTGGTTGATTGCACCATTAGTTACATGGATATAGTTTATAAACGCATTCTTTCTTGTATCATCACTTACAATAGTGAAAACATCAACATCTGTAATCGTATGACTTACGATTTCGCTCTTTGCTGCGAAGTTATCGAGGGCTAAATAACGCTGTTTACATAATTCAGCTTCCTCAAATCGCAATTCCTCCGCATATTTCTCCATTTTTTGTTTCAGAAGTTTCTGTACGTCACGTGTATTTCCTTTTAATACTTCACGTGCTTGTTTTATCGCTTCTTGATAATCTTCATAACTCTGTTTATTGATACATGGTGCTCCACAGTTATGTAAATGATACTCTAAGCAAGGCTTATATTTTCCCTGTTCGATACCTTCTTTCGTAATAGGGAAGCGACAAGTGCGCGGTTTATATACCTTCTTAATAATATCAAGAATCGCATACATACTTCCAATATGGCTATATGGACCATAAAAAGTACCATAACGTTTATTGATAGTACGTGTTTTGAATATACGTGGGAAATACTCATTCGTTACGCAAATACTTGGGTAAGTCTTACCATCTTTCAGCAATACGTTGTATTTAGGCTTGTATTGCTTGATAAGTTGATTCTCTATAAGAAGTGCATCTTCTTCTGTTTTGACCACAGAATATGAAATGTCATGAATCTTAGAAACCAATACCTTCGTTTTAAAACGGTCAACCTCTTTATGGAAATAGGAAGACACACGTCTTTTAAGGTTCTTCGCCTTGCCAACATAGATGATTGTTTTCTCATTATCATAGAACTGATATGTGCCTGGTTTCTCAGGCATATTGAGAACAATATTCTTAAGATAAGCAGTTCGCTTCAAGTTATCTTCTTTATTCATTTTGCGTAACTCCTTTGTATAAAGGGCTTTTAAAGCGTTTTGTTTCACGTGGAACACGAACCGTGCTTTACGTTGGCACATATGGTGCTTCACGTTGGCACATATGGTGCTAAGGCTTGGCACGATAGTTAGTGACCAAATCTTGGTATCGTAGTGACGGTTTACAAGCCTCGATGATATACTTTTAAAGAAAAGAGGAGCGACCCTTTGTGTGGGTTACTCCTCTTCTTTTTATTTTCATTTCGTTTCCTCTTTTCCATATAAAAAGGGTGGGGAGGAAAGATTTTTGTCACAGTCTTGCTGGTTAGAATTGGAGTAAAGAAGTAATTTCAATATCCTTATCGAACTGGTCACGACTGTTAGGAAATTCCGAATGGAGTTCGATAATGAAGTTGCAATACACCTTTTTAGGATTAAACTTCTTAACAAGGTCACATGCAGCCTTCATCGTTCCGCCAGTTGCAAGGAGGTCATCATGGAGCAAAACAACGTCATTCTCGTTGATAGCATCCTTATGAATCTCGATAGTGTCTACGCCATATTCCTTCTGATAACTTTCCTGAATGGTCTCACAAGGAAGCTTACCAGGTTTGCGGCAAAGTACGATACCAGCACCCAAACGGGTGGCAACGGCAGAAGACATGACGAAGCCACGACTCTCGATACCCACAATCTTGGTTACACCCTTACCTTTGTAGAGATCAACCATCTCATCAGTAATTTCCTGAAGAGCTTCAGGTGACTTGAATAGGGTAGTCACATCACGGAAGTTAACACCCTTAATAGGCCAATCCGGGATACATCTCAGGTTGTCTAATAATAGTTTTTTATTCATTTTCAGTTTGTTATATAGTTTTGTTTTATGCTATTGTTTCACGTGAAACAGGTCTCTTTTTAACCTTTAGGCGTATTCCTTTTATCTACGTGTTAGGACTTATTTGTCCAAAGAAAGTTATCTTCCCATGAGGACAAGCAGTACATTAATGTCGCTTGGGCTCACTCCTGGAATACGACTTGCTTGTGCGAGCGTCTCCGGTTGAATCTGTTCTAACTTCTGTCGGCACTCTGTAGAGAGGTCGTGTAGTTCACTATACTTGAAGTGTCCTTTGATTTAATGTCTTCAAGACGTCGCATTTTCTCCGCAAATACACGCTCACGATCGATATAGCCTTTGTACTTTAGCTTGATTTCAGCAGCCTCAGCAATCTCTTCTTTACGGTTGGGCGAAGCCTCGATAGCCTCTTTAAGGCTTGGAATAACAGCCGAAAGGTTCTCAAAGTTGACCTGTGGACGTGCAACAAGGTCTACTATCTTCGTTGCTCCCTTGATAGGAGAAGTACCCAAATGCTCCAAGAAACCGTTTACAACTTCAGGCTTAACAGAAGTGTTGTTACAGAAGTCAAGAATCCGATTGATATGCTCCTTCTTTTGCACCCACCAGTCATAACGGTCCTGTTTAGCTATACCTATATTATAAGCACGCTCCGTCAGTCGCGCATCTGCATCGTCTTGGCGTAAGAGAATACGGTATTCTGCACGCGAAGTAAACATACGATAAGGTTCATCAACGCCCTTTGTAGTAAGGTCATCAATCAACACACCGATATAACTCTCGTCTCTATTCATCACGAAAGGCTCCTTACCCGCACAGAGTAGGGCAGCATTAATACCCGCCACTAAGCCTTGTCCGCCAGCTTCCTCGTATCCTGTCGTACCGTTCACCTGCCCAGCAAAGAACAAACCTTCGATTACTTTCGACTCCAAAGACTGTTTTAGCTGTGTTGGATCAAAGTAATCATACTCGATAGCATAGCCAGGACGATAGATTTTAGCGTCACGCAGGGCAGGAATCTTATGTATAGCATCCAGCTGTACCTCCCAAGGCATACTTGAAGAAAAGCCATTCAGATACATCTCATTCGTGTCAACGCCCTCTGGTTCGAGGAAGAGAGGATGGCTATTCTTGTCAGGGAAGGTGACGAGTTTCGTCTCAATCGAAGGACAATAGCGTGGTCCTGTACTCTGAATCTGCCCATTGAATAGGGGGAGAATCAGCCACTCCACGTCTCAAAATCTCATGTGCTTCCTCGTTCGTGTTACACGTCCAGCAAGGCAACTGTGGTAGATGACGATGCGGACCATAGAAAGAGAACTGATGATAGTCGGTCTCTCCTGGTTGTGGTTCCATCTCATCAAAGTGTACCGAACGGCGGTCAATGCGTACAGGGGTACCCGTCTTCATGCGATCAGCACGAATCCCATGGCGCGTAATGCTCTCTGTAAAGTTGTGAACAGCAGGCTCTGCGCATCGTCCACCCTCCACCTTTCGATTACCGATATGCATCAGTCCGTTGAGGAAGGTTCCCGCAGTGATAATCACTGTACGTGCATAGATATCAATACCCCATATCGTTTTGATACCCAACACCTTACCATTCTCTACCAACAGCTCGTCGGCTTGATCCTGAAAGATATCGAGATTGTCCGTATGGTCGAGTATTGTGCGCCATTCCCAGATAAATTTACCACGGTCACACTGTGCTCGTGGACTCCAAACAGCAGGTCCCTTTGATCGGTTCAGCATACGAAACTGAATCGCTGTAGCATCGGTAACCAGTCCCATATAGCCTCCAAGAGCGTCTATCTCTCTGACTATCTGACCTTTGGCTATACCTCCGACGGCAGGATTACAGCTCATCTGACCGATTTTATTCATATCCATTGTTACCAAACAAGTGTTCGCACCCAAGTTGGCAGCTGCTGTAGCAGCCTCACAACCTGCGTGTCCACCGCCGATAACAAGTACATCATACTTGAATTTCATCGTCTTTTTACAAAAGTATAGGAGCATAATACCCCTAATTTATACCGACACAAAATTAAGAAATAAAATCGAATTATACCTATATAATAGATAGAAAAGTGGTTCTTCCGTTAAATGCGTAGATTGTTAATAGAATGAGATTAATTCATATACATGGTATGATTACCCCCAATTAGGTGTTTTTACAAGGGGGAATAAACTACATAATAAACGTAATTAGGTGCGATGTCTATCTGTCTTTTTACAAACAACTTATTCCCTTATTAGTTGATGTTTGTAAACTATTTTCACTCAACTCAAAACCAAAACATGCTCTTTTGGCTTCTAAAAGACGCTTAATTGGCTTGCAAAAGATGCCCTTTAAGACGCTTACTAACGCCCTTTTGAAGTCCAATTAAGCACCTTTTATTTTACTACTTTATAACTAATTGATTTCCTTATGGTTACAAGTCTGCTCCTTGTATGTGTTTTTGCCGTTATTTATAGATGTCTTATTTGAAAATATGTAATGATATTTCAAACCCTTGTATGTAGATTTTCGAAGTCTTAAAGTGAAAAGGTTTTCTGTGTCAGAGGATGATAATGGGATAGATAGTTGACTGTCTTAGCTATGTTTTTGTTTAATGAGTAACTTCGGTCCTTCCGTTAAAGCAGTACGAAAAGCGTCCACGCATTTAACGGAAGAGCCCAGAAAAGTTCCTCTCTTAATTTCCCTTTTCTCTTAGTTTAGTAGCCAAGTGATGCCCAACCCAATGTTACTATATCGTGAGAATTCGTTGAAAGAAATGTCGTAGTAAGTGTTTAGGTGCAGTCGTGGTGAAACCTTATAATCCATTCCGACTTCACTCATAAAGTTGAAGTGGCTGTCATGTCCTGGTTTTGCCCAGTCGTCCTGTCGCTTTGAGTTGTATCGGTTATAGCTTTCTACGAAGAAGCTCCACTTGTCAGTAGGCTGATAAGTGAGGTTAGCACCGAAGAAAAGGTCAGGACTCTCTGTATCTCCATCCCATTCACCTCCCAAGTCATAACCCAATGTAAACTTACTACTCAATTCGTTTTCGAATAAGAGGTGAGCTTGAATACCTACATGTTTGGGAAGGTAGTGTGCATTACTACCACCAGGAATGAGTATTGTACCCATAAAGGAAACCTTTGGAATCACCTTTCCGCCCTCATAAACCTTGATTTTCGTACCAATAGCGGCATTCGCAATACCCCCAAAATTCCCTTCAGGCGTATGGGTTATACATTCGTCTATCTGTAATCTTACCTCCGCTTGTGGCGTCAGTCCAAGACGAAACAAAGATGTGTTGATAGTGAAAGTACGTGCGTGTTCACCGTTTCTTCTGTCCCATTCAAGTACGATACCAGTTTCCCAATCAATCTTTCCTGGTTTCATGATGTCGACACCAGTCGTAGCACCAGGGGCATCTGGAGAGAAATCTTCAGTGTCTTGTGCCATTGAATGTGCAGAGACGAACGTAAGGAGAGATAGACATAAAATTCTTTTTAAACCACTTCTAAGATAGGCTATCATAGTCTTCTTTCTTTCTAATAATGTTGTTGTTTGTTTTAATGTGGATTACAGTCCCTTATCCGTAATATTATCTTTTTACGCTTATCTTCAAATAGGGGAATGTTATATCAGCTACAAAGATACGCATTAATCGTTTGAAAATGCGTATTTTATGGTTAAAGTCTTCCTTATCTGCGAAAACCAATGGCGTTTTGCTATCTTTTTTACGACTGATAGCTACTCATTCCACCCCTTTCTATTGTCGTACTGATACTCCGCACATGATGTGCTAACGCTCCGCACATGATGTGCTAACGCCTCGCACGTGTGGTGCGGAGGCTCCGCACCCTATAAAGAGAGGCTCGTGTCGATGGATGAAATTCAACTTGTAAGAAGTAGTTGATGCTTCATAGTTATACAGGTTTGCATTCTTTGTTTATAAAGATAATATGTACCTTTGCATGTTCGGAGATAATAATCAACATATGAAGCTAAATAATACGATAGAAGAAGGAAACGAAGAACGTACAGCCTTAGGTATTCTGCTCACGATAAGTTTTTGTCACCTGTTAGATGACACAATGCATTCGATGCTCCCAGCAATTTACCCGATGTTGAAAGACGAGTTTGGATTATCCTTTTTTCAAGTTGGAATCATAACGTTAGTACTACAGCTAACCTCTTCCATCATCCAACCTTTTGTAGGACTCTATGCCGATAAGCATCATGGTTGGTGGCAATTGCCTGTGAGTATGGTGTTCACGCTTATAGGAATCTTTATGCTTTCGTATGCCGATAGTTTCCTCGTCATCTTATTATCTGTATCATTGTTCGGCTTAGGCTCTTCTATATTCCATCCGCAAGGTTCGCAAGTGGCACAGCAAGCCTCTGGTGGACGCAATGGTTTAGCACAGAGTATTTTCCAGGTAGGAGGCAATGGTGGCTTTGCAGCAGGACCATTGTTTGCAGCCCTGATAGTGATACCAGTCGGCTTGAGTGGTGTACGCTGGTTTGCGTTTATAGCCCTTCTTTTAGCCGTTATACTGATTTATATAGGAAAATGGCATGTAAAACAATTAAAGGTCGTTCGTAAACGCAGTAGGGCACGATGGACAACAGCGAAAGCATATACGCGTAATCAGATTTATGGTTTTGTGTTTATCCTCTTCGTATTGATGTTCTCCAAGAACTTTTATACAGAGAGTATGGTCAGCTATTTTACCTTCTTTCTGATAGAGAAGTTCGGGGTATCTATTCAAACTTCCCAATTCTGCCTGTTTGTTTTCTTAGCAGCAGAAGTTGTCGGAACCCTTCTTGGAGGCTGGATAGGCGACCGCTACGGGCGTAAATACGTGATATGGTTCTCTATCTTTGGGGCAGCGCCATTCACAATCATGCTCCCTTATGTGGGTAGTCTTGCTGGAACAATTATCTTATCAGCTATCATCGGACTCATTATAGCATCAGCCTTTCAGCAATATTGGTTTATGCAACCGACCTCATGCCCAATCATATCGGTACAATAGCCGGTATCTTCTATGGACTCTCGTTCGGTCTTGGTGGTCTTGGAAGCACTTTCTTTGGCTGGTTAGCCGACCAGACGAGTATTCTCTTTGTCTTTAAAGTAAGTACATTACTCCCATTGTTAGGTATTATAGCCGTCTATTTGCCAAAGATGAAGCGTGAGTAAGCCGCATCTTTGATTAGCCTTCGCTTTTTATAAATTCACTTTATCAACAATGTGAGGGTTATCTTAGGCAATGAAAAAGGCAAAGAATAGTTTGAAAATACGATAGTTAGAGAATCACCCTTTAGCTAAAGAAATCCCTATTCTTTGCTTTTTGCTATCAGTTAATAGATGAAATTCATTTTAATTCCTTATCTTTGCAAGTAGAATTCCTTTTCCTTAGAAAGGGAAGCAATCATATTACTATTTAATCCTTGGCTTGTTTAATACGAAAGTATATGGGCAGGGCGGATACCAAATATTAAAAACCTACATGAAACAAAAGAAACTTTTAGTGACCTTCGCTTTGGGCATGTGTGCCCTTACGGCAGCTCATGCACAGGATAATGACTTCGATTTAGGCAGTCAGCGTTCGGAAGTGCAGTTAGTTAATCCTGTTCCTGGTAAGAAGATTGACCATCAGGGACTCGTTATTAATCCTACACCACGTTACGTGAAACTGACAGGTGAGGGAACAGTAGACATCAGTGGTGGTGTTAAACTTGACCAACCGCAGCCTGCTCGTAAGCAGAGTTGGGACTATTGGACTGACCTTAACTTCCTTTCTCGTTCTGATAAGGGCTTCCCAATGAAGATACAATTAGTGAAGATACCTGTGGTTTTGGAAGATGGAGAGCAGAGTGGGGTCGATGTAGACGGTGCTTACACACTAAGAATCACCAAGAAAGGAATCACACTTCTGGCTGCTTATGACTTAGGAGTATTCTATGGTATACAGACTTTGCGCCAGATTATGGAGAACCCATCCGTAGAAGGCGGTAAGAAACTACCTTGTTTGGAAATCAGCGATGCACCAGTATTTGCCTATCGTGGTGTTGTTGAGGGTTTCTATGGTACACCATGGTCACACGCTGTACGCCTTTCATTGATTGACTTCTACGGTAAGTACAAGATGAATACTTATATCTATGGACCAAAGGACGACCCTTATCACAGTTCTCCTAACTGGCGTCTGCCTTATCCAGAGAATGAGATGAAGGACATCAAGGAACTTGTTGCAGCCTGCAAGAAGAATCGTGTAGACTTCGTTTGGGCTATTCATCCAGGTAAGGATATCAAATGGAATGAGGAAGACTATCAGAATCTTATGCACAAACTTGACCTCATGTATCAAGCTGGTGTGAAGTCATTTGCTATCTTCTTTGATGATATTTCAGGCGAGGGAACCAACCTAACCGACAAGTTGAGTTGTTGAATCGTTTGACAAAGGAGTTTGTAAAGGCGAAGGGCGACGTTGCTCCGCTGATTATTTGTCCTACGGACTATTCTAAGTTGTGGGCAAAGGCAGATGAGAATGGACCTTTGAGCATCTATGGTAAGACCCTCGACCCATCTGTACGTGTGTTCTGGACGGGTGATGTTGTTTGTAGCGATGTGACAAAGAGTACACTCGATTGGGTGGATAGTCGCATCAAGCGTCCTGCTTTCTTCTGGTGGAACTATGCTGTGACAGACTATGTACGCAACCTTGTATTGCAGGGTCCTGTTTATGGATTGGAGACATCACTCACCGATCAGGATATGTGTGGTCTTGTCAGCAACCCAATGGAGCATGGAGAAGCATCAAAACTCTCTCTCTATAGTGTAGCTGATTATACATGGAATCCATCTGATTATAACCCAATCGACAGTTGGGAGCGTGGCTTGGGGAAGTGATGATGCCACGTGCAAAGGATGCTTACCGCACCTTTGCTATCCATTCTGCTGACACAGAGACAGGCTATCGTCGTGACGAATCTTGGGAAACAGAGACCTTCCGTTTAGCTGATTACAGCAAGGAAAAGCGTGATAAACTCTATCAGGAGTTCGAACGTGTGGCTAAAGCACCTGCTGAGATTGAGGCTGGTTGCACTGATAATCTCTTGATAAAGGAGCTAAAGCCTTGGCTGACTGAGTTTGCTAAGTTAGGCGAACGTGGTAAGAGCGCTATCGAATTAATGGACCTCTATCGTAGTGGTGACAACTTGAAGTTCTGGAGTAAGTATGTTAAGAGCCGTATGTCTGCAGAAGATAAGAAAGCTTACGAGGCTCATAAGTCGGGAACTATGAAGTTGCAGCCATTCTATGACTTCGCTATGGACGACCTCGGTGATGCCTTCTATGAGAAGCTTTCAGGCGAAAAGGCATTCACACTACGTGGTATCGGATCTTATAAGAATCTTAAGACTACCCAAGCTGGTTTGATGTTCGATGGCGATAGCATAACACATTACACCTCTGGTGAGGCACAGAAGGCTGGTGACTGGATGGGTGTAGCCCTCCCTGAACCAATGGCAGTACGTGAGGTGCATATCCTTCAGGGGCGTAACTCTACTGATGATTGCGACTTCTATGACCATGCAGCACTTGAGTATTCTGTTGACGGCAAGACATGGAATACCATGTTGGGCGATATGAAGAACCAGTATGACATCCTTTGGCAGGGCGATCCGGTGCAAGCACGTTATATTCGCTTGCGTCGTCTTGACTCAGACCGTAAGAACTGGGCTTCTATTCGTTCGTTCGTAGTGGTACCTGCTGGTACAGCTTCGCTTGAATTTGAGAATTCTAAGGCTGGAGCAAGCGATGTTCTTCTTGCGTTCGACCATCAGCCTGGTACATCTTTCAAGAATACAGGTGCTGTTTCATTCGAGGTTCCAAATGGTATGACTTCTTACACCTTCATGCTTTCATTGCCAGAGGGTGGTTCTGTTCGCGTTTGCCAGTATGATAAGCGTAACAGGCTGAAGGCTGAGTTCACTTCTAATGAGCCTTTCTTCACTGTTGATGTGGCAAAGAAAGTAACGCGTATGGAGTTGATTGGTAAGGCAGAAGTGTTCGAGATTATTCCAAAGAAGTAAGACATTGGTTGACGAGTTGACGAGTCTACAAGTAGACAAGTTGCTTGTTAAAAGACAACAATAAATAGAAATAGGGACAGACGATGGCGTCTGTCCCTATTGTTTTTAATATGATAGATAAAAGATGTTTCTACTAAGAAAGTAGGCTGTGATGCTTGTTTTATTTCTTTACATTGAAAGTTAGCACTGAACCTTTCTTCAAAGTACCTACACGTTTGAAATTGTTGTTAAACAATGGAATATCTTTGGTGCAAGTTAGAACCAGAGTTTCACCCATTTGGGTCTTTGTGTATTGATGCTTCAAGTTTTTGATAAAAAAGTCACAAGCACCATCAATGGCATCGATTTCATAAGTTTTCTTGTTGATAGTCAGTTGTATTGCATCTGCATAAGCATAGGTGGTGTATTTCACATTGACACCCTTAAAATTAGCTTCATAAATCTTATAAGTCTTGTCATAAACGTAATCTTCGTCTGGCTTAACGAGGAATTTAGCTTTTAAAGCCTTCCCTTTGACAGCCATTGCCTTGCCTGCAACGATATGGAGGTCGGCATAAGCGTCCATAGATAATTGCATCTTGTTTTCGCTGTTGTTGAACATAGAGTTTACAAAGGCTGGTGTGCCATTGTATTCAAAGTACTTTGATTGTGCATTGGCAGCTGTGCAGGATAGTGCAAGCAATAAGCTGAAAATAATCTTTTTCATTGTTTAATATTTTAATGGTAATAAATAAATTCGTTTGAAATCAGTGAATGTTAGAATTTAAGAAATGGTTTTTGTGGTTTTTGTTTGTGAAAGTTGTTGTTTTATTATAGTTTTTATTAAATAATATTTATATTGCTGCAAATGTAGATAATTGTTTTTAAATAATCAAACATTCGATAGATTTTAGATAGGTTGACTTCGTTTTCGGTACTGTCTAACAACAAGTTGTCTCCACTTTGGTAATATACAGCAAGATATTTAGCCCTCCGCACCATTGGTGCTAACGCTCCGCACCATTGGTGCTTACCAATCGCACGGCATGTGCTGAGTACCAACACATCGGCTAAGGACGGGAAGAAAGGGTCTTAATAACACATAGTAATATGCTAATAGATCACTAATATGGGAAGGGTTTATCAGCCATTACTAATCTTTTTGCACCACTTCACTGATGAATTAAAATAACTATACAACACCGAAAGTTTTTGTTTAACTTTCGAGGTTTGTGCGTCTTCTAAAACTATCCTCATTTATTAGGATAGGCAAAGCCTCCTTATTTTAAGTCTAAATACTATACATTTTGTTTAAAATACTTTGATAAATCATTAAAATATAGTATTTTTGCATCGCATTATGTATGTACGCATACCAACATCTTGGTATCTAATTTAATGAACAATAATTATGAGTGGGAGGCTGAATACAGTCTTCTCGCTACATTCATTTAGGAATAATAATTCTAACAATTTAAATATTTAAAATCAAAACATTTATGTGGTTAATCAATTCATCTATTGGTAGAAAGGTGATTATGTCAGTTACTGGCATGGCCCTGATCCTATTCATGACGTTCCACTGCTGTATGAATCTTGTTGCGCTCTTCTCAGGAGAGGCATACAACATGATTTGTGAGCTGTTGGGTGCCAACTGGTACGCAGTAGTAGCTACTGCTGGTCTTGGCGCATTGGCAGTTTGTCACATTGTTTATGCGTTCATTCTTACAGCGCAAAACCGCCGTGCACGTGGTGACAATCGTTATGCTGTTACAGAGAAGCCTGCAACTGTAGAGTGGGCAAGCCAGAACATGCTCGTTCTCGGTATTATTGTGTTGCTTGGTCTTGGACTTCACTTCTTTAACTTCTGGTACAACATGATGTTTGCAGAGCTCACACATATCGATGTACCTTTCCACCCAGCTGATGGTTTTTCTTACATTCAGTACACTTTCTCTAAGCCTGTGTACGTAGTTCTTTATGTAATCTGGATTGCTGCATTGTGGTTCCACCTCTCTCACGGTTTCTGGAGTGCTATGCAGACAGTGGGTGTCAACGGTAAAGTATGGTTCAACCGTTGGAAGACCATTGGTAACATCTATGTTACGCTGTTGATGCTTGGCTTCCTCGTTGTAGTGCTTGCATTTGCTTTCCATTGTGCACCAAGCCTTTGCTGTGCTGCATAATTTAAGTATCTAAGTTGAAAATTTAATTCAAAAACAATCATGACAAAGATATTAGATTCCAAAATACCAGCAGGTCCTGTAGCCGAGAAGTGGACTAACTACAAGGCACATCAGCGTTTGGTTAACCCAAAGAATAAACTGAAACTGGATGTTATCGTTGTTGGTACAGGTCTGGCTGGTGCCAGTGCTGCCGCTTCTCTCGGTGAGATGGGCTTCAATGTATATAACTTCTGCATCCAGGACTCACCACGTCGTGCACACTCTATCGCTGCACAGGGTGGTATCAATGCTGCAAAGAACTATCAGAATGATGGTGACTCAGTTTACCGTCTTTTCTACGATACAGTAAAGGGTGGTGACTATCGTGCTCGTGAGGCTAACGTTTATCGTTTGGCTGAGGTGTCAAACGACATCATCGACCAGTGCGTTGCACAAGGTGTACCATTCGCTCGTGAGTATGGTGGTATGCTTGCTAACCGTTCTTTCGGTGGTGCACAGGTAAGCCGTACTTTCTATGCAAAGGGTCAGACCGGTCAGCAGTTGTTGCTCGGTGCTTACTCTTCATTGAGTGCACAAGTTGCTACAGGTAAGGTTAAGCTCTATACTCGTTATGAGATGGAGGACGTAGTTATCGTTGACGGTCACGCTCGTGGTATCATTGCTAAGAACCTTGTGACTGGTAAGTTGGAGCGTTTCACAGCTAATGCTGTTGTTATCGCTACTGGTGGTTATGGTAATGCATACTTCCTTTCAACCAACGCTATGGGTTGTAACTGTACAGCTGCTATCCAGTGCTACCGTAAGGGTGCTTACATGGCTAACCCATCTTACGTTCAGATTCACCCAACTTGTATCCCTGTACACGGCGACAAGCAGTCTAAGCTGACCCTTATGTCAGAGTCTTTGCGTAATGATGGCCGTATCTGGGTTCCTAAGAAGCTCGAAGATGCAAAGGCATTGCAGGCAGGAACGAAGAAGGGATCAGATATTCCAGAGGAAGATCGTGACTATTACTTGGAGCGTCGTTATCCAGCATTCGGTAACCTCGTACCTCGTGACGTTGCATCACGTGCTGCTAAGGAGCGTTGCGACCATGGATTCGGTGTTAACAACACTGGTCTTGCTGTGTTCCTCGACTTCTCTGAGTCTATCAACCGCCTTGGTATCGATACAATTCTTCAGCGTTATGGTAACCTCTTCGATATGTATGAGGAGATTACAGACGTTAATCCAGGTGAGCTCGCTAATGAGATTAACGGCGTGAAGTACTATAATCCAATGATGATCTTCCCTGCTATCCACTACACAATGGGTGGTATCTGGGTTGACTATGAGCTGATGACAACTGTTCCTGGTCTGTTCGCTATTGGTGAGTGTAACTTCTCTGACCACGGTGCTAACCGTCTTGGTGCTTCTGCTTTGATGCAGGGTCTTGCTGATGGTTACTTCGTATTGCCATATACTATTCAGAACTACCTTGCTGATCAGGCACTCTGGGCAAAGGTTCCAACCGACCGTCCTGAGTTTGATGAGGCTGAGAAGGCTGTTATGGCAGAGACAGATCGTTTGATGGGTATCCAGGGTAAGCGTTCTGTTGACTCACTCCACAAGGAACTCGGTCACATTATGTGGGAGTATGTAGGTATGGGTCGTACCAAGGAAGGTCTTGAGGAAGGTCTTAAGCAGTTGAAGGCTCTTCGTGAGGAGTTCAACTCTAACCTCTTTATTCCTGGTAAGAAGGAAGGCTTGAATGTCGAGCTTGACAAGGCAATTCACCTCCGTGACTTCATCCTTATGGGTGAGCTCGTAGCTTATGATGCATTGCATCGTGAGGAGAGTTGTGGTGGTCACTTCCGTGAGGAGCACCAGACTGAGGAAGGTGAGGCTAAGCGTGACGACGAGAACTTCTTCTATGTTGGCTGTTGGGAGTATCAGGGTGATGACACCAAAACCCCAGAGCTTATCAAGGAACCTCTCGAGTATGAGGCAATCAAGGTACAAACACGTAATTATAAAAACTAGTTGACGAGTTGACGGGAGGACAAGTTGACAAGTTGTTAGCTTGTTCTGCCTTAAACATATTCCATTAGTATAATACAGACAATATACAAGATGTAATACAAACAAGGTCGATGAATACTCACAAGGATTTGATCGTCTGGCAGAAAGCAATGGAACTTGTCTTAGAAGTATATAAGGCAACAAAGACATATCCACGGGAAGAACTATTTGGATTAGCTTCCCAAATGCGTAGAGCCGTTGTATCAATTCCCTCGAACATAGCAGAAGGCTATGGCAGAATCCATACTCGTGAAACTGAGAGATTCCTTAGTATAGCATTAGGTTCTGCGTGTGAGTTAGAAACTCAATTGATTCTATCGAAAGACTTAGGGTATATCTCGACAGAACTTGCACAGCAACTATGCGATAAGACCCAAGGTATAATCAGAATGTTGACATCATTGATTAAGACTCTGAACAAATAACTTGTTTACTTTACAACTTGTTTACTTGTCAACTAAAACATAACACAATGGCAAGAAATATATCATTCACAATTAAGTATTGGAAGCAGAATGGTCCACAGGATCAGGGTCATTTCGATACACATGAGATGAAGAATATCCCAGATGACACCTCATTCCTTGAGATGCTTGACATCCTTAATGAGGAGTTGATTGCTGCTGGTGATGAACCATTCGTCTTCGACCACGACTGCCGCGAAGGTATCTGCGGTATGTGTTCACTCTATATCAATGGTACTCCACACGGTAAGACTGAACGCGGTGCAACAACCTGTCAGCTTTATATGCGTCGTTTCAACGATGGTGATGTTATCACTGTTGAGCCATGGCGTTCAGCTGGTTTCCCTGTTATCAAAGACTGTATGGTAGACCGTACAGCATTCGATAAGATTATTCAGGCTGGTGGTTACACATCAATCCGTACTGGTCAGGCACAGGATGCTAACGCTATTCTTATCTCTAAGGACAATGCTGATGAGGCTATGGACTGTGCAACATGTATCGGTTGTGGTGCTTGTGTTGCTGCATGTAAGAATGGTTCTGCAATGCTCTTCGTTTCATCTAAGGTAAGCCAGTTGGCTCTCTTGCCACAGGGTAAGCCTGAGGCTGCTAAGCGTGCTAAGGCAATGGTTGCTAAGATGGACGAGGTTGGCTTCGGTAACTGTACTAACACACGTGCTTGCGAGGCTGTTTGTCCAAAGAATGAGAAGATTGCTAACATCGCTCGTTTGAACCGTGAGTTCATCAAGGCAAAGTTTGCTGATTAATCATAAGCCACTGGTAGTGGTCCGATAGACTGCTACCAAGTTTATTCAGAATAGGAAATCCCATAGCTCTGATATATGAGTTATGGGATTTTTGTTTATATGTCCCAGTTACTTTAGTATGCGATACTTTATGATTTGAACCTCTTTTATATCCTTTGACCTTTGAGGGTTGACCTTTGAAGTTTATGATTTCACTTTCACCGACTACGAATTACGCTAATTACTCGAATCCTTATCGGAATGTAATCAGTTTAATTAGGAGTCTCTAATTGATAGTTTACGAGTTTTAAAGTTGATGAGTAGACTTGTTATTTGTAGCGATAAATAACAGCTAATTCGATAGATAATGATTTGAAAAATCATTACATAATTTCGGATAATTCCTCTACAAATAATGATAAAAACACGTTTTAAAAGTGAGTTTGTAATCAGCAGTAAATCAATTAGTTATAAAGTAGCATGAGGAAAGGTGCTTAATTGGACTTCAAAAGGGCGTTAGTTAGACCTCAAAAGGGCACCTTTTGCAAGTCAATTAGGCGTCTTTTAGAAGCCAAAAGAGCATGTCTTTGTTTTGAGTTGTCCGAAAATTATTTACAAGTGTCGGCAGTGTGAAAGTATGTTGTTTGTAGAAGACGGATAGAAATCATATCAATTCGCATCTTGTTTTGTATTTTATCCCTCTTTGTAAGACCATCTAATTTAGGATAATCATCCCATACAAGTATATAAGTCTTTATTCTATTTCAATCTATTCATTTAACACAATTCGGTCATTAGAGCCTAAACATATTTTGTTTTATTATCGAGCAGATTGTTTGGCTTTGTTACGCAGGCGTAGCGGGCTACGTCAAGTTACAAAGACGGACAAGATGCCGATAAGAAAATAAAAGATGTTAGGAAACAATACTATAGTAATAAAAATTATACATATTGTGGTCTAATGACCGATTTGGGTTTAACGTAGGAACCTATTTTCTTTGTGAAAGTAGTTCTGAAAGTACATGTTTTGTCGCTGTAAGAGAAATGTTAAGCATAGAATAAGACAAGTTTTGTTGCCTATAAAGAAGACATTTTGAAGTGGGGTAGAGCGGCTTGTAGACAGGGTGACACGGGAATAAAGTATCGAAAGTAATAGGGTTAATGCTTTTCCTCTTATTCTTCTTTTCCTCTTTTTCCCTTTCAAAGCTATGCTTCAGCATTTTACCTTTTTACTCTTTTACCCTTGAATATCTGTCTTATCTCGTTTTTTTTTACTACTTTTGTACACAAAAGACGTAAAGACAATTAAAACCTACGAATATCAATGAGTGAGAACAAACTTTCCACTAACGAACAGGCACAGACTGCCGATGCTCCAGTAAAGGCCAGTTATACTGAATATAAAGTTATTCCATCACAGGGATATTGTATGATTGTGAAGTGTCGTAAGGGCGACCAGACAGTCGTATTGAAGACTCTAAAGGAAGAATACCGTGAGCGTGTGTTGCTTCGTAATGCATTGAAGCGTGAGTTTAAACAGTGTCAACGACTCAATCACTCTGGTATTATTCGCTATCAAGGGTTGGTTGAGGTTGATGGTTACGGACTTTGTATAGAGGAAGAGTATGTTGAAGGACGTACTTTGCAGGCTTATCTCAAGGAAAATCATACTGACGATGAGAAGATTGCTATCATCAATCAGATTGCTGATGCACTGCGTTATGCACATCAGCAAGGGGTTATTCATCGTAATTTGAAGCCTTCAAATGTGCTTGTTACAACACAGGGTGATTATGTAAAACTCATTGATTTCTGTGTTCTTTCACCTGAAGATGTTAAGCCAACAGCTGAAACAACGCGCTTTATGGCACCTGAGATGAAGGACGAGACGTTGACTGCAGACGCTACAGCCGATATCTATTCGCTCGGTACTATTATGAAAGTGATGGGCTTGACGTTAGCTTACAGCGAGGTAATCAAGCGTTGTTGTGCTTTCAAGCGAAGCGATCGTTATAGCAATATTGATGAGCTCTTTGCTGATTTGAACAATGAAGGCTCTTCGTTCAGTATGCCAAAGATTGGTAAAGGTACTGTTGTCTTAGGCTTGATAATTGCAGTTGTTATTGGAATCGGTGTGTTGCTTTATAACTATGGCGGTGCATTGATTGACCAAGTAGGTAAGATTGATGTGTCATCTGTCTTTAGCTCTGATGCTGAAACGGCTCCAGAAGATACAGTGAAGGTGAATACAGCAGAGCAACCTGACAGTCTTTCTACTGAAGCTGAGGCTCCTGCTACAGGTAAGCTTCCCTTTATGAATAGGATGAAGCCAGCCCTTTACAAGGACCTTGACAATATCTTTGAGAAGAACTCTGCAGATAAAACAAAGTTGACAAAGGCTATCAAAACCTATTATCGTGGATTGATTCAAGCTAACGATACACTCGATAATGAGCAGCGTGCTGAGGTAGATCGCGTATTTGGCGATTATGTAAGCAGAAGAAGGCTGCATTAAACTAATAAGATACAAACACTATAGAGGTAAGGACTAAGTCATGTAGATATGATGTTTGACTTACTCAGTGATAATGTTTACAGAAGACAGGGGCAGAGGCTGGGCTTTCTTTCCGAACCTTGAGAGGGCGTGAGAGGAAGACAGTGTCTGCCCTTGTTAGCTTTCGTTGGTCGGTTTAAGTGTTTTAATTAACGAATGATTGATAATTTCTACAGCTGCTATTCGTGTCTGGCTGTAGAATATGTAATGAATAAAAAGAATGAAACGAGTCTTTTATCTGTTATTTGCAGCCATATTCTTTGCTGTTAGTATGCACGCACAGACACCAACGATGAGTCGTCGGCAGGCTGCAGGTCGGTCAATGGAGCAGCAGGGGTTGGTAAATATAAAGCATGTAGTACCTTCTATCAAGGTGGCTTTGATGTATGCTCGTACGGATAACTTCTGTAATCGTGTACTCTATCATGACCTTCGTGATGCCTATGTATTACCTGCTTGTGCAGAAGCATTGCGTAAAGCGCAGGCGGAGTTGAAGCGTCGTCGTCCTGATTTGAGCCTTTGTATCTTCGATGCCACACGACCGATGAGCGTACAGCAGACGATGTGGGACGCAGTGAAAGATACCCCAAAGTATTTTTATGTGTCTAATCCTGCGCACGGAGGAGGTATGCATAACTATGGAATGGCTGTAGATATCAGTATCTGCAAGGCCTCATGGAATGATGCTACATGGCGTGATGGTGCCACCCGTTGCTTGATAGATACGATTCCAATGGGTGTGAAGGTAGACCACATGGGGATAGCCAGTCATATTGATAAAGAGAATGACCTCATTGCTCGTCGTCTTATCTCTCGTGAAGCATTAGCTAACCGCAGACTCCTTCGTGAGGTGATGAGTGCTGCCGGTTTCATGCCTTTACGTACAGAATGGTGGCACTTCAACCTTTGTACAAGGGCTTGGGCAAAGCAGAATTTGAGGGTGGTGAGGTAAAAAAGGAAGAAAAACCACCGCTTGCTTACTCTACCAAGTAGCCTCTCCCCCTTGCCCCTCCCCCAAAGGGAGGGGAGTGAATACCGAGATACCCCGATGTTAAATGGAAAGCAAGAAGATATGAGGAAGGGTAGTGTGAACAGGTAAGAAGGTTATATGCAAGAATCCTTAAACAAGATATAAGATTCTTTAGGTAAGGAGTTGGAGTATTTAATAGGATAAAAAGTATAGGCAGATAAGATGGATAAAACGGATAAAAATTAAGCAAGAGGAATTTCCTTTGCCACGATATGTGCAGGAAGTTTTGAGCAAACATAACATTTCACCCCTCCCTTTGGGGGAGGGGTAAGGGGGGGCTGCTCGGTAGTCTTTCTGTCTTAGCCCTCCAATCCCACCGCTACCCTGATATTGATATGCCCTTCTTGCTCGACCAGTTGGCAGGATGGCAGACTGCACGCATGAAACTGCCGTTGTGGGCAGCGAAGGAGGATATCATTTACCCACCGCATCTATCGATGGAACAGTGTTCAAGTGAGCAGACTGCGGAATATAAGGCACGATTGGTTGAACGCCTTGTAGGGCTGGAGAACATAGCTTCTTCTGACCTTAATAACGATTATAGCAGATCTTCTGCAGGAGAAGAAACTACTCCTAAGCAGCAAGAAAATCATGTTCAGAACAGTTTTGAAAGGTCGTTCTGCGACCTAACAGGCGGCTTTGGCGTTGATTTCTCCTTTATAGCACGCAGCTTCAAACGTGCTATTTATGTCGAACAGCAGGAGAAATTGTGCGAATTGGCACGTCATAACTTCCATGCTTTAGGTTTAACACAAGCAGAAGTAGTTAATGGTGACGGTACAACTTACCTCCATCAGCTCGACCATGTGTCTGTGTTATTCCTCGATCCAGCGCGTCGTAATGAACAAGGAGGTAAGACTGTGCTGATAAGTGATTGTACACCCGATGTCTTGGCATTGGAAGAAGAACTCTTAGAGAAGGCTGATACGGTTGTCATCAAGCTGTCGCCAATGCTCGATTGGCATCGTGCTGTGGACGAACTCAATCGTTTGGGCAATGTTGTTCGTGAGGTACATATCGTCTCTGTACGCAATGAATGTAAGGAATTACTGTTGGTATTACAGAGAACGAAAGGTGAAACAGATGACAAGATGGCTACGGAAAAAGCCTTGCAGGTCTTCTGTGTGAATGATAATAACATTGTTTCTTATTCTCTCGATGAGGCTTTAAGCGTGTCACAGCGACTTCTTTCGGCTGCTCCCAAAGCTGGTCAGTATCTCTATGAGCCCAATGCTTCATTGATGAAAGCAGGCTGTTTTGCTTTACTCACTGTCCGTTATCCACTTTCAGCACTCAGTCTTAATTCTCATCTTTTTGTCTCTAAGGAGGCTATTAATGATTTCCCAGGTCGTCAGTTTGAGATAACAGCGGTTTCATCGTTCAATAAGAAGGAGTTACGACGTAGTCTTTCGGGGATAGACAAAGCTAATCTTGCCGTGCGCAACTTCCCTATGAGTGTTGCGGATTTGCGCAAACGGCTGAAGATAAAAGAAGGAGGAGATATCTACCTTTTTGCTACTACTGATGCAGAAAGCAATCATCTCCTCTTCGTTTGTAAGAAAACAGCGATACCAACTTGTGACTCTCAATAATTTTACCTAACTTTGTAGTCCTTTCATTGCGTAACAGAAGCTATGTTTTTTGTCCGCTGAATGTGGCTGGTCAGACACTGTTTGATTAATAGCATAACGACTTTTAAATAGAAATATATGATAAATAATTACCGATAAAACCTATTAAAACAATGAACAGGTATTTCAAGATGGTCATCGCTACAGCCTTGATTGGTGTAACAACATCGGCTAATGCGATTGATCGTAAGACATTAGCGCAGTACGCTTCTTCGTTACAAGGACTGAAGAAAGAGCAGTTAAAGGCAGCTTTACACAAGCTGATGGACAAGAAGAAAGTACTAAAGTATGGTGGTAAAGGTCCAGGTTATACATGGCATGGCTTCTGGTACACTGACCGAGATCCGCAGACCAACGAGTGTTATAATCGTTATAGCGACAAGAAGTTTTACTTTGAAAGCACAAATACTGGTCGAGCTATTGGTGGTATGAACATTGAGCATTCTTTCCCAAAGAGTTGGTGGGGTGGTCATCAGAATGATGCTTGGTGTGATCTCTATAACCTTTATCCATCCGACTCTCATGCTAACAGTTCAAAGAGTAACTACGTTATGGGCGTTGTTGTCAACGTAAAGGAGGAAGCTGGTGCAGGCTATGACAAGGTCGGAACGGGCTATGCTGACGGCAGACTTGTGAAGATGTGGGAGCCGGGCGATCGTTTTAAAGGTGAGTTCTCACGTAGCTATATGTATATGGCTACCACCTATCAGAACCTAAACTTTGTTTCAGAAGGTACCAAGCAATTGGAGACAGGTGCTTATCCAACGCTGAAAAAGTGGTCATCAGACCTTTTCCGTCAGTGGAGCAAGAACGACCGTGTTGACGAGATGGAAATCAAACGTAACGAAGCTGTCTATAAGATTCAGAATAACCGCAACCTCTTCATCGACTATCCTAACCTTGCTGAGTACGTATGGGGTGACAGTATGGATGTGGAGTTTAACCCTTATCGCTCTATAACAACAGCTTCGGATGATGCAAGATACACAGGCGTGATAGCTCCTGAAGACCCAATAATGCCAGACGATCCGCAAGTAACACCGCAGGGGGGAACTTTCGTAAAGACAACCACAGCTCCAGTAGCTGGCAAGCGTTACGTTCTTGTAGCTAATACTGGTAGCAATTTTGTTATAGCATCTACTTTGAAGGGTAAGAGTTTTGGCTATCTGCCAACAAAGGGCATCACTGATAATAATGAAAAGGTGAATGTTGCTGATGACCAGTCGGTTCTTACTTTGGAGCAGGGAACAACAGGTTTCTATATCAAGGATGCTAACGACAAGTATTTCGGACAGGAGGATAAGTACAAGACCGTTCAGTTTGTGACTAAAGATAAGGCGGTAGAGTGGACGTTGGAGCCAAAGGCTGATGGTACATTCACAATCACATCTTCTACGGGACATGTACTTCAGTATGATACCAAGTATAAGACATTTGGTGCTTACAAGCCTGCTTCAGCTAATGGAATCTATCCAATGCTCTACGTAGAGGACACGACAGCGGGAATTGGAACCGTGTGGACTGTAACAACCACTGATGAGGCTGTTTATAACTTGCAGGGCGTTCGTATGCCAGCTGATGCACAACTCGCTCCTGGTATCTATATCCGTGGTGGTAAGAAGTTTATTGTGAGATAAATAATTCAGAATAATAAGCGAATCTATTAATATTAAAGGCTTCATAATTCCTTGTTAAAAAAGGTTTTATGAAGCTTTTCCTATATCCGAAAGATAATATTCTGCGGATTTGGTAGGGCTAAATAACACTTGTATTGACGTCAAACACGTATGGTGCGCATGGTCAGCACGTGTGGTGCGGATGCTCAGCACATATGGTGCGGACGCCTAACACGAGTCCTTATGACTGAGTAGTAGGGCAGTGATAGTCAATAAAAAGGAGCGTAAATTTGCCAATCTACCTTTTTTTTTAGTACTTTTGCACGTTTAAGATTAGGAAAATAACGAAATTAAAAGATTCTAAATGTCATCAGTTCAGATAAAGAGAGTAGAGACGAAGAAAGACCTTAAGGCTTTCATCGAGTGTCATTATGACCTCTACGAGGGTAATCAGTATGATGCCCCAAACCTCTATAGCGATGAGTTGAATACGTTGTCAAAAGACAAGAATGCTGCTTTTGACTTCTGCGAAGCTGAGTATTTTCTCGCCTTGAAGGAGGGAAAAGTGGTGGGGCGTGTAGCTGCCATCATCAATAATAAAGCAAACGAAAAGTGGGACAAGAAGGATGTTCGCTTTGGCTGGATAGACTTCATTGACGATATAGAAGTGTCAAAAGCTCTGTTGAAGGCTGTTGAAGACTACGGCAGAGAGAAAGGTATGACCTCTGTTGTTGGTCCACTCGGTTTTACAGATATGGACCCAGAGGGTATGTTGACATGGGGCTTTGATCAGCTCGGTACAATGGCAACCATCTATAACTACGATTATTATCCAAAGCACATGGAGAAACTTGGTGGCTGGGAGAAGGATAATGACTATGTAGAATACCGTCTTGATGTTCCAGAAACAGCTCCAGAGAAATACACAAAGATTGCAGAGATGGTGGAGAAACGATATAATCTCCATGCGCGTAAACTGACCAAGAAGGAAATCTTCGAGGGTGGTTATGGTAAGAAACTCTTTGATTTGATCAATGTTACTTACTCTCATCTCTATGGCTTCTCTGAGTTGAGTGAACGCCAGATAGACCAGTATGTCAAGATGTACTTCCCACTTGCCGACCTCGACCTCATCACAGTCGTAGAGGATGGCAATAAGGATAACCAGTTAGTTGGTCTTGCTATCACAATCCCATCACTAACACGTGCCTTGCAGAAGTGTCACCGTGGACGTCTTTTCCCATTCGGATGGTGGCATTTACTACGTGCTATAAAGTTCCATAAGACGGAGGTTGTAGACCTTCTCCTTATTGGTGTTCTACCGGAGTATCGCTCAAAGGGAGCTAATTCCCTTGTCTTTGCTGACCTCATTCCACGTTATGTGAAGTACGGCTTCAAGTGGGGTGAGACGCATGTGGAGATGGAAACCAACGAAAGCGTACAGAGTCAGTGGGGCCCATTAGACCCAACTATGCACAAGAAGCGCAGATGCTATAGGAAAGCTATTGGGTGATGGGTGATGAGTGTTGGGTGTTGATGGACAGCTTTAACATGTGTTCTTTCTATATTTTCACGTGTTTCTTCTATATTAACACCTAACACTAAGACATTTAAAGACTATTAGAATGTAAAAGGATGTACCTATGGAATTGTTTTATTACAGGCGTTTAGATGTTTATAAGGACGCTAAGCAGTTGGCTATTAATGTCAATGAAGCCTTAAAATCATTTCCAAAAGAAGAACGATATGCGTTGACAAATCAATTGCAGCGTGCTTCTACATCTGTTATGTTTAATATTGCAGAAGGCTTTGGACGCTATGGTAGTAAGGAGAGAATACATTTTCTTGATATAGCAAATGGTTCTTTAATGGATGTTTCGAGCCAAATAGAATTGGCAGAAGCCTATCATTACATCTCTACAACACAGCGGGAAGAATTCGATAACCAAATCCTTTGTATCGTAAAACAGCTCGCAGGATTGAGAAAATCCCTGCTTCAGTCTTCCAACTCCTCATTCCCTATCAGTAAGTAGACATTCTTGATATCTTTCAATTAGTTTCAACACCACCCCCCCCAACACCACCCCCCCAACATTATCAATTCATTAACACCCAATACTCAACACCCAACACCCAACAATGGATAAATCATCAACACCCAACACCCAACACCCAACACCCGTAACTTACACCGACGATAATATTCGACACCTATCGGATATGGAACACGTACGTACCCGTCCAGGTATGTATATTGGTCGTTTGGGCGATGGAAAGTTGCCTGAAGATGGTATATATGTACTCCTGAAGGAGGTAATTGATAACTCTATTGACGAGTTTAAGATGAATGCTGGTGACCGTATTGAGATTGATGTGGAGGATAATCTGCGTGTTAGTGTGCGCGATTATGGTCGTGGTATTCCGCAAGGAAAGCTTGTTGAGGCTGTGTCTGTACTGAATACGGGTGGTAAGTATGACTCTAAAGCATTTAAGAAGAGTGTTGGTTTGAATGGTGTCGGCGTGAAAGCTGTTAATGCACTAAGTTCACATTTTGAGGTAAAGAGCTTCCGTGATGGGAAGGTACGTGAACTATCGTTTGAGAAAGGTAACCTCCAAAGCGACAAAACAAAGAAGTCTGCGGACGAGAATGGTACTTATATCTACTTTGAACCAGATGCAACGCTCTTCAAAAATTATAGCTTCCATGATGATATAGTAGAGGAGATGCTCCGTAACTATACCTACCTGAATACAGGATTGACCATCATGTACAATGGTCGTCGTATACTTAGTCGACATGGTTTGAAGGATCTTTTGACTGATAATATGACTGTTGATCCATTGTATCCTATCGTTCACATGAAGGGAGAGGATATTGAGATCGCTTTTACACACACCAATCAATATGGCGAGGAGTATTACTCTTTCGTGAATGGTCAGCATACAACACAGGGCGGTACACATCAGACAGCCTTCAAGGAGCATATTGCCAAGACAATAAAAGAGTTCTTCGGCAAGTATGAGTATGGTGACATTCGTAACGGATTAGTGGCTGCTATCGCTGTAAACGTTGAAGAACCAGTATTTGAGTCACAAACAAAGATTAAGTTAGGTTCCACACAGATGTCACCTGATGGTGAGTCTATCAATAAGTATGTGGGCGACTTTATCAAGACAAACGTCGACAACTACCTTCATATTCATAAAGAAGACTTCACCGATATACTTGAGAATAAAATCAAGGAGACCGAGCGAGAGCGTAAGGCAATGGCTGGTGTAACGAAGTTAGCACGTGAGAGAGCGAAGAAAGCCAACCTCCATAACCGTAAGTTGCGTGACTGTCGTGTACACTATTGTGACGTGAAGAACGATCGAAAGGAGGAGAGTTCTATCTTCATAACAGAGGGAGATTCAGCCAGCGGAAGTATTACTAAGAGTCGTGATGTCAACACACAAGCTGTCTTCTCATTGCGTGGAAAGCCGCTTAACTGCTTTGGATTGACAAAGAAAGTAGTGTATGAGAATGAAGAGTTCAACCTCCTTCAGGCTGCACTCGACATTGAAGACGGACTCGATTCACTCAGATATAACAAGGTGATAGTGGCAACGGATGCCGATGTCGATGGTATGCATATCCGCTTATTGATAATCACCTTCTTCCTTCAGTTCTTCCCAGAGCTGATAAAGAAAGGACACGTATATGTCCTTCAGACACCGCTTTTCCGTGTTCGTAACCGTCGAACAAAGATAAAGAACAAAGAGGTGATTGCCGAAGCGGACGCTCGTCGTGTGAAAGGAGAGAAGAAGAACGACTTTATCACACGCTATTGCTACTCTGAGGAGGAGCGTGTAGCAGCTATCAACGAGCTTGGTCCAGACCCAGAAATCACTCGATTCAAAGGTCTTGGTGAGATTTCTCCTGACGAATTTGCTCATTTCATCGGTCCAGATATGCGTCTGGAACAGGTTACTTTACATAAGAATGACCAGGTAGCTAAGCTCTTGGAATATTATATGGGTAAGAACACGATGGAACGTCAGAACTTTATTATTGACAACCTCGTTATAGAAGAGGATCTTCCTGACGTGGAAGAATAATAAAGAAAGTCGGTAAAAGGGATAGGATTTCCAAATGATGTCCGTACGATTGTTGGTACATCTGTGAATAAAATAAATAAAATTGAAAAGCAAAAGGCTGTTTTTAAAGGGGCTTTTTATTGCTTTCTTCAAGCATATAACAAAACTATTAAAACATAAAATTAGGATATGAGAAAGTATATTTGTCTTTTACTTTTTTACCTTTTTACCTTTTTACCTTTGTCGGCGCAGCAGAGTAACGACTCTCCTTTACGGAAGTTGCAGTTGGCAGAGATGGCAATTAAGAACTTCTATGTGGACTCTGTGAACGAGCAGAAGTTAGTTGAGGATGGTATTAGGGGTATGCTCGAGAAACTCGACCCCCATTCTACGTACACCGATGCAAAGGAAACCAAAGCGATGAACGAACCATTGCAGGGCGACTTTGAGGGTATTGGTGTGCAGTTCAATATGATTGAAGATACACTTGTCGTTATCCAGCCTGTTGTCAACGGACCATCTCAGAAGATGGGAATCCTTGCTGGTGACCGTATCGTCAGTGTGAACGACTCTACTATCGCTGGTGTGAAGATGGCACGTATCGATATCATGAAGATGCTTCGTGGTAAGAAGGGTACGAAAGTGAAGTTGGGTGTTGTACGCCGTGGTGTGAAAGGTGTGTTGACCTTTGTCGTTACACGTGCTAAGATACCAGTTCATACTATCAATGCCTCTTATATGATTCGTCCTAATGTGGGCTATATCCGAATCGAGAGCTTCGGAATGAAGACCCATGACGAGTTTATGTCGGCTGTTGATTCACTTAAAAAAAGAGGCATGAAGACCCTCCTTCTCGACCTACAAGACAATGGTGGCGGTTATCTTCAGTCGGCTGTTCAGATATCAAATGAGTTCCTCAAGAACAATGACATGATTGTTTACACCGAAGGACGACGCGCTCGTCGCCAGAATTTTAAGGCAATTGGCAACGGACGGCTGCAGGATGTAAAGGTTTATGTATTGGTAAACGAACTCTCGGCTTCGGCTGCAGAGATTGTCACTGGTGCTATTCAAGATAATGATCGTGGAACAGTTGTGGGCCGTAGAACCTTTGGTAAGGGACTTGTACAGCGTCCGCTCGACCTTCCTGATGGTAGTATGATTCGTCTGACAATAGCCCATTACTATACGCCAAGCGGTCGTTGTATTCAGAAACCTTATACAAAGGGCGACCTGAAGGATTATGAAATGGATATCGAGAAACGCTTTAAGCATGGCGAGTTGACCAATCCAGACAGTATTCAATTCTCTGATTCTTTGAAGTATTACACCATTCGCAAGCATCGAGTTGTCTATGGTGGCGGTGGTATTATGCCTGATAACTTTGTCCCACTTGATACAACAAAGTTTACACGTTATCATCGTATGTTGGCAACAAAGAGTATTATCATCAATGCTTATTTGAAGTATGCTGATGCGAATCGTCAGGCTTTAAAGGCGCAATACAGCTCATTTGACGCGTTCAATAAGGGTTATGTGGTACCACAGTCATTGCTCGATGAAATCGTGGCAGAGGGCAAGAAAGAAAAGATTGAGCCAAAGGATGCTGCAGAATTAAAGGCTACTCTTCCTAATATTGCGCTACAAATAAAGGCGCTTACAGCCCGTGATATCTGGGATATGAACGAGTATTTCCGAGTGTGGAATGCCCAGAGTGACATTGTCAATAAGGCTGTTGCGTTGGCTACGGGCAAGTAGAAAAGTAGGGTAACATAACTCTTAAGAGTTTTATAACCTGACGTTATAGGCGAACAGAATAAGAAAAGGTGCTTAATTGAACTCCAATTAGGCACCTTTTCTTATTCTGTTCTTTCGTTAAACCCAATTAGTCATTAGCGACTACGCTTATTCCGACACATAAACCTTGGCATGTTATTAGGTTGAAAATTCATAGATAAAGGCTTGAAAAATAATTACATATGTTCGAGTAAAATAGCTATAAACAAAGGGAAAAATACGTATAAAAGGTGTGTTTGTAACCGTCAGGAAATCAGTTAGTTATGAGGTTGCGTAAGAAAAGGTGCTTAATTGGACTTCAAAAGGGCGTTAGTAAGGGTCTTAAAGGGCACCTTTTGCAAGTCAATTAGGCGTCTTTTAGAAGCTAAAAGAGCATGTGTTGGTTTTGAGGTAAGTGAAAATAGTTTACAAATATCAGATAAAATGGGAATAAGTGATGTAGTCTTAAAACATTGTATAAACCTTTATTCTAATTCCGAATACTAATTCTTCTGCAGTCTATCAACAATCCGTCAGCAGAGAAATGATGTCAAATAATAGGTTCTTCCGAAATATGGAGTGATAAACTAAAAGTCTTATATAATAGGCACACGGAGTCACGGAGGGACGGAGGTAACGCACAATGTCACGGAGGTGCCGACGGCACAAAGAGCGACAGAGGTTTAGCGTACAGATTCTTGAGAACTATTTTGGGATAAACGCTTTGTATTTAAGCTAATAGAATTGGCAAACAAGCTCCGTCGCTCTATGCACCGACGGTGCCTCCGTGACTTCCATTGCTTTGTTTTAATAATCCTCCGTCTTCTCCTTTTCTCCGTGTGATATTTCGTTAGAAGCCTAACCTTAAGTGGCAAAACTTATCACTCCAAAATCCTGAAGACCCAAACAATAAGGGCTGAAACCCAAAATAGGATTTCAGCCCTTTTGTCTTTTACGTGTGAGCCGTCTACTGAAGTAGAGTTAAACGCTTATTATTTGTCACTCATCTCCTTTAATAGCGCGAGTGCTTTGTTCTCGTTTTCTTCCATAATCTCACGTTCTCCAGGACCCTTGTCATTGATACCACAGAGGTGAAGGATACCATGAATGATAACTCGGTGAAGCTCGTCCTCATATGACTTCTTGAAAAGTTCGGCATTAGAGCGGACTGTGTCAAGTGAGATAACAAGGTCGCCATTGAGCACATCATCCTCATCATAGTCGAAAGTAATGATGTCCGTGTAGTAATCATGTCCAAGATACTCGTTGTTTACTTCGAGAATCTTCTCATCATCTACGAACATATAACCAATTTCTCCAACCTTTCTACCATGTGTTGCAGCAACAGCTTTAATCCAACGAGAAATCTCTCGTTTCTTGATTTTAGGCATCTTAACGCCTTCAGCACTATATGTTATCATCGTGTCTATGTTTTATCGATGAGGCTTGTGCGCCTCTGTCTAATCGTTAATATCCCTTTGGCAAGAACTCAGTGATGTCTTTTCCAAAGTTTTTCAGTTCTCTTACAACGCTTGAACTGATACTTTCAAATTGTGGTTCAGCGTAGAAAAAGATGGTTTCAATAGAGCTCAAGCGTCGGTTGATATCGGCCTGTTCGCGTTCATATTCAAGTCTTTTACGCTACGTACACCCTTAATGATATATTCGGCTCCCTCTCTTCGAGCAAAGTCTATGGTAAGGTCGCCATATGCCTTTACTTCAATCTTTGGCTCGTCAGCATAAAGTCGTGCTATACGCTCGGTTCGTTCCTCCGTACTGAGCATACACTTCTTCCGCTCATTGATACCAACACCAATCACAACCTTGTCAAAGAGGGGTAAGGCGCGGCGTACAATAGAGTCGTGTCCTATTGTAAATGGATCAAAGCTTCCAACGAATATACCTATTTTCATTTGTTTTTACCTTCTATATATTCCAAAGGAGTTACAACACTTATCTCACTGGTAGCAAAATCTTTCTTGTTTCTTGTGACAATGATATCAGCATTTGCATTAAGAGCAGCAAAGTATTGCATTGCATCTTCAAAATCATTCCAATTAGCAGTGATTGCAGCATCTATCGCAGGTGCTCCCATACCGATAATTTCAAAGCAATCTCTAATAGCAGAGAATGTTGCTATAAAGCCCCTATTCCCTAAGGATTTTCTTTCAATATAACAAGCATTTACAACTGATAGGTCACTCAACAAAAGTTCGTCTCCATTGTTAATAACCATACTTGCCACTTTCAGTGCATTCTGTGTAAACTCACCTCTTGCCTCAAGAAGATCTATGAGAATATTGGTATCTAAGAAGATTCTCATAAGTGTTTTGTTCTTAGATACTCTTCTTTTGCTTGTTTCCAGCTTTCTAAATGACTGTTTGGCAGTTTACCAGCGATGGATTGAAGCAACTCTATTGCTTTTTTCCTTTTCTCTGGTGTGTTTAAGTCTGGCTTTTTATACTTCTCTGTATGAGAGTTGATTTGACTTATAGTCCATCCCATCTTTTGTGCTAACATCTCCAAGAAGGCGTTGTCTGCACTTGGAATATTTATGGTCCTATTCATAATTATACCTCCTTATTTTCTGCAAAAGTACTCTATTTCTGTTACATAACCAAAAAAGCTGGGGGATTATTTCCCACCAGCTATTCCTTGAATATCCTGTAGAGAGATATTACCAAGTAGGTTGATAATTGTAATTTCATTGCGTTCTATGGCGAGTAGGGCAAACTCATTCTTTCCATTCGGGTAATGTCGCTCGTAGATAGTAGTATGTTCGCCTCCCTCATTGACTTGCATTACAATCGAATACTTTTGTTGATTGAAGATACTTTGGGCGGACTTCTTGATAGAAGGAATCAGTGAAGGACGTTCGCAGGAGAGTATCTGCAGATAGTCGAGACGGCCTGCAACCTTGCTGATATCCTTGTTACCTGCTTTCACATTGCCCATCATTCGCATCATATTACGTGATATGTAGACAGTGGAGACACCATCCGTTTCGCTGTATTTTTCGAACAATGCCTTTTGAGCAAATGCCGTTATACAGGCTATCATAGTCATACAAAGCGTTAAAATAATTCTCTTCATAATCTAATCCCTTGTTTTATTAGTGATGTTCTCGGTAGCGTCAATACCCTTATTGAGCGTCTTTGAGAATTTCATCAGTGCTTTTGACGTTTCGGCGTAAGCGTCTTTAGCGTTAGTATAGGTATCCTGTTCAGTTTGTGGAGACTTATTCTCGTTTTGGTAAACGATAGCTCCTGCAGCAAAGAGAAGCAACAAACTGGCTGCTATCCCTACTACCCAGCGCAGGTTGATATGCCTTATCGCACGACGATTAGTGACTTCTAAGGTGTTCCACTGGCTAATCTGTCGACTGAGTCGCTCTTCCATCCCTGCTGGTGTAGGGCATTTTGATGACTGAAGAGCCGTGAAGAAGATGCGTTCCTCCGTCAAACTGGCATTGATATCACTGCCGTTGAAGTAGGTGCGCAGCGCCTTCTCCTCCTCTTCGGTGGTCATTCCATCGTAGTATCGGTCAAGTAAACGCTTTATTTCTTCAGTCTTTATCATATCTCATTGCTTTTATCTGTTCTCTAATCTTCTTTCTGGCACGGCTGAGAATACTTCTTATATTCACCTCCGTAAGCCCTGTTTCGGTGCTGATTTCGTCAAAACTGCGGTCTTCTATGTCGCGCATCAGCATGATTCTTGCCTGTGGCTCGGGCAGATGGGTAATCAACTGCCTTACGCGTTGGTATTCGTCAGCTTCCTCTAATTGCTTACTTATGTTCAGTGAGGAGCTTACTTGCAGACTTCCCACATCTTTGTCGACTTCTTGAAGGTGTCCTGCTCTCATCTTGTCATAGAAGATTCGGCGTAGAACTGTTATACTATAAGCCTCGGGATTGTCAACCTTTTCCATCTTATCACGCTGCATCCAGAGCTTTAAGAAGGTTTCTTGCACCATATCCTCAGCAGCTTGAGCGTTGCTCATCAGCCTATATGCCACCGAAAAGAGTTTCCGATGGCAGGGTATGAACAGCTGTTTAAAATCGCTTGCTTGCATAGGCAGATGTGCGCTTTAGACAATAATCGGCTATGATGTAAGGTTGTCCACCCTATAACTTATAGCTTTTCAGATTCTTCTTGTTGGTACTTTCTTTCACAACAGAGTCGACATCGTTAGGACTTATCTTACCCTTAATCCGCACAATGGCGCCATCTTGTTTGTCAATAGCAAGAATGAGCACTTCACGAATGCACCCTTTCTTTTCTTTGAGGTAAACATAATTAGTCTCATCTGCCTGCTTATTGTAGATGATTGGCGTATATCCCTTAGGATGGAAGGTCTGAATGGTGTTTCTAAAACGGCTTTTTACAATCGAATCACAGTCGTCAAAGACAAGTATACGAAAGGATGACACCGCTTTCAGAGCCTTGGAATCGTCCGAATGGCTTTTAGCAAGCACCTTCAAGAATGACATTAAGGCTGGTGTTATATGAAGGTGAATAACGTTTTTCTCGTGCCTATATTGCTCAATCAGCCCTTTTACGCTCTGCGCTGAGGCTGATAATGTACTGAGAGCAAGGATGCCTATGATGATAAACCGTTTCATAATGTGTCTTTGTTTACTTGGTTTGTGACTTTACGACATCATCAATATTGGAAGGATTGATATGTCCTACGATATTGATGAGTGAGCAGTCTTCTTTGTCCATAGCGAAGACAACAAGGCTCTGTACTTCCTTCTCGTTGCCTTTAATGAAGATTCTGACCTTTTCGCCGTCCTCATTTGCCTTCACCATAGGTTCATATCCCTGTGCTTCTAACTTACTGATACGGTTGTATAAGCCGTCTCGAATCTTTTGATTAGCCTTCTCGAAAGTTAAAATTTGCAGTCCGTCGATTTGCTCAGCGAGTGCATTAGCGGTCTCGTCGTCGGCAGCTTTCAGTCCAAGCTTTATGAGTGTCTTAGGCAAGTTGACGTAAGTGACGTTGTTTCCACTCTTAAACTCTTTGATAATAGACTCTACCTCATCATTTATTGGTTGTGTGATGAGCGTCGTTGGGTTGGCTTTACGGTGCAGCTTGAGCATAGAACAGCTACAGCGAATGCGATAGAAAGGATTGTTGTTTTCATTGTCTTGATAATTAATTAGGTTGGTGATTCAGTTTTCGTTCACATTTATAGAGACGGAAGATAGGGTAGATTTGTGGCAACGAAATGTCTTTTTTTTCAGTATTATCTACTTTTATGGTATTAAGATCCTATGCTAAAAGATGATAACAACCGCCAGCCATAGCCCTAATAACCCCTTTCATTTCCAGCGTAAAGAGGATTCCTGTGAGCCTTGCGATAGGAATATTTGCTTGAATCGACAAGAGATTAATCTGCAAGTCATTGTTTTTAGCGAGCACGCGAACAATCGCTTCCTCTTCTGAAGACAAATCAGGGAAAAGCGTTCGTTCAATACCTCGTTGCTGTGCCTGCTCCAATTTGATAGCATCATCCCATCCCATTGCCTTCACAAAGTCTGTTGCTGATGTGATGAGGGCAGCCCCATTGTCACGAATAAGATTATTACAGCCCTCGCTATAATCAGAATAAACAGCGCCAGGAAAGGCAAATACTTCCCGTCCATAGCTACGAGCGATACTGCAGGTGATAAGTCCTCCACCCTTCGCAGCCGATTCTACGAGGATAGTTGCATCTGCACAACCTGCCACGATACGGTTACGTTGTACGAAGTTGCGGGCAATGGGCTGTGTATGTATAGTATATTCCGTCAGTAATCCACCCTGTTTCACCATCTTTAAGGCTGTATCTCTGTGTCCACGAGGATAGATATCATCGAGTCCATGAGCCAATACTCCTACAGTTTCAAAGCCATTCTCTAAGGCAGCACGATGTGCATGGATATCTACTCCGTAAGCCAGTCCACTGAGGATGAGTAGATCTGGGCAAAGTACTTTTAGTTCTCTGACAAACGAATGGATAATGTCCTGCCCATAAGTGGTGCAGTGTCGTGTACCGATAATATTGATAACGTGTCGATTGTTGAGGTCGGCATTACCGAGATAATAGAGTAGGATAGGAGCATCTGGACACTCCTTGAGCCGCTGTGGATAGCGTTCATCATTCATACAGATAGGCTCAATGTTATGTAGACGGTCGTATTCCAATTCTTGTTCAGCCCATTCTCTCAGGCTATCAATGTCTTTCAAGGCTTGTATGAGATGCGTTGAGGCTTCAGGAAGAATCTCTCTGATGTCTCTTTATGTTCTATGACAGACGTGGCAGAGCCAGCTCGCTTGTAAAGTTCAGCCAATTCACTGAGGTTAAAACGAGTAAGTCGGGTTAGTAAGATTGAGTTTAAGGATTCCATGGTGTAGGTAATAATCAGTAGTAGCTCCCTACCTTCCTTAGAAGAGAGGAAGGTTTAGGGAGTAGATAGACTTTTACAATACTCTTGCAAACGCTTCGTCATATTCCTTGCTACTGCCCAATCTACCATTGATGAGTGTCACAAGGTCTACATCTGCATGGAAACAGAGGCGTTCATCACTGGCACGGAAGAGGTCGTGAGAGAACACCCAGCGTAGTCCATTCTTCTTTAATGACATGCGTGAGATAATCTCGTCGTCGCAGGTAAATGGCACTTTATAAGTGAGTTGCATACGTGCAACAACGGCGTCAACGCCTTTTTCGTGAAGTTCAGAGAAGCTAACGCCCAATGATTTGAGGAATCTATGGCGTGTATGCTCGGTGTAATGCAGGTAGTTTGCATTGTTAACGATACCTTGGATGTCGCACTCATAGTCGCGAACATCCAGTCTTGTCTCAAAGATGTATTTCTTCTTTTCCATAATCTATTTTGTTTTTAGGATTTTATTGGGCTTATTAGCCTTATTAGGCCTATTAGCCTTATTAGCCTAATTATCCCAATCCTCCTAACCCTTTATTGATGAACTCCCCTTCAGATACTCATAACCAATTCTACAGCGGAGGCAATCTTTTCGGTCGCAATACTCCTTCTTTAGTTGTATAAGGGCTTGCGAATCGCCCGCAGTCTCTACCATTAGCCCCACTTCCTTCCACATTCTAACGATGTGATTCTCCTCTGCTTTCAAGGTTTCGAGGAAGTCGAAGGCACGTTCACAGTACTTCTCCGCGTTCTTATGTTTGCCGTATGCGAAGAGGATAGGCGCAACGGTGTTTATAATCTGTAGATTCAATGATGCTGCTGATAGTTTTTTCTCGCTCTTTGCACTCTCTTCACCAAAGACATAATGCGTCTCCCAGTAGTGTGTCACCTGTGTTGCCAATAGCTCTCTCACCTGCTTAACGCTCTCACACTCCAACAACTGAGACAATCCTGCCCGCTGTTCATAGTAGAGGTGAGCGAGCTGTGCGATACGGATATGCGGAAAGTTCTGCGGCCGTAGGCGGAGGAATCGCCATTGATTGGCATCCATCGCTTGTAGTCCAAACTTATGTGCTAAGTACTGATATTCGCTTTTCAGCTCTGTGAAATAGCTGTCGTTCAGTGCCTGCTGTTGATATCTTTCGGGGATAGCTGCTATATCTAACAATCCAGCTTGCCCCAATAAGAAAGCTTCAATCTGCATGAGATTGTCCCGATGATGTGCCACGCTCTGCAAAGGAATTAGCTTAGCCCATGTCTCGAAAGCGTCTCCATTGATGCCGAACCCATAGTTGCGGGCAAGTGTAACGAAGTAGGCTGCTTCCCAAGAGCCGTCACAGTCCTTCACTCGTTGGGCTATCGCCTCTGTCTTCTGTTCCAACCTTTCAGTCTGTAAGGCACTCATCCACGAATGAACCATTAGTTTTGAAAGACTCGGAATGATACGATAACAAGCCGGATATTCGTCTGTTGTGAGTAGTTCTTCGTAATGTTCTCGCACAGCCGTTGGCACTTGCAGTCGCATCTGTGGCGGATAATCGCCCCTTCGTGTCTTAACATCAACGTCGATAGACTCAGCCACGTGCAGGATAACATTGTTATAGTTCGGGTCGCGGTCGTGTCTGTGTAGAAACCAATCGGAGGCACGGTCGTGTATCTCCACATTCCCCACCCACAGCGTACCGCCTATCTTCACCTTGCATTGAAGAAGTCAGGCCCAGCGTTGTGATTATGTAGTCCAGTGTCAATGACCTCCACCTCTTGTCCGTCAGTGGTTTTAAGCCCTGTCAACGGAAACAGCTTGTGTTTCCATACGTAGTGGATGAGTTGTTCCATAAAAGATTCTTGGTTTGTAACAGTACGCAAATATACAAAGAAAATGATAAAACTAATAGTATTATCTATGTATTTTTCTTATTATTTCGTACTACAGTTTCTCAGTTCTTAGTACTCCGCACCAGTGGTGTTAAGCCTTCGCACCATTGGTGCTAAGCCTCCGCACCAGATGTGCGGGGCGTCAACACGTCGATAGAAAATGAGAAGAACGGTTCAATCTTACCAATTACTCTATATGTAAAGGTCATCCCTTGACTTGTCAATACCTTATTTAAAAATACGTAAACTTATTTTGTTTTATGCCGCAAATCAGCTACCTTTGCAATGTTTTAATTCAGATTAATTATGAAAATAGCATTGATAGGCTATGGCAAGATGGGGCATATGATAGAACAGATAGCCCTTGAGCGTGGCCACGAAATCGTAAGTATTATTGATGTAGACAATATAGAGGACTTCGATTCTCCTGCATTTGCATCGGCTGATGTAGCTATTGAATTTACGAATCCTACGGCTGCTTTTGCCAATTATCAGCGTGCCTTTGCACACAATGTGAAGGTTGTTAGTGGCTCTACGGGCTGGATGCAGGACCATAAGGCAGAGGTTGAGCGTATGTGTACGGAAGGTGGACAGACCTTGTTCTGGGCAAGTAACTTCTCTATTGGCGTTGCTATTTTCTCAGCTGTCAACCGTTATTTAGCAAAGATAATGAATGGTTTCCCACAGTATAACGTTGAGATGGAGGAGGTACACCATGTTCACAAACTCGATGCACCATCTGGAACAGCCATAACCCTTGCAGAAGAGATTATCAACGACCTCGATCGGAAAGATAAGTGGGTTAAAGGCTTCCAACACGCTGCCGATGGTACGGAGTCAGGCAGTAACAAGGTTGCTCCTAACGAACTTCCTATTGCCTCTATTCGACGTGATGAAGTGCCTGGTATTCATAGCATCAGTTACGACTCTGAGGCAGACAAGATTACCATTACTCACGATGCTCACAGCCGTAAAGGCTTTGCATTGGGTGCCGTCTTAGCAGCTGAATATACCAAAGAGCATACCGGCTTGCTTACTACAAGCGATTTATTTAAGTTTTAATGTTGGGTGTTAAGTGGTAGGTGTTGGGTGTTGATGGTTACTAATAATACTTTATAACAAAGCTGAAGGTAACGCACAATAGAGGAGACCATTCTTCCGAACACTCTTCCACCAACTGATATTTAATAACAAACATACCGACATAATTCATTATTCAACATTTATCACCTCAATATACAGTATGATAGACAAAGAGAAAGCAGCCCTGAATCCTAAGAAGCAATGGGCAAGTTTATTTGTGTTCTTGTTCTCTACCTCCTTTTCCTGTTCTGGGTAAAGAGTTGGTGGGGATTATTAGTCGTTCCATTTATCTTTGATGTGTATATCACAAAGAAGATTCGCTGGCAGTGGTGGAAGGATTCTGAGGGTCCTATCCGCTTCGTTATGGGATGGGTAGATGCACTGGTATTCGCATTGGTAGCAGTCTATTTCATCAATCTGTTCTTCTTCCAGAACTACGTTATCCCTTCTTCTTCCCTTGAGAAGTCACTCCTTACGGGCGATTACCTCTTTGTTTCGAAGGTAAGTTATGGACCTCGTATTCCTGAGACACCATTGACAATGCCGCTGACACAGCACACCTTACCAATTATCAATACTAAGAGCTATATCTCTTGGCCACATTGGGACTATCGTCGTGTGAAGGGTTTGGGTAAGGTGCAGCTCAATGATATCGTTGTATTCAACTTCCCAGCAGGTGATACTATCATGAGTGAGCCTGCTTATCAGGGCAATGATTACTACTATGATGTCTATACAATGGGTACGAACTTCCTCGCACAACAGAATCCTAATATCAATCTGTCGGCGATGAACACACTCCAACAGCGTGCTTTCTTTGATAAGGCATATGCTATGGGTAGGGATTATATTGTGAGAAATGTAGGCACCTACGGAGCGTTGGATTGGCGTCCTACTGACCGTCGTGAGAACTATGTGAAGCGTTGTGTAGGTCTTCCAGGACAGACCTTGCAGATTAAGAACAAGATTGTTTATGTCGATGGAAAGGCAAATAAAGAGCCAGAGAAAGTTGAATATACCTATTTTGTTAAGTTTAAAAATGGTTCTGTTTCTGATTTCATAGGAGAACGTTACGACGAACTTCGTAAGGATTTAGAAATCAGTGATGAAGATGTACAGACGCTCAGTCGTCTACATGGATATGACTTGAGCCATGGTAACGTGCTTAATAAGGATATTCTTTCTTATGATGGTTATATGCCATTGACAAAACGAGCCGTTGCGGAGCTGAAGCGTCAGGGTATTGTACAGTCTATCCGTCCTGTAACAGACAAGGATCTCTACTCTGGTCTATCTTATCCGCTCAATGGTTTTTACTGGCTGGACACGCGATAACTATGGTCCTATTTGGATTCCGAGCGAAGGGCAAGTCAATTAAGTTGACATTAGAGAACCTCCCAATTTATGAGCGTTGTATCAAGGTTTATGAGAACAACGACCTACAGGTTAAGAACGGAAAGATATATATCAACGGTAGGCCTGCTAATAGCTACACCTTTAAGATGGACTATTACTGGATGATGGGTGATAACCGTCATAACTCTGCTGACAGCCGTTTTTGGGGCTTTGTACCAGAGGATCATGTCGTTGGTAAGCCAATCTTCATCTGGTGGTCAAGTGATCCAGACCGTAAGGGCTTTGGTGGTATCCGCTGGCACAGACTGTTTAACTGGGTGGATAATATAAAGTAGGTACCTCAAAGGACCTCCCCAAGCCCCTCCAAAGGAGGGGATGTGCAAGTTACCAAAGTTTGGTAAACGTTACACATCCCCTCTTTTTTTGTCATCGTTCAATTATATTATAAGCAAAACTGTTATGGTATATTCTGATAAAAACAACATAGTCAGTTCAAATAAGACCAACATCGGTAACTTTACATCCCCTCCTTCGGAGGGGCTTGGGGAGGTCTTACTCTCCTCCGCTTACTTCGCTCCCATTCAATGGTACCAGAAGTTGAACCGATATGACAGCTGTCTGATAGAGCAACATGACAATTTCGTTAAGCAGACTTACCGCAATCGTTGCATAATTGCTTCTGCGAATGGTCCACAGACCCTCTCTATTCCAGTCGAGAAGTTTGAGGGTCTGAAGTGTCCGATGAAGGATGTGCGTATCAGCGACCACGATAACTGGCGTCACCAGCACTGGAACGCATTGCTGTCGTCTTATGGTGAGAGTCCGTTTTTTGAATATTATGAAGACGATATACGTCCATTCTTCGAGCGAAAATGGACGTATCTCTATGATTTCAACTGGGAGATAACTCTGAAAATGTGCGAACTCATCGACATTATGCCTTGTATGCGTCGCACAGATGCCTATCTGATGGATATCCCCGATGGAACCGTTGATTTCAGAGAGATAATCCGTCCGAAACGACCGGGCGTTGATACTGACTTTGTTCCTCGTCGTTATTATCAAGTTTATCAACAGAAGTTTGGCTTCCTGCCCAACCTTAGTATCCTTGATTTGCTTTTCAACGAGGGTAATGAGAGTGTGCTATACTTATAAGAGGTCGTAAATGCAGTGTTTCTTAGGCTGTAATAATCCCTTTTTATCTCTCTTCTCAATTCTTTAAAAGGTATGTTTTGCGAATTATTTCCATGAAAAAAAGAAATTATTTACGTGAAAAGAAATATTTATTTTCATGAAGAAAAATATTTATTTTCATGAAAATAATTCGATAAAGGCGTAGAGTTGTTGTCTTAGAACAGCTCTACGCCTTTTGTTTTTAGCCTTTTCAGCGTTTTATTTTGTACCTTCTTAAAACAAAATAGGGGGGATCTTGGATTATAACTGTCCAGCCTCAACCTGCAAGACAATGCGCTCTACAAGTCTGTCAGCTCCATTTGGCTCGTAGCGTTTCTTCAAACTACTACCGAAAGCCCAAGCAAAGGCTTGATAGAAACCTGCTCGCACAGGACCGAGGAAAGCCTGTACCAGTTCGTAGGAAGTCGAATTACACTCTCGGTCGATAAGCTTGATAAGTAACTTACCTTGGGTGAATGTCAGCTTCTTCATACGTGGCTTATAGGTATTCCAAATCTCTTTCTCCACCTTCTTCATGTGTTCGTCACGCTCTTTCTTAGTAGGGATTGTCTCAAGATAAGCACCTGTCTCCAGAATAATCTGGTGACACTCCTTGGCGATTGGTAGTACCTTTTTGATGTTATAAACCAATCGGTAGTAGGCTGTTTCCTGTGACTTATTCTTGAATTCAAGCGGTGGAAAGACGTAAACCTTGCTCGTTCTGACATATTGAATGCTGTCGGCACCTACCTTTGCCTTACCAATGTGGACCATAGGTACAAATGTAGGAGAGTCCATATCTACCACACGATCCTCGGGGTTGATATGGTCTTGCGCTGTTGCAGCTGTAGAAAGCAATAGTAGCGTTCCAAGTGTGAAAAGCAATCGTTTACTCATAACTGATTCATAATCCAACTTCTCGTTGGGTACAGTTTATTTTCTGCAAAAGTAGCGATTATTTCTGAAGTGTGTTAGGAATTTAATAATAATTTGTCATTTACCCTCATTAATTGTCTTTATATATTGATTTTAGTCCCGATAAAGGCAACTACTCCATGACTATCTTTGGGTTATGAGATAGGATAGAAAACTATACTTTTTGTCGTATTTATAGGACTTATCCTATGCTTTTACATATCAATATGTCAGCTTTATATCATCTTGATTTCATATACTCCTTTCTTTAGCTTGCTTTATGACGCTAAAGAAAGTTAAACGCCTTATATTTATGTAGGGTATTTGTAAAAGCTATCAATATTTTTTCTACTTTTGTGAAACAAACCATAGCGCAGAACATAACACTTACGGAAGCGGTTTATTACGCCTGTTATAGCTGGTTTACTTCGGTTTAACCTGTAACGTGAAGTTTCTGGAGTGTGACTACATTCTGTGTCAGTTTATTTTATCGTTAGAGTTTATCCTTAAAAAAGAACGAAATAAAACATATATCATGATGAAGAAGACACTACTATGTAGCTGCCTATTTGCACTTTCTTTGGGTGTACAGGCGCAAGATAACCATGGATATGGGGTAGACGACAGTCAGTTTAAGTCACTTGCTGAAGAGGTGGCACACTTAAAGAAAAGCAACGATATGTTTAATGTCTACATCAACTATGCTGCTAATGCGCAGGTAGTATCGGATGCAGACCACCAGTGGAGTACAGGTTTCACGAATAAGCACCTCCGTTTAGAAATCAAAGGTAATCTAACCGATAAGCTCTATTATCGTTTGTGTCATCGTCTGAACAATACAACAGAGGCGAGAAGTGAGGATAATCTTGCTAAGGCAACCGATATTATGATGATTGGTTATAAGTTCTCTGATAAGTTTCGCCTTGAAGCTGGAAAGGTATGTCAGAGTCTTGGCGGTTTTGAAGTGGATGAAAATCCTGTCTATATCTATCAGTTCTCTGATATGACGGGCTCTATGGATTGTTATATGGCAGGTGTTACAGCCGTATATAAGCCTGTTCCGTCACAAGAGTTTGTACTTGGTATTACCAATTCTCACAACGAAAAGTTCAGTGAGGTATATGGTAATAATGCCGTATCCATCGAGGGTGACGGTACATATAGTAGACTGTTGGAGAAGCCACGTAACCCACTTGCCTACTGTTTGAACTGGAATGGAAGTTTCTGAACGACAGATTGCATACACGTTGGTCATGGGGAATACAAGGAGAGGCGAAACATAAGTATAGTCGTATTCTCATCTTGGGACAGAAACTACAGTTAGACAGACTGCAATGTTACTTTGATTACATGGCTCAAAACGATGGAATCGACCGTTTGGGCATAGCGACAAATGAATTGGGGAGTTCATTCTCTGGATATACTGGTAATGTATGGATGAGCGATATACATTATAATTCCTTCGTAACAAAGCTCAATTGGCAGTTTGTTCCACGTTGGAATCTGATGTTGAAGGGTATGTATGAGACGGCAAGTGTCACAAAGATTGACCGTTTTAAGGACTTCCGTAAGAGCTATGGCTATGTAGGTAGTGTGGAGTATTATCCTATTAAGGGGCAAGACCTGCGTATCTTCTTAGCCTATGTGGGTAGGAAAGTTACTTATAAAGAGGGCGTTGGCTTGGATAAGTATAATACCAATCGCATCGAGTTGGGCTTTAAGTACAGAATCAAAGCTTATTAAAAGTAGGAAAAGAAAAGGATAGGAAAGATACTGAGAGGCGTAGGAAGGGTTGGAACTCTTCACGAAAAGAAGTAAGTATACGCACTATAAGTCGGATAGAAAAGTCAGATAATTGTCGTAAAAACTTCATGAATCAGTGTTTTGAAACATCCTAATAAATAAAGAAAATAAATCATTCTCTTCTCGTTAGTGAAAGAGATCAACGCTAACTTTATCAAAATAGAATCATGGAAGAAAAGAAATTTCGTGTAGAAAGCGACCTCTTGGGTGAGCTTCAAGTTCCAGAAGAGGCTTATTATGGTGTGCAGACACAGCGTGCCATCAACAACTATCACATTTCACGCAAGCGTATGTGTGATTATCCAGACTATGTTGTTGCTATTGCTTACGTCAAATTGGCTGCTGTAGAAACCAACCGTCAGCTCGGTGAAATCAGTGATGAAGTGGCTGATGCGATGGCACAAGCATGCCGTGAGCTTATTGATGGTAAGATGCACGAGAACTTTGTGACCGATATGGTACAAGGAGGTGCGGGCACATCTGTCAACATGAATGCCAATGAGGTGATTGCCAATCGTGCTTGTGAGATTATGGGTCACAAGAAAGGTGAGTTCCAGTACTGCTCTCCTAACGATCATGCTAACTGCGGTCAGTCAACGAATGATGTTTATCCAACTACCATTCGTCTGACACTTATCCTACTGAATAAGAAACTTGTGGCTTCTTTGAGCGAACTCATTGCCGCTTTCCGTAGAAAGGGTGAGGAGTTTAAGCACGTTATTAAGATGGGTCGTACACAGCTTCAAGATGCTGTCCCTATGACAAGTGGACAGGAGTTTAATGCCTTTGCCAATACATTGGAAGAAGAGATTGCCAACCTTAATCGTAATGCTGCTCTCTTGCATGAAATCAATATGGGTGGTACTGCTATCGGAACAGGTCTGAACGCTGCTCCTGGCTTCCCAAAGATTTGTGCTGAAAAGCTAAGCGAATTGACTGGTATGGAGTTTATTGCAGGTGCCGACCTTGTTGAGGCTACACCTGATACAGGTGCTTATGTAAGCTATTCAAGTGCTTTGAAACGCTTAGCTGTTAAACTTTCTAAGATTTGTAACGACCTTCGTCTGTTGGCTTCTGGTCCTCGTTGCGGTCTGAATGAAATCAATCTTCCACCGATGGCACCGGGGTCAAGTATCATGCCTGGTAAGGTGAACCCTGTTATCCCAGAGGTAACGAACCAGACTTGTTTCAAGGTTATCGGTAATGATACAACTGTTATGATTGCTGCTGAGGCTGGACAGTTGCAGCTGAATGTAATGGAGCCAATCATTACAGAATGTCTTATTGAGGACCTTACTTGGTTGCCAAATGCTATGGACACGCTGCGTGAGAAGTGTATTGACGGTATCACGGTGAATAAGGATCGTTGTCTTGAGATGGTGAAACACTCTATCGGTATTGTTACAGCACTCAATCCATACATCGGATATAAGAATAGCACGAAGATTGCTAAGGAAGCCCTTGCAACAGGTGGCTCTGTTTATGACCTTGTACTTGAACATAAGTTGCTCTCTAAGGAGAAACTTGATGCTATCTTGTCACCAGAGCATATGCTTGCACCAGAGGCAAGAATAAAGTAAAAAGCTTTTTATGTTCGTGTTGATAAGCAGTAAAAAGCTGCTTTTCGCATACTAACTATAATGAAGATGCTGTATCCACACGTTGGATATGGCATCTTTCTTTTTATGGTGGCTGTGGTAATTGCCTAATATCCCACTGACAAGATGTTCTCTACAGTCTAAAACCACTGCGTTTTATTCTCCCTTTTCCTTTGATAGATATGTTTTGACAATTCTTTCATACTGAAAAAAAGAAGTAGACGTGGAGAATCCTACTTTTTATGAGCCTTTATTGTGGAGCTTAATCATGTTATATTTGTCCGAATTTTTCACAAGTCGAATTTTAAAAGACCAGCAAATAGCTTGCAATTAACGCCCTTTTGGCTTGCAAAAGATGCCCTTTAGAGGTCTAACTAACGCCCTTTTGAACCCTTATTAAGCACCTTTTAAAATGCATCTTTGCAACTATTTGATAATAAACGACTTGCAAAAGGGATGAAATAACTCGTTTTTAAGCTGTTTTCCTACCTTTTCTTTGAATATTTTGTCAATATATTTCTTTCCTTTTTTATGTAAGTTTCAGACGGAGTTAGAGATTACGGAGGTTTTATTCTACCATGATAGGAACATCAAATATCATTTGAGTTCTTGTAACTCTTGATATACTTCCCTTTCTCAAAGTAATGATAATTTGCGTAGTTCAGTTCCTTGTCTGTATGTCCAGTCAAGGGTGAATAGAAAAGATCAAGGTATTTTGCCCTCCATTTAGTTGGGAACTGCTTTGTATCAATCATCAGCATGGGGAACGTAGTATGCTTTTGTTTGAATATGTCATCATATATATTCGAGATGACAAGGACGTTAATTCCCTTGTCTTTGCATTGAGATACTAAGGCTGCAGGCGACACACAATAGGTAGAATGACAGAAAGGAGTATAATTATATAGCAATACTTTATCGTGTGTTTCGATATATTGTTTTACCTGATTAAGGCTGACTTTGTATACTTTTGAGAAGTCATGAATATCATCAATGTTTTCTTCAAGTGTTATAACTCTCTTCTTTTGTGCATCCGATAGATGAGAATAGCCAGAAGTTAAGCCTGAAATCTGGCATGATGTCACTCCCATAAGTATTAAGGCTGATAGAAATAAATGTTTCATAAGGTAGATTTAATTATTCAATAAAATGTGCTACAAAGATAAGGATAAATCATTAGATTATGCAGAAAACCTACCTAACAAGTTCTTTTAATACCACTTCTTGTTCTCTATAAAAGCTCTTTTCATCGGCTTCTGATACGGGTTTAATCTCTTCTAAGCTTGCTGCAAGGTTCTGCATCTCCCATGTAATGGAATAGCCTAACTGCTTACGCATGGCAATACATTTATCTAATTCGTAGCGGGCTCGGCTTTTATCCTTTCTAAAGAGTAAGCCTGCAAGGGTGAAACGCATACGTTGGCGGAACTTTTCCTCTCGTTGTGCGGAGATAGCTTTACAGAGAAGTGCAATCTTGTAGCGTTCGTCATCAAGGAGTTCTGACAGCTCGTGATAGAGATAGGACTGTCGGTGGTTCTTGATAAGATGGGTATAAATATTGATTGCCTTATCTTTTTTGCCCATAATTCGATAGACCATCGCTTTGTAACGTTGGTTATGCATATTGTAAGGACTATGCTTTAGGGCTTCAGCTAATATCGGTGCAGCCTTTAAAGCCATGTCAACAGTAGGCTTACTTTCCACTTCCTTAAATACTTTTCCTACGATACGCATTCCTATTGAGGGAATAGGATGACCGTTGCCTTGCTCCATTGTCCAGTCTTCATCTGTTAGTCGGGTGATACCCCATTGTGAGATAAAGTCGAGCATAGAGAATCCTGGATGGTGGTCGAAGACCAATAGTGAGGCACGCATTAAGGCGCTTTGTCCCTTAAGGTCCTTGTCGTCCATCGTCGGATAGAGTCTTAGCAAACTCTTGAATATCTTATATGCCTCTTCTAACTGGCGTTGTTGATAGCGAAGCTTCATCATGTCGACACCTACCCAGAACATAGCTATGGTCGTGTAATGTCCCTTGTGTACGGCATACATCGGTAGAATGGCAGCGTATGCCTCCTCCGTACGTCCCTGCTTGCGCAGCATAAAGATGTCTCTTATCTCCATCTTTCCAAAATTAAAGAAAGCAGACGCCAAAGCCGAAACAATAGGTTCGTCTTTTAGCGTCTGCTTTTTATTTAATAATTTTCCTTTTCAACCTCAGTTATTACTGATTTGTAACCGTCAAACTTCCAGATGTATCAGGGTTTGGTTTACAAGCCACATTGTTATGTGTTTCGTATTCAAGGATGAAGAAGTTCATCCATGGGCATACATAACCTTCCTTAGAATTGATTCGTGCAGATGGTTCATAATTGGTATTGTCCTTTCTGCGAATCTGAAGCGCAAGTCGTTTATAATCGAAGTAAGTGATTCCCTCGCCCCAGAACTCTATGCGTTTCTGTACCATCAGCTCTTTTATGAAGTCCTCCATAGTGGTGACATTATTTGCCTGATAAGAGTTATCGGTGTAACGATAAGTGTTCATAAAGTTTTTCAGAGCCGTAACACCTGCTGCAACACCATCAAGGTGGGCTGTAGCTTCAATGTCGATAAATACCATTTCTTCCATGCGCATCAAAGGAAGACTGATGAATTGTCCCTCGTAAGTATCAGTGATATTACCCTTTGCAGGACGGAACTTGATGTTAGCATAGGCTGGTAGCTGCTTCCAAGCCTCCTCATCTAAGAGGGAAAGTCTCTCCTTCTTAGTGCCAATGGTGATAGAGTCATATTTCTCGTAACCCTCATGTGTACCTGCAGCGGTCGGATCAATCCATGAATAATGGCGCCAGTCACCTTCTGGCATCTTATCATAGAGCGCACTACCAATCATACGAGTAGCACCGTATGCGCCAGCAAGTCCCCAAGTAGTTTCTGATGACACGGTGCTGGTGAAGGTATAGTAGATATAGCTAATTTGCTCACGTGTGGTATAGCCTAACTTCCACATCCATGCTTGGTTTTCCTTGTTAAAGCCGTCTTGTGTGCTATGCCACTGTGCTTCGGTAACAGGACTGTAACCACTGGCAGCCTTACGAGCATAGGTACGTGCCTTCTCATAGCACTCACGAGCTGTGGTGATACCTAACTTATCATACTCAATGCTTGCAGAGTCTTCTGCTGCTATGGCTGCATTAAGGTCTGCACTACTCTGATCAAAACGACTTGCCATTTCCATCCAAAGGCGTGCCTTGAGTCCATAGACTACACTAAGGTTAGGCAAGTTCTTGTCGGGACGTGTATAATTAGCCAGATACTCCTCAGCATGGTTGAGGTCAGTAAGGATGAAGCGATACATCTTATAGAACGGAGCACGTGGATTGTGACGTTGCATTTCTTTCGTTGTCTTTCGGTAACGATAGGAACTGTGAGCCCCCATATCCCATTTTTTGTCGCCTTATCATCCAAACTTGCAATGCCAGTCTTCTTGAATTCGAACTGACGAGCTATGTCAAGATAAGCCATTGCACGATAAGCCAGAGCTATACCTAAGTAGTTTTTAGAGGTTGGTGAGGCTGTGGCAGGATCTACTACACTTGTTACGTTGTTACAGGTAGCAATGAAGTCGTAGTAAAAACGATAGGTGTAATAAGCCTTGAAACGGGTGTTGACACCGCTTTCCACTGTCGTCCAGTAGCTATAGTTACTACTATAAACAGGGAAATCACTTCCTAAGACATCCCTATAGTGCATCTGACAAGGATAACCCCAGTCGTTGAGAGGGTCACCAGAACCCCAAGAGTCAAAGGTTATCATATAAGAAAGGATACCATTGATAAGTCCTTCTTGTGAAGAAGGCATCTTTCTTACTTGGTCAGAAGTTAATACCTCTGACGGTTCAATGCTATCGATACAAGAAGTAAAGCCAAAGGTAATAGCAACGATAGCCAACGTTATGATGTGATTTGATATTAAGCGTTTCATAATGACGTACTATTAATGTAAGAAGATGGTTAGAATGTTAGTTTAATACCACCAGAGATGGTTCTCGTTGGGCTATAGATGGATGTACTACTACCTCCTGAGAAGGAACCACGTGGGTCGAATCCCTTACGCTTACTCCAAAAGTATACGTTGTCAGCAGCCACATATATGCGTACATTCTCCAATCCAATCTTGCTTACCCATAGCTTAGGTAGGGTGTAGCCAAGGTTGATATTCTGTAAGCTTAGATAGCTACCGCTGATGAGGAAACGGTCGCATTGAGCACTGACACTTGGATCGTCATATTGCCAACGAGGGATATTACTGGTCGGATTACTTGCTGACCAAGAGTTGAGAACGTCTTTATGGATAGTTGTTCCTCCTAAGGTACCACTCGGTGGACCCATAAAACCTGCGTAACCACTGTCGTATGAAAGTCCTCCTAACGAATAAGCGAAGGAGATAGAGAAGTCGAAACCATACGCATTTAGCGTTGTCCCAAGCCACCATAGAGGTCTGGGTGTGGACTTCCACATGAGTAATAGCCCGCATTACCATATACATCTGTCGTTTTAAGGGTTCCGTCAGGGTCAGTGTAGTACCACATAGCCTTTCCTTCATTAGAAACACCAGCATAACGAGGCATATACCACTCGTAAATAGGGAGTCCCTCGGCATAGAGTCTATCACCACTACTATAGCCAGGATGCCCATCTACAACGAGATCAGCTTTGAGGACGTCAGCGAGTTTGATGATTTCATTCTTGTAAGTAGTTGCATTCACGTTGACATCCCATGAGATATTTTTAGTTTTTAAGACGGTAGCAGAGAGATCAACCTCCACACCCTTGTTCGTCATATCACCGATATTGTCGTACGTTCCTTTGTAACCAGCCGAGTAAGGAGCAAAGACAAAGCAGAGCATATCAGTTGTTTTCTTATAGAAATACTCAATACTACCACGCAAACGGCTATTGAACAATTCAAAATCGAAGCCTGCATTGAAGTTGTTATTAGTCTCCCAAGTAATATTAGGGTTGCCCTTTTCAGACAGAACTAATCCAACCTTATTGTTCGTGTTTACGATACTATAAGTATCAAGATAGTGGAAATCACCAATATTATCATTACCTTGCTGACCGAAAGAAGCCTTTAGTTTCAACATATTCAACCATTTGAAAGGTTTCATGAAAGGCTCTTTCGTAATAGTCCAAGCACCACCGAAGGAGTAGAAGTTACCCCAACGATGATTAGGATCAAAGCGACTGGAAGCATCACGACGGAAAGAAAGACTTCCAAAGTACTTCTGATCGTAGTCGTATTGCCCACGGAAGAAGAAGCCTTCAGACTCATATTCACTATTACCAGACTCTCCTGTGTTATCCATCTTTATTGCTCCAGCAAGAGTTTGGTTGGTAAAGTAGGATGCCATACCAAGTTTACTACCCCACAAGCTTTCGTAGTTGTAGCGATAGAACTCATGACCAAGGAGCAATTCCATGTGATGATGACCAAAGTCATGGTTGTAATTCACGAGTTGTTGGAAGTTATAAGAGAAGGTTTGATCACTTGTTCTGGTCACAACACCCGTTGGATAAGCCGTATGACTGTATCCATAGAAAGGCTGTTTTGTCTCAGTTCCACGTAAGTTGTTGACGGTCACCGTACCATTAAGGGTAATCTTCAATCCCTCAAGAGGCATGATATTTGCATAGCCATAGAGCGAATACATATTAACTTTCGAACTATTCGTATTCAACGCATTCTCTTGTAATGGGTTGATGTTAGGTAACGTAGGACGTCTTAGTCCAATAACAGAACCATTACCATAGTCATACATCTGTCCATTCTCATCTGTCATGATGTTCCCTTGCTCATCACGAATGAAGGCAGGATAGATAGTGCGACATTATTCAACTGATAGAAAAGACCATTATCATCCGATGGTATCACATGGTATTTAGCCCGAGAGAAGTTCATGTTTGTACCCACCTTCAACCATTTGCGTGCTTCATAGTCCGCTTTGGCACGAACGGTAATACGTTCAAAGTCTGAATGATATGCCACACCTTCATTGTTTAAGTAACCCAAAGAAAGGTAGTATTGCATTTTATCACTACCTCCAGTCAGGTTTATATCATACTCTTTGCGTAATCCGTTACGAAAGGCAAGGCTCTTCCAATCGTCTGGTAGGATGGTATAACGTTTACCATTATGCTCAATAACACGTCCTAATGTGGCATGTGGATTCATACGACCATCTTCCCCAATGAGCTGTTCTCCGTTTGGAACAGTAAATATTGGATATCCCAATCCACCCGCTGCACCAGGTGCAACGAGTTGTTTGTTAGCCTCAATAGTAGCTTGAGCAGGGGTCAATCCGAGTCCTTTCAGTTGATAATTATACAATGCATTATAGTAAACCTCATAGTATTTAACAGGATCATCGATAGTCTCATAGTAGCGTTTAATACGACTATTCGTACCCCATCTCATATCAACAGAAATATGCGCATTGCCAACTTGTGCATGTTTTGTTGTCACCATGATAACGCCATTGGCTCCTCGTGCTCCATAGAGTGCGGTAGAAGACGCATCTTTCAATACGGTTACAGATGCCACATCGGCTGGGTTAAGATTGTTCCAACCGCCATCGTAAGGCGCACCATCTACTATAATCAGAGGGCTTTGTCCTGCGCTAATACTACTAAAGCCACGTACACGGATAGAAGGGGTTGAACCAGGCTCTCCGCTGTTGTCTATAATCTGAACACCAGCAGCCTCACCTTTCAAACTACTCATTACGTTATTTACCTGCTTATGTTCAATCTTTTTAGAGTCAACAATGGCAGCAGAGCCTGTAAAAGCCGAACGCTTTTGTTCACCGAAGGCAGTTACAACCACCTCGTCCAACGCAGAGTTGTCGTTAATCATCGTAATCTTCATTGTTGGTTTGGCAGGACCAGTGAAGGTTTTCATACCGACATAAGATACTTCCAACTTAGCACCAGGCTTAATATTGGCGAGTGTAAACTTACCGTCCATGTCTGTTGCTGTAATCAGTTTGCTGTCACCGACTACCTGAACCGTTGCACCGATAATCGTTTCACCTGTTTCGTCGACAACAACACCCGAAGTAGTGAATACTTGTTGGGCAAAGCTGACGATTGCCGACAGCATAAATAAGGTAGAAATAAGAGTCTTTTCGTATTCATAAGGCAGGTCTTTATGTTATTTTCAAGTAAGGTTGTATGTAATAGATAATTATGTCGCAAATATAACTAAAAGTTTCAAACAATCAAATAAAATCATGGAAATAATTTAAAAAAATAACATTTGGTGTTCTTTAGGTTTGTAAGTGTTATTCTTACAAGGAAACTATTAGACGTGGATGTCATCTTTTTACAAGGTTAATAGGAGTTTGTTTCCATTGAAATGTATTTTATTCTTTAGTCTTATTGTTCGATAATAAAGCAAAATATGTTGAGGCTCTAATGAGCGATTTGGGTTAAATTAAAGGTTATATGAGAAAATAACATTACCTTTGCCATAGAAACAAACAATCAAGGTGATATGAAATATCTATTGGTATCAGATATCCACGGATGTCTGCCAGCACTGGAGAAGGTGCTACAATTCTATGATCGCGAGCATTGTGACATGCTTTGCATACTTGGAGACATACTTAATTATGGTCCACGTAACTCTATCCCAGAGGGAATAGATGCTAAGGGGATAGTGGAAGCACTAAATAAACGTGCTAATAACATCGTGGCAGTACGTGGAAACTGTGATGCAGAAGTTGATCAAATGCTACTTGATTTTCCAATGATGTCCGACTATTTGATGTTGGTTGATGAGGGACGAAAGATTTTCCTAACACATGGACATATCTATAACAAATCCACAATGCCAAAAGGTCATTTCGATGCGATTGTCTATGGGCATACACATCTTTGGGAACTCACCCAGCAGGAGGGTACGCTTGTTTGCAATCTCGGCTCTATCACTTTCCCGAAAGGTGGGAATGTGGCTACCTTCATGACCTATGAGCATGGTGTCTTCACAGCTTATACGCTTGACGGAACACCACTAAAGCAGGAAAGAATTTAGGGAAAACTTATTAGCCTTATTAGCCTTATTGGGCTAATTAGGCTAATAGGGCCAATTAGCCTAATAAACAATAACCACCTAATTCCCTCCTTATATCAGCCCTTTCTTTCCAAAGAATAGCTTTGAGATGCCCGTAACATCCATCAACCATGTTATGCCAAACGAGCCTACAATCGCAAATACCACACTGACCACAAGGAAGAACATTCCCGTCGGCTCCACACGAAGCAGCAACGGTTGATAGAATTTGGCAAGAATCGTGAAGATAGGGGAGAAGAGTAAGAGGGGTAAAGTGTTACGCCCGATAAAGAGAAAGAGGTTGCGCAGTGGTTGTGGAATCCCTAACTGATAAATCCACAACAGCGAACCGATAACTAAACACCAAACATGCACCTGCAAAAGATGCCTTATCGTAATGGGTTGGGTCGATGCACCATACTACTAAAAGTCCTAATGTCCACCAACGATTAGGGAAGACTTGACGGAAATTGCCCACTGCTTGGCGTATGATAACACCTACAAGGAAGTAGGCTGCATTGGCTATTGAGAGTAGTCCGCAGCCGTGTGAGAGCAACCAAAGGAATAGGGCAAGAAGGATAAACCTACCTAACAGCACTTGATTTTCCAAACTCATCATTTTGATAGGCAGCAGTGGTTTCTCTTGTTTCAATACTGATGAAAAACGCCCTTTAGGTTTTCTGAATGCGATATAATAGAAGATACCGCAAATCATCAGGGTATGTAAGTACCAATAAGGTCCCATCGGATGAAGGAAGATATGGTCAATCAGTACTCCTGCGGTTAGATGATCAATGTGTTCACGGATAGGGAGTAGCGAAGCCATTACGGTATATCCGGTTTCCATCACTGCGTATGGAATGAATATCCAAAGCATTGTTTTCCTAAAAGCAGCCCACGACTTATTCACATTAAACAGATAACCCGACACTAACAGGAAGCCCGGCATGTGGAAAGTATAGACCAACTGTTTAGCAACAGGGTAGGTGTCGCCGATATAGGTAAGGTGGAAGGCAATCATCAACGTGATGAAGACGAACTTGAGAAAGTCCAGTTCTTCCATCCTTGCCTTTGGTTTATGCATTTGAATAATCATGGCGACAAAGTTAGGAAATTAGTAGGACACTTCAAAAAGATGTAGTTGTAAAAGAATAATTAGCCTCTTAAATTTCGATATTTGATAGGTGTTAGCAATTTATTATCATCCTCTGACAAAGAAAACTTCTTCATTTAATACTTCGAAAGTCTACAGATAAAGGTTTGAAATCATTACATAAATCCGAGTAAAACACCTACAAATAATGATAAAAACACGTTTTAAAAGCGAGTTTGTAACAGTCAGGGAATCAGTTGGTTATAAAACTGCATAAGTAAAGGTGCTTAATTGGACTCCAAAAGGGCGTTAGTAAGGGGCTTAAAGGGCGTCTTTTGCAAGCCTATTAGGCGTCTTTAAGAAGCCAAAAGAGCATGTGTTGGTTTTGAGTTGGGTGAAAATAGTTTACAAATATTAGCGCATAAGGGAACGATTAAAAGAAAAACCCCATTGCATTGTTCGTTGTGAACGTTTGCAATGGAGTATCTTTTAATCGAATAATCCCGGGTTGTAGAGGATTGTCTTGATATGAGTTTCGTCCGAGATGGTCGTAGGCAAGCTGTGTTGCCACACGTCCACGAGGGGTTCGTTTGATGAAACCTTCCATAATAAGGAAAGGTTCGTAAACCTCTTCTACTGTACCAGAATCCTCACCAATAGCAGTGGCAATGGTTGAGACACCTACTGGACCGCCACGGAACTTATCGATAATGGTGAGTAGAATCTTGTTATCTATCTCGTCCAAACCATATTTGTCAATGTTCAATGATTGCAGTGACATCGTAGCGATTTCGGGTGTGATAGTACCATTACCCTTCACCTGTGCGAAGTCGCGTACACGGCGGAGTAGGGCGTTACAGATACGTGGCGTACCACGTGAGCGACGCGCAATCTCGTCAGCAGCTTCGTCTACGATAGGCACTTTTAATAGGGCAGCCGAACGCTTGATAATGCGCTTTAAAGTCTCTGGATCATAATACTCCAAATGGAGATTAATACCAAAGCGAGCACGGAGAGGAGCTGTGAGCAGTCCGCTTCGTGTCGTTGCACCAACGAGTGTGAATGGGTTGAGGTCAATCTGGATAGAACGTGCAGACGGTCCCTTATCAATCATAATGTCAATACGATAGTCCTCCATCGCAGAGTAAAGATACTCCTCTACGACAGGAGAAAGGCGGTGTATCTCGTCAATAAACAAGACGTCGTTAGGCTCTAAGGAGGTGAGGATACCCGCAAGGTCGCCCGGCTTGTCGAGTACCGGACCAGAGGTAATCTTGAAACCAACGCCCAATTCGTTAGCGATAATATTGCTCAACGTTGTCTTACCCAATCCCGGAGGACCGTGTAAGAGGGTATGGTCGAGCGGTTCGCCACGGAACTTAGCGGCTTCAACAAAGACGCTGAGGTTTTCGACCACCTTCGACTGTCCGCTGAAATCATTAAATTTCAGAGGGCGCAGAGCGTTTTCGAAATCCTTCTCAACCGAGTTCAGCCTTTCTTCATGTATATCAAAATCTTCTGGCATATTGCTAATTTCTGCAAAAAGATGCAAGTGGAAGAGTGTGTAGATAATGTCTTTGCACATGGTTAATATATCCGTCAAAAGCAGTCTTTTATGGATATATGTGTTGTGCTTCCCTATGAATTGCCGTCTACGACTCTTCTTCTACACGCTCAAGGTATATATTATTTTCTGCAAAGGTACTCTATTTTTTCTGTGCAAGTGCTTTGTTTCGGAAAATTTATCTAAATTTGTAGCGTCATTTCACTCATATCCTTAAACGTATGATTAACAAGATTAATAAGAAGGTCCTTTATCGGGAAATCTTAGACTATGTAATGATAGCCGTAGGTATGCTGTCCTATGCTATCGGCTGGATGGTTTTTCTACTACCTAATCACATCGGTAATGGTGGCGTAGCTGGTCTTGCTTCCATTTTGAATTGGGGTCAAGGAATCCCTGTTGCTAACACTTATTTTATCCTAAACGCAATTCTATTAGCCATTGCACTGAAGGTTTTAGGCTTAAAGTTCTGTATCCGTACTATCTATGGCGTTGTGATGCTGACGGTTATCACAAAGGTTATGGGTACTGTCTTTCCTCATCCGGGACTCTTACATGGGCAACCTTTTATGGCAGCAATCATCGGTGCATCGTTTTGTGGTGTTGGTTTAGCTTTTGGACTCTCCTATAATGGTAGCTCTGGTGGTTCGGATATCGTCGCAGCGATAGTCAATAAATACCGTGATATTTCTCTTGGGCGTGTTATCTTGTTAGTGGATATGACCATCGTAACGGGAAGTTACCTTGTTCTACGTAGTTGGGAGCAGGTTATCTATGGTTATGTAAACTTGATTATCACCTCTTTTGTACTCGACCAAGTTATCAATTCCAGTCGTCGTTCGGTGCAGTTCCTTATCATTTCGGAGCGTTATAAAGAGATTTGTGATATGATATCGCAAGACCAACCCCATCGTACCAGTACGATAATCGATGCAAAGGGCTATTATACGGGTAGCGATATAAAGATTGTTATCGTAGTAACTCGCCAACGTGAAGCGTCATATGTCTATCGTATGATTGATGATATCGATCCAGACGCCTTCGTAACACAGAGTCAGGTAATGGGTGTCTTTGGTAAGGGATTTGATAAGTTTAAGGTGAAGAAGAAGTCACCTAATAAGAATAAGCTGAAGGCTACTAATCTGCCTAAGCAATAAAACGAACAAAGCCGGCTGACACGTGGTTGCGTGTTAGCCGGCTTTGCTTTGTGGGTATTGGGCTTATTAGCCTTATAAGGCTTATTAGCCCAATAGGGCTTATTGCTTTATTAGCCTTATAAGGCTCATTAGCCCGATAGGGCTTATTACTTTATTAGCCTAATAAGGCTTATTAGTCCAATAAGGCTTATTGCTCTCTTAGCTTTTACTTCATCTTTAGTGCCGCCTTTATACCAGCCTCAACGTCTTTCATATCAGTTGTTGGCTCAAAGCGATCGATGACGTGTCCCTGTCTGTCAATGAGGAACTTTGTGAAGTTCCATTTGATACTTGGATCTTTGGCGTAGTCTGGGTTCTCTGCGCGGAACTTCTCATCGAGAAACTTACCGATGTTGTTATTCATGTCAAAGCCCTTGAATGGCTGTTGAGCCTTTAGGTAAGTGTAAAGCGGTGATTCGTTACGACCATTGACATTAATCTTTGCAAACTGTGGGAAAGTCGTACCATAGTTGCCTGTACAGAAAGTGTGAATGTCTCGGAAAGAGCCTGGAGCCTGTGCGCCAAACTGATTACAAGGGAAGTCAAGGATGACAAGTCCTTGGTTCTTATAGGTTTCATAGAGTTTTTGTAATGCCTCATACTGTGGTGTAAATCCACATTTTGTCGCTGTATTAACGATGAGCAGAACCTTACCCTTATAGTCCTTCAATTTGACGGTATGCTCGTTTCCGTCCTTTACACTAAACTTGTAAACATTCTTCTGAGCCATGATTGGCAATGTCATAAGGGCTAAGAAGAGGAGTGAAAATAGTTTCTTCATTTGTTTCTTTATTGATATATGCTTTCGTTTTTGCCCCTATGAGAATATAGGGAATGAAAACTTGGTAGTTTATATGTTCTCTGTTTATTATGAATAGGATTTTATTTCTGTGTGGGAATGCGATGTAATCAGTTCCTTATGATGCTATAATCAGCTTTTTACAATAGCTTAATCAACTCTTTCATACCTTCGCTTGCACCCTTTTTTATATGCGTTAATCGTCCAGAAGCATGTGCGGGCGTATCGTCTGGGTCAATCAGATAGATAGGAGTTCCTGGTCGGGTGTATTGCACAAGACCCGCAGCAGGGTAAACAACCAGCGATGTTCCGATGATAACAAGGATGTCTGCTTGTGCCACAACTTCTGCAGCTGGTTCAATCATTGGGACTGATTCACCGAAAAAGACAATGAAAGGACGCAATAGACTACCGTCTTCAGCCAATACTCCAGGGGCTACTTCGCAGTTGTCTTTAGGTAGTTCCTGTATGTATCGGCTGTCGTAAGGAGTCTTACTTGAGCAAACCTTTGTCAGTTCTCCATGTAGATGGATAACCTTTAAAGACCCTGCTTTCTCGTGAAGGTCGTCAACATTTTGCGTAATCACCGTCACATCATAGTCTTTCTCAAGTTCCTTGATAAGGCGATGACCCTCGTTAGGCTTGGCTGCATAGAGCTTTTTGCGTAGATTGTTGTAGAAGTTGTTGACGAGTGTGGGGTTGGCTACCCAGCCTTCGTGCGTTGCTATCTGTTCAACAGGATAATCCTCCCATAATCCATCATTGCCGCGAAAGGTCTTGAAGCCACTCTCTACGGACATTCCAGCACCTGTTAAGAATACGATTTTCTTCATACGTCTGTCTTTTATGAGTTGAGGCTTGAAGGAGATAGACGAGGTTATAGGCATTAATTTCAAAACACTTGCAAATAGAGTTTTGGACAAATGAAGTACTAATAATATACTTCTTGTTTTTTGTCGATACCTTTAACTTGCACAGTAATCCTCCATTCTCTTTGACAAATTTAGTAATTTTAATCCGATTAATGCAAAACTATACCTTAAAAATAGTATCTTTGCACATTAATTATTAATAATATTAAGAACGATAATGGATAAATTAAGCTATGCACTGGGAATCGGTATCGGTTCACAGCTCGCAGGAATGGGCGCAAAGGAACTGAATATTGACGACTTCGCACAGGCTATCAAGGATGTTATTTCAGGTTCAGAACTGAAAGTTGACAATGCAGAAGCACAGACTCTCGTACAAAACTTCTTCCAAGAGCAGGAGGCTAAGCAGCAGGCTGCAGCCGCTGAGGCTGGTAAGGCAGCAAAGGCTGCTGGTGAGGCTTTCCTTGCTGAGAACGGTAAGAAGGATGGTGTTGTAACCTTACCATCTGGTTTGCAGTATCAGGTGTTGAAAGAAGGTAACGGTAAGAAGCCTTCGGCTACAGACCAAGTAGTATGTCATTATGAGGGAACACTGATTGATGGTACTGTTTTTGACAGTTCTTATCAGCGTAACCGAGCCAGCTACTTTCGGCTTGAATCAGGTTATCCCAGGTTGGACGGAGGGTGTGCAGCTTATGCAGGAAGGTGCTAAGTATCGCTTCTTCATCCCTTATAACCTTGCATATGGTGAGCGTGGTGTCTGGTGCACAGATACCTCCATTCGCAGCACTTGTATTCGACGTAGAGTTGATTGAGGTAAAGTAAGAAAGGTGTGTAGGCGATAATAGACTGCAATATACGTCCATCATCGCCTACTCTAATAATATTGCTTAAGAAACTAAACAATTAAAATAATGAAGAAAATTTATTTTTTAGCCGCTATGGCTATCGCAGCTGCAGGCTTCACAGCTTGTGGTAACTCAGCTCCAAAGGAGGATTTGAAGTCTGATGTTGACTCTTTGAGCTATGCTTTCGGTATTGATCAGGGTCAGAGTGTTAAGCAGTATCTCCAGCAGATGCAAATTGATACAGCTTACATCGATGAGTTTATCAAGGGTATGAACGATGGTGCACAGAATGCTGATGATAAGAAGCGTGCTGCTTACAATGCTGGTATCGGCGTAGGTATGCAGATGAACATGATTATTAAGAATCAGATCAATCGTCAGATCTTTGGTGAAGACTCTACAAAGTCTGTTTCTTTGGCTAATTTCCTCGCTGGTTTCGCAGCAAGTGCAAAGGGTCATGGTCAGAAGATGACTGTAGAGCAGGCTCGTGAGGTTGAGCAGAAGACTTCAAAGACTATTCAGATGAAGGCTGCTGAGAAGACTTATGGCGCTAACAAGAAGAAGAGTGACGCTTACATGGCTGCCAATGCTAAGAAGCCAGGAGTGAAGACTATCGGTCAGGGTGTACAGGTTAAGGAACTCAAGGCTGGCTCTGGTGCTACACCAAAGGCTTCTGATGTTGTTAAGATTAACTATGTTGGTAAGACTATTGATGGTAAGGTTTTCGATCAGCGTGATGGTGCAACAATGCCTGTAGGTGGTGTTATCCCAGGTTTCACAGAGGCTTTGACTAAGATGCCTGTTGGTGCTAAGTGGGAGATTACAATTCCTTATACACTGGTTATGGTGCTGAGCAGCCAAGTCCAGACCTCAAGCCATTCTCAACACTTATCTTTACTGTTGAGTTACTCGGTATTGAGAAGGCTCCAGAGGGTCAGCCAGGTATGCCTCAGGGTATGTCAGGTATGCCACAGGGTAAGCCAGGTATGTAATCAACTAAAGCTTGATAATGGTTCGATGAGTCTTCCTTTCTTATATGGAAGAGCATCAGCTGTAATCCATTTTCACGATGATGACGAATTATTTTCATGAAAGAAAATATTTATTGTCGTGAAAATAAATATTTATTCTCATGAAAGTAATTATTTATTTTCATGAGAATAATTCAGTAATGATACTCTTGTCTTATAGGAAAGGAAGACACATACATACTTCTTAAAGCTTAGTAATATACTTCTTAAAGCTTGGTAATCATCGAATCTACATCCTTTTAATATAGAAAAACCTGTTCTTTAAAAACGACAAAACAATGAAGAAACTTTTAATGCTGGCTCTGCTCGTTGCAGCAGGTTCAGTCTTTAATACTGCAAGTGCACAGAGTAAGAAGAAAGGAAAGCAGAATGAGAAGTGTTCTGTAGAATGTAAAGATGGCGCAGTAGTACTGACTTCACCTTCTGATACATTGAGCTATGCTGCAGGTATGTCTATGACACGTGGTTTGGACGACTATCTTGCAAATCAGTTTGGTGTTACTCCAGCACAGATGCCAGACTTCCTGCGTGGCTTGCGTCAGGGTATTGCTAATCGCAAAGACTCTGCTTTTGCTGCTTATGTAGCTGGATTGCTCATCAGTTCACAGGTAGACAAGACCATGTTGCCTAATATTGCATCTAAGTTCGAAGGCACATCGGCTCCAATTAACCCAGATTTGCTTTATAAGGGCTTTGTTGCTGCTTTGGCAAAGGATTCTACTGTCCTCAAGCAGGCTACTGCTGAGCAAATCTTCGAGAAGAAAGAAGTAGAGTTGAAAGCACAGAAAGATGCTGAGATGAAGGCTAAGAACGAGGCTTACTTGGCTGAGAACAAGAAGAAGGAGGGTGTTGTAACATTGGCTGATGGTCTTCAGTATCGTATCATTAAGAAGGGTGATGGACCTATACCAACAGCAGCTGACCGCGTTCAGGTTATCTATGAGGGCAAGACCATTGATGGAAAGGTATTCGATGCAACTTCACGTCATGGCGTAGAGTTCGATACCTTCAATGTTGGTGGACTCATCAAGGGTTGGACAGAGGCGTTGCAGATGATGCCTGTAGGCTCAAAGTGGGAGATTGTTATCCCACAAAACCTTGCCTATGGTGAGCGTGGTGCAGGTCGTGACATCGCTCCTTTCTCAACACTTATCTTCACCCTTGAGTTGAAAGGCATTGAGGCAGCACCTGAAAAGGAGTCAAAGACGATTGATGCTGCAAAGCTCGTTCCAGCCAAGAAGGCTCCTGCTCAGAAGGCAAAGAAGAATGTAAAAAAGTAAGATAAAAGCAGTGAAATACTGTTCTCTTGCTTAAAATAAAAACAAAATGCGCCCAAGTGGCGCATTTTTTATGTCATTTTGTTGTCTGTTCCATAATTATTCCCTACTTTTGCTCGTCATCAATTAAAGCTTTAGAAACATAGAATTAAGAAATAATATCAACCGTAGAACATGGAAAAAGTAGATCGTTTGGACAAGAAAATATTGGGTATCCTCTCGCAGAATGCTCGTATGCCTTTTAAAGATGTTGCTGCCCAGTGTGGCGTTTCACGTGCTGCTATTCACCAGCGTGTACAACATCTCATAGAGAATGGAGTCATAACAGGTAGTGGTTTCGACGTTAATCCTAAGAGTTTAGGCTATACAACCTGCACCTATGTGGGACTAAACCTCGAGCGTGGCTCTATGTATAAGAAGGTTGTTGAACGTATCAGTGCTATTCCAGAGGTGGTTGAGTGTCATTTTACAACAGGTCCTTATACAATGCTTGTGAAGCTTTATGCAAAAGACAACGAGCAGTTGATGGACCTTCTTAACAATCAGTTGCAAGGTATCTCAGGTGTCGTATCAACCGAAACACTTATTTCTCTTGAGCAAAGTATCAAACGTGAGATACCTATAGCAGAAGAATTGCTCTAAAGAAGTCAACGACAAACCAATCTTTTAAAAAAGAATAAGAATGCAATACGATCTTCAGTCACATCTCGATAAGGTGTATTCAACTTTCCCTGAAGCAAAGCGTAAGCCTATAATTGGTATTACTACCAATTATATGAATGGTGATGCAGCGTTAAGGAATGTCTATTATAAGCAGGTGGTAGCTGCGGGCGGAGTCCCAATGCTTATTCCTCCTGTGGCTGATAAGGATGTGCTTATTAACACCCTTGACCATCTTGACGGTCTTCTCCTTACAGGTGGTGCTGATATCAATCCTCTGTGGCTTGGCGAGGAGCCTTCTCCCAAACTTCATAATATCAATGCTGAGCGTGATTTACCCGAACTGATGCTTATCCGTTTGGCGTTTAATCGTCAGTTGCCTATCCTTGGTATCTGCCGTGGAGCGCAAGCCCTTGCTGTCGCTTAGGTGGAAAGATACAGCAAGATATCTATGATGAATATATAAGAGAGGAGGAAACGGTTGAAAAGAAACTGAGCAAAGACAAAACGGTAACAACCTATCGTGCTGCTACATTAAAGCATTCACAGGACGCTGAACGCTGTGAAGCTACGCATAGCGTGACCCTTAACAAGTCATCTGTCCTCTATGCGCTCTATAAGGAAGAGCGTCTTATGGTCAATAGCTTCCATCATCAGGCAGTGAAAGATGCTGGAAAGCACTTCCGTGTGACAGCACTTTCGCCTGATGGAGTGATTGAAGCCATTGAGAGTAGTGAGTTCAAGCCTATCATGGGAGTGCAATGGCATCCCGAATGGATGGGTGAGGAGGGAGGAAATCTTCCAGTGGCTGGTCGGACAGTCTAATAACTTCTATCTTGCTAAGCAACTTCATCAGCGCATCTTGACGCTTGATACACACTGTGATACGCCTATGTTCTTCCCGCAAGGCGTCAACTTCGATCAGCGTGACTCACGTATTCTCTACGATCTCCATAAGATGACGGAGGGAAGACAGGATGCTGTGACGATGGCTGCTTACCTTCCACAACCGAAGATAGGTGAGTCTTTCTCGTCAAAGATTGATGTTGAAGGTTTGAAACGCTATAATCCTCATCTCATTGAGACATTGAATCAGCTCTCACCAGCTGTCTATGCCAACCTTATTTTCGACAAAATAGAGGAAATTGTTAAGCAGAACCAACGCTATATCAGTATTGCTCGTACACCTTCCGACCTTTACGAAGATAAGCGCAAGGGACGTAAGAGCATTATGTTTGCTATTGAGAACGGTCTTGCTTTGGAGCATAAGCTTGAGAATGTAAAGCACTTTGCACAGCGTGGTGTGACCTATATAACCCTTTGTCACAATGGTGATAACGATATTTGCGACTCTGCACGAGGCTGCAACACCCACGGAGGAGTAAGTAAGTTTGGCGAAGAGGTCATCAAGGAGATGAACCGTAACGGTATTATGGTCGACTTAAGCCACGGCGGAGAGAAGAGTTTTTATGATGCGTTGGAGATTAGTACGATGCCAATCGTATGTAGTCATTCTAATAGCAAAGTACTCTGTGACGTTCCTCGCAACCTTACCGACGACCAGATGCGAGCATTGGCAAAGAAGGGTGGTGTGGCGCATATCACAATGTACCAAGGCTTCTTGAAGAAGGGTAGTGAGGCAACTGTGATGGATGCGATAGCCCATCTTGAGCATGCTATCAACATTATGGGTATCGATCATGTCGGTATTGGTACCGACTTTGATGGTGACGGAACCGTACGCGGTATGGCTGATGCGAGCGAAATGATAAACTTCACCCTTCATCTTTTGCGTCGTAAATATAGCGAAAGAGATATTGAAAAGATATGGGGAGGCAACTGGCTGCGTGTAATGGCGCAGGTACAGAGCGTTAGAAAATAAGTAGAAAGAAGGTTTCTTACCAACTCTTTAGGATAGAGTGGGAGAGAATAAGAAAACAATCAACAATGAAGACGAATATAAAAATCATTTTCGGCTGCCTCTTGGCAGTGTCCCTCGCAACCGTTGCATACGGCTGTAAGGGGAAAGCAAGCAACACTGATAATGGTGCTGACACAGTAGCTACAGCAAAACCGGTCGGTCCTACGTTTAATGCCGACTCTGCATACGCCTTTACAGCAGCACAGTGTGACTTCGGACCACGTGTGATGAACTCTGCAGCACATGATAAGTGTGGCAAGTGGATAGTAGAGAAATTCAAGGAGTATGGCTGTGATGTACAGGAGCAGAAAGCCGATCTAAAAGCCTATGACGGTACGGTCTTGAAGTCAACTAATATCATTGCACGTTTTAATCCAGAAGCAAAGAAGCGTATCTTAATCTGTGCGCACTGGGATAGTCGTCCTTGGGCAGACAATGATCCAGACTCTACTAACCACAAGAAGCCTGTTATGGCTGCGAATGATGGTGCCAGTGGAGTGGCTGTAATGCTTGAGTTAGCACGTCAGTTGCAGGCTGATAAGAAGTTAAAAGTAGGTGTTGACTTCGTATGCTTTGATGCCGAAGACTGGGGAATACCACGTTGGGAAACTCGATATCAAGACGATGGCGACTCTTGGGCATTAGGTGCACAATACTACGCAAAGAACTTCCCAACGGCTGTTAAGCCTGAGTTCGGTATTCTTCTTGATATGGTAGGAGGCGAAGGCGCCCAGTTCTATCGTGAGGGAATGTCTGTTCAGTTTGCTTCTGATGTCGTAAACCGTGTGTGGGAGGCTGCAAAGGGAGCTGGCTTCGGCTCTTACTTCCCTGATGCTGTTGGTGGCATGGTTACCGACGATCATGTTCCAGTGAACCAGTTTGCAGGTATTCCTACTATTGATATCATTCCTTACTATCCTGATTGTCAGCAAAGCTCTTTCGGCCCAACATGGCATACAGTCAATGACACAATGGAACATATCGACAAGAATACGTTGTTAGCAGTTGGTCAGACCGTCATACAGGTATTGTATACGCTGTAAAATATAAAGTCTCATATAAAGAGGATGTGTCCAAAATAGATACATCCTCTTTTTTGTTTTTGTCCCTTTTTGACGCTCTGACCATGATATAAAAAAAATAGTAAGCATACTATTCCGCACAAAGTGTTTTTATTTTATAACTTCAAAAGTATGGATAAGGTTTTGAAAAATAATTACATAATTTCAAATAAAACATCTATAAATAACGGCAAAAATACGAATAAGAAGCGGGTTTGTAACCAACAGGAAATCAGTTTGTTATAACGGAGCAATTAAAAAGATGCTTAATTGGACTTCAAAAGGGCGTTAGTAACGTTGCTAAAGGGCACCTTTTGCAAGCCAATTGGGCGTCTTTAAGAAGCCAAAAGAGCATGTATTGGAAGTGAAGTGTATGAAAATAGTTTACAAAAAGCGATCGTGAAAAGATGAATCCGATTATGGGCAGAAACTCTTGCAACCATAATCGGAATTTATTTGGATTGATATTGTGAATCCTATTCCAGACGTTTAGATACGCTTTAACGACTGTTTAACGCCAGAGATAAGTAAGCCCATTTCCGCAGCATTCAGTCCTCTAATTAAGACGTTAGGCTCTCTATACTCCACAGCGTAGTTGGATAAAGCAGGTACACAATGAAAGAAAGGTAAGTCAACCACCTCACCTTTCTTTGTCGTACTTACAAATGTAAGACGAATGTCAGAGAAGTTTTCTTCTTTGTTTTTATATAACTCATTGGGATACATTGGTAGAATGGTATTAACTCCCTCTGTTATAACAAAACTCAAAAGCTTTTCTTTTCCCTCTTTTTCATAACATTGTGGCTCTGCCACATAAGCCTTCGACCATAGGTCAGCCTCCCCTGTCCCTTCTTCATCTAAGAGACATTGTTCATTTTGCTGAGCCTTACGCTTATTCTTGTTAAAGAAATCGAATATACCCATATAGTCTTGCTGTTACTATCTTTATTCGCAAAGTGACTAATTATGTAATAAAAGTAATCGGAAATAGATAAAATTCTATCCCAAAAAGACGTTTGCAAAGATAAAAACTTCGTACAACATAAACACAATTACGTATGTTAAAAAGACTAAACTGTACATACAAATCGGTTTAATCATCGATAAAACATCTAAAAACGGGGCTTAATAAATGTTGTTTTGGTAGTGCTTTCGATAATATCCTACAGCTTGTTATCGACAAAACAGTTAGAAACACGGAGGCTAACAACATCTTTTTAGTTTATTATGCTGTAGGTTCACACAGAAATGTTTATCTTTGCATTGGGAAAGAATGGTGCCATTGTGGGGCTGTCTGTCCCCACTTCTGATTCATAACAGACATATTAAAACAGTTATAAAAAGCGATAAATGGCACTGAACTATATTTGGATAGGATTCTTCGTAATAGCCTTCGTCTTCGGAATTATCTCTCTGTTGATGGGCGATACAACGATATTCGAGAAGATGATGAACTCTACCTTTGATTCATCTAAGAATGCCTTTGAAACATCAATAGGCTTGACAGGGGTCTTGACACTGTGGTTAGGAATCATGAAGATTGGCGAAAAGGCTGGTGTTGTCAATGTTCTTGCACGTATGCTCAGCCCTTTCTTCTCAAAACTCTTCCCTGATATTCCTAAGAATCACCCTGTTATGGGTTCTATCTTTATGAATATAGCTTCGAACATGTTAGGACTTGACAATGCAGCTACGCCTACAGGACTGAAGGCGATGGCGCAGATGCAAGAGCTGAACACAAAGAAAGACACGGCAACTAACCCGATGATAATGTTCTTAGTATTGAATACTTCGGGTCTGACGCTCATCCCTACGACTATTCTTGGCTATCGAAGCATGAACGGTGCAGCACAACCTATGGATGTGTTTATCCCAATTCTGTTGGCAACAACGGTAGCTACGATTGCTGGTATCCTCATTACGGCAGCTTGGCAACGTATCAATATTTTCCAACCGACATTGTTCTTGGGACTTGTTGGTATTATTGGCTTTGTCGGATTGTTAATTTGGGGATTCGGACAGATGGATAAGCAGATGACGAATACGGTGTCATCTGTTGCGTCTAACTTGATTGTCATGTCGATAATCATGCTTTTCATCGTTGTGGCGTTGTTACGGAAAGTGAACGTTTATGACGCTTTTATCGAAGGAGCGAAGGATGGATTCCAAACCGCAGTACGTATCATTCCTTATTTAGTAGCTATCCTTGTGGCTGTAGGAGTGTTTCGTGCTTCGGGTGCAATGGACCTTTTGATACAGGGAATTAAGTGGTGTGTGGAGCAGTGCGGACTTGACACAAGATTCGTAGATGCACTCCCAACTGCTTTTATGAAGCCGCTTTCTGGTAGTGGTGCACGTGGTCTTATGTTGGAATCAATGAAAACTTTTGGTGTTGACTCATTCGTTGGCAGATTGAGTTGTATCTTCCAAGGTTCAACAGATACTACTTTCTATATCTTAGCGGTTTACTTCGGAAGCATCGGTATAAGGTATACACGTCATGCATTAGTTTGTGGACTATTAGCCGATTTGGTTGGTGTAATTGCCGCAATCGCAATCTGCTATATTTTCTTTTAGGAGATCATTGAATCTATTAAGCTGTTGGGCTATTAGCCCTATAAGCCTTATTAGCCTAATAAGGCAAATAAGCTAAACTACAATACAACAATGGCAAATTTAAAATCACTTGCAAAAGACACTGCTATCTACGGAATGAGCAGTATCATCGGAAGGTTCTTAAACTACCTTCTTGTACCCCTCTATACAGCGAAAATTAGTGCTGCGAGCGGTGGCTATGGTGTTATCACAAACATCTATGCCTATACTGCGTTGCTGTTGGTCGTTTTGACTTATGGAATGGAGACGACTTTCTTCCGTTATGCCAATAAGACTGACCAAGATCCGAAGAAGGTTTACTCTACTACTTTGTCTTTGGTTGGGCTTTCTTCACTGCTATTTATAGCAATGGTCTTCGTCTTCCTGCAGCCTATTTGCGACTTTATGGGTTATTCGGAACATCCTTCATATGTGTGGGTTATGGCTGTCACGGTAGCGATTGATGCCTTTCAGGCTATTCCTTTTGCCTATCTCAGATACAAGAAGCGCCCAATTAAGTTTGCTACTTTCAAACTGTTATTCATTGCTTTGAACATCATTTGAATCTTGTTTACTATCTTATCCTTGACGGACATGAGGTGGGTTATGCCTTCTATATCAACCTTGTATGTACAACAACTATCACTTTCTGTTTCTGGAAAGAGCTAAAAGATGGCTTCTTTGCAGGCGGTAAGCTGCTTGATATGCCTTTGGCAAAGAAGATGTTGTCGTATACTTGGCCAATACTTTTCCTTGGTATAGCTGGTATTCTTAATCAGACGGCAGGTTATATCATCTTCCCATACGTCTACAAGGACAATGATGCGCATACACAATTGGGTATCTTCGGTGCTGCAAGTAAGATAGCAATGATTATGTCGATGATTACGCAGGCTTTCCGTTATGCCTATGAGCCATTCGTTTTTGGTAAGGCACGCGACAAAGACAATAAGGAAACCTATGCGAGGGCTATGAAGTTCTTTATTATCTTTACGCTTCTTGCCTTCTTGGTGGTAATGGGGTATATGGATATTCTGCGCCATATCATCGGTCGTGACTACTGGGTAGGATTGAAGGTTGTGCCTATCGTGATGGCAGGAGGTATCATGACAGGTGTTTACTTCAACCTTAGTTTCTGGTATAAACTCATTGATAAGACGATTTGGGGTGCCTATTTCTCAGGCATTGGATGTGCTGTAATCATCGGAATCAACGTGATTTTCGTACCAAAATATGGTTATATCGCTTGTGCTTGGGCAGGTTTCATGGGTAATGCAACGGCAATGGTGCTCTCTTATCTTGTCGGTCAGCGTAAGTATCCGATAAACTATCCACTGAAGAGTATCTTTGTTTATCTTCTGATAGCGGGTTTCTTCTTTGCCGTTATCACCTATACTAACGCCAATCTTCCTGTTCCTGCAGCCTTGGGAATCAATACATTGGTGATTATTCTCTTTATTGCTCACGTGCTTTATCACGACTTTCCGCTGCAAAAATTACGCAGTCGGTTTGCAAAGAAATAAACAAGTATCATTTAATCAATAATATCATTATGAAGAAATCGACTTTACTTATTGCCGGACTTCTCGCATTGGGTAGTACATCCATGCACGCCGACGAGGGTATGTGGACGCTCTATAACTTGCCAGATGCCGTCTACGAACAAATGGTAGCTGAGGGATTCCAGTTGCCACGCAACATGCTTTATGGCGCACCTAACGCTATTAGCAATTCTGTTATCAACTTCTCTGGCTTCTGCTCAGGTGTTGTTGTATCACCAAATGGTCTTGTCTTCACTAATCATCACTGTGGATTCAGCGCAATTAATGCCCTTTCCACCGTTGAACATGATTATATGAAGGATGGTTTCTATGCAAAAAGCTATGCAGAGGAACTCCCAAGCAAGGACTTGTTTGTGTCTTTTATGAAGAAGCAGGAGGATATTACTCCTCGTGTTAATAAGCTTATTGCAGGTAAGAATGCTGAACAGACAGAGGCTATCATTGATTCTCTTACAAATCATTTGACCGACTCTATCAAGACTATTGATAAGACTTTGCATATCAGTGTTGATGCTTTCTACGAGGGAAATAAGTACTATGCAACTACTTATCAGGACTTCCAAGACGTACGTTTGGTGTTCACAGTACCAAAGAGTATGGGTAAGTTCGGTGGTGAAACAGACAACTGGATGTGGCCACGACAGACAAGTGACTTCTCTGTGTTCCGTATTTATGCTGATCCTAAGACCAACGGACCAGCTGCCTACTCAAAGGATAATGTGCCTTATAAGCCAGCTAACTGGGCTCCTGTAAGTCTTCAGGGCTACAAGGACAAGGATTTTGCGATGACAATTGGCTATCCTGGCTCAACGAATCGTTATCTATCTTCATTCGGTATACAGCAGCGTAGAGACATCGAGAACACCGTTCAGGTACAAGTTCGTGATATCAAGCTTGCTATTATGAAGAAGTACATGGATAAGAACGAGAAGACTCGTCTCCAATATGAGAACAAGTACGTTACTTCTGCTAACTACTGGAAGAACTCTATTGGTATGAATAAATGTATCGATTCCATCGGTTTGATTCGTCAGAAGGCTGAATATGAGGCTAAGATACAAAGATGGTTGGATGAGAAGACCGTGAAGGACCCTGCTATCAATGTTGACCTCAAGAAGTTAAGCAACCTTTATAAGGAGAGTGCTGAGCCTGCTTTGGTTCAAGCTTACTGGAACGAGTCATTCTGGAAGGTGTCTGAATTGATTCAGAGAGCCTTTGATATCACCCGTGGCGCTATCGAACCACAGGGGCCAAAGGATGATGAAGCAGCACAGTATGTACAGTTTAAGGACAATAGTAGCGACTGGAACTTAGCCCTTGATAAGGAAATGACAGCCGCTATGTTGAAGAATTATGCTGAACACGTACCTGCTGCGTATCGTCCAGAAGTATTTAATGTTATCAAAACAAAGTTCGGTAACAATTATAAGAAGTACACTGACTGGCTCTATGCAAACAGTAAACTACTTGTTAAGGACCACAAGTTCTATAATGATGAGCAGACCCTCAACGACCCAGGTATACAGCTTGGAGTAGAACTCGTGATGCTCTATCAGCAAGTTATGACCAACTATGTTAGCAAGATAGAGGCTATCGAGCAGGAAGAGAAGAAACTTTGCGAGGCAAAGGTACAGATGGAGATGGATATGCCACATTACAGTGACGCTAACTTCACTATGCGTATGTCTTATGGACAGGTCGGTGGTTATATGATTGGTGGTTTCGACAGCAACTACTACACAACTGCTGAGAGTCTTGTTGAGAAGATGAAGTTAGGTAAGAAACTTGAGGATTACAAGGTTGAGCCTATCATGATGAACCTTATGAGTGCTAAGGACTTCGGTCGTTATGCTGATAAGACAACTGGTAAGATGCAGCTTTGCTTCCTTACTAACAATGATATCACTGGTGGTAACTCAGGTTCTCCAATGTTCGATGGTAAGGGTCGCCTTATTGGTCTTGCTTTCGACGGTAACTGGGATAGCCTTTCAAGCGATATCAACTTCGATCGCAAGCTCGCACGTTGTATTGGTGTTGACATCCGTTTCGTCCTCTACCTGATGGATAAGTGGGGTCATGCTGATCGTCTGCTGCAGGAAATTAACCCACAGTAAGGGTTACTTCTAATATATAAAAATAGGTATGTTCAAGAATGAGCATACCTATTTTTCTTTTGAAAAGTAGTATCTTTATGGGTATATTATCAGCTTATTGACTTTTACTGTAAGCATCCTACATTTTTATTTAGATAATAACGAAAAGGGCAATCATTAATATTATTACCAAGAATACATAAGAAACAGCCCCAACTGATATTCTTTCTTTGTCAGTAATGCCTCTTGTTCTTTCATCTTTCGTTCGGGAAACATACGAAACATTAAGAGGTATAAGGGAATGACAATAACTGCACCTATCAGGTAATCCCCTCCTTTTGAGCCTGTATGCCAAAATTTTAATACACTCTGCATATTTAATAAAACAATTATTATAAAGAAACAAAGTGTAAACAGTGCGAGAAGGTTTGTCAAGGTAGCAAAATAAGGAATGCTTCTATTAGCCCCTCTCATATTAAAACGGTATAAACTGGCTATGATTTTGTACATAGTTATTGCTGGTAAACTGAGAAACTGCTTTCGTATGAGTGATACCTCACGATATACGATACTGGTAATAGCCTTCTCTCTTCCCCCTTTTAGTTATCGTGTTGAGGCTCCGCACTACTCGTGCTGATGCTCCGCACGAATGGTGCTGAGGGTTAACACCACTCATGAAGATAGCAATGCGCTATACAATCTATGATAGATGTATAGCCAATTTATCGAAAGCCTCTCCAACGTTATGCGCTAAGTCTCCCTCCCCTTTGGGGAGGGTCGGGGTGGGGTATTTACTTTCTTCGGTCTGCGTCTTGCCCATCCCTCTTCAGAGAAGTCTGGTTCATCGCCCTTTAGCTTAGCTGGACTGGACTTCATAAGTTCCTTCCAATCATCTTTCTTGAACTTATGCTGACCTCCGAAAGGATTGTCATCATACTGGCGACGACCACGGCCCTTGCGCTCACGAGCGTCCTGACGACCTTTGCCACGGCTGCCGTAACCACCACGACTGCCTGCAGAGCGACCATTGCCACTGGCAGAGCGACCATTAGAAGAGCGACCGTGACCACCTTCTTCTGCATCGTTACAACGCACCTTACGACCTTTATAGGTTGCACCGTCCAGCGATTGCATTACCTTCTGAGCGTCCTGCTCAGGCACTTCGATGTAGCTCTGCTTAGCAAGGAGGTCGATATGTCCTACAGCCTGCTTACCATGCACATTCTTATTGATGAACTGCATCACCTCACCCGGATAGAAACCATCTGCCTTACCTAAGTTGATAAAGAGTCGCTTATAACCACTCTCTGGCTTGCGTGGACCACGGCTGCGGCTTCCTCTGCCTTCACCTCTTGCGCCACGGCTATCTTCACGTGTGCTACGTGATGATGGTTTCTCAATCTCCTGAGCATTCTTATAATAGTCAAGGAAACGACCGAAGGTTGCAGAAACAATCTTCTTAATGACAACCTCCTTATCGATATACTCGAATTGGCGGTTGATATCCTTCATGTAAGGTGCAATCTGGTCCTCATCTACGTCTGTCTTCAGGATGTCATCCATTGTCTTAAACAGCTGCTTCTTGCAGATTTCCTCTGGTGAAGGCAGTGTTCCGTCAACAAAGTCCTTACTGATTTCGCGTTCAATATTACGTACCTTATACTTCTCACGTGAGTGAATAATCGAGATAGAAGTACCCTTCTTTCCTGCACGACCCGTACGACCAGAGCGGTGGGTATAGTTCTCGATATCATCAGGCAAGCCATAGTTGATAACGTGTGTCAAGTCGTTCACATCCAATCCACGTGCTGCAACGTCTGTAGCGACGAGAATCTGTGTGAGATGTGAGCGGAACTTCTGCATCGTGAGGTCACGCTGCTGCTGTGAGAGGTCGCCATGCAACGCCTCAGCATTGTATCCGTCCTTAATCAACTTATCGGCAATCTCCTGTGTCTCAGCCTTTGTACGGCAGAACACAATTGCATAAATCTTTGGATAGAAGTCAACCAATCGCTTCAAGGCAAGGTACTTGTCGCGTGCATTCACCATATAATAGATATGGTTTACACTCTCAGCACCCTCGTTACGGCTACCCACTACGATCTCTTTATAGTCATGTAGATAACCCTTTGCAACACGCTCTACCTCACGACTCATCGTAGCCGAGAATAGTAATGTGTTACGATCTTCAGGTACACCAGTCAATATCTCAGTGATACTCTCTTGGAAACCCATGTTCAACATCTCGTCAGCCTCGTCCAAAACAACGTTTCTAACCTTGTCAAGACGAGCCTTACCACGGTGCATAAGGTCAATCAGACGACCCGGTGTAGCCACGATAATCTGTACACCATGACGCAACTGGCGAATCTGTGTGTCAATAGACGCACCGCCATAAACAGCTGCGATATGCAGATGAGGGATATATTTGCTGAATTCCTTCAAGTCATCGGCAATCTGCAAACAAAGTTCACGCGTAGGACTAAGCACGATAGCTTGCGTCTCCTTGCTGCTTGTATCAATACGTTGCAGCAAAGGCAAACCGAATGCAGCCGTCTTACCCGTACCAGTCTGTGCCAGTGCGATGACGTCGTTACGATTACCAAGTAAATAAGGGATTACTTCTTCTTGTACAGGCATTGGATTTTCAAATCCAAGCTCACTAATGGCGCGACGAATCTCTTCGCTCACACCTAACTCTTCAAATGTCTTCAAATTCGTTTGTTTATTATTTATTATCCTATATAAAAGGTAAGCTCACCACCAAACGAACCCACTAAAAAGACACTTGCCTGCGACGGGCTTCAACCAGTCAGTACGCAGACTCTCAGGTGGTATGTTACCTTTAATTGGCTGCAAAGGTACGTTAAGAAGTTGAGATGAGCAAATAAAACTCTTTATAAATCAACGGAATGGACGAAAAAGAAGGATATAGGGTAGAGGAGGCGATGAGAATTCTAAAAAAAAGTTGATAGATTTAAGTATTTTTATCATAAGCTATTAAAAATACTACGAAAAACACCTGTACTGTTATAAAGTCTAAAAGTGTCATCGAATATTCGTGAATTACATTTTTTTTATGTGTTTTTTTTGTAACTTTGCAATGTCAAATAGAAAAATAGTCGTTATTAAAGTTAATTATTTGAGTTAGTACAAGGACACAAAACTTACGTGAGTAAGTTTGATGTTAAACGAAAGGCTTCGCAGTGATGCGAAGCCTTTCTTCTTTTATTCTATATGTAAAGAGGCGGCTTCTGTTAAATGTATGGGTTGGAAATAGTGTCAAAGCTTACGCATTGGCGTGGTGTGGATATGCTCAAATTAGATGGTTTTACAAATGGAAAAACTGCAAGATAATATGCAATTTGATATTATCGCTATCCGTAATCTACAAATAACTAATTCTCACTTTATAGCTATATGTAAATTATTTTCGTATGACTCAAAGTCAATACATGCTCTTTTGGCTTCTTAAAGACGCCTAATTGACTTGCAAAAGACGCCCTTTAAGCCCCTTATTAACGCCCTTTTGAAGTCCAATTAAGCACCTTTTACTTTGCTGTTTTATAACCAATTGATTTCCTGTTGGTTATAAACTTGTCTTTTATTCATGTTTTTATTGTTATTTATAGCTGATTTACTTGAAGTTTTGTAATGATTTTTCTGCGCCTTATCTGTGATTTTGAAGTATTAAGCTGAAGGAGTTTTCTATGGCTGGGAATAATAATAGGATAGATCGCTGAGTGTCTTAGCTATGTTGTTTGTTTAATGAGTAACTTCAGTTCTTTCGTTAAGACTATACGAAGTACAATCTACACATCTAACGGAAAATAGTCTCCAAAAATGATAAAAGTGGGTTATAAGGAAAAGAAAAGCAAGTTAAGCGATTTAACATCTGATAATTAGCAGACCTAAAATAAATTCGTTTTTATTTGGGTGTTACATATATAATAGGTAAATTTGCACGGATTAATTTTTTCGGGACGCGTGAGAAGGTAAACGTCAAGGCATTCGAGCCTATAAAGAGTTACCACTTTTGGTTCCCAAAGATGTTGGTCAAAACAATAAGTATTTTAAAATTTTAGATGAACGTAATTACGAAAACAGTTCAATTGCCAGATGGAAGAACCATCTCAATTGAAACCGGAAAGGTTGCAAAGCAGGCTGATGGTGCAGCAGTTCTCCGCATGGGTAACACAGTACTTCTCGCCACTGTTTGTGCAGCTAAAGAGGCAGTTCCGGGAACAGACTTCATGCCTTTGCAAGTTGATTATCGCGAGCAGTATGCTGCCGCAGGTCGTTACCCAGGTGGTTTCACCAAGCGCGAAGGCAAAGCCAATGACGACGAAATCCTAACATCACGCCTTGTGGACCGTGTTCTTCGTCCACTTTTCCCATCAGATTATCACTGTGAAGTTTATGTACAGGTAATGTTGCTGTCTGCTGACGGCGTTGATCAGCCTGATGCACTTGCTGGTTTGGCAGCTTCTGCAGCACTTGCAGCTTCAGATATTCCAATCGAGCATACTACTTCAGAGGTTCGTGTTGCACGTGTTAACGGCGAGTACGTTATCAACCCAACTTTCGAGCAGATGAAGGAAGCTGATATGGACCTCATGGTAGGTGCTACCAAGGACAATATCATGATGGTAGAGGGTGAGATGGATGAGGTTTCTGAGCAGGATCTCATCGGTGCTTTGAAGGCTGCACACGAGGCAATCAAGCCTATGTGTGAAATGCAGGAAGAGCTTTCAAAGGCTTGCGGTACAGATGTTAAGCGTGCATACGAAGATGAAGTCAATGATGAGGAGTTGCGTGAGGAGCTCCGCAAGGCTACATACGACGCTTGCTACGCTCAGGCTCAGAGCGGTGACGATGATAAGAAGCACCGTGAGGAGACTTATGACAAGATTAAGTCTGATTTCATTGAGGCTTATGACGCAGCTCACACAGACCTTTCAGAAGACGACCTCGAAGAAAAACACACTCTTATTGACCGTTACTTTGCTGATGTTCAGCGTGACTCAATGCGCCGTAGCGTACTTGATACGGGTAAGCGTATGGACGGTCGTGCAACAGATGAGATTCGTCCTATTTGGTGCGAGATTGATACACTACCAATGCCACACGGAAGTTCTCTCTTCCAGCGTGGTGAAACAATGTCTCTCTCTACTTGTACTCTCGGTACAAAGATGGACGAGAAGATGGTTGATAACGTTTTGGAGAAGAGCTACCAGCGCTTCCTCCTTCACTATAACTTCCCTCCATTTTGTACAGGTGAGGCTAAGGCTCAGCGTGGTGTAGGCCGTCGCGAGATTGGTCATGGTCATCTTGCATGGCGTGGTTTGAAGGGTCAGATTCCTGCTGACTTCCCTTACACTGTTCGTTTGGTAAGTCAGATTCTCGAATCTAATGGTTCTTCTTCTATGGCAACTGTATGTGCAGGTACACTTGCATTGATGGATGCAGGTGTTCCAATGAAGAAACCAGTGTCAGGTATCGCTATGGGTCTTATCAAGAACCCAGGAGAAGATAAGTATGCTGTACTGAGTGACATCCTTGGTGATGAGGACCACTTGGGCGATATGGACTTCAAGACAACTGGTACAAAGGACGGTTTGACCGCAACTCAGATGGATATCAAGTGTGATGGTTTGTCATTCGAGATTCTTGAGAAGGCGCTTATGCAGGCAAAGGCTGCTCGTGAGCACATCCTCAACATCATGACTGAGACTATTGCAGAGCCACGTGCTGAGATGAAGCCACAGGTTCCACGTATCGTTCAGTTGGAGATTCCTAAGGAGTTCATCGGTGCTGTTATCGGTCCTGGTGGTAAGATTATCCAACAGATGCAGGAGGAAACAGGTGCTACTATCACTATCGAGGAGACTGATGGTGTTGGTAAAGTACAGGTTTCTGCACCTAATAAGGATTCAATCGACGCTGCTTTGGGTAAGATCAAGGCTATCGTTGCAGTTCCAGAGATTGGTGAGGTTTACGAGGGTACAGTACGTTCTATCATGCCATATGGCTGCTTCGTAGAGATTCTACCAGGTAAGGACGGCTTGCTTCACATCTCAGAAATCGACTGGAAGCGTCTTGAGACTGTTGAAGAGGCAGGTATCAAGGAAGGCGATAAGATAAAGGTTAAACTCCTCGAGATTGACCTAAGACAGGTAAATACAAACTTTCACGCCGCGTTTTGCTTGAGAAGCCAGAGGGATATGTTGAGCCACAGCGTCGTCCACGTGGTGATCGTCGTCCACGTCGTGACGGTGAGCGTCGCTTTGATGAGCGTCGTCCACGTCGTGAGAACAATGAATTTGAGAACAACGATTAATCGTTTGTTATAATACTATAATCCCCCAGAAGCAGCCTATAGCTTGCTGGGGGATTACAATTCTCTATCTACAAAGCCAAGTAGACTACAAACCCAATTCTACCTGACTGTACAAACCATATAGCCTAAATGGTAAAAACCGCATCTATCTTGCATCGAGTGAGATAGCATAGAACCTATTTTTAATTTAACCAAACAATTAACACTAAAATGAAGAAAGATTATCTTTCCCCCACTATGGTTGTAATACCAATCATAGAGGAACTTTCTATCTTATATTCAGCCACTGGTAATCTCCCTGAAGGTTCCGAAGGGCATAGCATGGATGATGAAGACGAGGAGTATGAGATGGATACTCCAGCTACTCCCAGTGTCCCAGCTAAACATAAATCAATCTTATCTTGAAATAACTGAAATTATGAATTACATTGTAAAAGCATTCATTTACGCAACAATAACACTTGGACTTGTTGCCTGCTCGCAGGAAGATATCAATTCAACTGAGCAACAGAAAGCAAAAGAAGAAATTACTTTCACCGTTGATGTTACATTAGACAAGAATGTAGAGGATATGGTGAACGCAAAACAGATGACAAATGTATGGGATGCTGAACAGCCTGCTGCGACCCGTACTCCTATTACTTACGATAAGCAAGGGTCATTGACTTATAACTGGAGGGTTGGAAGTACGATTCCTTTATTTGTCTATATCACTGATGGTAAGTACAAAAAAAGTTACAAACTTGACAAAGGTTTGCAGGTTATCTCAGCCCATAAGGGTTACTTTACATTCTCCGTACCATCTGATTTGACTTGTCTAAACTGCAAGTGGCATCAGCTACGGGTAAGGAAGACGGTGTAGAAAATGGTGCATGGACAATAGGTATTGGCTATGATGGCGTTATGAGGGTTTTCGGACCAGCGGCTATAGATGCGAGTTCATACGATTATAACATCCCACTCTATTCGAAGTTAACGAAAGTAGACCCTACTACAAAGCACGCTAAAGTTCAGTTTTTAATGTTAGGAAGCTGGATTGGGGTTAGAGCAAAGTCGGATATGTATTACAAGAGCAATGTTTATTCTATTGCCTTGAAGTCTGACGTGCTCCACATGGATGGTACATTTGACCTCTCACAAGCTTCTCCTGTATGGAAACCAAGTTCATACAGAATTAATATAGATAAACGACAAGGAAAAGTTTTGGACGAATGTGACACGATTAGAGTTAATAATTTCGCTATTGGTGGTGAGGCTGATGGAGCAGGAACAACCAAGTATACCAAGCCTTTCTATATCTGGGTAAAGGCTACACCAGGCGCAACCAGTACGACAAAAGCAAGAGTTATCCTCCGTAGTGAGGCTGATAGCAGGACAGGCGCAGTAGCTCCACAGATTGATTTCTTGTCTATGCGTAATCGATTCTATCGTGAAGCGAAAGATATTGTAAACTTCAAAGATGGTGATACGTATAACTTTAGTATTAATGCAAGTCTGAAAGAGACACGTGGAGCATTGATGATAACAGAGTATTACCATTCTTCTGCACAAAATGGAGAGAACAGTTGGATTGAAATAACAAACGCTTCAAGAGAGACTGTATCGTTGAAAGGATATTATCTGGTGAGTCCAAACCCATGGAATGTACCTCCTTATGGAGCATTATATGTCGCTAATTTGACTGACCTCAAAGCATTGAGTCGAGGAAGCAGTAGTGTTGGTATGCCAGGAAACTCAACAACATCGATACCTGCAGGAAAGTCTATTTGTTTAGCTGCGGGCACAGGTTATGCAGAAGTTGTTGCTAAGAATAAGGCTTATCAGGTAATTAATACAGGGTCTGGAGTGTCTACTCCGTCAGCTGTTACGGGTGGTGTACGCTATTCAAAGTATATTTGTAAAGACGGTTGGAACATCGATTTGAAAGACCCTAATAATAATATAGTAGACAATTTTGGTGTTGAAGTAGCCTATTTGTTGAATGGCAGCAATGGTTTTTATTATAATTATTATTTAGGAGAGAGGGATTTTATTCGTTCAAAAGAGACACCTTTTAATGCTCCTTATAATGGATTTAATCCAAAGGGATGGTATTATATGCCAATAGAAACAAGCGGATTAAACTTCCTTGGAACTTTTAATGATTATGATAGTAGGTTCATACCATTCGTGGATAATAAGGATGGAGGTAATTTTACTAAAGCAGAACGCTACCGTGATATGTCTTATTATACCAATATCATTCATCTTCCATAAGCAAAGGGAATGAAGATTCTTTGATAATAAGTGTATCGTTTATATAGGTATAGGCAGGGATACCACGTGTATTCCTGCCTTTTTAACCTAAATCAGTCATTAGAGGCTAAACATATTTTGTTTTATTATTGGTGGATTAGATTTACGTATGATAGCCATAAAAATAAAATAAAACTTGTACGATAAAGATAAATAAAGGTTAAAACATTCTTGTTTTTAATTCTAAATACAATATCTTTGCACCGCGAGAGTTAAAATAGAGTTTACAATATAAAACTAAAATGATTATGAAAAAGATTATGTTTTTGGTAGCTGCTTGTGCAGCTATGGTAGCTTGTAACAATGGCAAGACTACTGCAAACAACGAGGGTACAGATTCTGCAGTTCAGGATTCAGCTGCTGCTGGCGACTCTGCTGTTTACGAGGGTTTGACACCTGCAGCTGATGTTGCTGGTATCAAGTATCGTGTTGCTTTGGCAAAGGATTCATCAAATGGTTTCAGCGTATCTGAGTCTTACATGAAGTCTGCTTCTGAGGCTGATACTGTTTACAACTATACAGGTAAATATCAGGTTGTAGAGAAGGACGTTAAGGGTAAGAAGAATACTTACTACCAGTTTGAGTTGGGTAAGGACAACAAGACCAACTTCCTCGTAGTAAACGATTCTACACTTCGTCTTGTTAACTCTGACTTCGAGGAGCCAGCAGTAAATACAAAGGATATGAACTACGACTTGAAGTTGAAGTAAGAAGAATCTGTAAACAAAACATTAATATAAAAGGGCTTGCCAAGGGGTTATACCTTGTGCAAGCCCTTTTTCTGTAGGGTAGGGTTGAATCGTCTTTATCATGTAATGAATGCTTCTCTTTGATTGTATGGCTCTTTTCTAATGGTATGTAGCATTTATTATAAGAATAGATAGGAGTGTGTTTAGGCTTTCGCACTATTGGTGTTCATGCTCCGCACGATGTGTGTTAAGCCTTCGCACCATTGGTGCGGAACGTTAACACGAATGGTGACGATGAGAATATTGATGCTTTCTCATCGTATATTTCCAGAGAAAACACTAATGATTGGACAGCGAGTGATGCTTATCAAGACTGCATACAACGCTTTATATGACTGCTGAAACTCCTTATAGAAACAAAAATAGGGACACGCCTGTGCCCCTATTTGATATTGCAATGTAGCAAGAATGAATCTTATCTTCTTGCCATGAAGAAGCTTGTACCAGCCTGCATCTGGCGAACCTCATATACACCATTTGCATCAAGTGTAACGTCTGCAGTCAAACCATTGTTGAGGAATGCCTTTACAGAACCATCACCATTGAAGTGAATAATCTTCTGCTCCTTACCCTCAGCATTCATATACCATGTGTTCTCCTGCTTGTTATAAGTGAAGTAGAATACGCTACCATCTGGCTTTGTAATCTGGTAACCATTCTCGAGATACTTTACAGCATAAATCAAACCATCGTCACCCTTGATGTTGCGAGTCTTACCAACGCGGTTAGCTACAGGGTTATTACCTGTCCAGAACTCAATACTGTTGAGTACGAGTGCATCTGCAGCACTACAGAATGCGTAGGCAGGAGAAATTACGAGGAAGATAATCTCATTGAGAAACTTAGACTTTGTAGCGTGCTTGTTCCACTTTGCGAGTTTGTTGAACAAAGCAAATGAACCTACACATGAACTCATGAGTGTTGCGCCAAGCAAGAGGGCAACCATAGACTTGATTCCTTTTGTTTTCATAGCTTTCAAATTAGCTTATTTGGTGAATATTAATCTATTATTACTAAGCGGTTTAATTTATGTCTACAAAAATAACACTCTTATTTTTATTAAGAGATAATTTTATTTTATGATATTGAATGTTTGGTGTTTTTAACTTGATAAGTTAATGTTTTTGACATAACAAACGCTTTTGTTAACGCTTTTTTAACCTGAATCGGTTATTAGAGCCTAAACATATTTTGTTTTATTATCGATTACCTTGGCTGTCTTTTGGGCGTAGGCGTAGCGGGCTACGTCAAGTTAAAAAGGTAGACAAATTGGCGATAAGAAAATAAAAGATGTTAGGAAACAATGTCATAGTTGTAAAAACTATATATATTATGGTCTAATAACCTATTCGGGTTTAAATTGTGTGGAGGTCGATTTACCAATTACTCGACAGAGCTTCATCACTTCTTCCTCGAAGGTTTCTTTGTTAATGGCTTTCCCCTTTAGGACAGAACGATAGTTATAGATGGTCTGTGGAGAGTAGAACAGCAGGTCGGCTATCTCGGCACTTTCCTTTACGCCTAATCGGATGAGTGCCATAATTCGCTGTTCTGTTGTGAGTTCATCGGTGTTTTTGTTCTGAATCTGCCCTTCTGGTAAGAGTAGGCTGTTTAACTCCTCAGTAAAGTCTGGATAGAGATCGAGGAACGCTTTATCAAATCGAGAGAGGAATGTAGCAGCGTCTTCTTCAGATAATCGTTCTGATGAAAGCTGACTAAGCAATTCAGTGGTTTGATTGGCTTTAATCTTTCTTTTAACCAATGTCTGTTGTTTCTTGAGTCGGGCAATATACTTTGCACAAAGGTCGATATACAATTTTGCTAATCTCTCGCGTTTGCGGTTGGTATCAACAAGTAACGCATTAAGGCCGTGTAGCTGCGTATTCAACTCTTTTTGTTGTCTGTTCAGTTCAGAGAGTTGGTTGTTATTTTTTTGCAATTCCTGTTGCTGAATACTAAGGCGTTTGGTCTGTTTAACGATATAAAAGACTGCAGAAAGCAGGAAGAGTAGAAGTAGCGAGATAACGATGATGGCTGTCATCTGCACTTTGTTGCGCTGGTTAAGCGTCTGCTGATAGCTACTTACAATCACTGGTAGCTTGCTTGATATCTCAATAATGCGGAGTCTGTTATTATAGAAATGAGCATCCTCGAGTGCTGTCTGAATGTATTGTTGTGCAAGGTCAAGCTCATCTTTGTTGTGTTCAAAGATGTACATTGCCAGGTTTGGAGGGCAAAGTTCTCCATCGTACAGTTCTCTATATCTGCAATACTCGACAATAAAAGGAACTCTTCTTGCTTTTCTGTATTTCCCTCGTTGCCGTAACTACCAGAGAGAGCAAAGCACGACATGGCATAGAATCGGGAATTTTGGGGTAACTGCTTTATGGCTTTGATGTAATGAGCACGTGCTGCTTGTGGATTATTCAATACAAAAACAGCGTATTCACCGAGGTAATACTCGTAAGTTTTATCGGTTTCATCGCAAAAAGGCATAGCCTTTTTAAGATACTCTTGCGCCTTTAATCGGTGTATTGGTGTATAGGTCTTATCGTTACAGAAGTCTGCCCAATAGGTGTGAATACGGAAGAGAGAGAAGTAATATTCAAAGTGTTGTGCCTTGTCAAGAACGGTTGTGTCCACCTGTTCTATTTCATGAATAGCCTCATTATATAAGCCACCAATGGATAATAGCTCTGCCTTACTGATGGTATTACTATTGTAATAGTAGGTGTTCTGCGTCTCTTTTGCAAGTTTGATACCTTTGTTTAGGTATGTCATTGCAGAGTCAAATTGGAAGACATAGTATTCTTCAAATAGCTGTTCGTAGGTCTGTAGACGTTTAAGCGTATTCTCGCTGGTTGTGAGATTCTTCTTTAGTCGGTTGATATCTTTATTCTTATTGTCGATAAGTGTATTGCGTTGCTCCAACAAATTGTCTAACTTTTGTCGTAGCTGTTGTGTCTTACTACCAGCAGATAATGTCGTTGGCAGTAGCAAGAAGAGTATGTATAATAAGCTTCTTTTCATCGTTTAATTACTAATGAGTACAAAGATAATACTTTACTTGGAAATAGAGGACATCTACTTCAATAAATTATTATTATTATTTAAAATGTTGATAATAAGTTGTTTATAATTAATAACAACATAGCTTTATCTACTTGAGTACTACTATCGGTAGTTACTTCAACTCTTTTTTACTATCTTTGCATAAAATCAAATAATTACTCTTACAATCTTTAAATAGAAATTATAATCATTTTTATACTTTAACAAAACAATGAAGAAAACCAATATTGCCCTTATTGGGCTACTAATGGGGTGGGCAAGCATTGCGAATGCGCAGACTGTAAAGTCTCCTAACGGTAATGTTGCAGTTACTTTCTCATTAACAGGGAATGGAGTGCCTACTTATGAGATGACTTATAAGGGTAAGGCTGTTGTAAAGCCTTCGCACTTAGGTTTGGAATTAGCTAAGAACAAACATGCCAGTAAGGGCATGAACGAAACCAGTCTTATGGATGGTTTCGAAAAGACAGCTACCAAGACTACAACTTTCGATGAGACTTGGAAGCCTGTTTGGGGTGAGACTGCTACTATTCGTAACCACTACAATGAGTTGGAAGTAGACCTCAATCAGCCAAGCAGCAAGCGTAACATTGTTATCCGTTTCCGTGTTTATGACGATGGAATGGGCCTTCGTTACGAATTCCCACAACAGCCAGAACTGAACTACTTTGTTATAAAGGATGAGCATACACAGTTTGCTATGGCTGGCGATCATACGGCTTGGTGGCTTCCTGGAGACTATGATACACAGGAGCAGGAGACACAGGAATCAAAGCTTTCTGAAATCCGTAAGCGTTTCCACGATGCTGTAAACTGGGACAACTCATCTGTTTCTGTATTCTCAGAGACGGGTGTTCAGACCTCTTTACAGATGAAGTCTAATGATGGCTTGTACATTAATATTCATGAAGCAGCATGTGCAAACTATGCTACAATGCACTTGAATCTGGACGACAAAACAATGACCTTCGAGTCATGGCTTACTCCTGACGCTACTGGTTTGAAGGGATTCATGCAGACTCCTTGCGAAACTCCTTGGCGTACGGTGATGGTTAGCGATGATGCACGTGATATGCTTGCTAATAACCTTATCCTCAATCTTAACGAACCTTGTAAGATTGAAGACACGTCATGGATTCATCCAACCAAGTACTGTGGTGTTTGGTGGGAGATGATTGCAGGTGGTAAGTCTTGGGCTTATACTGATGAATTTAGTTCAGTGAAGCTTGGTCAGACTGATTATGCCCATGCAAAGCCTAACGGACATCACCCTGCTAACACCGCAAATGTGAAGAAATACATCGACTTTGCTGCTGCTAACGGCTTAGATCAAGTGTTGGTAGAAGGTTGGAACATCGGTTGGGAAGACTGGTTTGGTCACTGGAAAGACTATGTATTTGATTTCGTTACTCCTTATCCAGACTTTGATTTGAAAGGCTTGAATGAGTATGCACACTCTAAGGGTGTTAAGTTGATGATGCATCATGAGACTTCTTCAAGTACACAGAACTATGAGCGTCACATGGGAGATGCCTTTAATTTGATGAATAAGTATGGTTATGACGCTGTGAAGACTGGTTATGTAGGTGACATTATCCCACGTGGTGACCACCACTATTCACAGTCAATGAACAACCATTATCTCCATGTTATTAAGGAAGCTGCTAAGCATCACATTATGGTGAATGGACATGAAGCAACTCGTCCTACAGGTCTTTGTCGTACATGGCCTAACCTTGTTGGTAACGAGTCAGCACGTGGAACAGAGTATGAAGCTTTCGGTGGTAGCGATCCTAACCACACTGTTATCCTCCCATTTACTCGTCTTCAGGGTGGACCAATGGATTATACCCCTGGTATTCTTGAGACTCAACTCTCAACATGGTGTGATAACAAGAGTTATATTCACACAACCCTCGTAGGTCAACTTGCACTTTATTTAACGATGTATAGTCCACTTCAGATGGCTGCCGACCTTCCTGAGAACTATCAGAAGTATAACGATGCCTTCCAGTTTATTAAGGATGTTGCTTGCGACTGGGATGATAGCCGTTATCTTGAGGCAGAGCCTGCACGTTATATCACAGTTGCTCGTAAGGCAAAGGCACTAACAACTGGTTCGTAGGAGGAAAGACAGGTCTTGCACCACACCTTAGTGTTCTCAAACTCGACTTCCTTGACAAGGGTCGTAAGTATGAGGCAACCATCTACGCAGATGCTAAGGATGCTGATTACGAGAAGAATCCAAAGGCTTACACCATTACTAAGCGCACTGTTAAGAAGGGTGATGTTCTCAAGCTTCAGCAGGTTCGTGGAGGTGGTTTTGCCATCAGCTTGAAAGCACTTTAAGCCATTATTTTTTTCGGTATTAACCGATATCAACATAATATAAGATAGAAGTGCCGCAGAGAAGCGTGATTGCTCAGAAAATCAAAGGGTTATATCTTTTGAAAGATGGCTACGTTTCTCTGCGGATATTCTATCTCTTACACGAAGCGTCTTACTTACTTACATTACTATATACTAAAACCATTAATTGTAACGTTACATAAGAGATGATATCATGTCCCCAAATAAGAATAAAGCAAATGAAAAGAATTGCAATCATCTGTGTAATTTTATGTACGCCATTACTTATTAATGCACAGGTCCAAATACCAACACTTGACGATCTCGACCATGAGATAGCCATGTCATCCCAGTATGACAAACAATATGAAGATGTTATACGCAGTGTAAAGAAGCAACTTCATGCCGCTAAGACCTTGGAGGCTCGTTGCGATTTATCCAACAAGCTATTCAATCTTTACTCATCTTATTCTGTGGGCTCTGCTATTGTCTATGCTATGGAAAAGCAGAAAATAGCAAAGGCAATGGGCAATCAGAGTAAGGTAAATGATGCAAAACTTAATCTTGCCTACCTCCTGATAAGGGGTGGAGAACTCAAGGAAGCAAGCGATATTATTAATTCCATTCCTCGAAGTGGGATAAACCAAGACTTGTCTTTCTATTATTTCTCAACGCGAAAGACCCTCTATCGTACGCTTGCTGATGCCGCTTTAATCCCTTCGCAGAGGAAGATGTACAAGCAGATGGAGAAACTTTGTAACGATTCTGTCGTAGATAATAACCAATCTCCCGACATTTGGTCACGTGCTGAACAGCTTGTTAATCGCCAACAGTATGAACAAGCAAAGAAAATTCTCCTTGATGCCTATCACCACTTGAAACCTGGTGACCGCCAAACAGCATTTGTGTCAATCTCGCTTGCTGATATTTATGGTAGGGATAAGAATGTGGAAGCTCAAAAGCAATACCTTATTGCAGCTGCTATCTCTGATATACGCAACTCGGTAAAGGAATATCTTGCCCTGCAGCAATTGGCTATGATCCTTTTTGAAGAGGGTGATACAAAACGCGCTTATGCCTATATGGACCACGCTATGAACGATGCCGTGTTCTGTAATGCACGTCAGCGTACAATTGCTATGGCTGACGTTTGGCCGGCAATAGAAAAGTCACATGAGCGTGAAACGAAGAGTCGTACACTCAGACTTACAGCTGCTCTTGTGCTTATAAGTCTTTTGTCTATCTTCTTGTTGGTTATGATTGTCTATACGCGTCGTCGTGTTGTAGAGTTGCGTGCTATTCGTGCGCGTCTTTCTAACACAAACGAATTGCTGAAAGAATCAAATAATATTAAGGATGAGTATATCACTCGCTTCCTTAGCGAGTGTTCTGCTTACATCGACAAACTCGACAGCTATCGTAAACAGATTTATCGTCTTGTTACAGCCAATAAGCGTACAGAACTGCTGAACACATTGAAGTCACAGGAGATAATCGACTGTGAGTTGGATTCCTTCTATTCAAGTTTTGATGAGACCTTCCTCGGTCTTTTCCCTAACTTTGTAGAAGATTTCAACACATTGCTCAAACCAGAGGAGAGGATTATTCCTAAACAAGCAGGGCATCTCTCTACTGATCTTCGCATCTTTGCACTCATTCGCCTCGGCGTAAGTGAGAATGAGCTTATCTGTTCCTTCCTTCGTTGCTCAAAAGCAACGGTCTATGCTTATCGTTCTCGTGTGCGTCTGAAGTCTATTGACCCTGATAAATTCGATGAAATGGTACAAAAACTATAAGTTAATGCCATTTTCTCTTCTCTAATTTATAAATTGAAGAATCGTCATCGTGCGACATTCCAGCATCTTGTTTGTAGGTCTGTCGCACGTTTCTTTTCTTCACTTTTCTGTTGTGAGAAGCCATTATATGTCTACTCATAAGCATGTTTTCCCATCTTCTACAAATAGCTTATGGTTCTTCCGAAATATGGAATGATAAACTCAAAGTTTTATATAATAGGCACACGGAGTCACGGAGGGGACGGAGGTAACGCAATGTTACAGAGGTGCCGACGGCACAAAGAGCTACGGAGGTGTGGCGTACAGATTCTTGATAACTATTTTGGTATAAACGCTTTGGGCATAAAGTTACTAAAAAGTGTGCTAACAAGCTCCATCGCTCTATGCACCGACGGTGCCTCCATGACTTCTATTGCTTTATTTAAATAATCCTCCGTCCTCTCCTTTTCTCCGTGTGACATTACTTCAAACTCTAAACACAAGTGGCTAACATTATCACTCCAAAATCCTAAAGACTCTAACTTCTCCCCTTATTAATTGAGGTTTGTAAACTATTTTCGTGAGACTCAAAGCCAATACATGCTCTTTTGGCTTCTAAAAGACGCCTAATTGGCTTGCAAAAGGTGCTCTTTAAGACCCTTACTAACGCCCTTTTGAAGTCCAATTAAGCACCTTTTCTTATGCTGTTTTATAACTAATTGATTTTCTGTTGGTTATAAGATTGCCTTTTATATGTATTTTTCTCCTTGTTTATAGATAATTTATCCGTATCTTTGTAATGATTTTTCAGTGTCTTATCTGGGTTTTTGAAGTTTTAAAATGAAAAGGTTTTCTACTCTGAGGGGTGATAATAGAATAGCCTGTTGACGGTCTTATCCATATTTTTGTTTAATGAATAACTTTGGCTTTTTCCATCAAATTTAAATTGGAAACCCTATTGCAGCAAGAATTATATATATAATGGTTTATCGACCGATTGGGATTAAAACTATACGAAAAGTATTCATATCGGTAATGGAAGAAGCGTATTGGATATGACAAAGAATATGTAGTTTTTTTGGTCAATTTAAGAATATTTTTTTGTTGTAAAAAAATCCCGGTTTTATCGAAAAAAATAAGGTCTTATTGATAAAATTAATTATTAATTTATAACTGTGTTGTTAATGGTTGATTTTTTTATTTGACAAATTTCCGTTTTGCTTTTATATTTTTGTTTGTATTTTTAGTGTATATGATGAAATTATAACTTATTGATTATTAATGAATTCTATTTTTTTAATAACTTGTATTTTTTTGTTTTTATTAGTTTATTGAGCACTTTATTTGTATATCTTTGCACCAGTTTTTCTGTTTGATGTTTGAAACTAAAAATAACTTTTGTTTTGGATAATAAGGCGGAGAAAGGAGTACGTTAAGGGATGTCGAAAAGACAAAGATTGAGAGGATAATTCTTAGTCCGACACAATTAACCAAGTAGTCCACTTATAATAAGGTGTGAATTAGAAGACTTATAATATAAGTACGAATTATTGAATAGTACGAACCAAATTAATTATTAATAAAAAATGAAACGAAAATTACTTTTGTTATTGTTAGCATTCATCTCGTTAGGATGCTTTGCCGACTCTCAACCAACAGATTCTGAGCGAAGAGCCAATCTCTTTGTGGACAATGGTATGCTGTTTAGTATTCAGCATTTCGCGGGTGTTTCCTCACAGGACAACACTGTTGAGTTCTGTGGTTGGACTTCTAAAACTGACTTGAGTACTGATGCGAAGAAGGACGAAGCTTTGGCTGATGCGCAGTTTAATGCCATTCGTAAGGTAGGAGAGATTACTATTCCTGAAACAGTTACAGCTGCTGTTACTTACAATGGAGTACTTCAGGGTAATGCTACTTATAAGGTTATCATGCTTCGTGCTAACCTTTTCCGTGCAGCAGATTCAGGGGTTACAAGTCAGATAACTAAGATTACAATCCCTAAGACTGTTCAGCACATTGAGTCACGTTGTTTTGATGAGTGTGTAAACATGACTGAGTTTGTAATTGAAGGTGCTACTGATGGTACTTCTCAGTTGAAGGAGATTGACTCACATGCATTCTTAAACTGTAAGAAGTTGGCATCTATCGCGCTTCCTAATTCAGTAACTTACTTAGGCGATGATGCTGCTAATTCTATAGAAGGTGGTGTGTTTGAAGGTTGCGAATCATTTACCTCTTTCACATTCCCAAGTAGTTATGCTTCAAGAAACTTGCCAAGTTTCACCTTCAAGGAATGTAAGAACTTAGCTACTATCAATTGGAACGGTTATAATCCAAAGCGTTTAAACAACAGCGCGTTCTATAATTGCGATAAATCACATGGTCTCAAATTCCTCAATCTGTAGAGGAGTTGGGATCAACTTGCTTCTATGACTGTGAAGCTTTGACGTCTGTTGACCTCTCAAAAATCAAGAAGATGGACACTGGTGTGTTCTGGGGGACACCTTTAACATCTGTTGAATGGCCTGCAGCTGTAACTGAAATTCCTGCAAATACATTCTGGGCTTGTGGCAAACTAACAACTATCAAGGGTATTCCTGGGCAGCCAGGTGCATGGGATAACATCACTAAGATTGGTGAAAATGCATTCAATATGTGTGCTGCTTTGACTACTATTAAGTTGCCAGCAGAGCTTAAGACAATTGATGCGCAGGCTTTCCGAAGCTGTGATCATTTAGCTACAGTAGATTATGGTACTAAGGTTGAAACTATCGGTGATGGTGCTTTCTGGTCTACTGGTGCATTGAAGAAGTTCTTCTTCAAGGGTTCTGTAAAGACACTTGGTGCTAATGCTTTCCGAGAGAGTGGACTTACTTGTGTTCACCTAAAGGGTGATATGACTATTGGTAAAGAGGCTTTCAGGGATTGTAAAAACTTAAAGTATGTTGAATTCCCAGCTACTTCTTCAGCTACTCAGCCATTGACTTATGTGGCTGAAGGTATGTTTGCTGGTTGTACAAGTCTGCCTTTCATTACTCTTCCATCTACTGTAACAGAGATAAAGGCTAACGCTTTCGACGGTTGTTCAAGTCTGAAGTATGTAAATATCTTGGCTGCTTCTCCTGCAACATTGGGTGCTAATGCTTTCCCAACAACTGCTGGTGTATATGTAAAACCAAGCAAGCTTTCAGCTTATCAGGCAAATGCAGCTTGGAATGCTTATAGTCCTAAGGATACTTACGAGCAGACACTCGCTACGAAGTATGCAAGTTTCGACCATGATTTCCCTGTTTCTTTCGTAGCAAAGAATGGTCATGAAGCGTTGGAGGCATATGTTGGCCCAAGCACTTATAGAGTGACACAGCCAACTAAGGTTCAGAAGATTTTGAAGATGATTAAGGTTACTTCAACAGCTGCTAATGAAGGTGTTCTCCTCAAAGGTGAGGTTGGAAGAACTTATACTTATCAGATTGCAGAGACTGATCCAGGTCTTTATACTGGTAATCGTGTTATCGGTGTACGTGAGGATACAACACTTGTTCAGACCGAGTCTGATGGTAAGAGCAACTGGGTTTTACAGTCTGATTATAAGCTTCACTTAGTTAGCAATGGAACTATTAAGAGTGGTCGTGCTTATGTTCATGAGACGAATGATGGTGACACAAGCTTTGGTGCTAAGGGTATTTACCTCTCTTTCGCTCTCAATGAAGAAAACAATACTACCGGTATTGACAAAGTTGAGAATAAGAAGGATGATGAAGAGAATGTTTATTACACACTGTCTGGTGTACGGGTAATCAATCCAACAGAGAAGGGTGTATATATTAAGAACGGCAAAAAAGTTATTATACGATGAAACGTAACTATATAGCTCCAGCAACAGAGCAAGTTGCAGTTAAGATAGAGCAGCACTTATTGGACTTATCTTTCGATGATACAGTTGTTGATCCAAGTACTGCACTGTCAAAGAAGAACGCATTTAATTCTGATGAAGATGAGACTGATGATGCGTTGAGAGTAACATCTAATGGTGATATCAGTATTGGTAAACACTCTCTTTGGGATGAATAATTATTAATATCTTTTATAATTAAGGCATTGCCAAGGCCTGACTTGAAAGGAGTCAGACTGTGGTAATGCCTTTCTACTTTGATATAAGGAATGAAACAAGCCTATATAGGCTCATTATTTAACCAATAAGAATTAAAACCATGAGATTAAAAAGATTGCTTATTCTGTGTGTAACACTATCGTCGGCAGCCTTATCTTTTGCAGACGACTTTGTGTATGACAACCTTAAGTACACGACAACCTCTGACAAATCGGTGACTTTGGTAGACGGAAAGAGTGTGAGTGGAGAGATTATTATCCCTTCTGAAGTTCGCAACAACAAGAATGTTTATACCGTTACAGCCATCGAACACAATGCCTTTGAGCGTAACAACGCTATTACAGCAGTAACAATCCCAAGTTCGGTTAGTACCATTGGCTACAGTGCATTCAATAGTTGTAAGAGTTTACGACGAGTGATGGATGCCTCACGTGTCACCGAGATGCAAGGTTTTGAGTACACGGATTGTTCAAATCTAACTTCCGTAACCTTATCTGGAACGCTACAAAAGATTGGGTATCGCTCTTTTGCAGGTACTGCTTTGACACGTCTTGTTTACCTACAAGCGTGAAGGAGATTGGTGGTGAGGCTTTTCAAGATTGTCTCCAACTAACAAACGTAGAGTTTAATAAAGGTCTTCAGACTATAAAGGACCATGCTTTTAAGAATAGTGGCTTGGCTTCTTTAGAACTTCCTGAGGGTATAAAGGAGATTGGCGAATGGTCTTTTGAGGGTTGTAAGAGCCTGAAGACGGTGCAAATCCCTCAGTCTGTAACAACCTTAGGGACGGGTGCCTTCTATGCATGTTCAGCCCTTGAGTCAGTTGTTATACCAGCCTCCGTTACGAATTTCAACGACAGAACCTTCAATGGATGTCGTAATTTGTCTGCCGTTTATTACTTAGGCAGCAGTTGTCCAAGCCTTGGTCAAAACACTTTTGCCGATGTTTCTAATGCTTTTGGCTTCTATGTAAAGCCATCAGCATTATCTGTTTTGCAAGGAATAGCCTATGTTTCTGGCAAGGTAAAGGATAGTTTCTCTTATCAACAGAGCAGTAAGTACGCTACCTTCTCACGTCCTTTTGCTGTCGATTTCAGTTCAGCTTCTGGTTTGAAAGCATATATTGCAAAGGAAAATAATGGGCAGAACTCAGTTGCTTTGAAAACCATCACGAAAGCAAGTGTTGGTACGGGACTTGTCATTGAGGCTACGCCTAATACTGTCTATCAGCTTCGTATGGCTGATGATGGTCCTCAATATACTGATAATGCACTACGTGTATCAACCGGGACTACCGTTGAGGCGATTGCTTCAAAGGTAAGAGAGGATATGACTTTGCGCTATAATCCAGTGGAATTAACTACGGATAAGGTACGTTATGAGCCTGGAAACACAGTTGTTTTTACATCAAAGAATGTTCTCCCAGCCAATGCGAAGGTACGTTATCTACATGGTAATACAGTCGTAAAAACCGATGAAATCGGTGGAAAACAGCGTTGGAACTGGAAAGTGCCAGCAGATAATTTCACCGGATATATGGCTGAAATCTATGTTGCTGATGGTATTGCCGAGCAGACTCTCGCTACAATCGGTGTGGATGTTTCTACCGAATGGGGTCGTTTCCCACGTTATGGTTTCGTCTCACACTATGGTTCTGATAAGACACCTGAACAGATTAAGAAGGAAGTAGATATGCTTAATCGTTACCATATGACTGGTATTCAGTTCTATGACTGGCAGTGGAAGCATCATATACCATTCCCTCAGGACTCTACAAAGTGGAAAGATATTGGTTTGCGTGATGTCTATAAGTCGTCAATAGAGAACTACATTAATCAGTTACATGGCGTAGGAAGTAAGTGTATGTTCTATGACTTAGTGTATGGTGTGACCGGAAGAGTGGTTAATGGCAAGCCTGAAACAGTTGATAACTTTGATGGTCATGACGGTATTAGTAGTGATTGGGGTTGGATAGACTTGCATGAAAAGAAAGGTGGCGGCTATGACCTTCGTCAAGTGCAGTATCCTCTTGGTGATTGGCCAAGCATTTATGTGATGAATCCTGGTAATCAGAACTGGGTTAACTATCTTTCTGGTTCTATCAATAAGGTCTATCAGAACCTTGCCTTCGATGGTTTTCATATCGATCAGTTAGGTCACCAACGTGATGCTTATTACGTCAACTTGAAGAGTAAGAAGGTAAATGGTCAAAAAGTGTATACTGATGGTGACCGCCGTGATACACATGATTTTGAAGGCTACTTTGCCAATTTCATCAATCGTATGAAGGCTGACAATCATAATAAGAGCCTTGTTATGAATGCTGTCTCAACCTTCGGAGGTTCCAAAATCGTTGGTACAAAGAACGTTGAATTCGGCTATAATGAGATGTGGGGTGGCGACGATTATCTGTGGAACTACCGTAAGATTATACAGGACAACCGTCGTAATAATGGCAAGAATACTTTTAATACTGTCTTTGCTGCTTATCTACACTGTCGCAATGGAAATGGTGGTCAGTTCCATACAAGCAGTGCGTTGTTTGGCAATGCTACTATCTTCGCACTTGGTGGTTCTCGTATTGAGTTGAGTGGTGACCACATGTTGTTTACAGAGTACTTCCCTGATGATGCTCGAAAAATGTCGGACAAGTTGCAAAAGTCAATCATTCACTATTATGACTTCCTTGTTGCCTATGAAAACTACTTGCGAGATGGCAATGCTGAAACCACTGTTAATATGACAATGGATGGTGTTAACGTTGCTGCATGGGATTTGTCTAATCCTAATCCAAGTGTCGCAGATGCTGCAGATCAGACGATTGGACCAAAGCCTTATTGTGTGAATACCTACAGTACTAAGAAAGGAAACGTGACAGCTATCCAGTTACTTAATTACAGTAATGTGTCAAGAGACAACTTTAATGTTCGTGATTTGAAGGAGACAATGCCAGAGCCTAATGTCTTGCTTAATAAGAAGATTGTTCTTGACGATGCTAATTCTGTGTCACGTATATGGGTAGCAAGTCCTGATTGTTTTGGTGGTGCCCCACAAGAAGTTGTTTTCAAGCAGAATAATGGTAAGGTAACATTTACTCTTCCTTCTCTGGAGTATTGGACTATGGTTGTAGTAGAGCATGGCAATAAGGTGGATAATAGTGCGTCAGAGGTTCGAAACTATGTTCTTCGTGGCGAATCTTTTCAAGAGGCATCTAATAATACTGTGCCTGCAGGTGAGGCTTATCTCTCTTTTCCTGCTACTATAGGCAAAACTTTGCAACCGTCATTACCTTTAGTTCCTATTACCGCAGGGATTGCTAATGTAATTGATAACGGACGTGATGATTATTATACCGTGTCTGGTATTAAGGTTGATCATCCTGTGAAAGGGATATATATCCATAAAGGAAAGAAACTGGTAAAGAAGTAATTAGGCCCTAATTCAGTATTACCCCCAATTGGTTATTAGTAACGTTCACTGCCTGTGAAGGGTAAGTTACTAATGACTGATTGGGGGGTAAAATGTTTTATTAGGAGATAAGTAAGTGAGTCCTAAGTCTTCTTAAAGTCCTTCTATTAAGGTCATATATTGAAAATAGAATAAAGTCTTATACACTTGTATAGTATTAATCTCCCCAAATTAGATGGTCTTACAAAGGCGGATAAACTGTAAGCTGAAATGTAGAAAGGGGAAATAGCTACGATGTCTATTCGTCTTCTACAAACAACTTATTCCTTTATTTAAGGTGTGTTTGTAAATTATTTTCGCATAGTGTAAAACCAATACATGCTCTTTTGGCTTCTAAAAGACGCCTAATTGACTTGCAAAAGGTGCCCTTTTGAGGTCTAAGTAACGCCCTTTTGAAGTCCAATTAAGCACCTTTCACTTTGCTACTTTATAACAGATTGATTTCCTGTTGGTTACAAACCTACTTTTTACACGGGTTTTTATCTTTGTTTTCAGATGTTTTATTCGAAATTATGTAATGAATTTTCATGGTCTTTTTTATGTTTTTGAAGCATTAAAAAGAAAAGGGATTCTATGGCAGAAGATGATAAAAGGGTAGACGGATGATAGTCTTTGCTATGTTTGTATTCATTACTTACAATTCTTTCTATTTAGCCCTTCTATTGTGCTTTAACATCATCTAATCGTCATTTTGAATCCGGTTTTTCCCTTTTAAAGAAGTAGTTTCAGATTATCTTCCCGACAAGAAATTGAGGAGGAGTGGTACATTAGGATAAGAAAGAGGGTGAACAGAAGAGGGGGTAATAAATAGTAGTGGTAATAATAACTTATAAACAATATAATAATAGTTTATTTTTATGAACACAAAAAGAACTTCCCCTATTGCTCGAATAGCTACGAACCAATAGGGGAAGGGAATACATTTAGTTCTCAAGAGTAGGGAACTGAATGTTTTATTTTGCCTTTAAAATCAAACGGAGGCTTTGCTTATAATTAATATAGTTCCATACCCAGTTGAGCAGAATAAACGTCTTATTCTTTACACCAAGGATAGAGCGAAGGTGAACAACGAGCCACAACGCCCAAGCAGGGAAACCTCCAAACTTCTTTCCAGAGATTTCGGCTACGGCATGGTTACGACCAATAGTTGCCATTACACCGAGATTTTTGTATTTGAAAGGCTTTAGTTCTTTCCCTTTCGACATTGCTTTAAAGTTCTTTGCTACTGTCTTTGCTTGCTGCATAGCAACCTGCGCTAACTGTGGATGACCGAGTGGATATTCCTCATCACCCTCGACAAGACTCACATCACCAATAGCATAGACATCTTTTACACCTTTCACACGACAAAAACGATCGGTTAAGAACCTACCAGCATGACCAATACTCTCTGCAGGAAAACCCTCGACGGTGTTTGCACAGATTCCACTCACCCAGATAACGGTCTGTGTAGGAATCTCTAAGCCAGCACTGGTTTTCAGAATACCATCTTTGTATTCAGTAGCAAACTGAGGCTGACGGATATGAACATGCAACTCCTTTAAATCACGTTCTGCTCGCTTTGATGATACTGGGTCCATAGCTGATAGCAGACGGTCAACAGCATTTACAAGGTAGATATGCATCTGTGAAGAGTCAAGGTCGGGGTAATCACGAGCAATGATGTTCTTCTTCATTTCTGCCACAGCACCTGCAATCTCTACACCTGAAGCACCACCACCAACAACGACAATATTCATTAAAGCTTGTTTGCGTGGCTGGGTCTTCTTCTGTTAGAGCAAGTTCAAGATTACGGAGAATAGTGTTACGAAGTCTCATAGCCTCACTAACCGATTTCATCGGGAGGGTCGTAGCTTCGATATCCTTATTACCAAAGAAGTTTGTCTTTGCGCCAAACGCCATTACAAGATAGTCGTAATCTATCTCACCTACAGTCGTATTGATTATCTTTTTATCCGTATTCACCGACTCTGCCTTTGCCATACGGAAGAAAAATCCTTTTTACCTTGGAAGAGTCGACGGAAAGGAAAAGAGATACTACTTGGTTCAAGACCACCCGAAGCCACCTGATAAATCAATGGAGGGAACTGGTGATAGTTATTCTTATCTATTAATACTACTTGATAGTCATCGTCTACTAATTTGAAGGCCAATTCCAAACCTCCTAATCCACCACCAACAATAACGATTCTCTTTTTGTCAGTGTGTTCAATGTTTGCTTTCATTATCCTGCTTTTATTTATGTTTGTTTTCTTTTATATGTCTGTTTCCTTTTCTTTTTTACAGAGAAAATCGTGCCAGAGGTATTCTTTGCTAAGGGAAAAGTTATTCCGTTTATATATAAATCAGTTTTGTAAGTCGTTCTTCTGGGAAGAGTTCGCGTGCAACAGCTTGCACCTCTTCAGCAGTGATAGCGTCAATATTGCGATAAAGTGTTGATATATCTTTCTTCCAACCATAGTGGAGAAAACCTTTACCGAAGTCTAAAGCAAGGTTCTCTCGGTTGTCACAAGCTATGCCAATCTGTCCTTTAATCTGCTGTTTAGCTGTAGACAACTCGTTATCTGTCAATGGAATGTCGATGAAATGGTCAAGTTCTGCACGTACAAGGCGCATACATTCGTCCAAATCATCTGCGTCGCAGCCAAAGTAAATGCTCCAAATACCTGTTAAAGAATAGCTCACCATAGAGCTTTCTACCGTATAAACGAGTCCACGACGTTCACGAAGTGCAAGATTCAACCGGGCACTCATACCAGGTCCACCTAAGATGTTATTAAGTAGATAAAGTGCCATACGTCTTTTATCATGTATGCTATAGGCACGATTACCAATCATCACGTGGGCTTGGTGAGTAAGTTTATCTATCTTAACTGTCTGTGGCTGATATTCACTCAATGCAGGAAGCGGCGTTTCTATTGGCTTTTCAGTTTCACCCTTTATTCTTACTTTCGAGTGATTTTCCTTCTCTAAAAGGCTAAGTAGATTATCAAAATCCACATCACCATAGGCAAAAAACACCGAATTCATCGGTTGGTAGTGCTTCTGAGTGAAACGAAGTGCATCCTCGGTAGTAAACTTCCTGACACGCTCTGCCGTACCAAGGATACTATGTCCTAAAGGATGTCCACGGAAGATGATATTTTCAAACTCATCATATATCAACTCTGCTGGGCTATCGTTATAAGACTCGATTTCATCGCAAATAACTTCTACCTCCTTGTTAATCTCTTTTTGTGGATAGATACTGTGAAAAACAATATCTGTCAGTAGGTCTATCGCTCGAGGAAGATGGTCCTTCAGAATAGCTGAATAATAAACCGTATCGGTCTTGGTGGTGAAAGCATTGAGATCGCCTCCTACTTGCTCAAGACATTGGATAACATCAATTGCTGTTCGGCGAGTAGTACCTTTGAAGGTAACATGCTCGCAGAAATGAGCAATACCCTCCTCGTCAGGTAGTTCGTTAGCTGTCCCGACGTTGAGTTGATACCCACAATAGACCACTGGTGAGGTCGTTGAAAGGGCAATGATGCGCAGTCCATTCTCTAAGACTGCAGTCTGATATCTTGTCATAGGGTGCAAAATTAAGAAAAAAGAATGAAAACTAATAGACTTTAATAGACAAAGAAAAAAGAACTCGATTCATTTTGTGTTCCGCCTAAATTTCTGTATATTTGCACAACTAAAGCGAGAAACAACATAATTCACAATAAAATGCGGAAAGTTATAGGTATCGGTGAAACCGTTTTAGACATCATCTTTAAGGATAATAAACCAGTTGAGGCAGTTCCGGGTGGTTCTACCTTTAACGCCATTACGTCGTTAGGACGCTGCGGAGTCAACACATCGTTTATCTCTGAGGCGGGTAATGACCATGTTGGAAAATATATTATCGACTTCTTGAAGGACAATGGTGTGAATGCTGATAACATTTCAACCTTCCCTGATTCTAAGTCGCCTGTATCACTCGCTTTCCTCAATGAGAAGAATGACGCTGAGTATATCTTCTATAAAGATCACCCACACGTTCAATTAGATTTCACATTCCCTGATATACAACCCGATGATATTGTGCTTTTTAGTTCCTTCTATGCGGTGAATCCGGTGATTCGTCCGCAGGTGGTAGGACTACTTGATTATGCACGTTCACGTGGTGCAATCATCTACTACGATGTTAACTTCCGTCCTGCACATAAGGATGATGTTATTAAGATTACCCCTAATTTGATAGAAAATCTTGATTATGCGGATATCGTACGTGGTAGTTTGGAGGACTTCGCAACGATTTATAAAAAAGAAGATGCCGATAAGGTCTATAATGCGGAGATTTCTTTTTATTGCAAACAGTTTATCTATACACAGGGAAGTCAGCCTGTTGAAGTGCGCAGTGGTAAGGAATTGAAGAAGTCCTATCCTGTTCTCGACACGAATGTTGTCAGTACAATCGGAGCTGGTGACAACTTTAATGCAGGCTTCATCTTCGGTATGTTGAAACATGGTATCACTCGTGCTGATCTCGAAAGAGGGCTGACAGAAGAGCAATGGGACAAACTTATCAACTATGCCTTGGCGTTCTCTGCAGACTGCTGCAAGGACATCTTCAACTATGTAAGCAAGGACTTTGGTGAGAAGATGAAGGAGGAGGCTTTGTAATAAGCCTTATTAGCCTAATAAGCCCAATTGTCCTAATAAGCCCAATAAGCTAACAAAAGAAACTACATAAATTCAAAAATAAAATGATAGAAATTGCCAATAAAGTTTATTACGTAGGAGTTAACGATCGTAATAAGAACCTTTTTGAAGGATTATGGCCACTGCCTTATGGTGTTACCTACAATTCTTATCTCATTGATGATGAGAAGGTTTGCCTTATTGATACAGTAGAAGTAGACTTCTTTACACAGTTTATTGAGAGACTTCGTGAGGTGTTGGGCGACCGACAGATTGATTACTTAGTCATCAACCACATGGAGCCTGACCACTCTGGATCAATAGGTTTGCTGCGTAAATATTATCCTAACATCCAAGTTATCGGTAATAAGAAAACCTTTGATATGATGTCAGGATTCTATGGTGTCAAGGATAATACGTTAGAGGTTAAGAATGGTGAGGAGTTGAGCTTAGGTAATCATACCTTACAGTTCTTTATGACTCCAATGGTTCACTGGCCAGAGACGATGATGACACTCTGTAAAGGTGAGGTCAGCCACCTCTTTACAGGTGATGCATTCGGCTGTTTTGGTGCATTAAATGGCGGTCTCATCGATCAAGAGATTGATACAGATTGGTGTTGGTTAGAGATGGTTCGCTACTATTCTAACATCGTTGGAAAGTACGGAACACCTGTTCAGAACGCATTGAAGAAGCTTGCGGGTATTCATATTGATTATATCTGCTCTACTCACGGACCCGTATGGCATAAGTATGTTGACAAAGTTATCGGACTTTATGACCGTATGTCTAAGTACGAAACTGAGCCTGGTTTGGTGATTTGCTATGGTACAATGTATGGCAATACAGAGCGTATGGCAGAACAGATTGCACGTTCAGCATCGCTTGCAGGTGTGAAGAATATTCGTTTGTACAATGTTTCTAAGACACACCACAGCTATATTCTCCAAGACATCTTCCGCTTCCGTGGCTGATTGTTGGTGCTCCTACCTATAATGCAGGACTCTATCACGAGATGGATGTACTCTTGCAGGAGGTTGCTAATCGCGATATCAAGAACCATCTTATTGGTTGGTTTGGTTCTTACTCGTGGGCTTCAAAGGCTGTTGCTGCCATTGGCGAATGGAATGAGAACCATCTCCACTTTGAAAAAGTGGGTGAGCCAGTAGAGATGAAGCAGGCACTCACACCAGAGATTAAGGAAGAGTGCAACCGCTTAGGACGCGAAATGGCTGCAAAACTTTTAGAAGAATAAAATGAATATAGCAGTATTTTGTTCTGCAAATAATAACATTGCTCCCGACTACTTCCGTGCTGCGGAAGAGTTGGGACGATGGATTGGGAGAGAACGGACATACGCTCGTTTATGGTGGAGCCAACAGTGGATTGATGGAGTGTATCGGGAAGGCTGTACACGAAGCTGGTGGACGTACTATCGGAGTTATCCCTCGCATCTTAGAGGAAGGACGTAGAGTTAGCGACTATGTAGATGTAGAGATTCCTTGTGAGGACCTTACTGATCGCAAGGCAATCATTATGGAACGCTCTGATGAGTTCTATGCTTTACCAGGTGGTATCGGAACAATTGACGAAATTTTCACTGTTGCAGCCTCTGCTTCTATTGGTTATCATCATAAGAAGGTTACCTTAGTCAACGTGCAGGGCTTTTGGGATAGTCTTATTGCCCTGCTGAATGACCAACAAGAAAAAGGTATGATGCGTGGTAGACTCCATGATTATATAGAGATTAAGAATATAGACGACTTTTAACCCGAATCTCTAATTTTGCAACATGAATTGCAAACTTAGAGATTTGTTTTTAATACGTAACTATTTTTCAAAGGATTATTTCGTTGAGACGCATTGAGATAAAAATGAAACATAAATAAACAATAGACGTGTTCATTTCATATTCTTCAACAAAAAATGAATACGTTTACAATACCTTACAGTTATTTTGCACTCTACCTGAGCCACAAAGCATGTAAATATGCGGTAAATAGTGTAATTTTGCAGCCGAAGGTTAGCTAATGATCAGATTCAAGAATTATAACAGGATAGCTTTACAAGATGTTTTAGTATCCCTGTTTAATATCAAGCTACCTTTATCTAATTAAATAACATGAGTGGCATAAGGCTACTTTTTAAACAAAATCAACATGAAAACAACAGGACTAATACTTTGTGGATTGTGTTTAGGACTCTCTAACCTATCTGCACAAGTAACACAGAATGCCGTACCGTCCATGGCTGGGTGGAATTACTATGGCGGCGATGAGTTTAATGGAAACAAGATTGACGAATCTAAATGGGGCGTCTATGGTGATCCAAAGTATAATTATAAGTTTGATGATTACGGTAATACAGAGGGGCAGGGAGGTGTTCAGTATTATCGTGCCGATATGATTAAGGTAAGAAATGGAGTAGCCTATATTACTGCCTCACGTGAACCTCTTTTAACAGGACGTCGTCCTGACGCTAAAAAGACCCTGCAGGGACCGATTACAGCGTAAAGGTGCAACCACCTTTTAAGCCTAAACATGACTTTGGTAAATATGGTTGGTGGTCTGGTGCACTCTCCAGTCGTAATGCTAATGGAGCAGACTTGGTGAAAGCTAAAGGGTTAGAACATGGAACTTACTACCCTCTTTACTCACGTATAGAGGTGAAGGCTAAGATTCCATATGAGTTCGGAACTTGGATGGCACTATGGCTCCGTCACTGTAATGGAGCAAGTACATTTGAGATTGATTTACAAGAGTTCTTTGTTAATGAGGACCGAAAAGATGCAATGAAAGAGAAAGGTTTTTATCTGCATCAAACTACCCATGGAATGGACTACAATGCCGGTTGGAAAAACGGATACCCCAATAATACTTATAACCATAATGACTATGGAGATCGTGTAAGGGAAATAGACTTCGACCCAGGAAAAGATTTCCATGTCTATGGCGCACAGATTGACCCAGAGCCAGGCGACCCAATGCACTTAGCCGTAACTTTCCTCTTAGATGGAAGAGTTAGATCTGTTTTCCGTACAAAGGATGATCGATACAAATCAAACAACTCGAAGTATCCATATCGTTATAATGCACTCTTAGCACAAAATCTTTCAAAGTATGGAGAGGACCGTGTTTGGGATGTAGCTATCACAGGACAAGTAGGTGGTAAGGCGTGGAAAGCTAATACAGAAATACTACCAAGTATGTATCCATATAAAGGATTTGGTGGTACTCTCTACCCTGAATTAAACCCGAAGTATGGAGGTGATATTAATAAGGTCCCTAAGGAGTTCGTTACAGAAATTGACTGGTTGCGCGTTTTTAAACGAGCAAATGAATTACTATGGATTGGAAACTTACCAGAATATAGACAGAATCAGAAGATAAGTCTTGAACTTGCTAAAGAGAAGTTTACTAACATAAAGCCTGGTGATCAGTTGGTAATGGACCTTGAGGTCTGTGACCTAATCAAAATGCAAGTCTTGATATCTTTAATAAAAGTGGAAAAGCTATCACAACGCTCAAGCCAGAGCTTGCTAAGAATGACGCACAGGTAACTTTCGTTGTGACAGAAGCACTTAGTAAGAAACTAAGGAATGAGGGCTGCGTGTTGAAAGGTGAGAACATCCGTTTATACACCGTTTGTCATTCAGACAAGAGGGATGCTATATGGAGTGGCTTTAAAGAAATCCAGTGGGGTGAGACAATTATCCCAGCAGAGTTGTTTGCGAATTTAGCAGAAGGTCAGAAACTTGAGTTCGTGGTGAGAGATGTTAATCCAGGTGGAAAGATTTTCTTACGCCAGAATAAAAAGAATCCTACTGATTCAAAAAGACCTAAGTTCTCGTTTAGCGCACAATATGGTAGTATTATCAACTTGGATAGTGGAAAAGATGAAAAGACCTATAGGCTTGACCTCGAACCTAAGGTTATCGAAGAGTTAAAACAGAATGGCTTGGTGGTAACTGGACTGGGGTACTACTTGCGTAGTGTTAACATTATAGGTGCGAGTCATACGTCAAATAACACTGTTACAGGTATTGCTATAGACAAGATAGACTCCGCGAATCAAAATGATGGTACTGTCTATTCTATCAATGGAATGAAAGTAAGAGATGCGAACGATAAAGGGAAATTAAATCCAGGAATCTACATTATTAATGGTAAGAAGGTTCTGGTAAAATAAATTAGTAGATAACAAAACTACGAGCAAGGTATCTATAACATGGTGCTATGGATTATCTTGATACGTTAGAAAAGTATTCTGAAACCCTGATGTTATACATCAAATAGGCTGTTACATTGTAATTACCAAATGTTGATAATATCGTGAAAGAGGGTAGATGAATACAAAAATATAAGGGGCTTGTATCAATGTTGTCATTTGATATAAGCCCTTTTTGTATCCAATTATTTATAAAGGTACTTGGTTCATAAGTGTTACTCTTATTTGATTAATCTCGATGAAATCGATAAATTTTTATCAAAAAGAGATGAAATAATAGTCTGTTCAGCCCTCTATGCACATATATCTCTGCGTTTCTTTAAAAAGTAGATTTGGGTTTAAGATACGGCTATAAGTAATCAATGTTATCTCTTTTTAGTGGCTGGAGGAAGTTTTGTTTAAGTATAGTGAATTTGATAATATTTGACGATATTTGCTTTGCAGTTTTATCATTTTACGTTACCTTTGCAAGGAAGATAAGATAAAAACGCAATATCTATTAAACAATGAAGCATAAAATCGGAAATATTTTGGCGGCAGGCTTTGCGATTGTTGGACTCGCTGCACTGGCAAGTTGTGCGGGAGAAAAGTTCCATGTGACAGGTTCTATTGCAAATGCCAAGGACTCTTTGCTCTATTTTGAGCATAACGGACTCAATGGATTTTCTACTGTTGACTCTGTTAAACTCGATGAAAAGGGCGATTTTTCGTTCTCAGGTGATAAGGTGGATAATCCAGAGTTCTATCGACTTCGCATTGCTGGACAGATTATCAATATTGGTATTGATTCTACAGAGACAGTTGATGTGAAGGCTACTTATCCGCAGATGGCTACCGATTATAGTGTGAAGGGTTCCTATGAGAATGAGAAAATCAAGGAATTGGCACTGAAGCAAATTGACTTACAAGCACGTTGCCAGTCTATTCTTGCAGAACGTCCTGACCTTGCTGATTCAATTATCACAGTATTGATGAGCGACTATAAGCAGGATGTATCACGCAACTATATCTTCAAGGAGCCAATGCGTGCCTATAGCTATTTTGCTTTGTTCCAGTATATTGTAATAGGTAATCAAGCACATTTGATATTTGACCCATCAAGAGACGTAGCTGACAATAAGGTGTTCGGTGCTGTTGCAACCAGTTGGGATACCTATTATCCGGGTTCAGAGCGTACGCAGAATCTCCATAATATCACGATTAAGGGTATGAAGGATGAGCGCATTGTGAAGGCACAGAATAAGCCAGTGGAGATAGAAGCTAAGGAATTAGGTGTTGTCGACCTTCCATTACGTGACAACCGTGGTGTAGAACGCCATCTTACTGATTTGAAAGGTAAGGTTGTTCTACTCGACTTCCATGTCTTTGCAGCAAAGGGTTCTACAGAATACATTATGCAACTGCGCGAACTTTACAATAAGTACCATGACCGTGGGTTCGAAATCTATATGGTTTCATTAGACGATAATGCTCATTTCTGGAAAGAGCAGGTGGCTAATCTGCCATGGATTAATGTCTATGATGATACTGGTATCAGTCAAGCTTATACAGCTCCTGCACAGACGGTTCCAATCATCTATCTCATTGATAGAGGTAACAATATTGTGAAGAACCCATCACAGATTAAGAATCTTGAGCAGGAGATTGAGCGTTTGTTATAAGAATCAGACATGAATCTTCTATGAGCTAAGCTGAGAATACTTGGCATAAAGAAATTAGGTTATTGATATAGAATCTCTATCTCAATAACCTAATTTCTTTTTTATTTAGTTTGCTGTCACTTTTAACACTTCTCGTAACCTCTTGTTAGTTAATCATATGCAAGAGTTATTGGAGTGACAGGAGTGACAGCAACTTTTATTTCATGTTTTTACACGTCATACACTAACCTCTTAACATGTTAGTATCCCCAGTACGCTTGGTCAATGGTTGTCTCTACACTTTTACAAGCTTTTTCTTATTCCGAACTTGTGTATATAATACTCTTAGATCTAAGTATGAATTGCCTCTATCATATTAACGTTTTGTCTGGTGCGAGGCGTTCGCACCATTGGTGTTAACGATCCGCACAATATGTGCTGGGCACCTGCATCATAATAGAAAAGGGTGTTATAATTTAAAAAAGCCGTTATAATTAGAAGTAAAAAGCTCTATCTTGATTGATTTGGGTTTTTAAAAAAAGGCTGAAACCCAATGAAGGATTTCAGCCTTTAGTCTTTATTATCAATAAGAGATGATAACATGATTAGGTGTTTATGTCTTTTCCTGTATGATGAGGATAATGCTAAAATACTATGCTTCAATTATCTCATGCCTTCATAATCATACAAACTGCGTATGCAGCCATACCATCTTCACGACCAACGAAGCCCATGCGCTCGGAAGTGGTAGCCTTGATAGATACGGCGTCGATGTCACAACCGATGATATCAGACAGACATTTGCACATAGCAGGGATATGTGGGTTTATCTTTGGACGCTCGGCGCACACCGTAGCATCGATGTTTCCTACTCGATAACCCTTTGTTGCTAAGAGGTCAATGGTCTTGCGAAGAATGACCTTTGAGTCCATATCGAGCGTATCAGCAGAAGTGTCGGGGAAATGATAACCAATATCGCGCATATTAGCAGCACCGAGTAGGGCATCACAGATAGCGTGAATGAGTACATCGGCATCACTGTGTCCAAGGAGTCCAAGGGTATGCTCAATCTTAATACCACCTAAATAAAGGTCGCGTCCTTCAACGAGTTTGTGTACGTCGTATCCCATTCCTACACGGAAAGATGGGATGGGTTGAGTAGAGTTGGTCATATTCTTATATAAGGAGAACCTTCCTGTTACCCTGCAAAGGAGGGGGATGTCTTTACTAAAAGATAAGCAGAAGGTTGATTGAGAGTTAATGCTTAATAATTAATGAATAAGATAAGAAGCGGATAACTAAGTCTGCTCTAATAGTTTCCCATTAGGTTCTCCCCTCCTTCGGAGGGGCTGGGGGAGGTCTTTATCTTCTCTTAAACAAATCTTTTATACCATCCATGTCAAATGATAAAGAGAAACGGAGGGTCTGATCAAGTGGGTTGTTCTTAGCTGTTGCAATAACATATCCGGCATCTAGTGAGAAGACATTCATCTTGAAGCCTGCACCGACAGTGAAGTACTTGCGGTTACCTTTGTTTTCGCTTTCGTGGTGGTAACCAGCACGGAGTGAGAACTTATCATTATAAGTATATTCTGCACCTAAGCTCCACTGAATCTCCTGTAACTCTTCAGAAGCACCATTAGGTGCATCACCGAAGCTCTTGAAGATACCAGAGATAGAAGATACGTCATAGTATTCCTTCTGAAGACGGTTATCATAGTCTACTTGTGTTTCATCAGCTTTGCGCTTTGGATAGGTAGGAACTAACAACTTATTCGCATCAGCAGCAATTGTAAAACGGTTGAATTCATCGATAGGAATCATCAACGAAGCACCTAAACGAAGGTTGGTTGGGATGAATTCAGAGCGATTATCACCACCGAAGGTAATCTTTGAACCGATGTTTGAGATATTCATACCTAAGCCCAACTGGCACTCACGCTCACCAATATTGATATAGTTCTGATAATAGCAAGACAAGTCGGCTGCAAGGCAGAACCTGGTGCGGTATCATCAGTATAGTTATAGGTAAGGTCAGAGTATATCCAACGTACAGCCGCACCTAATGAGAAATGCTCACTCAACATCAGAGAGTAGGCTACGTCCATTGACATCTCATAAGGGTTAATGGTCATGTTAGATCCGTCAGTCATCTGTACTTCACCCAAAGAGAAGTAGCGCATAGAAGCTGAGACTGCACTGTAATCACCGATACGATAGTAACCAGCAAGATAAGCCAAGTCGATATCACTCACCAACTGGCGAAGCCAAGGAGTGTAGTTTAGTGAAACACCCGCACGAGAAATATTAAAAGGATATTTTGCTGGGTTCCAATACTGTGAATTCACATCTGGGTCGGTAGCTACACCAACGTCACCCATACCTGCAGCACGTGCATCAGGAGCGATTGTCTGTGAGGTAACTGATGCTTTGACTGGATTAAAAATGTCTTTCTTATCCTGAGCGAAAACGGTAGATGAAGCAAATACCGTCAGTGAGAGGATGGCTATACGAAGCTTATTTATCATTCTATTTTAATTGGATTGCTTATTAAATGTTGCTATATGGATTGAAACGTTCTTTCTGTGTTATTTATTGTCTAAGATAATCAGTTTCTTAGCTTTCGATACATTTGTAGCACCATTGCTGCTGAGGCGTACTCGATAGAGGTAGACACCTGTCTTGAGTCTTGCTCCACTCTCAACGGTAAGGTCCCAGTTGGCTGTAATGGCATTGCCCGATGCAACACCAGTCTCACTGCGGTGCCATAGGAGGCGACCGCTCATATCGAATACTTCAATGTCAATATCGACATCTGAACCAATATAGTTGTGTGTAACAATGAATGTCGTCTCTGTCGTGGCAGGATTCTTAGAGGCATTGACACTATAGATTTCTGGTGCCAGTCCTTTTACAACCTTGAACTGTAAGGTAACGGTTGAAGGGTTGTTCTGTATGTCCCACGCACGGAACTGCAGAGTGTGTGTGGTCCCTCAGAAAGCTCAGGCAGACTAAAGCCTGTTGTTCCTGATGTATAGCTACCGAAGTCATATCGGAAGTTATCATTCAGAATATAGGTCTGCGTCAACTTGCCGTCGATGGTCAACTGCATGTCATGTCCGATACCATTACCAGAAGCGTTGATACCATCTTTATCCGTTATCTGTGCAAAGAAGTAAGGAGTACTATTGACCTCACCACCATTGACAAAAGAAGGAGAATTGAGATAAGCATAGATTGATGGACCAATAGAGTCGTTGTATACAATCTCTGAACCATCAATCGTGAAGCCATCTTCATGTCCTTGTGCCATGAGGGTATGGTTGTCGTTAATGGCAGATAGGTTCATCAAGCCTGTTCCTGCTGCATAGTTGATGTCACGTGGTACGGCGAAGGTGAATGTAAACTCACCATTCTTGATACTGTCTGTACCATTGTATAGCACTTTCTGCCGATCGTAATATTGGAACGCACTTGCGGATGTATCCTCTTGCTTCTTACAGGTAATAAGTTCTTTTGTGTCACGTACGGTAGCACTGAGTAGTCCCTTGAAGTCACCTTGCTTACTACCATTCTTTGCAATGTAACCTTTGACAGTTACAACGGAGCCACCTTTGAGTACAACAGAACCTGTCGTACTTGGCGTTTGTCCATTGATTGTCTCCACTTTTACCTCTAATGTTGGGAGGTTCAGTGAGAGAGCTGGGTCACCTAATAAAGCATATTGCAGTTTATTTGGTGTGAGATCGCTGTTAGAATTAATCAACTCACATTTAGCTAAACGCTGTGCTTCGCCCAATGTGGTTGGTTTACCATTTGTAAAGCTAAGTACATGCTTGAGGAAGGCGGTATTGATTGCCTTGTTATAGTAAGCATATACCGTACGAGTAGTACCCCAGAAAGCAACAGAGCCACCCTTCTTGTTTAGCATTGCTGCTTCACCGATAGTTGGGATAGTACCATCGTATGGCATAATATCACAGCTGGCGGTAATCCAAAGTGGTAGATTAGCGTTGGTAAAGTTGGCATAGTCATTGAGGCGGAGTACTGCTTCATGAGAGATCTGGTCTTCCTTTCCATGACCAGCATAATCCATGATAAGTGCACCTTGTGCCTGTTGCTGCTTGATAATAGCACTTACCTCAGGGTAGGTGTTACCAGTTGCAGACGATACACGGGTGTAAGCATCCCACATCACCTTCTTTACTTGATAGTCAGGATAGGTCGACATAATGGTTTCTGCGGTCTCATTGACATCGTGCATGTGGAGATTATTGTTTCCATCATCACCCATGAACATGATAACATTCTCCCAGCTTCCGCCATTCTTGTTCTCAGCATAGCCGATTGTCTTATCAACTAATACCTTTGCATCTGATATCTCTGTCACAGGAAAGCGCCCAACTCCAAGGTCTTCTTTGTCGCGTCTTAACAAGTCTCCACCTTCTCCATCATCCATCAACGTAAACCAACCATCATTGACATAGCAGTCGGTCTCGCTGAATGAGTTTTCACTCTCGTAGGCAAGAAGATAGTCATCAGGGTTAAGGTTACGACAAGCACTGGTAACCATACGGTTGTCCCATACGCAGTCGCCAAAGAGTAGGAGCGACTGTGGAAGATTGTCACTGGTAGCACGGTCGTAAAGCATCTTCATATAACGGCGGTAAGCCATTGCATCAGGTGTTCCACTGGAGAATTCATTATAAAGTTCGTCTGCTGGGACAATACGTACAGAAATATTATCGTGTGTACGATGGAAGTCGGCTAAGCGTTCTGCCTGGGCTAATAACTTCTGACTTGTAGGGATGATAATCACCATGTTGACTGGTTCGTCAGCATGATGGTCTTGATTGGTTATGTTGTAAACATACTCTGGGGCAGGGAAAGAAACCTTCAAAGAAGGTGCTGGTGCAGGAGTAGAGTAGGTCATGATGAGGTAGTCAAGACGTGCTGGACCACCAGATAGGGTTGTCAGTTTGATGCTGTCAACTGCATGGAGGGTGTTGAGCGTATAAGTTCTAACCTCTTCATAACCTTTATCGAAAGATTCTTGAGGTGTGATTCTAATGTCGCCAAGACGCTGACCATTAGCTTCTACCTTTACAATAGAATTATAAGTACCTGTTGTTACGGCTACTGTTAGTTTTGCACTTGTAGCACGTGCTTTGTTTGGCAAGGTGAATACTTTACCTTCGTTCAGCTTTAATGGAGTCTCTTCAAAGAGGTTTCGACCTCCGTGATACCAACTGAAGTTGTCTACCTCATGCAGGCTATGATAGTCGCCTGCTGATGGATAGAAACTATTGAGGAAGGTTGTGCTATCTGAAACTGTTGCAGGAGCACTGTTGTTGTCTTCTGTTAGGAAGTAATAACCATAGTTAGAATAAGGGTTGCGGATTCTCTTTACCGATGTGTTGCTTTCCCAGCTAACAGGTCCACGTGCATAGAAGAGCCGTCTACCATTACTATTATAGGTTGGTACCTCTTTTAAATCATCAAATGAAGTGATGTCGTCAGCTGTAAGAACCTCCTTCTGCAAGTTTCCACCATAGCCATAGATTTTGACTTTGTCAATATTAGAGAAGCCGGCACGACGGATTAGATCATTGGTCAACTGATAGACACCATTAGCAGGAACACGTATCTTTGCCCACTTACCACTTGCAAGAACGGAATGTGCAGCGTAGCGATTTGAGACAGTAGATACCGATATGCCACCGGTACGAGTCTCAACGCCTTTTGTCTTCTTCGTCGTTGTTTTCTTAGGACGAGATGTAAGCGCTATCATGAAACTGACGAGGAACTGCTTCTTTCCATTGCGCTGAACGATAGGCATTAGAGATATCTCTAATACACCACGCTTACGTTCCACAGTCATCTGCTGATGTATCTCTGGTAATGCAGGAGGGACAACATTTGTCAATGCATTGTAGCGTTCAATGTCTGCCTTGCTCATGTCCATAAACTCAGGATAGCGTATCTCCAATTCGTAGGTAGAATCAGCGTACTGTTCACCAACAGGGATAGCATAACGGAAATGTGGCAATAGTGAGTCTATTGTCACATCTTGAACCGTTAGGTTGAAAAATCTTTGCTGTTGAGCTGATAGTTTCATACAACCCAACAGAAGTATAAGGCAGAGTATTGCTGAACGTTTCATTAACAGCTTGTTGATTCCTTTCGTCATTTTATTGATGTATTCCTTTTTAAGTCTTTTTGTCAGTTATTCCCTCTGTTCGGTTGATTATTTGAGTTCCTTAAGTGGAGAGTATAGAAATCTATGTCGTAATTGTTTAGAAGTCTTTCACTTACTCTCCTTAGTTTACTTGCAATTAAAGTCGAGAACCTTTCTCTCTTCAATGTATCCTTCCAGATGGTCATTGATATGTACAGGTCCACAACCTGATGGACAGCCTGTATAGACGATGTCGCCCGTCTTGAGGGTAAAGTAGCGACTAATGTAACTGATGATTTCATCTACTTTGTATAGCATGTCAGTTGTACATCCTTCCTGAACCGTCTGTCCATTGATATCAAGGTGGAAGCGGAGTCGTTGTATATCAAGGAATTTATCCTTTGATACCCATTCGCCTAAAGCAGCCGAACCATCAAATCCTTTGCAGAGGTCCCATGGTAGTCCTTGCGCTCTTAGTTTTTGTTGTAATTCGCGCGCTGTGAAGTCAATACCAACTGTCACAGCATCGTAGTATCTATGAGCGAAGCGCTCTGAGATGGTCTTCCCCAATCGACAGATACGTACCACGAGTTCCGTTTCATATTCAATCGTTCCCAAGTCATCGGGAATGAAGAAAGGCTTTTTATCTTTCAGTAGGGCAGAGTCTGCCTTAGTGAAGATAACTGGTCCTTCCTTTTTAGATAACGTTTCGTTTAGCGATTTATTATGTTCGGCATAATTCATGCCGACTGCAAAGATTTTCATTGTTGGTAGTTTTAGGAAATTATTGGGCTTATTGGCCCAATTTGCCTTATTGGCCCAATTTGCCTTATTAGCCCTATTAGCCTTATTAGCCCAATTAGCCTTATTGGCCCAATTAGTCTAATAAGCCCTAACTTCTAATAAAAGAGAGTTGCAGGAGCCTAATGGCTATCCTGCAACTCCCATATCTTTCTTCTAATGAAGCTCTGTGATTACTCTGCAGCGAGAGTGAAGCGCTTGTAAGCAACAATCTTAAGATCCTTGCTCTGAGCCTTAAGCCACTCGCTAACGCTCTGCTTGTCGCCATCACCGAACTGGAACTCCTGGTCAACGAGACAGTTCTCCTTGAAGAACTTGTTCAGACGACCCTTAGCGATGTTCTGAATCATATCCTCGTTGAGGTTTGCAGCCTTCTCAGCAGCAACAGTGTTGCGAATCTCGATAGCCTTGTCAGCCTCCTCACGTGTCAACCAACCCTTCTTGATGTTAGACTCGATGTGGTCTTCACTGTCAACGAGGTTAGCGTTGATACCTGCCTTCTTGATAGCAGCAACAACAGCCTTCTCAATCTGCTCTTCCTTAGTCTTCTCAACAGCAACCTTAAACTCCTCGTCCTTAACTGACTGTGGAATAGATGCCTCGTCAAGAGCTACAGGCTTCATAGCTGCAACCTGCATAGCTACCTTGTGACCAGCCTCCTCGTTGTTCTCATTGAGCTGAACGATAGTAGCGAGAGTGTGCTTGTTCATGTGGTCATAAACAGACAAGTTCTCACCCTCAAGGAAGTTGTAGCCGTCGAGCTCCATCTTCTCACCAGTAACACCAGAACGCTGCTGAACTGCTGTAGCAGCATCCTCGCCATTAGCGAGCTTAAGTGTCTTAACCTCATCAAGGCTCTTGCACTTGTTAGCAACAGCAGCGTCCAAAATCTCCTGAACGAGGGCGATGAAGTCCTGACCGTTAGCAACGAAGTCTGTCTCACACTTGATAGCAACCATAGCAGCAAAGCCATCTACCTGCTTAACGAGTACACAACCGTTTGATGTCTCACGGTCAGAACGCTTAGCAGCGATAGCCAAACCACGCTCACGAATCAATTCCTTTGCCTTTTCGTAATCGCCTTCAGCCTCTGTGAGTGCCTTCTTTACGTCAGCCAGACCTGCGCCAGTCATAGCGCGAAGCTTCTTGATATCTTCAATAGATATAGCCATTTTTTGTTTTCCTTTCTAATATTATTAAATATTGTGGGCGTTGATGAGGGATAATAAACTTCACGTATTAAAATAATATAGAAGCTCATTAGCACTCACCAGCGCCCACTATGTTTCTTTTAATTACTCAGCAGCTGGTGCCTCGTTCTCAGCCTTTGGAGCCTCTTCTGCCTTACGAGCAGCACGCTTTGGCTTTGCCTCAGCAGCCTCTTCAGCCTGCTCTGCAGCAGCCTTCTCGTCAGCCTTCTCAGCCTTACGCTCCTCAAGACCCTCTGCGATAGCACCGCAGCAAGCAGCGAGGATAGCCTCTACTGAATCCTTAGCATCATCATTAGCAGGAATGATATAGTCGATGTTCTTTGGATCAGAGTTGGTATCAACGATACCGAATACAGGAATGCCGAGACGGTTAGCCTCCTTAACAGCGATGTGCTCCTTCATCACGTCTACAACGAAGAGTGCAGATGGCAAACGAGTCAAGTCTGAGATAGAACCGAGGTTCTTCTCGAGCTTAGCACGCTGACGTGAAATCTGCAAAAGCTCACGCTTAGAGAGGTTAGAGAATGTTCCGTCGTTCATCAACTTGTCGATGTTCGTCATTTCTTCACAGCCTTACGGATGGTTGGGAAGTTGGTCAGCATACCGCCAGCCCAACGCTCGTTTACGTATGGCATGTTAACAGCTGCAGCCTTCTCAGCTACAACTTCCTTAGCCTGTTTTTTAGTAGCGACGAACAAGATCTTCTTACCACTCTTAGCGATACCCTTGAGTGCCTCTGCTGCCTCGTCTACCTTAGCTACAGTCTTGTGAAGATCGATGATGTGGATACCATTGCGCTCCATGAAGATGTAAGGAGCCATAGCTGGGTTCCACTTACGACGGAGGTGGCCAAAGTGACATCCTGCCTCCAATAACTGGTCAAAATTTGTTCTTGACATTTTGTTTGTTTTTACTTGTTTACTTTCTTTTTAATTCTTTCTTGGCGAATGAGCTTCACCACGCTTTGTTAGAATCAACTGACGGGTAGTCCCCCGATAAGGAATCGCGTCAGTTTAGATACTAAACTCTTTTCCTTTGAACTTTGAGCTTTGAGGTTTGAACTTTACCTTTGAACTTTGAGGTTTGAAATTTGAACTTTTCCTTTCTGCTTCGTTTTATTCTTTTATCAAACAAAACATATCATAAAGTTCAATGTTCCAAGTTCAATGTTCAATGTCAATTGTTCAATGTTCCAAGTTCAAAGACGAAGAAAATATTAACGCTTACTGAACTGGAAGTGAGCACGAGCCTTAGGCTGACCTGGCTTCTTACGCTCAACAGTACGGCTGTCGCGTGTCAGGAATCCCTGGTCCTTAAGTGCTTTCTTATCTTCAGCGTTAACCTTAACCAATGCACGAGCGATAGCAAGACGCAGTGCCTGGCTCTGACCAGTAAAGCCACCACCATCGAGGTTGGCCTTAATGTCATACTGACCTTCTACACCGAGCAACTGCAGTGGCTGCTTAACCACGTACTGCAGGATAGCTGATGGGAAGAATTCAGTTAAATCTTTCTTGTTGATTGTGATCTTACCGGTGCCCTCTGAGAGGTAAACACGCGCTACAGCGCTCTTACGGCGACCAATTGCATTAATTACTTCCATCTTTCTCCTTATTATTTATACTGGTTAATATCAATTGCCTTTGGCTTCTGTGCCTCGAGACCGTTGAGCTCTGTACCTTCGATAACATAGAGGTTATCCAACAGATGACGACCTAAAGGACCCTTTGGTAACATACCCTTAACAGCATGACGAATCATCTTGTCAATACCGTTCTTACGAGTACGAAGCTGTGCAGGTGTGTTGAAACGCTGACCACCAGGGTAACCAGTATAACGTGTGTAAACCTTATCAGTCTCCTTCTTACCAGAGAATACAACCTTAGCTGCATTGATAATGATTACGTTGTCACCACAATCTACGTGTGGGGTGAAAGTTGGCTTGTACTTTCCGCGAAGAAGCTTAGCTACTTTAGAGCAAAGACGACCTACAACCTGATCGCTCGCGTCAATAACGACCCACTCTTTTTTAGCTGTTTCCTTGTTTACGGAAATAGTCTTGTAACTTAAAGTGTCCATTCTAAAAAATTAATAATTTTACTACTAAAAAACGTTTTCTATTTTTACGACTGTGCTTGACCTAACCATGCTGCCCGGCCAAAGACAACACTATTAACACGTATCGTATGGGGTTCTAAGAAAATCCCCCTTAATAATCGGACTGCAAAGGTACTTATTTTCAACCTTATATAATTGTTTTGGATAGTAAGATTATATGTAGTTTATGATTATTTAACTAAAATACTCACTCGTTTGAGTCTGTTCTTGTGTTTCTCCAAGGTTTTGTTTAATGTTGTTCTTACATCTTACCTTATAATATTTGTCGTTCTAAATGTTTGAACTTCTGCCTTACTAAACAGTCAAAATATTAGTCTTATCTCCCTGCGAATGTTTTTAAAAACTTAAAAACAAAGCGGGGAAGTCAAAAATGGTAAAAAAGATAGAGGTTTATCATAGTTTTATTTATTTTTGCAGCGCTATAAAGCTACTTCTTATATCTTAAAAGAAGGGAATAAGGGAGTGGCTTATTATATTATAATAGGTGAAACATAAAATATAAACAAATATAACAGATTAAACAAAGATGAATTTTAAATCTATTTTATTAGGTGCGGCTTTGGCCGTTAGTCCTGTGTTCGGTTTTGCCGACAGTAATATCAAGATGGTTGTCGGAACCTATACTGATGCTGGTAGTCAGGGGTTATATTCTTTCTCTTTCGATCAGTCTACTGGTAAGGCATCGGGTATCACTTCGTTAAAGGTTGACAATCCTTCTTATTTTACTTTCAGCAAGGATGGTCGTAATATCTATGCTGTTAGCGAGAAGAATAATGCGACAGCTGTTCTTAATAGCATTGGTTACGACCCTGTAAACGGTACTTTCGCTTTTAAAAACTCACAGCTGACGCATGGTGGCGATCCTTGTTATGTGTCTACAGATGGCAAGATTGCACTTACTGCTAACTACTCTGGGGGTACTATCTCTGTCTTCCCAATTCTAAAGAATGGTACGCTCGATAAGTCTTTGTTGCAGTTGGGTAGTGTGAAGGGTGGTCCTAACCGTTCACGTCAGAACACACCTCATGCACATTGTGCTATCTTTGCGCCTGATGGTTATATCCTTACAACCGACTTCAGTGGCGACCGTATTCTTTGTTTCTCTTATAACAAGCGTGATAAGAAGTTAGAGGATCATGATATTGCGGCTCATGTAAAACCAGGTTCTGGTCCACGTCATCTTGTTTTCTCTCCTAATGGTAGATATGCTTACCTTATGAACGAGTTGTCTGGTAAGGTGATTGTTTATAGTTATAGTGACGGTAAGTTAAAGGAACTTCAGTCTATCGCTGCTGATAACGCTAACGCACGTGGTGGTGCTGATATCCATGTCAGTCCTGATGGAATGTTTGTTTATACAAGTACACGTCTGAAGGGTGATGGTATCACTATCTTCCGTGTAGGCAATAAGGGTACCTTGACTCGTGTGGGTGCGCAACTTACTGGTAAACATCCACGCAACTTTGCTATCACCCCAAATGGCAACTTCCTGCTCGTTGCTTGTCGTGATGATAACTCTATACAGGTTTACTCACGTGATAAGGATACGGGCTTGCTTAAGAATACTCATCAGGATATTGTCCTTAGTCACCCTGTTTGCGTGAAGTTCTATCCGGAATAAGGCTCTTTTAGGAGTTAAGGAGATTTCAAGAGGAGTTAAGGAGTTAAGGAGTGAAATGGAGTTAAGACATTAGTCTTTTCCCTTTCATTCCTTTACTCTTTTATTTTACTATTGTCTTAACTCCTTAACTCCCTTTCACTCCTTAACTCCTCCAAGAATCTCTTTTATATTACTATTGTCTTAACTCCTTAACTCCCTTTCACTCCTTAACTCCTCCAAGAATCTCTTTTATATTACTGTTGTCTTAACTCCTTAACTCCATTTCACTCCTTAACTCCTCCAAGAATCTCCTTTATATTACTATTGTCTTAACTCCTTAACTCCCTTTCACTCCTTAACTCCTCTAGGAATCTCCTCCAAGAATCCCCTTAACTCCTTAATTTTCAGATATAAGGGAAGTGTTAAATATTTAAAATATTCACTTATATATACCTGCTATATCAATAATAATATGTACTTTTGCACAAAATTTAATAAACGTATTCGAGATAGCTTGCTAAATAAACAGATTCTCAAAGGATATCTTTAAGGGCTATTCAGTGTCAAAAAGGAATACACTTAACCAGCGATTATTATCAAAATTCTATATTACAATAAAGGTTTATGAAAAAGAAAGATTATGTAAAGCCAGACGCTCAGGTGTTAAGCTTTTACACGGATGAATTTATGCAAGGTGGTATTCATGCACAAAGTGGTATAAGTGGAAGCCTTGATAAAGGTGATGATGAGAAAGATCCAGAGGAAGAAAATCCAACTGCATTTTAAGTTTAAGAAAGTTATTTAAGGAAATTAGAAAACAAACCTGTAGGGAATAATTACCTACATAACGAAAACAAAAATAAATGAAAAAACTATTTTATTCATTCATCGCTGTTTTTGCATTGCTTTTCACAGGTTGTGCAGACAAAGATGTTGTTGAGGCTATCTCAAATGGTGATAATCAGCCGGGTGTCACTGTGTCTATGTCAATGGAGGGTGATATGGGGCAAACTGCTGCTACTCGCGCAATTGGTTACGAAACAGATGATAATAACGGTTTTCCAACTCCTGTTGGTATTTTCGACAAAGGTACGTCTGAAGGAAAAGAAATTGCTGATGGTAGTAAGGTAGATGTGCTTCTTATCTTTAAAAGTTCAGATGACACACAGCCTGTAACAAAGGTTGTTACTAAGTGGACCTATAAGAAGGGTGGTAACTTGACTTTGTTGCCAAGTGAAACTTTTGAGATGAAATCGGGTACTGACCTTAGCAAGGGTACATGGTATGTATGTGGTATCTTAGGAGGTGAGATGCTTCCTGGTAATGATCAGGTAAAGTTCAATGGTTTCTCTGAAGGACATACAGCTCGTAACAGTGCAGGTGAGAAATTGCAGTGGGGTGCAAACATTCCTTATGTATTTAGCTGGCGTCAGTTGACAACTAATGCTGCAAACAAGACTATTAAGGCTGAAAAGGCGGTTAAGTTCAAGCAGTTTGGTACTATTGTACGTTTGAAGGTTACGAACAAAACTGGTTTTGATTTCATGTATAATGGTGTTCGTATCATCACAAGTAATATCCTTTGCGGTCAGTTCGACTTGAATAGCTTCAATGATGTTGCGGTTTCAGATCTTAAAGATACACAGGATGGTGACATTGCTTCTGCTAAGTCTGCTTCTTACAAGAATGCTTTTAAGGCGTTTAAGTTCTATCAGCGCCCACTGACTGATGCTGCAATGACGGGTAATGATGGGCTTATAAATAAAAAGGCTTCCGTCTTCATGGTACATATGTTAAGGATTACGCAGACGAAAAGGCTGGAACTCTTAATACAGCTCTTACTTATTATGATCATATTTTCTTGAGAAAGGCTTCTGGCGATAACTTCGATAATGTTCCAAATGGTCAGGAGGCTCCAAGCTATATTTATGTATGGATGGCACCACAGCAGCAGGCTATAAAAATTTATAATGGTGATGAAGAAGGAACTGGAGGTTATGATTTAAAGAAGGTTTCTAAGACCCAGTTCTTGTTGATGGCAGTGCCAAATGGAAATGGTACAGGAAATAGTGTTGTGCCTACTTCTATCAATATGCTTCCTGCATACGGTACACTTGCAACTTATGAGTCAGGTGCAAACTATCCTGCTAAAGGTGATGTTGTGTATAAGTTCGCTCCATTGAGCTATATTGCTAAGCATGACAACTTTGGTAATGAAGCTGAGCTGTCAAGTACAGCTAATCAAGATATTGCTCATACGACACGTTATCTGTATAGTGAGATAGAAACTAAACTTTCAACCATCCCTTCTAACTATATGTTTGCTGACCATGAATATTGGCGTAGCATTATTCCACAGTTCTTTGGCTTCCCTGCTTTCCGTAAGGATGGTAGTGGTAATTTGAGATATACAAATTACTCATTTGGATTTGTCTCACCTGCAAAACTTCCAGGTTGGTCAGAAACAAAACTTGTATACCACTCTTACGCTAAGCTATAGCAGATAACGGCATTTCTTATATGATTGGTATGTCTAAGAGACCTGATTATATAAATGATGGCTCTGAAGGACGAGTATATCGAGGTTATGCAAAGTCTTCTTTTTCAGCTGCTGGTCAAGTATCATCTGGTCTTAATGTGACTAAATGGGTTGGCAACAACGACTATCGCTATACTATTCGTTGGGAAGATAAGAATGGTGCTGCTGTACTTACACAGCGTTATCTTGGTCCACGCTTTGTTCTTGATATCGATGATATCTCTAATGAAGATTTCTGGGCTGCTCCAAAGAATTATGATGTAACTTATCCTGCTGATGTAACACGTGTTTTCCCTTACGCAGGTATAAATGCTTCTGCTGCAACTTTAGACCCAGATAGACCTGCTGGCAATACTACCCAAGGTCAAACTTGGTGGTATTTTGATAATAATTCAATTGGAAAAGGTACACAATACTGGACACCTAATGATGCTTTGCCTGGAGCGCGATATAATGTTAAAGGTGCTAACGGTTATATGGAAGATTATCTGCATCATGCTCCTAAGCAATCTGTATCTTTCAAGGGTCAATCTGATCAGGAGAATGTGAGTGGTTTCATGAACTATTATCTTTATGTTAACTCTCCTGCAGAGCAGCAAAATGATCCGAGATATGGTAATGATTCAAGATATGTAAAGGGTTATAAGAGTGCAGCTCCTGTTCGTTTGTGGAGAAAGAGTATTCCATACGCAGACTAATTAGCTAACATTAGAATTATCTATAATATTAAGTATCTGTGGTATCCGAAAGGGTATCACAGATATTTTTTATGTGGGTTTTTAGTTGACGTGTTGATGCTCCGCACATATCGTGTTGTTGGTTAGCACGAGTGGTGCGAAGGCTTAACACGAGTGGTGCGGAGGGTTAAACACATTGTAATTTGTAGGTGAAAAAGATTCAATCAGTTGTTAGAAGCAAGTTATACTGCCACAAGTAACGTCAGTCTATTTTATTAGGAGGCAGGGAAAATCGTTAGTCTAAGGAATGGAGAGGGATAAAGATGTTTTAAGACTATCTATCGTTAATTCTTTACACGCATAATAACGCCTTTATTATTTGCAAATACAAAAGAAAGGATGTATCTTTGTTGCAGTAACTCGGGTGCAACCATTGTGCGGCATTTAACCCAAATCGGGCATTAGGTTCTAAACATTTTTTTGGTTTTATTATTGAGTAGATTGGTTGTCTTTAGGGCGCAGGCGTAGCGGGCTACGTCAAGTTATGAAGATAGACAAGATACCGATAAGAAAAATTAAAAGATGTTAGGAAACAATATCATAGTAATAAGAACGATATATATTGTGGTCTAATGACCGATTGAAGTTTAATGGGAACGCCATAACTGAAAAATAACTATGAACAAAAAGAAATCTTTTTCCTTTATGCAGCCTTGACAGCTCTTTCCGTATCGGCTACGGCACAGACAATGAACGTTACACGTGCTGGTGACACAACGATTGTGAAGATAGCAAAGTCGCCAAAGTATCTTCTCCTTCCGATTGAAGAGGGGAAAGACGAGGCGCAGGTGATACTCGACAATGGTAAGAAGACTGATACATGGATGGATGTAAGATTAGCACAAGGGAAGACCGACTATTATGTTTCTTTCAAACTCAATAAGGGTAAGACTTCCGTTGTCAAGATTCTGAACCTAAAGGCAGATGCACTGGCACTTCAAAAAGGACAATTGAAACTTTCAAACGTGTGGGATGTGACCAATACCGACTACTATCGTCCTTCTTATCATCACACTCCTTCTTACGGATGGATGAACGACCCTGTTGGAATGTTTTATAAAGATGGGGTCTACCACCTCTGTTATCAGTATAACCCCTACGGCTCCATGTGGGGAAATATGCACTGGGGACATGCTGTCAGTCGTGACCTTATCCATTGGAAAGAGGTTGAACCGACACTGCAGCGTGACCCTATGGGACATATCTTCTCGGGTAGTACGGTAATAGACAAGGACGGTACGACTGGTTATGGTAAGAATGCGATTATCTCCCTTTATACCTCCGATAGCAAGGAGAATGCCCAAACGCAATGTATGGCTTATAGCACCGATGGCGGTTATACGTTCCATAAATATGAGAAGAATCCAGTTTTGAAGCCATTTGATGGAGTAAAGGACTTCCGTGACCCAAAGGTCTTCTGGTATGAGCCACTGCAGAAATGGTATATGATTGTTTCTGCCGACAAAGAAATGCGTTTCTATTCGTCGCCTAACTTGAAAGACTGGACCTACGTCAGTGCTTTTGGTAAGGGTTATGGTTCACAACCCAATCAGTTTGAATGTCCCGACTTCTTCGAACTTCCTGTTGATGGCAATCCAAACAAGAAGAAATGGGTGATGATTGTGAATATCAATCCAGGCTGTCTCTTTGGTGGTAGTGCTACAGAATACTTTGTTGGTGACTTCGATGGGACGAACTTCACCTGCGATAGCGACCCTTCTGTTGCTAAGTTCCTCGACTATGGTAAGGACCATTATGCTACAGTTACCTTCTCAGGTGTTAAAGACCGTGTGTTGGGAATAGCATGGATGAGCAACTGGCAGTATGCCAACGTTACGCCTATCCGCCAATATCGTGGAGCCAATACGCTTCCACGTGAGTTAAAACTCTTCACAGGTAAAGATGGACAAGTCTATATGTCTTCTAATATTGCACCAGAAGTAGCCTACCTAAGAAGAACCTATAAGCGTCTGCCCGACCTTATTGTAGCTAAGGAAAGGGACGCAAAGAACGTCTCAGCAAGTAAGGAGAACGCCTTTGAGGTAGAGATGGATGTAACGCCAAACAAGGCTTCTAAGACGGGAATAGTCCTTTATAATGGTAAGGGTGAGAAGGTAGATATCTACTTTGATATCAAGGCTGGGCGATTAGTTATGGACCGTACGGAGAGCGGAAAGGTTAAGTTTGGTGAGAAGTCAGAACCTCATAAGATTGAAACCGACTATGACGACCGTCAGGAACAGAAGGCTTTAGGTGAGAAGCGGAAGGTGAACTCCATTAATTATAAGAACGACTTTGCACTCGGTACATGGGCACCATTGAGCCTTTGCGACTCCGACACCTACCACTTGAACATCTTCGTTGACAAGTGTTCTGTTGAAATCTTCGTTGATGGCGGTCGTATCTCTATGACCAACCTCGTCTTCCCAACCGCACCATACACCTCTATTAAGTTCTATTCTGACGGCAATAGAGCCTTCTTTAAAAACATAAAGGTGTGCGAGTTAGGAATATTGAAGCGTTAGCATATAGTATTTAACCCATATCGATTATTAGAGGCTAAACACATTTTGTTCTAATGACCGATTGCGGTTTAAGTAGAGGCTGGAGTTATATGCTTTTTATTAAGAACGGACAAGAATGGAAATGTTAAAAAGATAGTCAACGCTGGCTTAGTAGATACAGAATTACTTACTTCTATACTTGCAAATACAGAAGAAAGAATGTAACTTTGTTGCGGTAAACCTGTATTATCTCAATTGTTTTTGGGATTATATATAATCTACTTGATAATTATGCAGATGAAACAATGGCTATATGTCGTTTTTCTTACATTGGTGTTTTCAGCCTGTTCGGATAACAACGTAAAAAAATATGTTATAGGAGTATCTCAGTGTTCTGAAGATATTTGGCGCGATAAGCTCAACAACGAACTTGTGATGAGTACCTATCAGCATGATAATGTAACACTGAAATTTGCTTCAGCTAATGATAATGACAGGTTACAGAAACAACAGATTGAACAGTTTATAAAGGAAGGGGTCAACCTTCTTATTGTTTCTCCCAATCAAATTCATACGATTTCATCGGTCATCGATAAAGCATACGATGCAGGAATTCCTGTTATCCTCTTCGACCGTAAGACCGATTCAAGAAAGTATACAGCCTTTATAGGGGCTGATAACTATGAGGCAGGACACGAAATAGGCTATTTCATCGGTCAGCAGTTAGAGGGTAAAGGGAATATAGCAGAGATTTGTGGATTACAAGCATCGTCTCCTGCTATCGAACGAAACCGTGGCTTATGGATGCTTTGAAGAATTATCCTGATATAAAGGTAGTGGCTCGTGGGTATGGAGACTGGATAAAAGAAAGTGGTGTCACGGCTATGGATAGTATACTTGTGCAGTCTAAGGAGTCTTTCCAATATGTCTTTGCACAAAATGACCGCATGGCTTTAGGTGCTTTGCAATCTATAAAGAAGCATAAGGTTAAGGGAATAAAAATAGTTGGAATAGATGCTCTTCCTGTACCAGGAGGAGGTATGGAGAATGTTCGTGATGGTAATTTAGAAGCTTCTTATATCTATCCTACCCGAGGCGATTCGGTTATGCAACTCGCGTTGAATATCCTTGAGAAGAAGCCTTATAAGCGTGACAACTATCTAAAAGGTGCATTGGTAACAAAGGCAAACGCTAATGTTTTACTTATGCAGAATGAAGAGATGAACAAGCAGACCGCCCGTCTCAATGCACTTCATGGGAAGGTGGATACTTATTTGGTGCAATATAATCATCAAAAGATGTATATTGTGCTTTTTAGCATAATCCTTCTCTTGCTGATAGGTATTATGGTTTATATCTATCGAACTATCCTTATGAAGCGAAGAATAGAGGAAGAAGCCAACAAAGCAAAACTTCAGTTTTTTACAAATATAAGTCATGAATTGCGTACACCACTTACGTTGATAGCTGATCCTGTGAACTATATCATCCATGATGATAACCTTAATTCACAACAACGAAGTATGCTTCAGATAGTACAACGTAATGTGCTTGTCCTGACACAATTGGTCAGTGAGATCCTTGACTTCCGTAAGGTGCAGAATGGTAAGATGGAACTACGCCTCTCCGACTTTAATCTTGCGGAAAGTATGAAACAATGGATTAAGCTTTTCAGTGCCTCTGCACAAAAGAAGCATATTACCATTAGTATGGATGCCCCTGATACAATCATGCTCAGAGCAGATCAAGATAAGATAGAGCGAATCTGTTATAATCTTCTTAGTAATGCCTTAAAATATACGTCTGAAGGAGGGGGAAATCTCTCTGATGGCTAAAGAGGAGGGTGGACGTGTTATGATTAGTGTGGCAGATAATGGTTGTGGTATTTCAAGTGATGAGCTTCCTTATATTTTTGATCGTTTCTATCAAGCAAAGAATGCAGGACGTGGTACGGGTATTGGGTTGGCTATTGTGAAAGCTTTCACAGAATTGCATCACGGAGAAGTAAGTGCTACAAGTATAGAGGGAAAAGGAAGTACCTTTACTATTCATATTCCTGTTAGACAGAAAGGAGAGGTAACTAACCAGCCTACAGAGAAAATAGAACAATTGGTTGAGCCATCATCCGCAGAAGAAGTTCCGAATCAAGCTCGTCATATAGATGAACTTATACAGCCTTATCAAACAGATAAACCAGAGGTGTTAATCATTGATGATAATATCGATATTCGCACTTATTTAAGGTCGGTACTATCCGAAAAGTATAATGTGAGTGAAGCCGCTGATGGAAAAGTCGGTTTGGAACTTGCACGGAAAATAGTTCCAGATATAGTGTTGTCGGACATTATGATGCCTGTGATGGACGGATTAGCGTTTTGTCAACAGCTGAAAACGGATAAAGCTATCAGTCATATACCTGTCATTTTACTGACAGCACGTAGTCTTGATGAGCAACGCGCTGAGGGGTATGAGCATGGCGCAGATGCTTATTTGTCCAAACCATTCTCACTTCGTCTACTCCTTTCACGTATTGATAATCTCATAGAAAGTAGGAAAAAGTTGAATCAAACATGGTCAAAAGGTGTTGAGGACGATGAAATCGGTAATATTTCGAATGAAATTGATAAATCTTTCCTCAAGCAATTGCGAAAGATAATACAAGAAAACCTTGCAAATAGTGACTTAAGTGTAGAGCAGATTGGCGATGAAATCGGACTTTCTCGTGTACAACTTTATCGGAAAGTTAAGGCTCTTACGGGATATTCTCCTGTAGAAATTGTACGTAAAGCCCGTCTCACTCGTGCCCGTCATCTCCTTCAAACGACTGAGCGAACGGTGTCAGAAGTGGCTTATGCTGTTGGCTTCTCTACGCCCAGTTATTTCTCAAAATGCTATAAAGACGAGTTTGGGGAGAATCCCAAGAAGTGATAATAGGATTATGTAAACTGTTTAAAATAAGTGATATAGGCACTTGTGGGTGTGTAAAACTCCTGTAAGGTGAGGTGTTGAACACTTAAGAAAATGAACGATTTGTCAGATTCGTGAGAATAGACAAATCGTTCATTTATTATTAATATCTTTTTTATGTAACATTTATTACATTCGGAGAACGATTATTATTGAAAAAGGATATCACCATTTCTTATCTTTGCGCCATAAAACCAAAAGAATATTATTTAGTATTACTAACTATCAGAAAGTCATGAAACAATTATTGCGAGTAATCATGAGTCTGTTACTTCTGATGTATTGTGCTGGGGTTATGGCACAAACAGCAGATGTTAGCGGTAAAGTGATTGACGAACAGGGGGAACCTGTTATTGGTGCATCGGTGGTACAGAAAGGTACATCAAATGGTACTGTCACCGATATTGATGGTAATTTCACCTTTAAGGCTCCACAAAGTGCTACACTTGTAGTCTCCTATGTAGGCTATAAAAGTGTAGAAGTAAAGGCTGGTGTCGGAATAAAGGTACAGCTACAAACAAATGCGAGTGAACTAAACGAAGTCGTTGTTACGGGTTATACAACCCAACGCAAAGCAGATCTTACAGGAGCTGTTTCGGTTGTAAGCGTAGATGAATTAGCAAAGCAGAATGAGAACAATCCTATGAAGGCGCTACAAGGTAGGGTTCCTGGTATGAATATCTCTGCAGATGGTTCACCTTCAGGATCTGCTACGGTACGTATTCGTGGTATTGGAACTCTGAACAATAACGATCCTCTTTATATTATAGATGGCGTACCGACTAAGGCTGGTATGCATGAGTTAAATGGTAGTGATATAGAAAGTATCCAAGTTTGAAAGATGCTTCATCTGCTTCTATCTATGGTAGCCGTGCAGCTAATGGTGTTATCATTATTACTACAAAGAAAGGTAAGGAAGGAAGAGTAAACGTAGATATTGATGCTTCTATTGCGGCGTCAATGTATGCCCATAAGATGAAAGTTCTTAATGCGAAGCAGTATGGACAGGTAATGTGGCAAGCTTATGTTAACGATGGTATGGATCCAAATACTAATGGTTTAGGGTATCGTTACGACTGGAGTTACGACGTACAAGGAAATCCTGTGTTGAATGGCATTAGCATGCGTAAATATCTGGATGGTGCAGGAACAACACCTGCTGCTGATACAGACTGGTTTGATAAAACGACACGTACAGGTGTTGTTCAGAACTATAACGTAGCGGTAAGTAGCGGTTCAGATCGTCATTCTTCTTATTTCTCATTAGGTTATTATAAGAACTTAGGTATCATTAAGACATCTGATTTTGATCGTTATTCAGCTCGTATGAATACTGAATATAAGTTGATAAAAGATGTTTTGACCGTTGGAGAGCATTTTACGTTAAGTCGTACGTCAGAGGTTCAAGCACCTGGTGGGTTCCTTGAGAATGTTCTTCAGTTTAATCCTTCACTCCCTGTTTATACAGAAAGCGGAACTTATGCGGGTCCAGTCGGTGGTTATCCTGATCGTGAGAACCCTGTTGCACGTCTGTATCGTAACAGTGATAATCGTTATGTTTATTGGCGTACTTTTGGTGATGCATACATAAATCTTCACCTTTTTAAGGGATTTAATTTGCGCTCAACCTTTGGATTGGATTATGCTCAGAAGCAGCAGAGATTCTTTACTTACCCTATAACAGAAGGAACGGTTGCTAATTCAAAGAATGCTGTTGAGGCAAAACAAGAACATTGGACAAAGTGGATGTGGAATGCTGTTGCAACTTATAATTTGCAAGCTGGTTTACACCGTGTAGACGCAATGGCAGGTATTGAGTTGAACCGTGAAGATGACAACTACTTCTCAGGTTATAAAGAAGACTTCCTGATTCTTAATCCTACCTACATGTGGCCTGATGCTGGTACTGGTACTGCACAAGCCTATGGTGGAGGAAGTGGATACTCTTTGGTTTCTTATTTCGGAAAATTGAATTATAATTATGCTGACAAGTATTTAGCTTCATTCACCCTTCGTTATGATGGCTCATCACGATTTGGTAAGAACAATCGTTATGCAACATTCCCTTCTGTTTCTTGGGATGGCGTATTAATCAAGAGAAGTTCTTAAAGAGTGCACAATGGTTGAATGACTTAAAACTTAGAGCATCGTGGGGAGCAACTGGTAATCAGGAGATTTCTAACATCGCGCGTTACACCATATATGTTAGTAACTATGGAGTAAATGAAAATGGTGGTCAGAGTTATGGTACATCATATGATATAGCAGGTACTAATGGTGGTCGTCAATTGCCAAGTGGATTTAAACGTGACCAACTCGGTAATAATGACATCAAATGGGAAACGACCTATCAGACTAATCTTGGTCTGGACTTCTCTATGTTCAACTCTTCATTTTATGGAAGTTTTGACTGGTATTATAAAAAGACTAAGGATATTCTCGTACAGATGGCTGGTATCGCTGCTATGGGAGAAGGTAGTACACAGTGGATCAATGCTGGTGCTATGGAGAATCGTGGTGTAGAACTCAACTTGGGTTATCGCAAGACAACCAATGGTGGTTTTCATTATGACATAGCAGGTAACTTTAGTACTTATCGTAATAAGATAACAGCTTTGCCAGCAACAGTTGCTGCCAATGGTACCTTTGGTGGTAATGGTGTGAAGAGTGTTATTGGTCATCCTATGGGTGCACAAGTTGGTTATGTTGCAGATGGCATCTTTAAGAGTCAAGAGGAAATAGATAATCATGCAAAACAGGATGGTGCAAAACTTGGACGTATGCGTTGGAAAGACCTGGATGGCAATAATGTCATTACAGAAGCAGACCAAGACTGGATTTATAATCCAACACCAGACTTTTCTTATGGTCTTAATGTGTATCTTGAATACAAAAACTTTGATTTCACAATGTTCTGGCAAGGTGTACAAGGTGTAGATATTATCTCTGATTTAAAGAAGCAGACTGATATTTGGGCTGGTTTAAATATTGGTTTCCTAAATAAGGGTCAACGCTTGTTAGACGCATGGAGTAGTACCAACCCAAATAGTAATATTCCTGCGCTCTCACTATCAGATAATAATAATGAGAAGCGTGTTTCTACTTATTGGGTGGAGAATGGCTCATACTTAAAACTACGTACTATTCAGTTAGGATATAATCTGCCAAAGAGTATGACGAACCGGCTTGCAATGCAGCGTTTACGTTTCTACCTCAGTGCGCAGAATTTATTAACTATACATAGTAAGAGTTTTACCGGTGTTGATCCAGAAAATCCAAACTATGGTTACCCAATTCCACTTAATATCACATTCGGTATAAACGTTACATTCTAACAATTATCATCTGACTATATAATATGAAAAAATAATATATTCAGCACTTGTGCTCGCTACCCTTAGTATGACAAGTTGTTCAGACTTCTTGGATGAACATACTCCACAGGCAACACTAAGTGATGAGCAAGTAAAGGAGGCTAATCATGTTGATGAACTCGTAACATCAGCTTATGCCATATTTATTTCAGCAGAAGATATCAATTCTTCGTTTCAATGTGGAATTATGATGTCCGCAGTGATGATGCCTATAAAGGCGGTAATGGAACAAGTGATGGAGATGTGTTCCATCAACTTGAAATAGAACAAGGAGTCTTGACCACAAACTGGAATATCAGCGATATGTGGCAAAGATTATACAATTGTATATCACGTGCCAACACGGCAATAGCTCTTCTTGAACAAGTCAATAGTACTGTCTACCCTCGAAGGGATGAACGTTTGGCTGAGATGAAGTTCCTGCGTGCATATGGACACTTTTTGTTAAAGCGTTTGTATAAGAATATACCTTTTGTTGTAGACCCTAATCTTAAGTCAGAGCAATATAACATGCTTTCTAATCGTGAATATACGAATGATCAAGGTTGGCAAGTTATTATTGATGACTTGATGGAATCTTACAATAACCTTCCTGTTCATCAAGCAGACAAGGGACGACCAACAAAAGCATCAGCTGCAGCTTTCCTTACGAAGGTATATATGTATAAGGCTTATCATCAAGATAATGAGAACACGAATGAAGTTACAAGTATATCAAAAGACGATCTTTTGAAAGCTGTTCAGTTTAGTGATCCATCTATTTATGCTGCTGGAGGCTATGGCTTAGAGAGTGATTTCCATAATAACTTTAGACCAGAACCACAGTTCGAGAATGGAAAGGAAAGTCTTTGGGCAATGCAATATTCCATTAATGATGGAACTAAGAATGGTAATCTCAACTGGAGTTACGGACTGATTGTTCCAAATATTCCTGGTGTAACAGATGGAGGATGTGATTTCTATAAGCCAAGTCAAAACCTTGTTAATGCTTATCGTACAGATGCTAATGGCCATCCATATATTGGTACATTTAACAATCAAGACTATAATAAAGCAACAGATTATGCAGACCCACGTCTATTCCTTACCATTGGTATTCCTGGTTTACCTTATGAATTTAACTCTAAGTTCATGATGGATAGGACTGCTACATGGAGTAGAAGTAATGGATTGTATGGCTATTATGTAACTTTAAAGCAGAATGTAGACCCAGAAAGTCCTTATCTGAAGAAAGGTGCATGGTGGGGTACATCAGAGAATCGTATTGTCTTCCGTTATGCTGATGTTCTGCTTGAGCGTGCAGAAGCTTTGATTCAATTAAACGATGGTCGTATTAACGAAGCAATCAATATCATCAATCAAATCCGTAATCGTGCTAAACAAAGTACAAGTGCTATCAGCAATTATCAGAGTGATTATGGTGTGAGAATGAATGTTATGCCATATACTGGAACCTACAGTCAGGTAGAGGCGCTTGATATTGTTAAAATGGAGCGTCGTATAGAGATGGGTATGGAATCTGAAAGATTCTTTGATCTTGTAAGATGGGGAGAGGCAGAACGCATACTCAACAAGTATTATGCAGAAGAAGCTAATGACTGTTCTATCTATAGTAGTGCTCACTTCACTAAATAAGAATGAGTACTTGCCTATTCCATATGCACAAATAGCTGCTTCAAACGGACATTATAAACAAAATATTGGTCAGTGGTAAAGTATGAAAACAAATATAACAACACTATTCATAGCGCTTATTGCTTTCTTTGCATTAGGTAGCTGCAGCAACGAAAGTAATATTTCTGATTTGCAATTAAACGGATTATGCTCTGTTGATTCTATCGTATTGGATAATTATAAAGGTGTCGTAGATCAGGCTTCACGTACAATCACTGTGCGTGTCCCTGAAACTTACGATGTCACAAACATGACTGTTGGCACACTTAAGGTAAGTGCTGGTGCCATCAGTAATATCAAAGAGGGAGATAAACTTAATATGCTTACGGCTCAGGTGCTCAGTGTTAAGAATGGTGACGTCTTCCTTGACTGGATTATCAATGTGTTGAGAGATGAGGCAAAGATAACTTCTTTTAAGATTAATGGAACATATAATGGTGTTATTGATGAAGCGAATAAGACTATTTCTGTCTATGTGCCAAATACACTTGACCTCCATTCTCTAATCCCTACAATAGGTTTGAGTACAAATGCGACGGTTAGTCCATCTAATGGTGTTGCAACAGACTTTTCTAATCCAGTTACATTCACTGTCACTAATAATACTGCTTCTGCAATCTATACAGTAAAAGTAACAGCTATTGGTAAGCCTACTGCAGTCTTTGTTAGCTTGCCTGCTTCGATGAATGAACTCAATTCTGAGGAATTAACTGCTTGTAAGTGGATGCTTCAGAATATTCCAAATTCATTATATGCATCATTTGCTGACATTAAGAATGGCACAGTAGATCTTAGCGAGTGTAAAGTGATATGGTGGCATTATCATAAGGATGGAGGAGTAGATGGAAAAGAAGCTTTCGAAAGAAGTGCGCCTGAGGCTGTCAATGCAGCAGTTGCCTTAAGAGACTATTATAATAATGGTGGTTCTTTCCTCTTTACTCGATATGCAACAAACATGCCAGCTGAGATTGGTGCAGTAGCAAACAATGCTGCTCCAAATAATTGTTGGGGGCAGAACGAAGCTGATGCTGAGAAAGTAAGTGGTCCTTGGAACTTCTTTATTCAAGGGCATACGAGTCATCCTCTTTTCCAAAATCTTATAATGAAGAGTGGTGAGCCTAACTCTATTTATACGTGTGATGCAAATTACCGTATCACCAATTCAACTGCTCAATGGCATATTGGTACTGATTGGGGTGGATATGATAACTTAAATAAGTGGCGTACAGAAACAGGTGCACAAGATATAGCTTATGGTGGTGATGGTGCTGTCGTTGCATGGGAGTTCCCTGCAACAGGAACGAAAGGCAAGATTCTCTGTATTGGCTCTGGATGTTATGACTGGTACAGTGTAGATGATGTCCCAGCCTTTTACCACAATAATATTGCCAAGATGACACAGAACGCATTCAACTATCTAATGAATCATTAAATAAAGTATAATTGATATGAGAACTATGATATATTCTCTCGCTCTCATCGCATCTTTATCAGTCTCACTAACGAGCTGTAGCGATGATAAGACCATGATAGAGGAAAAAAAGATTGGAATACAACAACTTATTTCAAGTCTACAGATGAAATGGGGCAAGCTACCTTTTATAAGCCAACTGTTGGATTTGTTGGAGACCCAATGCCTTTCTTTGATCCTAAAACAAAGAATTTTAAAGTTATGTATTTACAGGACTTTCGTCCTAATCAGGCGGGTACTTATCATCCTATCTGGGCTGTAGAAACATCAGATGGAGCCAACTACCAATCACTTGGAGAGTTGATTCATTGTGGTGGTATCAATGAACAGGATGCAGCACTGGGTACAGGTTCTACCGTTTATAATGATGCTGATGGGTTATATTATACCTTCTATACAGGTCATAGATATCAAACAAATTCTACCAATAATGGTGAGATGGTGATGATGGCAACATCATCCGACTTCAAAACATGGACTAAGAATCATGTTTTCCGCTTGAAAGGTGATGATTACGGGTATAGTAAAGATGACTTCCGTGATCCCTTTGTCTTCAAGGGCGATGATAATAAATGGCATATGCTTGTCTCAACTCTGAAGGGAAGTAAAGGTCATTTGGCTGAGTTTACATCAGATGATCTTAAGACGTGGACCCATGCAGGAACGTTCATGACCATGATGTGGGACCGATTCTATGAATGTCCTGATGTGTTTAAGATGGGTGATTGGTGGTATCTTGTTTATAGTGAAAAGCATTCAGCTATCCGTCGTGTGCAGTATTTCAAAGGTAAGACTCTTAATGAATTGAAGGCTTGTACACAGAATGATGCTGGTTTATGGCCTGATGGACATGAGGGATTCTTAGATAGTCGTGGTTTCTATGCAGGTAAAACTGCGAGTGATGGTCAGAATCGCTATATTTGGGGATGGTGTCCAACACGTCCAGGTAAGGATAATGCTGCTGTTGGTGCTGCTCTAATGAACCTGAGTGGGCTGGCAACCTTGTTGTCCACCGTCTCATACAACACGCTGATGGTAGTCTTACCTTAGGAGAAGTAAAAGGGATTAGCGATAAATACGGCAAAAAACAAGAAGTAAAGGTTATGGCAAAGAGTGATAATGGTGTTGAGAATGTAACTGATAGCTATAAGCTTTCTGGTGATTCTTACCTACTTTTCAATCGTCTTGGCTATCACAATAAAATTTCCTTCACGATAACAACTTCTAATAACTGGGATAAGTTTGGTGTTTCATTCGTACGTGGCACAGATTCTGAGAAGTATTATTCTTTGGTGGTAAATCCTGAAAATGAACAGACACGTAAGATAAACTTTGAGGAAGAAGGTTCTGCGGGTCGTGGTTTCATAAATGGTATTGATGGCTACAACTTCGCTCGACCAACCGACAACGTCTATCATGTAACTATCTATACGGACAATAGTATAGCGGTAATGTATATTAATGATGTATGTTGCTATACTAACCGTATTTACGAAATACAGAAGAACTGTTGGAGTATCAATAATTATGGAGGTAATATCACCATCAGTAATCTCACTGTAAGTCAGTATTAAGAATTTAAATCCTTTCTTCACTAAAGATAGAATAAAAGATATAGTCGTTCATTCTGTGAGAAATTGCCTATTATCGCAAATAATATCATTGAATGGGCGACTACTCTTTCTAACTTATCAATAAAATGTCTATCTTTGTCTATCTGAAACTAAAAATATAATGAATCAACCTATAATGAGTAGAAAGATTAAATTATTGGCTATTTGCCTTTTTATAACTACAACATTTATGCATGCGCAAACATTCTTAAGTTCAAATCATGCTATGAAGCGTGTGAAAACTGCAGATAAGTATATTCTTCTTCCTGTAGAGGAGGAAGAAGGTTATGCACATATTCGCGTTATCAAAGATAATCAAGTTGTAAAAGAATTCAATTGTAAGCTTGCTATAAATAAGACTGATTATAATGTGCCACTTGATGTCAGTGAATATGGTGGTGATGTGTTGCTTGATATCCAGTTCTCAGGAGATAGCGTAGTATCGGTTTAATCAATAATTTCGTTTGCTGGAAAGATATAAAAGCAACAAATGTGTTTGATTCCAAGAATCGTGAAAAGTTCCGTTCTATCTATCACCATACTCCAGTCTATGGCTGGATGAACGATCCTAATGGTATGTTCTACAAAGATGGTGTATGGCATTTATACTATCAGTATAACCCTTATGGTTCGCAGTGGGAGAACATGACGTGGGCGCATAGTACCTCTACAGACCTCATACACTGGAAAAATCATGGAGAAGTGATACAACCAGATGCACTTGGAACTATTTTCAGTGGTAGTAGTGTCGTCGATAAAGAAAATACTGCAGGGTTTGGAAAGGATGCTGTTGTTGCTTTTTACACTTCTGCAGGAGCTGCACAAACACAAAGTATTGCATATAGTACGGATAATGGTGAGACTTTTAAGAAGTATGTAAACAACCCAATTCTTACAAGTGATGTACCTGACTTCCGTGATCCTAATGTCTTTTGGAATGAAGAAGTGAAGCAATGGAATCTTATTCTTGCAGTAGGACAGCAGATGAATATATATAGCTCAAAGAACTTGAAAGACTGGAAGTATGAAAGTTCTTTTGGAGAGGGATATGGTAATCATGGAGGTGTTTGGGAGTGTCCTGACCTCTTGAAGATGGGCGATAAGTGGGTGCTTATCTGTAACATTAACCCTGGAGGTCCCTTTGGTGGTAGTGCAACTCAATACTTTGTAGGCTCATTTGATGGTCATAAATTCACTTGCGAATCAAAACCTGAGGTAACAAAGTGGATGGATTATGGAAAAGATCACTATGCAACCGTATCGTTCAGCAATGCTCCTGATGGTAGAATTGTCGTTCTTCCATGGATGAGTAACTGGCAGTATGCTAATCAAGTACCTACACAGCAGTTCCGTTCAGCCAATGGTTTGCCAAGAGACTTGGGGCTTTATAGTTACAATGGGGAAGATTATGTTAGCGTAAAGCCATCACCAGAAGTCTTTGCTGCCTTTGAGAAGAAACCGTCTGGACGCCTCCAATCTGCTGCTTATATAGAAGTGACCAATATTAAGAGTAATGCTTCTATAGTGTTAAGTAATGACAAGGGAGAACGAGTTACGATGGTTTATGATGGAAAGAATGCTACTTTCAGTATGGATCGTACAGAGAGTGGTGTTACTGATTTCCATAGTGACTTTAAGGCTAAGACGGTAGCTCCAACTAATGGTGTTATTAAATCAATGCAAATATTTATAGATCGTTGTAGTATTGAAGCTTTGATACTGAAGGTAAGGTAGCAATGACTAACCTTGTTTTTCCGTCAAAGCCTTATGATAAGATAATAGTAAAGGGATGCAAAGTAAAGATTTATGAATTGAAGGATCAAAAGTAATAAAAGAAAAAATACTAATTCTGTCTATTAATTATATGTAATCTTGTTAGAGATATATTTGTTGATATTAATGAACGGAATTTCAAGGTTTCTTTCTTCGTAAAAAAGTAACTTTGCAAGTATAATTAAAATAGTAGAACTACACAAACTAAAAATTTAAAGATTATGTCGAAAACCAATAAACTCGCACTACTGCCCGTAATGCTTTGCTTCTTTGCGATGGGCTTCGTTGATTTGGTGGGTATTGCCTCCAATTATGTAAAGAACGATTTGCAACTGTCGGATTCAACTGCAAATGTCTTTCCGTCCCTTGTTTTCTTCTGGTTCCTTATCTTTTCCGTACCAACAGGTATGTTGATGAATAAGATTGGACGTAAAAAGACAGTGCTTATCAGCCTTGTTGTTACCTTATTCTCTCTTCTCCTGCCAATTTTCGGCGAGTCATACGGCTTAATGCTCGTATCGTTTTCATTGCTTGGAATAGGCAATGCGTTGATGCAAACATCGTTGAATCCACTGGTGTCAACGGTGATGAAAGGTGGAAATTTAGCTTCAACACTTACTTTCGGACAGTTTGTTAAGGCTATCGCATCCTTTATGGCACCTTATCTTGCTATATGGGGAGCGCAGGCAAGCATTCCAGCCTTTGGTCTCGGATGGCGCGTTCTCTTCCCAATTTATCTGATAATTGGTACAATTGCTACGCTGTTACTCTTCTCAACGCCTATCGAAGAAGAACCAATAGAAGGTAAAGCGAGCTCTTTTACCGAATGTTTTAGGCTATTGGGTAAACCTATCGTTCTGCTGAGTTTCTTGGGTATTATGTGCCACGTAGGTATTGATGTAGGAACAAATACCACGGCACCAAAGATTCTGATGGAGCGTTTAGGTATGTCATTGAATGATGCGGCTTTTGCTACATCCCTCTACTTCATCTTCCGTACTATTGGATGTCTTACAGGTTCGTTCTTCCTTCGTGTGATGAATAATAAGTTTTTCTTTATTATTTCGGTTACTATGATGGCACTTGCTATGTGTGGAATGGCTGTGGGAACGTCAAAGACTGTACTGTTTGTGGCGATTGCTCTTGTTGGTTATGGTAACAGTAATGTCTTCTCAATGGTCTTTGCACGTGCTTTACAGAGTGTTCCAGATAAGCAGAACGAAGTGAGCGGATTGATGATTATGGGACTTTTCGGTGGTACTATCTTCCCTCTCTTGATGGGATTTGCCAGCGATGGGTTCGGTCAAGTGGGAGCAGTTATTGTAATGGCGATAGGTGTACTCTACCTTTTTTCGTATATTCCAAAAATGAATAATAAATAATACAGATATGAAACAGTTAATCGTTGGCCTCGGAGAGGCATTGTGGGATTGTCTTCCTGAAGGTAGAAAGTTGGGTGGTGCACCTGCAAACTTTGCTTATCATACAGGACAGTTTGGGTATGATTCGTTGGCTATTAGTGCTGTCGGAAATGACGTCTTGGGTAAGGAAACCATCGATGAATTCGATAAAAAAGGTGTAAAGTACTTGATGCCAGAGGTGGATTATCAGACGGGAACGGTGCAGGTAGAACTCGACAGTGAAGGTATACCTACTTATGATATCAAGGAGGGAGTAGCTTGGGATAACATACCGTTTACTCCCGAGGTTGAAGAAGCAGCCAAGAACTGTCGTGCTGTATGCTTTGGCTCACTCGCACAGCGTAGTAGTGTAAGCCGCCAGACAATACAGAAATTCCTCGAAGCAACGCCAAAGGATTGTCTCAAGATATTCGATATCAACCTTCGCCAGAACTTCTATACAAAGGAGATTATCACTAATTCGCTCCAGCATGCCAATATCCTCAAGATTAATGATGAGGAACTTGTGTTGATTGGTCGTCTTTTCGGTTATCCAGGTCTTGATATAGAGAATAAGTGTTGGCTGCTTTTAGGAAAGTATCACCTTGATATGCTCGTGCTGACTTGTGGTGTCAACGGTTCGTATGTCTTTGCGCCAAACCTCAAGTCGTTCCAAGAAACGCCAGCGGTTGAGGTTGCTGATACCGTGGGGGCAGGTGATTCCTTTACGGGTGCCTTTACTTCAGCTATCCTTGCAGGTATGCCTCTTCCAGATGCTCATAAGTTAGCAGTGGATGTCAGTGCGTATGTCTGCACGCAGAATGGTGCTATGCCAAAACTCCCTAAGGAACTATTGGATAGAATTAAGTAATTTATTCCTTTCTCTGATACGTGATATTGTTTCCGTGTGGGAAATATTTGTTTATCGTACGTATCTTAACAGGCAAGGGATAAGTGGCATTTAGATAAAGTACATGGTCCGAATTGATTGAGTGAAGGATAACTTTTCTCGATTAATTCGGGCTTTTTTGTGTGCCAGTCTTAGAGTTCTTAATATGTAATTTACGCCCTCCTTTTCCATTAAATGCCCCTCCTTTCTATTTATTTTCATGAAAATAAATCTTTTTTTTCATGAAGATAAATATTTCTTTTCACGTAAATAATTATTTTTCTTCATGAAAGTAATTCACAAAGGGGCATGAATTTTACTATAATTCATCATTTACCAAGGTTCACAAAGGCTTATAGAATCGTTTGATTGAGGGCTTAATCTGTCGTTAAAAGTAAAATAAAGAGAAAGTAAGAGCTATTAAAGGGTGTGTTTGTTGCAGTCTTAGTTGATTTACTAACTTAGTGTTTGTCATTTCGTTTTTTTTATGTAAGTTTGTATGCTCAATGGAGTTTCATAAGACCTAAGACCAATTTTAAGAAATAAAAATACCTAAGTATAACATCATTATGAATCCGAACCTAACAAAGACACTTCTGCCCATAGCTGCATTGGCTTGTGGACAAGTTAACGCAATGGCACAGAAACACCAGCAACGTCCTAACATCATTTATATTATGTGTGATGATATGGGCTATGGCGACCTTGGTTGCTATGGACAACAGTATATTCTTACACCGAATATTGACCGTATGGCAAAGGAAGGTATGCGTTTTACACAAGCTTATGCAGGTGCACCAGTGAGTGCTCCATCGCGTGCCTGCTTTATGACAGGACAACATTCTGGACATACGGAAGTACGAGGAAACAAGGAATATTGGGCACCAAGTAAGCCTATCTATTATGGGAAAAACCGCGATTTCAGCGTTGTTGGTCAGCATCCTTACGACCCAGAGCATGTTATCCTACCTGAAATCATGAAAGACAATGGCTACCGTACGGGTATGTTCGGTAAGTGGGCTGGTGGTTATGAAGGCTCTAAGTCAACTCCAGATAAGCGTGGGGTGGATGAGTTTTATGGTTATATCTGTCAGTTCCAAGCACATCTTTATTACCCAAACTTCCTCAATGAATATAGCAGAGAGCGTGGAGACAGTGCGGTAAGGCGTGTTGTGATGCAGAATAATATCGATTATCCGATGTTTGGTGAGCAGTATGCACAACGTAAAGACTACTCAGCCGACCTCATACATCAGCACGCTTTGAATTGGCTGAAGCGACAAAGCAAGGAAAAACCATTCTTTGGTATCTTCACTTATACGCTTCCTCATGCAGAGCTAACGCAACCCAACGACTCACTCGTCGCTTTCTATAAAGAAGTTCTTTGAAGATAAGACTTGGGGAGGGCAGGAAGGCTCACGTTATAATGCCGTAGAGCATACCCACGCACAGTTTGCTGCGATGATAACTCGCCTTGATGCGTATGTTGGAGAGATCCTTCGCACCTTAGATGAGCAAGGACTTGCTGAAAACACACTTGTCATCTTCACCAGTGACAACGGTCCTCATGAGGAGGGTGGGGCAGACCCAACCTTCTTCAATCGTGATGGTAAGCTGCGAGGACTTAAACGCCAGTGTTACGAGGGAGGAATTCGTATTCCGTTTATTGCCCGCTGGAAGGGACGTGTTAAGGAAGGAGTGACCAACGACTTGCCGTTTGCATTCTACGACCTGATGCCAACTTTCTGTGATGTGGCAGGTGTACGCAACTTTCCAAAACGTTATATCAATAAGAAAAAGACTATCGATTATTTCGATGGAATCTCTATTTTCCCAACCTTGATGAGCGATGAAAAGGCACAAAAACGCCACCCACACCTTTATTGGGAGTTTGCTGAAACCAATCAGATAGGTGTGCGTATGGGAGATTGGAAGCTCATTGTTATCCGTGGTGTACCACATCTTTACAACCTTGCAACAGACCTTCACGAAGATAAAGATGTTGCAAAGGAGCATCCAGAGATTGTTGATCAGATGGTAAAGATTATCTATCAAGAGCATGTTGACAATCCACTATTCCCAATAACAATGCCGATGGAAAGGGGAAAATAAGACTTAAACAAATAAATTATTCTATATGAATCAAAACATTACAAAGGCAATCTTGCCGTTGGCCGCACTGTCGTGTGTCCATGGTAAGATGCTTGCGCAGGATGCGGCACGTCCTAACATCCTTTACATCATGTGTGACGACCACGCTATGCAGGCAATTAGTGCATATGGTAGTCCTATCTCGAAGTTAGCTCCTACACCAAACATCGATCGTTTGGCACAACGAGGAATGCTCTTTCGCAACTGTTTTGTGGAAAACTCATTGTCAACGCCAAGTCGTGCTTGCTTGATGACAGGACTCTACAGCCACCAGAATGGGCAAAGACAGTTGGCCGAGGGTATCGATACGACAAAGACTTTCGTCCCAGAGCTGATGCAGAAGGCAGGTTACGAGACTGGAATCGTAGGTAAATGGCACATGATGTGTCGCCCGAAGGGCTTCGATTACTATTATATCCTTGATGGTCAGGGAAAGTACTATAATCCAAATTTTTGCACAACAGGCAACTACGGCAAGTATAAACAGGAGATGGGTTATGCAACAACACTGACCACACAGCATGCGATAGAGTTCCTTGACCATCGACAGAAGGACAAGCCTTTCTGCTTGTATGTGCATCATAAGGCACCACATCGCAGTTGGTTTGCTGAGCCAAAGCATATCGGCATGTATGATGGGGTAGACTTTCCATTACCAAAAACCTTCTGGGACAACTACGAGAATCGTGGTTCGGCAGCTAAAACACAGAAGATGAACATTGAAAAGGATATGGAGTTAATCTTAGACTTCAAAATCTCAGAACTTCTCGATACGTCAGACGTGGAGAGTATGGCATCTTATGAAGGTTTGATGGGCGAACTTGGTCGTATGACAGCAGCACAAAGAATGGCTTGGGATAAGTATTATATGCCAAGAAACCGCCGTTTCATCGAGGCGAAACTCTCAGGAAAAGACCTCGCAGTGTGGAAGTATCAGAATTATATACGTGATTATATGTCTGTCATTGCTTCGGTAGATGAGAGTGTCGGTCAGCTGATGGATTATCTTAAGACACATGACTTGGATAAGAACACAGTGGTTATCTATACCTCAGATCAAGGCTTCTATATGGGCGAGCATGGATGGTTTGACAAGCGATTTATGTATGAGGAGTCTTTACACACCCCACTTATCATCAGCTACCCAGGTCATATCAAAGAAGGAGTAGAGAATACTGACATGGTACAGAACATCGACTTTGCACCAACTTTCCTTGCTTATGCCGGTGTACAACAGCCAAAGGAGATGACAGGTAAACCATTGCAGCCGCTGCTTGCTGGCAATAAGCCAAAGAACTGGCGTAAGGATTTATATTATCACTACTACGATTATCCTACTTATCACCTTGTTCGTAAGCACGATGGTGTACGTAATGATCGCTACAAACTTATCTATTTCTATGGTAAGGGTGGTATGCGTGCCGTGGAGGAGAACAAGTATCAGAAGATACCTGGTACGAGTGAGTATAACTGTCTGAAGTATTTGAATGCTACACACTACTTCAACGACGATGCTGATGTAAGCTATTACGAGCTTTACGACCTGCAGAATGACCCTGATGAGTTGAATAATATTTACGGAAAGAAGGGTACGGAGAAGGTAACAAAGCAGCTGATGAAGCGTTTAAACGATTATCGTAAAGAACTGAAAATAGATGAGTATTAATGCGCTGCAGACTCTTTCTGTTTTAGAGTTTTAGTATATAAAGACGTTAAGAGGGTCAAGTCAATTCTTTCCTTAGTATGATTTTAGGGAAAGATTGACTTGACTCTCTTTTTGATTTGTTACTATTGGAGAAGAAAGTGCAAACGTCTTTATTGCTGTATCATAACAATAAAGGTGTATTTAGCCTGTGGAAGCCTTATTTTTAGCCGTGAATTAGGGGGAGAGGAATGCTCCGCACCAATGGTGCGGAGGGCTAAGACCAATAGTGCGAATGCTTAGCACCAGATGTGCGGAGGCTTAGCACCACACGTGCGGAGCATTGATATCTCGAGTATTTATCACCTTCAGAGGAGAAATTAATGGCAAAGAAAAAAGGATGCACAGCCTGTGCATCCCTTTGTTATATTGAAGGTAAACGGTTCAGAGACCAATGAATTAAATAGATTTTACCTTTGTGAAGGATAAGGTTAGAGCAGCTTTAGAAGCTCTTCAACCATGCCTTCAAGTCCATCATCATCTCCTCATGATAGCGGAAGCCGATCTTGCTACCCCAACCGTGGCCGCCACCAGGATAAACGTGGAGCGAACCACGAACGTCATTGCGGTACAACTCGGTGTAGAAGTTTACACCATTAGCTGGTGGAACAGTATCGTCGTCGTCGCTGAGTGCAATGAAAGTGCGTGGAGTCACGCGGCTTACGTTCATGTCAACACTGTATTTCTTCTCGTCACGCTTGCTTGGATTTTTACCAAGGAAGTTCTGACGACTTCTGTCGTGTCCGTAACCTTCCATCATTGAGATAACTGGATAGAAGAGAATTTGGAAGTTAGGCTTTGCCTCACCCTGACTTCTTGTTACGATAGTTGCAGCGAGGTGGCCACCAGCAGAGAATCCCATGATACCAACATCATTACGATTAATCTTCCAGCTTGTTGCATTCAAGCGTACAAGTTTCATCGCCTGTTCAGCGTCAGACACTGGAACTTCTGGCTGACCATGTGGCATACGATACTTCAAAACGATAGCTGCAATACCTTGGTTCTGGAAGAATTCTCCCCAATCGTAGCCCTCTTTCTCCATAGAAAGGGTCTCGTATGCACCACCCGGACAGATAACTACGGCACGACCAGTAGCTTGTTTCTCCATAGGAAGGAATACGCGAACCTTGGCAGAGTCGTTTGGATCACCATTATCGTAAGGTGGACGTCCATTATAAAGTTTAATGTCGAAGACACTTTGAGCCGACATTGTCATAGTGGCAGGGGCCAACCCCATTACGAGGAAAAGTTTTTTAAAATTCATTCTATTCTCAGTTTATTTGTTTTGTTCGTTTATCCCCTCTCTTTTTCTACGATATTTGGGTAGATAATTGATTTACAGAAAACAACACGTTACTGTAACAAGAAGAGGAATAAATCGTGTGATTTTGAACATGTAGTTGCAAAGTTAACAAAAAGATACGATTTCAATAGTAGATGTTTAGAGTTTTTAGTATATTTGCAAGCAGAAATAATAAAAGGTATAGAGTATAAACGAATTTTAATAATTTCGTATGACTGTTAACAACTACCTTTTAGTTAGCTTTTTAAATGGTTACATCAATGTTCAAGAACAATATACAATCTCAAGATGCACGTATTAGATAAATTTCGGTATTGCCCCGTATGTGGAAGTAAACACTTTGTTGAACAGAATGAAAAAAGCAAACGCTGCGAGAGCTGTGGCTTTGAGTATTTCTTAAATCCAAGTTCTGCAGTCGCAGCATTTATTCTGAATGAGCAAGGAGAACTGCTTGTTACACGTAGGAAGTTTGAGCCTGGACGTGGAACATTGGACCTTCCTGGTGGTTTTTGTGATATTGGAGAGACGATTGGCGAGGCATTGATACGTGAGGTGAAAGAGGAAACCAACCTGACTGTCAAGGAAAAACGTTACTCTGTTCACTTCCGAATAAGTATCGTTACAGCGATTTTGATGTTCCTACACTTGATGCCTTTTTTGTTTGTAAGGTAGAAGATGAGACTGTATTAAAGGCTGCTGACGATGTAGAAGAGGCTATGTGGCTTCCTTTGTCAGAGGTTCACACAGAGCAGTTTGGGCTCCGTTCTATCCGTCAGGCACTATATGATTTCCTGCAAATGGAGTCGAAAAACTTAAAAAAGTAGAAATTTTGCCTATTATATAAGGTGTAAGCAAAAAGTTTAAGTACTTTTGCGTCCTTGAAAAAATGTACAAGATTGATTATGCAAGAAAACTTGGTAATAGTAGAGAGCCCGGCAAAGGCTAAGACCATAGAGAAGTTTCTCGGTAAGGACTATAAGGTGATGTCATCTTATGGACATATCCGTGACTTGAAGAAAAAGGAACTTAGCATTGATCTCGACACGTTAAATCCTGACTACGAAATCCCTGATGAGAAGAAGAAAGTAGTCAGTGAACTGAAGAAGAGTGCAAAAGCTGCCGATAAGGTTTGGTTAGCTTCCGATGAGGACCGCGAGGGAGAGGCTATCAGTTGGCACCTTTGCGAGGTGCTGGGATTGGACGAGGATAAAACGAATCGTATTGTTTTCCATGAGATTACCAAGCCAGCTATATTGAAAGCTATCGAGTCACCACGTCGTTTGGATATGAATCTTGTGAACGCACAACAGGCTCGTCGTGTACTTGACCGCTTGGTTGGCTTCCGTCTGTCACCAGTGTTGTGGCGCAAGGTAAAGCCTGCTTTGAGTGCAGGACGTGTGCAGAGCGTAGCCGTTAGATTGATTGTTGAGCGTGAACGTGAGATACAAAACTTCAATTCGGAGCCTTATTACCGCTTGAATGCAGTCTTCGCTGTGACCAGTGAGGACGGTTCAAAGAATGAAGTGAAGGCAGAGTTGAGCAAGCGTTTTAAGACACATGAGGAAGCATTAGCGTTCCTTGAACTGTGTAAGACTTCAAAATTCAAGGTTTCATCGATTGCTAAGAAGCCTTTGAAGCGTACGCCAGCTCCTCCATTTACCACCTCAACCCTTCAGCAGGAAGCTGCAAGAAAGCTCGGATTTACCGTAAGTCAGACGATGATGGTTGCCCAAAGATTGTACGAGGCAGGTCGTATTACTTACATGCGTACTGATAGTGTGAATCTTTCTGCATTGGCTATCGAGGGCTGTAAGACAGAGATTGAGCGACTCTATGGCGAAGATTATGGTAAAGTAAGAAAGTATCAGACGCATAGTAAGGGTGCTCAAGAAGCACACGAGGCTATCCGTCCAACTTATATCGATAATGTTTCTATCGAAGGAACAAGTCAGGAAAAGCGTCTGTATGACCTTATTTGGAAGCGTACGATTGCATCACAGATGGCGGATGCAAAGATAGAAAAGACCACAGTAAACATATCTCTTGAGTCAGAGGAAGGCAAGAATACCACCGATTTACAGTTTATTGCGAATGGTGAGGTAGTAGCTTTCGAAGGTTTCTTGAAGGTATATCACGAGTCAACTGACGATGACGAAAACAGTGAGGAGTTCTCACATGCACTCCCAGTAATGCATGAAGGTGAAGAGTTGGAACGTCGTGAAATCGTGTCAACAGAGCGTTATTCACAGGGTCCAAACCGCTACACGGAAGCAAGTCTTGTGCGTAAACTCGAAGAACTCGGTATTGGTCGTCCATCAACTTACGCCCCAACAATCTCAACTATTCAGCAGCGTGAATACGTGCAGAAGGGAGATCGCAAGGGTGAAGAACGTAAGTATGCTGTTGACTCATTGCTTGGTTTGAAGATTACCTCTAAAACAAAGAAGGAGATGGCAGGTGCTGATAAGGGTAAACTTATCCCAACCGACATCGGTATTGTTGTAAACGACTTCCTTATGGGTAACTTCCCTGACATCATGGATTACAACTTCACGGCTAAGATTGAGCAGGAGTTCGATAAGATTGCAGAGGGAAAAGCAGAGTGGAATAAGGAGATGAAAACCTTCTACCAGAGCTTTGAACCAGAAGTAGAGAAGGTGATGAATGCTCGTTCTGAGCATAAGGCAGGTGAGCGCGAACTTGGTCTTGACCCTGCAACAGGTAAGCCTGTGTTTGTAAAGATTGGTCGTTTCGGTCCTGTGGTACAGATTGGTAGTGCTGATGATGAGGACAAACCACGTTTCTCACAGCTCCCTTCTGATAAGAGTATGGAAACCATTACCCTTGATGAGGCTTTGGAATTGTTTAAGTTACCACGTAACCTTGGTCAGTTTGAGGGTACAGATGTCGTGATTGGAGCTGGTCGATTTGGTCCTTATGTGCTACACGATAAGAAGTATACATCGCTGCCAAAGGAGGAAGATCCACTCACTATCAGTCTTGATGCGGCTATCAATCTAATTCAAAAGAAGCGTCTGCAGGATGCACAGCGTCACTTAAAGACCTTCGAGGAAGATGCTAAGATGGAGGTGATGAACGGTCGTTATGGTCCTTATATCGCTTATGATGGTAAGAACTATCGTATGCCAAAGACCCTTCATGATAAGGCTGCCGAACTTACTTATGAGCAGTGTATGGACATTGTAAAGAATGCTCCGGAACCAAAGCGTAAGAAGTAATTGAATAAAGACTCACCTATAAGGGAAAGGAAGACATCCACCACGTAGTCTGATGATAACAGACTATAGGGTGGATGATAAATATATCGTGAGTATGACAGAGCATACAGAAGAATATAAACCGCTTCGCATTATTCTCATTGGTTATATGGGTGCGGGCAAGACGACCGTAGGCAGAGCCTTGTCAAAGGAGTTGAACATTCCGTTCTACGACTTAGATTGGTACATAGAGAGCCGAATGCGCAAGACGGTGAAGCAAATCTTCGATGAAAAGGGAGAGGAAGGCTTCCGTATGATAGAGCAGTCAATGCTTCACGAAGTGGCTGAATTTGAGAATGTCATTATCTCTTGTGGTGGTGGAACTCCTTGTTTCTTTGATAATATGGAGTATATGAATGGACAGGCAGAGACGGTTTATTTGAAAGCAGAGACTGATGTTCTGTACAAGCATCTGCTGATGGGGAAGTCTGTACGCCCCCTCTTACTCAATAAGACAGCTGATGAAGTAAACCTGTTTATTCGTGAACAATTGAAGCATCGCGAACCTTTTTACACAAAGGCTAAGCACGTTCTTGACGTGAGTCTTATGGATAGTTACGACAAGATACAGATTTCGGTTAATCAACTTTGCCAACTATTAAAGTTGAATAAAGCCAACAGTCTGAAATAAATAGCTATTAATAGATAGTTAGAAACCAAATGCTCAAAGCAAATAATTGATTAATTCAAGATTATATATAGGGACAGAAGAAGAGAAATGAAAAAGTGGACGATTGAAGATTCTCAAGAGTTGTACAACATCTCAGGGTGGGGTACATCTTACTTTGGTATTAACGAATCGGGTGATGTGTATGTAACACCTTGTAAGGACAATACACAAGTTGACTTACGTGACGTTATGGACGAACTTGCCCTGCGTGATGTAACACCTCCAGTGTTGCTTCGTTTCCCGGATATTCTCGATAACCGTATCGAGAAAACATCCTCTTGCTTTGAGAAAGCAAGGAAGGAATATGACTTCAAAGCAGAGAACTTCATCATCTATCCTATTAAGGTAAACCAGATGCAGCCGGTAGTTGAGGAAATTATCTCCCATGGACGTAAGTTCAACTTGGGCTTGGAAGCAGGCTCAAAGCCTGAGTTGCACGCTGTGATTGCCGTACAGTGTCAGAGCGATTCGCTCATTATCTGTAACGGATATAAGGATCAGAGCTATATTGAACTGGCTCTGTTAGCACAGAAGATGGGTAAGCGTATCTTCATTGTAGTGGAGAAACTCAATGAAATCGACCTTATTGCACGTGCTGCAAAGAAGTTGAATGTAAAGCCAAACCTTGGTATTCGCATCAAACTTGCTTCAAGTGGTTCTGGTAAGTGGGCTGATAGTGGTGGCGACGCTTCTAAGTTTGGTCTTACTTCTTCTGAACTCTTGCAGGCTTTAGAGACGCTTGATAACAAGGGATTGCACGATTGTTTGCATCTTATCCACTTCCATATCGGTTCACAGATTACGAAGATTCGTCGTATTCAGACAGCTCTCAACGAGGCTGCACAGTATTATGTGAACCTCAGAAAGATGGGTTATAACGTTGATTTCGTTGACTGTGGCGGTGGTTTAGGTGTCGACTACGATGGTACCCGTTCTGCAAGTAGCGAGAGTTCTGTCAACTATAGCATTCAAGAATACGTCAACGACTGCGTCTATACCTTTGTTGATGCAGCCAATAAGAATGATATTCCACATCCAAACATCATCACCGAGAGTGGTAGAAGTCTTTCTGCTCATCACTCTGTCCTCGTGATTGATGTGCTTGAAACAGCCTCTCTGCCTGAAATGTCAGAGGATTTTGAGGCAAAGGATACCGACCATCAGTTGGTAAAAGACCTCTACGATATCTGGGATAATCTTGATTCTCGTAACATGTTAGAGGACTGGCACGATGCTGAACAGATTCGTGAGGAGGCGTTAGAGTTGTTCTCTCATGGTTTGGTAGACCTAAAGACACGTGCTGAGATTGAGGCAATGTATTGGAGTGTATGCCATGAAATCAACAATTTGGCAAAGAATATGAAGCATGTGCCTGATGAGTTGCGCAATATGGATAAGCTTCTTGCAGATAAATATTTCTGTAACTTCTCTCTCTTCCAGTCTCTTCCAGACAGTTGGGCGATTGATCAACTCTTCCCTGTAATGCCGATCCAACGACTCAATGAGCGTCCATCACGTAACGCTACATTGCAGGATATCACCTGTGATAGCGACGGTAAGATTTCAAACTTCGTTGCAATGGGTCGCAGTAGTCACGTTCTTCCTATCCACGCATTGAAGAAGAACGAGCCTTATTACCTCGGTGTCTTCCTTGTTGGTGCTTATCAAGAAATCTTAGGTGATATGCACAATCTCTTCGGAGATACCAATGCGGTACATATTTCGGTGAAGGATGGTAGCTATCATATTGATCAAATCTTTGATGGTGAGACGGTAGAAGAGGTATTGGAGTATGTTCAGTACAATCCAAAGAAGCTCGTTCGTCAACTCGAAATATGGGTGACAAAGAGCGTAAAGCAGGGTAAGATTTCACTTGAGGAGGGTAAAGAGTTCCTCAGTAACTACCGCAGCGGACTCTACGGTTATACCTATTTGGAGTAAACTAAAATTCTCTTAGAAGAGTAGGGTAGCTGTAGTTATATCATAGAATTATCATTGACAATCTGTAGGGGCGCATAGCTCGTGCGTCAACCATGAACATTTCGTTTCGGACGCATGTGCTGTGCGTCCCTACGTTTATTAATACAGAGCGTCAAAATATGGTGTTTAAGTAGGTTATAAGGTATGTCTACTCTGCTGTTTGTCCTCGTTCTTTCTAACAGAAGCGTACTTTTACCGAATTATTTTCATGATAAAAAATATTTTTCTTCACGAAAATAAATATTTTTCTTCATGATAATAAATAATTATTTTCATGAAAATAATTCAGAGTAAGTGGACTTCAACGTGAGAGAGAATACTGGATAATGGCTTTATTTACACATGATAGTATCCTTAAAGAAGGTCGTGAGAGTTGATGAATAGCCGAATTAAGGGCTTATCAGTTAAGTGTTTATAGAGTTGTAGAGGTCAAGAACAATCAATAATCATAATTCTAACGTAGAGATGAGAACGCTTTTCGAATAATTGTGGGTTAAGGAAGTAAACACAATTACGAGTCTGGAATTATGTATTATGAGTTAAACGAATGGATATACTATCGCAAGACATAATGTATTTACCCGGTGTGGGGCCACATCGTAAGGAGATTCTGAGCAAAGAACTTGGAATCCATACTTATCGTGACCTACTGGAATACTTCCCTTACAAATATGTTGACCGTACAAAGTTATATCTTATTTCAGAGCTTTCACAAGATATGCCGTTTGTGCAAATCAAAGGAAGAATCCTTAGTTTTGAGGAAGCTGAGATGGGAAACGTAAGAAACGTATCGTTGCACACTTCACCGATGGACATGGTATCTGTGATATTGTATGGTTTAATGGTACGAAGTATATCTATCAGAACTATCAAGTAAACAAGGAATACATTATCTTTGGCAAGCCTACCTTCTTCAATGGTAGATTTCAGTTTACACATCCTGACATTGATGATGCTTCTCAGTTGCAACTCAATGACATGGGGATGCAACCCTTTTATGTCACAACAGAGAAGATGAAGAAGGCTGGTATCACTTCACGCGCTGTGGAGAAACTGACAAAGATGTTGATTAGTAAGCTTACTGAACCATTAGAAGAGACACTCCCACCATTCATTACAACCCATTTGCATCTCATCTCACGGGATGCTGCTATGCGCAAGATTCATTACCCAAAGTCGGTTGATGACACCCAGCACGCCCGTGTGCGTCTGAAGTTTGAAGAACTCTTCTACGTACAACTTAACATTCTTCGCTATGCCAGCGACCATCGTCGCAAATACCGAGGCTATATATTCAATAGGATTGGAGCACAGTTTAATTGGTTCTACTCCCATAACCTGCCTTTTGAACTTACTGGAGCGCAGAAAAGAGTGATGCATGAGATACGTGCAGACATGGCAAGCGGACGACAGATGAACCGTTTGTTACAGGGCGATGTAGGCTCAGGAAAGACCCTTGTAGCGCTGATGTCTATGCTTATTGCTATCGACAACGGCTATCAGGCTTGTATGATGGCACCTACGGAGATACTTGCGGAACAACATCTCCAGACGATTAAGGAATTTCTCAAGGGAATGAACTTGCGTGTAGAACTGTTGACGGGTATCGTGAAGGGTAAGAAACGACAAGAAGTATTAGATGGACTCATCGACGGTTCTATTAATATTGTTGTAGGAACGCACGCCATTATAGAGGATAAAGTGCAGTTCCGCACCTCGGTATGGCTGTTGTCGACGAGCAACACCGCTTCGGTGTGGAGCAACGCGCAAAGCTATGGAGTAAGAGTGAGAATCCTCCACACGTATTGGTTATGACAGCTACGCCTATACCACGTACGCTTGCGATGACCATCTATGGCGACCTTGATGTCTCTATCATCGACGAGTTGCCACCAGGACGTAAGCCAATACAGACGATTCACAAGTATGATGACCAAATGGCGAGCCTTTATAGTGGTATAAGACAGCAGATCAACTTAGGACGCCAAGTGTATATCGTCTATCCACTCATCAAGGAAAGCGAGCGTATGGACCTCAAAAACCTTGAGGATGGCTTTGAGGCTATGCAAGATATCTTCCCTGAATTCCAGCTAAGTAAGATTCATGGAAAGATGAAGGATAAGGAAAAAGAAGCTGAGATGCAGAAGTTTGTCAGTGGACAAACACAGATACTCGTTGCCACAACAGTGATAGAGGTAGGTGTGAACGTGCCTAATGCAAGCGTAATGGTTATTCTTGATGCCCAGCGTTTTGGACTTTCTCAGCTCCATCAGCTGCGTGGTCGTGTTGGTCGTGGTGCTGAACAGAGTTATTGTATCCTTGTTACCAACCACAAACTAACCAAGGAAACCAGAAAACGTATTGATATTATGTGCGATACAAATGATGGTTTTGAAATTGCAGAAGCCGACCTTAAGTTGCGTGGACCTGGTGATCTGGAAGGTACACAGCAAAGTGGTATAGCCTTCGACCTTAAAATTGCCGATATAGCTCGTGATGGACAGATTGTTCAAATGGCACGAGAAGAGGCGCAAAAGATTATCGACGACGATCCAACATGTCAAAAAATAGAATATAACATGCTCTGGGAGAGACTTAAAGCGTTAAGAAAGACTAATATAAACTGGGCTGCTATTTCATAGAAAATAACACCACAAAATTAGCCTCAAACGCCCTGTTTTAGCGACTTGACATAAATCATGTGGAGGCGAAAATACGTATTATTCCTTTGTTAAACAGGCTAAAAAAATAGCTAAGGTGCAATTTATTCTATATTTTTTCGTTATCTTTGCGAAGTCTTTCGGTAAAAAGTTTCGTACTTTTATGAAGTTTATCAATGACTTAACCGATAGAAAGGGATATGAAAATCTGTCCCGTGCCGTAAGGCATCCGAGTGTAGAAATAAAATAACTTGATTATGACTTTTAAGAAAATAGTTAGGACTTTTGCTCTAACATCTCTCTTAACTTTGACAGCCCATTCAGCAAATGCCCAAGACTTGCTTGCCCGTCAAGCACCAATCGACCGCCGTGCTAAAGCATTAGACACAATGGTTATTAATCGTCTTCGCGAAGCTGAGGAAATCGAAGAGCCTTCATCTGAACTCTATAATGATTGGGATAACAATTATGCACACCGTGGAGGTAACCTCCCAGATGTATACAAGATTGATCTTCGTGGCTTCCATATGCCAACACCAAGCCGTGTGATCACAAGTAACTTCGGACGCCGTTGGGGTCGTCGTCATCAAGGATTGGATATTAAAGTGTATATTGGCGATACTATTCGTGCAGCCTTCTCTGGTAAGGTTCGTGTAGTAAAATACGATGGAAACGGATATGGTAAGTATATTGTTATCCGCCATAATAATGGACTTGAAACCATTTATGGTCACCTTTCAAAGCAAATAGTAAGTCCAAACCAGACTGTTCGTGCTGGGCAGCCTATCGGATTAGGTGGTAATACTGGTCGTTCTACAGGTTCTCACCTTCACTTCGAAACTCGTTTGGCAGGTGTAGCTTTGAATCCAGCACTCTTCTTCGATTTTGCTAACCAAGATGTTACAGGCGACTACTATGTGTTCCGTCGCAACACCGTAGCGCAAGAGTCAGAGCGTGCAACAGCTGCTCGTGGTACTTCTTCAAGCCTTGGTTACTCTCGTGAGAACATTCAGGGCAAAGGCTACCAAAGTCATAGTTCACGTCAGGAGAGAAGTTACAACACTGATTTCTCAAGTCATACTCCACGTAATGAGGCAAGTGCTGATAATGGAAAGATTTTCTATCACAAGGTTGCTAATGGTGAAACCTTAGAAACGATAGCCAAACAGCATGGCATCAGTATCGAACAGTTGTGCCGTCAGAACCGCATAGGCAGATTGACGCGAGTATCAGAAGGACAGCTACTCTCGATTACGAAGTAAAGATTTAACCCACCATACAAACAGCTCCGATGGACATAGTCTATCGGAGCTGTTTTCGTTTATAGTCTTTTCCGTTTATAGGAACAAAGGGAAAGAGAATTAAGTCGGATATGAAGTAAACTCAAAGCGAGTTTACTTCCCGAACACTTGATTCATTACATTAGCAGGTGGGCGCTGATTCTCCAGCTCGTTCTTCATAAAGTCCATATAGGGTGCTACATGCTCGAAGAACTGATGATACCCCTTGCAGAGATAGTTAAGGCCAGGATTGCCGTAACAATCGCGAATAAAACGATTCTTCGGACACTCTCCATGGCAAGCAAACTGATACTTGCACTCCTTACACTGTTGTGGAAGAAGTCTATACTTCATCTTGGAAAGTCCTTCTGTCGGTCGCTATTCATCATCTCATAGATGGTATGCTGCGACAAGTTGCCAAGTTTATGTTCTGGATAAACGAAGTGATCACATGAATAGACGTCACCATTATACTCCATAACGCCAGCATGACCACACTCTTTAGCCATGGTACAAATACCTGGTGCAACGCCAACCCAATTTGCTAAAGTGGCATCAAAAAGCTGTATATAATATTCGCCTACATCATGGTGTACCCACTCATCGAAGATAGTACAGAGGAAATTACCCCATTGTTCAGCCGTGACAGAGAAGTCGGTTAGCTCACCACCTTCCTGCATTCCTGGTGCCAAGGTCAGCCCATCTGTACGCTTAACAATACGCTCCACGATAGGTGTAAACTGTATATAATGGCAGCCAATCTCCTTGAAGAAGTGATAAAGTCTAACGGATAGTCTGCATTAAAGTCGTTGACGACGGCGAGTGCATTCCATTCAACCCCATGCTTATTCAATAAGTCTATACCTTTCATCACCTGATGGAAGGAAGGTTTACCCATTGCGTTGCGGCGATACTCGTCATGGAACTCTTGTGGACCGTCAATAGAGACACCCACAAGGAAGTTATTTTCCTTGAAGAAACGACACCACTCATCGTTTAGTAGAATACCATTTGTCTGAATACTATTGTCTATCTGGCGGCCACGAGCGTAATAACGCTGCAGTTCCAACGCACGACGATAGAACGAGATAGGACGCATCAGTGTCTCACCGCCATGCCATGTGAAGAGGACTTGTGGTGTTGTCTGTGCCTCGATGTACTCCTTGATGAATTTCTCAAGTAACGCATCGGTAATAACATGATTCTTATTATCGTCATATAGCTTGCTCTTCTCCAAGTAATAACAATACTTACACCGCAGGTTACAAAGCGAACCAGCTGGCTTAAGCATGATATACATGGGATGACTAAAGGGGACAATGGTATTCATAATAATCTTGTTTCGGGTGGCAAAGGTAGTCAATTATTTACTAATGGCAAAACATTCCAGATGACTTATTAAGCCCTTGCCCGTCATTGACTCATGATCTCTCTTATCAGAGTAGGTATATATGACTTCGTATAGTCGTATTTGCAGGGTGTTTAGGGGCTAACACCAATGGTGTTTACCAACCGCACCACACGTGCTAAGCCTTAACACGATATGTGCGAAGCATCCGCACATCATGTGCGGAGCAATTACGCAGTAATAAAAAGCGGAAAGAAAACTTCATTCAGCATGTCATAATATGTCGTGATGGTAATAGAACTAACTGATAGAAGGACTTGTTTACGGAATAAGAGAAATTAAAAAAAATGTTCCAAGACTATTGACCGCAAAAGGTTTTAGCCTTGGAACACGCCATATATAGTGTGAAACGAAATCTTACTTAGAGGTTGTCGTGTCTGGTTTAAAGGAGTCTGAGATTCCTTTACCTAATTTCTTAAAGAACTTCTTGCCATCAGCACCAATCTTACGGGTTACCTCTCCCATAGTCTTGGTTTCACGTTTAATCACCTTACCCATGCCACGTGAGAAAGTTTTAAAGCCGTCTCTAACCTCCGTTTCGCCAGATTCATTGTTGTCTGGTAGCGGTGCATAGGTTGAGTTATTACTATTTGCATTGCCATTGTTGGAAGTCTTAGGCTTTGATACATTAGAAGAATTCGCAGCCTTTGAATTGCGATTGGCTTGCTTCGCTGCAGCCTGCTTATTTGCTCTTACCATGCCTGGTGATGCTCCAGCAATACCACTATACTCTGTTTGCGCTGATACCGAGAGGCACAGCAGCAACAAAGCTACTAACATTTTAATTCTCATTCTTTCCATTTTCGTACGTTTTGTTAGGTGAAGAGGACAGAGCATGAACTTGCTCTAAACATCCCCATAATAATACTACTTACTGATAAAACGATTTTATAGCGCAGAAATTGCCACCCTTAACAATCAATAGGACGTATTAAGGGCATTTAAACTAAAGGTAACTACGCTATTTTATCAAACTACGCACAGCAAACCATGCATGGAGGAAGACTGTTTGGACCAATCCATAGTGCTTGCACATCACATCAAAACGCTCACGGAGCGACTCTTTGTGATGAAGGGTTGTCTGTCCTTCTCGTACATAATTTGCTACTACAGCATGGATGTTGCGCAAAAGGAGTTGCTGACGTTCGCCCTCTTTCATGACACGTATACACCAATCTACATCTGCTGAATAGCGATAAGTTGTATCATATAATAGTGAACGAGCGATGTCTAAGCGAGCATAAAATGCTTGATGGCATACCAACATACCATAACGGAAAGAACGCCATGTGAGTCGTTCTGATGGACTTAGCCTGCGGTGGCTAAGAAAGTTGCCCTTTTCGTCAATGATGTCTGTATCGCCAAAGAGGACGGCAGGGAGTTCCTCACCATCTCCAACAACAGCAGCAAGTACCACCTTGTCTAATGTATCGGGATTAGGGAAGCGGTCACCTGCATTCATGAAGACAATATAATCGCCGGTAGCCTGTTGTAAGCCTTTATTCATTGCGTCATAAAGTCCTTCGTCTGGCTCGCTTTGAATACGTACGATATGCTCATTTTCAGCCTCGTCAGACAGCTGCTGATAGGCTTTGGCAATCTCTAAAGTGTCGTCTGTTGAAGCCCCATCAATGATGATATGCTCCACATGAGGATAGTCCTGCATGAGCACACTGTCAAGTGTCGGTTGCAGAACCGAAGCTGCATTATAGGTTATAGTGACTACTGAAAATGTGATCATAATCGGAAATTCTTATAGGCGAGTGCCTCATTATATACTTCAAGATATTGCATTGCGACGCTACGTTGTGAATAACAGCACAGTACTTTCCCCACAGCTGCTTCTGAAAGGGCTGTGTAGTCGGACTCATCAAGCACCCAGTGTATGCCCTTTGCAAGGTCGTCTGCATTGCGTTCTGCCGCTACATAACCATTCTTACAATGGTCAATCATTTCAGGTATTCCTCCAACCTTAAAGCCTATCGAAGGTACACCACATGCCATTGCCTCCATAATAGTATTAGGGAGGTTCTCTGACAAGGATGGTAAGACAAACACGTCACAAGCATTATAGACATCAACTATCTGCTGGGTATCATTGACATAACCCAACTCACAGACTTCAAAATCGAACTCCTCCCTAAGATCTTCTGCATGTCCTCCGAGTATAGCCACGGCAGTGTTGTCCACCATCTCTGGGTATTTCGTAGCCAATTGATGGCATGCTTCGACAAGATAAGAAATACCCTTATTTACATTTGTTACTCGTTGTGAGGCGAAAAGGATTATCTTTTTATTCAAAGGGAGCCCTATCTTTATACGTGCCTGCTTGCTGTCGGCAGGATGGAAAACGTGTGTGTATCAATGGGATTAGGGATAGAACGCACCTGTTGACCAGCGAGAATAGCACTCTTGCGAGCCTCTTTTTCAAGCCACTTACTACATGTAACAAACATGACGTTACGCCCTTCAAGCATCTTCTTCTTACGTTCTAAGACCCGATGAGATAGGTCGTTTATAGAGCCACCATTGGGTAGCAAGCGGCAATTACTACATGCCGACTGATAGCGTAGACAGTTTAATGTAATATGACAAATGCCTGTTGCGGGCCAAATATCATGCATTGTCCACACGACAGGCTTCCCACTGTCAAGAATCTTACGGATACCTTTCAGCGAGAGCATACCCTGATTAATCCAAGACAAGTGTATGATATCAGCCTCTTTGAACTCGCGTAGCTTCGTAATGTCCGTTCCTGTGTTTGCTAAGTCTATCTCAAAGAGATGGTTCCGAGAGAAATGAAGGTTCCAATATACGCAGAAACGCTCCCATAACAAGTTCCATTGGTTACGCCATTCGTGCCCAAGACTGACCACAGTGATGTCATCTGTCAGTTTATCTCGTACTAACATCTTTGCCTTCACTCCGTTGTTATTCAGAGCATCTTTGAGTCGGTTGGCTGCAACAGCAGCACCACCTGTTTCTCACTGGTATTTACAATCAGTATTCTCATTGATATATCATTTGCAGCAAAGTTACAAGAAAACAGATAAAAAGCCAAGAAAAGTGACTAAATATTGATTGTTTGCGCACACAAAGAGTTGATATGTATCAAGAAAAGATAGTCTTCAATATAAAAGTCAATGTAAATGTTGCACAATACTTGAAAACATTCTAACTTTGCATTGTCAAAAGGTTAATAGATTGTTTAGGTTAGTAGTAATAGATTTAGGTTTTTAGTTATTTTATTAAGGTAAAAGTTTAACGATTGATCAAGGATGACAAAGGTGACCGTGAGGTTCCCTTTCATTTGAAAAGATTTCTTAGTTAAACATACTAATAACGCCGAAGCTCGTTGAGAGTCTCGGCGTTTTTCTTCTTTAAACTTTTCCCTTTGGACATTGAACTTTACCCTTTGAACATTGAACTTTACCCTTTGAACATTGAACATTGAGCTTTGAACTTTGTCTTTAGGCATCATCAGTAATCATAATTAAGCCCTTTGAACATTGAACTTTGAGTTTTGAACTTTGTCTTTACGCGTCATCGGTAATCATAATTATGAATTTTGAATTATGAATTCTGAATTAAACCCAATCATAATTATGAATTTTGAATTATGAATTCTGCATTAATTCCCCTCGTTTTCCGGCATAAGAAGAGCCGACACTCATTAGGAGTATCGGCTCTTCTACGTTAGTATGTTATGAAAAATTTGAGAGAATTGAGACTTCACAGCCTCGAGTTGTTTTACTTAAAATGATTATTTTATAGAGAAAGCATAGAAATTGTCTTACTTTGTGATGGTTGATACAGGTGACTGTATCTTATGTTGTAAGGTGTCGCTCACTACCGAGTCGGCCTTAGCAACAGATGGACCCTCCTGAGGTTTGTTAACAGTTGCAGTGTTTGGGCTTACCTGATGAGCATCATCATCAGAGAAAGCAACCTGCATTGCATTACCTAAGGTTAGGAAGATTGCTACCACAGCAGCTGCCTTGAAGAGTGGCATAAGACGGTGGCGCATTGTTATTACACGTGCCTTTACTGGCTCGTCTTCCTGTATTAGTCCGAGGACTCTCTGGTCAAAGTCATCGCCCAAGACGTCCATCTCCTTCTCATTCTGCTCATAAACGAACAGAGAACGATAAGGCAGCAACGCAGCTGGAATGTCCTCCTGTGAGAAGAACATACGCAAGATTTCCTCTTCTTGGAGAGAAGTCTCGCAACGCCAGTAGCGTTCCAGTAATTGTTCGATGTACTTATAATCCATAATTGTCTAATTTCAAGTATTTTTGTTTGACCGTCTGGCGAGCTCTAAAGATGTTAACTTTCACTTGCTCCTCGCTGATTTCGAGTATTTCAGCAATCTCTTTGTATGACTTTCCTTCAAAATCTCTTAGCTGCATGCAGCTTCTTTGTTTCTCTGGGAGAGCGTCTACAATCTGTTTAACGAGACTGATTTTGTCCTCTTCAATCATTCGGTCTTGAGGATTAGATGAAGCGAGAGGCTCGGCTACTTTCACATCTTCCAAAGAATCATTGTTGTTTTCTTTCTTTTTGATGCGGTCGAGCGAGAGGTTTCGACATACGGTGAGGCTAAATGCTTCGATAGAATCGATATTTTCCCACTCGTATCGGCGGTTCCAGACCTTTATCAGTGTGTCCTGAACGATGTCCTCAGCCTCAGCTCTGTTGAGCGTGATACGGAGTGCAAGCCGGAAGAGTTCATTCTTCAACGGCAACACATCGTTACGGAAACTGACTTTCTTCATCTTCTCTCTGTTTAAATGACGCTTATCTATGGGGGAAAGTTACAGACATGGGGTGAAAAATGCTGTTATTTAACTTTCATTAAGATGTTAGCTGTTGTTTTTTTGTTGCTTATTACTGTTCTTTTATTAGGCTTTGAGGCTTATTATAAGGGCCTTATCGCGGTCTAACTTATAGGATGTTAAAGGAATTCTTTTCATGAAAAGAAACATTTTTCTTCATGACAATAAATATTTTTCTTCATGAAAATAAATTCTTCTTTTCGTGAAAAGAATTCGAAGATAACGCTCTTTATAATCCTCATCTCTATGCTTTACACATCTTGGATGTGCTGTTTATCAGTCTTAAACATCATCTTTACGTTTCCACTCTTTCGTCTTTCTTATCCAATAACTCCATCAAACTCAGTAATCATAATTATGAATTATGAATTCTGAATTTTGAATTAATAATAGTAATCATAATTATGAATTGTGAATTATGAATTATGAATTAAAAGAGCTTCAGCCACTTTCAAGTCGAATGGGGTTGTAATCTTAATGTTCTCACGATTTCCTTCCACCATTGTTACCGCTTGTCCGAGTCGTTCAACAACGCTCGCATCATCGGTAAAATCGGCACTTTCTTCTTGTTCGTATGCTTTTTTGATAAGTTGGATATCAAAGACCTGTGGAGTTTGTACCGTCTTATAGTCGCTACGCTGTACGTTTCTTCCACTAAGAGGGTCACCGATAAAACGCAGAGTGTCAGTAACTGGCAATACAGGAATGACCGCTTTTGACATCTGAGCAGTATCAAAACAACGTGCAATGGTCTCACAAGAAACGAAAGGACGCACCCCATCATGGATGCCAACAAGTCCAACAGCATCTGTAGGAATCATCGAAATGCCATTCTTACATGACTGAAAACGACTTGCACCACCATCAGCTAACTGGTACTCTTCATCGAAATGATACTGCTCACATAGTTCCTTCCAATATGTTTGTTGCTCTTTCGGTAAGACGAGGATAACTTTCAAATCCTTATCGTAGGCATGAAAGCGGCTGATCGTGTGCATGAGGACAGGTTGCCCACCGACAGGAAGAAACTGTTTGGGTATGTCTGCTCCCATTCGCAATCCCTTTCCGCCAGCGACGATGATGGCATATTTTGATGTTTTAGACGTCACAATTCTATGCTATGAATATGGTTTATGAATTGAGAAGACGGTCGTAAATCATACCCTTCTTTATCTCTTCCACCTTCTCAGCAGGTAGGAAATAGCTTAGAAGCTGATATCCGTATGGGAAAGAAGCAGCAGGACCGGCACCAGTTGTTACGTTTCCGTCTTCCTGAACAATTGCTCCTGTGTATTCAGCATCCTCACCTAAGTAGCTTTCCATACCTGGATAAATCGTTGCTTTCTTACCTTTCAGCAAGCCAACAGATGCCAATACCAATGGAGCAGCACAGATAGCAGCAACGCGTTTACCCTTCTCAAACTGCTCTTTGAGGGCTTTACGAACGCCTTCGTGCTCGTTCAAGTTCTTTGAACCAGGCATACCGCCAGGCAACATCAGTAAGTCTGCATCCGAGAAGTCGGTTATGTTCTCAAAAAGGAGGTCGGCTTTAACCACTACACCATGTGATGATTCAACGAGATTACTACCTGTAATACTAACCATCTTCACCTCTACGCCTCCACGTCGTAGGATATCAACAGGCGCCAAAGCCTCAACTTCTTCAAAGCCATTAGCGAGAAACTCATATACCTTAGCCATAATTATTTTGTTTTTACGTAATAAATCCAATTAAAATCTTTACTTTTGCAAATGAATAGTGTCTGCAAATATACTAAATATTCATGGTATTGTGTGGCTTGTAAGACTAAAAGAATTAAAAAAGGCATGTTTTTATGGCAGAAAAGAAACTTAGTTTTGCTATCTTCGGCAATGCTTCTAAAGCTTTTGACTCGCTTCAGATAACAGAAATCTTAGACTATCTGAGGGAGCATGAAGCTGATGTATATATTGAACAGAACTTTTATAATAGCCTACAAAAAGAACTTAAGAAGTCGATTTCTATAGCGGGTGTATTCGAGGGGGTAAACTTTGATGTCGATTATGTCATTTCCTTAGGTGGCGATGGTACTTTTCTAAAGGCAGCAAGTAAGGTTGGTCCCAAGCAAATACCTATCATTGGCGTGAATATGGGACGGTTAGGTTTCCTCGCGAATGTTGCTCCAGAAGAAATTAAAGACGTACTTAATAATGTCTTTGAAGGAAGATATGAGATCGAGGAGCGTGCTGTTATCCAACTTGAAGCAGACGGGAAAGCTCTCGAGAACTGCCCTTTTGCCTTGAACGATATTGCGATTTTGAAACGTGATAATGCTGCGATGATATCGATAAAGGCAAGTGTTAATGGCGAATTTTTGGTAACTTATTTGGCAGACGGACTTGTTATCAGTACGCCAACAGGCTCAACAGCTTACTCATTGTCGGTTGGTGGTCCGATTATCGTACCTCAATCAGGTATTTTAAGTATGACTCCTGTAGCCCCACATAGTCTGAATATTCGTCCAATCGTTATCAGTGATGAGGCTGAGATAAAGTTGGAAGTAAAGAGCCGAAGCCACAACTTCCTTGCAGCTGTGGACGGACGGTCAGAGAAACTCAGTGAGGGAGTAACGCTAACGATAAAAAAGGCACCGCATAAGGTGCGTATTGTGAAGGTCTATGGGCAGCGTTTCTTCTCAACACTACGTGAGAAGTTAATGTGGGGAGCTGATACACGCCAGTTTTAGGAAGGCTGATTGTTGGCGAGAAAGGCAGTGAATAGCTTACCATACAGTTTAGTTTTCTTATTCAAACCATCCTTATTGGCTATGCTAACCCAGCTGAAAAGTCTATCATTCCAGCACCTTCAATAAAATTAAAAATAAAAGGTAATAATGCTAAGCAAGATAAAGAACCTCTTTCAAATCCCTGAAACGCGTTACACAAGCAAGGAGATATTCCGCTGGTTGTGGAATGCTTGGCGTGGTAATCGCAAGCAGGCGATACTAAATGCTTTGATAGGTATTCTAAGCGTAGTCGTTTCTTTGGCAACAGTATGGGCTGTTCAACATGCCATTGATGTGGCTTCTCATGTCATAGAGGGCAGTATTTATACCGCAGTGAGCATCATGGGAGCGTTGATACTCTGTGATTTCGCGTTGAGTATAGCCTCAGTGTGGGTAAAGAACCTGTTAGGTATCAAGGCACAGAACCGTATGCAACAGTGCATGCTCGACCGTATATTGCGTTCGGAGTGGCACGGAAAAGAGCGTCATCATAGTGGTGACGTACTTAATCGATTGGAATTTGATGTTGCTAATGTGGTAAGTTTCCTCACTGAGACGATACCAAGTTCAGTCTCAACATTAGCAATGTTCCTCGGTGCTTTCTTCTATTTGATGTCGATGGACTGGCGTCTTGCCATTATCATTGTCGTTATGATTCCGCTGTTTGTCCTCATCAGCAAGGTGTATGTACGCCAGATGAGACGACTGACACGTGAAGTTCGCGACTCAGACTCAAAGGTTCAGAGTGTTTTGCAAGAAACGATTCAGCACCGAATGCTTATCAAGACACTTGAAAGTGACGAGATGATTGTTGGGAAGTTAGAGGGAACACAACACGAGTTGCGTCGTAAGGTAGTGCGAAGAACGAAGTTTTCTGTATTCTCAAACCTTGTTTTGAACTTTGGGTTTGCCTTTGGTTATCTTGTTGCTTTCACGTGGGCAGCCCTCCGTATGTCGGCTCATTCGCTGACTTTTGGCGGTATGACAGCCTTCTTACAGTTGGTAAATAAGATTCAAAATCCTGCTCGTCAATTAACGAAATTAGTACCTGCTTTTGTCTCAGTATTCACTGCTGCCGAGCGACTAATGGAGTTAGAGGAGAATCCTTTAGAGGAACAAGGTGAGCCGATAGAGGTAGCTGGACCTTGTGGTATTCGTTTGAATCATGTCGATTATCGTTATGATGATGCCGAACGAGAGATATTGAAGGATCTTGACTTCGATTTCTACCCAGGCTCTTGTACGGCTATTCTTGGTGAGACAGGTGCTGGTAAGACAACGCTTGTACGTATGCTCCTTGCCTTGATGAAGCCTAATAAGGGCTCTGTAGAGATTTATAACGAAAAAGAAAGCAGAGAATTGACACCGCTCATGCGTACCAATTTTGTCTATGTCCCTCAAGGTAACACACTTCTTAGTGGCACAATCCGTGAGAACCTACTACTCGGTAAGGTCGATGCAACGGAAGAAGAGATGATTGCAGTACTAAAGAAGAGCTGTGCTGACTTTGTTTCCATCTTCCTTTGGGACTCGATACGCTCTGTTCAGAGCAGGGAGGAGGACTCAGTGAAGGACAGGCACAACGCATTGCCATAGCTCGTTCGTTACTGCGTGACCGTAGTATCATGATATTTGATGAGGCAACGTCAGCCCTTGACCCACAGACAGAGCGCGACCTCTTGAAGAATATACTCTCCAATCACGATAAAACGGTGATTTTTATCACCCATCGTCCAGCTGTTGTTGACTATTGCGACCAGACGTTGACCATAGAAAAAATACAATAATGTATTTGCGTTATTCAAAATAAGGTCGTATATTTGCAACATGACTGAAAACTGAAAGGAGAGCTAAAAACTGCAAATTCCAATCTTATTAGTGGAAGAAAGATAAAGAAAATAGAATAAAATTAGATATGAAAAGAATTCTTTTAGCTGTTGTCAGTGTATTTCTTATGTCCGCATCAGTGGCTTTTGCACAGACAACAAACGTTGAACCAACTAAGGATTTAGATGCTAAGTATGCCACGAACATGCTCAAGCCGGGTACTCGTGCGCCTGAGTTTAAGTTGAAGACATACGATGCTAAGGAAATAAAGTTGAGTCAGTATCGTGGTAGTTACGTGGTATTGGACTTCTGGGCAAGCTGGTGTCCAGACTGTCGTCGTGACATTCCTGCTATGAAGGCACTTTACGAGCAGTTCCGTGATTATGGAGTGCAGTTCGTTGGTATCTCTTTTGATACTGATCGTGAGGTCTGGGCACAGACTTATTGGGGAAAGTATCAGATGCACTGGACACAGGTGAGCGAACTAAAGAAGTTCAGAAAGAATACTGTTATCGACAAGTTGTATAAGATTGATTGGATTCCTTCAATGTATCTCGTTGACCCAGAGGGCAAGATTGTCATGGGAACGGTGGAGATAGGTAAGCTGAAAGCGAAGTTGGAGTCCCTTTCTCTGACTCCACAGGTTAGTAAGACAGAGGTGCTTCCAACCTTCGAAGGTGGTCAGGAGGCTATTGATAACTATTTTGCACAGAGTCAGCGTCGCAGCATTCAGTCATTCCGTTCAAAGGTACAGGCTGAGATGACCGTTGTTTTCAATGTTGAGATGGATGGCACTGTTACTGGTGCTCGTGTCGTTGACGTAAAGAATGTGAAGGGCACAAGCAAGCACTTCATGAAGATGGATGCTGAGAAACAGAAGCGTGTGTTGGATAACTGTGTTGAATATTACAAGAGCAGGCAGTTCGTCTTACGAACAATATGCCTAAGTGGAACCCTGCTATGCAGAATGGTCGCCCTGTAAAGAGCAAGACAACAGTAAATATTCTCTTCCAGTAAGAGACTGATTAGACAACAATTAAGTTCTAAATAAGATGTACAAGGCTGTCCTAACGAGGGCAGCCTTGTGTTTTTTATTCCTTGAAAAACGCTCTTTTTGAATCCACTTCAGCTTTGTCACCCATCGTGTTAGTACTCCGCACCATTGGTGCTTACCCTCCGCACGCTATGTGCTAAGCACTAACACGTATAGAAAAGATGGGTAAGACGAACTTTTGTTGTCCAATGTTTGGAAACAAGAATATTAATGCTTACTTTTGTGAAAAGTACATAAAGGAAAGGTTATAGTTGATAGTTGCACAGTTTTACTGTGTCTTACATTTCGATATAGTTAGTAGGATAGATTGATAGCGGTTGACTTTTTAATCTTTGGAAGAATGAATAAGTTATTATGGTTATGTGGAATAATTGCCTTCGCAGTCGTCAGTTGTTCAGAAGGTAATCGAGGTAGTATCAAGAAAAAGGATACACTCAGTGCGTATGACTCTGTTCTTATTGGACGTGATCCAGGCTATAGTTGCGGTCGTACGGAGGTTTATTGGATGTTATATAAGAATGGAAGTGTAACGAAATGTACGCGATCTTTATTTGTATCTGACGATGGTAAAGACACTGTCAGAACTGTTCGTTTTAGTGATGATAGTGCTCATCGTGTACAAGAACTTGTTGATGATATGTTTGTCAAGGGTACTGTAAAGGACATTGTGGCGGTAAAAGGTAACGAACATTGCAGTGATATGGGTGGTCTATACATCTATATTTACTATCCAGGAAAGACTGTTCAATATCAATATGACTGGGGACGAACTGGAGTAAAATACTCCTCCGAGTTCAATGAACTTATGAATCTGTTAAAGGTGCATGATGCTGAATAGGGAGAAAGACGTATAAAAGCAGCGAGAAGAGCGTTAGGACTTTCTCACTGTTTTGTATAAATATGAGGTATGCATCCTCTTTATGCTCAATAGATTAGGTTAATTTGGATAAAAATAATAGTAGGCTGTGAAAGTTTCTTTGAATTATTTGTAACTATCCAATAAAAAATGTACTTTTGTGTTTAGTAAGTTAAAAGTCTGAAAGGAGGAAGACGAGAGCCTAAAATTATGTAGTGTAACGAACTTTTAGATAGTTCTAAAAAGATAAAGACAATCTTAATCATTAACTATTAACGATAAAGTAATTATGAGAACTCTACTATTATGTGTTATTGCGTTGTGCTCTCAGGTGATGAGTATGACTGCTCAGGTGACAGGAAGAATAGAGTATCCTCACCGTGCTGACTATGAAGATCAGGTCGTGTTGCCTGTGGATGACAAGGGACTGGTCATTCAGTCGTTTGCTAAGGACAGCAAGGAGGGTAAGCGTTATTTCAAGACAGAATTTTATTCAACCGCAATGAAGCTGATAAGTACCGATTCAATATTGATTGATAAGGGTATGTATTTCTATTCAGATGTGGTTGAGAGTGGTGTGCTTTATACTGTTTTGCGCCAGAAGGATGGTTCGTTTATGATCGTTGCTTTCAATCCTGCAACACATAAAATAACCACAACGGATGGTGAATACACCCGTAAAGGATCGATGAGAAATCTCGTTATTGCGAATGGATCAGTCGTTTTCAGTTCAACACAAAAGAAGTTAGACCGCATTGGTATCATTGATTTGAAGACAGGTAACTGCCGATTTACTGATATCCACTTCCCAAAAGTGAAGGATAAGAATATCTTTGTGCTTGAAAATATCGTGATAGACAATACTATCTATGCGTTGGTAGGAGTAGAGACCGATGTCTATCTGCTACGTTTAGATATGCAAGGCAATCAGTTAGGAGCAAACAATCTCACTGCTGATATTGCTGAACGAATCATCTCGGCATCAGTCTCAAAGGCAGGAAATAGATTCTTTGTCACAGGAACTTACTCTAAATCGAAGAAAGGTGGGGCTGAAGGTATCTTCTTCTCAGAGCTGAAAGACGATAAGTTTAATAATATCAAGTTCTATAACTTCTTAAAGTTGAAGAACTTTACGGAGTATATGAGCGACCGTAAGCAAGCAAAGATTGAACGCAGAAAGGAAAAGGCAGAGAAGGCTGGTAAGGAGTATTCGCTGAAGTACCTGATGGCTTCTCATCGTATTATGACGGATGGTAAGGATTACTTCTATCTTGGTGAGGCTTACTATCCAGTTTATCGTACAACCTGGATTGGTAATACAATGATTACAACCTTCGCAGGTTATAACTATACACACGCTGTTCTTGCAAAGTTTGATGTTGCAGGTAATCTGCTTTGGGACGAATGTTTCCCTATGGAGCCACGCCTCATGCCGATGTATGTGAAGCATTTTGTTTCTGCAAGTATGAAGGGGAATAATGTGAATCTTCTCTTTACTGATAAGAACAGACTGGTATCTAAACTCTTTAGAAATGCGGATGGAAATGTGATTCAAGACCGTACGTCGGAGATTATAGAAACGGATAATGAAGACGAAGATGTTAAGAAGATGCGTTATTCTAACTCTCAGCACTGGTATGGAGATAACTTCCTCGTCTATGGAACGCAGGTGGTGAAGAATACTAAGACTGGTGAACGCCGTAAAGTGTTTGCTGTTACAAAGTACACTATAAAATAATTGAGCTATGAAGATGATGAGAAATGTAGATAAATTCCGCCTCTTTCAATGGCTTTTACTGCTTGGTTGTCTGCTTTGTGTTCCGCATAGCGCACAGGCACAGGCGTGGGACGGAGAAGGAGATATTAAAGTTTATGCAGGTTATGCCAATGTTGGAGGAAGGTCTGGTATAGAGTTGGGCAGCGATTATGCGCTTAGCGACTTCGTTTCAGTAGGTGGACAGCTAACTTATGTCAACGTGAAGGATTATGACGAAGGACGTGATAGAGCCTTTATGGGGTATGATTTCAGCTTGACGGGTAACTATCATTGGGCTGAAGTACTGAAACTACCATCCGTACTGGATATTTATAGTGGTGTTTCCGTCGGCTTGCGAACAGCTGGTTTGCAGGCAGGTGTACGCTATAACTTCAGTGAGACATTCGGACTTTATGGACAGGTGCGACAGAATCTCTTCAAGACTTTTGGCGATGATGTGGAACATGGGCGCGTCTATCAAGGCAAAACAGCTCTCTCTGTGGGTCTGACTGTTACGTTCTGATTTAGTGAATAGAAACAACAAAGACTATCGGGAACTCCGATAGTCTTTGTTGTTTAGTGTGAAGTTTATATTCGTTTTGGCTTTTATTCGACGTTTTAAAGTTAGAAGCTGAGCACCATTGCTTGTCGTTGTGTCAAAGGTATATTCTTTGTAAGGTCTACTGTAGCACCTGTAAGGACATCGGTTGCAGTGGTATGTGAACCAATTACTTCGGCATAGCGGGCTACATCGACTTGATTCTCAGCTTTCTTACCATTGAGGATGGTGAGGACCGTCTTGCCATTATGTTGACGAGCAAGAACGTAAACACCATGCTGAGGAATGAATTGAGTCTGAGAACCATTGATGATTACATCGTTGTTCTGTCGCCAATGGAGTAGGCGGCTGGTCCAATCAAACATAGCATTCTCGGCTTTGGTACGGCCTTCACGTGTGAACTTGTTGACCTTATCGCCAGGGAAACCACCTGGGAAGTCTTGTCGTACATTGCCATCTGTTTCCGTTTCGTACCGTTCATCAGAATCTCCGTACCATAATAGAGCTGTGGAATACGCTTCATTGTCAGCAAGAGAGCATACGCCTGTTTCAAAGCCGTTGAGTCCTTGCCATTGCCAAGGTAGCGATCAGTATCGTGATTCTCAATGAATGCCATCACAGAAGATGGGTCAGTGTAGAGGTAATCATAGCAGAGAGAATTGTAAATGCGGTTCCATCCCTTCCACCAATCATCTGTTTCCTCGTTCTTTGCCTGCGAAAGACGATCGAAGAAGGCGAAGTCCATCACCGTTTTTAGATTGCTGTTAATGTCAGAGAGTTTGCTGTCTTTCTGCCAAGCTGCCGTATAAGCAGGTTCTGTTACCCATGTTTCGCCAACGGTGTTGAAGTTAGGATATTCCTTGTTGAGCACCTTCATCCAATCAGCCATGGCTTGTCGATCTGCGTAAGGATAAGTATCCATACGGATTCCATCAATGCCTACGGTCTCAATCCACCAAATAGAATTCTGAATCAGATACTTAATAACGTGCGGATTACGCTGGTTGAGGTCAGGCATAGAGGGTACAAACCATCCGTCAACAGTCTCTTTCATATCCACTTTGCCTGGCGTATGGGTCGAGGACAGGAGTAAGCTTGTAGCTTGTTTGCAGCCCATAGTTAGGACTGTTAAACCAATCCTTTGATGGATAGTCTTTGATTGTCTTGCCGTTTTCATCAATGCGTGTATGCTTAGCCCATGGATGATAGTCTCCGCAATGGTTGAAAATCATATCCATAACCACCTTTAATCCCTTCTTATGACATTCGTCAACGAGGGCTTTATACTCCTCATTCGTACCGAAGCGAGGGTCAACACGATAGTAGTCGGTTGTAGCATAGCCGTGATAAGTACTGTGTTTGCCACCATCGGCAGGGCGATCATTCTCCAATACTGGTGTCAACCAAAGGGCAGTAACACCAAGATCAGTGAAGTAATCGAGGTGTTGGCGGAGTCCTTCAAGGTCGCCTCCGTGTCGAAGACTTGGCTCATTGCGGTTGCATAGTTGGTCTTCCATCCCTTTGATTACATCGTTCTTTGGATTACCATTAGCGAAACGATCGGGCATCAACATATACAAAACATCCGAGATATCGAAGCCTTTGCGGTCTGCTCCAGCCATCTCACGTGCCTTTAGTTGGAACTTCTTAGTTGTCTTTTTACCGTTCTTATTAGAGAAGGTAAGGCTTATCTCACCTGGTTTCGCACCTTTTAAGTTAAGATAAACAAGGAGATAATTAGGTGAATCGAGGCGTACGAGCGAGTCAATCTTTACATTCGGATAGTCTGTTGTAACGTCTGCAAACTTGATATCCTTGCCATATACCATCAGCTGTAACGTTGGATCCTGCATGTCAGCGAACCAGTTGGTAGGGTCAATGCGGGTAACGTTTGGTGTAACTGTTCGGTTATTGGCTTTCTTTTGAGCTGCCGTACTGTTCTGAGCGGTCATAGGAGATGATAAAAGAAGTAAGAATAAAAGAATCTTCCAAGTCTTTTGAAAGAGGGAAAGATTAGGTTCGTTCGTTAGTTGTCTGTGGTTCATTTTAGGTAATTTGTTTTGCTGTGATATTGGGCTTATTAGCCTAATTAGCCTAATAGGGCCAATAAACCCAATATCCTTAACAGCTATTAATAATCTGCTGAATGGTCAGCAATCCTCCTCTTAAGAGAAAAGTGGGGAAGGGCATAGCACTTTAATCATGCAAGATAAGGGCTGACTGGGCATCAACCATCACCTCACCACCTTCCATTTTGCCTAATCCAGCTTCGTTAATTTCGCCATTAGCACATACAATCGTGTACTGACCCTTAGGGATGTTGACGGTGCGGAGCTCCTTGTTGGCATTGAGGATGACGTAGATATTCTTCCATTTATCACCACCAGCATGGTCTTTTAGGCAGAAAGCAACCAAACAATCCTGTACAGGAAGGAACTCAAGATGCTTGCGAACGAGGTCGGCTTTGCCCAATCGGAAGGCTGGATGTGCCTTGCGAAGGTTGATGAGTCCACTGTAATAATTGAATACCTGCGGATAAGTCTTGAGGTTATTCCAATCGAGATGGTTGATGCTATCAGGTGAATTATATGAGTTATGCACCCCTTTCTTGTTGCGAAGCATCTCCTCACCAGAGAGCATGAAAGGTACACCCTGTGATGTGAAGATAGCCGTTTGGGCAAGTTCATTCAGACGAATCAGTTCATTCTCGTCATATTCAGCCTCTGGAATAGAAGCCTTCAGACGGTCAACAAGGCACAAGTCGTCGTGACAACTGACGTAAGAAATCATCTGAGTAGGCTCAAGGGCAAAAGGTTTCTTAGAGTAGTTTACCTTTGAGTAGTCTACCTGTGGGTGCTCAATCATACCCGCAATACCCGCCTTCAAGCTCTCTTCCAAGCCTGTAACGCCACCAAGCATACCGGGCTTATGGTCGTCAGAGAAGGGTCCACGCAAGGCATCACGGATATCATCAGAGAAGGCTGCAATGCCCGGCATCTGTGGAATAGCTGCCTTCATCGCCAACTTCTCATGTGGATAAGCACATGTACCAGCACTCCATCCCTCGCCATATACAAATATCTCTGGGTCGATAGCATTGAGTTCACGACGGATATCATTCATGGTTTGAATGTCATGCACACCCATAAGGTCTACACGGAAACCGTCAATATGATATTCATTTACCCAATACTTCATTGATTCTAACATATACTCGCGCATCAAAGGACGCTCACTTGCCGTCTCATTGCCACACCCTGTGCCATCTGAAGGAGTACCATCAGCCTTGTATCGGTAGTAAGCCTTAGGATAAGTACGCTCAAAGTTGCTGTTTGTAAGGTCGAAAGTATGGTTGTAAACAACGTCGAGGATAACTCTGATACCCGCCTTGTGCAATGCTTGTACCATCTGCTTGAACTCCATAATACGGCGTGTCGGCAGGTTGGCATCGTATGAGTAGCTACCCTCTGGTACGTTATAGTTCAGTGGGTCATACCCCCAATTATACTGTGGTACGTTAGGTTTGGATTCATCTATCGAAGCAAAGTCGAACGATGGGAGGATATGTACAGCGTTAATACCCAACTTCTTCAAGTAATCAATAGCCTTCTGCTCTGTCAAGGCAAGGTATTTACCCTTGTGCATCAAGCCTGATGAAGGGTCAATAGAGAAGTCACGATGGTGCAACTCATAGATAATGAGGTCTGCCGGACTCTTTGTTGGAACGCGACGATCGCTTTCCCAGCCTGTTGGGTTAGTCTCCTTCATGTCTACAACGGCACCACGTCCGCCATTACAGCCGACTGCTTTGGCAAAGACACCTGGTGTCTCACCATGTCCGATATCGAAAGTATAGAACTTACCTTTGAGGTCTCCCTTCACCGTAGCTGTCCAAGTGTTGTCTCCACTCGGTGTAAGTTTCACCTTCTTGTAGGCTTTTCCACCTCGTCCTGCCTCATAAAGGCGAAGCGTTGGCTTAGAAGGAGCGTTGAGGCGGAAGGTTGTCTCACTCGGAGAATAAGACATCTCGTTGAGTCGCTGTTGTGCAACAACGTTCTGTGAGAGTATGAAAGCAGCTACAGATGCTGCAAGGTTGTATTTTAATTTCATTGAGTTGTGGGTTGTAGGTGATGGGTGTTGAATGTTGGGTGATGATGAATTGGGTAGTAGGTGTTGGGGTGTTGGGTGATGAATATTGGGTGTTGGGTGATGAATGTTAGGTGATGATGGGTTGTTATAATAATTTATAATAGCCATCATCACCTATTCTTTTTATCGACCCGCCTGATTGATAAGGTCTGTTATCTGCTCATTGAAAGACGTATTCTTCATCAAGTCTTCAATGCTGACGTGCATACGGTAACGCCAGTAATGCTTTGGATTAGACGGAACATTGATACGCTCGGCATTAGGGTCAGCCAAACGCAATTCCTCATCAATACTCATCCAGTCCTGAATACCGAGGATACAGAGCATACTTGGAGATGTAAGGTGACGGCTAACGATGTCTCTTGCCAACCAACCTGGCAGTGGATGAGGTGCTGGACCACCACGATGTAACATGCTATTGAAGTAATCCTGCGCACGTTCCCAGTCTTCATCCCACCACTGACGTAGTGTTGCCATGTCATGAGTAGAGATAGTGCTGACACTACGATAAGGGTTCTCACTAAGATGACCAAAGCGAACCTTAGGGTCCTTTGGCATACTCTGAATCTCAAGACTGAGGATGCGTAGCTCATTCATCACCCATGCCACGCAATCAGGAACCATTCCCAAGTCCTCTGCACAGACAAGCATACGAGTCGCATTGACCAACTTCGGCAGTTTCTTCATCGCCTCTTGATACCAGAATTGGTTGTTACGACGATAGTAGTAATCGTTGTAAGCTTATTAAATATAGCCTTATCGCTATCGTAGAGACTCTCGTAAATGAAGTCGAACTGTACGCAGATACGTGGGTGGAAGCGGTTTGGATCCTTATGGTCACGAACGAAAAGTACATTACTAATCAATGCGTAAAGTCCGTCACGCAGCCAGATGTCAACATCAGAGTTCTTACCAGCAAAGGCCTTCTCAACCTTTCGCTGTGTATCATACGCTGGGCGCATCTTGTATCTGTCGCCCCATACATGTTCCACATACTTCTGTCTTACCTCATCGGCATGCTCACGGAAGATGCGGTCAAGTACCCAATCAGCAATGAAAGGCTCTGTGAAGAGTTCTTCCTGCCAGTGCAGACCGTAGCCTTCTATCTCCTCACGACTCATACCGAGTGCTGGAGCGAACTGACCGAGCAGTCCGTGTACCGAATGAATAGGAATCTCCCAGATACGGAAGAAGCCGAGTACGTGGTCGATACGATAAGCATCAAAGTACTGCGCCATGTTCTGGAAGCGGTTTACCCACCACTGACAACCGTCCTTTATCATCTCGTCCCAGTTGTAAGTAGGGAAACCCCAGTTCTGACCATTCACTGAGAAGTCATCAGGTGGAGCACCCGCCTGACCGTTAAGGTTGAAGTAACGTGGTTCTGTCCATACGTCACAGCCATAGCGATTGACACCAATAGGAATGTCACCCTTAAGAATTATCTTATGAGCCTGTGCGTATTCGTGTACCGCTTTCAGCTGACTGCTCAGCACGAACTGTACGTAATAGAAGAAAGCAACCTCCTTGTAAGCCTTGTCCTTAGGGTTAGACAATGCCTTGCAGTCAGCCTCATCCCATTGCTTATGGTCTGGCCAGTGAGAGAAGTCGGCTGTTCCGAACTTATCTCTCATATAAGAATACTGTGCGTAAGGTACAAGCCAACTCTCTGTCTCAGCAAAGAATTTCTTGAAAGCACTGCTTTCGAGTATCTTTCCACCCTCCTGTTCAAAGAGCAGACGGAGGTATTCTGTCTTTGCATCGTTCACACGCTCATAGTCAATCTGTGGCAGTGCGTTAAGCTCTTTGCGTAGTTTCTCAAACTTCTCACTCTGCTTCTTGTCCTTCAACGCAGGTAATGCTGTAAGGTCAGCATACTGTGGGTGGAGGGCAAAGATAGAAATACAGCTATATGGATAAGAGTCTGTCCAAGTGTGTGTAATGGTTGTGTCGTTGATAGGAAGAATCTGCAGCGCACGCTGGTGGGTCTTACTTATCCAGTCAATCATCTTCTTCAAATCGCCAAAGTCACCGATACCGAAACTTGTCTCCGAACGAAGTGAGAACACAGGTACCAATGTTCCAGCAACACGAACAGCTGGAAGAGGGAAAGAAGCCTCTGTCAACTCATAGACAACGACGTCGCCTTCATCCATTGTAGGCAATAGTAAGGTGCGGTTGTCGCTATATTCCCAAACGAGATTCTCATTACTATCATTGCTCTTGATGAAGAACTTCACTTCAATCTGGTCGCCAACAAGCTTGGTAGCATCTAAGGTATAGCTCCACTCATTGATATTATGCTGTACCATCTTCAGTGCCTTCTTCACGTTCCAAGCACCTAATGCAGGTTCAGCACCTACGAGATAAAGTTCATCCGTTGCACTTAACTGTGGCGCACGCACCTTCAGTGTGACAGCCTTGTTGTAGTTATTGAGTTTCGCCTTAACCAACTTCTTACCTGCAACACAATCGGTGATGGCAGAAGTATAGAGATAAGCGTTCTCAGGAATATCACTCCAATGGTCGTAAACACGATAATTAAGACTGCGTTCTGTGTCAAAATCTAATCGATGATTGATTACGCCCCATTCTTTTCGCTGTTCGTTATCACCACAGAGAATGCTGTAGAAATAATCGATATGCGTTCCTGGCTTTGCATCCTTCTTCACTTCCACCTCCCAGTGGTAGCCGTCAGATGTGCGCATTCTGTACTGTGAGGCCTCTACAGCCCCATTGTGTTGACCTGTAATAATATTCAAGACAAGGTCTTGTCCGTAATAGGTCTGGTAGTCTATGTGAAACTGTATGTTCATAGAGTTGGGTAGTTATTTTGCCTCAAAGATAATAATATTAATTAGAAAAAGCAATACCCTTTTACATGATTTATATCAATTTATATGCAATCGTTTGCATAATGACGGATTGGTGATAATTCATGGCTAATGAACTAAGGCTCTGTTTGTATCGTAAAAGCGTAGTTTTCACTGCTTTCTAATGATAGTTTACTCGTGTGTTGGTGCTTAACACCAATGGTGCGCATGCTTAGCACCAATGGTGCGGGGCTGCAACACAGTCGTTAGAAACGGTAAACGAATTTTGGGTTTAGGACTATACGACTTGTAAACTGGGAATAGCAAGTTGATAAGAGGATGTTTGTTAGCTGATGTTAGCTATTTATTTGATATAGGAAAGAATGCTCTATTGAGATTGATTTCTCAGTGATTTATCATTTCTTTTCATGGTGATAAATATTTATTTACGTGAGAAGAAATATTTATTTTCATGAAGAAAAATATTTCTTTTCATGAAAATAACTTGTTGGTGAGGGTAGAGTGGTAGTAATTTGTTGGTAGAAAAGGTTTATTTAGTTGAGCGATAAGAGGTGTAAAAAGTGTTTGTAGAAAAGGAAAAAGGTGTACTGAAACGCTTTCCAGTACACCCTTAAATTCAGAGAGATTATAAAAAAGTTATTGTTACCCTTGTTCTGCAGGACGGCGTACCTTTATAATTCCAACGGACATTGCACCGAGGAAGAGGGAAACGCCTGCTACAATCATCATATTACTTTGTACGGAACCAACCATCTGAAGTAGTACTCCGCCAATAGCCGCAGCGATAATTTGTGGAATACAGATGGTACCGTTGAACAATCCGAGATAAGTTCCCAAGTGGCCATAGCCCTCGAGCGCATTTGTCACCAAGGTAAATGGCATTGCCAATATGGCTGCCCAAGCACATCCGATGAGGATGAATGGGATGAACATTACATATTGATTATGAATGAAGGCAGCGAGGACAAAGCCTGCAGCACCTAAGATAAGCGAGAAAGAGTATGCGAGTTTGGTGTTCTTGAACTGTGGAAGAACCATTGCCCAAGCTACTGAACCAATCGCCTGAATAGCAAAGAGAATACCTACCCAGTTGCCTGCTTCCTGATATCCCTTTGTCATTGTTGCATCATGTGCAAGCATATCCACGCCCCAACAATTAGCTGCTACGGTTCCATTGGTGTAAGTCCACATATACATAAAGGCGAACCAGCAGAAGAACTGTACTAAACCTACTTTCCAGAAGGTAGGTGGTGCAACTTTTAATAAGGTGAAGACATTAGACTTAGAAGTATCCTCTTTCTTCTCTACCGAATGGTATTCGGCATAAACCTTTGGTGGCATCTCCTTTACCTTGGCTGTGGTATAGATAACGCAAAGGATGAGGATGGCTGCACCGATATAGAAAGAATAGACCACTGAGTCTGGAACGACACCCGATGGAGCTTGGTTAGAGATACCTAAGAAGGTGAAGAAGAATGGGAAGACATAGCCTGCGATAGAACCAGCATTGCAGAGGAAACTCTGAATAGAGTAGGCGAGTGTCTTCTGTTTCTCGTTGACCATATCGCCCACCAACATCTTAAAGGGTTGCATAGCCATATTGATACTTGTGTCGAGGAACATCAATGAGATAAGTCCAAACACCATAGCCGTTGAGACAGCCATACCTAAAGAGCCCGCATTCGGCAGCAGACACATCACGAGGACAGAGATGGCAGCACCCACGAAGAGGTAAGGGATGCGACGTCCGAAGCGTGTCCACGTCATGTCAGAGAGTGTTCCTACAATCGGCTGTACGACAATACCCATCAATGGAGGGAGTATCCAGAAGTAACTAAGATTGTGAGGGTCAGCACCTAATGTCGCAAAAATGCGTGAGATGTTGGCACTCTGCAGCGCGTACGCAATCTGCACTCCAAAGAATCCAAAGCTGAGATTCCAAAGTTGCCAGAAGCTTAAGTTAGGTTTGTTTCATTGTTATGTTAGTTTTTGTGCTCCTTAAGTCCCTCTGATGAGGGTGTGGGAAGCTTGTGTTGTTTTTTTCTTTTTTTAGAGAGGGTTATTAGGCTGATTGGGCTAATAGGGCAAATAAGCCCGATATTCTCCTCCCTAAGCCCCTCTGTCGAGGGAGTGTGAAGCCTGTTTTGCCTTTTCTTTTTTAAGAGAGGGCTATTAGGCTAATTGGGCTAATTAGGCTTATTAGCCCAATTCTGTCCCCAGCACTCCCCTCCTTTGGAGGGGTTGGGGGAGGTTCCCCTCACCTCGTTGTCCCTCTGATTATCAGCCTTGTCCTCACCACACGTTTCTCAACTCGATTCTTAGGAAGTCTTCCCTCCACTTGATCGATGAGAATACTCGCAGCCTCTTCACCCACGCGGACTCCTCTTTGTTCAACTGTTGTCAACATTGGGTCGCAGGCAATGGCACGTTGTCCGTTAGTGAAACCACAGATAGAGACGTCTTCTGGCACACGGAAACCTAAGCGTTTGCAGGAGTAGAGAATACCGATAGCTGTGTCATCATTGACGGCAAAGAAGGCATCTGGTGGTTCGGGAAGTCGCATCACGCTTGGAGTGATAAGCTCAGCGTCTGCCCTGTTGTCGCAATTCTTAATCAGTTGCTCGTTAGGATGCATGCCATTCTTCAGTAAGGCATCAAGATATCCGTTATAACGGTTCTTTGCGATTTGCATTGTTAGCGAAGCACCATAATAAGCAATACGCTTGCAACCAGTATTTATAAGATGTGTAACGGCAGAAAAGGCACCCATATAGTCATCAACAACCACTCGACTGGCATATACCCCCGTACTGATACGATCGTAGAAAACCAAAGGTACACCCTTGTCTATGAGTGTTTGGAAATGGTCGTATTTGGTTGTATTCTTCGCTTGAGAGACGATGATGCCACAAACCTTACTCTCCGAGAATGCTCGACAGATTTTCACTTCGTCCTCATAGTTCTCTCGGCTCTGTGCAACCATAATTCGATAGCCACGTGAAGAAGCCTCTTCTTCGATGCCAGAAAGGATAGATGAGAAGTAGAAGTGGTCAAGTTGCGGAATGATTACGCCGATAATCTTAATCGGTTGTACCTTACTTTTGCGCAGACTCTCTGCAAGGATGTTTGGGTAGAAGTTATGTTCTTGTGCATACTTCTTTATTGCCTCACGTTTTTCTGCAGAGATACGAGGGCTATCTTTGAGCGCACGAGAGACGGTAGCGACCGAAACACCAAGGTCTCGGGCTATATCCTTCATTGTTATGTTGGTTGAGTCACTCATGCGATTTAGCTTTGTCTTTAGTCTGCTAATTGTTTTATTACGCAAATATACATATTTTCTATAACTTCTTTGACCTATATCAATTTATTTATCTCTTATTTATTTGTGCAATCGTTTGCATTGTTTAAAATACAAATTCAAAGCAAAAATAGTATAAAGTAGCTTAAACTCAACTATCTTTGCAGCAGAAAAGCCTATAAAAAGGTTTATTAACCTATCTTTTGAGCGAACTAAACGTATATTACTTTAATCAATTTATAAATTACTTTAACAATAACAAAGATGAAGCAGGTAAAATGCAAATTTCCTGTTAGGATGTTGACTCTATTGTTGGGTCTATTCCTTTCAGTCAGTGCCTTTGCGCAGTCTACGATTACTGGACAGGTGAAGGATGCTACTGGCGAGCCAGTCATTGGTGCTTCTGTCCTTATCAATGGGACAAGTAATGGTACAGTGACCGACCTTGATGGTAACTTCTCTGTCAACGTACAGCCAGGTGCTACTTTGACAATCTCTTACATTGGTTTCCAGAAACAACAGGTAGCTGCAGCCAATGGCATGGTAATTACACTTCAGGAAGACCAAGCACAGCAGATGAATGAGGTTGTTGTTATTGGTTACGGTGCTGTTAAGAAGAGTGACCTTACGGGTTCTGTGACAGCCTTGAAACCTGATAGCAAGAATAAGGGGCTTGTTGTTAATGCACAGGATATGCTTGCAGGTAAGGTTGCTGGTGTGAGTGTAACGAGCGATGGTGGTACTCCTGGTGGCGGTGCTAATATTCGTATTCGTGGTGGTTCTTCTTTGAACGCATCTAACAATCCATTGATTGTGATTGATGGTGTGGCTATGGACCAGACAGGTATTAAGGGTGTTAGCAATCCTTTGTCACTTGTAAACCCACAGGATATTGAGTCTTTCAACGTTTTGAAGGATGCTTCTGCTACTGCAATCTATGGTTCTCGTGGTTCAAATGGTGTTATCATCATTACAACTAAGAAGGGACGTCGTGGTTTGCAGGTGTCTTATAATGGTAGCTTTACCGTTAGTAGAAATTCAAAGAACCTTGATGTCTTGTCTGCTGATGAGTATCGTAGCCTCATAGCAAACAAGTTTGGTACTGATCTTTATACCCTCGATGCTAACGGTAATCAAGTTCCAACAGCTTACTCACGCCTTGGTAAGGCTAATACTAACTGACAGAACGAAATCTTCCGCACTGCTTTTAGCCACGACCATAACGTAGCCGTTTCTGGTCAAGTTGCTAACTGGTTGCCTTATCGTGTTAGTGCAGGCTACACAAACCAGCAGGGTATTATCAAGACTTCTAACTTTGAGCGTTTCACTGGAGCGTTGACATTGAGCCCTTCTTTCTTGAATGACCACTTGAAGGTTACGTTGAATGCTAAGGGAATGTGGACAAAGAATCGATATGCTGATGGTGAGGCTATCAAGGCAGCACGTCAGTTTGACCCAACACAGCCAGTCTATGCGTCTGGTTATGATAACTTCGGTGGCTACTATCAGTGGCTTGATGATGGTACAGCGCTCAATGATAGCAGTTGGCCAAAGACCTATTATTCATTGGCAACAAAGAACCCTGTGTCTATTCTTAACCTAAAGAACGACCGTGCTATCAGCCGTGACTTCCTTGGTAGTGCCGATGTTGATTATAAAGTTCATGGATTTGAAGACCTCCGTTTCCACGTTACTGCAGGTGTTGATGTTGCTAAGGGACGTCAGGTAACAGATGTTGATCCAGCCTCTCCACAGGCTATCTATTATGGTTCTTATGGATGGGAATCACAGTTGAAACGTAACATGCAGCTCTCTGCATACGCTCAGTACTACCACGATTTCAATGATAAAGCAAAGAATCACTTCGATATCATGGCTGGTTATGAGTGGGCACATTTCTGGCACAACACCATTAACGCTTATTGGAGTTACTATCCATCAACAAACGGTGATGCAACTCTTGCAGGTAAACAACGCAACTATGCACCTTATTACTATGCAACAGAGAACTATCTTGTATCCTTCTTCGGCCGTGCAAACTGGTCTTTGATGGATGGTCGTTATATGGTAACAGCAACCGTACGTAATGATGGTTCTTCACGCTTCAAGGAGCATTGGGCAACGTTCCCATCATTCGCTTTCGCATGGCGTATCAATGAAGAGAACCTTTTCAAGCAGATTGACTGGTTGTCAGACTTGAAACTTCGCCTTAGCTGGGGTATGACTGGTCAGCAGGAAGGTATCGGTGACTACAACTACTTCGCTGTATATGAGATGAATACAGGTAATGAATCTTACTATCCAATCGCTGGTGATGGCTCTTTGGCTCGTCCAAAGGCATACGATCCAAACTTGAAGTGGGAGACAACTACCTCTTATAATATAGGACTTGACTGGGGTATTCTCAAGCAGCGTTTCACTGGTACCATCGACTGGTATTACCGCAAGACCAGCGATTTGCTCAACAAAGCTACTGTCTCAGCTGGTTCTAACTTCCGTAACGAGGTGATGACCAACATCGGTTCTCTGTATAATATGGGTGTTGAAACAAGTCTCCACTGGTTGGCAGTGAACGCTAAGGACTTCAACTGGACAATGGATTACAACTTCACCTATAACTATAACAAGATTACCAAGCTCAACGGTGGAGACGATCCTAACTATAATGTTCCTACAGGTGGTATCTCTGCCGGTACTGGTGGTAACATTCAGGCACAGCACGTAGGCAATACAATCAACTCTTTCCGCGTATTCCAGCAGGCATACGACAAGAACGGCAAGCCAATAGAGGGTGTTGTTGTTGACCGCAATGGCGACGGCAAGATTACTGATGCAGACAAGTATTACTACAAGGCACCTGCTGCTCCAGTAACGATGGGCTTTGCTTCACGTTTCGAGTACCGTAACTGGGACCTTGGCTTTGCACTCCGTGCAAGTCTTGGAAACTATGTTTACAACGATACTTATGCAAGCTCTTCCAATATGTCAAATTCAGAACTGTATGTAAATAGCAAGTATCTCGTGAACCGTCCTTCAGATGTACTGGCTGACAACTGGCGTTCATACGACCCTACATCAACACATACTGACTACTGGGTACAGAATGCTTCCTTCCTGAAGATGGACAACGTAACCTTGGGTTACAGCTTCGCTAATCTTCTCAAGCAGGGTTCATGGAATGGTATTACTGGTCGTATTTATGGAACTGTGAATAACGTGTTCTGCCTTACCAAGTATAAAGGTCTCGACCCAGAGGTGTTCAATGGTATTGACAACAACCTCTATCCACGTCCAATCTCATTCATCTTGGGTTTGAACCTGAATTTCTAAATCTATAAAGAGTAAAGACAATGAATACTAAATTCAAATATATATTCTCTACAGCAGCACTTTTGCTGTCAGTAGGGTTCACCTCTTGTACTGGTGATTTGGATGTCAAGCCTATTGACCCCAACCTTGATACAAGGGAGAATACATCACCAGAAAAATTATTCAATAAGTGTTATGCTAACATAGCTATGGCTGGTAACGGTGGAGCTAATGGTGATAGCGATATTGATGGTATTGATGGTGGAACCAGTGGTTACGTACGTCAGCTATTCAATTCACAGGAGTTGACCACTGATGAGGCTATCTGCGCATGGGGTGATGAAGGTATTGCTAACATGAACTTCGATAGTTATGACGCTTCACATCCAATGTTGAGGGGTTTTTACTATCGTCTTTATGCGGGTATCACCTATTGCAATCAGTATCTTGCAGACTTCGGTGACCACGACGCAACGATGTCAGCAGAGGTTCGTTTCATCCGTGCTTTGAATTATTACTATCTCTTGGACGGATGGGGTAATGTTCCTTTCACAACAGCAATATCTTCTGCTAAGCCAGCTCGCATCCAGCGTGCAGACCTTTATAAGTGGCTTATTGATGAATTGAAGAATGAGGTTGAGCCTAAACTGAACGATGCAAGTCCTAAGACTTCAGCCACTACTGGTTATGGTCGTGTCGACAAAGCTGCTGCTTGGATGCTCTTGGCTCGTCTTTATATGAATGCTGGGGTTTATACAGGTACTGCTGATTGGACTAATGCTAAGTTATATGCAAAGAAGGTTATTGACTCTCCTTATAAGCTCTATACCACCAAGAAGGGTCAGTGGAGTGCTTATCAGCAACTCTTCATGGGCGATAATGGTGAGAATGGTGCTTCTGTTGAGGCTATCTTCCCTATCCTTCAGGATGGTTTGAAGACTACTTCATATGGTACAACCCTCTACCTTATGGCTGGTTCTAACGATAACAGCGAGCATATCAAGAGTGCTACTATTGCTGGTAACAGCACAACTGGCGGTTGGGCTGGTAACCGTATGCGTACAGACCTCGTATTGAAGTTCTTCCCAAATAACGATGCTCCTAATGTTGCTGCATACGCTATGCCAGCAGCAGCTGATGACGATCGTGCCCTCTTCGATGGTGAAGGTCGTAATGTAAGCAATGGTGACGATGAGAAGAGTGTAAAGAAATTTACCAATGGATTCTCTGTTTGTAAGTTTAATAACTTTAAGACTGATGGCAGTGCGGGTCATAACTCGCTCTTCCCAGACGCCGACTTCTTCCTCATGCGTGCTGCTGAGGCTTACTTGATGTATGCTGAAGCAGATGCACGTCAGAACAATGGAACGACAACTGCACAGGGGAACTGCTTATATCAATGCGCTCCGTACGCGTGCTAATGCTACTACTCAGACCGCTTATTCACTCCGCCAGATTTGTGATGAGTGGAGCCGTGAGTTCTATTTTGAGGGCTTGCGTCGTACAACACTTATCCGTTTCGGCTACTTTGGTGGTAATGTTAATTACAACTGGAGTTGGAAGGGTGGTGTGAAGAGCGGCCGTAACTTCGACTCTCACCTTAACCTCTTCCCAATTCCAACAACTGATATGGTTGCTAACAGTAACTTGATTCAGAATACTGGGTATTAATTAAGGTGTTGTCAATGACTGAAAAGTCTGATGAAAACTGAGATTGAACCTCTCGGAAATCATCTACGGCAAATTCTTTTCATGAAAATAAATATTTTTCTTCATGAAAATAAATATTTCCACTCGTGAAAATAATTATTTCTTTTCATGGAAAGAATTCGCCGACAAGACTCTATATAACCCACATCATGGTTAGAAAGGATGTTCTTGAGACCCATAAGACATTGAAAAGACGTACTATTGAATAATAGAAAGTAAACGATTAAAGAATAATCAATATGAAATCAATAATTAAGTCATCGTTGCTGTTGTGTGCAGGTGTGGCATTGTTCTCTGCCTGCGACAAGGACTTGGACAATAATCCAGTTCTTCAGTCACCAAAGACATTTGTTCTGAACACACCAGCTTACGCTGCACAAACAATAGATTTAAAGGTTGCTGAGAGCCTGAAGTTCACATGGTCGCAGCCTGAATATGGTTTCCCTGTAGCTGCTGAATATGGTATGCAGTTCTCAACTACCAACACTTGGACAAAGTCTGTGGACGCTGTTGTTGATATGGATGCTGAACGTGGTAACTATGCTGCTGTTGGCTCGCCAACAGGTACAGCTTCTACCTCTGTTCCTGCAGCCGACCTTGCAACGGCTATTCAGAAGATGGAGCGCTATGAGGAGACTACTGTCCCTGCAACACAGGAACTCTACGCACGTGTTTACTCATTAGTAAATGGTGATACAATCTACTCTAACCCTGTAAAGATGAGTGTTGCTCCTTATTATGTTGAGCTTTCTGACGCTCCTGTTGAGACTTGGTATCTCATCGGTGGTAACTTCGGTGATGGCTCATGGGGTAATAGTCAGGTTGTACCATTGCTCCCACAGGAAGGTCAGGAGTATGATAAGAAGACAGGTAAGGGCGTAATCTCTTGGACTGGTTATCTGTCAACAGCAGGCTTCAAACTGAAGAAGAACCCAGAGAATTGGGATGCTGGTCAGGTTGGTCAGGGCGCAAGCTATGGCGAGTTCCTTTATAATGATGGCGGTTCTTCTGATATCAAGGTTCCAACAGCTGGTTACTATACCATTACTTTTGATACTAAGAATGTGAAACTGACAATTGCAGAGTACACTGGTGCTACACCTACTGTTTACAACTCTATGGGTCTTCCTGGTAAGCATGACAGCTGGAATGCTGCAGGAACACCAATGACTGCACAGACAACTGTTGTAGAGAATCATGATTGGAAGGCTACTGTGACCTTCAATGAGAAGTCTACTGGTGCTGATGGTGAGGGCTGTAAGTTCGCTGCTAATGGTACTTGGGACGTAAACTGGGGTTCTGAAACATTCCCATATGGTGTTGCAACGAAGGGCGGTAAGAATGTTCGCAATGGTAAGGGTACTTACACTGTTTACTTCAACGACATCACTGGTCAGTATTCTTTCGTAAAGCAGTAATTTATTAAAGATGATAATAGAGGGTGTGTCAGCAGGCACAATTAGTATGACACACCCTTATCACATAACAAGAAGAATCGAAATGAAGAAATTATTAATCATGGCAAGTGCCGCATTGCTACTTGCTTCTTGCGGTAGCGATGAATATGAAGCATGGACTGCACCACAGAGTAACAGCGCAGAGACAGCCAGTACGGTTACGTTTACTGTAAACCAAGCAGCTGCCATCGACTTCAATACTGCAACAGCAGACTCTGTTCAGCTGTTTGTTCCAAAGGTTGTCTCAACGGATTCTGTCGTTTCTCAGACCTTGACGGCTGTACTTTCTTATAATAGTAAGACCGCAACCCTTAACGCAAGTAAAGAGGGTAAGGTGAAGAGTACAGAACTTGTTTCTGCCGTAGAGAGCCTCTATGGTAAGAATGGCAACCTACATCAGGTGCCTATTACAGTGACTGATAAAGTAAAGTTGCTCCGTGGTGAGGGCTTCAGTCTTTCACAGAGTGTGACTGCAAACGTAACTTGTGTTGCACCAGCCTTCACTCAGTATCTTTATATGTCAGGTGATGCTAACGGCTGGTCATTCAGCAATCCGCTTTATAGCGCAGCTGCTGATGGTAAGTACACAGGCTTTATGTATCTCAATCAGAATGGCTTTAAGTTTGCAACTCAGCAGGACTGGAACGGTACTGACTATGGTACTGGTCTCGTAGAGAAGGGTAGTAATATCGTGTTGACTGAACCAGCAGGCTTCTATAAGGTGGATATTGACCTCACATCACAGGCACTTACCTATACTGCTATCAATCGCGTTGGTATTATTGGTTCTGCAACTCCAAACGGATGGAACAGCGATCAGGCAATGACCTACAATGCTACAGAGAAGTGTTGGGAGATAAAGGGCATCACACTGACTGCAGGTGAGATGAAGTTCCGTGCTAACAATGATTGGGTATTAGACTGGGGTGGCTCATTGACTGATATTACTTTCAAGGGTGGTAACATCAATGTTGCAGCTGGTAAGTATAATATCAAACTCTATCTCTTGTGTGATACGAAGTCACACTGTACAATGGAACTTGTTCCTTAATGACTTGAATTTAGGTAAAACGATAAGAGTGTGTCGAAGGATTGTTCGACACACTCTTTCTTTTTATGGCTTTTGAAGAGGAAACTATTGAGTACTTGGGGCTTAGTTTTCTGTTCATGAAAGTGCAAACGATTGCATTTTAAAATACTTAGATACACAGTTGTTTGCGAATATTGTGTTTGGTAAATCATTATCTTTGTACACATAGACTGTAAACAACTAAAAATGAAATCTATATGAAACGTAAACTCGTGTTTTTATATGCCTTAGTATTTTCCCTTTGTGCCATGTCACAGGGATGGCTTGCTAATTATGGTGGTGTAATGCTACAAGGTTTTTATTGGGATTCGTTCGACGATTCCCAGTGGACTGTGCTGGAGAAGAAAGCTAATGACTTCTCTGGTTATTTTGATCTTGTATGGGTTCCACAGAGTGGTAAGGCTGCTGCAACGAAGTCGATGGGTTATGATCCACTCTATTACTTCAATCAGAACTCATCGTTCGGTACGGAAGCGGAGTTGAGGAGTATGATTACTACCTTTAAGAACAAGCAGATTGGTACGATTGCCGATGTGGTTATAAACCATCATGGAACGAATAATGGATGGTTTGGTTTCCCTGCAGAAGTATATAAGGGAGTGACTTATCAGAACCTTTCTACGGATGTTTGTGCTGATGATGACGGTGGAAAAGCTGCTACAGAAGCAAGAAAAACGGGCACTCAACTTAGTCAGAACAATGACGAAGGAGAAGGTTGGGGCGGTATGCGCGACCTTGATCACAAGAGTAGTAATGTACAGAAGATTGTTAAGGCATACGAGATTTTCTTGCTTAATGACCTTGGTTATGCTGGTTTCCGATATGATATGGTGAAGGGATTTGGTGCTTCTCATGTTGGTGATTATAATACAGCTGCAAACGTAAGTACTCGGTAGGTGAGTATTGGGACGGCAATGCGAATACTGTAAAGGCGTGGATTGATGCCACAGGAAAACGTAGTGCTGCCTTCGACTTTGCTTTCCGCTATGCTGTTCGTGATGCTATTAATCAGAATGATTGGCGTGTTCTTAATGATACAAGACTTACGGGGCTTAATATTGATAATGGTTCTTATAAGCAATATGCCGTTACCTTTGTCGAAAATCATGATGTTCAAGATAGAGGAACGACGAGCGGTTATAGCCCAGACCCTATCCGTAAGGACACATTGGCTGCCAATGCTTATCTCTTGGCAATGCCCGGAACACCTTGTGTTTTCTATACCCACTACCTTGCTTATCCAAAGGAAATAAAGGCAATGATTGATGCTCGCAAGTTAGCTGGGGTAACGAATACGAGTAGTTATCAGGTCTATCGCTCTTCAAAAGATTATTATGCCAATGTTGTTACAGGTACGAATGGAAAGCTCTTGGTCGTTGTGGGTAACAATGCTAACCAACTGACGGTTCTTACCTCACGTTATACAAAGTTGTTGAGTGGTTATCACTATGCTTATTATTTGGCTAATGATGCTGAGACCCCTTGGGTTGATAAGGCGAGTGGTCAGTATGAAGTAGAGAACTTAAAAGTTAAACTAACTGCGGTGTCTACCCATGCGGGAGCTAAACTTGTTTATACAACGGATGGCACAACGCCAACGGCAAGTAGTGCGCAGGTGGCTTCTGGAACGGAAATAACTCTCCCAGAGGGTGAAACAACCTTGAAGGTGGCATTGTTGGTAGGTGGTGTAGTGGGTAAGGTTATCACTCGCAGCTATAAGGTTACGGCTCCTGTTCCCTTCACGCCAGAGACGATTCGTGTCTATGTGAATACTGAGCAGGTGAATTGGAACGCATACGTGAATTATCATTCATGGGGTGGTACGCACACAGCAACGGCATGGCCGGGTGATAAGGTTACTTCAAAGACAATCCTGAATGGTAAGACTTGGTTCTATAAAGACTATACGCTCACAAAGCTGATGATTATGTGAACTTTGTGTTTAGTATTGGTAGCGCATCAAATGCCAGTGATAATCAAAGTTTAGACATCGAACGCGTGAAGAAAACGTCTTACTTTGTTATCTCATCAACAAAGGAGAATGGTAAGTATGTAGTCAATAACGTGACGAATGATGTTACTGGTATTGAAGGAGTTGAGGTTGATACTAAACAGAGCAGGGGCGATAAGTATTATTACACACTCTCTGGTCAGCGACTCACGGGTAAGCCTTCACAGCGTGGCGTTTATATCCATGCAGGCAAAAAGATAGTTGTAAAGTAAGTCCAGCTATCAGATAAAAAGAAAAAAGCATACATTTTTCTATGTAATATCCTATATTTAGCGGTGTATAAACTTCGAGAAAGTAAGTCTTCTTATCACATTAAGGAGACTTACTTTTTGTTTTATATGTTTTTTCTAACGTCATAGGACACTTTTTTATATGATGAGTTCTTTGGTGTTTAGCCCTCCGCACATCGTGTGCTCATGGTTCGCACCATTGGTGTTAGGCGTTAATACCATTGGTGTTGGGCATCTTTACGATGGTAAAAGATGGTGGAATAGGGTAGAGTTGATAAAGTTTTGATTGATAATAAGGTAAGATATTCTGTAAATACAAGGCAATCATAGAGGCGAGGAAAGTATTAAAGAATGTAAATTTTGTAATGTTTACAAGTGGAAAGTTTGTTTCTTTCGGAAAATAGATATATCTTTGCAGACATAAAACATTAAGAAATAATTATTATGTCAAAGCGAAACGAATTATATAAGTGTTCAGAGAGTGGTCAGATCGTTGAAGTATTAGTAGGCGGTGAGTGTGGTGTTGCTGGTATGGAGCATGTAGTTGAGAATACTACTGATGCTGCTACTGAGAAGCACGTACCAGTTGTTGAGAAGATTGAAGGTGGTTACCGTGTAACTGTTGGTGAGGTTGAGCACCCAATGACAGAGGCTCACTCTATCCTTTGGATTGAGTTGGTAACTAACAACAACGAGGTTCTCCGCAAGTATCTCGAGCCAACAGACCGCCCAGTAGCTGAGTTTAAGACTGATGCAACAGAGGTTTACGCACGTGAGTACTGTAACCTCCATGGTCTCTGGCGCTCAAAGTAAGAGCAACTTTTCAGACTTACATATAATAGTGGGTGTATGAGTCTTCTTAAGAAGGAGAGCATACGCCCTTTTTCTTTTCCTTTTTCCTATTTTTCTTTTATTATGTTGGGCTTATTAGCCTAATTAGCCTAATTAGGCTAATAAGAGCTAATTTAGAAATTCTTAATAATCTTATCAAAAGCTCTTGAAAGTTATAAAACAAAAAAGGAATTACTTTCGTAATTCCTTTTGATGCGCTCCAGGATGGGCTTGAACCAACGACCCCCTGATTAACAGTCAGGTGCTCTAACCAACTGAGCTACTGAAGCAGTTTGTATTGCTTATTTCTTGTAAGCGGTTGCAAAGGTAGTGTGTTTCTTTGAAACTGCCAAATGTTTTTGAAGAAAATTTCAATAAAATCGTAATTTTCTTTATTTTCGTTGTTATTAAGGCGTGTTTTCCATTATAATAATGTACTTTTGTCCCGTTATAAGAACATTAAACAACAAACAGATATAATATATAATGAGAAAATTGTTTTTGGCTTTCGGACTCTGGTTGCTAACTTTCAGTGGGTCTGTTATGGCACAAAGCACTGCGGAGAAGGAGCATAACTTCAATGTCGCAAAGAATCTTGAGACTTTTTCGGCTATTTACAAGTATCTTGACTTGATGTATGTTGATAGCCTTAATGCCGACGAGGTAATCGGAACGGGTATCAATTACATGCTCCGTTCGCTCGACCCTTATACGGTTTATTATCCAGAGGAGAAGGTGAAAGACCTCGACTTGATGATTTCGGGTAAGTATGCAGGTGTTGGTGCATTGATTCGTTATAATTTCTTATTGAAGAATACGGTGATTGATGAGCCATACGAGAATATGCCTGCTGCGGAAGTTGGTTTGAAGAAGGGTGATGTCATCCTTGCTATTGGTGATTCGTCAATGGTGGGTAAGGATGTTGCATACGTCAGCAATCATCTACGTGGCGATGCTGGTACGACCTTTATCCTGACCATTCAGCGTCCGTCAGTGAATAAGAAGATGAAGTTTAAGATTACTCGTCGTTCTATTCAGCTCCCTGCCGTACCTTATTATGGTGTGCAGGATGGTGGAGTGGGATATTTGAATCTTAACTCTTTCACAACGGGTTGTGCTAAGGACGTACGTCGTGCCTTCCTTGATATGAAGAAGCAGGGTATGACCTCACTTGTCTTCGACCTCCGTAACAATGGTGGTGGTAGTTTGCAAGAAGCGGTTAACATCGTAAATATGTTTGTACCGAAAGGGATTACACTGGTGAAGACAGTGGGTAAGATGGAGCGTGCAAACAAAGAGTATAAGACGACAGTTGAACCTATCGACACTGTTATGCCGATTGTTGTATTGGTGAATGATGAGACAGCGAGTGCCAGTGAGATTACCAGTGGTAGTTTGCAGGACCTTGATCGTGCGGTAGTTCTCGGTACACGAACCTATGGTAAGGGTCTTGTTCAGGTGTCAATGGACCTTCCTTATAATGGAAACTTAAAACTCACGTCGAGTAAGTATTATATCCCAAGCGGACGCTGTATACAAGCAATCAACTATAAGCATGCAAATGGCGGATATACTGAGCATGTACCAGACTCGCTAACACATGTGTTCCACACGGCAAACGGACGTGAGGTGCGTGATGGTGGCGGTATCAAGCCAGATGTTGAGGTACGTCCAGACTCTCTACCAAACATTGCTTTCTATCTTGCTTCCTCTGGTCGTGATTCAACAGAGGTAATGTGGAATTGGGAGTTGCAGTATTTGAAGAAGCATCCTACAATTGGTCCTGCAAAGACATTTGTTATTTCAGATGCTGACTTTGAAGACTTCAAGCAAGCTGTATTGAAGAGTGGTTTCAAGTATGACCGTGAGAGTAAGAAATACTTGGAGAATCTTGTGAAGTTAGCTAAGTTCGAAGGCTATTATGATGATGCGAAAGGTGAGTTCGAAGCCTTAGAGAAGAAGTTGAATCATAATCTTGCTAAAGACCTTGATTATAACAAGCAAACACTGAAGAAAGTGTTGACGAGTGACCTCGTTTCAGCTTATTATTACCAAAAAGGCTCTTTAGAGAATAGCCTGCAGTTTGATAAGCAATGGAAAAAGGCTGTGGAAATCTTGAAGAATCCTGCAGAGTATAAGAAACTCTTGCAGCCCGTTGTTGGTCAGCCTTTGGTTAAGCTCGAACCAGCAAGCAATGTAGCTGTTGATAAAAAGCAGAAATCAAAGGCGAAATAAAGGGAACTTTTTAATAAAAGGGATAAGGCTTATGAGTTCGATTGGAACTCATAAGCCTTATTTTAATGTTAGTGTTGTTAATAAGTATTTTCATTCTTATATCAGAAATAATTACGCGAAGGTTTGGAATTCTCGAGCGGAATATGTAAATTTGTGGCGTGTTCATTTAATAACATCATTACCGTTATGAAACTTATAAAGAAAAAAGAAAAGAATAGTATTACCACATCGGTCTTATTCTCAGAGAAACCAACGATGCGGTCTGGCTTCTTGTCTGCGATTGGTATGATGTCAAGGAAACGCTTTGAACGATATCTGCAAGGAAATGATTTAGAAGATTTGCAGAGAGATACAAGGCTCATTGCAAATGATATGAACACTGTGTTAAAACGGCTAAACTATGGAAGGTAATAAACACAAAGAGACTAAACAAGACACATCTACGTTGCCTAATAAAGAAGAGTTATCAGAAGAAATTACTGATATCAATAAAGTACTTGAAACCTTAGAACCTGAAACGCTCTAAAATAGTAAGTGCTTTTATGGCATTAGAAATGGAACACTCATTTCGTGGTCCTTTGCCAGCTCCAGAAGATTTTAAAGCCTATGGAGAAGTTATTCCTGATGCGCCAGAACGTATCTTGTGTTTGATGGAGCAGCAGGTGGAGCATCGCATAGGTACAGAAAGAAGTATCGTTACAAGTGGATTGAAAGAAAGTCAGCGAGGACAATGGATGGGATATTCTATTGTCGTAATCCTTATTGGATTGTCGACGCTTTTAGCTCTTTATGGACATGATGTAACTGCTGGGATTATGATAACGGCAGCTATAGGTTTAGCTGTGGTTTTTGTGCTAAAGCAAAATCCACATGCAAATGAACAGGATGAAGTGGAAAAAGAGTGAGTTGTTTAACTTGTTTTTTATTCCGTCTAAATCGTTTGAGTTCTGATAAAAAAGCCGTAAAACATTTGGAATGTGGAGAAAATATTTGTAACTTTGCAAACGTTCAGAGGAATGAGGGGCTTTTAATAGTCCCTCATTTTTCATATTAAAACACTTATGATAGATAAAAACGTTGTAAAAAGTCTTGTTGACGAATGGCTGGAAGGTAAGGAGTACTTCCTGGTTGACATTCAAATCAGTTCTGACGATAAGATTGTCGTTGAGATTGATCATGCCGATGGCGTGTGGATTGAAGATTGTGTAGAGTTGAGCAAGTATATCGAAGATCGTCTCTCACGTGATGAAGAGGATTACGAACTTGAGGTAGGTTCTGCAGGATTGGGTCAGCCTTCAAAGTTCCTCAGCAGTATCTGAACTTCATTGGTAAAGAAGTTGAGGTGCTCGGTAAGGACGGAAAGAAAGTCAAGGGCATATTGAAGAGCGTTGATGGCAACGACTTTGTTGTTGCTGTCAATGAGAAGGTACAAGTGGAAGGTAAGAAACGTCCAGTGAAGATGGACGTAGACCATGCGTACAAGATGGATGAAGTAAAATATACAAAATACATAATAAGTTTCAAGTAAAGCTATGGCAGCAAGAAAAATAGAAGAAGAACGTCCGAATATGATCGAGACCTTCAAGGAGTTTAAAGACACCAAGAGCATCGATCGTACTACATTGGTGAGCGTTTTGGAGGAGAGCTTCCGCAATGTACTCGCTAAGATTTTCGGTAGTGACGAAAACTTCGACGTGATTGTAAACCCTGATAAGGGCGACTTCGAGATTCACCGTAACCGTGTGGTTGTGGCTGATGGTGAAGTTGAGGATGAGAATAAGGAAATTAGCCTTACAGATGCACGTAAGATAGAGGCAGACTATGAAGTAGGTGAGGATGTAAGTGAGGAGGTTGACTTCAATAAGTTCGGTCGCCGTGCTATCTTGAACCTTCGTCAGACTTTGGCTTCTAAGATTCTTGAGCTGGAGCATGATTCTCTCTATAACAAGTATAAGGATCGTGTTGGTCAGATTATCTCTGGTGAGGTTTATCAGACTTGGAAGCGTGAGGTTCTGCTTGTTGACGAAGAGAATAATGAGTTGATTCTCCCTAAGGGTGAGCAGATTCCACGTGATCAGTATCGTAAGGGCGAGACGGTTCGTGCGGTGATTCATCGTGTTGACAATGAGAATAACAATCCAAAGATTATCCTCTCACGTACTGCTCCAGAGTTCCTTGAGCGTCTGCTTGAAGCTGAAGTGCCTGAAATCAACGATGGTTTGATAGCTATTCGTAAGATTGCTCGTATGCCTGGTGAGCGTGCAAAGATTGCAGTTGAGAGTTTTGATGAGCGTATCGACCCAGTAGGCGCTTGTGTTGGTGTACGTGGTAGCCGTGTTCATGGTATCGTTCGTGAACTTTGCAACGAGAATCTCGACGTTATCAACTGGACAGCAAATACGAAACTCTTTATTCAGCGTGCGCTCGCTCCTGCAAAGGTGAGCAGCTTGACTGTTGATGAGGAAAATAAGAAGGCTGAGGTTTACTTGCAGCCAGAGGAGGTAAGTCTTGCGATTGGTCGTGGCGGTATGAACATCAAGTTGGCAAGTATGCTGACGGGTTATACCATCGACGTATTCCGTGAGCTTGACGAACAGAATGCAGAGGAGGATATTTACTTGGATGAGTTCTCTGATGAAATCGATCAGTGGGTTATCGATGCCATTAAGGGTATCGGACTTGACACAGCGCGCCAGGTACTCAACGCTCCACGTGAGATGCTGATTGAAAGGCAGACTTGGAGGTAGAGACCGTTGATAGCGTGTTGAACGTATTGAGATCAGAGTTTGAACAGTAAAAGGTGATTGGTTGGTGGGTGATGGCTGTTGACTGAAAGCTAACGGGTGTGACTATTCAGCAACTCCATGTTCGGAACCCCTCTCTACCAAAAGGCATATCAACAACCAACACCCTACACCGAAAAATAAAGTTAATGAGCATCAGATTAAACAAAGCAATTCGTGAATTGAATATAGGACTCCAAACGGCAGTGGAGTTCTTAGAGAAGAAGCCAGAGTTAGGCGAGGTGAAGAACGAGCTTAACTTCAAGCTAAGCGAGGGTCAGTATAAAGCTCTCGTAGATGCCTTCAATAATGATAAGGAGGTAAAGAAGGACGCTGCTAAGCTTTTGCAGAAGAAGACTAAAGAGAAGAAAAGCTCTGCAGAACATAAAGGCGAAGCAGTCATGAAGGCTGAGCGTCAGCAGTATAAACCAGTCGGAAAGATGGACCTTGATCAGCTGAATAAGCCAGCTGCAAAGAAAGCTGCTGCTCCTGTTGAGAATAAACCTACCCCTGCTGCTGCCGTAGAATCTGCAGAGGAGAAGAAAAAGGTAGAGAAACATGATGCAGGCAAGAAGCCTGCTGTAAATAAAGAAGAGGCTAAACCTGTTGCTCCAAAGGTTGAGAAACCTGTTGAGGTAAAGGCTGAGCCTAAGAAGAAAGAAGCTCCTGTCGCTAAGGCGGAGGCAAAGGCTGAGCCTAAGGTGCAGGCTGAACTAGCAGCTTCTAATACTCCAGCTGAACCTGCTACTGCAGAGGAGAAAAAAGATAATGGCTTGTTCCAGACCAAGAATGAGAAGAAAATCTTGAATACACCTAAGGTGAATGTCTTAGGTAAGATTGACCTCAGCACTTTGAACCAGAGTACCCGCCCTAAGAAGAAGAGTAAGGAGGAACGCCGTAAAGAGCGTGAAGAGAAAGCTGGTCAGGGTAATGGTCAGGGCAAGAAGAAACGCGTTCGTATTAACAAGGAACGTGTTGATATCAATGCTGCCGCTAATCAGCAGCAGAACCAGAATGGTAAGAAAGGCAATAACAACAATGGCGGTGGCAACAAGAATGCGGGTAAGAAGAACCGCAATCGTAATCAGAAGCCTTTAGAGGTTGATGATGAGGCTGTAGCACGTCAGGTAAAGGAGACACTTGCACGCTTGACAAGCAAGAGTCAGAATAAGAAGGGTGCTAAATACCGTAAAGAGAAGCGTGATGCTGTTCAAGAACGTCTGAATGCAGAGGCTAAGGCAGAGCGCAAGGAAAGTAAGATATTGAAGTTGACAGAGTTTGTTACTGTTTCAGAGTTGGCAACAATGATGAATGTTCCTGTAACAAATGTCATCTCTACTTTGATGTCTGTAGGTATCATGGTTTCTATCAACCAACGTTTGGATGCAGAAACTATCAATCTCGTTGCTGATGAGTTCGACTTCAAGACAGAGTATGTTAGTGCTGAAGTACAGGAAGCTGTTAGTGAAGAGGAGGATGATGAGAATGATCTCGTGTCACGTGCTCCAATCGTGACTGTCATGGGTCATGTTGACCATGGTAAGACTTCTTTGCTCGACCATATCCGTAATACGAATGTAATTGCTGGTGAGGCAGGTGGTATTACCCAGCACATCGGTGCTTATGGTGTGACACTTGAGAATGGCCGTAAGGTTACCTTCCTTGATACTCCGGGTCACGAAGCATTTACTGCTATGCGTGCTCGTGGTGCACAGGTTACTGATATTGTGATTATCATCATTGCTGCAGACGACTCTGTGATGCCTACTACCAAGGAGGCGATTGCTCATGCACAGGCAGCAGGTGTTCCTATGGTCTTTGCAATCAATAAGATTGATAAGCCAGGAGCTAATCCTGATAAGATACGTGAGGACTTGTCACAAATGAATCTGCTCGTTGAAGAGTGGGGTGGTAAGTATCAGTGTCAGGAAATCAGTGCTAAGAAGGGTATCGGAGTGAACGAACTTCTTGATAAAGTTCTTCTTGAGGCTGATATGATGGATCTCAAGGCTAACCCTAACCGTAAGGCTACAGGTACTATCATTGAGTCTTCACTTGATAAGGGTCGTGGTTATGTAAGTACGGTTCTTGTATCTAATGGTACTTTGAAGATTGGTGATAATGTTATCGCTGGTACTTCATGGGGTCGTATCAAGGCAATGTTCAATGAGCGTAACCAGCGTATTGAGAGTGCTGGACCAGCAGAGCCTGCAATCATCCTCGGTCTAAATGGTGCACCAACAGCTGGTGATACCTTCCATGTTATGGAGACAGAGCAGGAGGCACGTGAGATTGCAAACAAGCGTGAACAGTTGCAGCGTGAGCAAGGCTTGCGTACACAGACTCGTCTTACCCTGTCTGATATCTCTCACCGAATCGCTCGTGGTGAGTTCCATGAGATGAATATCATTGTGAAGGGTGATACTGATGGATCTATCGAGGCATTGTCTGACTCATTCATCAAGCTGTCAACTGAGAAGGTTAATGTTAACGTTATCAGTAAGGCTGTAGGTCAGATTTCTGAGAACGATGTTATGTTGGCATCAGCTTCAGATGCTGTTATCGTCGGCTTCCAGGTTCGTCCTTCTGCTGATGCACGCCGTTTGGCTGACCGTGAGGGTGTAGAAATCAATACTTACTCTGTCATCTATGATGCTATCGACGATGTTAAGTCAACGATGGTGGGTATGCTTGATAAGGTGAAGAAGGAGATTGTCACTGGTCAGTTTGAGGTTAAGCAGGTCTTCAAGATTTCCAAGGTTGGAACTGTTGCCGGTGGTATGGTTACTGAAGGTAAGGTTCACAGCAAGGATAAGGGTCGCGTAGTCCGTGACGGTATCGTTATCCATACAGCTCCTATTGATGCTCTGAAGCGTTATAAGGACGATGTGAAGGAGGTCGCTACAGGACTTGAATGTGGTATCTCACTTGTCAATTACAATGATTTACAGGTGGGTGACATTATCGAAACCTTCACGGAGATTGAGGTTGAACAGAAATTGTAACAATATAAAAAACCGTCTTTTCTCCATAAAAAGGAGTAAAGACGGTTTTTTCTTCGTGGTAACAAATGTTGCCATTGGGCTTTGTGGCATACATATTGTATGTTCACAGAGTGTATATAAGTATTGAGAATAGAGACGGTGGGAACTAAGAACTTATTGTTGGATGAATAGGAACGATAGGTTTAAATGAATCAAACAATAGGTATAGGAAAGACAGATAGTGCATTTGGATGGGCTAAACGTTAGAGATAAAGAAGCATACTGAAAAGGTAGGTATTCTCTTTAACCCTTCTAACTCCCTCCAACTCTTTTGACTCCTGAGTATTCTCCCTCTCTTTAATCACAAAAAACAAATGTCTGAGAACAAGAATAATGAATTTGTAAAGAAGGTCGCAGAGCAGAAGTATGAGTTCGGCTTTACGACTGATGTACATACGGAGGTCATTCCGAAAGGTCTGAACGAGGATGTCGTTCGACTTATTTCGCAGAAGAAAGGGGAACCAGAGTGGCTCCTCGATTTCGTTTGAAGGCTTTCCGTTACTGGCAGACACTCCCTATTCCAACGTGGGGACACTTGCAGTTGCCAGAGTTGCATCTGCAGGATATCTCCTATTATGCTGATCCATTAGCGAAGAAGCCAAAGAACAAGGAGATTGATCCAGAGTTAGCAAAGACTTTTGATAAGTTAGGTATTCCATTGGAAGAGCGTCTTGCTTTGAGTGGTACGGCAGTTGATGCCATTATGGACTCGGTGTCAGTGAAGACTACTTTTAAGAAGCAGTTGGCTGAGAAGGGGATTATCTTCTGTTCTATCGGTGAGGCGGTTCAGGAACATCCAGACTTGATACGTAAGTATCTTGGAAGTGTTGTTCCTTATCGTGATAACTATTCTGCAGCACTCAACTCTGCGGTCTTCAGTGATGGTTCCTTTGTATATATCCCTAAGGGAGTTCGTTGTCCAATGGAACTTAGTTCGTATTTCCGTATTAATGCGGTTAACACAGGTCAGTTTGAACGCACACTGATTGTTGCTGACGATGATTCATACGTTAGTTACCTTGAGGGCTGTACTGCGCCTATGCGTGACGAGAATCAGTTGCATGCAGCAGTAGTTGAAATCGTTGTCTTGGACAATGCGGAGGTTAAATACTCTACTGTTCAGAACTGGTATCCAGGTGATGAGAACGGTAAAGGTGGTGTCTTGAACCTCGTTACAAAGCGTGGCGAACTGCGTGGAGTGAACTCTAAGCTGTCATGGACACAGGTAGAGACGGGTTCGGCTATCACTTGGAAGTATCCTTCTTGTGTATTGAAGGGCGATAACTCACAGGCAGAGTTCTACTCTGTTGCTGTAACAAACAACTACCAAGAGGCAGATACGGGTACGAAGATGATTCACATGGGTAAGAATACCAAGAGTACAATCATCTCAAAAGGTATCTCTGCCGGACACAGTCAGAACTCTTATCGTGGCTTGGTTCGTGCTACAGCCAATGCGGAGAACGCTCGTAACTATTCAAGTTGCGACTCTCTTCTCTTAGGTTCTGACTGCGGTGCTCACACATTCCCTTATATGGATATCCACAACGATACAGCTATTGTTGAGCATGAGGCTACCACTTCTAAGATTAGTGAAGATCAGCTTTTCTATTGTAATCAGCGTGGTATTCCTACTGAAGATGCTGTTGGTTTGATTGTCAATGGTTATGCTAAGGACGTACTCAATAAGCTTCCTATGGAGTTTGCGGTTGAGGCACAAAAACTACTCTCTGTAACACTTGAAGGAACAGTAGGATAATATAACTGAATATACAACATGCGAAAGGTCATTCTTATCACGTCTGGCTTGCTGCTAACAACAATGCTTCAAGCCCAGTCATGGCAAATAAAGCCGTGGCAGAAATATTTGATTGATGAGCAAGTGAAGCAGGATACAGCGATTACATGCCAGTCTGTGATGGGGTTGCCATCGATACCCAAGCCCTTTGAAACTCGTCTCTATCGTACAGTTACGGGCTCGGAGATGATAGGCAACTTACCACGTTACAAGAAGAAATCAAAGTCCTTCCTTGGTTATAATGACTCTTCGCCATCGCTTTTTGAAGAGCAGAGAGAGAACAAGAAAAAACAGAGAAGATGGCTCGTGGGGAGTATCATACCTCTGATTTCGTAGTCGACATGTTGTTGGATTTCGTTAATATATTTTTAGTGAAGAAAAAATAAAGCAAAGATAATATGTTAGAAGTAAGAAACCTGCATGCAACCATCGCAGGTAAAGAAATATTAAGAGGCATCAACCTCACAATTAAAGATGGTGAGATTCATGCTATTATGGGTCCTAATGGCTCTGGTAAGTCAACACTGAGTGCAGTACTTACAGGTAATCCTCTCTATGAGGTAACTGATGGTATGGCATTGTTTAATGGCAAGAATCTCTTGGAGATGAAGCCTGAGGACCGCTCTCATGAGGGACTTTTCTTGTCTTTCCAGTATCCAGTAGAGATACCTGGTGTAAGTATGACTAACTTCATGAAAGCTGCTATCAATGCAAAGCGTGCCTATGAAGGATTAGAACCAATGAAGGCTGCAGAGTTTATGGCACTCATGCGTGAGAAACGCCAGTTAGTTGGTATGGACTCAACACTCTCTCGCCGTAGTGTAAACGAGGGTTTCTCTGGTGGTGAGAAGAAGCGCAACGAGATTTCCAAATGGCAATGTTGGAGCCAAAGCTTAGTATTCTTGATGAGACCGATTCTGGTCTTGATGTTGATGCTATGCGTATTGTAGCTGAGGGTGTAAACAAGATGCACAATGAAACGACTTCAGCTATTGTTATTACACACTATGAGCGTCTGTTAGAGATGATTAAGCCAGATGTTATCCATGTGCTTTATAAGGGTCGTATCGTGAAGACTGCAGGTCCTGAACTTGCAAAGGAGATAGAACAGCGCGGATACGATTGGATTAAGGAAGAGGTTGACGCAGAGGAATAATCGGTGGCTTAAGAGTGTCTTGTAGTTCTAATAAAAATAGTATTACGAGTGGCATTAGTCCCGCTATCCTTTAGATAAAACCTCCAAAAAGAAATTACAATGCAAAGCGAAAAACAATATATAGACCTCTATACAGAGGCGCAGCAACTCATCAAAGAGCATGCTGCACCTGTGCTCAATGAGGTACGCGATAAGGCTTTTGAAGACTTCCGTCGACAGGGCTTTCCTACCAAGAAGGTGGAACGCTATAAGTACACGGATATGCAGAAGCTCTTTGAACCTGATTATGGATTGAATCTCAACCGTCTTGAGATTCCTGTTAATCCTTATGATACCTTCAAGTGCGATGTTCCAAATCTCAGCACTTCTCTTTATTTCATAGTGAATGATCAGTTCTACAGTAAGTCACTTCCAAAGGCAAAGCTTAATGATGGTGTCATTGTTGACAGCTTGAATCATGTAGCAACTGAGCGTCCTGAGTTGGTTGCAAAGTATTATGGTCGTCTTGCCAATACTGAGGCTGATGCGATAACAGCTTTGAATACAATGCTTGCACAAGATGGTCTTTTTATCTATGTGCCTAAGAATGTACAGCTTGAGCGTACCATACAAGTAATCAATATCCTTCGTTCAGATGTTGACTTGATGGTCAATCGTCGAGTACTCATTGTTCTTGAAGAAGGTGCTAAGGCGCAGTTCCTCTTCTGTGACCACGCTGCTGACGACCGTAACTTCCTTGCAACACAGGTAATCGAAGCCTACGTAGGAGCGAATGCCAATCTTGAGTTGAACTGTCTTGAGGAAACGCATGCAAAGAATGTACGCGTGTCGAATGTATATATCGAGCAGCAGCGTGATTCACGTGCAAGCCACAATGTCATTACATTGCATAACGGAGTTACTCGCAATATGCTCGACCTTGTTTTCAAGGGAGAGGGTAGCGAATGTTTCTGTAATGGTTGTGTGATAGCTGATAAGAGTCAGCATGTTGACAACAATACGCTTATCGACCATCAAGTACCTCATTGCACAAGTAACGAACTTTACAAGTACGTACTTGATGATAATGCAGTTGGTGCTTTCGCAGGTCGTGTGCTTGTTCGCAAGGGCGCGCAGAAGACGCTTTCACAAGAGAACAACCGTAACCTTTGTGCCAGCAAGACAGCTCGTATGTTCACTCAGCCAATGCTTGAGATTTATGCTGATGATGTTCAGTGTAATCATGGTTCAACGGTAGGACAGCTTAATGATGCTGCACTCTTCTACATGCAGCAGCGTGGTATTGATAAGAAAGAAGCAAAGCTCCTCCTTGAGTTTGCCTTTATCAATGAGGTAATTGATAAGATGGAGCTTGAACCATTGCGCGACCGTCTCCACCATTTGGTAGAGAAGCGTTTCCGTGGTGAGCTTGATAAGTGTGAAGGTTGCGATTTGTGTAAGTAATTTGGTATTAGGCTAATTGGGCTTATTAGCCTTATTAGCCTTATTAGCCCAATAAGCCTTATTAGCCCAATAAGCCTTATTAGCCCAATTATCCTTATTAGCCCAATTATCCTTATTAGCCCAATAAAAGATGTACGATATAACGAAAGTTCGGGAATCCTTCCCAATTCTCTCCCGCACCGTCTATGGTAAACCCCTAATTTATCTTGACAATGGTGCCACCACACAGAAACCGCTCTGTGTGTTGGATGCTATGCGGGAAGAATACCTCAATGTAAATGCCAATGTGCACCGTGGTGTACACTGGATGTCACAACAGGCTACCGACTTGCACGAGGCAGCACGTGAGACAGTGCGGAAGTTTATCAATGCTCGTTCAACAACTGAGATTGTCTTCACACGTGGTACGACAGAGAGTTTGAATCTCGTTGCTTCCAGTTTTGTGGAAGGCTGCATGAAGGAAGGTGATGAAGTGATAGTTTCTACTATGGAGCATCACTCTAACATTGTTCCTTGGCAGCTGCAGGAACAGCGCAAGGGGATTGTGCTAAAGGTTATTCCAATGTCCGATGAGGGTGAGCTTCAGCTTGAAGAATACGAGAAGCTCTTCACCGACCGTACAAAACTTGTTAGTGTAACGCAGGTAAGCAATGTCCTTGGAACTGTCAATCCTGTAAAGGAGATGATTCGTATCGCCCACGAACACGGTGTTCCTGTAGTAGTGGATGGTGCGCAAAGCGTTCCTCACTTTGCTGTTGACGTGCAAGACTTAGATTGCGACTTCCTCGCTTTTAGTGGTCATAAGGTGTATGGACCGACAGGTGTGGGCGTTCTTTATGGTAAAGAAGAATGGCTCGACCGACTACCTCCATATCAAGGTGGTGGTGAGATGATAGAGCGTGTTAGCTTTGAGAAGACAACTTTCGAGCGTCCGCCTTTGAAGTTTGAGGCTGGAACACCTGATTATATCGCAACGCATGGACTTGCAACTGCCCTCGATTATGTTACTTCCTTGGGGATGGATAACATCCTTGCTCACGAGCAGGACCTCACACGTTATGCACTTCAGCAGCTTCGTGAGATAGAGGGTATGCACATCTATGGACATCGTAATGACAGCGGTGATGCCGTTATCAGCTTTAATGTCGGTGATATTCACCACATGGACCTCGGTACATTGCTCGACCAGTTAGGTATTGCTGTCCGCACGGGTCATCATTGTGCGCAACCTTTGATGGATCGCCTTGGTATCCTTGGTACTGTTCGTGCCTCCTTCGGATTATATAACACACGTGAGGAAGTGGATGCTTTGGTAGCAGGTATCAAGCGTATTGCAATGATGTTTTAAGGAAATAAGTAGATTTAAACAGGCGTTTATATGCGTTTCATTACGCTTATGAACGCCTGTTTTCTTGCAGATATACAAGGTATACACCGAGGTCCTTATCCCTTCTTGCACTTATAAAGGCTGAAGACAAACCAAATAAGGAAGACTCCTTGTAATAGTAATGATGAAACAATCGGGAATATAGTCAGAATCAAAGCCAACTGAGCTTGCGTGATATAGGAAGCCTGCTTGCTACTCACTTCCCGTTCGAGGACAGAGCTGTAATAATTACGTAGCCACTCCACTGGAGTTTGGAACCATGCAGCTACGTCTGTGAAGAAACGACTAAGCTCGTTGTACGATGCGTTACGCTCTGTGAGAATCAATTCTTTTTTCATATTCTTTGTTCTTTAATTGTTGCTATATATAAATGATGTGTAAAACATTCCTTGGTTTACGTTTGCAAAAGTAGTTGTGTGTTGTGCAAGGAATGTTCACTCTGCAAAAAATATTTGTTATATAAGATTAAAACGAAAGGTTCTTTAACTTTTAAAACCTATTGCTCATGCTGAAAAGTCATTATTATGAAGACCTTATAGAGGCTGGTTGCGACGAAGCAGGCAGAGGATGCCTTGCTGGAAGTGTCTATGCTGCAGCCGTTATCCTACCACCCGATTATCAGAATGAGTTGTTAAACGACTCAAAGAAACTGACAGCAAAGAAACGTTATGCACTTCGTGAGGAAATTGAGCGAGATGCTATTGCATGGGCAGTGGGTATCGTTACGCCTGAAGAGATAGATAAGATAAATATTCTCAACGCCTCTTTCTTGGCTATGCATCGAGCGTTGGACCAGTTGAAGGTACGTCCAGAAGCGGTTATCGTTGATGGTAATCGTTTTAAGCCTTACCAAGATCTACCTTCAACAACCATAGTTAAAGGAGATGGGAAGTATCTTTCTATTGCAGCTGCCTCAATTCTTGCCAAGACTTATCGTGATGATTACATGCTCTCCTTGGCAGAGGAATATCCGCAGTATGACTGGCAGTCAAATATGGGTTATCCAACGAAGAAGCATCGTCAGGCTATTCGTGAACATGGTATCACACCTTATCATCGCAAAAGTTATAACCTTTTGGGTGACGGGCAGCTCTCTTTTGACTTCTAAACCTAATTGAGTATATGATTCTAAACAGATTTTGTTGTACTGGCAAGCATCTTGTCTGTTATTGTAACGCCAGCATTGTGTACTAACATCAAGTTACAAAGACAGACAAGATACTGATAAGAACCTACAATCTGTTAGGTAACTATATTATAGTGGGTTTTGTCTTATGATTCATTTTGAGTGAAGTCTGTTTGTGACTCCATCCTTCTCAATCAATTGACTTGCAACTTTTCTGGTTCTTCCGAAATATGGAGTGATAAATTAAAACGCTTATATAATAAGGCACACAGAGCTACGGAGAGGACGGAGATAAAGGCAATATCACGGAGGTGCCGATGGCACAAAAAGCGGCGGAGGTATAGCGTACAGATTTCTAATAATTCTTTTGGTATGGACGCTTTGTATATAAATTGCTAACAGAATTGGCAAACTATCTCCGTCGCTCCACGCACCGACGGTGCCTCCGTGCCTACCAGTGCCTACTTTTATATTCCTCCGTACTCTCCGTCCCTCTGTGTGACATTTCGTCAGAGACCTAAGCTTAGACGGATTGTTATCACTCCAAAATTCTGAAGACCCACTTTTCTTTACATGCCTTCAGTAGGATAACTTTACATTCTTTGTAGTTCTATCATTGTAAATGTAAGGTTAAATCCTTATTATTTTATATATTGTTTATGTTGTCTTGTAAACAATTCCCTAATAAATATATTCTTTATACCTTATAATATGCTATAAGGATTCTTTTCTTTCTGTTTTTGAATCCCCAATCGGTCATTAGGGACTAAACATATGTCATTGCGCACATGTGGTGCGAAGGGGCAGCACCAACCGTGTTAAGCCTTAGCACCAATGGTGCGGAGTGCTAAACACCTTGTAATATGTCAGTTGTTTGTGCGTAACTCATTGTTAGAAAAAGCTTATTTTATTGTTAGTAAGTAGGTTTGTTAAGTTATTTACTTCTTCTAAAAATCGGGTGATATTGCTCGTTTGCATTAATATTAATAATCGCTATTACGATTTAATGGCAGATTTGGCTCTAAAGTTACTTTATCTCTCTATACTTAATTATATTTTAATCTTTAATAAGGAATGGAAGTGTAGTACTTACAATATGCTGTTTTTATGTACCGTTATAAATAATAATTAATTTATTTTTCATGCAATAATATGTCGTTTCGTAAAAATGAAATATTAATAAATGTGAAAATATTAATTAAAATTTCATTTCCACTTGGAACTTTAAAAAGCGGTGTACTATCTTTGTGAAGTGTTAAAAAAGATACCTACCAAGATAGTACCATTTTGTAATACCTTACGTATTAATAGTTTGAGTCTGAAATAGTTTATTTATTATATTAATTAAAGAGAGAATTTATGGAAAAAAGACTAATGATGTTTTTAGTCGGTCTATTCCTAAGTTTAGGAACAGCGCTGGCGCAGACAGAGATTAGCGGAACTGTAGTTTCCTCAAGTGATGGGCAGCCTGTTGTGGGTGCATCTATCCTTGTGTCTGGAACTCAGAACGGTACTGTAACTGATATTGATGGTAAATTCCGTCTCTCAGCACCTGCAGGAGCTAAGTTGGTGGTGTCTTATGTTGGTATGGCATCAAAGACTGTTACAGCTTCAAACAACATGAAGGTTACCTTAAATCCGAATGACAAGAATCTTGATGAAGTCGTTGTTGTGGCATATGGTACAGCTAAACGTCAATCAATAACAGGTTCTGTTGCCGTTGTCGACTCTAAGAAAATCTCCGATCGTATTAGTACTACGGTAACGGGTGCACTGGAAGGTTCTGCCCCTGGTGTACAGGTAAATAACTCTTATGGCGAACCTGGTGCTACACCTAAGATTCATATTCGTGGTGTGGGTACATTGGTTAAGGATGCTGATCAGCCTCTTTATATTGTTGATGGTACTCCATTTGAAGGTAATATTGCCGAGTTAAATCCTGGCGACATCGAGTCTATGTCTGTTTTGAAGGATGCTTCTTCTGCAGCTCTTTATGGTAACCGTGCGGCTAATGGCGTTGTCTTGATTACAACAAAGAAGGCTAAGTTCTCTTCTAAGCCAAATATCTCTTTGAAGATGGATCAAGGTTTCTACAGACGTGGTATCCCAGAGTATGACCGTTTAGGTCCAAACGAATGGATGGAAGCTTCTTGGATAGCAATGAGGAATTATGCCCTCTCTGGTGGTATCGCTTCAACTGAGGCTGCAGCTGGTACTTTTGCTACTGAGCACTTGATGGGTGATTTGTAAAGCGTAATATCTATGATGCTGCTGATAATGCTCTCTTTGATTCAAATGGTAAGCTGATTGCTTCTATTCGTCCTGGTTATGATGACCTTGATTGGCAGAAAGCGGTTGAGCGTACTGGTCATCGTCAAGAGTATAGCCTTTCTGCTGGTGTAGCAGGCGATAAGTACAATATCTACTCTTCTGCTGGTTATCTGAATGAGCAGGGTTACACTTTGAACTCAGGTTATGAGCGTTTTACTGGTCGTATTAATACACAATATACAGCTAACAAGTGGCTCGAATTAGGTTTGAACCTCTCTGGTACTTCTTCTGTAAGAAGCTATAATGCAGATGCAAATGGTAGTTTTTATGCTAACCCATTCTATGTAACTCGTTACATGGCTCCTGTTTATCCTGTTTATTTGCATAATAGTGATGGCACATACGCTTTGGACGCAGATGGTAACAAGCAATATGATACTACATCTGAGTATCTTGAAAATCGTAACCTCCCTTACGAGATGACGATGGATATGGACCGAGTACGTAGAAACGTATTGGATGGTTTGTTCTATACAAAAATCAGTTTGCCATATGGTTTCTCTTTGACAGGAAAAGTAGACTTGAACCATGCGACAACAAACCGTCAGAAATATAATAACCCTGTTATTGGTGATGGTGCTTCTAACAATGGTCGTTTGACAGAGCGTGCTTACCAGTATATCTCTTATACAGGACAGGAACTTCTGAATTGGGAACATAACTTTGATCTCCACCATGTTGATGTTCTTCTCGGTCATGAGAACTATAGCTGGAACAAGAAATATGCTCGTGTAATGAATACGAACGCAGCTATTGAAGGTTTGCGTGCGTTGAGTAACTTCGTGTTAAACACTGATACAGAAGGCTATTTTGAGGATTATAGAACTGAATCTTATCTTGGTCGTCTGCGTTACAACTATGATGAGAAGTACTTCTTTGACTTCTCTCTTCGTCGTGATGGTTCTTCTAAGTTCCATAAAGATAAGCGTTGGGGTAACTTCTTCTCAGCTGGTGTAAACTGGAACATTAAGAAAGAAAACTTCATGAAGGATGTGAAGTGGGTTGATGCTTTACGCGCTCGTGCTTCATACGGTGAGGTAGGTAACGATGCAGCTGTTAACTATTATGGTTATCAGGCACTTTATTACATTACAAAGAATGGTGGTAACCCTGCTTTGGTACGTCAGAAGTTGGCTGCTCTCGATTTGAAGTGGGAGACAACTCAGACTTTTGACTTTGGCGTTGAGGGTACGCTCTTTGACCGTTTGAATTTCAGCTTGGGCTACTTCGACAAGCGTTCTAAGGACTTGCTTTTCGAGGTTCGTTTCCCATTGTCAGCAGGTTCATACTTTGATAGTGATGCTATTCAGAACCTTACACAGTATCAGAATATCGGTACTATCTCTAACCGTGGCTTCGAGATTATGTTGAGTGGTGATGTCGTACGCTCTAAGGATTGGACATGGAACCTCTCTTTTGACGCTACCACATTGAAGAACAAGGTACTCAAGTTGCCAAAGGGCAAAGATATCTTACATGGTCAGCAGAACTATTCTGAGGGGCACTCTGCTTATGAGTGGTACACCTATCACTTTGTAGGTGTTGATCAGATGACTGGTAAGTCTCTCTATGACCTTGATCCAAAGCAGGAAGCTACTGCATCTGCTGCAGGCAACCTTGTTGAGATCAATGGAACAAAGTACACGACTTCTACATCTCAAGCAATCCGTAAGTGGGCGGGTACAGCTCTCCCTTCTGTTTATGGCTCATTTGGTTCTAACCTTCGTTGGAAGAACTTGAGCTTGTCTATGTTGATGACTTATAGCCTTGGTGGTAAGACAATGGACGGTTCTTACAGAGCTTTGATGTCTACAGGTTCAGCTTCTTCTGCAGCTGCACTTCATAAGGATGCACTTAACTCTTGGAATGGTGTTCCTGCAAGTATGACAGCTACATCTGCTAATCGTATCGACCCTAATGGTACACCAATTCTTGACTTCAACGGAAGTGTTGATAATAATGCGGTTAGTGACCGTTGGTTGACAAGTTCTTCTTATTTCATCATGAAGAATATCATGCTCACTTATCGTTTACCAAAGGCATTGGTTACAAAGTGGGGTCTTGGTGGTATTGCTGTAAAGGCTGGTGTTGAGAACCTCTTCACACTCACTGGTCGTAAGGGTATAAACCCACAGTATAGCTTTAATGGTGACAGTGACAATACTTATGTATCTGCACGTGTATTCAACTTCGGTTTGACAGTGGATCTCTAATATTGTAGAATTTAAAAAAGGAATAATATGAAATATTCAATAAATAAATTCACCGCAGGGGCTTTACTTGCTGTAGCTGCAATGACAGCATCTTGCTCCAGTGATTATCTCAATGTATCACCAGCAGAGTCGGCTGAGCCTTCTGCAGCATATGCTAATACAAGCAATGCGCGTAACACCTTGAATGGTATTGCAAAGTCGATGACCGTACAACAAGCTTACTATGGTCAAGGGTTTGCAGGTGAAAATGCGATAATGCGTCTCTATGAGAACCTTCCAAGTCAGAATTATAACTATAACCGTTATGCTTCTGGTTGGGCACCTATCCATAACCAAGATTTTCACTATAGGTCTACAGCTAAGTATGATTCTTATGCGTGGGCATACTATTATCAGATTATTAACAATGCAAATGCACTCCTTGCAAACATTGATAATGCCGCTGGTAATGATGCAGATAGGAAGTTTATCAAGGCTTCGGCATTGACTTTCCGTGCATATGCTTATGAGAAGTTAGTACATTACTATTGTTATCGTTGGCAGGATAGTAACAATGGTACCTCTACGGGATTGCCTTTGCGTATTGACACTTCTACGGGTAATTTGAAGGCTTCAACACTTGCTGAGACTTATGCTCAGATTTATAAGGACTGTCAGGATGCTATTACGCTCTTTACAGAAAGTGGTGTGACACGTTCAACAGCAGAGTGTTGGATTCCTGATTTGAATACAGCTCACGCTGTTTACGCACGTGCTGCTTGACTCGTCAGGACTATGCTACAGCTTTGGCACAGGCTAAATTAGCTGAGAATGGTCGTCCTTTGATGACAGGTGATACATACGCTGCTGGTTTCTATAAGCCAAATGATGAATGGATTCTTGGTAGCTATGGCGATGCAAGTGAGCAGAACTGGTATTGGGCTTATGGTGTACAGGGTGCTTGTAATGGTTACTATGCAAGTAATCAGAGTACGGGTGCTGGTACTATCGGTCATGAGTTGATTACTCGTATTCCTAATAATGATGCTCGTAAGCAGCTCTTTATCACTGAAGATAAATTCCGCAGTATTAATATTACTGACAATTCACAGGTAAATCAGACCTATGGTATCTTAGGTCAGGGTAACAAGAGTGTTAAGGCACAGGCTGACTCTATCGTCAAGAAGCACCAGATTTCTGGTCTCTCTGCAGCTTATGCTTCTGGTTATATCTATTTGGATGGTCAAATGAAGTTCTGGGTGACAGCACAGCCTGGTGTTAGTTATCTTCCTTATATCCGTTCAAGTGAGATGGTTCTCATCGAGGCTGAGGCTAATTACTTCTTGGGTAACACTGCTGATGCTCAGGCTGCATTGGTGAAACTGAATGCTACAACTGGTCGTAACGCAAGCTATACTTGTACGAAGACAGGTACTGACCTCTTCGATGAAATCAAGGATTACCGTGAGGTTGAGCTTTGGGGCGAAGGCTTTGCATGGAGTGATTACAAGCGTTGGAACATTCCTGTTGTTCGTCACTCATTTGCTGAAGGTGGTAATGCACACCAAGCAGTTGCGAAAACAATTGCTGTAGATTACGGAAACAAGTGGACTTGGGTAATTCCACAGAACGAGATCGATTATAATGATCTTGTGAGGAACGAATAGGTCTTATGTTATTATAAATGTAAAGGCAGGGAGAACAGGTTTCTTTCTGCCTTTCTTTGTTTTTAACTCAAATCGGTTATTAGCTTCTAAACATATTTTGTTTTATTACTGAGAAGATTGTTTGTCTCTCTAAAACTAAATTTCCTGTCATTCCTGTCATCTAAATTACGTGTTTAACTTGTTTGTTTACAATAGGGTTATGTGAAATGTTAAAAGTGACAGCAAATCAAAATAAAACTATTCTTGTACGGTGTATAAATATCTCGCTCTTGGTAGGGAGTCATTATCTCTTGCTATGAGAAGAGTCTTTTGTTATAGAGGATAGTGTCAGTGGTTAGGGATGATTAGACATAAAAAAGTGCTGTAGAGATTAATAAAAGTGTTGTTTCTGCGTTATATATCATATGTCTATTCATTGTAAGAATGAGATTCGATAAATTAAAGAAGCAGTTAGAGCTTTTGATTCTATTGTCTGATGGACGCAATTATACGGTTGAAGAACTGTGTGAGCGGATGAACTTGTCGCGTAGGAATTTCTATTATCTACTCGACTTCATCAAGCATGCAGGTTTTATCGTATTTAAGAATCAGGGCTATTATCATTTTGACCGTCGCTCTCCTTTCTTCACACAGCTGTTACAAACGATTCAGTTTACAGATAAGGATGTGAAGACGATACATAGTGTACTGACAATGGCTGGTAATGATAGTGAGATGGTGAACCAGCTAAGGCAGAAGTTGGAAAGTTCTTATAACTTCTCTGTGTCTGCAGAGTCACCCATTCGTCGCCAAATGGAGAGTAACCTGAAACTGTTACGTAAGGCGATGGCAGAGAAGAAGACGGTTCGTTTAATTGGTTATTCAAGTCCACATAGTCACTCTGTTAAGGATCGTCTTGTGGAGCCTTTCCTTTTGTTGCATAATAATGAGGATGTACGCTGTCATGAATTGGTGTCAAAACAAAATAAGACATTTAAGATTTCTCGCATGACGAGTGTGGAGATACTGGATACACCGTGGTTACATGAAGACAAGCATAGGCAGGTGTTTACGGATATCTTTATGTTTAGTAGTGAGGAACGATATCGTGTGAAGTTGCGTTTAGGACAGTTATCCCACAACCTCTTTAAGGAAGAATATCCACAAGGTGCGCATTATATTACTCTGAATGAGGACGGCTCGTGGCTTTTAGATATAGAAGTATGCGATTATCGTGGTTTAGGTCGTTTCGTTCTCGGACTCTTTAAAGATATAGAAATCATAGAAGGTGATGGTTTCAAGGCATATCTGAGAGCAGAAATAGAAAGCCTTATTGATTCGTCAAACCAACTATTGCAGAAGTAGGAAGTTCATTCTTTATTCTATTATTCATTCAAAATATCATTATTTATCATCAACCTTCCATTAATAGAAATGTGTTCTCTTTTAGTTGGAGATAGCGTGAGAGGCTTGGGAGGTTTTAAATTCAGGACAATGTTTACACGTAAGATTTTATTCGTTTTATTGTTTTTTATCACATTCAACGCTTATGCACAGCAAGAACGTTGGGTAGGTACATGGGCTTGTGCGCCACAGACAGTTGATAAGGGCTTTATGCCTTATAATAACCAAATGACGAATCGCTCCGTACGACAGGTTGTGAAGGTGAGTATTGGTGGCCCTGTTATTCGTTTGCAGTTGAGTAATGAACTGTCTTCTGAGCCTGTTGAGATTACCAGTGTTTATATTGCAAAGGCTGGAGAAGGGTCAGAGATACAGAAGAATTCAGCTAAGTATCTCCGTTTTAATAATAAACGTCGGGTAACGATACCTGCTGGTAAGGCTGCCTTTTCAGATGCGTTGAAATTCGATTTACAACCATTGGAGCGTTTGTCAATTACGATTAACTATCTTAAAGCACCAAAAGAACCTACTGTTCACATGGGTTCGCGTACTACATCTTATATATTACGTGGTGTGACAAATGCTAATACTGATTTCTCAACAGCTTTCAAAGAGGACCATTGGTTTAATATTTCTGCTATTGATGTTCTTGATGCCTCTGCTTCCAGTGTGGCTATCCTTGGTAATAGTATTACCGATGGAAAGGGTTGTGTGACAAATGCACAAGACCGTTGGCCTGATTTTATGTCTGCCGTACTGAATGGAGAACATGAGTCGAAGAGTCCAAAAACGGGTGTATTGAATCTTGGTATTGGGGATAATCGTATCCTCTCTGTGGGTTTAGGACAGCCAGGAAAGGAGCGTTTCGATCGTGATATATTGGGACAAAGAGGACTTCGTGCAGTAATCATCTTCGAGGCTATTAATGATATCGGTACGTCAACCAATCCAGAAGAAACTGCTCGCCAGTTGATTGAAGCCTACCAAGTGATGATTAAGAAGGCTCGCCAACGTGGATTGAAGGTTTATATGGGTACGATAACTCCTTTCAATGGCTGCAAAGGTTACTTCACAGAGGCACGTGATGCAGCACGTAAGACGGTGAACGAATGGATAAGAACAAACCATGAAATCGACGGTTTCATCGATTTTGATGCACTCATGCGTGATCCTTCATCACCCGACCGTTTGCGTAAAGAGTGGCAGATTGGCGACTGGTTGCACCCTAACCCTGCTGGTTATAAGGCGATGGGAGAGTATGCTGCAAAGAGACTCGAAGAGATGAATGTACCAACTCCCTCCAGTCAACGACCATTGACGGAAAGGAAGTAATAACATCCACATCGTTCGACTCCTATACGATAATGTCTATCATTCTTACTGAAAATGAAAATCTACTTTAGAATGATAGACATTCTCTTTCTATAGCAAAGCAAGAATCTATAAATAAAGTTTCCTGTCATATCTGTCATCCATTATAGCCATTTAAGTTGTTAATTTACAGTGGACTTACGCGAAATGTTAAATGTGACAGCAAAAGAAAATAAAACTATTTTTGTAATATTATGTACTATATTCTGATCATAATAGATGCTATCACTTCCTAATTTAGAAAAGTCTACTGCTTCGTATATTACAAGGGGAAAGCAGTATCTTATCATTATTACTCATCGTTAGTTGTATCGTCTTCTTCCCAATGTACCATGTCATAAGGATAATATGGATTATCCTTTAAGTCGGAATCATCTATCTGCAGTATCTTTGCGACAGCTGCAACCTCCCATGCCCAGTAACCACGATAACAGTGTGTTTTCAAATGATTATTATACCAAGGGGCATCCTTGTTCAAGTTATACCATTTCCCGATGTAATCTATTAAAGCTTTCTTCGCAGCTTGTGCATCAGACAACTGTGTTAATTTTAAAAGTCCTTTATACAACTTAGGGAAGGCAAGCTTATTTGCATGCGTTTGTATCTCATCTTCGTCCATCCGAGCGTTCAGCATAAACCAGAGTAAAAGGTCTGGAGTCCAATCAGCTGGCTTTGCCTGATTATCTACCCGTTCCACATAATCAATAAGCTGCTGAAACTCTGCACAGGAAACGTTTAGTAGAATACCTAATGAAACTCGTTTCAAGATTTCAAAATATATTGGGTCATCAATAGCAAGACCCGTTATAAAATACTTCAAAGAATTTGAATATATTCGCTTTAATTCCGTCATATTCGCATCCATAGAATACTTTATTTCTATTTCAGAGATGTACCGTTCTCCTAATGACCAATGTAAGTATACGGTGTCTAACCTTTTATTGGTATTCGCTTCCAATATTAATCTCTCGGTTTCACCTTTTTCTTTCGCGAGTTCTATCAACATCTTGCTAAAGAATTTCCTATTCTTTATTTTATCCCTAATAGCTTTATCTTGCTTCTGTTTAGAATGGCTAAAGAAAAATAAAATATCCCCATAACTTATTCTTTTATTAGGAAATACAACCCAATAACATTATTGCTGCATTGGTATTGACGAGGAACTCTTAGAGTCATGATATAATTCCTCTATACTCTTCCAATCGGTAGGAGAATCATCCCGAATTATTTCAACAGCCTTCTGGGTATATAATGTTTCTCCATTAATCCCATCAATGAGATAAATGTCATTCCGATTATCTTTCCAATGAGCACAGACTATATAAATCGGTCGCTTAATGTACTCTCGTTCTTCATAACGTCTTACACTATACACTTCCTTCTTATCCATGAGATTAATACCATATTGGTGCAACATTTTTACTTTTAATGAATCTATGCTAAACTTATAAGGCAAATCATAATCTACACATTTTACTTCATGTCCATGACCATCGAATTCATATCCTTTACCTACTGGCATTTGATAAAGATATGCACAATATGCCGTTATATTTCCCACTGTGTTATACAGATAGATATATTCGTATGGAGAGTCTCTATATGTATGAGACTCTCGAAAGCCTGCAAAGGAGTTATTTACGTATTCATCTTCTAATTCTATAAGCTCACCCAACTTTCCTTCTTTGCGTATACGATAAGCAGTAGGATTTTTTCTTACTAACCTCTTATACTCCTCAATATCAAATCGCTTATATCTTAAAGTATCCTTGTCACTATTATTACCTAAATTATCTTGCCCAACACATGTTGTCGCAAACAATAATAACCATAGAATTACCGATAACTTACTCATCATTAAATATTCTTCTTTTTAATTATGATTCGTGATAAGCCACACACACACACTTACATTATTGCGATTATAGGTTCTACTCTGCATGGGAATAATACCTATCTAAAGAATAAGAAAGGCTTACTCTGCAGTCAGCTCGAGGACTCTACTTGAACCCTCGTTGGCAGAGAGGGCCATCAAACCTACCTTCTTCAAATAGTCACCAGTGTACCTTTGTCCGTTACAACTTAATGATGAAGGTGTGGTAGGCATGAGGCTGATTTATCCTCTGCTGCAAGTTCTATATCTGCTTCAGGAAGTTCTTCTTGTGACTTTTCCATCTTCTTTTTCATTCTACTTTTAATCGATCTAATGGCTTGTGACGTACAACAGAAGGCGTCAGCTTTCTGCTCGTCGGTCATCCCATTGTGTTCCATTATATAGTAGAATGTTTCCTTAGGAGTGAACGCATAGCGAGGGTTATTGAGGATATAGGCAAGGTCGTAATCGAAGTTAGGCATAATAGCATTGAGAGCCTGCTGTTCTCGTTTACCCATCTGTGAGATATTCCCACCTTTTAGAATGGTATAGAGTGTGTCTATTCCCAATTTAGTTTGTTCGATGGAATCGGCTGTTTTTGTATCTCCGTTATGTGTAGGAGTTTTCTGTTTCAACTGTTCTAACTGATTGATTTTACTGTCAACTTCAGCCTTCATCTCATCTATCGTTGCATCTTTTCGGCGGAGCAACTGCTGAATATTCTGCTCTGTCATCTCTTGTTGTCTGCGATAGGTATGTAGCTGTTGGCGCATACGACGGCGGAACCATACAACGATACCAGATGTAAGGAGTATCAAGATGATAACAAGATAAGCGATATAGAGTTGAAGTTGTAAGGCTTTACGTTGTGCGATAGCCACTTCATAACGGTCTTGTATCTGTATAATCTCAATATCTTTCTCCGGTGAAACCGATAAAATTTGATGTTTTTCAATGCGTGTTCGCAGTTGATTAATACTCTTCTCTTGGTCTTTACGAATACGAGGCTTGAAGGATTCAGCCTTCTTTACGTACAGCAGAGCAGAGTCGCGTTGTCCGATTTGGTTGAAACAGAGGCTTTACCGAGGTAAATATCCGTCAGTCTGTGACTCTTCTTACTATCATTTGCATAGCGAGCAGTATGGGCGAAGTAGTCAAGTGCCAATTTATAAGCACCATTTTGGGCATTCAATAGAGCAATACGATAGTATGTAGCAAACTTCAAAGAGTCTTCTGTTACGTTGAAAAGGTGCTTTTCTGCCGATTTTAGCTGATACATCGCATTCCTTGTGTCATGCTTAGCCATGAAGAAAGCAGCACTGTCGAGCCTCATCCGAGTGATTCCATCGTCTGTTGCAGGATAGTTAGGTAGTTTTCTTTGGCTGCATGAAAGCAAAGTCAAAAGAGTAATCAGTAATAAAATCGGTTTTTTGTTCATATTTGCAAAGATACACATTCTACTGCGTATTGCCAAATTAGGGTGGGAAGAAAGGGGATGAAAAGCTACCTTAAAGGTTGGTAAAGTGCGAAAACGAGGGAACTTTTATAAGCTTTATTGTGTCAAAGAAGTGAAGTTGTTAGTTGTAAATTATTGATAGTCAAATGTTAACTTGTTTTACATGTGTCAACTCTAATGGGGCTATTGCATTGCATTATATTCTTCTTTACCTTTGCATCGACAATAAGTTCCAATATATGTCATCTGCATTTCATAAACCTGCGGCGACGTGATTGCGTTTAAGCGTTGGCGCAGGTTTTAATTTAAGAATGTTCACAAGACTCTTCAAAGTGAGGAGTTTGTTTATAATAATCCCTCGAAAGGCTGCGTTTAGTAGCTGTAAAGGAGAATAAAACAAAAGGTTTATATGATGAAGCGAATTTTGTTAGCAATGTCACTTAGTATCTGTATGGAAGGAACTGTTACTGCCCAACAGAAGAATATGTCGATGAAACCTTATGAAAATGAGGTTCGGAAAGATACAATCGATACCTTAGGAGTGAAAAAAGAAATGCCCGAGAAGATTATCTGTTGTATTCCTCCAATGCCATCTTTCCCAGGTAATATTCAACAATTCCTCCGTACTCACCTTGTATGGCCAGCCGGTCGTAAGAACAAGAACGTTGAAGGGAGGGTGGTTGTCAAGTTTTATATAGACCGCGACGGTAGCTGTTCTCAATTTAAGGTGCTCCGTTCGTTGAATCCATCTTTCGATGCTGAAGCATTAAGGGTATTGAAGTTAATGCCAAAATGGAATATGAGTTCTATGGAAGGAAGTGGTACTTGGTATGTCTTGCCAGTTTATTTTAAGAAGTAAAAAGCTCAACAATAAAAGTCTACGGTTATGATGAAGAAACTGTTGTTAGTCCTGTTTTTAAGTTTTGTAGTCGTTAGTAATATCAATGCACAGAAGCATAAAAGAACGATGAAACCGAAGAAAAAGGAGCAAACTGAGCAGCCTTATTGTGCTGAACCAGCCTTTGCTCTTTGTTATGATACATTGAATGTGGACACCTTAGGGGCAAAGATGTTTGAAACCGCCGAGGGTTTGAAGCCTTCGTTCCGAGGTAATCTCCTCGAATTCATCGCATCAAATCTTCAATATCCGCCTGAATTGGCAGAAAGCACAGTGTCAGGAAGAGTCATTATAAAGTTTTTTGTGACTCCCTCTGGTCGTTGCTGTCTGTTCAGGGTTATGCGTTCTGTAGACCCATTTTTGGATAGAGAGGCACTTCGCGTACTAAAACTTATGCCAGCGTGGGAGTGGGAAAGAAGACCGAAGCAGGGAGTTTGGCAGCTTGTGCCTGTCACTTTCAGATTATTATAAGCCTAAATTGCTCATGTTGTCATCACTTTTTGTAAGCCGTTTTTTTATTTATATAGCAAGGAAACGAACTTTTAAACGTATATAATTATTATGAATAAGTTTGATTATATTCTTTTTATCTTTGATGACTGTAGGTAGTATTTATGCTACGTACAGTAGCCAAATGAAATACCAACAGAAACATATGTGTAATACGAAGGCTATTACCTTGCCAGATAAGTCTAAAAAGGCTTGGCAAGATACCGTTTTTATTCTAAAAGAACTCCCATTCTTTCCGGGAGATTTTAATGAGTTTATCTTTTCTAACTTTCATTATCCCCCATCTTTAATGGAAAATTGTATACAGGGGAGGGTGGTAGTAAAGTTCTGTATTAACCCCAAAGGAAAGTGTGATCATTTTTCTATTGTGCGTTCTGTAGACCCATTGATTGACAAGGAAGTTCTGCGTGTTTTAAGGTTAATGCCAAAATGGAAATGGAGGGATCGAACGAAGAAATGTTTGTGGATGGTAAAGGCTGTAGAATTTCAGTTGAGATAAGAATGAATAATAGTTTAATCGGCAATCTTGTTTTTGGATATAGATATTTTTGTGAGGAGATAAAGCCACGTTGTAGGGGGTAATACCGATGAAATCGGCATAATTGATAGTCTAATGTTAAGCAAGACTATGTTTTTAAGTAATCCAGTGTAGGTTAGGACGAAACAATACTTAAGATTCTATAAGTTTCTATCTTAAAATTCCAATGGCTTTTTGCACCCATCTTATTCTTTTATCGTACCTTTGCAGTAACAAAAATAATAATAGGTAATAAACGAAGATAATAACAAAAATAAAGGAATAATTATGGCAAAGAAAGCTTTATTGATGATCCTTGATGGATGGGGTAACGGTAAGCATGGTAAGGGTGATGTAATCTATAACACACCAACTCCATACTTAGATTATTTGAATGCAGTTAGTGCACACTCTGAGTTGCAGGCATCAGGTGAAGATGTCGGTCTGCCAGATGGTCAGATGGGTAACTCTGAGGTTGGTCACTTGAATATAGGTGCAGGTCGTATTGTTTATCAGGACCTCGTTAAGATTAACAAGGCTTGCCAGAGCGGTGACATCTTGAAGAACCAAGATATCATTAATGCATATAGCTATGCACAAAAGAATGGTAAGAAACTTCACTTGATGGGTCTGACCTCTACGGGTGGTGTTCACTCTTCACTTGATCACCTCTTCAAGCTCATCGAGATTGGTAAGGAGTATAACCTCAAGGATGTTTACGTTCATTGCTTTATGGACGGACGTGATACAGACCCAAAGAGTGGTGCTGGTTTCGTTGCTGAGATTCAGAAGGTTTGCGATGCAAATGACGCACATATCGCTTCTGTCGTTGGTCGTTTCTATGCAATGGACCGTGACAAGCGTTGGAATCGTGTGAAAGAAGCATACGACTTGCTCGTTGAGGGTAAGGGCGTACAGGCTACTGACATGGTTAAGGCGATTGAGGCAAGCTATGCAGAAGGTGTGACAGACGAGTTTATTAAGCCTATCACAAACTCTTCTGTGAATGGTAAGATTGAGGAGGGTGACGTAGTTATCTTCATTAACTTCCGTAACGACCGTGCTAAGGAGTTGACATCTGTGCTCACACAGCAGGACCTCCCAGAGGAAGGTATGCACACAATAAAGGATCTGCAGTTCTACTGTATGACTCCATACGATGCAAACTTTAAGAACGTGAATGTTCTCTTCCCTAAGGAGAACGTAATGGATACATTAGGTGAATACCTCAGCAAGCTCGGTAAGAAGCAGCTTCATACAGCCGAGACAGAGAAGTATGCACACGTAACCTTCTTCTTCAATGGTGGTCGTGAGGAGCCTTATGAGGGTGAAGACCGTATCTTGGTGCCTTCTCCAAAGGTAGCAACATATGACTTGCAGCCAGAGATGAGTGCCTTCGAGGTGAAGGATAAACTTGTTGGTGCTATCAATACACAGGAGTATGATTTCATCGTAGTGAACTTTGCTAACGGTGATATGGTAGGTCATACAGGTGTTTATAATGCCATTGCAAAGGCAGTATGGGCAGTTGACCAATGTGTTAAGGAGGTTGTTGAGGCTGCGAAGGCTAACGATTATGAGACAATCATCATCGCTGACCATGGTAATGCAGACAACGCAATCAATGAGGATGGCAGCCCAAACACTGCTCACTCACTCAATCCAGTACCATTCATTTATGTTACAAACAACAATTCTGCAACAGTGAAGAATGGTCGTTTGGCTGACGTTGCACCTTCTATCCTTCATATTATGGGCTTAGAGCAGCCAGCAGATATGACAGGTGAAAATCTTATTACAGATTAATCAAAAGTTAATTATATTAAATTAGGCAAATCCCAAAGGTCTTTTATGGCTTTTGGGATTTGTTTTTTATTACCTTTGCTGTCGTGAGTCGTATTTCGACTCTAATATTATATAGGTATTAGTATTTATTTTTAAGATTAAAGACAATGAAGAATCGTAAGTTAGTATTATCATTAGTAGCCCTTGCAGGACTCTCTTCTCTCAGCGCACAGGCACAGACCAACAATACAGAAAAGCCTCATGAGACTATCATGCAGCGTGTTGACACGTTGGCAAAGAAGGTAGGTGCTGATGTTAAACATGCAGAGGGTGTGGAGAAAGCTAAGTTAAACGCTGATGCACAGAAGGTAGGTGCTGCCGTTAAGAAGGCTGAAACTACTGAGAAAGCAAAGCTCAATGCAGACAAGCAGAGAGTTAAGGCTGACCTTGCTAAGGACAAGGAGAAGGTAAATAAGGTTTATCAGGATGATAAGGCAAAGTTCAATGCTGATGTAAAGAAGGTTGAGAACGGTCTTGCTAAAGATGAGCAGAAAGTAAAGAATACTTATCGTAAGGATGAGGCAAAGGTAAAGCAGGGTGTTGCTAAGGATAAGCAGAAAGTAAGAAACGCATATCGTAAGGACAAGGCAAAGATTAAGGCTGGCGTAAAGAAGGTTAAGCAAGGTCTTGCAAAGGACGGACAGAAAATCAAGAACACTTATAACAAGGACAAGGCAAAGGTTAAAGCGTTCTTTAAGAAGGAGAAATAATTTGCTTAAATAGAAACAATTATTTAATTGTAGATAAAAGAGTCGTGTTCTTTCACGGCTCTTTTTGTGTTCTTCCGTTAAACGTGTAGATCGTTAATAGAATGAGATTAATCTACATACAGGGTATGATTTCCTCCCTCATTAGTTGAGCTTTGTAATTTATTTTCATGCAATTCAAAATCAATACATGCTCTTTTGGCTTCTTCAAGACGCCCTTTTGGCTTGCAAAAGGTGCCCTTTAAGCCTCTTACTAACGCCCTTTTGAAGTGCAATTAAGCATGTTTTACTTTACTACTTTATAACTAATTGATTTCCTGTTAATTATAAACCTGCTTTTTGTATGTGATTTTGCCGTCCTTTATAGGTGTTTTACCCGAAGTTATGTAATAATTTTTCAAGTGTTATATATCGATTTTCGAAGTCTTAAATGAAATGGTTTTCAATGAAAGAGGATGATAATAGGATAGATACTTGACTGTCTTAGCTATGTTTTTGTTTAATGAGTGACTTCGGTTTTTCCTTTAAAGCAATACGAAAAGCGTCTAAGCATTTAACGGAAGAACCTCTTTTTGTTTGTTGGTAAGGACAAAGAACGATTAAGACTATAGTTTACATAAATTCACTAAATAAACAAGTAGGTTTTAATAAATCTAAAATTTACAAACAGAATGAATCTTTTTTGCAGTTGAAACTTCTTTTTTCATTACCTTTGCGCCCATAAGGAATTATATCCTTTCCGAGTTTTAAAGATATTAATGTATAATTTTTAAACAGTAAAAGATTATGGATTTTAAGAAAATAGCATTATCATTTGTAGTAGCATTTAGCGTATGTTCACTTAGTGCACAGGCACAGAGCCAGTGTTCAAAGAAGTGTGATAAGGCTCCAAATGAGCAGGTAGAGAAGGGCAAGCAGTGCTGCGATAAGGCAGGTAAGGCTTGTGATGAGAAAGCTGAGAAGGCTTGTGACAAGAAGGCTGGTAGCTGCTGCAAGAAGCAGGAGAAGGCTTGCGACAAGTCTGCTAAGGCTTGCGACAAGTCAAAGAAGGACTGCAAGAAGGAACAGGCTGGTAGCTGCTGCAAGAAGCAGGCTCAGCCAAAGAAGAAGTAATAGTTTAGCTTTAAAAATAAGAAAGTCGTGTCGAAAGGCACGACTTTTTTGTTGTTATCAGAACTTTATCGTACTTTTGTAGTAACAAAACTGCATGTAGTAAGATGCGATAAATTATAACTTTGCTTTATTCTTATCGTATTAACAGATAACAATCATAGCTATGGGTGTAAAGATAGAACCATCGTGGGCACAGCAACTGAGTGGAGAGTTTGAGAAACCTTACTTCCAGCAGTTGGTTGAGCAGGTGAAAAAAGAGTATGCACAGTTCCCTTGTTATCCTCCAGGAAACTTGATATTCAATGCCTTTAATCTTTGTCCTTTTGACAAGGTGAGGGTTGTGATTATTGGGCAAGACCCTTATCACGAGCCTGGTCAGGCGATGGGATTAAGTTTCTCCGTGCCTGATGGGGTACAGCTTCCACCTTCATTGCAGAATATCTATAAGGAGATTGCGGCAGATTTAGTACACCTATCCGTCAGTCTGGCGACTTAACACGGTGGGCAGAACAGGGAGTTCTCTTGCTGAATGCTACACTTACTGTTCGTGCACATGTTGCCAATAGTCATCAACGGTTAGGGTGGGGAACCTTTACCGATGCAGCTATTAAGGCACTTAGTGATGGACGAGAGAACTTAGTCTTTATGCTTTGGGGCGGTTTCGCGCGTAGTAAGAAGGCACTGATTGACCAGCAGCGACACTGTGTTATAGAGAGTGTACACCCTTCGCCACTCTCTGCTAACCGTGGAGGCTGGTTTGGACAGCACCAGTTCTCACGTTGTAATGCCTATTTGATTTCTTGTGGGCTGCAACCTATTGAGTGGTAAGTAGTCAAGTTGACGAGTAAACGAGTTGAGAAGTTAGTTGTTATTAGGCTTATGGGGCGTATTAGCCTAATTAGCCTAATAAGAATAGCATAATCGTCAAAGCTGATTGGTACCCTAAACTCATGTCAGGAGGAAAATTAGTTACGTGAAAATGAATTGAAAGGGAGTTCCGTTTTAGTGAGAAGATGCTGTTGAGCGAACGGCAAAACATAGTTGAAAATGAAATAATTTAGCGTTAAGAAAGATGGGTAATACGTATGATCATATATTCATGGTGGGTGATGTGCTTGTCTCACCAGATATAATCAATGTGAAGTTCTGTTGCGACCTTGATAAATGTCATGGTCAGTGCTGCATTGAGGGAGATGCTGGCGCACCTGTAACCTTAGACGAGACAATGGAGATTGAGAATGTCCTTGATACTGTTTGGGGTGATTTGTCAGCCTCTGGGCAGGCAGTCATAGACAAACAGGGTGTCGCTTACACCGATGAAGAAGGCGATTTGGTGACGAGTATCGTTGGTGGTAAGGACTGTGTCTTCACTTGTTATGAGAATGGTTGTTGTCTTTGTGCCTTGGAACGTTCCTACCGTAATGGCAAGACAGGCTTCGTAAACCTATTTCTTGTTCGTTGTATCCAGTTCGAGTGAAAGACTTTGGAAATGGTACTTGTGGTATTAATTACCATCACTGGCGCATCTGTGCTGATGCAAGAAAAAAAGGAGAAGAACTGAATCTTCCCCTTTATAAGTTTTTGAAGGAACCCCTTACGCGTAGATTTGGTAAGGAGTGGTATGATGAATTGTGTGAGGTAGCTGAGCAGTTGTTGGGGTGATTAGGCTATTAGGCCAATTAGCCTAATAAGGCTAATAAGCCTAATAGCTCGTCAACTTTTCCTAAACTGCGAAGGACTCATGCCCACATGTTCCTTAAAGTATTTACCCATAAAGCTCTGATTGGCAAAGTTTAGCTCATCAGCAATCTGCTTAATACTCATCGTACTGTTTCTAAGCATCACGCGTAACTCACGTGTAACGTAGGAGTCAATCCAATCACTTGGTGTACGTCTGCTGACAGTACGCACGGTTTCAGAGAGATATTTAGATGTGATACACAGTTGTTGTGCGTACCAACTGACACGTCTTTCCGTACGATAGTTCTTTTCTACAGTCTGAATAAAGTCGCGGAAGATAGCTTCAGCACGTGTCTGTCCGGCTTCTCCTACTTGTTGGAAGCGATAGATGATATCACTCATATCGATGATAAGTGCCTTTAGCATTGTCATAACTAACTCGCGACGGAAGCGGTGACCAGTATCAATAATCTTCTCCTTGATATGCTGAATGTCGTTTTCTAATGCCTTTGCCTGATTGTTATCAAGGTGGAAAACAGGATGCGTACGGGCAAAGAGGAAGAGAGCAGACAGTTCGTGAACTCCGCTTACAATGTTCTGAAAGAAGTCATAAGACATGATGAGGGCGATACCCTTACAATCACGTGAGAGCATATAGTCGGCAACTACCTGTTCCTCACTGATGATAATGACGTCTCCAGCACTCACCTCGTGCATCTTTGTATCAACAGTATATTGTGCATGACCGCTGGTACAGAGGGCAAGGAAGAGAGACTTCATACGAGAAGGATTGGTAGGAAGTGGTACTTGCGTGATATCCTCGAAGAGAATAAGGTCGTTATCAATAAATTTACCTTCTGGATAGACAGCTTTTGCTTGTGCTACATTAACTTCGAGGAGCCTTATCTTTTTGTTCATTTTCCGATTGTTTTGAAGTTGCAAATATACTCATTTATTTCTTTTTCCGAAAAGTTTATGTGGGAAAAAGAACAATATTCATAGGGATATAGACGATGATAAGCGATTATAGGTGATAATTAGGAGAAAATAAAAACTCCCTTTCTCGTTTTGTGAGAAAGGGAGTCTCTTTATGTTTTCAGCTTTAGAAGCTGTGTTTAATCTGCTTAGAAAAGCTTATGCATCAATGTTAGCATAGGTTGCATTCTTCTCGATGAACTCACGACGAGGCTCAACATCATCACCCATCAGCATAGAGAAAATCTCATCTGCATCAGCAGCATTCTCGATAGTAACCTGCTTCAAGAGTCGTGTCTTTGGGTCCATAGTTGTCTCCCAAAGCTGTTCTGGGTTCATCTCACCAAGACCTTTGTATCGCTGTGTGTGGATAGCCTTTGCATCTTCAACACCATTAGCGTACTTATCGATGAAAGCCTGACGCTGTTGCTCGGTGTAGCAGTATTCGCTTACCTTCTTATAAGTACACTTATAGAGTGGAGGTGTAGCGATATACAGATGTCCCTGCTCGATAACCTTTGGCATATAACGATAGAAGAGTGTCATGATCAGTGTGTCGATGTGAGAACCATCGACGTCGGCATCGGTCATGATGATAATCTTGTCATAGCGAAGTTTATCGGTATTTGCCTCAAAGTCGCCTTCTCCCTCAACGCCAAAGCGTACACCGATAGACTGAATGATATTCATAACAGACTCAGCCTCGAATACACGATGACGCTGAACCTTCTCTACATTCAGAATCTTACCACGGAGAGGGAGGATAGCCTGTGTATAACGGTCACGTCCCTGCTTAGCTGAACCACCCGCAGAATCACCCTCGACAAGGAAGATTTCGCAGTCTTTAGGGTCCTTGTTAGAACAGTCAGCCAACTTACCAGGCAAGCCACCACCGCTCATCACGTTCTTACGCTGTACGCTTTCGCGTGCCTTACGGGCTGCAACACGAGCTGTAGCAGCAAGGATAACCTTGTTACAGATCATCTTTGCCTCGTTAGGATGCTCCTCGAGATAATCGGTCAGTGCCTCACCAACAGCCTGCTGAACGGCACCAGAAACCTCACTGTTACCTAATTTGGTCTTTGTCTGACCCTCAAACTGTGGCTCTGCAACCTTGATAGAGATAACAGCTGTCAAGCCTTCGCGGAAGTCTTCACCAGCAATCTCAATCTTAGCTTTCTCCAACTGCTTAGAAATCTGCGGGTCATTGTCAGCGTATGTCTTCAATGTACGAGTCAATGCAGCACGGAATCCCTGCAAGTGAGTACCACCCTCGATAGTGTTGATATTGTTAACGTATGAATGGATGTTCTCTGTATAATCAGTGTTGTACATCACAGCCACCTCGATAGGAATGTTTTGCTTCTCAGTCTTGAGATAGATAACATCGTCGAAGAGGTGCTGACGATGGCGGTCAACGTAACGAACGAACTCCTTCAAACCATCCTTAGCATGGAAGACCTCAGTACGTGTCTTGCCTGTTTCAGGGTCTGGACGAAGGTCAGAAAGCGTAATCTTGATACCAGCATTCAGGTAAGCCAACTCGCGCATACGACGTGCTACGATAGCCCATTGGTAAACTGTAGTGGTGAAAATCTCTGGGTCTGGCCAGAACTGTTGACGTGTACCAGTCTTATCAGTCTCACCAACAACCTTTACAGGATAGAGAGGCTTACCCTTCTCATACTCCTGCTGGTAGATTTTACCATCACGGAACACCTGTGACTTCATGTGTGTAGAGAGTGCATTTACACAACTAACACCCACACCATGCAAACCACCGCTGACTTTATACGAACCCTTGTCGAACTTACCACCAGCGTGGAGAACGGTCATAACAACCTCAAGGGCGCTCTTGTGAAGTTTTTCGTGCATGTCAACAGGGATACCACGACCATCATCCTCAACGGTAATGGAGTTGTCCTCGTTGATTGTAACCTCAATGTTCTGACAGTAGCCAGCCATTGCTTCATCGATAGAGTTATCAACGGTCTCGTTAATCAAGTGGTGGAGTCCCTTCTCACTGATGTCACCAATGTACATAGCAGGACGCTTGCGTACTGCTTCCAAGCCTTCTAAGACCTGGATGTTACTGGCGGAGTAATTATTCTCGTTTTCTGGATTTTCTGCCATTTTCTTTCGATTGTTCTTATAGTATGCAAAGATACACTTTTTCCTTTATATTTGAAAATAAAAACCTGCAAAAAACACAAAAGAAAGCATATCAAATTGCTGTTTTGTGCTGATAATTAGCTTTTATTCTTTTTAGAGGTAATACTTAATTTCCTTATAAATGAGGATTGTTCGGAAAAGTCATTATCTGTACCTTTGCAACACAAAAACATTAACAAAAAGCCATCTTTATGTTAAATACCTTATTATTTGCATCCCTTGCTATCAGTGGGGTAGCTGGAGTGACTCCAGACTCAGTAGTGAACAAAGATGTATCACTTAATGAAGTAGTCGTAACCGACTTTAAACAGAATAAGAGAAACCTAACTTCTATTGCAGTTTCAACTATTAAAAGTCAGCAATTACTGAACCAACAAATTGTGAACTTGAAGGAGTTAACGGCAGTTATGCCTAACTTTTACATGCCCGACTATGGTTCATATGCTAACACACCAATCTTTATTCGTGGTATCGGAGCTAAGACGAAGGGGTCTGCCGTAGGTTTCTATGTAGATGGTGTGCCTCATTTTGAGTCTTCAGCATTTAATATTGACCTCAGTGATATTGCTGCTGTAGATGTGTTTCGAGGTCCACAAGGAACCTTATATGGGCGCAACACTATAGCAGGTGTTATCAATGTCTACACACATAACCCTCTTGATTATCAGAAGACACGTATAAAAGTAGGCTATGGAAGGTATAACGATGTTGTAGCACAGGCTTCTAACTATTCTAAGCTGACTGATAAACTTGGTTTGTCAAGTGCTATTTCTTATCATCATAACGATGGTATGTTCACCAATCAGTTTCTGAATGATAAAGCGGATAAACTGAATGAGGTTGAAGGACGACTCGGACTTTACTGGCGACCAACCACAAATTGGCTTATTCATCTCAATAGTACGCTTACCCATAGTAAGCAGAATGGTTATCCATATGCACCATATGACCTTACGAAAGATGCACTATCACCTATTAGTTATAACCGCAATAGCACTTACAAACGTCTGATTTCAACAACAGGTCTTAATGCTCGATATGAGAATAGTCGTATTAGTTTCAACAGTCAGACGTCTTATCAATTCATCAAATCACATCAAGGGATAGATCAAGATTTCACACCAAAGGACCTCTTCTATGCTGATAATAGCTATCATCAGAATATGCTTTCTCAAGAGCTAACCTTGAAATCGAATGATAAAGGTCGTTATCAGTGGATTATTGGTATGTTTGGTATGCTACTCCATTCTAACCCCTTTATAGAAACAAGTTATTATACAAAGGATTTCTCGACTCCAACTTCCTATAAGAACCCTACAGCGGGTTATGCTATCTATCATCAGAGTTCTTATAATATATGGAGGGGTTTATCGGCAACTGTTGGTTTACGCTTTGATTATGAGCATGCGAAGATAGACTACAATCAAGATAAGGTAACGTTAACAACAGGTGCTAATGCACATGTAAAGGACTTTATTAGTAGTGCTAATTTCCGCCAGTTCACTCCTAAGTTTACGCTTCAATATCTTACAAACAGGGACAATCTCTACTATGCGAGTGTCACTCGTGGTTATAAGCCAGGCGGATTTAATACTATCTTTAAGACCGATGCAGAGCGTGCATACGACCCAGAATACAGCTGGAATTACGAGGTTGGGGCTCGATTGAAGTTCTTGAATGGACAATTGACAGCTGAAGCAGATCTTTTCTACATTGATTGGCGACACATGCAGACTACCTATACTGTTCCTGCTGTGGGTAACCTAATTGCGAATGCAGGACATACGGATAGTAAGGGATTCGAACTTTCATTTGCTTATCATCCAATAAAGAGCTTACAGTTTAGTATGAACTATGGTTACACCCACGCTCGTTACTTGGAATATAAGAAGAGTGCTGCAGAGGATTTCTCGGGTAATAGACTTCCAATGGTGCCTAACCACACACTCTCAATAGATGGGACTTACACTATTCTGCAGGCAGGTTGGTTTGATAAGATTGTCGTTAATGCAGGCTTAACAGGTCTCGGTCGTATCTATTGGGCTGATGATAACGTTGTACGCCAGAACTTCTATGCTACCCTTAACGCAAAGGTTAGTCTCACAAAAGGTATATTCACATGGGATTTATGGGGTAAGAATCTGACAGGAACTGACTATATAGCGTACAGTTTCAAGATGTCAACTGGTAACTATGCACAGAAGGGTAAGCCTCTTACCTTTGGTACTTCCCTCAGCGTATCATTCTAAGGAGAGAATGAAGGATTGGAGAAAAAGGATGCTACAGCTAATTCTGCTCACTTCTCCTAAAGTCCTTTCTCATGATATGTAATACGCTGCTCTACTTATATAATTCACTACATGTTCAACAGCATTTCATCAAAGAAACTAAGTTTTGGTACGTTCTTCTGTCTATATATCGCACAGATGGTACCGTCATCCTTTCTTATGACAGCCTTACAGGTTATCATGAGGGAAGGACAATATAGTCTTGCAACCATTGGATTGCTAAACCTTGTCCGAGTTCCATGGACGATCAAATTCATATGGTCGCCTGTTGACCGCCACTGCGTAACAGTGCGTGACTATAAACGTACGATTATCGCTACAGAGTTGATATATGCCGTTGCACTCTTAGCCACAGGACTGATTAATGTACGTTCAGAAATCATGCTTGTAGTCATTCTGGCGTTTATCTCTATGCTTGCTTCGGCTACGCAAGACATTGCTACAGACGCGCTTGCCATCCTTTCTTTTAAGAAGCACGACCATAGTATGCTCAATAGTATGCAGTCTATGGGAGCCTTCGGAGGTGCTGTCATTGGTGGAGGAGTCTTACTTATCTTACTGAAAAGCTATGGTTGGAATGTTGTAGTACCCTGCTTAGCCTTGTTTGTTTGTATGATGATTATTCCTTTAATGTTTAATCCTCATATCAAGATAGAGAATGAGAAACCGAGAGAACGTGCCAAGTGGACTGACATCTTTAGCTTCTTTGGACGTAAGGAGATATGGCGACAGATAGGTTTCTTACTACTTTATTACATGGGAATCATCGGTATTCTTTCCATGTTGCGTCCTTACCTCGTTGATAAGGGGTACGACATGAAGGAGATAGGATTCCTTACTGGTATCGTCGGAACTGCTGCTTCCTTCGTTATGGCGTGGTTTTCTGGAGTTCTCATACGGCGAATCGGAATTTATAAGGCTCGTATTATTATTGCAGGACTTATTATTCTGGCACCTATCTACTTCCTTGCAATGACTTTTGCCGACTTTAACAAGACTGCATTTGTCATCGGAATCATTTATATCCAAGCTTGTTACGGATTGGCAACTGTGGTTCTTTACACTACAGCCATGCGATGCGTACGTCCTGGTAGAGAAGGGACTGACTTCACCATACAAATTGTTATTAGTCATGTAAGCGGTCTACTCGTTGCGGTATTAGCGGGAACGGTGGCGCATATCTTCGACTATCGTGGTCTTTATATAGCTGAAACAGTGGTGGCTATTGTTAGCCTTATTTATGTTCTATCAGCCTTTAAAAAGGAAGAGTAAGCCATGGTTCCTTTACTGAAGAACATAGCTTTAAACCAAACCAGTCACATATTGTAGCCTAATGATCTATTCGGGTAAAAGCATAGTAGAGTAAGGTTTGGAAGTGTATAGTGCTTTCCTTATAAATGAGGATTGTTTATGTTAGGAGGTATTCGTACCTTTGTCATATAATTTATTTCGACGAATGAAGCAAGAACTGATTGATAAATACAATGTATCTGTACCTCGTTATACGAGTTATCCACCAGCTAACTTCTTCCGATCTTTTACTGGGGAAGAGTTTCTGAGGGAGGTTGATTATAGCAATGAGGTGCGTGAGAAGAATCTTTCCTTTTATTTCATATGCCTTTTTGTCGGCGCCTGTGTCATTATTGTGGATGCAACTCTTACCCTATGGCAAAGGAAGAGCGTGTTGAAGCTTATGTGCAAGCGTTGCATAAGGAGATCGATCTCGTAGCAAAGCATATAGATAAAAGTAGACGTATATCGCAGATTCATTATGGCGGTGGTAGTCCAACTGCTATGCCTGTCAGTGTTCTTAAGGAACTGAATGAGCATCTGTTGTCGCTTTTTTCTACGATAGAACAGCCTGAGATAGCCATAGAATGTCATCCAGGTTATCTAACAGCTGAGGACTGGCAAGGATTGTTGGATGCACGATTTAATCGTTTTAGTTTAGGTGTACAGGACTTCAATGAAGAGGTGTTGAGGCTTGTTAATCGTACGCCTTCTGAATTGCCAACAGAGGAAATAGTATCAATTCTTCGTAGTGCGGGTGTTAATATTAATATGGATTTCCTCTTTGGCTTACCGCTTCAGACATCGGATAGCTTTAAGAAGACGATAGAGCGTGCTGTAGCAATGCGCCCCGACCGTGTTACAACATTCAGTTATGGACACTGCCCATGGATATTTAAACGTCAGATAATACTTGAAAAGGCTGGTCTTCCTGATACGGAGGAGAAGGCTTTGATGTTCCAAAAAGCTAAAGATGTGCTGCATGAGGCGGGTTATCTTAGTGTTGGTTTGGATCATTTTGTACTTCCTAATGATGAACTATCTGAGGCTTTGCAATCTCATCGACTACATCGAAACTTCCAAGGTTATTGCACACGTCGCACAACAGGACAGGTGTATGCCTTTGGTGTGACGGGTATCAGCCAATTAGAGACTGCCTATGCACAGAATACAAAGTCGATAGACGAATATATAGCAGAAGTCTCTGCGGGTACGTTGCCTATCCGAAAAGGCTACCAATTAGCACCCAAAGAGCGTATAGTACGTGAGGTAATTGAAGGTTTGATGTGTAATTATCATATTGATTGGACACATATTGCGGATGACCTTGCAGTGTCGGTAGCTGACGTGAAAGGTGCTATCAATTATGATGTTGAACGTCTGCAAGAGATGGAAAGAGATGGTATCCTTTGTTTGACAGAGAATACCTTGGAGATGACAGGGGAAGGGAATCCCTTTGTTCGTACTGTGGCTGCCGCACTTGATCCGATGATGGTGGCTACGGATAAGAAGTTTTCAAAGCCAATATAAAAGTTTTACGCTTCCTTAACGTTGGGGAGAGATACTTTGGGAGAGGAATCTATATAGCATTAATATTATGGAAGAAAGAAAGATAGTTGTCGTTGGTGCTGGTCTTACTGGTCTTACTTGTGCTGCTTATCTACGTCGTAAAGGTCAAGATGTAGTGGTCTTGGAGGCTACCGACCGTATCGGTGGACTTATGCAGACGGAGGAGGTTGACGGCTTTGTGATGGAACAAGGCCCGAGTACGGGTACTATTAAATATCCTGAAGTGGCTGAACTCTTCGATATGTTAGGCGATGATTGTACGCTGGAGGTGGCACAGAGTTCTGCTAAGTGCCGTTTGATATGGAAGGATGGACGCTTTCATGCCTATCTTCTGGACTTTGGTCTGCTATAACGACTCCTCTCTTTACGCTGAAAGATAAGTTCCGCATTCTTGGTGAGCCATGGCGTAAGAAGGGAACAGACCCTAATGAGAGTGTGGGAAGCCTCGCTGAACGGCGCTTGGGACGGTCTTTTGTTGATTATGCAGTCGACCCTTTCCTTTCTGGCGTGTATGCTGGAAATCCTTATCAATTACCAACTCGCCTTGCTTTGCCTAAACTCTACGACTTAGAACAGCGTTATGGAAGTTTTATCAAAGGGGCTATAGCACTTGCAAAACAACCGAAAACGGACAGGGAAAAGCGTGCAACAAAGGCTGTCTTCTCTACTCGTGGAGGTTTCCGTAGCCTTGTTTCTGCGTTAGGGAGAGTGATAGGTGATGAGAGAATCCTAACGAATTGTAAAGAACTAAGTATAGAGCCGTTAGGAGATAAGTGGAAACTGTCTTGGGGTAAGAATACGATAGTAGCTGAGCAGGTTGTTACAACTTGTCCTGCTTATGCCTTACCAAAGTTGTTGAACTTCTTACCTAAGGTTCAACTTGACGATTTAAGCAATCTTTATTATGCTCCTGTGATTGAGATTGGAGTAGGAATGAAGAATACAGGGGATGTACATTGGAATGCCTTTGGCGGATTAGTACCGTCTAAAGAAAAACAGAATGTGTTAGGAATCCTTATGCCTTCGGCTTGTTTTCAGGGCCGTTCGCCTAAGGATGGGGCTAATTATGCGTTCTTTATTGGTGGTGCTTGTCATCCTGAATATCTCAATAAGACGGATGAAGAGTTGACAGAATTGGTTAATACGTCCCTTCATACGATGTTGGGATATCCTAAAGGTACCCGAGCCGATGTTATTTGTATTTATAGGCACACTCATGCTATTCCACAATATATGCCCGAAACGGATGCTCGCCTTCGTACTATTGATGCCGTAGAGCGTGCTTATCCAAGTTTACATATTATTGGTAATCTGAAAGATGGTATCGGTATGGGGGATAGAATCAAGCAAGCTGTGGATATGGCAGAGAAGATTAATTTAGCTTTATCGTAAATACAGTTGTCTTACATCTAATATTTTTTATTTTAATTTGCTGTCACTTTTAACACTTCTTTTACTCCTCTGTAAACGAATAAGTTAAGTGCTTATAGTGGATGACAGCAGTGACAGCAAATTGAAATGCCTCCATTTGTCCAAGCACTTTCTATAAGTCTAACAAGTGTATAATATGCAAAAAGCCATAATCCCAATAGAATTACGGCTTTTATTGTTCTTTTCAGCTATGACTGAAAGTATTTTTTATCCCAATGCAGCTACGTGCTTGCAGAGAGCAGACTTCAAATTAGCTGCCTTGTTCTGGTGGATAACGTTAGTCTTTGCCAACTTGTCCAACATCTTCTGTACAACAGGGTAGAGCTTAACAGCCTCTTCCTTATCCGTCATGCTACGCAACTTGCGAACAGCGTTACGCATAGTCTTTGCATAATATCTGTTGTGCAAGGTCTTAACCTTGTCCTGACGGATTCTCTTCAATGATGATTTGTGATTTGCCATCTTTGTTTTCTTCTTTTATTTTACTTGTAGTCCCTAGCAGAGTCGAACTGCTCTTTAGAGAATGAAAATCTCTCGTCCTAACCGATAGACGAAGGGACCATAGCTGATTTTGCGGGTGCAAAGGTAGCCCATTTATTTTAATCAACCAAACTTTTTGCTAATAAATTTTCGTAAGAGGCTGTATTTTTGTATTTTTGCATTGTTTTTTATATGATTTTGAAGTCAAAGGCTATTGTTTTGCGTTCTCTGAAGTTCGGTGACTCATCGCTAATAATTGATATGTTTACCGAGTTAGAGGGGCGTATTTCTTTTATAACGCGCATTCCTAAGACGGTAAAAGGGAAGATTAAGAAGCAGTATTTTCAACCGCTGACCTTACTCGACCTTGAATTTGATTACCGTCCACGAACTTCTTTGCAGCGTATAAAGGAAGTGCGTATCCTTCGCCCTTACGGCTCTATCCCCTTTGATCCAGTGAAGTCGGCTATACTTCTTTTCCTTTCTGAATTCCTTTATTATGTCACACGTGGTGAGCAACAGAACGCCCACCTATACAATTATGTATGTGCGAGTATGGAATGGTTGGATGAGGCTGAACATGATTATGCCAACTTCCACCTTGTCTTTATGATGCGTTTGAGTCGTTTCATAGGTTTCTTTCCTAATCTTGATGCCTATCAGTCGGGTGCTTGTTTTGATCTTCGCAATGCAACCTTCACTACAAGTGCACCTCTTCATTCTGATTATTTACTCCCTGTTGATGCCGCGGGTATTAATCAGTTGATTCGTATGGACTACGAGAATATGCATCTTTTCCGTCTATCTCGTCACGATCGTAATCGTATTTCTGATATAGTATTGCATTACTATCGAATCCATGTGCCTGATATGCCTGAACTAAAGAGTTTCAGGTGATGCGCGATCTGTTTAGTTAATGCGCTTTACGATAGTAATAGTAAATAGTTGTCAGAAGTTTACTTTTGTGTTTTTTCGTAAAAACAAATTCCTCTTATCATAGAAATAAAATGCGATACCTTTTTTATATGGTTCGTTTTTTTATTACTTTTGTGGTCTCGAAGCATGAAAATTCAAACTTTGTCTATATATAAAATAAGTCTATGAAGTTAACAGAACAGCGTAGTAGTATGCTTCATGGTGTACTGCTGATTACTTTGTTTGCCTGTGCAGCGTTCTATATCGGTGATATGGGATGGGTGAAAGCACTTTCGTTGAGTCCGATGGTTGTTGGTATTATCTTGGGTATGCTTTATGCCAACAGTCTTCGCAATAACCTTCCAGACACTTGGGTGCCTGGTATTGCCTTCTGCGGAAAACGTGTTTTGCGCTTTGGAATTATCCTTTATGGTTTCCGTTTGACCTTTCAAGACGTGGTGGCTGTGGGTTTCCCTGCTATAATCGTGGATGCAATTATTGTATGCGGAACGATTCTCTTGGGTGTTTTGGTAGGTAGACTTTTGAAGATGGACCGCAGTATAGCTCTTTTGACAGCTTGTGGAAGTGGTATCTGTGGAGCCGCAGCGGTGTTAGGTGTCGACGGAGCTATTCGTCCGAAGCCTTATAAGACAGCTGTAGCGGTAGCGACGGTGGTAATCTTCGGTACACTTTCAATGTTCCTTTATCCTATTCTTTATCGTGCAGGTGTCTTTGATTTATCACCCGATGCAATGGGAATCTTGCTGGGTCTACGATTCATGAGGTGGCTCATGTCGTCGGTGCAGGTAATGCCATGGGTGCTGCAGTGAGCAATTCAGCCATTATTGTTAAGATGATTCGTGTGATGATGTTGGTACCTGTGTTGTTGGTTATAGCTTTCTTTGTTGCAAAGAATGTTGCAGAACGAGACGATGAGGCTGGTGGTAGTAGTAAGATAAACATCCCTTGGTTTGCGATTCTCTTCCTTGTGGTCATCGGTTTCAACTCATTGAACTTACTTCCAAAAGAACTTGTCGACTTTATCAATACCCTCGATACCTTCCTTCTCACCATGGCTATGTCTGCGCTCGGTGCTGAAACGAGTATTGATAAGTTTAAGAAAGCAGGCTTTAAACCTTTCCTCTTGGCTGCAATCCTATGGTGCTGGCTAATTGGTGGAGGTTATTGCTTAGCAAAGTATTTGGTGCCAATGTTGGGTGTTGGGTGTTAAATATGGGTGTTAGGTGTTGAATGTTGGGTGATGATGAAGTGTAAATATTGGCTGGGTGTTGGCTGTTGAATGTTAGGTGATGATGAAGTGCGCATTCGAGGGAACATGTTTTGTGTTTAGGTGTTGGGTGTTGAGTTTTGGTTGTTGATGAAGTGCGCATTTGAGGGAACATGTTTTTATTTAGGTGTTCGTTTTGGATTGTTTAATATTTAGGACTATGTGAGGAGCGTATTTGTGGCGAGTCTACGATACAATCCATAGATATAACATTGTAAATAAGGTAGAATGAAGGAACTATTTAGTAAGGCGAAGTTGGGTAAGTTACGTAATTTCCTTTCGTTGCTATTGATAATGGGATGTTATGTTATCTATCAGAGATTTCTGGTGGTGGCATATTATGATATTGGACTTTTTATTGTTGTTACGGTTGTGGCAGTCCTATATGATAAGTTGATAGCATCGAAGGGCTTTGATGCTATAGTCAATAACGCATGTATTTGTTGGGTAGTAGTTGGGCTCTCTCTGGTATTAAGGTCGTATTATCTGCCCGAAAAGATTTACAAGGTACCATTAAATGGCTTTTCAACTTTTAGAGTAGATCATATTTATTTTAGCTTTAAGGGGAGATCTTTTAAGCGTTCTTTCTCACTTTCAGACTATGCCCTTTCTGATAGTTGTAATCAATATGATGTGGAACTGTACCTAAAAGAACCACTCCCAACGGTCTATTATATTTCTGGAATGAGCCTTTGTAAGAAAGAAAATACTACAAAATAGGAGAATACTTACCATCTCCTACGAGTGTGCGAAGGCTTAGCACGTTATGTGCGGACGCCTAACACATGTGGTGCGGAGGCTTAATAAGAATGCATATAAGGGTAAAGAGACTAATAGAAAGGCTGCCTTTTTCCCAAAGGGAAGGGGTTATTCTTCTTATAATGAAGAAGGTTGATGAATAAAAAAAGGCTGAACTTCTTTCGGAGTCCAGCCTTTTTTATTATTGATATAACTATTATACGAAGCTAATAACGCCTTCAACAGCGCCTTCGTTGCTTTCGTTTTCTTCATTATCTTGCTCAGGATTACTGATGCGCTTGATGTCCTTAATCATCTGTTTAGTACGCTTATAGGTTGGTGTGTTCTCTACAGCAAGGATAACATCCTCGTTGTCGAGTTCATCTGCAGTAAAGCGATAGATGTGTGGACGATGCTTGTATTGTGAGCTGTTGTTGTCCTTATAGAAACGATCACGACGGTCACGACGCTCTGCAGCCTTCTCCTCTTCCTCTGCCTGGCGTGCTGCATCCTCTTGTGTCTGCTTCTTGATATGACTACCCATACCGTCAACATCCTCGATACCGAAGCCCGTTGCAAGGATAGTAACCTTAACCTTCTTGTCGAGTTCAGGGTCAATAGCAAGTCCCCATTTCAACTCGAAGTCTGCGCTGAAGTGGTTCATGAACTCTGTTACATCGCCCATTTCCTCCATTGTCAGACCAGGGTTATCCTTGTCGTCGGTGTTGAAGTTGATAGAGAGCAGGATCTTCTTAGACTTATAGACATCGTTGTCGTTGAGCAATGGTGAGTTAAGTGCATCCTCAATAGCCTGCTTCACACGACCTTCGCCCTCACCGTAACCAGTTGACATGATAGCTACGCCACCATCTTTGAGGACTGTCTTAACATCGTTGAAGTCAAGGTTCATAATACCATGAACGGTGATAATCTCTGCAATACTCTTAGCAGCCACACTTAGGGTGTCGTCAGCCTTACGGAAACCATTGAGCAAACTCAGCTCTGGATAAATCTCGCGGAGACGTTCGTTGTTGATAACGAGTAGCGCATCGACGTGCTTTGCCATCTCTTCAACGCCATCCAACGCCTGATCTATCTTCTTTGCACCCTCGAAACGGAATGGAATGGTAACGATACCCACGGTGAGAATACCCAATTCCTTGCTGACACGTGCGATGACAGGTGCTGCACCAGTACCCGTACCACCACCCATACCAGCGGTGATAAATGCCATCTTTGTACCATCGTTGAGCATACGCTTGATATCCTCGCTGGTCTCTTCAGCAGCCTGACGTGCACGCTCAGGACGGTTACCAGCACCTAATCCTTCCTTACCCAATTGCAGATGAACAGGAACAGGAGAGTCGTTGAGTGCTTGCGCATCCGTGTTGCAGAGTACGAAGGTCACATCGTGGATACCTTCTCTGTACATGTGGTTTACGGCGTTACCACCACCACCACCGACACCAATGACCTTGATGATGCTATCAGCTACATCGCCGTCACCGAAGTCTAATATATCCATTTTATTATTGTTGTCTGCCATAACAGTATGTTGTCTATGTTTATTTCCTATGTTCTTTTTCTGTGTGAGCTGTTGGATTATTCTTCATCCTCACTCATAATGGTTTCCGAACTCTTTCACCTTACGTGAGAATTTGTTCCAGAAGCTATTGCGACGCTTCTCCTCTTCGAGTTCGCGCTCTCTTGCTTCCTCTTCCTCACGCAACTTGCGCTCTTCTTCTTCACGCTTACGACGTTCAGCTTCAGCCTTCTTCTTCTCTTCAGGTGTTGGAACAATACCTTGTCCCTGTCTTGTTGTAGATGATGGGGTATAAGGTTGCTGCTGTTGATCGATAGGAGTTGCTACTGCAATGTCTTCGTTGTTGAAGAGATTGCTCTGTGCAGGGTTGTATTCTGGTCCAGCACAGTTCATTTCTCCCTTGATAAGCAAACCGAGAATTGTGTTCATATCACCATTTTTAGCTGTGATATCAGCATTGCTTGAAGCGATGGTATGTGTAACGAAGTTTGCTTTGCGAATCTTGTCGATATGTGTGGTATTGCGAATACAGCGTTCAATGTTCTTTAAGTTCATACCACCACCAGTGAGAATGATACCGCCAAGAAGTTTGTCGGCATAGTCAGATGGTACCTGACACCATACATTCTCAACGATTTCACCAATACGTGCCTCAACGATTTCAATGAACTTACGGCTCTCTACGGTACGTTCTGGGTCTATAGAGTATTTTAATGTATTGTCGATATCGTTATTTTCAGTGAAAGCAGAACCATACTTAAGCTTCATCGCCTCAGCATCCTTTTCTTCCATCTGTAGGCTGGCAATGTCCTTTGTAATATTGTTACCACCCAATGGAATAACAGCCAAGTGACGGAGAATGTTCTTGTAGTATACAGAAACTGTTGTTGTGTCAGCACCGAAGTCAACCAATACACAACCTCCACGTTTCTCAGCGTCGCTCAATACGGCATCAGCCAAGGCCAAAGGTGCAAGGTACATCTCGGCAATAGAGATACCAGACTTCTCAAAGCAGTTGTTGAGGTTATCATAGAAAGCCTTGCGCCAAAGGATATTAAGGAAATTGCCCTCAAGGCGGGTGGCTTTGATACCGACTGGGTCGAGAACGAACTGGTTGTCAACCTTATACTCCTGTGTGGCAGCATCGAGAATCTCCTGGTCAGGATAAGTCATATTGCGGTTGGCATCCATTAACTCATTAATCATATCTGAGGTAATGATGGTATCAGAAGGCAGATCCTTTACGATAACGTTGCGAACGCTTCGTATAGACTGTCCTCCCACGCCTACATAGACCTGAGAAATCTCATACTTCAGTTGTTTCTTAGTTTGTTGATGATGCCAGTGAGGCACTGTCCGGTCTTGTCGATGTTGTAAACGACACCCTTGCGAATACACTGTGTAGCGTCTTCCTTTACAACAGCAAGCACGGAGATACTGCCGTCAAGATTCTTTTTGCCAGCGATTCCCGTAATCTTTGATGAGCCTAATTCAATGGCTACTATGAACTCTGCCATATTCGTTAAGTATTATGTTCCTTATTTTATATTCTCTAAAATGATATTTTTATTCCGTAAGTCCTGCTGAGGCATCTTCTTGCCGTTTCACTTCCTTACGGGCTTTATCTCTTTCCTCCTCTTCTGTACGTTGTACGTCTTCTACTTGTTCAGACTGAGCCTTCTTAAGCAATGCATCCTCTTCTTCTTTCTCGGCTTTCTCATCACGTTTCTTACAGATGATTTGGTTATCGAATTCTATGTCGATGTAAGAGTATTTGTTCCAACCAGCCTGTGAAAGACCATATCGATAGAACTTCTCTAAACGTGACAACTTCTTTTTAACGAAGATATTTATATCATGCTTACGCTTCCATGGACCATTGTTTTTAGGCAAGTAACCCATGAAGATGATATGATTACCGACACGTGGTACTAACTCGATGCCTCTGTCTGGTAAGACATTAATCTGCTCTATTTGGTTCAGCCATAGTGGTTCAGCACTGATAGCCTTGGCAAGAGGAGCAATATAAAGGCGTGCAAAGTTATTATCTATATTGCCAGTTGCAATGATCAAGTCGCTGGTATACTTAGAGTTCGGGAGTATTCCCCCATTATCATCAAGATAGTAATCAGCTCCATTGCTACTCTTAATGCGGATAATCGGCATACGTTGAGTAATATAGATGTTGACGTGTCCATCTTTGTTTTGTAGCATTGGGCTGTATTGATGAATGGTCCCACTTTTAATGCCTCCTCAATGTTGCGCGGATTGATGTCAGTTATCTTCTTGTTGAGGGGATAGAGGTGTACCTTCTCTAATATTTGTTTGATTTCTGTTGCGGTAAGAAAGCCAGCATTGTTAGAGTCAGATATGTTGATATTCACTTTGGTACATAGCTGATTGCTCTCATCAGGCTTGTTCCATGAGGTAACTGCCATGATGAGATAAATAGCCAGTACAATGTCCAGCGCAGTGATAATTATCTTTTTCCACTTAATGTGCATATCTTCTCTCTTTTGTTTTAAGAGTTTTTGCTTTCTTTCTTCTTATTTCTCGTTGAGTATCTTTGCAATCTCTGGGACATAATTGTCGAGATTACCGGCACCCAAAACAACCAAAACGTCAAAGTCTCTTGACTTTACAAAGTCGAGAACATCGTCCTTTTTAATCATCTGTTTCTTAACATTAGGACTGAGGTTGTCATAGATGAGTTTGCTTGTTACACCTGGGATCGGTTCTTCGCGAGCAGGATAAATCTCTGTCAATACCACTTCATCGAAATGACTGAGTGCCTCTGCAAACTCCTTATAGAAGTCACGTGTTCGAGTGTAGAGGTGTGGTTGGAAGATTGCAGTAACCTTCTTGTCAGCATAGAGTTCCTTAAGACTCTTTGCACTCTGTAGAATCTCCTTTGGATGATGCGCATAGTCAGAGAGGAAGACATGACGGTTATCCTTTATCTTGAAGTCGAAACGACGGTCAACACCACCATATGTCTTCATTCCATTGCGTAATTCTTCTGCCGTACAGCCATTGAGTTGAGCCATAGCCATTGCAGAGATACCGTTTTCAATGTTGATAGGTATGGGTTGTCCAAGCTCAATATCCTTTATGTTCTCGATAGGAGAAACGAAGTCAAAGGTGATTGTTCCGTTTGCAATTCGTATGTTCTCAGCGTGGAAGTCGCCTTCGTCACGGCTGTATTCATAGATTCTAACACCTTCTTGTACGTTTGGTTTCATCTCTAATCCTTTGCGGATGATGAGTGCACCTCCCTTTTGAATGAGTTCTGTATAGTGTCGGAAACTCTCAAGGTAAGCCTCTTTTGTACCATAAATGTCCAAGTGGTCTGGGTCCGTTGAGGTGATAACGCTCATCCAAGGACGCAACCAATGGAACGAGCGGTCGAACTCGTCTGCCTCAATCACAACAAAGTCGCTGTGGTCAGAGAGGATATAATTAGTGCCATAGTTCTTGGAAATACCACCAAGGAAGGCGTTACAGTCCAAATGACTTTGGTGCATAAGGTGTGCACACATACTGGAAGTCGTTGTCTTTCCATGTGTTCCAGCAAAGCAAAGACCCTTATGTGTTCGGGTGAGTGTGCCGAGAACCTGTGCACGTTTCTGAATCTCAAAGCCATTCTCACGGAAGTAAACCAGCTCAGCGTGGTTAGAAGGGATGGCAGGTGTGTAGATTACCAACGTTGATGCTGGTTCTTTGCACGCTGCAGGGATGAGTTGAACATTCTCCTCATAATGAATGTCCATTCCTTCTTTCTCCAAAGTGTGGGTAAGTTCAGATGGAGTTTTATCGTAACCCGCTACTATCAATCCTTTATGAAGGAAATAACGAGCAATAGCACTCATACCGATGCCACCTGCACCTACGAAGTAAACTGATTTAATATCTTTGAGTTCCATGTGTTATATATTCTTTTTCTTTCTTTTATTGGGGATAGAACAGGATTCTACGATGGTTTCTTTAAACCCTATCTATCAGAAGATAGCTTTATCCCTTAATGAGTTTGATAACCTCGTCAGCAATAATCTCTGCGGAGTTTTTCAGTCCCATCTTCTTAACATTCTCACTAAGACTTGCTAACTTCTCATCATTCGTGATGGTATCGAGTGCAAGTTTTATCAAAGTGTCAGGTGCATCAACATCCTTTACGCAGAGTGCAGCATCTTTATTGACCAATGCCATCGCATTCTTTGTCTGATGATCTTCTGCCACATTTGGACTTGGTACCAAGATAACAGGCTTTCCGATAAGCTGGAATTCACTGATAGAACTTGCGCCAGCCACGACTGATAACAAGGTCAGCAGCCTTATATGCAGCACCCATATCACTGATAAAGTCCATTATCTTCAGGTTCGGAAGTTCCTTACCTTTCATCGAATCTAATATCTGTTGATGATAGAACTTACCCGTTTGCCATATGAATTGAACGTCTGATTGCTTGATGAGATCAAGGTGTTCTATGACTGAGCGATTGATAGTTCTTGCTCCAAGGCTACCACCAACGAGGAGAATCGTTTCTTGTTAGGGTCAAGACCGAAACTCTCACGTGATTCTTCAACAGAGAGTGGGGTAGAGAGGACGTTCTGACGAACAGGGTTACCCGTCATGATAATCTTATCAGCAGGGAAGAAACGGTCCATACCTTCGTAAGCAACACAAATATTCTTCACACGCTTAGACAAAAGTTTGTTGGTAACACCAGCATAAGAATTCTGCTCTTGGATAAGACATGGGATGCCCATCTTTGCACACTCATAGAGCGTTGCACCACTGGCATAACCACCAACACCCACAGCAACCTGTGGCTTAAAGTCTTTTATTATCTGGCGAGCCATACGAAGACTCTTCCAAAGTTTGCAAAGTACTTCAATGTTCTTTAGCTTATTAGCACGGTCGAAACCTTTGATAGGTAGGCCTTTTATCTCATAACCAGCAGCAGGAACACGTTGCATCTCCATACGTCCATCAGCACCCACAAAGAGAATCTTCGCCTCTGGGTGTTTTGCCTTAATGGCATTAGCAATAGATACTGCAGGGAAAATATGTCCTCCCGTGCCGCCACCGCTGATGATAATTCTTAATTCTTCGTCCATTTGCATCTTCTTTATAACCTACAAAGGTAATCATTTTTTTTTATCTTCTTTCAACTTTCACATTCTTTTTAGTCTTCTCTACAGATTAGACTATTGCATGTGAAACTTTCTCTGAAGGTTTCTTTTCTTCTTTCTTTTTCTTTGCCGAACGGCTTACACTGAGTATTACGCCTATGTAGACGCAATTAATGATAGTTGAAGTACCACCCTTACTGATAAGAGGAAGTGGCTGTCCTGTTACTGGCGCCAATCCTACAGCTACTAACATGTTGAATAACGCCTGTGTAACCAGGAGGAAGGCGATACCCATAGCGAGAAAAGCAGGGAAAGAATTTTCACACCGGTTGGCTATAATTCCAGTTCTGAATAGAAGGATAATATATAGGAGTGCCACAAAGATGGCTCCTTCGATACCTCCTTCTTCAATGATAATCGCATAGATAAAGTCGGAGAAGGCTTGCGAAAGAAAATCTCTTTCATTAGAGTTTCCTGGTCCTTTACCAACGACATCTGATGAAGCGATGGCTATGTTAGCATGTGCCACCTGCGCATCTTTATCTAAGTCGTAATCTTTTGGTGCAACATATTCGTTACTAAAGAATTTCTTGACACGTGCCTTCCATGTGTCAGCGCGGTGGAGAATTTTACCGATGAATCCGGGTGATTCCTCTTTCTGTGCAGCTACCGTCTGTTCTGTAAGGTTTGTTTGGCAGATAATTCGTCCTCAGCTTTCTTGTCATCACCCACAAGCATCACCATAGATAGGACGAAAACTCCAAGTAAGACGATGAAACCGATCAAACGACCTAACTGATTAAAAGGAACTCTTCCCACAAACATCATCAATACTACGGTCAAACCAATGAGCATAGCTGTGGAAAGATTCTCACCAAGAATCAGGAGAATAATACCACCAGATAGCCACATGATATATTTAAAGGCTTTTCGGTCTGCTCCATGTTCGGTTTGCATTGCACTAAGTATCTGTGCAATGGCTAATACCAATGCACCCTTGCCTAATTCGGAAGGTTGGAATTGTATACCTGCAAAACTAATCCATCGGCTTGCTCCATTCGTACTTTGTCCTGCTACGAGCACCCATATAAGCATTAGTATGGACATGCCCAGTACAATCGGTGTGATAAGTTTGAAGTAACGGCATTTAATATTTAATACAACCACCATCAAAGCAATGCCAACAACAAGGATGCTGCAATGGTAGATGATAGGACTCCAGTAGTTACCTCCTGTGTACGACAGTGAACTTGAGGCTGAATATACCTCAATGATACTGATGATACATAGGAAGAAGAAGACCATCCAAATAACCTTGTCTCCTTTGAATATGTTACTGAGAGATTTATTCTTCATTATTTTTTGTTCCTTATGGGATTTATTAGCCCAATTAGTCTTGTTGGCCCAATTTAGTCTTATTAGCCCAATTAGCCAGATAAGTCTTTTCCTACAATGCTCTTACATAGCTCTTGAACTGCTCGCCACGGTCTTCCATATTCTTAAAAAGATCGAAGCTTGCACAGCATGGGCTTAGGAGAACTGTGTCACCAGGCTTTGCTAACTCTGCACAAGCTGCAACACAATCCTTCATGGAATGGGTGTCGCGGATAGGAAGTCCGAGGTCGTCGAAGTTGTCATGTAGCTTCTTGTTGTCAGCGCCAAGGTATACAATGCCAGCACACTTCTGCTTAACTAAGTCCTTAATGCTGTTATAGTCATTTCCCTTATCCTTGCCACCAATAATCAAGATTGTTGGTGTGCGCATACTTTCAAGTGCATACCAGCAAGCGTCAACATTGGTAGCTTTTGAGTCGTTGATGTATTGTACACCAGCAACCTTACATACCTTTTCCAATCTATGTTCAACACCAGGGAAGTCGCTCAGACTCTTGCGGATGTTTTCTTTCTTAATACCGCTAATGTCTGAGGCAATACCTGCTGCTAAAGAGTTGTAGATATTGTGACGTCCAGTAAGCGAAAGGTCTTCCTGCTCCATGTTGAATGGCTCAGGCTGTTCAATCGTATACTGTCCTTCTTCAATGTAACCGATACTGCCCTTCTCCTTTAATTCTGAGAAAGGATAGCATATGGCATGTACATCAAACTTCTCGAGTTCCTTCTTGATTACAGGGTCATCGTTCCAGTAAATGAAGCTATCCTCCTTGGTTTGATTCTGAATGATACGCATCTTAGCGTCTGCGTAGTTCTCAAACTTGTAGTCATAGCGGTCCAAGTGGTCAGGGGTGATATTGAGAAGGATGGCAATATTGGCACGGAAGTCATACATATTGTCCAACTGGAAGCTGCTCAACTCAATGATATAATACTCATGTGGGTCTTCTGCTACTTGCAGTGCAAGACTGTTACCAATGTTACCAGCCAAACCAGCGTCGTAACCAGCATCTTTGAAGATATGATAGATGAGGCTCGTTGTTGTGGTCTTTCCATTACTTCCTGTAATACATATCATCTTAGAGTTGGTGTATCGACCAGCAAATTCTATTTCACTAATGATATGTGTACCCTGTGTGATAAGTTTCTGAACCATAGGAGCTTCTTTAGGAATACCAGGACTCTTGATGATTTCATCAGCATTGAGAATCTTCTCTTCTGTGTGTTGTCCCTCTTCCCATTCTATACCACGGTCATCAAGCATCTTCTTATACTTGTCCTTAATGGCTGACATGTCAGAAACAAAGACATCGAAGCCTTCTTTCTTTGCCAATATGGCTGCGCCGGCACCACTTTCACCGGCACCAAGTATTACTATTCTTTTCATATATCTTTCCTTTCCTTACTCTTGCTTATGTAATGTTTTTGTTTGCTGGCTGCTTACCTCTCTTCGAGTAAACGGTTACTCGCCTTTGGGGTAGTGGACAGCTGTGTGGTGTTTCGTATGAACACCAACTGTGCGAACGCCCCGCACATATCGTGCTAACGCTTCGCACGCCTCGTGCTTATCTTATCTTCAGTGTGATGATAGTCATTGCAGCGAGGATGATAGTCACGATGATGAAGCGTAGTGTAATCTTACTCTCATGCACTGCACTATGTGGTTTCTTCAAGAGATACTTACACTCTGGATCGAGTTGGCTATCTTGTGTACGGAAGTTGTCATGTATTGGTGTGCGCTTAAAGATACGCTGTTTAACACCTTTACGCTTTCCTAACTTGTAGTACCAAACCTGTACGATAACACTTAAGCTCTCAACAAAGAATACGCCACAGAGAATCGGGAGCATCAACTCCTTGTGAATGATGATTGCACCTACTGCTATGATACCTCCGATGGTAAGACTTCCCGTGTCACCCATGAACACTTGTGCAGGATAAGCATTGTACCAAAGGAAGCCTATCAATGCCCCAATGAATGCCATGAAGAACACTACTAACTCTTCCGAGCCTGGAATGTACATAATGTTGAGGTAGGCTGCGTATTGTATATGGCTACTTACGTAGGCTAATATACCCAATACGACACCTATGATGGCAGAGTTTCCTGCGCACATACCATCCATTCCGTCGTTAAGATTCGCACCGTTAGAGACGGCAGTGACAACAAAGATAGTCATAAGCACGAAGAGAATCCAGCCACCTGCATTCTTATACTCGCCTAAAAAGCCTACTATTTCTGAATAATCCAGATTATGCAGTTTGACAAATGGGATGGTTGTCTTCAATGTCTTTTCGGCTTGTGCCTCATGTTTTATAACAATTTCTTTACCATTCTGGTTTGCAACCTCAAGGTTCATGTTTGATTTAACGTCAGGAGAAGCCCAAAGTGTTAAGCCAACGATGAGTCCGATGGTTACTTGTCCGATAATTTTATATTTACCCTTCAGTCCTTCCTTGTCGTGCTTGAATATCTTAATGAAGTCATCCATACCACCGAGGAAACCCAACCAAATGGTTGTGACAATCATCAAGAGCAGATAGATATTACGTAATCTACCTAACAAGACGACAGGAATCAAGAGTGCAACGATGATGATAATACCACCCATTGATGGTACACCAATCTTTTTGACACCAAATGGGTCAATCTGTGCATCTCGTTGTACCTCTGTAATCTGCTTCTTCTTGAGGTATTTAATGAAGCGTTCTCCGAACCATGCAGAGATAATCAGTGCTAATATCATTGCCAAGATAGAACGGAAACTGATGTAGCCCCAAAGGTGAGAACCACTGATACCGAACTGGTCAAGCCAACGGAAGATATAGTATAACATTTTATTTCTCTTTTATGTTGTTCTTACGATAGACAATAGAGTCTCTATTTTAGAATTACTTAATACCGAAGATTTCACGGATAACCTCGTGGTCATCGAAATGATGCTTCACACCATTTATCTCTTGGTAGTTCTCATGTCCCTTACCTGCAACAAGAATAACGTCACCTTTCTGTGCCATCATGGCTGCAGTGCGAATTGCTTCCTTACGATCAGTAATCGTGAGAACCTTCTTGCGCTGTGTAGTGTCAAGTCCTGCAAGCATATCATCGATAATAGCCTGTGGCTCTTCGTCGCGTGGATTGTCGCTTGTAAGGATGACAGTGTCACTTTGTTTAACAGCCTCTTGAGCCATTAATGGACGCTTTCCCTTGTCACGATGTCCGCCTGCACCGCAGACAGTAATGACATGTCCGCCCTTACCATCAAGTACATCGTGAATAGCACTGAGGACATTCTCCAATGCGTCTGGTGTATGGGCATAGTCAACAACAGCAGTGTAGCCTTCTGGTGATTGGATAGGTTCTAATCGTCCGTTAACACTCTTGAGTGTGCTCATTGCTATTAGGACGTCTTCTGGCTTCTTACCTAACATGATGGCAGCACCATATACTGCAAGCAGATTGCTCACATTGAACTTACCAATGAACTGTACGCCAACCTCTTTACCGTCAACTTCGAGGTACATACCTTCAAAGTGGCATTCAAGAATCTTTGCACTGAAGTCTGCCATTCGTTTGATAGAATAGGTCTTGACTGTTGCCTTTGTGTTCTGAACCATAATCATTCCGTTCTTGTCATCGGCATTGGTAATGGCAAAAGCGGTCTTAGGTAATCCGTCGAAGAACATCTTCTTGGCATTGCGATAGTTCTCGAAAGTCTTATGGTAGTCGAGGTGGTCACGTGTAAGGTTGGTAAAGATGCCTCCTACAAACTCTAAACCACCTATACGATGCTGATGGATAGCATGGCTGGAACACTCCATGAACGCATATTCGCAGCCTGCCTCAACCATCTTCGCAAGTAGACAGTTAAGCTCTATTGGGTCTGGAGTAGTGTGACTTGCAGGAACTTCCTCATCATTAATATAGTTACATACGGTAGAGAGTAAGCCTACCTTATGACCGAATTCACGGAATATTCTATATAATAAGGTGGCAATGGTTGTCTTACCGTTCGTTCCAGTTACACCAACCAACTTTAGTTTGCGTGATGGTTCTCCATAGAACATTGTGGCAACCTTTCCTGCTTCTTCCTCAGTTGATGCTACCTGAACGTATGTTACCTTTCATTCAGTTCCTCAGGCATATCTTCAAGTAGGATTGCTACGGCTCCTAACTCAATAGCTTTGCTAATGAATTTATGTCCGTCTACCTGTGTTCCTTTCATTGCGATGAACAAGTGGCCGTTCTCTATCTTACGACTATCAATGTTCACTCCTTTAATCTCAACGTCAATATTGTCTTGGCTGGCAATAACCTTAACGTTTTTGAGTAATTCGCTTAACTTCATATCTTTGTTCTTTTCTTATTCTTTATGATTGTAATCGAAGTGTTCTGCCTTTGTGAAGTGAATGTTTATCCCATTCTTAATTCACATTTCATGCCCCTCTTAACCTTCTCGCCTGGTGCAACGCTTTGTTTAATAACACGACCTCTACCGGTAAGTATTACTTTAATACCATGTTTCTCCATCAAGTAAACAGCGTCGCGAGCACCCATGCCATGGACATCAGGGACTATGTTGGCTTTAGGTGTTTGCTCCTTTTGGAAGGTCAATGACTTTCCTTTTATGGTGGTTGTTCCCCATATAGGATTACCAAATGGGTAAGCACCGTTCCAACCATTCGTTATTTGGAAGCCGAGAGAATTCAGTACATAGTCTGTTGCAAGCAGGTTGCCTGTCTTTGCTGTAGGGATTGTTACAGATGAAGCATCGTGTGCATCAGTAACATTCAGCTTCAGACTTTGTGCCATAATGCCTTCCGCAATGTGGTGGAATACAACACCACTCATGCCACCTCCGGATGCTGGAAGGCCTGTCTTCTGTATACAGACAATACAACTGTAACGTGGTTTGTCGGCAGGGAAGAAGCCTGCAAAGCTGAGGAGATAGTTTGTTCCACCAGTCTTATAACCCAAGGCTCCCTTTGACATCTGGGCAGTACCAGTCTTACCTGCAACGAGGAATTTGTCAGAGCCAGCCTTCTTACCCAATCCTTCAGAAACAACTTCCGTCAGAATGCGTGTAATATTCTTGATGGTACTTTCCTTTGCAATACGCTCTTTTAATACCTTTGGCGGATTGTTATAGATGACTTCGCCATTTTTTACAATCTGTTTTACAAATCGTGGCTGCATTAGCTTACCACCATTAGCAATCGCATTATAGAAGGCAAGAGTCGATATTGGTGGTATCTGTGTCTCGTAACCAATACTCATCCATGGCAAAGCAGTGGCACTCCAGTTGTTATACTGACCACGACTATTCTTATGTGGCATGCGGATTCGTGCTCGGTGAATAGCCTACAATAGGGACATGGAAATCGGTTGCAAGACCTAAGTCGTAGATACCTTGAACGAATTTCTCTGGGTTCTTGTGGTAGTGCATGTCAATGATACGACTGACACCGATGTTTGAACTGTATTTCAAAGTCCATGGCAACGTCAGTGTTCCATATCCTCCACGTGTCCAGTTGTGGTCCTTCATGTCTCGTCCGTACATATTCCACACACCCGGTCCAGTCTGAACGGTGTACATAGTATCAACGAGTCCATCATCAAGGATGGTCATAATAGAGGCTGTCTTAAAGACAGAACCCGGCTCAAGCAAGTCACTTACGGCATGATTTTTAACCTCTCTATATTCGCCATCACTACATTTATCTAAGTTGACAATAGCCTTCACGTCACCAGTTGCGACTTCCATCACAATAGCAACACCAACGTTACCATTTACATTAGGGTCTTTCAGCTCGTCTAATAAGGCACGCTCTGCTAAGTCTTGCATGCTGACGTCAATGGTAGTTATGATGTCGGCACCATCAATAGGTGGTGTATCCGTGATATCAAGGAACTTGTTACGAACCTTACGACGGTGGATGATACCATTTGTACCACGCAGAATAGAGTCGTATGAAAGCTCTAATCCACAGCGAGCAGTATCCTTTGCACCGAACATATCACCTATCGTACGTTGAGCGAGTGAGCCAAACGGGCGACGACGTGCGTTAAACTCATCCCAGTGGAATCCACTCTTATATTTAGAAAGGTGGAAAATAGGGAGGCTCTGTATCTCTTTAAATGTGTTATAGTCTATGCGCTCGTTCCATATCGCCCAATGCTTACTCTCCTTATGGTAGCCTTCCATGAGGTACTTCTTGAAGTAGGCTGCTGATTTCTCAGGGGAAGATGTTATTCAATCCCTTGCTGATATAGTTGATGCTATCGACAAACGCTGTGTCGTTTCCTGCTGCTTTGAGTGCGTTGAAGTCCATGTAAACCTTAAATTCAGGTAATGAACTTGCCATAAGTTGCCCATTACAGCTTAAGATGTTACCTCTGGTAGGCTTTACTGTGACGCTGTCTTTCTTTTGAGAAGCAGCAACTTCCAGCCAGTAGGTTCTACCTGCAGTCATGGTGTAGATAGTCTTACCAATAACAGCTACAGCTACAAGCGACATGATGATCGCTATAACGCTGTAGCGGGGCATTACTTTGCTATTATCAAACTTACTCATATCCTATTTCTCGGGTACATCTATAATATAAGGTGGACGGTCAGACATTTTCAGTACACTGTCCTTTCTTGTTTTCAATATCTCAAGTATATGGCTCTCACGTGTCTTCTCTGTGAGTTGACTACTACTTGAAAGCGCACGATACTTAGCGTCCTCCAACTCTTTTTGCAACTTATCAATCTCAATGAGGTACTTCTGTACACTGTATCGATTTGATATGTAAACGATAGTGAAATCACAGCGGTGATAATCAACCAGATGTTATTACGTAGGAGTCGTGTAGAGAGGATGTCACCTCCAAGAATCTTTCTTAGTGTGAAGTTTGATGATTGTGGTTGCTCATCTTCGCGTGCTTGCTCCTCAATGGCTGCTTTAATCTTTTCTACTTCAACCTCTTCTTCTATTCTTTTTTCTTCCTCCTCCATTAGTGGTGTTGCTACCTCGTTATTCGCAGTAGCTTCTTGCTGATCTTCTATAGTCTCTGCCTTAACGAGTGGCTCTGTGACGTTTATGCTCTCTTCAGTGAAAGCAGTCTGATCTTCTGTGAGAGGATGCTCCGTCAGCGTTGGATTCTTCTTGTCGTTCTCGTCATTCATTTGCTTTCTTTTCTGCTATTCTTAGTTTTGCACTTCGGCTTCGTGGGTTGCGTTCTTGTTCGTCGTTACTTGCAGTGATAACTTTGTTATTGACTAATCGGAAAGGCGTTTCTATTCGTCCGAAGAAGTCTTGTTTCACTTTACCCTCTATATTTCCTGACTTCATAATGTTCTTTACCATTCTATCCTCTAAGGAGTGGTAGGTAATAACCGATAGTCTACCGCCAGGGCGAAGCAGTTCAGTTGCTGCCATAAGCATTTCCTTCAAGGCATCCATCTCGTGGTTTACTTCGATGCGAAGGGCTTGAAACATTTTTGCCATGTCTTTCTTTTCGCGTGCCCGCTGAAAGAAAGGTTCGATGGTTGTCAGTAAGTCGTTCGTTGTTTATATGTTTTCTGTCCTCTTGCCTTAACAATGGCTGAGGCGATGCGGCGCGACTGCTTCAGTTCTCCGTAGAGGTAGAGTATGTCTGCCAATCGTTCTTCATCGTAGTCGTTGAGAATGTCGGCAGCTGTTATTCCTGCTCGTTTGTTCATTCTCATGTCGAGTGGAGCTTCGAAGCGGAAAGAGAACCCACGTGTCTCATCATCAAAGTGATGGCTGCTAACACCAAGGTCGGCAAGTAGTCCGTCTATGTATTCTACGCCATAATACCGCATCCAGTTCTTTAGGTATCTGAAGTTGGAGCGAACAAAGGTGAAGCGGTCTACCTGTTCCTCGCTTAAGCCCATGTTGTCAATATTCTGCTCGGCGTCAGCATCTTGGTCGAAGCTGTAAAGATGACTGCCCTCTGCTAAGCGGGAAAGAATCTCTCGGCTATGACCTCCGCCTCCGAAAGTTACATCCACGTAGACTCCGTTGGCATGTAGGTTCAATCCTTCAATGCTTTCGTTGAGGAGTACTGGAATATGATAACATTCTGCAGTCTTAATCATGCTGTTGATTCTTTTGTGGTTGACTAATCGTTGTTTTGTGAAGGGGTGTCAAACGAGTTGGCTCCTTCCATGCCCATGGTTTCTTCCATGGCCTTGCTGAATTCTTCAGCCGACATGAATGGCTCGTTATTTTCACCGTTCGCCCAGATCTCAATGCAGTCATCCATTCCTGTAAATCTAATCTGCTGGTCGATATTCGCCATTTTCAGATATCGTTTTGGAATGAGGAAACGACCGTTTCCGTCCAATGTAATCATCTCAACATCTGTGACATACTGGCGATAAATCATCTGGTCGCGACGGCTCCAGCGGCTCAAACGCTTGCGGAGTGCGTCCATTCGTTCGTTCCATACAGACTCGGGATAGAGAACTAAGCATGGCTCGAAGATATCTTTGCGCAATACCAGCGATTCCTCGCCTGATGCGTTGAGCACCTTGCGGAAGACTGCAGGCAGGAAGGCTCTTCCTTTTGCGTCTGTTTTTGCTTCGATATTGCCTAAGAATCTCATGTCTATTTTTTATAAAGCTGTATTTGGCTTCAAAGTTACACATTTTTCCCCACATATCCCCACTATGCTCCACAATATTTTGTTAACGACCTCTATTTTTAGAATATTAACACTTTGAACGACGTTTCTGTTCTTTTGTCAATTGCGCTTCGTGGTGTACTTGATTTTTGCTGTGTGTTAAGCGTGTTGAGTGAGTTGTGTGGTGCTTTGAAATATATTTACAATGATGAGGGCTTAAAATGCTAATTTAGGTCTAAAAAGTATTGTTTTGAATCCCTTTGTAAGTATCAGGTAATCAAAGGGTTGTAAAAGTGGTTTTCAAAAGGTGCTTAATAGGACTTCAAAAGGGCGTTAGTTAGGGTCTTAAAGGGCACCTTTTGCAAGCTTATTGGGCGTCTTTAAGATGCTAAAAGAGCATATATTGGAATTGATGTTGTGAAATATCATTCTGTGTGGTGATATTAGGACTAAAGAATGTTAATTTAAACAATCTTTCTTTATAAACATCTGTAATTCAATTAATTTTGCAAGAAACGATGAACTTAATGTTACTTAAAGATTTCTTTCAAATATTTCCTGACGAAGAAAGCTGTATAGACTATTTTCGTCAGATTCGAGAAGAAGTAGGAATTACCTGTCCTAAATGTGGCTATACTGAGCATAAATGGTTAGATGGTAGAAAAGCATTTCAATGTAAGACTTGTGGTTATCGTACTCCCCTAACAAAGGGTACTGTTATGGAAAGAAGTCACATACCCTTATATGATTGGTTCTTTACAGCTCACATGATGACTTCATTCAAGCAAGTCCTTTCTGCAAAAGAGATTCAATATCAATTAGAACGAAAAGATTACCCTTCCGTATGGCTGATGATGATGAAGTACCGTGATATCATGGGTAAAAGAGAAGCACAATATAGCTTATCAGCACAGGTAGAACTGGATGTATCTTACTTTCAAACCTCTGTTATAACAAATCCTGAATCCGAAGATATTGAGAAAGAGACCAAAATGGTACAAACGCCTGTATTGGTAATTGCAGAAAGTAAGCCTGTGGATGAAATATTGCGCGAGTATCTTACAAATATAACTGAAAACAAGTACGTTAACAAAGCATCAAAACTTCTCAGGAGGTCTTCTACACAGAAAGTCAAGAAGGTTGTACGTTATATCAAGATGTTCGCTATGCACGATAGTAAATATGCCTCCATAAAACCATATGCAGAAAAGGCTGTGAGTCCCACTGCTAAAGTTGTTACTGACGGAGGAACAAATCTTATTAGACTGAGAGAGTTGTTCTGTCATGAATCTTATAGGGAAACGGAAGGGGAGGTGCATGAGGTGGTGACTAAGGTTCTGCCGTGGGTACATATAGTAACAGGAGAATGTCGTAGTGCAATAGAGGCTATTCATAAGGAAGTGGATCAAAGATTTCTCCAACTCTATCTCAACGAGTATTGTTGGAAGTTCAATCGTCGATTCTTCCGGGACAGTAAGCTGCCGAAGTATGATTTGTTTATAAAATCATAAGGACTGCCGCAAATTACACATCTGATATAAAGTGGAGAAACTATAATACAGGATATTAACATTTATTAGTCCGAACATCACCACACAGAAAAATATCATTACAAAATACGTTTTTAAGTACGAGTTTTGTTGTTCCCTTTTTTGCTTTTATTTCCTTCTTTTTGAGTTGCCTTTCTTTCAGTCTTTTTGGCGTATCAAAGTTGGTTTTAAGGCTCATTATGTGAAGTGGAGGATACTAAAAATAGTGGGGTAAAATGGAGCATTTGGTTTTAAATGAGAGTAATCAACGCTGTTGTTGACATGATTTTTTCTGTTTAAACATATATTTTTTGCAAAAAACGCAAGCTATTCCAAATGGTTTCGTTATTTTTGCATTTTGTTAGGAGAGAATTGAGTACATGGGTGCAGAAATAGAGAAGACGATAGACATAGACAAGATTCTAAGAGATAAGATGGGGGCGAAGGCTAAATTCGTTCCTTCTTTTGCTGTCAATTGGCTAAAAAGAATCCTTCATGAAGATGAGGTTAATCAGTTTCTATGGGATAGTCGTGGTTTGTCAGGGACAGAATGGCTCACGGAGTGTGTTCGATATCTTGACATGACGCTGCAAATCGAAGGTTTAGAGAATCTTCCAGATAAGGATGATGGTAAGCTTTATACCTTTGTGTCAAATCATCCCCTTGGTGGACAGGATGGTGTAGCATTGGGATCGATTATCGGAAAGCACTATGATGGCAGATTTCGCTATCTGGTTAATGACTTGTTACTCAATCTTCCGGGCTTAAAACCAGTAAGTATTGGCATCAACAAAACTGGAAAACAGAGTCGTGATTTCCCTCGCATGGTTGAGGCTGGCTTTAAAAGTGATAATCATATTTTGATGTTTCCTGCTGGACTGAATAGTCGTAAGATTAATGGGAAGATTCATGACTTAGAGTGGAAGAAGACATTTATCACCAAGAGTGTGGAGTATCAGCGTGATGTTGTTCCCATCTTCTTTGGCGGACGTAATTCTGATCGATTCTATCGTATTGCGCGTTTCAGTGATAAATACGTTAAGAAGGTGAATATAGCGATGCTATTCCTTGTTGATGAGATGTACAGAAACGTTGGTAAAACGTTCCGTGTTGCAATAGGAAAACCAATCCCTTGGCAGACGTTTGATAAGAGTCGCACATCGATGGAATGGGCGAAATATGTTGAAGACATGGTTTATGAACTCTAAAATTTAGCCTTATTAAATGATAGAATAAAGAGTTCAATCAAGCGATTAGATTTAGAGAAAGAAAAAGATAGATAGAATATATGGAAGAAGAAATCATCCAACCCATTAGTAAGGAGCTACTCAAGAGCGAGTTGACTCCTGAACGGATGCTTCGTTCGACGAACAAAAGTCACAATGAAATTTATGTTGTGACGGCTAAGACTGCGCCAAACGTGATGAAGGAGATTGGACGTCTGCGCGAAATAGCTTTTCGTTCGGCTGGGGGTGGTACGGGCAAATCGATGGATGTCGATGAGTTCGACACGATGGAGAATTGTTGTAGACAGTTGATTGTTTGGAACCCTGAGGCGGAAGAGATTATCGGTGGATATCGTTATATCTTTGGTAGCGAGTGGGAAATAGATAAAAACGGACAGCCAAAGGTCGCAACAAGTCATATGTTCCATTTCTCTGATAAGTTCATGAAGGAGTATGCTCCTTATACAGTTGAGCTTGGACGTTCTTTTGTTTCATTGGATTACCAGAACGTTCGTAAGAATTCTAAGAGCATCTTTGCGCTGGATAACCTTTGGGATGGACTTGGAGCGTTGACGGTGTTGTACCCTGAATGTAAGTATTTCTTCGGAAAGATGACTATGTATCCTTCTTATATCCGTCGTGGTAGGGATATGATTCTTTACTTTTTGAAGAAGTATTTTGATGATAAAGAAGACCTTATTATACCGATTAAACCGTTGAAAATTGACACTCCAACCACTGAGTTGGATGCTCTTTTCCAAGGAAATGGTTTTAAGGAGGACTATAGAATATTAAATAGAGAGATACGTGAGTTGGGATATAACATCCCTCCTTTAGTGAATGCTTATATGAATCTTTCTCCAACGATGAAACTCTTCGGTACAGCTATCAACTATGGCTTTGGCGATGTAGAGGAAACTGGTATCCTTATAGCGGTTGATGAGATCTTCGAAGAGAAGCGTGTTCGTCACATTGAGAGCTTTGTAGATGAACATCCAGAGGCACTGAAGTTTACAAGTGGTGCTAATAATGTTATCTATAAGGAGAAAGAAGAGCAGTAATACGTTTCTTAGAAAGATAGAAGAAAGGCAGGTAATCCGTTGATGTTTGGATTACCTGCCTTTCTTTTGGTACTTTCTTCGCCCCTTACAATGTTAAGTAAAGATACGAAGAAAGTGTTAATTGTCGATGAAATCGCAATCTTTTATCTGATAAAGAGCAGTTCGCGATACTTAGGAAGTGTCCAAAGTTCATCGCTGACCACTAACTCTAATTTATCAATCTGATATCGGATGGCTTCCATCTTTGGTGCGATAGTATCATGATAAGCGATTGCTTTTTCGCGTTGACTTTCTATTTTGTTGGCTTGTTTACGTGCATTGACAAGTTCTTCAACACCCGTCTCGATGATATTAGTGCGTTCAGCAATCTCACGTATAATCTTTATATTACGCTCGCTGAGCTGTTTTCCCTCTACATCTCCGAAGATATTGACCATATTCTGCACATTCTTCGCCAGTTGACTCTGGTAATGTGTTGCCACAGGGATGATATGGTTCATCGCCAAATCGCCCATTACACGTGCTTCTATTTGTATCTTCTTGGTGTATGTCTCCCATTTTACCTCGTTACGTGCCTCCAACTCATTACGTTTCATCACGTTCATCGACTCGAACATCTTGATAGAATCTTCGTCAAGGTAGCGGTCGAAGCACTTAGGACAACTTGATTCGCAATCGAGTCCACGTTTCTTGGCTTCTTCCTTCCAGCTATCAGAATATCCGTTTCCATCGAAGTGAATAGGCTACAGGTCTTGATATCTTCACGAATGATATCAATGATTGCTGATGTTAGGTCTTCTCCTTTCGCAACCAGAGTATCAACGCGCTCACTGAAACGTTCTAAAGCTTCTGCTACAGCAGTGTTCAGTACAATCATTGCAGATGCACAGTTAGCCTCAGAACCTACTGCACGGAACTCAAAGCGGTTACCTGTAAAGGCAAATGGAGATGTACGGTTACGGTCGGTGTTATCGATAAGTAACTCTGGAATCTCTGGAATGTCCATCTGTAAACCAGTCTTTCCAGTAAGGCTAAAGATGTTTTCCTTGTCAGCCTTTTCTATATGCTCAAGGAGATCACTAATCTGTTTTCCGAGGAATGAGGAGATAATAGCAGGTGGTGCTTCGTTAGCTCCAAGACGATGATCGTTGGTTGCACTCATTACTGATGCTTTCAGAAGACCGTTGTGCTTATAGACAGCCATCAAGGTTTCTACGATGAAGACTACAAAACGAAGGTTATCGTTAAGTGTCTTACCTGCTGCATGGAGGAGAATACCAGTGTCAGTGTTTAGGCTCCAGTTGTTATGCTTACCAGAACCATTGACTCCATCGAAAGGCTTCTCATGTAGAAGAACGCGGAAACTATGCTTGTGTGCAACCTTCTTCATGAGTGACATCAATAGCATGTTATGGTCTACAGCAAGGTTACATTCCTCAAAGATAGGAGCCAACTCAAACTGACCTGGCGCAACCTCATTGTGACGTGTCTTGCAAGGAATACCCAATTCGAGTGCTTGTATCTCAAGATCCTTCATGAAAGCTTGTACACGCTCAGGGATTGTACCGAAGTAATGGTCGTCCATTTGCTGGTTCTTTGCAGAGTCATGCCCCATCAGCGTACGGCCTGTAAGCATAAGGTCAGGGCGAGCAAAGTACAAGTCTTCATCTACAAGGAAGTATTCTTGTTCCCATCCAAGGTTAGTGTGAACCTGCTTTACGTCTTGATAAAAGTATTGGCAAACCTTAGTTGCTGCAACATTAACAGCATGGAGTGATTTTAATAATGGTGCTTTGTAGTCGAGTGCTTCTCCAGTATAAGATATAAATATTGTAGGAATACAAAGTGTGTCTTCGATGATGAATACAGGACTGGTTGGGTCCCAGGCTGAATAGCCACGTGCTTCAAAGGTATTGCGGATTCCTCCATTAGGGAAAGAACTGGCGTCAGGTTCCTGCTGAACGAGTAGCTTTCCGGAGAACTCTTCTATCATTCCTCCTTTACCATCATGCTCGACAAAGGCGTCATGTTTCTCTGCCGTACCTTCTGTTAGCGGTTGGAACCAGTGGGTGTAGTGAGTTGCTCCGTGTTCCTCTGCCCATTTCTTCATGCCTTGCGCTACTGCATCTGCGATGGAACGGTCTAATCGTGAACCGTTGTCAATGACGTCTATCAGCTTTTGGTACACATCAACAGGGAGATACTTGTACATTCTTGCACGATTAAAGACGTACTTACCGTAGAACTGTTCTGGACGTTCTGTAGGTGTCTTGACTTCTAAGGGGCGTTTTTTGAATGCTTCTTCAACAGCTCCAAATCTTAAATTTGCCATATCTTTTGTCTTATAATGAAAGTTCTATCTGCAAAATTAGTTATTTTCAGATTATCTGGCAAAGTATTTAAGGATATTATTCTCTATTATTACAGCCTAATAATTTTTAATCAAAATTGTACTTTAAAGCTGATAGTTATGCTCTTTTCATTCCTAATGTTTTTGAGAAAGGGAGCCTCTTAATCCACTAATGTCATTTTATTTTGGGCTATATAGCTCTTTGGTAACAGCAAATGGCTTTCATCTCAGTCGTATATTATAAGGTGTGTAACCCTCCGCACGTATGGTGTTAGTACTCCGCACGGTTGGTGCTCATGCCTCGCACAGTTGGTGCTTACCAAGAACACGACATGGGACGAGTTATAATACAATGAATAAAGATGGTTGGGAAGAGGTGTGTTTGGTTCATTGTGAATTATAAGGTAGGCTTCTAAAGAATTGTTTATGCTTGAAGTTCTTATGAAAGCGTGCGAGTTGTCGGCTCAAACTATAGAAAAGAAAAAAGTGTATATCTGCTCACGCAGACATACACTCAGCCACTTAACTAAATAACTCAAAAAATTATTTGACTCAAAAAATCATTAGGCAATCTTCTCACGAGGACCATCCTAATTAGTTTAATTTGACTATTAACTTACTAATAACTATTTAAACGTAATTTGATTGCTACTCAAGAAATATCTTTAATTGACATTACAAAGATAGTTATTTTATAGAAAAAAAGATGTCTATTCAAATAAATTATATTTGTTATAAGACTTATTTTTCATTATAACTACCTTTTATATCCTTTTTAAACGTTATTTTTCGCCCATTTCATCGATTAAACTTCATCTTCAACGGAATCTGTACTTTGAGACCTTTTTGCGTCGCTAAGCCTCTTCCTATAAATGGTTGGAGCTACTCCGAACCTCTTTTTGAAGGCTTTACTCATAGCCGCAAGGTCGCTATAACCACATTCGTATGCGATTTCCGAGATGTTTTTGTCATCGTTTTTAAGTAACTCACGGCAATGAATCATACGACATTCGCTTTGCCAAGATAGGAATGTCTTACCCGCAAACTCATAGATATAGTAGGAGAGAGCCACGGTCTGTATTCCTATAGACTCTGCCGTCTTCTCCATTGTAAGCTCTGTATCAGCCAAAGGGAATGGGTCTTGGTGAAGCCACTTGTCTATTTTTTCTTTAATAGAGTTACCTTTGTTATAGTTGTTTGACTCTAAAATCATAATGTGTTTATGTAGATTCACGTAGAAACGTGTGATTGCTATGACAGTAAATATGATGCAGATCTTTAATAAGGCATGGTAAATTGTAGACGGAACAAGCTGTCCTATCGTTATCATTATGAGAAGTATTCCCGTCCCTAAATAGAGCTTGTTGCGTCGTGCCACACCTCTAAGATCTCCGTTTTCATCGATAATTTGATGCTTATATTTAATCTGTTGTGTTACAATCTCTATAATCATCAATAGCTTGCAGAAGAGGATACCAGCCGAAAAGACAATACGCATTAAAGCTTGTATTGGCATCGTTTGCTGGAGATCAGCCTGTAGTTGACTGTAATCCTGGTAATGATGAATGTCTCCGTTCGCTGCATATATCATCTGTGGGACAAGTAGTGATAGCGGTAGGAGGTTATAGAATAACAGAGCATACGTATTCTTGTAAATCTTTCCATTGCTGAATGTCGTGCATGTGATAAGGAAAGACTCCCAGAGAAGGTATAATGATAATATCGATGGAACACATAATATTTCGGTTTCATCGTTCTCACTCCGTATAAAATGACAGCAAAGATATAGAAGAAGAAGCCCATAGTCCAATATAATTATTCTACGCTTAAAAGTGAGTGGACCACTTGGTGACTTCCAATACATCAATGCAATGATGGCAAAGCATATAGCCGAAGCAATTATAGCTGCCAATGAGGTTGCATAACTTAGTATCATGATATATTTGTGTTGTTGTCTAATACAAAGATAATAAAATAATCTCAGAAAACCTCACTCTTTCCTTTTTAGTACGGTCTATGCTGGGATTTTATGTTGTATGACAACGTCTCAGAGGTTGATTTATTTTGTTAGGTCTTCTTTTTTGACGTTTTTTGATAGTTTGATTACCGTGAAAAGCATGGTAATCCCTCTTTTTATAAGATTGTAAAGGTTTTGTTTAGTCTTTAAGTTACCATTGTTTTCATAATTAATCGTATGTCATTATAGGTTATATCTGAAGGGCATAACTCCTTAATAGGGTTCATTCCGCTCTCTGTTCCAACATCTTTAATTGTCTGTTTGATGATATTTATTTTCTTTTCATCAATCACTTCTTCAAGCTTTATGTCTCCATTTAGGATGTAAGATACGAGATGTCCTTGGATTGTACCTTGTGTCAATCCTCGCTCTTTGGCAATCTCTTCAACGCTTTTTCCAGTTTTGAAGAGGTTATATGTCTGTTCAGAAGTGCTTATTTTCTTCTCTTTAGGCTTGTCTTTATCCTCCTTTCTCTTTCTTCTTTTTCTCTCGTTTCCATCGGAAATACTGTTGAGAATAGCCTCTTGCTTTGCTGTGAGGTAGGTAGTAATCGAGAAACCATCTTCCATTATGCTTTCTAACAGATCATGCTTTGCCAGGTAAGTCTGTTTAAGTTCAGTGTAAGCGTTGTCAAAACGTTTAGCACCTATTTTATTATTTGTCTGTACTTCCTTGGTCAACTCTATCATTCTACTGAAGATTTCGGTCAACTCACTATGGAAGTAGAGCGCTCCTTTCTTTATTCTCTCCTTGAAATCCTCTTCGTGAAGTTGCTCGGTTGTCATCTTTTTGATAAGATTCTCCCATTTCATCGATACTTGTATGATGCGTGACTCTAAGTCAGTAAGCGCCATCTTATGCAGTGTATTTATCTTTGTAAACTTGAAGAAGAACTCTGTTAATACCCTAAAGAGAGCCGTTTCATAGGTTTTAATCTCGTTGAAATTGAATAATTCGATAAGTAATTGTCGATGGTATTCTTCTTTCAAGGCAGGTAAAGCGGAGATACTTTTTTCTGCTTCTTCTGTTTGATGTGAGATATACTCACTTACACGGTTATCATTTATAATCGCAGTATTACCAATCGGAGATGCCAAAACCAAACCTTCTAAGGTCTTACAACGACTTAATGCAACATAAACCTGTCCCGAAGCAAAGGATGCTTGCGCATCTATAATAGCATGTTCAAAGGTAAGTCCTTGGCTCTTATGTATGGTAATTGCCCACGCCAGACGCAGTGGATACTGCCTAAAAGTACCCTGCACCTCTGCTTCTATTTGTTTTGTTTTCTCGTTTAAGGTGTATTTAGTGTTCTCCCATGTCTCAACTTCAACCTCAAATTCCTCATCCTCTCCAGGGCAAAGAACGTATATCTTCTCGTTATCAACATGGGTGATGTGTCCAATACGCCCATTATAGTAACGTCCATTGTTATCATTACGTATGAACATCACCTGCGCACCCGTCTTCAGCGTAAGGTTGAAGTCCGTTGGATAGTTGTATTCAGGGAAGTTACCATCGGTTTCTGCGCTAAAGGTATAAGCTTTTGCGGGAAGTTTACGAAGTTGGTCTTCGTTATAGCTTTCCGCCATTCTGTTATGTGTTGTCAATCGAATATAATCACTACCTTCCTTTGGTTGGAACGTTGGATCATATCTTTCGTTGAGGCGCTGGAGGTCATCTGCAGAAACTTTCCCCTCTCTTATATTATTAAGTAAGGTGATGAAGGTCGCATCTTGCTGTCGATAGACGTGGGTTAGCTCAATAGTTACATAGCTAATGCTGCGTAATGCCTTTGAACCAAAGAAATAAGGAGTGTCATAATACTGTCGTAATAGTTCCTCTTCTTCAGGAGTTACAACGGGAGTAAGCTGTTGTAAGTCGCCTATCATCAGGAGTTGTACACCACCAAAGGGCTTATCTGGCTCACGAAAACGACGTAAAACGGAGTCAATTGCATCAAGAACATCAGCTCGTACCATACTAATCTCGTCAATGATAAGCAAGTCGAGAGTACGCATAATCTTGCGTTTCTCTTTGCTATAATCAAATCGATTCTTGATGTTAGTATTGGGTACGAAAGGCGAGAGGGGCAACTGGAAGAAAGAATGAATCGTCATACCGCCCGCATTGATAGCAGCCACGCCAGTAGGAGCAACAATAATGTTTCGTTTATTGCTGCGCTCTTTGAGTGTGCGAAGGAAGGTTGTTTTACCAGTTCCAGCCTTTCCTGTGAGGAAAATACTTATTCCAGTGTGTTCTACAAAGTCCCACGCATTGCGTAATTCTTGGTTTTTCTCCATTCTTTTTGTGCCTTTTTGCTTGCGGCTGGCAAAGTTAGTTTAAATATTTGAGAAAAGCAAGTGATATTTCTTTGATTTACGTCAATCGACTTGATACAGACTAATTAAAAGGTAGATTCCTAAGTTTATTGTTTGTATATTTTGTTGGATGTTTTGTTTTTGCCTAACTTTGCACTCGTAATTAAAGGATAACATATTAATGAACAGGGGAAAAAGGTTCCCCATTAAAGGTAAAAAGATTATGATTTCAGTAGTATTATCAGCTGTAGTAGTTGCAGCATTAGTAGCAAAGGCAGTTAACTTGAATAATCACATCGCTGCCTAATTAAGAAAGTAATTTAGAAATTTGAGAGTAGTAACAAGGTCCCGTCTGCGTTTATAACGTAGTCGGGATTTTTGTTTTTCTTTGTTTTTAAGTACTGTTTTTCGCTTGTTTATACTCCCTTTCTTTCCTTTTCGAAAACTGGTTTTTGCATTCAGAGGATATGAAATAACTTTACAAAAAGAACGTAAAGGAAGTCTGATATTCAAGAAAAAATGCCCATCACTTCAGCTTTTGTAACTATCTTATAATCAGTGTTATATGGAATTGCGTTTTAAAAGGTGCTTAATAAGGGTTCAAAAGGGCGTTAGTTAGACCTCAAAAGGGCACCTTTTGCAAGGCTATTAAGCCTTAGTTCGCGTCCAATTAAGCCTCTTTAATTTCTGAGTCTTTGAATTTTTATTACAAAGATGATAAAGAATACGAGTTCTTACTTTATCCTTTGAGCCTGTCATTAAATTAGGATAATTGTTCTATTCTTGATTCACTCCATATCCAAAGAGGGCAAAATCAGCTTTAGAGGGTCATTTGGAAAGATCTCTAACAGTTTATCGGTTAGTTTTCGAGCAACCGACATAGAAGCAGTCTTGCTTGTAATGAGTCCTAATTGCAGAGACTGCTGTATGACATGGGTGTCAAGAGGGATGATGAGAGAACGTTGGTCGATGAGTTCAGACCATAGTCCAAGGTCTACTGTAGAGTCGGTTCGAACCATCCAGCGTAGGAACATACATACACGTTTACAGCTTGAATTCGTGTTTTTGGGTACGATTCCGACTGCTTCATGTTTTAAAAAATGGTCACAAATAGCTTCAATAGCGGTAATTGCATCAGTCTTTTTACTTCCCTTTTGGAGGTTTGCATAGCTACGAATATAATTTTCCATGTCGCCATACTCCTCATACATCTTTCGTAGTGCGTGGAAGAGGTCGCACATCATAGCATTGGTATACAAGCGATAGAAGCATTGATTGTCATTAGGAATGTCGAGTGTGTATCTTCCTGTTTTAATCCATTCGTAGGGTTCGCTACGTGAACAATCGAGCAGATATTGTATGCGAGGCAGGAAAACTTGTCGTGAACCATAACTTAGGCAAGCAGCAATAAAAGCGATGGTTTCTTGATTTCTTTTGCCAATCACCTGGTGCATAAACCATGATGGGTCGCCATTGAGAAAGGACGAAGTTTCATATTTGTTAGCAAGGCTAAGGAGTCTTTTTCGTAATAACTTCGTTTCTATATCCTTAGAAAAAGACCTCACCATCCCTTCCTCTCCAAGTGAAGAGCGAAGTGAATGGTGAGGTTGCTTTGTATTCCTTAGACTTTTGCTATCTTTGCTTATCGTCTTTGTTTTCTTACTGCTTGCGTCTTGAACTTTAGACATAGTTGTTTCGTTTCTTTTTTATCACATCTCTTTTAGTAGGGAGCGTTTTTTTGATTCTTTTTTTATCGGCGTTCTCTTATTATTATGAGCGTGTTATCGACTTCCTTTTGCTATGTCTTCCATTGCAAGACTTAGTCTTCAGCAAGGATTTGAGCAGCGTGATCCTTAGTCTTAATTTGCTTTGGACCGAGGATGCGCTCAATGATACCATCTTCGTTGATGATGAAAGTAGTGCGGAATGTACCCATGTAGGTGCGGCCATACATCTTCTTTTCACCATAAACACCGAATTTCTCAACGAGTTTTAAGTCGGTATCGGCAATGAGTGGGAAAGGAAGTTCGTTCTTCTCGATAAACTTCTTGTGTGACTTCTCGTCCTGTATGCTTGCTCCGATAATCACATATCCCTTATCTCTTAACTCCTTGTAGTTATCACGAAGGTTGCATGCCTGTGCTGTACAGCCTGATGTTGAATCCTTAGGGTAGAAATAAAGAACTATCTTTTGTCCTTTATAATCGCTCAACTTAATTTCTTTTCCGTCCTGGTCAGTTCCCAGAATCTCTGGTGCTTTATCTCCTACGTTCATATTCTTTCTGTTTTTAATTGATGATTTATCTGAACGCAAAGATACTGAAAAGAAATGAAATGATTACAGTTATAGGGGATAAAGATTATATAAAACTGTTTTTTAGATGATAGTGAGGTGGGGTATAAGAGGGAACTTGCACATTAGAGGAATCATCTTATACCACTATATATAAATAAGGTGTGGGATCTCATCTCACGATGAAATCCCACTGGTAACTAAAAATATCCCATTAAAAATAGGATTTGGTAGTTATTTTTATTTATGCTAATCTGAAAAGATTCAGTATGTATGTTTCCTTTTTTATTACATTTTAGCAGGTGAATTTAGGTAAGACTTATGATGTTTGTCTGTACATCTATTTATTTCTTGCAGAACGATCTCTTTGTTTCTTATTCCGTCTTTACTGAAAGAATGTTGTTTTGTAAGCTTACCTACTGCTGCTTGAAATCTTGAATCTTAATCTGTTTATTATGTTCCTGTGATACTCTTTATGCTCAGTAATGCATATAAATTGCGCTGTTATGCAAAAACCTTTTACTATTTTTATCTACAATTAAAATTATTGTTGGGTGCAAATATACAATATTTTTATTGAATTAATAGATAAATAATACTATTTCTTATCAATAATATGAGAATTAAGGAAAGTATCATGTTTCTCGTTGTATTTGTTAAATTATGACAAAATACTTTGTTCTTACACCTATAATAGAGGCTAATGTGTCTGATTTTTAGGGCTTAAAGATTATTCTATTCGTAAAATATTTAGTTCTAATTTACGGTGAAATCAGCGTTTTTTATGCTTAATCTGATAAAAGAATGACTATGAAATATCATTTTTGTTTTTCTCTTTTTTTATCCTTCTCTGTGCTCAAAAAGGTTGCTTGTGGTTATTTATTCCTTGTATTTTGGTTTTAGTTTTGTCGACAGGAAGACTTTTGATTTTTGTTTAACAAAAACTACTTTGATACGAGAAGGTTGGACTTTAAAAAAGAAACGTCCAAAAGTAAGAAGGGAGTGCATCCTTTTTGTTGGACACACTCCCTTTATATTTAGGTATAAAACTCTGTGGTTATTGCTTAATAGATAGTGACGCTACAGAGCTTATAAAGCATATCAAATGATATGTACATTATCAAAATATTCTCTTACCAGATGTGTGCACGACTCTGTTGTGGCACGAAGAGTTTGTCACCTTCTTTGATGTCGAAAGCCTTGTACCAATTATCAATCATAGGAAGGGCTGCATTCACACGGCTGATACTTGGTGAGTGAACATCAGAATTGACAATATAAGCAACAAACTGAGGAGCAACGTTGCTTGCCCAAACACGTCCCCAAGCGAGGAAGAAACGCTGTGCAGGTGTGAAACCGTCCATATCGCTCAATGGTTTTGTTTTCATACTGTTTTCAAGTGCACGGAAGGCAATGTTCAAACCTCCGTTATCACCGATGTTTTCACCGAGTGTCTTCTCACCGTTAACATACAAGCCAGGGATTACTTCCTGCTTGTTGAACCAGTCTACAAGAACCTTTGTACGAGCGTCATAGTTCTTCTTATCCTCTTCTGTCCACCAGTTCTTCATGTTACCATCCTTATCAAATTGACAACCTTGGTCGTCAAATCCGTGGCTCATCTCATGACCAATGACAGCACCGATAGCACCATAATTAGCTGCATCATCCACTGTTGGATCGAAGAAAGGAGGCTGGAGAATAGCTGCAGGGAAGTTAATACTGTTGGTTGTTGGGTCATAGTAAGCATTAACCGTCTGTGGAGTCATGTGCCATTCCTTCTTATCAACGGGCTTACCCCAGCGTTTAGCAATACGGTACTTCATAGCTGCTTCCTGTACAGCCTTCACGTTTCAATCAATGACTTATTGTCATCAATCACGAAAACGCTATCCATATTCTGCCATTTATCAGGATAACCAATCTTAATATCAAATGCTTGCAACTTTTCTATGGCCTTTTTCTTTGTTGCAGCAGTCATCCATGTGTTCTCTTCAATGCGCTGTGCAAAAGCATCTTGGAGGTTCTTTACCAATGTAATCATACGTTGCTTGCTGCTTTCAGGGAAGTATTTCTGTACGTAGAGCTTACCTACAGCCTCACCCATGATACCCTGTACGAAAGACAAAGCACGCTTCCAACGTGGCTGTTGCTGCTGAACACCGTATGCCACCTTGGTATATTCAAAGTTACGATCAGAGAAGTTATCAGACAACATACCTGCAGAACTTGAGATAACAGCAAGCTCCATGTAGGCTTTCAATGCGTCTAACGGAGCCGTAGCAAGTATCTTCTCAACTTCATGTACAGGCTCTGGCTGTCCAACATCTACCTTTCCGCCGTTATTTGGATAGCCGGAAGCCTTCAAAAGGTAGTTCCAATCGACGCCAGGATAGTTTTTCAAGAGTTGTTCCCAAGTCATTGGGTGATAGTTAGCTTGTGGGTCGCGTGACTTTACTTGGTCATAGCTAACCTTTGCAATCTGGTTCTCAATAGAGAGAAAGCAGCCTCCATCTTCTTCTTAGCAGTTGCAGCATCGTTGCCAGTCATCTTGAACAAATCGTTGTTCAGACTCTTATATGCTGCTATAACAGCCTTCTGTTGATCGTTAGGCTTTGTATAATATTCAGGATCAAGACCAATACCACCTTGGGAGATACCTATGATATAACGGTCAGAGTTCATTGCATCTACTGTCATACCAAAGCCAACAGGGAAGGTGCCATAGCCTTTCACGTCAAGGTCATACATCAGTTTGATGAGTTCCTTACGATTCTTAGCAGCCCTAATCTTAGCCAATACAGGCTTAATAGGGGTATATCCCTCACGGTTGCGACGTACACTATCCATGTAAAGGTTGTAGATAGAAGCAATCTTCTGTGCTACAGTGCCTTTTGTTTGTGGTTTCTTAGCATAGTCCTCAACCATTTCACGGATGCGTTTCTTGTTCAATTCTTCCAAATCAACAAAGGCACCGTTCATTGGATGCTCCTTGTCAAGCGGATGGCTCTTCAACCAGTTACCTGCAGCATACTCATAGAAGTTCTCACCGGGCTTCACGTTAAAGTCCATGTTGTTGCGGTCTACGCCCGACTTCAGTCCCTGTGCCATAGCTGATGTAGCTATGAATGAGGCTGCAAAAAGTAAGATTTTTGCTTTCATGTGCTTATTGTTTTATGTGTTAAATATATACTTTTCTGCCATTTAATGTTACTTCTTCTCACCTTAAAGGTGTTATTAAGACGTTATTTGTCTTGGAAATTATCTTATTACAAAGGTAAATAAAAAAGACCAATGTTATTCTATTAGTCGTTTTTTTTACTGAAGAACTACATTAGCGATGTGTTTTTTTTATTCTTTTAACATGCTCTGTCGGTAATTTTCGATGTCTTTAAACTTCTAAAAGAACTGCTTTATGTGTTGTGACTATCTGTTACTGTAATAGTATTCTCTTGTATGTGAAACTTTTTAACCGCATATTGGTTAGTTTGCTTTGGTAGTATAGCTTGCTTCTATCAATAAGTTGCCCCCATTTTGACAAGTTATTGCAATGTGTTTAGTACTCCGCACCAATGGTGCGGAGGCCCAACACCATTGGTGCGAACCATCAGCACGGCATGTGCGGAGTACTCGCACATGGGTTGAAGATGGGAAGAAAGGAGCATCAAGGTTATTATAATGATGATAATAAGAGGTTAATAACTAATCAATATATCGAAAAGACTCACCAGCATGCAGTACTCATAAACATTCTTTTATGCTATGCATTATTTCAATTGCACTGCGGATAGTGCAGGAATTGTTGTAATATGCACTGTGGGTAGTGCATTATTTAACACAAATTGCACTGCTTAGAGTGCAATTTATTACTGATTTTGCACTGTGGTCAGTGCATTTTTCGTATCTTTGTAGCAAAAAGAAGAGCTATGGATATTAGTTTAATACAATTTATGCGGGAAAGAATAGAGTACACCTCTACCACTTTTCATCGTTATTTATATAATCGTATAGACTGGGGAAGACAGATGTTAGGACTGGTTGGTCCATGTGGTGTCGGTAAGACAACGATGTTTCTACAATATATAAAGGAGCATCAGTCAGAGCAGAATATGCTTTATGTATCAGCTGATTATGTCTATTTTTCATCTCATACACTTGTTGATTTGGCAGATGAATTCTGCAGAGAAGGAGGAGAATATCTCTTTATTGATGAGATTCACAAGTACACAGGTTGGGCACAAGAACTAAAGCAGATATATGATACCCACGTTGATTTGAAAGTTGCTTTTACTGGTTCGTCAGTTCTTGATATAATACAAGGAGAGGCAGACCTTAGCCGCCGTGCTCCAGTTTATCATTTGCAGGGACTTTCTTTCAGAGAGTATCTGGAAATGTTTAAGGGCATTGTTGTTCCAGCTTATAGTTTAGAAGATATTCTTCAACATCGGGTGGAACTCCCCAAGGGACTGGAACATCCACTACCTTTGTTTAAAGAGTATTTGCGTCATGGGTATTATCCATTTGGGGATGACGTTGAGTTTATAATGTTATTAAACCAAAGTGTCAATCTTACGATGGAGGTTGATATACCACAGTTTGCAAATATGACACTTTCAACAAGTCGTAAGCTAAAGAAGTTACTTGCTATAATCTCACGTAGCGTACCTTTTAAGCCTGTTATGGATTCTTTGGCAACAATGGTGGGAGTGAGTAGGAATGTGCTTCCAGATTACTTCTTATATATGGAAAAGGCTGGAATTATTAGTCAACTACGAGATGCTACTGGTGGCATAAGAGGATTAGGCAAGGTTGATAAGGTTTATCTCGATAATCCTAATTTAGCTTATATCTTAGCTGGTAGTGAAGCTAATATTGGGAATATAAGAGAGACCTTCTTCTATAATCAGTTGAGAGTACATAATGATATTATAGTTTCTCGTATCTCAGACTTTGAGATTAATGGTGTAACCTTTGAAGTCGGAGGAAAGAGTAAGGGGCAGAAACAGATTGTTGAAGCTAAGAAGGGATATGTAGTAAAAGATGATATCGAGATTGGTACAGGTAATATCATACCTCTTTGGATGTTTGGATTGAATTATTAAGAAGTTATCTCTCCTAATATAATAGGTAAGAAACACGAATACTATACCAAAGCAATCGCCCTCATCAGTCCAAGATAAAAATGAAGTTTGGACAGATGAGGGCGATTGTTGTTATGTTAATGTCTGATGTTGAGGCTTACTCCTGTTCTTGTTCTTTCTCATTGAAGAGAGCATCTTTAAGCTTCTGATAGAGGAATGAGAGGATAAGGAGAATGGCTCCAAGGCTGATGAAGACAATAATCTTACCAAGAGCAGGCATTGCCCATACGTCATTGAGAATGAGTTTGCCAATGACAATACCGAATTCTGCCAAGCTAACAATACGAATCTCCTTACTGTGGTAACGCATACCGATACACATCAAGATGAAGGCTGCAATACCTAACGACAAAGAGAAGGCGGTACTGAAGTTTACTTCATTGAAAGTAATCAGCAATAAACGCGTCAAAGTAAGCCACATCAGTGTTGATATGATGGAGTATTCTATATGTAAGTTTCGCTGATTAGAGCTTACAAGGAGTTGCCCACGCATACAATATGCCATATAAGCGATTGTTACGAGTGCCATTAACCATCTCAGTAAGAGTCCTTCTGGGGCGGTGTAATTCCATACAGTCATAGCAAATAAGATTCCTGCAAGATAGAGGCTTATCTCGTATGCTAACTTGTTTTCACTTATTTCGAAGCGTTTGCGCAGGATAAGTGCTCCTCCTAAGAACATTATGTTTGCTGTAAGTAGAGACGCATACTCTGATATTGGTTGCTCAAGATGGAAGTGGAAGTTGTCTCTGAAAGCAAGGAACAGGATGCTGAAGCCCAACGCATAGGCTATAGCATTGCATGGAGTGTATGCGATTAGACGCTTCGTATCACTGAATAGTTCCTTATTAAATTGCATAATGACAGCTACAACATAGTAGGCTATACTTACAAATGTAGTCACAAAGAAGGCACCATTGAAAAATAAACTATCTCCTGTATCATGGATGAAGGTGTCTGTTGTTCTGTAGTATGCCAATGCTCCCAACGTTAGGAGTAATAATACTGCTGAAGCCAACTCGTAGATTCTGTTTTTCTCCTTTGTGAAGAGCCACAAAAGAAGTACTGACTCAGCTGCCCATACCATAAGAACATTGGCTGCGCTGAACAGAATTGGAATACCCATAGAGGCGAATGTGACCGCAAGTCCTAACATAAGGTTGCGAAGTGTGTCTTGTCCTTCGACGCGGAATCGCAGATAAAGGTGTATTGCCAGGTTGACAGCAGCTATGAAGAAAGCTAAGTAAGCTGTCGTATCAGATGATGCCTCGAAGTGTTGTAAGAGGAAATCGCCATAAATAAGATACATGAAGCTATTAGCTGTGATGATACCCAATAGTCCAAGTCTGGTGTTTTCACCATACTGTGTGCGCAGAATAAAGACAACAGGCAATAGGAAGATGACGTAGAATAGTGTTGCAAAAGCAAATAGGGTAGGATAAGTTGTGACAGCTTCGCTATCAGAGAATGATCCTAATGCTGTTGTTCCCCATAATATTATATAGGTGAAAGCGAAGGAAACCATAGGTAGTATTGCCCATTTCTTATACATTGCAAGGCAGAACATACCAATGTTCAATATGGTAATATAAATCTGTAGGCTAATGATACTACTTGAGTCCGTACTAATAATGAAAGGTGCAATAAAGCCGCCAACGAGTGCTGTGACTGCCAATTCCTTCCTATCGTATAGGACGGAGACTGCCGACATGAAGATAGTTGTGACGCATAAAATCACGAATGCTATTGTATGAGAGAACAAGGCATAGTAATGGAAGGCGATGGCTGTAATCAAATAGTAGATACCAAAGGCACCACCAGCTAACAGTGAACTGAAAGTATGGTAGCGTTTGTGTAATCGTTCAGCCAGTACTAACATACCTGCTCCGACCGCATAGCCCATCAATGTACGTGCAGTCTCATTGATCCAGTTCTGGTCGATAGCGTATTTAACGAAGAAACCGATACCAATGATAAAGATGAGAATACCAATCTTTCCAAAGAGGTTCTCACCGATATATTTCTCAAAGTTGGTCTCAGAAGTGGTATATTCTTCTATTTCCTCCTCTTCCTCCATAGCCATTGCAGGTTCTTCCTGTTCTTCTTCTACAGGTTCTTCAATGGTTTCAGGGGTTTCTTCCTCAACTTCTGGAGTCTTATCATCTGTCTCTTGAATAGGAATTTCTACAGTAGAAGGTCTGATATCCTCATTGTGTACAATAGGGACTTCTATAGTTTCTGGTGTTTCCTGCAACTCTGGCTGTTCGTTTTCACCCGTAGTCTCTGTTTCTTCAGCCTTTTCGGTTGTTGGTGTTTCGTCCGTTATAGGTTGTTGCCACCAGTTAGGATTAGGGCTAACGGACTCATTATGAACTTCCTTCGGAGTTTCTATAACTTGCTCCTTAGGTTGTTCAATATTCTCTTTTGGCTTTGTTTCTGTTTCTGTTTCAGTTTGTTTCTGTTTCTCACGCTGCATCTTTTCAATGATAAGTTTCAGTGTGGAAATCTCAAAACTGACGTTGTTTAGCGTATTACTTATTTGGTTAAGCTTGGAGATAAGATAGAAGAAGCCCAATAATGCTATTGAAAATAAGATGATACTAAAAAAGGATAGAAGATCATATTCCATGTTCTAAGTATTTAGTTTTGGGTGTAAAGATAATCATAATGTATGATAATGAAGAATATTAACCAAGAATAATACTTATTTCTTTTGTTTTTAAGGGTGGAAGAATTCGGCTTTTATCCCAAATTGGAAGCCATACTATAGTAAAAATTAAGTTCTTCGGTTGAATGTGTGTATGCTTTTTTGTATAGCATTAACGGAACAAAGACATAGTTAGGGCTGGCTACTATCTACTCTTTTCTCATCCTCCAACACAGGGGACTTCTTTCTTTTTAATACTTGAAAAGTACGCAGATAAGGGTTTGAAAAATCCTTACATAACTTCAAATAAGACATCACAAAATAACAGCAAAAACACATATAAAAAGCAGGTTTGCAACCAACAGTAAATCAATTAGTTATAAAGTAGCAAAACAAAAGGTGCTTAATTGGACTTCAAAAGGGCGTTAGTAAGGGTCTTAAAGGGCGTCTTTTGCAAGTCAATTAGGCATCTTTTAGAAGCCAAAAGAGCATGTATTGGTTTCGGAGAGTATGAAAATAATTTACAAGTAGCGTTGGTATGGTAATAGGTTGCTTGTAGAATGCTGAATGACATAGTATCAATTTGCATTTTATCTTGTAGTTTATCCTCCTTTGTACGACCAACTAATTTGAGATAGTAATAGCCTATAAGCGTGTAACTCTTTATTCTATTTTCATTTTATACATTTAATAGTAGAAGCAAAAATATACCTATTGTGGGCTAATGAGAGTTAGTTTAAACCTATACGGGAAAGCATCCACATATTTAATGGAAGGACCTATAAAACTCATACGAAACAAGACTTACTTGCTAACACCGTATTATTTTTGTACTTAAACTTTGCCTTGTACTAAAAATAGTGTTAACTTTGCAAGCAAATATATACGTTTACATGAAATTTATTAAGTATGCTGTCAGTTTACTGAATAAGGCGTATCAGCCCATTAAGGACAACGTCTCATTCTTTTTCTTCATGTACCTTATCGGTATATTAGTATCATATGCGGAGTTGCCAACCAACAACCCCGATGCTGCTGTATATAGTAACCTGTGGTTAGAGTTGTTTCTCGACCTATATGTTATCTGCATCATTCTCACACTATTCCCTCTAAAGATTCGCCGATGGATTCGTGCTTTTTTGTATATCATCGCTTACTGTACGAGTCTTACCGACCTCTTCTGTTGGGTAAAGTTCCAATCAACGTTGAATCCGTCAATGCTCCTACTTGTTGGTGAGACTAATGAACGTGAGGCAAGCGAATTTTTCAGTAGTTATTTTACGTCTGATCTTATCTTCTCAAGTGTAGGATTACTACTGCTTGTTATGCTTATTCATATTCTAACAACATTTCTGAAGAAGGTAAAACTGTCACCAGCTATTAGCTATAAGGTTACAGTGGCGAAACAAATCATTAATCATAGTCACCACATACTTGGGGGCGTTTGTCTCGTATTTCTTGGTTGGGCGATTGAATCCTCTGCGCACAACAAGAAAGAAATGGTACAAATGTTCTCTTTAGACACCATTGGCTCTGTAGAACATGAGCTAACAACGTCAGACTGTGCACAGTTCTATCTGCCTGTTTATCGCCTTGCTTTCAGTATTTTCTCTAATGAGTTAGCGTCGCAACAAGTTGACCGTCTCATCGAAGCTAAAGACAAGATGAGTGTGGATAGTTGTTCGTTTAAATCGCCAAATATCGTCCTTATCATCGGTGAAAGCTATGGAAAGCTACATTCACAACAGTATGGCTACTTCATGCCGACGACCCCACGTCAGATTAAACGAGAGAAGTCGGGATTGCTTGTACCGTTCAGTGATGTCGTAGCACCATGGAATCTGACCAGTTTCGTGTTTAAGAACGTCTTTTCTCTACACGTTGTTGGAGAGAAAGGGGAGTGGTGCGATTACCCACTTTTCCCTTCACTCTTCCGTAAAGCAGGCTATCATGTGACCTTTATCACCAATCAGTTCTTGCCTAAGGCAAAGCAGGCTGTGTATGATTTTAGTGGTGGATTCTTCCTTAATCATCCAGAACTTTCAGAGGCGATGTTCGATTCACGCAATCAACAATTATACCGATTTGATCGAGGATTGCTCGATGATTACGATAAAAATCAGCAACAACACAACACCGATCATAACCTTATCATCTTCCATCTCCTCGGACAGCACGTCAAATATAACCAACGTTTCCCAAGCGACCGTCGCCACTTTAAGGCAGAAGACTATGAGAAGAAACGTGCCGACCTTGATGGAAAACAGCGAAATGTATTGGCTGATTACGACAATGCTGTCTTATATAATGACTCCATTGTAGATGCTATTATTAGTCGTTTTGAGGACAAGGAGGCTATCATTATCTATATGCCTGATCATGGAGAGGAATGCTATGAGGGTAATCGTGGATTCATCTGTCGCAATCACTCGGCTGCTATTGATTACGACTTAGCGCATTATGAGTTTGAAATTCCTTTCTGGATCTTCTGCTCTTATAAGTATGCTGCAAGCATCCCGACATTTACAAAGAAATAATCCGTGCTAAAAATTGTCGTTTTATGACGGATGCACTACCGCACATGCTACTCTATTTGGCAGGTATTCATACGAAAGACTACCATGCAGAGTATAATATCCTCAGTCCACAATACAATGAAATGAGACCGAGAATACTAAAGAATACAACGGATTACGATAAGCTTACTCGTCCTTCTGAGAAGCATCTTTTACCGAAGCAGAAGTCTATATCAAAATAGGAGACAGCTTCCAAGGTGGCTGCTGGACGAAGAGAGAAGAATTAGAGCAGTATAAAGAAACGCTTAAAAAGGACAAAATCAATCATTAAAGTTAGGATGTTGAATAAGGAAAAGAATACATATATAGAACATTCCGTACCAAAACAGACGAAAGAACGCCGAGAAGCGTTGCTTACTCGGGTAGAGTGTGATGCGTTGAGAGGGCTTGCCATTATCGGAATCTTCCTACATAATTACTGCCATTGGTTGCGTCCAGTGGTAAAGGAGAACGAATATCAGTATTTCCAACGTAATGTAGACAAACTCTATCAAGTATTACAGGGGTCGTGGAACGAATTGTTCTTCTTTCATATTCTATCGTTCTTTGGGCATTATGGAGTACCTGTATTCCTCTTCTTATCAGCATACGGCTTGACAATGAAGTACGAAAAGCACCAGCCAACAGTGCCAACAAGTATGCTGCAGTCACAATCAAGTCTTCCAGTCTTTGGTTTTATCAAATATCATTGGGTAAGCTTTTCCGTATGATGATAGTTGGCTTTGTGGCTTTTACGATGGTTGACGCTATTACAGACGCTCCACACGATTATCATGTGATGGATATTATCGGTCAAATGGGACTTTTTAATAATCTTCTTCCCAATCCCGACGATATTATTTGGCCTGGTCCTTACTGGTTCTTTGGGCTTATGATACAGTTGTATATCGTGTATCGACTTTTCCTTTATCGCCGACATTGGACATGGAATGTTATGTTGATAGTGCTTTGTTTTGCCATACAGTTATCCTGTGAACCAGAGAGTGAGGCCCTGAACCGCTGGAGATATAACTTTATCGGGGGGATGCTGCCATTCGGCTTTGGTGTACTTTATGCGAGATACGCACACGCCTGGACGACTGCTACAAACCTTGTAGCCTTTGTCCTTTCATTATTTGCCATACTATTGATGAGTTTCAATTATATAACATGGTATTTTGTTCCACTTGTAATATGTGTTGCCGCTATTACTTTCGTGCGATTACTCAGTTGGATAGAAGGTGTAGTTGGCAATAAGTACTTCTCTGTTATGAATGTTCTTTCGTGGGTTGGCAGCATCTCAGCAGCCCTTTTCGTCTGTCATCCTATCACAAGAAAGATCTTTATTCCAATCTCTCGAGGGGGAGAATATTGGACGGGACTTCTCCTTTACGTTATCTCTTCGCTTTGTTTAGCATGGTTGTTCAAAGAGTTAATGAAGAAGATACCGAGTCCAAAGTTAAAGTAAAGGAGTCTTATAAACACACGATTTCATCGCAATAAATGAAGATAAGAAGTATTGAATTAGCTGATATAAGCCGTTACCGAGGAGAGTTGATGGGGTTGGCCATCATCTTCGTTATTCTTTTTCATGTGGGATTGCCACGTGAAAATGCCTTCTTTGGCTTGAAGAGAATGGGTAATATCGGTGTAGACTTCTTTCTCTTCTTGAGCGGTATGGGCTTGTGGTTCTCTTGGACAAAGCACCCTTCCCTGCGAAAGTTTTATCTTCGACGTTTCTTACGTGTCTATCCTACTTGGCTCTTCATGGCCAGTCTCTACTATATACCCGATTTTCTTAACGTCCATCTCACAGGACATAGCGGGCACAGTATGAATATCATCGATCTCATCGGGGATATAACGATTAACTGGGACTTCTGGATGCACAATGAACTAACGTTCTGGTATATCCCAGCTATTATGGTTTTCTATCTTGTGAGTCCATTTTATATGATGCTTATCGCCAAGAATCCTATCTATCGTTGGACTCCTGTTATCATGATAATGTGGTGTGTTGTGGTGGAATATATTACCCCCCTGCATGAAGCAGTGGGTCATTTAGAGATATTTTGGAGCCGTGCACCCATCTTCTTTATAGGTATTAACATTGCAGAGGCGGTGAAACGGAAAGAAACAGTGGGTGGTTCGGCTATTTGGATGATAGTGATAATATTCGTTATCGCCCTTTCCTCTTGTCTGTTTCTTGAACAAGAAAAGCACGGACAGTTCCCCTTGTTTCTTGAACGTATGCTTTATATCCCCCTTACGTTTACATCGATTATCCTCTTCAACCAAGTCCTTCATCATACACCAAAGTATATCAACAAAATTCTAAAAGTCTTTGGTGCATTGAGTTTGGAACTTTATTTGATACATTCCCACTTCGTACTCGATTATCTTGAGCAGACTGATTGGTCTTATTGGCATAAGTTTGCTGTGACGATTGTCATCAGTCTGATATTTGCATGGCTCTTACAAACTATAATTAAAGGGATTATAACGCCCATAGAGAATAGAATAAAATGAAGAACCTTATACTGTTAATACGTCCACATCAATGGATTAAGAATCTTATCGTCTTCCTTCCAGTCTTCTTTGGAGGTGCTTTACTGCAATGGGAGGCGGTTTATGCAGGATTAATCACAGCCCTGTCTTTAGTCTGACAGCCTCGTCAATCTATTGTTTGAACGACATTGTAGATGTTCATGATGACCGTCAACATCCTGTGAAGTGTCATCGTTCAATGGCATCGGGGGCTGTTAGCATCATTCAGGGTTATATTTTGATGGGATTGATGTTTGTTCTATCGATGACTTCGACCTTTTTGTTGCATGCACGTCAGGTTGAGACAGCCAGTGTAATAATCTTCTATTGGCTGTTAAATATAGGTTATTGTCTCCGTTTGAAGCGTTATGCAATCATTGACGTGTGCGTTGTTGCCTTCGGATTCGTTCTCCGTATCCTTGCCGGAGGATATGCAACAGACATACATCTGAGTAAGTGGATTGTTCTGATGACATTCTTGTTAATGCTCTTCTTGTCCTTTGCAAAACGCCGTGACGATGTTGTGAAGATGAATGAGACGGGCCATGCACCTCGCCAGAATACGATTCGTTATAATCTTACGTTTATCAACCAAGCCATTACGATTACAGCGAGTGTTACCCTCGTGTGCTACATTATGTACACAGTAAGTCCTGAAACCATCGCAAATTTCCACACGGATCACCTTTATCTGACCAGTGTCTTTGTACTCTTAGGACTGCTACGTTATATCCAAATATCAGTTGTCGACAAGAAGAGTGGTGACCCAACGAAGGTGATGATACACGACCGTTTTATGCAGCTCATCGTCTTAGCTTTCGGACTTGCCTTCCTTTTCATTATCTACGTACTTAAGAATATCCAATAGGACATGAGAAAGATATATGCTTTCGACTTCGATGGCACACTGACTACTAAGGATACTCTCCTTGAATTTATCCGCTTCGCAAAAGGAAGCGGACAAATGTTTCGTGGTTTTCTACTCTTTTCACCCCTCCTCCTACTGATGAAACTGCATCTTTATCCTAATTGGAAGGCAAAACAGCAGGTTTTTTCTTACTTCTTCAAAGGGATGAATATTGACGATTTCAACGCACTTTGTACACACTTTGCAGAGCAAAACAAGCACCTACTTCGCCCTGCAGGGATAGAGAAAGTAAGAAAGGCTATCGAAGAAGAACAAGCCACTGTACTTATTATCAGCGCAAGCGTTGACAACTGGGTACGAACTTTTTTCGATGAAATCGATAAAAAGATACAGGTATTAGGGACGCAAATAGAAACAAAGGGAGGTCGTCTAACAGGACAATTTACCACTAAAAACTGCTATGGAGAGGAAAAGGTGAATCGCCTCACAGCACTTTATCCACATCGTGAAGCCTACGAATTAATCGCCTTTGGAGATAGTAGAGGCGATAAAGAACTACTTGATTTTGCAGATAAAGGCTTTTACAAACCTTTCAGAAATAAGAAATAGAATGCTGAAGAATGAAATAAAGAACAAGAAAAAGCTCGGTGAAATCGTACGTTTTATCATCGTTGGATCATCAGCTGCAGCCATACAATATGGTACATATCTGCTGTTAATATGCTGGCTACAGCCTCTCATCGCAAATACGATTGCTTACCTTGTTAGCTTCACATTCAACTATATCGCCTCCACACGTTACACCTTCCGCGTAAAGTCGACTACCAAACGAGGCGTAGGCTTTATCTTTTCGCATATCATCAACTTCCTTTTGCAAAGTTTCTGCCTGAAAATCTTCCTTCTTTTGGGTATCAGCAAGCAGATAGCATTGATTCCTATGTTCGCTATTTGTGTTCCAATCAACTTCCTTTTAGTGCGCTTTTTCTTACATAGGAAGTAAGGTATTACTCCTTATTAAGCCCCAGACGCAAATTGTTTTCATGAAGAGGAGTTACTTATTAAACAAAAACATAGCTAAGACAGTCAATTATCTATCCTATTTTCATCCTCTTTTATTGAAAGTCTTTGCATTTCAAGCTTTCGAAAAGCTACAGATAAGTATTTGAAAAATCATTACATAATCTCGAATAAAACATCAATAAATAATAGTAAAAATACATATGCGAAGCAGATTTGTAACCATAAGGGAATCAATTAGTTATAAAGTAGCAAGGTGAAAGGTGCTTAATTGGACTTCAAAAGGGCGTTAGTAAGGGTCTTAAAGGGCATCTTTTGCAAGTCAATTAGGCGTCTTTTAGAAGCCAAAAGGGCATGTATTGGTTTTGATTCGTACGAAAATAATTTACAAACCTCAATTAATAAGGAAATAAGTTGTTTGTAGAAGACAGATAGATATCGCATCTAATGACGTTTATCATATAGTTTATCTCCCCGTTCTAAAACTATCTAATTGGGAGGTAATCATACCATATATGTGGATTAAACTCATTCTGTTAACAATCTACGTGTTTAAGGGAAGAACTTTTATTATCATGAAAAGAAGTCGAAATAGTAGGCAGATAGCTACGTGCAAAACGAGTTCTTCTCATTATTTCCTTTGTTAAATGTGCTTTAATTTGTACCTTTGTACCAAATAATCAAAGCTACTCAATGCACATATTCAATATTTTCAAGGTGAAGAAAGAAGAACGCTGGCTGGCTTTCGCCATGTTAGCAGTCTTTGTTACGTTCAATGCGATGGTGATAGCAAGCCACTATCATCTCTACACCATGGATGCACATGGTGGTTTTTGGAGTATCTTTACCAAGAACTTTCGTATGTCAGGCTATGATTGCTGGTCGTGGATAACGGTCTCGGGAGGTCGTATCCACTTCGTTACTTCACGTCATCCGTTATATCTTACTTTTCTTTATCCGCTCTATCTGCTCAATGACTGGCTCATACAAAATGTAGGATATAACTTTGCTGTGTATTTCATGGCTGTCATCATTGTCTTTTCGGCATTCTATGCAGTTCTCTTTATGTACCGTGTTTTCCGTGAAGTATTGGAGTTGAGACGGAAAGATGCAAGAATACTTACGTTGTTGTTATTCTCATTTGGACACGTACTCATCCCAACCATGGTGCCCGATCATTTCGTTATCTCCCTGATGCTCCTCTCTCTGACACTCTATATCACGGGCAAGAAGATGAAGAAAGGACAATTACTAACAGCTTGGCAATCATTGGTTCTAACCTTCTTCACGGCAGGAATGGCAACATCAAATGGGGTGAAGACCCTGTTGGCAGGCTTATTCACCAATGGGAAGAAGGTATTTACCTGTAAGTTTATTTCTATCGGAGTAGTCCTTCCATTGTTCTTATTGCTCGGTATTCAACAGTCTCAATATTATCTTTTGGAGGTTCCACAGCAAGCAGTTGTGCGTCATATCGAAAGCGAAACACTGAAGAAGAACCCACAGAAGGTACTTGAACATAAGAAACAAAGAGATGAATGGCAGCGAACACACCTCGGTCAGCCTGTTGGAGACGGGGTGATAACGAAGTTGATGGATGTCTCCACGCCACGTATTCCAACCATTGTAGAGAACTTCTTTGGTGAGTCTATTCAGCTTCACCAGCGTTCGTTATTAAAGGATGTTTCGTGGGAGCGTCCCATCTTCGTGGAGTACAACTGGAGCGTGAATTATATCATCGAGGCTTTATAGTCCTCTTATTTATAGTAGGTATTGTGTTTAGCTATAAGCAACGTTTTTTTAAAATGCTTTTAGCTTGGTTTGCTTGTGACCTCACCTTGCATCTCATCCTCGGATTTGCCGTCACTGAAGTGTATATAATGACCTCAGGATGGGCTTTCATTATCCCCATTTCCTATGGTTATTTACTGAAACGATTGTCGATGAAATGGCTAAAAATGATGCGCGTGGCGTTAATCATGCTAACCATCTACCTTTGGATTTACAATGCAGGACAGACAGTCTATTACTTAATGTCGTAAGCTTAATGTCGTAAGCTATGTGGATGAAGTTTATTAAAATAAGAAAAGGCGAGCGCCTTTCGGTTTGTTTATTCCTCCTGTGGCAGCTTATTATGCATGCCACAGTGATTATTCCTTACTATTCGGTGTTCTCAAGAATATCAAAGGATTATCGGAAGAACTTCCTCGATTGGTTTCATGTGTCTGGCTTTGACCCACTCACTTATTGCGTTGTTACCGACTGGACAACAGCCTACGATGTGCATAGACACCCTTTATTGGTTTTTTTCTACTATCCAGTCTATCTTATTAATCAGGGATTAATGAGCTTGTTGGGTATTAACTGTGTACAGTTTCTCGTTGCCATTGTCCTTCTTATTAGTTCCCTTTATGCGTTCCTATTAATGATGCGAATAGGAAAAGAGCTTCTTCACCTCTCGCAACGAGAGTCTTCTGTGCTCGCTTTCTTACTCTTTTCCTTCGCATACGTACTATTAGCAGCTATCTCACCCGACCATTTCATCCTTTCGTTATTCCTCATTCTCTTAGTAATCTATGTGACAGGTAAGCAGATGGCAGAGCGTAAACCATTGAAGAGATGGCAGACGATAGTCTTCTTTATTCTTACTGCTGGCGTATCACTTAATAATGGTTTAAAAGTGTTATTGGCTGACCTTTTCTCAAAGGGAAAGCGTTTCTTTCTTCCTAAGAACCTTATTCTTGTTGTCATCTTACCTGCTGCAGCAATCTGGAGCTTTGGTCTTTGGGAGTATAAAACGTTTGTTGCCGATAGTGTCAATACACGAAAGGCACACGAGAAGAAAGCTGTAAAGGATGAGAAAACCAAGATGTGGAAAGAGTTTAGCGATACTACCCATCTTAAAGATAGTAAACAGCAGACAGAAGCGTTTGCGTTACTATGGAAAGACACCGAAAGGCGCAGTTGAAGGCAAAGTATAGCGCACCACAATATGCTCATTCTGGTACGCCAGTGAGTAAACAACCGTTCTTGAACTGGACAGATGTGACTACTTCTCGGTGTGAGACACTCGTTGAAAACCTCTTTGGTGAATCTATACAATTGCACCAGGAGTATACGCTATGTGATGTTATTCGCGACCGTCCAGTCTTTGTTAGTTATAGCTGGGTCGTAAACTATATTGTTGAGGGGCTTATCGTCTTACTCTTTTTAGGTGGAATCTGGGCTGGTAAACGTAGTAAACTGATGTGGATGTGTTTGTCATTCTTCGCCCTTGACATGATACTTCATATAGGCTTAGGGTTTGGTATTAACGAGGTATATATAATGACAGCGCATTGGGCTTACGTCATACCGTTGTGTATAGGTTGCTTGATAAAGTCAATGAAAGGTGGGATTAGGAATGCTATCACCCTATTGACAGCCTTGATAGCTTTCTACCTCATTGTTTATAATAGTACGCTCGTCATCTTCACACTATAGTAAAGTTATGGAAAACAAAGCCTCAGTATCAATAGTCCTCTGTACTTACAACGGTGAGAAATACGTGAGGGAGCAGATAGACTCACTGCTCGCTCAGTCTTATCCTATCCATGAGATTATCATTCAAGATGATGGTTCTACGGATCATACATGGGAGATACTACAAGCGTATGCGTCAAAACATGCTGTTATTCGTACTTTTAAGAATGAAGGCAAACATGGTGTTAATGCGAACTTCCTTTCTGCATTGCATCGTACAACAGGTGATTACGTTGCCATTTCTGACCAAGATGATATCTGGGAGAGGGATAAGATAGAGACACAGATGCGTTGTATAGGAGATAAGCTGCTATGTAGTGGACACTCACGACCCTTCTCGATGGATGGTTCTTTTGCTTATTTTGACAACAGACCACGTAATGTGAATATCTTTCGTATGATGTTCTTAGGTCTACCGGGCCATACTTTATTATGTAAGCGTACATTGATTAATCTCTTACCACCCCTCGAAAGTCCTATTTATAAGGTCACCCTTTACGATGCTGTATTGAGTATTATTGCCGCATCCTACGACAGTATCGTCTATTGTAATAAGGTGTTAGTTAATTTCCGACGCCATGCAGCGGCTACTACTTACAATGATTATAGTAGTAGTCTACCCTCATGGAGGAACGCTCTCACTGAGTTAACGTGGAGTCTGAACCATTATAAAGAGATACGCAAGAAGGTTGTTCCCATCTTTCAAGGTAAGCTTATGTTGATGGAGGGCTTACATTCAAATATACACGATTTCATCGAAGCCCGCGAAGCAATGCGAATGGAGACCAAGCAGGGCGTCTTTGCTTTCTTACGTTTACAATATCTACTAACGAAGAACTATAAGAAACTCTTTCATACATCAGGTGGTGGACCTATTAAGCTACTTCGTGCTATGCTTTATCCTATCATGCAGTTGTACATGTACCACTAAGATTAAGGCTATTACCCTTTCTTACGATGAAAGTAATTGACACACTCCTTTAGTGTTTGCGAACCTCCCAACTTCATAACGATATAATAGAGTAGGGCTGCCAAGACGACTCTCGTCAATAATAGAAGTAGAAGATTCTGTATCCATAAGGTAATGAGATAGGTTGAAATCATTACCGCCACGGATGTTAATAGATAAGGACATATATCTTTAAGGATATCTATGAAGCGTATTCCAATCTCTTTATGTGCAAAGAACTGCCACACACCCAACCAAAGGATAGTAATAGCTGTATAGACACTCACCATGAAGACGATTCCTTGTTGGTAACATAGGATAATGAGTCCTACCTGTGCTACGATTAATAAGACCGTACACCACATATAAACAGCAGACTTACCTCGACTGAGAATGAGGTTTTGATACATTGTATAAAAAGGTAGGAAAGCCCCGATAATACAAAGAATACGCAACAAAGGAATACTCTCTATCCATTTATCTGATATAAGAAGAATGATAAATTCGTGCGATATCATCGCTAATCCGAACATAGCGGGAAAGACCAAAAAGGCGGTAAAACGCATCATTTTTCTAAACACATTTACTTGCCTTTTGAGGTCATTATTCACCTCTACCAATACTGGTTGCGCTACTTGTGACACTGTTCCTGACACGAAGGTACTTGCCATCGTATCCCACTTGAAGGCTTGAGAGAAGTTTCCCACCACCTTTGCAGAATATAAACGACCGAAGATAAAGGTTAGAATATTTTGACTAATCGTATTGACAATTGTCGTCACAAGAATCTTATAACTAAAGGAAAACATCTTCTTTACAGGCGTAAAGTCGATGTGAAAAGAGGGTCGCCAAGGAATAATAAAGAAACGCCACAGACTTGTAAGACTAATATAAAGCACCTGCTGCCAAGCCAAACTCCAATAAGCATAACCTTTTAATGCTAAGATGATTCCTACCACACCCGAAACAATAAGGCTGGTGATACGTAGCAAAGCTGTCTCTTTGACCATCATGTTTTTAAAAAGATAAGCCGATGGGGCCGTACCTAAAGACGAAAAAAGCAGTGATGCAAAGACGAAACGGGATAGACTGATAAGCTCTGAATGATGAAAGAAAGCTGCAATCAGAGGGGCTGAAAAGAAGAGAACGATATATGAAATCCAACCCATTATAGCACTAAACCAAAAGACAGAATTATAATCATTATCCGTTGGACGCTCCATATTGGCAAGTGCAGTAGTAAATCCACTTTCCTGCAATGCCCCTGCAATCGCTGTAAAAACAGCTAACATTCCCATCAATCCATAGTCGGTTGCCGTGAGCAGACGTGCCAATAAGATTCCAATGACAATATTCAGCAGTTGCATTGTACCATTGTTCAATGCACCCCAAAAGAGTCCTTTGGCTGTTTTCTCCTTGAGTGTTTCTTTTTCCATTAGCTTTTGTATCTCTATGATAGGCTGTTTCTTATCTCCTCCTCAAAGTATGTTCTATCTTAAAAAGAGGTTAGCTGTCTTCTACTATATAAAGTTTCCTTCGTGAAAGTATTTTTTATCATAAGTGTAGAAAGGGAAGATGTTATTTCTCCTTTCTCACCCTGATTGGCAGAATCCATTTAGGATGCAAATGTAACGCTTTTCTTTGGAAAAGCCAAATCCCACATACTGTGGAATAGTAAAGAACCTATCCGATAGCTATTTTTCCCTCTCTTGCTCTTTAAGAAAGTCTTCAATAGCAGCTTTACTTTTCAATTTGTCTGTATCAACATCATAGAGATCACTGGAATAAACTTTGTGATAGAATGGACCACAGTGTTCCATAATCTGTATCTTATCCATCTGTGTTGCGAATAGTGCTTCAATAATTGTTATCTGATACTTATCGTCTTCAAACGTTATCTTGGTTGAATCATTTTTTAAGTTCCCCAACCAACCAAAGAGTAATTGCACAATAATAATGAAAGGAATACTCACCCATAACATGGTATACAAACAACCTATAGCGGCATTACCATCTTCCTTCCACCTCCGCTTGATATAGCGGATAAGGAAGAAAAGCAATATCCAAGGTAAAGTGTAGACAACTATGATATCCGCATTACTCCTTAACTTCCAAGGTGATATGCAATTGATTACCAGCCATACTACCTCAAGCCACAATACATAACCTAAGAGTTTTCTGATTATCCAATAAATCTTATGCTTTCCAGTCAACATTCCCTCTATAAGTGTAATCTCTTTCTATGTTTTATACGGTCAGTAACAACCTCATTTACTGTTTTTAATTGGCGTGTAATTACTCCGCACATATGGTGCGGAGGGCAAACACCATTAGTGCTAAGCGTAAACACCACTCGTGCGGAGGGCAAACACCAACACAAACAGCAATAAAGTTGACATCTAATTACCTCCGCAAATATAACTATATTAGTTCGAATCATGAAATCAAAACATAAGTTTTTAAATGAAATGAGTTCTATTAGTAAATTGCAAGACCATTATGTAAAGTCCCTTTTATACGATGTGATAACCTAATATACTAACATTAGTTTGATAATTTTTCAAAAAAATAGCATTATCAAAAAGATTCAAAAAAATCTGAAAAAAACAACTATAAGATACTCTCTTATTAAACTTTATTCATATGCTTTCAATCTGTGTGTTTAAGCGGTCCTAATTTGTTTCAAAAGTAAACTAAACCATATAAAAAAATCTACCTATAAAAAGACTTTATATACTAATATAAAGTAACTTACAAGAAAAACTATATTTTTGTAAATAAAAATTTACGAAGACGATTTTTTTGTTTTTTTAAAGCTATAGTTAAAAAGGAACAAAAGAAGCTGTGTATTAATTAATAGTTAATATATATAAAAACGTATAGATATTTAGTTAATATTAGTGAATATAAACACACATATTTGTATTAAAAAAACGAATTAATACGTACATTTGCACAGCTAAAAAACGATGCATATAGTGTCAACGACTATATTGTTAGGTAATTTTTAATTTAATAAATAACTTATATTTGATGAAAAGAAAAAACTTTTTCTCCCGGAATGGGCTTAAGTTTTATGCTTTAATTTCATTATTACTATTATGTAATATTGGAATCTCAGCACAAACAGATAGTAAGGCCGTAAAGGTTACTATTAGCCCACAAACAGGTAACATTATCTCTGTACGCTCTGAGAGTAGTCTAGAGGCAGGATCTCAAAGTGGATATGGCTCTATGTTTATTCACAATCAGGCGCCACTTACCTACACAACAACAGATAATCCAAAATTTTCTGCTGATGGTATGATGCGTAACCACACTGGTAACATTCGTTTCTATGAGAATCATAAACGTATGGTACACATTACTGGTGTGTACAACTCTTATGTAGCCTTAGCTGTGCCTAAGGGGTTCCGTATTACAAAGTACACGATTAAAATCAAGAACAACCTGCAAGGTAGCTATGGAAGAGCTGATTATGATATTCTTGATGGAGCATTTGATGGTCACCTAACATGGGGACGAAACCTCCCTTGGTACTTTGGTGAAATCAAAGAAGATTATATCAAGTCGAATAACAATCCAAATTCTATCCAAACACATGATGAGAATGCTACAAAATGGGTAGGAAGTCCTGTAAGACTAACTCATGATGCAAGCGGACAGTCAAAGACATACACACTCACTCGAGGTGATGGAACAACCAGCCTTGGATCTGTTTTGTATTTTACCTTTATTGGAAACCATAATTATATCGGTAAGGGATATAACGTCCTCACAGGTTTTGAATATGAGTCTATCGAAGTAGAATATGCTCCAGACGTAGAGTTCACTGTCTCTATGACTCCTTCAAACGTTTCTGAAACCAATACCAACTTAGTTGAGAATGGTTTTGAAACTCAAAAAATTGATGTCGGAGAAATTAAGAAGGTAACAAAGGTTGGTAAAACTTTCTTAGCTTATGTACCAGAGAACATTAAGCAAATGGAGGCTAAGGTAAAGCTCTTCCATGAGTCTGCTGTTGAAAAATGGAACATGGAAGAAGAAAGATGGTACTAATGAGAAGATTTCTGTTGTTCAGAACGACGGAAAGGTTTGGAATGCTTTGAAGAGTGGTATTTACTACATCGAAGGTCCTACAAAGGTTGAAAACAACTATAAAGACGGAACTACAAAGGTCGTTCCTATTGGTTATCGTATCACTGGTGCTACCTTTAACTTCTCATTAGGTAAGAATGAGAATTATGGTACAAAAGGATTTAAGATTAAGGGAGATAACAACAAATATCTAACCTTTAGCAGCACACAATATCCTAAATGGAGTACAAGTACACAAGCTACGACATGGGAGCAAGATTCTGAAGGTTATGTCTACACTAAAGATGTGTATGGTAACACCCAGTACCTTGCTATGGGTGCTAGTGTGGCAACTGGTACCTTTTACGTCATAACTACAACATCTAGAACAAGTGCCTACAGAAACTGGTACTTCGACAGTGAAGGAAACCTTTATAACTCAGTTTATAGAACAAGATACTACCTACAGGCTTATGGAAGTTATGCTGTTCTTTCTTACTATGACCGATCAACTTTCTACGGAAAGCGTGAGTCTGCTGGTGAAAGCTACACTCCACAGAACTACACTATAAAGGTGTATGACAAGACGGGTAAAACTGTTTATCAGGAAGTGTCAGTTGCTCCATCTGCTTCAAATGGTTCTATTACCATTGATGGTCTTAACAACGATGCTGTTAAGTTTGAGATTGCAAACACTACTGGTACAGCCTTGGTAAATGTAGATGTAAAGATGGAGCCATTGAACCCTTATATCAGTACAGCTGATATCGTCTGCACAGGTGAGCAGGGTGAGGAAATGACTCGTACCTTTACAAATGCTGTCGACTTTAAGATGGGTGGTGACCTCTTTGAATATAAGGTGCCTGCAGGTTTCTCTACACCAGCACAGGGCACATTTACATTCCGTAACTTGAAGTCACTCTTTGCTGACGACACTTATCTGAACTGTGATTCACACGATGGTAAGGCTCGTTATAGTTTTGTAGGTTCTGTTTATACTCCTGTAAACGGCAAAGATTTGTATGCAAGTGATTATGATCCAAATCATAGTTACTTAGATAAGATTGATGTTAAGGTGGCTGGTAATAAAGCATTCATCTTCAACAACTCTGCACAACTTGACCGTAACAGAAACACACAGGCGACATTGTATCTCGAAGAGACACCATTTAGTGACGCTGCTTATAGTTCACAGGGTGGTAACTTCAACCCACAGAACTCTATCGTGCCAATGAACGATACAAAGACACTCTACCTCTTCACAAAGGATGAGACACGTTACAACATTGCACCAACTGTTAAGGAGCAGCACGAGGCTTTCGCTTACTACACAGCAACCATCAAGTTGACTCCAGGCGAGTACACCCCAAAGGTTGAGTGGGTTAAGATCTACGACAAACCAACTACTATAAGGCTGATAATGATCAGGACAACGAGGAGGCTATGTATGGTGCAAAGATTACCACGACTGCTGCTGGCTTCGACACAGAATCGGGTAATAGCTATGGTTATCTGACACTGAGCCAGATTAAATGCAATGACTGCTGCACTTGGTGGAACTAATGCACCTACATCACTTGACCAAGTACTCTACGTAGACAACTCTCAGTTGTTCAGCGTTATTGGTAGTACAAACGATGCTTCAACAGGTATCATGAGTATGAATACTTTCCGTGATGCATTGGCAAAGAATGCTATCGTTTACCTCCCTTATCGTTCTGCGGCGCAGGCTACAGCTAACAATGTTGCTGTTGCGAAGCAAGGAAGCACATCAGACTTTACATCACCAGTAGAGTTTAAACTCATCGATAAGAATCCATTCTTTGCACCATACGATATCAAGTTGGCTGACGACAAGTTTGCTACCTACGAGCGTAAGATGACTTACAACGGTTATGGTGCAGATACTTATGCTTCTATCGTACTTCCATTCAAGCTCACTGTTGACACTAATGGTGACCATAAGGATGATAATGGTGGCTTCTATGAGTTTACAGTTGGTAAGATGAAGGAGAATGGTTTGACCTATACCAGCACTCCACAGAATCAGGGAACAGACTATCAGGCTACTGCTCAGTTTGAGAAGCTCAATGCTGCAACTGAAGCAAACAAGTCTTACATGGTACGACTCCCACGTGCAAATGCCTCAAACAACATCCTCTTCACTGTACGTGAGAAGGCTGCCCTCATTGAAAAGACCGCATCAAATGATAAATTCATTGAGGATGGAATGATTAACAATATACTTGACGGCGCAACAGCTAACTTCAAGAGCTACCATACCTATTCAGGTTTACGTATGAACAAGGCTGATAAACCAAATGTATTCTACTTCTCTTACAATAAGTTCGTTGCATTGCGCAACCTTCGTAAGGAAGTTCTCTACCTCTGGCCATTCCGTGCAGCTTATGAGTTCAGCGGCTCTGCTGGTGCTAAGATGTTCAGCATGTTCAATATTAGTTTCGATGAGAACAACACTGAAACTACTGGCATTACAGACATTGCCAACGAGCCTACATTAGCTATCACAACGGCTTATAACACCATTATTGCAACAGCTAATAAGGACACTGATCTGAAGATATACAATGCTGCAGGACAGAACATCACAAGAACCGTTGTAAAGTCTGGCGAAACTCGTACATTCTCTGTTCCAACTGGCTTGTATATTATTAATGGAAAGAAGATAACTGTAAAGTAAAAAGAAAAGAAATGAAGAAAACTTATATTCAGCCACTTGCAACAAAGTATCAGTTAGAGATTGAGTCTCTATTGCTTGAAGCCTCTGATCAGGGTGATCACGCAGAGAGCAAACCACAGATACTCTTTGAAGAAGAGGCTACAGAGGACTATCCTAACTGGGCAGATAATGATTAAGTAATAAAATTTATTCCTTCAAACTAACCCTGGAGGCTGTATCAAGAGTATAACAACTCACGATGCAGCCTCTTTTCATATCCAAATATTTGTTTGGAAAGTTAATGAATTGGCATGTTTTACCCACCAACACCTTACAATGTTACCTTCTAACTACACATCTTTCATTGCATATATACCCCTAAGATGTAAAACATCAATACCAAAAGGGAACAAACAATATAATTATCGGAAAGACTGAGGGGGAAGTCATAATCTTTTATTATCTTTGCAACAAGTATATTAACGGAAAATGATTGAAACTTTCAACACAGGAGAGACACAAGAAAGCCTCCGACAGGAATATAATCCAGACGGCTCTGTGCTAAGAAAAGCACAGTTGCGACTTCTCGATATGGCTATCTATCTGCAGGAGACTGCTAAAAAGATAGGCATTCCTTGCCGACTTGATGGCGGAAATGTGTTAGGGGCAATGCGTCATGGAGGGTTTATTCCTTGGGATGACGACATTGACATGGTTGTAGACTACAAGGATTTCAAACGTCTCTGTGACTATTTGAAGGCGCATCCACACCCTCAATTCGTCTTACAAGACAACGATACCGACCCTGGCTTCTATAAGGAATGGGCTTGTCTGCGTGATTTAAAGAGCGAGAACAGAAGTCATGATAATCAGCAGAGTGCTGACCGAAGAATGCATGAGGCGCAGAAGTTCAGAGGACTTCATGTAGACATCTTCCCCTATGAGGGTAATATGATTCCTTGGTTACAGCGTTTGGCAGCCAAACTATCAGTCAATGTGAATACAAAGTTAGCTGGTCGTTATCCTCTCTTGGCACAAATGAGTTATAAAATCTTACATGTCATTGTCTTTCCAGTGTTCCGCTTGGTAGGGAAGCTGTTTGGTAATCCCAACCTCTATATGCACTCTTACGGTGCATGGTTTTATGAGCAGAACCCGCGTCGTTGCATGATACCACATAAAGATATCGTCTTTGAAGGTCATACCTTTGAAGGGCCAGCCGATGCTGATGAGATATGTCGTATCGCCTATGGGAACTATATGGACTTGCCACCAAGGGATAAGCGTGATAGACACAAGATAGATGTTGTCTTTAAGTAGTAAATCGGTGCAGTAATGTACGTGTCAGCAGACGGCGATACAGCCATCTTATAATAACAATAAGCCAAATATAGTTATGAACATAGCAGTAATCTTTGCAGGAGGTTCTGGACTACGTATGCACACGAAGTCGCGCCCTAAGCAGTTTCTTGACCTAAACGGAAAGCCGATAATCATCTATACATTAGAGTTATTCGATAATCATCCGAACATAGATGCTATCGTCGTGGCATGTATTGAAAGTTGGATTCCTTTCCTTGAGAAGCAGCTCCGTAAGTTTGAGATTAATAAGGTAGTGAAGATTATACCAGGTGGAAAGTCTGGACAGGAGTCTATCTATAAGGGACTGTGCGCTGCAGAGGAATATGCACAGAGTAAGAGTGTAAGTAATGAAGAGACAATCGTTCTTATTCACGATGGTGTTCGTCCGCTGATAACAGAAGAGACGATAACAGATAACATTAAGAAAGTTGAAGAAGTAGGGAGTTGTATCACTTGTATCCCAGCAACAGAAACACTTATCGTGAAGCAGGCTGACGACGCTTTGGAGATTCCTTCTCGTGCCGATTCGTTCATTGCTCGTGCGCCACAGAGTTTCCGCTTGGTCGATATAATAACTGCTCATCGACGCTCCTTGGCGGAAGGAAAAGCCGATTTCATCGATTCTTGTACGATGATGAGCCACTATGGGTATAAGTTAGGGACGATTATCGGGCCAATGGAGAATATTAAGATTACAACCCCAACAGACTTCTTCGTGCTGCGTGCGATGGTGAAGGTGCATGAAGATCAGCAGATATTTGGATTGTAAAGGTGTTGTTATGTTTCGATGGAATGGGGGATTTTATAAGTTTATAGGGTGAGAATGAAGGAAAGAATACTAAAAGAAGATATAAGCTATTTTGCAGATACGTTTCCTTTCTCAGCAGCATTGGAAGGGAAGACGATAGCTGTAACGGGGGCAACTGGCTTGTTGGGTGCATGTATGGTACGTTGCCTGTTGGCTCTACGCACAGAAAAAGGTATCAACTTACACGTGGTGGCTGTTGTAAGGAACGTGCAGAAAGCAGAGAGAATGTTTGGTCAGGTAAGCGATGAAATCAGCTATTATTCCTATGACTTCTCTTGTGTTGAACCATTCGCACCTACGAAAAAGATAGACTACCTCTTCCATTTTGCTGCCCCTACAGCTTCAAAAGATTTCGTTGAACACCCTGTAGAGACTATGAATACGGTCTATGGCGGTATGCAAAACCTATTGTCTTACGCTCATCAGCATGGAGTAAGTTCGATGGTGTTAGCCTCAACGTTAGAAGTCTATGGTACTGTCACTGACGACCGACGCCCACTCACAGAAGACATGCAGGGATATCTTGACCCAATGGCAACTCGTAGCAGTTATCCGTTAGCAAAGAGAGCTGCCGAGGCATTGTGTCATAATTATGCAGACGAGTACGGTGTTCACGTGAAAGTGGCACGTTTGGCACAGACCTTCGGTGCTGGTGTGAATGGTAATGACAATCGTGTCTTTGCGCAATTTGCACGCAGTGTTATAAAGAACGAGGATATCATTCTACATACGACAGGCGAGCTTAGTCGTTGCTATTGCTATACGATAGATGCCGTTACGGCAATGCTGTATATTCTCTTGCGTGGTAAGGATGGCGAAGCATACAATGTGGCAAACGAAGACACTTATATCTCTATCCGTGAGATGGCAGAGTTGGTTGCCTCAACATTTAATCCTCAGAGTGTGAAGGTGGTGATACAGCCACAAGAGGGGTTAGGATATTCGCCAACAACAAAGCTCAGACTTGCCACACAGCGTATTCAGTCGTTAGGATGGAAAGCGCATTTTGGGTTAAAAGAGATGTTCCGTCGTCTCATCCTTTCAATGGAGGAAGAACTGGTATGAGTAGTTTTCTGCAACGGATAAGAGAGAGTCTTTTCCATGTCTACGACCGAAAAGACTTGCGAAGATGGGAGGACGACCCGAAGAGTGAGCTGCCAATCTATGGTGTTTATCATGTCATGTTAGACACTGGATGGGAGCCATTGGTGAGAAGGCAGATTGATAATCTACGTAAGAGTGGTCTGCTGGATGCGACAACGACTTTCTTCGTGAGTTGTATAGCAGGCAATCAAGCAGATGTGGAATGTTTGAAGCGTATTATCAATAGTGATAAGCTCGTGATAATATCCAATGTCACCGATCCTAAGCGGTATGAGTATCCTGCCTTAGAGTTTATTAAGCAACAGTCTGAAAAGGAGGATAGTCTCTTTTATTACTTCCATACGAAGGGTATTTCTTACCAGTCGCTAACCTCTAACGACCGTCTCTTCTGCTCTTTTAAGAAGAAGATAGAGGCTTGGAGAGAGATGTTGGAATATTTCATCTTTGATAAATGGAAGGTTGCCGTGAATGTTCTGAATGAAGGATACGATACCTATAGCTGTTATCGATGGCCACCACGCAACTATACAATGTATTCTGGTAGTTTCTGGTGGGCAAGGTCGGCTTATATAAGGACACTACCAACTTTTGATAAAGCGGTTATTTCTACCAATCGTTTCTATTCTGAGGTATGGCTTTTTGAGAGAAACCATCGACAGTTCTCGGCATTTGACACAATAGCCGACCTCTACTTCGTAAGGATTCCTCGTTCTGTCTATACGGACGAGCAGACAAAGTGGTTTGATAAGGTTTGCTTCTCGTTTACTTATAATATGCGGAAAATAGAAAAGCATATCTTCAAATACAATTATAAGAAACGGTGTCAGAAACGTTTCCAGAAACTTAAGAATGAAATATAATATAAGGTGATGGGTAGTTTAGAGAGGTATGTTCTCACTCAATCCTCCTTGTTGTCGATAGTTATTCTTTTATTTGTAAGCACTTAGGGCTGGGGACTAATAAGCGTTCCCAGTCTTCTTGTTAGTTGTACTTCCTTATTACCTCTATTTGATATGAAAATTATTTTCCTGTCATGGCTGTCATCCCTTGTGTGCGTTTAACATCCTGATAATCAAAAGGAATTGTTCAAATGTTAAAATGACAGCAACTAAAACTAAAATTAATTTGGGAGTAATAGTCGCGTTTATCTTCCTTATTTAGATAAGTAAGATCACTCCCTATCTGAGGAGAATAACTTTTATTCTAAGTATTATGATATTTGTATATAGAGCGAGTAAGGGAGAATAAAATGAATTGTAAGTTTAAATAAGATTCATCAGTTGTGTCTTTGAGTTCGCTGTGCAAGTTCTATAAGCGAAGAACAAGAATTACAGCTACCGCATTTAGAGTAACAAAGAGTTGATTTTTGACTTTTGAAACGATGAGATAATAGGTGAAGGAGACAATTGCATATTAGTAAAACCATTCTATTGTTAGTCGGTTATTTGCTCGTCTGTATATAATATGGATAATTTACTATTGTAAACTGCTCTTGTGAAACAACTTAATATAAGCGCTGAACATCAGAGATGATCGTTGTAGGTACCAGACCGTTGATAGCTTTTCCTTGGCTTACTCGTTGGCGTATATCTGTACTGCTGATATCAATAAAAGGTGTTTGAAGGATAGTGACACCATGGGGCAGTGACATTTCTGAGATTCTTTGGTTGTGTCGTGGATAGACCACGATAGGGTAGTGAGTGAGGATATCCTCTGCATGATACCATCGGTCGAAGGCTTCCCAATTGTCACCACCAACGAGAAGTATGAAGCGATGAGTGGGGAAGTCATGGCTGAGATGCTGTAGGGTATTCCAAGTATAAGAAGGTTTCGGCAGTTGGAATTCATAGTCCGAAGCCTTAAAATGGGGGTTGTCAGCAGTAGCTTTACGTACTAAGTCCAATCGAAGGTGATCGGCTAAAGCTGTTGGTTCACCTTGAAAGGGTTTTGCGGTGATACCATAAACCACACCTCATCTAAGTTTTCTTTTTCAAGAAAAGCTTTGGCAAGGGCTATATGTCCGTTGTGAATGGGGTTGAAGGAACCACCAAAGATGCCGATGGAAGCCTCCCCCGATGAAGGGAAAGCCTCCCCCAACCCCTCCGAAGGGAGGGGAGTGCTAATAGGAGTGAAGTGAGATAATGGTTTCATAATGGTGTAATGGGCTTTAGAACCTATAAGTATTAGCAGTGCTATATGTTCTATTCATTATAGAAAATATAGGTGTTATTAGAAATGGTTCTTTTACTATTTGCAATCTATTAGGACTCCCCTCCTTTCGGAGGGGTTGGGGGAGGCTTCTTATCCCTCTAAAAATTCCTTCACAGCCTTATAAGTCTCTTGCTTTGCTTTCTCAAGGTCGTCATTTACGATTATCTTATCGAATTTCTCAGCGAAGGTAAGCTCCTCTGAAGCCTTAGTAAGGCGGTTTTCAATAGCCTCTGCACTATCTGTTTGTCTGCCAACAAGGCGACGGCGTAGTTCTTCAACAGATGGAGGCTGAATGAAAAGACTTAAAGCACGGTCGCCATAGAACTTCTTGATGTTGCAGCCACCCTTCACATCAACATCGAAGATAACGTTCTGGCCTGCTGCAGACTGGCTCTCTACCTGTGATTTTAACGTGCCATAAAAGCGGTCCTCGTAAACCTCTTCATACTCGAGGAACTCTCCATTAGCAATTTTCTCTTTGAACTGCTCTGGTGAAAGGAATATATATTCCACACCATTTTGCTCCGTGCCACGTGGTGCGCGGGTTGTACAACTGATAGAGAAAGCTAACTTCAATTCAGGATGTTCCTTCATCAACCACTGTACGATGGTGCTTTTGCCAGCACCAGAAGGTGCGGAGAGGATGAGTAACCTCCCCCCACCCCTCCGAAGGAGGGGAGTGCCTAACGGACAGTCGTGGGACGTGTTAGGAGACGATGCGATGTTAGAAGTGTCTTCCTGTATCTTAGTTTCTGGTGTTATATTAGCTGATTTGTTTTCAGATGAAAGCTTGTTCATAGCTGTTTTTATTTTGTTTAATACTTTATCGAGATTTTGAAGAACTTCCTCGTTAGAGAATCTTATGATATGAAAGCCAAAATGTTGAAGGTAAGTATCTCGTTCTCTATCGCTTAATTGTTGTTCTTCTGCGAGGTGATAATCTCCGTCAACTTCTATTATAAGATTTGATGAAAGACATACGAAGTCAGGGATATAATCATAGACAGGATGTTGTCGACGAAAACGTACACCTAATTGTTTCCCTCTCAAGTGCTCCCACAAAAGTTCTTCTGCTTTAGTAGGATGCTTCCTGTTATATTTTGCATTTTGACAAAGTAGCTGATAGGTAGAAGCATCATTTGTATGATAATGAAAACTTCCAAAGTAGCTATGTTCCTTGTCTGTCTTCTTCATAGCAGCTACTTATCTGTTTATAGGTTTTATTACTCGTTGCAGACTATATTCTTTTTGTTACTCCCCTCCTTTGGAGGAGTTGGGGGAGGTCCTTACAACGCATTCAAAACCTGTTCCTTTATCTGCTCCAGCTCGTCTTTCATCTTAACAACGATGTTTTGCATCTCTGCTTGATTGCTCTTAGAGCTAGTGGTATTGATTTCACGACCCATTTCTTGTGCGATGAAACCGAGTTTTTTGCCAACACCATGACCACTCTCTTTCATTGTTTCATGGAAGTATTTGAGGTGGTTTGTCAGTCGCTGCTTCTCCTCGTTGATATCAAGTTTCTCAATATAATAAATCAGTTCCTGCTCAAGACGATTCTTATCGTAGTCAACCTCTGGAATCTGTTTAAGACCATCGATAATCTTTTCTCTAATCTTTGGTACACGACTCTTTTCAAAAGGTTCGATGCTCTTCAAAAGGTTAGCAATATTGTCAATCTTCTCAGTAAACTTCTTTTGTAGAGCAGCTCCTTCCTGTTTTCGGAATTCGGTGAGCTTTTCAATAGCCTCGTTGATAGCCTGCTGTGCTACTTCCCATTCCTCGTCATCTAAAACCTCAACTTCTGTTTTTGCTGTTACGTCAGGAAGACGAAGGAGTGTAGTAAACCAATCCTCTGGCTCTGGGATACCTGTAGATGCAGAGATTGCCTTAATCTGTTTATAATAGTTCTCTACCAGAGCAGCGTTGATAGGAGTAGCGTCAACAGTAGATTCCTTTCAACCCATAGGGAGAAGTCAACTTTACCGCGCTCCAACTTCTGTGCAAGGAGACGACGGATTTCCATTTCCTTTTCTCTGTAGAGAGGTGCGATGCGTGCTGAGAGGTCGAGTGACTTACTATTAAGTGATTTCACCTCAACATTGATTTTCTTTTCCTTGTAGGCTACAACAGCTTTGCCATAGCCAGTCATTGATAGTATCATGAGCTTTTCGCGTTAATTTTTTGCAAATGTACAAAAAATGTGGAATAAAAAGAGTATATTTGCAAGTTATTTAGAACATAATTGATTTTTATGTCTTGTATATTAAATATTGATACGAGTACAAATGTGTGCTCTGTTGCAGTAAGTCAGGATGGAACTTGTATTTTCGATAAGCAAGATACGCTCGATCCTAAGCATAGAGAAAAGTTAGGAACATTTGTTGATGAGGCACTTGCCTTCATTGATAATAATAACTTGCCATTGGATGCAGTGGCAGTTAGTGGTGGTCCAGGTTCATATACTGGTCTGCGTGTTGGTGTGTCTATGGCAAAGGGAATCTGCTATGGACGTGGCGTAAAGCTGTTGGCAGTACCTACGTTAGAGTTGTTGGCAGTACCAGTATTGCTTCATCATGAGGAAATAGAGGAGAATGCTCTTCTCGTTCCAATGATTGATGCGCGCCGTATGGAAGTTTATTCTGCTGTATATGACCGTACCTTGAAAGAGGTTCGTGGCATTCAGGCAGATGTAGTAGACGAGAATACCTACAAGGAGTATCTTGATCGTGGTCCTGTTTACTTCTTCGGTAATGGTGCAGAGAAGTGCATGGAAACTATTAATCATCCTAATGCACACCTAATCAAGGGTATTGATGCTTTGGCTAAGAATATGTTCCCGTTGGCAGAGAAGCGTATTGCACAAGAGAAGTTTGAGGATGTAGCTTATTTCGTCCCATTCTATCTGAAGGACTTTGTTGCTAAGCAGGCAAAGCCATTGCTGTAGATTAGGCTTTAGAATAAGGCTTGACGTCATCACTTAACATGAAACATTCATCATTCAATGAATAAATGAATATAGAAGGATTAGATTATAACACACAGCGAGAGCGACTCATACTACCACAGTATGGGAGAGAGATACAAAACATGGTAGATTATGCCATTGGCCTCCCTACAAAGGAAGAGCGTCAGCGGTGTGCAGAAACCATCATTTCCATTATGGATAGGATGAATGCCCAGAACCGTAGTAACTTTGATCACATGGAAAAGCTTTGGGATCATTTGGCATTGATGGCTAACTTTGAGTTGGATATTGACTATCCTTGCGATGTGTCAGAGGCTTTGAAGATTGCTACCAAGCCAGAGCCAATGAGTTATCCGATGTCGAATATTCCTGTAAGGCACTATGGGCGATTACTCTTTGAGGCTTTGAGGAATTGAAAACAATGGAGCCTGGAGCACGTCGTGATGCTTTCGTGCGTTCGGTTGCTAATCAGATGAAACGTAGTCTGATGCAGTGGGGACATGGTACTTGTGATGATGAGAAGATAGCTTCGGACCTTGCCCGCTTTACGGATGGTAAGATTCAGTTGGACCTCGATACATTCAAGTTTGAGAAAATTAATGCGAGAGAGTTTGCCCAGCCTCGTAATAAGAAGAAAAAGTAAAATAACGACACATGGAATCCTTTATCATAGAAGGTGGACATCGGCTGAGTGGCACGATTGCTCCACAAGGTGCAAAGAATGAAGCCTTGGAGGTAATTTGCGCAACCCTGTTGACAACAGAAGAAGTTATCATTCGCAATGTTCCTGATATCCTCGATGTGAACAACCTCATAAAACTCTTACAAGATATTGGGGTGAAGGTGAAGAAGCTTGCCCCTAATGAGTTCTCTTTCCAAGCAGACGAGGTAAACCTTGATTATTTGGAGAGTAGCGACTTTGTTAAGAAGTGCTCTTCTCTGCGTGGAAGTGTCTTGATGATTGGCCCATTGTTGGGTCGTTTTGGTAAGGCTACAATAGCTAAGCCTGGTGGTGACAAGATTGGACGTCGTCGTTTGGATACTCACTTCCTTGGATTCAAAAATCTTGGTGCACACTTTGGGCGTGTTGAAGACCGTGATGTATATGAGATTCAGGCTGATAAACTTGTTGGAACCTATATGCTATTAGACGAAGCGTCTATTACAGGTACTGCCAATATTATCATGGCAGCAGTGTTAGCAGAAGGAACAACAACTATTTATAACGCTGCTTGTGAGCCTTATATCCAGCAACTCTGTAAGATGCTTAATGCAATGGGAGCGAAGATTAGCGGTATTGCCAGCAACTTGATTACTATCGAGGGTGTGAAGGAATTGCATTCTGCTGACCATAGAATCCTACCTGATATGATTGAGGTAGGCTCTTTCATTGGTATTGCTGCAATGATTGGTGATGGTGTTCGTATTAAGGATGTGTCCGTTCCTAACTTGGGATTGATACTCGACACCTTCCACCGTCTCGGTGTACAGATAATAGTAGATAATGACGACCTCATCATTCCACGTCAGGACCACTATGTGATAGACTCTTTCATTGATGGAACGATTATGACTATCAGTGATGCTCCATGGCCAGGATTGACTCCAGACCTTATCTCTGTGCTTCTCGTAGTTGCTACACAGGCACAGGGTAGTGTACTTTTCCACCAGAAGATGTTTGAGAGTCGTTTGTTCTTTGTGGACAAACTCATTGACATGGGTGCACAGATAATCCTCTGTGATCCTCACCGTGCCGTAGTTGTTGGTCACGATAATGCTAAGAAACTCCGTGCAGGTCGTATGTCAAGTCCTGATATTCGTGCGGGTATTGCACTGCTTATCGCAGCACTGACAGCACAGGGAACAAGTCGTATTGATAATATTGTACAAATTGACCGAGGATATGAGAACATCGAAGGACGTCTCAATGCTCTTGGTGCAAAGATTCAGCGAGCAGAGGTTTGTTAATCTCATCGTATCTAAAACGCACTTTGAGAGAGTGTGTTGTGTATTTTAGATAAATAGGGTTGACCTATTCTCGCAAAAGGGTTGACGTTTTCTTGCAAAAAGGTTGACCTTTTTCCTCAAAAAGGTAGACGGTTTTAGGCGAAAGTGTTGACCGTTTTACAGAAAAAAACAATTTAGTATTGAAATAAGATGTAGTTTTATCAGTACTACTGATATAAGATGAAAAGATGATAAAGAAGGAAGAAGTCTATAAGATTGGGCGCATCGGGAAGCCGCATGGCGTACACGGAGAGTTGCAGTTGCAGTTCTCCGATGACGTTTTTGATGTGGTAGATGCCGATTACCTGATATTGGACATTGACGGAATCCTTGTTCCTTTCTTTATAGAGGAATATCGGTTCCGTTCTGACGAGATAGCCCTGATGAAGTTTTGTAACATCAATAGCGATGCACAAGCACGCGAACTGACGGGATGTATTGTCTATTTCCCACGTAAGTTGGCAGAAGAAGGGACAGATGATGTGTCATGGGCGCAGATTGTCGGTTATTCCTTGATAGATGAAGCAACGAATAACGTGATTGGCAAGATTGTTGCTGTAGATGAAACAACTGTCAATACGCTCTTTGAGGTGAGTACACCTGAAGGCGAGGAAATACTCATTCCTGCTAGTGATGAACTTATTGTTGCGACAGACATAGCGTCAAAGACGATTACGATGCGGATTCCAGCAGGGCTACTTGACCTCTGATTCGCAGTATAAACTAAAAGAATTAATGAAACAACAAATCTGTATATTAGGCTCAACAGGTAGCATTGGTACGCAAGCCCTTGATGTTATCAGTCAGCATCCTGACCTTTATGAGGCTTATGCACTCACTGCAAATCATCGTTGGAAGGAACTTGCTGAGCAGGCTCGTCGCTTTAATCCGGTAGCTGTTGTCATTGCTGATGAGGCTTATTATGAACCTTTGAAGCAAGAGTTGGCTGATATGCCTGATGTAAAGGTATATGCAGGTAGCAAAGCTTTGGAGGACATCGTTGAGTCACCATCAATAGATATGGTACTTACAGCGATGGTTGGCTATTCGGGTCTTGCTCCAACAATCCATGCTATCAAAGCAAAGAAGAAGATATGTTTGGCAAACAAGGAGACACTTGTTGTAGCTGGCGAGTTGATTCTTCAGTTGGCTCAGCAGTATCACGTGCCTATCTTGCCTGTGGACAGTGAGCATAGTGCTATCTTCCAGAGTTTGGTTGGTGAGGATGCGAACGAGATTGAGAAGATTCTTCTCACCTGTTCTGGTGGACCATTCCGTACCTTTACCCATGAACAATTGAAGCATGTCACTGCTGCCGATGCGCTCAAGCACCCTACATGGGATATGGGAGCGAAGATTACCATTGACTCTGCATCTTTGATGAACAAGGGTTTCGAGGTGATAGAAGCTAAGTGGCTCTTCGGTGTACCTGCTGATAAGATACAGGTGTTGGTTCATCCTCAGTCTATTGTTCACAGTGCGGTACAGTTTTGTGATGGTGGTGTGAAAGCACAGTTGGGTGTTCCAGATATGAGATTACCTATCCAATATGCCTTTTCATTCCCACAACGTCTATCGTTAGGCGGCGATAGGTTAGATCTTTTCCGTCAGCCATTAGAGTTTTTTGAGCCTGATGTGGAGAAGTTTAAGTGTCTTGCAATGGCATACGAAGCTATTAACAAGGGTGGCAATATGCCTTGTATTGTCAATGCAGCCAACGAGATTGTCAATGAAGGCTTCCGTAAGGGTGCTTGTAGTTTCTTGGCAATGGGCGACATCATTGAGAAGGCAATGCAAACTGTTGCTTTTGATAGCAATCCAGATTATGATGTATATGTGCAGACGGATGCTGAGGCACGTCGTGTAGCACTTGAGATTATGAATAATAAATAATGAATAGATAAATAATGGAAACATTTCTGATCAGATTGCTTCAGTTCATTCTGGCAATCTCTCTGCTTGTCCTGCTGCATGAAGGCGGACACATGTTCTTTGCGAAGCTTTTTGGCGTTCGCGTTGAGAAGTTCTTCGTATTCTTCGATGTGGGCATCGGTAAGTGGAAAGGTAAACTTTTCAGTTGGAAACCTAAGAAAGACGATACGGAATATGGTATGGGTTGGTTGCCACTTGGTGGCTACTGCAAGATTTCTGGTATGATTGATGAAAGCTTCGATACAGACCAGATGAAGCAAGAACCACAACCATGGGAGTTCCGTACAAAGCCAGCTGGCAGCGTCTTTTGATTATGATAGGTGGTGTGTTGGTCAACTTTGTCCTCGCTCTCTTCATTTATTCAATGGTGATGTTTGTATGGGGAGACAGCTATTTCAAGGTGTCTGACATGAGTATGGGTATGCGTTTCAATGCTGATGCAAAAGCTTTAGGTTTCAAAGACCATGACGTAATGTTGGGAACAGACCAAGGTCCTTTCCGTGAGTATGCGAATGTGAATGGCGATTTCTTCCGTCAGATAGCACAGGCAAAGCGTGTAGACGTATTGCGTAATGGCAAGAAACATAGTATTGCTCTGCCTGGCGATATGGATATGCTGCCAATGATTAAGACACGTCCTTTGTTTGCAGAGCCTTTCATTCCTGCACAGGTGGATAGCGTGTTGGGTGATACACCAGCAGCGAAAGCAGGTATTAAGGCAGGCGACCTCATTAAGTCTATCAATGGAAAGCCTGTTGAGACATGGACAGATATGAATTATCAGACAGGTGTCTTGAGTGATGTCTTGGCAGTGAAGAATACGCATAAGGATTCTCTCGCAGTTCGTTCTGTTGTGCTGACGGTTCAGCATAAGGGCGCAGCAAAACTCGATACATTAAAACTTATGTTGACACCTGATTTGAAGTTGGGTGTTTTACAGTCAACATTGGCAAGTTATTATAAGCCTGTACAGGAGGAATACTCCTTCTTTGAGAGTTTCCCTGCAGGTATAAAGCATGGATGGAACGTACTGCGTGGCTATGTTGGTAACTTCCGTTACCTTGCTTCAGCAGATGGTGCAAAGAGTATTGGCGGCTTCGGAGCTATCGGCAGTCTTTTCCCTCCATTCTGGGACTGGTATATGTTCTGGTCAATGACAGCCTTCTTGAGTATCATGCTTGCCTTCATGAACATTCTTCCTATCCCTGCTTTGGATGGTGGTCATGTGGTATTCCTTCTCTATGAGATGATTACTCGTCGTAAACCGTCAGAGAAGTTCATGGTACGTGCGGAGTATGTAGGTATAACCATCCTAATCCTCCTTATGATATTTGCCAACCTCAACGACATTCTTCGTTGGTTGCATATTATGTAAGATAAGGATTTTTTAATGGTATAAGCCTTTAATAAGGCTTTAATAAGGAATCACGCAATACTTGCAAGTGCAGGTGTTGCGTGATTTTGGTACGCTCGGCATGAGCATTATCTAACGGGTGCAAGTCCTGAATGAGCCCTAATAGCGGGATTTATATAGCCAAGAGCAAGGGTGTTCATCGTGAGGTGAAATCTGAAGGAAGCTGGCGGAAAACATCTGACCTAACGGACAGAAATTTTATACAAGGCATATGACCATGGATAAGATTGCATAACAAATCAAAGTCTTATAGCTATTCAGAATGGTTAGTGGAGTTCCCTTGAGCTTAGCGAAAAAATGAAGTAGGTATAAGATGGAAAGATAATGTTCTTATCCGAGGAGGTCTCACGGACGCTTCAATTAGTTGTTTTTATACAAAAGAAGCGGAGTAATGCTTGCCGTGAGAAATCAGCAGGCGCCATAGTAATGCAATACTCGATAGCGTTGCATATGTGTATAGGAAGGCTTGGAAGAAAGTCAGGACAAAAGTTGCAAACCTCATTAGATGCGGTATCAATGAATACCAAGCATACGAGTGGGGTAATAATCGTAAGGGCTACTGGCGAATTGCTGATAGTTCTATTCTAAAAAGGGCGATAGATAACAACAAACTACGTTCAGCAGGGGATACAACTTTAATGGGGGCATGTACGAATGTAGCTACGGGTTAGGGAGTATCAAATTCACCTTTTTATATAGAAGAGCTTATCGAACAACAAGCACACAAGGAAGCTCTGCAATTATGTAAAAAACATGCGAAGAGTCTTTGTAATACCGTTGTTTTTTTTAATTTCGCAGAGTTTTAGTTTTTAATAGATAGTGGTTAAAGAGGAAACAACAATCACTCAGGGCAGAACCAAAGTCTCTATCCATCTAATAACCTATAAGATATAACCATAATGAAAAGATTTCTTCTGTGCATAGCAGCACTGAGTTTTTACGTTAACTTGCATGCAAAAGTTGTCATAACAGGGCAAGTTACTGACGAAACAACATCCCCTATCATTGGTGCCGTAGTCAAGTTGGTCACCCAAACAACGTTAATTACGCAGACAGTAACCAACAATGAGGGTTCATTTAACCTTACAATGGAGGAGAGCGATGGGCACAAAGAACTCATCATAACCTATATGGGATATGCTGATTATCGTGTATCTCTGGAGAACACACAAAGGAATACCGACCTTGGAAAGATTCAACTGACTCCTTCCACACAAGAGTTAAAAGGTGTAGAAGTGGTTGGGAAGCGTGAAATACAGAAGATTGATCGGCGTATTATTACCCCTTCAAAACTCCAGCTAAAGGCTTCTACTAACGGAGTAATGCTCATACAGAACATGCAATTAGCTGGTATTCGGGTCAACACCATTGATAATACCATCACGACGACGACTGGAGATGCTGTCCAATTACGCATTAATGGTGTCATAGCAAAGATAGAAGAAGTAAAAGCCCTACGCCCTCAAGACATTGTAAAGGTTGAATACCACGATATGCCTGGACTACGTTTTAACGGTGCAGTTGCCGTCCTCGACTTCATTGTGAAGTATAAGAATAAAGGTGGAAACATCAATGGTGACCTCACCGATGGACTATCGATGTTAGGCTATGGAGACAACCTTTTGTCTGCCAACTATCACAAAGGTAGATCCGAAATAAAGTCTTCTTTCTATTGGAATAGGCGTGATTTGAAGTGGAAAAGAGAGAACTACGAGGAGTACCACTACCCTCATCAGACCATAGAGAATAGAGAGATTGGTGAGCCAACAAAGGTTAAGTTTGATAATATGAGCTTCTCTCTGTGGTACAACTATTCGTTTAAGAAGAGCAGTATTAGTGCTATCTTCCGTGATTACTACAATAAAGAATCTAACTCAATGGAGGATAGAATCAGTACGCTTTATCGTGGTACTGATGCCTACCACATCACCGACTTTAGGCATGGACACGATAACACACCCTCGTTAGATTTGTATTTCAAACTGAGCTTGCCCATAACCAGCACTTGTACTTCGACCTAATTGGCACTTACATCAATAGCCATAGCCAAGCGTACATACACCTTATCATCAACCACACAACCTACTCAGACGATTGCTTCCATTACTGATGGTAACAAGTACTCCATAATAGGTGAGGGCATTTATGAGCGCATGTTCAAGGATAGCAAACTGTCGTTTGGGTTGAAGCATACGCAGATGTACACCAATAACACGTATGATGGAAACATCCAAAGTCAGGTAAATATGAATACAGCGGAGACTTTCGCTTACACTGAATGGATGTCAAAACTGGGCAAGCTAACCTATACCCTCGGGTTGGGAGGGATGCGTATTTACAACCATCAGCACGATAAGAAGCTATCGAAATTCATCCTTCGTCCGAAGCTCTCTCTCGCTTATCAACCTTGTAGTAACGTAACTTTAAAATATCAAGGATACGTTTCAGCTTATGCTCCTTCGCTATCTGATATGAGCAACGTGTCACAGGATATTGACGTATATCAGCTTAGAAAGGGCAATCCTAACCTAAAGTCTGTAACCTTCGTATCGAATGAGTTGTCCTTAAACTGGGGCACAAAATGGTGCGATCTATCGTTATTTGGAAGGTATAGTTACGATTCTCACCCTATCATGGAAGAGACTTATATTGACAACGGAAAGTTTGTTAGGACAATAGATAACCAAAAGAACTTCCACAGACTACATACCCAAATGGACATAAAGTTGCATCCCTTTGGCGATTGGTTCTCGTTACAACTTACTCCATTCTTCAATCGGTACATCAGTAACGGGCATACTTACGCACATACACTCTCGAACTGGGGACTGAATGGAAATCTACTTGTAATGTACAAGCAATGGGTATTCACAGCCAAAGTACAGGCCAGATACAATGAATTATGGGGTGAAACTCTTACCAAAGGAGAAGCGAATCACTCCATATCAGTAGGTTATAACAAAGACAAATGGGCGTTAAATCTTATCATGGTATTACCTTTCTCTAAACAATACTCAAATGAGACGGATAACTTGTCACGCCTCGCTCCTAATCGTCAACTGGCTTTCTCAAAGAGTTTTAGACGAATACTTCTGCTTAACTTCACATTTAATTTGAATTATGGAAAAGGCAAATCAAGCATCAATAAACGTATTTCCAACTCTGATAATGATGCTGGTATCATGTATGGAAGATAAAATAAACACCCTTATCTCTCTGGCTGGGCAGTTCCCACTGGTAGGGACTTGCATGCATTAGCTAATATACATGATAGTCAAACGCAAAAAGAGGATATGCTATCGTTGTTGGCATATCCTCTTCTATGTTTTATCTAGCTACTGGTCCACTTCCCTCTTTACTGAGGGTGTGTCAAAATGTAAATTCCATTTTGATAATCTTACAGTTTGAAACAATTCATTAAAAAGATCATTTCCGTACTCGATTTTGAGTAAAGAAATGGTCTTTTCTTTGCTTTAAGAAAAAACACTTATAGTTTGAAAGTTGTCAAGTTATTAATTTGCATTTTGACACACCCTCGTTAGTGCTCCGCACGATTGGTGCTCAGTAACAACACAATGTGTGTTGGACAACAACACAATGGCGAAAGATGGGTAAACACTCCCCTTTCTATGGGAGAAGACCAGTGGATGAGGGCTTTCTCAATAAAGCAGTATCAGTCCTGCAAAGGCAGCATAACATATCATGCGGATAGGATTTATCTTTAACCACATCGTACCAACAAAGGTTGCAGCAAAGAGGAATAGACTAATCCAAAACTGCCAAGGGTTAATACTCGGTGCAGAGAAGTTCTCAGTATTACATAATAATAAGGTGGCAGCTGCTAATAGACCCACTACAACAGGGCGTAGACCTGCAAAGACTGACTGTACAACAGGTGTGTTCATATACTTGAGGAACATCTTACTGATAAGAATCATCATTATCAACGAGGGAAGTACAAGGGCTATGGTGGCAGTGAGACTACCCAATACTGCCATACCTGCGCCAAAGCCTGCATTATGTACAGCTGTGTAACCGCAGTAAGTAGCAGAGTTGATGCCGATAGGTCCAGGCGTCATCTGTGATACAGCAACGATGTTTGTAAACTCAGCAGAGCTAAGCCAATGATGGTTCACAACCGTTTCTGTTTGTATCAGTGATAACATTCCATATCCTCCACCGAATCCAAAGAGTCCGATGATAAAGAATGTATAGAAAAGTTCTAAATATATCATGTTGTTATTTCTGTTATTAGTCTGTTCTTAGTGTGCTGTTTTTTTCCGAAATTATCCCATTCGTCTCTATCTTCCTTCGGGACTTTCGTTTGCTATTTCTCTTGCGAAGTTATATCCCGTTAGGCTCTCCCTCCTTCGGAGGGGTTGGGGAGGTATTTCACTCCGTCGGTTTAATAAACTTCCCATAAAGGAATCCACCTAATCCTGCAGCAATAATGACGTAAACAGGATTGATACCTAACAGCCAAATGGCAATGGCGGTGACAATAGGAATCCAACAGTTTGCCAATGATATTTTAGCACTTTTAGCTAATGTGAAGGTTGGTACAGCTATCAAGGCAACCACTGCAGGGCGTATTCCGCGGAACATTGCTGCCACCCATGGGATGTCCATAAACTGATGGAAGAAGAGAGCTATACAAAGAATGATGAGGAATGAGGGGAGAATAGCTCCTAAACAAGTGACGAGTGCACCCGGTGTCTTTCGCATCTTATATCCGACAAAGACACTGATGTTTGCAGCAAGGACACCAGGACAGCTTTGTGCAACAGCTATCAGGTCAACAAACTGGTCTTCTGGAATCCACTTTTTCTTTACTACGACTTCGTTTTGAATAATCGAAATCATAGCATAGCCACCGCCAAGTGTAAAGGCTCCGATCTTAAAGAAGGTTTTGAAAGCTTCCCAGTAGAATCCTTTGGATGATGGACGTTGGGTGTTGGGTGTTGATGAAATGTTATCTTTGTCCACTGTGTCTTGTTTTTTTATAGTGAAATCAATATTAGAGAGGTACAGACGCCCACATCTGTTAAATTATACCTATTAGGTATTGTTACTCAGATGAGGGCGTTTCTCAGTGTAGTCTATATATAAAGGTGTGCTAATCTATTACACCTTCAATAGGGGAGGGGGCAAACTTTACAATTTGCTTTCAACCCACTTACGAGCATTTACAAATGCCTCAATCCATGGTGTAACCTCGTCCTGACGACGCTCACGTGGATAGTAAGCCTGCTGCCATGGGAAGATAGCACGCTCCAAGTGTGGCATCATTGCAAGGTGACGGCCGTCTGCAGAGCAGATACCTGCTACATTATAGTCAGAGCCGTTAGGGTTGCCTGGATATTCAGCGTAGTTGTATTTAGCGATGACATTATACTTGTCTTCTGCCTCTGGGAGGTAGAAACGACCCTCACCGTGTGCTACCCAGATTCCGAGTTTGTTACCGCTCAAAGAACCGAACATTACACTATTGTTCTGTGGAATGGTCAAGTTCAAGAATGAACTCTCAAACTTCTTACTGGTATTGTGGCAGAGGTGAGCACGATGCTTGTGTTCTGGATTGATAAGGTTCAACTCAACCATCAACTGACAACCGTTACAGATACCCAATGAAAGTGTATCTTCGCGTGCATAGAAGCGGTCGAGTGCCTGCTTAGCCTTTGGATTATAGAGGAAAGCACCAGCCCATCCCTTTGCTGAACCGAGTACGTCAGAGTTAGAGAAACCACCGCAGAAGACAATCATATTTACTTCTTCCAAAGTCTCACGACCAGTGATAAGGTCGGTCATCATGACGTCTTTCACTCAAAGCCTGCCAAATAGAGTGCATAAGCCATCTCACGCTCACCATTGGTACCCTTCTCACGAATGATAGCTGCCTTTGGTGTTGGGTGATGGGTGTTAGGTGTTGAAGTCTTCCAACGGTCTGCATCGAGTCCGTACTGCTGGAGAGTACCTGTAAAGTCTGCATTAAACTTCATCTCGATTGGCTGCTTCTTATAGTTCTGAGCACGCTTCTTCGCCATGCCGTTCATACTCTGTTTGCGGTCGAGCAAGTACGAAGTCTTATACCATGTTTCACGCATTGCATCAATATCGAACTCTGCCTTCCAATCGCCATCAGCAATGCTGAGCGTACGTTTGTCAGGACTTGGTGTACCGATACGCGCAAAACCAATGCAGTTCTCTGTCAAGAACTCTTTGACTTCTTCCTTATGTTCATCAGCAACCTGAATAACTACACCTGGATTCTCTGCAAAAAGCTTCTTGATTACATCGTCACCCTTGATGTCGTGAAGGTTAATATGCAAACCACCTTCAGCATTCGCAAAGGTCATTTCAAGCAATGTTGTAATCAAACCACCTGCTGAAATGTCGTGTCCAGCGAGTATCCATCCACGACGAATCATCTCCTGTACAGCATCGAAACAGTCGCAGAAGTACTGTGGTTCTTTCACTGTTGGAACGTCACTACCAATCTTGCCGAGGCTCTGTGCAAAGGCTGAACCACCTAAACGCTGCTCGTCAAAACTGAAGTCGATATGATAGAGGCGTGTGTTCTTATCATTCACAAGTACTGGAGAAACCACCTGACGAACATCGCTTACCTCACCACCACTGGTCACAATGACAGTTCCCGGAGAGATAATCTTATCTCCATTAGGATATTGCTGGGTCAAGAAAGTGAATCCTTACCTGTTGGAACGTTCACACCGATAGCACAACAGAAGTCTGATAAAGCTTTGACTGCACTATAAAGACGTGCATCCTCACCCTTCTGTGAGCGACAAGGCCACATCCAGTTGGCTGAAAGGCTCAAGCTATCCATGCCGTCTGCCAATGGTGCCCATACGATGTTGGTCAATGATTCAGCTACGGAAAGGATTGAGCCTGCCTCTGGTGATGCGAGTCCTGCCTGCGGAGCGTGACCGAGTGCGGTAGCAATACCCTTATGACCACGATAGTCTAAGGCTACAACACCACAGTCAGAGAGTGGCAACTGAATCTCACCCTGACACTGCTGACGGGCTACCTTACCTGTAACGGAGCGATCAACCTTATTTGTCAACCAGTCCTTACATGCCACAGCTTCCAACTGAAGCACACGCTGGAGGTATTCCTCCACCTTATTTATACTATAAGATACATTCTCATATTTGCGTTCAACGGTCTCATCCTTCATAATAGTCTTTGGAGAATGACCGAACATCTGTGCTACGTCTAAGTCGAATGGTTTTACACCATCGCCCTGTACAAATGAGAAATGAGCATCACCTGTAGTCTCACCAACAACATACATTGGTGCACGCTCACGCTCAGCAATCTTCTTCACGTGGTCGAGGTGCTTCTCGTCAATGAGCAAGCCCATGCGCTCTTGTGACTCGTTGGCGATGATTTCCTTGGCACTCAAAGTCTTGTCACCGATAGGCAACTGTGACATATCAATCTTGCCACCACATTCTTCAACAAGCTCACTCAAACAATTTAGGTGTCCAGCAGAACCGTGGTCGTGGATAGAAACAACTGGGTTGTTGTCTTCTTCTACCAATGCACGTACGAGGTTATAAGCACGTTTCTGCATCTCTGGGTTAGCACGCTGTATGGCATTCAACTCAATACCATTTGAGTAACGACCCGTATCAACTGATGATACCGAACCACCACCAAGTCCGATACGGTAGTTATCGCCACCAACGACAACTACCTTGTTACCAGCCTGTGGTTCACCCTTCAGACAGTCACGCTTAGCACCATAACCTACACCACCAGCAAGCATAATCACCTTGTCGTAAGCATACTTCTCGCCATTTTCTTGATGTTCAAATGTGAGTAGTGAACCAGTAATTAAAGGCTGACCAAACTTATTACCGAAATCGCTCGCACCATTAGATGCCTTGATAAGAATCTGCTCTGGTGTTTGATAGAGCCACTGACGAACAGGAAGGATGTCTTCCCAATCACGTAGGGCTGGAGTTGTACCGTCATCTTCTGTCAGACGAGGGTAAGCGGTCATATAGACTGCTGTTCCTGCGATTGGCCATGAACCAACGCCACCGCCCATACGGTCGCGAATCTCACCACCCGTACCTGTTGCGGCGCCATTGAATGGCTCAACGGTAGTTGGGAAGTTGTGGGTCTCGGCTTTCAGAGAGATAACACTCTCGATAGGCTTCACACGGAAAGTCAGATGTGCTCTGGTTTGCAGGCGCAAACTGCTCAATCTCTGGACCTTGTGCGAAAGCTACATTGTCTTTATAGGCTGAAAGAATCTTACCAGGATTATCTTTTGTAGTCTTCTTGATGAGGCTGAAGAGACTGCTCTCCATCACCTTACCATCAATGACGAACTCTCCACCGAAAATCTTATGGCGGCAATGCTCAGAGTTAATCTGTGCGAAACCGAAGATTTCAGAGTCGGTGAGTGGGCGACCATTCTGCTTCTCAATCTTGTGGAGATATTCCATCTCCTCTGGTGAGAGTGCTAAACCTTCCTCTTCGTTGAACTTCTCCAAGTCCTCCACACGCTTGATAGGCTCTGGCTCGTGGTTGACAGTGAAGATAGTCTGGTCAAGACCATCATACATACGTTGCAACATCGGGTCATAATCAGCCTCTTTGCTGCTTACAGGGAAGTACTCCTCTATACGCAAAATGCCGTCAAGACTCATGTTTTGAGTAATCTCGACGGCATTCGTACTCCAAGGAGTAATCATCTCACGGCGTGGTCCCACATAGTAGCCCTGCAGTGTCTGTTCGTTCTGCAAGTAGGTGGCATCGCCATAGAGCCAACAAAGTTCGTTGATTTCCGCGTCGGACAATGCATGATTGACTTCTGTGGCAATCACGCTTTTGGACTGAGTTCTGAAGAAAGAATCATAGTCTGTATATAAAATTTGGTGTTACTTCTGTTTGCAAAGATACGATATTCTTTGGATATACTGCCCTTTTGTCCAGTGTTTTTTAGTATTCTTAGGTATTATAAATCTTCAAGCTCTATTTTGTTTGGAATTATGTTGTTGAAGTTGTAGTGGGAATTAAGGGCGAACCTTTTTTGTGTAACTATGAAGTTACTTTCCTTATCTTTCTGATGTGTATTCCTAATGGTTTTCTAAGTCGTTTTCCCCGTTGTAAAAACTCTTTTAGGCATAGCTTGTTCAGCAGCTTTTCTATAGTTAAAAGTACTCTTCTGCCTTTCGTTAAGGTGTGGATTAGACCTCATCGAACAGCTGTCTCGAATTTCTTTTCATGAAAATAATTGTTTTTTTCATGAAGAAAAATATTTCTTTTCATGAAAATAATTTCTTTCTTTCGTGAAAATAATTCTGTACTTTAATGATTTTGGTTGACTCCTTTTGGTCTTTTTTACTAATTGTAGACTGGGCTAAAACTTATTTAGTAGTAGTTGTTGATACTATGTCTTTATTTCTGTAATTGTGTATCATAATATATTGTAGAACATGGCTATGTAAGATGTTATTTTACCATCTTCAACGTTACTTCTTTTTGAAATAACACCTTGTTATGGTTTGATATTTTTTTCTAATACATTTTAGTAATCAAAATGATACGTAATTAAAAAAATAATTTTTCAAAAAAATATTAGGTTTTTTTCAAATTTAATTTATATCTTTGCCATGTTTGTTATTGGAATTTGCCGCTTGACTTAGTAGTACAGTGTGTGCATTCTACAACACGATGAAAAATATAGGTAACTAATCGTTATTCTTCTTTTTTTGAAATATTGTAAGCTAAATAAAATAGAACTGTTTTACGTCAAATATTTATTAACCTAATGATGTTGAAAATTATGAATGCAAGATTACTTAAAGTTTTGTTTATGCTTTTGGTTTGTTGTTCATCTTTACATGTAAAGTCTGAACCTATTGTTAAATTTAAACCCAAAAGTGATAAGGTTGTTTTTCGTTATAGTGGAACAAATGTTAAAATAACGGGCGCTGAGAAGGAAAAGGACTACAACGGATTTACTATTTACAAAACTACTCCTGGAGTAGATGTTGTATTGACTGGTGATTTGAGGTCATTTAATTGTGATTCTCCTATTATTTTAGGAGAAAGAATATCTTATCTTGAAATAAGGGATTGTCCAAATTTGTCCGAAGTAATTTGTTCTAACAATTTTATGTCAGATTTAATTATAGAGAATTGCCCTAAGTTGAGGTGGCTTCAGATATGTAAGAATCAACTTAGGGGTGAAGTCTTTGACCGTTTAGCTTCCTCTCTTCCACAATGTGAAAATGGTGTATTCAGATTTTTGAACCCATATTCTGGTTATAGAGATGATAAACCTGTTTATGCGTATGAGAATAATTACATGACTGACGAGCAGATACAAATTCCGTGATCGGGGTTGGGCGCCTATGATATACGCATTTTATGACAAGAGGAATTGGGTTGATTACTCTGAGTTATATACTGTGTATACATGGGATGAGGTAGAATTTAAAACAAATATGGCACCAGGGACAGAGTTTGAAATCGGATTCCAGACTGTTTGTGCTCCATCGTATTTTGAAATGAATAATGTAACGTGTGCCGATTTAAGTAAACTTAATGCGGGTATACCCTCGAAACTGAAGTATACAGGAACTGGTGGCAGTTTTTCAGTGAAGGGAATCGTTATTAGCGGTATAACGATTAAGTCGGATGCTGAAATAACTTCTATTTCATGTTCAAACCCAGCTAATTTACATTATTTAACCTGTAACAATCAACCACTTATCTCTATTGATTTAAGTAAGTATGAAAATTTGGAAAACTTGACTTTGAAATATAATTTTTTACAGGAGCTTGATCTCTCTCTAAACTCCCTAAACTCTATAACTTGACTTGTACTGGTAATTTGTTGACAGAGCTTGATGTTCGGAATAATCCAGACCTGTATTTCTTAAAGTGTGATGACAATATGATTACTTCTCTTGATATTTCTCAAAATAAAAAGTTGGGCATGCTTAATGTTTCTCATAATAACCTAACTGAGCTGGATATTTCAAATAATCCGCGTTTGGAAGAAATTGGAATTGCTGTGAATAATATCAAGCGTGAGAAGATGGATGAAATTGTAAACCACTTAGTGCAGGCTCCTACAGGTAAAAAAAGATCTCTCTCTATCCGTATGATACTCGATATGCGTCACAAGGATTCCCCGAGGGCAATGAGTGTAGTAAAGAAAGTATGAAGAAGGCTAAGGATTTAGGTTGGTTTGTGTTTACATTCAATGATAAGGGAAAGAGAATAGAGTTTGAAGGTACTGACATTGCCAATAGTATTGATTTGGTAAAGGATGAAGCTGATTCTATAGCAGAAATCTATGATTTACAAGGACGACGTCGTGCGTCGATGGCTCGTGGTGTGAATATTGTAAAAATGAAAAATGGGGAAGTGCATAAGGTTGTAAAATAATTGAATTATCGTTTCTGTTTTTTAAGGGTCTGCATAGGATTTGGCGTATTCCCAGCTCTATCTTATGCCCCTTAAATAACTTGTATATAGAAGCATCTTTTATTTTGTCTTCCAACCGTTTATTCTGTATAATTTCATCAAAAAGTTTCGTTAATTGTTGTAACTATTCAGCGATAAGGTGTATAAACTATTATTGATTATCAATAAGTTACATAAAAAGATACATACAAATTCTAATAAAGAATGTCATTTCGAGCCTTTTTGCCACAATGTTACGTTTATAAGTTATTGATATTCAACGTTTATTATCGCTGAATAGTTACGAACCATATATGTTGCGTAAAGAAATGTTAAATATTTGTGTTTTCCCTGCTAATACACTACCTTTGTAATATACATCATAAGAGAACAAAAGATAAGAACGCTAAAAATGGAATATCATAAATGATTAGATAATGACCATAAAAATAAATTATGCAGCATCCATATATAAAATACGAACAGGATAAAACTTGGACTGTCGTGAATGATTTAATAAATGATTTAATAAATAATAATGATATTGAACTGCAGACATCTATAGAGTATGTTGTAGGTTATATATGTAAAGGTTTATTGGATAGTCAAGTAACTAAAGTTTCCCACCCAAATAAATAGATAGAAAAATAACAGTTTGTCGAATTTTCTTTGTAAATTAGTAATCGCAAACAACTGATTTTCTTTTTTCCTTGATTGTTAAATTTCCAACTCAATCATAAACCCCAAGAGAAGAGTATAGAGTCCGCCTCACTTTTTGATATTACGACATCAATATTATTATATATTTTTTTAATTTGAGAAGGACTGTTACTACTATTGTAATTTCTTTTAGCTGTATGATAGACGTATTCCCATTTCTTTTTTTCGAAATAGTATGTAACAGTCAAAGATTCTCGTATACTTCCATCTATCGTCATATAAGTTTTGCCTCCCAAATATATATCACTTTCCCAAATTAACCTATTGTTCTTTATAAAATTGCGCTTTTGAAAATAACAAGGTACTCTGTCCTTTTTTTGCGGATTAATCCAAGTCCCCCCCTCAGATGTATAGGAGGGGGAGTATTTCCAAGAAGAATCTAATAGAGGTAACTTTATAATACTCCTTTGGTTGTTAAAATTTATGCCATATCTATTCTTTTTATCTGCACAGCTAAATGCTATTAATATGACACATAAAGAGTAAATCATACATTTTAGTCTTTTATCCTTTGCCTGATTAGGCACAATCAACGTGCGCACGGTCTTCCAGACCTCACCCATCTTGCCGTAGTAGTACTTGATAGCACCACTGCTGTCCTCACGATTTTTTATCATGGATAAACCATTTGTTGTTCATAAGTAAATTAAGTACCTTCTCATTATTAAATTTTTCAACTTGAAAAGAAAAAGTCAGATATCCCACATCGACATTATTATGAATTAACCATTCAAACGTTTCGTCAAAAATAGTTAACCCTATCATGTAATAAATATCAATGCTTTCCTTACTATGCCCTCGTGGAGTGTAAGTCTTGTTACCTCTCATAAACTCTATAAAATCTTCTCTTGAAAACTTAGAATATTTTTCATTTAGGGCTATATCATATCCTTTTGTTAAATAGATAAAGTTAGAGTCTATGTTGTGAAACAAAGGCATAAAAATTGGTTCTAAGAAATCAACAACTGGCCATTCATATTCAAAATTAAATGTTTTTTTACTTGTTCCTGATTAGTGACGAAACCGTCAATATCTAACTCGTATATTTTTATATAGTTGCTCTGTTATATGCGAATCAACAACACTTTTTATCATTATTTTCTATTTATAAAAAATCCACTAAAGTTTCCCACCCCTATAAATATAGATAGAAACATAACAGTTTGTCGAATTTTCTTTGTAAATTAGTAATCGCCAAACAACTGATTTTAAAGATAAAACAGCAAAACTGTTATGGAAGCAAAAATAGAGAAAAGAAGTGAATTATCCAAACTTTTGAGTGTTAAAACTCGAATGAGTGATGATTTATTTCTTTCTTCTTTTGGGCAAGTTTGGCATCGGTCACCTGTTATCTCGCCTGTCATTGGAGAAACAGGACGGGGGCTGCGCTTCGGAGTTGTTCCTTTCTCTTTGCCTCTTCCGCATTGTGGACGAGAGCATCCACCGTATATACAAATATTTTTCCTATGTTCCTATGTTATTTCTTGCTCGAAGAACCTGTCTCTCGGTTATTGTATCTTCCAATTGTTTATTCTGTATAATTTCATCAAAAAGTTCCATTAATTGTAAGTTTCAGGTTAAAAATGTCTAAACTCATTATACAACTCTTTGTTTTACACGTCTTTATAATATCTTTGCAATAGATATGCCGCATTCTGTGAAATGAGGTCAGTTTTTTGTGTCAGTTTACGTTGTCTTCATAAAAGTAGGAATATCACGTTTGGCATAGTTATAAACTGATTTCTTTTAATGTTTGTAGGATGAATCTATTACAAGTAGTATAATAACCAAAATAAAATAGTAAATATGAAAAAGAGTCTTTTTATCGTAGCTTTGGCGTTGGGTACACTTGCATTTAGCAGTTGTGCCAGCAAGAAGGATTTGGAAAATTGTCGTACAGAGAATAATCAGTTAACGGCAGATTATCAGAATGCTAAGGAAACGATTGCAGCCAATAATGCACGTATCAAGAGTTTGGAGGATCAGTTGGCTCAGGCAAGAGAGAGTGCTGCTGCATTGCAGGGTAGTCTTGATAACAGTTTGAGAAATGCCAATTCAAACAATATCAACATTTCTAAACTTGTTGATCAGATTAACGAGAGTAATCAGTATATCCGTCACTTGGTTGAGGTGAAGTCTAAGAGCGATTCTTTGAATATGGTGTTGACAAACAATCTTACTCGTTCTTTGAGCCGTGAGGAGTTGAAGGAGGTTGATGTACAGGTTCTGAAGGGTGTTGTTTATATCTCTTTGGCTGACAATATGCTTTATAAGAGCGGTTCTTATGAGGTGAATGATCGTGCTGAGCAGACATTGAGCAAGATTGCTAAGATTATTACTGATTATAAGGATTATGATGTGCTGATTGAGGGTAACACTGATAATGTGCCTATCAACACTACTACAGACAAGATGAAGAATATCCGTAATAACTGGGATCTCTCTTGTCTCCGTGCAGCTTCTGTTGCGCAGTATCTGCAGGATCGCTTCGGTGTAAATCTAAGCGTTTGACTGCTGGTGGTCGTGGTGAGTATAACCCACTCGCAACTAACGATACTGAGTTGGGTAAGCAGCGTAACCGTCGTACGCAGATTATCATTACTCCAAAGCTTGATCAGTTTATGGATCTCATTGGTGAGGCTCCAGAGACTAAGGCTACAAAGTAATCTTATGAATAACGACGTTCTGTTCTTGATTCTCCAGCGATGTCCACGGAGGTATATGTGGATTTTGGGTGTATTTTCCGTATATATAATTTATTTCTGTGGAAAGTGTCCCGGAGAAGTATTGTGGTATTTACTGCATTGATAGAATAGAAAACGTTGATAAATATAAATCTGCATCTTGTCTATATCATGTTGACAAGATGCAGATTTTTTCTTTATATATAATATAAGGTTTGTATATGGATGTTACTTTTATGATTTTAGCTACATTGGTAGCTGTCGAGCACTTATATATAATGTGTCTTGAAACAGTATTTACTAAATCGAGAACAACTGCGCGTACTTTTAATATGGATGTGGAGGAATTAAGTCGCCCATCTGTGTCTACGTTATTTAAAAATCAAGGTGTCTATAACCTTTTATTTGCAGTTCTGATTTTAATAGCTGTTTGGGTAACGAATGATTTGTTTTGGGCGCGTTGTCTTTTGACGTATGTAGCATTGGTGGCTATTTATGGCGGTATTACAAGTAGTCCAGCTATTATTTTAAAACAGGGTGCGCCTGCTTTGGTGGCATTAATATATAGTTTTGTTCTATTATAGGTATTTGTTGTTTTTGGCTAAAATTGAAACTTCCTTTGTTTTCGATTTTGCGTTTAAGGGGTTATTCTTTGTTTTGTGGCTTTATGTTGCTATTTTTGTTTTTGTGGTTTCCTGGGGTGTGGTAGAGGTGTTTTGGGTGTTGTTTTGATTGATTTGTGTCAAGGCTTTGGATGATTTTTAAGTTTTTTGAAAAATATTCTTCAAAACATTTGGAGGGAATGGAAATTCTGTATACCTTTGCATCCGCTTTACAAAACAAGCCACCTGGCAAGTTACTTAAAGCAGTAAAGAAAGAGTTCTTTGAAAAGATTTACATAAACAGAGAAGTAGTACAAGAAGCGTCTGTTTGATTTTATATCAAATGGATGGGTAAAAGAAACGAACCGATTAATTCGTTGTCCCTACTTTTGAGGCACCGCCTCAAAACTAAAGGAGCAAAAGAAAAGGTGCTTTTTACTTGATACTTTTAGGATAAGCGTTCTGAAACAGAGATTACTCGGTGAGGTTTTGGAAGTAGAGTGGTATTCATTATCACCCAACATTCATCACTTATCACCAAAACATATTTTACAATGGAGAGTTTGATCCTGGCTCAGGATGAACGCTAGCTACAGGCTTAACACATGCAAGTCGAGGGGAAACGGCATTGAGTGCTTGCACTCTTTGGACGTCGACCGGCGCACGGGTGAGTAACGCGTATCCAACCTTCCCATTACTGTGGGATAACCTGCCGAAAGGCAGACTAATACCGCATAGTCTTCGATGACGGCATCAGATTTGAAGTAAAGATTTATCGGTAATGGATGGGGATGCGTCTGATTAGCTTGTTGGCGGGGTAACGGCCCACCAAGGCTACGATCAGTAGGGGTTCTGAGAGGAAGGTCCCCCACATTGGAACTGAGACACGGTCCAAACTCCTACGGGAGGCAGCAGTGAGGAATATTGGTCAATGGACGGAAGTCTGAACCGACCCAAGTAGCGTGCAGGATGACGGCCCCTATGGGTTGTAAACTGCTTTTTGTATGGGGATAAAGTTAGGGACGTGTCCCTATTTGCAGGTACCATACGAATAAGGACCGCTAATTCCGTGCCAAAGCAGCCGCGGTAATACGGAAGGTCCAGGCGTTATCCGGATTTATTGGGTTTAAAGGGAGCGTAGATCGGAGATTAAGTGTGTTGTGAAATGTAGACGCTCAACGTCTGAATTGCAGCGCATACTGGTTTCCTTGAGTACGCACAACGTTGGCGGAATTCGTCGTAGCGGTGAAATGCTTAGATATGACGAAGAACTCCGATTGCGAAGGCAGCTGACGGGAGCGCAACTGACGCTTAAGCTCGAAGGTGCGGGTATCAAACAGGATTAGATACCCCTGGTAGTCCGCACAGTAAACGATGGATGCCCGCTGTTGGTACCTGGTATCAGCGGCTAAGCGAAAGCATTAAGCATCCCACCTGGGGAGTACGCCGGCAACGGTGAAACTCAAAGGAATTGACGGGGGCCCGCACAAGCGGAGGAACATGTGGTTTAATTCGATGATACGCGAGGAACCTTACCCGGGCTTGAATTGCAGAGGAAGGATTTAGAGATAATGACGCCCTTCGGGGTCTCTGTGAAGGTGCTGCATGGTTGTCGTCAGCTCGTGCCGTGAGGTGTCGGCTTAAGTGCCATAACGAGCGCAACCCCTCTCTTCAGTTGCCATCAGGTTAAGCTGGGCACTCTGGAGACACTGCCACCGTAAGGTGTGAGGAAGGTGGGGATGACGTCAAATCAGCACGGCCCTTACGTCCGGGGCTACACACGTGTTACAATGGCCGGTACAGAGGGATGGTGTAATGCAAATTGCATCAAATCTTGAAAGCCGGTCCCAGTTCGGACTGGGGTCTGCAACCCGACCCCACGAAGTCGGATTCGCTAGTAATCGCGCATCAGCCATGGCGCGGTGAATACGTTCCCGGGCCTTGTACACACCGCCCGTCAAGCCATGAAAGCCGGGGGTGCCTGAAGTCCGTGACCGCAAGGATCGGCCTAGGGCAAAACTGGTGATTGGGGCTAAGTCGTAACAAGGTAGCCGTACCGGAAGGTGCGGCTGGAACACCTCCTTTCTGGAGAGGATGCTTATTAGTTGATTTAGTTGATAAGTATTTAAGTATACAAGTCAACAGGTTAACGGTAATCAAGAAAATAAAAGAACCTTTGGTTCGTTTTTCTTCTTGTACTCACTGACACTGTTTTTAAGAATAAGAGAAAGGAAGTCTGGCATGAGAAGCCGCAGTGCTTTCTTCCAACTCAGTCCCTATAGCTCAGTTGGTTAGAGCGCCACACTGATAATGTGGAGGTCGGCAGTTCAAGTCTGCCTGGGACTACACATCGGCGTTAAGCCAATGTGTATCAGGCACAAGTCTTTTGGGACTACACATTGGCGCTAAGCCATGTGTGACAGACTTAAAGTCCTTTGATACTTTCTCTATCCCTTGGGGGATTAGCTCAGTTGGCTAGAGCACCTGCTTTGCACGCAGGGGGTCAACGGTTCGAATCCGTTATTCTCCACTTCGCTGTTTCTACTTCTGAGGCACTGCCTCAGAACACACAGAGCAACAGCACAAGATCTTTGACATATTGACACAAGCAAGACTGTAATGTAGAACTATTCTTTCTATAATGGGAAGAATTAGCATTCTAATTATTGAAGAAAAAACTTCAAATTCTTTAGAATCACACAACAGCTGAAAGTATGAGCTACATTCTTTGTAAGCAATTACAGAGAAGGCGAAGAAAGTAAGAAAGGGCGCATGGCGGATGCCTTGGCTCACGGAGGCGATGAAGGACGTGATAAGCTGCGATAAGCCTTGGGTAGGTGCAAATAACCTTTGATCCAAGGATTTCCGAATGGGACAACCCAGCAGGTTGAAGACCTGTTATCACTACATTAGGTAGTGAGGCGAACGAAGGGAACTGAAACATCTTAGTACCTTTAGGAAGAGAAAATAAATAATGATTCCCCTAGTAGTGGCGAGCGAACGGGGAATAGCCCAAACCTGCTTTGTGGCAACGCTTAGCAGGGGTTGTAGGACCACGCTGTCGTACTTAGATTGTGAGAAGAATGTTCTGGAAAGAACAATCATAGAGGGTGATAATCCCGTATTCGAAGCATGACGAGACGTAGTGGTATCCTGAGTAACGCGGAACACGTGAAATTCTGCGCGAATCTGCCGGGACCATCCGGTAAGGCTAAATACTCCCGTGAGACCGATAGTGAACGAGTACTGTGAAGGAAAGGTGAAAAGCACTCCGATGAGGAGAGTGAAATAGTTCCTGAAACCATGCGCCTACAAGCGGTCGGAGCCGCGTAAGCGGTGACGGCGTGCCTTTTGCATAATGAACCTACGAGTTACCATGTCTGGCAAGGATAAGCGTCATGAGACGCGCATCCGCAGTGAAAGCGAGCCTGAATAGGGCGTCGAGTCAGATGGGGTAGACGCGAAACCAAGTGATCTACACTTGCCCAGGTTGAAGTCCGGGTAACACCGGATGGAGGACCGCACGGATAAGCGTTGAAAAGCTTCCCGATGAGGTGAGTGTAGGAGTGAAAGGCCAATCAAACTTGGAGATAGCTCGTACTCCCCGAAAGGCATTTAGGTGCCGCGTGCGATGATCTCCATAAGAGGTAGAGCGACCGATAGGTCAAGAGGGCTTCACCGCCTATCGAGACCTGACGAACTCCGAATGCTTATGGACTGCAGTCGTGCAGTAAGGGGGCGGGTGCTAAGGTCCGTCCCCGAGAGGAGAAGAATCCAGACCGCCGTCTAAGGTCCCGAAATTCTGTCTAAGTTAGTCTAACGAAGTCTGGTCCCCGTGACAGCTAGGATGTTGGCTTGGGAAGCAGCCATTCATTCAAAGAGTGCGTAACAGCTCACTAGTCGAGGGTCCGGGCATGGATAATAATCGGGTATAAGTCAGATACCGAAGGCGCGGGATAGTAATGTATATTAAAAGTATCGGTAGGGGAGCATTCCATCGGCGTTGAATGGTGAGGGTAACCGATCCTGGAGCTTATGGAAAAGCAAATGTAGGTATAAGTAACGATAAAAAGGGTGAGATTCCCTTTCGCCGAAAGACCGAGGTTTCCCGGCGATGCCAATCAGCCCGGGTTAGTCGGGTCCTAAGTCTCAGCCGAACGGCGAAGGCGATGGCAGATGCGGTTAATATTCCGCAACTCGCATATACAGTGATGTGGAGACGGAGCAGTGACACTGCCGCGCCCTGACGGAATAGGGCGTTTAAGTGCGTAGGCTATGAGGAAGGCAGGCAAATCCACCTTCCGAGCTGAACCATGAAAGTACAGGTAATCCTTCGGGATAACTTGAGTGCAGGTAATCATACTTCCGAGAAAATCCGCTAAACTTAATGTATATGCGACCCGTACCGCAAACGGACACACGTGGTCGGGTAGAATATACTAAGGCGTTGAGAGATTCATGGTTAAGGAACTAGGCAAATTGACCCCGTAACTTCGGGATAAGGGGTCCCTCATAGCAATATGAGGCGCAGAGAATCGGTCCAGGCAACTGTTTAACAAAAAAACACAGGGCTGTGCAAACTCGAAAGATGAAGTATACAGCCTGACACCCTGCCCGGTGCCGGAAGGTTAAGAGGAGATGTCACCAAAGAATGGGAAGCATTGAATTGAAGCCCTCGGTAAACGGCGGCCGTAACTATAACGGTCCTAAGGTAGCGAAATTCCTTGTCGGGTAAGTTCCGACCTGCACGAATGGTGTAATGATCTGGACGCTGTCTCAACCATGAGCTCAGTGAAATTGTAGTATCGGTGAAGATGCCGATTACCCGCGATGGGACGAAAAGACCCCGTGAACCTTTACTACAGCTTAGCATTGACCTTGGTCATCCGATGTGTAGGATAGGCCGGAGGCTTTCGAAGCGGGTGCGCCAAAGATTCGTGGAGCCATCCTTGAAATACGGCCCTTTGGCTGTCTGAGGTCTAACGCGCAGTTTGCGCGGACACTGCTTGGTGGGTAGTTTGACTGGGGTGGTCGCCTCCAAAAGCGTAACGGAGGCTTCCAAAGGTGCCCTCGGGCCGATTGGTAACCGGCCTTATAGAGTGCAATGGCATAAGGGCGCTTGACTGGGAGGCAGACATGCCGAGCAGGCAGGAAACTGGGGCATAGTGATCCGGCGGACGTGTATGGAAACTCCGTCGCTCAAAGGATAAAAAGGTACTCCGGGATAACAGGCTGATCCCCCAAGAGCTCATATCGACGGGGTGGTTTGGCACCTCGATGTCGGCTCGTCACATCCTGGGGTCGGAGAAGGTCCCAAGGGTTGGGCTGTTCGCCCATTAAAGTGGCACGCGAGTCGGGTTCAGAACGTCGTGAGACAGTTCGGTCTCTATCTATCGTGGGCGTTGGAGTTTTGCGTGGTGCTGACACTAGTACGAGAGGACCGTGTTGGACAGACCTCCGGTTTACCAGTTGTGCCGCCAGGTGCACCGCCGGGTATCTGAGTCTGGATTGATAAGCGCTGAAAGCATCTAAGTGCGAAGCCGACCCGCAAGATGAGAACTCCTCATAAGGGTCGTCATAGACGATGACGTTGATAGGGTGTAGGTGTAAAGACGGTGACGTCAAAGCCGAGCACTACTAATTGCCCGAAACTTTTTTTCGGGTCTCCCGCCTCCAAATTTTTGGAGTGCGGGGACCAGTGACTCAGACTTTGAGCTGTGTATTCTTCTTGAAGAAGAAAAGTTCTATATGTTTTGCTTGTGGAAATACGTCACCTTATACGGATGACAAGTATCAGTAGACGAGTTGACAAGATAACGAGTAAACAAGTTATTAGTTCTATGGACAATGTTTAACAACGGATCTACTGATAAGAAGACAGAAAGATGATAAGGATAAAGACAAATAACTAGTCAACTTGTCAACTGTGAACTAGTCAACCGAGAGAAATATCAGGTGGTTATTGCGGCGGGGTCCCACCTCTTCCCATTCCGAACAGAGAAGTTAAGCCCGTTTGCGCCGATGGTACTGCAATGCAATGCGGGAGAGTAGGTGGCCGCCTCCTTTTACGAGAGCCTTGAAGAGAAATCTTCAAGGCTCTTTTTTGTTGTTGGGTAATGGGTGTTGGGTGTTGATGAAGTGTTGGTAGGACAGAAGCTGCAATATTATATTGGGCTAATTGCCTTAATAAGGCTTATAGGGCTAATAAGGCTAATATGGCTAATTCTTTTTTATCAAGGCTAATGAACTTGATGTGACTATTTACTTATTAGTTGAGATTAATGGGTTAGATAGGTGTAACTTTGTTATTAGCAGATTATATGCTTGTTTGAATCTTTTAAGTTGTTTAAGCTGAAAGGAAAGGGCTTTTGGGGTGATGGTTTTATGGCTTATTCTATTGGAATGCAAATGTGAGCATTTGAATAGAGTATTATTAGGAGGGAAAAGAGCACATTAAGTAAGCTGTAATAGCAATACTTAATGTGCTCTTATATTTTGTTTATAGTGCTTTAATTTATACTATGCTTTAAGTGAGAATCATATACATGTGTAATGATACATGCTTATATTTCTACATTATCAGAAACTAAGCAGCAATACGCTAAAGGGTGTATTGCTGCTTTGATTAGTTTTATCTTATATCTGAAATATTTTTATTATTGAGCTACAGGACGGATAGAACATCCCACTGCTCTATTCAAATTATTTGCAGGAATTACTATTGTGTTTCTAATATCTAAGTTATTACCTGCGCTAGTAGAAGATGGCACTCCAACCCAATAGTAGCCTCTGTCTTTCACACCATAGAGCTTGCCTTCTTTTGCAGTACGAGAGCCAATTGCAGGGTAGTAAACTGTTGATGGTGATGATGAATCCTTCGCATAGAAGTGCCATCCCTGATCCCAGTCTCCAAGTGCATTTATATCTTTATTATTAGTATTTGTTTTACCTGTTATTGTAACACCAGAGAAAGTTTTAAGTGGAGGCATACTGAAACCAACTGGACATGGGTCGTAAATAGTTTTAATAAGTGTTTTACTTACATCGGTTTGTGAAGTTGTCTGCATAGACCACAAGTTAAAGTATCTGTACTCTGTATCCAATTTATTTCCATCTGTGTAGAATGTGCCAGGATTCTGTATAGCATTTACGATAGAAATATTGTCACCACCATTCTCGACAAACGTACTTTCATAAAGTGTGTTTGTACCAGGGAAAGCGTCTTTACGCCCGAACTGATAGAGCGCTGTAGAATATTCTCTTTCTGCATAAGGGCTTTGTGTTATAGTGATGTAGGCAGTTTTTTTTTGCTCCATTACCCACTTCCTGCTCAATCTTTATACGTGCAACACGTGGAGATTCATAGGATGTTGATTTCCACTTGTATATAGTATAGCCAAGGATGTTTTTTGTTACCTTGAAGTTATCACCCTCATGATTTGTACATGCAATTGTACTCAACGCATCACTATGATCGAACCAAAGATGCCAGCTCCACATGATAGTACCATCACCACTCTTAACAGCGATAACAGCATTACCATTCTTAATATTTGCAGCCGATACATGGAAGTTAACAAATGACTTGTTACCATCATTTGTAACACTCAAACCGTCAACAAGTGCCTGCTGGTCCATCCATACGATAGATACTTGTGTTGCAGGATTACTTGCATTTTGTACATTAATGTAAGGAGTGGTGATGTCATTTCCTAAATGATCTTTGAAGTTACTCAAAACATTAGTACCTGTGTGAGCAGTCTTATATGAACTTTCATTTGTAGTTCCACCCTTAACAGCATTACCATATACCAATGGGATACGATAGTAGCCAGGAGCAGAAATCAAGTAGCTGTTAGCAGTGTTCTGGATAGCATCACCGCCATTAGTATTTGACAAGTTGTAGTAGTTGCCTGCTGCACCTTTCTCTGTTGCAGTCTGCAATACCATATTATACTCTGTGAGGCGATCTTTCAAGTCTGCCTTTGTTATAGTTGCTCTACCAGACTCAGCATTTGCACCACCTTCGCCATTTCCTTAGACATGGCTGTCAACCAAGTAGGCTTATTTGTGCCCAAGTTAGTCCAACTGTCAGTTGCACGGTCATACTCCTCAAAGCCAACTGCCTTCCATTTAACAGGCTGCTTTGTTCCATCAGGAGCATTTCTGTAACTTGTTACAAGATAGTCATTAGACTTGTCTTGATTGTATGCTACGTTTGCTGGGTTTGTTGTTTCAAGTGTATATTCCCATGTTGAGTTCTTCTCGCTGAGCTTATAAGTCTTGGTAGTACCAGCTAACCATGAGCCCTTTAGTGTACTTTCAATTTTAGAACCATCAGTAAACTCAACATATACAGTAATATTCTTACCTGTAAGCTCTTGAGGAATCATATAGAAGGTATAGTTGTCACCATCATTACCAGTAAGCACTGCGTTAGGGTTCTGATTAGTGCTAACAGCAAGCCCTTCAAGCTTAAAGGTTTTAGCGTCACTCAAATTCTCCCATTTAGCACCAGTACCATCAAACTTGTCAGAAAGTGTATATTTACCTTTGCTCAAAGCATTGCGGATCTCAACCTTACTGATAGTTTTGTTGATAGAAAGGTTTTGACCAACAGCAAACTTGATAGCAGTCAGTGCGTGACGGAAATCTAAGTCAGTTCTTGGAGCAGTACCCTGAACAGAATAGTGTACATGACCAGAGCAAGCAGTCATCAAGTCCTTCTGGTTAGTTACATCTGTTTCATCCTCAAACTCAATATAAGGGCTACCCTCATAAGTCTCTGGAGAAAGCTTAATCTTAGTATACTCATTCTTAACCTGTGGGAATACAGCATAAAAACGAGCGTGAGGAATTGCCCAACTCCACTTTCTTGGAGTAACAAGCTTACCATTACTCAAAGTTGGCTCATTGTAGAACCACTCAGGCTTAGTAGTGATATTAGCTTCTGTTGTACCACGATGACCAGAAGCAGAGAAGTTCTCTGTAATGTTTTTAATAACATTAGCACGTGTCTGAGCATCTGCCTGAACAGGATTGACACCCTCTACAGTTGTCTCAATAATGCAGAGTTTTTCAGCGTCAGCACCCTTAACATCCAATTTCTGTGGTGCAAGATCTTCTGATGAAAGATAAGGATTAATTGCTCCACGAGTTAAAGTTCTACCGCTTACAGCAATGGCACGTGTTTGAACATCGTTCACACCAAATGAAACTAATGCATCATTATCTCCGTTATTCTCATTCAAGTTGTCATTATCGACACAAGAAAACATTGTCAAAGTAGCTACACCAGCCAACAACAATGTTGATAATTTATTTTTCATACTTCGTTTAATTTGAAATATTTTAGGTTTAACTTTAGTGAGATGACTATCCTTCAAGGTCAGTATCTTCGTCATCCTTTTCTGCTTCTATCACTGTTATGCTGCCTCCTGCATCACCTCCAGGGCGTACATTAGGGCTAACAGCCATGATGAAACTCTTTTCTGCCAATTCAAAAACCTTGGCACAAGGCTTGATATAAACCTCTTTTACAAGTTGTCGTTTTGTTCCCATTTGTAGAATGTAATATTTAATTATATCGTTTACTTGAATATACAGTTTGTAGAATCTGTGGTTATTAAAGATTGTAGAAAGAATATTTCATCTGATTATCCTGTCAGATAGAAAAATCGTTCTGATTTTATATTACTATGTATAGCAACCTTTTTCTTAAAAAGCAGTGCAAAGATATAAATCTTTTGCGAATTATTAGAGTTTTTTAAAATAAAAGTGTATAATAATTTGACGTCTAATAGAATTTTATAGACAAAACAGTTAATTCTTTATATGTAAAGAGTAGTGTTTGTAAAGATTGAGTGAAAATAATTAAATTCACGGTTTTTGCATCTATTCTTTCTTTAATAAGGAAAAAACTATTAACTTTGTCAATTACATCAACTTATCATGGTATATTTCATCAAGCGATTTATAGTTTGGCTAAGACGTGTGCGCTACTCCAGAGGATTCGGCGTACAGTCGCCTTGGGCATATCGTTTTATTCGTTATGTGGTGAATGAACATTATCCTTATTATAAGTATGAACACCTTGCTGAGCAGGTTTATGGGATTGATAAGACAACTCGTAAACTATGCAAGTTTTACTTCCGTTTAGCGAATTATCAGCAAGGTCACACATTTGTAGATTGTTATCCAACCTCTTCTTGTTATAAGATTTATGTAGATGCAGGTTGCCAGAAGGCCAACTATCATAGGATAACAGAAGCGACATCAGAAGAGGAACTGATACGTTTATTCTCAAACATTGGTGAGTATAGTATGCTGCGTGTACCTCTTGTTGCAAACTATCGTACCGTTATTGATAAGGCATTGGACTATTTTTCCTTCATCAAGTGTGTTGATTATAGAGAATATCAAGCGTGACAAAGAAACTCAGAAGTACTGGTCAGAGCTTATATCAGATTCGCGCACAGGTGTTAGCTTTGATTTATATTATTGTGGGGTATTGTTTCTGAATAATGACATGGTAAAGCAATCATATATAGTGAATTTTTGAAATAACAAGGTTAAACTTTAGAAATGTAATACTATTATGAAGATATATACGAAGACAGGTGACAAGGGTATGACCTCCTTATGTGATGGTAGTCGCTTATCGAAAGATGATATGCGTATAGAAGCATATGGAACATTAGATGAATTAAATGCGAATATAGGTTTACTTATCTCGTTACTGCAAGCAGATACCTTAAAAGAAGGAGATACTTTTGTCAGCTTAATTGATTTTTTGGTGGAAATTCAAGAAGAACTCTTTGTAATTGGTGGGCAACTCGCCTGTGCAGAGATAAAGGAAGACGACCGTTTTTGCACACAAAAACTTATTAAGGAGATAGAAACAAATATCGATAAACTCTCATCCCAACTCCCTGTACAACATCATTTTGTTCTACCAGGAGGAACTCTACCAGCTGCTCAAAGTCATGTTTGTCGTACAATCTGTCGCCGTGCAGAACGTCGAATTGTAACACTATCCCATATCGCAATAGTTTCACCTGAAATCTTTAAGTTTGTCAACAGATTATCAGATTATTTCTTCATTTTGTCACGTTATTTGAATAATGATAGTGGTATAAGTGAAAAAATATGGAAAAATACTTGCAGATAAGAAAATAAATGTTACTTTTGCACGCACTAAGAATCATGTAAAAAAATAAGAATATGTATTGGACACTTGAATTGGCCTCTAAGCTGGAAGATGCTCCATGGCCTGCAACAAAAGATGAGCTGATTGACTATGCAATGCGATCAGGTGCACCACTTGAGGTTCTTGAGAATCTTCAAGAAATTGAAGACGAAGGAGATGTCTATGATAGTATCGAGGATATTTGGCCTGACTATCCTTCAAAGGACGATTTCTTGTGGAATGAAGACGAATATTAAAGAATAAAAAAGAGGTTGTAACGCTACGTTACAACCTCTTTTTTTATTGTTGTTAGTGGGTTGCAGAAGCCCAATTAATAGCCCATACTAATATGTATATGAGTCTTTTATTGTATATATAGTATTTGTTATTGGCTTATTTTTTTATGCGCACAGACTCAGATAGAGATAAAACGATTGCTTTTGCTATTTGAAATTATATGACAAAACAATCATCTTTGTTGGTCGTTTTTTATCGAAACACTAAGGTTTTTGCCTTTCTTGTAACTATTTTATAATCAATTAGTTATAGTCTTAGTTTGTAAGAGGTGCTTAATTGGACTTCAAAAGGGCGTTAGTTGGACCTCAAAAGGGCATCTTTTGAAAGCCAATTGGGCGTCTTTTCAAAGCTAAAAGAGCATCATTAAAAATCTGGCACGTGAAATTTATTTACAATCATCACTTATGTATACATTCTTTCTTTTGGCAAGGAAGATGTAGAAGGGTAGAGGTGTGGTAGACCTTTCTTATCAGAGGTTTTCCTTTCTATATCCATATGCTCTTTAATATTTATACGTATAGAAAGCAATAATTCAACCAGACATACGTTATAGAATCGTGTTTAAACGTTTAATACTCATATTCTCACTTGCTTGTCTGATAGGAAACCCTGTCAAGGCACAGTACGATCCGTTTTATAGTCACTATTGGGCGATGGAGCCATCGTTTAATCCAGCTACAGTCGGAAAGGATAACAAACTGAATGTTGTGGGTGCATACGCCCTCGACTTTGTAGGTTATGAGCACAATCCAAACACTTTCTATGTCGGAGCAGACATGCCTATCTATTTCATGAAGCAATATCATGGAGTGGGTATTTCTATTTTGAATGATAAGTTAGGAGCCTATGTCCATCAGCGTGTAGCGGGACAATACGCTTTTCGTAAGGACCTTTGGGGCGGAATGCTATCAGCAGGTGTTCAGGTGGGTATGCTATTTGAAAAATTAGATGGCTCTAAGTTAGATCCAGAAGAGTCAAGCGACCCAGCTTTAGCACAAGGAGAAGTCAACGGTCATGGACTCGATTTAGGAGTTGGAGTTTATTATACACATAAGAACTGGCATGTTGGTGCATCTGTTCAGCATCTCAATGCGCCCTTAGTAGATTTGGGAGAGACCAATGAATTACAGATAAATCGTACATATTATTTGACGGGTGGATACAATATTAAATTACGAAATCCGTTTCTTACTATACCGACTTCTGTCTTGGCACGGTATGATGGCGTAAACTATCGGGCTGATATCACCGCTCGATTAGTCTACACGCACGAGAAGAAAGTACTTTACGGAGGAGTCTCTTATAGTCCAACAAACTCAGTGACAGCCATGATTGGTGGAACATTCCACGGAATTAACTTGGGTTATAGCTATGAGATGTACACGGGTACAGCAGCTTTCAAGAATGGTAGTCATGGGCTGTTTGTCAGCTATCAAACCGATATAAACCTGCAGAAGAAAGGTAGGAACAAACATAAAAGCGTAAGATTTCTATAGAAAGATATAATGAAAATGAAGAAAAGTATAGTTGCCATTTGTCTTGGTGCACTCGTCTTGGGAACATTGACAGGCTGTTTTGCTGGTAAGTCAACCGCATCGTCAGGTCGTGGCGGTGAGGTCACTGGCGTTGGTGGAGGTCGTGCCTTCCGCGAACCAGCACCTTACGGTATGACACTTGTCAAGCGTGGCTGGTTAAGAATGGGTTTGGAAAAGCAGGACTCCCTATGGGGAAAGAAGACACCTGTAAAGGATATCTCTGTTGATGGATTCTGGATGGATGAAACAGAGGTAACCAATTCCGAGTATAAGCAGTTTGTAGAGTGGGTTCGTGATTCTATTATCCGTACCCGTTTGGCAGACCCTGCATACGGTGGTGATGAAAGCTATATGATTACAGAAGACAAGAATGGCGATCCTGTCACACCACACTTGGACTGGAATAAGCGACTTCCTCGTAAGCCTAATGAGGATGAGCAGCGTGCTTTCGAGAGCCTTTATGTAACAAATCCTGTAACCGGTGAGAAGAGCATTGATGGCAGACAGTTGAACTATCGTTATGAGATTTACGATTACACATCAGCTGCCCTTCGTCGTAACCGTTTGAATCCACAGGAGCGTAATTTAAATACTGATATCACAGTCGACCCTAATGAGGTTGTGATGATATCAAAGGATACAGCTTATGTCGATGAAAACGGCGTTATTCATAGCGAGACCATCAATCGTCCGTTGACAGGTCCTTGGGACTTCCTCAATACCTATATCGTTAATATCTATCCAGATACAACTTGTTGGGTGAATGACTTCCGCAATTCTGATAATGAGATTTATCTCCGTAATTACTTCAGTAATCCAACTTATAACAACTATCCTGTAGTAGGAGTAACATGGGAGCAGGCTAATGCTTTCTGTGCTTGGCGTACGGAGTATCTGCTTAAAGGCTTGGGAAAAGAGGCGCGCTATGTACAGCGTTATCGCCTCCCTACAGAGGCAGAGTGGGAGTTTGCGGCTCGTGGAAAGAATCAAGATGAGTTCCCTTGGGACAATCAGAACGTGAAGAATGGTAACGGTTGTTTCTATGCTAACTTTAAACCAGACCGTGGAAACTACACCAAAGACGGTAACTTGATTACAAGTAAGGTGGGAATCTATGGTGCAAACTCTAATGGATTGTTCGATATGGCAGGTAATGTTGCCGAGTGGACAAGTACCATTTATACAGAGGCTGGTGTTGATGCGATGAATGACCTCAATCCACAGTTAGACTATAAAGCAGCCAAAGAAGACCCATATCGCTTGAAGAAGAAGAGTGTTCGTGGTGGTAGCTGGAAGGATCCAGAGAGCTATATCCGCAGTGCTTGGCGTACTTGGGAGTATCAGAACCAACCACGTAGCTACATCGGTTTCCGTTGTGTTCGTAGTCTTGCAAGTTCTTCAAGTGAGGCAGCTAAAGAGAATAAGAAAAGCAGTAAGAAAAAGAGAAGATAAATGACACAGTACAGTAAATACAATCTCATATACCATCTGCAGAAGTGGATGGATAGTGTTCCTGGACAAACGTTCCTAAACTATGGTTATAGTTGGGGTGCATCAGTGGTTATTCTTGGAGCTTTGTTTAAGTTGACCCACTTGCCGGGAGCTAATATTATGCTTTACTTCGGTATGGGTACTGAGGTTATCGTATTCTTCCTCTCGGCGTTTGACCGTCCATTTGATAAGACGGATGATGGTCGTGAACTCCCAACACATGTTACTGAGGAACTTCTTGATGACAACGAAAATACTGTAGAACGCCCCGCAGCTGTGCCACAGCCACAATATGCTGCTGCAGAGAATATTGCACAGAGTGTTCAAGAGGCAATGCCTTCAGCTAATGATATCGCTGCAGCCGTTGTTGGTCAGCAGAGTAAGGCTATCACAGATGCACAACAGCAGACACCAGAGATGGTAGAAGCACAGACAAACTATGTTGCTGCATTGCAGAATCTGACAGAGATGTTGGGTAAAGTGAACGACCAGAGTCAACGTTTGACACGTGACAGCGAAGAGATGGAGAACCTCAATCGTACCCTCACAGGTATCGCTAAGGTTTATGAGATGCAACTTAAGAGTGCCAGCCAGCAGATTGGTACAATCGATCAGATTAATGATCAGACTCGTAAGATGGCACAGCAGATAGAGCAACTCAATAGTATCTATGCTCGAATGATTGAGGCAATGACTGTTAATATGCGTGTGGCAGCACCTAATGTTGCCCCTCAGCAGTCTACACCTGAAAGCTTGTAATGATGAAATATGGTAGGGAAGGCGTCTATTTTTAGCTGTCTTCCCACTACAAATAATAGAATTAATGGCTATTAAGAAGAGAAAGATTTCCCCACGCCAGAAGATGATCAACCTTATGTACGTCGTCCTCATGGCAATGTTGGCATTGAATATCTCTACCGAGGTACTCAATGGCTTCTCTGTTGTTGAAGAGAGCCTGAACCGTACGACGGGGAATTCATCCAAGGAAAATGATGCTATCTTTGGCGAACTCGACCAGATGATGCGCAAGAATCCACAGAAGGTAAAGCAGTGGTTTATGATGGCATCTACGGTTAGAGAGATGAGTGATTCCCTCTATAACTATGCACAAGCGCTGAAAGTAGCCATCGTTCGTGAGGCTGACGGTGAGAAAGGTGACCCCTTAAACATCGAAGGAAAGGATAATATTGAGGCTGCCAGTTACATTATGTTGAACCCAGCCAATGGACAAGGGCATAAACTTTATGAGGCTATCAATAGCTATCGAGCACGTATATTGCAGTTTGTAACAGACCCACGACAGAAGAAGATTATTGCAAGTAACCTTTCTACGGAGGTACCTCACCATTCAATGGGTAAGAACTGGGAAGAGTATATGTTCGAGAATATGCCTGTTGCCGCAGCAGTAACGCTTCTCTCTAAGTTGCAAAGCGATGTTCGCTATGCTGAAGGTGAGGTGTTGCACACCTTGGTGGCTAATGTCGGTTTAAAAGACATACGCGTTAACAAGCTTCAGGCATTCGTTGTGCCAAGTCAGACACGCCTTTATCCAGGTGAGACAATGACTGCACAGATGTTTATGGGGGCTGTAGACTCTACACAACAGCCACAGGTCTTTGTTAATGGACAACTTATTAAGGGCAACCAGATAACTGTGAAAGCAGGTGCACCTGGTAAACATACCTTGAGTGGATACATCCTTATCAAGGACTTAACAGGTAATGTGTTGCGTAGAAACTTCTCACAAGACTATTGGGTGACGGGCGGTCCACAGCCAAAAGAGTATATCAGTCCTCAAGGAATGCAGAAGGTGCCACCTTTTGATGGAATGGCTACTATTGCAGCAGACCTGATGAACGTACTCTATGCAGGCTTTGATAACCCAATCACCATTAGTATTCCTAATACTTCTCAGCATGATGTGCAAGCTACTATGTCAGGTGGATCGCTTGTAGCAAGGGGAGGTGGTCATTTTATCGCACGTCCTTCAGCAGTTGGTCAGCCTGTAACGATCTCTGTATCCGCTAAGGGCCGCAAGATTGGAGAATACCAGTTCCGTGTGAGAAAATTGCCGGATCCATCGCCATATATCGCTATGGGTGCTGATAGATTTAAGAGTGGAGCCCTCTCAAAGGCAGCACTTATGTCTGCACCAGGCATTCAGGCTGCTATTGATGATGGCTTACTCGATATTCCTTTCAGTGTAACCAGCTTCCGTGTTGTCTTCTTTGATAATATGGGTAACGCTGTACCGCTTGCAAGTAATGGTGCTTCCTTCTCTCCACAGCAGAAAGAACAGTTCCGACAGTTGAGCCGTAACAAGCGATTCTATATCACAAACGTTGTCGTTCATGGACCTGATGGTACCACTCGAACGCTTAATGGAAGAAATATGGAGGTTATTGTGAGGTGATAGTTGACGAGTAGATGAGCTTACGGGTTGACAAGTTGATAGATAGTGTTGATACTATATCTACTTGTAAAACACTATATCACAGCTTCTCTTTTAGTAAAGAACAAACAAAATAATAATGAAAAAGATATTTCTCATAGTCTGCACAGCCTGCTTGGCACTCTCTGTAAGTGCGCAGCCTGCTGCACGTCGTAATCAACAACAGCGTCAGTCGCCTGCTAATACGATTACAACACGTGCGCAGATATCCTTCCCTACAACTGCTCCTATGGAGGAAGATGTTGTTTGGCGACGTGATATCTATCGTGAACTCAAACTTACCGAGGATGCTAATGCTGGATTATATTATCCTACTGAACCTGTAGGTTCGCAGATGAATCTCTTTACCTACATCTTCAAGTTGATGATGAATGGTCCTAATCGTGGTGGTATTGCAGCCTATAACTATCGTATGGACGGCAATGAGATATTTACGGATTCTGCTCGAGTTAAGCCTTTGCAGTTCCTTGATAACTATCATATCTTCTACGAACGCACCAATCATGGTATTCGACTTGACAATAGTGATATCCCTTCGGGTGAGGTGAAAGGCTACTATCTAAAGGAGAGTGCCTATTATGATCAAGGAACAGCAACCTTTCATCGTAAGGTCGTAGCTCTTTGTCCGATTATGTATCGTGAAGATGATTTCGGAGATGGGGAAGTGAAATACCCGCTCTTCTGGGTGCGTTATGATGACTTAGCCCCATTCCTTGCTAAGCAAACTATCATGACCAGTAATCTGAATAATGCTGCAACAATGAGTGTTGACGATTATTTCACGATGAATCTCTATAAGGGAAAGATTTACAAGACAACCAATATGTTAGGTAAGACGCTCGCACAATACTGTCCTAATGATTCTGCAATGGCTGCAGAACAGAAGAAGATAGAGCGTGAGTTGGTTGCTTCGAGAAGACAATCTATGGCGATCCAGCTCGTCGAGATAGCCTTGATAGTATCTCTGCAGCTAAGGAAGCTGAGAAAGCCCCAAGAAAGCTTGGACGTTCTCGTCGCACAAGTTCATCGACAAGTGGTGTTAGTCGCTCTCGTCGTTCATCTTCAAGTGGAAGTGCAGGAGTCTCTCCAGCGCGTGTAACAGTTCGCCGCGAGCGTCATTAATATTCTTTTTTGCTCTTCGGAAGTTTGGTGTAGTAGTCTAAAGCTATTATATAATAAGGCATACAGAGCAACTCTAAGTTTGTAACAAAAACTTGGAGTTGCTCTGTTTTATTTTTCTTAAAGTTCTAAATGTAACAAGCCAAGCTTATCACTTAAATGACTGAAATCTCTTTTTGTCCTAATTTTTCACATATTGATTTTTAAAAGACCATCAAAAGGCTTGCAATTAACGCCCAATTGGCTTGCAAGAGATGCCCTTTTGAGTTCTTATTAACGCCCTTTTGAAGCCTTGTTAAGCACCTTTAAAAATCCATCTCTGCAACTATTTGATAGCAAATGATTTACATAAGTGCTAAAGCAGCTCGCTTTTAAGTCATTTCTTTTCCTTTTCTTTGATTATTTTGTCAATATATTTCTTTATCTTTTGAGGCTAAATCTCACACGGGGGAAAGGAGGAAAGGGCGGTTTTATTTTTAGATTTGTAGCCCAATAGAGACACCTTTGTGTATTGTTTTAAATTCTGTTTCTTCTGCTTCTTATGTAACTTACTATGTAATAGGCTTACATTATCGCTCTATCTCTTGGAAGAACCTAAAATTCCTTAAGGTTGCTTCTGTAGAATCTACGATGGAATCAGCCTTTAATGAGGGATAGATAAAACTTCATTAAAGCAATTTTATAGAACCAAACTTAATTAATTTTAAACGGACAATAATATCCTTACAGATTCAGTTAATGTATAAAGATACTCGGAAAGTTGTACTATTTCGGGTCTTCTCTCAGATGTGTAAGCATATAAGCTTTACATGATGAGGAGTGATTTTAGTCCTTTATCATTAACACTTATGGTCATGAAGAAAATTATTTCATTGGGTTTCTTAGCCCTATCATTTCTTATTTCTGTTCCTGCCCATGCTGATGAACCATTAAAGTTTGGTGTAAAGGCAGGACTGAATGTGAGTGATTTCTATTTTGATAGTGATGTCTTTAATAAATCTAATCAGACTGGTTGGTTTATTGGTCCTACTGTGAAGTTCACCTTACCAGTGGTAGGTTTAGGTATGGATGTTTCTGTTCTCTATGACTATAGAGCAGCCAAACTTGATTATGCTACTATGACACAGACTGTTAAGCAAGAGCAGATAGCCATTCCAGTGAATGCTCGATATTCTATTGGATTAGGTAGTGTGGCAAGTGTTTTCTTCTTTGGCGGTCCTCAGATTGCGTTTAACATAGGCGAAAAGGAGTATCAGTGGAACATGAGAAGTACTTATGCTTTGAAGAATAGTAACTTCAGTGTCAACCTTGGTTTTGGTGTGACGGCTTTTAAGCATTTGCAGGTAAGTGCCAACTATAATATTGCTTGTGGTAAGACTGGCCATGCAACGTGGAAAACAGCAACTGATGCAGCAACGTCTGTCTTTAACAAGAAGGGTAGTCGTAATAGCTCTTGGCAGTTGGGTTTGGCTTATTTCTTCTAAGAACAGAAGTTTAGTAATATATTAAAAAGTCCCATTTCATCGAGAATGAAGTGGGACTTTTATGTGATAAAACTTTATTTTGAGACCGTTTCTGTGATAGAATAGTGTTATTGATGACTTCTATCATTGTGTATTTGCATCTTTCTTTGTAACTTTGTATTCAAACCAATGTCTGGTTTATAGTATTGTTTGTGTTGGTTGATAGGTAATAAAGATTTTGTAATGACTTACGCTAATATTATTCTACCCCTTCCTCTTGAAGGCTATTTTACGTATGGTGTACCCGATGCTTTGGTGTCTCGGGTGACAGCTGGAGTACGTGTGTCTGTGCCTTTGGGAAAGAGTAAGACCTATGTGGGCATTGTTGCGGACTATCCTGTAAATATACCGAATCCATCGAAGAATGATGCTGTAGGCGGAAAGAAGATTACCTATAAGAATATAATAGATGTACTGGATAACACTCCTGTACTCTTACCACAGCAGCTAAAGCTCTGGCATTGGATATCCGATTACTATATGTCGCCAATTGGGGATGTCTATAAGGCGGCATTGCCATCGGGACTGAAAGAGGAATACGGTTATCGACCACGAACAGAACTTTATATCCGTTTAGCTGATAACTTACGCCATGAAAGGACGCTCTCACTTATGATTGATTCTATGAAGCGTGCAGCGAAACAAGTGGAAGTCCTTATGGCTTATTTGCAGTTGGCTGGTGTCGATGAAATGGCAGAAATTACACCAGAGACAGTACTGCGAGAGGTGACCAGAGAGGAGTTGATGAACGTTACTCATGCTTCTGTTGGTGTTATTCGAGCCTTGCAGGATCGAAAAATATTGGTTACCTATGAGAAGGAGGTTGGTAGACTGAACAGTGGAAAGCCATCACATCCAGAGAATATTAAACCTCTAAACGAGGCACAGACGGAGGCTTACAATCAGATTCTCTTGCAAATGATGAGTCATCGTGTGACACTACTACATGGAGTGACCTCTTCTGGAAAGACGGAAATATATATCCATCTCATTCAAAAAGCACTCAATGAACATAAACAGGTGTTATACCTCTTGCCAGAGATTGCCCTAACCGTACAGATAACAGAACGTCTGAAAGCCGTCTTTGGTGATCGTTTGGGAATATATCACAGTAAGTATAGCGATGCGGAGCGTGTGGAGATATGGCATAAGCATTTGTCTGATTCACCTTATGATGTTATTTTAGGTGCAAGAAGTGCTATTTTTCTCCCATTTCATCGGTTAGGTCTTGTTATTATAGATGAAGAGCATGAGCAGAGTTTTAAGCAACAAGACCCTGCTCCTCGTTATCATGCTCGCTCAGCAGCGATTGTGTTGGCACAGATGTATCCTAATGCAAAAACGCTTTTGGGAACAGCTACGCCCTCAATGGAAAGCTATTATAATGCGAAACAGGGTAAGTATGGACTTGTTGAGTTGACACGTCGTTATAAAGATATTCAACTTCCCGAAATAGAGATTGTTGATATAAAGGATCTTTATCGTCGAAAGATGATGACAGGTCCCTTCTCTCCGCGTCTTCTCTCCGCTGTTCGTGAAGCTTTAGGACGTGGCGAGCAAGCTATTCTGTTTCAGAATCGACGTGGTTTTGCGCCTATGGTGGAGTGTAGGCAGTGCGGATGGGTTCCAAAGTGTCCAGACTGTGATGTTTCGTTGACGTATCATAAGAACATGAACTACCTCTCTTGCCACTATTGTGGTTATACGATGAAGGTGCCAGAGGTTTGCCCTTGTTGTGAAAGTGAGGATATCAGAGGGCGCGGGTATGGAACGGAAAAGATCGAAGATGAAATCCGTTATATCTTTCCTGAGGCTCGTATTGCTCGTATGGACCTTGATACAACCCGCACGCGAAATGCCTATGAACGCTTGATTAATGACTTTTCTACAGGAAAGAGTAATCTTCTGATAGGTACGCAGATGATTTCAAAGGGACTTGACTTTGATAAGGTATCTGTCGTTGGAATCCTCAATGCAGACTCGATGTTGAATTATCCGGACTTTCGTGCATACGAGCAATCGTTTATGATGATGAGCCAGGTGAGTGGACGAGCAGGTAGAAAGGGTAGGCAGGGCTTGGTAATTCTACAGACAAAGAGTCCAGAGTTACCCGTTATTCAGCAGGTGGTGCGTAATGATTATCAGTCGTTTTATTCCGATTTACTTATCGAGAGACTGGAATTTCATTATCCTCCATTCTATCGACTTGTCTATGTCTATTTGAAGCATAGGGATGAAAACACGGTGAATTCGGCAGGTTTAGAATTAGGAAGTAGGCTCCGTGAAATCTTCAGTGACCGTGTATTAGGTCCCGACAAACCTGCTGTAGCTCGAGTGAAGACCTTAAACATTAGAAAGATTATGCTTAAGTTGGAGAATGGTATTGACTATTCTCGTGTTCGCCAGTATCTTCGTGGAGCCTTAGAAGCCATGTTGAAGGATAAGAGATATGGTGCTCTTCAAGTGTATTATGATGTAGATCCACTTTAGTATATTGTTTCTTGTCACTTTTCTAAAGTCTTATTCTCCAATTGGGCGGAACTTAATGTAAGGTAGGGAATTAGCGGAAATTCCCTAATTAGGTGTGATGTTTATCTGTCTTCTGCATACAACTTATTCCCATTTTATAGATTTTTGTAAACTATTTTCGTGAAGTTCAAATCCAATACATGCTCTTTTGGCTTCTAAAAGACGCCCAATTGACTTGCAAAAGGTACCCTTTAAGACCCTTACTAACGCCCTTTTGAAGTCCTATTAAGCACCTTTTACTTTGGTGCTTTATAACTGATTGATTTACTGTTGGTTGCAAACCTGCTTTTTATATGTGTTTTTGCTGTTATTTATTGATGTCTTATTTGAAATTATGTAATGATTTTTCAAACCCTTGTCTGCGGATTACTGTAGTATCGGAAGAACCTATTTCTCAAATAAGATAAGGTATGAGAAGCATCTTTTATCTCATGTATTAATAGGTTTAAGATGGATGTTAGTCAAAGTAGGGGTAAAGTTCTTTAAAGCCTTCAACGATGTCGTTGATTAGGTTGGGATTATCTTTTAATTGTTGTTTACATATTATCAAATACGCACTCTTCATGAGGTTATAATGATGTTCAAACTCTTCTGAATTGAAGTAAGTCTGCATATACCTACTATATACTCGGAATCTTTTTGTTTCAAGTTCAGACTCTCCAATAGAGTTAGCACCAATAAAACCGAAAGAAGCTTTATCGTCTTTCCCAGAAACTTCTTTCATAATAGCCATACAAGTCTGTATACATTCTCTTGGCTCGTTAAGTCCCGTCAAGATATTATATTTCTTATCACTATTTCTATGTGCTTTTAGATGGAACTTGACGGTATAAAAATGTTGCGAATAAACCTCTACCCACACCCAATAAGTCTGATGACTTTTATAGGACTTAAACGAATACAAAAGTTTATAAAGTAAAAAGCCTTGAGGTCCATCCCAAGGCTCATCTATTTTCTTCACAAATCTGTATGGATAATAACTCAGGCTCATTTTTTGTAGATATTTAAGTATTGAGGTAAGCATCAATCTTCATTCTCTCAGCTTCCTCTTTTGGTACACGTACAAACCCATTCCCACTGAAGAGAACCTCTCTCTCTTCGGCAGATAAGTATCTTGCTATCCTTTGCAAGCTTTCTAATTTCTTTTTCTCTTGGTATGCTTGTTTAGAAGCAATCTTTGAAGCAAGCGTTGATATTGTTGTTCCCATAAACTTATTCCTTTCTGCTGCAAATATATGAATATTAGTTGAAAACGACAAGTAATTATGATGAAATTATAAAAGTGTAGAGGCAGTCAGAATCACTCTGACTGCCTCTTAATGGTATTAGTTGTGGAAAACGGTAGATTTATTTGTGGCTTAGAAATCAATATCAAGTCCAACACCGAGTACCTTATTGGTACGAGTGAAGATATCGGTGTTCTTAGTTGCAAGGGTCTTAGGCTGCATAGTTACAGTACCATTTGGCTGTGTCACCTGCTCCTGACCTGCTTCGACAGCACCATCGTATTCCTTCTTGAAGTTTGAATAGTTGGTAAAGAAGTAAGCAACGTTGAGATGAGCGTTCTTTGCAACCTTAATCTTTGCACCAAAACCGAAGCTGTAACTGCTTGTTACGAAGCTAAGATCGGTCAAGTATTTACCATCACCAAGTCCGTAAAGCGTACGCTGACCACCTGCGCTGACTGTCACTGAAGGGTTGATATCCCACTCAACACCAGCAAGGAACTCCTGTGTGTTATGCTTAAGGAAGCGCTGCTTGTCATTGTCCATGCGTGCATCCTTATCGAAGTAGTGGTTGTATCCTGCCATAACACGGAGGTTCTTCAGTACTTCATACTGTGTACCGAGTGCAAGAATACCTGGAATATCGTTTGGAGTGTTAACACCATTCTTGTAACGTTCGGTATCATCACGCTTCGTATTGTTCTCGATATTGAACTTTGTGGTAAACTCATAGCGTGCAGCGAAGTTCCATTTGCCTGTGCGGTAGTCAATACCAAGGATTGGAGTGATACCCCATCCGCGCTGAGAAACCTCTAAATAGCGGTCTTTTACCTTTTCCTTACTACTGTCCAACTTGTCTGCACCTGCGCGAACGAGCTTTGCACCTGCTGTTGCCTTCTGTGCGCCAGCTGCGTATTGGTCTGCAGCTGCTAACAACTGAGCCTTTGCTGTAGGGTCGGTAGTTTGATTTGCTTGTGCACGAAGCGCATCTGCTTGGGTCTGTGCAGCAACAGCCTGTGTCTGCAATGCACTTGCCTTTTCGTTCAAAGCGTTAACCTTTGATTGGAAATAGTCGTAGAGATTCTGGTTGTTTCCACCCACATTTGCTGAAATGTTGGTGATACTACCTTGGTATTTATTGTAGATATAATTGAAACGAGCACCACCAAATACAGAGAGATTCTCGTTAATCTTATAAGCAACACCGAGCTGTAGTCCGAAGTTATACTGCTGACCGCTCATATAGCTTTGTAGGCTGTAAGTGGTAGCAGGTGTCTCATTCTGTCCGAGAAGTGCCGAGAAGGTAGGCAACTGTTGGTTGATAAGCGCTGGAAGGAGCGATACTGGACGTTCAAATGTAGGAAGACCATCGTTGAAAGTAGCCTTACCACCACCACCAGTCAAACCAAATCCAGCTTGGAAACTCCATTTGTCTTTATTATATGCCACCTGGAAAGATGGAAGGATAGGCACAGAAGCCTTACCTTGATAGAACTTACTGCCATCAGTAGTATTGCCACCATTCAGCTTGAAAGGATACTCGTAAGGAGTATTAGCTAATGCAGGCACACTGAAAGTAGATGTAATCTCACGTGTCTGATATACGTTCTGGAAGTTAAGAGAGAGATGAAAACCTTGGTCAAGGAAAGCTACACCAGCAGGGTTAAAGTAAACACCGTCAATACCAATTGCACCTACACGCGCAAAGTTACGGTTAAATGCGATGCTCTGATTGGTATTTGTAAGCAATCCTCCGGCTTGTGTTGTTGTTGCCATTGCGAGCAATGCAGCTGCAAGGACAGTCTTCTGATACTTCATTGTTGATTCGTAAGTGTATATAAAACTTATAAATTTTGGTTGCAAAGTTATGAATATTGTTCTAAACTTCCAAATTTTCGTTTGTTTTTTCTCATTTTTAGTTAAAATGTGCAGCGTTAATTAGGTAGTTAAAGGACTGAAATATGGCTATGTCGTTAAATGAATAGAATGGGAAACGAAGAAAGACTTATCCGCATGTAGGGTATGACTATCCCATATTAGATGGTCTTGCAACGGGAGATAAACTCAAAAATAAAATGCGATTTGATACGATGTCTATCTGTTTTCTACTAATAACTTATTCTTATATTGCTGGTATTTGTAAACTATTTTTATGCTCCTTAAAACCAATACATGCTCTTTTGGCTTCTAAAAGACGCCTAATTAACTTGCAAAAGATGCCCTTTTGGAGTCTAACTAACGCCCTTTTGAAGTCCAATTAAGCACCTTTTGAAATGCAGTTTTACAAATGCTTGATAACGAATAACTTACAAAGCTGTTGTTAATGCTCGTTATTAGCCTTATTTTCTGTCTTTTTGTGGCTTATTTTGTAAAGAAAATTCTAACAGTTCGAGTACTACAATATTAAAGAAAGCAGGCTAATAACCTCCATTTTCTCTGTGTTCCGACGGCGCCTTCCTCCCTTCTATCACTTTTTAATACTCCTCCGTGTTCTCCTTTTCTCCGTGTGACATTACGTCAAAGTTCGAAACTTAAAACGTAAACCTTATCATTTCAAATGGCTGTCCCCCTAAAAAGAAACCCCACTATGTTACTATTATTGTAACTTAGTGAGGTATCTTGGCGTTTATGTATCTTCCTTTTGGAAGGGAAGGGGAGAGGAGTCAGCCTTGTGGTTGTCCTCAACCTTCTATGCTTTCAACTGTGGGTACTGAATACGGGTATGATACATCGCTTTCAGGCGTTCGATAAGTACGGTTTTCGCTGCTGTGATGTCACGGAATGTAATAGGACAATCCGTGAAGTTTCCATCAGCAACTTGACCATCAATGAGTCGGTTTACCAATCCGCTGATACTCTCTTCGGTGTATTCCTGTAGAGAGCGTGAAGCAGCCTCAACGGTATCACTCATCATAAGAATAGCCTGTTCGCGGGTGAAAGGATTAGGTCCTGGATAACGGAATAGCTCCTCGTTGACCTCCTCATCTGGATGTTCATTCTTGTAGTGTATGTAGAAATACTTAGCAAGTCCAGCACCATGATGTGTGGTAATAAACTCCTTAATCTCACGTGGGAGGTTGTATTTCTCTGCAAGTTTCAGACCTTCCGTCACATGGCTGATGATGATACGTGCGCTCTCAAGGTCGTTTAGTTTGTCGTGTGGGTTGATACCTGCCTGATTCTCGGTAAAGAATGCAGGGTTAAGCATCTTACCAATGTCATGATAAAGCGCACCTGTACGAACCAACTGGCTCTTTGCACCGATTCTACTGGCTATTTCTGTGGCAAGATTACCAACCGTGATAGAGTGCTGGAAGGTACCAGGAGCAACCTCACTGAGTCGGCGTAGCAGTTCATTGTTTGTGTTTGACAATTCAAACATGGTTACGGTAGACACGAAGCCGAAAGTCTTCTCGATGACCAACATCAGTGGATAGGTAAAGAGAAGGAAGAAACCATTGACAGCAAAATGGTAATACATGGTGCGATCAAGCTTTGAGAAATCGTCTGCCTGTATGAGTTGGAGTGATAAGTACACTGCTGCTGAGGCAATTGTGACAAGGAGTGCGGTAAGGAAGATTTGACTTCTTTTTGATAATTCGCGCAAAGAATAAATCGCCACGAGGCCAGCAACAAACTGTACGATAATGAATTCGTATTGATATTTGACAGCCACTGCACAGATAAGTACCATTGTCATGTGTCCTATGAAGGCTGTTCGTGAGTCCATAAACACACGGAAGAATATCGGAGCCATACTGAATGGAAGGATATACACACTCAGAATGTTATGTTCCATCATCAAGGATGTGAGGATAGGGTAGACGACTATCATCACATAAAGTAGTGAGATGGAACGTGGCTTATTAAAGTAATCTTTCTGAAGAGTGCCAAGTAGAGTGTGAAAAGGCAAATGAAGATTAGGACGTAGATGGTCTGTCCGATGAAGGTCGATGTTATCTCGTCTTCAGTAGCCTTGCGTTTCTCCATAGCTTGCTCAAAGGAATTAAGCACACGATAGGTCTTTGCATCAACAATGTCACCTCGGTCGATGATGCGTTGTCCCTCCAGCACCATGCCTGAAGCCTGCGGAATAAGACTTAGCATATCGTTCATCTCCGTCTCACTACGGTCTTTGTCATAGACAAGGTTTGCCTCTATGTAGTCGTTAAGATTACATTGCTGAAGCACGGAACGCTTCGGACCTAACAAAGGGTCCATGAAAAGCTGCTCATAGGCACCAAGAGTAGAGTAGGTTTTATTAATAGGTACACTCACCGCCTGCTTACCAGTTACGACACGGATGTAATGGTTGCTGTCCTTGGCAAGTGTAGAGTACTGTTGTGGATCAATGACTCCAGGCCTCATAGATTTCGTGTAGTCGGTGGGCAATCGCATCGACATAGTCTTTTGACAAGCCAGGTATACCATCCTTGTATGCCTGCTTAAACTGTTCAATCTTCTTCTGTTCAACCGTTTGGTTAATGTTGTAATAAGGCTGGAAATGCTTTGTGATAGAGTCTTTCTCAACCTTTAACGCAGCATCAGTCTTAAAGATAGGGAAGTCGAACTTAGCAATCAACTGTCCGTACATCCATGGTTTTCCTTCGTCATAATGGAAAAGTTTACCTTGTGTACGGGGTAAAAATAGCACTATCAAAACGACGGCAACGATGATCAAGGCTACTCTTGAGACCATATTCCGCCAATAGGGGTTGCTTATGTTTTTGAATCTTATCATCTTATATATTGTTTCGTAAATGTTATAACAAGCTGTTGTGTCTTGTTGCGTTAATCCTCTAACAACTTGCGAAAATACTAAAAATATAGCGGATAGTCAAAAAAAAGCATTAATTTTGCAGGAAAATATAATATTTAAGACAATGGCAGAAAGAAATGTGAGAGTGCGTTTTGCTCCAAGTCCAACAGGTGCTTTGCATATTGGTGGTGTGCGTACTGCTTTGTATAACTACCTTTTCGCTCGTCAACATGGCGGCAAACTTATCTTCCGTATTGAAGACACAGACTCTAATCGTTTTGTCCCTGGGGCAGAGGAATATATCCTCGACTCTTTTGATTGGTTAGGTATTAAGTTTGATGAGGGCGTAAGCTTTGGTGGCGAACATGGTCCTTATCGTCAGAGCGAACGTCGTGATATTTATAAAAAGTACGTCAATCAGCTTTTAGAAGCTGGTAAGGCATACATTGCTTTCGATACGCCAGAGGAGTTGGATGCGAAGCGTAAGGAAATTGAAAACTTCCAGTACGACGCGCATACTCGTCTACAGATGCGTAACTCTTTGACAATGTCAAAGGAGGAAGTTGAAAGTTTGATAGAAGACGGTCAACAATATGTTGTTCGTTTCAAGATAGAACCAGGTGAGGAAGTTCATATCAATGATATGATTCGTGGTGATGTTTGCATTAAGACAGATATCCTTGATGATAAAGTTCTGTTCAAAAGCGCAGACGAATTACCAACTTATCACCTTGCAAACATCGTTGATGATCACTTGATGGAAATCTCTCACGTTATTCGTGGTGAAGAATGGTTGCCAAGTGCACCGTTACATGTATTGCTTTACCGTGCCTTTGGTTGGGAAGATAGTATGCCACGCTTTGCCCATCTACCTTTGTTGTTGAAGCCAGAGGGTAAGGGTAAGCTCAGTAAGCGTGATGGTGATCGCCTTGGTTTCCCTGTGTTCCCATTGGAGTGGCACGACCCTAAGACAGGTGAAGTAAGCTCAGGTTATCGTGAGAGTGGCTATTTCCCAGAGGCAGTAGTCAACTTCTTGGCACTCTTGGGCTGGAACCCAGGTACAGAGCAGGAACTCTTCTCGCTTGAGGAACTTGTAAAAGCATTCGATATCACGAAGTGTTCAAAGAGTGGAGCTAAGTTCGACTATCAGAAGGGTATGTGGTTTAACCACGAATACATCCTCCGTAAGTCAGATGATGAGATAGCACAACTCTTCGCACCAATCGTAGCTAACAATGGTGTTGAGGCTACTATGGAGCAGGTGACACAGGTTGTACACATGATGAAAGACCGTGTTAGCTTCGTTAAGGAACTTTGGGAGCTTTGCTCTTTCTTCTTCATTGCACCAACAAGCTATGACGAGAAGACCGTTAAGAAACGTTGGAAGGAATATTCTGCACAGCAGATGAGCGAGCTTGCTGATGTCTTGGAGGGAATAGAAGACTTCAGTGTCGAAGGTCAGGAACTATCGTTTTGAAATGGGTAGAGGACAAAGGCTATAAGCTTGGTGATATCATGAATGCATTCCGGCTCACCCTTGTTGGTATTGGTAAAGGTCCTGGAATGTTCGATATATCTGCTTTCCTTGGCAAAGAGGAAACCTTGAAGCGTATGCACAAGGCTATTGAGGTGTTGGGATAAGCACCTTGAAAGGCTAAATTAATTGAGCCGAGTATGTATAATATAATAATGTATGCCATCCAGTTTGGTATCGCTGTGGGTAGTCTTTTCAATGAAAAGCTACGCAAGATGTGGCGAGGAGAGCAGGAGGCAGTGCGGATTTTACGTGAAAAGGTGGAGCCAGACACTCTATACGTTTGGTTTCATGCTGCTTCATTGGGCGAGTTTGAACAAGGTCGCCCTTTGATAGAGCAGATACGAAAAGACTATCCGCAATATAAGATTCTGCTTACTTTCTTTTCTCCTTCTGGTTATGAGGTGAGGAAGAATTATGAGGGTGCAGACATCATTACCTACCTGCCTATAGATACGGTGGGTAATGCACGCAGATTCCTACGTGCTGTTCGTCCCGTTATGGCGTTCTTTATCAAGTATGAATTCTGGTATAATTACCTGCATATCCTGCAGTATCGTGATATACCAGTCTATAGTGTGTCAAGCATTTTCCGTCCAGATCAAATCTTCTTTAAGTGGTATGGTCGCGGTTATGGTCGTGTTTTAAAGTGCTTTAGCCGTTTCTTTGTTCAGAATGAGGAGAGCAAGGAACTCTTGAATAAGATAGGAATCTCTGACGCTGTTGTTGTGGGTGATACTCGCTTTGACCGTGTTTTGCAAATCAAGGAGGCAAGCAAGAGACTGCCTTTGGTGGAGAAGTTCGTCAATGGGAATGCTGCTGATAGAAAGAAAGTCTTTGTGGCAGGATCATCATGGCAGCCTGATGAGGAAATCTTCCTTAAGTACTTTAATGAGAATAAAGACTGGAAACTTATCATTGCTCCGCACGTTATCGGAGAAGATCATCTAAAGACTATCCTCTCACTGATAAAGGATAAGAAGATCGTACGCTACACACAGGCAACAGAAGAGAATGTTGCTGATGCCGATGTATTGATTATCGACTGTTTTGGTTTGCTATCATCGATTTATCATTATGGTGATGTTGCCTACGTAGGTGGTGGTTTTGGAGTAGGAATCCACAATGTTCTCGAGGCTGCTGTGTGGGATATGCCTGTTCTCTTTGGTCCAAATAACAAGCATTTTGCCGAAGCACAAGGACTCTTGCGTGATGGTGGTGGCTTTGAAGTTTTCGACTTTGAGAGTTTTAGTTTGTTGATGAATCACTTTGCTGAAGATGAAGAGTATCGCTCCGCTTGTGGTTCTTTGGCAGGTACTTATGTCGAGAGTTTAGCAGGTGCTACAAATAAAGTTCTAAGCAACGTAAAGTTATGAAATATCAGATAACATGTGATAACTGTGGAACACAGTTTATTGTTGAGGCTGAAGAAGGACAGACAATCGAGTGTACTTGTCCTCATTGTCATGGTGTCATGGAGGTTACATTGCCTTTGGTGAGTGCTGGTCAGCAGTATGAACAACCTACAGGCTTTACCCCACAGGCACAGCAGGTACAAGGAGAAACGCACAAGAAAGACAGCAATGCAATCCTTTGGGGCGTTGTTATTGGTCTACTTCTATTGGCAGGTGGTGTAGGTGCTTATTTCACTTTCGGCTCTTCTTCGCCAGAAACACCTGTGACTGATAGCATCCCTAACGATACGATTCCATATGAATCTCCTATTGAAGTAGAGCAAACTCCGTCTGTTGACACTGTGGCAACAGCCCCAGCAGCGCCTGAACAGAGGGAAGAAGAGCAAGTTGAAGAACAGCCAGAAGAAAGCACAGATACCATTGCTGTTCCAGGACACGATGAGTAACTTCAACGATACACATAACGAATAAAACAGAAATATATACATGGGAAAGATTATTTTAACAGGTGACCGCCCTACAGGTAAACTTCACTTGGGTCACTATGTTGGTTCTCTCCGCCGTCGTGTGGAACTTCAGAACCTCGGAAACTACGATAAGATGTTTGTCTTTATGGCAGACGTACAGGCGTTGACAGATAATGCTGACAACCCAGAGAAGATCCGACAGAATATTATTGAGGTAGCTTTAGATTATCTCTCTGCTGGCTTGAGCCCAGAGAAATGTACACTCTATATACAGAGTCAGATTCCTGAAATAGCCGAACTGACCACTTTCTTGATGAATCTTGTCAGCGTAAGCCGTGTTCAGCGTAACCCAACGGTGAAGACTGAGATTAAGATGCGCAACTTTGAAGCTAATATCCCAATGGGCTTCTTTGCTTATCCTGTTTCTCAGGCTGCTGATATTGCAGCTTTCAAGGCTACTACTGTCCCTGCAGGTGAGGATCAAGAGCCTATGTTGGAGTTGACACGTGAACTCGTACGTCGCTTCAATCAGATTTATGCACCAGTACTCGTTGAGCCTGCTATTATGTTGCCAGAGAACGCTACGGCACGTCGTCTGCCTGGTACAGATGGTAAGGAGAAGATGAGTAAGAGCCTTGGTAACTGTATCTATCTCTCTGACGACGCTGATACCGTATGGAAGAAGGTGAAGACAATGTACACTGACCCAACTCACTTGAATGTGTCTGACCCAGGTCATGTTGAGGGAAATGCTGTCTTTACTTACCTTGATGCTTTCTCAACAGATGAGGACTTCGCTGAGTTCTGGCCAGAGTTCCAGAACCTCGATGAGCTGAAAGCGGCTTATACAGCTGGTGGTATCGGTGATATGAAGTGTAAGAAGTTGCTCAATAGTGTCTTGAACAAGATGTTGGATCCAATCCGCGCGCGCCGTCGTGAGTACGAACAGGATATTCCAGAGATTTATAACATCCTCAAGAAGGGTTCATTGGAAGCACGAGAGACCGCTGCCCGGACTATGGATGAGGTACGTGCAGCTATGCAGATTAACTATTTCGAGGATACCGATTTGATTCAGAGCCAGGCTGAGCGATTCAGACAGAAGTAAGTCTTTAGCTCTGCTTTAAAGTCATATAGCAGTCTTATTCCATCTTTCTATAGAAGGAATAAGACTGTTTTTTGTGTCTATTAGTCTTGCAGTTAGTACTTTTGATTAAGTTTTCTTACCTATTCTAACGTACGTGCGAACGCCCCGCACGTATGGTGCGGACGCCTAACACCATTGGTGCGGAGGCTTAGCACGCTACAATAAGTCCTAATTCTTCGAACGATTTATTGGTCCGAAAGAACCATATTACTAAAGGTTAATCATTCTCTTAAGTCTAAGTTATTATTTATATTGAGTGGAGGAGGGTAGATGAAGAATCCCTTTTTGTCTGATAGTCAGTAGAGTTTACACTCGCCTTGATTAAAATTAATGATTATTTAGAAAATATTTCTTAGCATAATTTGTGTCAAATAAAAAAAGTCCCTACATTTGCCTATATCAACCTAAACAATATATAACATCGGCAAATGGCGTTCTGCGGAAAGGGGAATAATACCTCCTCTCGTAATAAGCCATTAATATCGTGAACATAAATAGAATATCATATTAATAATTTTATATCCTTTCGTACTACTGTAGACATGATGCTCTTTGTCAATAGTTTTGCGGAGGAACTAAACAATCTTTACTATTAAAAGTTAGATGCGCATGATTTTACACATCAAGCCAATCGGTTTTACGTTATGCATGGGTGTATCTTTCTTGATGCCTACGCATGGATTTGCAGTGTCAAAGCTGCCTGTTCAAAGCATACAGCAATCAGGGAAGTGCACGGGTATTATTCTTGACGAACAAGGAGAGCCTATCATTGGTGCCACTGTTCAAGTGAAAGGTACAAGTAATGGAGCTGCTACTGATTTAGACGGTCGCTTCTCTTTATCAAACATTCCTCCTGGTAGTATTATAGTTATTAGCTACATTGGTATGGACACTAAGGAGGTAAAATGGGATGGTCAGGAAATTAAAGTGACGTTGAAGGAGGAACAGCATGCCCTCAACGAACTTATCGTGACAGGTTATGGTGGTCAACAGAAGCGTGCTACGTTGACAACAGCTATCTCTAAGATGGATAATAAGGTATTAGATGCGGCAGCATTCTCAAATGTCGGTAGTGCATTGCAGGGTAGTGTGACAGGTCTTCAGGTTGTCAATAGCTCTGGTCAGCCAGGCACTGCGCCTTCTATCACCTTGCGTGGTGGTGCTTCTATCACAGGAAGTGCTCCTGCATTGATTATCGTTGATGGTGTTGAGCGCACTTTGTCAGAGATTAACCCATCTGATATCGAGTCAATTGAAGTATTGAAGGATGCGGCGTCAACTGCAATTTATGGTGCGAGAGCAAACGGTGGTGTAATCCTTGTTACAACAAAGCGTGCTCAAGCGGGAACTTCCAGCATTAATTATCGTTTGAAAGTGGGTGCCAACTTCAAGCGTGATGACTATAAGTTCATGAATGCCCGTAACTATCTTTACTATAACCGAATGGGTTTCAAGCGTTATGCTGATGCTATGGAAGGACACGGAAGGGCTGCTAATGTCGATGCACAGAATGGTTATTCTGGTCGTGGATATACTGATTACACTCCACGTACGGATGTTATGTATTACGATGCAACCAATCCTGAGCACCAACGACTGCTAACTGAAGAAGGATGGGAGGTTATGGACGACCCTTACTATGGTGCAACAAATGGTGCAAGCTTATCTTTAAGGATTATGGAGGTCTTTTAGAAGATGCAATCTACCATAATCAAACCCTTACACAAGACCATTATCTGAGCTTCAGCGGTGGTAATAACATGGGTTCTTTTGTAGCTTCATTAGGTTACTATAATGAGAATGGTGTTGTACGTAATACTTCTTTCCGTCGTTTCACTGGTAGCGTGAAGGGTGATTATCAAATCAAGCCTTGGCTGAAGGTGCGTGCTGGTGCACAATACACCTGGTTTACGAAGCCAGATAGTTATTTTGGCTCATGGAGTTCTTTGTTCTATCGTACCCGTTCACAGCGTCCTACATGGAATCCTTACCTTGCTGATGGTTCTCCAGCACCAGGTTGGAGTAGCTCAGATGGTAACTATATGTATTGGAATGATAAACTCACGATGGAGAATGGTTCACGTTCAGAAACCTTCAACATAGGTTTTGACTTGACATTAATACCTAAGCATCTGAAGATGTCAGCCAATGGATCTATTTATCATGTGCTGAATCAGAATGAAAGCTTCAATAAGCTTATTACACACAGAGCAATCCTAATAGCATCAATACGACACGTCGTGCATATGCTTATATGATGAAGGATACACAGATACAGCTTAATACGATATTGAATTACTTCGATACGTTTGCTGAGCATCATAATGTCGACTTCATGTTGGGTGCGGAGTATTATGATTATAACTACTTCTGGATGAATGCCTCTACAAAGAATTCACCTACAGATGATATCCCTACACTCAATGCTGGTGCTGATAAGGATAGCAATCCAAAGTCTGAGAAGTCTGGTAATCGTATCGAGTCTCTCTTCGGACGCTTCAATTATGATTACAAACAGAAGTATTTGCTCAGCTTTACTTTCCGCTATGATGGTAACTCTAAGCTAAAAGATAACCGTTGGGGTTTCTTCCCTGGCATCTCTTTGGGTTGGAACATGATGGAAGAAGACTTCTGGAAGGAGTCTAAGTTGTCGAATTTTATTAGTAATATCAAACCTCGTATTAGTTATGGTAGCAATGGTAATGTGAGTGGTATTGGTGATTTCTATATCTATGGAATCTATGACCAACTTACAAACTATCATGGTAACACTGCTTTCTACGATCGTTCGCTTGTGAATACAGCCTTAAAGTGGGAGCAGAGTCATACGTTTGAGGCTGGTCTTGACCTTGGTTTCTTCAAGAACCGTTTGTCATTGATTCTCGATTACTACGTTCGTAATACGAGTAATCTGCTTCAGAGCGTGAGTCTTCCATCCTACTTAGGTTTCTCTTCTATCCAAACAAACTTGGGTAAGTTGCGTAATCAAGGATTTGAAATGGAGGTGCGTGCAACCCCTGTTCACCTAAAGAACAGCTTCCGTTGGGACCTTTCTTTCAACCTCTCAACTGTAAAGAATACGATTATTCAGCTTCCAAAGAGCGACCGTCCATTCAATCAACTTCAAGGAGTAGAGGTTGCTGCGGGCAAAGTTGGCGCTGATGGCAAGACTCCTACTAAGTGGATTGGTGGTTATCGTGAGGGTGGAACACTCGGAGAACTCTATGGTTACAGCCAAGATCACATCTTTAGAGATTGGGATGATGTAAAGGCAAATGCTAACAAACGTATTGATAACATAGCAAAGTTGTACGGTCCTGGCCTTGCTGATGAAGTAAACCCACAGACTGGAGTGCTTTATAAGAACTCAACAGGCTGGAAGGCTATTGAACCTGGTGATGTTTGTTGGGAGGATATCAATGAAGATGGTATCATCAACTCACTCGATCGTAAGGTGTTGGGTAACTCAAGACCAACGGTAACAGGTGGTTGGACAAGTACGTTAAGCTATAAGAACCTCTCATTATTTGCTCGTTTCGATTACGCTTTGGGTCATACAATCTACAATGATCTCAAGGCTCGCTCTATGGGACAATATCAAGGCCAGTTCAATCTTATAGAGAATGTACAAGATATGTGGACTGAAACCAATCCTGGTGCCAGCTATCCGCATTCAGTTATGCTGATCAGTTGAATAAGCAGAACATCTGGCGTGAAGGCTCTAAGTTCTTTGAGAAGGCTGGTTACATGGCTTTGCGTGAGATAACATTGAGTTATACCTTACCAAGAACATGGGTTAAGGCAATGAAGATGGCGAATGCCAATGTTTATGTGACAGGACAGAACCTCTTCTATCTTACCCCTTATGACGGAGCTTCTCCTGAAGCAATCTTGGACGGATATGACTACGGTCGTTACCCAACTCCTCGCACACTTATCTTTGGATTAAACGTTACATTTTAATTAAGCAATGTTACTTACAATGAAAAAGTTACTATCCTATATAACAACTGCAGCTCTCAGCCTTTCGCTGACAGGCTGTATGGACATTGAGCCAGTTAGTACTATTACCGATGCAAACTACTGGAAGAATCCAGATCAAGTACAAGCTTTCAATCAAGGACTGAGTTCTTGGATGCGAAGCTATGCTGATAAGTATATCGTCTGGGGTGAAATGCGAAGTAATATTTATAGTGGAACCGCTTTTAGTGGTGAGGCTCCACAGGGTTATGACCGTCTATGGAATAACACACTTGAGAAGAGTATTGCGGTGGTAGGCAACTATGGAGGTCTTTATACTGGTATCAACCAAATCAATTTGATGATAGATAAGGTGAATGAAGCCGGCTATCTGACAGATGCGGAGAAGACTAACTACCTTGCCGGTGCTTATGGTATGCGTGCTTTCTTGTATTTTCAGTTGCTCCGTACCTATGGTGATGTTATAGTTTATCTACAGCATACGGAGGGTAAGACTATTGACTTAGGTAAGGTTGCCCGTAAGCAGGATGCAGCTGCTGACGTAATGAAGCAGATTAAGGCAGACATCTCGGCTTCAGAAACCGCTTATAACAATAACTATAAGTTCACCAACGGACGTACTTATTGGTCGCTTGCTGCAACCAAGATGCTTAAAGGTGAAGTATATCTGTGGAGTGGAAAGCAGATGGGTGGTGGTACTGCCGACTATCAGACTGCGCTTACAGCTTATCAAGATGTTCAGAATAATGCCGATGTAAGTTTGCTTGACAACTTTGAAGATGTCTTTGCATATGATAACAAGGAGAATAAAGAGATTATCTATGCACTCCATAATCGTGAGAACGAAACTTCTTTATGGGGAGGTCTTTATACCTCACTCGTAATGAACAAGCAGAATGTAGGTGCTTATCGTCTGCATAACGATGCTGGTCAGGCAATTCAGTTTAGTGAGTCTCCGAATCTAAACTTGCGTTTAGGTAGTGGTGTAATGCGTTTCCCACTTGATAAACGTTTGTGGACTAAGCTCTATACAAATGATAATGATAAACGTAAGAAGGCTTCTTTGGCTGATGTTTATCAGGCTTCAGATGGTTCCTACGTTGGTAATATCTGTAATAAGTTCCACGGAACATTGATTGCTGGTAGTTCTGCTACATCATGGTATGATGATCAACCTATCTATCGTTATGCAGAGTGTCTGCTTGGTATCGCTGAGGCTAAGGTCTTCTTAGGTCAGGATCCATCAACAGAAATCAATCAAGTTCGTCGTCGTGCATACGGTGCAACCTACTTCAATGCTCATACAGAGGTGCAATATCCAAATGATGTAAGTACTGGAGGAAGTACCGCACTGACCAACTTCTATACCGATAACCCATTTGTTGGTGGTGATGAGGATCCAATAGAAGCTATCCTTAAAGAGCGTATGCGCGAGTTCATGTTTGAAGGAAAGCGTTGGCATGATATTCGTTTGGTTGATAAGGCTACAAAGTATTCAACTGCAAGTGCCGACCGCTTGTTGTGGCCTATTGATGAAACAACGAAGTCAACCAATGCAGAGCTGAAACAGACTCCAGGCTACGGAGATTAATTCAAAAGACCATTAAGTTTTATTTTATAGGGGAAAGTACGGGAGAGTGTTCTCGTCTTTCCCCCTTTCTTTTGCAGGTAATTAGCAAGACGCTCTGTTTCCTATTAATGTTATTAGGCATACATTATGTGTATTAATCGTTTGTTCGTGCCTTGCCATAGGTTATGATTTTTTTTTATATACCATCTTCAAATCTTGTGTTGATGCTCCGCACATATGGTGCTCATGCTCCGCACCAATGGTGCTAAGCATGAATTAAACTACTCATATGCCCATTTATTCTAAGAATAGACTTGTTTATTGTCAGTTGGTTTACTAACTTTTAGGTATTGCACGCTCTATAGAATATTAATACTTTTGCATTGATAGTTGAATACATATTTTTTACTTAAGACTCTATTCGTTGTTACACGGGGTCTTTAAACTACAAGTTAGATGAAGAATAACAGAAAAATACTTATCTGCAAAGGGGTGTATAATACTTGTTCGTTATATAGAAAGGTGATTTGTCTAATACTTTTTTCATGTTTTTTCATGCTTAGTGGAAATGCACAAGAGGTGAATAAGCGTGATACAACTGTTGAGATGAAAGAAGTTATGGTGACAGCACGTAGCGAGATTAGGAAGTTGAAGGAGTCGGCTATGCCTATATCTGTTATAGGACAGCGTCAGTTACAAGGTACAGCGACAAATATTAATGACGTACTTGCGCGTACAGTTGGAGTTACCGTGCGAAATACAGGAGGTTTAGGTAGTGCCTCTCGCATCTCACTTCGTGGCTTAGAAGGTAAGCGTATGGGAATGTATGTGGATGAAGTTCCGATGTCGCAGTTGAGTAACTTTGTTGCCTTAAACGATATTCCTACGAATATGATAGAGCGCATTGAGGTTTATAAAGGTATTGTCCCTTATAAGTTTGGTGGCTCAGCCTTAGGAGGAGCAGTCAATGTAGTAACAAAGGAATATCCACCTGTTTATTTGACTTCTCATACGAACTGGGTTCATTCAACACACATCAAGTATCAACGGTGTTTAAGCGTACCAATCATAAAACGGGTCTACAATTTGGTATTGGTGGAGCCTTCTCGTTTTCAAAGAACAATTACAAGATGACCTTGGCAAATTTGGACAATAGAATCGTGGAAAGAGACCATGATAAGTTCAATAAAGTCATGGCTGGAATGTCTGTTAAGGCTACGAAATGGTGGTTTGATGAAATGAAGTGGGAACTTATTTTTCTCAAGACACGTCAGGAAATACAAGGAATCGACCTCGATGTGCGTGAGGCTTATAACCATTCTGTCAGTGGATTGACGGCATTGACACTAAAGCGTAAGAATTTCTTTTTGGATGGTCTCGATTTTGATTTTGATATAGGATATATCATTGGCAGGTATGGTTTGAATGATAAGGCTTCAAATCGTTATGATTGGGATGGAAACAAGTTGCCAGCAGTCTCTCCATATGGAGGAGAGCAGAATAACTTTCCTTCAGATGGAAGAAACCGGTCGAATGAGTTGACATCAAAGCTTAATTTGGGATATACCATAGATAAGCATCATGGTGTCAATCTGAATGTTTACTTTGATAGAAACTCACTTCATCCAAATGACTCTTTAATGGATAAAGCCTTGGGATTTCAATCAAATTTTCCAAGTAAGATGAAAACCTTAACAACGGGTTTGTCATACGATCTGACCCTCTTTGATGGTCGTTTCCAGAATGCTTTTACTTTAAAGAACTTTATTTTCTCATCTCATTCTCGTAGTATAGATGTTTATTCGGTACGTGCGCCAGAGCCTGTAAAAGTGTCTAAATCTTATTTTGGATTCAGTGATGCCTTTCGCTATAAGTTTACAGATGATTTGATGCTAAAGGCCTCTTTTAATTCAGAGGTGCGAATACCTACAAGTGAGGAGTTGATAGGTAATGGGTATTCTATCCTCGCATCCCCAGCTTTGAAACCTGAGCGTACATCTGGTGTCAATCTTGGTATGCTTTATCGTCACTTAAAACAAGATGGTGGACTTGTTGAGATAGAGTTGAATGGATTTTATAATCAGTTGAAAGACATGATAAGGTTCACGCCTGATATGATTCCTACGATGGCACGCTATCGTAACTTTGGTAGTGTTCGTACGAGAGGTGTTGAACTTGATGTTAAAGGAGATGTCTGTCCAGTACTTTATCTTTATGCGAATGGTACTTATCAAGACCTTCGTGACGTAAGAAAGTTAACTCCTGGTACTACTGTCGAGAACCCCACTTATATGAAACGTATCCCAAACGTACCTTATTTGTTAGCAAACTTTGGTGCAGAGTTCCATAAAGAAAACCTCTTTGGAGGAAAGGAACAGAATACACGTTTCCTCTTTGATGCTTCATACGTGCATACGTATTTCTATGATTTTGAAGTAAGTCGGTATCAAGACAAGAAGATTCCTTCTGCTTTGACAATGGATGCTGCAATAGAACATAGTTTCAAGAATGACCAATGGGTTCTAACGTTTAAGGTAAAGAATCTTATGGATCGCCATGTTGTATCAGAGTTTAATCGTCCTCTGCCAGGAAGATATATAGGAGTAAAAGTTAGATATCTTCTGAAGTAAGAGGCAATAAGACTTTATTTTGCAATATGAAAGAATAAAGTATGATTCATAAAGAAAGGACATATTGTGTGTCTATAGAGATAATATTAATATTAAATAAAGAGAACAATGAAAAAGCTTAAATCAATTCTTTCAGCCATTGTTGTGATGGCTATGTTTACCGCTTGTGGAAATAATGGTGACGACCCAACACCGGGTCCTAAACCTAATCCTGGTAATAAGGACTTCCATGGAGTTGTCTTCGCAACGGGAATTACCAATCCAGAGGGTAATAGTGGTAATGTATATTTACAAGCATTACCAAGTTTATTGCCTGGTACTTATGATAATAGCAATAGTATTCCTTGCGGTTTTGGTGCTACGCCAATTGTAACAGAGTCGGGCAATGTCTACTCATTCCCTGATTATATGGGTAATACGAAGGCAGAGATAAATCGCTATAGAATCATGAACGATGGTACGTGGAAGAAAGAAGGTGCCTTGCCTATTCCTGCAGGTGCTGCAGCATGTAACATTGTAGAGGCAAGTAGTGAGAAAGCATATCTAAGTTTACAAGGTATTGGTGTTGTGATGGTATTCAACCCAACAACTATGACAAAGATTGCTGATATTGACCTTAATAATCTGAAACAGTCAGATACGAGGGTTGCACCAGCTGCAATGATTATTCGTGATGGTAAACTCTTTGTTGGACTGAACCAAATGAATGCTCAGTATATGCCAACACGTAATAACATAGAGTTTGCTATGATTGATGTGAAGACAAATAAGGTAGAGAAACACATTGTTAATGAGTCTTTGGGTATGTGCTTTGCTACTCGTCCTATTGATGCTGGTTCAATCTTTATGGATGAGAATAAGGATATTTACTTTAACTGTGTTGGCTCATTTGGATTTGTTCCTGGACTAAATGGTGGTGTCGCTCGTATAAAGAATGGTTCTACAGAGATTGATCCAGACTTCCTGATTCGTCTTGATAAGACAGAGGTTGCTGGTCTTTCAACCAAGCATATAGACTATATCGCAGCTATGTGTTATGCGGGTAAGGGTTTACTATATATTTATGGAAACTCCTTTGCACTTGCTCCTGATGGTCTGACAAATCCATACCTCAGCTTTACATCTGTTCCAATCGTTGTTGATTTGAAGCAAAAGACAATGACGCTTATCAATGGTATGGAGATTTCTAATCCTCAAGGTATTGCTGTTGCTAAGCATAAGAATTTGATAGTCTTCGGTAGTGCTAATAAGAAGGCTACGGGCTTCTACACTTACAATCCAGATACGAAAGAAGTTGCAGGTCCTATCCTTCAGGTAAAGGGTAACCCTTGTTTCTTCCATAGCTTTGAGAAGTAATTAAACTTTGTAAACATATTACTTGTTAACTCGTTAACTTGTTAACCCGTCAACTAACTTAGCTTTGTACAATGGAAAAGAGGGTGTGTCAAAATTGATACATCCTCTTTTTATTTTGCTTTGTAATCAGATAACGGGACAGTAGATATTTAGTGTGGATACACATTTAGTTTGTGGAGCTGCTTGGGCAATTGTTGAAATGCTATTTGCTGTCACTGCTGTCATTTTTTGTATGTGCTTAACTTGTTAGTTTACAAAGGAATAAATAAAGTGTTAAAAGTGACAGGAAATTGAAACAAAAGTATTCTTGTAAGATATGTGTATGTACGATGAAGTTAAGAATAACACTATAATAAAATCTTTCCTGTCTGTTAAACCCCAATCGGTCATTAGACCACAATATGTATCATTCTTATTACTCTGGTATTAGAACCTAAACATAGATAACTTGTTAACCCGTCAACTAACTTATCTTTGTACAATAAAAAAAGGCAACCAACGAAAATTTGATTGCCTTTATATTTTGCTTTGTAATCAGATAACTCGTCAACTTGTCAACTTGTTAACTCGTCAACTATCTTACAAATTCACGTTGTCGTTCTTCCATTCAGCAACAGCTGGGATGATGTCGAGACCAATAATCTCATCACGCATCTTGCAGAGGTGCTCGTAAGAAGCCTGAAGAGAAGCCATCTCCTCTGGAGTACCTGTTGGCTCAGTGTAGTGAACACCAGTAGCATCGATAGTTGTAGGCATAGCCATCATAACGTTCTTGAAGCCGAGCTTCTCGTCGTTAACGTAGCAACCTGCTGGCAAGGTGAACTTCTCACCGCCCATAGCAGCCTCAATCATCTTAACAGCATTGTAAGCTGGGCTCTGGAATGAGCTACGGCCACGAAGCTTGATAATGTTTGAACCACCCTGTACTGTGTGGTGCTTAATCTCTTCCCAACGCTCTGCAGAAAGACCCATCTCTGCCAATGGCTTACCATCGATCTTAACCTTAGAAGCGAATACAGCCATCTGCTCACCGTGGCCACCGTATGTGTGTGCACCAGTAACCTTATCCTGCTGTACGCCAAACTCGTGAGCCAATGCCTGCTGCAAGCGAGTAGAGTCAAGTGCAGCGAGTGATGTGAGCTGATTAGCCTTCAAACCAGAGTGGATGAGAGCTGTCAATGCTGTAACGTCAGCTGGGTTGAAGATAACAACAACGTGCTTAACGTCTGGGCAGTACTTCTTGATATTCTCACCGAAGTCAGCTGCGATCTGGCAGTTACCCTTCAACAAGTCCTCACGTGTCATACCTTCCTTACGAGGAGCACCACCAGAAGAGATGATGTACTTAGCACCAGTGAATGCCTCAGCAGGGTCAACGGTGTAAGAGAGGTTAGCACCTGGGAAAGCACACTGCTCCATCTCGTCAAATACACCATGAACACCTGGCTCATAGATATCGTACAGACAGATGTTAGAGTGAGACCGAGTGTGAGAACGGTCTGAACCATGTTAGAACCAATCATACCGCCAGCACCGACGATAACGAGTTTTTCGTTTGTTAAATAATTCATAATAGATATTTAATTAAAAGTTAAATTCTCTTTTATATCGATACGGCAAAGTTACGAAAAAAATGAGCATGTGAGAAAGATATTTTAGAATAAATGTGTTATTTATTATAAAAAGTAGAGGCTTTGCAAAGTCTGTCTATCAAATCTATTAATTCTTAGTCGGCTTGTCTTGGAAGTTCTGAATTTATTGTTTAACTTAGCAGCGTAAATAAAGTTGCTTTTACAAAGGAAGGGAGGATTTGTATAAGTTACTTCGATAGTAAATGAGATTTCTTAAGATTGAACCTTAAAAACAACGATATGACACATACAATTAATGAGCGTGTTGGCAGATTACGCTCCTGGATGAAAGAGAATGGGTTTACTGCTTTTGTTTTCCCAAGTAGTGATCCCCATAATAGTGAATATGTAGCTGACCATTGGAAGAGCCGTGAGTGGATATCTGGCTTTAGTGGGTCGGCAGGAACGGCAGTTGTCACTTTAGAACATGCTGCGCTATGGACGGATTCACGTTATTTTATTGCAGCTGAGAAGGAGTTGAACGGTACTGGCTTTCAGCTAATGAAACTTCGTGTGGAGGGGACTCCGTCTGTGTCAGAATGGCTTGCAAGTGAACTGTCTACTTATGAAAAGGCCGTGGTTGGACTGGATGGGAATGTAAACTCTTTTGCAGAGGTTGCTGCGATGGAACAAGAGTTGGCGACAAAAGGGAACATTACTGTGCGAACAGATGCCGACCCTATGGCTGAACTTTGGACGGACAGACCTGTAATTCCTGATAATATGGTAAGTCTTCATCCGTTAGAATATTCTGGAGAATCAACATCGAGTAAGGTAAGTAGGGTTCGTAAGCATCTTTTAGATTGTGGTGCTGATGGATTATTGGTAACAGCTCTCGATGAGATTGCATGGGTGTTGAACTTGCGAGGGAGTGATGTGCACTGTAACCCTGTTTTTGTATCTTATCTATTGATTTCCCCCGAAAATATTACTTTATATATAAATAATGTAAAACTTCCCGATGATGTTAAAGCCTATTTGATGTCAGAACATATAGATGTACAGGCTTATGAATCGGTTGTAGAGGGACTTCGTTTATATGCGGGTAAATCGCTGTTAGTAGATATGTCCTCTACAAACTATTCGTTGGCAACGGCAGTGCCTTTTGAGAAGGTGTGCTCGGGTGTTTCTCCAATTGCCAGTATGAAGGCTGTAAAGAACAAAGTGGAGCAGGATGGCTTCCGTGCTGCGATGTTGCGGGATGGTGTGGCTGTGGTAAAATTCCTTGCGTGGCTAAAGTCTGCTGTTGAGGCTGGTGGACAGACGGAAATATCACTTGATGAGCGTTTAACGGCTCTACGTGCTGAACAGCCAAAGTTTAAGGGTATCTCTTTTGATACGATAGTAGGCTATGAGGCGCATGGAGCTATTGTACATTATGAAGCAACGCCAGAGACGGATGTACCTGTTCAGCCACATGGTTTGGTGCTTATTGATAGTGGAGCGCAATATTTAGACGGTACGACAGATATTACAAGAACTATTGCTTTGGGCGAACTGTCTGAAGAACAGTGTCGAGTTTATACTTTGGTACTGAAGGGACATATTCAACTTGATAGGTGTCGTTTTCCTGCAGGTGCGTGTGGATCACAGATTGATGCGCTTGCACGTGCACCGATGTGGCGAGAAGGGTATAATTATATGCATGGAACAGGGCATGGAGTAGGGAGTTATCTGAATGTGCATGAAGGTCCTCACCAGATACGAATGGAATGGCGTCCTGCTCCACTTCAAGCAGGAATGACCGTTACTAATGAGCCTGGTATTTATCTGGAAGGAAAGTTTGGTGTGCGTATAGAAAACACATTGTTGATTGTTCCTGCTGAATCTACAGCCTTTGGTGATTTTCTTAAGTTTGAAACACTTACGCTCGCACCGATTGACACGGCTCCGATTGTGCTTGAAATGCTGAGTACTGAGGAACGTGAGTGGCTTAATAACTACCATCGTCGTGTTTATGAAAGTTTGTCTCCATATTTGGAAGGCAACGAGAAAGAATGGCTGAGAAAGGCAACTTTGCCAATCTAAACTTGGCGTAGTCTTGTTAAGAGTACGTAGTTTTGTTGTCATTGAAAAAAATGCTCAAAGGCTCTAAATAGCGGGCTTCAGAGCTCTTAATGACCTTATTTTTGTGTCCTCTTTAATCTATAAGAAAGTAGGAAAAATCCGCAAATGTTTGGAAGTTAGGAGAATAAAGTGTAACTTTGCAGGCGCAAAAGTGGTGTCATGCCCTTTTGCATATGTTTAATTAATAAATAATTTAAAACAAAAAGCATGATTATTGTACCAGTAAAGGACGGTGAGAACATCGAGCGCGCGCTCAAGAAGTTCAAGAGAAAGTTTGAGAAGACAGGTGTTGTTAAGGAGCTTCGTGCTCGTCAGCAGTTTGACAAACCATCTGTTAAGAAGCGCTTGAAGATGGAACGTGCCGTTTACGTACAGCAGCTTCGCGACGCAGAAGAGTAAAATCTTCTTTAAAAATTTGGCGGTTTGGATTAATTTCCGTAAATTCGTTGCCATATAAATGATTTGACAATGTGCCGATGGTAGAAAAGTTCTTAGATTACATTAAGTTTGAAAGGAATTATTCCCCGATGACAGTAATCAACTATCGTAAGGACTTAACGGAGTTCGAACGATTCTACAAGGAACTTGAACCTCAGCTCTCTTGGGAGTCTGTAGACTCTGATATTGTCAGAAATTGGATGGAGTACATGATGGATAGAGGTAATTCTGCTTCGTCTGTCAATAGAAGACTCAGTGCGCTGAGGTCTTTCTATAGATTTGCACTTCGTCGTAAACTTATTGAAAAAGACCCTGTTCATGGTCTTCAAGGTCCTAAAAAGCAAAAGCCTCTTCCTCAATTCCTAAAGGAGTCGGAAATGGAAAGGCTGCTGGATTCTAAGATGTGGACAGATAGTTATAAGGACGTACTTGAACGTACTATAATTATAACATTCTACGTAACGGGCGTTCGTCTGTCAGAATTGATTGGTCTTGATGATAAAGATATTGACAATGTCACTTGTGAAATTAAAGTAACAGGTAAGAGAAATAAGCAACGAATTGTTCCCTTTGGTAAGGAACTTGCTGATGTGTTCGCTCAGTACCAAGAAGTACGCAACACGACAGTAAAAGGTGATTCCAAAGCCTTTTTTCAAACAGAAAAGGGCAAAAGGATGACGACTGCACAGGTAAGAACTTTGGTTAAGAAGAATCTTTCAAAGGTGTCAACGTTGAAAAAACGTTCACCACACGTTCTTCGCCATACGTTTGCCACGGCAATGCTCAATCATGAAGCAGGACTGGAAAGTGTAAAGAAGCTGCTTGGCCATGAGAGTCTGTCAACGACAGAGATTTATACTCATACAACTTTCGAGCAGTTGAAGAAAGTCTATAAAAATGCCCATCCAAGGGCTTAACCTTTTAAAAACGGAGGTACCTATGGAAATTAAGATCCAGTCGATTCATTTCGACACAACCGAGAAGTTACAAGCCTTTATTACCAAGAAGGCTGAAAAATTAGAAAAGTCTTACGAAGACATTCAGAAAGTAGAGGTGCAATTGAAGGTAGAGAAACCTGCTACAGCATTAAATAAAACCACAAGTTTATCAGTAGTAGTTCCTGGTAATACCTTGTTTGTGGAGAAAACATGTGATACCTTTGAAGAAGGAATTGATCAGTGTTTAGATGCGATGAAGGTTCAGCTCACCAAGTTTAAGGAAAAACAAAGAAAGCATTAAAAAATCTCTGAAATATTTTGGAGATTAAAATAAAAAGTCTTACCTTTGCAGCCGTTTTACGACAAGTAGCCTTCGGCTGCAAAGTAATGCCTCTTTAGCTCAGTTGGCCAGAGCACGTGATTTGTAATCTCGGGGTCGTTGGTTCGAATCCGACAAGAGGCTCTCCTTGAAAGGGGGATACATTTGCTGACGGGTAGTTTCCAGAGTGGCCAAATGGGGCAGACTGTAAATCTGCTGCTTCTAGCTTCGGTGGTTCGAATCCATCACTACCCACTTCAGAAAATGTAATTTGCGGAAATAGCTCAGTTGATAGAGCACTAGCCTTCCAAGCTGGGGGTCGCGGGTTTGAGCCCCGTTTTCCGCTCTATGGTTTTGCTGTAATAGCTCAGTGGTAGAGCACTTCCTTGGTAAGGAAGAGGTCCTGAGTTCAACTCTCAGTTACAGCTCTGCTATTATAGTTGTTAATTTAGTGTAACTAAAAGCACAGATTATTCATTTAATATTAAATAAGAAAAAGCTATGGCTAAAGAAGAATTCGTGCGCACCAAACCGCATGTAAACATTGGTACTATCGGTCACGTTGACCACGGTAAGACCACTCTTACTGCAGCAATCTCAAAGGTTCTTCATGAGAAGGGCTTCGGTACAGAAGATGTTAAGTCTTTCGATCAGATTGATAATGCTCCTGAGGAGAAAGAGCGTGGTATTACCATTAACTCTGCACATATTGAGTACGAAACAGCTAACCGTCACTACGCACACGTAGACTGTCCTGGTCACGCCGACTATGTAAAGAACATGGTAACTGGTGCTGCTCAGATGGATGGTGCTATCTTGGTTGTAGCTGCTACTGATGGTCCTATGCCTCAGACTCGTGAGCACGTATTGCTCGCTCGTCAGGTAAACGTACCTCGCTTGGTTGTATTCTTGAACAAGTGTGATATGGTTGACGATGCTGAGATGCTTGATCTCGTTGAGATGGAGGTTCGTGAGATCCTCGAGCAGTACGGTTATGAGGAGGACACTCCTATCATTCGTGGCTCTGCACTCGGTGCTTTGAACGGTGTTGAGAAGTGGGTAGACTCTGTAATGGAGCTCATGGATACTGTTGATACTTGGATTGAAGAGCCAGAGCGTGAGATTGACAAGCCATTCTTGATGCCTGTTGAGGACGTATTCTCTATCACAGGTCGTGGTACTGTAGCTACTGGTCGTATCGAGACTGGTATCTGTAAGGTAGGTGATGAGGTTCAGTTGCTCGGTCTCGGTGAGGACAAGAAGTCTGTTATCACTGGTGTTGAGATGTTCCGTAAGAACCTTCCAACAGGTCAGGCTGGTGACAACGTAGGTCTCCTCCTCCGTGGTATCGATAAGGCTGAGGTTAAGCGTGGTATGGTCGTTGTGCACCCAGGTGCTATCACTCCTCACGATCACTTCAAGGCATCTATCTATGTATTGAAGAAGGAAGAGGGTGGTCGTCATACTCCATTCGGTAACAAGTATCGTCCACAGTTCTACCTCCGTACAATGGACTGTACAGGTGAAATCCACCTCCCAGAGGGCGTTGAGATGGTTATGCCAGGTGACAACGTAGAGATTGAAGTTGTATTGATTTATAAGGTTGCTTTGAACGAGGGTCTTCGTTTCGCTATCCGTGAGGGTGGTCGTACAGTAGGTTCTGGTCAGATCACAGAGATCCTTCCAGACGTAAACTAATCAGTAATCTTATATTATAAGATATAGTTCCCGATTTTCTTGGGAATCGGGAACTAACTTACGGGTTTAGCTCAGTTGGTAGAGCACTGGTCTCCAAAACCAGGTGTCGAGGGTTCGAGCCCTTCAACCCGTGCAAAAAGAAAATATTTTATGTTTAATAAGATAGTTAATTATTGCAAGGCTTGCTACGACGAACTTGCGCATAAAACTACATGGCCATCACGCGCTCAACTTACACATAGTGCAATGGTAGTTATTTCTGCTTCCGTTATCATTGCATTGGTTGTGTTTGCAATGGACTCTGTGTTCCAACGCGTAATGGAATTTGTATATCCAAGATAATTCATTAGGAAATGGCAGATACAGAAAAGAAGTGGTATGTTCTTCGTGCTGTCAGCGGTAAAGAGGCAAAGGTAAAAGAATATATCGATGCTCAATTACGTCTGAACGAAAAACTTGCTGAGCGTGTTTTTGAGGTTTTATTACCTATGGAAAAACACGCAACTGTGCGTAAAGATGGAAAGCGTGTTGTCAAGGAGAAATTAAGTCTCCCTGGTTATGTGCTTGTTCAGGCCAATATGACTCCTGACGTAGCTTCTACGTTGCGTTTCATGCCTAATGTCTTAGGATTCCTCGGAGGTATGTCTGAACCATCACCTGTACGCCAGGCAGATATTAATCGTCTGTTGGGTAATGTGGAAGATACTGAACTCGAAGAAGTTCAGAATGTACCATATATGGTTGGTGAAACTGTTCAGGTTACTGATGGTCCTTTCAGTGGTTTCCATGGTATCATCGAAGAGGTGAATGCCGAGAAGCATAAGCTGAAAGTGATGGTGATGATTTTTGGTCGTCAGAATCCATTGGAGCTAAGTTTTATGCAAGTCGCAAAAGAAGAATAGTGTTGTTACGGATACTATTCTACTATAGTTTAATTTTTAATATTAACAAAAGAAATGGCTAAAGAAGTAGCTGGATTAATCAAATTACAGATTAAAGGTGGCGCTGCAAATCCTTCCCCTCCAGTAGGCCCTGCATTGGGTTCTAAGGGTATTAATATCATGGGATTTTGTAAGGAGTTCAACGCCCGTACCCAGGACAAGGCTGGTAAAGTTCTTCCAGTCGTAATTACCTACTACAACGATAAGTCTTTCAGTTTTATCATCAAGACTCCTCCTGCAGCTGTACAGCTCATGGAAGCTGCTAAGGTGAAAGGTGGATCTGGAGAGCCAAACCGTAGAAAGGTTGGATCCGTAACTTGGGAGCAGGTAAAAGCTATCGCAGAAGACAAAATGCCAGACCTCAACTGTTTCACAGTAGAGAGTGCAATGAAGCTTATTGCTGGTACTGCTCGTAGTATGGGTATCACTGTAAAAGGGGACTTCCCTGGTAAATAATTTTAAACTTCAAAAGTAAAAATGAGTAAACTGACAAAAAATCAGAAATCAGTAGCTGAGAAGGTTGAAGCAGGGAAGGCATATTCATTGGCAGAAGCAGCACAGTTGGTAAAAGAAATTACCACTACTAAGTTTGATGCTTCTGTAGATGTTGATGTACGTCTCGGTGTTGACCCACGTAAAGCTAACCAGATGGTTCGTGGCGTTGTGTCACTCCCACATGGTACTGGTAAGGTTACACGTGTGCTTTGTCTCTGTACACCTGATCAGGAGGCTGCCGCTAAGGAAGCTGGTGCTGATTATGTTGGTCTTGACGAATACGTTGAAAAGATCAAGGGCGGATGGACTGATATTGATGTTATTATCACTATGCCATCATGCATGGGTAAGTTAGGTCCTTTGGGTCGAGTACTCGGTCCTCGTGGCTTGATGCCAAACCCAAAGAGCGGTACTGTGACTATGGATGTTGCTAAGGCAGTAAAGGACGTTAAGCAGGGTAAGATTGACTTTAAGGTTGATAAGGCTGGTATTATCCATACTTCAATCGGTAAGGTTAGTATGACTGCTGAGCAGATTTGTGGTAACGCGAAGGAGTTTATCTCTACTGTTATCAAGCTGAAGCCTGCTGCTGCTAAAGGTACATATATCAAGAGTATCTTTATTTCTAGCACAATGAGTAAGGGTGTCAAGATTGATCCTAAATCAGCTGAATAACTCTAAAAGTTTGTACAATGAAGAAAGAAGTAAAAGATACAATTATCGCTGAACTCGGTGAGAAGTTAAAGAACTATCCTCATTTCTATTTGGTTGATGTAACTGGATTGAATGCTGAGGCTACAAGTTCTCTTCGCCGTAAGTGTTTCAAGAGCGAAATCAATATGGTTGTTGTGAAGAATAACCTTCTTCACAAAGCTTTTGAAGCTTCAGATGTAGATTTTGAACCACTGTATGGTTCTTTGAAGGGTAATACAGCAGTATTGTTTTCTCAGACTGCTAATGTACCAGCAAAGTTGTTGAAGGAGTATAAGAAGGAAGGTATTCCTGCTCTTAAGGCAGCTTACGCAGAGGAATCTCTGTTTATTGGTGCTGACAAACTCGAAGAACTTGCAGCTCTCAAGAGCAAGAACGAACTTATTGCAGACGTTGTGGCATTGCTACAGTCTCCAGCAAAGAACGTTGTTTCTGCTCTCCAGTCAGGTGCTGGCACCATCCATGGTGTGCTTAAGACTTTAGGCGAGCGTCCTGAGTAAAAAATCTAATAAAGTCAATAAGGTATATTATTTTTAGAACAAAAAATTAAAAATTTAGAATAAAATGGCAGACGTAAAAGCTATTGCAGAAGAGTTAGTAAATCTTACTGTTAAGGAAGTAAATGAGTTGGCAACTGTCCTCAAGGACGAGTATGGTATTGAGCCTGCAGCTGCAGCTGTTGCTGTAGCTGGTCCTGCTGCAGCTGCTGCAGGTGGTGCAGCTGAGGAGAAGTCAGATTTTGACGTAGTTCTCGTTGACGCTGGTGCTAACAAGCTCAAGGTTGTTAAGGCTGTTAAGGAGGCTTGTGGTCTCGGTTTGAAGGAAGCTAAGGACCTCGTAGACGGTGCACCTTCTACTTTGAAGGAGGGTATGGCTAAGGCTGAGGCTGAGAACCTGAAGGCTGCTATTGAGGCTGAGGGTGCTAAGGTTGAGTTGAAGTAATTCTACTTCTTCCTTACATTAATAAAAAAACACGGTTAGGATTTACCAAGTAGGTGAGTCCTAACCTTTTTGTGTCTTTTGACATATATAGGGATTTCCCCTTTTTAGTCCGCCGCTGGACTTTAAACATTCGAATATTTAATTTCAGTTATGGCATTAGAAAATAAACCCAGAGTAAATTTCGCCAGCGTTAAGAATCCGTATCCATATCCGGATTTCCTCGATGTGCAGTTGAAGTCTTTCCGTGACTTCCTACAGCTGGATACTCCGCCTGAGGAACGCAAGAATGACGGTTTGTATAAGGTGTTCGCAGAGAACTTCCCTATCACCGATACGCGTAATAATTTCGTCCTTGAGTTCCTGGATTACTATGTTGACCCACCAAGATATTCTATTGATGAATGTTTGGAGCGTGGCTTGACATACAGTGTACCTTTGAAGGCTAAGATGAAGCTGTATTGTACTGACCCAGACCATGAGGATTTCGGTACATTTATTCAAGATGTATTCTTGGGAACAATTCCTTACATGACCAGCAATGGTACTTTTGTTATCAATGGTGCTGAGCGTGTTGTTGTTTCTCAGTTACATCGTTCTCCGGGTGTATTCTTTGGTCAGGGTGTTCATGCTAATGGTACTGTACTTTATAGTGCACGTATCATCCCATTCAAGGGTTCATGGATAGAGTTTGCTACTGACATAAACAATGTCATGTATGCTTATATTGACCGTAAGAAAAAGTTGCCTGTAACCACGATGCTTCGTGCTATTGGTTATGAGTCTGACCGTGATATTCTTCAGATTTTTGATCTTTGCGAAGAGGTAAAGGTGAATAAGAAGAATATGAAGGCAGCTATCGGTCGCAAGATTGCTGGTAATGTCATGAAGTCTTGGACTGAAGACTTTGTTGATGAGGATACAGGCGAAGTTGTATCTATAGAACGTAATGAGGTTGTTGTAGAGCGTGAGACTATCATCACAGAAGACAATGTTGATCAGATTCTTGATAGCTCAGTTTCTTCAATCTTGCTACATAAGGATGAGGATGCTGCAAGTAAGTATTCTATCATCTTCAACACACTTGCCAAAGATCCAAGCCACTCAGAGATTGAGGCAGTAAATTATATTTATCGTCAGCTGCGTAATGCAGATGCTGCTGATGATGCAAGTGCACGTGAGGTATTCCAAAACCTATTCTTCTCAGACAAGCGTTATGACTTGGGTGAGGTTGGTCGTTACCGAATCAATAAGAAGTTGAATTTGGAAACGGATATGGATGTACGTGTACTGACAAAGGACGATATCATCGAGATTATTAAGTATCTTATCAGCCTTATCAATTCAAATGCTACGGTTGATGATATTGACCACTTGTCAAATCGTCGTGTTCGTACTGTTGGAGAGCAGTTAGCTAACCAGTTCTCTGTCGGCCTTGCACGTATGAATCGTACTATCCGTGAGCGTATGAACGTTCGTGATAGTGAAGTATTCCAGCCAACGGATTTGATTAATGCAAAGACTATATCAAGCGTCATTAACTCATTCTTTGGAACTAACCCATTGAGCCAGTTTATGGACCAAACCAACCCATTGGCAGAGGTAACTCATAAGCGTCGTCTTTCTGCTCTTGGTCCTGGTGGTCTGTCTCGTGAGCGTGCAGGTTTCGAGGTACGTGACGTTCACTATACCCATTATGGTCGTCTTTGTCCTATTGAGTCTCCTGAAGGTCCTAACATCGGATTGATTTCATCACTCTGTATGTATGCTAAGATTAATGATCTTGGCTTTATCGTTACACCATATCGTCGTGTGAAGGATGCTAAGGTGGATATGGATAATAAGGATGTAGTCTTCTTGACAGCAGAGGAGGAAGAAGAGCAGATTATCGGACAGGGTAATGCACCATTGAATGCAGATGGTACATTTATCCGTGACGTTGTTAAGTGTCGTCAGGATGCTGATTATCCAGTAGTTACTCCAGACTCTGTTGCTCTTATCGACGTATCTCCACAACAGATTGCATCTGTGTCAGCAGGTTTGATTCCATTCTTGGAGCATGATGATGGTCACCGTGCATTGATGGGATGTAACATGATGCGTCAGGCTGTTCCTTTGCTTCACAATGATGCACCTATTGTTGGTACAGGTCTTGAGAAGCAGGTATGTGAGGATTCACGTACTATGGTTACTGCAGAGGGTGATGGTGTTATCGAGTATGTTGATGCTACAACAATCCGTATTCTCTATGATCGTACAGATGATGAGGAGTTTGTAAGTTTCGAGCCTGCTCTTAAAGAGTATCGCATTCCTAAGTTCCGTCGTACTAACCAGAACATGGTTGTAGACCTTCGACCAATTTGTGATAAGGGTCAGCGTGTGAAGAAGGGTGATATTCTTACAGAGGGTTATGCAACAGAGAACGGTGAGTTGGCATTGGGTCGTAACCTTGTTGTGGCATATATGCCTTGGAAGGGTTACAACTATGAGGATGCTATCGTTATTTCTGAGCGCATGGTTCGCGAGGATGTATTGACCTCTGTTCATGTTGATGAGTATTCCCTCGAAGTTCGCGAAACTAAGCGTGGTGTTGAGGAGTTTACAGCTGATATTCCTAACGTAAGCGAGGAAGCTACTAAGGATCTTGACGATAATGGTATTATCCGTATTGGTGCTCGTGTTGAGCCAGGTGATATCATGATTGGTAAGATTTCTCCTAAGGGTGAAAGCGATCCTTCTCCAGAAGAGAAACTTCTCCGTGCTATCTTCGGTGACAAGGCTGGTGATGTTAAGGATTCTTCTTTGAAGGCTAATCCATCATTGAGCGGTGTTGTTATTGATAAGAAACTCTTTAGCCGTGCTATTAAGACACGTGAGAGCAAGCGTCAAGATAAGAATATTCTTGCTAAGATTGATGAGGAGCAAGAGGCAAAGATTAATGATTTGAAGGACCTCTTGGTTGATAAGTTGCTCGAACTGACTGAGCATAAGGTTTCAGAGGGTGTAAAGGACTACTCTGATGCTGAAATTATCACTAAGGGAAGCAAGTTTACAGTTGCTGCATTGAAGAACCTCGATTATGAGGGAATCCAATCAAATGGATGGACTGATGACGAGCATACCAACCTTCTTATTCAGAAGTTGATTATGAACTTCATCCGCAAGTACAAGCAGATGGATGCTGAGATGAAGCGTAAGAAGTTTGCTATCACTATTGGTGATGAACTTCCATCAGGCGTATTGCAGATGGCTAAGGTTTACATTGCTAAGAAGCGTAAGATTCAGGTGGGTGATAAACTTGCAGGTCGTCACGGTAACAAGGGTATCGTATCAAAGGTTGTACGTACAGAAGATATGCCATTCCTCGAGGATGGTAGTCCTGTAGACTTGGTATTGAACCCAATGGGTGTGCCTTCACGTATGAACCTTGGTCAGATTTTCGAGGCTATCCTTGGTGCTGCAGGTCGTAAGTTGGGTGTTAAGTTTGCTACTCCTATCTTCGATGGCGCTAAGCTCTCTGATTTGAAGGAGTGGACAGATAAGGCAGGTCTGCCAAATCTCTGTTCAACCTATATCTATGATGGTGAAACCGGTGAGAAGTTCGACCAGCCAGCTACAGTGGGTATCACTTACTTCTTGAAGTTGGGTCACATGGTTGAGGATAAGATGCACGCTCGTAGTATCGGTCCATACTCACTGATTACACAGCAGCCACTTGGTGGTAAGGCACAGTTTGGTGGTCAGCGTTTCGGAGAGATGGAGGTCTGGGCTATTGAGGCCTTCGGTGCATCTCATGTTCTCCAGGAAATCTTGACAATCAAGTCTGATGATGTAGTTGGTCGTTCAAAGGCTTACGAGGCTATCGTTAAGGGTGAACCAATGCCAACTCCAGGTATTCCAGAGTCACTGAACGTGTTGTTACACGAGCTTCGTGGTCTCGGTCTCAGTGTCAAACTTGATTAATACGTACACCCCATAATAGAAGTAAAACATGGCTTTTAAGAAAGATAATAAAGTAAAGAGTAATTTCAGCAAGATTACTATCGGACTGGCTTCACCTGAGGAGATTCTTGAGAACTCTTTTGGTGAGGTAACCAAGCCAGAGACTATCAACTATCGTACCTATAAACCAGAACGTGATGGTTTGTTCTGCGAGCGTATCTTCGGTCCAACAAAGGATTACGAGTGTGCCTGTGGTAAGTACAAGCGTATCCGTTATAAGGGTATTGTCTGCGATCGTTGTGGTGTTGAGGTAACTGAGAAGAAGGTACGTCGTGAGCGTGCCGGACATATTGAATTGGTTGTCCCTGTTGCTCATATCTGGTATTTCCGTAGTCTTCCTAACAAGATTGGTTACCTTCTTGGTATGCCAACTAAGAAGCTTGATGCTGTTATTTACTATGAGAAATATGTTGTCATCCAGCCGGGTGTCGTAGAGGGTATGAAGAATGCCGATACTGAAGAGGATTTGAATGGTTCTCATAAGTTCGACCTTCTTTCAGAGGATGAGTATCTCGATATCCTTGATAATAAACTCCCAGAGGGTAATGAGCGTTTGGATGATTCTGATCCAAGCAAGTTCATTGCTAAGATGGGTGCAGAGGCTATTTATGACCTCCTCACAGGCATTGATCTTGATCGTTTGGCAGGTGAATTGCGTGACCGTGCAACAACAGACTCAAGTCAGCAGCGTAAGACAGAAGCTTTGAAGCGTCTGCAGGTTGTAGAGGGCTTCCGTCAGTCAATCGGTGTGAATAATCCAGAATGGATGATCATGAAGATTATCCCTGTTACTCCACCAGAGCTTCGTCCATTGGTTCCATTGGATGGAGGACGTTTCGCAACATCTGACCTTAATGACCTCTATCGTCGCGTTATCATCCGTAACAATCGTTTGAAGCGTTTGATGGAGATTAAGGCTCCTGAGGTTATTCTGCGTAATGAGAAGCGTATGCTTCAGGAAGCTGTTGACTCACTTTTCGATAACAGCCGTAAGTCTTCTGCTGTAAAGAGTGAGAGCAATCGTCCATTGAAGTCACTCTCTGACTCTCTGAAGGGTAAGCAGGGACGTTTCCGTCAGAACCTCCTCGGTAAGCGTGTTGACTATTCTGCGCGTTCAGTAATTGTCGTTGGTCCAGAGTTGAAGATGGGTGAGTGCGGTCTGCCTAAGTTGATGGCAGCAGAGCTTTACAAGCCATTCATTATTCGTAAGCTCATTGAGCGCGGTATTGTAAAGACTGTAAAGAGTGCTAAGAAGATTGTAGACCGTCGTGAGCCTGTAATTTGGGATATCCTTGAGAATGTAATGAAGGGTCACCCAGTTATGTTGAACCGTGCCCCGACACTTCACCGTCTTGGTATTCAGGCGTTCCAGCCTAAACTTATTGAAGGTAAAGCTATTCAGTTGCATCCATTGGCATGTACAGCGTTCAATGCAGACTTCGATGGTGACCAGATGGCTGTTCACCTCCCATTGAGTAATGAGGCTGTGTTGGAGACACAGGTGTTGATGCTTCAGAGCCATAACATCCTTAATCCAGCTAATGGTGCACCTATCACCGTTCCTTCACAGGATATGGTGCTTGGTCTTTACTATATTACAAAGATTCGTCCAGGTGCTAAGGGCGAAGGTCTTACATTCTACGGCTCAGAAGAAGCTATTATCGCTTACAATGAGAAGAAGTGTGACCTCCACTCGCAGGTAAAGGTAATCGTTGATGACCTCGTTGATGGTAAACTCCAGAAGCGTATGGTTGAGACATCAGTTGGTCGTGTAATTGTTAATCAGATTATCCCAACTGAGATTGGATACTTCAACGGTATTATCTCTAAGAAATCACTTCGTGGTCTTATCGCTGACGTTATTAAGGCTGTTGGTATGGCTCGTGCTTGTGAGTTCCTTGATGGTATCAAGAACCTTGGTTACCGTATGGCATATGTAGCAGGTCTTTCCTTTAACCTCGATGATATCATTGTTCCTGATGAGAAAACTGATATCGTTGGTAAGGGTCAGAGTGAGGTTGACCAGGTGAAGGCTAACTATGAAATGGGTTTCATCACTGATAAGGAGCGTTACAATCAGGTAATTGATGCGTGGACACACGTAAACAATAACCTTAAGCAGGCCGTTATGAAACACATGACAGAGGCTGACCAGGGTTTCAATGCTGTATATATGATGCTTGACTCTGGTGCCCGTGGTTCTGCTGACCAGATTGCTCAGCTTGCTGGTATGCGTGGTCTTATGGCTAAGCCACAGAAGGCTGGTGCTGAAGGTGCTCAGATTATTGAGAACCCAATTATCTCTAACTTTAAGGAGGGTATGTCTGTGTTGGAGTACTTTATTGCTTCTCACGGTGCTCGTAAGGGTCTTGCTGATACGGCTATGAAGACTGCCGATGCAGGATACTTGACACGTCGTCTTGTTGACGTTTCTCATGATGTTATCATCAATGAGGAGGATTGTGGTTCACTCCGTGGTCTTGAGTGTCGTGCCTTGAAGAATGGTGATGAGACAATTGCAAGCCTCTATGAGCGTATCTTGGGTCGTGTGTCAGTTCATGATGTTATCAATCCTACAACTGGTGATATTATTGTTGCTGCAGGTGAAGAGATTACAGAAGCAAAGGCACAGGCTATTGAAGATTCACCAATTGAGATGGTAGAAATCCGTTCTGTACTCACTTGTGAGAGCAAGAAGGGTGTATGTAAGAAGTGTTACGGACGTAACCTTGCTTCTGCACGTATGGTACAGATGGGTGAGGCTGTTGGTGTCATTGCTGCACAAGCTATTGGTGAGCCTGGTACACAGCTTACTCTTCGTACGTTCCACGCTGGTGGTGTGGCTGGTAATGCTGCGGCTAATGCAACTATTACTGCTAAGAACGATGCTAAGATTGAGTTCGATGAACTTCGTACAGTACCATTCGTTGACGATGAGGAGAAGGAGTGTCAGATGGTTGTAAGCCGTTTGGCTGAAATCCGCTTCGTAGACCTAACACAGGTATTGTACTCCTTACAGATAACGTTCCTTATGGTAGTTCTCTTTACTTCAAGTCAGGCGACACTGTTAAGAAGGGCGATTTGATTTGTAAGTGGGACCCATTCAATGCTGTTATTGTTAGTGAGTATGCTGGTATTCTCCGTCTGCATGATGTTATAGAGGGCGTTACTTATAAGGCAGAAACCGATGATGCTACAGGTCTTACAGAGCGTATCATTATCGATTCTCGTGATAAGACAAAACTCCCTACTGTTGATATTGTCAAGGTTGGTGCTAAGAAGGGTGCTGATGGTCTTTATGCTGCATCTGATATCCTTGGTACATATAACCTCCCTGTAGGTGGTCACTTGGAGCAGGTACTTCTTGATGGTGCTGAGATTAAGACGGGTATGACACTCGTTAAGATTCCTCGTTCTGTCGGTGGTGCTGGTGATATTACTGGTGGTCTTCCACGTGTTACTGAGCTCTTCGAGGCTCGTAACCCATCTAACCCTGCTGTCGTATCTGAAATTGATGGTGAGATTACTATGGGTAAGGTGAAGCGTGGTAACCGCGAGATTATCGTGACTTCTAAGACTGGTGAGCAGCGTAAGTATCTTGTTAGTCTGTCTAAGCAGATTCTTGTGCAAGAGCATGATGCTGTTCGTGCTGGTACTCCATTGTCTGATGGTATCATCACACCTGCTGATATCTTGTCTATCATGGGTCCAACAGCTGTTCAAGAGTATATTGTTAATGAGGTTCAGGACGTATATCGTTTGCAGGGTGTGAAGATTAATGACAAGCACTTTGAGATTATCGTTCGTCAGATGATGCGCAAGGTACGTATCGACGATCCAGGAGATACTACATTCCTCGAGCAAGAACTTGTTGACAAACTTGACTTTGCTGAGGAGAATGATCGTATCTGGGGTAAGAAGGTTGTTACCGATCCGGGTGATTCTGAAAACTGCTATAAGGGTCAGATTCTCTCTGTACGTAAGTTACGTGATGAGAACTCAAGCCTTAAGCGTCGTGACCTCAAGGTCGTTCAGGTGCGTGATGCCGTTCAGGCAACTGCTACCCAGATCCTTCAGGGTATCACTCGTGCTGCCCTCGGTACGAAGAGCTTCATGAGTGCTGCTTCCTTCCAGGAAACAACTAAGGTCCTCAACGAGGCTGCTCTCCGTGGTAAGAGCGATAACCTTGAGGGTATGAAGGAGAATGTTATCTGTGGTCATCTCATTCCTGCCGGTACTGGTCTTCGCCAGTGGCAGAAACTCGTTGTTGGTTCGCAAGAAGAACACGAGCGTATGGAGGCTAACAAGAAGAATGTTCTTGACTTCGCTAAGCAAGAGGCAGAGGCTACACAGGAGTAATCCTAACCTCTCATACATAAGATTAAAAGGGATTTGCAATAATTTGCAAGTCCCTTTTTTGTATATTGCTTTAGCTGTCTAAGTTCATTATTAGAACGAAAGGTGATGGTGTAAAGGTCAAATTTATTCATTAATCCCAAATCTCTAAATGATGAAGATTCTAACATAGTTAACTCTCTTATTCTTAAAAATTATAATAGTATTTTGATTTAGCTTACCAAATGTTAAAATAGTATTATTTTATGTTTTTCTTTTGCTTTTATAAAAATATCTTTCTACTTTTGGCATCGTAAAACAACAGATTGTGAATCTTCCTCTTCTTTCCAAGAGCAAGACTGTTTATCAGCCGTACAGAGGGGACTTCAAGAAGTTGTTGAGGTTTTCTCTTTTTTGTTTTCTGGTAAAGGAGATGATAAGGGTACCTCGGTTATCATTTTTTTTCTAACAACTTAAAAATTTTCAATTATGAGTTCATTTAGAGCAACTTTGGAATTGGGTGGTAAGGAGTATGACGTACTCTACTCTAACTACGAGTTCAGCCGTACAACTGACAAGAAGGGTCAGCCTGCATCGAGCATCTCTGGCGGTCGTATCAGCGTAACCATCGAGTCTACTGATGACACTTCTACTATCGAGGCTATGCTTAACAGCCAGTTCAAGCCTGTTGAGGGTAAGATCGTTTACAAGAAGAGCGAAGAGGATGCTAAGATGAAGGAGATTTCTTTCAAGAATGCTTACATCGTTCACTACAAGGAAACTCTCGACGTTAACAACGAGGCTCCTATGACCATCGCTATGACTTTCTCTGCTGAGAATATCAACGTGGGCAATGCAGAGCTCGACAACCGTTGGCCTCGCACATAAGTCTGAAAAACATTAGGACTATGCTGAGCTTTCGTGTTCGGCATAGTCCTTTTCGCTTTCAACACTCAAAGGAGGCTTAAATCAGTTTATATTGCAGTTATCGTCTGCCTCCTAAGACTAAAGATATAATACCCCAGCACGCCTATTAGCTTAATTTTATCTCAAAACAAACAACCCATGTCAATTCCTTTCAACCCCATCACTATCAGCGTAGGAAAGAAGTCTCTTTCTTCTTTTATTTCTCTACAAATCGAACAAAACATAGGTAAACACCACCGATTCCAAATGGCTGTTGAATTGGAAACGGGTAGCAATAGATATGTACATAATATCAATAGCAGCAAGAAATGGCTCGGAGAAAGCATCGTTGTGAAGGCTGCAAATACTCCTATCTTTGTTGGTGTGGTGACAAATGTACAATTACACAGAGAAGGAAGTGACTTTGGATGTATCATCGTTTCTGGTTACTCCGCAACATACAGAATGGAAACGGCACATAGCTGCTTCTCATGGAATGATAGAACCATTGGGGATGTAGTGAAAAAGTTGTGCGAACAAGCTAAGGTGCAATTAGAGTTGAATCCTGCATTCAAGGAAACCAAAGACTTTATCTGTCAATATGAAGAATCCGACTTCGACTTTATCCGTCGTCTTGCTCATCAGTATCAAGAGTGGATGTATTTCGATGGAACTAAACTCATCTTTGGTAAACCAAGGAAATTGGCTGACCCTATAAGATTAGAATATGGAACAACACTGTCTTCACTTGACATTGGTTTACAGACCCTCGCACGCTCAGAGCAGGTGTTCTCTTATCACTCTGGTGCTGACCGTGAAATGCAACGTATGACGCCAGACTTGGCATATGGTCATGACAAACTTGCGGGTGAGGCTTTCCGTGCATCATTAGGTATGTTCTCAAAACCTGCAAGACAGCATGCGCTGCCACGTATCAGCAATGAGACAGAGCTCGTTAACTACATGGGGCGTAAGCAGGCGGCTGAGACGGCTGAGACACATTATATCACAGCTGAGAGTCAGGTGCCAACCCTGCGTGTAGGTTCCGTTATAAGTCTCTACAGTTCATTCTTGAAACGGGTAGGAGACCTATCAGAAGAGAGCTTGGGTAACTTTATCATTATCGAGATAACCCATGAGGTGAGCCAAGGCAGCTACTACAAGAACCGCTTCAAGGCTATCCCTGCTACAATAAAGGCACTGCCAAGTCCAAAGGTGCGTATGCCATTGGCTGAGACACAGATGGCAACCGTGCTCAGCAATGCTGACCCACAGGGCAAGGGCCGTGTTCGTGTACGCATGAACTGGCAGACAGATGGTATGCAGACAGGCTGGGTGCGTGTGATGACCCCAGATGGCGGTAGCAGTAGTGACGTAAAGAGTAACCGTGGTTTTGTGTTTATCCCAGAGGTAGGCGACCAAGTCCTCCTCGGCTTCCGCCATGGAGATCCAGCAAGACCATACGTTATGGGTAGTCTGTTTAACGGAACGACTGGTGGTGGCGGTGGTCAAGGCAATAACTGCAAGAGCCTTACCACACGAAGTGGCAGCTCCCTTAAGCTTGATGATTCTGCAGGTAGCGTCACATTGCACGACAAGGGCGGCGTAAGTATGAACTTTGATGGTGGCGGAAATTCTACAATCAATGCTAAGTGTAGCCAAGTTTCAATGCAGGGTCAAGTGCCGGTATAAATGTTGGTGCCAAGAAACATCAGCCTGCTTCATCTGCTTTAACTATGGATAGTGATGGTATAATAGACCTTAGCGGTAAAAGTAAAATCACTATAAAAGTTGGTGACAGCACAATAACAATAGATACTACGAGTATTGTTTTGGAGGCGCAGAATATCCATGCCGCAGGAAGCAATCTTAGTCTGTCGGTGATAGGAGGTGGAACTGGTATCTCTATGACGGAAGCTAAAAATCTTGATATAATTGGAACCCCTGTGAACATAAACCAAGGTGATGGAGGAAAAGTAAATATAAAATAGAATTATGGAGCAGAGATATAAAGTGAATACAAGAAGTTCTATAGAACTTAAGGGGATAAACATATATCAAGACTCCAAAAGCCAGGAATGGAGTGTCGTACTTGAAAAGAAGGAAGACAGTTACATTGTTGTAATAGTGCGGAGTACCCTATACGATTCAGATGCTGAGAAAAATCTGAAATCTCTACTTAATATGGTTGAAGACGTTTATGCACGTATTGCTCTTCGTGTAAGCCCGGAATGGAGAAATGATAGTAGATAACAGAACAGAGATTATTAATCATTGGGAGACCGTTCAGGAGAATATTATGGCTACTTTCGGGTGCGATGATGAAATGAAGACGTTCTGTGAGAATGTCAGAGAAGGTCTGGATAACATAGACCGTTACGTTAGGCGTAATATGATTTTCTTTGTTCTTTTGTCCACATTCAGTAGGAGGGAGGAATTTGAGTTTCTTACAGATTCCTTCCTGTCCGTTGGTGACTCCATAAAGGTGAATATCAAACGTAACGAAAGTGCAGAGGAAAGCGCGGGGAAAGATATTCTTATACATGAAGGAAGGGCAGTCCCAGTTGATTTACGACAAATGCGTGGAAGTATGATGATAAAGTGTCTCAATATATAGGTTCTCCATTCGTTTATGATTTTTCATTTATTTCAAGATACGAATATGATAATCAGAAGGGAGGTATGTTTGATAATGCCGTATGCAATATATATGAGCAGATGTCAGATGGTTACTCCTTTAAAAACCATATAGAATTTATATCTTTATAATAAGGAATAATGGCAAAGGAATATGTTCTGGATGATGATATGGTTGTTTGTACTTCTGGTGCAAGACAAACTACGATTCATGTATCCAGTCAGTACATGGTGAGAAGAGGAAATGGGAAGTTCGTGGCAACAGAAGATGACCGTTTCACAGGTTGCTTTTTGTGCCAGAAGGTAACGGCTATAGGGTCTTCTTATGGTTTTATTGCAGGAGGTATTTTAGGTGCAGTCGTTGGATTGTCATTGACTCCTACGATGGCTGTTACTGGTTTCTTGTCAGGAGCAATTTATGGATTACTGTCAGGAGCAAAGGAGGGAGGCGAAAAAGGGGCCGCTGTGGGTAAGTCTGCAGGAGGGGCTATTGGAGCGGTCCTTGGAGCAATAGCAGCCCCATTTCCGTTAAAAAAGATTGGTGCAGCTGTGGGAAAAGTCGTAGGTCAGATTCAAGGTAGCGTTGCTGGCGGAATTATAGGTGCTGTCTGCAATGGCCTTTCCAAGGGGGTGGAAGATAGTATGAAGGGGGCAGTTATTGGCACAGCTGCTCCCCCTATTGCTGTTGGGCTTGTCGGAGCAATTTTAAATGGATTAAAATGTAGTATTATTACTAATATGATCATGAATGTAATCAATCCTTGTTCTTTGATGACAAAGGGTACTCCTTGGAGTAGTTTACATTACCAAGTTAAGATTGCTGGGAAATATGCCCTTATGCCTGATGCCAAGATAGCATGCCCGTTTGCAGGAGTTATTTCCATTACAAAACCAGACTGGGACATGATGCTTACATGTGTAAAAATGTCATATTGGGTCTATTGTACACCAGATAAGTATCAGGATTATGAGAAGTATGACCCTGAGAATATGGGGTGGCACGAAGTAACACCAGAAGAATTGGAGGAAAAAGGTGTTGTAAGAAAAATTAATGGGATTAATTATCTTAGTCGTAATCGACAAATAAAATATTCGTCAGAGAAATACAATGGTAAGAATAGGTATTTTTTTGTCGACACCCATTATAAAAGCTATCAAAGCGATAATTCTTCTGATAATGGCTCTGGCATGAAAATGGGAATGTATGAGAAAGATGGTCACTATATTTTAGTTGCTCGGGGGACCGCTCGAGATCCAGATTGGGTAGACGACGATCTAAAACAAGGAGTCGGGTTAGGGAGTGATCAGTATGACCAAGTAACAGCTGTTTCTAAAACTACAACAAAGAAAGTTGGTAAACGAAATGTTACTATAACAGGACATTCTATGGGAGGTGGTACCAGCTCGACAGCGGGCATTGTGACAGGTAGTGATACTTATGCCTTTAATCCAGCTGGAGTACATCCAAATACTACTGCAAAATATGGGAAGAAACTGAGGAATGCATCTAATGTCCACACAATTTATGCTGCAACAGATCCTCTAAATGGTCTACAAAATGCTCTTCCTACAATTGCCCCAAGTTCTGTGGGGGAACGATTAATATTTAATACAGAGAATAAATTTAATATTCAAGATCCATCTAAATATTTGTTAGATGGACATAGCCTTCCTTTACTTATTGAAGAATTAGAAAGGCTATCAGAAGTACATAAAGAAGATAAGAACCTATTAACATTACAAACGTAATATTTCATTATGGTGAGGCTTATTATTTTAGTTTTTATATCAATGTTTTTTACAAGTTGCAGTTTTATGGTTAAAGAAAAGAAAACGAGTACTCCTCTTCCAGCAGATTATTTTTCGAAAGGGAAAGAGTTGGAGATGGCTTCAGCTATTTATAACAATAATCTTGATTCTGTACGATTACTAATACAAGAAGGTGTGGATATTAACAAGCTGAGTGGGGGTGGTATGACTTATTTGTACTTTGCATTGATGAGGAAAGAGTATGATATTATGAAATTATTATTAGAGAATGGTGCTAATCCTAATATTGTCAATAATTTTTATAGTAAACCTGGATACCAAAAAGAAGGTTATAGTGAAGAAAAAGAATTAGGTGTCTGCCTTGAAACCTCAGGAGATCCATACTATGAAATTAAATACATGAAACTTCTTATAGAATATGGTGCGAATGTAAATGATACTATCGGTATCACGCCATTAGAAGCTTCATGTCATGACAATCTTCAAAGTAAAGAAAAAATTAAATATCTAGTAGAACATGGTGCAGACATAAACTATTGTCCATCTGGAGCTTCTATCATAGGAAGTCAGGCTTCTATCTATAATTGGGATATGGTTCTCTTCTTATTAAATTTAGGAGCAAATCCTATGAGTGATATAGATCCTGATTTAATGTTGCCTCTGCAGTGCAGGATTATTATGATGAAGGGTTTGACCTTGATTCTGAGAACGGAAAGATGGCCCAGGAAGTAAAACGAAGACTTGAACAGCGAGGAATTAAGTTTCCTTACCATCCTACAAGCCAAGCAACTTCACCTGAAAGTAGGAAGTAGGTTGCATTCTTATAAAATACTTACGGGAGAGGAGTAGGTCTCTTCGTTTCTATCAAAATAGTTATAGTTAATCCTTTTTAATATTGTTACGAATGTGCATCTGCAGCATGGGGACAGTGACTTTGGATGTATTATCGTTTCTGGCTACTCCGCAACATACAGAATGGAAACGGCACACAGCTGTTTCTCGTGGAATGATACAACCATTGGGAATGTGGTTAAGAAACTATGCGCAGAAGCTAAGGTGCAGTTGGAGTTAAATCCGGGAATTCAAGGAAAACAAAGATTATATCTGCCAATACGAAGAATCGGACTTCGACTTTATCCGTCGTCTTGCACATCAGTATCAAGAGTGGATGTATTTCGATGGTACTAAACTCATCTTTGGTAAACCAAGGAAATTGGCTGACCCTATAAGATTAGAATATGGAACAACACTGTCTTCACTTGACATTGGGTTACAGACCCTCGCGCGCTCAGAGCAGGTGTTCTCTTATCACTCTGGTGCTGACCGTGAGATGCAACGTATGACGCCAGACTTGGCATATGGTCATGACAAACTTGCGGGTGAGGCTTTCCGTGCATCATTAGGTATGTTCTCAAAACCTGCAAGACAGCATGCGCTGCCACGTATCAGCAATGAGACAGAGCTCGTTAACTACATGGGGCGTAAGCAGGCGGCTGAGACGGCTGAGACACATTATATCACAGCTGAGAGTCAGGTACCTACCCTGCGTGTCGGTTCCGTTATAAGTCTCTACAGTTCATTCTTGGAACGTGTAGGGAACCTATCAGAAGAGAGCTTGGGTAACTTTATCATTATCGAAATAACCCATGAGGTGAGCCAAGGCAGCTACTACAAACCGCTTTAAGGCTATCCCCGCAACGATAAAGGCACTGCCAAGTCCAAAGGTGCGTATGCCATTAGCTGAGACACAGATGGCAACTGTGCCTTAGCAATGCTGACCCACAGGGCAAGGGCCGTGTGCGTGTACGTATGAACTGGCAGACAGATGGTATGCAGACAGGTTGGGTGCGTGTGATGACCCCAGATGGCGGTAGCAGTAGTGACGTAAAGAGTAACCGCGGTTTTGTATTTATCCCAGAGGTAGGCGATCAAGTTCTCCTCGGCTTCCGTCATGGTGACCCAGCAAGACCATACGTTATGGGTAGCCTCTTTAACGGAGTTACAGGTGGTGGCGGTGGTCAAGGCAACAACTGCAAGAGCCTCACCACAAAAAGCGGTAGCTCCTTGAAACTTGATGACTCTGCAGGTAGCGTAACACTGCACGACAAAGGCGGTGTAAGTATGAACTTTGATGGTGGTGGCAACCAAACTTTAGCTACCAAAGCATCTGCAACAACAACTGTTGGTAAAGATGCCAGTGTTCTACGAATGGATAAGGATGGTAATATAGTGTTAAGGGCAGATACACAGATAACATTTGAGATAGATAAAAGTAAAATAATTATAACCAAGGATAAAATCACGCTTGAAAGTTCAGAAATAGAGGTGAATGGTACTACATCTGCGACTGTAAATAGTCCTTCAATAAATATGCAAGGTGGAACAACAAATATAACAAGTACGACTATTAATTTAATGCCAGTACAACCAACAGCACCAGATGATGGTAATGCTTACTTTTTACCAACAGCAGCCGTAAATATTGATAGTACAATAGTAGATATAAATGGTAGTTCTGTAGAAATTAACTAATAATAATTTAGTAAGAAAATGACTGGTTTACATAATAAATGGGAGGTCAAAGATCATCATTCCACTTTGGAGAAGAAGAATGCATTGGATCTTTTATCTGAGAATCATATAGAGTCCTTGGATAGTTCAGCACACTATCGTTTTAAACAGATTAATGTTATCCGTTATGAAGATATTCCTATAAGTAATTCTACAATACGCGCTCAATATCTTTTTGAACGTGCAAATCATAATGTCCATACAAAATGTGAAGAAAGTTATTATACTTTTACACCACAACAAAACAAAATTGGCGATTTTCTGAGCCTTTCTGATCAAATTAGAAAAGAGGTATATTGGCGTATAGATAAAAATGGAGAACCTCTACGTATTTTGAATGAGGGAGAGTTGAAGGAAAGTTGGGAAAATGCTAAAAAAGAAGTTCTTCCTAACAATGAGTTTATGAACTCTTTGGATAAAGAACAGTATAAAAAGATTATTCAAGCTGGAGATACGGAGTTTCAGGATATGAGCTTATTTATACGCAATTATAGAACGAATCTTTTTTTTAGAGAGCTATTTGGACAATACTTAATGAAATCACTAGAGAATTATGAATTTGAGAAATTGCAAACAATGTCTAACTTTTTTTCAAAGATATTGTTATAGAAGCAAATTTCACATATTCAAAGTTGAAAGAGGACGAGAATTTTTATATTTATAGTGAAAGAAAGCGAACTTGACCGTAACAAGCTTGATGAGATAGAGATGGTAAAACAATACAATAAATTATATAAACCAAAAAAATTAAATATGACTTTACAGAATATGATTATAAATATAGAGCAACCATGAAATTAAACAAAGAGGACGGATTGATTGAAAAATCTAACTCTAAGTCTTACAGAAAAAAATTAAAAAAATAATCTAATTTGTGATATCAGTTTTTGATTTAAAGCGTATAGAGTCATGAAAGGTTATATAGAAGAGGGAGGCTGGGTTTCTTGCACGATGGATAGTTTCGGGACTCCCAGACAGTTAGTAGCACGGCGTGATGCTCAGGTTAAACGGCATAATGGTAAAATCTTATTAACAAAAATAGATACAGCTATTGATAAACAATTTGTTTGTAATTCTCCTGTTAAATTCTGGACGGGCTTGGCTGCACTTGCTGTAGGTATAGCAATTGCTTTATCTGGTCCTGTAGGCTGGATAGCTTTGGGAGCGTGTGCTGTAGCTGCTGTTGCGATTACTATTCAATCTGTAACGTCTCATGCTTGTAATGGGTGTTTAGAAGGTACAGAGTGGATTTCTTCATATGAAAAGGTAAAGTTGGGTGGACAAGATGCCATATTATACAATTATTCACAGTTAAAATGTAGTAATGGAGGACTTCTCATTGCGAGTGAGACTTTTGATGAAGCTAATAGTATTTCTAATCAGATGGCTCTGAATAACTGGCAAGCAAATGTAATAAATATCGGACAACATCTCGCAAATGGATATATTGATGGTCTTATGGGCTTTTCTTTCACAGCAGTAGATGTTGCATTTGAATTGGCTGGAGAATACCTTGGAGAAAATAATATCGTAAGTGGAGAAACATGGTTTGGAGTTGGATTAGGCAAAGATGCAACTACTACTATATTAAAAGCTGCACCTGCTGAGCGTGCTATATCGAAAGAGATCGCAAGTAGCATATTTACTGCAGAATTTTGGACTGTCTTTAGAAAATGCCCGAGACTAACTCTTCGATTAATTAGTCCTACGTCGCTTATTAAAGATGTAGGCAAGGGGCTTATAAAAGGTTCAGCCGTCGGCATCCCACAATTACTATTTAACAATTGGATTGATGAGAAAGAAAAAGAATTGAAGGACAAAAATGAGGAAATAGAAAATGCTATTATGCAACACCTCAATAGTGATATTATAGCTAAGAAAGTATAGTTAAATTAAAATGGGTATTTTATAAGAACGTCAAAAAGCTTAACTTTGTTGTAAGTTTGTTATTAATATAACATTTATAAAATAATTTTATTTAGATAATAATATTACAACCATTAAATAATAAAAGATGAGAACTTTCAAAATTAATGCACAAGGAATAGGTGCAGCCATAGGCTTATTGTTGGTAAATGGGATAGTCTATCTTATCTTTCATCGTACACCAGCAAGCGAGGAGGAGATTAACGCATATATTCAGAACTCGGAAGTTGTGGAACTGACAGATTTCACTTTTTTTGATGTGGAAAGAATGGTAACGTATGCAAGACAGCCTTTGAGACGCAACAATAGTACACTGTATAAGAATATAGCAAAAGTTTATTCGCCAGACAGTAAGAAAAATTTTGTTTTAGAGACTTACGATGTCCCTGGCAGAATATCAGTAAATACAGAGATTTTACGAAGGTGTCCTAAGATTTATCTTGTTGTTAATAAGGATGATTTGCATAATCCAAAATTAGGAAGTAAGGAAAAGCCAGTTCCTGCATTATTGTGGTACACAAGTCCAGATAGTAAATTTAATAGAGTTCCTGAAGACGATTACAAAAATAATGTAAAGGAATACCTAACCTATTGCCGAAATGAATAAAGAAAGAGTATAATAACTGGTTAATGGGTAAACTGAAGGGTTAGATAATATAGAAAAGCAAAGATATATTAAAGCAAAAGAGTTCTATCAACAAAATGAAGACTTTCAAAATTAATGCACAAGGAATAGGTGCAGCCATAGGCTTATTGTTGGTAAACGGGATAGTCTATCTGATTTTTCATCGCACACCAGCAACCGAGGAAGAGGTCAACGCATATATTCAGAACTCGGAAGTTGTGGAACTGACGAATATTACCTTTTACGATGAGGAAAACATGGTAAGGTATGCAAGACAACCTTTGAGGCGCAACAATAGTTCATTATATAAAGATATAGCAAAATTTTATTCGCCTGACAGTAAGAAAAATTTTGTTTTAGAGTCTTATGGATCTCCCTACAGAATATCGGTAGATGCAGAACTTTTACGAAGGTGTCCTAAGATTTATCTTGTTGTTAATAAGGATGATTTGCATAATCCAAAATTAGGAAGTAAAGAGAAGCCTGTTCCAGTATTATTATGGTACACACGTCCTGATAGTAAATTTAATAGAGTTCCTGAAAGAAATTATATATATAGTGTAAAGGAATACCTTACCTATTGCCGAAATGAATAAAGAAAGAGTATAATAACTGGTTAATGGGTAAGCTGAAAGGTTAGATAATATAGAAAAGCAAAGATAGATTTAAGCAAAAGAGTTCTATCAAAAAGATGAAGAGTTTCAAAATTAACGCAGGAGGAATAGGTTCAGCCATGGGCTTATTATTGGTATATGGGATAGTTTATCTGATTTTCCATCGTACACCAGCAAGTGAGGAAGAGATTAACGCATATATTCAGAACTCGGAAGTTGTGGAACTGACAGATTTTACTTTTTTTGATGTGGAAAGAATGGTAACGTATGCAAGACAGCCTTTGAGACGCAACAATAGTACACTGTATAAGAATATAGCAAAAGTTTATTCGCCAGGCAGTAAGAAAAATTTTGTTTTAGAGACTTACGATGTCCCTGGCAGAATATCTGTAAATGCAGAAATTTTACGAAGGTGCCCTAAGATTTATCTTGTTGTTAATAAGGATGATTTGCATAATCCAAAATTAGGAAGTAAGGAAAAGCCAGTTCCTGCATTATTATGGTACACAGATCCAAATTATAAATATTATGAAGTTTCTGAAGAGGATTATAGACATAGTGTAAAGGAATACCTTACTTATTGCCGAACTGAATAAAGAAAGAGTATAAAAACTGGTTAATGGGTTAACTGAAGGGTTAGATAATATAGAAAAGCAAAGATAGATTAAAGCAAAAGAGTTCTATTAAAAAGATGAAGACTTCCAAAATAATGCAGAAGGAATAGGTGCAGCCATAGGCTTATTGTTGGTAAATGGGATAGTCTATCTTATTTTTCATCGCACACCAGCGAGCGAGGAAGAGATTAACGCATATATTCAGAACTCGGGAGTTGTGGAACTGACAGATTTTACTTTTGAAAAATGATTACATAATTTCGAATAAAACATCTACAAATAACGGCAAAAACACATGTAAAAGATAAGTTTGTAACAAACGGTAAATCAGTTAGTTATAAGTTTGTGCAAGAAAAGATGCTTAATTGGACTTCAAAAGGGCGTTAGTAAGACCTCTAAAGGGCATCTTTTGTAAGTCAATTAGGCGTCTTTTAGAAACCAAAAGAGCATGTATTGGTTTTGAGTTGTATGAAAATAGTTTACAAGTGTTGGTTGATATGGGAATAAGTAGTCTCGCAAAAGACGGAAATATATCAATAATAAAACAAAATGTCATGAGGCTCTATTGGTTGATTTGACTTTAATGGAAGAACCTAAAGAAAGTTCTGTTAGTAGTGTTATTTTGAGGTGGAAATCTAATAGGTTTAGAGTAAAACTTTTGTAGTTAGATTTGGACAAATAACTTTAATGTATTATCTTTGCGTAAAAGAAGAAAGTATTTATTGCTCCTGAGCACGCATTGCGTCTCCTTGCAGCTTTGCAGGACAATGTAGTACGCTACGAGAAAGAGTTTGGTAAGATGACCGCCACGAACCCAAAGAGTAGGGACCACGCATCATCGCTCCATTCGGTAATGGATGGGCTAAGCCCTAAACAACAAGCTATGCTTAAGAATAAGGATGAAAAACTTGAGGGGTATGAGAAGTTGAATGAAGAGGAAATGAAAAAGTTAGGAATCACAGATTTAAGAGAAATTGACGATCCACATACAGGCTTTAAAGCTGATATCTATAAAGACACGAATGGAGATTATGTACTTGTTTATCGTGGTACCTACAGTGACCCTGACCATCCTGAAAATGATTTAATACATGACTGGAGCAAAGAATGGACTGACGATAACATGAAGCAGGGATTAGGTATGGGAAGTGAACAATATAAAAAGTCTATAAAATTAGCAGAAAAAGTGAATTCAAATAAGCCAAAAGGGAAACAGTTAACTATTACAGGTCATTCTCTTGGTGGTGGTTTAGCAACAGCTGCTGGTGCTGCTACTGGCAGTAAGACTTACGCTTTCTGCCCTGCAGGCGTTCATCCGAATACTTATAAAAAGTATGGCGTAAAGAATCCTGATACTTCTAAGGTTCATACCTATTATTCAAATCAAGATTTCTTAAACATGGCAAGTAATAATCTATCTCTAATGCCAAAGGCTGCAGGTGAAAGAATTATGTTGCACACTCTGGACAGCTTTGATTTTGCTAAAGGACACGACCTCCCTTTACTCTTCAAAGCAATACAAGCTGAGGAGGCAGAGTTAGGAAGACCAATTATTGCCAACATTCTTTAAAGAAACAATCCATAACAATGAAAAAAATTATAGCATTATTGTCATCACTCATTTTAACCTCATGCAGTATGTTTAACAGTGAAGCACCTTACAAGCGTTTTTTTAGTGAGAAAGAATATCCCATTATCCAAGCCATTCATGATTGCGACAAGGACAAAATCCTTGATATGATGCACAGAGGATGGAACGTAAATTCTATGGGTAAACATGGCATGTCCTATTTGCTTTATGCCGTATGGGAACATAACTATGACATGACAAAGTTTCTTTTAGAAAATGGAGCAGATCCCAATTTTGTATCAGTATTTTGGGAAGTAAAACCAGAAGAAACTGTTTGTATGCTCCCTCTTGAAAGAACATGCTACGATAAATATGGAATGAATTATATGAAATTATTGCTCGAACATGGAGCTAATCCCAATGATACACGAGCACAGCTTCCTTTATTTGCGGCTGCATTATATGAAGATAAGCAAAAGATAGAATACTTATTAGAGCATGGCGCAGATATTAACCAATTTAATAGTTCGAAAGAAACTGTAATAATAGATCAGGCGATAACCGCCCAATGGGCTTTCGTACTATGGCTATGGGACAAAGGTGCAGACCCGATGAAAACGGGAGGTATTGGAAGAAATACTGGAGGCAAGGAGAATGTTGCATATTGGGTACAAGATTTTATAAACTATGGAAATGGAGATTATGATGCTCCAGACTTTAAAAAGCTTGTTGAGCGACTAAAAAGTATAGGCGTAGAGTTCCCATATAAACCAGCCATGGATAATACGGAAGAGAATGAATGATAAGACAATGAAATATATTATAGCATTACTATCATCACTCATTTTAACTTCATGCAGTATGTTTAACAATGAAGTACCTTACAAGCGTTTTTTTAGTGAGAAAGAATATCCCATTATCCAAGCCATTCATGATTGCGACAAGGATAAAATCCTTGATATGATGCACAAAGGATGGAACGTAAATTCTATGGGTAAACATGGCATGTCCTATCTGCTTTATGCCATATGGGAACATAACTATGACATGACAAAGTTTCTTTTAGAAAATGGGGCAGACCCTAATTTTGTATCAGTATTCTGGGATGAAACACCAGAAGAAACTGTTTGTATGCTCCCTCTTGAAAGAACATGCTACGATAAATATGGAATGAATTATATGAAATTATTGCTCGAACATGGAGCTAATCCCAATGACACGCGAGCACAGCTTCCTTTATTTGCGGCTGCATTATATAAAGATAAACAAAAAATAGAATACTTATTAGAGCATGGTGCAGATATAAATCAGTTTGATAGCACGAACGAGACTGTAATAATAGACCAAGCACTTGCAAGACAATGGGCTTTCGTCCTATGGCTATGGGACAAAGGTGCTGATCCTATGAAAACGGGAGGTATTGGAAGAAATACTGGAGGTAAAGAAAATGTTGCGTATTGGGTACAAGATTTATAAACTATGGAAATGGAGATTATGATAATCCAGACTTTAAGAAGCTTGTTGCACGATTAAAAAGTATAGGTGTAGAGTTCCCGTATAAACCAGCCATGGATAATACGGAAGAGAATGAATGATAAGGCAATGAAATATATTATAGCATTACTATCATCACTCATTTTAACCTCATGCAGTATGTTTAACAGTGAAGCACCTTACAAGCGTTTTTTTAGTGAGAAAGAATATCCCATTATTCAAGCCATGTTTTTTTGCATTATATCTTATAGTTTATTCCTCTTTGTAATGTCATCTAATTTTGGATAGTAATATGATGTTAGCGTATAGCCTTTATTTTATTTCCAATCCATGCATTTAACGGAAGAACCTAAAGAAACCTATATCAGTAGTGTTATTTTGAGGGTGTAAGCTAAGACAGTCAAGGTAAAAACTTTTGTAGTTAGATTTGGGCAAATGACTTTAATGTATTATCTTTGCATAAGAGAAATAAAGTATTATCTAAATCATATTAACAAAATGGACAATAACAATCAGAATCAAGAGGGGCAGCAGTTGCAGATTGATCTCTCACCAGAAATCGCTAAAGGTGTTTATACAAACTTCCAGATAATCTCTCATTCAAGTTCAGAGTTTGTACTTGATTTGCTACACTTCTTCCAGGTGTGCCAAAGGCAACAGTGACAAGCCGTGTTATTATTGCACCTGAGCACGCATTGCGTCTTCTTGCAGCTTTGCAGGACAATGTCGTTCGTTATGAGAAAGAGTTTGGTAAGATTGACCGTCATGAGCCAGAGCAGGAGCCACGTACGATTGCTCCATTTGGTCCTGGTAAGGTTGATGCATAAGCATCTCTTTAAAGAATAAATTATGAAGCCGTCCGAGCAATCGGGCGGCTTTCGTTTTTTTGATAATCTCGAGAGATATAGAATGTGCAGTTATCGAATTACTTGTATCTATAGCAATGGTAGGAAATATGTTCGTCGACTATTTGAGCGTAAAGGATTTAACCTTCAAAGGCATATTTATAAATAAAGATGCCAACAAGAGGTGTGAAAGCAAGGCTTAGTCCTATAAATATGAAGCACGATAGCCAACCCCAATCTCTCCACTTGATGACAAAGGGCATAAGTATTAGTGTAATGATGAGCTCTATAAATGTCCACATAATAAGATGTTCTTTTGAATGACAAAGATAAATAAAAGTAATGTAATAACAAAGCGATTATATCTTATTTCTGTTCAATCTCACTTGGGTTAAGACGGAGAATACACCTTGTCGGTAATCCCATTATGAAGTTGTAGAAATAATAACGGACACACGATTTGTGCGTCCGTTACAGATAATATAGTTATATAAGTTGCTTTATAGTCCTTGGCTTTGCAATTCTTTCTCGGGTATTGGCAACCACTTGATTTTACGGCTTGCCCAAGTTGTTGTGGCAGAACCTTGCTCCAATCCGCGGCGGATATCTGCTGTGCGTTCAGCACGGAAAGCAAGGAAGATACGACGTAACTCGGCTATTTGTGCAAGGGTAGGGGTAGTTGATAGTTGACTGGCTGTATCATATTTGCCAATAACCTTATTAACCTCTGTCATTGCATCACCCGTCATAATACCTCTTACGATGAGTTCAGCCTTGATAAGGTGGATGTCATCATCGTTTGAAATAATCATCGAACCCTTTCTTGTTAGCCCTGACGCATAAATGTTATAGCGATTAGGATTCTTCTTATCTACACTCGCATGAGCCAGTGGTAAGGCATTCTTTTCAGCATCTGTTGTTCTTGCAGCTTCAAGAGAAGGGCTTACTTGTACATCACGGCTGTTTGGACCGATAGCACTGTAAAGTGGGTTGTCACCACCATCGTTGTTATAGATTACCTCCACAGTCTCACCATCCTTTAGTGCTCCTTCTACGAAAGTCTTAGCGTCTGCGTATTGTCCACGATGCATAGCCAGTTTGAGTTCGTAGGTTTATCTGTCGGATAGCTGAGTCTTGGTCAAAGCCTTTGAAGGACTTTAGTACATCAGACTTTGCAGCTTTCTCAGCAGCTTCGTATTGCTCCTTGGCTTGGTTTAGTAGTGTCTCGTGCGGAATAACAGCCTTATTCAGGATAACAGACCCACCTTCTGCTGCCGGAGTTGTAGAGAAAGACTCTGCAAGCAACTGAAGAGCATAGCCAGCATGGAGATGTCCAACGTAGTTACCATATGCTTTTACAATCTCAGTTTGCTCTGCATTTGTTCCTGTTACTTGTCCTGCAATCTCAGTCAGTTCGATGCTTCGTGCATAATAATTGTGGATTTTATTCCAAAGATCATTTTGTGTGCCCGAAGTAGGAGTGAGGTTATCTGTCGCAATCTGGCGATAAAGGAGCGCATTAGGAATCGTTCCTTCGGTCAATTCGTCAATGGTTGTACCCAAAGCGAGGAAGGCTGCAGCAGAGGCATCGCCTTGAAGCGTCTTTACGTAGGCTACCAACGGACCATCAGTAATACTATTGCTTTGAATATTAGCAACCATTGCAGATTTATTCAGTTGGTCTCTTGTAAGTGTGTTACTTGGCGTCTCCGCATTTTCTACCCATGAATCGCAACTCGCGAATAGTACAGAAAGGGCAAGAATGGCATATATTGATTTTTTCATTTTATCGTCTTCTTTTTATAATGTGAAACTTAATGTTGCTGTGTAAGTACGTGGATGTGGAGTATTGGTAATGTCACGTGACAAACTTCCAATACCTCTCTGCTTACGATTACCACCGTTGCCTTCTACTTGTGGGTCTGCACCAGAGTAGTTGGTAAGGACAAATACATTTTGTATTGCGAAAGAGAAACGCATTCCATTCACCACGTTGCGTGTCCACTTGCGAGAGAGTGATGATAAATCATAACCTAAGTAGAGCGTTGACAAGCGCAAGAAGTTAGCTTTCTCGATGTAGTTAGCTCTGAAGCGTGCACTGTGTGCTAATTCCTCAGTAATCTGGTTATACTCCGCAGTACCAACAGTTGTATTAGCAAGCGCCTGCAGCTGGTCGTTACGTTTCTTCAAGTTGTCACCCAAACCAGATACATTATAGAAACTTTGATTATAGATAGATGCACCCAAAGCATAATTCCACTTTGTTCCGAAGGTGAAGTGGCTGAAGAGTTTTAGGTCGAATCCAAACGAACCATTGACAGATGGGAAAGGCTTACCAAGATACTGGTAGTCATTACTCTCTATGGCACCTATTTTCTGGTTGTATGTGCCGTCAGCATTGAAGGCTGGCTTCTCAACGGTGTGATAATAGAAAGCATAGACAGGTTGCCCCTCTTTTACAACGTTAGGATAGTTATTGATATCCTTTCCGCCAGTATCAATCACTTTGTTTGCCTGATAATTAAGGTTTGCATACACGTCAAGAGAATGACGGTTAGCCTGTTTCCAGAGGTTACCGTTATAACTGAACTCAATACCATGACCCTTGATGCGTCCTACGTTACGTGGAACGCTACCTATCCAGCCATCGCTTGAAAGAAGGTCGTCGTAGATGATAGCGTCAGAGGTGTATTGTGCATATAGCGTAAGTGCTAATGTATGTCTGTTACGAATAGTCCAGTCTGTTCCTAATTCAATCTCTCGCATACGCTCAGGTTTGATATCAGGGTTACCTTTGTACTGAGGTTTAACAATTGGGCCATAAGCACTGATGCCGTCCATGACATAAGATGTACGGGCATCTGTAGGGTAGGGAAGGCGTCCACTCTCACCATAGGCAATGCGGAACTTCTGATTCTTGAGGTTGTATGATGCACTCAAAGAGGGATAATAGATGCTCGCCACATTACTACCGATAAGATTAGATGCATCACGTCTGAGTCCTGCATTCACAAAGAAACGGTTATCATAGTTGAGAAAAGCCTCACCATAGAGACCCCATGTGCGTTGTTCGAAGCTTGACTCTGTTACTGTACGTTCCGTTGCTGCTGAGATATTGTCGATATCACTTCTAAAGCGAGATGCAGAAATACTATTCAGTGTTTCGTACTGGCGTGCAATCTGTGAGAGAAGGGTTGCTGTAAGGTCCCATTTGTCTGCAAGATGAAACTTACGAGTAGCTTTTATGTCCCAGTTGAAGTTAGAGTTTCTACGGTTACTTATATTTTTTGCACCCTCAGAATTGTTTCCTAACTTATAACCGAAAGGTAGACGATAGATTCCTTCTGTATGGTTTACGTCTGCGCCAATGATAGTCTCAATCTTTATATCTGCTGGAAGCATATAGCTAAGACGAAGGTTACCGATGAAACGGTCGTTGCCATAGGTCCAACTCTGTGCTCGCCACGTACTCTCGTCGACATATGGCCATGGTGTCTGGTTAATCATTAAGTTCCATATCGCATCATATCTACCCATTGCAGTCTGTGGAAGACTGATGTTACCATGTATGTAGGAAGCAGTAGCGCCGAGTGAGAAGCGACCAGAGCGAAGGTCATAAGCCATCTTCGCACTATGTCGTTTGTCCTTATTGCCAGGTACGATACCTGCAATGTCATTCATATTGTAAGAGAAGAAGAGGTTCTGATTCCCTTTGAAGGCTTTTGAAACAGAGGTGTAGATAGTTTTCTGCCAGCCAGTTTGGAAGAAATTATTGATAGGATCATTATTTACAAACTGATCATATTTTCTTGCCAATGTAGCTGCTCCTAACGACATCTTCACTTGTATGTCAGCCTTTCTGTTTTCTGGATTGTTATTTTTACCTCTTTTGGTTGTGATAACAATAACGCCATTGGCAGCCTCTGCTCCATAGCTGGCTGCGGCAGAAGGACCTTTTATGACATCGATAGTTGCAATGTCATCAATGGTCAAGTCATTGAGTGCGCTGAGTGCATCTTGTGAACTATTGATGTCAGAGATATGTGAGCTATTGTATTTCACACCATCAACATAGATGATAGGGTCACGTTCCATACTCATTGTAGCACCACTGCGCATGTTAAAACGGATTGGCATACCAACTTTACCATTGCTTTGGTACATCTGCACACCACCAATCTTACCATCAAGCATGTCGCTGAGAGAATTTGTATGTGCATTCTTACTCAGATTTTCAATGTCGACATGGTCAACCTTACTTCCAAGTGCTTTCTGACTACGTGCACTGGAGATACTGGCTGTAACCTGTACCTCCTGAAGGTCGATACCAGGAATAAGACTGATAGTAGGCTGTCCTTTTAGTGCTTGTGCCTTTATGTCCTGTTCCTTGAAACCAATATAGCTGATGTGTAGTGTCTGGTCATCGTTTGTGTTCAGTGAGAAGTAACCGTCTTCGTTGGTTACTGCCTCTACACCTTTATTTCCTTTGACCACAGCGCCAATAATAGGCTCTCCTGTATCTTGGTTAATAACTCGTGCCTTGTAGGTTGTTTGCGCACTTAAATTGATAGCAGAGGCTACCGATAGCATGGCAATACCTCTCTTAATGTTTTGTATCATGAAATGTTTCTGTTGTTATCCTCCTAAGGAGTAATATTAAGTAATGACTACATAATATAAGGTGTAGCCGAATTTTGTGGCGCAAAGATACCTCTTAAATAATGATACTGCAATACCTAAAAATTGTGATTTTTATTGGTGAGTCGTATCGTTGCACTCATAAATATGTTGATTCAGAATGAAGTAAGATGAAAATCTTCTGATATAAGGGGCCTTCTTCTAATTATCAAGACTTCAGTAGGTTGTCTTCTTTCTAAGTATAGCTGCTTAGCACATGTGGTGTTGTTCGTAAGCACCATTGGTGCTGATGCTCCGCACCATATGTGCGCAGCCTGCTAAACACTCCTTAGAAGCTTGCTAAAGTGGTAGCATAGCTATTTTGTAGAGGCAGAGATAGCTTTAGTCAACAAAGAACACCTTTGGCAAAATCACAAATCTTCACCATGTGATGTGAAGTATCTGACTTATAGGGTGTTTGTAGCCTATTAAATACTCTGTGTTGTATGTCGGATAGTGCACATTGTTGTCATTCTATGGCTGTAGATGAATCAGTTGCATTTTATAGTTGATTTTACATAATTTAGCTTCTTTGAATGTGTTTTTCACCCAAAAGTTATAGAAAAAGGACCCTGTTAGTAGCGTTTTTCAGTCCCATAATCGTTCAAATGGGTGATTTGTGTTTGTTAAATAATAAGTAAAAAGTTATTTATTGTTAATGTATGATGTTTGACAGGTTATTCTTTTTCTTATTATTAGGTCATTTAACGGATTATTCGTACCTTTGCAACCCGAAACAACAGAGTGGATTATATCGTTTTTAGAGTGTCTCACTTGTGTTTGTAATGGTTTGAAAATAAACAAAATAAATATATAACAATAAAAAGTAAAATTATGCCTACTATTTCACAATTAGTAAGAAAAGGCAGAAAGGACATCGTAGACAAGAGCAAGTCTCCGGCTTTGGACAACTGTCCACAGCGTCGTGGCGTATGTGTTCGTGTTTACACAACAACTCCTAAGAAGCCTAATTCGGCAATGCGTAAGGTTGCCCGTGTTCGTTTGACCAACCAGAAGGAAGTGAACTCTTATATCCCAGGAGAGGGTCACAACTTGCAGGAGCACAGTATTGTTCTCGTTCGTGGTGGTCGTGTTAAGGACCTTCCTGGTGTACGTTATCACATCGTTCGTGGTACTCTTGATACCGCTGGTGTTGCCAACCGTACACAGCGTCGTTCTAAGTACGGTGCTAAGCGTCCAAAGGCAGCTAAGAAGTAATATTCAAGTTGCCTAAAGGCAGCTAAGAAACTTCAAACCATAAAGCCGAGGTGCAACGGCCCGGTGATGGTCGATGCCCCGAGGCTCTTTAAAAAGAAGCAACTAAAAACAAACAGTTTTGCTGGAGATTTGTAATCACAAAGGTTGAGTAAATGCCCAAGAGAGGGCGTTGAAGAACGAAAGACGACAGCCTCCGCAGACTTAAAGTTTAAAATAAAAATGAGAAAAGCAAAACCAAAGAAGCGTGTAGTCCTTCCAGATCCAAAGTTTAATGATCAGAAGGTGTCAAAGTTCGTAAATCACTTGATGTATGATGGTAAGAAGAATACCTCATACGAAATCTTCTATGCAGCCCTCGATATCGTAGGCGGTAAGATGAAGGATGAAGAGAAGTCTCCACTTGAGGTGTGGAAGCAGGCTCTCGACAACATCACTCCACAGGTAGAGGTAAAGAGCCGCCGTATTGGTGGTGCTACTTTCCAGGTACCAACAGAGATTCGCCCAGATCGTAAGGAGAGTGTTTCAATGAAGAATATGATTGCCTTTGCACGTAAGCGTGGTGGTAAGAGCATGGCTGATAAGCTTGCTTCTGAGATCATGGATGCTTTCAATAACCAGGGTGGTGCTTACAAGCGTAAGGAAGATATGCACCGTATGGCTGAGGCTAACCGTGCGTTTGCTCACTTCAGATTCTAATCAAGTTATTATAATAAGGTAAAAGAAATGGCAAATCACGATTTACATTTGACTCGTAATATCGGTATTATGGCACACATCGATGCCGGTAAGACGACAACATCTGAACGTATTCTTTTTTATACAGGTAAGACTCACAAGATTGGTGAGGTTCATGATGGTGCTGCAACCATGGACTGGATGGCACAGGAGCAGGAGCGTGGTATCACAATTACATCTGCTGCTACAACATGTAACTGGAACTATCTCGGCAAGTCTTATAAGATTAACTTGATTGATACTCCAGGACACGTTGACTTTACTGCTGAGGTAGAGCGTTCACTCCGTGTTCTCGATGGTGCAGTTGCTACTTATTCTGCAGCCGATGGTGTACAGCCACAGTCTGAGACTGTTTGGCGTCAGGCTGATAAGTACAATGTTCCACGTATTGGTTATGTAAACAAGATGGACCGCTCTGGTGCTGACTTCTATGAGACAGTACAGCAGATGAAGGACATCCTTGGTGCTAATCCTATCGCTATTCAGATTCCTATCGGCGCAGAGGAGAACTTCAAGGGTGTTGTAGACCTTATCAAGATGAAGGCTATCTTGTGGCATGATGAGACCATGGGTGCTCAGTATGATGTTGAGGAAATCCCTGCTGATCTTGCTGATGAGGCTGCTGAGTGGCGTGAGAAATTGCTCGAGGGTGCAGCTAACTACGATGATGAGTTGATGGAGATGTACCTTGAGGGACAGGATATTCCAGAGGATAAGCTGATTGCTGCAATCCGTAAGGGTTGTATTGCTATGGAGTGCTGCCCAATGCTTCTTGGTTCTTCTTATAAGAATAAGGGTGTACAGCCTCTTCTCGATTACGTTTGTGCTTTCTTGCCTTCTCCATTGGATACACCAGCTATCGTTGGTATTAATCCAGATACAGAGGAGGAAGAGGATCGTAAGCCAAGTGAGAGCGAGCCTACATCTGCTTTGGCATTTAAGATTGCTACTGACCCATTCATGGGCCGTTTGGTATTCTTCCGTGTCTACTCAGGTAAGGTTGTTGCTGGTTCTTACGTATTCAATACACGTTCTGGCAAGAAGGAGCGTATCAGCCGTCTATTCCAGATGAACTCTAATAAGGAAATTCCTATGGAGTCAATCGATGCAGGTGATATCGGTGCTGGTGTAGGTTTTAAGGATATTCGTACTGGTGATACTCTCTGTGATGAGAATGCACCAATTATCCTCGAGTCTATTACCTTCCCTGACACTGTGATCTCTATCGCTGTTGAGCCAAAGAGCCAGGCTGACGTTGCTAAGCTTGATAACGGTCTTTCTAAGCTTGCTGAGGAGGATCCAACATTCACCGTTCGTACTGATGAGCAGAGTGGTCAGACCATTATCTCTGGTATGGGTGAGCTTCACCTCGATATTATTATCGACCGTTTGAAGCGTGAGTTCAAGGTTGAGTGTAACCAAGGTAAGCCACAGGTTAACTACAAGGAGGCTATTACTAAGGCAGCTCAGAGCCGTGAGACTTATAAGAAGCAGTCTGGTGGTCGTGGTAAGTTCGCTTGTATTGACGTAACTATCGAGCCTAAGGACGAGGATTACGAGGAGGGCGACTTGCAGTTTGTAAACGTTGTTAAGGGTGGTAACGTGCCTAAGGAGTTCATCCCTGCAGTAGAGAAGGGCTTCAAGGATTGTCTTGGCAACGGTGTACTCGGTGGCTTCCCAATGACTGGTCTTAAGGTTACTTTGACTGATGGTTCTTTCCACCCAGTTGACTCTGACCAGTTGTCATTTGAGCTCGTAGCTCACCAGGCATTCAAGGTTCTCTGTCCTAAGGCAGGTCCTGTTCTTATGGAGCCTATCATGAAGGTAGAGGTTGTTACTCCAGAGGAGAACATGGGTGATGTTATCGGTGACTTGAACAAGCGTCGTGGTCTTGTACAGGGTATGGATGAGGCTCGTAGCGGTGCTCGTATCGTTAAGGCTATGGTACCATTGTCAGAGATGTTCGGTTATGTAACAGCTCTTCGTACTATTACTTCTGGTCGTGCTACTTCTTCTATGGAGTATGATCACCACTCACCAGTATCAAGCACTCTCGCTAAGGAGATTCTTGATGAGTTGAAGGGTAATTCAGACCTCGTTAAGTAAATAATGTAAGGTTCTGCTCTCTCATAGCGAATGACTCTTATGAGAGAGCAACCTTTCTCTATATTCAATAATAAATAAAAAGTTAAACATGAGTCAGAAGATTCGTATTAAGCTGAAGTCTTACGACCACCAGTTGGTTGATAAGTCAGCAGAGAAGATTGTGAAGGCTGTTAAGGCTACTGGCGCTATCGTTAGCGGTCCTATTCCATTGCCAACACACAAGCGTATTTACACTGTAAACCGCTCTACATTCGTTAACAAGAAGTCACGCGAGCAGTTCCAGCTCTCTGATTTCAAGCGTCTCATCGATATTTACAGCTCTACAGCAAAGACTGTTGACGCTTTGATGAAGCTTGAGTTGCCTTCAGGTGTAGAGGTTGAAATCAAGGTGTAGTCATCTGTTGACAAATAAGAAACAAATTAATACAAAAAGCATTTACATTCATTTTAAAATCATTAATTGAAATGCCAGGATTATTAGGAAAGAAAATCGGAATGACATCCGTTTTCAGTGCCGACGGTAAGAATGTACCGTGCACTGTTATCGAAGCTGGTCCTTGTGTTGTAACCCAGGTTAAAACCGTTGAAAAGGATGGTTACAAGGCTGTTCAGTTAGGTTTCGGCGAGGCTAAGGAGAAGAGAACTTCTAAGCCACAGCAGGGACACTTTAAGAAAGCCGGCACAACACCAAAGAAGCACTTGGCCGAGTTCAAGTTTGACGAGGAGTATAACCTCGGTGACACTGTTACTGTTGAATTGTTCAGCAATGCTAAGTTCGTAGACGTTGTAGGTACATCTAAGGGTAAAGGTTTCCAGGGTGTTGTTAAGCGTCACGGATTCGGTGGTGTAGGTCAGTCTACTCATGGTCAGGATGACCGCGCACGTAAGCCGGGTTCTATTGGTGCTTGTTCTTACCCAGCTAAGGTCTTCAAGGGCATGCGCATGGGCGGCCAGATGGGAGGCGACAGAGTAACTACTCAGAACCTTCAGGTGTTAAAGGTTATTCCAGAGCACAATCTTATCCTTGTTAAGGGTAGTGTTGCTGGATGTAATGGTTCAACCGTAATAATTAAGAAGTAATGGATATTAACGTATTAGATATCAAAGGTCAGGAGACCGGCCGTAAGGTAACTCTTAACGAGAATATCTTCGGAATTGAGCCTAACGATCACGTCCTCTATCTTGCAGTTAAGCAGTATCTCGCTGATCAGCGTCAGGGTACAGCTAAGTCAAAGGAAAGAAGTGAGCACGCTGGTTCTACTCGTAAGTTGGGTCGTCAGAAGGGCGGCGGCGGTGCTCGTCGTGGTGATATCAATTCTCCAGTCCTCGTAGGTGGTGGTCGTGTATTCGGTCCTAAGCCACGTGATTACAGCTTCAAGCTGAATAAGAAGGTAAAGGTTCTTGCTCGTAAGTCAGCATTGACTTATAAGGCACAGGATAATGCTATCGTTGTTGTTGAAGATTTCAATCTTGACGCTCCAAAGACTAAAGATTTTGTAAATATTGCAAAAAATCTTAAAGTTGATAGCAAGAAAGTTCTTCTTGTTTTGCCAGAAGTAGAGAAAAACGTATATTTGTCGGCTCGTAATCTACAGAAAGCTGAGGTTATGACAGCTGCTCAGGTAAATTCATACAAAGTTTTGAATGCTGACGTAGTTGTTATTACAGAGAACTCTCTGAAGGTTATCGACGAAATCTTAACCAAGTAATTATTAGGAGACAAGAAGAATTATGGGATTTATCATTAAACCAGTGGTCACTGAGAAGATGACCAAGTTGACTGACAAGTCTTCTGAGGATAAGGTTGTAAAGCACAAGGGTGAGAAGAGAACTATTTTGGCTCAGCCAAAGTATGGTTTCATCGTTAAGCCTGAGGCCAACAAGCTTGAGATTAAGAAAGAAGTTGAGGCTTTGTACAACGTTACAGTAGTAGATGTGAATACGATTCGTTACGCAGGTAAGCGTCAGGCACGTTATACTAAGGCGGGTCTCGTTAAGGGACAGAAGAACGCATTCAAGAAGGCTATCGTCACTTTGAAGAATGGCGATTCAATCGATTTTTACAGCAATATTTAAATAAAAATGGCAGTACGTAAATTAAACCCGGTTACTCCGGGACAAAGACACAAGGTTATTGGCACGTTCGAGGATATTACTGCATCCGTGCCAGAGAAGTCTCTCGTTTACGGTAAACGTTCTACCGGTGGTCGAAACAACACCGGTAAGATGACTGTTCGCTACATGGGCGGTGGTCACAAGAAGAAGTATCGTCTTATCGACTTCAAGCGAGAGAAAGATGGTGTTCCAGCTGTAGTGAAGACAATCGAGTATGATCCTAACAGATCAGCTCGCATTGCGCTGTTATACTATGCTGATGGTGAAAAACGTTACATTATTGCTCCTAACGGACTGCAGGTTGGTGCAACACTGATGTCTGGTGCTGAGGCAGCACCTGAGGTTGGTAACGCACTTCCTTTGGCTAACATTCCTGTTGGTACTGTAATTCATAATATTGAGTTACGTCCAGGTCAGGGTGCATTGCTCGTTCGTTCGGCTGGTAACTTTGCTCAGCTTACTTCTCGTGAAGGCAGTTATTGTGTTATTAAGCTCCCTTCTGGTGAAACACGCCAGATTTTGTCAGCTTGTAAGGCAACTGTAGGTAGTGTAGGTAACTCTGACCACGCTCTTGAGCAGTCTGGTAAGGCTGGTCGTTCTCGCTGGTTGGGACGTCGTCCTCACAACCGTGGTGTTGTTATGAACCCTGTTGATCACCCAATGGGTGGTGGTGAAGGTCGCCAGTCTGGTGGTCACCCACGTTCACGTAAGGGCTTGTACGCTAAGGGTCTTAAGACTCGTGCACCTAAGAAGCTTTCAAACAAGTACATTATTGAGAGAGCTAACAAGAAGTAATCAAAGTAATTAAGAGTAAATTATGAGTCGTTCATTAAAAAAAGGTCCATACATCAACGTATCACTCGAGAAGAAGATTCTTGCTATGAATGAGAGTGGTAAGCAGAATGTAGTTAAGACATGGGCCAGAGCATCAATGATTTCCCCTGATTTGTGGGTCACACTGTTGCAGTTCATAACGGAAATAAATTTATCCCTGTTTACATTACTGAGAATATGGTAGGTCACAAGCTCGGAGAGTTCAGCCCTACACGCCGTTTCGGTGGTCACTCTGGTAATAATAAGAGGTAAGCAGGTCATAATCCATTTAGAAAATAGAAAAATATAATGGGAGCAAGAAAACATATAAAGGCTGAAGCTCGTAAAGAAGCTTTGAGAAGCCAGTATTTTGCAAAGCTCAAGGACTGTCCTTCTTCTCCACGTAAGATGCGCTATGTAGTAGACATGGTTCGTGGTATGGAGGTCAATCGTGCCCTTGGCGTGCTGAGATTCTCCAAGAAGGCTGCTGCTCAGAACGTTGAGAAACTTCTGCGTTCAGCTATCAACAACTGGGAGACAAAGAATGACCGCAAGGCTGAAGACGGTGAACTTTATATCTCTAAGATCTTCGTTGATGAAGGCGTTACAATGAAGCGCATGCGTCCTGCACCACAGGGCCGTGGCTACAGAATCCGCAAACGTTCTAACCACGTCACTCTTTTCGTTGATTCAAAGAATGACGCTAATAATGATGATAAATAAATAGTAGAATGGGACAGAAAGTTAATCCAATTAGCAACCGTCTTGGTATCATCCGCGGTTGGGAGTCAAATTGGTTCGGTGGCAAGAATTTCGGGGATAATCTCGTAGAGGATCGCAAGATTCGTACTTACCTGAACAAGCGTTTGGAAAAAGCAAGCGTTTCCCGTATTGTCATTGAGCGCACATTGAAGCTCGTCACCATTACTATTTGCACCGCTCGTCCGGGTATCGTTATCGGTAAAGGTGGTCAGGATGTTGATAAGCTTAAAGAAGAGTTGAAGAATCTTTTCAAGAAGGAGATTCAGATTAATATCTTCGAGGTTAAGAAACCTGAACTTGATGCAAACATCGTTGGTAACAATATCGCTCGCCAGGTAGAGGGTAAGATTGCTTACCGTCGTGCTATCAAGATGGCAGTCGCTAACACTATGCGTGCTGGTGCTGAGGGTATCAAAGTTCAAATTACAGGTCGTCTGAACGGTGCCGAAATGGCTCGTAAGGAAATGTTTAAAGAGGGTCGTACTCCTCTGCATACATTCCGTGCAGACATCGATTATTGTCAGACAGAAGCCCTTACAAAGGTTGGTCTGCTGGGTATTAAAGTATGGATTTGCCGTGGTGAAGTTTACAACAAGGTAGATCTTACTCCTAACTTTACTCAGGAGAAGAGCAATGGCCGTTCTAACAATGGTGGCCGTTCTGGAAGAGGTAATCGTAGAAGAAACAATAACCGTTAAAAGAAGAAGCTATCATGTTACAGCCAAAAAGAGTAAAATATAGAAGACCTCAAGACGGACGTGGCAATAAAGGCAACGCCCACAGAGGTACACAGCTGGCTTTCGGCTCATTCGGCATCAAGACACTTGAGGCTAAGTGGATCGACAGCCGTCAGATTGAGGCCGCTCGTATAGCAGTAAACCGCTATATGAACCGTCAGGGCCAGGTCTGGATTCGCATCTTCCCTGATAAGCCAATCACTCGTAAGCCTGCCGATGTTCGTATGGGTAAGGGTAAGGGTGATCCAGCAGGATGGGTTGCACCAGTTACTCCAGGTCGTGTTCTCTTTGAAGTAGAGGGCGTAAGCTTTGATATTGCAAAGGAGGCTCTCCGCCTCGCTGCACAGAAGCTGCCTGTTAAGACAAAGTTTATTGTTAGACGTGATTTCGATAAAAAAACGCTTAAGAAAGATGAAGATTAAAGAAGTAAAAGAACTCGAGACCAAGGATTTGGTTGAGAAAATTGAGAACGCTGAGACAGCTCTCGCAAAGATGAAGCTGAATCATCAGATTACTCCGCTTGAGAATCCATCTCAGATTAAGGCCGCTCGTCGTGATATTGCACGTATGAAAACAGAACTTTCTCAGAGAGAACTTAATAAATAACAATGGTCCAGATGGAAACAAGAAATTTAAGAAAAAGTAAGACAGGGTGTCGTTATCAGCAACAAAAATGGATAAAAACCATCGTTATTGCAGCTAAGTTCAAGGAGAAGCACCCTATTTATGGTAAGTTTGTCCAGAAGACAAAGAAGTACCATGCTCATGACGAGAAGAATGAGGCTAATGTAGGTGATACAGTACTCATTATGGAGACTCGTCCTCTTTCTAAGACAAAGAGATGGAGATTAGTTCAAATTGTAGAAAAAGCTAAGTAATTATGATACAGACAGAATCAAAACTTACAGTATGTGATAACAGCGGTGCTCGTGAAGCTAAGTGCATTCGTGTACTCGGTGGTACTCGCCGTCGTTACGCAAGTGTTGGTGACGTTATCGTAGTTGCTGTACAGAACGTCATCCCATCAAGTGAATTGAAAAAGGGTGCAGTATCAAAGGCTTTGATCGTTCGCACAAAGAAGGAAATTCGTCGTGCTGATGGTTCATACATCCGCTTCGATGATAATGCATGTGTATTGCTGAACAACGCTGGCGAAATTCGTGGTAGCCGTATCTTCGGCCCTGTTGCTCGTGAGTTGCGTGCAGTGAACATGAAGGTCGTTTCTTTGGCACCTGAGGTTCTTTAATTATTAAATAGAATAATAAAATGGCAAAATTCCATATAAAGAAAGACGATCAGGTCATTGTTCTTGCCGGTGCGGACAAGGGCAAGACAGGAAAGGTGCTTAAGGTCATCGCAGACAAGGAGCGTGCTATCGTTGAGGGCGTGAATATGGTCTCTAAGAGCACAAAACCTTCTGCTGCTAACCCTCAGGGTGGTATCGTTAAGCAGGAGGCTGCAATTCATATCTCAAATTTAAGTCTCATCGATCCGAAGAGCGGTAAGGCTACACGTATCAAGATTGAGCGTGAAGGCAAGACTGTTAAGCGTATCGCTAAAAAGTCAGGGGAGGAAATTAAGTAATGAATACAGCTCAGTTAAAGAAACAGTATAAGGAGCAGATTGCTCCTGCTTTGCAGAAGCAGTTTAACTATTCTTCAGCTATGCAGGTTCCTGTTTTGAAGAAGATTGTTATCAATCAGGGTCTTGGTGATGCAACTCAGGATAAGAAACTTATCGAGGTTGCAGTGAACGAGATTTCTTCTATCACAGGTCAGAAGGCTGTTGCAACATATTCTAAAAAGGATATTGCAAACTTCAAGTTGCGTAAGAAGATGCCTATTGGTGTTATGGTAACTCTGCGTCGTGAGCGTATGTATGAGTTCCTCGAGAAACTCGTTCGCGTATCTTTGCCACGTATCCGTGACTTCAAGGGTATTGAGAGCAAGTTCGATGGTCGTGGAAATTATACTCTCGGTATCACCGAGCAGATTATTTTCCCAGAGATTAATATCGATCAGGTTGACCGCATCCAGGGTATGAACATTACCTTTGTAACATCAGCTAAGACTGATGAAGAGGGTTATGCTTTGCTGAAGGGCTTCGGACTTCCATTCAAGAATGCTAAAAACGATTAATTGATATGGCAAAAGAATCAATGAAAGCTCGCGAGGTAAAGCGTGCAAAGCTTGTTGCTCGCTATGCTGAGAAACGCGCTGCTCTGAAGAAGATTATCGCTACTTCAAATGATCCTGAAGAGGCTTATGAGGCTGCTCGCAAGTTGCAGTCTATTCCTAAGAATGCTAATCCTATCCGTTTGCACAATCGTTGCAAGATAACAGGACGTCCAAAGGGTTACATTCGTCAGTTCGGTCTCTCTCGTATTCAGTTCCGTGAGATGGCATCTCAGGGACTCATTCCAGGAGTAAAGAAGGCAAGCTGGTAAGCAAATATATCGACGCGGATAGTGAATTGTGAAAAATATTTTGTATCTTTGCAGTTCATTATCCGCTTTCAAGCGATTTTTTAATATTGTCGGGGTAGTCCCGATTAATTAAACATTTATATTTTATGACAGATCCAATAGCAGATTATCTGACAAGACTCAGAAACGCAATCATGGCTCATCACCGTGTTGTAGAGGTTCCTGCGTCTAACTTGAAGAAGTCTATTACTAAGATTCTCTTCGAGAAGGGTTACATCTTGAACTATAAGTTCATCGAGGATGGTCCCCAAGGTTCAATCAAGGTCGCACTTAAGTACGATCCTGTAACAAAGCAGAGCGCTATCAAGAAGTTGAAGCGTGTTTCTACCCCAGGTCTTCGCCAGTATACTGGTTACAAAGACATGCCGAGAGTAATTAACGGACTTGGAATTGCTATCCTTTCCACGTCTAAAGGTGTAATGACAGACAAGGAAGCTGCTGCAGAGAAGATCGGTGGTGAGGTTCTTTGCTATGTTTATTAATTGGAGGATTGAATATGTCAAGAATAGGAAAATTACCAATTAGTGTTCCAGCTGGCGTTACAGTTGCTCTTAACAATGGTGTTGTTACAGTAAAGGGTCCTAAGGGTGAACTTTCTCAGAAGGTAGATTCTTCTATTAAGACTATCATCGAGGACGGTCAGGTAACATTCGAAATTGATGAGAATAGCCCAGTAAACTACAAGCAGAAGCAGGCTTTCCATGGTCTTTATCGTTCACTTGTAAACAACATGGTTGTTGGTGTAAGTGAGGGTTACAAAAAGACATTGGAACTTGTTGGTGTAGGTTATCGTGTTTCTAACCAGGGCAACTTGGTAGAGTTCTCTCTTGGTTATACTCACCCAATCTTTATTCAGCTTCCTTCAGAAGTTAAGGTTGAGACAAAGAGCGAGCGTAACCAGAATCCAATCATCACTCTTGAATCAGCTGACAAGCAGCTGCTTGGTCTCATCTGTGCAAAGATTCGTTCTTTCCGTAAGCCTGAGCCTTACAAGGGTAAGGGTGTCCTGTTCCAGGGTGAGGTTATTCGCAGAAAGTCTGGTAAGACAGCTGCAGCTAAGTAACTTTAATTCATCATTACGATTATGACAACAAAGAAAGAACAAAGAAGAATTAAGATAAAGTTCCGCATTCGTAAGAGTGTGAACGGTACTGCTGAGCGCCCACGTTTGAGTGTTTCCGCAGTAATAAGCAGATTTATGCACAGGTTATTAACGATCTGACAGGAACAACCCTCGCTTCTGCTTCTTCACTTGGCCTTGAGAAGATGGCTAAGATAGATCAGGCTAAGAAGGTAGGTGCACTTGTTGCTGAGCATGCTAAGGCTGCTGGCGTAGAGCAGGTTGTTTTTGACCGTAACGGTTATCTCTATCACGGACGTGTACAGGCTTTGGCTGATGCTGCACGTGAGGGAGGACTTAAATTCTAAACGATTATGGCAATGAATAGAGTAAAAGTAAATAGTGATGTAGAACTGAAAGATCGCTTGGTTGCTATCAACCGTGTAACTAAGGTTACAAAGGGTGGTCGTACTTTCACATTCGCAGCTATCGTCGTTGTAGGTGACGGTAAGGGCGTTATTGGCTGGGGTCTTGGTAAGGCTGGTGAGGTTACTGCTGCTATCCAGAAGGGTACAGATTCAGCAAAGAAGAATCTTGTTAAGGTTCCTGTTTTGAAGGGTACTGTTCCTCATGAGGCAGAAGCTCGCTTCAGCGGTGCTCATGTTCTCCTTAAGCCAGCTGCAGCCGGTACTGGTTTGAAGGCCGGTGGTGCTATGCGTGCTGTTCTTGAGAGCGCAGGTGTTACTGACGTGATTGCAAAGTCAAAGGGTTCTTCTAACCCTCATAACCTTGTAAAGGCTACTATCGCTGCTCTCGCTGATATGCGTGACGCATATACAATCGCTGGTGAGCGTGGTATCAGCATGGATAAAGTATTTAACGGTTAATTTTAGGAGGTATTAAATTATGGCAACAATTAAGATTAAGCAGATTAAGAGCCGTATTGGTGCTCCTAAGGACCAGAAGGAAACTTTGCAGGCATTGGGACTTCGTAAGATTTCTCAGGTTGTTGAGGTAGAGGATACTCCAAGCTGCCGCGGTATGATCCGTAAGGTGCATCACCTGGTATCAGTAATTGATTAATTAATCTTTTAAAGAAAACAGTAATTATGAAATTAAATAATTTGAAACCAGCTGTTGGCTCTACACATTCACGTCGTCGTATTGGTCGTGGTCCAGGTTCTGGACTCGGTGGTACTTCTACTCGTGGTCACAAGGGTGCAAAGTCACGTTCTGGTTATAAGAAGAAGATTGGCTTTGAGGGTGGTCAGATGCCTCTCCAGCGTCGTGTACCGAAGGCTGGTTTCAAGAACATCAACCACAAGGAATATTTCGCTGTAAATCTTTCTACTCTTCAGGCACTTGCTGAGAAGAACAATCTTACTAAGATTGGTGTTGAGGAGCTTAAGGCTGGCTGGACTTACCAATGGTAAGGAACTTGTTAAGGTTCTCGGTAATGGTGAATTGAAGGCTAAGTTGGAAGTTTCAGCAAATGCCTTCTCTAAGACTGCTGAAGAGGCTATCAAGGCAGTAGGTGGTAACACAACTATAATCTAAGTTAATGAAAAAGTTTATTGAGACACTGAAGAACTGTTGGAAAATTGAGGATTTGCGTCAGCGACTTCTCATTACTATTCTGTTCACAGCTATTTACCGGTTTGGGTCGTTTGTGGTGCTTCCTGGCATCAATCTACCCTGTTGGAAAAATTGCAGGCACAGACCAAGGGCGGTCTTATGTCACTTTTGGACATGTTCTCCGGTGGTGCATTTTCTCATGCGTCAATCTTCGCATTAGGAATTATGCCATACATCTCAGCTTCTATCGTTATGCAGCTCCTTGCCGTTGCTGTACCTTATTTTCAGAAGATGCAGCGTGAAGGCGAGAGTGGCCATAAGAAGATAAATTGGTATACGCGTGTCCTGACAGTAGTGATCCTACTGTTTCAGGCACCGTCTTACCTGATGAACTTAAAAATGCAGGCCGCTGGTGCGTTAGCATCAGGTATTGATTGGACTACATTTATGATTCCAGCTACAATTATTCTTGCAGCTGGTTCAATGTTCATTCTTTGGCTCGGTGAGCGTATTACGGATAAAGGTGTCGGAAACGGTATCTCTATTATCATTATGATTGGTATCATTGCGCGTCTGCCACAAGCGCTTATTTTGGAATTCGGTAACCGTGTTTCAGAAGCTATCGGTGGTGGTATTGTGATGCTTATCATTGAGATTATCATCCTTTATGCTGTTGTATGTGCGGCTATACTTCTGACACAGGGAACTCGTAAGATTCCTGTGCAGTATGCTAAGCGTGTTGTTGGAAATAAACAATATGGTGGTGCACGTCAGTATATTCCATTGAAACTTTTCGCAGCTAATGTAATGCCTATTATCTTTGCACAAGCATTGATGTTTATTCCGTTGGCAATCGTTCAGTATTCATCTGATAGTACAAATTCAGTACTTCAGTCTTTGATGAACACGAAAAGTTTGGCTTATAACTGTATTTATGTGCTTCTTATCGTAGTGTTTACTTATTTCTATACTGCGATTACACTTAATCCAACTCAGATGGCTGAGGATATGAAGCGTAACAACGGTTTTATCCCTGGCGTTAAACCTGGAAAGGATACTGCAGATTACATTGATACTGTTATGTCTCGTCTTACGGGACCAGGAGCTTTGTTTATCGCTTTTATTGCTATTATGCCAGCATTAGCAGGATATTTAAATGTTGCTGATGCATTTGGTCAGTTCTTTGGTGGTACTTCATTGTTGATTCTTGTTGGTGTTGTTATTGATACACTCCAGCAGATTGAGTCACATTTGATGATGCGTCACTATGATGGACTTCTCAATTCTGGACATACACGTGGCAATAGTGGTGTTGCAGCCTATTAAATCTTTATCTTAAGAAATGAGTATATTTCTAAAGACTGAAGATGAAATTGAACTCATGCGTGAGGCCAACCTGCTGGTCGGTAAAACGCTGGCAGAAGTTGGTCGTCATGTCAAGCCTGGTGTCACAACTCTCCAGTTAGATAAAATAGCTGAAGAGTTTATTCGTGACAATGGTGCTATACCCACATTCAAAGGTTATCCAAGTTCTTATGGACCTCCTTTCCCTGGCAGTATCTGTGCGTCTGTAAACGATGTTGTGGTGCATGGGGTGCCAAGTGAGGATGTTGTTTTGAAAGATGGAGATATTATTTCTGTTGATTGTGGGACTTTACTTAATGGTTTCAACGGAGATAGTTGTTATACTTTTTGTGTTGGGGAAGTAAGTGAAGATGTCAAGAAGTTGCTTCGTACAACGAAGGAATCCCTTTATAAGGGTATTGAGGTAGCACAAGCAGGTCATCATGTAGGTGATATTGGTCAAGTGATTCAGGATTATTGCCAAGCACAAGGTTATGGTATAGTTCGTGAATTAACAGGACATGGTATTGGCCGTGAGATGCATGAGGAGCCATCCGTTCCCAATTATGGTAAGCGTGGAAGTGGAGTATTGCTTAAGGCAGGAATGTGTATTGCGATAGAACCGATGGTAACTATGGGTAAACGAGAAATTGGTTTATTACCTGATCGTTGGAGTATCGTTACACGTGATCGTCATCTGGCAGCCCATTTCGAGCATACTATTGCGATTAGGGCTGGTAAGGCTGATATTTTATCTTCTTTTGAGGAAGTTGAACATTTAGAAGGACAAAATTTTTAATTAGTATATGGCAAAGCAAACTGCAATAGAGCAGGATGGAACAATTCTTGAAGCACTTTCAAATGCAATGTTCCGGGTGGAATTAGAGAATGGTGTTGACATCACCGCTCATATTTCCGGTAAAATGAGAATGCACTACATCAAGATTCTTCCTGGTGACAAGGTGAAGGTTGAGATGAGTCCATACGATTTAACTAAAGGTCGAATCGTTTTCAGATATAAATAAACAACATAGAGATATGAAGACAAGAGCATCATTAAAGAAGCGTACAGCTGACTGCAAGATCGTTCGTCGTAAGGGTCGTCTGTTCGTTATTAACAAGAAAAGCCCTAAGTTCAAAACACGTCAGGGTTAAGTTAAAAAAGCGTAAAGAGTAAGTTTTCTCGTAATTAATGCTTACCTTTGCGTGCTTTTTAGCGGTAAATGACATTTATTTATTTAATTATCAAACAATGGCAATAAGAATTGTTGGAGTAGATTTGCCCCAGAATAAGCGTGGCGAAATCGCATTGACCTATATCTATGGTATTGGTCGAAGTAGTTCAGCAAAGATATTGGATAAGGCTGGTATTAGCCGTGACCTGAAGGTCAGCGAGTGGTCTGATGACCAGGCAGCCAAGATCCGTGAAATTATCGGTGCTGAATTCAAAGTTGAAGGTGATCTCCGTTCTGAGATCCAAATGAACATCAAGCGCCTCATGGATATAGGTTGCTATCGTGGTGTTAGACATCGTAATGGTCTTCCTGTTCGCGGTCAGAGTACTAAGAACAATGCTCGTACCCGTAAGGGAAAGAAGAAGACTGTTGCTAATAAGAAGAAGGCTACTAAGTAATTCTAAGGAGGAAATTAATTATGGCAAAGAAATCAGCAACATCTAAAAAAAGAAATGTAAGAGTTGATGCGTTGGGACAGCTCCACGTACACAGCTCATTCAATAACATCATTGTATCTTTGGCTAACAACGAGGGTCAGGTTATCTCTTGGTCTTCGGCTGGTAAGATGGGATTCCGTGGATCAAAGAAGAATACTCCTTACGCTGCTCAGATGGCAGCAGAGGATTGCTCTAAGGTAGCTTTCGATCTCGGTCTTCGTAAGGTTAAGGCATTCGTTAAGGGTCCAGGTAACGGTCGTGAGAGCGCAATCCGTGCAGTGAATGCAGCAGGTATTCAGGTAACTGAAATCGTTGACGTTACTCCATTGCCACACAACGGCTGCCGTCCTCCAAAGCGTCGTCGTGTATAATCACATCTTATAACAATTAAAAGAATTCATATTAATTATGGCAAGATACATAGGTCCAAAATCACGAATTGCACGCCGTTTCGGTGAGCCAATTTTCGGCGCAGATAAGGTATTAGCTAAGAGAAACTTCCCTCCTGGACAGCATGGTAACAACCGTCGTCGTAAGGTATCTGAGTATGGTGCTCAGCTTGCAGAGAAGCAGAAGGCTAAATACACTTATGGCGTTTTGGAGCGTCAGTTCCGTAATCTGTTCGATAAGGCTGCAAAGGCAGAGGGTATTACTGGTGAGGTTCTTCTTCAGAGCCTTGAGAGCCGTCTGGATAATGTAGTGTTCCGTCTTGGTATCGCTCCTACTCGTGCAGCTGCTCGTCAGCTCGTTAGCCACAAGCACATTGTTGTTAACGGTAATGTCGTAAATATTGCTTCATATCAGGTAAAGGCAGGTGACGTTGTAGGCGTTCGCGAGAAGGCTAAGTCACTTGAGGTTATCGAAGCTGCTTTGGCAGGCTTCAACCACAGCAAGTATCCTTGGCTTGAGTGGGATGATAACGCTAAGTGCGGTAAGTTCCTCCATCGTCCAGACCGTGCTGACATCCCTGAGAACATTAAGGAGCAGTTAATCGTTGAGTTGTACTCTAAACAATAAAATTCATTAAATTAATGGCGATATTAGCATTTCAAAAACCTGATAAAGTAGTGATGCTGGAGGCCAATGACCATTTCGGCAAGTTCGAATTCCGTCCTCTTGAGCCAGGCTTTGGTGTTACCATTGGTAACGCTCTTCGCCGCATCCTCCTTTCATCGCTGGAAGGTTTCGCTATCAACACTATCCGTATAGCAGGTGTTGAGCACGAATTCTCTTCAGTTCCAGGTGTAAAGGAAGATGTTACCAACATCATCTTGAATCTCAAGCAAGTTCGATTCAAGCAAGTAGTAGAAGAATTCGAGAATGAGAAAGTTAGTATCACCGTAGAGAATTCCACCGAATTCAAAGCAGGTGATATCGGTAAGTATCTGACTGGATTTGAAGTGTTAAACCCTGATTTGGTGATTTGTCATTTAGACTCCAAGGCTTCTATGCAGATTGATTTGACCATCAATAAGGGACGTGGTTACGTTCCTGCTGAGGAAAATCGTGAATACTGCACTGATGTAAACGTACTCCCAATCGATTCCATCTACACCCCAATTCGTAACGTAAAATATGCCGTTGAGCCATATCGTGTTGAACAGAAGACCGACTATGACAAATTGGTTGTTGAAGTTACGACTGATGGTTCCATCCACCCAAAGGATGCACTGAAAGAGGCTGCAAAGATTCTTATTTATCACTTCATGTTGTTCTCTGATGAGAAGATTACTCTCGAGAATCCAGATCAGGAGGGCAACCAGGAGTTTGATGAGGAGGTTCTGCACATGCGTCAGCTCTTGAAGACCAAGTTGACCGACGCAAGTCTCAACTTGAGTGTTCGTGCACTCAACTGCTTGAAGGCAGCTGATGTAGAGACATTAGGCGACCTCGTACAGTACAACAAGACGGACCTCTTGAAGTTCCGTAACTTTGGTAAGAAATCGCTTTCTGAGCTTGATGATTTGCTCGAGAGTCTGAATCTGTCGTTTGGAACCGACATTACAAAGTATAAATTGGATAAAGAATAGTTGACGAGTTGTCTAAACGACAAGTTGACGGGTTTATCCACAACAAGTTAAAAACAAAATGAGACATAATAAGAAATTCAACCATTTGGGTCGTACTGCTGACCACCGCGCTGCGTTGCTTTCAAACTTGGCAGTTGCATTGATTCAGCACAAAAGAATCACTACGACTCTTGCTAAGGCAAAGGCTCTTAAGAAGTATGTTGAGCCGCTGATCACGCGTTCTAAGAATGATACAACTAACTCACGTCGTGTTGTATTCCGTTATCTTCAGAACAAAGAGGCTGTTACTGAGCTCTTCAAGGAGATTTCAGTTAAGGTAGCTGATCGTCCAGGCGGTTATACACGCGTTATCAAGCTCGGTACTCGTCAGGGTGACGCTGCTCAGATAGCATTCATCGAGTTGGTTGACTACAATGAGAATATGGCTAAGGCTCCAAAGGCTGAAGCTAAGAAGACTCGTCGTAGCCGTCGTTCTACAAAGAAGGCTGATGCACCTGCAGAGGCTGCTGAGAACGTTGCTGAAGAAGCAAAGGCTGAATAATCCGAATAGATTTTATCTCTATATAAAGAACTCCCGGTACTTAATGTATCGGGAGTTTTTATTTTATGGTAGTTGATGTGTTTTTATTTTAACATCCTTGACACATACCCATTGTGGCGGAACCATTTATGCGCCCAGTTAGGTACCATAAAGATATAGCCAGAGATGTCCTCGTGCGGGGCGCAGTCAAGTTGGTTTCCTATGATGTCTGCAGCTTCTTGTACAGATGTTCCGTATAAACGTGCTAATTCTTCACGTATAAGCGTATATGTGATGTTACGGATAGAGGCTGCGTTGACGGGTTGATTACCTAACAGAGCTAATAATTCGTTTTTTTCTGGTATCTTAACCTTTGGACCAACACGTAGCCCTTCAAAGCAGTATTCACCATCTACCTTGTACATTGTAAATCCATCTTTATGGTTACGTTCGTTACATTCCTCTGCCATTTGTCGTGCAATAGGGTGGGTGATACGTTGTAGTATCTCTGTAATAATGGGTTGATGGCGTAATTGTCCGTATGTATAGCCTTCTCCGTTGATACCACCAGAACCAGCTGGGATGTCTGAGTCGGAGATTATGCATAACTCTTTTCTTTCCATTTATTCTTGTTTAAGTATTCTGATTAAATTTTAGTTCAAACTTTGTGTAGAAGTCCCTAATATAAATAAAGTCGATGATACTGAAGCTTGTATGGTCGTATAGATTGTGGAAATGCTGATGAAGGTGTAAGTCGTAACTCCATTCTCGGTCTAACCCTTCATTCCAACAATCATCAGCATCTTGCATTCCCATGAGTTCCATTTCACTCTTGTCGTCTTCCTCTCCATGATATCCGTCGAAGCTCATACAGCAACCATATTTGCAATAGATGTCATTATAACTCTCATCATTGAGAATCTCCCAAATCATTTCTGAATCTTCTCCTTGAAAAGGATTACTGTTCGAGTATTGTTTGTTTTTTCCTAAGAAGATTTTACATTCTACCCCCTCAAACTGCAAGCTACTTCCACTATCTGCCAACATTTTCTTTGTGTTGTAATACAACTCTCTACTTTGTTGATAGTTTTTAATTACTACTTCTTTAAGTGTTTCGTTGAATTCCTTTAACAGCTGATAGTTTTCATCTGTTGGCTTGAATAGTTGGTTAAGGAGCATTCGACGATTAAAGATGAGATTTTGGTATAAGTGACAAAAAGAGACCTAAAATCTCTTGTAATCCATTTATTTCACGAAGGAGGGGGTGTGTCAAAATACAAATTAATAACTTGACAACTTTCAATCTATAAGTAGGTTTCTTCTAAAGGCAAAGAAAAGACCATTTCTTTACTCAAAATCGAGTATAGAAATGGTCATTTTTTATTGGATTGTTTCAAACTGTAAGATTATCAAAATGATATATGCATTTTGACACACCCTCTCTTTCAATAATCTAACGAAAACAATCTTGAGGCATGTGAGCACAAGTTTATTGGCTGTTTTTACCCACTTGCTTCTTCATAGCGTTTATTGATGCCTCTTTATTCTGCAAGTCTCCCTATTAGTAGTTAGGACCTTCACCAAAGTTTGGAGCCCCCTTGTCGTACCACACCCTTTCAGAGTTAAGCAGTTCAGGTCTTTGTCCATCTGTAAAGGTGAAGCCTTGCTGTGTCATTGCTGTCTCGATAATAGTACGCATTTTATCGGCTGGATCGGGTTGAGCGATATAGAATCGGCGAGGCAACTCAGTGTTGGGCTTCATTGTAATCCAAGGAATGAGCGAGCTACCAACTTTAGGAACGCCAGAGCGGCGCACTGTTACAAACTGCTCAAGTGGTTGATAGAAGAAATGTAGATACAATTGGATGTAAACCTTCTCTAAATCGCTTGGAACACTACCTGTTAGTTGGTAGTCAGAATTAGCCATCATCGTAGCAATGGCTGCATCGTCGTAGGTAATAGGCTCGTCTAACTTGTCGTTACAATGTGCCTTATCATAATAAGGTATTTTATTCAGTATCGCTAAACGGTTATAAGCCTTAGCTGAAGCCTCAACGCCAAGTTTGAAATATTCGGCTGCAGTATGAGGCAAGTTAGCACCCAGTAACTTAAACTCAGCCAGATAGAGGTTCATTTCAGCTGTGGAAAGGGTCATCTCGTAAAGTGGGTTATCTTCAGTGTCTTGTACCACCTTACCTTTGGAGCTGTTGGGAAAGTGAAGTCAACGCGGCCACGCACTAATTCCTCGTTAAAGTACGATAGCGGTGAGTAGGTTTTTGTTTTTTCTCCGTCAGTTACTTTCCATCTGGTTGTTACAAAATAATTGTTGACGCCAGTGTATTCTGTCTTTTCAGATATAGCCATACCGATAGGTAATCCCTGATAGCGTACCCATGGTTCCCCATCACCTTTCCAACTGTCGAAATGTTTCTTGCCAGAAGCATCTGTGGTATAGTTCACCTGGTCTAAAATATATTTAGGAATAGCACAGTTGTTATCCCCTCTTGCTTGTGCATCAAAGAATGCTTGTACTACCTCAGAGTTGAAATCGTTTTTGGTAAACATCACCAGCATACGTGGATCTTTGTTACGTTTCATGAAGTCGATAACGTTTTTGCTGCTAACACCTAAGTTCACACTATTATCACTTCCATAGGTGTTGTTGCCACCATCTCCACCTGTACCTTTGTTATATACATAGTCGTCTGCAATAGATTGCATTACGTTTGCATCATCAGCACCCACTTCTTCTGCTATTTTTAAGGCTTTAGCTTTGTTTTGGTGAAGAAGTCTTACTGCAATTTTAAGTTTTATGCCGTTTACAAATTTCACCCATTTCTTAGTATCTCCCCCGTAGGCTAAGTCATTGTCTCCAACACTTATCTGCGTTGTCGTTGACTTCAGCTTATCCAGATCGGTGTTTAGTTCAGTCAACCATTGGTCGAATAGACTCTCTTGCGATTCGTAGTTAGGAGTTAATGTGCCCCCATACTTGGCTTGTGCAGCTTCAGAGTAAGGTCTTGAACCAAAGAGGTCGGTATCGAACAGTCCCATGTAAACTGTTAGAGCGTTTGCCATAGCCGAAAGGTGTGAGTATTGAGCAGCTTTGTTAGCTGGCATCTTATCGATAGTAGCTTTAATATCGTTCTCGTATCGTTTAACATAAATAAGCTGAGAACCCACACCGCCCAGTTCAGCCAACTTGTTATACAAGTCATTAAAACTACTTGATGGTGAATATGCCTGAACTATTTTTTTGACGTGTAAGCCCCATCGTAATACCACAGCAGGTAATCGAAGGGTTGGTATTGCACCTGTTCCTGAGTAAACAAGAACACAGGATTTCCTTCGGCGATAGTCGATGGGTCAGTATTTATTTTTGCGTATTCGTTTTCGCTGCATCCTGTTACCAGTACCATGCATGTGGCACATATACCAAAGGCGAGCGACTTGAATTTTATAATATTCTGTTTCATAATGAAAGGCATTTAGAATGTAGCGTTTAATGTGAAGAGATAGCTTGCTGTGTAAGGCATAAATGATCGCATACGGAACTGCGCAGCTCCTGTTCCACGTACCGATTCAGGATTCTCGTGATTTGGCGCAGTGTTCAGTAGGTATGCCAAGTTACGTCCGGTGAAACTAAGGGATAAGTTCTTTGCACCGATATAGCTGCTAATTTTGGTTGGAACGTTGTACGAGAGAGTTATTTCTCGCAGAGCGATGTAGTTGATTTTCTTAAACCAATCATCGTTAATAACACCTGTTCCCCAGCTATTCTTAAAGTATGCAGCACTTTGTAGGTGTGCAGGTTCTACATAACCTTTTTCATAAGCCTCCTGATAGGTCATTCCACTAACGTCTTGGTTAGTTCCTCCTGGTGTGGTAACAATAGTACCAGCATCGAAAACGACATCAGGGATAAAGCCATCAGTAAACACCTTATCTTGCGCATTAGCGTATTTGCTGGTCCAGGTCATCCCCTTACGGTATTTCTCGGTCTCTCCAGAGAAACCGTATGCAGTTGCGTAGCGTGAGTTATACGAAGCAACGTATCCTCCAAAGCGTGCGTCAAATAGCACATAGAGACTAAGGTCTTTCCATCTTAGGGTAGAGTTTAGTGATCCAAGGAAGTTAGGCAACATCGATCCAACTTCTTTCACAGTACCTCCGCGCTTATAATACACTGTTCGAAATTTGTTAGTGTAGCCCACCACTGGTTTGCCAGTCTTTTCGTCGGTCTTTATCCAAGAGTCAGACATTAGCATACCATAGTCGGAGCCTACTTTGGCAACAGATGCTATGCGGTAGTTACCATAGTTTGCTGCACCATCCAGATTAATGTAAGAGGTTACATCAGGACTTAGTTCTACAATCTTATTGCGGTTGCGAGTGTAAGTGAAATTTAGGTCCCATTGCCATTGTTTCTTCTTTATAGGAGTTGTGTTGAGTGCTATTTCTATACCTGAGTTCTGTATATTACCAGCGTTGATTAGCTTTTCTTTTACGCCCGATTCCCAAGGTACATTGATAGTCATAATTTGGTTTCGAGTGTTCTCCTTATAATAGGTGAGGTCTACCCCAATCCTACTGTCAAAGAAACGCCAGTCAAGTCCCACTTCCCAAGCATTCTTACGTTCAGGTTTTAAGTTGGTACTCTTCATATTCTCAGGGATAGTCATTCCATAGATTTTCTTGTCGCCACGTTGATATGTTGCCACAGAATAGCCCGAATTTATATAATAAGGAGAGGTGTCGTTTCCCACCTGCGCCCAAGAACCGCGTACCTTTGCAAAGCTAACCCATTTTGGAAGTTTGTCTTTGAAGGTTTCTGTGATGATCCATGAGCCCGAAACAGAAGGATAGAAATAAGAGAAATTACCTGTTCCGTAGCTGTAAACCAAGGCTGAGGACCAGTCGTTACGTCCCGTTATGTCCAAGAATAGTTGATTCTTCCAGCTTGTTCCAATCATAAAGATGGTAGAGACGATACGCTTGGTGTTGAATTTATATGCATTAAAGCTGGCTTGTTGTTTTGAATTCTTGATAAAGAATTGGTTGGGCACAATAAGTCCACCGTTCGTACTCTCGCTATTATACTGTGCATATTGGTTAAAATATTCCTCACGTAAGAACCCGTGCACTTCCCAGTCCTTATTAATTTGATAGTTTAGGTTGGCCGCAAGGTACAAGTTCTCTTGTGTAGTGTGCGTGTGTGAGAGTGCATAAGACCCACCTTCGTTGGCATAACCACTACCAGGGGCTTTTAGCTCGCCATCGATGGCATAATAGTTGAGCGAACCACCAGTTGAAAGCTGTAGCCAAGGCAGTGCTTGAATATTGATGTTAAGCACAGGCCGGAACATGGTTTCTGTTTGTTTGTAATCGTTTTCAAAGATACTCCACCATAGCTCCTTACCAGGTACAGCACGATAGAGATCGCCATATCTTTCGCTGGCAAGTCCACCATGTTCCCCTTTGTAAAGGTTACGATAACGATTAACATCGTATTCACGTGGGAACGTACTATTTGCAAAGTATTCTCCGATGTTTAAAGGTGCATTACGAGGTTGTGATTGCGTAAAGTTTACGCTGAAATCTACCGTCACGATATTTCCAATCTTTTGTGAAGCTTTTCCTAAGAACGACAGACGGTTAAAGGTGTTGCGTGGTGTAGTACCCTTATTGTATTTATAAGATGCTGAAGCGTAGAATTGTGTACGATCATTACCACCTTGCAATGATACATTCGTATTGGTATTAAAGCCTGTGTCGTAAGCATCTTTATAGTTGTTTGGGAACATCTTTGCCGTTCCCATTGTTCCATCGTACTGTTCAAACTGTTTACCTTCAGCCCATGAGATATCAGGTCCCCAAGCATAGTTCCCATATTGTTCGATGAGCGAGTATTCACCTTTAGAGTTGCGTGCGAACGACGTCATGTTATCGCTCCAAAGATTGCCCGTGGCAGTGTATTCGTCTCCATAGTCTACACCACCAGGGAAAGCACCAATCATATAAGTGTTTTGTAGATCTGGTGAACGATAGACTGTTTCTAATCCTACTGTTTGCGAAACCTTCACAGTAACACCTTTGCCTGCTTTCCCACTTTTAGTGGTAATTACTACAGCACCATTCAAACCACGTGAACCATATAATGCTGTTGCTGCAGCGCCTTTTAGTACGCTCACACTCTCAAAGTCGTCGGGGTTAAGGTTCTTTAGTTGGTTACCATAGTCGTTGATATTGCTATTCCAGTCAGCGTCCCCTGATTGGCTTGTAGCATTATCTAATATCACACCGTCTACTACAAAGATAGGTTGGTTGTTGGCATTAAGAGTAGATGCACCTCTTATTTGAATTTTAGTAGAACCAAACATTCCACCGTCTGACTGGCTGATCTCTACACCAGCCACCTTACCTTGCAATGCTGTAACAGGAGAAACCGTGTTGGCTCGTTCCAGTTCATCGCTTTTCAGTTCGGTGACAGCATAACCCAATGCTTTTGTTTGTCGTTTAATTCCCAATGCCGTAACCACCACATCATTAAGCGCAGTGGCTTCTTCTTCAAGGGCAACGTTTATCTGTTGTCGACCATTAATATCTACATTTTTAGGCTTCATTCCCAAGTATGAGAATACTAACGTGCCTTTTGTGGGGCATTGTAGGGTGTATTGCCCGTCGATATTAGTCACAGTACCCATATTTGTACCTTTCACCGTTACCGAAGCACCGATTACAGGCTCGCCCGTTGGGTCTTTCACAATGCCACTAACCGTGACATTTTGCGCATAAAGCTCAGTAGCGAACATCCATATCAGTGCCATCATACAGATTCGCCATAAGGCTTGCGCTTTGTTCTGCTTGTTGTTCATTTTGCTTATAGTTAAAGATTAATATGTAAAATTTATTGTTTAAGTTTTATATATGTCTCTATTTCACTTTCATTCTGTATCAGCTCTTTGTGTTAGGTTTTGTTTTTTTGAATATTAGCTATGTGTAGCAGCTATTACCGCAATGAATTTATTGCTCTTGTAACTCTTATTGAGAGAGACTTTTATTTGTTTAGTTATAGGTTCTTATTAATAACTTCTGATATCTTTGAGTAAACAGATTGATACTCTAAAGATGGTTTTTAAGTATTGTAGATATTGTAATTTCGATTGTAGGTTAGTGTTAGTATGTTTTACGACACATAAAGTGTTGCTTAACGGTTATTTATATAGTTTTTATTATGTGAGCAAATATAAATAAAATAAATATATTAAGCAATAAAAATGGCGATTAATTTTTGTAAATATGTAAAGGCGATAAAATGAGGTGCTCGCAAGTAGATAAGTAGACAAGAGAGTGGGTCGGAAAGAGTTGTCCTTTGGTTAAGATGACTAAGATGATTATTTGTTAAGAAGTAGAGATGATGGGCTAATCAGCTACTTACAATCAGTAATGCCTTACAATTCCCTCATCTTCTACCATGCGACAATAGACTTTGTTACCTAAAAATCTCGATTTTTCAGATGTTTCAGGTGATGTAGTATAGTTCATGTTCCTTTATTCGTTAATGTCAAAATCTAAGTATTCGTTGTGGACTTACACCTGACTCTTATTCTGTGGTATGTAATAAATGATAATAGTCAATGTTACAATATATTGCATGTTATATTTATTTTACTTATATTTGCAATCAAAAGTGTGATTTATATTGTTGTTTAATAGCACTATCACGATATTCTTTACGCTTTGGTAGACAGAACTATGGTTAATTTCTATGTTCTGTCGTTTGATAAACCTTTCTTATAAAGTGCTTAGACATTACAGCTTATGAAGAAATTTTTACTGATGTTTTCTTTGTTTGTGTCTTTAGTGACGTTCGCACAAACAAATGGTGAAATGAGGATTGCAACATCTACAGCCGTAGGGCAAGACTTTGAATTCCGTGTTACTCGAACCAATGATGCCAGTAAAGTTTTTGTTGACTGGGGAGATGGTAATAAACAAGAGGCAACGTTAGAAGGATGGAGTAATAATAAGAAGGTAACAGGAAAGTTACTGAAAGACACAATTATTGTTTATGGTGATTTTTCTGCTGTTGAAGTTTCTGAGGCAAAAGCAACATATCTTGCTTTTAAGAATCAGCCTAATTTAAAGCAAGTTGAAGCTAAGAGGAATGAATTAACCTACGAAGGTATTGATTTCTTAGGTGCTCCTAATCTTGTTACACTTGACCTTAGCTATAATAAAATTACGCGTTTAGACCTGCGTAATTTTAAGAAGTTAACTAACTTTACAGCTAATCATAATACAATTTTGGCAACTGTTTTATTCCCAGATGGTAGTACAGAACTACGAAATATCGACATGTCAGATGGAGATATTACACACTTTTATCCTATCAGTCTCCCTAATCTGCGTTATCTTAATCTTGCGAACGGTAGTTTGTTAGAATTGGAACTGGGTAATAATTATCCAGAGTTACGTGATGTCGATATTACAGGGAATATCGGAGTAACATCTATTGACGTTACGCAACAAACTAAACTTGAAAAGCTCCTTATAAAGGGAACGAAGATAACTGAGTTAAACCTTATTAATAACCCAGAGCTTATCATGCTTGATGCGTCTAATACCGACATTGCAAAGCTTGACTTAAGTGGTAACAAGAATGTAACAACGCTTGAACTTAGTGATACGAAGTTGTCTCGTTTAGATGTGTCTAATCTTGCAAATCTTTATACAATTAATATTGATAATACGAAGATACAACGTATTGATTTATCCCATCAACGCTTTTTACGTAGTGTGAGCGTACGGAATACTGGAATACAATTCCTTGATATGCATGGTGCTATCGGTACTAATCGACTTAATCACCTCGATATGCGTGACTGTAAGAATACTACTCCTCAGTCGCTTAACTTCACATTCAAAGCAATGCCGTCACATACCGGTAATTCATATCGTACAAATGTTTTCCTATCAGGGACTAACTACGAACACGCCAATACTGGGATTTTAGATGATGATGCCGACAATTCTTATAAATTAGATGTTCATGGTGATGCTACTGCTTCTATGGATTCTGTTTCTATAACTATGCAAACATCCGAAAATGGAGGTAGTTATACACTAAGTCAAATCCCTGATGATGGGTATTTTGCAACTTACGAACCTGTTACTGGGAAAGTTCTGCCTGGTTTTCCAATTAAGATAGATGTTAAAGCACCTGCTGGCTCAAAGTTTGTTGGGGTAGAGGTGAATGGAAAATTAGTAGCTGACAGTATATTTGTCGTATCTGAAGCGGCGGTTGTAAAACCTATTTTTAGTGTTTCTGGTGATGATGATTATATCAAACTAACAGTTCCTACAGGTATAGAGCAACAGTATTTCCTTTCTGTTAATGGTGAGGATAGAGAGGTTTCAATTGATTGGGGAGATGGCGAACTTGTAAAAGTGAAGGTTAAATCGACTCCAACAACAGTAGAGGGGCAAACATCTGGAACGACAGTAACGATATATGGTGCTGTTACAGGAGCTGACTTCTCAAGTTATCCAGGTGTAGGCGTTGATAATAAGATAACTGCTGTTGATTTGAGTCATAATATTCATTTGCGTTCTCTTTCTATGTATATGAATTCTATTACGTCTATAGATGTCTCTAAGCTATTGGATCTTGAATCTCTTGATTGTTCTTATTCAGACCTTAGTTCCTTGGATGTTAGCAAGAATAGTAAACTTATTAATTTACGTGCTTATGGTAATCAAGTTGATAATATAGATGTTACAGGTGCTGTTGATTTAGCTTATCTTGATGTAAAAAATAATTGGTTAGAAAGTTTAGATTTAAGTCATAACCAGAAACTCGTTTATTTAAATATAAGTAGTAATGAGATAGAGGCAGTTGACGTGAAGCATATGCCAGAACTTGTAGAACTTTATGTTTCAAATAATAAGATTACTGCTCTTGATGTTAGCAAGAACCTGCATTGAAGACATTGCAGCTATCTAATAATTCAGTTTCAAACTTAGACTTAAAGAATAATCTTCAGCTTGTGACACTTACTGTCGATGGTAATAAATTAGAGGGGCTGGACCTTAAGGGACATGAACGATTGACCTATCTGAATGTAGGTGGTAATGGATGGGATGCATGTACTTTAAATGATCTTTATTATAGTCTTTCACATTATCCTAAACTTCAGAGTGGTAAGACGCCACGTGGTAACACACTTTTCGTTCATGGTGAAAGCAGGAGAGTATAATGATGCCGAGCATGCTGAGTCTTCTATTGCTAAGTTGAAGGGTTGGACGATTGATTATGAGGGCGATGGAACTGGTTGTAACATGGCATATATTACAATACAGGAGTCGGAATATGGAACGTTAAAGATATTTACAACAGATGGTGTTGAGGTTCTGTCGGGTACAAAGGTGGCTAAGAATACAGATCTTGTTATTAAAGCGATACCCGCATCTGGATATAAGCTTGAAACTTTGACACTTAATGATGAAGAAGTAGATTCTCCTAATTTTAAGGTTACTTCTTCTGTGACTATTGGAGCAATCTTCACGGTTTCATCACAAATAGAAGCTCCTACTACTGATGCACTTAAAGTGTTTGGGGGTAAGAATTATCTAAGTTTTATGACAGGAACGCCTACACACTTGCAAGTCTATACCTTAAGTGGCAAATTGATGTTCTCTACTATTGTAAGAGAGCATAAGACGGTTAGTCTACCATCAGGTATCTACATTGTTAAAACGAAGGACTATTCAAAAGTTGTAGCAGTTGAATAGAATAACATCAAACTTGTCCGCATGAGAAAGCGGAAAGAGTAGAATTAGCAATCCCGAAGGTCATTATAAACTTTCGGGATTGTTTTTCTATAAATGTTTTTACTTTAACATTCTTGACACATAGCCATTGTGGCGGAACCATTTATGCGCCCAGTTGGGTACCATAAAGATATAGCCAGAGATGTCCTCGTGCGGGGCGCAGTCAAGTTGGTTACCTATGATGTCTGCAGCTTCTTGTACAGATGTTCCGTATAAACGTGCTAATTCTTCGCGTATGAGCGTATAAGTGATGTTACGGATAGTTGCAGCGTTGACGGGTTGATCACCTAACAGAGCTAATAATTCGTCTTTTTCTGGTATCTTAACCTTTGGACCAACACGTAGCCCTTCAAAGCAGTATTCCCCATCTACTTTATACATCGTAAACCCATCTCTGCTGTTACGTTCGTTACATTCCTCTGCCATTTGACGTGCAATAGGGTGGGTGATACGTTGTAATATCTCTGTGATAATGGGTTGATGACGTAATTGTCCGTATGTATAGCCTTCTCCGTTGATACCTCCAGAACCAGCTGGGATATCAGAGTCGGAGATTATGCATAACTCTTTTCTTTCCATTTATTCTTGTTTAAGTATTCTGATTAAATTTTAGTTCAAACTTTGTGTAGAAGTCCCTAACATAAATAAAGTCGATGATACTGAAGCTTGTATGGTCGTATAGATTGTGGAAATGCTGATGAAGGTGTAAGTCGTAACTCCATTCTCGGTCTAACCCTTCATTCCAACAATCATTCGCATCTTGCATTCCCATGAGTTCCATATCTGTCTTGTCGTCTTCCTCTCCATGATATCCGTCAAAACTCATGCAGCAACCATATTTGCAATAGATGTCGTTATAGCCTTCATCATTGAGAATCTCCCATATCATTTCTGATTCTTCTCCTTGAAAAGGATTACTTTTCGAGTATTGTCTATCTTTTCCTAAGAAGATTTTACACTCTACGCCCTCAAACTGCAAACTACTCCCGCTATCTTCCAACATTTTCTTTGTGTTGTAATACAACTCTCTGCTTTGTTGATAGTTTTTGATTACTACTTCTTTAAGTGTTTCGTTGAATTCCTTTAAAAGCCGATAGTTTTCATCTGTTGGCTTGAATAGTTGGTTAAGGAGCATTCGGCGATTAAAGATGAGTGCTTCCATCTTTTCGTCACGTGCTTTTAATTGTGGATTCTCGTAGTATTTGATGAGTTGAATGTGAAGGTGTAAGAGTTGTTCTTTAGTTAATACCATTATTTTGTTTGTGAAAATACAGAAATATTAATTTCTCGTTTTGACTTATAAGCACTCATTTTGTACATATTGGTTGTATTCAAAGACAAGTTCGTAAATTTTTATTTGAATATTATATCCAATTATAGGTAAAAGTATGAAAAGCAGCATGCATAAAGCTAATAGTTGGTTTTTTGTTGTACATGTAGTTTCATAATAAATAGGAAGTCCGAGTATGCACACGCATGGAACAAGGATTAGTAGTATTATGCATGGTAATACCCAACACTTATTCTTATTTGTTAGGAGAATTATTCTTAAACAAAGACTACTTAAAAATCTATTCAGTCTTACACATATTTCTTTTTTTTTGCTAATCTTGTCTAAATGAGAGTTGTTTGTTGTTTCTCTCAAACATTTTATGATAAGCATTATACATGCTAGTAATACTACAGGTGTTGTTGTAAAATGACTATACTGTATCAAACTGTGGTACAAGTCACATTCATGGGTTACAATACCTCCAAAATATAGCACAATAATCGGCCAAAGATTCCTTATGAAAGCCAGTTGAGCTTCAAGAACCTCTATTTCTTTTCTACAGTACTCTTTCCACCCTTTATAATATGATCTGAAGTATAGATCCTCACTGATTTTTTTCACTCTTTCTTTTATAATATTTTTTTGTTGAATTAGATAAAGATTTTTTTATTATAGTAGATCTGTTTCTTAGTATGGCTCCTATAGATATTTCATTTAGTTTGCTGTATAATAATCCAATTGCGTAAGAGCATATGAAGAGTAAGGTCCAGCTAACGTCTGAAAAAGTATATCCCAATGGGAAGCATGCTACTATTAGCAAAAAGCCAATAATTACATTATTGATGAAGTCGTATAGACTTAATGAAGTATTCATATTATTTATTTATATATAATTCTAATTCTTCTGCACGTTGAGAACTAACTTTATACAGTTCTCTGTATCTTTCGACAATACGTTGGGAGGATGGTGGGATTTTACCATCTATAGTTAGTTTTGAAATGGTTTCAATATATTCTTTTTCATTGTCGGTTAGTTGTGGAGAAATCAAGGAGTTTTGTAATTCTTGGGCCTTTGTCTGTGTTAGACCGAGTTTTTGGCTTACTTTGTCAAGATAGACTTGTTCTTCTGAATCAATGATGCCATCATTATCAAGACAGAATCTAACTTCGTTAAGGAATTCTTCTTCATTGTTTGTAAGAGCTGTAGCACTGTTAGGCTGTGGAAGTGTATCTTTTTGAAGTAATTTTTTAGAACGGAACTTGACAGACACCCTCCATATTGTCTCGGTTTCTTCCCTCAGTTGCTTTTCTTCTTCCTCATAGATTCTACCTTCTATGTTAGCCATAAGTACTTTAAGTTTTGCTTTTATATCCTCTTTTTCAGAACTGGTAGTAAAGGATATTGATTTACTTGAAATACATTCATTGCATTCCAGGGTGTTACCTTCAATTCTACTTAGGGCAATACTTTGCCATTTAGATTGGTTTTGATACCATATTGTTTCTGAAGGAACTTTAGGCATATCAATAGGGTCGTAAACATATTTAACATCGTATTGTTCGTGTGATGTACGATCCATTAAATTAGAGGTACTTGAATCAATATTCAGACTTGCATTACCAAATCTTCCAGCATTAGCAGCCACTTCAAGTTCTTCTTTCTTATTATTTATCTCATTGACTTTTCGTCCCTTAAGACTGGTGATTGTAATTTCCTCTGCGCCGAGTTGTTGTAAGATATAGCAAAATTCTTGGATTTTATCTTGAAATAGGATATCCTCTGCTTGGTTATATGGAATATATACAGAGGGATTGTAGGGGTGACCAACGTATAGTTCATTGTTCAAAGGCATATTCTCATAGAAATTGATACAGTTAGGAACATTAGAAGAATTGAATATTGTGATTCCTGAAACTGCACAATTCTTGATTTTAGAATCTTCGACAAGCATTATATATTTACGCTCCTTATAGGGTACCTTCAATACATAGTTATCCCAAAGGTCTGTGTTCGCTTCTTCTAACTCTGTTATTTTTTTTTGAAGTTCATATTTTTGGTCCTTTGGTGCCTTAACTAATGATTCCATATAAGCATTTCTTGAAGCAATAATTTTTTCCATGAGTTCTAAAATTTGCCCTTTGTATTTATGTAGTTTCCAACACTCTTTATTTTCTTCGAGAGCAATTTCTATTAGACTTAAAACTTTTTGTAACTCCTCAATGTTCTTAGATGTTTTTCCTGTTTTGTAGTAATAAATTAATGCACGACATATATAATTTTCTATAGTTGGCTTTATTCCAATATATAAATCGATCAACTTAAGGGCATATTCATATTTGTTTTTTTCTGCTATTTCTAAAGGGTTTGGTGCAATAAAAGCAACATTTGTAAAACCTTCTGCAAAATATTTATAGCTGTTTTCCTCATCTGGTGTAGGAGGGAAAAGTCTGGAAGCTTGTATAGTACCTATTATTGAACCAAAATGATCTACGAATTTGAAATAACCTCTGTCATATTTGACAGTTTCTGTTCTCCACCATTCTATGGTTTGGCTTATTTTTAGTGAATTGTCATATATGTATATGGCATAATTAGTAAACAAGATTAGATTTTTTTTAAGAAGGTCGAGGCTCTCGATTATACACTTTTGATGGGCTGTCATAATACTATTTAGAGATAGGAATGTATTGGGGTCTCTAAAAGCTTCAATAATAACTTCTTGGGTTGAGGACAGCCATTCTATTGTTTCATTTTCCTTGATATTTTTTCCTATCTTAAAAGTTGAAGGTATGTCTTCAAGTGTTTGCTCTAAAAGTTCTTGAAAATATATTGTATCCATGTTTTTATTTTGTTTCTATTTTAAAAATTTTGGTTTAATGGGGTTGTTTTCTTGGTTTGTACTAACGTGTTTAAAAAAGTGATGGCTCATACTTTTGCCATTAGATACTATTATAAGAGTCACACTATGGTTGGATTTAGAAACACAACTGGAGAAATAAGTTTTTTATTGTGTAGATTGCTCCTATTATTATCTTTGCGGAAGGGTAATGATTATACTATTATAGCAAAAACAACCCATAATACAATTGCTAATAATGGTATTATAATATCTAACCAGTACATCTCCATTTTTTTGTTCTTGCTAATATGATTACGAGAACCCATAGGATGGCTAAAAAGGATCCAGTTATTGTTAAAGAAATTCACATAGTCTTGCATCATATTTTTATTTTTTTATGTTATGAATATTTTTGTATTTTATAAACGTATCTTACAATACTATTATCAGTATTAATTGTAGTCTTATTTTTATTTCATTGAAATGCGATGGAGTTTTATGGTATAAATAAATGAATTATTATACGCTTACTATTGCATTATTAATCCATTCATTTTTACTATAAGTTCTTTGTAGTTACATAGATTAGTTGCTACTAATCTCAAAGTCACCAGTATCAATGTTTATAGTCATCGTTTCAGAGCCATAGTTTGAAATGCGCAATACATTATTATCTTTATTTTTCCAGCTGATAAGCTCTGGCTTCCAATACCCAGCAATTAAAGTAAAATATTTCTTTTCTTTTTTGTTAAATGCAATTACACATCCTCTCCAATAGCTAAACACTTTATATGTTTTATTCTCAAGGATGTCATCCGCATCTTTGGGTTCAAGTCCATCAGGTATAAATGTTGAATAATATGTATAGGTCAAAGTTCCTATATTTTGATCTATTGCAGCTTGATTATCAACTTCCCATTTTTTGCTGAAGTTTCTTGGAGCATCTAAGTCGAAGTCATCCTTTGTTGGTTTGTAAATGCGTTTGCTGTTTGTAGATGCGTTTACTAACCATTTTGTTAAGAAAGGAGTTTCAGACTTCAACTCTTCAATGTTTGAATATTCTCCATACAGTATTTCAGAAAGATTATCTTCAGATTCCCCTTTGTATTCTCCACTATAAACGAGGTCAATAACCTTTCCAGTTTCGATATTCAGTAATGAAAAGGTTATATATGAGAATCCGTCGCATGCGGTACCCCCACAGTTGTTTATGTAGGAAAAATAGATGTATTGTTGTTTTTTGATTTCAACAATTTTAAAAACATCATATTTAGGATTATATTCGTGTATATAATCGCAATAACCAGTTTTTGGCGTTGCTTTATCAAGTTGCCAACTTTCTCCATATTTTCGTGCTATAGCATAATGAAACTCAGGTAAACCTTCTGAGTTAGTTTCATTAAATACTGCGATAATTGTTGGCTGATTTTGTGACAATGCGTATTTGATAAGAACAGTTTCTGCTTGTGGAGAATGTCTTATCAATAGACTTTTCATAATATCTGTTGCCTCTTTTTGACTGAGTGGGGCAGGATCTGTACTCGCAGTTTCTACATATGAAAGAGAATCTTGTTCATCTGCAGTAGGTTTATTATTTACCTTAGAGGAGCATCCTATAATTGATACAAACATGTATGTCGTTAAGAGTACTATAAAGTACTGCTTTGTAGTGAGCTTGATTTTCATTTACTTTTGTTTTTAGTTATATGTTTCTATTAAACTCGAGTGGCTGACTCGTGTCATTCTATAATATCTGTTGCAAATATAATAATTTTATTATAAATTACAGAATAACAATAAAATAAAGTGAATAAAATCCAATAAGGCATTTCTCTCTCTTATTGTGGAGCCTTTATTACCTTGAATGTTTACTTACTTTTTGAAAATTGCTAATCTTGTTCATCATTTTAACAAGCGAGGAAGCTATCACATTTTAGCCTATTGGCTATCAAACTTGCTTTCCTCTTTATTCATTCTTTCCCAGATTCTTTTATAAACCTTACGATTGTTGCCGAAGGGATAAAAGCCGAGAATACGCCAGTTGGGAGGGTAAGTGTGGCGACTGTTACAATTTGGGCAGGGCATTGGAACTGACATAACAGTTGCTCCATACTCAATATCTAATGTGCGAAAGGTGTTGTTGCAGTTGTCGCATCTGAAATTTATATAACCTCTGATCATAAGTTTGATGATTTAAATTATAATTCTCTGTCTTGTTGTGAAGGAAGCAACTTCTTTGTAGGGAATGAGTTGTACTATCACAAGTTAATAAAACATATTTGAAAAGTAGGAACTATTTACTCCTTTATGAACAGAAAAACTCAATTTAACTGGTAGTTGTGAGTGGGGTAGTGCTACAGAGTAATGTAATACTAATCGTTAAGAGAAATGTTGTTTTGTTCATAATTTATTAGGTTTTTATTTCTGTTTGCAAAATAAATATTTAATTGTGAGAGGCACAAAGGAATTAATTCGTATTTTTGCGGAAGAGTAGCTTAAGTGCTGCGATTAGTAATATATGAAGAAAGGGAAACTCAAAATTGTAGGAAAGAACTTCGGAATCTTCTTTACAGATTGAGGGCGAGAGATGGTGTTAATAATAGAAAACGTTTGACAGGACTTGTATCTGTGCAGTATTTGTAGGCAGATAGAAGATGACAAAGCTAAGAATGAGAGATATGAATATAGACGATAAGACTATCAACTTAAGTACTGAGGTGGCTAAGACGTGCGGAAAGTCTGTCGAGACTGATACTGAAGACGAGGCAATAAAGGCAAAACTAAATGCTGTGTATCGGCTTAGACTATTATATAATAGTGGGGAAGAGCTGTGGAAACATATAGGAAAGGCGGGTAGTGGAAACAATTCCTTTGGCCGTGTTGGAGGGAAAGATGCTTTTTTTACGCAGAGCCGTATTTCACGAGTTGGAGCGTGAATGGTATGACGAAACGGGCATTATTCTTAATGGGTTGTTAGATGCTTATGCACAAGCAGCAAAGCTTATGGAGAGGTTTAAGCCTTTGCATGAGGATGAAGAAGAGGGTGTGAGGGTAGAATGTTGTGAGCAAATCATCAATGTTTGTGTTTTTGATGATGAGATAACAGATAAGCAAGATGCGAAGATGAGGGAACTTCTTCTGCGTTTGCAGGAAGAAGATACTTATTGCCTTGCGGTTTTGTTGTTGATGTTGCTTGGCGTATTGCCCTCGTCTTTTGATACTCGACAAGGGGATGCGAAGCAGATGAAGGTAAAATACGAGCAGGTTTATAACTTCTTTCTGCGTGTATGTCATCGTAATATTCTTTTCGTACAGACACCACGGATGACACTCTTTCATAAGGTTTTAAAGGAAGCAGAAGAGAAACTGACTCGTATTCGGTTGGTTAAGTTTACGGCTGATGTACTTGCAATCTGTCAATTCTTGCAAGTGCAGAGCAGGTTGCAGAGAATGGACGGCGTGTTCAGTGGGACCAGTTATATCCTAATCTCGATGGTTATTGGTTGAGTGAGCAGCATAGTGAGCAATGTCCAGACTATTGGCGAGTAGAAGAATTAGCAACAAGCTATCTATTTTGTCATTATTTTCAGAAGGAAGGTGAGGCTGGTAAACTGCATCAGCAAGAGTTCACTGTAAGCTTCTATAGTAATGGTGAGGATTATGCTTGTGTGCAGCACCCCCGTTCAGTGTTGCAATGGTTGAACAATGAAAAGCTGTCAAAGGATGATATCACTTATCCACACTTTGTTTTTGGGGGAGGAGAAAAACCAACGAAGATAGCTTTTGAGTCGTTTATGATGGATGTTTCGTGGTTTCGTCCGATTCAATTGACACGTGCAAAAGATGATTGGATAGCTCCAACTGAAAAGGGAATGGAGGTAGTAAATGATTTTGCAGCCTATTCCTATACTTTCTATCAAGAATTGGAAGCTATAACACCAGATTTTATCTCTGTAAAAGATGAGAATGGGAAGTCATATAGAGTTTCTGTTTCTGAGCATGAAGAGTTAAAAAACTGTACGTTGAATGATGCTATTGGTATTATCACTTGGGCTGATAAACGTTATATAGCGTTTGATCATTTGATGTTGTATCTTCCGATAGAGGAAGAATAAATTTTATTGCTTTTTACTTCTGGAAATCAGAGTAGTGGAAGATATGTTTAGGTATTTTAGGGTTTTCCCCTCGCTGAGTAGGGAAATATCTTTGTAAGTGTGAAAATATGTAGCTAATTTTGCCAACGTTAAGAATTTGTAAGTTATGAAGAAGTCTTTAATTCTCTCCCTCTCCGCAGCTGTGGTGCTGAGTAGTTGTGATACCTATACAGGGTCAGGTGCTGTAACTGGTGGCTCGTTAGGAAGCATTCTTGGAAGCGCTATTGGTGGTATTGCTGGTGGAGCGAGAGGTTCAGATATAGGTACGATTGTTGGTATGGCTGGTGGTGCTATCATAGGTGCTTCTACAGGAGCAAAGGCTGACAGACGTGCGAAAGAGGATGTACACGACCATTATGAGAAGGTGCAACAGCGTAAGGCACGTGAAAGAAGGAATCAATCAGGATACGATAATTATAATCAGACAGACGACTATGCACAGCCTAATAGGGTAGATGGTAGCGGTTTTGATAGCACCAACTCTGGTGACGACCGTATTTACGATTTCCAAGGCAGTGATTATACAGGCAGTTACAGCGCGGCACAGCCAAATACAAAGGCACCAGCTGAGTCAAGTGTGGATAGGTTGGCAGGTAATTATCAGTATACACCGAATATTGAGATTATCAATGCTCGTTTTGTTGATGACAACCAAGATGGCGTATTATCACGTAATGAGGTAGGTAAGATTATCTTTGAGGTGATGAATCGTGGAAACAAGGCTATCAGTGATGTGCAGCCATCGGTGTTGGAAACAACTGGTAATGCTCATATTTATGTCAGCCCTTCTATCCACATTGAGAGTATTGCACCCGGTAAGGGCGTCCGTTACACAGCACTTGTGAAGGCTGATAAGAAATTAAAGAATGGTATGGCACGATTTGCTTTAACTGTTTTGCAGGGTCAGAAGAGTATAAGCAAAGTGACAGAATTCAATATAAGAACCAGTAAGTAAGATTGTTGATAAACAGAAAACATTAAGAGTCAGCGAGTCGTCTTATGGTTCGGATTCTAAAAGAGTAAGATTAAATAGAGATTATAAAGATATTATTGTGTAAGTACTAACTACTGATAACTAAAACTTTAAATGACGGAATGGGGCTGTATCATTAAACTGGTGCAGCCTCTATTTCTTTTTAACCCAAATTGTTTATTAGAGGCTAAACATATTTCTACAAACAACTTATTCCTATTAGCCTAATTAGGTTATTTGGTCTAATTGATCTAATTAGGCTAATAACTTATTGTTCTATCATAATTTTTCACATCATAATTTTGAATACATGCTCTTTTGGCTTCTAAAAGACGCCTAATTAGCTTGCAAAAGATGCCCTTTAAGGCTCTTATTAACGCCCTTTTGAAGTTCAATTAAGCACCTTTTATTTTACTACTTTATAACTAATTGACTTGCTGATGGTTACAAAGCTGCTTTGTATATGTGTTTTTACCGTTAGTTATAGATGTTTTCTTTGAAATTATGTAATGATTTTTCAAACCCTTATCTACATATTTTCGAAGTCTAAAAAGAAATGATTTTCAATGTCATAGGATGATAATAGGATAGATAGTTAACAGTCTTATCCATGTTTTTGTTTGATGAGTGACTATGGTTCTTACGTTAAAGCAATACGAAAAGCGTCCACTCATTTAACAGAAGAAACTTTTTTTTGTGGGGATATCACGGTATTAACGCCCCTCCCTATGGGGGAGGGAATGGGGGAGAGGCTGCTTGCTTATGTCTTATTCCTTTCTATTCAAAGAGTCCAGTCACACCATCCTTCACACGTTTGAAGAAGTTGGTCCAACTGCTACTTGAATTGTTCTTTGAAGTAGTAGGTTGTGTGGCTGACTTGTTCTGCTGAGCAGTCTGCTGTCGGTTGGTTGCAGCAGGAGTGGTACGGACTGTCGCCTGATTCTTAGTCTTTGTAACCTGCTGGTTAGCTGGAGTAGAAGTTTGTACCTGCTTGCGTGTCTCAGTAATGTTTTCTTTCTCCACCTTGCCTTGCTGTAGATTCTTTTTATTATTTAAGTGCGTGTCTACTTTGCGCTCAATCTCTTTAGGTTTATCCTCTTCAACCTTTTCCCATTCAGGGATAAACTCATAGCATACGCCAGCAGTACCATATTCAATCTCAGGTATTTCAAGTGTACCATTTGACTCAGAAGGGAATGGTATCTCAGTTTCTTTGCGTACAAGCTCAACCTTCACGTAAGCCACACCACTGGCAAGTGTACCTAACTCGCGTGCAGCAGCGTATGATAAGTCAACGACACGTCCACGAACAAATGGGCCACGATCCGTTACGCGGACAATGACAGACTTACCATTACGAGGATTCGTAATCTTTAGACGTGTACCAAAGGGGAGTGTGCGATGTGCACAAGTAAAAGCATTACGGTCATAACGTTCGCCATTACTCATTCGGCGACCGTGTAATCCGTTACTATAATAAGAAGCTTTACCATCTGACTGTGCTTTTATAGTCAGTGTAAAGACGTTGCATAGCGCAAATAACGCTATAAGGAGAAGTTTGGTTCTATACATATTAATTTATTAGTATTGCCAGCCTTCTCTCATAGAGTTTATTCCCTCCCTGCTTTGGAGAGCAGGAGAGGGAATAGATAGACTGGTCTATTTATACGACACCCTGGGCAAGCATAGCCTTCGCTACCTTCATGAAGCCCGCAATATTGGCGCCCTTAATATAATCGATGTAACCATCAGCCTGCTTGCCATACTTCACGCACTGCTCATGGATAGAGCTCATGATGTAATGGAGCTTCTGATCAACCTCTTCCGGACTCCATGAGAGACGGAGAGAGTTCTGTGACATTTCGAGACCTGATGTAGCCACACCACCTGCGTTAACAGCCTTACCAGGAGCGAAGAGCTGCTTCGCTGCAGTGAACTTATCAGCAGCCTCTGCTGTACAACCCATATTTGAAACCTCAGCTACGCACAATGGCTTGTAAGCAAGAATCTTGTCGGCATCCTCACCATTAAGCTCGTTCTGAGTAGCACATGGCAAATAGATCTCTGCCTTCTGCTCCCAAGGTTTACGGCCCTTAAAGAACTGTGAACCAGGATATTTCTCTGCGTATGGCTCACATACGTCATTACCACTGTTACGGAGTTCGAGCATGTACTCAATCTTCTCACCACTAATGCCTTCTGGGTCATAGATATAACCGTCAGGACCACTCAATGTGATAACCTTTGCACCAAGTTCGGTAGCCTTCTTAGCAGCACCCCATGCAACGTTACCGAAACCTGAGATGGCAACAGTCTTACCCTTGATATCAAGACCATGAGTCTCCATCATCTGGTGAACGAAGTAGAGTGCACCATAACCTGTAGCCTCTGGACGGAGGATAGAGCCACCCCATTCTCTGCCCTTACCTGTGAGCATACCCTGGAACTGGTGAGTCAGCTTACGATACTGACCGAAGAGGTAACCAATTTCACGACCACCAACACCGATATCGCCTGCAGGAACATCCTCGTCAGGACCGATGTGACGATACAACTCGTTCATGAAAGCCTGGCAGAAACGCATGATTTCAGCATCGCTCTTACCACGTGGAGAGAAGTCAGAACCACCCTTACCACCACCCATAGGCAATGTGGTGAGTGCATTCTTGAATGTCTGCTCGAAACCGAGGAACTTCAAGATACTGAGGTTTACTGATGCGTGGAAGCGCAGACCACCCTTGTATGGGCCGATAGCGCCATTAAACTGTACGCGATAACCAATGTTTACCTGTACTTTTCCCTGGTCATCAACCCAAGGTACACGGAATGTGATGATGCGCTCAGGCTCCACAATACGCTCAATAATACTTGCGCGCTCAAACTCTGGGTGCTGATTGTAAACATCCTTTACAGACATGAGTACTTCATGTACGGCCTGTAAATACTCTGACTCACCTGGATGCTTCTGCTCCAGTGCTTGCATGATTTTTTCGACTTCCATAGTAAATTGACTTTTATTTGTTTATGTTAGATAGTATCATTCAGTTCAGAATGGTACGGCAAATATATCCAAATTCTATCAAAAGTCCAAATGAAAATCAAAAATTTTTCATTTTTTTCTTTCTTTTTGGAAGCTACTTAAGTCGCAAAAAATGGTAACCAGTATGCAAAGTAATAAAAAATATATTATTTAAGTTGCGAAAAGATAGGTTGACTTGTATTTATTTTGTATTTTTGTCCAATATTAAGTTTTGGATTATGAGTGAGCAAATTCCTGCAGAATGGGGTAATTTTTACCTAAAAGACGTTAGTTTCGTCAATCTGATGATGCGACGAATCTACAATGTTTTGATTGTAGCTAATCCATACGATGCCTTCATGTTGGAGGATGATGGACGCGTGGAAGAGAAGATCTACAATGAGTATATGGAATTAGGTCTGCGTTATCCGCCAACCTTTACACAGGTGTCTACAACCGAAGAGGCCTCTAAGGTGCTCAATACCGTAGACATTGACCTTGTTATCTGTATGCCGGGTAATGCTGATAATGATGCTTTTGATGTGGCAAGAGCTGTAAAGGCAGAGTTCCCAGACATCCACTGTGTGGTACTGACTCCCTTCTCTCATGGTATTACAAAACGTATACAGAACGAAGATCTCAGTATCTTTGATTATGTGTTCTGTTGGTTGGGGAATACCAATCTCATTCTTTCTATCATTAAGTTGATGGAGGATAAGATGAATATAGACAATGATATTCATGAGGTTGGTGTACAGATGATATTGCTGGTAGAAGACTCTATCCGTTTCTACTCATCTATTCTACCTAACTTATATAGCTATATTCTCACGCAGAGTCAGAACTTTGCCACTGAAGCCTTGACCCGACACGATGCCTCTTTGCGCCAGCGTGGACGTCCAAAGGTAGTCTTAGCGCGTACATATGAGGAAGCATGGGATATCTATCAACGTTATAAGGACAACTGTTTGGGTGTTATCTCTGATGTAAGATTCCCTATTAATAATGTAGAAGATAAGGGTTCTTCTGCGACAGAAGGGAACATTTCTGTAGCGGAGAAAGACCCAGAGGCAGGCTTAAAACTACTTCGTGCCATAAGGAAAGAAGATGAATATCTCCCTTTGATTATTGAAAGTTCGGAGAGTGAGAACCGTGAAAAGGCTGAGGCAGAAGGTTTCCACTTTGTAGATAAGAACTCAAAGAAGATGAGTGTAGACCTCCGCCACCTACTCGAGGAACACATGGGCTTTGGCGATTTCATCTTCCGTAATCCAGAAACACGTGAGGAGGTGATGCGTATTCGAAGCTTGAAAGAGTTGCAGGATAACATCTTTAAGATTCCACGTGACTCTATGCTCTATCATATCTCTCGTAATCACATGAGTCGATGGCTCTCTGCACGTGCCATTTTCCCAGTTTCTTCCTTCCTAAAAGGTATTACATGGCATAAACTACAGGATGTAGATATGCACCGACAGATTATCTTTGATGCCATTGTTGCCTATCGAAGGATGCGCAATGTGGGTGTTGTAGCCTTGTTTGATAGGCGAAAATTCGACCGATATGCCCATTTTGCTCGTATTGGAGATGGCTCGTTAGGAGGTAAGGGACGTGGTTTGGCTTTCCTTGATAACGTTATTAAACTCCGACCAGACTTTAATCGCTTCCCCAATGCAAAGGTACAGATACCGAAGACAGTCGTTCTTTGTACGGATGTCTTCGACAGCTTTATGGAACAAAACAATCTTTACCAGATTGCTTGAGTGATGCAAGCGATGAAGAGATACTCCAAGCCTTCCTTCGTGCCCAGTTGCCCGATGAATTCATAGGCGACTTCTTTACCTTCTTTGAGGCTACTCGCTCACCAATAGCCGTCCGTTCCAGTTCGTTGTTGGAAGATAGTCACTACCAACCGTTCGCAGGTATCTATTCTACCTATATGATTCCTTATCTTGAGGATAAGTATGAAATGCTCCGAATGTTGGCTTGTGCGATTAAGGCTGTCTATGCCTCGGTTTATTATCGTGACTCCAAAGCCTATATGACTGCCACAAGTAATGTCATTGATCAGGAGAAGATGGCAGTTATCTTACAGCAGGTTGTCGGTAAGGAGTATGGAGATCATTTCTATCCGAACATCTCTGGCGTTCTTCGTTCTCTCAACTATTATCCGATAGGAGAAAGAGAAAGCAGAGGAAGGTATTGCCTCTTTGGCATTGGGCTTAGGTAAGTATATTGTTGATGGTGGGCAGACACTGCGTGTTTGTCCGTTCCATCCGCATCAAGTCTTACAGATGAGCGAAATGGAAATAGCCTTGCGAGAAACTCAAACTCAGTTCTATGCGCTCGACATGAAGCATATCAGTGAGGATTTTAAGGTGGATGACGGCTTTAATATCCTCAAACTACGTGTGAAAGATGCAGAGACAGATGGCAGTCTACAATATATCACTTCCACTTATTCTCCCGAAGACCATGCTATTTACGATGGACTCTACGAAGGAGGAAGAAAGATTATTTCTTTCTGTGGTGTCCTCCAACAGAACGTCTTTCCATTACCAGAGTTGTTACAAATGGCAATGACATACGGTGCTGAGGCTATGCGTCGCCCTGTGGAGATAGAGTTCGCTGTTAATCTGAATGATGACCGAACGGGTGAACTATATCTCCTGCAGATTCGTCCAATCGTTGATTCTAAGCAGATGTTAGACGAAGATCTCACGACTATTCCTGATGATCAATGTCTCTTGCGGAGTCATAACTCTTTGGGACATGGCGTTTCAGACGATGTACAAGATGTTGTGTATGTAAAGACCGACAGTTCTTTACAGCATCTAACAACCCAACTATTGCTGATGAGATAGAACGGATAAATCGCAAGTTCCTTGATACTGACAAGAACTATGTGCTCATTGGTCCCGGTCGTTGGGGTTCAAGCGATCCTTGGTTGGGTGTTCCTGTGAAGTGGCCACATATCTCGGCAGCCCGTGTCATCGTTGAGGAGGGACTGGAACACTACCGTGTAGACCCAAGTCAGGGAACACATTTCTTCCAAAATCTCACCTCTTTCGGTGTAGGCTACTTCACTATAAATCCTTATAAGGAAGATGGATTCTATCAGCGCAGTGTGCTTGATGCCCTTCCAGCTGTGGAAGAAACTCAGTGGGTACGCCACGTTCGTTTCCCAAATCCATTAAAGATTATGATGGATGGTAAGAAACAAGAAGCCCTTATCATGCTTCCTCAAGAGGAAAAGGAGTAGACATCCTCTCTAAGAAAGGGTATGATTCTATAAAAGTAAAGCCATCATCTACGACAATAGACAGTGGATGATGGCTTTATTGTTAGTGTATGAAAGAGACACCAAGGATCTTTTCCACTCTCTTGGTCCTCCTATATTGATTTTATCTTTTGTTTCTTCTCAAATTATTTTCATGAAAAGAAATATTTATTGTCGTGAAGAGAAATATTTTCTTTCATGAAGATAATTCCTTTTTATCATGAAAAGAAATCGGAACAACTTGTGTTTGGAATTAAAAGCTTGAGCCGTTAGCGAGCTTTCTGCTTACCAGTTGAGAGCATTTCAATGGTTTTGAAGCGGATGCTATGTGGCATTTCTGCCCGTGACAGTTGTGGACGGAGCCAGTTGAGGAGTGTTGCCTCTGTTAGTGTTGCCTTTGGTGTACATTCTATTTCTGTGTGGATGACATTGCCAAAGTTAGGGTCAGGAACGGTAAAGGCACGTGCAGCAATAATCATAGGGTGGGAGAGAAGTACCTGTTCGATGTGTTCGGGCTGAACGTTCTCACCTCCACAGACCACCATTCGGTCGGCTCTCCCATGATGAAAGAAGTAACCCTCGCTATTCTGTGAGACTAAATCGCCTGTATTTGCCATTGATTTCGCAGTCCTCGCATTGCCCAACAAGAACGAACCCAAAGTGTTCCTATCCCTTGACGATTACAGTCTTTTACCTTACAGTCGACTCCTCGAATAGGTTTCCCTAAGGTAGTATCTTCGAAAGAAGCTAATTCTTTAGGGTTTGCAAGCATAAAGAATCCTGCTTCAGACGTACCATATAGGTTAAAGATTACCTCTCCTATTTCTTTATGGGTCGTGTCGATGAGGCTTTTAGGAAGTTTATCACCACCGCTTATAAGACAACGTAGACTCTTCATCTTCTTTTTAGCACCTTCAATCTGCCAAAAACGAGCGAGCATAGCAGGAACAATCGGCATGACCTCTATCTGTTCACGCTGAATAATCTCTAAGGTTTTAATAGCATCAAAGCGTTTTTGTAGGCATATCTTCTTGCCCATAAGCAAGGAGATAATAAGCGTTGAAAGTCCAAAACCATGGTAGAAGGGCAGCGAAATCAGCACACTCTTATATTGATAGATTTTAATGTCGCGCAGTAAGGCAAACAGTGGAGGGAGAAAAGAGGTTACAGAGGGACGACGAGCAATGGTCTTGAAGTTGCCACTTGTTCCTCCAGAGTGAATGACGATTTCTCTTCCTCGCCAGATTTTAGGGAGTTTTCTTTTCTTTATTTGAGAATGCTTATCTAAAAGGATGTCATTAAGCCTCTCAGTTGTAACAGCTATGCAGGGAAGTTCCGTAGGTATCTGTTTGAGGTCTGAATCATATATAATAAGGTGGTAATGGTGCTTCTGCAAATCAGCTGTTATCTGTTCTGTTCCCAAATCGGTACTTAATAAGGTGGTGCGTATGCCTAATCGTGAAAGCGAATGCAGCAGGAGAGTCAAAATAAGACTGTTACGTCCAAGCAAAGCCACACTCATTTCAGGTTGTAGATGATATTCCGTGTGAAGAATTTCAGTGAGTTGACGCGTACGGATATAGAGTTCTTGATAGCTTAGAGATTGCTTTTCGTCAGTGATAGCACAATGCTGTGGATAGAAATGAGCCGCAAAACGGAGCAGTGCCATTAGGCTGATGCCTTCATAGATGAGGCTTTTAGCCCACACAAATATGCCCTTTGGTGAGATTATGTGTAAGCGATAGAGGATAGAAAGGATAGTATCAGTCTTTCTTCTCATGGCAATCGCTTATAATATAGGTGAATAATCGGAGCAAAGAGATAGGCTATTGGGGCAGAAAACTTTGCCCACCAAGGTTTATAAGTCTTAGTCTTTCGTATGGCGAGTTTCAATAGAATATTGGCTGCATCAGCTGGTGTGTATGCAGGTAAGTGCTTGTATTGTTCGTTAACGTCCGACATCGCTGTGTGAACCAAGGGTAAATAAGCTATCTGCACGTGAACACCTAACGGCGCAAACTCGCTGTCTGCCGTTTCGCACCATGTGTTTGCTGCACTTTTTGAGGCATGATAAGCCGACCAGCCCGGTGCCATTGGATAGAGTGTACTCACTGATGAAGAGTAGATGATATGCCCTTTACTTGCCTTCAAGGCAGGTAAGATAGCTAATGAAAGCGCGACCAAGGAACGATAGTTGAGGTCCATCGTACGGTCATAGTCGTGTAGGCGGTCCTGCGCATCATTGATCTTGCGATGGATAGATTTACCCGCATTGCAAAAGAAGTAATCTAACCGTGGTAGTGTTTCCCTTAGTTTTTGGCAAAGCTGTTCCAACTTTTCCCTGTCTCTTAGGTCTATTGCGCAGTAGTCTGCACTGCTACCCATTTGCTTAGCTTTGGCACATAAGAGGCGTAAGTCCGCTTCACTTCGAGCAATGAGGAAGACATTTGCACCTGCACTGATTAGTTTTTCGGTTAATGCTCTCCCTATCCCATGCGATGCACCCGTCACAAGTACCCACTTCCCAGAGAAGTGTTCTCTTGTAATATCAGGTGTTAGACTTATGGATGGGTAAGCCAATGCACCTCCAATAGCTATTATCTTTTTTCTGAGAGACGTCATCATAACTCTTTTCTAACGATTAGACGTGCTTGTTTTGATAACCAATAACGATGTGATTAATGCTCCGCACATCATGTGTTAGGCATGAGCACCATGTGTGTTGGGCATCCGCACATCATGTGCTGAGTAATAACACAGCGGAAGATAATGGGTAAAACGTTTTGTTCTTGTCGTTATAATAGGATAGTGTAAGGCACAAATATGAAGGTTATACAGCGTAGTTCTGTTAGATACCCATGCTACCTTATACTTTCTTTTCCCTATTTCTTTATATTATTTCCAACGTGAAATGCTGGTAATCACGTACGATAGTATAAAGGAACTTCTCGTCAGCAGTATTGGTATCAGAGATGTTGAGGTGTGTTCGCACTTTCTCCGCAAGGGAAGCAATACGACGTTCACGCTCGTATCCGTATTCAGAATTGAGGGTACGTTGGATGACATCAAGTTGGTTAAGAGAGAGGTCTTCAGCTTGTGGATAGACAGGTTTATACTTTCTATCAAGGTAAGAGAATTCGTCAAGTGAGACTTGAATCTTGCGATAATCGTTGAGTTGGATGACCATTGTTCCTGCTGCGAGGTCGCCGAGACGTTGTGAATTCTTAGAAATAAGAATAACAAGTGCACCAACACCAGAGAAACCAAGGTCGACAAGTTGCAGAAGCCAACGCATAAAAAGTCACCAATGCCCGGTGTTGTTCCGTCTTTCTTCACAACACGGATACGCATCACCATCTTACCAATACTTTGCCCATGGTTGAAAAGTTCCATAAGGAAGTGGTAAAAGATGGCAGGAAGGTAGATAGCTAATAGAAAGAACAATTCATTTGAGAAAAAAGTAAGGTTCAATTCAGCTATTAGGAGCGTTACACCAACCAGATAGCAGATAATTAGGAAGTCATCAATGATTTGTGCAACGATACGCTCTCCTAAACTTGCCGGCGACTGACTTATCTGGACGTACTGGCCTGTTATGATATTGGCTTCGGGCATTTTCTTGATAATTAAATGTTGTTTCTGTTGCAAATGTAAGAAAAAAACTCTAAATTTGTTGCGTAAATGATAATAATGTGTAAATTACGTGTAGACTTGCATGAAAGAGATTCTTTTCATACGCAATAATATTGAGAAGTGGCGGGCAATGGAAGGCATGATAGATAATGTCAAGTTTGAGATGCCTGACCAGTTGGCTGATGCTTATACTGAGCTTACAGCTGACCTCGCTTTTGCACAGACACATTATCCTCGTTCACGTATTACCATCTATCTCAACAAACTTGCTTCTGCACTTCATAATGAAATCTACCGTAATAAACGGGAGAAATGGTCGCGTTTGGTGACTTTCTGGACACAAGAGGTGCCTGATGTGATGTGGAAAGAGCGTAAGTTACTGCTTCTCTCATTCATTATTTTTATGGTGAGTGTGCTGATAGGCGTTGTTTCTACCTTAGGAGACGAGTCCTTCCCACGCTTGATACTTGGCGACGGCTATATGGATATGACCCTTGAGAATATAGCGAAGGGTGAGCCGATGGGCGTATATGGCAATGAAGAAGAGGGAGGTATGTTTATTGGTATTACGCTGAACAATATCATGGTATCGTTTAATGTGTTTGTTTCGGGCGTACTGACAAGCTTTATGTCAGGCTTCCTTTTATTCCGAAATGGTATCATGGTAGGGTGTTTTGATACTTTCTTTTATCAGCATGGACTATTAGGCGAAAGTCTTTTAGCCACGATGTTACACGGTACGTTGGAACTTTCAGCAATCATTGTGGCAGGTGCTGCAGGCTTGGCAATTGGTAATGGTTGGTTATTCCCAGGTACCTACTCGCGTTTGGTCAGCTTTCAGCGAGGTGCAAAGAGGGGAATGAAGATCGTTGTTGGAACTGTACCGATCTTTATTATGGCAGGTTTTATCGAAGGATTCATTACTCGTCATACAGAGTTGAACAACTTTATCCGCCTTGGTATCATACTCGTATCATTGGCGTTTGTCGTGTATTATTTTATTTACTTACCTTATAAGCGTAATTATCATTTAGAAAATGCAAATAGAAAGACCAAAGATTGAACTTTATCAAGTTCGTAGTTTCGGCGAGAAGTTCTCAGCGATTTTTGAGTTTATTCGTGAGAACTTTAAGTTTTTGTTGCGTGCATGTACCTATCTACTCTTGCCACTTTGTTTGGTACAAGGTTTCGCTATGGAGATGATGACGAAGGTCTTAGCACCTTATTATACCAATACCTTCGATGTCGGAGAGGATGTAGACGTGACACAGGGGATGCTCCTTAGATTCGGTGTTTCGTACGTGGGATATGGTATTTGTCTGCTGATAGGTTCTACCTTGTTGGCTGGAATCTGCTATAGCATGGTGAAATACTACCATAAGAGTCCAAATAGACTTCGTAATACGACACTGAGCGACTTAAAACCTATAATCATTCAAGTGATTAAACGCTCGTTGTTAATGACCGTGGTGCTTGTTGCTTTGTTTGCAGGAGTTTTGGTTCTTATTATCTTCTTTACTGCAATCACAAGTGCACCGATACTGGCTATAATACCAATTCTTGCATTGATTGTGTGCTGCTTGCCAGTTTCTATGGCGTTACCTGTCTATGTTTGAAGATAAGGAAACGTTGTTTAGCTCTATATTACGCGGCTTAAAACTTGGTTTTCATTCTTTCTGGTCGTTGTTTGGTTTGATGTTTGTGATAGGATTCTTGACTAATATCCTGTCTTCATTCACATCAATTCCTTGGTATATATTGACTGTTGTGAAGTCAGTTTTGCTGGCTACTGATACTACTCAAAGCTCTTTTGCAGCAAGTCCAGTATATAGTTTCTTTGTCTATTTGTCATCTGTATTTATGAACTTTGGTATGTATCTTACGATGACAATCTCAACCTTCGCCTTAGCTTTTCACTATGGAAGCATCGCAGAGGAGGAAGATGGCTTCTCAGTTGAGGACGACATACAGCACTTTGAGGAGTTAGCAGAGAAGGATACCGACATTGATAACTTTGATAAACTCTGATAAAGCGGTTCTATGTTACAGCCATTAAGTGATACTTTGTCGTGTGATTCGGCGTTGCTTCATCAGTACCGTGCTGATGAAGCGTACAACTATGCGCGAGAGTTACAGGCACCTGAACTTGATTGGTGGGATTGGCTGATGTCAAAGATAGGCGAGTTCCTCTCTGATTTATTTAGTATTCAGAGCAAAGGGGACTTCCGTATCGTAATATACATTGTTATTGCACTTGTTTTTATTGCTCTAATCGCTTTTATTTTGTACCGTTATCAATTCAAACTCTTTGGCAGAGCAGGTAAGGTGACGAATGAAAACGATGAAGAAGATAATATCTATGGCGTAGACTTTGATGCTGTCTATGCCAAAGCAATGGCACAGAAGGATTATTACAAGGCTGTTCGAATTGTCTATCTGCGTACACTTCGTTGGTTATCAGATGGTAATAAGATTAGTTGGCAGCTCTATAAGACGCCAACTCAATACACTCGTGAGTATCTATCAGTAGAATTTGAAAGAATGACTACAGCTTTTATGCGTGTAAGATATGGTAATTATCAAGCGTCTGAAGAACTTGTAGAACTACTGTTAGACTTAGAAAGCCAGATAAAGAAAGGAGGTAAGGAATGAACAAGCGCTTTTGGTTCTTCGTAGCTGGCTTCCTTGTCTTTGTATTCCTATTAGAGTGGAATGCGCCTTCAAAGTTTGTTTGGGAGCCTACCTTTAATCATTATGATAAGCAACCATTTGGTTGTGCGGTGTTCGACTCGCTGATGGAGAATTCTGTTCCTGCAGGATATGAGGTGACAAAGAAAACAATAGCACAGTTGGAACGTGAAGGATATGGTAAGAAACCGCATGCCTTCTTAATTCAAACAGACCGTTTTAGCCCTTCTGCAACGGATATCCGTTCGTTGGATAGACTGTTGAAGCTGGTAATAAGGTATTTATTGCAACGTCTGATATTGAGCCTGATTCTCTATATCCAGATTTGCAGATAGCTATTTATGGGCAGAATGGTTTCTCTCCTATGGAGGTTAAGTCGTCCATTGCGAATCAGTCAATTCCTTATGATACCTTAGTTTTCCCTCGACAGTTGCCTTATCAGGAAAAAGAATACCATGTCTATTCTGCTATGATGGGTAGTTATGTAGTAGTAGACGGGAAAGTTACGTGTGATACTTTTGTTAAAAGTTGGGTTTCAGAGGAAGAATCTGGTTCTACAGAAGGCTATTGGGTGCCACGTGTGGTTAAGATTAAACGAGGAAAGGGAGAACTCTTTGTTTCTTGTGATCCATTGTTAATGACCAATTATGGCATCCTCGATACTGAGACAAACGAACTCGTTTCCGTTTGATGTCGCAGTTTAGAGGCTTACCTATTATCCGCACTGAAGCATACGGACCTTATACGGAATTTGAAACGGATACTCCACTGCGGTTTTGGCTACAAAACGAGCCTCTCCGCTGGGCTATCTATCTCACCTTAGGAGTGTTATTACTCTTCTGTATGTTCTATGCGCGTAGACGTCAACGCGTTATCCCAGTGGTAGAGGAACCAGCAAATCGTTCGTTAGAGTTCGTGAAGTTGATTGGTACCCTTTATCATCAGAAGCATATTAATCGTGACTTGCTGCAGAAAAAGTATAGTTACTTTGGCGAGACCTTACGCCGTATGACGATGATAGATGTCGAAGATGTTGAGTCAAGGAAGGAGAATATAGCACAGATAGCTATTCGAACGGGAATGCCAGAGGCTGAAGTGCGAATGATATTTGACCGTGTCGATCGTTATTTGCAGGGTAATGATGAACTAAAGGATGCTGCTCTGCGAAAGGCAATAGACGGTATGGATATGATAATCAATAAGCTATAAACGCAATGGATGAGCAAAAGAATAATGTAATTGAAGAGCAAATAATAAATATGATGGAAGAGTATAAAGAAGAAAGAACCGACCTTGCAGCATTCAGTGAAAAGGTGATGCAGTTGCGAGGAGAGATAAATAAGGTTGTTGTTGGACAGCAGGAGGCAGTTGCCTTGTTGTTAACAGCGATTCTTGCAGATGGTCATGTGCTGATTGAAGGTGTGCCTGGTGTTGCTAAGACCTTGTTGGCACGTCTGTTGTCTCGCCTGATTGATGCGCGTTTCAGTCGTATTCAATTCACGCCAGACCTTATGCCAAGTGATGTACTCGGTACGACAGTCTTCAATATGAAGACCTCTGAGTTTGACTTCCATGAAGGTCCTGTGTTCTCAGATCTCGTCCTTGTAGATGAAATCAACCGTGCTCCTGCAAAGACACAGGCAGCTCTTTTCGAGGTAATGGAGGAACGTCAGGTTACAATTGATGGTACAACTCGTCGTATGAGCGATGTTTATATAATCATTGCGACACAGAACCCAGTAGAACAGGAAGGTACTTATCGTCTACCAGAGGCACAACTCGACCGTTTCCTCTTTAAGATAAGCATGGGTTATCCTTCTGTTGATGAGGAAATGAATATCCTTAAGCGTCATCAGGAGAAGCGAAACCTCATCAAGTTGGAAGATGTTAAGCCAATACTTACCATTGACGAACTTCTGCAGATGCGCAAGAAACTTGATACGGTATTCATTGAGGAGAGCCTTTTACGCTATATTGCAAACATCGTACAGCAGACACGCACCTCAAAGGCTGTCTATCTCGGTGCCAGTCCACGTGCTTCTGTGGCTATGCTCAATGCTGCTAAGGCTTCAGCTTTATTGGGTGGTCGCGACTTTGTAACACCAGAAGACATCAAGTTTGTTACGCCAAGTATTCTTCAACATCGTCTTATCCTTACTGCTGAGGCTGAAATGGAGGGATATACCCCATTGAAGGTAGCACAGAAGTTGATTGACAAGGTCGAAGTACCTAAGTAATGAGGTTAGCCGAAAAGCACTCAAATAAATAAAGTAGAAATGTTCCTTACTAAAAGGTTTTATTTTATATTAGCAAGCCTTACACTGCTCGCAGGCTTTGGTTATGTGTTCCCACAGCTTTTCATGGGTGCAAAGATACTTCTCTTTATCTTTGCTGCTATGGTTGTGGTCGATGCTGTTATGCTCTATCATCGTCGTGGAATAACAGCGAAGCGAACCTGTTCAGAACGTTTCTCTAATGGTGATAAGAATGTTGTCAAGATAAGTCTGGAAAGTAAGTACTCCTTCCCTGTATGGCTGACGGTAATAGATGAGGCGCCAGAGGTGTTCCAACGGAGAGACATAAGCTATAAGAGTCATCTAACAGCGATGGGAAAGAATACGATTCGTTATACGCTCAGACCGATGAAGCGTGGCGTCTACTCCTTTGGTAAGATTCGTTGCTTCACACGTACTGTCTTAGGACTTGTCGAACGTCGTTATACATTGGGTAACGCAGAAGACGTTAAGGTCTATCCTTCTTATATGATGCTGAATCGCTATGAACTTCTTGCGATAAGCAATAACCTCACTGAGATGGGTATAAAGCGTATACGTCGGGCAGGTAACAACACTGAGTTTGAGCAGATAAAAGACTATGTGAAAGGCGATGAATACCGAAGTATAAACTGGAAGGCAAGTGCACGTCGCAATCAGTTGATGGTGAATGTCTATCGTGATGAGCGCTCTCAGCAGATATTCTCGGTTATTGATAAGGGGCGTGTTATGCAGCAATCGTTCCGTGGAATGACGCTTCTCGACTATAGTATCAATGCTTCTTTGGTGTTGTCATACGTTGCCATGCGCCGTGATGATAGGCTGGCTTGATAACCTTTGCAGATAAAATGGACACATTTGTTGCTCCTTCCAAGCAAACTGGTCAGATGCAACTTCTTTTAGAGTCACTTTATGCACAAGAAACAAAGTTTGGTGAAAGTGATTTTAGTAGTTTGTGTGCCAATGTACATAAACAAGTTAGCAAGCGAAGTCTGTTCGTTATTTACACAAACTTCTCTGGTATGACAGCTCTCAATCGTCAGTTGGCTTACTTGAAGTTGCTTAGTCAGTGGCATCGTGTGCTCGTTGTCTTTTTGAAGATGCAGAGATGAATGATTATATTCGTTCTCCGAAGCACTCAACAGAGGAATATTACCAGCATGTTATTGCTGAGAAGTTTGCTAATGAAAAGCGTTTGATTGTATCAACACTGCGTCAGCATGGTATCTATAGTGTTTTGACAACGCCAGACAAACTCAGTATTGATGTTATCAATAAATACTTGGAAATGAAGCAAAGACAAATCTTAACATAGTATGTCTTACTCATTTTCTAACGAAGAACGTAAGGTTCGCTCTTCCAACACCTAAAACTAATGGGCTGATATCCGATTGTGGATTTCAGCCTTTATTGTTGTTATGAATAGATGAGATAGCGTTTATGTTTGAGATTAGTCTTGCTATGATAGATAATAATGGTAGAACCGAAATCGCTTGTTAAACAAAACCATAGCCAAGACCCTCAACTGTCTATCCTATTATCCTCCTCCAACACAGGAAATCTTTTTATTTTAAAACATCAAAAAGCGTAGATAAAGGCTTGAAAAATTATTACATAAATTTAGATAAGGCATCTATAAATAAGGATAAAAACATATATAAAAAGCAAGTTTGCAACTAACAGGTAATCAATTAGTTATAAAGAAGAATAAGAAAAGGTGCTTAATTGGACTTCAAAAGGGCGTTAGTAAGGGTCTTAAAGGGCACCTTTTGCAAGTCAATTAGGCGTCTTTTAGAAGCCAAAAGAGCATGTATTGGTTTTGAGATGCATGAAAATAGTTTCTGTGTGGTGATGTTCGGACTAATAAATGTTAATATCCTGTATTATAGTTTCTCCACTTTATATCAGATGTGTAATTTGCGGCAGTCCTTATGATTTTATAAAACAAATCATACTTCGGCAGCTTACTGTCCCGGAAGAATCGACGATTGAACTTCCAACAATACTCGTTGAGATAGAGTTGGAGAAATCTTTGATCCACTTCCTTATGAATAGCCTCTATTGCACTACGACATTCTCCTGTTACTATATGTACCCACGGCAGAACCTTAGTCACCACCTCATGCACCTCCCCTTCCGTTTCCCTATAAGATTCATGACAGAACAACTCTCTCAGTCTAATAAGATTTGTTCCTCCGTCAGTAACAACTTTAGCAGTGGGACTCACAGCCTTTTCTGCATATGGTTTTATGGAGGCATATTTACTATCGTGCATAGCGAACATCTTGATATAACGTACAACCTTCTTGACTTTCTGTGTAGAAGACCTCCTGAGAAGTTTTTGATGCTTTGTTAACGTACTTGTTTTCAGTTATATTTGTAAGATACTCGCGCAATATTTCATCCACAGGCTTACTTTCTGCAATTACCAATACAGGCGTTTGTACCATTTTGGTCTCTTTCTCAATATCTTCGGATTCAGGATTTGTTATAACAGAGGTTTGAAAGTAAGATACATCCAGTTCTACCTGTGCTGATAAGCTATATTGTGCTTCTCTTTTACCCATGATATCACGGTACTTCATCATCATCAGCCATACGGAAGGGTAATCTTTTCGTTCTAATTGATATTGAATCTCTTTTGCAGAAAGGACTTGCTTGAATGAAGTCATCATGTGAGCTGTAAAGAACCAATCATATAAGGGTATGTGACTTCTTTCCATAACAGTACCCTTTGTTAGGGGAGTACGATAACCACAAGTCTTACATTGAAATGCTTTTCTACCATCTAACCATTTATGCTCAGTATAGCCACATTTAGGACAGGTAATTCCTACTTCTTCTCGAATCTGACGAAAATAGTCTATACAGCTTTCTTCGTCAGGAAATATTTGAAAGAAATCTTTAAGTAACATTAAGTTCATCGTTTCTTGCAAAATTAATTGAATTACAGATGTTTATAAAGAAAGATTGTTTAAATTAACATTCTTTAGTCCTAATATCACCACACAGAAAAAATAGTTTACAAATGTCAGTGATATGAGAATGGGTTGTTTGTAGAATACGAATAGACAGGTTTTCTATTTGCATTTTATCTTTTAGTTTATCCCCCTTTGTAAGACTATCTGCTTTGGTATAGTCATACCATGTAAGGGAATAAGTCATTATGCTATTTGCAATCTATAGCATTCAACGGAAGAACCTAATATGGTTATCAGAAGTTCTATTCGTTATAAATAGGTAGTGAGTAAAATGTATTGTGAGCTCGTAATAGAGAGGTTTACTATTCGTTAAAGTTTACTTTTAGAACTTTATCTATGGTGTTAATTCAGTGTAAAGACGATAAAATCAGCCTGAATCGCCTGCTTGTGTTAATTGATAGGGCAGGAAGTTGTAGATTTATATATTGTAGTTTTGAATTCCTCTTATAGGTGTAAGTTAGTGTTTTTGGCTGTCTTTTGGTTTAAAATCATTATTATTAGGTATTGTATTGTAATGTTGATTCTTATAACTTTGCACTCAAATTAGAAATTAATATAAACAGAATCAGTAATATGAGAATTAAAACTTTATTTCTTTCGCTTGCTGTTACACTGTTAGCTTCTATGAGCACACTCTCTGCCTCTGCTGCTGACTATGTGAAAGTAAGTGACAAAGATGGCAAAGACACTTATTTGCTCTGTCTGAGAAGCCTACTGTTACCTTCACTTCCACCGCAATGATTTTGACTGCTGGAAGTCAAACAGTAGAATATTCTCTGACAGATTTCCGTGCTTTTGCCTTTGCAGATCAGCCAACAGGTATTGGAACACTTGATGCAGAAAGCAACAATGCAGTCTTTTCTTTTGGTAACTCCTTGAAGGGAGAAGGCCTGAAGGCAGGTAGTCAAGTAGCTGTTTACACAATCAACGGACAGTTGGTAGGTCGTGCAACCGTAAGCCAGAGTGGTTCTGTTGAGATTCCTCTCGACGGACAAACAGGCGTTTTTGTAGTTAAATCATTATCTAAGACATTTAAATTCATACGTAAATGAAAAAGATCTTTACTTTAGTAATCGTATCTTTCTTGAGTGCACTCGCAGTACAGGCACAGTCATTAAAGGTAACAAAAACTGATGGTAGCGTTGTAACTTATAACGCATCAGATATTTCAAAGATTGAGTTCTTGCCAAGTGAAACCCCTTCACAACCAAAGTTGATACACGAGTTTGCAGGCTATTTGACTGTAAAGAACAGAGTACTCGACAATGTTCGTTTTGACACAGGTGCTAAGATTAAGGTGTTGCAGGACGGTGCTAAGTTCCTTGCAGAGTTCTCTGACACTCAGTGGGGTACTGGTTCTTTCGTGATAACAATGAATAAGCACGCAATTAACGGTACTGGTAAGATGAAGATTGCTAACCCAAGAGCTGGTGGTGCAGTGGAGGAATATGATGCAACAATGAGTGGTTCGATGAGAGAAATAAAGATTTCAATCCCATCACTCATGGGTGGTACTGATATTACTTGGCATTATGCTGAGGCTTCAGCAGCGTCAAAGGTGGCAGGAAACTATATTGGTACAACCGCTTTGAAGGTGGGTGATAGCTTTGGTCCATTCACTTCTGCTACTGTTGGCTATAAGATTACAGCTAATGAAGATGGTACTATCAACGTTACAGCTTCTGAAGAGAACTACACAGGCGTTACAATGATGGGTAACTTGACTTTAGGAACATATACCGTTAAGAATCTTGCTTATGACAAGGAATCTAACAGTTTTGTTCGTGATTATAGCAATGATGGTCTCAAAGTTCATTTCAAGGCTGTTGGGGGTATGCCAATAGATAACGAGTACTCATTCAAGGCTACAAGTAAGATGGTTGTAACGGTTGACGAGAGTGGAACGTTGACCATCAAGAATAATTATAGTCTTGCACGTATGCCATTCCCAATCTCAGCAACTTATACTGGCAAGAAGGCTAAGTAAAACGTTATACGCTCATGCACAGAGTATTTCGCCCTATTTTTACCCTTGCAGGCTGTGCCATTATGATGATGGTGACAGCCTGTAACGGCATTTTTGAAGATATATATGATGAGGCTCCAGCCACAGCAAGTGTGACAACGGAAGGTCAACTTCTTGTTAATGCTGCCAGTTGGAAGGACTGGTATTATGTTGACTTTGACTCTTTACAGATGTATATCGAGCGTAAAGACACTGCAGGGTTGCTTAAGGCACAGACGAACTTCACGCATTATGCTATCCCAACGAGTCTGTCGTCGGGTAGTGGTGATGGGAAAACGGGTATGTACACTTACTGGTTTGATGTCTTTGGAAAAGGTATCTCGGTAAATGAAAAGCGTGGTTTTACTGCTACAGATGCACAGCCTGAACCACAGTCGTGGAGCATTGCCTTTCATCGTAACAATGTAAGGACGAACGGTGGAGCAGTACTTGAAACGAAGTACACCTCTTTGAATGAGCTTCCAAAGAATAGTTCCTATTTCTTAGGAGCAACATTCCAAGAAGATGAATGGACAGAGAACGAGGTATGGGAGGACCAGTCGCAGATGCTTATGAGTCTGATTGGCTGTCAAGGAATACGTATCAATAAGGTACTTTCCTCTTGGTTGAAAATCGAAATACCTCCAATGCCTCCTTCTTTTACCATGAATAGTCATGTCTTTATTCTTCGTCTGAAGAATGGAAAGTATGCTGCTCTACAGTTGGAGAACTATATTGGTACCGATGGAACCAAATGTTGGTTGAAAATCAATTATAAATATCCATATTAACTACAACAGAAAACCATCCCACAAACGGCTCTTTCAGAGAATAGGGATAAGGTTATGAGATCTTTTGATTGGTTATGAAACAAAAAACCATTATACTATCAGCTCTTGTTTGTTTGCTCCCTACAACGATGTGGGCTGATGAGTTGCCTGATTCTATATACAAATCCTTAGAGTTAGAACAGGTTGTAGTGACGGGAACACGTACACCGAAGCTACTTGCCAATACCCCTGTGTTGACGAAACTCATCACAGCTGATGATATTATGAAGACAGATGCCACCAATCTGCGTGATGTATTGCAGCAGGTAATACCGGGTATTGAGTTCTCATACGCCATGAATCAGCAGGTACATATGAACTTCTCTGGCTTTGGTGGACAGAGTATGTTGATTTTGGTTGATGGTGAACGCCTTGCTGGTGAGACGATGGACGATGTCGACTTCACTCGTATTGGTATGGATAATGTTGACCATATCGAGATTGTGAAAGGTGCTGCTTCTGCCCTTTATGGCTCTAATGCTGCCGGTGGAGTTATCAATATCATCACCAAGAAAAAGCCAAATCCATGCGCACTTAATCTTAACATGCGCTTTGGTCGCCACAACGAGCAACGTTATGGACTATCATGGCAATACGCAAGAGGCAAGTGGAACAACTTACTGACAGTGAATCGGAATAGTTCTGACAACTTTAATGTACATAATGGAGCCAATCCAATCACACGAGTTGTCTCAACTATCTATGGTGATGCTGTTTGGAACTTTAAGGAACAGCTCACTTTTAGGTTGAATGAAAAGCTTCGTTTGACAGGGCGTGCAGGTTATTTCTATCGTCAGTTGGTGCGTACATCAGAGGTGCCAGAACGCTATCGTGACTTTTCAGGTGGTCTTCGTGGAACATGGACACCAGACCTTGTTAATAGTGTTGACTTCTCCTATGCTTTGATCAGTATGATAAGTCAGACTATCAGCGCATCACTCGACTGGATATCCGTGACTATTCAAATGTACAGAACAGTCTTCGCTTGCTTTATAATCACACTTTTGAGGGGGAAAACGTCCTTTCTGTGGGTGCAGACTATATGCATGATTATCTCTTTAATACCAACTTGGAGGGTCGAATTCGTAAGCAAGACTCTTTCGATGCCTTTGCACAATACGACTGGAACATCAGTCCGAAGTGGGAAGTTGTGGGTGCCTTGCGTTACGACTACTTCTCTGATGGACACATCTCAAGACTGACTCCGAAGGTTAGTGCACGTTATCAACCAATAAGAAACCTAAATGTTCGACTCAGTTATGGCATGGGTTTCCGTGCACCAACACTAAAAGAAAAGTACTATAACTTTGATATGTCGGGTATATGGGTGGTCGAAGGCAACCCTTCTTTGAAACCAGAAGTAAGCCAGAACTTTAATGCTTCGGTTGATTATACTAAGGGTCGCTATAACTTTACAGTAAGTGCTTATTGTAACAAGATTGAAAATAAGATTGCAACTGGTGCACCTTACTATAAGAATCCATCAGACATTATCCCACGTCTTCCTTACCTTAACTTGGACAACTATATGGTTAGTGGAGGAGAAGCAACGGCACAAGCACGTTGGACGAATGGTCTTACAGCTCGTTTAAGTTATGCTTATACCAATGAACGCTTGCCAAAAGACAAGAACAGTAACTCTGTAAACAATCAGTATATACCTGCCCGCAAACACTCTATGACAGGTCATATCGATTGGGATCATCAGTGGTTGAAGAACTATGGAACGAACATCGGATTAGATGGACGCTTCCTCTCAGCAGTCGACAATGAAGAGTTTGTTGATTACTATGACATCTCTAAGGGTATAAAAACAATACATTATCCCGCATATGCACTCTTCAAACTCTCCTTGGTGCAACGCATCGGTAAGGGTGTGAAGGTAAGTGTAATCCTTGATAACATCTTTAATTATAAACCAGAATATTATTATTTGAACTGTCCATTGACTGATGGAACAAACTTAATGATTGGAATGTCAGTTGATGTTGATAAACTATTTTAAGCTCTCAATACGTTTTTAATTTATGGGAAAAAGTAAAATCTATTTATGGCGAACACTCGCCTCGTTTATCCTTGTGTTGTTCACGATGCCTTTGGGTCATGCTCTTATGATCATGATGGAAAAGACCATGACTACAGAAGCCGTACATTATGCTGGCTTTACTATGGGATTCGTAGGTTTGATAATGGTCATTATCGGTGTGTTTGTCAAAGGCGATACTCGTCAGACACTTTGGGGACTTATTGGTGGTTTGCTTTTCTGGACAGGCTGGGTGGAGTTTCTCTTCCAATATTACGCTCACCGCTTTGGTGTACAACCAGAGATTGAAAACGGAGTGGTTGTGACAAAGCCAGAATATCTGATTCTTCCAGCCTCTTTGGCTTCTGGATGATGATGATGACAATGTATATTTTCAGTACGCGCAATGGTTGTAACTTTATCACATGGATTCAGAAACGGCTTTTCGGAAAGCGTAAGAATGAGATTGCTTTCCAACCAATGACACGCCATACATCTATTGTCACCTTTATGGAGGTGAACATGATTCTTTGGGCTTCTTACCTCTTACTGATGTTCTGTTACGATAAGAACTTCCTTGGCGACCATCACCCAGTGACCTTCTTGGTTGGTATTGGTTGTTTCTTCGGCGCACTTTATATGTTGAAAAAGCAGCTTTATATTGCTTCATGGGGTGCAAATATCCGTATGGCAATCGCTACTGTGATTGTATTCTGGACTCCAGTAGAGATTCTCGGACGTATTAATTTCTTTAAGGAGTTCTGGGTTCACCCACAAGAATATGCCGTACAGCTACTTTGTATCTTGGCTGCTTTCATCTTACTGATAGGTTATATGTGGCTGAAAGGGTCTAAGAAGAAACAAAATAGTAAGTAAGCATAAAGGCTTTTACAGAAGAAATGACATAACGTAGCCTATTCATTGAAGGTGCTACGTATACATCTAAGATTACTTGTTAGCAGCTTTAATGTTGCCGGCAAGTAATCTTTTTTTGTTTATATAGATGGTCTTAAGCAGTTGATAAGTTTCTGTTAGGAAGGATTTTATATGTGCCTTGTACAGAAAATGTAATCTTGTGTGAGTAATTCATTGATATTTATGAATTATAATAACGTTATAAATTGGTTCTTCTTACCGTTTTTGATTGTTGTGTTGATGCTCCGCACAGATGGTGCTAAGGCTTCGCACATGTGGTGCGGAGTACTAACACGGATGGTGCGGATGGCTGAATATAAGGGTGCCAATTACAGAAAGAGGTTCTATTTACTTAATTTGGGGAGCACATCAGATGTCAAAAAGTATATAAAACTTATTTGAAGATAAGATAGTATTTCTTTCAAAGAAAATGGGTTTATTAGAGATAATGTGCATAGCAAAGGCATCTAAAATAGATTAAGGTATGTAGTCTTGTCAGTCTTTGGCAGTTTCTTCTTTGTTTTATCGCTTTTTTTTAGTATTTTTGTAGCTGCAATATAATTAAAAACAATGAATAAATTATTTTTATCCCTTTGTTTGTTGTTGATAAGCTTTGCAGCGTCTGCACAAGAACGTCTATCCAAAGTGATTCTCAAAGACATAGAAGGGAGAACCGTACAAACCGACACTATCTCAAACAATGGCAAGCCTCTTATCATAGCTTTCTTTGCTACTTGGTGCAAGCCTTGTAATCGTGAACTCACAAGTATTGATGAGGTCTATGACGATTGGCAACAAGAAACGGGTGTTCGACTCGTTGCTGTGTCTATTGATCAGGCGCAGAATGTCAATAAGGTAAAGCCTATGGTCGACCAGAATGGCTGGCGTTACGATGTGTTGCTCGATGCTAATGGCGAGTTCCGTCGTTCGTTAGGAATCCAGTCTGTACCTTATACCGTATTGCTTGACGGACAGGGTAGGATTGTTTATAAGCACAACGGCTATACTGATGGCGCTGAAGCTGAGTTATATAAGAAGGTGAAAGAGGTAGCTGGCAAGTAATTCTATGAAAAGATGGATGATGATAGGACTGCTCATAGGTATGAGTGGTGTATCTCTGCATGCACAGGAGTCCGATAAATTGCGCCTTTCTGGAAGTATTCAGAGTGATATGCTGTTGGCTCAAAAGGACAGTACGATAGGTGCTGAGGCTACCGATGGTCGTTTCTTGACGAACACTTATCTCGACTTAAAGCTATCGAGTCGTTATGTTGAGGCTGGTGCAAGACTGGAGTATTTGAAGCATCCGCTTCCTGGATACGAGAGTGACTTTAAGGGTTGGGGTGTTCCTTACGCTTACTTAAAAGGTCGTTACAAGAATGCGGAACTTACCTTGGGTAGCTTCTATGAGCAGTTTGGCTCTGGTTTTATTCTCCGTTCGTATGAAGAACGCAGTTTAGGAATTGATAATTCCCCTACAAGGTGCACGATTGAACTATCAACCTTGTGCTGGTGTTGCAGTGAAAGTGCTAACGGGTCGGCAGCGTAGATATTGGAGTTATAACAAGAGTTGGATGACTGGTGCTGATGTTGAATGGAATATTGACGAGTTGTTTAAGTCCCTACAACAGCATAACACCTATCTAATGTTTGGTGCTTCCTATCTTAATAAACATGAGCGAGATGAGGTGGTAATGGTTGATCCAACCCATCGTTTGCGCCTTCCACTCAATGTAAACGCCTTTGATATTCGTCTACGTGTGCAACATCGCTCGTTCAATATATTGGCAGAGATGGCAATGAAGTCGCAGGACCCTTCTCATGATAATGGTTACATCTATCGTAATGGTTATGTAGCAATGCTTTCGGGCTCCTATTCAAAGCGTGGAATGAGTCTGCTTCTGCAGGCAAAGCGTAGTACAAATATGGGCTTTCGCAGTCGTAGAGGAATGGAGGGAATCTCCTCTTTCATCAATCATCTGCCCCCATTCACGATGGAGCATACCTATACTTTGGCAGCACTTTATCCTTATGCCACACGTCCAGAGGGTGAATGGGCATATCAAGCAGCTGTAGCCTATACCTTTAAAAAGGGTTCTTTGTTAGGTGGTAAGTATGGAACGACAGCAAAGGTGAACTTCTCACATGTCCATTCCGTGTGTAAGAATGGTGCAGGTGACATCGGAACAGATGGTTATGGTAGTCCGTTCTGGGCATGGGGAGACGCTACCTATTATCAAGATATTGACATTCAGGTAGAGAAACGCCTTGCTAAAGATACGAAACTCAATCTGATGTATATGTATCAACGTTACAATCAGACATTGCTCGAAGGACATGGAGGAATGCTTAATTCGCATATCTTTGTGGCAGATGTCAAACAGAAGCTTTCGGCTAACACAACGTTGCGTGTAGAGGCACAGTATCTTGCATCGAAAGATGGTGATAAAGATTGGCTGTTTGGATTGGGTGAGCTGTCGCTTGCACCGCATTGGATGTTCACATTGAGTGACCTTTATAATGTTGGTAATACTCGGGTGCATTACTACCAAGGTTATGTAACCTATAGTGGTGGTGCCCATCGCTTGCAATTAGGCTATGGTCGGACACGTGCAGGCTTCAACTGTTCGGGTGGCGTATGTCGTTATATCCCAGCAACAAAGGGCTTGACCCTCTCTTATAATTATAACTTCTGATAGGAAATGAAAAGTTTTTATATAGTTCTTTTGGCTGTGGTTGCGCTTTTGACAGGCTGTGATTCTGTTGGTTCTGATGAACGACTGATTGAGATTCCAGCTGCGACTGTTCAGCGGAATGTACTGGTAGAGGATTTACAGGACAGCGTTGCATCTTCTGTCCAGCTGCTTCAGAAGCGATAGCAGAGCAGCAAAAGCTTTATGGTGCAGACAAACTGATTGCTGTTGCCTTTCATGCTGGTCCACTCGCAATCAAGAGTGGGACTGGGTTCGTTGGTTTGCGCACTGATGTGGGAGATACCTATTATAAGTATTGGGCAGTTCCAAATGTGCCAAAAGCCATTATCAATCGTCGTGGAGGTGTACTTTCTAAAGATACTTGGGCAGGACGAATCTATGATGAGTTCGCTCAGACAACAACCATAGGTATAGACCTTAAATGCCAGTATGAGGCAACTACACATCAGGTGGAGATTGAAACCGACTTGAAAACCTTAGCTGATGATGTGAAAGGGAAGCTACAGTTGTGGTTAGTTGAGGATAGCGTAGTAGCTCCACAGATGTTCCCAAACAATAAAGTGGAGAAAGAATATGTACATAATCATGTGTTCCGTGATGCTATTAATGGGGAATGGGGTACAGAGTTAACGCTCTCTACGAAGAATGTTCATAAGGAGAAAACAACTTATACACTTCCTGAAGGAATCCAACCAAACAAGGCATGGATAGTAGGTTTCTTCTATAACGAAAGCGGTGTATTGCAGGCTGTACGCCAAAAGGTTCCGCTCTAAGCAATGAATCATCATCAATTAAGAATATAATTATAAAAAAATCAATATGAAATTACGTTTACTCGTGTTTATTGGTCTGCTGACCAGTCTTTTTGTTAGTGCGCAAGCACAGACAAGTACAAATGATGTTGCCTTCCTCGATGAGCAAGGTAGAGTTATTCCTAACGGCACAGTAGTTGTCTTGAATAAGGCTGTTCCAACAGAATTTCCTTTTGAAGGGAATAAAATAGTGGGAAAAGTGCATCTTCAAAACAAGTCGGATAAGTCTTTAAATGTAAGTCTTTCCTATATCATTAACAATATAGATGAAGGCGAAGTGCAGGTTTGTGCGTTTGAAAAGTGTACTAATAATTCAGAAATAGGTAGTTATGAGGTAGGTGATAAGCTTTTTTCTGTTGGTTCAGACAAGGAAGCTATTGATATAGAACACTTTTATGGAGAAAACGAGAGTTGTTCCATAACGCTGAAACTTAAAGTAAAAGAATTTGGTTCTGAGGAAGAGAAGGAAGGCTCATCGATTACTATTAAGTTTGATACTAAGGCAGCAGGTATTGCTTCGGTAGCGTCACAGAAGGGTCTTACTTACGATGTATTCAATACTCAGGGGGTATTGTTACATAAGCAAATTACATCTTTGTCAAATCTTCCTAAGGGTATTTACATTGTAAAGAAGAAGGGCGTTGCCTCTACAAAGAAGTATGTTGTTCGCTGAACATACACTTTTAATAACCATAATCTGATATGTTAAGTAAGTTTTATATACAGTTTCTTACGTTTATCGCAGTCATCTGTTATGCGGTAAACGTTAAGGCACAAGACTATAGTCTTATTGCTGCAGCAGGGCAGAAGGTATATGTACCTCTCTCGGCAAAGACTGTAAAGGGAAGGATGACAGTTTCCAATTACGGTAGAACTATTGTTCGAAACTTTGATTATACACTTTCTTTTAATGGGCAGGAAATAGATTCAAAGCACTATGTTCTGCCCCAAGCATTGAATCGTTATGATGATGCTACGATAGAAGTTGATGTTCCACCATATACAGAGTTAGGTGAAGATGATCTTATTTTCACGATTACGAAAGTAAATGGAGAGCGGAATAATGCAACAATCAACTATGCTTCGCTTCCGAGAGTAACTGTTACTAAGGTGCCTCATAGGAGAGTTGTTGTCGAAGAGTATACTGGAATGTGGTGCCAATACTGTCCACGTGGTATAGCATTAATGGAGAATCTTGCACATAAGTATGGTGATGATTTCATAGGTATTGCTATTCATACGGGACGTGGTTATGAGCCTTTAAACTGTGAGGACTATGCTTGGAAAGCTGCAGAATACAAGAGTCGTCCTTCATTGACTATGAATAGAGACCTAACGCTTGGGTCTTATATAGCACAAACAGAGTTTGAAACGGAACGATCAAAGGTGCTTATATGGATTTAGAAGTGTCAGCAATGTGGGACAAGGAGAAGAATAATATCACAGTGACTCCTAATGTAACCTTCCGGCTGAACCGAGAAAAAGCTCCTTATGGCTTTGCTTACGTGTTGACAGAGGATGGAATGTCAAGCCACAACTGGAAACAAGCTAACTATTATACTGGACGCACGGAGTTTCGTGGCATATCCGAAGAACTTGATTATTTTGTCAATGCCCCTGGAACTATTTATAATCTTGAGAACAACTTTGTTGCTATTGCAGCAGATGGAGTAATGTCTGCTCGAACAGGTCACCTTAAAGCACCGATTAAGGCAGATGAAACACAGAGCCACACGTATGTCTTTAAGAATATTAATAGTAAGAAAGTCATACAAAAGAAGGAGAACCTACGTGTCTGTGTTCTGCTGATTAATACGAATACTGGTAAAATAGAGAACGCTGCTAAGTGCAATATTTCAGAGTTTAAGACTACTGGCATCTCTTCTGTTTCAGAAGGAACTCGCACAGCTGTTGAGGCTGAGCGCTACACACTTGACGGTCGACGTATCACGACTCCACAAAAGGGAATCAACATAGTGAAGTACAGCGATGGTCGTGTGAGTAAAGAGGTGGTGACGGATTAGTACCCCTTGAATATTATATTTGTTTACGTATGAATAAAGATTTGACTGATTTGTATCAGCATAAAGCAGAAGAGATGAGCAAAACGCTCGTTTCTCTCCGTAACCGTAGTCGTGTTTTTATCCTAACAGAAATCGGTTCTTTTTTGGTAGCTATTGGTTTTGTAGTTCTCTACACCTTATTGGATAATGCAGCTTGGACACTTTTCTGTGCCTTAGCTGCATTATTGTTTTATCTTTACATTCGTCGTCGTGACGTGTTGAACGACCGAAAGATAAATAAAGGGGAGGCTTTATTGCTGGTCTACCAAAACGAGATAGCCTATCAGAAAGGCGACTACTCAGGCTTTGAAGTTGGCGGGCAATATGTCAGTCCGCAACATTCTTATACCTTTGATATGGATGTCTTTGGTATAGGTTCTCTGTTTCAAAGGATGAACCGCACCATCTCAACTGGTGGTAGTGACCAGTTGGCAGCTTGTCTATCTACGGAATGGGGCAGTGCAAAGAGGGAGGAACTTGTTGGGCAGATACGTCAACGAATGGCTTCTGTTGACGAATTAGGGAAAGCAGAACCATTCTTGTCAGAATTCAAATCTTTAGGTGTAAAGGAACGAATCAATACGGAAGAAGTGCTGAAAGCATTGACGGATGTTCATTGCCAGAGTTTTCCAAAGTTTTTTCATAGCTCTCTTTTACGTTATTTCTGTTATGCTGATTTACTCGGTTTCTATGTGAGTATTGTGCTTTCCATTGTGGGATTGGTTCCTTTCTTATTACCTGTATGGTGGGGAATATTTAACTTTATGTTCTCTTTTCTTTGTGGGCATAAGCACATGCGTGTCATTTCTGAGCTGATAGCAAAGGTACATACTCAGGTAGATGGCTACTTACGTGTATTGAAATTAGTTAATAAGACTGAGTTTAAGTCGGCTGAACTACAAGCTTTGAAACAGAAACTTGCGGGTGCGGAGGAGTCTTTCGAACAGTTAGAACTTATCTTACAAAAGATTGATAACAGAAGTAACGAGGTGGGTGTCTTTATCTTTAACAGTTTTGCCTTAATCGATATCGCTATCGTAAGGCTCTTTCTTCATTGGCAACATACTTATGAGCAGCGCACGAATGAGTGGATAGATAGTCTAAATCTCTTTGATGCTTTGGTGTCAATGGGTAACTTCCGATTGAATGAAGATAGGGCAGTACAGGCAGAAATCAGCGAGGAGAATAAGGTGGTTTATGAGGCGAAAAATCTTTATCATCCGTTCCTTGGCGAGAAGGCTGTTGCAAACGACTTCACAATCCATGATCATGAGTATTATATTGTTACGGGTGCGAATATGGCAGGTAAGAGTACTTTCCTGCGCTCGTTGGGTATAAATTACCTCTTGGCGATGAATGGTTTGCCGGTTTTTGCAGAACACTTGAAGGTTTCAGTATTTCATCTCTTTACGAGTATGCGCACGACGGACGACCTTACGCATGGCATCTCTTATTTTAATGCAGAGCTACTTCGTTTGAAGAAGTTGTTAGGCTCGTTGCGTGATGATGTACCAAGTCTGATTATTTTGGACGAGATTTTGAAGGGAACAAACTCTCTCGATAAGTTGAATGGCTCTCGTCTTTTCTTGCAGTATATTGCCGAACGCAATGTAACAGGTGTTATTGCTACTCACGACCTTGAACTTTCAAAGATGGAAGAGGAATACGCAGGGCGTTTTCATAATTATTGTTTTGAGATCGAGTTAGGCGAGGATATCACTTATTCGTATAAGATTACAAAGGGAGTAGCACGTAATCAGAATGCTACATTCTTGTTGAAAGGAATCTTAAACCCCAATCGTATTTGAGTGATAACCCTTTCAGATCGTAGTTTAAACGCTTGTTTGTTTAGAAATTTATTTACAATCCAATAGCCGTTTTTACCTTATTTAGGGTAAAAACGGCTATTTTTGTTGCTCTTGTAAGTGTCATGTATTCAATTAGTTACAAAACTGTAAAGTATAAGGTGCTTAATTGGACTTCAAAAGGGCGTTAGTAAGGGTCTTAAAGGGCACCTTTTGCAAGGCAATTAGGCGTCTTTTAGAAGCCAAAAGAGCATGTGTTGGTTTTGAACTGTGTGAAAATAGTTTACAATATGACTAATAAACAGATGAGTTGTTCGTAGAAGATATCCTCTTAATTCATGTTCTCTGGTGAGAGAATAAAGCGTTCAATGACGTGAGCAACACCATCTTCCTCATTTGATAAGGTAACGAAGTCTGCCTCACTCTGAATGTCTTTTGCAGCGTTTGCCATAGCAACGCCAAGTCCGGCAAAGCGAATCATGCTAAGGTCGTTATAACCATCACCACAGGCAATAACCTCTTCACGGCTGATACCGAGCGACGAGATAAGACGGTCGAGCGAGCGTGCCTTGTCGATACCAAGTGGTACACACTCAAGGAAGAAGTCGGCAGAACGATAGACATCCATCTTTCCTTCCAACTCTTTGGCTAATCTTATCTCCAACTCGTGAAGTGGGGTAGGGTCGCCAACAATCAGACATTTATTGATAGGATAGACCAACTGATTGAGGAAGTCGTCATATTGCATGACAGGCATCTTATTGATGAAAGCCTCGTGTTGTACGTATTCATCATCTTTATTAGTAGCAGCAATGCCCTCACCTTGATAGGTTAGGATTTCCATTCCTGCTTTTTTGGCTTCTTGAAAGAGGATAGGTACAAGCTGTTCGTCCAACTTCTGTTCAAAAAGAACTTCGTTGTTGGTGCAGTCGATAATCTTTCCTCCGTTGAAAGCAAGGATATATCCACCATTATCTTTTAGTTTCAATTCCTCTGCTAAAGGGACGATGCCGTAAGTAGGGCGACCAGATGCCAATACGACATATACTCCTGCAGCTTGTGCTTGCATGAGGGCTTGTTTGGTACGTGGTGTAATTTCCTTTTTATTATTGGTCAGTGTGCCGTCCAAATCGAGCACAATCATTTTATACTTCATATAGTTTGAATACTTTTTCCTTTGTAATCTCCCTTATGGGTGACGACTCATTATTATCAAGTAATATTAATCTATTTGCAAAGGTACGGCTTTTTGTGGATTAAAGACAGCGTTTTGATTGATATAAAACAATAAGTTTAAAAAAGTACAAGGTGGATACAATAAATCGTGAACGCCTACGTTTGTATGGAGAATTAACCGTTTCAAAGGCATTTTAAACTAAAAGAATAATATTAATTAATTGTAGAGAGTTATGAAGAAGTATTTAGCCGAAATGATTGGCACAATGGTATTAGTCCTCATGGGATGTGGTGCAGCAGTATCTTTGGGTTGTGACCCAGTAAACAATCAGGCTGCAGTCGTTGGTACAGCAATGGCATTTGGTCTTTCAGTAGTAGCAATGGCTTACGCTATTGGTGGTATCTCAGGTTGCCACATCAACCCAGCAATTACACTCGGTGTATTCTTGAGCGGTCGTATGAGTGCAAAGGATTGTGCAATGTACATGTTGTTCCAGTTTATTGGTGGCTTGATTGGTGCAGCTTTATTGTTCCTTCTTGTAACCAATGCAGGTAGCGGTTTTGCTGCTGCAGGTGCTGGTTTAGGTGCAAATGGTTTGCAAGATGGTATTAGTGTAGCAAGTGGTTTGCTCGCAGAGATTATCTTTACTTGTGTGTTTGTACTCGTTGTATTGGGTGCAACTTCAAAGACTAACGGCGCAACTGGTAAGTTTGCAGGTTTGGCAATCGGCTTGTCACTTATTCTTGTTCACCTTGTATGTATCCGTTATACAGGTACATCTGTAAACCCAGCACGTTCCTTTGGTCCTGCTATCTTCGCACAGCTTGCAGGCGGTCCTGCAACAGCATTGAGCAATCTTTGGATTTTTATCGTAGGTCCATTTGCTGGTGGTGCACTCGCATCAGTAATCTGGCGTGTTATTGAACCAGCTGAGAAGTAATTCATTTATCAGATAAATGTTTGGTTAGGCTTATTAGGCAGTCATGTCTAATAAGCCTAATTATCTTTTATTCCGAAAACTATTGTCTTTTATTACGGATTTTAACATTTTAGGTTTATTAAATGTGTGGTATGTTTTGGCTATCAGAAAATAAAACCGTACTTTTGCATGTGTAAATAGGTATAGACTTATTAATTTTAAAAGATAAAAGAAATTATGGCAGTAGATTACAAGAAATTAGGTCTCGTGAACACACGTGATATGTTCAAGAGAGCAATTGACGGCGGTTACGCTATCCCAGCATTCAACTTCAATAACCTCGAGCAGCTTCAGGCTATCATCAAGGCTTCTTCTGATTTGAGATCACCTGTTATCCTTCAGGTTTCTAAGGGTGCCCGTAAGTATGCTAACCAGACTCTTCTTCGTTACCTTGCAGAGGGTGCAGTAGAGTATGCTAAGGAGTTGGGTTGCCACCATCCAGAGATTGCGCTTCACCTTGATCATGGTGATAGCTTCGAGACTTGCAAGAGTTGTGTAGACTTCGGTTTCTCTTCTGTAATGATCGACGGTTCTTCTCTTCCTTATGAGGAGAATATCGCTTTGACAAAGAAGGTTGTTGAGTATGCTCACCAGTTCGACGTAACTGTTGAGGCTGAGCTCGGTGTACTTGCTGGTGTTGAGGATGACGTTGTAGCTGAGGTTTCTCACTATACAAAGCCAGAGGAGGTTGTTGATTTCGCTACTCGTACAGGTTGCGACTCATTGGCTATCTCTATCGGTACTTCTCACGGTGCTTACAAGTTCACTCCAGAGCAGTGTACACGTGACCCAAAGACTGGTCGTCTTGTTCCTCCTCCATTGGCATTCGATGTTCTTGCAGCTATCGAGAAGCAGCTCCCAGGTTTCCCAATCGTTCTCCACGGTTCTTCTTCAGTTCCTCAGGAGTATGTTGATATCATCAACGAGCATGGTGGTAAGATGCCAAACGCTGTTGGTATCCCAGAGGAGCAGCTCCGTCAGGCAGCTAAGAGTGCTGTTTGTAAGATTAACATCGACTCAGACTCTCGTCTTGCATTCACCGCAGGTGTTCGCCAGACATTTGATGAGCACCCAGAGTACTTCGATCCACGTCAGTACTGTGGTAAGGCTCGTGAGTACATGGAGGATCTTTACAAGCACAAGATCACAGACGTTCTTGGTTCTGAGAACAAGCTTGCTAACCTCGACTAATCATTTGTTGAGGTCGGCTTGACTAAATAAAACATTAGCGGCAGCTTCCTTTTGGGAACTGCCGCTTTTCTTTTGTGTTGCTTTCTACGAGGCAGTGCCTCGTAGGCTATGACAGAGGAAACAAGAAGCCCCGCATGGTTCTTTCCATGTGGGGCTGTTGCTTATACTTGGATGGCTTTATTACCTATCAACAATAGCTGGAATGGGAAGACTTTATCAATCGTCTAAAAGTTTGAAGGCTTTAGGGAGATAGTTGATAATGTCACCTGCAACAAGGCTTTCTTTGCCTAATTCTTTCGCTGCTAAGTCGCCAGCAAGACCATGGAGGTACATTCCAACCATACAAGCGTTCTGTTGGTGATAACCACGAGCAAGGAGGGCTGTGATGATACCAGTGAGTACATCACCACTACCAGCTGTTGCCATGCCACTGTTACCTGTTGAGTTAAAGATAACGTTGCCATTAGGTAGGCAGAGTGCACTGTTATGTCCCTTAAGGATGATATAAGCCTGTAAAGACTTTGCTAACTCGCATGTACGCTGGAGACGCTCATAGTCTGCATTAGCAGGAGAGCCTGTAAGACGGTCAAGTTCCTTTGCGTGAGGTGTCATAATGATTCCCTTTGGTAGTTGTTGCATCCATGCACGATGGCTTGCAAGAATATTCAAGGCATCAGCATCGGTAACAATAGGACATTGTGCACGTCTTATCTGTGCTATCATCGCAATGGCGGTAGGCTCCTGTCTGCCTAATCCTGGACCTATTGCAAGTGCGTCGAAATCATCAGTATCAACTGCTTCGGTAAAGGCTGTCTCCTCATGGTCCATTTGTAAGATAGCTTCAGGAACGGATATCTGCATGATATCGTAGTTCTTTTTAGGAGTATGCACCGTAACCTTACCCACACCGCTACGTAGACAGGCACGAGTTGCAAGGATGGCTGCTCCCGACATACCGTAGCTACCTGCGATGATAAGTGCATTACCCATATCACCTTTGTGTGAGAAGTCATCACGATGGAGTAAACGCGAACGAATATCGTTCTCTTCTAATAGGTAATATTGTGCCTCTGTCTTCTGAATAAACTCCTGATTCAGACGGATATCAAGCACCTTTAGTCTACCAATAAACTGCTGTGCATCAGCGAAAAGGAAGGATAGTTTGCGTTCGTGGAGGGTTAATGTGAGGGTAGCGTGAATGATATTCGCACGTACGTTATATGTATTGTCCTCTGCCATCAAACCAGATGGAACGTCAATACTCACAATCTTAGCAGGACTTTGATTGATATATTTCACTAATGAGGCAAAACCGCCAGCCAATGGTTTGTTGAGTCCAGAGCCAAACAAACCATCAATCACCAATGTGTCTGCGGTTAATTCAGGTGGGTCAAACTTCGCAGTGATTTCTGTAAAATCCTTTGCATGCTTGCTGTCGAGCAAACGTTGGCGGTTTGTTACACAGTCTTCTGATAGATGATTGGTAATATTAAAAAGGAAAGTATTCACCTTATATCCCTCATTTATCAGCAAACGTGCCACAGCAAGGGCATCACCACCATTGTTACCGGGTCCTGCAAAGACAACAATTGGCGTATGTATCGACCACTCCTCAGTGATAGCACGAGTAATGGCTTTTGCTGCACGCTCCATCAAATCAATAGACTTGATTGGTTCGTGTTCTATAGTGTATCTGTCCAGTTCGTGAATCTGGGCACTTGTAAATATCTTCATAACGATGGCAAATTTACAAAATAAATGCGGATAGTTTGGTATTATTTTCGTAATTTTGCGCTAAATTATAAATAATGAAGAATGAGTCGAGTAACAATTAAGGACAAAACGTTTGAGACTTCTATTCCTGAAGCCGAGATTTTGGAAAGAGTAAAGCTGGTAGCTGATCGTATAAACAAGGATTTTGAAGGTAAGACTCCGCTCTTTCTTGCGGTGTTGAACGGTTCGTTCATGTATGCCTCTGACTTGATGAAGCATATCACTATCCCATGTGAGATATCCTTTGTTAAGTTGGCTTCTTACCAAGGTGTTACCTCAACGGGTACGATTAAGGAGATTATCGGTTTGAACGAAGATATCCGTGGTAGAGAAGTTATCATTGTAGAGGATATTGTTGATACAGGTGCAACTATGAAGCGTATGCTCGAAACGCTCGGTACACGTGAGCCTGCTGGTCTGCATATAACAACCTTACTGTTGAAGCCTGGTAAGCTTACTGTTCCTTTGAACATCGAGTATGCAGCAATGGAAATCCCAAATGACTTCATTGTTGGCTATGGACTTGACTATGACCAGCAGGGTCGTAACTTGAGAGATATTTATACTTTAGTACAAGAATAATGAAGAATATTGTAATTTTTGGTGCGCCAGGTGCTGGTAAAGGTACTCAGAGCGACAAGATGATTGAGAAGTATGGTTTCGGTCATATCTCAACAGGTGACGTACTTCGTAATGAAATTAAGAATGGTACAGAGCTTGGTAAGACTGCAAAAGGATACATTGACAATGGTCAGCTCATTCCTGATGAGTTGATGATAGATATTCTTGCAAGCGTATACGATAGCTTTGGCAAGGATCATAAGGGTGTTATCTTCGATGGTTTCCCACGTACTATCCCACAAGCAGAGGCTTTGAAGAAGATGTTGGCTGAGCGTGGTCACAATGTGGCAGCTATGGTTGAGCTTTTCGTACCAGAAGATGAGTTGATGAAGCGTCTGCTTCTCCGTGGACAGCAGAGCGGTCGTTCTGATGACAACGAGGAAACAATCAAGAAGCGCCTCAATGTTTACAACAACCAGACTTCTCCATTAATTGATTGGTATAAGGGTGAGAATATTCACCACCATGTTGAGGGTCTTGGTACTGTAGAAGATATTTTCGCACGTATTGAGTCTGTTATTGACGCTCTGTAGACCTTTGACCTTTGAGGTTTGAACTTTGAACTTTATGATTTGTACCGTATGTTGGAGAGAAAAATCGTAGAGAATGATATCTATATCTTATCAAAAAGTTTTGCACTAAGGGTTGTACGGTTATATAAATACCTGACAGATGAGCATAAGGAGTATGTCCTGTCAAAGCAACTTCTGCGTTCTGGGACGAGTATTGGGGCTAATGTTCATGAAGGAAAGAACGGACAAAGTCGTGCAGACTTCTGTAGTAAGATGAATATCGCTTTGAAAGAAGCAACAGAGTCAAACTATTGGATTGATTTATTAAGGGAAGCAGAATATATTAGTGAGAGTGAGTATAAATCTTTATCAGATGATTGTCATAAGATTCAAGCGGTCTTGACAAATAGTTAAGGCAACTCGTTCTTCTCTTAATCAATAATATTTCAAGTTACAGTACAAATCATAAAGGTCAAAGTTCAAAATTCAAAGTTTAAAGATGGAAAGTAATTTTGTTGATTATGTAAAGATATACTGCCGCTCTGGTAAGGGTGGTAGAGGTTCCATGCACCTTCGTCATGTGAAGTATAACCCTAATGGCGGACCAGATGGTGGCGATGGTGGTAAGGGTGGAAGTGTTTACTTGCGTGGTAACCACAATTATTGGACGCTGTTGCACTTGAAGTTTCAGCGTCATATCTATGCTGAGCATGGAGGTAATGGCGGTCGTGATAAGTGTCATGGTACAGATGGTAAGGATATTTATATTGATGTTCCTTGTGGTACTGTTGCCTATGATGCCGAAACTGGCAAGTATGTTTGCGATGTCATGCATGACGGACAGACGGTGTTACTGTTGAAAGGTGGACGTGGTGGATTGGGCAATTTCCAGTTCCGTACAGCTACGAATCAGGCTCCACGCTATGCACAACCAGGTGAACCAATGCAGGAGATGACTGTTATTCTTGAGTTGAAGCTGTTAGCTGATGTCGGTTTGGTGGGCTTCCCAAATGCAGGTAAGTCTACTTTGCTGTCTTCTCTCTCAAGTGCAAAGCCAAAGATAGCCAACTATCCTTTCACAACTATGGAACCATCGTTAGGTATTGTCAGCTATCGTGATAACCAAAGTTTCGTTATGGCTGATATTCCTGGTATCATCGAAGGAGCCAGTGAAGGTAAGGGACTTGGCTTGCGTTTCCTCCGTCATATCGAACGAAACTCCCTTCTGCTTTTTATGGTACCAGGAGACACCGACGATATCAAGCGCGAATACGAGGTGTTACTAAACGAGTTGCAGCAGTTTAATCCAGAGATGCTTGACAAACATCGTGTCTTAGCAGTAACGAAGAGCGACCTTCTTGATGATGAGCTCATTGAGATGCTGCGTGAAACGTTGCCAACAGACCTTCCTGTTGTCTTCATATCAGCTGTTACAGGACAGGGAATTGATGACTTAAAGGATATTCTTTGGAAAGAACTTAATGCAGAAAGTAATAAGCTGCAAAGTATTCTTTCAGAAGATACACTTGTTCATCGTGACAAGGATATGTCGCGTTTTGCTGCCGAGTTAGCGGCTGAGGACGCTGATATTGATGATGTTGAAGAGGTAGGTATAGACGAATTGGATGAGGTAGAAGACCTTGAAGATTTTGAATATACGAATGATTAAGCCTGTTCTACATTACTTTAATCTTGCCGACGAGGTAGTCAGCTTTAGCACTACCCGTCATGGCGGAGTTAGCAAGGGAAAGCTTGCTACACTCAACATCAACCCTCATCGGGGTGATGAACCGTCTGCTGTAGCCGAGAATCTGCAGGCTGTAGCAGCAGAGATTGGTGTTCAGGCGGATAAGGTTATCCGTCTGCATCAGATACATGAGACACATTGTCTGAGCGTGACGGATGCTTTTTTAAATCTTTCAGCTGCGGAACAGTACGAGATGGAAGAAGGGAAAGATGCTGTCGTTACCGATTGTCGTAACGTCTGCATCGGTGTTCATACTGCTGATTGTGTTCCTGTTCTTTTTTATGATCCTGTTCATCATGCCATTGGTGCAGCCCATGCAGGTTGGCGTGGTACGGTGCAGCGTATTGCACAGCACACACTTCGCAAGATGACAGAACTATATGGTACTGACCCAAAAGAACTCAAGGCGGTTGTTGGTCCTTGTATTTCGCTGAAGAACTTTGAGGTAGGTCAGGAGGTTTATGATGCTTTTTCGGCTGCAGGTTTTCCTATGGAGCGCATTGCACGTATGTATGAGAAATGGCATATTGACCTTCCGCTCTGCAATCAACTTCAATTAGAAGAACTTGGTGTGCCAATAGCTAATATTCTTCAGTCTGGTATTTGCACCTATGATAATGCTTCCGACTTCTTCTCAGCACGTATTCTTAAAGAAGGATTCGGCACTATCTATACAGGTATTGTTCTGAAATAAATCTCCATTTTCTGGTCTTTACGGAATTATTTTCACGTAAATAAATATTTCTTGTCGTGAAAATAAATATTTCCTTTCATGAAGATAAATCTTTTTTTTCATGAATATAATTCGTACAAGTCTTTCTTTACAATGATTTTATACCTTCTATTTGAAAGGTAATAGGATGAAGAAAAGAGATTGAAAAGCATGTTTTTATCAATAATTTAGTATCTTTGTTGTCTTCGAAGGCGTTTATTTCGTTCAAAGATATTTATTGTACAGTATGAAGAAAATCCTGTTTTTCCTTTCAATATGTATGCTGTTGGTTGCTTGTACAGACAAGCGACAGGAGCAGATAGCGAAGGTTCTCTTTCTGTTGAATAGAACTGGAACATACAATGAAATGCAAAATACTAATGGTAGACAGTATTATCTGAATGTGGATAGTCTGTTGGATGGTATTGATACGACTTATATTAAAACATGCAAAGGACCAAGAGCTTTTCCTGTGGTGCTGTCTTTATTAGATTCATTATGTACTACGAAAGAACTTTGCGAACTCACTAATAGGAGCTATTCTGCGGTTGTTCGACTTGCAGCTACAGATGCTTTGATACGTCGAAAGTATGCACACTTAGAGGAAATATTGCTATCGAATTATACTGATACGACGAAGATTTATGTGCGTTCAGATGATGTAATAGAAGAGGAGTATGCTGGTAGTGTATTCTTACGTAATGTTCAGTCATGCAGAGATAAGACGGTCATTAGTAAGGAAGATTCATTGCGTAATGACTCTTTAGCACTCTATACACCCCGATTGTCCAAATATCAATATACAAAGAAACTTTTATTGAGACTTCCACCGAAGGAAAGCTATTACTCAAGGATAAAGGAGATTGTTCTTAAAGAACGAACCTATCAAGCATTGAAGGCTTTAGCTTCCTATCGTAGAGAGGAGGATAAATCTATCTTATTGGATGCTTTATCGCATTATGATAATGAGAATGAAGATGTTGGTTGGGAAGATGATGAAACCGATAATGCCTTGTTGGCAGTTACGGTTTGGGCTTGTCAAGATTTCGTCCCTTTGCTGATGCGCATCCGAGACTATGAAATAAAGAAACATGATAGTAGTATGCCGCCTCGTAGCAAATACTTATTTGAGGCTGTTATGGCTTATGATAATCAGTGGGCATACAACTTTATTGACGCAACACTTGCCTTGTCTTCAAAAAAGAAAGAACGTGAGTATAGCTCTGATATAACGATGGCAACAAACTTTCATTCGGCTATGTTATCTCATTATAATCCTCGTTTTGCCAGCTTATTAAGGAAGTATCCTGGTGAAGACTTTGGTGATGGCTATGAGTAAATAGTTTAACCCAAATCGCTTATTAGACCACAATATGTATAATTCTTATTACTATGGTATTGTTTCCTAATATCTTTTATTTTCTTATCGGCATCTTGTGTGTCTTTGTAACTTGACGTAGCCCGCTACGCCTGCGTTACAAATCCAAACAATCTGCTCGATAATAAAACAAAATATGTTTAGGCTCTAATGACCGATTTGGGTTAAATCATCAATAACAAACGCCCTCGTTTCTCCAGTTCCCTTTGACAAGGACTGAGAAATGAGGGCGTTCGTTGTTTTCTTTACTTGTGTCGGTTAGCACGTTGCTGACGGTATTTAGCCTTCTGCTTTGCACTACCAGAGCCGTGTGCACCAGTAATATACTTCTTTTTCTTGGCTTTGGTTTTCACCTTGCCATCATCGGTTTTGGGTTTCGAGGCACTTCGAAAGACCATTCCGGTTTCAATAATATCGTCAATATCACTCATATACAATCTTTTTAATGATGGAATAAACGAACGCCAGTAAATGCCATTGCGATGTTGTATTTGTCACAAGTGTCAATAACATGGTCGTCACGAATACTTCCACCAGCCTGTGCTATATATTCTACACCACTCTTATGTGCACGCTCTATGTTGTCGCCAAATGGGAAGAATGCGTCAGAACCGAGTGCAACACCCGTATTTTTGGCAATCCACTCTTTGCGTTCCTCACGTGTCAGAGGCTCTGGGCATTCTGTGAAGAACTGTTGCCATACACCATCCTGCAGCACATCTTCGTACTCATCAGAGATGTAGATATTAATTGTGTTATCTCTATCGGCACGGCGAATACCCTTCTTAAATGGAAGATTCATAACCTTTGGACATTGGCGCAACCACCATTCATCAGCCTTACTACCAGCTAAGCGGGTGCAGTGGATACGACTTTGCTGTCCAGCACCAATACCGATAGCCTGTCCGTCCTTCACATAGCAAACAGAGTTACTCTGTGTATACTTCAATGTAATCAGCGAAATGATGAGATCACGCTTAGCATCCTCAGTGAATGTCTTGTTCTTTGTAGGGATGTTCTCGAAGAGTGCTGGGTCATCAAGCTTCACTTCGTTGCGGCCCTGTTCAAATGTAATGCCGAAAACTTGCTTCTTCTCTATAGGAGCAGGCACATAGTTAGGGTCAATCTTAATGACATTGTATGCACCCTTACGCTTATCCTTCAGAATTTCTAAAGCCTCTGGAGTATAGTCAGGTGCGATAACACCATCGCTAACTTCACGCTTAATCAGCAACGCTGTCTCCTTATCGCAGGTGTCACTGAGCGCACAGAAGTCGCCATAAGAACACATACGGTCGGCTCCGCGAGCACGTGCATAGGCGCTGGCAAGCGGTGTAAGCTCGAAGTCAACATCATCGACGAAGTAAATCTTCTTGAGCGTATCACTCAAAGGGAGACCTACTGCAGCACCAGCTGGGCTGACATGCTTGAACGATGCAGCTGCAGGCAGACCCGTAGCGGCCTTCAACTCTTTAACGAGTTGCCAGCTGTTGAGCGCATCAAGAAAGTTAATGTAGCCGGGACGACCACTGAGAACTGTGATTGGGAGTTCGCCTTCCTCCATATAGATACGTGAAGGCTTTTGGTTCGGATTGCATCCGTACTTAAGAGCTAATTCTTTCATATAACTTATGTGGTATATGTAAATTGGTAGTGCAAAGATAAGGAAAAATAATGGAATACGCTGTTACGCTTGTCGTTTTTAAGTAAATTAGGCGTGTTGGTTTGTTTCTTTTGAAGAAAATCAGTACTTTTACACTCGAAAAGAAAACAATCTTTGGAGCGGGAGGGCTATCCAGCGCAGGCTGAATACCCTCTGACTCCTCTAATCCCTTTAAATTACTTAAAGATATGCAAGCATTACACACAGACAAGGCACCTGCTGCAGTAGGTCCTTACAGTCAGGCTATCGAAGCCAATGGTTTTATTTTCGCATCTGGTTCACTTCCTATTGACCCAGCTACCAATGCTTTTGTTGAGGGTGGTGTGAAGGAACAGACTCGCCAGTCGCTCACTAACGTATGCAACGTGTTGGCTTCTGCAGGTGTAGACCTGTCTCATGTTGTTAAGACAACAGTATTCCTTTCTGATATGGAGAACTTCGCTGCGATGAATGAAGTTTATGCCGAGTTCTTCAAGGAGCCTTATCCAGCACGTTCTGCATTCGCTGTAAAGGCTTTGCCAAAGGGTGCGCTTGTTGAGATTGAGTGCATTGCTGTGAAGTAAGTTGGTTTGATTCGCCTAATAGCAAACGCTTTCAATATTGCTATTAGGTTGAAATGACGAAATATAAGCGTCCTTTTGTAATGGGTAGTATTCTATTTCTATCCTTATAAAAGGACGCTTGTTATTTTTGTTTTGTATTCAAATATGCATCGTTTCATTGCTTTTCTGTCGTTGTTCGATTGGTCCGCACGTGTGGTGTTGATGCTTCGCACATAGGGTGCTAACGCTTCGCACATGATGTGCGAAGCACTAAATGCTGTGTGATAGGCTGGTTATAAGAGGATAGAAAGTGGTAAATGAGATGCTATGTTACCCTGAATAATGTTTATTTGATTATGGTTTTGCTTATCCATAACTGATACGTTATTTTCTATTTCAAAGCGATTTTATATAGTGTAGTACGTAATTTATATTTACACTCTTTGTTTACAAGTTTAATTAACATATTTAACTTTAAGAAAAGTCGTTGAATATTACTTAATTACTTATTCTTTTATTACTTTTGTACCACGTTAGTATATATAGTGAAGAATGAGAAATGAAAAAGAAGCTTAGAACCATTATCGAGGAGCTTGGTCAAAAGGCAAATATCCCCAGAGAACTGGCTTCTGACTTGGAAAGATTGTCCAGTAGGTTAGCACTTTATCACATTCACTTGGAATCGGCTTCATTGAAGAAAATTATTGGCTATTTCAAGGGGAAGGAAAAACCTTCTAAAAAGACTTTAGACAGGCTGGCTCTCTTTGCTGGTTTCCAGAATTGGAAAGACTTAAATGCGGCTTTGCATGGTGAAAATGATGCAAAGTTGAATTACGAAGATTAATTGCTCTGTAGAGAGATTGAGTAGGGGGAATTCTCTGAAAGGTTATCTCTGAAGGATTGTAGGGACATATGATGTGTTTATCTATAAGTGATAGCTATCACAAGATAAGCAAAGCATATGTCCCAACATTATTTATATGGTTTTTTATGGTGAGAAGTTTTATCTTTACCCTCAAAAAACTGATAAGAAGGCATTTTAGATGACACAATATGATAACTCTTTCTCTCCTTCGTTTGTTAGCTTTATCAATAATGAATATCTAAGAATGCTTATTAATAGGTAAATAAAAAAGCCCGAAACCAACAGTTCCGGACTTTTATTTTCTTGGATTTCCAAGGGCTTACTTCTCTGCAACAACAGTTCTCTTCTCCTTGATGCGTGCAGCCTTACCTGTGAGTTCACGGAGGTAGTAGAGTTTCGCACGACGAACCTTACCGCGCTTGTTCACCTCGATAGAATCGATATTTGGTGACTCGATTGGGAAGATACGCTCAACACCAATGGTGCCTGACATCTTACGAACTGTGAAACGCTTCTTCTCACCATGACCAGAAATCTTGATAACTACGCCACGGTAGAGCTGAATACGATGCTTGTTACCCTCGACGATTTTGTAAGCGACAGTGATAGTGTCACCAGCCTTGAACTCTGGGAACTGTTTGCCGGTTGCAAATGCTTCTTCAGCAACTTTAATTAAATCCATTTTTCTATTAATTAAATATTGTTTGTCGTTCCAACGTAACGTAATCCATGACTCTTCCACGATCAGCGGTTACGCCGAAAAGCGGTGCAAAGTTACTACTTTTCAATGAAATAACAAAGTAATTGTTAGCTTTTTAATGCTTATTTGTTGTAAGCACCTTGGCTATTTCTTTCTTAGCCTTTGCCATTTGCTTTTGGAAAGCATCAGATGATTGTACGGCAGCAAAGCCTACACTTGCGCAAAGACGACCTGCATCAACATCGCTCTGATAGTGATAACCACAGATCACTCGGCTCTGACCATACTCGTAAGCATGCTTCATAATCTCGTTGCCACGTGATGGATTCAGCTCTGTCAAAGTCAATCCGAATATCCAACCGCGACAGGTATGACCTGAAGGATAAGAGCCGTTGTTAATCAACTCTGCCTCAAACTGTGGTTGAAGTGTATGCTCATGGAACTGTGCAAACGGACGTTTACGCATATATTTCGCTTTAGCACGGTCAACAGCGTGGTTGCCATCAATACCTATCATGCACATGAGTTTGTAGGTCTCTGGTGTCTTTTCTGGTGTGATAAGCAAACCAAAAGATGGAGCAAAGCCTACGAGAACAGAATCAACATCGAAGTTGGCGTCGAACTTAGCCTGTGCAGCACGTTCTTTGTCCTCTCTCATCTTTCGACCCCACCAATACTGACGGAAATCATAATCAAATTGATAAGATGCTGTGTCAGGTGGAGCTGGGAGGTAGATACCTGCATCTGGCATAGCTGCTTCTGGTATGAACGACTGTTTTTTGTAATCCTGCGCATTGACAGTCATGCCTACAAAGAGCATAACTATGCTAACGAACAAACTCTTTTTCATAATAATAAATGTTTTGTTGAATTAATTGATATGTATTGCAAAAGTAAGTAATTATGCGTTTCTGTCAAAGGTTTAATGGCTTTTTAATAGTTGCATTCTGCGTTAGTGGTCTTTTAGTAGGGTTGCAACTATTGGCTTCCTGATGTATAAATGTCTGACAGTGTGCCTCTCATGTAGTAATGAAGGGTTATCTATACGTTGGTAGTAAATAGGGTGTGAAGAGATAAATAAGGTTTTTGAGAGGTAAGAGAATGCTTCTTCCGTTAAATGTGTGGACACTTTTCGTATTGCGTAAACGGATGAATCGAAGTTACTCATTAAACAAAAACATGGCTAAAACAGTCATCTATCTGTTCTATTATCATTCTCTGACATTGAAAACTATTTCATTTAAGACTTTGAAAATCTGTAGACAAGACTTTGAAAAAACATTACATAATTTCGGGTAAAAAATCTATAAAGGACGGCAAAAACACATATGAGAATCAGATTTGCAATCAACAGAGAATCAGGTTGTTACCAAGTAGTAGAATAAAAGGTGCTTAATTAGACTTCAAAAGGGCGTTAATAAGACCTCTAAAGGGCACCTTTTGCAAGTCAATTAGGCGTCTTTTAGAACCCAAAAGAGCATGTATTGGTTTCGAATTGCAAGAAAATAATTTACAAACTTCAATTAATAAGGGACTAAGTTGTTTGTATAAGACGGATAGACTCGCACCTAATTACATTTGTCATGTAGTTTACCCCTATTTGTAAAACCATTTAATTGAGGGTAATCATACCGGTGTTGGGTGATGGTTGTTGGGTGTTGAGTCTTTATAAAACAATCTTATTGGATGAAAGCATACCATCTATGTGGATTAATCTCATTCTACTAATAATCTACACATTTAACGGAAGAACTAAAAGAAAAGCAGGGAAGCGGTAGAATACTTGTTCTATTCCGTCTTCCCTGCTTATAGTTTATGATATACTTTAGGCTGCTTCTGTATTTAGAAGGGTATCTTATATAATTATAAGAGGTAAACTTTACCTAACTTTACCTTGTTATATAATGTCCTTTTAGTACCTGAGAATAAGTATATCGAGTGTTTGAACATTAATACTTGAACACTGCAGTGAGTGTTATCTTGCGTCCATCAGCATGTGCATACTCTGCATTACGTGCCATCATCATAGATGCTGGTGTGTAATAAGTGTAGTTCAATAAGTTGGATACAGCCAAACTTAAGTCGCAAACCTTCATCTTTACGCCTGCGGTAAGGTTTAGTAAGTTGATACGATTTACGATACCTTCACCCTCGTTATATACTCCTGAAGCATTAGGAGTAAATCTGTCACGCTTACCGGTGTGCATGTATTGCAGTTGGAGATAGGTGTTCTTGACAGGAGCGTAGTTGACATACATTGCCAACTTAGCGGCTGGGATGGAAATGTTTGACATATATGTGTCCCAATCACCAGTAGCTGATTTGAGCTTACCTTCGAACCATGAGAAGTTAGCACCAGCCTTTAAGTTACGGAGAATTTGTGCATCTGCACTCAATTCAACGCCATACACCTTCTGTGGAGTACGGTTGACTACCCAGAAACCATTCTCTATCTTGAGGTCACTTCCAAGCTTAGAATAGGTGTAGAAAACAGATCCATTCAACTGCAACCAATGGTTAATATCAGAGTAAACACCCACCTCGTAGTTGTTTGTCTTTACTGGTTCTGTTGATATCTTAGAGAGTACATCAGCCTTGGCAGCACGTAGTGTACGGCCTAAATCAAAGATAGAAAAACCTTGAGAGTAGGCTACGAAGGGTTGAAATGCGCGATATCTGTTATAGGAAAGACCAACGTTAAAAGACATATTATTATACTTTAGCTTTCCACCCTTGACCAGAACCTGTGGGTCGGAGAGCTTATTGCGCAATACATCATAGTCTGGTACGTTTACATTAATGAAGTCGTAACGTCCTCCTAATTTGAGGTTTAGGTGTTCCCAAAGTGTGGTCTTCACTTGGATAAAGGGTGCATGATTGTTACTTGTTAACCATGGTACCCAATATCTACCATCTACCAATGGTTGAGATGTCTTGTTGTAGAGATAGTCATAACCGTATGCTAAATGTGCAAAAGCATTCTCTGAGAATATAAGTCGAGTGTTAAACTGAGTGCGGAAACCAAACTTACGATCCTTAACAGCCGACTGTCCACTTGTTTCTTCCCATCTTGGCTGTGCTGGGTTAGCCTTACGGAAGTCGAAGATAGTATATATTCCCGAACCATAAACAGATGCTTCTAAGTCGGTATGTTTGAAGATATCCTTTGAAGTAAACTTGAGGTAAGCGTTGTGGTTATATCTTGTTCCCTCGTCAACAGCCTGTGGGTCCTTGCTGCCAATTATACCAATAGAAGGACTTTGGAGGTATTTTCCACCGAAAGGAATCAATTTCGTGTCTTGCAAACTACGATAGAAATTATACATTAATTCGATTCTGTTCTTTGGAGATAGGGAATAACCGAGGTTAACAAGTACGTTTGTTGTATAGGTATCACCGAGTCCGTAGCGTGGAGAGATAAACTTTCCATCACCATCAATAGCACTACCTGTACGTCCGAAAGCCCCATTTACGAGATAATCAAACTGACCTACACGACCATAAACTTGCTGGTTGATGCGATAACCTTGCCCTTTTCCGTGACGGAAGAAGTTGTAAGTTGAACCTGAGAGGGTCGTCTCTCCAGCTATAGTTCTGTTGGTAGTATTCTTCTTAGTTATGATGTTTATCAATCCACCGATAGCACCATTACCATAGAGAGCGGTAGACCCTTTTACCACTTCTATATGGTCGATAGCAGCGATATCGATGGTTCGGATGTCACGGTCTGTTGAACGTAAAGGAGTTGATTGAGGTATACCATCAATCAAGATGAGTGCACTTCTTCCACGAAGTGATTGTGCGCGTGAGCTTGTAGTATTACTTGATAGCGCCATACCAGGCGTGAGCATGCCCAAGAGATGGGTGATATCGGGAGCCGATTTGCTCATTTCTGCTATTTGCTTTTGGTCAATAATCGTAACTGTAGCAGCCGCATTCTGCTTTATTTCAGGCATACGTGTGGTACTGATTGTTACTTCTTCGAGATGTAATGTGGAGTCTTTAATCTCTTCTGATTGTGCATTACAAGGGATATTTGTAATTGCAAGCATTGCGAGAGATAGATAAATTGTTTCTTTCTTCATATAATACAATCCTATGAGTGTTAATAAACATCTGCAAAAGTATTAATATTCTTTATGATATGCAATACCTAAAATGAGGTATATGTAGTTCTATGCGCTTTGTTTTTGAACGTGTTTTTCACTCTGGCAGTATATCTTTAATAATGTGACAAGCATTTGATTCGTTTTTTTTTCTTACTTTTGCATTATCTTTTTGAACGTTGTCGGCTTGTGGTGTAACCAATACATAACAGGATGAGCGACGTTTGAAGTTAATCAAAGTAGGGCTATTTCCTACTCTGATAAATAGTTATGAGAACTATAAAAGTCATTATATATGTATAAAAAAACGGTTTATCTGTCTGGATTAACAGCATTATTAGCGTTGACGGGCTGTGCTTCTCATTATGAGTTAGCAGGCATTCAGCGTACACGTGTGCTGGTTGATAATCGATATGATGCTACTCCTGATGCAGGGGCAGCAAAGTTTATGGAACCATTTAAGCACAAGGTTGACTCGGTGATGGGACCTGTTGTGGGAGAGGTTGACCACGATATGGTGGCACATCGCCCAGAGAGCGATCTCTCTAATCTGTTGGCAGACATCATGGTGTGGGCTGCACGCGATTATAATGAGAAGGTTGACTTTGGCGTTTATAATATGGGTGGTATCCGTGCAGCCCTTTCTAAGGGTAAGATTACCTTTGGTGACGTGTTGGATATCGCACCTTTCGAGAATAAAATTTGCTTCGTAACACTTTCTGGTGAGAAACTTTTAGAGCTATTCTCACAGATGGCTCATACCGGTGGTGAGGCTGTTAGTCATGGAGTAGAACTTGTTTTCACACGCGACCATAAGCTTAAATCTGCTCGTTTGCATGGTAAGGAGATTGATCCAAAGGCAAGTTATCGTATTGCTACGCTCGATTACTTAGCACAAGGAAATGATAAGATGGAGGCGTTTAAGTCGGCAACAAGTGTTGTTTCACCACAAGAAAGCAGTAACAACACACGTTTCATCATTATGAACTATTTCAAGGAGCAGACAGCTCAAGGTAAGGTGGTTAATGCTCACACAGAAGGACGTATCCGTGTGGAATAAATATTTAAGGAGTTAGGAAAATGAAAAGAAACATATTATTGATTACTTTCTGTCTCATGGCGGTTGTCGTTTTTGGACAGGACAAGAAACTGACAATCCTCCATACAAACGATACACATAGTCAGATTTATCCGCTAAGTCCTAATCTTGCTGATACGATGAAGGCTAATCGTGGTGGTTTTGTACGTCGTATTGCAATGCTTAAAGAGGAGCGTGCAAAGACCCCTGACTTGCTACTCTTTGATAGTGGCGACTTCTCGCAAGGCTCACCTTATTACACAATGTTCAAGGGTGATGTTGAAGTGGGGCTGATGAATCAGATGCACTATGACGCTGCTACGATTGGTAATCATGAATTTGACTTTGGTTTGGATAATATGGTGCGCCTCTTTAAGAAGGCAAACTTCCCAATTGTTTGTGCAAACTATGATTTTAAAGGAACTGAATTATCAAAGTTGGTTAAGCCATACATCATTTTGAAGCGTAACGGACTGAAGATTGGTGTCTTTGGTCTTGCTCCAAAATTGGATGGTTTGGTAGTGAAAGCTAACTATGGGCCAATTGTTTATAATGACCCTGTGGTATGCGCACAGAAAGTAATCACTGAATTAAAGGCAAAGAAGTGCGACCTTATTATCTGTATCTCTCACCTTGGATGGAATATAGAAGGTGTCAGCGATGAGGAGGTTATCGCAGGAACTCGTGGTCTTGACCTTATATTAGGTGGTCACTCACATACCTATCTTACAAAGTTAGAGTACGTGAAAGACCTTGACGGCAAGATGGTTGGCGAAGATCAGAATGGTAAGCATGCTATTTACGTAGGTAAGTTGGTGCTTGATATGAAGAAGAAAAAGTAAGTCTTTCAATCGATAAGACCTATATATAAATAATGTGGGCTGTATCAGTATGATTGCCAATAGCAATCTTATTGATGCAGCTCACGGTCTTTTATACTTTCTAAAACGTTATTGAAAGTTTATCATTAAGCGAATACATTGCTAAAACTGTCCACTGTCTATTCTATTATCATCTTTCGACACAGAAAACCCCTTCTTTTAATATGTTGAAAATTACGCAAATCAGGATTTGAAAAATCATTACATAAATTCAAATAAAACTTCCATAAATAAGGTAGAAAATACGTATCAAGAACAAGTTTGCAACCAACAGAAAATCAATCAGTTATAAAACTGTAGAAGAAAAGGTGCTTAATTGGACTTCAAAAGGGCGTTAGTAAGACTTCAAAAGGGCACCTCTTGCAAGTCAATTAGGCGTCTTTTAGAAGCCAAAAGAGCATATATTGGTTTTGAGTCGTACGAAAATAGTTTACAAATAGCGTTTGATAAGGGAATAAGTTGTTTGTTGAAGCAGCTATCGTATCTATTTGCATTTTGTTTTATGCATGGTATTAATTTGGTGTAATCAATCTCGTTTATTTACAAGAACCAATCCCAATAGTAGCAGTTACGATTATTCAGCTACTATTGGACATTGATTACGATGTAAAAAGCTATAGCCTGATAGCGTTCTCGTATTATGAAAGGTGTTTGTGTGCACCTTTATCTTATGTAAATCTCACCAGACTTCTTGTCACTCTTTGCTTTCTTCATATTTTCCTGATACTTTTGAATGATAGGCTTCAGATATTTTTTTGATTTTGTTGTAATCAGCATCACGCCGCCAGTACGTGGATAAAATAGCTTGTTGAACTCACCGTTTTTGATAACATTCACACTAATGATGTCTTTTTGGTCAAGGTTATCGATGTTCTGTACCTCAACTCCATCTACAAGAAACACTGGTATGTTCAGACTATCTTGCTTCTCTTTAGTTTGTGCACTTATGTTCAAACTTGCTATGAGTGCAACGATTAGGATAATAGACTTTCTCATAATTCCTTTAGTTTATGAACTTTAGATTCTTATTTAGTAAATGAATAATTTTATAAATCTAATCTATGTAATTTTGAAGTAGCACTCCAAATTACATAAAAAAGAGCGTACGTACAAGCGAAAAGTGTGTTTTAATAAAAAAATCTATGCAATTTTGGAGTTCAACTTCAAAATTGCATAGATTCTATTTGCTTTTGATAAGTCTTTCTTCGTTATTAATCTTTTATGCCATATCTGATTGCTTGACACATAAAGGATCTACTCAAAGTAGAAAGTAAGTGCTATCATCTTAGCTCGTGTTTCGTTAACAGAGTTGGTGTACATGAGCATATTCTTGTCTTGGAGATTCTTTGCATGACTCTTGTCAAGACTGTTCATAAGACTATACATGAACTTTAACTCTGGACGTAGTTTAAAATAAGGGAGGTAGAAGTCACATCCAAGTCCTACTTCTACGAAGACATCGCTACGTTTGAGCTTAATATAATCATTGTCTTTACCTGAGAGGTTGAGCATAGGATTCAGTCCTAACATCACGTAAGGGCGATGGTTGTTAAAGCGTGGAGCAGCCGCAATGAGATCGAAAGCGCAAGAAACGTATGCTGTTTTGAGCTCTTGCACCTGCTCTGTAGGCTCTCCTTGTGTGTTAAGGTCTGTGATATTACGGAAAGTCAGATGTCGAGTGCCAAAGTACATAGCTGGAGCCATACGCAACTGAAAGGTAGAATTGAGTCGCAACTCACCCAATACACCCACAGTAAATCCTGCATCCCAACGGTCTTGATCGGCAGAAACAATCTTCTGAACTACTCCGTTGCCATCATCAAGGTCGACCACCTGTGGTCCAACATTGTTAAGTTCAAGGTCTTGTAGATGTGTACCAACGAGCACTCCGAAATGAAAATCACGCAGATCCGTATAAGGGCGGTTCTGCACTCTTCGTTCCTGTGCGTGGATTGTAAGCACAGAAGCCAATAGGATGAGGGCTACTAATATTCTTTTCATAATTAATCTTCAAACGTTTTTCTACTGTTTTTATTGTCTATATTAATAAAGTTCTCGTCTAACTTTTCTGCCTTCTCATCCTTTTTAGGTAGGGAGTGGAAAGGATGTGTTGGCTAAATAGAGGTTAATCTGTTGTTTATAATTGTTCCAAAAGTTTATGTAATAGTCAATTTATCAGTAAGTTAACATGTAGAATGTTTCGTGTTTTTTATTTTTATGCCGTCTAAATATTTGTAATTTTTTTATCAATATGTTTAGGTATTCAAGAAATTATTTCTACCTTTGCATCATCAAATTTAGGTATTGAGCCTATTTGTAATACAAGAACATTATTAACATTATAAATTATTTATATTATGGCTTACGTAATTGGTAATGATTGTATCGCTTGTGGTACATGTATCGATGAATGTCCAGTAGAGGCTATCTCTGAGGGTGATATCTATAAAATTGATGCAGACGCTTGTACTGAGTGTGGTACTTGTGCATCAGTTTGTCCAAGTGAGGCTATCAGCCTTCCATAAGGTTTTATAACCTGTTACTGATTAAATTCACAAGGCGAGTCGAAAGGCTCGCCTTGTAAGTTTTATGATAGTTTGTAATGGGAATTATTGGTAGGGACTATTGCGAACGCTATGAATAGTTGCTACTTCCTGATAAGTTTTTGTAGAACAGTAGATTTTTAGTGTGGATACACATTTAGCTTGTGGAGCTGCTTGGGCAATTGTTGAAATTCATTTTGCTGTCACTGCTGTCATTTGTTGTATGTGCTTAACTTGTTAGTTTACAGAGGAATAAATGAAGTGTTAAAAGTGACAGGAAATTGAAATAAAAATATTCTTGTAAGATATGTGTATGTACGATGAAGTTAAGAATAGCTTTATAATAAATTTGACAACCGTTCCCTTCCAAAGACAAAAGAACCCTACGCTTTTGCGTAGGGAGATGCCTTATCTTTTCAGATTTGTCAATTGTCATCTTTTACCTCTTTCTTATATCGGATGGCATAAAGCTATATAAATCCCAACATAATACTTGGTATTGCTAACCACGGATAGAATAAGCTCAATGCGGAGAGCAAAATAGAAATCCAATTAACAGCGGCTGGATTGTCATTTACCAGTCTACCTATAGACTGAGCCTTCTTTTTTAGCTCAGTCTAACATGCTTTGATTAAATGCTTATATTCAACCATAGTGTTAAACATATTACGCCAACATAGACTTTCCGGAGCCATTTCGGATGTTAGCTTGTTAATTCGGGCTCTAATCTCAGCGGCAGCTTCCTACTCTCTCACTTCTCACAGTAGTACCATCAGCGTAAGCGGGCTTAACTTCTCTGTTCGGAATGGGAAGAGGTGTGACACCGCTACAATAACCACCATTTACCTATTAATCTATTATAGACGAGGACTATAATCGAGTTTAAAATGATTGCAGAATTCGATGGCTTCCAGATTTCCACATAAGGCAGCCAATATTGCGTATTGCTCGGCAGCCTCTTTATTATGAAGAAAGACTGCATTCATTTTGCTTATGGAGTAAGCCATATTCCAACTTTCTTATCTTTGACCCTACCTGCACACAAATCCTCTGATGTTACTCCTAAATATCTCATTCGGTATTGTGTTGCTATATCAAATGCTTCTACGCTATTTTCGTATGACTTAGCTTCCAAATAGTTTATAGCTTTTTGATTGTAATAGTAAGACAATGTATTTGCATCTTTACGACTTGTTTGCTCAACAGCATCAAGGCTTATCAACTTTATCGCTTTTGCAAACCAGTTATCAGCATCAAAGTGACTTTTTAATCCCATATAAGATAGTCCCATTAAATAACAAACATCGGGTTCATGAGAGGAGTTTGTTACTTTGTATGTACCCATCCATTGTTGGCAGTACATAAGAGATTTGTTGTAGTCCTTTGAGTAGCAATAACATTGAGCCAAATTAAACAAATCCTTTTCTTCAAATTCTTCTTGTTTCTCAATTTTCCTTAGCAAAAGTATTGCCTCTCTATATTCCCCTTTTTTTAAGATGTGACTCTATTTGTGTCCTAACACTTGACAAACGGTGGTTATCTAATGTAGATGTGTCTATAACTAATTTATTTCCTGACAATGTTATTTTGCCAAGTTTTTGAATTGCTGATAGTCCGAGTAGTAAGGGAACGTTTTGTCCTTTAATGATAACAGCATCAACATTTTTCAAATGTAGTCCTTCTATTTCAATGTTTCTTAATACTATAGACATATTATTAACGATATGTCCACTTGCGGTTTGGCTTCTTCCAAAACCTTTAATATCTGCATCCTTCAATTTTCCCATACTATATAACAAATTAGCAAGTTTCATTGATATAGTCACAGTAGAAGCTCCTGTATCGAAAATCAATGAACGCTTAATTCCATTAATAGAACAAGGAATAGTATAAACGCCATTCTGCTTCGTGAGTTGGATCACCTTCTGACCGACACATGATAACGATGCAATGATAAATACTATAAATATAAAAAAACGTTTAATAGTTATCTTCCCTTTGATATAGAAAGTATTGTAATTTCGGTTTCTCATCTCCAAATGTCCCATAAAACAAATAGACAATATCTAATACCACAGAAGTAGTTTGCCATCTCATCCCACAAACAGATGGCGTTCCCGACATATCATCTAAGCTAAAACTATTGTTACCGTATCTAGTTCTTAAGTTTGAATACCAAGATAACAATTCATTAGCATTAAATACAGTAGCACCACTGCTATCAGATGGATAAGTCTTTGTCAACTGAACTGCAAAGACTTTACCGTTTTTTTCAACAACAATCATATCTTGCATCTTGATATTGAAGATTGACAAATAACTATTTTGATTAACACGATAGATATTTTTCTCTTGTAAAGCATGGCTAAATGTTAATATGTCGCTATACTTACCAATTGGGGCACCAATAATTATACCCTTGAAACTGGGGTCTCGTTCAAGGTTGGTTACAGACTGAGCGAAGATATTAACTGCAAAAAAAGAAATAAGGAATATAAATAGAATCTTTTTCATTGTTTAATGTGTTAAGTATTTAAATATGTAGTATAATGAGTATAGAAATAACCTCTCTACAAAGACCTTTTATAAGGCGTATGACAATAGAGCTAAACACAGACCGCAACAGAAAAGTTACGGAAGTTGTATTTTAATATTATTAATTATCACTTAACAACCACTTCTAATCAACCTGGATTATTTATATGAATTCCAGACCAAAACCAGCCATCCATTTCCTGAACAGTAATGACATTACATCCTAAAGGTATTTTATCAAAGATTAAATCTATAGTATAATAACTATAGTCATTCGTATAGTATATTTGCCCTAAAGACAAAGCCTTTACACCATCAGACAAAGCTCGTATAGGATATTGGTAGCTAGATGACCCATAAATAAAAAACAAATAAGTATACGGGCTGATAGATATCCATGACCCTTTCCCCTGTCCTTGCACTCTTACGCTAACTATAGTCGAAGTACTCATTATCCTGACTTTAGATATAACTGCATCTTTGTCTGTCTGATATTCTACTGTGGGAAACTCAGTAGTTTGAGCTGCAATCGTAATTGAGAATGACATCAAAATGAGAAATAAAAAGAATCTTACCTGGCGCATAATTTGTTGCTATTTTTTATAAATAATTATTATTGGATATATTGTTATTCGGAAAATCTATAAGGAGTTTATTACTGAAAATATCTAATTCCATTGCATACTTATTCTCTTTTCCATATCTATTAATTTCTATATGGTACTTCTGATTGTACGATTTTAATATCTTGAGGATTTAGTTCCTGACTATGTAGCAGTTGTGTTATGCTTCTTGATATAGATTGAAAGTCTGAACAAGGACCTACTATTATTTCTTTCAAATTATCAATTGGTATTTGAACTTCTGTGTAGGAAATTATATTGTTATTTTTTTCATAAAACTGAACTTTCTGATTGCTTTCTTCCAAATAATATTTGAGCAATCGTTTCTCTTGCTCATAAGCATAGGAAGGATGTTTAATACATGGAGAGCAAATTACCAAAGTGAGGCATAACAATGAAAGTTTTTTTTCAAAGATGTTGTTGCACCCATTTTGACAAATTGTGCTCAGGTACTTCTTATATCTTGATTCTACAATTTATTGAATATATCATACTCTGATTGATGAATCGTGCCATACCCAACGTCATATAGATGGATTGAATTATAAATCTGCGGTTCTATGCCATTGGGATTAAATGGCTTCACCAAATATTCTGAAAAAACAAGACATACACCATAACCATTGTTTCCATACATTTTCCAAAGCGGTAATGAATCTTTAAGCTTGGAAAAGCTAACAACAAATGGACACTCGTTATTCTCATATAAAGATTGGATAAGTATTTCTTTCCAATCATTCGAACTATCGTCATGTATATCCATCCATAGTTTTGAAACTTTCAACTTGTCTGAAACCTTTAGACGCTTCTCTACTTTTTGCAAGATATCCATACAGATGTCGTATCCATACATAAATTCTGTAGGGTCGTTCATAGAATAAATGCTACTTGCCCAAAAGGTCAACTTCTTGTCTTCTGCATTTCTCAAAAGACTAAGCAAAACTTCGAGTGTTGTATAATGGCAGATTAAATCTCCCATATCTCCTAATACGAATAGCCATAATATCTCCCTATATGACTGTGTTTAAACATTACCATGTTAAAGTACATATACGAAAAAAGCGTGGGAGTCTGTACCTGTTACCCGTCCCACTGCTTGAGGCCTTCGCATTGCCCATCTCTGTCGAACGAGCAACGCAGAAGCCCACGCCGATATGTAAATCTGTTGTGCGCCACTATTGTTGGTAACGCAGTAACAGGGTATTACACACCCATGGACATCTACCGTTGCCTCATTCCTGACAGAGATTGAAGTTTGCGAAGTTTCAAGCAGTCAAGAACAAAGCGTCAAGTAAACGCCTTATCATATATGTATCCCCACCCTCTGGACTTCTGCTATCACAGAAAGTCCATCTGATGGGAATGTTGCAAATTTAGCTTTTTATTTTGAAAGTGCAAAAGGAAACGGATAAAATCTTCTGTAATTTTCTGTAATACAATTATTACAGGAAATAAGTTTTTGTATTCAGAAAGTTCACCGGAAGTTCACCGAGAGGAACAAAAAAGGAGTTACATTGCTGTAACTCCTTGATAATTAATGTAGCGGGACGGGGCTACGATCCCCGGACCTCCGGATTATGA